>JAESFG010000019.1_pt1 | contig 1215991 bp, 1025 predicted proteins | sample 9269371 | NCBI WGS metagenome assembly JAESFG01 (sample SAMN14506227, study PRJNA617093) | algae metagenome | isolation source: Aetokthonos hydrillicola CCALA 1050 (B3-Florida) and co-occurring... | place: USA: South Carolina | collected 2013-01-01
GGGTTTTGGCGGGGCGGGGCCGCGCCCGGCCCCCCCCACTTCTCGGTGGGTCAGTTCAGCGCGCCGATCTCGCCGCCGGACTTCGACCCGGCCCCGGTCCACACGTCCGGATCTATGCCGTCGCGGACGAACCGGACCGAGCCGTCGGCCAGGCACACGTTCACCCCGCCGCTGTGGTAGCTGCTGGCCGGGGTGACCAGTTGCCACCACTCGCTGTTGGGCCGGTAGCACGGCTTGTTCGGCCCCAGAATGGTGTTCATCCCGTTCCGCCAGATGGAGCCTTCGCGCCACGGGTAGCCGCGCCAGTTCCAGCCGAGGGTGCCGGCGGTCTGCATGTTGATCGCCAGCAGGGTGTTGCGGATCGCGACCGGGTCGTTGCCGTTCTGCGGCAGGGTGCCGGCGTCGAAACAGTCGCGACGGCCGTCCCGCGGGGTCGGCGAGGTGCCGTTGGCGCCGTTGGCGACCTCGGCGAACATGATCGTGTTGGTGGTGCCGTCGGAGATGTCCACGATCTTCGTCGCCGGGTACACCGGAATGCTGCCGTAGGGCACGAAGTTGGTGCCGAACACGCCGTCCCAGCGGTTCTGCAGGCCGACCCAGCGGCCGTAGTTGGTGTGGTAGTTCGTGTACCCGTACACCTGGCCGGCGAAGGTGTTCGGGTCCGACGGGCAAGCGAACACCTTCGGCCGGGCCGTCGAGCCGATCTCGTGGTTGCTCACCTGGGTGCCGCTGCCGCTTTGGGCGCTGGCCCCGTGCGCGTACGTGGTGGTCATCAGCGCCTGCACGTTGCCCTGCTCGATCATGGCCAGCGCATACGTCTGCGGTGACGGCCCCCAGATGGCCGAGTTCTCGGACCCCGACGGGAACTTCCCGATCTGGTCGTGGAAGTTGTGCATCGACAGCCCGATCTGCTTGAGGTTGTTGCTGCACGACATGCGCGCCGCGGCCTCGCGCACCTTCTGCACGGCCGGCAGGAGAAGCCCGATCAGGATGGCGATGATGGCAATGACGACCAACAGTTCGATGAGCGTGAAGCCGTTGCGGCGACGCTGATGAAACATGACACCCTCCTACACGAATCGATGGGAGCGGAAGCGGATTACGAGCGGGAGAGACGAGTCGATGCGATTATTCCTCGCGTTCGGATTCCACGCAAGTGATTATTGCCGGTGATAGAATGATGAGAATGGTCCCTGTCTACCTCGACCACAACGCGACGACCCCGCTGCGGCCCGGCGTGTGGGACGCGATGCGTGACGTGCCGTTCGGCAACTCGGCGTCGGCCCACACGGCCGGGCGGAAGGCCCGCGCCGCCCTCGAAGACGCCCGCGAGGCCGTCGCCCGTTTGCTCGGCGCGCGCCCGGACGAGGTGACATTCACGAGCGGCGCGACCGAGGCCAACAACCTCGCCATCCTCGGCTCAAAGCCGACATACGCGGTTGCCTCGTACCTCGAACACCCCTGCGTCATCGAACCACTCCGGCAGTCCGAAGCCCGCGGGGTGCCGGTCGAGTGGCTGCCGGTTGATGGACGCGGCGTCATCCGCTTCGCCGGCCGTGAGAGCGCGCTGCACTGCGTGATGCTCGCCAACCACGAGACCGGGGCGCTGCAACCGGTGCGCGACATCGCCCGCTCGCTGCCGCCGGGGGCGCGCCTGCACTGCGACGCGGCGCAAGCGGTCGGCAAGGTGCCGGTCAGCTTCCGCGACCTCGGCGCAACCACACTGACCGCGAGCGGGCACAAGTTCGGCGGGCCGAAGGGCGTCGGCGTGCTGCTTGTGAAGGCGGGTACGGAACTCGCGCCGCTCACCTTCGGCGGGCATCAGCAGAAGGGCCGGCGGCCGGGCACGGAACCGGTGGCGCTCGCGGTCGGGATGGCGGCGGCGCTGGAAGCGGCCGTTCGGGACATGGCGGCCGAGTACGCGGCCCTCGAAGCCCTCCGGGCGCGGCTGTGGGCGGCTCTCGAATGCACCTGCGCGCCGGTCGTGCTCAACGGGCCGGAAATCGGAGCCGCGGACGTCGTTCCGACGACGCTTAACGTGTCCTTCCTCGGCTGCCGCGCCGACGTGCTGCTGATGGCGCTCGACCTCGCCGACGTCGCGTGCTCGACCGGCTCCGCGTGTTCGAGCGGGAGTCTGCTCGCCAGCCCGGTGATCCGCGCGATGGGCGTCTCCGACGACGTGTTGCGCTCGGCGCTGCGGTTCAGCCTCAGCCCGGCACAAACCGCCGACGAGATCGACGATGCAGCCGCCCGAATCGCCGCGTGTGTGGCCCGAATTCGGGCCGAATGATCGCAATTTTCGACGCGGCGCTCAGCCCGTTTTGGTGGCCAACCTCATACCCCGTAACACCTTCCGACGCGCCCCGTAAGCCGCCCAATTCGACACGCGCAAGATATTGTCATTTCGGCACTTAGAGCACCGCTACTGCTATTTACGCGGCGCGTCGAAAACGCTAAAATTCTGATTGTATGAACACCGCGTTCCAGACCGCCGACGACTCGCCCTCAGGCGCTCGCTGGAACGGCTTCTTGCTGCTGCCGGAGAACCGCGTCGCGGTTCGCGCGGTGAAGTCGGCGTGCCGGGCGGTGCTGACCCGCAAGCGGCCCGCCGCGAACCCGCTGGTGCTGCATGGTGCCCCCGGCACCGGGAAGTCGCGGCTGGTCGCGGCGCTTTCCGATCGGCTTGCGGCCGACCCGGCCGGCGTGACCGCTCGCAGCGTGCCCGTCGGCGACCTCGCCCGCGCGCCCGACGAGAGCCTCGCCGACCGCGATCTGCTCGAATGCGACCTCCTCGCCCTCGAAGACGTTCAGCACCTGAGCGACCGCTCTGCGGACGCCGCGTGCGACCTCCTCGACCGCCGCACCAAGCGCGGGCGGCTGACCGTGGCGACCGCGGCCGGCGGTCCGGCGGTGCTGACGCACCTACCGCAGCGGCTGACCTCGCGGCTCGCCGCCGGGCTGGTCATCAAACTTGAAGCGCTGTCGCCCACGTCGCGGCGCGCGATCCTGGCCGACGCGGCGCGGGCGCGCGGCGTCCGCCTGACGAGCGACGCGCTCGACTGGCTCGCCGACCGCCCGACGAGCGGCGGGGTGCGGCAGACGCTCGGGCTGCTCCAGAACCTGGCGTACGCGGCGACGCAGTTCCCCGGGCCGCTCGGGGTGGCTGACGTGGAAGGGGTTGTCGCCCAATCCGGACAACCGACATCGCCCGGCGCAGACGTTCCGACGATCATTAAGCGTGTGGCGCTGGCGTTCGACGTCAGCGAGGCGGAGTTGCTCGGCCCAAGCCGGCTTCGCGGCGTGCGGACGGCCCGGCAAGTGGCGATGTACGTCGCCCGCGAACTCACGGGAATGTCGTACCCGCGGCTTGCGGCGGCATTCGGCGGGCGCGACCACACCACCGTGCTGCACGCCTGCCGCAAGGTCGAAGCCGAGGTCACGGCGGATGTGGTGTTGGCGAAGCGTATCCAGGAGGTAAAGGGGGCGCTGACGTGATAACCCACCCCCGGCCCCTCCCTGCAGGGAGGGGAGAAGGAGAGCGGCGGTTTGATCGCCGCATCGGCGCGCGAAGGTCTTGTCTCCCCTCCCTGCAGGGAGGGGTCGGGGGTGGGTTCTTCTCTGTGGAAAACCCGGCGCGCGACTGGCGCGCGAGCTTTCGCAACCGGCGCGCGGTGACGGGCGTTACCGACAATCAACACGGCCGCGGATCGGCGCGGCGCAGGAAACCACCGGCGCGCCAGTCGCGCGCCGGGTTTTCCACAGGCGGTTCACGGAGGGAATCGCAGCAAAAGTGAGGAGTTCGTGGTCTGCGGCGCGAGTGCGCGCCAGAAACGGCCGACACCTTACTACTGCTACTGGATGTTTAAATCTAAGGACTAAAGGTATCTAACTGACGCGGCCCAAAGGGAAGCGTACACAACCCACGGAAGGCGGGAGACACCGACATGAAGATTACCTGCCAGCGGGACACGATGCAGATGGCGTGTCAGTTGGTGTCCGCCGCGGTCCCGGCCCACACCACCATCCCCGCTCTCAAGAACATCAAGGCCGCGGCCCAGGACGACGCGCTCACCCTGGTCGCTTACGACCCGACGCAGGGCGTGGGCATCCGCTACACGCTCAACGGCGTCACCGTCGCCCGGGCCGGGTCGTGCATCCTGCCGAAGGACCAGCTCATCCAGATCCTCCGCGAGAGCGGCGAGCCGGACGTGTCCCTGGACGCGGGCAAGGACACGATCACCGCGAAGGCCGGCGGCCGGTACGAGATGCGGAGCATGGACGTGAACGACTTCCCGGACATCCCGGCGTTCAACGACGACGGCCGGTATCACGAGATCTCGGCCGGCACGCTCAAGACGATGATCAAGCGGACCGCGTTCGCCACGGACAAGAAGGACGCGACCGCGAAGTTCCAGTTCCAGGGCGTGCTGTGGGAGGCCGAGGGCAAGGAGGCGCGGCTGATCGCGACCGACTCGAAGCGGCTGGCGCTGTGCCACGGCCCGGCCACCGTCTACGGCATCCCGGACACCGCGAAGACGCTCCACTTGGTCCCGTACAAGGCGGTTGACATCCTCGGCCGCAACCTGACCACCGACTCCGAACTGGTGCGGATCGGGCTGCGCACTAACGACGCCCTCTTCCAGACTGAGCGGGCGATGATCTACACGTCGCTGTTGCAAGGGAAGTTCCCGCCGTACCGGAGCATCATCCAGAAGACGCGGGACGAGGCGACGCTCAAGATTCCGCTCCCGACCGACGCGTTTTTGGCTCGCGTCCGTCAGGCGGCGATCATGACCGACGACGACAGCAAGCGGATCGACATGACGTTCGAGTCCGGGAAGGTGACGATGCAGGCCCGCGGCGCGGAAACCGGGTCGAGTGAAGTGACGCTTGAGTTACCGGACTTCGACGGCCCCACGACCGAGATCGCGTTCGACCCGCAGTTCCTGGTCGAGTTCCTGCGGGCGCTGGAGGGCGAGCCGACGGTGACGCTGGAGATGTCCAACGGGATGCGGGCGGCGCTGTTCACCTGCGGCGAGGACTACTCGTACCTCGTGATGCCGCTGACGGGGTGAGCCATGGGTGTGCCCGACGATTTGCCCGAGAGCGTTCGCCAGCTCGCCCGCCCGCGACTCGTTTTGCGAACCGAACGAGACTCGCGGGACGAGGTGCTGTGCGGCATCTGGGGCGGGAGCGGCGTAGTTCCGCTTCCTGCCGGAATGCACAGACCGCGCCTCCGGCACCGGGTCAGCGTCGATTGTCAATGGCTGGAGGCGAACGGATTCGGCGTGAGCGGCTGTCTGAGTGTGTACACCGGCGGACTGGATGTTGTCGTGGTCAACGACCCCGAGTTGGCGTTTCAGACCGCACCACACGGCTACGGAGTCGCGCTGTTCGGCCGGGAAGAGGTCTCGTGGCCTGAGATTGAGGTGCTGGAAGCGTATCTCAGCAAGGATGAAGTCGCTTCCGTGATGTCCGCCGGGTGGGCGGATGCGTACTTCGCTCACGCCCAGCAGTGCTGTCCGCTCTACCGCGACGACGTGGCCGCGGTGCTCGGCGGGTGGCACGTGGGCTGGCCGGACGGGCCGCCGCGCCTCCCGCGACTGGCCGCGCAGCAACAGCGGATCGACCGCGCCGGCGGCCCGGGGGCGGTAAGGGCGGCTGACGCGTGCCGGTGCGAGCCCTACCGACTTCTGGTTTGGACGCTGCGGGACGCGGAGCCGTGGTACGAGGTCTGGGGCGACGGGGAAGGCGAACTGCACGCGGTCGGACGCATCACCTGACGGGACGAACGATGGCGAACGACAACAAAGGGCCGGAGAACCTGTCGGACATCCTCGGCCGGCTGTTCACGTCCCGCGGGTGGGGGCGGAAGAACGACCGGCTGCGGCTGGAGTCGGCGTGGGCCGCGGCCGCCGGCGAGGCGCTGCTCAAGGACACGCAGGTGCTCGCGATCAAGCGCGGGGTGCTGGAGGTTGCCGTGCGGAACGCGGTGCTGCTCCAGGAGCTGACGCAGTTCCACAAGCGGGGCCTGCTGACCAAGCTCCGCGCCGCGATGCCCGGCGTGACGCTCACCGACCTGAAGTTCCGCGCCGCCGCGTGGTGAGGCCGACAACCGGAGTGACGCCGATGACGACCGTCAGCAAGGAACACATCGCCAAGACGCCGGGGATCTGCGGCGGCAAGGCGTGCATCGCCGGGCACCGCATCCGCGTCATGGACATTGTCGTCCAGGTCGAGCACGCGAAGCTGTCGCCGGAACAGATCGTCGCCGAGGTGTACCCGTCGATCACCCTGGCCGACGTGTACGCGGCGCTGGCCTACTACCACGACCACCGCGACGAGATCGAAGCCAGCTTTGAGGAGGCCCGCAGGTGGGACGAGTACGGCAAGACGCAGCGGTCGATCGTGAAGGAGAAGCTCGCCGCCGACCCCGGGTTGCGTGACCGCATTCTGGGCCAGTCGGATGGCTGAGCCGATTCGATTCTTCCTCGACGAGAACGTTCACGGCGGGACGGCTCCCGGTCTTCGCGCCCGCGGTATCGACGCGATCACCGTTCAAGAGGCCGGGCGCGCCGGGTTGCCCGACGCCGACCAGTTGGCGTTCGCCGCGGCCGACGGTCGGGTCCTGGTCACGCACGACCAAGACTATCTGGCCATTCACGCGACCGGTGTCCCACACGCCGGCATCGCGTGGTGTCACCCGGATGCGTATTCCGTCGGCCAGTTGATCGACGCGCTGGCCGTCGTTCATGGGGCCGCGACGCCCGACGAGATGCTGAACCACGTCGAGTACCTGTAACGGAAGGACACCAACAACGATGAGCACCGAGACGCTGGGCACCGTCGAGTACAACGAGGACAACCTGCAGGTCCTCAAGGACGCGGCCCACATCCGGCACCGGCCGGGCATGTACATCGGCAACACCGACATCGAGGGCATGCACCACCTCGTGTGGGAGGTCGTGTACAACTCCGTCGACGAGGCCCTCGCCGGGTACTGCAAGAACATCCTCGTCACCGTCCATCCGGACAACTCCATCACCATCGCCGACGACGGCCGCGGCATCCCGGTCGGCGTCAAGGCGGAGTCCGGCAAATCGACGCTCGAAGAGGCCCTCACCATCGCCGGCTCGTCGGGCAAGTTCAACAACGACGCGTACAAGACGTCCGCCGGGCTGCACGGGATGGGCGCGAAGGCCATGAACGCCCTCTCGGAGTGGTGCGAGGCCGAGGTCCGTCGGGACGGCCGCACGTACAAGATGGACTTCGAGCGCGGGTACGCCACCAGCCCGCTCCGCGACGAAGGGCCGGCCCCCAAGGGGGTCACCGGCACCACTATCACCTTCAAGCCGGACCCGGAGAAGTTCGGCGACGTCGCGTTCGACTACGACCGGCTCGCCACCCGGTTCCAACAGATCAGCTTTTTGAACAAGGGGTTGAAGCTGGTCCTGACCGACGAGCGGGACGGCAAGACCGAGACGTTCCACTCGGAGAAGGGGATCGCCGAGTACGTCGAGGTGCTCAACCGCGGCGAGGAGACGTTCCACCCGCCGATCTACATCAACAAGTCGATCGAGGGCGTCAACATCGAGGTGTGCCTCCAGTACACCAAGGGCGAGACCCGGCTGGAGATGTGCTTCACCAACAACGCGTACAACAAGGACGGCGGGACGCACCTGAGCGGGTTCCGCGGCGGCCTGACGCGGGCCGTCGGCGCGTACGGCAAGAAGGAGAACATCTTCAAGGACGTCGAGGTCCGCGGCGACGACTACCGCGAGGGGCTGACGGCGGTCGTCAACATCAGCCACCCGCAGCCGAAGTTCGAGTCGCAGACGAAGGTCAAGCTGACCAGCCCGGAGGTCGAGGGGCAGACGTCGAGCGTGGTGTACGAGATCCTGTCGGAGTACCTGGAGAAGAACCCGAAGGACGCGAAAGAGATCTGCAAGAAGGTGCTGCTGACCGCGGAAGCGCGGATCGCGGCGCACAAGGCGAAGAAGGCGATCATCGACCGCCGCACCGCGCTCGGCGGCGGCGGGCTGCCGGGCAAGCTGTACGACTGCTCGTCCCGCGACCGCGAGAACAGCGAGCTGTTCCTCGTCGAAGGTGACTCGGCCGGTGGCAGCGCCGAGAGCGGCCGCGACCGGCAATATCAGGCGATTCTGCCGCTCCGGGGCAAGGTGCTGAACGTCGAGAAGGCGAAGTTCGAGAAGCTGCTGGAGAACAACGAAATCTCGGCCCTCATCTCGGCCATCGGGGTGGACATCGAGAACGTCGAGGACGTGAGCAAGATCCGGTACGGCAAGATCATCATCATGACCGACGCGGACGTCGACGGGCAGCACATCCGCACGCTGCTGTTGACGTTCTTCTTCCGCCAGATGCGGAAGCTGATCGAGGCCGGGCACGTGTTCGTCGCCCGCCCGCCGCTGTTCAAGGTGACGCAGAAGAAGGACGCGCGGTTCGTGCAGACGCGCGAGGAGATGGCCGTCGAGCTGACCACCCGCGGGCTCAAGAACGCCACCCTGCGCGTGTTCGACGCCGCCCGGGGCGTCGCGGGCGCGCCCGAGCGGGAGCTGACGGTCGGCGACCTGACCAAGCTGCTGCCGCTACTGACCGAGGCGGAGACGGCGGTGGTCGGGCTGGAGCGTCGCGGCCGCACCCTGGACGAGATGCGGCAGCACGCGGCCGACGGGGTGTTCCCGGTGTACCACGTCACCGAGCGCGCGAAGGGCAAGGAGCACTGGTTCCTGACGCCGGACGCGGTGTCGTCGTTCAAGGCGACCCTGGCGGCCGAGTTGAAGCGCGAGCCGGTGCCGGGCGAGGACTACACGCTGGACGAGTGGCACGACCTGAAGGCGCTCAACCGCGCGCTGACGAAGCTGAAGGCGAACGGGTTCGACGCCAACGACCTCGTGCCGCTGCCCCGCGTCGCCGGCCGCGAGCCGCCGGTGCGGTTCGTCTTGGAGCACGACGCCAGCCGGAAGGAGTTGAACAGCCTGCGGGAGCTGGTGGTCGAGGTGCGGCGGCTGGGCGAGAAGGGGATCGCGATCACGCGGTTCAAGGGTCTGGGCGAGATGGACCCGGAGGAGCTGTGGGCGACGACGCTAGACCCGCAGCACCGCACGCTGTTGAAGGTGACGCTCAACGACGCGTTCAAGGCGGAGGAGATGTTCAAGACGCTGATGGGCAAGGAGGTCCAGGACCGCCGCGAGTTCATCTTCAAGAATTCGCTCAAGAGCGTGGACGAGATCGACTACGGGGCGTGACGCGGGCGAGGCGCTCGCAGCCGACGACGTCACTTGAACGAGACACCCTCAAGGACGTCGAGCGGCTCCGCCCCGCCCTCGAGTACCTGCGTGCGGCGGGCGGCCTCGAACCGCTCCCGCGCCCGCTGGAAGTCGGCCGCGTGCCGCGCCGTCATTCGCTGCTGCTCGTCCGCCGGGAGCTTCTGGAACTTGTCCAGCGCCGTGCGGGCGCGGTCGAACGCCGCCCGCTGCCGCTCCGGCGGGTCCTTCTTCTCGATCGTCTCCGCGTACACGCCCAGCGCCGCCAGCAGTTCCCGGGCGGCCGCGTCCGGCCCGGCACACCCGCTCGCCGCGACCAGCACTGCCGCCAAGCCCGCCGCTATCGCCCGCCGCATGCCGCGCTCCCCGCTGGTGTCCCGAACGCCGCTATCTTACGCGCCGCGAACGAAACGAGCGGCGCCACCAGGATGACGCCGCTCGCGTGTGCTGAACGTGTGCCCCGACTCAGCGGGCGTCGGCTGGTAGCTTCACCTCGGTGCCCGGCGGGAGCACCGCGCGCGGCTCGTTGAGCTGCCGGTTGATGTCCCACAGGTCGCGCCACCGCTGCTCGCTGCCCAGCTTCTCCCGCGCGACCTCCTGGAGCGTCATCCCGCGGCCCGACGGCACGACGAACACCCCGCGCTTGCCCTCGGCCGCGACCGGCACCAGTTCGGACCCGCCGGCCGGCCCCCAGTTCGGCTGCGCGGCCGCCGGTAGTGTGCCGGACCCGCCGCCGGTGCCGCCGACCATGTTCGGGAACCGCCGCTTCAGCACGTACAGCGGCGGCAGTTCGACCTGCCGGCCGCCCTGCAGCGCCTGGTTGCGGTTGAACGCCCGCAGGGCCGCCGCGTACCGCTTGTCGTTGTACGCCTCCTGGCTGATCGTCTCGTAGGTGTCGTTCGCCTTCGGGTCGTACAGGTCCACGTCGAAGTCGGTCTTGGGCGTGCCGGTGGCGGCGACCGGCTTGACGTCGGCGGAGTCGCTCGGCTTGGTGAATGCGGTCGGCGTGGCCCGCGCCGGCGGGTCGAAGCCGACCGGCGGCGCGGGCTTGCGGCCGTCGTCCTTCGGCGTCACGTCGGCCGGCAGGAACGCGCCCGGGGGCGGCAAGGCGCTCGGCGGGGCGGCGGGCGTGGCCGGTCCGACACCCGGGCCGCTCGGCATCGCGGGCGACACGCCCGGCAGCGTGGACGGCGACACCGACGGTCCACCCGGGGGAACAGACGGCGTGCCCGGCGAAACCGTCGGGGCGACCGCGGGCGCACCCGGCGCAGAGGACGGAGCCGGCGACACGCTGGGCGGTGCGGGCGGCGTCGAAGGGAGCACACCCGGCGTGCCCGTAGCGGCGGGCGTCACGCTCGGCGGCGGAACCGGTGGCGTCGCCACCGGGACGGGCGACGGGGTCGGAAGCCCCGGCGCGACTCCGCTCGGGGGCGGCACCGCCGGCAGCGCGGGCGCGCCCGGCGCCGGCACTGCCGGCGGTGTCGGCGAAGGCAAGGGCACGAGCGGACTCGGCGGCGGCGTGACAAGGTCGGCCGTCATCGGCGGGGGAGGCACGCCGGGTGTGTTTGTGCTTGCACCGGGCGCTCCCGGAAGCGGCGTCATCGGGGCAGGCGTCGGCGTGGTCGGCGCGGGTGAGGGCGGCAGCGTCGGCGCTGGTGACGGCGCCGGCACCGCGGGCAGCGGCGGCGGGGTCGGAGCGGGCGAAGCCGCTGGCGGGCCGGGCGGCGTTGCCGGGACGCCGCCGGCCGGGACTGTGCCCACCGGCGCGGAAAGCGGCAACACGTCCACGACCGGCGTCGGCGGAACGGTCGGCCCGGCCACAGGCGGGAGGAGCGGCGCGGGCGGGGGCGGATTCCTCTTATCCTTGTCTTTGTCTGTACCCGGGATCGGCAGCACCGCGCTGGTCTGTTCGATTACCGGCGGGCGCACCTCCGTCGGGCCGCCGGCCGGGAGCGTCGGCAGCGGCGGCACGACCGGGGGCACGTCCGGTAAGGGGAACACATCGCGCGCCGGTGGGGGCGGAACGGCGTGCGTGACCGCCTCCGCCGGCGACTTCTTCGGCGGCGGGAACGTGCTTTGTTCTGGTGGCTTCGGCGGTGGAATGAACAATCTATCCGACTTCGGCTGCTCGCTCGACGCGGACGACCCCTCCACCTTCGGCTGGTCCTGCTGCGGCGCGGGGTTGCTCGCCGGGGTCGATCGGATCGCCGGCTGTTCGGCCGCGGCCCACTTCGCCGCCGGCTGGTCCGGCTTGGCCGAGTCCTTCGACGGCACCAGCAGCCGCACCACGCCGATGCCGGCCGCCAGGCTGAACACCGCCGCGCCGATGGTCAGTTGCTTCTTGGTGAACCGGGCCAGCAGTTTGCTAACGGTGGTCGGTATTCCTCCAACCGCTTGCGTCGTCGCGGGCGCCGACGTGGCCGTTTCCGCTTGCGGCTTCGTGGCCGCTTCGGTCGGCTTCGCGGAAGGCTCGGCCGGCTTCTCGGCCGCCGGCTTCGGCGCGGGGGGCTTCGGCGGCGAGTCGAACCTGGGCGACGCGGGCGCGGCCGATGCGGCTGCGGCGTCGGCGATCAGCCCCGCGACCACCGCCGGGACGGACACCGGGCGCGGCGGGGCGAGGGCGGGAGAGGGCACCGGCTTGGCCGGGACATCGACGGCGATGGGTTCGGTCATCCGTGACCTCGGGTTCGTTAACTCGCCTGAGCCAATCTGATCGCGACGCGCAACTTCGCGCTGCGGGAGCGCGGGTTGCGGGCCGTCTCGTCCGGGCCGGCTTCCACCGGCTTCTTGGTCGCCAGCCGCCACACGTCCGGGGTGCGGAACGCGTGCTTCACCCGCCGGTCTTCGAGCGAGTGGAAGCTGATGATCCCCGCCCGCCCGCCGGGCTTCACCACCGCCGGCAGAGCCGCCAGGAGGCGGTCGAGCGCGCCGAGTTCGTCGTTGACCGCGACCCGCAGCGCCTGGAACACCCGCGTCGCCGGGTCGATGCCGCCGGACCGCGGCACGCAACCCCGCACCACGTCCGCGAGGTCCGCGGTCGTCGCGAACGGCTTCGTCTCGCGCCGCTCGACGATCCGCCGCGCCACCCGCCGGCTGTGCCGCTCCTCGCCGTACTCGAAGAACACGTCCGCGAGCGCGTCGGCGCTGAGCGTGTTCACGAGGTCGGCCGCGGTCGTCCCGCTGGTCGGGTCGAGCCGCATGTCGAGCGGGCCGTCGGCGCGGAAGCTCAGCCCGCGGCCCGCGTCCTCCAGCTGGTCGGAGCTGAACCCCAGGTCGGCCAGCACGCCGTCCACCTGCGTCAGCCCGCGGGCCGCGAGCACCTCGGCCAACTGGTCGAAGTTCGCGTGAACCAGTTCGACCGGCAGCCCGTCTACCCGCTGCCGCGCGAGGGCGAGCATGTTCGGGTCCTGGTCGAGCGCCAGTACGCGGCCGCTCGGGCCGACGCGCTCCGCGATCAGCCGCGTGTGCCCGCCGCCGCCGGCGGTGCAGTCGGCCCACACCTCGCCCACTGTGGGAGCGAGCAGGGCGAGGGTTTCGGCCGGCAGCACGCTGGCGTGAACCGGTACGCGGTCGGCGGACATAGGCGGGTTCGGAAGTTGGGTCAAGGCGAAGGTGGGGGAAAGTTACAGAGTATCGAACCGCATGTGGCCCATGAGCGCGACCGGCGGCTCGCAACCGCCGTCGAACGTGTACTTCCAGTGGTTGAGCAGGTTGTGGAGGCCGATGAGCGGCGGCACGTTCGGCGGGTGGGCGTCGGAGAACACGACCGCGAGCGGGAACGGCACCTCGGGCATTCGCCGGAAGCGGGCGTTGAGGTCGAGGTCGTACACGCGCCCGGAGCGCGCCCCGGCGGCGGTCGTGGAGGCGAGAGCTGAGGATCGCGCTGGGAGCAAGAAATCGTGTGACCGCGCCCACGCGGCGCTAAACGTGCAAAGGCTCGCGCCGGTATCGAGGATCGCGCCCGGAACCTCCACCCAGTCGCCCGGAGTCCGTTCCAGTTCGAGCGGAATGAGCGCTCGCAGTTTCATCCGAACCGGGCCGCTGGGGTCCGGGTGGATGACGCGGTAGTTGATCGGGTGGCGAAACCAGGGCATGACCGGTTCCTAATGCCAGTAACCTTCGAGCGGTTCCGCGGTGCCGAACCCGACGTCTTTTCGCAACTCATACGGGAACGTCCGGATGAGCGCGCCGCCCTCTTCCAACCCGACGCCGAGGACGATGACGCCGGCTTCGTTCTCGAGGTACGCGACGTTCTGCCCGCCGTGGTAGACCGACAGCAGCCACTGGTTCCGCTGGCGGGCGAACAGCGTCAGCCCCTGGCCGTCGAACCGCCCCGCCGGGTCGATCTCGACCGCCGCCGGGATGCGGCCCACCGCGGCCTGCTTATTCACATGCGCACCCAGGAACGCGAGGTCGCGGGCGACGTAGGCTTCCACCTCCGGCGTGACCGGCAGGTAGTCCTCGGGCCGCACGTCGCCGCTCAGGATGCGGTGGGCGCGGTCGAGAAAGCCGGGCCGCAGTTCCGGGCGCGGCTCGGGGGCGTCGCCGGGTGCGGTCGCGGCCTCAGCCGGCGTCTCGTGCTCGTGCGTCATTACACGTCCTCTGAGGGGGCACTTCATCGTACCACGGCCGCTACCACCGGCTCAGCCCGAGCTGCGCCTTGCCCTGCATCTCGGCCCGCTTCAGGATCGCGTCGTGGGCCGCCAGCTTGTACAGGTCGCCCAGCGTCGGGTAGTTGAAGCACGTCGCCAGGAACACGTCCGCGGTGCCGCCGGCCATCATCGCCATCAGCCCGATGTGGATGAGTTCCGACGCCTGCTCGCCGATCACGTGGACGCCGAGCAGCTTCAGGTCGTCGCGGGCGAACACCAGCTTCAGGAACCCGGTCTTGTCGCCGATGATCTTGCCCCGCGGGTTCTGGTCGTAGTCCGCCCGCCCGACCACGAACGGGATGTTCTTCTCCTTCGCTTGCGTCTCCGTGAGGCCGACCGAACTGACCTCCGGGATGGTGTAAATCCCCGCCGGGAGGAACTGGGCCAGCGCCTGTTTAGCGTTCGACCCGCACGCGTGGCACGCGGCGACGCGCCCTTGCTCGGAACTGGTGCTGGCGAGTGCCGGGAAGCCGATCACGTCGCCCACCGCGTAGATGTGCGGGACGGTGGTGCGGAAGTGCTCGTCCACCGGCACCAGCCCGCGGGCGGTCAGCCCGAACCCGGCCGCCTCCGGGCACAGCGTGTCGGCGGCGCTGGTCCGTCCGGCGCACACCAGCACGTGATCGACCGCCATCTCCTTCCCGGACTTCAGCTTCAGCTCGATCTCGCCCGTCCGCGGGGCGTGGCACTCGGCCACCTGGTCCTTCCACCAGAACACGATCCCCTGCTCCTCCATCGACTTCTTCAGCGCGGCCGACAGGTCGGCGTCGAGGAACGGGAGCAGCACGTCGCGGCCGTCGATCAGGTGGACGCGGACCCCCAGCGCCGCGAACATGCACGCGTACTCGCTGCCGATCACGCCCGCCCCGACCACCGCGAGCGACCGCGGGATGGACGTGATGTAGAGCAGCTCGTCGGAGTCGTGGACCTTCGGGTGCTGGAACGGGAACACCGCCGGGCGGACCGGGATCGAGCCGATGGCGATGACGATCTTGTCGGCCCGCAGGTCGGTGTGCCCGCCGGGCGGGGCCGGGTGGGTGACGCGGACGGTGTGCGGGTCGAGGAACCGCCCGGTGCCGCGGTACATCATCACCCCGTACCGGTCGAGGAGCGTCCGCATCTGGTGCGCCTCGCTCGCCTTGACAACTCGTTCGTGCCGCATCAGGTCTTCGATCTTGGCCTGCCGGCGGACCGACACATCGACGCCGAACAGCGCCCGGGCTTTGACGCCGGCGATGGCCAGCGCCGTCTCGCGGAGGGTTTTGGACGGGATGGTGCCGGTGTTGACCGCGGCCCCGCCGACGGCCGGGTTGCGCTCGATCACCGCGACCCGCTTACCGAGCAGCGCGGCGGTGTCGGCTGCGGCGACCCCGCCCGGCCCGGCCCCGATGACAATGAGGTCGTACTGCTGAACGGTCGGCGGCATGGTGCGGTCTCTGGGGTGCTACCCTGGGGTGCGTGCTGCCAATCTTAGCCGCGGCCGGCCGCGAATTCCTGTCGTAATTGCGCCGCTCATGCGTATCATTCAGTAACAAGTTCTGATGCCCGTGGGTTGGCCCTCCGCCACAGTAAAAACAAGGAGCCTCTGATGCTGGCCGTTTCTGCCCCCGTTCTCGACGACGTCTCGGCCGAAATTCTCGACCTCAAGAAGCAACTCGGCGCCACCATCCTGGCCCACTACTACCAGGAAGGCGAGATCCAGGCGCTCGCGGACATCACCGGTGACAGCCTGAAGCTGGCCCGCGAGGCGACCAAGGTCGATTCGCCGGTGATCGTGTTCTGCGGCGTGCTGTTCATGGCCGAAACGGCCAAGATGCTCAACCCGTCGAAGCGGGTGCTGCTCCCGGACCTCAAGGCCGGGTGCAGCCTCGTCGACGCCTGCCCGGCCGACAAACTCGAAGCGTTTCAAGAGCGACTGCGGATCAACGGCCGCAAGTTCCAGACGGTGTGCTACATCAACTCGTCCGCGAAGGTCAAGGCGCTGTCCGACTGGGTGGTGACGAGCGGCAACGCCGAGGACGTGGTGCGGAACAAGGTGCCGGAGGGGTACGAGATCCTGTTCGTGCCCGACCAGCACCTCGGCCGCTACCTCCAGGAGCTGACCGGCCGCCCGATGATCCTGTGGGACGGGTCGTGCATGGTCCACGAGATCTTCAGCGTGGTGGACCTCATCAAGCAGAAGAAGGAGCACCCGAAAGCGCGCACGATCGCGCACCCGGAGTGCCCGCAGAACATCCTGCAACTGGCCGACTTCGCCGGCGGCACCGAGGCGATGATCAAGCACGTCGCGGAGTACCAGGAGCCGACGGAGTTCCTCGTCGCGACGGAAGCGAACATGATGTGGGAGTTGCAGCGGCGGTACCCGCAGCACACGTATCTGGGCGTGCCGGGCATCACCTGCTCGTGCAACAAGTGCCCGCACATGGCCCGGAACACGCTCGAAAAGGTCCGCGACTGCATGAAGACCGGCTCGCCTGAGATCCTGTGGCAGCCGGAGTTCGACAAGGCGAAGGAGGTGCTGGCCCGCAGCCTCCTGAACCCGCCGCTCACGGTGCCCGTCCACCCACACGGGGACTGACATGGCGAAATCGAAGCCGAAATCGACCGCGGGCGCGAACGGCAAGCCAGCCGCGCCGCTGTCGCCGCTCGACGTGCTGACGCTGGCCGAAGCGGCGGCCTACCTGCGCCTGCCGGAGGACGCGATTCGCGAGGAGGCGGAGGCCGGTCGGCTGGCGGGGCAGTGCGTCCGCGGCGAGTGGCGGTTCGCCCGCGCCGCGGTCGCCGCATGGCTGCAAGCCCCGCGCGCGGCGACGAAGCCCAAGACCGGGGCGGAACTTGTCGAACACATCCGGTCGATCGACAGCGGCCCGACGTACCATCAGGTTCCCGAAGAGGTCGAGACGGAACTCGCGGAACTACGCAAGCTGCGCAAAACGATGTGGTAGCGGAGGCGTGCGTGTTCCTCCTCGATACCGACATCGCGACGCTCCTGTTCCGCAAGCACGAGCGCGTTCTGAAGCGGCTAAACGACGCCGACCCGAGCGAGGTCGCGTTGACCGTGGTGACGCGCCTGGAAGTGCTTCGTGGTCGGATCGAGGCGTTCATCAAGGCCGCGAATGCGGCCGAGTTGTTGCGGGCGGTCGACGGCCTAGCGAAGTCGGAAACGTTTCTGGCCGGATTCCGAACCGTCCCTATCGGCCCGGCTTCGGCTGAGCGGTTCGACGAACTCCGCGCCAACAAGAAGCTGGGCAAAGTGGATCGCGGCGACCTTCTGCAAGCCGCGATCGCACTGACCGAAGGCATGACGCTCGTCACCCGCAACACCAAGGACTACGCGAACGTGCCCGGCCTGACGGTCGAGGACTGGGCCGCGTAGTCGCCCGCCGAACGCACCCGCGGCTCGCTCTGGCTGTGCGTTCACATCGGCAGTACGATAGCACTTCCCCGCTCGCGCCGGAAGGACTTCCGCCATGCCGCCGATCGTGCCCAACCGCTTCCTCGTTCGGATGAGCCACCCGTGCCCGTACGTCAAGGACATGCCCCGCGACGCCGACGACGATGACCACCTCGTCGAACTGCCGGACAGCGCCCGGCTCGACAACTTCGCGGCGCTCGACGAGCAGGCGAACCACGCCGACGTGCGACTCGCGTGGAACGAGTTCGGGCTGGCCGTGCAGGTGTCGGTGAGCGGCAAGAGTCAGCCGCCGGTGTGCGATTCGGACAAGGTGCAGTCGAGCGACGGGCTGCGGCTGTGGCTCGACACCCGCGACGCCCGCGCCGGGCACCGCGCCACCCGCTACTGCCACCAGTTCGCGCTACTGCCGTCCGGCGGCGGGTCGGACAAGGACGAGCCGTTCCTCGCGCAACTCAAGATCAACCGGGCGCTGCAGGACGCGCCGGCGGCCAACCTCGCGGACGTCCCGTTCCGCTCGCACCGGTCGAAGGGCGGGTATCGGTTGGAGGCGTTCTTCCCGGCGGCCGCGCTGTACGGGTTCGACCCGGCCGAGCACCCGCGGCTTGGCGTCTACTACGCGGTCCGCGACGGCGAATTGGGCGACCAGTTCCTCGGCGTCGGGTGGGACTTCCCGATCGCCGAAGACCCGTCGTTGTGGGCGGTGCTGGAACTCGTGAAGTGACCGGCGGCACACTTCGGCCAATTTCGTGCAGTTCGCGCGAGTATTCACGGACGCGGCGTTCGGGATACGCGGCGGAAACGGTCTGTACGGCTTTCCACGTGGAAGGTAACCGCCGTTTCCGCCCGAAATTGCCGCGTCAATCCAGGTCGATACCCAGCTCCCGCGGGGTCGGCACGGCGACCGGTGGGGCGTCGAGCGTGATGCCGAGTTCGTTCGGCGGTGGCACCGCGACCGGCTTCGGCGGTTCCGGCGGCTTCGGCTTCACCGCGACCGGTTGCGGGCGCGGGGCAGGCGGCGGTTGGCGCACCGGTTGCGGCTGGGGCGCGTAGTACGGCACCGCGGGCGCGTATCCGTATCCGAGGGTCGGCGGACCGCCGACCGGGCCGCAGCCCACCGGGGTTCACCCCGCGCCGCTGCGGCCGGGGACGAGCGTGAACCACAGGCTCACGCCCAGAACCCCGACCACCGCCGGCACGATCACCCACAGCGCGTCCTTGCGCATAAGCGTCCTTGCTCTGCCGCGCCGAATCCTTCGGCGTGCCGCGTCTATAACTTCCCTCGCGGCCCGCACAACCCCAACCCGCTGAGAGTCTCCATGTTCGCACTCGTGCTCCTGGCGGCGTGCGCCGACCCCGGCGGCTCGAAACTCGACCTGAAACCGGGCTTCAAGGCCGTCGGTGACGGGCTGAAGTCCGAGTACGCGACCCAGGCGGCCGCCGCGACCGACACGCACGTGTTCGCGGTGTCGAGCACGACGGTCGCGGTGTACGACCGCGCGACCGGGAAGCTGGTCGGCACAAGCGACGGCAAGGCGCAGCACCTCAACAGCGCGTTCGTATGGAAGGGCAAGGTGTACTGCGCCCACTCGAATTACCCGAACAAACCAGAGACGAGCGAGATCCGCGTCTTCGACCCGCAGACGAACAATCTCACCGTTTATCACGATTTCAAGGACCCGCCTGGAAGTCTCGTCTGGAACGTTCATGACGGCAAGAACTGGTGGTGCTGCTTCGCCCACTACCAAAAGGACAACGCGAAGACGATTCTGGTGAAGATGACCGAAGAGTTCAAAGAGGTGCAGCGGTGGACCTTCCCCCAGAAGGTGATCGACGACTGGGACGCGATGAGTGCCAGCGGCGGCATCTGGGAGGTTCCCTCGGCGAAGCCGGAGGGGTTAGGTGACACGCTGCTGGTCTCGCACCACCATTACAAGGTGCTGTACCGGCTGCGGGTGCCGAAGGACGGGAAGGAACTGGAGTTCGTGGAGGCGCTGGCGTGCCCGTTCCCGGGCCAGGGGATCGCGGCCGACCCGAAGACCGGCGGGCTGGTCGGCATCGACCGCGGGGCGCGGAAGGTGGTGTTCGCCTGCAAACAGTAAGGAGTGGGGAGTGAGGAGACAAGACGGCCGGTTTCTTTCTCCTCACTCCCCACTCCCCACTCCTCACTTCAGAACGTCCGCCGCGCTCTTGCGGATCGTCTCGCAGTACGTCTCCAGGGTGAGGTCGTCGCCGTCGTAGCCGAACGGCTGCTCCACCGCTTCGGCCGTCAGCTCGATGCCGAACAGGAAGTACACGATGACCGCGAGGAGCGGCACGATCCACGGCCCCAGCGTCGGCACCATCGCCCACGGGGTGAGCAGGAACCCGAGCACCAGCCCGTGCCGCAGCAGCGACAGGTACGAGCCGGGCAGCGGGGTGTTGCGGATCCGCTCGCACGCCCCGGCCACGTCCATCAGCGCGTTCAGGTTGGTGTCGAGCATCTGGTGCGAGTGCCCGTCGATGCGGCCGGCGGCGCGGAGGTCGGCGACGAACCGCATCAGCCGCCCGGCGAGGTGAGCGGGGACGTGCGCCGGCGTCGCCGGGTCGTCCGAAAAGCCGTCCAGTTCGTTCAGCTTGAGCGGGCCGCGGAGGTGTCGCATCAGCGCGACCGCGAACGCCGGCACCAGCCGCGCGAGGGCCGCCCGCTCGGCCGCGTCGAGGTTCGCCAGCTCGCGGGTCTTGAGGCACAGGTTCCGCGAGTGGTTGACCAGCCCGCCCCACAGGATGCGGGCCTCCCACCAGCGGTCGTAGGCGACCTTCGTGCGGAAGCTGATGAGCAGCCCGAGGATGGCGGTGTTCCACAACGCGAACTGCGACGACCACAGCGGCTGGAGCAGCGTGCCGGGCGGGTTGATGAGCCACACCACGGCCGAGTACGCGGCGGCCGCGGCGACCGCGACCCACAGCCGCCCGGCGATCGACGGCGGCGGCCAGATCCAGCTCAGCAGCGTCCGGCGGTTGTCAGCCAAGGGCCGCTCCTTCGTCGCGGAAATAACAAGTTTCAAATCACAAAACCAAACAAGGAAGGCGCTCGGCTCAGGCCTTGTTTGGAATTTGTATCTTGGAATTTGTGATTTGGTTTCACACCTGTGCCGGGTCGCCCAGCCGGGGCAGTTCGTCGAGCGAGGCGAGGCCGAACACGCTCAGGAACCGCGGGGTGGTGCCGTAGCGGACCTCGCGGCCGGTCGCGTCGGCGCGGTGTTGCACCGCCACCAGCCCGAGCCGCACCAACTGCCGCAGCGTCGGCCCGCTGTCGGTCCCGCGGACCGCGTCCACCTCCGCCTTGCCCACCGGTTGGCGGTACGCCACCACGGATAGCACATCGAGTGCCGGCTGGCTCAGCCGCGTCTCCCGCGGGCCGCCGAACAGCCGCTCTCGCAGGTTGCGGTACGCCGGGCGGACGGCCATCACGAACCCGTCGCCCCGCGGCTCGACCGTGTACGGCCGCTGTTGGTCGCGGTACCGGCGGTTGAGGGCGTCGACGGCCTGCTGAAAGCGCTCGGGCGTCAGCCCGCGGACCGCGGCGCACGCCGTCTCGGCGGTGAGTGGATGCCCGCCGACGAACAGCATCGCCTCGACCAGTTGTTCGGGAGAGGGCGGCGGGTCGGAAGTGAGGAGTGAGGAGTGAGGAGTGAGGACCGGGGGCGGCCCGGGGTCTGGACGCGCCTCCTCTGTCTCCTCGCTCCTTGCTCCTGACTCCTCACTGGATTCGACGTCCACCTGCCACTCGCTGCCGAGCTGCGCGGCGGCGGCCTGCGCCACCGCGAGCGGGTCGGTTGCGTCCGGCGGTGTTTCGTCGGGTTCGGGCATGGTCAGTGCGGGAGGCCGAGGCCGGTCACGACGGTCCCGGTCCACAGGAGCGAGAAGACGACGGCCAGCGCCCAGTGCAGCCGCTTCCGCCGAGTCTTGCCAGTCACGATCATCGCGGGCAACAGCAGCGCCGACGGCACCGAAAAATACAGGTGCGTCCGCAGCGCCTGCCGCTGCGCCGGGTCGAACGTCGTGGACACCTCGACGCCGAACTGGAGCAGGGACTCGAACACCACCACGGTCAGCATGGTGAGCACGAAGAACGCGGTGTTGATGTGTCCGTGTAGTCGCGGCCGCTTCAACACCAGCGCGACCAGCGACGCCAGCAATAGTAGCGTGACCGCGACGACGAGCACTTTCAACGTCAGTATGATCTGCGGGCCGGTCGGCACGGGTTGCTCCTCGTCGTAGGGTCTTTGGCCGCGCTTGCGGCCCCTCACGACCGAGGAGTAACCGCCGAAGTCGGCTGCGGCTTCACCGCCGGGGTCAGATCGCGGCCACCACCGCGTCGCCCATTCGCGAGGTGGTCGCAACGCCCCCGAGGTCGGGCGTCTTCACCTCGCCGAACGCCAGCACCTTCTCGACCGCCCCGCGGACGGCCTTCGCGCTCGCCGCCAGTCCCAGGTGGTCGAGCATCAGCGCCGCGCTCAGCACCGCGGCCAGCGGGTTGGCGATGCCTTTGCCGGCGATGTCCGGGGCGCTGCCGTGGACCGGCTCGAACATGCTCGGGAACTTCTTCGTCGGGTTGATGTTGGCACTCGACGCCAGCCCGATGCTGCCGGTTACTGCGGCACTGAGGTCGGTTAAGATGTCGCCGAACAGGTTGCTCGCCACCACCACGTCGAACGACTCCGGCTTGCGGACGAAGTCCATCGCCGCCGCGTCCACCAGCAGCGACGCGCTTTCCACGTCGGTGTACTCTTTGCGAACCGTGCTAAAGACGTCGTCCCACAGCCCGAGGCCGTACACCTGGGCGTTCGACTTGGTGATGCTGGTGAGCTTCTTCCGCGGCCGCTTGCGGGCGGCCTCGAATGCCGCACGCAGGATGCGCTCGCACCCCTTCCAGGTGAACACGCCGGTCTGCACCGCGATCTGGTTCTCGGTGCCCGGGTACAGGTTCCCGCCGACCGGGGCGTACTCGCCCTCGGTGTTCTCGCGATACACGAGCATGTCGATCTCGCCCGGCTTCTTGCCGGCGAGCGGGCACGGCACCCCGGCGAACAGGTACGCCGGTCTCAAGTTCACGTATTGGTCGTACCGCCGCCGCATCGGCAGGAGCAACTCATGGACCGTGATCTTGTCCGGCACGCTCGGGTCGCCGACCGCGCCGAACAGAATCGCCTCGTAGGCCTTGAGTTGCTCCCACCCGTCTTCGGGCAGCATCCGGCCGTGCTGCTTGTAGTACGCGGTGCTCCAAGGGAGCTTCGTCCACTTAAGTTCGGCCCCGTCGTACTTCTTCGCCGCGGTTTCGGCCGCCCGCACCGCCTGGTCGATGACCTCCGGTCCGATCCCGTCGCCGCCGATCACCGCGATCTCGTGAACCGCCATTGCACCCGTCCCGCGAAGAGGTTATTCGGCCCGCAAAGTCCGCCCACAGGTCACGGCCCGAACCCGGTCGGCGGGCGCGCGTGTAGTTTCTGCACTCCCTGTGTAGACGGCCGCGCAGCCGCGGGGGAGAGTACAGGTGGTGGAGCGTCGAGCATGGCTGGTGTAGCCGCCCCGGAAGACGAATCAAGATGACGCGCGACCCGCGACGCCTGATCCCCGGCCTACTCGCGCTCGGGCTGCTGGCCCTGGCCGGCTGCAGGTCGGACAAGGACTCCGGCGGCAGCGGCGGGGTTGGCATGGGCGCGTCGCGGCCGCGGGACAAGGACCCGCTGGTGGTCGGGCCGTCGAAGATCCCCAAGCAGGACCTGCCGGTGCCGGACCGGCTGACCGGGCCGAAGGGCAGCAAGCCGGACCCGCTCATGTCGCCGACCGGCAGCAAGACCGGCTACACCGACGACCCGGAGCGGTTCAAGGGCGTGTTCCTGCCGGGGAAAGGCAGCACGCCGGCGGCGCTGGCCGCCCGCAGCAAGGACGCGGACGAACTGCGGATCGACGACGGCGCGCCGCTCGTCCCGGCCGGCGGGGTGCTGCCCGGCGGCACGCTGGAGGCGGCCGAGGGCGTGTCGCCGCTGTACGGCCAGTTGGAGCGGTACGGGGTGACGCCCGACGACCGCACGCTGGCCCGCGAGAACGAGCGGTACGTGTTCCGGGCGTCGGTGCCGATCAGCGGCAACGGGGCGAAGCGGCAGTACACCGGGATCGCCGACACCGCCCCGGAAGCCGTCCGCAAGGTGCTCGACCAGGTCGCGGCCGACCAGAAGAAGTAGTCTGTCAGAAACCAAGCGGCGCGACTGCGGTCGCGCCGTGCCTCGCGCGCCGAACAACCCACCGCGTCGTTGCAACGGCGCTTGAGAAGCGCAATCTGATCTTTTCTCCCCTGTCCACTAATCACCGGCGCTGATTTTCGCCGGCCCGTCCACCCCGCCGGCGCTCAGCCCGGCCTGGATGGCGCCGACGAGCGCGCAGAACCCGCCGATGAACGGCACGAACAGGTGATGCGTCTGCGGCGGGAACCACCACATCGCCAGCCCGGCCCCGGCGCCGAACCCGATGCCCGCGCCGACCAGCACCGCCGCGACGATGCCCCGCGTGCCGGGTACGAACCGCCGGAACAGCCGCCCGACGCCCCTGGCGGCCAGCACGACCGCCGCCAGCACCAGGAACGAGACGACCTTGTTCGCCCACGCCGGGAGTTGCACGCTCGGCCCTCCGCTCAGCCCCAGAACCGCCACCACGGCCGCTTCGCCGGGGCGGCCGCCTTCTCCGCTTTCTCCGCGTCGGCCGCCTTCACGAGTTGGACGCCGCCGCACAGCGGGCAGAACGCGGTGAACGCGACCATCTGCCCGCCGGGCTGGTTCGGGAAGACGACGCGGATGAGGTCGGAGGGCGCGTCGAACAGTTCGCTGAAGCCGCACTTGTTGCACGCGGTGATTGCCCACGCCGGCCGCTCGCGGCGGTACTTGTCGGTGACCATGACCGGGTGCCGCGCGCCGGCCGCGACCATGAACCGCACCTCGTCGCCGAGCTTGACGCTCGTGAGGTTGTGCGGCTGGTTGAGGACGCGGCCGCGGAACGTGTCGCCGTCGACGGCGGTGACGGTGACCCACACCGCTTCGGCCGGGTGCGGGGAGAGGCGCGGCCCGCCGTCGTGGACGTAAACCTGGAGGTCGTCCGGGTATTCGGGGTGAAACCGCCCCTGAAGTTGCGGGTGTTCGCGCCACTCGTTCGCCACGGCGGTCCTCCCTCGCGGGTGCGGCGGTGCCGACGGATGCTCTGATGGTGTATTACGCGTGACGCGCCGCGTCATTCGCCCGCGCCCGAGGTGTCGGGCGGGGTGCCGGTGCGACGGTCGGCGTGCGACCGCCGGGGCGTGCCGGCGTGCGCCTGCCGCTGCGCCTGCCGGCACGCGAGGCACAGGACCGGGCCGGCGTAGATCGAGCCTTTGGCGACCTCGTACCACCACTTCTGATCGGCGGCCGTCCACACCTCCGGCGTGTCGCAGGAGCGGCAGGTGAACGGGACGTCCTCGTAGTACGCCGGCGGGGTGAAGTGCGAGTTCGCGGGGATCACCATTTGCGACGGGTCGGCCGGGACGCGCGCCGCCGCGCGGGCGGCCTCGGCCTTCTCGGCGGCTTGCCGTTCCTCCTCGCGCTGCACCCGCGACTTGCGCCGCTTCTTGGCCATACCCACACCTCGATTCACGCACCGGTCGTGTCCGGCACCGCGGAAGGCCCGATCTCGACGTTACCGGGTCGCGGCTCGAACCGGCGGAGCAGGCGGCGCTGCGGCGGGTGGAGCCGCACGCCGGTCCGCAGCGCCCGCAGGAGCTTCACCCCGTCCGCGACAGTGCCGACCGTCCCGACCGACAGCAGGTACGCGACTACGACGCACGCGCTGCGACCGTGCCCGAGGGCGCAGTGGACGTACACCGGGCCGGCGGCGGTCGCGTCGCGGAGCCACGCGACGGCGGCCCGCAGTTCGGCTTCCGACGGCGCGGCGGCGTCGAGGATCGGCAGCGACCGGTAGTTCGGCCGCGCCCGCTGCCACCGCCCGGCCGCGAACTCGCCCGCGAGGTCGAGAATCGCATCCCACCCGCCTGCTTCCGCCTCGCGCGGGGTCAGCTTGCGCCCGAAGGACAGGTTCGGGATGACTTCCGCGAACGCCGGCTCACGCGACAGCCGTCGATACGCCTCGAACGCGACCGTGTTAAGCAGGAAGTACGGTGCGAACAGCGGCCACGCGAGTGGCGAGCGTCGACCGTCGGCCCGCTTGAGCAAGAGCCGCGCCCCGACCCCGGCGTACGCGACCGCGAGCAGCGCGAACGACGCCGCGGTGTACAGCGGCACGACGACGGCCCACCCGACGGCGTCCCACGCCGCGACTGCGACGAACACGCACGCGGCCGCGAGCGCCAGGAATGTAATGCTGTACCGCACGCGATGGGTGCTCCAATTACGCCGGCTCTACACCTTCGTCGGGTTCGGCGGACCGCCTTTCACTCTCCGGGATATCCTTCGGGTAGTCACAGAGGAATTGTGCAACGGCTTGGCGAAGTCGGTCTTCGGGCCACGGTGATCCGATGTAGGCCAGATATCGCGCCGACAGGAATACGAACCGGTCGATCAACAGTTGCGGAACCGGGTGACCGGAACCGGCGCGGGTTTGGATCGGCTGAAAGGCACACGACACGTCCTCCATCAGCAACCGCTCTTTGGGCCACCAAGCGCGCGCCGCCCGGGGGGCGTATTCGATCCCGATGACGCCGAACACGCCGAACGGCACGCCGCACTTGACCGCCATGTAGGCGGCCCGTTCCATCGCTCCGCGAACGAAGTTCCAAGCCTCGATCTCTCCGAACGCCAATTCCGCGGGCAGCCCATTACTGTGCCAGGCGCGGAACAGGTCGGCGAGCTTTTCAGTCGGCCACCCCATTTGCGTCGTCCCTCGCGGCCGTGGTCCCGATGCTCGGCTTCACAACGCCCACGCTCACTTCGCCCCGATGCGGGCCAGCGCCCGCTGTGCCGCGAAGTGGGCGGCCGGGTCGGCGAGCAACTCCTTCAGCCGCCCGGCCGCCGGCTGCGCGTCCGGGCCGATCGCACCCAGCGCGTCGGCCGCCGCGATGCGCAACTCGACGTCGCGGTCGTCCAGCAGCCGCTTCAGCGCCGGCACCGCGTCCTTCGCCGCCGGCCCCAGACGCCCGATCGCCTCCGCGGCGGCCGCCTTCGTCGCCCCGCTCGCGTCCTTCAGCAGCTTCTGCAACGCCGGCAGGTCGGCCGGGGTGGGGCCGATCAGCAGCAGCGCCTCCACGGCCACCCCGCGCACCTGCCCGTTGCGGTCGGTCAGCCACGCCCGCACCGCGGCCCCGGACGTCTCCAATTTCCCGTCCAGCGACGCCTGCGCCACCTTCGCCCACACCGCCAGCCCGGCCTGCGGGTTCGCCGTCAGCGCGTCCACATCGGGCTTGGCCGCCTTCGCCCGCGGCCCGGCGGCGGCCAGCGCGCGGAATGCCGCCGCCCGCACCACGGTCTTGCTGCTGGACTTCGCCATCTTGACCAGCGTCGCCAGCGCCTCCGGCGGCAGCGGGTCGAGCCGGCCCAACGCCGCGGCGGCCGCGGTCTGAACCGTCGCGTCCGAGTCCGCCGCGACCTTCACCAGCGCCGCGGCCACCGCCGGCGAGCCGGGGTCGGCCGCGGCGACGGCGGCGATCAGCCGCGCCCGCAGCGCGACGTTCACGTCCGCCTCGGCGGTCAGCGGCAGCAGCCCCGGCAGCGCCGGCTTCATCGCCGGACCCATCGACACCAGCGCCTCGATGAACAGGTCGCGGATGTCCAACTCCTTCTCGTCGGCGGCCGCCTTGCCCAGCAGTTCGGCGGCCGGCGCGGCGGTCGCGCCCAGGTGCGCCAGCACTTTCCCGACCCGCCGCCGGATGTCCGCGTCCGCGTCGGTCGCGTGCTTGGCGACCTCGGCCGCGTGCTTGGTCGCCAACTCCGGCGGCAAATCGCCCACCAGCGTGATCGCCGCCAGCCGCGTCTGCGGGTTGACGTTCGACAGCTTCTCCAGCGCGAGCGGGACCAACTCCCGGCCAACCGGGCCGAGCTTCGGGATGCCCTCGATCGCCGCGGCCGCGACGCCGTCGTGCGTCTGCTCCAGCGCCTGCTTCATCCGGCTCAGCGCCTGCTCGCGCGCCTCGCCCAGCATGCCCAGCGTGACCGCCGCCTCGATCACGACGTTGACGAACTTGTCGTCCAGCGCCTTTTTCAGCGGCTCGAGCGCGGCCTTCGACGGCTCGCCGATGACCCCGAGCGCCCGCGCCGCGTACTGCCGCACCAGCGCGTTCGGGTGGTCGAACAGCTTGGCCGTCGGCTCGACCGCCGGCGCGCCGACCGCGGCCAGCGCCCGCCAGTACGCCTGATCCGGCCCGTCGAGCCGCACCTTCGACATCGGTTGGTACTCGTCCGGGTAGCTCTTGCGGATCGCCTCGACCAGCAGCGGCACCGCGGGCGCGGCCTTCTCCCCGGCCCGGGCCAGCCCCTCGGCCGCGGCCGCGCGCACGTTCGAGTTGTCCGACGCGAGCGCCTCGGTGAGCGGCGTGATCGCCTCCGCGGGCACGTCGGACAGGGTCGGCAGCAGTTCCGCGGTCAGCCGAACCACCTCCTCGTTGTCGTGCTTCAGCAGCTTGGCGAACGCGACCGGGTCGGCGACGCCGAGCGTGCGGAGGGCGTCGAACGCCACCCCGCGGACGCGCCCGTCCGGGTCGGTACACAGCTTCTGCACGTCGGCGGCGAGCGGCTTGCCGACCGCCCCGAGCAGGCCGGCGGTGTACGCGGTGTGCTCGCGGACCACCGCGGCCGGGTCGGTCAGCCCCTCGCGCAGCACCGGCAGTCCCTTGTCGCGCATGATCTGCTCGCCGTTGGTGCAGGCCAGGATGGCGAGCGCCGCGGCCTCGCGGGTGCTGTTGATCTGGTTGGCGAGCGTGCGGCCGGTGCCGGCGGTGCCCTTGTCGCGCAGCAGTTCGATGAGCGCCGGCACGACCGCCGGGTCGTCCTCGGCCAGCCACGACAGCTCCTCGATGGCGGCCCGGCGGGTCTCGGTGCGCCCGGTCTTGAGCGCGACGATCTGCTTGTTCCGCTCGGTCATTCCCGGGGGGGCCGGGTCGGCCTTGGCCGCCTTCTCGGCCTCGCCGGGCGCGGGCGGCGCGGGCTTCTTGCCGCACCCGGCGAGGCCGGCGAGTGCGAAAGCGAGTGTGAGTGCGGAACGGCGCATGGCCGAACTCCACTTCGGGGTGGTAAGGTAGCGGTCATGGTAGCCGACGACGGTGAGACGCACAAACCGGACGAGCAGTTCCCCCCGGCCCGCCCCCGGCCGCCGCTCGCGTCCGGGCTGAAGCGGGTGCTCTACCTCTGTGCCGGCATCCTGTGCGTCGGGCTGGCGTACCTCGGCGCGCTGCTGCCCGGGCTGCCGACGACGCCGTGGGTGCTGCTGGCCAGCTACTGCTTCGCCCGGTCGTCGCCGCGGCTGGAGCGGTGGCTGAAGCGGTCGCCCATCTTCGGCCGCCTCCTGCGCGACTGGGACGAGCACCGCGGCATCCGCCGGCCGGTGAAGGTGGTCGCGGTGCTGATGGTCGTCACGGTCGTGTCGCTGAGCGTGACGTTCGGCCGGCTGCCACTGTGGGTGAAGTGCGTGATCGCCGGGCTGGCTCTGATCGGGCTGTGCGTGATCGTGTTCGTGGTGCCCACCATCAGGGGCGAGGGGTCAGGGGAGGTTCCCTCCGCGAGGCGGGAGGGGTGGAGGGGTCAGGATCGCACAGGAGGGTGAGTACCTTTCCTGGGCGATCCTGACCCCTCGCCCCTTGTTTAGTCGAGGTTGACGATCTGGCCGTCGGCACGGCCGTTGTTGAAGTGCCACGCGGTCACGGAGATCGTGTCGCGGACGAATCGGACGCTGCCGTCGCCGAGGGCGGCGTTCACCCCGCCGCTGTGCTGGCTGCGGGCACCGGCCTGCCAGTTCGGCCAGTTGTTCGGCAGGTTGTCGTTCGAACAGCCCATCTTCAGCTTCGCCAGCCCGGAGTTGCCCACGCCCATCGCCTGCCGAATTTGGTTGCAGTCCTCGATGTCGTCCGAGTACTCGTTCGCGTCGTTCGGGGTGCCGCAGTCACCGTAGCCGAGCGCCCCGGTGAGGCTCGACCCGCCGAGCCCCATGGCCCACACGCCGCGGCGGTCCTTGTCGTTCAACCCGACGCGGATCTCGTTGATGAACACCGTGTTCGACGTCCCGTCGGCGATGTCGGTGAGCTTGGTCCCGCCGTTGATCGAAAACACCCCGCCCCGGAACACGCCGGCGTCGGTGGTGCCGATGCTGTTGACGCTGGCGCAGATCCACCCGGCCCCGCCGTTCGCGGCGTAGTTCCCGCGCGCCCAACCCCCACCCTGGAGGGAGAACAGGATGTCCTGGCCGGTGTCGCTCGGGCACAGGTACGTCGGGACCTTGTTGCCGCGGAGGCCGCGCCAGTTCTGGTTGGTCCCGTTCGACGTCGTGAACGCGAGGATGTCGGCCTGGTACTGGTTGTACAGCGGCCCCTGCTCCACGAACGGGAGGATAAACACGGCCCAGTTCGGCCCGAACCCGATGCTCCGGTACGCGCTGAGGTTGTCGTTCTGGCCGGCGTTCTTGTTGGGGTTGATGATCTGCACCGAGGGCGGGAACACGCCGCTCTGGTCGTGGTAGTTGTGGCAGGCCAGCGCGATCTGCTTCATGTTGTTGGAGCACTTCATCCGCGCCGCCGCCTCGCGGACCTTCTGGACGGCGGGGAGGAGCAACCCGATCAGGATCGCAATAATCGCGATCACCACCAACAGTTCGATCAGTGTGAACGCACGACGTGCGCTCGGCGAACGGGGACGGGACATGAGCAGGTCCTCGGAACGAAATGGGGGAGAGACGAATCGGGTCGGTGCGGGGCAGACGCGAGTGAGTATGCCGACCCTTCGACAAATGCACCGACAATCTACCCCGACCTCACACCGTGTGTCAACGGCACGGCCCACGATTTGCGGACCGCTATCCGGACGGGGTTGTCCACGTACCGAGGGGCCGTCATGGCTGCCAGAGGCGGGCTGTTGGAGCGCATCTCGAAGGCCGCGACCGAGTGGACCGGCACCTCGCTGGCGTTCGCGCTGGCCGCCGGCACGATCGTCGTCTGGGCACTGACCGGCCCGCTGTTCGGCTACTCGGACACCTGGCAACTGGTCATCAACACCGGCACCACGATCGTCACGTTCCTGATGGTGTTCCTCATCCAGCGGGCGCAGAACAAGGACTCCGCAGCCATCCACCTGAAGCTGAACGAGTTGGTGGCGTCGCTCCCGTGGGCGAGCAACCGGCTCATCAGCGCCGAAGACTTGAGCGAGGACGAGGTGAAAATCCTCCGCGACCACTTCCGCAAGCTGGTCGAGTTGGCGAAGGCCGAGGCCGACATCCGGTGCTCGCACTCGATCGAGGAGGCCGAAGCGGACCACTCGCGGAAGAAGGCCAAGCAGGCGGCCGACGGGTCGGGCCTGCGGCGGGGGAAAAAGCGCCGCAGCCGGCGGCACCGCAAGGGCGGGGCGCGCCCGGAGTGCCCGCCGGACGCGCCGCCGAAGCCGCCTCACTCGAACAACGACCCCTGATTCGCCTCGGGCTTGGGCCGCGGGAGCGGCTTGCCGAGTGCGGTGTACGCCCGCGGCATCGCCACCCGCCCGCGCGGCGACCGGGTGATGTACTGCTCCCGAAGCAGGTACGGCTCGATTTCGTCGGACAGCGTGTCCGAGGCGAGGTTGATGGTGGCCGCGAGCGCCTCGACGCCGGTCGGCCCGCCGCCGTACAGGTCGATGAGCGTCTCCAGGTATTTGCGGTCGTTCTTGTCGAGGCCGTCGCGATCGACTTCGGCCTTGTCGAGCGCGGCGCGGGCGATTTCCTCGGTGATGTTGCCGTCGTACAGCGCCGCGGCGAAGTTGCGGGTCCAGTGGAGCCGCGAGTTGGCGACGCGGGGGGTGCCGCGACTCCGCCGCGCGAGTTCGTGCGCCGCGGCCTCGGTGATCGGCGTGTTCAGCTTGGCCGCGTTCACGCGGACGATCGTAGCCAACTCCTCGACGCTGTAGAACTCGAGGTGCTCGTGCATCTTGAACCGGTCGCGCATCGGGCCGGACAGCATCCCGCTGCGGGTGGTCGCGCCGATCAGGGTGAACCGCTTGAGGTTCATGCTGATTGTCCGGGCGCTCATGCCCTCGCCGAGCACGATGTCGATGCGGAAGTCTTCCATCGCCGGGTAGATGAACTCCTCCACCACCCGCGGCATGCGGTGGATCTCGTCGATGAACAGGATCGACCCCTCATCCAGATTGGTGAGGAACGGGAGGAGGTCGGCGGGCTTGGCGAGTGCCGGCCCGCTGGTCATCTGAAGCCCGGTGCCGAGTTCGTTGGGCAGCACGGTGGCGAACGTGGTCTTGCCAAGCCCCGGCGGGCCGTCGAACAGGATGTGCCCGAGCGGTTCGTTGAGCTTTTTGGACGCCTTGACGGCAATTTCGAGTCGCTCGGCGACCTGCCGCTGCCCGATGACTTCGCGGAGCAGCTTCGGCCGCAGGGCCGCGTCGTGCCTGTTGTTGTCGTCGTCTGGCACCGTGGTCAGAATCTTCTCGCGGCCCATTTTTGTGCCCTTGCTGGCCTCAGCGCTTATGTCAGGTTTGGGAACGTTGTGCGGATGAGTTCGAGAAGCTGCGCGGCCGCTGCTTCGTCGAACTGGATTGACTGGCTCACCTTGTCCGTGAACTCTCGATCCGACGATCCGTATGTGTCGAGTTGGACGTACTTCTTTCCGTCAGATTCGACGATCGAGGCGTGACAACGCGTCGGCCTGTGAACCTGTTGGCGCTCTTTGGGCACAACCTCGATGGAAGAAATCAGCGCCATCACATCCCCGCTGCGTGAGTCGCGGTACGCGGTTGACAACACTTAATCAGCGAGTCGTCGGTACAACTCGGCGTTCTTGGTCAGTGTGGAGGCAACGGCGGCGCGAAACGCAGCTTCGCGAGCCGGATCAGTCGATTGTTGCCGCAGAAGGGGCACGTTGTCGGTCAGAAGCCGTTCGGCGACTTGCTCGGCGGTGAGGCCAAGACGAGCGGCGACTTCGGCCAGCCCCTGCGCGACTTCGGGCGAGACGGTCAGTGTGAGTTCAACCACCGCGTCATCCCTTCGTGCTGAAGATCATGGTGATCGCCTCAGACAGCGAGCGGAACGGCTTGCCGCACGTCAGGAGGCCGTCGAGCTTCGCCCGCGCCTCGACCGGGTTCAGACCGAGACCCATCAGCGCCTCGTAAACCTCCTCGATCAGCTTCCCGTCGGCCGCGGGCAACTCCGGGGCGCTCGGGGCCGGCTCGGCGTCGCCCTTCTTGCCCTTGCCCTTCTTCGCCGCCGGCTTGTCCTCGACCACCGCGTCCGGCACCGGGGCCGCTTCCGCCGCGGGCGCGGCACCCTCGGCCGGCAGCGTCGCGAACGGGATCACCTTCTTTTTCAGCGAGATGATGATCTGGTCGGCGGTCTGCGCGCCGATGCCCGGCAGCGTCGAGAGCCAGCGGGCGTCCTGGCGGTGGATCGCCCCGGCGATGTCGCGGACCGGCCGGCACATCGCCTTCAGCGCTTTCTTTACACCGATCTTGTCCACCGTGCAGAACAGGTCGAAGAAGTCGAGTTCCGGCTCGGACAGGAACCCGATCCGCCGCGGGATGAACCGGTTGCCGCCGCCGTTGCCCTCCAGGAACTCGGTGACGTGGAACGTCACCTCCTGCCCGCGGCGCGCCTGCAACCGCATCCGCACGGTCTCGGGGATCAGCACCTGATATTCGAGCGGGCCGACCTGCACGCGGGCCTCGTCGTCGAGGACGCGGTTCAGCACGCCCGTGATTTTCGTGATCATGCCGATTGCGCTCCGGGTGTCTCGTCGCTGAGGTCGTCCGGGTCTGGGTCCATTTCACCCAGCAACGCCTTCATGTTGACGCCGGTGAACGTGGCCGACCGCGCCCCGCCCATGATGCCGTTGCCGGCGGTGGCGAAGTAGTGGCACAGGGCGATGCCGAGGGCGTCGGCCACGTCGTGCGGCTCGGGCGGCCTGGCGAGGCCGAGTTCCTTGGCGACCGCGTGCTGCATCTGCTCCTTCGACGCCCGCCCGCTCCCGGTCACCAGCTTCTTGATCTTCGCGGGTGCGTAACTGGTCACAGGTATATTATACTTGGCGGCGGCCAAAAGGAAGACTCCTCGCGCGTGGGCCATCAGAATCGCCGTACGCGGGTGCTCGTAATGGGCGTAGAGTTGCTCGACGGCCATCGCGTACGGCCGCCACTCGGCGAGCACCTCACACAGCCCATCGTAAAGGGTGTTCAGGCGGGTCGCCATGTCAGCAGAATCGCGCCCGTCGGCAGAACGGATAACACCGGCATCGACGACGCGCGGGCCGCGGTCCGACACTTCCAACACGCCATAGCCGGCGGTTTGGAGACCGGGGTCGAGGCCGAGGACGCGGCGCGGAGAGTTTGACGAGAGTGAGGGCGTGCTCATATCCGCTTCATAGCCGAGTTTCGGCGGTTGCGGAATGTCAGAGTGGGGGATTGCTCGCAGCACGACGAGAGGGGGATGTGTTGTTTAGCGGGTGCCCCGCAGGGGCACGCGGCAGATGTCGCAGGTGCCCCTGCGGGGCACCCGCTAAACGACTCTCGTAGGTTCGATTCGACTTCGAGTGGCGTACTTCAGCCGACGCGCCAGGTGGTGCCGCCGGGGCGGTCTTCGAGGGTGACGCCGAGTTCGCCCAGCCGTTTGCGAATCAGGTCGGTCTGGTCGAACAGCGGCTTCTTGAGCGGGTTGTCCTTCGCCGCCTCTTTCGCCGTGGTGCGCAGGTTGTTTCGCAGGTCGAGCAGCAGTTGCATGAGGCCGCTTACAAGGGCATCCCCACCGCCGAGCTTCTTCTCTTCTGGTGGCGTCTGGAATAGGCCAAGAATGTTCATCATTAAGCGCAGAACAAGCATGCCCTCGCAGAAGTCCTTAAACTCCTTTCCGCCGCGGTTCTCAGGTCGGTAAAGCTCGTGTTTATCCGCGTCTCGGTTCATCTCGTTCAAGAGCTGATACAGGAAGCCGGTCGCAGCACCTGTGTTGAAATCGTCATCAAGAGCTGACTCAAAACGTTTGAGCCAGTTATCTCCTTCCGTCTGAACGCCGAAGCGCTCTGCATATTCTTGAAGAGTCTTCGGAACTTCGAGAGTGTAAAAGCTTGCCCCTGTGTATTGCTCGTAGCGCTCAAATAGGCGATGGAAACCCTCGAGCGAGCGCTTCACCTCATCCAACCGTTCTTCGCTGTACTCGATCGGGCTGCGGTAGTGCGTGCTGAGCAGCAGGAAGCGCACCGTCTCCGCGGAGTGCCGCTTGAGCAGGTCCGCGATGTTCACGACGTTGCCGACCGAGCCGGCCATCTTCGCCGTGCCCATCTTCAGCAGCCCGTTGTGCATCCAGACGCGCGCGAACGGCTTCCCGGTCCAGGTCTCGCTCTGGGCCAGCTCGTTCTCGTGGTGCGGGAACTGCAAATCCAGCCCGCCGCCGTGGATGTCGAGCGTCTCGCCCAGTTCGGCGTAGGCCATGCAGGTGCATTCGATGTGCCACCCGGGCCGACCTGGCCCGCACGTAAAGGGGCTGTCGAACTGCACCTCTTTCGGCTCGCCGGGCTTCGATTTCCACAGCGCGAAGTCGCCCGGGTTCCGCTTCCGCGCGTTCGGCTCCAGCCGGGCGCCCGCTTCCATCTGCTCCGGGTCGCGGTTGCTCAGCTTGCCGTAGTCCTCATCCTTCGACACGTCGAAGTACACGCCGTCGTCGAGTTCGTAAGCGATGTCACGCTTCACGAGATCGTTGATGACCCCGATCATGCCGTCGATGTGCTGCGTGGCACGCGGGAAGACGTCGATTCCAGTAACATTGAGCGCCTTCAAACACGCGAAGTAGTCCTGCGTCATCTGCTCCGCGAGTGCCGGGACCGTCGTCCCCAACTCCTTCGCGCGCTGGATGAGCTTGTCATCAACATCCGTGATGTTGACGACCCACTTCACCGAGTAGCCGAGGTAGGTGAGATACCGCTTGACGGTGTCGAAGATGACCGGGCCGACCATGTGGCCGATGTGCGACGGCTTGTACACCGTCGGCCCGCACACGTACATCGTCACCGCCTCACCCGGCCGCTTGTGGAACGGCTCCTTCTTGCGGGTCAGCGTGCTGTAGACGTGCAGCGCCATTGGTCACTCGTCCTTGGTCATTAGTCCTTGGTCATTGGTCATCGGCGGTCCGTCGAGGTCGTGTGTCTTCGCGAAGGACCAACGACCAAGGACTAATGACCAATGACTAATGACGTTCAATCAGAACGACCGCGTGGCAGCCGATGGCCTCGCCGCGGCCGATGTGCCCGACCTTCTCGCCGGTCTTCGCCTTCACGTTGACGCAGTCCGCCGGCAACCCCAGCAGGTGCGCGAGGCTGTCGCGGATCGCACTCTTCACCGGCCCGAGCTTCGGCTCTTGCGCGAAGACCGTCACGTCGATGTTGACAGGCCGCCAGCCCATCTGGTTCAGTCGGACGAGCGTTTCGTTCAGGAACAGCCGGGAGTCGGCGTCCTTCCACCGCGGGTCGGTGTCCGGGTAAGCGTCCCCGATGTCGCCCAGCGCCGCCGCACCCAGAAGCGCGTCCGTAACGGCGTGGAGAACCGCGTCCGCGTCGGAGTGGCCGACTAGACCCTTGGCGTGCGGAATCGTCACCCCGCCCAGTATGAGCGGGCGGCCCTCGGCCAGCCGGTGTGTGTCGTGACCGCTGCCGACGCGAATGTTCACCGCTCGCCTCTCGTTCGCCCTCGCCTGGAACTTCCGGAATTGTACTGCCGGACGCGGTTTCGGCACAATCCGAGCTGTTTCGGCCGCGCGCCCGCGAAGTTTTCGAGAGCGGCGGGTAAAAATCATGTCAGGGTCGCCCTCCGTCGCCCGTGTGGAATGACGGAAGGTGTGCCCATGCCTCTCCCGGCAGATGCCATCGTTCAGGTCCTGCTCCGCGAGCGCCTCCGCGTGACGGCGCTGGCCGCGACCGTCGCGCGCGACGCCCACACCGCCGACGACATTTTTCAGCAGGTCGTCCTGTCGGCGCTGGAGAGCGCGGCTCACTTCAACGACACCGCGCACGTGGTCACGTGGGCGCTACGCGCCGCCCGGCACCGGGCGATCGACTTCGCCCGCGCGAAGCAGTTGCGCCCGCTGCCGGACGAGGTGCTCGACCTGCTGGAAGCGCCGGGGGACGACTTCGGCGGGGTGTGGACCGACCGCGGCGAGGCGCTGCACCAGTGCCTCGGCCGGCTGACCCCGTCGGCCCGGACATTGCTCCAGCTCAAGTACGGCGACGGGCTGACCGCCCCGGCCATCGCCGCACGGCTGCGGCGGAGCGCCGACGCGGTGTACCAGAGCCTGTCGCGAGTTCACCGGGCGCTGCGGGAATGCGTTCAGGCGCGGCTGGGGGTGGAACTCCCGACCGCGGAGGCCGAAGGCGAGGCGGCGACGTGACCGACGGCAACGACGAACTCGACGCGCTGTTCGTCCGCTACTGGGACGACGCCCTGACCCCGGCCGAGCACGACCGGCTGGCCGAACTGCTCGCGGCCGACCCGGTCGCGCGGGAGCAGTTCCGGCTGTTGTGCCTCCAGGTCGTCGCGTTGGCCGACCTGCCAGCGGTCAATCCGACGGGGGCGGATCGGCCGGCCCGACCGGTGGTCGGGCGCGAGTGGTCGCGGCGCGGGCTGGCCCGGCTGGTCGGCGGCAGTGTGGCCGTCGGGTTGCTCGCCGCCGCGCTCGGCCGCTACCTCCGCGACCGCGGCGAGGGTCTGACGCTCGCATCGATCCGCGGCACGGTCACCGTTCACACGGCCGGGCGCAGACACCCGACCGACCAGCCGGTGCCGCTCGGCGCGACCGTCGCCGCCCACGGGCTCGGCTCGTCGGCGGTGCTGCGGATGCCGGACGGGGCCGACATCACCCTGCTGAGCGATTCGGCGGTGCGGGTGGCCGACGCCCGGCGGCTGGCGGTGCTCCGCGGGGCGATCGGGGCGGGCGTGCCGCCGCAGCCGGCGTCGGCCCGGCCGCTGACCCTCGAAGCCGCGTGCGTTTCGCTGACCGGGGTGAGCGGGGCGGCGCTGTCGCTGGGCGAGGTCACCCCGGCGTCGGAGGTGGCCGTCTATCATGGGTCGGTGACCGCGGCGCGGCCGTCCGGCGAGCCGATGGGCGTGGTCCGGCAGGGCGAGTTGTTGGTGGCGCAGCCGGACGGCGCGCACCGCAAGCAGCCGATGCCGCCGACCCCGACCGAGTTCGCGCTGGACCTCGCCCGCCCGCTGCCGGCCGGGTGGGAGGTGGGGACGCGTGCCGCCGCGCCGGGCGGGTTCGTGCTCCGCCCGGAGTGGTGGCCGGACCCGTACCACGGGTACACGGTGATGAGCCAGATCCGGTCGGACGCGCGGTGGGCGTGCGGGTTCGTCAGCCTGACGGCCGATTCCGTGCTCCGCCTCCGCTACCGGGTGGCCCGGCCGGGCCGCGGGCAGATGTGCCTGTGCGTCCGCGGGGCCGGGACGGTGTCGTCGCCGACCGGGGTGCTCGACACCGGCGACGGGGCGTTCGCCCGCGCCCGCCCGGGCGAGTGGCAGTGGCTGACCGTGCGGGCCGGGGACATGCTCGGCCAGGCGGAGGCGCCGCGGTTCCGCGACCCGTGGGTCGCGTTCCTCATTATTTTCAACACCTTCGCCGAGGACCTGGGTTTAGAGGTTGCCGAACTGCACGCCGCCCCGCGGCGCGGCTGACGACCGGCGGGGCGGAACTCGTTCCGCCCCGCCGGTCGGGATCGCCCCGTCCGCCCCGTCCGCCTCGCCCGTCGTCGCCCGCTCATCGCCCGTCGCCCGCTCATCGCCCGTCGCCCGCTCATCGCCCGTCGCCCGCTTCTGTTTTCTTCCATTGTCTCCTGGAGGACTCTCCCATGGTCCGCAGGCGTTCCGCGTTCACGCTGATCGAGTTGTTGGTGGTGATCGCGATCATCGCCATCCTGATCGGGCTGCTGCTGCCCGCCGTGCAGAAGGTGCGGCAGGCGGCGGCCCGGATGACCTCTTCCAACAACCTGAAGCAGATCGCGCTGGCCACCCACAACTACCAGGACGCCCGCGGCGTGCTGCCGCACAACGGCACCTGGGAGTACACGTGGTGGCAGTTCGGGCCGCCGTGGCAGCTCAACCCGCCGCGGCCGGAGATGGCCGAGGGGTGCAGCTGGGCGTACAAGATCCTGCCGTTCATCGAGCAGGACAACCTGTACAAGACGTTCAACTTCACCACCCCGGTCAAGACGTTCCTCGACCCGGGGCGGGCCGGCACCGGGCTGTCCGCCGAGCAGTACAACACCGGCGACCTGCAGTCCATCCGCCGCTCCGGCCCGGTCACCGACTACGCGGCCAACGGGCTGCTGATCGGGTCCGCAATGGACACCAGCGCGCCGGGCACCTACGACCCGAACTGGACCGGTCCGCCGAGCACGTGGCGGGTGACCCGGCGGCGGATCGAGGGCATCACCGACGGGTCGTCGAACACCGTCATGGTCGGCCAGAAGGCGATGGCCACCCAGACGTACAGCAACCGCGGGCCCGGCCAGTTCACCATGTCCAACGGGGCCACGCGGGATAAGAACGACGACCCGATCACCGAGGGCGGGCCGACGGTCATGGGGCTGACCCGGGCCAACGGCCCGGACACCATGTGGTACGCGTCGGGCGACAACCCGGGCAACGTCCCGTTCGTGGACGTCATCCCGGGCAGCCGGTTCAAGGTTCAACCCGGGTGGACGTCGTGGTTCCGGTTCGTGTTCGAGGTGGTGCAGGACAAGCCGGACCTGGACTCGTGGAACCGGTGGGGCGGCCCGTACCCCGGCGGCGGGCTGATGGGGATGGCCGACGGGAGCGTGCGGTCGATCCGATACGGCACCCCGGTCGAGACGGTCATCTCGGCCTGCACCCCGATGGGCGGCGAGGTCTACAACCTCGACTGACCGGCCCGACCCGCCCGCGCCCCGCGCGGGCGTTTCCCATCACCCCTATCGCGAGTCGTTCCCATGAGACTGACAGCCGCCGCGCTGGCGCTGGCCGGCGCGACCCTGCTCGCCGGGTGCGGCGAGAAGAAGCCGTACGACGGCGCGACCGTGGACAAGTTCAACGGCCAGGTCGTTCACAACGGCAAGCCGGTCGCGTTCGCCGCCAACGAGAAGGCCGAGCTGAAGCTGATCCTCCAGTCCAAGCCGGAGTCGTTCGGCATCCCGCTGCGGCCGGACGGCGGGTTCGAGATCGGGTGGATGCCGGTCGGCAAGTACTCGGCCACGCTCGTCCGCACCCGGACCGAGGGCGGGAAGAAGTCGGCCCCCGCGGTGTACAACGTGCCCGACGGGCTGACCATCACGGAGGGCCAGACGGAGTACAAGGTCGAACTCGGGCCGGGCTACAAGCCGTAGCGGGGCGGGGTGGCCGCCCCCTCCCCGGCCGGCGGTCACGCCGTGACGCGGACGTAGACCGACAGGACGATGCTCAGGACGATCATCACCCAGGTGACGCGGAGGAACAGCAGGTCGCGCTTGCGGCGGGCTTCGAGCCGAGCCAGCCGCACCTCCAGGTCGGCGATCTGCGCCTGAATCACGGCGGTTTCGGCCGCCCGCTCGCGGACGCTGGCGGAGAGCTGGTCGAGCTGCGCCTCCAGGCGGATGATCTCCGCCCGCAGCTCGCGAACGGTCGGGTCGGTGTCCTCCGACTCCTCCGGGCCGTCGGAGTCGAAATCGTCGTCGTAGCGGCTCATGGGGTGCCTCGGTCAGCCACCGATGGTGTGCATGGTGCGGTCTGGCTTGATGAACGCCGCGGAATTGATCTCGTGGCCCTCCCACTTGGCCCACACGCTGCGCCGCAGCGCGTCCGCTATCCCCACTTCATCAGCTTTCGCGCCGCGAAGCAAGCCTTTCACGTCGGTTTCGTCCAGCGCGAACAGGCAGTTGCGGAGCTTGCCGTCGGCGGTCAGCCGGATTCTGTTGCAACGGCGGCAGAACGGCCGCGACACGCTCGCGATCACCCCGACCGTGCCGCCCCCGTCGGAGTAAACGTAGTCCGCGGCCGGGGCCGACGGGTCGTGCGCCGCGGGCGCCAGCGGGCCGACCTCACGCTCGATCAGCGCCAGGATTTCGCTCGCGAAGAAGACCTTGTCGCGCTCCCACGCCTCCGCGCCGATCGGCATGTACTCGATGAACCGCAGTTCGAAGCCGTTTTCGCGGCAGTAGCGGGCGAGCGGGACGACGTCGTGCTCCGCGAACCCGCGGATCGCCACCGCGTTCACCTTGATCGGCGCGAACCCGGCCCGCTTCGCCGCCGCCAGCCCCGCGACGACCCTTTCGACGCCGTCGCGGCGCGCCAGCGCGCGAAACCGTTCAGGGTCGAGGGTGTCGAGCGACACGTTCAGCCGCCGCAGCCCGGCGTCGAACAGTGGTTGCGCGTGGTCTTCGAGCAGGATGCCGTTGGTCGTCAGCCCGACGTCCTTGATGCCGGGGATGCCGACGATCATTCGCACCAGCTTGTGCAGGTCCCGGCGCATCAGCGGCTCGCCGCCGGTGAGCCGGACCTTGTCGATGCCGAGCGTCGCGGCAACGCGGACGAACGCCGCGATCTCCTCGAACGAAAGCAGTTCGGACCGGTCGCGGAACTGCACGTCTTCCGGCATGCAGTAGGTGCACCGGAGGTTGCAGCGGTCGGTGACCGAGATTCGGAGGTTGTTGTGGACGCGCCCGAACGAATCTTGCAGGATTGCGGATTGCGGATTGCGGATTGCGGATTGCCAGACCGCAACCGACTCGCCGGCCAACGTCAGTGGTATTCGCGTACTCACAGTGACTTTCTCGTCTTCAATCCGCAATCCGCAATTCTCAAGAGTTCCACACCTTGATGGCCGGCTCTTCCGCCCGGTGGTGGTTGAAGGCGAGCACGCTGAGCGTCGCGGTGCCGAGCAGCATGCAGGTAGCGAGCGTCAGCGGTTGGTCGATCCAGCGGACTGCGACGCACCGCAGGATGTGCCCGTGGGCGAAGCACAGCACGTTGCCGCTCATCCCCTTCAACTTGCTCACCAGCCGGTCCGCCCGCTCGGCGACCTGGGCCGGGCTTTCGCCGCCGGGGGCGCCGTCGCGGAACAGGTTCCACCCGGGGTTCCGCGCGGCGATCTCGGCGCTTTTAAGCCCCTCGTACTCGCCGTAGTCCCACTCTAGCAGATCGGGTTCGATCTCGGGGGTGAAGCCGGCCAGTTCGGCGGTGTGCCGGGCGCGGGTCAGCGGGCTGCTGAACACGCGACTGAAGCCGATCGCGGCGAGCCGTGGGGCCAGCAGTTTGGCCGACTCGACGCCGCCGGGCAGGAGCGGCAGGTCGGTGCGCCCGGTGTGCTGGCCGGACCGCGACCACTCGGTTTCGCCGTGGCGGGCGAGGTACACGGTCGGAAGGGCGCTCATGGTGCTCCGGGTTTCTGCGACTGGTGGACCCACTCGCCGGAGCCGTCCGGCGCGTTCTCCCTCTTCCAGATGGGAACGATTTCTTTGAGCGTGTCAATGGCGTATTCGCAAGCTTCAAACGCCTCGGCCCGGTGCGGGGTGCTCACCGCGATTGCGACGCTCACGTCGCAGACCTCCAACCGCCCAAGCCGATGGACGATCGCCACCCCGCCGACCGGCCACTTCTGGCGAATCCGCTCTGCGATCTGCGCGAGCTTCTTTTCCGCCATCTCCGCGTACGCCTCGTATTCGAGGAACGCGGTGACGTGGTCGCCGGTGAGGTCGCGGACGGTGCCGAGGAACAGCACGACCGCCCCGCAGTGCGGGTGGCGGACCGATTCGGTGAGGGCGTGGTAGTCGATGGGTTCGCGCGTCAGGCGGGTCATTCAGCCTCCGCTGACCGGCGGGATCGCGGCCACCTCGTCGGTCGGCTGCAGCGCCCGGTCGTTCTCCGCGACGTCGTGATTCACAGCGACGGCCGAGCGTTGCAGCAGCGTGCGGGCGAGCGGCAGGAGGCGGCCGAGTTCGCGCCGCAGGTCGCCCACTGTTGCGTTGTCGGGCAGTGACACCTCGGCCACTTCGTCGCCGACGAGGTCGCGCATCGCGGCGAACAGTTTCACGCGGATCAGCATCGTTTTCTCAGTCGAAGGTCGGAAAGTCGAAGGTCATAAAGTCAGTCGAGAGCCAGCCCGGGCCTGTCGGCCGTCTTCGACTTTACGACTTTGGGCTTGATGACCTTCGACTCCGAGCGTTAGTCGCTCACCAGCCGGCCCAGCGGGCGCGACAGCCGCGTCCCGAGTTCGGGCAGCAGCCCGTAGGCGTAGGCGAGGTATTGTACCGGGTGCAGCGTCCGCTTGCCGGTGCCGTCTTGCATCTGGAGCCGGCAGGAACTGCACTCGGTCGAGCCGAACAGCACCCGCGGGCGGTCGAGTTCGGCGAACATCGCGCGCCCGGCGGCCAGCGACGTGGCGTGGTTCGACGCCTTCAGCCCCCAGGTGCCGCCCATGCCAGAGCAGCCGGCGTCGATGGTGTGGACCTCCAGCCCCGGGATGAGCGACAGCAGCCCGGGGCCGCTCGCCGGGCCGCGCAACGCCTTCAGGTGGCACGGGATGTGGTGGCCGAGCGTCACGTCGAGCCGGCGGAAGTCGGTCCGCAGCCGGCCGGCGGTGTGGAGTTCGCCCAGGTACCGGGTGAGTTCGACGGTGTTGGCCGCGACCGCCGCCGCGTCGGGGTCGTCGAGGATGTCGCGGTAGTCCTGGGTGAGCATCAGCGCCGCGGTCGGCTCCGGGCAGACGACGCGGTAGCCCTCGCGGACCAGATCGGCGAACACGCGGACGTTCCGCCGGGCCGCGTCGCGCGCCGCGTCGAGGTCGCCGCGCGCGAATGGGGCCGCCCCGCACCCGACCTGCCGCGGCGGGACGTACACTTCAACGCCGTTGTGCTGAAGTACCGCGACCGCCGCCGTGCCGATGAGCGGGTCGTTGTACGCGGCGAACGTATCGACGAAGAGGGCCACCCTTCGAGTCGTCAAGTCGGCAGGTCGGAAAGTCATAAAGTCTGTAGCCGGGTTTTCGACTTTACGACTTTCCGACCTGCCGACCTTCGACTTTCGGGTCAGCCCCATGCCCCGGGCGCGGCGGAAGAAGTTGCGCAGGGCGAAGCTCGGCAGCCGCCGGTCGCGCGACACCCCGAACACCTTCTCGATGAGCCACCGCGCCGACCGGCGGGCGAGCAGGCCGTTCACCAGCGGGGCGAAGTTGCTGCCCAGCGCGGCCAGCGACTCGGCCCGCGCCAGCGCCCAGTCGGTCCGCTCCAGGCCGTTTTCTGCGTGCAGCCGGGCCTTCGTTTCGAGCATCAGCTTAGGGACGTTGACTTTGGCGTCGCACTCGTCGCGGCACTGCTTGCAGTTGATGCAGTTCTCGGCGACGGCCGCGACCTCGTCCGGGGTGGCCGCGGTCGGGTCGGCGAGCACGCGGAGCATGTTCGCCATCGCCCGCGGCGCGGCGCGCTCGTCGCCGGTGGCGCGGAACGTCGGGCACATGCGCTCGGGCAGGGTTCGCGTGCGGCAGTCCCCGCACCCGCTGCACCGCGCGACCTCCAGCGCCGGCGAGGAGTTGCCCCACACGAGCAGCGGCACGCTCGCGGGCGCGTCGAGTCCTGGTTCGCGGCCCTCCTCCGCTTCTTGCCGACTGAGCACTGAGCACTGAGCACTGAGCACTTTTCGTAACGGCCACGCCTCGCGGCTCGGGTCGGGGCCGACGATCTTGCCCGGGTTCAGAAGTCCCTTCGGGTCGAAGATGCGCTTGAGTTCGCGGAACGTGCTCACGAGCGGGCCGTACTGACGCTCGACCCACGGCGTGCGGGCGATCCCGGTGCCGTGCTGCGTGCTGACCGTGCCGCCCAGCGCCAGCGCCAGCCCGTGGATGGCCTCCGCGAGCGGCCACAGCTTCGCCCGGTCCGTTTCGGCGTTGAGGTCGAGCAGCGGGCGGGTGTGGACCTGGCCGGTGAGGGCGTGAACCAGAAACGTGCCGCTCACCTCGAACCGCTTGAGGATGTCCTGGACGCGGGTGAGGAACTCCGGCAGCGCGTCGGCCGGGACGCCGACGTCTTCAACGAACGCGACCGGTCGGGGGCCGTTGGCGTTGTACAGGCCCGACACGGCCGCCTGTCGCACCCCGCGCACCTGCGCCGTCCCGACCGGGTCGCACGTCGGCTCGGCCAGCAGGCGCAGGACGTGCTCGCGGCGGAGCGTTTCGACTGCGCCCCACGCGAGTTCTTGTGCGGCCCGCTCGGTTTCGGCCTCGAACGCGACGAGCAGCGCCGCCCCGACGAGCTGCCCGATGTTCCGCGTGACCGACAGCAGCCGGCGGTCGAGCAGGTCGCACGCCACCGGGCCGTGGCGGCGCAGTGCGAGACCGGCACGGACGGCCGCGTCCAGGGTGGGGAAGCCGAGCAGCGCGACGCACGTCCCGCCGGCGAGCGGAATCGTGCGGAGTGTCGCCGCGGTGACGACCGCGAGCGTCCCTTCCGAGCCGCAGAGCAGCTTGGCGAGATCGACGCCGTTTCCCGACAGGACGCCGTGCAGCCCGTACCCGCAGCGGTCGAACGGGGTGCGGGTGCGGGTCAGCGCGATTCGCTCGGCGTTCAGCGTCAGAAGCTGCTTCACTTCCGTGGCGATCGTGTCTCGGCGCGGCGGACCTACCCCCCCCGGCCCCCCCTCGTTTGGTCCCGCGTGCCGCGCCTCACCTGTGTCCGCAGTTTCGGCGGCACGCGGGGGGAAGGGAAGGGGGGAGACAGAACCTCCGCGCGCCGATTCCACGAACGATGCGCCAAGCTCTTTCTCCCCCCTTCCCTTCAGGGAGGGGGGGCCGGGGGGGGTAGGTCCGCCCGCGTCGCCCACCCAATCCCGCTCGCCGCTGTCCCACACCACCCCCAGCCCGCCGACGTAGTCGCGCGTGTACCCGTGGTGGAAGGCGTTCGCGCCGCTGGCGTTGGTGGCGACCATCCCGCCGACGGTGCAGGTCGCGGAACTGGCCGGGTCCGGGGCGAACCGGCGGCCGACCCGCGCCAACTCCGCGTTCAGTTGGTCGAGCGTAACCCCGGTCTCGACGGTGACGCTTTCGGCGTCAACGTGCAGAATCCGGCGGAAGTGAACGCTCAGGTCGAGGACGGCGGCCGGGCCGAGCGACTCCCCGGCCAGCCCGGTGCCGCCCCCGCGCGGGATGACGGCGATGTTGTGTGCGTGACAGTACCCGACTAGCGCCGAAACGCTTTCGGCGTCTTCCGGCACCGCGACGGCCAGCGGCTCGACCTCGAACGGGCTGGCGTCGGTCGCGTACAGCCCGCGCGTCAGCCGGTCGAAGTGCAGCCGCCCGCGGAACAGGCCGCGCAGGTCGTCGGTGAGTTGCTTCTCGTCCAAGTTGTCAGTTCTCAGTTGTCAGTTGTCAGTTCCAGACAGCCTACGGGGTACGCCGTACGTTGGGCGGTTTACTTCCGACCGAGAACTGACAACTGAAGACTGACAACTATTTTCCGAACACCAGCGCCATCAGCTCGGCCCGCGTCGCCGGGTGGTCGAGGAACCCGCCCCGCATCGAGCTGGTGATGGTCATCGCGCCCGGCTTCCGCACCCCGCGGACGGTCATGCACGAGTGCGACGCCTCGATGATGACGCCCACCCCGCGGGCCTTCAGGTGCGTCATCACGAGGTCCGCGATCGTTTCGGTCATTCGCTCCTGCACCTGCGGCCGCCGGGCGACCGCATCGACCACCCGCGCGAGCTTCGAGAGGCCGACGATCTGCCCGTTCGGCAGGTAGGCGATGTGCGCCTTGCCGATGAACGGCAGCAGGTGGTGCTCGCACATGCTGCTGAACTCGATGTCCTTCACCAGCACCATTTCGTCGTGCTTTTGGGTGAAGGTCTTTTGAAGGTAGACGGCCGGGTCGGTGCGGAGGCCGGCGAACACCTCGGCGTACATCCGGGCGACGCGGTCCGGGGTGTCGAGCAGCCCCTCGCGGTCGGGGTCTTCGCCCACCGCAATGAGCATCTCGCGCACCGCCCGCTTGAGCCGCTCGTGATCGACCGCGAGGGGGGCCAGGTTGCTCGACCGCGGCGGCGGGTCGTCGTGGTCGGACAGGTCGGTGCGGACGGTGGCCAACGGGGCAACTCCGGGAGAGGGCGAAACGGGGATATTCTACGGCCCGGACCGGCCCGGGCGCGGTTCGGCCACCCCGGACGTTGCGAAACGCGGTAGAATACCGTATCGCGGTCCCGCTCATACCTCTCACCGGACCGCCCTTCGCAGGGGTGCGCAATGGCACTAACCGCACAGCAGATCGCGGAACAACGCAAGGACGTGGAGGAGATGATCGCCGGCCCGGACGTCGGGTTCGCCAAGGCGCTGTTCTTCGGCAAGTTCAAAGGCGACTTGCTGTTCCCGTACCCCACGCTCGCGCCGGACAAGAAGGCCGCGTCCGACGAGATGGCCGCGAAGGTGCGGGCGTTCGCGGATCAGCACATCGACCACATGCAGATCGACCGCGACGCCCGCATCCCGGATTCGGTGGTGCAGGGGCTGGCCGACATCGGCATGTACAAGCTGACGATCCCGGCCGAGTACGGCGGGCTCGGGTTCGGTCAGCAGCAGTACCTGCCGTGCATGGAAATCCTCGGCGGGCACGACGCGAGCGTCGCGGTGTTCGTCAACGCCCACCACAGCATCGGCGTCCGCGCGCTGTGCCTCTTCGGCACCAAAGAACAACAGGCGCGGTGGCTGCCAGGCCTCTACGACGGCTCCAAGCTGTGCGCCTTCGCGCTGACCGAGCCGGAGGCGGGGTCCGACGCCGGGAACGTCCAGACCACTGCCACCCCGACCGACGACGGCACCGCGTACATCCTCAACGGCACCAAGCACTACATCACCAACGGCGGCATCGCGAACATCCTGACGGTGATGGCCCGCACGCCCGACCCGGCGTCCCCGAAGGGCAAGGTGACCGCGTTCCTGGTGACGCCGGACATGCCCGGGTTCGAGGTGGTGGAGGCGCGGGCGGAGAAGTGCGGCATCCGCGGCACCGCGACCGGCAAGATTCGCTTTACGAACATGCGGGTGCCCAAGGAGAACATCCTCGGCCAACCCGGGCGCGGGTTGCAGGCGGCGCTGACGGTGCTCAACTACGGCCGCGTCACCTTCGGGGCGACCTGCACCGGGCACGCGAAGGCGTGCATCGAGGCGATGACATCGCATGCCAAAAAGAGAGTGCAGTTCCAGCAGCCGCTGAGCGAATTCCACCTCGTCCAGAAGAAGATCGCGTTCGCCGCGGCGCACTGCTTCGCGATGGAGGCGGCGACGGCGGAGTGTGCCGCGTTCATCGACCGCGGCGCGCAGGACTACATGCTCGAAACGGCCATCCTCAAGGTGTTCGCGACGGAGCACCTGTGGACGATTGTGAACGACACGCTGCAGGTGTACGGCGGGAAGGGGTACTTCTGCGACCAGCCGATCGAGCGGTGGATGCGGGACGCCCGCATCAACACCATCGGCGAGGGCGCGAACGACGTGCTGAAGGCGTTCGTGGCGGTGGTCGGCTGTCGCGGCCCCGGGATGTACCTGAAGGGGCTTCAGGACGACATGCTCGGCGGGCGGTGGAGCCTCCGCAAGATTGGCCAGTCGCTCGGCGTGGTCGGGAAGCTCGCCGCCCCGTGGCTAACGACGAGCACGCCGGAAGTGCCGGTAACGTCACCGGAATTGCACGACGACGCGTACACGCTGGCCCGGATGACCCGCGAGTTCGGGCTGAAGCTGCCGCACGTGTTCATGGCCGCAAAGAACGAAGAAACCTTCGCGCAGGCGGAACTGGTCCACGAGCGCATCGCGGACATCGCCATCGACCTGTACGTCTCGGCGTGCGTGCTGGCCCGGCTGGATTACCTGCTCGCGGGGAAGGCGGGCAACGGCAAGCCGACGAACGACGTGTACGCTGATCCTGTGGCGGGCAAGCACTTCCTGAAGCTGGCGTTCCGCCGCATTCGCGAGCGGTTCGCCGCCCTCGACGACAACGATGACGCCAGCTTGCTGGCGAGCGCGAAGAGCGTGATCGGGAAGTTCTGAGCCGAGGCGTTCGGTGGCCGGCGATGCGTGGCTGTACTGGACCGACCCGCACCAACTCCTCTTTCGGGGTGTCGTCCCCTTTTTCTCGATCGAGGGGCAGCGGGCGGTCTGGGAGCGGCGGCTGCGGCTGTGGGCCGCGGCGGGCGTCGAGCGGCTGTCCGACTTCCTCCCGCGACTGCTGATCGAGGACGCCCGGCGGTTGCTCGAAGGGCTAGCGGACGGGCAACTGTCGGCCGACCGGTTTCTGGACGCGCTCGGCCCGTTCCGCGAGCGGGCCGCGGCGCTGGTGGAGGGCCGCGGCGGGTCCCGGGCGCGGATCGAGTACGAGGCGATGGGGGCGCTGTTCGAGTGCCTGTCGTTGGATGCGGTTGAAGCGGCCGAAATGGGCGTTCTGGGCACGTCCCGCGTGAGGGCGATGGCGCTTCTCGGCATCAATGACGACGAGTCCGATGAGGTGGACGCGGCCATCGTCGCGGAGGACCGCCCGCTCGTGGCCGCGCTCCGCGACATCTGCGGCCACCCCTTTCAACCGGTCGCGTTCGACCCCGTGTGGCGCACGTCGGATGTGGTGCTCATCGCCCGTCGCGCCTACGACACCCGTGACTTCGACGCGCTGCCGATCCTCGCGGATGCCCTCCAGGACGCCGGTTGCACGGCCGACGAACTGCTCGCCCACCTCCGCGACCCGAAGCAGGTTCACTATCGCGGGTGCTGGGCGATCGATCTCGTGTTGGGTAAAGGCTGATTTTTTTAACCGCCGCGCGGGCGGCTCGCACAACAGATAGCCCGTACCTATGAATCGCCGTGGGCGCGGGGGCGTTCACGCGCGGCCCGCGTCCCGTTAGATTGCGTGTGCGGGAACCTCTTCTCGCGCTCCGCGCGCGACGGCTCGACTCGACCCCCGGCTTTCGGGGTGTGGGCCGGTGCGCGACCCGCGGAGACCCGACCGCACCTTCGGAGAACCCATGACCAAGCCCACGCTGTTGACGGGCGCCGCACTCGGCGTCGTCGCCCTGTGCGCGGCCACCCTCGGGTTCGCGCAAACCCCGCCGCCCGCGAAGCCGGCGACGTGTCCGTTCACCGGGCTGGCGGCCGGGCAGCCGGCACAGCCGCCGACCACGACCAGCGAGCCGAAGCCCGGCCCCGCGGCCGCCATGCCCGCCCAGTACCGCGACAACAACTGGTTCCCGAACCAACTCGACCTCGACCTCCTGCACCGGCACTCGCCGAAGGGCAACCCGCTCGGCGACGACTTCGACTACGCCGCCGAGTTCGCCAAGCTCGACCTCGCGGCCGTCAAGAAAGACCTGATGACCCTGATGACCACCTCGCAGGAGTGGTGGCCGGCCGACTACGGCAGCTACGCGGGGCTGTTCATCCGGCTGGCGTGGCACAGCGCCGGCACCTACCGCACCCACGACGGCCGCGGCGGGGCCGCCGCCGGCATCATCCGCCTCGCCCCGGTCGGGAGCTGGCCGGACAACGCCAACCTTGACAAGGCCCGCCGGCTGCTGTGGCCCATCAAGCAGAAGTACGGCAAGAAGATCTCGTGGGCCGACCTGATGATCCTGGCCGGCAACTGCGCGCTCGAGTCGTCCGGGTTCAAGACGTTCGGGTTCGGCGGCGGCCGCGTCGACACCTGGGAGCCGGACGCGGCCACCTACTGGGGGCCGGAGACGAAGTGGCTGGACGACAAGCGGCACACCGGCGACCGGAACCTCGCCCAACCGCTCGCCGCGACCCAGATGGGGCTGATCTACGTGAACCCGGAAGGCCCGAATGGCAAGCCGGACCCGATGGCCGCGGCGCGTGACATCCGCACCACGTTCGGCCGCATGGGGATGAACGACGAGGAGACGGTCGCCCTGATCGCCGGCGGGCACACGCTCGGCAAGGCGCACGGGGCCGCGAACCCCGACAAGCACGTCGGCCCGGCCCCGGAGGCCGCCGGGCTGGAGGAAGGCGGGCTTGGCTGGAAGAACTCGTTCGGCAAGGGTCGCGGCGGCGACACCATCACCAGCGGCCTCGAAGGCGCCTGGACCTCGACCCCGGCCAAGTGGAGCTACGGGTACTTCGACAACCTGTTCAAGTACGAGTGGGAGCTGGTGAAAGGCCCCGGCGGCGCGTCGCAGTGGGCGCCGAAGGACGGCAAGGGGAAGGACACCGTGCCGGACGCGCACGACCCGAAGAAGTCGCACGCCCCGATGATGTTCACCACCGACCTGGCGCTCAAGACCGACCCGGCGTATGCGAAGATCGCCAAGCGGTTCCACGAGAACCCCAAGGAGTTCGACGCCGCGTTCGCGAAGGCGTGGTACAAGCTCACCCACCGCGACATGGGGCCGGTTTCGCGGCTGCTCGGGCCGGACGTCGCCCCGGCGCAGGTGTGGCAGGACCCGGTGCCGAAGGCCGACCACAAGCCGATCGACGCGCAGGACGTCGCGGCTCTCAAGGCGAAGATTCTGGCGTCTGGATTGACCACCTCGCAACTGGTCTCGACCGCGTGGGCGTCGGCGTCGACGTACCGCGGCACCGACAAGCGCGGCGGGGCGAACGGGGCGCGCATCCGGCTGGCCCCGCAGAAGGACTGGAAGGCGAACAACCCGGAAGAGCTGGCGAAGGTGCTCGCGGCGCTTGAGAAGGTCCAGACCGAGTTCAACGCGACCCTGGCCGACGGCAAGAAGGTGTCGCTGGCCGACGTGATCGTGCTCGGCGGGTGCGCGGCGGTCGAGCAGGCGGCGAAGAAGGCCGGGGCTGAGGTGGCGGTGCCGTTCGCTCCGGGCCGCACCGACGCGACCCAGGCGCAGACCGACGCCGAGTCGTTCGCGGTGCTGGAGCCGACCTCGGACGCGTTCCGCAACTACTTCGCCGGCGACCTGAAGCGCCCGGCCGAGGCGCTGCTGGTGGACAAGGCCGCGCTGCTCACCCTGAGCGCGCCGGAGATGACGGTGCTGGTCGGCGGGCTGCGGGTGCTGAACGCCGGCGGCTCGAAGGTCGGCGTGCTGACCACGCGGCCGGAGGCGCTGACTGCCGACTTCTTCGTGAACGTGCTCGACATGGGCACCGAGTGGAAGAAGTCGGCGACCGGTGAGTTCGTGTTCGACGGTCGGGACGCCAAGACCGGCAAGGCGAAGTGGAAGGCCAGCCCCGCGGACCTGGTGTTCGGCTCGAACTCGCAACTGCGGGCCATCGCCGAGGTGTACGCGAGCGACGACGGCCAGGACAAGTTCGTTCGCGACTTCGTGGCCGCGTGGACGAAGGTGATGAACCTGGACCGCTTCGACCTGACCCCGGCCCAGCGGGCGGCGCTGACTTCGAAGCGCTAAGCCGGCCTTACTCCAACCCCCCGAAGCCCGGCCGCGTGCCGGGCTTCGGCCTTTTCTCACCTCTCCCTCGGCGGGTCGTGCCAACACGCGTTGCCTCTCCCCCTCGTTCGCGGTAGCCTCAATACATTCGCCGAATTCCCACCCCGGAGCACTTCTCCATGCGTCGCGCACTCCTCGCGGTGCCGCTACTCTTCGTAGCCGCACTGGCTTCCGCCGTTCCCCCGATCGACCCGGCCGAGAAGGCCAAGCAGGACCAGGACAACGCCGGCGCGATTGCGCAGGTGCAGTTCGCCGACAAGGGTTTGAAGGCCGAGGTGTGGGCCGCGGCCCCGCTCATGATGAACCCGGTCAGCTTCTGCTTCGACGAGAAGGGCCGCGTGTACGTCGCGGAGACGACGCGGTTCGACCACGGCGTGCCCGACACTCGCGGCCACATGAACTGGCTCGACGAAGACCTCGCCAACCGCTCGATCGACGACCTGTTGGCGATGTACAAGAAGCACAAGTACCAGGGCTACGAGAAGTTTTCGGACCAGGTGCGGGTAGTGTGGGACAGCACCGGGAGCGGCCGGGCGGACAAGAGTGAGGTTTTCAGCGGCGGGTACAACCGCCCGCAAGACGGACTCGCGGCCGGCGTGCTCGCCCGCAAGGGGAAGGTGTACCTGACGTGCATCCCGGACTTGTACGTTCTGGAAGACACGAAGGGCGAGAACAAGGCCGACAAGAAGACGTCGCTGTTCACCGGGTTCGGGCCGACCGTGCAGTTCCTCGGGCACGACCTGCACGGTCTCCGCATGGGGCCGGACGGCAAGTTGTACTTCAGCATCGGCGACCGCGGGTTCGTCGTGAAGACGAAGGAGGGCACCACGCTCTCCTACCCGAACCAGGGTGCGATTCTCCGCTGCGACCCGGACGGGGCGAACCTCGAAGTCGTCCACGCCGGGCTGCGGAACCCGCAAGAGATCGCGTTCGATGATTACGGCAACCTCTTCACCTACGACAACAACTGTGATAGCGGTGACCGGGCGCGGTGGGTTCACGTGGTGGAGGGCGGGGACAGCGGGTGGCGTGGCGGGTTCCAGTACAGCACCGGGTATCACACCCCGGCGGTTCCGCAGGGCAACCGCGGCGCGTGGAACACGGAAAAGCTGTGGCTTCCGCAGCACGAGGGACAGCCGGCGTGGATCGTGCCACCGCTGGCGAACTTCGGCAACGGCCCGGCGGGTATGACCCACTACCCCGGCCTCGGACTGAGCGACAAATACAAGGACCACTTCTTCGCGTGCGACTTCACCTCGAACCCCGGCAACAGCGTCATCTGGGCGGTGTCGGTGAAGCCGAAGGGGGCGTCTTTCGAGGTGTCGAAGCCGGAGCCGTTCATCCGCGGGCTGGTGCCGACCGACTGCGAGTTCGGGCCGGACGGGGCGTTCTACTGGTCCGACTGGGTCGGCGGGTGGGCGCCGCAGAACCGCGGCCGCATCTTCCGCGTCACCGACGAGGCCGCGATGAAGAACCCGCAGGTGAAGGAGGCCCAGAAGCTGCTCGCGGAGGGCTTCGAGAAGAAGACCGCGGAGGAACTGGCGAAGCTGCTGGCTTTCCCGCACCAACTGGTTCGGCAGGAGGCGCAGTTTGAGCTGGCCGGGCGGAAGACCGAAGACGCGGTGAAAGCATTCGAGGCTGTGCTAAAGGACTCGAAGGATCGGCTCGCGCGGCTTCACGCGGTATGGGGGCTGGGGCAGTTGGCCCGCAAGCACCGGCCGGCGAGCGTCGCACTTCTGGCCGCCTTCCGCGATGCCGACGCCGAGGTGCGCCGCGCCGCGATCGAACCGCTCTCGGGCGCGGTGTGGGAGGGCGGGGCTTCGCAACTGAGTGTCGGGACGGCCGACGCCTACCGACTGATCGCGGGGTTGCTCGCCGACCCGGACGACCGGGTGAAGGCGGCTGCCGCCGTCGCCTTCGGGAAGCTGCGGCCGCAGGAACTTCAGGGCGTGGCCCCGGGCAGCGAACTGGCTCGGTTCGCCCCGCTGTTCGACCTCTTGAAGGCCAACAACGACAAGGATCCGTACCTTCGGAACGCCGCGGTGGTCGGGTTGGCGAAGATGGCTCATAATCCGGCGGAACTGGTCAACGTGCTCAAGGTGGCGAAGGAGCAGGAGCGGGCGAAGTACGATGTGCCCGCGGTGCGGCTCGGCGTACTGCTCGCGCTGCGGAAGCTCAAGAGCGCCGCGTGCGCCGAGTTCCTGACCGACGCGGATGCCCGAATCGTCACGGAGGCGGCGCGGGCGATCTATGACGAGCGTCTCGCCGCGCCGGCGACGGCCGCGCTGGCGACATTGGCCGACAAGCCGAGCCAGCCGGACGCGATCAGCTTCCGTGCACTCGCCGCGAACTTCGTCGTCGGCACGCCGGAAGCCGCGGCGCGGATCGCCAACTTCGCCGCCCGCCCGGGCGAGGCGGATTACGTCCGCGCGTTCGCTCTCAAGCTCTTGGCCGACTGGCCGAAGCCGCCGCGCCGCGACCCGATCACCGGGCTGACGCTCGACCTGCCGGCCCGCGACGCCGCGGCCGCGGCCGACGCGCTGCGGCCGCTCGGGCTGAAGGTGTTCACCGGCGGGGACGCGGTCCGCGCCGCGGCCGCCAATGCGGCGGTCAAGCTCGGGCTCAAGGAGTTCGGGCCGCTGCTCGCTGGCCTGGTGAAGGACGGCAAGAACCCGGCCGGGGCGCGGGTCGAGGCGCTGCTCGCGGTCGCCGAACTGAAAGACCCCGGCACGAAGGAACTGGCCGCGTTCGCCCTTTCAAGTGATGAACCGAAGCTCCGCGCCGCCGGCCGCGCGGTGCAGGCCCGGTTCGACCCCAACGCGGTGCTCAAGTCGCTCCCCGAACTGCTCAAGGATGAAAAGGTGTCGGTCGCGGAGAAGCAGGGGGCGTTCGACATCCTGGCCGACTTCAAGGCGTCGCCCGAGGCTGACAAGCTGCTGTCCGAGTGGCTGGACGTCGCCAACGCCGGCAAAGTGCCCGCGGCGCTGGTTCTCGACGTGCTCGACGCCGCCGAGACGCGGGCCAAGAACGACAAGCTGAAGGTTCAAGAGCCGCTCAAGCAGAAGGTGGGCCAGTACCGAGCCGCCCAGAACAAGCTGGCGAACGACCCGAAGGGGGACAAACTGGCCGCGTACTTCGACGCGCTGGAGGGCGGCGACGCGGAGAAGGGGCGGAATATCTTCCTGAACAACTCCGCGGTGTACTGTCAGCGGTGCCACAAGCTCGACGGGCAAGGCGGCGAGGTCGGGCCGCTGATGAACGGGCTGGCCGCCGACCCCGAGAAGACCCGCCGCTACCTGCTCGAAGCGGTCGTGCAGCCGAACGCCAAGATCGCGAAGGGGTACGAGACGGTCGTTCTGACACTCGCCGACGACCGCGTGGTGAGCGGGATCATCAAGCAGGAGGACAAGAAGACGGTGAAGATCGTGACCGCGGAGGCGAAGGAGTTGGTGATCCCGGCGGACGACGTCGTGGCGCGGCGGACCGGCCCGAGCGCGATGCCGGACGACCTGCACAAGAAGCTCACCCGCCGCGAACTGCGGGATGTAGTCGAGTTCCTGACGAGCTTGAAGGAGCCGCCGAAGAAGTGAACCTGCCCGACGACATGCTCCCGGCCAAAGCCATTGTCTTCGGCCGGGAGTCTGTTCGCAGCCTCTATCAAGCTCGCACGCGGTACGGCAACGCGCCGCATGACGAGATGTGGAACGGCACGCTCGTGCTATACGAACCGCCCGACAACGAACATCAAGCGATTCGTGCTGGACTGGCGTTCGCGTTCAACGAGGTCGTTGATGACGTAGTGCTGATCGGTGCGAACGTCGCTGATCGCGAAGCCGAGTGGTTGACCGATTTCCGCTGTCCCGATGTTGTCGTTTGCCTCGCGACTAACTCGGCGACGGATTGCGATACCCACTGGGTCGGCGGCCCCGACTTGGCGGTCGAGGTGGTCAGCCCCGGTGAGGACGCCCGGCTGAAGCTCGCCTTCTACGCAAAAGTGAATACCCGCGAGTTACTCGTTGTCGATCGTTACCCGTGGAAGCTGGAGCTTTACCAGCTACAGGGAACGTCGCTCGTCTCGGTCGGCGCGTCCGACGTGGCGGGCGGGGCGGTTCTCACGAGCTGCGCCCTCCCGCTCACCTTTCAGTTGCAAGCGGGAGCGGCGCGGCCGGTTATTCACGTCGCCCACACCACCGACGGCCGCACCTGGACCGCCTGACGGTCACTTCGCTACCGCGGCTTGTGGATTGAGTTGTCGGATGATGTTGTCTAACAATTCGTTGCCGCCGCGGGCAGCGAGACGTGCCGAAGAGTAAACCTCTTCGCTGAGTTGGAAGCCGGGTTCGGACGGCAGGAACGAAGCTTCAGCCACGATAGCACCGCCGTGGCCCATCAACCACAGCGCGTATCCCTTCTTGTCCTCGGTGCGACCGATGCGGATGAGGCCGCCTCCGACATGAGTTCTGAACATGTCTTCATCGGGCAGATCTTCCCAGAAGACTTGTCGCTTTTCGGTGCCGACCATGAGGGCGTTCAGCAGCTCGACGATTTTCTGTGTCGCCATGTTGTTACTACCTCAATCCCGAGGCGCGAATTTTGCCTTCGATGCTCGCAAGGGTTTGGATCAACGCGTCGAGGTCGTTCAGTTTAGTCGGGGTCAGTTCGGTTCGCTTTCTGGCGACCACTTCCTCCAGTTGCCGGATCAATAACCGCAGTTGATCCACGGCGACGTCGAGTTTGGATTGGTCGGACTCTTCCAGACCGCTCAGGAAGCGGAATCGCGGGATTCGGTGGCTTGCCTGCTCGCACCGATCTATTGCCCGCTCCCAGCGTTTGGCACGACAGGCCTCGCGCGCCTCCTGCAAGCAACGACCCGTCTCGGTGACATCGGGTTGGAGCAGGGCTGCGGCGAGGCGTCTGATCGTTTTGTCTTGTGCCTCGTCGATGCGCTTCTTCAAGTCTTGTGCGGCGAGATACCTGGAATACCAGATCGAAAACAGGGCGAGAGCCGTCCCCACCAGCGAGACGGAATCGACGAAACTCTTGACGACCCAGAACTCGTCCGCAAGGCACATTAAGGGCGACTCCGCCGGTGCTGGATGATAACTGATCAGGGAAGGCTTGCGAAGGTGCCCCTGGTCACTTCGCCTTCTTGTGGACCGCGACCACCACCCCGCTGCCCTCCTTGCTCTCGAACGCGGTCGGCCGGTCCTTGCCCGGCTCGCCGAACGCCACCGTCAGCGTGTCGCCGTCCAGCTTCGCGATCCCGAGCAGCGTCTTGCCGTCGTAGGTGCCGCCCTTCACCACCATGTCGATGGTCGTCGGCGTCTTGGACGTGTCGAGCTTGTACGTGCCGCTCGTCGGCTGCGCCTTCGACCCGGCCGCCGGGGTTAGGGTGTAGGTGCCGGCGTCGTGGACCCGCACCGCGCCCTTCAGCGCGTCCACCGGCTTGCCGTCCCGCGTCACCGACTCGATCACCCACTTGCCCGCCGTCGGGTCTTTCTTGTCGTCGGCCGAAACGAGCGCGAACGACGCCACCACCGCCGTCAGCGCGAACACCGTGCGCATGCTGAAACTCCTGAATTGGAGAGTACCACCGTGAAGCCGTGAGCGGCTTCCGCCTAGTGGTATATCAGCCGGGCGCGTCGAGTTCAGGGGGCACGCCTTCCACCAGAATGGTGCCGGTCGCCAAGTCGTGGTGGCCGAGGTAGAACAGCCCGACCGGGCAGCTCGCGGAACCCGCATCGACGTGCTCGATCACCTTCATGAACACTTCCATCCCGAGTACCGGCCGCGCCGGCCGCCACGTCCGGCACTCCGACCGGAGCCACGTCCCGCGCGCCAACCGGCCCGACAGCACCGCGGCGATGATGATCGTCCGCGCGTAGCCGAACATCTCTCGCGGCGGCTCGTGGCCGATCTTCAGGCAGTCGCACACCTGAAGGCGCAGCGGCAGGCGGTTGCGGTACTCGGCGAGAAGGTCGCGGGTCTCGCGGTGAACGTGCGGGGCCAACCCGTACAGCCGCTGCGCGTGCGCGGCGTGCGGCTCGACCGGGACGCGGCCGGCGGTGAACTCCAGCGATAGCCGGACGAACGCGCCGGTCGGGTCGTCCCGCTCGTCCAGCCAGTCGGCGTACACCAGCCAGCCGTCGCGGTCCGCCGGGTTGTCGCGGAGGCGGTTCAGGAAATCGGAATGGGCGAGGTCCACTCAAGCGCTCCGTAGCGTGACGAGTGTGAGTTCGGGCCGGCTGCCGACGCGCACCGGGATGCTGGTGCAGCCCAGACCGCGCGACACGTACACGGTTGTTCGCGGGGCGTGGCAGACGCCGTGCAGGTACTTACTGCCGTATACGCTCGGAATGAACGGCGCGCCGGCGGAGGGGAACACCACCTGCCCGCCGTGCGTGTGCCCGCTCAGGATTAGCCCGACGCGGGGGTCGCGGAGCTTCTCGGCCACGTCCGGATTGTGGCTCACGAGTAGACAGGCGTCCTCACAGGTGGCGTCGCAGCACGCGGCCTCGATGTGCGGCTTCCCGGTCCAGTAGTCATCGAGGCCGGCGAGGCGGAAGCGGTCCGCGCCGCGCTCGAGCCAGGTGCCGCCGTTGGTCAGTTCGGCGATCCCGGCCCGGCGGAAGGCGTCGCGCGTCTCTTGCAGGCCGTGCCAGTAGTCGTGGTTGCCGAGCACGCCGTAAACGCCGAGCGGGGCCTGCAACCCGGAAAGCACTTCGAAGCACGGCCGGATGTATTTGCCGTCCTTCAAGCAGTAGTCGCCGCCGAGCAGGATGAGGTCGGGCCGGAGTGCGAGCGTCGTTCGCACGACCGCCGCGACGTATTCGAGCGTGGTGAACGGCCCGTAGTGAATGTCCGTCAAGAAGGCGACGGTCATGCCGTCGAACGCGGCCGGCAGTTTCGGCAGCGGCAGAACCGGGCGCGCGACCTCGACCCACCCGGCCTCGTAGAGGCCGTAGGAGGCGGCCGCGGCGGTGCCGGGGAGGGTTGCGGCGGCAGCGGCTTTCAGGAAGGTGCGGCGGTTCATCCGTTGATCCCGGGCGCGCGGGCGACACACGCAAGATAAGCAACAGCGGGGCCGCGAAACTAGTGCAAGAAACGGCGAATGCAAGAAAATCGGACGGGAATTGGCGGAAAAACTTGCGCCGACCGCCGGCGCGCAAAGAAAAGTTAGCGCGACCGGATTCCGCTACCCCGCGAACTGCCAGTGGACGAAGCGGTTGAGGAGGTGGAGTTGAGCGGATACGAAAACTGCGAGGACGACCGCGAACGGCAGACGTCGCCCGCGAAGCAGGTCGGCCAGTTCGATGAACGCCGGCAGGCATGCGAGCAGGATGCGGTGCGCGCTCAGGAGCGAACCGGACGTGACGACGATTGCCACAGGTACGAGCGTCGCCACGCCCCAGAATGCTCCGCGCGTCCGCCACGCCCGGATTCCCAGGATTATCGCCCCGAGCGTGATTGCCGCTTCTCCGTAGGCCAGCGCCGCTTCGCCCCGCTCCCGCCGCACCGGGTCGTTGATCGACTCAATCGCGAGGAGCGGGTTTCGCCACGAGAGTGGCGGCCGCCCCCAGTGCCGCTGCGACTTCACCCCGGCCAGCGGGTCGCCGACGGCGACCCACAGCACACACCAGAACGCCAAGACGCCGGCGACGCTCGCGACCGCGACCCCCGCCGCTCTTGCCAGTCCCTTCCGCTCACACCGAGTCAGCCAATCGGCGACCGCCGCGGCCCCGAGCGCGACGCCGGTGAAGCGCGACAGCGACCCGACGAACGCGAACAGCATCGTTCGCGCGCTGCGGTCGGCCTGCCAGGCGCCCAGCGTGAGCGCCGCGAACAGCAAGCCGAACGACTCATGATAGGGGGCAGAGTAGAAGAGCGCGGTGGGAAACGCGAGGAGCAGAGCGAGTGCCCTCCACGCGGCGGACGGGTCATTCAGCAGGCGGGCCGCCACCCGCGCGAATACCGCCGCCCCGGCCGCCCCGGTGAGGTTGGCGGCAAGCATGATCGCCCAGAACATGTTGACGCCGACTGCATCGGCCGCAGCCATGATGCCGGGCACGACCGGGTGAAACGCGACTCCATACCGGCCGCCGTCGCCCGTTGCCTCCGCGTACCCGTGCCGGGCGACGTTCGCGTGCCACATCGCGTCGAACCGGAACCACGGTTCCAACGGGCGGGCGGTGGCGTCCAGCTCGGCACGAAACTCGGCCGGCGTGTTCGGGTCGGTGAACGGGTCCGGTGGGAGCGCCGCGAGCGCCCACCCGAGCAACACGGTGACGACGCGCACGGCCAGTGCGACGAGGAAGAGCGAGTGGAATCGTGGGATCGGTGCCGCGCCCCCGTCGGAGGCGGGCGAAGACGTGTGCGGTCCAGTCGGGGTGGCGGGATTCGAACCCACGACCTCCTGCTCCCAAGGCAGGCGCGCTAGCCAGGCTGCGCTACACCCCGATGCGAGCGGCACGCGCCGCCCGCGACTCTCATACTACCGGACGCGGGCCCGAATTCAAAGCGGGCGTTCGGCGTTACTTCTTGTCGTCCGGCTTCTTGTCCTCGATCACCGCGAACGACTCGATGAACTTCGTCGCGTCGGCGCCGGTCGCGAACTCCTTCGGGCCGAAAGCGTACACTTGGTACAGCCGCGTGCCCGACAGGACGATGCGCCCGTTGATCGTCAGGTCGTCCCGGTCGCCGGTGACCGTGCGGGTGGGCGGCTTGGCGTCCTTCAGCGTCGTACCGGTGACGTTCTTCAGCATAAAGTCTTCCTTGAGCGCCCGCTCGCAGCTCTCGAGCACCTGATCGGGCGTCGGCGCCTTCAGCTTGTCGGCCGGGATGTCGCTGTACACGACCATCATGCCGCCCTTGCCCTTCTCCGGCTCGGCCAGCACGATGTTCAGCTTCAGCCCGCCGGCCTCGCGCTTGATGGTTGTGGTGGCGGCCGGGAAGTTCGCCCTGAACTTGCCGTCGGCCTCATACTTCTTGTCGTCCTGGGCGGTCAGCGCCGCCGCGCCCAGCGCCAGCGCCGCGACCGCGATCAGAGTCCGCATCACTATCTCCCTGTCTGCTACTTGGTGACTGTGAACGAGTCGAGGAACGCGGTGGCGTCCTTGCCGGTGGCGAACGCCTCGGGGCCGATCGCCGCGACGAGGTACACCCGGGCGCCGCTCACGACCGCCCGAATGCGCACCCGCTGCTTCCCCTTCTCAATGAGGAACTCGCGCCCGGGCAGCTTGTCCGGGCCGACTTCGAGCGTCTTTTCCTCGCCGCTCAGTTTGCCGTCAGGCCGCTTCGCCCCGTCTCGCAGCCCGTCGAACAGCGTCTTGAGGTTGTCCGGCTTGGTCGCGGCGGCCGGGTAGTCGGCGTAGCTGACCATGAGCGTGTTGCCGTCGCTGGCGGCGTGTGTGAAGGTGGTGTACGTGACCTCGCCCACCGCGAGGTCGGCCGTTTTCGCCGACTCCCGCGGCGCGGCCGGGAACGCGGCGGTGAACTTGCCCGCGTCCGAGGTGAACGGTTTCGGCTTCGGCTGCGCGAGCGCGGCCGAGGCGAACACGACCAACACCAGCCCGGCGAGCGGCTTCATTTCGTGATCTCGAACGAGTTGATGAACCGGTCGGCCGAGGCCGACGTCACGACCTCTTTCGACCCCTGCACCATCACCTGATACAGCCGGTTGCCGGCGATCACGGCGCGGTTGCGGATGCACCCGCCGGGCGTCTCGATGAGGATGTCGCGGGCCGGGAACTTCTCCATGCCGAACTCGATGGCCTTGTCCTCGAGTACCTTCCCCGTCGGCCCCTTGTTGCCGTCGCGCACTTTATCCAGCCGCGGGCCGGCCGGCTTCTTCGCGACCTCGTCGGTGGCGTCCACGTAGCTGACCATGAACGTGATGTCGCCCTTGAGTTCCACGGAATCGAGCGTCAGCTTGAGCGTGTCCTTGCCGGCCGGGAGGTCGGTGGTTTCGGTCTTCACGTCGCCGGGGAACTGCGCCTTGTAGCGGCCCGCCCCGGAGGCGAACTGCTTGAACTCCTGCCCCGCGGCGGTCGCCGCGGCCAGCGCCACCAGCGCGCCGAGCGCGATCAGTCGGGTTCGCATGGGAAAGCCCTCCGTGGTTTTCCGAACGCTCACAGCCTAGTCGAACCGGCGGAGGCGGACAAGAGAAGTGCGAAGTGCGGCCAGCCGGGGTGTGAATACAACGCGAACGTGAAGCGGGCACGCCGGCCAAGGATTCCTCCCTTGCCGGCGTGCCCGCTTCGCAACCCGAGACGTGGTCAGCGACGCGGGGCCGCTCGCGCCGGCTTCTTGACCGTGACCGTGATGTCGTTCTTCCCGGAGACGATCTCCTGCGTCAGCGGCGTCTTCGACGGGTCGCCGTACAGGTCGTCTACCGTCGGCGGGTTGCCGTACCCGGTGTCCTTGCCCACCACGACGACCTTGTACTGCCCCGGGGCCGCGCCGCTGCTGCCGTTGAAGCTGAGCGAGAACGTGCCGTCGTCGGCGATGTCGCTGGACGCGTTGACGCCCTTGTCCTTGCTGTTAAACGTGACCGACCCGCCGCGGACCGGGGTGCCGTCCTCGTACACCACCTTCCCGGTGACGGGCTGGAGGCCGTCGCCGCAACCGGCGAGGCACAGGGCGAGAAAGCCGACCGCGAGGGTCGCGAGGCGCTGCCGGGAGAGGCCCAACCGTCGCATGCTTATCTCCTGAGTTCGGTGCGGGGCGACGGGTTTTCGTGCGGAATTACGGGAGCGGGTTATCGACGCGCCCGTCGCGCCGGTCGGCGGCCAGGAGCAGCACTTCCGTGCTCGTGCTGTTGCTCACGCTGCGGACGCTGCCGTCGCCGAGCACGAACTGGCACACGCCCGAGTGCCAACTGCCGAGCTTCGTCTGATACCGCGACGACTCGTCCTTCGGCCCCATGCCGAGCGTGGCCTTCGAGTTGCGGACGATCATCCACGTCTTGTAGTCGCTGACGTACCAGTAGCCCCACGTCCCCTCGCTCACGTTGGCGACCTTGTTGAGGCCGTTCGAGGTGACGTGCTTCTCGCCGAGCAGGGTGGTGTTGCTCAGCCCGTCGGTGACGCTGGCGAAGGACGTCCGGCTGCGGAGCCCGGTGCGCCCGGTGCCCGGGAGCGGGTCGGTCGGGTAGATCAGCATGCCCCAGTGCAGGTCCGGGTCGGCGTCGATCCGGTCACAGTCCTGCGAGTTGTCGCGGTTGCCGGTGGCGACGTAGTCGGTCGCCGGCCCCAGGGTCGTCATCCCGCCCCCGCCGCTCCCGTGGATGCTCGGGCAGAGGAAGGTGCTCACCACCGACTCGTTGGCCAGCAGTTGGGCGTTGTTGGTCCCGGAGGTCATTTCCTGGGAGAGGTTGAACTTGGCGTACAGGTTGCCCTGTTCGACAAACGGCAGGATCAGAACGAGGTGGGTCGCGTACTTGTCGCCCAGGGCGACCGGGGGCAGTTTCGAGTTGGTGTCGTGGTAGTTGTGGTAGGCCAGACCGAGCTGCTTGAGGTTGTTGCCGCACTTGAGTCGGGAGGCTGCCTCGCGGACCTTTTGGACGGCCGGCAGGAGCAGCCCGATCAGGATGGCGATGATGGCAATGACCACGAGCAGTTCGATCAGCGTGAAGCCACGCTGCGAACGGGGGACCGGAGAGCGCATCAGCCGGATACCTCGGAAAAAAGAAGAATGCTGAGAACGTGTCGGATAGGCGAGTTGAGTCCGAACAGACGTGGGCTGAAATGTATTGTTGGGACGGGAGTCGGCTAAGTCAAGGGCGCCGGGGGTCGGGCGGGTCTTGGACCGCGTCGGGAGGTGCGGTAACGCGGGGTGCCGGGCGGAAGCCACCAGCGCTCCCGCCCGGCACCCCGCGTTGTCTCGCCCGGCGTTTACTTTTGTAGCGCCTGGACGATTCGCTCGAAGTCGTCGTTGGAGTCGAACCCGATCACGATCTGGCCCTTGTCCTTCGCCTTCACCTTGATCTCGATCTTGACCGCCAGCCGCTGCCGCAGGTCGTCTTCCAGCCCCTTCACGTGCGCGGTCTTCTCGACCGGCTCCCGCTTCACCGGCTCGGCCGGCTCGGGCGTCGCCCCGGCCAGCTTGTGCTGCTTGACCAGCAGCTCAAGCGCGTGGACCGAGTAGTTCTTCATCACCGCCTCGCGGCAGAACGCGATCTGCTGGGCCTGGTCGTGGACGCTCTTGAGCACCTTCGCGTGGCCCATCGTCAACTGCCCGTTCCGCACCGCGGCCTGCACCTCGTCGGGCAGGTGTAGCAGTCCGACGAAGTTGCTGATGGTGCTCGCGGCGAGGCCGAGGCGCGTCCCGAGCTGGTCCTGGCTCATCCCGAACTTCGCCATGTACTCCTTGAAGCCCTGCGCCTTCTCGATCGGGTTGAGGTCGGTCCGCTGGATGTTCTCGACTAGCGCGGCCTCGAACACCTGCTGGTCGTCGAAGCTGACGACGTGGACCGGCACTTCGGCGAGGCCGGCGTCCTTCGCGGCGCGGAGGCGGCGCTCGCCGGCGATGAGTTGGTAGGTGTCGCCGGTCTGCCGGACGACGAGCGGTTGCAGGACGCCGTGGTTCTTGACGCTGGCGACGAGCGAGGCCAGCTCGTCCGGGTCGAACTGCTTGCGCGGCTGGTACGGGTTGTTCTCGATCTTCTCGACGCCGACGCGGTTGGTGGCGGCGCCGGCCGGGGGTGCGGACACGTCGCCGAGGAGGGCGTTCAACCCGCGGGCCATGCGGGGCTGCTTGAGGGTCGCTTCCATGCGAGGTTCTCCGAGGGCCTTCAAGAGGTCGGGCAGGTTCATAGCAACCTCGCGCGTTCCGGGAAGTGGAATCGGACCGGCCGTGCCGGACGTGCCGTTCGCGCGACTTTCCACGTGGAAAGTCGCGCGAACGGTGGGTGGTAAACCGGGCAAACCTTCCACGTGGAAAGTTCCACGCGACCGACAAACTCGGCGCGAACGCCCCATTCGGTCGGCCGTCGGCGGCCGCATTTCGGTCCGATCTCCAGTCTGACAACGCCGGGAGAAAATGACCTTGTCGGTTGCGAGAAAACTGAAGTACGCTCCGCCCCGTTGGGTCTGAGGACCGGAACCCTCAGCCCGACACCGCCGCACTTCGGCCCGGAACCCGAAGGGCGGCGGTCAGGGGCCGTCACCCGGCCCCACCGGAGAAGAGGTGTCGAGGATCGCGACCAGAGCAGCACTCGCGGAGCGAGTTCCCCTGCCCCGGCGCAACCCCACACCAACCGGAACGCGCGACCGACCTCGCGGAGCCTCGGGCCACACCCCCCTTGCTCGTCGCGGCCGATCGCGCGCCCACTGACCCCTGGTTCGTGAGGAGCAGTTGCGCATGGACGCGACCCGTGGCCCCATTCTGTTTCGCTGCGACGGAACCGCCGAGCACGGCTGGGAGCCGCTGTACCAGTGCCTCTCCCTGGCCGCCGCGCTGCAGCGCCGCCGCCGCGGGACGCACTTCCTCAGCTACCTCGACCCGCTCTCGCTCGCCACGGTCATCAACCGCGGCAACAACGACTGGAAGCCGGCCGAGACCCGCATGGGCGACGCCGGTGACCTCTCGGCGACCATCGCCCACGCCCGCAAGCTGAACGCCGCCGCGGTGGTCGTGGCCGGCCAGAACTACACCGCCGACGACCTCCGCGAGCTGAAGCAGACCGGGGCGCTGGTGATGGCGTTCGACAGCACCGCGGACCTCAAGTTCGCGGCCGACCTGGTGGTGAACCCGCTCCTGTGGCCGACGCGCAAAGCCTACCGCGTCGAGCCGGGGTGTCAGATGCTTCTGGGCGGCCGCTACGCGCTGTGTCGCGGGGTGTTCCGCCGCCAGCGGACGATCCGCGCGACCGAGCCGCCGGCCCCGTTCCGCGCGCTGGTGGCGATGGGCGACGACGACCTCCGCGGCGAGGCGATCACCCGCACCGAGCAGCTTCTGAGCATGGAAAAGGTCGCCAAGGTGTCGATCGCGGCCCGCACCCACCACCCGCGGTACGACGACATCCTGGCGCTGGCGGACAACAGCGGCGGGAAGGTGGAAGTCGTCACCGAGCCGAAGGAGCTGATGACGCGGCTGGTGCGAGTCCACTTCGCCATCACCAGCGGCGACGCGTGGTCGGCGGAACTGTGCGTGGTCGGCATCCCGCAGTTGATCCTGAGCCAGACGAAGCGGCACGCCGGCAACGGCAAGAAGCTGGACGAAGACGGGGTCGCGACCTATCTGGGCGACTCGGCCGAGGTGACCTTCGACGCGCTGAAGGAGGCGGTGGACATCCTGCTGGACGACCCGATGGAGCGGAAGACGATGACTCGGTGTGCGCGGAACACGTTCGACGGCCGCGGTCCGGACCGGATCGTGAACGGGCTGGAGATCATGCTGCACAGCCCGATGCGGAAGCGCGCCGCCGGCGTCTCGCCGCTGAAGGTCGCGGCTTGAGTCGAGCTACGGTGATTGAACGCCGTGCCCCGGCCCGTTACGCTCCTCGGAGCGGATCGGCCGGGGCTTCTCATTTGGAGGCAGCGATGGACGAATTCCTGCTGACGGTGTTCGACACCGACGACGCCCACCGTACTGAGGTGTTGAGAGCGCTCGCCGCTCATATGGCTGCGACTCACCGTTGGAACACGGGCGCGTTCCGCCCTCTTTTCGTCTCGCTGCGAGAACCTGACGGCTCTGTCCGCGGCGGGCTACTGGCAACCACGCACGGCGAATGGCTCGAAGTCGAGTTCGTTTGGGTTGCTGAGTCGTTGCGTCGTCAGGGGTTTGGAACTCGGATGCTGGCCGCGGCTGAGGTCGAAGCCGCAGCGCGGGGCTGTCAGCGGGGCTACCTCGACACCGGCTGTTCCACGTCCAATGCGTTCTTCGGTCACTGCGGCTACTTGGTTGTCGGAGAGCTAACGAACTACGACAACGGTCAGCCTCGTTACTGGATGTCCAAGAGCCTGACCTGAACCGACCGCACCTCCGACATGCCCCCGCGTCGGCGGTTCTGGTATCCTCACAACACCCCTGTGAGGAGAACCCGTCATGACGAAGGACGAAGTCGCAGACGCACTGGACGAAATCGGCACGCTGCTGGAACTGAAGGGCGAGAACGCGTTCCGCACCAACGCCTACCACAACGCCGCCCGGCTCGTGCAGAACCTCGCCGGCGACCTCGAACAGATGGTCGCCGCCAAGCAACTCGCTACCGTTCGCGGCATCGGCGACGCCCTCGCCGAGAAGATCAGCACGCTCGTCACCACCGGGAAGTTGCCGTACCTTGAAGAACTCCGCGCCTCAATCCCGGCCGGGCTGGTGGCGATGCTCCGCATCCCCGGGTTGGGGCCGAAGAAGGTCAAGGCCCTCCACGACTCCCTCAAGATCGAGTCCATCGAGAAGCTGAAGACCGCGTGCGAGGCCGGGCAGGTCGCCGAACTCAAGGGCTTCGGCGAGAAGACCCAGAGCAAGATCCTGGAAGGCATCAAGCACATCGAGCAGGTCGGCAACCGCGTCCGCATCGATATGGCGCTGCTGCTCGGTACCACGCTCATCGAACACATTCGTACCTTTCCCGGCGTGATCCGCTCCGAACTGTGCGGCAGCCTCCGCCGCCGCCGGGAGACCGTCGCGGACCTCGACATCCTCGTCAGCAGCACGAACGCGCAGCCGATCATGGACGCTTTCGTGGCGCTACCGGAAGTGGTGCAGGTGCTCGGGCAGGGGCCGACCAAGTCGAGCGTGCTCGCGGCGCTGCACGTCGGCGGGCACAAGGTCACCATGCAGGCCGACCTGCGTGTGGTCAGCGACGAGCAGTTCCCGTTCGCGCTGCACTACTTCACCGGCAGCAAGGCGCACAACATCCGCATGCGGCAGCGGGCCATCGACCGCGGCCTCACCCTCAACGAGTACGCCCTCGCCAACGACACGAAATCCGTTCCTTGCAAAACGGAGGAGGACATCTTCACTGCGTTGGGATTGCCATACATCGAGCCGGAGATGCGCGAAGACTTCGGCGAGATCGAAGCGGGTGAAGCGAAGGCGATTCCGGCGCTGGTGAAGGAAACCGACATCCGCGGGGTGTTCCACAACCACACCACCTACAGTGACGGCACCGCGTCTCTCGAAGAGATGGCCCTCGCCGCAAAGGCGCTCGGGCTGGAGTACTTCGGCGTCGCGGACCACTCGCAGTCGCTGACCATCGCCCGCGGGCTGCCGCCGGGCGCGGTGCGGAAGCAGTGGGCCGAGATCGACCGCGTGAACGCCAAGCTGGAAGGGGTGCGCATCCTGAAGGGCACCGAGGTGGACATTCTCGAAGACGGGTCGCTCGACTACGACGACGACCTGCTCGCCGGGTTCGATTACGTCGTCGCCAGCGTCCACTCGCTGTTCAACATGCCGGCCGACGTCATGACCGCCCGCGTGTGCAAGGCGCTGTCGCACCCGCTGGTCACGATGCTCGGGCACGCGACCGGGCGGCTACTTCTCCGCCGCGAGGGGTACAAGATCAACCTCGACGAAGTCCTGAAGGTCGCCGCGAAGCACGGGAAGATGATCGAGATCAACGCGCAGCCGTCGCGGCTCGATCTCGACTGGCGGTACGTCAAGCAGGCGAAGGGGCTGGGCATCCCGATCGTCATTAACCCCGACGCGCACAGCCCGGGCGAGCTGGCGCTGTACAAGTTCGGGGTTCACGTCGCCCGCCGTGGCTGGCTGACCAGGGACGACGTGTTCAACACCCGCGGGCTGTCGGACGTGACGAACGAACTGACCCGGCGCAAGGAGCGGGCGCTGGCGTAGCTGCCAAATTGGCCTGGGATGTGCATTTCTTCCCGCGGGTGTCGCCCTCACTCCGCGGGGTTGCGCGCATGACGCTCAACGCGCTCTACTGGTACGCGTCCATCTTCGGCTGGCTGTTCCTCACCGGGATCGGCATCCCGCCGTGCCCGGAGGAGGCCGGCATCCTGTACGCCGCCGGCGTCTCCGCGGTCCACCCGGAGGTGTGGTGGTCGCTCGCATGGGTCGCGTGCGGGCTGGGCATCGTCACTGCCGACTGCGTCCTGTACGGCGTCGGCTACCGCTGGGGGCCCAAGCTGTTCGAGTACCGCTGGGTGCAGAAGGTGCTCAGTGTCGAGCGGCGGCAGCGGATCGAGGGGCGGTTCGCCAAGAACGGGCTGGCGCTGCTCATCCTCGCGCGGTTCCTGCCGCCGCTGCGCACCGGCGTGTTCCTGATCGCCGGGGCGACGCGGTACTCGTTCGCCAAGTTCCTGCTCGCCGACGTGATTTACGCGGTGGTCGGGGTGGGCACGCTGTTCTTCTTCGGGGCGTGGGTGTTGGCGCTGATCCACCAGTTCGAGAGCACCGCGCTGTTCGTCGCGGCGCTGGCGGTGATGTGCTACGGGCTGTGGATGTACTACAAACTGCTCCGCCGCCGCGACGTGGCCCGCGGAGCGCTGCCGCCGGTGTCGGTGTTGCAAGGGCCGCAAGGCACCTTGCCGGCCGACGAGCCGGCGAAAGACCCGACTGCGGCCGCGGCCGCCGCGCACGAGGCGAAGGTCGCTCTGAGTGACGGCTGAGGTCACGCCAGTCTATACTGCGGGCGCGTGGCGAGATAGTTCGTCACGCGGTCCGTTCTGGTGATGGCGTCGGCCAGGAACGCGACGGCCGACACCAACTGCTCGTCCGGGGCGGCGCACGAGAACCGCAAGAACCCCGCGCCCGCCGGGCCGAAGCACTCGCCGCCCAGACACGCCACGCCCCGCGCGTCGTCCGCGCCTTCCAGTAGGTACATCGCCAAGCCGTGCGAGGTGATCCCGAGCCGCCGGCAGATCGGTTCGACGTTCGGGAACACGTAGAACGTGCCCGCCGGCAGCAGCACCGTCACCCCGGGCACCTTTCGCAGTTCATTAACCAGCAATTCCACCTTCTTGCGGAACAGCGCCATCGTCGCGTCGCGCTCGGCGGCGTCCAGTTCGAGCGCGGACTTGCCCGCCATCTGCACGAGTGGCGGGACGCACGACAGCGACGTGTTCACCATTTTCCCGACCGCCTCCGCGACCGCCGGCGAGCCGACCATGAACCCGCACCGCCACCCGCTCATGCTGTAGCTCTTCGAGAACGTGTACGCCCCGACGCAGTGCTCCAGCATCCCCGGCTCGGCCAGGATGCTGTGGTGCTTGCCGGTCCACACCATGTGGCAGTACGGCTCGTCGCTGAACACCACCACGTTTGTCCCGCGAACGAGGTCGGCGATCGCCTTCAGGTCGTCCTTCGTGGCGACGCCGCCGGTCGGGTTGTGTGGCGAGTTCAGGAAGATGGCGCGGGCGCGCGGCTCGCTCTTCACGAATCGCTTGATCGCCGCGACGTCGGGCCGGAAGGCGTTCTCCTGCCTGAGCGGCGCGTAGACGGGGTGCGCGCCGCGGCGGAGGATGTTCGGCGCGAACGTCGGGAAGGTCGGTTCAAACACTAGCACCGCGTCGCCCGGTTCCAGGAACGCCTCGCAGAAGTACGTCTCGAACACCTTCGCGCCCGGCCCGACCACCACGTACTCCGCCGATGCCGGGATGCCGAACTCGGCCTGCACCGTCTTCGCGATCGTCTCACGGAACTCCGGCAGCCCGAGCGACGGGCAGTAGCGGGTCAGTCCGGCGTCGATCGCGGCGTGCGCCGCCTTCACCGCGTTCGCGGTCGTCGGGAACGGCGAGTCGCCGATCTGCAGGGCGATCACGTCCTTGCCGCCCGCCTGAAGCTTGCGGGCCAGCGCCAGCACGTCGAACGCGGCCTCGGTGGTCAGCCCGCGGGCGAACGCGGACAGAGCGGGAGCGGTCATCGGTGAAAGCCCGGAGAGGAAGTTTCGGCGACAGCAGTTATCAAACGCACACCGCGATTCGGCGGCAACGCGGCGGTTCGTGATCTAGAGTGCCGATACGAGCCATCGTGACAACCCATTCAGGTGCGACATGAGCCGGAATGTGCCCCGCGGTAGCCAAGCGGAAGAGGAACTGGAGACCGCCGAACCGCTCGCGGAAGAGATCGACGAGGGGTCGGCCGGCGGAAAGATCGCCGGCAGGAAGGACCGGTTCGGCGGCGGCGCGCCGAAGATGCCGGAGCCGACCAAGCCCGGCGACGGGCAGATCGTACTCGCGTCGGCCAAGTACCTCCAGCGTGACCCGGAGCCGGAGTTGCGCCGCGAGCAGCAGCGGCGCGAGTCGCGGGAGCGGGCCGAGCAGGAACAGGCCGACCGCAGCTTCGAGGGGAACGTGTTCAACGGCGGGGTGCTGGGCGGGGCCGTGGCCATGCTCGTCGCGGTCGTCTGGTTCTTCCTCGGGCTGATGAACGACGTCCTCTTCTTCTACCCGCCCATCCTGTTCGTGATCGGCCTCGGCGCATTCTTCAAGGGGTTGATGAAGGGGGAGTGACCGGAGCGGACACCGTCGCAATGTGAACGAGGATGCCGAGGATGGTTTCGACGGCCGAGATGTAGCGCTCGGGCGGGTCGATGTAGAGGGTGTTCTCCTCGAGCTTCAGGAACCGCCACGCGCTGCCGGTGGTCACGCACCCGAAGACCGCCGGCAGCACGACGTTGTCCTTGAAGTTGAACAGGCGAATGGCGACCATTTCGGCCGCACACTGCCCAATACCGGCGGTGATGTCCTCGCGCTTCGCCTCGACCGCCACGAAGACCGGCGCGCGGAGCGCGAACGTGTCGGTCGAGCGCGACAGGATGAAGTCGCACACGCCGGTCAGCCCTTTCGTCCTGTCCACGTCGAGCGTCAGGCCCGGAATGACGGTGACGGGCACCGCGGAACTACGCTTCGCCTCGGCCAGCACCGGGGTGATGATGTAGCCGCTGCGGGCCAACTCGGAGCCGAACCCGAGCGCGACCGGGGCGAACTCGGCGAGCCAGTCGCGGAGGTACTGGCTCGGCGCGACCGGCGGAACCCCGGCGAACAGGTCGAGGTTCTGCACGGTCGTCAGCCCGAAGTCGGTCGTCACCTTCTTCAGGTCGAAGTCGCTGTACGCCATCGCACGCCACCTCAGCCCTTCGTGCTGATCGCCTTCGCCAGCGGGTTGATGACTTGCGGCACCACGTACGTGCTCACCAGCTCGTCCAGCACGCGGCGTTGGTTGTGGTAGGACTCCGCGAACGTCTTGAACGGCTGCTTGCCCCAGAACTGCCGGACCGTGAAGTAGACGGTGATCGGCGACTCCGGGAACTGCCCGGTCCGCACCTGGTAGGCGTTGGTCCGCGTCTCGACGCTCAGCCGGGCCTGAAGCTGGCAGCCGTCGTCCAGCGCCAGCATCATGCTCGGCTGGTAGTGCAGCACGCGGGCCGCCGGGATCTGGATCAGCCCCTCGAGCGGCGTCCCGCCGGTCAGCGCCTCGGCCACCACTTCGTCGTGGTTCCCCTGGTACACGAAGTCGAAGTAGTACAGCACGTCCATCGACTCGGTCTGCATCCCGCCGATGTCGAGGTGGTACGGTGCAATCTCGAGGATGCGCTCGTTGTGCACGTCGGCGTCGTCGAGCGACGGCGGGTTGACGTACCCGGCGCACAGCCGGCGGGCGTCGAGCGAGCACCACCGGTAGTGGCCCGGGTCGCGCTCCTCCTCGAGCATGTACTCGTTGTCGGCCCGCTTCTCGAACTCGGTCATCTTCGGCACCGCCTTCTGGACGGCCTCGAAGAAGTGGAGCACCGTCTCGCGGCCGGTGGGCATCTCGAGCTTGCCGTGGACGTAGGTCGAAACCCCGAAGTCGTCGCACAGCGAGGCGTAGGAGTTCATCGGCGGTCCTTTCGTCGGGGACGGGGCGCGCGGAGAGGCAGTCAGCGTCAGAGGGCGAGCGCGGCCGCGACCGGTGGTAATAGTATTGTTCGCTGCGCGCTGTCCGGTTGCAAGGCCGGTAGCCCCGGCCGGTTGTGCGGCGCAGCCAGATTGAAGTGACAGGCGAATCTGGAACGAGGTTCGCCCCACCCCGCGGCTCAGCGTCGCGCGTTCTGAAGCGTCCCTACGAACACCAGCACAACGCCGACCACCAGCGCCACGCCGGCGACAAGGAACTGTCCGTCGCCGGTGAGCGCCCCGGCACACGTCGAACCGCCGATCGCCAGGATCATCAGCCCGACGCCGAGCAGAATCGCGTTATACCCGCGATCCTTCGTAGCCGGCATTTTCGCCGCGGTCTGTGGCTTCGCAGCAACCGGTGCGCCGCACGCCCGGCACCCGCCGGCGTCCCGCTTCGCGCACGCGCTGTGGACACACGACCCGCACTTCGCGCACACCCGCGCCCCGGCCTCGCGGGTGATCCGCTGCCGACACAGGGCGCAGGTTTGTCCGACCAGTTGCATACGAAACCCGCTCAGTCGCGGCCCAGTTGCCGGCGGTACAGCGCCGCGTCGTTCATACTGAAGCAACAGAACGTGACCGATTTCGGCAGCGGGTTGGCCGCGAGCCACTCGGCCACCGCGTCCACCGCGACGGCACACGCGGGCGCCGCAGGGTAGCCGAACACGCCGGTCGAGACGCACGGGAACGCGACGGTTTCCAGCCCGGCGTCGGAGGCGAGCCTAAGCGACTCGCGGTAGCACGAGCGGAGCAGGTCCGGCTCGCCGCGGGTGCCGTCGCGGTAGATCGGCCCCACCGTATGGATGACGTGCCGCGCCGGCAGGCGATAGCCGCGGGTCATCTTCGCGCCGCCGGTCGCGCACCCGCCGAGCGTCAGGCACTCGGCGTACAGTTCGTCGCCGGCCGCGCTGTGAATCGCGCCGTCCACCCCGCCCCCGCCGAGCAGCGTCTCGTTCGCCGCGTTGACGATCGCGTCCACCTTCAGTTTCGTGATGTCGCCCGTCACGACGATCATCCGGCCGAGCACTTCGGGAGACATGGCGCGCTCCTGGCGGTCTGGTGAACGATACGCGAAGCCGGTCGAGGGTTGTAGGTGCGAGTGCGCGATTCTCAGAGGAGCGCGCGGATCGGGTCGAGGTTTTCGGCCGGCGGCACTTTCGACGCCACCGCGACCGCGCCGCCCCCACACGGCCAGATGGTGCGGTCGGGCAACGCCGCCTTCACCTCATCGACCGGCCGCGGGAGGTACGTCAGCCACCCGGCCCGCGGGGTTGGCCACGGGCTCGCTTCGACCGGCTCGCCGGGTCCATCGACATAGCCGAAGTCGGCGCCGAGCGTTTCCGCCAACAGAGAAAAGTAGTGGGCGGCGGTCCCGCACCGCCCGTCCAGGTGTGGGCCGAAGACGAGCGGCGCGACCGACGCCTCGACCCAGATGCCGGGGCACGCGGCCTGTGCACCGCCGGCGACGAACTGCAAACTCAGCCGGACCGTGTACTCGTCGTCGTGCGTCGTGGAGAGGTCGAGCCGGTGCGTCGGGTCTGACGGTCCGCGTTGCCCCGGCGGGATCGCGCACGCGTCCAGCGTCGCGGCCACCCGGTCCCGCCAGGTGCCGAGAACGCGGACGGGGCCGCGTGGCGTCGCGGCGAACAACGCAGTTTGTTCCCAGTCCAACCGCTGAATCTCTTCGAGGATCTTTCGCAGGTGGCGAACCAAGTCGGCCGCCGCCGGCACCCCGGCACGCCGCCCGACGTACAGCCGGTAACACCCTTCGAGCGGGACCGGCGCGCTGCTCGGCCGCTCGCGCTTCGGCACCCCCTCCTTCTTCTGCGGCAGCCACTCCCAGAAGCGGAGCAACGGCCACGGGCCGTGGTAGAGGAGGTTGAGGATCAATCCGAAGAGTATGATCGGCGACAGCCAGAGGAGTACCAACACGTAGGGGGCGAGGAACACACCGCCGGCGATCGCCAGCCACTGGTTACCGAAAATGGCCCCGAGGAGCACGAGTACGATGCCGGAACCGAGGGTTCCGACGAGTACGAGCACGAAGCGGGCGCGTTCTGTCATGCGACTCCTCCGGGGCGTGAGCGGCACGACGGGATAGGCTAACCGACCGCGGGCGGAAATGACAGCGGCCGCTTCGCTCTCTGGGGGTGAGACGCGAAGCGGCCGTGTTGTGTTCGGGCGGGTGTGGCGCGGCTCAGGCCGCGACGCGGAGCTTGCCGACCGGGGCCGGCACCTTCAGCGTGCTCTTGAGCACCCAGCGGCCGGCGTCCGGGGCGCCGCTCCACTGCTGCAGTTGGATCGACGAGACGTGCTCGCGCTCTTCGTCGTCGAGCACTTCGAGGAACGCCTCGACGTACAGTTGGCGGACCTGGGTGGACGAGCGGCCGACGACGAGCAGGGCGTCGCCGCGGTCGTCGAAGACCGCGACCGCGCGCCAGCCTTGAGCCTTGGATTCGGTGGTAACGAGCATGTGTTGACCCTCCTGGCCACCTGTGATGAGCGTCGCCTGTCCGTGTGCGACGTGCGGATAGATTGGCAGGTCGGGACGGTTCCGTCAACAAAAAAACGCGCGGCCGGTCAAGTTTGATTCAAGTTCCCGGCCGGGACAGGCGATACGGCGGCGACATTTTTTCGCCGCGCACGAGCGTCGGGTGGTCAGCCGTTGCGCCCGCGGTAGGTGATGCGGCCGCGCGTGAGGTCGTAGGGGGAGATCTCCACCTTCACCCGGTCGCCCGGGATGATGCGGATGAAGTTCTTGCGCATCTTGCCGGACACGTGCGCGATCACCTCGCCGCCGATGTCGAGTTCGACGCGGAACTGCGTGTTGGCCAGCGCCTCCTTGACGCGGCCTTCGACTTCGATCGCTTCTTCTTTCGCCATAAAGCACTCCGTTGGATGGATCGGGTGTCCGTCGGATGCCGTTTCGGACGGGAGGCTCGTCCCACAAACGACGAACACGCGCTCGGTGCGAGCGGGGCCGAACACCCCGCACACCGGCGCGAAAATTATTGTAGTTCTAGTCCGAACGAGCCGAAAGTGGGAAACGACTCAGTAGCGGTCGCCGCCCCCGCCACCGTAGCCGCCGCTGTAACCGCCACCACCGCCCCCGCCGTAGCCGCCGCCCCCGCCGCCGTAACCCCCGCCGCCGCCGCGACGGCCGCCGCCACCACCGCCCCCGCCGTAGCCGCCGCGACCGCCGCCGCCCCCGCCCCCGCCGCCCTCACGCGGCTTGGCGATGTTGACCGTCAGCGGGCGGCCGTTCATCGGCTGGTTGTTCAGCGCGGCGATGGCCGCGTTGGCCTCCGCCTCGTTGGGCATTTCGACGAACCCGAACCCGCGGCTGCGGCCGGTCTCCCGGTCCGTCACCACCTGCGCGCGGGTCACCGCCCCGTACTGCTGAAACATCGCGTACAGGTCGTCCGTCGTGGTCGCCCAGGGCAAATTTCCGACGTAGATGTTCGTAGCCATGCGAGAAGCCGAAGTCGCCTGTGCCGCGCACGCGGCCCCCGCCCGAACGTCGGAGCGGGTACGGACCGCGGGCCGCTAGTCACAACACCGGAACAAACTTGACACTATAAGGGTCACAGGTCGCACCGCAAGAGTATTCCGCACAATCGGCGCGGAATGTGGAAGAGAAGAGTTTTCACCGCAGAGGGCACGCGAGGGCGCGGAGAGAAGGCTGAAGAGAGGTCTTGAAAACTCCCTCTTCAGCCTTCTCTCCGCGCCCTCGCGTGCCCTCTGCGGTGAAAACTCTTCTTATTTATTCCCGCTCAGTCCACGATCGCGAGCACGTCGTCTTCGGTCATGATGAGGTACTCCTTGCCGTCGAGCGTGACCTCGCTGCCGGCGTAGTTGGTGAACAGCACGCGGTCGCCGACCTTGACCTGGAAGGGGGCGCGCTTGCCGTCGTCGAGCGGCTTCCCTTCGCCGATCGCCAGCACCTTGCCCTGCTTCGGCTTCTCCTTGGCGGTGTCCGGCAGGATGATGCCGCCGAGCGTCTTGGCGTCGGCTTCGAGGCGCTCCACCACGATCTTGTCGTTCAGCGGGACGATGGACATCGGGGCTCCTTCGGAAAGCAGTTGTCGGTCGTCAGTGATCAGTCGTCAGTCAGCAGCGGGCGGTTTCGGCTCGTTCGGCTTCGGCTCCGTCGGCTTGTCGGCCGGTCTGGGCCGGTTGATGCCCGCGTCGGTCGCCTCGGGCCGCGGCCCGTACACCTTCGCGAGCGCGCGTTCGAGGGTGTGCAGCATCACGTTGCCGTTCACCGGCTTCGGGATCACGCTGTACACCTGGGCGGCGAACGCCTGGCGGATCAGGTCGTTGTTCGCGTCGGCGGTCATGAGCACCGCGGGCAGCACGCGGTCGAGCGTCTGGCGGATGACCGCGAACGCTTCCAGCCCGGTGAGCCGGGGCATGTGCATGTCGAACAGCACCAAGTGAACGAAGTCCACCTGAACCAACTCGACCGCCTCGCCGCCGTCGCGGGCCAGCTTGATCGTGAACCCGCGGGAGGCGAGCATCTCGCCCAGCGCCTCGCGGTTGCCGCGGTCGTCGTCGGCGATCAGGATCGAGAACCGCTTGCGGTCGGGGGTCGTGTTCGGCTCGGTCGTCGGTGTGCCGCTGCCGGCGCGGTGTTCGGTTACCATGATTTCCACCTCCCCGGCGCTCGCAGATACGTCGGCGGCGCCATCGGAAGGAACAGCGAAGATGGGTCGTAGCAACTTGGATGCCGCGACACGCTGGAGAGATTCGGCGTGGCACTAACCCTAGAAGAATACGTCACATGCGAACGCGGGGTCAAGTCGGAGTGTCGGGGGAATAGGGCGAATCGCCTGCCACGACGGCGGGTCGGCTGACACGCTGACAGCCGCATTTCCCCGTTGGCGCGGCCGATTCATGCTGCGACAATGACAGACTAACGTTCGCTGTGATTTGGGGTGAAGCATGCCCGCACCGCCCAGCCTCGTCTCGCTCGCCGGGACGCTTGCCGATCTCGCCGCCGACCTTCGCCGGGCCGAGTGCTGCTTGGTGGTTTGTGACAAGGGCTGGACGCTCCCGCTGTACGCGGCGCTGAAGGAGCGGTTGCGGGCGGCGGGGGTGCGGTGCGGGTATTTGGATGGCCGCGCCCCGGACGGCTCGACCGGGGACGGCGGCGGGACGATGCTGGCGACGGTCGCGATGATGCGGTACGTGGTGCGGGCCGAAACCGACGGCGCGGTCGTCTACGCGCTGCCGCACCTCGACGTGATGACCACGACCGAAGGCGGGTGGACGTCGATCTCGCGCGAGGTCGTCCCGCTGCTGTACGAGAACCCGCAGACGGTGTGGCTGGGCTTCCAGGACCCGTCGCTCGCACTGCCGGACGTCGTCACGAAGGTGTTCACACGCCGCTACGTCATCAATGAGCCGTACCGCAGTTTGGAGACGGTCCCGCCGGCCTCACCGCGCCCGTTGCCGGAGCCGCAGAGGGCGGAGGAGAAGACGACGGAGAGCGAGCAGAAGGCGGGGGACGGGTATCAAGAAGACGTGCGTGTCGGGTTGGAGTGACCGGCAGGAGGAAGCGTGTCGGTAATTCCCCTCACCCGGCCTCGCAGGCTCGGCCGACCTCTCCCCAGCGGGGAGAGGTGCATCCGCCGATACGCTTAGCTTGACGACCCGTGTACCTTTTCGGAACTGCGCGAGCACCTCTCCCCGCTGGGGAGAGGTCGGCCGAGTCTGCGAGGCCGGGTGAGGGGATGCCACCTTCGCGGTTCTCAAGTCCGCGCACCTTCTACTTCAGCCGCGACGGGTTGAAGTTGGCGTCGGTCAGGTTCGCAGGGTTCACCACCTTCTCCGCCAGGTAATACTCGACCTCTTTGCCGGCCGGGTCGGTCGCGGTGATGATCACCGGCAGGCCGTAGGATGGCGACCCGGGCTTCATGTCGAAGAAGTACAGCCGCGTCCCGCCGGCCGGGAACAGCGCTTCGTCGGCCGGGCGCAGGCGGTGCGTCACCCCGACCAGCGGGTACGAGTACTCCTCGCGCTTCACCTCGCCGTCGTAGGTGATCGCGTCGGCCGGGTTGCGGCCCGCTTCGACGCCCGACACCGCGCGGTTGAGGGCGGCGATCCAGCGGCCGAACCCGGCCTCGCGGATGCTGTAGCGGGCCTTCTCCTTCACCCGCGAGTCGTCCGGAGACACCCCCGGGGCCACGAACCCGGCCGGCATCAGCTTGTTGTCGCCCTCGCCCAGCTTCACGTACAGTTTGTCCTCGTGCACCGCCGGGTTGTACACCGTCTCGCGCCCCTTGCCGTTACCGCTGATGTTGCGCGTGTACACGGCCATCGGCTCGCGGCGGAACTGGAAGACCAGCACCTCTTTGTTCTGCACGCCCTTCGGGTTGATCTCGCGGCGCGTCAGTTGAAGCTCGTAGGCCGTGACCTTGTTCCACTCCGCGCTCGCGGTAGCGAGGAGGGCTTTGAGGTCGGCGAGGTTCTTGGCGGCCGGATCGGCCGGCTTCGGGGTGACGACCGGCGGCGGGGCCGACGCGTCCGGCTTCGACGGGATGAGCGCGCCGGTGTCGGGCGCGGGCGGCGGCGTGGACTTGGCGTCCGCGATGCCGAGCGGCTTGGGCGGCACGCTGCCGTACGGCGGGGGCGGCTCCTTCTTCGGCCCGCGGTTCTGAAACCGCATGCACCCGGTGAGCAGCAGGGCGAGGGCAACGAAAGTCGTGGCGCGGATCATGTTGAGCATCCGTGCAAGGTGCAGGCGAACGTCCCAATCCAAGCGGGGCGTATAGCGGGCGCGGGCAAGCCGGGCAAGCCGGATCGGGCGTCAGCCGACCTCGTGCAGCACCACAAACGAATCGCGGAACTTGACGTCCCCGATGAGGCACGGGTGCTTGTACTGCTCTGGCGAGCCGCCCGTTTGCGCGAGACGGTTGCGGTCCCACGCGGCCCACGTCCCGGCCGGGATCACCGCGGCCCGCAGCGCCCCGAGCCGCCCGCTCTCCCGCTTGGCGGCGTATTCTACGTTCTCGACCCCGAGTTGAGCGTCGAGCAGGGCTAGGAATCGCCGCAGTCGCGGTTCGTCTGTAGCGTCTGACTCCTCCAGGAAGAGTGCGTAGTACGGCTGATTTTCGTTCCAGATCGGTGCAACGCTATACGCGGTCACGGGTTGCCCCGCCCGCGCCGCGGTCGCGTCCATCGCCTTCGTGACGTGGTACTCGCTCAGTTTCTCGCCCGTCAGGTTGGCAAACCGGTGCCCCTTGCCGAGGAATTCGACCAGCGGCGTGCGGCCGAAGAACCCGGTGACGCGAACGAGGTCCGAAATGTGGTAGCGGTACAGCCCGTAAGCGGTCGTCGGCAGAATGAAGTAGCTCTTCCCTTCCTGAAGTTCGTGCGCGCCCAGAACGGTGGGCTTGGGGCTATCGATCTCGCCTTCGGGCACGAACTCGAAGTAGTGCGACCAGATATCGAGTACGCCGCTCGCGGTCCCGCCGGACAGCGGAATCGTGAACCGCCCTTCGCTCGCTAACAGGCCGAGGTCGTGAACCGGCGGCTCGCCGTAGTACTGCGGGAGTTGCCGCAGGTACGGACCCATGCTCCCGCCAGTCCAGCAGTTGATGACGGTCCCTTCGGTCGGCCACACGTCCATCGGATAAAGCCGGCCGAGCTTCTCCGACGATGCGGACAGAGCGCCCGCCCGCCGGGCGTCCTTCGACACGCGCGGTTCGAGGTACGCACGAATGTCGGGGCTGATATCGAGGTCGGCGCGCAGGGTGCCGTCGCGGAGGTCGCGGAGGAGGTGCTCCTTCTCCGCGTCCAGCGTCCGGGCGAGCTGGATGAGCGTGCTCGGGTTCGCGGCCATCAACTGCGACACGTTGCGGCCGATCGAGAACCGCAGCGCGACGTAATACCGCGCTTTCGCGTCCTTGATCTTCCCGGTGACGTACGGCACGCAGTACATACGCCGGATGAGCCGCTTCTGGACCATCGCGGTGTACCCGGACAGGTTGCCGCACGGGATGCCGGCCGGGGTGCGGAACTCTTCGGGGTCGCCGCCCATCTGCACGATCGGCCGCATGGCGATCCGCCGCCCGCGGTTGTCGCGGTACATCTTCACGCCCCACATGTTCCACCCGCGGCGGTACGCGGCGAGGTACGCGTCGGTGACCGGAATCAGCTTGCGGCTGGCGGTGGTGCCGCTGGTGAGCGCGAACATGAGCACGCGGCGGTCGGCGAGCAGGGCGCGGGTGTCGCCGTTCTGCACCTTCTCGATGTACGGCGCCACGTACTCATAAGGGGCAACCGGGACGTTGTTGCGGAAGTCCGAGACCGACGCGACCTCGCCGAACTTGTGGTCGCGGCCGAACTGCGTGTCCGCTTGCGTGCGCAGGATGCGGAGGAGCAGTTCGGTCTGCACCGCTTCAGGGGTCTGGCAGGCGACCTCGAAGTGCCGGAGTTGCCGGCGAACCGGGTACGTCAGCAGGCGGCCGAGGCGGACGAGCAGGAAGCGCTTGAGGGACATGTGACACCTGCGCGCGACGAAGCCCACGGAGGGAGGGCCGTGGGCTTGGTTCGGAACCGGGGGTTTCAACCCCTGGCGAGATGCGTTCGCATCACGACACCGACTGTCGTGGTTCCAACTCGGCCAGGTGGGCGTCGAAGAACGCCACCACCGCGCGGCTGTACTCGTCGCCGGCGACGTGCAGCGCCTGGTTGTGCTTCGCCTTCGGCACCAGCCACAGCTTCTTCGGCTCGCCGGACGCCTTCTGGAACAGCGCCTGGGCCATCTGGGGCTTGATGTACGTGTCGCCCTCGCCGTGGATCATCAGCAGCGGGCGGTGGAGGCGGCCGGCGGCCTTCTCGACGCTCGGGTACGTCACCCCGCGGTTCCGCGCCACCTTCCGCACCCCGGTGCTGCCGACCATCCCGTAGAACCACGTCGGCAGTGCCTTTTGGAGCCGCCGCGCGGGGCTGTAGATCTGAATCCACCGCTGCATGTACGGGACCATCGTCGTGTGCGTGCCGTACATGCCGTCGGTCGCCACGCAGCGGACCCACGGGTCGGTGGAGGCGACGATCACGCCCGTACTGCCGCCCTTGCTGATGCCGAAGATGCCGATCCCGCCCGGGGCCGCGTCGGGCCGCGACTTGAGGTACTTCACCGCGGCCCGCATGTCGGACACGTCGCGGTCGGTGACCCACTGGAGCGGCTCGTAGTTCGGGTCGCGGCCGCTGTCGCCCTGGTTCCGCGGCTCGACCGCGAACACGTCGTACCCGGCCGCCAGCAGCGGCCCGCAGTACTGGCGGCACGCCCAGCGGTTGGAGCCGAACTCCAGCCCGAACAGGATCACCCCGCGGCGCCGTGCGGCCGGGGTGCGGAGGTAGCAGCCGCGGAGCATCAGCCCGTCGGCGGCCGGAAGGTTGACCTCCTCGGCGGCCGCGTCCGGCTCGCCGCGGGGCACCACGAACAGCGGCTTTTCCTGGAAGATGCGGAGGACGAACCCCATGTACTTCCAGCGGACGTACAGGTAGGCCATCGCGATCACCAGCCCGTAGAGGAGCGGCGGGACGGCCAGGAACAGCCCGACGTAGAGCCAGAAAACCACTCTGGGAGCCTCCGCAATGAAGCCGAACGAGTCAGCAGTATAATTTATTAATCACGGTCACAACGACGAGGTTGTTGCCCCTTTAGAGGGCGCTCGCCACCAGCGCCACGTTCTGCCCGCCGAACCCGAAGCTGTTCGACAGCACGTGTTTAAAGCGCCCGTCGCGGGCCGCATTGGGAACGTAGTCCAAATCGCATTCCGGGTCGGGCGTTTGATAGTTAATTGTCGGGGGAATCACGCCCCGCTTCATCGCCATAACCGCGATGACCAGTTCCACCGCCCCGGCGGCCGCGATCAGGTGGCCGAGCATGCTCTTGCTACTGGAGATCGGCACTTTGTAGGCGTGTTCGCCAAACACCGACTTGATGCCGGCGGTTTCGGCCGCGTCGTTGGCCTGCGTACTCGTCCCGTGGGCGTTGATGTAGCCGATGTCCGTGGGATTCAGCCCGGCGTCGGCGAGCGCGTCCGCCATCGCCCGGATTGCCCCGCGGCCCTCCGGGTGCGGGTCGGTCATGCGGTACGCGTCCGCGGTGGTGCCGTAGCCGGTCAGTTCGGCGATAATGTTCGCCCCGCGAGCCTTCGCCGATTCGAGTTCTTCCAGCACCACCAGCCCCGCCCCCTCGCCGATGACGAACCCGTCGCGGGTGAGGTCGAACGGCCGGCTCGCGGTGGTGGGGCTTTCGTTCCGCTGCGACAGCGCCGTCAGCCGGTTGAACCCGCTGATCCCGAGCGGCGTGATCATGCTGTGCGACCCGCCGGCGAGCATCACGTCGGCCTCGCCGGCCCGGATCATCTCGACCGCCTCGCCGATCGCCTGCGAACTCGCGGCGCAGGCGGTTTGGCACGACGCGAACGGCCCGTCGAGCGCGAACTCGTTGGCGAGGTACCCGCTCGGGACGTACATCTCCTGCTCGGACTCCTGCGCGCCGTTGAGGTGCTCGTAGAGCAACCGGACGGCGGTGCCGATGTTCGCGGTGCGCTCGCCGTCGGCCGTCGCCCCGCTCGAACTCGTCGCGACCGTGTGGAAGTCTTCCTTCCCCTCGCCGCTGCCGAGGTACACGCCCATCCGCGAGCGGTCGCCCTTCACTTCCAGCAACCCGGCTTCGCACAGCGCCTCGCGGGCAGCGGCCAGCGCGTACTGGGTGTTCACCCCGCAGTTGGCATACCTGGGGGCGTTCGGCAGGTACTTCGCCAGGTCGAAGTTCTTGACCTCCGACGCGAACGAGGTCGGGAACGTGCGGGCGTCGAAGTGGGTGATCGGGCCGACCGCGGTGCGCCCCTCGATCTGGCTGGCGAACAACTCCGCGACGCTGTGCCCCAGCGGCGTGATGACGCCCATCCCGGTGATGACGACTCGTCTGCGCATGAGAAGCTCTCAGCTATCAGCGTTCAGCTATCAGCCGGGCAACCGACCGTCGGCACGTCTCCCGCCTTGCTCTTTGTCTGGCTGACAGCCGATAGCTGATGGCTGACAGCTCGCACGCCGGCTCAGTCCCACTTCCGCACGACGGCCGCGGCGCACTGGCCGAGGTTCGTGTACGACACCTTCAGGGCGAACGGCTTGCTAATCGACCGCGGGCCGCCGGTGTGGACCCGCACCGGGCACGCCGGGTCCGGCTTCTCGTGGTTCAGGGTGCCGGGCAACTGGCCGTTCTTCAGCGCCAGCACGCTGCACGCCAGTTCGGACAGCCCGCTCGCGGCGCCCATATTGCCGAACCGGCTGAGCGGGGCGAACACCGGCGTGTCGCGGCCGAACACCTCGCCGATCCCGCGCGCCTCGAACGCATCCCCGACCGTCGTCCCGGTCCCGTGCGCGTTCACGTGATCGATGTCGTTCGGTCCGATGCCGGCGGCCGCCAAGGCGTTACGGATGACGCGGGCCAACCCCGGTCCCTGCTTGCCGCGGTCTACGCCGCCGGCCCAGCCCACCACTTCGCCCAGAATCGTCGCCCCGCGGGCCTTCGCGTGCTCGAGTTCTTCGAGCACGAACACCCCGGATCCTTCGCCGGTCACGGTGCCGTCGCGGGTCGCGTCGAACGGCCGCACCGCGTGTTCCGGGGCGTCGTTGCGGCGCGACAGTTCGAGGAACAGGTTGTAGCGGGCGAGCGTGATCGGGTTCAGTCGCCCCTCGCTGCCGCCGACCACCATCACGTCGGCGGCGCCGCGGCGGATGATGCGCCCGGCCTCGGCCAGTGCCACCAGCCCGGCCGCGTCGCCCGGGATTTGCGTGTTGCTCGGCCCGCGGAGGTCGTACAGGATGGTCGTGTGACACGCGGGCATGTTCGGCAGGTACTTGAGCATCCAGATCGGCACGATCTCGTTCAGCCCCTGCTTGCCCCACACCGCCATATCGACGTTCGTCGCGTCCGGCGACGCGAGCTTGGACGCCGCGGCCATGTCGTTGATGTCCGTCGCGCCCATGAGCGACGCGAACTCGATGCCGATGCGGTCCGGGGGAACGCTGCCCTTCGAGAGGCCGGCGTTCTGACAGGCGAGTTGTGCCCCGATCACACCGAGTTCGACGGTCCGGGCCATCGCGTTGACCGACTTGCGGTATTTGGTGTCGGCCATCATCGCTTTGGCCGAAAAGCCCTTCACCTCGCCGGCGATGCGGGTGGGCAGCGCGGCGGGATCGACGAGCGTGATCGGGCCGATGCCGCTCGTGCCGGCGACGAGCGCCTGCCAGAACGCGTCGGGGGTGTTGCCGATCGGGTTGAGGACCCCGAATCCGGTCAGCACGGTGCGACGGGAGATGCTTGCCATGTCGAACGCCCGGTGCCGGACTCCTCGGTTCGGCGCTCGCGCGGCCCTGCGCAAGTCGCCCGTACTTCAAGTGTTAATCTATTCCCCGGCGCGGCTTGCGCAACTCGTGCGGGCGGAAGCGGTTTCGGTAGCCGGGAAGTTCGGATAAAGCGGGTAAGTTGGGTTGTCGGGGCGACGTATGAAACGGCGAAAGCCCCACGCGGGGCTTTCTGTAGTTTGAACCGGTCGATTCGGCCGATCAAGGCGAGTTCGGCCCGTCGGCCGGTGTCGCCCCCACATCGCCCCTCGGTTGCTTATTCGTTTCGTCGCCCGACGGCGATTCAGTCGCCGTTTCGGGGGTCATCGAACCCGGCTGATAAAAGTCCTGTTCCGCGGCTTCCGATTCGGTCAAGAACGCGGGCGGGTACAACTCGGGTATGGTCGTCGAGGCCGGAACCGGTTTGCTGACAGGGGCTTCAGTCGCGGGCGGCTCGGCCGGCACTTCGGTCGCGGATTGCTCGGCCACCGGCGGCGATGTCGGCTGCTCGATCTGCGGTTCGGGAACAGGAACGGCCGGGGTCGGTGGTTCAACCGGCGTTTCGGGCACAGGAGCGACCGAGGGCGACTCGATCGCCGCAACCGCGACAGGCGCCACTGCAACCGGTTCCGGTGCCGACTCGACCGGCGGTTCTGATACCGCCGGGATCGCCGCCACGACAGGCGTCACAGCGGGCGACTCCGGTATCGACGCGGCCGGCGGTTCTGGGATCGAAACGACAACCGGTCGTTCAGTTGCAACCGGTGCCGCGACAACAGGTTCCGGCGCACGCGGCTTACTCGATTCGGCCGTGCGGAGCAGGTTTTTCAGGCCGCCGTCGAACACGAACTGCGTGCTCGGTAGTCCGGGCGGCAGTTGCGCCGCGGACACGTGGGCGAACATGATTTCCGCTTCAAGGATCAGCTCGTTACCGCTGCGGGCGGTCGCCTGAACCTGCGCACCGGTGTCGTTGAGTGCCACAACGGTCGCGGTGTACGTCAGTTGCTCGCCAGCGAGGGCTTCGCGGCGAATCTTCACGTTGTTCATCTTCGCGAGAACAACGTTCTTCTCGTAGTTGTTGGCTTCGCCGACCAGAATGCCGCCGGTCTGGGCCAACCCTTCGAGGATGAGCGGGGCGGGCATGACCGGGAAGCCGGGGAAGTGGTCGGCGAAGTGGTCCTCGGCGAGGCTGAGGTTCTTCACCGCGACCGCGGACTTCCCCGACTCGAAGCTGACGAACCGGTCGATCCAGGTCCAGCGCATGGGAATAGTTGGTAGTTGGTAGTTGGTGGTTGGTAGTTGTGGGTCGTCAACTGGCAGTCGGCCCGTGACCGCGTTCTCGGCCGAACTACCAACTATCAACCACCAACTACCAACTACTTCTTCGCCGCAATCTTCCCTTCCAGGTACTTGACGATCAGTTCGACGGTGAACAGGTCTTCGACCTTGTCCAGCTTGGGGTCCTTCTTGAACTCGGCGAGGTCGGCGAACGGCATCTGCTTTTCGAGCGCGGCCAGCCCGGCGGCGGTCACCTTGCCGTTGCTGACGAAGGTCGGGTCGCCCTGGAAGATGGACTCGGGGAACAGTTCCTCGCGCGGGATCGTGACGCCGAAGCCCTTTTCGAGCCGGAACACGATGTCGAGGAAGTCGATCGACTCGGCCCCGAGGTCGGCCTTGAGCCGGGCCGTCGGGGTGACCTGGTCGTCGTCCACGCTCAGCGCGTCCACCAGCGTGCTGCGGACCTTGGCGAAGATGTCGTCGTGCGTCATGACTGTTCTCCCGACGGCTGCTCAGCCCGACACGGCACCCAGGCTGAGGCCGCCGTCCACGGTAATAACCTGCCCGGTCACGTAGGCGGCGGCCGGGCCGCACAGGAAGACCACCACGTTGGCGATGTCCTCCGGCGAGCCCAGCCGCTTCACCGGGATCAGCTTCTTGAGGTTGTCCTCGCCCGCCATGTTGCGCACCGCGGCGCTCATGTCGGTGGCGATGAACCCCGGGGCGACCGCGTTCACCAGCACGTTCCGGCCGGCCAGTTCGGCCGCCAGGACGCGGGTGAAGCTGTTGATCGCGCCCTTGCTCGCGGCGTAGTTCGCCTGTCCCTTGTTCACGTGCTCGGCCGCGATGCTCGACACGTTCACGATCCGGCCCGACCGCTGCTTGAACGCCATCTGCTGCGCCACCGCCTTGCAGAAGGCGAACACGCCGGTCAGGTTGGTGTTGATGACCGCGTTCCAGTCGTCCGCGTCCATTTTCAGGAACAGCTTGTCGCGGATGACGCCGGCGTTGTTCACCAGGATATCAAGTCGGCCGTGTTCCGCCAGAACCCCGCCGACGACGGCTTCGGCCGCCTTCGGGTCGGCGACGTCGGCCTGCACGCCCTTCGCGACCCCGCCGGCGGCCGCGACCTCCTGCTCCAGGGCGGTCGCGGCCTCCTTGTTGCTGTGGTACACGAAGGTCACCTTCGCGCCTTCGCGGGCGAGGGCGAGGACGATGCCCTTGCCGATCCCGCGGCTCCCGCCGGTCACCACCGCCACTTGGTCCTTGAGCAGCATTGCGCGTCCTGTCGGGTCGGCCTTCTTCTGTAGCCGGCCTCTGTGAGGCCGGTGCTACTCGTGTCGCGCCGGCCTCACAGAGGCCGGCTACAGTAATCACTTCGCCCGCAGCGCCCCTGTCAGCAGGCTCCACCTTGTCTTCCAGTGTTCCAGCAGCCGGGCGTCGGCGTTCACCCCGGCCGGGCCGCGGCTCGACAGCCCGTAGCCGTGGAGCGTGAAGATCGCGTTGACCGTCTGCTCGCCGGTGTCGTTCGCGCCCTTCGCCTTGAACGCCGCCTTGTCCGGGTCGGCCTTCGTCATCTCGACCGTCACGTCCATCCGGCGGCCGGGGAGCATGAACGTGCCGTACTTCACGCTCTTCAACTCGCGCAGCACGACGACCGGGTGCTTGTAGTCGGTGGTGGCCCGCCACAGCCACGCGGCGGCCTCGACACACGACTGCAGCATGAGCACGCCGGGCATGATCGGGAACTGCGGGAAGTGGTCGGCCAGGTACTCTTCGCCCAGCGCCAGAAACTTCGCCGCCGTCAGCGACTTGCCCGGCTCCCAGGCGTCGATCCGGTCGATCAGTTGGAACCGCATTCCGCCCTGCCCGTCAGTGGGTACGGTCCGAAGTCCTGCAAGTATATTGTCGTGCCGGAAATCGGACAACCCGTCCCGGCCACACATCTATCGGCCGCGGGGGCCGTGCGGGTTGGTCGTTTTGTGCGGATTGTGCCCGGTTTCGGCCACTTGTCGGCCTGCCGCGAGTAGCTAAAATCACGCTTTCGCAATTGTCTCACCACAAACCATACGAGTCGAGGAGCGGGATTATGGGCAGGCGGCGCGGCACCGGGCGGCGGAAGGTGGGGCGGAAGAAGCGGCGGATGCGGGCGCGGATTCGTCACCGCAAGTAGCCGTCGCCCTGCCCTCTGCGGCCCCGCTCGCTCACTTTCCCGACTTGCGAACCCGCCCGCGGCACGCTATTTGGCCGCGGGGGTTAACGTATGCACTGCTTTCTTTCGTGGCGGTCGGCCGCGCTCGGTCTGCTGCTCGTCGTTGCCGCGTCGGGGTGCGGCAACCCGGGCGGCTCCCGGGACAGCCACCCGCGCTTCGGCTTCGGCGAGGGGCGGCGCACCGCCGCCGAACTCAAGGAGTCGGTCGGGTGGCTCGACCCGGAGGCCCAGGAGGCCGGCCGGGGGCCGCTCACCGCGGCCGACGTGCTGGCGTTCGCCGAGCGGTCGCGGGAGGCCGTCAAGCCGCCGACCCCGTACCCGCGCAAGAGCATCCTCGTCGTCACCGGCGGCGGGTCGTACGGCGCGTACCCGGCCGGCGTGCTGGTCGGCTGGACGGCCGCCGGCACCCGCCCGGAGTTCGACGTCGTCACCGGGATCAGCACCGGGGCGCTGCTCGGCGCGTTCGCGTTCCTCGGCCCGTCCGAGGACGCCGAACTGAAGCGGTGCTACACCACCCTCCGCGACCGCGACATCTACCGTCGCAACCGCCTGCTGCCGTCCATCCTGTCGGAGTCGTTCGCCGACACCCGGCCGCTGAAGCGGCTGATCGCGGAGACCGCGACCGACGAGCGGATCGCCCGGTTCGCGGCCGAGCACGCCAAGGGGCGGCGGTTCTACGTCGGCACCAGCGACCTGGACGCCCGGCGGTCGATCGTGTGGGACATGGGCGCGATCGCCAGCCGCGGCACGCCGCAGAGCCGCGAGCTGTTCCGCCAGGTGCTGCTGGCGTCGGCGTCGATCCCCGGGTTCTTCCCGCCGGTCAAAATCCCGGTCACCGTGGACAACCGCGAGTACGTCGAGCGGCACATCGACGGCGGGACGACGTCGAGCATGGTGTACGCGTCGCCGTGGGTGCCGGCGGAGGCGCGGGCGACCCTCCCGCCGGGGTGGCTGTACGGCTCCGACCTGTACATCCTGGTGGCCGGTAAGATGTACGCGGACCCGGCCCCGGTGCGCCCACGGACGATCGCCATCGCCAGCGCCGCGGTGTCCACCATCATCTACGACCAGACGCGGAGCGACCTGCACAAGCTGTTCCTGATGACGGCAATGACCGGGCTGAACTACAACGTGTCGGTGATCCCGGCGGACCTCGAATCACCTTTGGAGAGCACCGAGTTCGACCCGAAGGAGATGACGAAGCTGTTCTGTGCCGGGTACAACTGGGCGGCGGGCGGGCCGCGGTGGCGGATCACGCCGCCGGGGTACGAGCCGGGCGAGGGGGCGAAGTACCGCGCCGGCCCGGTGCTGACCGCGACCGGCCGCGGCGTGCCCGGCGGCGTCCTCGGGCCGCCGTACAGCGACATCCCCATCTCCCCGCTGCCGGTCCCGATCCCCGGAATGGAAGTAGTGGTACCGGGGAAGTAGCGAATAGTTGGCAGTTGGTAGTTGGCGGTTGGTAGTCAAGCGGGAAGGTGAATATTGCTCTCTGCTTGACTACCAACCGCCAACTACCAACTGCCAACTATTCGTCACATTGTGCGGCCCCCGTCCACGACGAGTACCTGCCCGGTGGTGAGCGTGGTGCCGGCGGCGAGGTAGACGACCGCGTCGGCGATGTCGTCGGGGTCGGCGGCGCGGCCGAGCGGGGCTTGTTCCAGGTATTTGGCGACGTGCGCCTCACGACCGGCCAGCCAGCGGGTGTTGATCGGCCCCGGGGCGACCGCGTTCACCCGCACGTCCGGCCCGAACGCCCGGGCCAGCGACTGCGTCATGCAGTTCAGCGCCGCCTTGCTCGCGCAGTACGGGATCGAACTCCCCTGCCCGCTCAGCCCGGCCACGCTCGTCACGTTCACCACGTTCCCCTTCGACGCCTTCAGCAGCGGCATCGCGTCGCGGACGCAGTAGAAGGTGCCCATCACGTTCACCTGAAAGATGTCGCTCCAGACATCGTCGGTGAGACTGTCCAGGTCGGCGTGCGGGACGAAGTGGGTGGTGCCGGCGTTGTTGACGAGCACGTCGAGCCGGTCGAACGTCGCCTCGGTCGCGGCGATCATGTCCCGCACGCTCTTGGCGTCCCCGACGTTGGCTTTGACGAGCAGCGCCGGCGCGCCGGCGGCTTCGACGAGCCGCAGCGTGTCGTGGGCGTCGGCCTCGGACCGGGAGTAGTTGACGACGACGGCGTAGCCGAGTTTCGCGAACCGGACGGCGCACGCGCGGCCGACGCCGGTGGCCGAACCGGTGACGAGGGCGACTTTGCGATCGGTGGACATCGGCGGACCTCCGCGGGTGGTGTGGTGTGAGGTGATGGTGTAGCGAGTTGACGGCGGGCCGGTGGCGCGGGAACCTGTACGCTCTTGCCGCCATCGGAGGGAGCGTCATACCCGGGCCGACCGCCAAGCCGCCCAAGTTGCTCGACCGCGTGCGCATTGCCTGTCGAGTGCGACACTTCAGCGTGCTCACCGAGGAGGCGTACCACGACTGGGCGGAGCGGTTCATCCGCTTCCACGGGATTCGCCACCCGGACACGATGGCCGAGCCGGAAGTGAACGCGTTCCTGACGCACCTGGCCGTCGAGCGGGACGTGTCCGCGAGCACGCAGAACCAGGCGATGGCGGCGCTGCCGTTCCTCTACGAGTGCGTCCTCGGGCGGCCGCTGTGCCGGCTGGACGTGGTGCGGGCGAACCGGCCGAAGCGACTGCCGTCGGTGATGACCCGAGGCGAGGTCGGGCGGGTATTCGGCGGGATGTCGGGGGTGCCGGGGTTGGTGTGCCGTCTTCAGTACGGGACCGGCCTGCGGGTGCTGGAGGCGCTGCAACTGCGGGTGAAGGACATCGACTTCGAGGGGAACAAGATCGTCGTCCGCGACGGCAAGGGGTTCCAGGACCGGGTGACCGTTCTGCCGGCGGTGCTGACCGCCTCCTTACGTGATCACTTGGTCGCCCGGCGCAAGGTTCACGACGCCGACTTGGCTCGCGGGCTCGGTCGCGCCCCGCTCCCGGACGCGCTCGCGCGGAAGCTGCCGAGTGCGGACCGCGAGTGGGGCTGGCAGTGGGTGTTCGCGGCCGCCTCGCATTACACCCACCCGAAGACCGGTGTCCGGCACCGCCACCACTTACACGAGAGTGTGATCGCGAAGGCGCTGCGGACGGCGGTGCAGGCGTCCGGACTGACGAAGCGGGTGACGACGCACACCTTCCGCCACAGTTTCGCCACGCATTTGCTGGAGGGCGGGGCGGACATCCGCACCGTCCAGGAGTTGCTCGGGCACAAGGACGTGCGCACGACGATGATCTATACGCACGTTCTGAACCGTAACCCGTCCGGAGTCGTAAGCCCGCTCGACCGATTGGAGTGTTAGGCCGACCGGCGCAGATGCCGATAATCGCGGGCGGTTCACGCGATCCGTCGGAAAGAGCAGACGACAAAGTACTTGTGTTGCCGACATCGTTCGGGTAGTTTGCGCGTTAGTGAGACCGGGAGTGTGTTCGGGCCGACCGGCCCGGTCCGCCCTTACGCGCAACGCCGGTCAAGCTAATATCGAGTTCGGCCGCAGGAGGCGTCGGGATGATTACGGCCTCGGAACTCGCGGGCTTCGTCGCCGCCCACGCCATCTGGTGTGTGTCCGACGCCGATGGCCTCGTCCCGATGGTGGCGTTCACCTCCCAGAGTGGGGAGCGCAAACTGGAGCGGCTGGTGTTCGACGACGCGGGTGCCGCCGTCGAACACGGCCGGAGGCGATTGGAGGACGACCCGTTCAGCGCCGACGATGGTGTGCTGGCCTACGACGGCCGGATCACCGTCGATGGCGGCAAGCTGGACGCGATCATTCTGGAGATGCGGTCCTACGCCTTCCCGTGGGCGAAGGCCGCGCTCGCCGTCCCGTACACCCCTCGCAGCTCCGGCCGGTTCGCCGTCCACAAACCGAAACTGGTCGGGTGGGAGCGGTGCGAGGACTTCGACGTGGACGCCGCGTTTGAGGCATTCTTCCACGGGGTCGATTCGCACGAGAAGGGGGCGGCAGTGTGGAACGCCGCCCTCGACCAGAGCAAGTAAGGCCGGCCGAACCAGGCGCTGCAGCAGACCCCGCCCCGTAGCTTGTTTCTGACCCGAAGCTCCCCGAGGCGGGGCTGCTGAGCTGGGTCGTTCGGCCGCGGAGTTGAATTGCGGAGGTGTCCGATGCGGTTCATCGTTCTGCTATCCTCGTTGGTCGCTCTGGCGTCGCTCACCCCGACCGCCAACGGTTCCGATCCCGACGCCCTCCTCCGGGACATCAAGGGCAAGTGGGAGGGAATGGTTGTTCGCGACGAGAAGGACCCGAATCGCCCCGTCGTCGAGATCATCTTCCACTGCGACTCCGACGTGCCGGACGCGGTCATCGAGAAGCTCGCCGCGTTTCCCAACCTCCGCAAGCTCGGTCTGATCGGCGGTCAGAAACTGACGGACAAGGGACTCGAACACATCGGGAAACTCCGTGCCCTGGAGTACCTGAGCCTGCGTAACGAGGTCGTCACGGCCGACGGGCTGAAACACCTCGCCCGGTTGCCCAACCTGAAGACCCTGCACCTCTGGGGCCTCCCGCTCACGAAGGAGAACGCGACAGCCCTCGCGGGGTGCCCGGCCCTGGAGCGGCTCGAACTGCGGTCCGTCACGGTCTCCCCCGAGGCGGTGACGCCACTGAAAGGTCTGCCCCGGTTGAAGGAGATCGGCGTGTTCGCCTGCGACGGGGCCTTCCGGTCCGCGGACGAGGTCCGGGCGGCCTTCCCCGGGGTGACCGTGAGGTGAAGGCGTCAAGCCCGGCCAGCACATCCGCTGCAGTGAACCCGGCCCGCCCCAGCATTTTCTGAAACCTCGTCGCACTTTGGCCGGGCTGCTGAACGGCGGTCGTTCAGCGGTCCGGGCAGTAACCAGATCGCCCAGATGAGTGCCTGCTCGTTCGAGACGGTAGAAGCCACCCCCGCGCGTCTGGGCGACCGACCCGGCAGCCCGTTCGTGCCGTTGTGTGGCGATGAATTCTAGGGCGTCCGCTCCGCTCACTCTTCGGGGTCTCAATCCATGCTGAAATTCTTCTCCCTGTCCGCCGCGGTCATGGCCGGCCTGCTGGCCGGCGGCCCCGCTCCGGCCGGTGAACGACCCAGGGCCGCGGAACCGCTCGGCAAAGCCGGCCAGCTCCTCGCCGAGTATAAGTTCGAAGCCACAGAACCGAGCGGGGCGGGTTTTCGTTCGCCGCTCACCGTGTCGCCGGCGGAAGACCTCATCATCGTCACGCAACTCGGCGCGCCGGTGGCCGAGCCCAAGCCCACACCCCCCCTCGTGCAGATCATGCGGCTCAAATGGGACCCCAAGCCGGAACTCGTCAAGGGGCCGACCCTCCGGGCGCCGTCGGACTACCGGGGCAACATGTTCCGCTGCTCCGCCTTCAGCCCGGACGGCAAGGTGGTGGTGGTTTCGAGCCAGGACGTCAAGTCGGACCGGTGGGACGACAAGTGGGCCGTCCTCGACTTCTACCGCACGTCCGACGGCGTGAAATACAAGAGCCTGCACCGTGAGAAAGGGCCCGATTTCGTGCAAGCCCTGTGCTACAGCCCGGACGGCAAATCCCTGGCCGTCGCCTACGACGTGCACAACAAGGGCGGCGCGGGGAGCTTCGGCCTGTGGGACCTGAGTGCGGACACCTTCCGGCAGTTCGGCGATGTCGGTCCCGAGCGGTGCCCCTCGCAAATCCAGTTCAATGCCGACGGGACACGGGTCGCCACCAGCGAAAGCTACTCGGGCGTCGTGCAGGTCTGGGACGTGAAGTCCGGAAAGGTGCTCGCGAAAGACGACCCGATCTACGAGGACGCCGCCCCGCTCGGCGCCATGGGCGCCAACCGATCCATGAGGTTCAGCCAGGACGGCAAAACGCTCATCAGCTCCAGTGAAGAAAACGTCGGCCGCATCCGCACCCGCTCCTTCGACCTCTTCGCGAAGAAGAAAGTCGCCGAGTGGCGGATGCCGACCCAGGAAGCGGCCGACACGAAGCGACGGTTCCTCGACTCGCTCCTGTCGCAAGACGGCGAACTGATGCTGACGAGCGAGGAAGTTCGACGCGGAATTTCGGGGGAAAAGCAGGACTTCGAGGTGTATTGTGAATTGACCGATTTGAAGACGACGAAATCGCTCTTCAGAATTCAAACCTTTGTTCGGCGGGATGTGAAGGCCGGCCGGGACGCCATGGATCCCCGACAGTGCCTGTATCTGAGCCGGGACGCCCGCTTCGCCGTCACCCTGGACTCCCCCGGCGACGGCGGTGACTCGTGGCTGCGGGTGTGGGCGACCGGCCTGGCAGCCCGGTAGTGCCGTTGTGCGGCGACGAGTTCGGTGGGGTCGCACGACTCACCCCGTCGCCAGCACACCCGCGTTTAAGAATACGCCGCGGGCACGCCGAACCGGACGCCGCACCGACCCCGGCGGGCGTGGATGCGTTTTCAAGGTCGTAGCTCGCCGGGCCGGCGAGCGGGCCGTTCGGCAGCGGAGGCAAAAGACTTGTCCTCGGCGTACTTGATCGCTGCCCCGCCGGACGAGGCAACTTCCGTCGCGTTGGACTTCGACGAGCGGCGTTGGCCGAGCGTGAACATCGATCCGTATGACACCGCACTCCATGTGCTTGTCGGCCACCTGACGGGCCGCACCACGCGGGAGGTGTTCGCGAGCCTGCGTGACCTGACGCCAAAACTGGAAGGCTCGGAGACCGCCGAGCCGTGGGACGAGCGGTTTTGGGTGGCGTGCGTCCACCAACTCCCTGGCGACTGGGTCGCCGCGATCGTCAACGTCCAGGACGACGCCATCCCGTCGCTCGTCGCGTGGTGGTTCGGCATCGAGGAGTTCGGGCACTACCGAACCTACGCCCGCGGCTTTACCGAGGCAGCCGTCGCGGAGGACTTCCGGCGCATCCGCGGCTTCCTGGATGCGGCAGGCGGGCAGAGCCTGCTGATGCGCCTTTCGACCTGACGCCCCGGACGCCGAACCGGGCGACACCGGACCCGGCGGCACGATAGGCATCTGGAAGTTCGAGCGCACCGGATGCCGCCGGACTGCTGAGCGGGCCGTTCGGCAAGGCGCATCGGTCGGCGGGATCAACCCCGATCTCAAACCCGGTGTGAAACGCAGGATAACCAGGAGGATGTCGATGGCGATTTGGTGCGTCTGCTACGACCTGCTGGCCGAACCGTTCCCGGAGTCGCCGGGCATTCGCGGCATGATGAGCGCGGCGCTCCCGGCCATTCCCGAAGCGCTGGCCGCCCTCGGCCCGTCCGTCCCCGTGTCGCCGTCGGCCTGCCTGGTCGCCTGCGACCTCTCGGTCGAGCAGATCATGGAACGCCTCTGGCCGCACGTGCTCAACCCGCGCGAGCGGGTCATCGTGCTCCCGGTCGCCGCCGGTGCGCCGTGGGGGACGCACACCGGAGAGGCCGACGACCCGGTCGTCGCGTGGCTGGCGAAACACTCCGCCCAATGACCGGTCCGTGCGGCGACCGCGGCCGAAACGCCCGGCTTGGCCCGTCTTTCGCTCCTCGCACTTCCTCACCCCGTGCGGGCCGTGAGCCTGGCCGCCCGGGCGACCCGAACGAGGAAGGGCGCTGATGTCCGACGCGAATAAATCGGCCCTACGAGAAGCGAACGCGGCCATCGCGCGAGGCGACTACGAGGGGTTCTTGGCGTTCTGCACCGACGACACAGCATGGACGTTCGTCGGCGAGCGGACACTGACGGGGAAAGAGGCCGTCCGCCGGTGGATGGCCACGGCATACACGGAACCGCCGCAGTTCACGGTCGCCGGCATGATCGCGGAGGGCGACTTCGTCGTGGCGCTGGGCGATTTTTTGACGCACGACAACGGCCGGGTGACCCGCTCCTCGTACTGCGACGTGTGGCGGTTCCGCGGCGGCAAGATGGCCGAACTCCGGGCGTTCGTGGTCCCGACCGGGGCGGCGGATGAGGCCGGCGACCGTTCGGTATGAACCTCGCCTGATACATCTTTCGCCCGACCCGCGTCGGCGTCTGACGTGCGGACTTTCGGAAGCGATTACCATTAATCCTCTCAGCGTCTCCGGTGCCGGCCGCGAACACTGGGGGATGGATGCGTGTCGTGTCACGCCAGCTTCGATCGGCGCATATCGCCCGGGACACCCCGGCGGGAGGTCGCGGGCTTTCGACCCGAAGGGGTCGGCCCGCGCGGTCGCGACGGTCCGCGAATCTACGTCCCCTGTCAGGCCCACCCCATGTCCACGCCTCGGTTCTCGCGCGCGCTCATCGAAGAGATGTTGGGACTCGCCCCGACCGACCTGCCGAACTTCCGGTCGGCGCGGTACTCCGGCGGCGGGCTGGAGGTGCCGCTCGGGGACCTCGCACCGGACGACCGGGCGCTCGTCCGGCGGGTGTACGACGCCGTGCTGGGGATCGCGCTGAGCCGCCCGGACGGGCCGACGTGGTCGCCCGACCCGGGGTTCGTCGCCCGCGTCCGGGCGGTGGGCGAGGAGCCGTTCGTGCGGTCGGCGCAGCGGCTCGGTGAGGCGACCGTGCGGGCCGGGGCCGGGCCGCTGGCGCGGAAGGTGATCCACGACGTCCGCGGCGGCGGGCTGACGGCACTGGTCGGCACCTCCGGGCTGCTCGCCCTCGGCCTGCCCGACCCGGAACTGCTCGTCACCTGCGGCCGGCTCGCCCGCGACCACTGCAAGATCATGCGCGGCGCGCTGACCGACCTGGACCCGCCGCGGCGGGCCTACGACGAGCGGCTCAACCGCCACGGGGTCGAGGAGTTCGTCCGCACCTGGGACAACGTGACGGTGTGCGAGTACGGGCGGGAGGTGGCGGTCGCGGTCACCTGCGCCTTCGACGGCGGGGTGGCCGCGTCGTGCCTGGAGAACGGGGCGATCGACCGCGTGCTGTACAACCACGTGAACAACGCCGCCCGGTTCACCGCCGACGGCCGGGTGGCGCTGGCCATCTTCGGCATCGACAACGGGCGGCTCACCCGGTGGGTGGTGAGCAACGCGGTCGCGGCCGGGCAGCGGGAGTGGCTGGCCGCCGCCGCCGGGGGCGACCTGGGCCGGCTGTACGCCGGCGGGGTGACCAGCGGCGGCAGCGGGTACGGGTTGGCGAGCTGCGGCGACTTCGTGGCCGCCGCGTTCGGCCTGCCGTCGGCCCGGGCGGCGGTCGCCGCCGGATACCTCGGCGCCCGGCTGGCCGGTGACCAGTACCAGGCGTGGTTCCACTGGCCGGCGTACCTGCCGTGACGGACGCGTGCCGCCGGCCTGTCCGACCCGGGGGCGGAGCGCGCGGTGCGGAGGCCGTCCCGCCGGCTGCCGGCGCCACGTCAAGACTCGCGGCCGGCCGGGTCGGACAGCTCGGACGTGTCTCCGGTCAGCCAGCCGCACTGGACGGCATACCGGACGATGTCCACCCGGCTGCGCAACTGGAGCTTGTCCATCGACCGCGCCTTGTACGTCTCGATCGTCTTGACCGAGACCCGCAATCGGGCCGCGATCTCCTTGTTGCTGTACCCCTGCGCGATCAGCCGCACCACCTGCACCTCCCGGTCGCTGAGCGCCGCGGCCGGCTGCTCCTCCCCCGCACGGAGAAACGCGCCGACGAGGGACGTGGCCAACTCCGGATCGACGTAGGTCTCGCCCGCGGCCACCGCCCGGACGGCCCGGACGAGTTGCTCGGCCGGCGCCCGCTTCAGGGCGTAGCCCCGCGCCCCCACGCCCAGCGCCAGCCGGGCCGCGCCGGCGTGTTCGCACGCCGTCAGCACCAGCACCCGCTGCTCCGGGCACGCCTCCCGCAGCCGCGCCGTCACCTGCGCCCCGTCGAGTTCGGGCAGGGCTGTCTCCAACACCACCAGATCGGGGTTTAACTCCGAAGCCAGCGCCAGCGCGGTCGGGCCGTCGGCCGCCTCGCCAACAACGCTCATCCCGGGTTGCGCGCCGAGAATCGCCTTCAGCCCCTCGCGGACGCAGAAGTGGGGGTCGGCCACGAGCACTCGAACGGTCGGTTCATTGGTCATATGGGGTCCGCCGCGAGCGGGGGCGTCCGTGTTCCGGCCGCGGATCGTTGAGGGCGGGAGTTCCGTTCCCGGTCAGGAAAGCGAGACGGGGTGAAAGTCTGATCATACCGGGGCGGCCGGATCGGCGGCGTACGCCACCGTACAAGCCCGGGCCGATTTTGGGGCCGTCACGCGAACGCGCCGCGGACGGCCGCGTAACACTCGCAGGCCGACGCCTCCAACCCGGCCCGGTCGCGGACTGTCACCCGGCCGCCCTTGTAAGAGATGAACCCGGCCGTCTGGAGCGAGCCGGCGGTGACCGACACCGTCGCCCGGCGGACGCCGAGCATCATCGACAGGAACTCGTGGGTCATCGGGAACTCGTCGGCCCCGGCCCGGTCGTGGCACATGAGCAGCCACCGGGCGCACCGCTCGTCGGCGCTGTGCAGGCAGTTGCACGCGACGGACCGGGCCGCCACGGCCATCGCCCCGCGGGCGTACCGGTACACCACGTCCCGCAGCGGCCCGCCGGCGTTCACCTCGGCGGCGAACTCGTCCGCCGGCATCCGGCGGCACGGGCACGGGGCGAGCTGGCAGAACACCTGCTCGGAGCTGTGCGTCGCCCCGAGGAAAGCCGACACCCCGATCATCCCCTCGGACCCGACGATGGCGACTTCGGCGCCGTCCCCGTTCTCCATCACGAGGAGGGCCGACAGCATGCCGCCGCGGAGGAAGTAGACGGAGTCGATCGGCCCGCCGGCCCGCTGTGCGACCTCTTTATGCCCGAACGTCACGTCGCTCATGCGCGCCGACAGGCGTGCGAATTCGGCCGGCGGGAGTGCCGAGAGGAGCCGGTTTTCCGGCTGCTGGGGAAGCATGGGTCGCTCGCGCTGGAGAGCCCGGGGGGGCGGACGTTATGCGCGAGGTGCCGACGGCATCTGAGGCGTGTAACGTGGGCGCATTGTACCCCGGCGTGACGTCGCCGGGAAAAGCCATTTTCGAATTCGGATGACAATCAGTGACGGGAGAACCGGAAAAGTGCGGTGTGCGGCGGGTCGTACGTTACCGTACCACCCTTGCCCGGACTACGATTGGTGATGAGGCGCTGCCACAGGAGGGCCGGGCGATAGGCCGGAACGATATGCGAACCATGCGTAAACGTCTGCTGGACGAGGCCCGCGCTCTGCGGGCCGCATTCCCGAACGTGGAGGCCATGCGACGCCTGCCCGTCAGCTCGTTGTCGCCCGTGGCGAATGTGGAAGACGTCACGGCGGCCGAATACCTGGCCGGGCTTCGTTACCTGCGGGACGAGATGCTGGTTGTGCAAGCCGGCCGGGCGACCGACCTGACCGTGCTGGACGACGAAATCGCCTGCGTCGAGCGGCTCGCCCCGCCCGCGGTGTGTGCCGGGTCGCGCTGACGGCTTTCAGTCGCCGGCCGCAGCTCGGTTCCCGCGCCCGGCCGGTTCGCCACGCGTCTCCGCTTGGCACTCGTCGCGTGGTCAGGAGCGGTCGCCGACGGGCGGCTCCGGCCGGGGGCCGGGGGCCGGGCGAGCGGGCCGGGACGTGAACGCTCGGGTCCACGTCGATACCCGGAGGGACTACGACGCCCGGCTAGGCGTACTGCCGCCGCAGCCACAGGTTGAGGCCGTCCGGCTTGTCGAGCACCTCCCACTTCAGCCCGCCCGGGATGACGAGGCGCCGGGCCAGCCCGGGCCGCGTTCGCCTGAGCGGCCGGCGGGACACGGGCGCCTCGTACGGCAGGCTACGACGCGTCGTAATCGGCCGAATGCATACCCAGGCTCCCTCGCTGCCCTGCTCCGCCAGCCTGGCGTACTACGACGCGCCGTAAGTCGATAACCTGCGGCAGCAACAGGCACTGTCGCCGGCGTACTTCGACTGCTGCCGAACGTTCGGGGTGGACGCGCCGGGGCTCGTCACGCTCGCGTTTCTGATGCGCCCCGCGCGGGCGGACGAGGGCGCGTCGGCGCGGAGTAACGGGCGGTCGTGTTGATTCGCGGCCATCTTCCGAAGGCCATCCACGCGATTCGGTATAAGTAACCACGTCGAGGATCGCGGCACCGCGATTGCACGCGTTCGCTGAGATCGACCCGATTCGGAGGACCTGCCGTGTTCAGCCTGCCACTCTGGTCGAAGCCGCAGCCGTTCAGCCCGCAGACCGCCGCGAAGGGGTCCCGGCTGCGCGGCTCGACCGTGACCGCCGGCGTGTGCCCGTACTGCGCCGTCGGGTGCGGGCAGTTGATCTACACGAAGGGCGGAACGCTCATCGACATCGAGGGCGACCCGCGCAGCCCGATCAACGAGGGGACGCTCTGCCCGAAGGGGGCGAACGCGTTCCAACTGGCCACCAACCCGCACCGCGTCACCCACGTCCTGTACCGCGCGCCGTTCGCGCGCGACTGGGAGCGGAAGCCGCTCGACTGGGCGCTCGACCGCATCGCCGAGAAGGTGAAGGCCGCCCGGGACAAGGACTTCGTCACGCGGGACGCCGACGGGCGGCTGTTGAACGGGTGGAGCACGATCGGCACGCTCGGCGGGGCGACGCTCGACGTGGAGGAGAACTACCTCATCAAGAAGCTGTTCACCGGCGGGCTGGGGGTCCTGCCGGTCGAGAACCAGGCGAGAATCTGACACTCCGCCTCGGTGCCCGGTCTGGGCACTTCGTTCGGGCGGGGGGCGGCGACGAACTACACGCAAGACCTGGCGAACAGCGACTGCATTCTGATCATGGGCTCCAACATGGCGGAGGCCCACCCGGTCGGGTTCCGCTGGCCGATGCGGGCGAAGGAGAAGGGCGCGACGCTCATCCACGTGGACCCGCGGTTCTCGCGCACGTCGGCGCTGTGCGACCGGTTCGTCGGCATCCGCGCCGGGACCGACGTCGCGTTCCTCGGCGGGCTGGTGAACCACGTCCTGACGCACGGCAAGTGGTTCGAGGAGTACGTCCGGGCGTACACGAACGCCGCGGTCATCATCGAAGAGGGCTTTGAGGACGCCGAAGACCTCGCGGGGCTGTTCAGCGGCTACCGGGCGGGGGACGGCACCTACGACCCGCAGGCCGGGCACTGGAGCTACGAAGGCACGCCCGGCGAGCAGACGCAGACGAAGTCCGAACCCGGCCAGCACGGGACGCACGGGTATGGGCTGATGGGCGTCGCCGAACCCGGCGGCGCGTCGCACACCGACCCGACCCTGCAACACCCGCGGTGCGTCTTCCAACTGCTGAAGCGGCACTTCGCGCGGTACACGCCGGAGGCGGTCGCGGACGTGTGCGGGTGCAAGCCGGACGAACTCACGCGCGTCGCGGAACTGCTGTGCGCCAACAGCGGGCGGGAGCGGACGTCGGCCATCGTGTACGCGGTCGGCTGGACGCAGCACACCACCGGGGTGCAGATCATCCGCACCGCGGGCATCCTGCAACTGCTGCTCGGCAACGTCGGCCGGCCCGGCGGCGGCATCATGGCGATGCGCGGGCACAGCAGCATTCAGGGCAGCACGGACGTCTCGACGCTGTACGACATGCTCCCGGGTTACCTGCCGCAGCCGACCGCCGACGCGTCCCACGAGACGCTCAAGAAGTACCTCGACAAGGAGGGGATGAAGACCGGGTACTGGTCCAACTTCTCCGAGTTCGTCGTCTCGCTTCTGAAGGCGTGGTACGGCGAAGCGGCGACGCCGGCGAACGAGTTCGGGTTCGGCTGGCTGCCGCGGGTGGACCGCGACCACTCGCACCTCGTCACCTTCGACCGCATGACCCGCGGCGAGCTGACCGGGTACTTCCTGTTCGGCCAGAACCCGGCCGGCGGCGGGATGAACGCCGGCCTCCAGCGGGCCGGACTCCGCAACCTCGACTGGCTGGTCGTCGCCGACTGGTTCGAGACCGAGAGCGCCGTGTTCTGGAAGGCCGACCCGAACGGCCCGCCGCCCGACCAGATCAAGACGGAGGTGTTCTTCATCCCGGCGGCGTCGCACGTCGAGAAGGAGGGCACGCTGACCAACACGCAGCGGTTGCTCCAGTGGCACAACAAGGTGCTCGACCCGGTGGGCGACGCCCGCTCCGACGCGTGGTTCGTCTACAACCTCGGCAAGCGGTTGCGGGCGCTCTACGCCGGCTCGACCGACCCGAAGGACGCGCCGCTCCTGAACCTGACGTGGGACTACGAGCCTGATCACCCGCACAAACTGCCCGACGGCTCGATCAGCCGCATCGCGGGCGAACCGGACGTCGATCAGGTGCTCCGCGAGATCAACGGTTACTTTGTTAAGGATGAAGGCGGAAGGATGAAGGATGAAGAAGCCGCCGGTTCGGGTTCATCCCTCATCCCTCATCCCTCATCCCTGCGAGGCCGGCAACTGAAGGGGTTCTCTGAGTTGCGGGCCGACGGCACCACGGCCTGCGGGTGCTGGGTGTACAGCGGCGTGTACCCGGAGGCGAACCGGAACCGGGCGAACGAGCGGAACCGCACCCCGGGCAACCCGGTCGAGCCGAACTGGGGGTTCGCGTGGCCCCACAACCGCCGCGTGCTCTACAACCGCGCGTCCGCCGACCCGGACGGCAGGCCGTGGTCGGAGCGGAAGAAGCTGATCTGGTGGGACCCGGAAAAGGGCCGCTGGATCGGCCCGGACGAGCCGGACTTCGAGCCGACCAAGCCGCCGAGTTACCGCCCGCCGGAGGGCGCGAAGGGGATGGCCGCGATCGCCGGCGACCGGCCTTTCATCATGAAGACGGACGGCCTCGGCTGGCTGTACGCGCCCAAGGGGGCGAAGGACGGCCCGCTGCCGTGCCACTACGAGCCGGTCGAGTCGCCGGTCGGCAACCTGCTGTACCCGCGGCAGGCGAGCAGCCCGACCGTCCGCACCTTCGACGGCCCGCTCAACCGGCTCGCCGGCGTCGCCGACGCCGAGTTCCCCGTTGTGGCCTGTACGTTCCGGCTGACCGAGCACTACCTGAGCGGGCCGATGAGCCGGTTTAACTCGTGGCTGAACGAGCTTCAGCCGGAGATGTTCGTGGAGATCAGCCCGGAACTGGCGGCCGAGCGCGGGGTGGGCAACGGCGACTGGGTGACGGTCCGCTCGGCCCGCGGGGCGATCGAGTGCCGCGCCCTCGTCACCCGCCGCATCAAGCCGCTACAGGTCGCCGGGCGGCGGGTGCATCAGGTCGGCCTGCCGTTCCACTGGAGTTTCGCGGGCGAGGTGGTCGGCGGAAACGCGAACGACCTGACGGCGCTAATGGCCGAGGTGAACGTGAGCATGCACGAGGGGAAGGTGTTCGCGTGCCAGGTCGAGCCGGGGCGGAACGCGGGCAAGCCGCCGGTCGCCACCAAGACCGCGGTGCCGTGGTACACCCGCGACGCGGTGCCCGACACGCCCGCGTCCGCACAGCCCGAAGGGGGGTTCGCGCATGGTGGCTGAACTGCAAGTCCCCGCGAAGCCGGCGGGTACTGCCCCGCCACCGCCGCGCGGGCTGTTCGCCGAACTGCTGCACCGGCTGACGTACCCGTTCCGCCGCGGCGAGCGGCCGCCGACGGTCACGCCGACCGGGTTCTACACCGACACCACGGTGTGCATCGGGTGCAAGGCGTGCGAGGTGGCGTGCAAGCAGTGGAACCAACTCCCGGCCGACGGGTTTGCGTTCACCGGCAACAGCTACGACAACACCGGCGCGCTCACCGCCGAGTCGTGGCGGCACGTCAAGTTCGTCGAACAATTCCCGACCGGTGAACCGATCTCGCAACTCGTGCCGCAAGCCGGCCCGCGGGTGTCGCTCGACGTGCTGCCCCCGCCGGTGCCGGAGTCGCACGGCCGACCGGACTTCGCCCGCTGGCTGATGATGTCGGACGTGTGCAAGCACTGCGCCGCGGCCCCGTGCCAGCAGGCGTGCCCGACCGGGGCGATCGTGTACAACGAGTTCGCCAACGTGTACATCCAGTCGGACATCTGCAACGGCTGCGCGTACTGCGTCGCGGCGTGCCCGTTCGGGGTCGTCACCCGCAGCCACTTCGACGGCCACGCCCACAAATGCACCCTGTGCTACGACCGGCAGACGGACGGCCTGACGCCGGCGTGCGCGAAGGCGTGCCCGACCGCCAGCATCCAGTTCGGCCCGGTGGACGACCTGCGCGACCGGGCGCGGAAGCGGGTCGAAGACCTGAAGGCCAAGGGCGTCCCGGCGTACCTGTACGGCGACGCCCCGACCGACACCTACACCGAACTGCACTCGTTCTACCTCTTGGCGGACGCGCCGGAGGTGTACGGCCTGCCGGCCAAGCCGGTGAACCCGTGGCTGCACATGCGCGGCGACTACGTCCGCTCGGCCGCGACCGGTCTGGTCGCCCTCGCGGTCCTGCTCGCCGTGTTCCTGCTGGCGGGAGGCTGACGTGAGGGCCGCCGCGACACCGCCGCGAACCGGGTACGCCGACCGCGAGCCGACGCACGCCCCGCCGTGGCACGGGCTGGTCGTGTGGGACGTGTTCTTCAACGCCCTCACCACCGGGCTGTTCATGACCGCCGCCGTCGGCGAACTCGCGCGGCCCGAGCTGTTCGCGCCGGTCGCGGCGTGGGCGTACCCGCTCGCCCTGGCGCTGCTACTGATCGACCTGACGCTGCTGGTGCTCGACCTGGGCGACCCGCTCCGCTTCCACCACATGCTGCGGGTGGTCAAGCCGAGTTCGCCGATGTCGCTGGGGACGTGGTGCCTCACCCTGTACTCGCTGCCGCTCGCCGCGGTCGTGGCTGTCCAGGCGCTTGAATTCGTCGGCGTGCGGCCGGGCGGGGCCGCGTGGGTCGCCGACGTGCGCCGGGCGCTGCTCGTCGTCGCGCTGCCGTTCTGCTTCGGCTCGATGGCGTACAAGGGGGTGCTGTTCAGCACGAGCGCCCAGCCGGGCTGGAAGGACGCGCGGTGGTTCGGCGCGTACCACGTCGGGTCGGCGTTCGCGCTCGGCGCGGCGCTCCTGCTGGCCCTCGCGGTGGCGACCGGCGCGCCCGACGTTCGCGCGGTTCGCGTCGCGGTCGCGGCGCTGCTCGCCCTTCAAACCGTACCGCTCGTCCTGCTCGCGGGGGAGTTGCGCCCGGCGCTCGCCGCCCGGTACGGCCGCGGGCCGCTGCGGCTCGCCGCGGCAATCGCGTTGGGGGTCGGCGTCGCCGTCCCGCTGCCGCTCCTGACCCTCCCGGGCGCGGCCCCGCTCATCGGCGCGGCCGCCGCGGCCCTCGCCGGCGGGTGGGTCGTCCGCCACTTCGTCGTGATGCTCCCGCACCGCGAGCCGCACGCGGCCGGCTGACGGGCGGCACATGGCTTGCTCAATCCGAATGGTGCGAGCCGGGCCGCACCGGGCGATGTCGCTCGGCGGGACGAAGGGCCGGTCGCGTCCGGCCTCGGCCGGGGAGGTTCCGATGGACAGCCGTGACGGCCAGCGCACTCTCGTTCGCCGTCGGCGGGTGGCTGGGCGAGCGAAGGCTCCGGCGGTACGACGGTGCCGTGACCGCGGGCGCCCCGGCAAGGCGGCCAGACTTTTCCGCCGCTCCGGCCCGCTCCCGGCGAAGAAGCGGGCTTGGATGTTCGGCCGTAGATGAATTGAAGTGAAGGTTGTGTGGCGGTCGTTGACCGCCGCCGCCGCCTGCGGTAGCATCTCCACGGTCATCACCAACCCTTCACTCGCCCGCTCAACGATTGCCGCGCACGCGAGGTGCGGAATGCCCGATGCCGACCGTACTGTCGGGTTGGCCGACGAACCGGCCCCGGCCGACGGCACCGTCCCCCAGGACCAGCATCAGGTCGATGTGCTGGCCGGGCACGCCGCCGCGCTCCAGCCGATTGTCATCCCCGGGTACGAAATCGAGCGGGAACTCGGCCGCGGCGGCATGGGCGTTGTCTACAAGGCCCGGCAGGCCGCGCTGAACCGCACCGTGGCGCTCAAGATGGTTCTCGGCGCGGCCGACTCGCGGGCCGTCATCCGCTTCCTGGCCGAGGCCGAGTCGGTCGCGGCCATCGACCACCCCAACGTCGTGCGCGTGTTCGACTACGGCGAGGCCGACGGGCGGCCGTTCATGGCCCTGGAGTACGTGCCCGGCGGGTCGCTCAAGGACGCGCTGACGACGAGCGGCCCGCTCCCGCCGGCCGACGCCGCGGCGCTGGTCGAGAAGATCGCCCGCGGGGTCGCCGCGGCGCACGACCTGGGCATCGTCCACCGCGACCTGAAGCCGGGCAACATCCTGCTGCAAGGGGCGAGGGGTGAGGGGTCAGGGGATAGGAAAGACAGTTCCTCTCTGACCCCTCACCCCTCACCCCTCGCCCCCTTAACCCCGAAGGTGGCCGACTTCGGGCTGGCCAAGCGGCAGGCCGGGGTGGAGCTGACCGGCACCCACGACATGCTCGGCACGCCCGGGTACATGAGCCCCGAGCAGGCCAACGGGCAGACCAAGTTCGTCGGCCCGACCACCGATGTGTGGGCGCTGGGCGTCATCCTGTACGAGTGCCTGACCGGCGCCCGGCCGTTCGAGGGCGACAGCGTCGGGGCGGTGCTGGTCGAGATCATCCGGGCCGACGCGCCGTCGGTCGGCGACCGGCGGGCGGGCATTCCGCGCGACCTGGAGTTGATCTGCCGGAAGTGCATGTCGAAGGAGCCGGGGCAGCGGTACCCGACCGCCGGCGAGGTGGCGGAAGACCTGCGGCGGTTCCTGGCCGGGGAGCCGATCGCCGCCCGGCCGCCGTCGCTGCGGTCGGTGGTGCGGTCGTGGGCCGGGCAGAACTTCGGCTCGGCCGGGTGGGCGGTGCCCGGCGGGGCGGCGGTCGGCGGCGCGGTCGGCCTGTTCACCATGGTCGAGTTGCTCGGCACCAAACTGTACACGGCCGCGGCGGTGTACGACCGGCTGCCGTCGGAGCCGCGGCCGCGGCTGGCGTTCAGCCAGATCGACCGCGACCTGCTCAACCTGTTCGAGCTGGCCATGTACCTGCTCATCCCGGGGCTGGTGCTGGCGACCGCGGCGCTGGTGCGGCCGCGCAACCGCTCGGCCGACGTGGCCGCCGGGCTGGTCACCGGGCTGGTCGCGGCGCTGGGGTTCTTCGCCGTCGGGCTGGGCTGGTGTACCGTGTACCTCAAGGCCGTCCGCCCGGAGGCCGACGACCTGAAGCTGCTCGCCGGGCCGGCCGAGGAGCTGACCCGGCGGTACCCGGACCTCGCCCCGCTCCCGTTGGACGAGCGGCGGCAGGTGGTGGCCGACAAGGCGTACTACGACGCCGCCATCCGCGTCCCGGTGGGGGTGCTGCTGGGGGTGTTCCTGTCGTTCGCGATCGCGGTGCCGATGTGTACGGCCCTGCTGTGCCTGGCCGCCGGCCTGCTGCGGCAGCACCACCGCATCCGGTCGGTGGCGCTGCTGTACTTCGAGGTGACGTTCCCGGCGGTCATCTTCGCCGGGTACTTCTACCTGGTGGCGCAGCGGCGGGTGCTGATGGGCATGGGGCCGCAGCACCCGGGCGCGTACGCCATCCTGCTGGGGCTGACCGGGTGCGCGGTGTGGACGGCGCTGGCCAAGTGGCCGGCCCCGGTGCGGGTCGCGGCCCAGGTGTCGTGGTTCGGGTTCTACGTGGTCACCAACAGCCGCACGCTGTACGAGTTCTGACGCGCCGTCACTTCAGAACGCACTTCGGCCGGGCCTTGCGGAACGCGGCCAGCCCGTCGGGCGTCACCTTCGTGTTCCGCACGTCCAGTTCCGTCAGCGTCGGCACGCGCTCCAGCAGCTTCAGCCCGGCGTCGGTCAGCCCGGTGTCCGCGGCCTCCAGCCCCTGTAGCGCCGGCAGCGCCGCGATCGCCTTCATACCGTCGTCCGTCACCTCCGTCCCGCTCACGTCCAGCCAGGCCAGCTTCTTCATCCCGGCCAGGCGCGCCATCCCCGCGTTCGTCACCTTCGTCCGATGCAGGACCAGCTTCTCCATCCCCGCGATGCCGGCGACCGCCTCAAGCCCGTCGTCGTCGGTGTCGGTCTCGGTCAGGTTGAGGTGAGTGAGCGGCAGCTTGGACAGGTGCCGCAGCCCGGCGGCGGTGAACGCACCTTGCTGGAGGTTGATCCACGTCAACGTTTTGATCTCGCCGCACGCCGCCAGCACGGCGTCTGTCACCTTCAGGTAGCCGAAGTGTATCTGCTCGAGCGAGGCGAGCCGCTTCAGGTGCTTGTAGCCCTCCGGGGTGACCTTCGGGGAGCCGAGCACCAGCACCTTGATCCGTCCGGCGTCGGGGAACCGCGTGAACTTGTCCAGCCCGGCGTCGGTGAAGGCGTTCAGGGTGCCCATGACGAAGTGGTACGTGCCGGTGTCGCGGAAGTAGTCGAGGTCGGCGTCGGTCACCGCGTACGGGTTCTTCTGCGGGTCCCACTTGTACGCGACGCCCACCCGGACCTCGCCGGCGGGCAGTTGCGCGAGGTCCGTCACCTTCAGTGCGGGGCGGCTGAGGGCCACGGTCCCGCCCTTGCCGAGGAGCCACGCGGCCAGCCGGCGGTCCGGGTCTTTGTCCTCGTTGTAGTCGTACAGCAGTTCGCGCTTTCCCTTCGGGAGCGCCGGCCACACGTCCAGGAACCGCTTGGCCCCGGGAACCGTGACCTTCGTCCCGCGCGCGTCGAGCGTCTCCAGCGTCGGCTTGCCGACCAGCGCCGCCAGTCCGACGTCGGTGACCGCGGTGTTGCGCACGCTCAGCGACCGCAGGTGGACCAGTTGGGCGGCCCGGAGGACGACTTTGTCGTCGGCCCCGGTGCCTTCGAGGTCGAGCGCCGCGAGGTCGTTGCCGGGCAGGTTCGGGCCGAGCAGGCCGGCGGCCGCGCCGGCAGAAATCCCGGGGTTGTTTGCCAGCTTCAGCAACGACAGCCGCCGCGTGTGCAGGTCCGCGACGCCGGCGTCGGTCAGCTTGCAACCCTCGGCAGTGAGCCGGGCTAGCCGCGGGAGCGCCGGCAGCGGGGGCAACCCGACGTCGCCCAGGTTCGCCCCGGACACGTCGAGGGTAATCAGGTTGGGGCACTTCGCCAAATGTGCGACCCCGGCCGCAGTCGCCTTGGGGGCGCGGAGCACCAAGTGCTCGAACCGGGGCGCGGCGGGCAGTTCGCTCAGTGCTTTGTACCCGGCGTCGGTCAGGTCGGTCTGCACGCCCGGGCTGGCGAGCTTGTACACCCGGGGGCAGTCGCGGAACCGGGCGATGTCGGCGTCCGTCATCCTGTACGAGTTCGCGTTGGCGCTCGTGCCGACGACACACACCCGCAGCGGGCCGGGCGGCAGCTTCGCCACGTCCCGCACGTCCAGCACCGCGACGCTCTTCGGGTCGCCGATCAGTCCCACCTCGCCGCCGTGGCCGATGACCCACTCGGCCAGACGGCGGTCCGGGTCGTCGGCCGGGGTGTAGTCGAACCCGACGGCGCACGCGGGCAGCGTGTCCTGGAACGCCTTCACCCCGGTCAGCGTCACCTTCGTTCTTTGCAGGTGCAGGTGGACAAGGTTCTTATTGTCGCGCAGCCGCTTCAGCCCGGGGTCGGAGAGGTCGGTGCCGATGAGCAACAGCGTGACGAGCTCGCGCAACTCGCGGAGCGTCTCGGCGCAGCGGTCGGTGAGCGAGTTGCCGCTCAGGTAGAGGGTTTGGAGTTTCGGCGTCGCGCGGAGCAGGGCGACGTCGTCATCGTTCCAGCCGACCCCGACGGCGGTGAGGGAAACCAGGTTGGTGAACCGCGCGACCGCTTCGGCCCCGGCCCGGCCCTTCACCCCGGTGCTCGTCACGTTCAGACCGGTCAGGCTGTCGCGCGACCCGGCGAGGTGCTCCAGCCCGGCCGCGGTGACCCGCGCGCAGCCGTCAAGGACCAGCACGAGCATCTTTTTGTTCTTGAGCACCGCGAGGTCGGCGTCGGCGAGGCCGCCGGAGACGCCGAGGGTGGTCAAGTCCGGGAGTTCGGCCAGGAACCCGAGCCGGCCGGACAGCTCCGGGACGCCCCTGACGTACAGCGTGTTCAGTTTCGCGCACTTGGTCAGGCCGGCGAGCGCCGCCGGCGACAGTTTCGGCGCGTCGAGCCACAACTCTGCGAGTCGCGGGCCGACCGCGCCCAGCAATTTGGCGAACCCGGCGTCGGTGAAATCGACCTTGTCGAACTTCAGCTTGGCGAGGTCCGGGCGCGCGTCGAACCGCGGGACGTCGTCGTCGCTCGGGGTGTACTTGCTCGGCGCGGCGAACGTCACGCCGGTGACCGCGAGCGGGCCGTCGGGCAGTTCCGCCTTGCCGTTACACGTCTTCCCGGCGACATCGACCGTGCCGCCCCGCTCGAACACCCACAGCGCGAACTCCCGCTGCGGGTCGGGCTTCTTGGGCGGGAGGTCGATTTTACCTTTACTTTCAACAATGGGCGGCTCGACCGGAATGGCGGGCGTCGGCTTCGGCCGGTTGGGGTAAATCGCGACCGCGCCGATGGCCACCGCCAGCAGCGCCAGGCTGGCCGCGACCGCCCGCCACGGGAACCGCAACGGCCGCACCTGGCGCGCCGTCTGCTCGGGCGCCGGCGCGTCGGGCGCCGGAGTCGGGTCGTTGGTCTCGGTCGAATCCAGGTTGGCGAACGCGCTCGCGCCCGGCTCGTACGCGGTCACCTGGATCGGCACATACACCACCTGCGGGGCGGCCGGGGCGGCGGTCACTTCGGGAAGCGGCGCGGCCCCGCCGGTCCGCTCCAGCTCGCGCAACCGGCGGGCCACTTCGGCGGCGGTCTGGGGCCGCTGCGCCGGGGCCTTTGCCAGCAGCGCGTGGATGACCGTGGCGAACGCCTCAGGCACGTCCGGGTTGAGGTCGCGCACCGCGGTCGGCTCGTCCGACGCGATGGCGACGGCGGTGGCCATCGCCGTCGCCCGGTCGAACGGCCGCGCCCCGGTACACAACTGGTACAGCACCACCCCGAGCGAGAACAGGTCGCTGCGGGCGTCGATCGTGCCGCCGCGGGTCTGCTCGGGGCTCATGTACGCGGGCGTGCCCATGACCGCGCCTTCGCCGGTCAGCTCGGCCAACTCGCCTTCGCCGGTCGGCTTGGCGAGGCCGAAGTCGAGAATCTTGATGCGGCCCTGCGGGGCTTCGAGCCACAGGTTCGCCGGCTTAATGTCGCGGTGGACCAGCCCCATCGCGTGCGCCGCGGCCAGCCCGGAGGCAACCTCGACGCCGACCCGCAGAGCCTGCGGGACGGTCAACCGGCCCTTCCGCTTCAGGTACGCGTTGAGCGGGTAGCCGGTGAGCAGTTCCATCGCCAGGAACGGGGTGCCGCAGTCTTCGCCGACCTGATAGACGGTGACGACGTTGTCGTGCCGGACGGCCGCGGCGGCCCGAGCCTCGCGGCGGAACCGCTCGTTGGCGTCGGCGTTGGCGGCGTACCGCGGCAGCATCACCTTGAGCGCGACCCGGCGGCGGAGCCCGTCGTCGAGTGCGAGGTAGACGGCTCCCATGCCGCCTTTGCCGAGCAACTTCTGGACGCGGTAGCCGGCGAGGACGCCGAGTTCGTCGGCGGCCAGCGGCGGGCGGAACGCCGGGCCGTCCGAGTCCGCGGCGACGACCGGCACGCCGCCCTCATGAAGAACGGTCGGCGGGAGCGGGTCCGGCATGGTCGGATTGGGATAAGTGGGCGAAAGAATCGAGCGCCGAATTATCCGTCCCGGCGGCCGGCACGTCCAGCAGTAACCCTCCAAAAGACGCAGTGGACGAAATTCCAGAAATTTTTCCCCCGGGCATTTGACAGCGGCGGAATTAACGGACAAAATACATTATCTGTAAATCGGAACATATTGTCCGGGGGTTTATCATGGCCCCGCTTGCTGTGGCTTCGCTTTCGGCTCTGTCGGCGGTCGGAGGTCGCGGGCGCCGCCCGCGTGTTTTGGAGTGTTAGTCCGACCGGCGCGGACGCCACTCATCGCGGGCGGCTCAAACGCTTCGTCGGAAAGAGCAGACAGCAAATTATTTGTGTTGCTAATGTCGTTAGGGTATTTTGCGTGTTAGTGAGACCGGCGGAGTATTAAGGCCGACCGAACCGGTCGGCCCTAACGCGCAACGCGGGTCAAGCTAATATCGAGTTCGGCCAACCTCGGTCTGCGCGTAAGCGCAAGCCGTTGTCGGAGGGAGTGGCGGCTCCCCTTTCCAAGTAGCCGCCATCTGCGACCGCCCGCGTCCCGGTCGGTCGGGATTAGTAACGGCCCGCGCTCGGCTCGCCCGACGCGCCGGTCCGCGCAGCGGTGGCCGAACCACGCGCTGCAGCAGACGCGGCGCGCGGACACCGGCGGGGTACGCCCCTCGCGGGGTGCGCCGCGCAGCTGAGCGCGGGGCCGTTCGGCGGCGGAGGGCGCGCGGGTGGCGACGACGCATTCGGCTGTGTCCCCGCCCCCAATGCGGGGGTTCGTGGTTCACTGGTGGGGCTCTTGCACCCGGCCGTTGAACATCGTCGGCGTCGTGGTCAAGACCGTGAGCCGCCAGGACGGGGAGGCCCGTTGGGAAGAGACGCTGATCCTCCCCGTGGTGTTCGACATCGACTTCGTCGTCGAGCCAAACGGTGGGCTCTGCGTGGTCGATCCGACCGAGGGGTACTGGAGCGACTGCGACTACACGGTGCTGTGGTGCTGGTGGCCAGAGGCCGAGGACGACAAGCGGTTCGAAGCGGCCCGGCAAGCGTTCTTGGCCCGCCGGCAGGAGGCCGCGAGCGACGCGGGGGTGGCCGCCGTGATCCGCCAGGCCCCGGACGCCGAACCCGGCGCTGCACCGGACCCGGCCATCTGATTTGTTTCCCGTTGCTCACTGCGCGTCCGTGTGCGATTCTGGGATCGCGGCCGGCCGGTGAGCTGGATCGTTCGGCGACGGAGGATGTGGTGTGCTCTCGCTACTCCAGATTGAGCTGACCTTTCTCGTGCTGATCGGGCTCGTGTGGGCACCGTGTCTGGCGGCCGTCACCATTGCCGGCGGGACGGGTGAGGGACTCGCCCGGGTCGGGGGGCACCGCTGGTGGGTCGAACCGACGCTCGCCGGTGCTGTCGTCGTCGGGGTGCTGCTGGTGGCCGCCGGGGCGGTGGGCCTGTGCGTCACCCCGCGGATCGAGAAGCCTCTCGTCGTGATCGGCGCGGGCCTCTTCCTGGCGGCATTCGCGCTCCTGTCCCGCGGGCGGATCCGGTGGGCGAGGCAGCAAAGGCAGGCCGAACCAGGCGCTACGGCAGGCGGCGGGGCATGATTCGTTTTTCCCGACCACAGCTCACCGGTGCGCCGCCGCTACTGAGTTTGTTCGCTCCACGGCGGTCACGCGGCCTGCGTCGGCTCGTCGTCGGGCCAGTCCTCGAACCGCATCGGCAGCAACCGGCTGATGCCGCTCTCCTGCATTGTGACGCCCCAGAGGCGGTCGGCGGCGGCCATCGTCCGCTTCTTGTGCGTGATGACGATGAACTGGCTGCGGTCGAGGAACTCCCGCAGCACCCCGGCGAGCCGCTGCGTGTTCGCCTCGTCCAGCGCCGCGTCCACCTCGTCCAGGATGCAGAACGGCGACGGCTTGTTGCGAAAGATCGCCAGCAGCAGCGCGACCGCGGTGAGCGTCTTCTCGCCGCCGCTCAGGAGCGACAGGGCGCGGAGTTCCTTGCCCGGCGGGCGGGCGGTGATCTCGATGCCCGATTCGAGGACGTCGGCCTCGTCTTCGAGTACGATGTCGGCCTGCCCGCCGCCGAACAGCTTGCGGAACAGCTCCTGGAAGTACCCGCGGACGGCGGTCAGCGTGTCGGTGAACAGCTTCCGGCTGTCACCGTTGATCGCGTCGATAACTTGTTGGAGCGAGCCGCGGGCCGCGTTCAGGTCGTCGTGCTGGGCCTGAAGGCCGTTGAACTCGCCCTCGACGCGGGCCAGTTCGTCCAGCGCCTCCATGTTGACGCTGCCCAGCCGCGCCAGCTTCCGCTTGAGGTCGTCGATCTCCTGTTGGTCGGCGAGCGCTGACGGGTGGGCGTCGACGGGCGGGTCGGCGGCCGCGAGTTCCGCGAGTTCGACGCCGTAATCCTCGCGGAGGCGGGCGGCGACGGTGTCGCGGCGGGCGGTCAGGTCGTGAACGGCGAGTTCGCGGGCGTGCGCGGCCGACTGCTTCTCCTGCCAGCCGTGGCGGAGCGCCTGGAGCCGCTCGCGGACGTGCTCGCGCTCGGCCCGCTCGGCCGCGGCTTTGACGGCGAGTTCGGACACCTGCCGCTCGCGCGATTCCTTTTCGCGGTAGACGTTCGCCTGCCCCGCGCTCGCGCGGAGGGCGGCCAGGGTATGGTCCGCGAGCCGGCCGCGGGCGGCGTGCTCGACGGACAGCAAGTCGGCGGCCTCGATCTTGCGGCGGCGGAGGTCGCTCTCGACCTGCGCGAGCCGCTCGCGGAGGCGGTCGCGGTCGGCGGCGGCACGGCTGAGCGCCACCTGCGCCGCCGTGTGCGCCTCCTGCCGGCCGTCGCGCTCGGATTCGCCGTCGGCGACCGCCTGCCGGATCTCCGCGAGCCGGGCTTCGAGGTCGGACGCGGCCTGCTCGGCGACTTCGGCGGCGTGCTTGGCGGCCAGCCACATCGCCTCGGTTTCCTGAACCTGCCGCTCCAGAATCTTCGACTCGCTGCGGATGAGCGCGAGTTCGGCGTCCAGCCCCTCGACCTGCTGTTGTTGCTTGGCGATCCGCTGGAGGAGGTCGCCGGCCTCGTCGGACAGCAGGGCGATTTCGGCCCGCACCGCGTCGATGACGCCGTCGGCCGCGTCGCCCTGCCGGCGGAGGTCGGCCACCTCGACTTCGGCGTGGACGACGAGTTCCGATGTCGTGCGGTGCTGCTCGCGGAGTTCGCGGAGTTCGCTCTTGCGCGACACCAGCCCGGTTTCGCTCTTGAGCGGGCCGACGGTGAGCGTGCCGTCCGGTTCGAGCAACTCGCCGGCCCGCGTGACGACGCGGTGTCCCGGGTGAAGCTCGGACAGGCGGCGGGCGTCCGCGAGGGTGTCGGCGACGAGCACGCGGCCGAGGAGTTGTGCGGGCAGAGCGGCGCAGTCGGGGTGGTCGCAGGTGACGAGCGAAGAACCCACCCCCCAACCCCCTCCCTGCAGGGAGGGGGAGTCAGCGACTTCGCGCGCCGATTCCGACACCGAAGCGCCGAGGTCTTGTTCCCCCCTCCCTGCAGGGAGGGGGGTTAGGGGGGTGGGTTCTTCGCCGCATACCGGCACGAACCCGACGCGCCCGGCGACCTCGCCCACCGCCGCGGCCAGCGCGTCCACGCCCGCCGCCGACCGCACCACGAACCGCTGCGCCGTGTCGCCCAAAGCCAGTTCGACCAGCGGGGCGACCTCGCGCGGCACGCGGAGCAGGTCGGCGACCAGCCCGAGCACGCCGGCGAACGGCGACCCGGCCTCGGCCGACGCGACGCGGCCCAACACCTCGCGCACCCCGGCCCCGATGCCCTCGAACGACCGCTCCAGGTCTTCGAGTACGTCGATGCGGCCGCGGAGGTCACCCTGCCGCACCCGCAGGCGCTCCAGCCGCGTCTGCGCCTCGGCGGTGCGGGCGGTGAGGGTGTCGCGGTCGCTGACGAGCGTGCCGATCCGCCCGCGGGCCGCGGACAGCCGCGCCTGAAGGTCGGCGTCGGCCTGCGACAGCCCTTCGAGCGCTTGCGCGAGGGCGGCCCGCGACGCGGCCTTCTGCTCACCGCTGTGCAGCTTCTGCGTGTAGTCCTTCTGGAACCGCTGCATCTGCGCCAGTTGGGCGTCGGCCGCGGCCCGCCCGGACGCCGACTGCCGCACTAGCTCGAACTGCTGCGCCTGTCCTTCCGTAAACTCGCTGTCGAGTTCGGCCAGCTCCGCGACCACCGCGGCTAACTCCGACGCGACCTCGTCGGCCTCCTGCTGCTCGCGCTCGACCCGGTCTTCGGCCGCCGCAAGTTCCGTCGCCGCACGGGCTGCGTCCGACTCGATGACGCGGATGCGCAGCCCGAGTTCGGCCCGCTGCCGCCCGACCTTGAGCAACTCGTTCTGTGCCGCTTGCGCCTGTGCCCGCTCGTGGCCGAACTGCGTCGAAAGTGTCGCGATCCCCTGCCGGGCCTCGGCGAGCCGCGCCTCGTGGTGCCGCAGCGCCTCCTCGCCGCGCGACACCGCCCAGTCGAGTTCCTTCGCCCGCTGTTCGAGCGACTCGGCCTCGGCACTCGCGCCGGACACCGACGCCTTCAACTCCGCGAGCGCGGCGGTTTCGACCGCCAGGGTGGCGGAGAGGTCGCGGAACTCGCGCACCCCCAGCCCGACGCGCAACTCGCGCAGCCGCTCCGAATACTCCTTGTGCTTCTGGGCCTTCGCGGCTTGATGGCGAAGGGTGGACAACTGCTTTTCGAGCGAGTCGAGCTTATCTTTCGACCGCGTGAGGTTGAGTTCGACAGACGCGAGCTTGCGGAGCGTTTCGAGCTTCTTGGCCTTGAACCGGCTGATCCCGGCGGCCTCGTCGAAGATCTCGCGGCGGTCCTTTGTGCTCGCTTGCAGCAGTTCGTCGACGCGGCCTTGCGCGATGATGGTGTACCCGCCCGCGCCCGCGCCGCTGCCGAGGAAGATTTCCTTGATGTCCTTCAGCCGGGCCATCTGCCCGTTGACGAGGTACTCGCCGGTGCCGTCGCGGTACACGCGGCGGGTGAGTTGTACCTCGTCGGCATCGACCGCGAGCAGGTGCCGCGAGTTGTCGAAGGTCACGGTGACCTCGGCCATGCCGAGGCTTTTGCGGGACGACGACCCGTTGAAGATGACGTCGGCCATCTCGCCGCCGCGGAGGCTCTTGGCGGACTGCTCGCCGAGGATCCACCGCACCGCATCGACGACGTTGCTCTTGCCGGACCCGTTCGGCCCGACCACCCCGGTCACGCCGGGCGCGAAGTCGAACCGCGTCTTGTCCGCGAACGACTTGAAGCCGACGAGTTCGAGGCGCTTGAGCATCGGCGGCGCGGGGTCCGGGAAGGGACGGGACGTTCAGTATGCACGCGGCGGCCGCCCGGGCGATGTCGGTTGCCGCGGGCTGAAGAGGGGCGAAGGTCGCGGCCCCTCACCCGGCCGGCGGTTCGGCTACGGTCCGCCACTCCGGTGTTACCATCCGCGCCGGCCACCCTCTCCCCGCCGAGCGGGGCGAGGGAAAACGCCTCCATCGCGCACGGCAACACGGCTCGCATCGCTTTGGGGACGCGCGGTGTCTTCCCTCGCCCCGCTCGGCGGGGAGAGGGTGGCCGGCGCGAGCCACGTTTAACCAGAGTGCCGCACCGAACTCCCACCGCCGGCCGGGTGAGGGGCAACACCTAAACGATTCTCACTTGAGACCCCGCGCGCCCTACTGCCCGCCGGCCGGGACCACCGCCGGGTCGAGCGGCGGCGCGTCGGCCGCCCGCTTCGGCCCGAACAGGCGGCCCGGGTCGCGATTGAGAGGGGGCCGCGTCAGGAGCGCCCCGGCCGGCGTCACCGCCGGGTCTTGGTTCACCGGCAGCTCGAACCCGTTCGCGTCCACCGCCTGTCGCAGCGTCCCGACGCGGGCGACCTCCGTATTGGCCTTCGCCAGCGTCGGGTCGGTCTTGGCGAACCCGGCCAGTTGCTGCGTGGAGAACTCACGCGGGATCGAGTCGATCACCAGCCGGCCGCACAGCGCCTCGGCGCGCTCGGCCTTGCGCACGAACTCGATCGCCTCCGCGTACCCGCCGCCCAGACTCGCCAGCGTGTTCAGCACCGACGCGACCGTCGGCACGCACCGCACTTCCTTCACCTCGGCCCCGGTCGGCCCCTTGAACACCCGCGTCACCTTCGCGACGCTCTCGCCGGCCGGCACCGACACCGTGAACTCGCTGCCCAGCGCCACCGGCGTGCCCAGGCCGCGGAGCTTCACCCCGTCGCCGAACACCACGATCTCGCTCCGGCCCGCGGTGGAGAGGTGGACCGCCGCCGGCGCGTCCGGGGCCACCTTGTGCAGCCAGTACGAGCGGTTCATCAGCACCCCGTTCAGCGCCGGGTGCCGCTCGTCGGCCAGCCGCAGGGCGATGAACGCCCCCTGCCGCAGTTCGGCGTCCTGGCTGGACAGCATCTCGACCAGCCGGTCGGTGGCCGCTGCGTCGTCCATCGACGCCAGCGCCTTCAGGCAGGGCGCGCGGAGGGCGGCGTGGTCTTCGGCCAGTTGGGCGAGTTTGGCGGCCCCTTCGGTCTGGCCGAGGTACGCGAGCGCTTCGGCCGCGGCGAACTGCACCCACGGCGACGGGCTTTCCAGCCCGACGCGGAGGGAGCGGCGGCAGTCCCCGCCGAGGGCTTCGAGCTTCAGCGCCGCGGTCAGCGCGGTGCCCGGGTCGAGCAACTCCTCTTCCAGCTTGGAGCGGTACGCGCTGGCCGAGCTGAGCGGGGCGTACGGCACCTGCCGGGCGACAACCAGGAAGCGGTAGTGGTTGTGCCGGTACGCGGTCGGCACGTTCACCAGGATCAACTGCCGGTCCTTCGCCTCCGCGACCTTCAGGTTGGGGTCGGCGGTGGTGTGGAAGGTGGAGTTGAGCCGCTCGGCGACGCGGGCGGCGATGTTCGGGCTTTGGTCGTTCGGGTTGAGCAGCAGGTAGTACGGGCGGTTGGACGCGACGACCGCCCCGCCGCTGATGAACCCGGCCCGGTACAGGGTGCGGCCGTCGGCATCGACCTCGATGCCCTTCAGCTTGCCGTTCTCGGCCGCGAAGCTGCCGGCGACGAGCGGGCCTTGCGCCTTGGCCCACACGCTGCCCATCAGGAACGCCCCGCCGCCGCCCGCGCCGCTGCCCCGCATCTGCGACTGCACGTTCCCGGTGCTGTCGGAGGTGAACAGGTCGCACGGAAACAGCACCCCGCCTTGCAGGCTGGTCGTCTTGCTGTCGTCCGGCAGGGTGATCTGGACGTCGATCGGCTCGCCCTTCCGCGCCCCGGGCGGGATGAGGGCCGACACCAGCACCAGCGAGGTGGTACGGGACGGGTTGTCGAGCAGTTCCTTCAGGCTGAGCGACTGGTCGCGCTTGAGTTTCTTGAGGTTGTCTTCGAGCAGCGACCGGTAGCCGCCGGGCTGCGGGCTGCTGCCGGTGCCGGCGAGCTGGTACACCAGCCCGACGCCGTTGACCTGGAGCGACTCGGTGTTGCTGACGGTGGTCTTGGAGCCGACGGTGACGACGGTGTCCGGGTCGGCCGGGTCTTCGCCGATCTGGGAGCGGGCCGGCATCTTGGCGGTGTCGGGCTGGGTGGTCTTGCACCCGGCCAGCCCGGCGACGCCGACGGCCGCCGACCACGCCAGGAGGTTGCGCCGGCTGACCCCCGCCGCCCGCTTTAGCGCCCGGTTCATGCGTTCGTCCTTGATCGGTGCCGCCGCCGTGCTCGGCCGCCCGGTTCCCCCGAACCGGGCAAGGCTCACGTTGCGGCCACAGTCTTTCGATTGCGTGCCGGGCACATACCCGAACGCAAGCTCGCGTCAAGATCAGCTTGAGAGGAAATCGGCGCGGGGAACCCACCCCCAACCCCTCCCAACAGGGAGGGGCTTACAAACCTTCGCACGGTGCCAGCGGCGGCGGAGTGTCGAGGCGCAAAGCCCCCTCCCTGCAGGGAGGGGGTTGGGGGTGGGTTCCGCGCCGGCGTTTCCCAACTTTCCGGTTGCGACCGCCGCCCGTCCGAGCTACCATCTCACATAGGTCGAAACGCCACGCTGCCCGACCTCCGCCGGTTGACCCTCCTTCCCAACCCTCCTGCCCGGTCTCCATTCGGAGTCGCACATGCTCACTTTCTGGGGCGATCGCCAACGGTACTGTGACGGCGTCAGCCGTCGGAACTTCCTCCAGATCGGCGCGTTCGGCGCCGGCCTCACCCTCGCGGACATGCTCCGCCTCAAGGCCGCCCAGGAACCCGCCAATCGCTCGCCGCAGAAGGCGGCGATCATGATCTACCTGCCCGGCGGGCCGTCGCACATGGACATGTACGACCTCAAGCCCGAAGCGCCGATGGAGTTCCGCGGCGAGTTCAAGCCGATCCAGACGAACGTCCCCGGCATCCAGATCAGCGAGCACATGCCGCTGCAGGCCCGCATGTTCGACAAGCTCGCGGTCGTGCGGTCGCTGGTGTCGGTGGACGAGCACTCCGACTCGCTCGTCATGACCGGGTACAGCGAGAACACCAACCGCACCCAGTCGCACCCGAGCTTCGGCTCGGTCGTGTCGAAGCTCCGCGGCGAGGCGTCCAACGACGTGCCCCCGTTCGTCAGCCTTCGCGGGATGAGCATCGGCACCGAGCCGGGCTACCTTGGTGTCGCGCACCGGCCGTTCACCCCGAGTGGCGCGGGGATGGAGAACCTGCGGCTCGCGCAGGGCGTCAACACCGACCGCATGGACGACCGCAAGGACCTGCTCGGCCGGTTCGACACCGCCCGCCGCGAGATCGACGCCACGGGCACCATGAAGGGCATGGACTCGTTCACCGGGCGCGCGTTCGACATGGTGGCTTCCGGTGTGGTCCGCAAGGCGCTCGACCTCAAGAACGAAGACCCGAAGACCCGCGACCGCTACAAGGGCGTCGAGCAGTTCCTGACCGCCCGCCGCTTGGTCGAAGCGGGCGTCGGGTGCGTCACCCTGAGCTACGGCGGGTGGGACACACACACCAGCAACTTCAAGGAACTCAAGCGGCAACTCCCGCAACTGGACCGCGGCATCGCCAACCTCATTTCCGACCTCCACGACCGCGGCATGGCCGACGACGTGGTGACGGTGGTGTGGGGCGAGTTCGGCCGCACCCCGAAGATCAACACGAGCGACGCCGGCCGCGACCACTGGTCGCCGGTGATGAGCGCGCTGGTCGCCGGCGGCGGGCTGAAGATGGGCCAGGCGGTCGGCGCGAGCAGCGCGAAGGGCGAGTACCCGAAGGACCGGCCGTACAAGGTGCCGCACCTGCTCAGCACCATCTACGGGGCGATGGGTATCGACGCTTCGTACACCTTCCCGAACGGCAGCGGCCGCCCGATGTACATCCTCGACGACCGCAACAAGGTCGAAGAACTGGTCTGACATCTGACTACGTCGAGTGAGGGCCGCTTGCAGCGTCGCGACCACTTCGCGACGCCGCAAGCGGCTTCTTCTGTTAGAATGGCCATCCCATGACCGTCGCGGCGTTCACCATCGGCTACGGCGGCCGCCGGCCGCCCGAGTTCGCCAAGTTGCTGGCCGATCGCGGCGTTCGGACCGTGATCGACGTGCGCCTCCGCCCGGACCGGGCGAGCATCGGGCTGTACGCGAAGGCGAAGGACGCAGCCAAAGGCATCGAGGGGCTGCTGACGACCGCCGGCGTCAGTTACGTGTCGCTGCCGGAACTCGGCAACCTGTTCCTCGGCTACGACGACTGGCCGGAGCGGTACGAGCGGTTCCTCGAACTGGCCGCCCCGGTGCTGTTCGACCGGTTCGACGCGGTGCCCGGCCCGGTGTGCCTCCTGTGTGCCGAACGGAAGCTCTGCGAGTGCCACCGCCGGCACATCGCCGCCCACCTCGAGCGCGCCCGCGGCTGGACGTTCACCCACATCGAATGACGGAGGACCGATGGCCGTTCGCATCGCGCTGGTCGGCGACTACAACCCGGCGGTCACCGCGCACCGGGCGATCCCCGCGGCGCTGGAGTTGGCCGCCCGACACCTCGGCGCGAGCGTCGAGCCGACCTGGATACACACCGCGACCGTCGGCCCGGACCCGGCCGCGCGGCTCGCCCCGTTCGCCGGCGCGTGGTGCGTCCCGGCCAGCCCGTACGCCGACACCGACGGCGCGCTCGCCGCCATCCGCTTCGCGCGCGAGCAGGGGCGGCCGTTCTTCGGCAGTTGCGGAGGGTTCCAGCACGCGCTGCTGGAGTACGCCCGCTCGGTGCTCGGCCTGTCGTCGGCCGCCCACGCCGAGACCGACCCGGCCGCCGCGACGCCGCTCATCGCCCCGCTGACGTGCTCGCTCGTCGAGCAGTCCGAAGCGGTGTCGCTGTCGGAGGGGAGCCGGCTCCGCGACTGGTACGACGCGGCCGAGGCGCTCGAAGGCTACCACTGCCGGTACGGGCTGAATCCGGCGTTCGAGGCGACGTTCGCCGACTCCGGGCTGCGCGTCGCCGCACGCGGCGCGGGCGGCGAGGTGCGGGCGGTGGAACTGACCGGCCACCCGTTTTTCGTCGCCACCCTTTTTCAGCCTGAGCGGTCGGCACTGCGGGGCGAGCGGCACCCGCTCGTCGCCGCGTTCGTTGCCGCGGCCGCCCGCTCGGTGCCGGAAGCTACTCGCCCGGGTGCTTGACGCCGTGGACGTTCCGCACCTTCTCCAGGTATTCGTTCATCGGTCGCATGGCTTTTACGTCCATCCCGCGAACGTTGTCCTCGTTCTGGTACATCGTCCGCAGCGACTGGAATAGCCCCGGGTCGCCGCCGGTGAACCCGGCCACCAGCGCCAGCCACCGCTCGGCCAGCGGCTTGGCCCGGGCGTCGTCCGGCGGGACGTTCGCGTCCATCGCGGCCTGAATGTCGGCGAACAGGTCGGCCCACATCTTCGGGGCGTCCTGAATGGCCTTCTCCATCTCCGGCCCGGCGGCGTTACGGCGGTCTTCGATCTGCTTGATCTGGTCCGGGGTGTAGTACTTCTCGATCATCGTCATCACCTCGATCGTTTCCAAGAACGTGTCCGGGGACACCGCGTCCGCGGCGTCGAGCGCGCCCGCGAGGGCTTCGAGCCGGTTGCCCAACTCGGCCAGTTCCGCCGCCTGCCGCCGCACCGCTTCGAGGTGCAGCCGGACGACCGCTCGCGGGTCGTAGTCGTCGCGGGTCATGTACTCCTTCACTTGTTCGAGGCTGAAGCCGAGTTGCTTCAGGCACAGAATCTGGTGAAGGCGGGTCACGTCCGCGGCGGTGTAGAGGCGGTGGCCGGAGCCGTGCGCCGACCCGTTGCGCCCGCCGGGCACGAGCAGCCCGATGGCGTCGTAGTGGTGGAGGGTGCGGACCGTCAGCCCGGTGCGCGCCGCCAGCTCGCCGACCTTCCACAGCCGCTCCGGCATGACGAAGTCCTCGCAGTCGCTCTCGACGCGGGAATGGTAGCCCCTGACGTAACGTGAGGTTCAAGGGGCAAAATGCAGAAATGTCGTTCTGCTTCTGTAGCCGGGGTCTGTGACCCCGGTGCTTGACGTGTGGTGTCGCTCCGGCCTTCACTCGAAAGGCCGGGGACAGAAGGCGATTGGCTCGCGCTCACTCCGCCGGCTTCACCTCGAACTTGCGGGCCACCGGCGTCGCCAGTTTGTACACGTCGGCCTGCATGGCGTCGATCTTGTCCATCCGCTTCTTCAGTTCGGCTCCCTTGCGCTCGGCGGCGACGTCGGCCAGCCAGTCCGGGGCGTTGAACATCACCACCCCGCGGAACCGCTGGTGGACCTGTTGGTTCTTGGCGGTGATCGCCTGCAGCACCTTGTTCCCCTGCTCCCACACCGGCCCGGCGGTGAGTGTGCCGAGGTTAACCCCCGCGGCCAACTCCTTCGCCGAGTACTTGCCGACCTGCGTGCCGTCGATGCTGACCGCGTAGTTGCCGTCCTTCAGCCCCTTCACCGTCAGTCCGTAGTAGTTGAGGTCTTTGAGTTCGTTCGTGTACGGCAGCATCGGCACCCAGTCCTTTTGCACCGGGAACGGGATGGCCTCGTCGGTGCGGGTGAACGACACGCCGGCGGCGTCGCCCTTCAGGTCGTCGAGCTTGCACCGAACCGACGATGTCGGCGGAACAACGAGGTTGTCCTTGATCACGATGTGAGCGTCGCTGACGACGGCCGGGGCGTGGAGGCCGGTGAGGATGGCGTGGGCCATCAGCAGTCCGCCGGGCGGCGAGGTGTGGAACCCGTCGTAGTACGGCACAGCCTTCTTCGCCGTCGGGTCGTCCACTTCCATCTTGTCGGTCGCGGCGCGGGTGATCGCGTACTGATCGACGAACGCGAACTTGTGCTTCTCGGCGAGTTCCTTGAGCGGCGCGTAGAACTGCTTCTGCGTCTCGACGTACTGCTTGCCGTTGCTCTTGTTGCGGCGGTCGACGGCGTTGGGCGACAGCAGCGCGACCCGCACGCCCGCCTTTTCGGCCATGTCGAGCATGGCCTCGGTCTTCTCGGCGAACCGCTTGCACGCGTCCGGGTTGAACGCCCCGTACCCGCCGTCGTTCATGCCGAAGTTGATGGTGACGGCGGTCGGCTTTTCGGCGAGGACGTGGTCCTTGAACCGCCCGGCCCCGCCGTTGGCGGTGTCGCCGCTGATCCCGGCGTTGAGGAACGTGAAGTTGCCCTTCGGCATGCGCGTCGTCAGGTAAAGTTCGATGTAATTCGAGTACTGGTACTGCTCGGTGATGCTGTCGCCGAGGAAGACGACGCGGTCGTTCGGCTTGAAGAAGAAGTCCTTCGGGTCGTCGGCGCGGCCGGCGGGGGCGACGAGCGCGACCGCGAGTGTGGCGAGTGCGAGCAAGCGGGTCATAGGAAGGCCTCGTGGGAGGGCGGACACGAGGCGGATTGTAACGCGGCGAGGGCGCGTTTGGTGCTTCGTTTTTGGTGATTTGTGCTCCGCGAACGTCTGCCCCGCTGCGGCCGGTAGGCGCTCCAAACACCAAAAACGAAACACCAAACACGATCCCGTCACACCTTCTTGAAGTCCGTCACCAACTCGAATGTCCCGTCGGGTAGCGGCACCTTCCGGTAATCGCCGAAGAGGTTCGGCGAGTCTTTTTGCAGCACATCAAGGATCGCGGTACTGAGCTTGCGGATCTCCGGCTCCGCGTGGCTCGACCCGCGCATCTCCAGAAAGTGCCGCAGCGCCCGGGCGTTGCCGGTGACGAAGATCTTCGTCTCGGTGGCGTTCGGCAGCACGCTCCGCGCCGCCTGCCGCGCCGCCTTCCGACGCGTCGTGCGGTCGGCGTTGGGCGGCAACATCGCGGCCGTCGCGGCGGCCGGGTCGGCGAGCTTCGCGTTGAGCAACTCGGCCAGCTTCGTGTACGCGGCGTGCGCGTGCTTGACCGCGTCGAGCCACACCGCGTGAAGCTCGGGGTCGTTGGCGATGACGTCCGGCTCGACGTACTCCGCGACCGACTCGTCCACGTACCGCTGGCTCAACTGACTGTATCCGAAGCCGGCGCGGTGCCGCACCAGCTCGTGCGTGAGCGACCGCGACACGCCGGTAATCAGCAGGTTCCACACCGCGTGTTCCAACACGCTCCCGTGGCCCACCTCTTTGATGTGGGTGAGGTACGCGGCGTTCCCGCCCGGCCGCGGTTTGGCGAAGCTCATGTAACAGTTGCCGGAGAAGTGTACCTTCCCGTCGCGCCGCACGTAGACCACGCCGTTCGCCGTCGTCACGCAGTACACTTTGCCCGCGTACTCGCGCTCGGTGATCTTCACGCGGTCGTTCAGGTGGATCGGCCGGCCGTGCTTTCGGGAGACCATGAACATCGGGTAGTTCGTCCCGCCGCTCATCGGGCGCACGGCCGATGACGCCCCGATCTTGCAGAGGATCTCTTGCGCCTGACCGGCCAGTGTGGTCGAGCACGTCACCAACACCTCGCGGCCGCTCTCGTAGACGTGACCGTCGGTGCGAACCAGGATGTTCCAGATCTCGAGCAGTTCGGCCGCGGGCAGTTCCAGCACCCAGTTCGGCAACCTCTTGTTCGGCGACCCGACGCCCGCGTTTTGGGCGAAGAACTGCATCCACTGGTGCCCGCCGTGGATCATCACCCGCGGGACGCCGTTTCGCTTATCGGTGTACAGGCCCCACCTCAGCCCGATCGTCGCGCACAGGCTCGTAACCTCCTCGACGTGATCGCCGTAGATGACGATCCCGCGGCCGGCGCCGTCCTGGTCGCGAACACTCCCCTCGGTCGCGTAGTAGGAGAGCAGTCGGGCCAGGGCAAGGATTCGGACCCGTTCGGTGATCCGAACGGCGGCCCGTGTCGTCGTCGCGACGCCGCAGCCGGACAGGAACTGGTTGCTGACCGTCTGCGAGAACTGCACCTCGGGCAGTTCGACGGCCTCGGGGATGACGCCCGACCAACCGCTCCCGGCCGACACGAGGCAGAACCGCCGCTCGCCGATGTCGGCCGTGCGGGCGAAGTCATATCGGCCGCCGCGCGGGTCGGCGTAGTCGTACGTCCCGAACTGCCGGTGCTCGGGGGTGACCGCGAACGAGATGTCGCGCCCGTCGGCGCACTTGAGCGGGCCGGTGTAGTCGTAAACCTGGTACGCCTCCGGCCGCTGCCACTCGAGCCGGCGCGACGCCGGGTTCAGCGTCATCACCCGCTCGGTGTGGTTCAGGTCGGCGAACCGCTTCCAGCCCTCGTCGGTCAGAATCTCGGTTTGCTCGTCGAAGCACACCCGGCCGGCCGTCTCGGTCAGCACCTCACCGGCCACCTCGCTGTCGCTCTCCCACGAAACGCCGTGGTCGGCGAGGAAGCGGTCCAACTCCGCCCCGTCGACCGTCTGGCGGCCGAGGACGTACACCGACGGGCTGGTGATGACGCGAATGCCGGTGTCCACAGCAGAAGCCGCGTTCGGGGTTGGCACGACCATGTGCAAGGCCCATCCGTGAGTTACGATGTAATCGTACTCATCGACCACGCCGGTTGTGCGAATTGAGCCGGACTTCTCATGCCCGCCTTCGACGTCTCCCCCGCTTCCCCCCACGAACTCCTGCCCGCGTGCCGGCTGCTGTTCCCCGACGGCCGCGCCGAACACTCCCGCGACCGCGTCCTGTCGGAGCCGAACGGCCGGTTGTTCGTCGCGCGGGCCGGCGGGAAGTTGCGCGCCGCGGCGCTCGTGCAGGCCCTTCCCGGCGCGCTGGGCGTCGCCCTGCCGCCGCGGGGGGACTCGGCCGACGCGACCGCCGCCGTGACCGCGGTCGCGTGCGCCTGGCTGCGCGAACGCGGCGTGAAGGTGTGCCAGGCGTTCGCCGCGGCCGGCGACGCTGCCGACATGGCCCCGCTCGCGCGCGCCGGGTTCGTCCACACGACGCAACTCGTGATGCTCCGACACGATCTGGCCCCCTCCACGCTCCCGCCGCTGCCGCGCGAGCGGTTCTGCTACTGTCCCGAGCGGCCGCCATTCACCGACGAGTTCCGCGGCGTCCTTCTGGCCACGCACGAAGGCTCGCTCGACTGCCCGGAACTGAACGCCAGCCGCACCCGCGACGAACTGCTCGCCGGGTTCGCGGAGCCGTCCCCGCTCGGCTCGTGGAACCTCGTCCGCCGCGATGGCGAGGCGGTTGGCATTGTGATTGGCACGGCCGACGCGGCGTCCAACGTCGCCGAACTGAGCTACTTCGGCGTGATCCCGGCCGAGCGCGGCCGCGGGGTCGCGTCCCGCTTGCTGTGCCAGTCCTTGCACGCCGCTTCCTCCGCCGGGTTCGCGGCCCTCACGGTGTCCGTTGACGCGCGGAACACGCCGGCGATGCGGCTCTACGCCCGGCACGGGTTCGCCGAGTACGACCGTCGCGGCGTGTGGCTGCTCACGCAATCTCGATAGCGAAAACTTTACTCCGATTCCCTTCAAGTGCGGTCCGGGCGGCGCGAGTTTGGCGCGCGCGCCCGGCCGCGCCACGATGCGCCTTCTGGCGCGGTTGCGGCGCGCACACCCGGCGCGCGTGACTCTGCCGGCCGCGCCACGCGCGTTCTTCACCGACCGCCGCCAACCGACCTTCGGCGCGATTGGCGCGGCGGCCGGCGCGCAGATATTGAAAGGACGCCTGACTCGCACACCGCGGAGCCTCCCACCGTGCCGCAGCGACTCGCCACGCTCGCCGTCGCGCCGCAACCCGCCGCCCCCGCCCCGGTCGGCCGCCCGGTCGCCCAGGCGATCGCGGACGCGGTCGCGGCCCGCGTCGGCGCCGCCCGGTTCGGGCTGTGGTTCGCCGGGCACGCCAAGTTCGTTCCGCTCGGCACCTCGGTCGTCGTCGCGGCCCGCAACGAGCACACCCGCGAGTGGCTCGAACACACCTTCGGCGCGGCCGTCCGCGAGGCGGTCGCCCAAGCCTGCGGCGAGGGCGTCGGCGTCCGGTGGGCCGTCGATGAGGAATTGCGGATTGCAAATTGCGGATTGCGGATTGAAGAAACCAAGACCGCGGAACCCGCGAAGTCGCCGGTTCTGTCTTCCAATCCACAATCCGCAATCCGCAATCCGCAATCGAAGAATCCGCAATCCGCAATCCCTCAGACCGACCTATTCGGCGACCCGGTCGCGCCGGCGAAACCGAAGCTGAAGCGGGCCAGTTCCGACGAGGTCGCGCTCGCCCGGCCGATGGCCGCCCAGAAGGCCGGCCGGCGGTGGAAGTCGCTCGCCGACTTCGTCGTCGGCACGTGCAACCGCGTCGCCCACGCGTCGGCGCTGAGCGTGGTCGAGGAACCCGGGCAGGGGGCGAACCCGCTCGTCGTCCACGGCCCGACCGGCACCGGCAAGACGCACCTGCTCGAAGGCATCTACGCCGGGCTGAAGCGCCAGAGCGACCAGCGGCCGGTGTACACCACCGCCGAGGAGTTCACGACGCGGTTCGTGCAGGCGTCGCGGCTCGGCAAGATGGGGCAGTTCCGGCGGCAGTTCCGCGAGTGCTCCACGCTGCTGCTCGACGACCTCCACTTCCTCGCCACCAAGAAGGCGACGCAGGAGGAGTTCCTGCACACCTTCGACGCCCTCATCGCCGACGGCCGGCAGGTGGTGGTGACAACCGACTGTCACCCGCGACTGGCCGACGAACTCATGCCGGAACTGGTGGACCGGCTGCTCGGCGGGGCGGTGTGGGGGCTCCTCCCGCCCGACCCGGACACGCGGCTCGAAATTCTGCGGAAGAAGTCTACTGGCGCGACGCCCGCGATCCCGGACGCGGTGCTCAAGTCGCTGGCGACGAGCCTCCGCGGCAACGTGCGCGAGCTGGAGGGCGCGGTGAACAGCGTCCGGCACTACGCGAAGGTGACCGGCCGCCCGGCCGACATGGCGACCGCCCGCGAGGCGCTCGGCGACCTGCTGCGGCACGCGGTCCGCACGGTCAGCGTCGCGGACGTGGACGCGGCCGTGTGCGGGGTGCTGCGGCTGGCGAGTGGCACGCTGCAATCGAAGTCGCGGGCGTGGACGGTGACGCACCCGCGGATGGTGGCGATCTACCTGTGCCGCAAGCACACCGCCGCGACCTACGGCGAGATCAGCAAGCACTTCGGGGCGAAGACGCACAGCACCGCGGTGGCCGCCGAGAAGAAGGTGCGGGCGTGGGTGGAGAAGAACGAGAGCGTGGCGATCGGCGACCGCAACTGGCCGGCGAAGGAACTGCTCGACCGCGTCGAGCGGGAACTGCAGCGGTGACCCCGTTCGCCTACGCCGGTCGCCAGATGGCATGAATCTGCACGGTGTCGTCGGCGGGAATGTCGAACAATACGGCGAGCGGGCGGGAAAACAGAATCCGCGTACCCTGCGAGCGCGACTCGCCCTCGTTATGCGGATCGCGTTGCAGCAGGAACGTGATGTCCGCGACCGCCCAGAGCAATAACTGGTCGTCGGTCGGAGGAGCCGAATTCCAGATCGCTCGCAGTTCGGCTCGGGCGGTGTCCGTCCACTCGATGCGATACATCACGCGCCCTTCTTCGGTAGACTCTTCAAATAACTGATGATTTCCTCGGTCGTGTACGTCGGCCCGGTCCGGTTCGCCAACCGACGCGCGATCTCTTCCTCGCTGATCGGCGGTTGCTTGTCGGCCTCTGTGATCGGCGTAATGATGCCGCACACCTTCCCGTTCCCGTCGCGCACGGTAATCGACACGTTGCCGTTCCGCAGGTGCGCGAGAATGGCTTCGTCAGTGATGGTGATCTGGAACATAACGTCCTCCGTTTGTCGATCAGGATTCTAATCGCTTTTTGGGTTGGCTTACAACCTCAGCCCAGCGGCGGCTCGCGGCGAATTGCGGCCGTCGGTGCGGGGCGCGGGGTCGCTTCCTTCTCCACACGCGGCGGCGCGAGCGGGGCCGGCGGCGGGGTGCGCGGCGCGGCCGGCGCGCGGCGGTCGTCGGCCCGGCGATACGCGACCGCGTACCGCACCACCACCACCGACGCCCGCAGCGCCACCTGCTCGTCCTCCGACGCGGTCAGCTTCTGCAAGCGGCGCAGCGCGTCGGCCTCCGCCTCGCGCACCGCGTCGGCCCACTCCCGCTCATACGCCGCGGCGAACAGCGGGTCGGCGGTCGCGGCTCGGCGGAGTGTGTCGGGGTCGCACCCGGCCGCCGCGGCGACCGCGTCCCACGACGCGCCGCGGGCACGCCGGTATGCCACGTCGGAGCGCAATTCAGCGGAAAGCGGGACGGGAACCGAAACCGGGGCGCACGCGGTCATGGCCCACCTCAAGATGTGCGGTGGCAATGTGAACTTCAGTACCTAGTGGTATTATTTACCGTATAGGCGGCGATGTCAACGGGTGTTCACAAGAAACTTCGGAAATGTCGCGGGCTACTTCTCGCGCCCCTTCAGCCGCTCCAGCGCCCGGTGCGCGGCCCGGGTGCGGAACGCGTCGATCTCGCCGCCGGCCAGCGCCTTCAGCAGCCCGCGGGCGTCGTCCGAGCCGAGCGCCTCCAGCAGTTCGACGGCCCGCGCGTCGGCGAGGCGGGATTCGTCGGTGTCGGCGGTGTCCGCGTCGGCCGGCTTGAGTTTCAGCGCCGCCAGCTTGACCGCCGCGGCCGGCTCGCGGGCCAGTCGCGACATCGCCAGATACGCCGCCCGCGCGTCGCCGGTCGTCAGCGTACCCCACAGCTTCGCGGCGCTCGTCTCGACCTTCAGCGCGTCCGGCAGCGGGCAACTCGTCAGCGTCACGTCCCACACCAAAATCGTGTGGTCGAAACCGGCCGTCAGCAGCCGCGTGCCGTCCGGTGTGAACCCGAGTACGTCGGCGCTTCCGCGATGACCCGACAGCACCCGCCGCGTGCCGCCGGTCGCCGCTTCCACAAGCTCGATCGTGCCGCCGTCGCCGGCGCGGGCCGTCGTGCGGCCGTCGGGCGTTTGGGGTGCGAGTCGCGGCGCGGCGGGCTTCGCGTCGGTGTCGCGGGCGTCGCCGGTGCGCGTGTCCCAGCGGGTTGAGTCGGAGTCGGCGAACACGGCGGCGCTGTCCGCGGTGAACCCGGGGGATGTGAGCCGCCGAAGCTCTTTCCGCTCGAACCGCTTCGCCCCGCCGGGCCAGTCCCACACCTCGAGCACGCCCCGGTCGGCCGACCACGTCAGCAGCGACTTGCCGTCCGGCGCGAAGCGGGCGTCGCGCGGGCCGAGCTTCGCCAACTCGCCCGGCAGCGGGGTTTCGAGCGTCGTGACGAGGTCGCGCGCCAGCAACCGCTCACTCGTGCTGAACAGGACCGCGGTGCCGTCCGGGGTGAGAGCCGGGGTCGCGGTCACGCCGGGGAGGGCGCGCAACTCCTTGCCGGTACTCAAGTCCCACAGCCGGACGGTGTCGTCCGACGCCCACGTCAGCACCCGCTTGCCGTCCGGAGAGAGTTCGGCGTGGTGAACCGGTGCGGTGTGGCCGTTCGGCGTGAGCTTCGGGCGGAAGCTCTCGGCGTTCCACAGCCGGACGAGACCGAACGTGTCGGCGGTGGCGACGGTCGCGCCGTCGGCCGACACCGCGAGCGCGGTCAGTTCGTGCGCGTGTCCTTCGAGCCGGCCCAAGTGCGTGCCGACGAGCGCGTCGAAGACGACCGCGTGCCGACCGGCCGCGGCCGCGACCGCATCGCCGGTCGGGTAGAAGGCGTGCGGGCCGCTGTCGCGCGCCCCGGGGCGGTTCCGCGGCTTGGCGGCCGGCCCGTAGGGGAGGCGGAGCAACTCGCGCCGCTTGACCGGCGCGCCGACCTCGCAGCGGTCGAAGCCCCATTCCGATTCGCCCGCCGCGTGCATCACGACCGCCCGACCGTCCGGGGTGAGCATCAGCCGGTTGGTGATGCGGTCCGGTTCGCCGCGGCCGAGCCTTGGTGACGGCCCGGCCGGGCTTGAGACACGCACCGGCTTGCCCGGGGTGCCGTCGGCCGCCCACACGGTCGCCACGAAGTCCGCGGCCGGCGGGCTGTCCGACTCCGCCAACTTGCGGAAGGTGACGACCGTGCGGCCGTCGGCCGAGATGCGGAGCGCGCCGGCCCCTTCCGCCCCGAGGTCGAGTGTGGCGACGCGGTCGAGCTTCGCGGACGCCGCGGCCGGCTTCAGCGCGAACACGTGTACCGCGTGCTTGCCCTTCCCGGCCCACAGCGCCGCCAACCGGGTTCCGTCGGCGCTGAACTGGAAGTCGCGGTACTCGGTTTCGTGGTCCGCCGCGGTGTCGTGATTCTTCCGCCCCTCGTCGATGACCGGCAGCGGGTGCGGCGGTGGGGCGGCGTTCGGGTCGGTGAAGTCCCACACCTGAAAGTCGTCGGCGACTACCCGCGAGTACTTCCCCTTCGCGGCCGGTTCGGCGCGGCGGGCGACGGCGAACGCGCCTTGCTTCCCCCACACAAAGCCGCGGAACAGCTCGTCGCTGACGCGGTGCTCGTGCAGGCGCTTCCCGGCGGCGTCCCACACGGTCAGCACGCAGGTTCCCTTTTCGAGGTGGGCGGTGGCGAACCGCTTGCCGTCCGGGCTGAGGGCGAGGTGTTCGACGGGGCCGCCGGTGCGGGCGCGGTCGGACCCGAGCCGCGCGACCGCCCCGGGCGGCAGGTCGGCCGCAACCGCCGGCGCGGACAGCAGAACGAGCAGGAGCGTGGCGCGCGACATCGCATTCCCTCGCGAGGCGGCCGGCATGGTACCCGAACGCGGGCGGGCGATGCGAGGCGAACTCTTGCGGCCGCGGGTGAGGTCGGGTAAGCTGCGGCGGACGTCGGGCGGGTGACCGCGTTTAGCTCGGGAGTTTCTCCCAGGCCGATGTTGCGTCGGCCGAGCGAATCGCATCCCACCCGCCGCGGGGACGGCTGTTCCAGCACCGCTGTCGACAAGTCGGCCTTGTCGCGCCGAGCGGTCTGGAACAACCTCGCGAATCGCGGTTCCGCTCGCCGCGACAAGGCCGACTTGTCGGCGGTGCCGTGAGCCGTCCGCGCCACAGGTGAAGTGGTAGACCGGCACCCGCCCGACGTCATTTCTCGTCCGGCTCGACCGCCCGCGGCGGCGGGGCGACCTCGCGCACGACCGGGCGCGGCGGCGGGGCCGTCGGCCGCTCCGGCAGCAACTGCCACAGCGGCGGGAGCGTGCCGTTCGGCCAGGCCATTCCGCCGCCCGGACCCTTCGCCTTCGCGTCGTTCATCTTCTTCACCAGCGCCTGCAACTCCTCATACTGCTTGAGTTGCGCCGCGGGGTCGTGGAACTGCGAGTACTTCTTCCAGTCGAACGGCTGCATCTCCGGCGCTTTGAACGCCGGCATCTGAATCGGCTGCGGGGTCGAGTACTTCGGCGAATCGTTCGCGTTCCGCCGGGTGACGGCCAGCAGCGTCGAGCCCATCACGATCATGACCCACACGAGGCCCCACCACCCAGAGTTGTCGCGACCGCCGGCGGTGTCTGAGTTGGGCCAATTCACCGGCGGGATCGGCCGGGGCAGCGGCGGAATAACGATCGGCGGCGGGGGCGGCGCGGCCGGCGTCAGCGGCGTCGTCTGGAGGACGCGAAGTAACCCGGCGCGCATCGCCCCGAACTCGACGTGCCGGCTGTTCAAATGGTCGATCTTGTCTTTCAGCACCGCGAAGCGGACTTCCGCCGCGTAATCCGGTGCCCACGCCCACCGGTCGGTGCCGAATTGGATGTACCGCAGGCTGCGGAACGACTCGTTGAGCGCGACCGCCTCCAGCACCCCCGGGAACGGCCCGCTGTTCAGCACCAGCGTTTCCACGTTGTCGAACCGGCCGTGCCGGAGGAAGTCGAAGGTCGATGTGCGGTGGAACGACACCTTCAGCCACCCGACCCGCTGCAGCGCCGGGCTTTGGGCGACCTCGGCCAGCAGGTCGGCGTACTGCCCGGTGTCGCGGAGCGGGTGGTTCAGCCAGTCGGGCGCGTACAGGTGGACGTCCCACAGCGGCGCGGCGTCGAACGGGTCGTCTTCGGGCACGTAGCGGCGCACCGGGCTGTGCAGTGGCAGCGGCTGGAACGGCCAGTAGGTGCCCAGCATCGGCCGCAGCCGCAGGAAGTGCTGCGGGGTGAGCGCGCGGTGCGGGCGGAGGAACCCGCGGTCGAACGGGGCCGACGACTCCAGCGGCGAGAACGCCCCCCGCCACTTCCGGCTGTGATGGAACAGCAACCGCCGCTCGCGGGCGCCCGGGTCTGGCCCGCGACCGGGCGTCAGCCAGCCGATTGCCGTCCGGCGGGCCGTCACGCACTGGAGGCGGATGAATTCGGCCCGCGCGCGCTCCCCGGCCGGGTGCGGCAGGGTGTCGGCGTGCTCGTCGAGCCAGTCGGCGTACGCCAGCCGCACCGCGTCGTCGTGCGGGGCGGCCATGATCGCACGGTATAACGCCCGCTCTTCCATAACCCCTCGCACCTTGCTTCGCTGCGCGTGCGCGGTATCTCAACCACCCACGTTAACACAGATGGAGTCTGACCGTGCGTACCCTCATCACCGGCGGAGCCGGGTTCATCGGCTCCCACCTCTGCGAGCGGTTCCTGGCCGAAGGGCACGACGTCGTCGCCGTCGACAACATGATCACCGGCGACCTCTCGAACCTCGACCACCTCCGCACCAACCCGCGGTTCAAGTTCATCGGGCACGACGTCTCGAACCCGCTGAAGGTGAAGGACAAGCTCGACGTCGTCCTCCACTTCGCCAGCCCGGCCAGCCCGGTCGATTACCTCGAACACCCGATCCCGACGCTGAAGGTCGGCGCGCTGGGCACCCACAACACGCTCGGGCTGGCCAAGGCGCACGGGGCGAAATACCTGCTGGCCAGCACCAGCGAGGTGTACGGCGACCCGCTCGAGCACCCGCAGAAGGAGACGTACTGGGGTAACGTAAATTGCGTCGGCTATCGCGGGTGCTACGACGAGGCCAAGCGGTTCGCCGAGTCGATCGTGATGGCCTACCACCGCGTCCACAAGCTCGATACGAAGATCATCCGCATTTTTAACACCTACGGCGAGCGGATGCGGCTCAACGACGGCCGCGTGCTGCCCAACTTCATGTACCAAGCCCTGATGGGCCAGCCCCTGACCGTATACGGCGACGGGAAGCAGACGCGGAGCTTTCAGTACGTGTCCGACCTCGTCGAAGGCATCTGGCGGCTGTTGCAGACCGACTACCACGAGCCGGTGAACCTGGGCAACCCGGCGGAGATCACCATCCTGGAGTTCGCCCAGGAAATCCTGAAGCTGAGCGGGTCGAAGAGCCAGATCGAGTACCGGCCGCTGCCGCAGGACGACCCGAAGGTGCGTCAGCCCGACATCACGCTGGCGAAGAAGCTGCTCGGGTGGGAGCCGAAGGTCGGCCGCGACGACGGCCTCCGCCGGACGCTCGACTTCTTCACGCGGAAGCTCGGGAAATAGCTGGAAGTGCTGAGTGCTCAGTGCTGAGTGCTGAGAGAAGGCAGGAGGCGCAAAGGCATTTCCGCCTTCTCTCAGCACTCAGCACTGAGCACTCAGCACTCATCGGTGGCACTTTTTTGCCCGTTCGCGCTTGACGCGAGGCCGCTTGTGCCCTCCTAATAAGCAGAAGACGTCACCGCCGCCGCACCGGGCGCAGCAACACCGCCGCGGCGGCCGCGGGCCGCGGCTTCGCAGAATTTTGGCGGAACTGAACCGCCGGCCCGTGCGTCCAACGAGTACACGTGCCCGCGGCTCGACGGTGACCTCGACCTTCGCACCGACATTCCCAGGATTCGCAGCATGACTCGCTCGTCGCGGTTCCTCCCCGCCGCCCGGTTCCTGTTCGCCGCCGGCATGGCCCTGGCCGTCACCCTGCTGTTCGCCAACGTCGCCGGGGCCGCCGAGGAGGGCGGCGAAGGGCAGGCGGCCAGCGGCGGCAACCTCGTCCTGTTCATGATCAAGTCGCTCGGCTGGGTGTTCGGCCCGCTGCTGCTGGCCATCTCGGTCGCCATGCTCGCGCTGGTCGTGCTTCTGGCGCTGGACCTCCGCATGACGTCGGCCATCCCGCCGGGGTTCGTGGACGAGTTCACCGACACCGTCAACAAGCGGAAGTTCAAGGAGGCGTTCGACATGGCGCGGAACGACCCGTCGTTCCTCGGCCAGGTGCTGACCGCCGGGATGAGCCGCCTCCAGTACGGCATCGAGGACGCCCGCGAGGCCGCGATGAACACCCTCGAGAGCATCAAGAGCGACAAGGAGCAGAAGAACAACTACACGGCCGTGATCGCGACGCTCGGGCCGATGCTCGGGCTGGTCGGCACCGTGTACGGGATGATCCAGTCGTTCTCGGTGCTGGCGACCGCCACGCAGGTGAACCCGTCGAAGCTGGCCGACGGCATCTCGCACGCGCTGTGCGTGACGCTGTTCGGGGTCGCGGTGTCGTGCCCGGCCATCTTCTTCAACGCCTTCTACCGCAACCGCATCACCCGCGTGTGCATGGACGTCGGGCACATCGCCGACGACCTGCTCACCCAGATGTACCACAACTCGAAGAAGGGGCCGGGCGGCCCCGGCGTGCCGGGCACCACCGCCGGCGCCCCGTCGGCCACCGGCACCGCCGCCGTGCCCCCGGGCGCCCAGCGCTAACGCGGTGAGGAGTGAGGGGTGAGGAGTGAGGAGATAAGACCCTCACCCCGGCCTCTTGACTCCTCACCCCTCACCCCTCACTCCTCACTGACGGCAAGCCATGAGCCACGGCGCGAGCGACAAGTGCGAGCCGAACTTCACCCCCCTGCTCGACCTCGTCTTGCAGTTGGTGATGTTCTTCATGCTCTGCGCCAACTTCGTCATGGACCAGACGAGCGTCGAGATCAAGTTGCCGGCGGCGATCGCCGCCAAGGCGCTCAGCGACAAGGAAGACTACGTCATCTTCCTGAACGTGAACGACCAGGGGAAGGTGATCCTGGCCCCGACCGACCAGTACAAGGACTCCGAGGGCAAGATCACCGACACGCTCGACAACGCCGAGCAGGTGCGGCTGTTCCTGACCCGCCGGGCGAAGGAGGACATCGCCGCCGCCGGCCCGGCCAACAAGGACAAGCCGCCGCGGTCGGTCATCATCCTCCGCGTCCACAAGGAGTGCTCGTTCGAGAAGACCTACGCCATCATGAAGGCGTGCCGCCAGGCCGGCTACCTGAAGGTGCAACTGCGGGCGATCCGCAGTAACGAAGCTTAGAAAAGTGCTGAGTGCTGAGTGCTCAGTGCTCAGTACCCGGCCCGAACGGTCGAACGCAACTGCGCGGTTCTCAGCACCCAGCACCCAGCACTCAGCACTTATGTTAAGACACAACAAGCACCGCGCCGGGACCGACTTCGTCGAGCCGGACCTGCCCATCACCCCGATGCTGGACATGAGCTTCCAACTGCTCGCGTTCTTCATCATGACGTTCAAGCCGGCCCCGACCGAAGGGCAGATCGCGCTGACGCTGCCTAAAGAAGAGGGCGGGCCGAGTAACATGGCGATCCCCAGCCCGGCCGACGAGAACAAGCCCAAGCACTACATCATCCGCGTCGCCGCCACCGACACCGGCACCATCCAGCAGATGACCGTGTTCGAGGAGGGGGCCGCCAACACCGACGGCGACTCGCTCGGGCCGGACGTGGCCAAGTTCCACGCCAAGCTGGCCTCGCTCGACGCCCAACTGAAGCGCGAGGGTAAGCCCGGCAAGGTCACGCTCGAACTCGGCGAGAAGTTGCTCCAAGAGTACGTCGTCCAACTGGTCGATCAGGGCATCCGCGCCGGGTTCAACGACATCTCCCCGGTCCCCATCGACCCGAAGAAGCGCTGAGCCGGAAGAACCCACCCCCAACCCCTCCCTGCAGGGAGGGGGGCTTCGGCACCTTTAGACTTCGTAGACGTTGACGTCGTGTCGAGGCGCAAAGCCCCTCCCTGCAGGGAGGGGTTGGGGTGGGTTCTTCGGCGTCGCACAACCTCGGCAGAGGACGCTTGCATGTCCCTACGCGACCGCCCCGGCCCCGACCGCGTCGAGCCGGACCTGCCCATCACCCCGATGCTGGACATGAGCTTCCAACTGCTCGCGTTCTTCATCCTCACCTTCCGCCCGTCGCCGACCGAAGGGCAGATCGCCCTGGCGCTGCCCAAAGAGGACGGCAACCCGGCCGGGCGGCAACTGGTTGACGTCAACCGCGAGCCGCCGGCCCGGCTCGTCGCCCGCGTCACCGCCGCACCCAACGGCACCATCGGCGGCATCACCCTGGGCGAGGAAGGCGCCGTCACGCCCAAAGACTTGGGGCCGCGGGTCGAGGCGCTCCGCGACGAACTTCAAACGGCCGCCCGTTCCGACGGCCGGCCCGCGCGGCTCGTCCTCGAACTGGACGAGACGCTCATTCAGGAGTGCGTCGTACAGTTGGTGGACACCGGGACGCGGGCCGGCTTCGCGGAGCTGTCGCCGGTGCCGCTGGACCGCCGGCGGCGGTGAGGGCGGGCCGGAAGTCGTTGCGGCGTCTCGGACTTCCGCCGTTGACCGGGGCCGCGCGGCGCGGGAAAATGGGCCGGAACGCAGAAACCGGCGCGGAACTCGGAACTTCGGTCGGTGTTCGGCGTCGAATGAGTGTTGGAGGGCCTCGCATGTCTGCTTCGGTCGCCACCCGCCGCCTCGCCCGCCGAACCGCGCGACTCGCGCTGGTTGTGTGCGCGCTGACCGGCGGGGCGCTGGCGGCCGACGAGCCGGCCAAGCAGCCGACCGACCCGAACGCCGTCAAGAAGCTCGACGCCAAGGCGCCGCTCCCGGCCGACCGGCCCGGCCGGGCCGCGCACGACAAGTTCGCGGTCCCAGGCCAGGACCGCGCGATGTTCGCCAAGATCGAGGACTTCAAGCCGGTCGCCGCACAGGACCAGAACCGGGCCGAGTACGACGCGTGGTGCGAGGTCGTCAGCCACGCCACGAAGTTCTCCGCGGCCGAACTGGAGGCGCACGCGGCCCGCGACATCACGGTAATTGAGCTTCGCAAGTCGCTCCGCTCGACCTTCCGCACCGAACTGGTGCGGTTCGACGGGCAGGTGGTGTGCGCCCGCCGGCTCGACGCCCCGAAGTTCTTCCTCGACAACCCGGACTCGGGCCTCAAGGAACTGTACGAGGTGCGGCTGATCCCCGACGGGGCGTCGCCGCTCGAGCCGATCTCGGTGGTGTTCACCGAACTCCCCGCGGCGCTGGCGGCCGTCAAAGACAAGCCGATGCGCATGGACGACAAGGGCGAGAGCCTGGGCGTGGGCGAGTGGGTGGCGTTCGACGACAAGGACGGCAAGTACGCGGGGCCGAAGGTGTGGGCGTCGGCCGCCGGGTACTACTTCAAGCTGATGAGCGTGCCGGGCGAGGAGGCCAACTCGGTGGTGTCCGTCCCGGTGCTGATCGGCAAGAGCGTGACGCCGCTCGCCGGCCCGCCCGCCCCGACCGGCGCCGACCCGACGGCGATCGACACGAAGTTGCGGATCTGGAAGCACATCAAGGACGAGGCCCCGCTGTTCCACGACCTCGAAACGCAGATGGAACTGGCCGCGTACACCCGCGTGCTGATCCACGCCAACCGGTTCACCCCCGAGCAGATCGAGGAGCGCGCTGATAAAGAGGTGAAGTTCGCCTCCCTGTTCCTGGACACGCGGGCGACGTACCGGTTGCGGGCGGTGCGGTTCGAGGGCCGGCTGATCGCGCTGAGCAAGAAGGAGCCGAACGCCGAGATGAAGGCGGCCGGCATCGGGCAGGTGTTCGAGGGGTGGCTGGTGCCGGCCAACGAGCCGCGCGGCAACCCGGTGCGGATCGACTTCACCGAGCCGCTCGACGGCGTGCCGGTGGGCGGCCGGGTGAACAAGTGGGTGTCGTTCGGCGGCTTCTCGTTCAAGAAGATGCTCTACGAGTCGGCCGAGGCGGACCCGAACAAGCCGGGCAAGAACCTGTTCAAGTTCGCCCCGCTGCTGCTGGGCAAAAGCCCGATCGCCCGCCGCGACCCGGACGCCCCCGACAACGTGACGTGGCCGACGTTCGTGCTGTGGGCGATCGCCGGCGGGGTGGCGCTGATCGCGTCGGCCGGGGTGCTGACGTGGTACTACCGCGGCGGGGACCGGCAGGCGAAAAGGGAAATGGACGCCGTCCGCGGCAAGAACCCGTTCGACGCGGCCGGCGGCCCGGGCGCGACGAACACGACGAACCCGCCCGACGGCCCGGTGCGGCCGTCGGGCGAGTGGTGAGACAACGACCGGATCAGTGTGGTTGACCGAAAACGCCGCGCCGCCCCGCTGCCGGGGCGCCCGCGGCCAACCCGGAGGAGTGACCCGTGAGCGACAGAACTGCCCCGCCCGGCGCGAACGGCAAACCGGGCGCCGCCGTCATCCGGCGGACGGAGGCGGCCGAAGAGACCTCGCAAGAGCGCCTCATCAAGAAGCACGTCCCGGCGTGGGTCGTCAGCGGCGCGGTCCACGTGGCCGTGATCGCGCTGATGATCCTCCTGCTCGGCTCGCGCGTGGCCGTCACCAAGCCGCCCGAGAAGGTGCTGACGACGACCGCCGAGAAGACCGAGGAGCAAGAAGACAAGGACCTGACCAACGAAGACCCCGGGCTGGACTCGAAGATCGAGGCGTCGCTGCCGGAACTCGACCGCCTGGCCGAGAAGACGGTGGACGCGGTCGTGACCAACGACACCCTGGGCGTGCCGAACGTCGAGGCGAACGACACGGTCGCGCAGGCGCTGCCGGGGGCGATCTCCGTCGAGGCCACCGGCGGCGTGACCGGGACCGAGGGGGTCGCCATCATGGGGGCCGGCGGCGCGAACGGCTCGGGCACCGCGAGCTTCCCGGGCCGCAGCGGCGCGACCAAGTCGAAGCTGATCCGCGAGGGCGGCGGCAACGAGGCGAGCGAGCGGGCGGTGGCGATGGGGCTGGCGTGGCTGGCCAAGCAGCAGAAGCAGGACGGCGGGTGGGAGTACGACCAGGGCGCCAAGGAGGAGCGGATCGCGGCGACCGGGATGGCGCTGCTGCCGTTCCTGGCCGCCGGCTGCACCCACAAGCCGGGCGGGGACGCCACCCAGAACAAGTACAAGGACGTGGTCAACAAGGGGCTGGAGTTCCTCAAGCGGCACTGCCCGCCGAGCGGCCCGACCGCCGGCCGCATGACCACCAACATGTACGCCCAGGCGATCGGCACCATCCCGATGTGCGAGGCGTACGGGATGACCAAGGACGGGGCGCTGCTGCCGCACGCCCAGGCCGCCATCAACTTCATCCAGAAGGCCCAGGGGCCGAACGGGAGTTGGGGCTACTCGCCCAACACCAACGGCGACACGTCGATCGTCGGCTGGCAGATCCAGGCGCTGAAGGCGGCCCAACTGTCCAAGGGGATGGTGGTCAACGAGGCGGTCATCAAGAAGGCGAACGAGTTCCTCGAGTTCGCGTCGGGCGGCGGCTCGCGGAAGTCGGCGTTCGGGTATCAGGACGCGACCGGCGCCCGGCCGGGCACCGCGCTGACCGCGGTCGGCCTGCTGAGCCGGTACTACGTCGGCGGGTGGGGTCCGAACCACCCGGGCATGACCGACGGGGTGGCGGGGCTGGTGAAGCACCCGCCGGCGGGCAAGGGTGAAGTCCGCGACATGTACTACTACTACTACGCGACGCAGGTGGTCCACTTCTACGACGGCGAGGAGTGGAAGACGTGGAACGAGGGGCCGAAGGGGGCCGACGGGGTGCGCAAGGGCGGGATGCGGGACTGGCTGGTGAACACGCAGGTCAAGAAGGACGGGGCCAACCACGGGAGCTGGGACCCGGAGCAGGGCTGGTTCGGGTCGAGCTGCGGCCGGCTCGGCACCACCGCCATGGTCCTGCTGACGCTCGAAGTGTACTACCGCCACCTGCCGCTCTACAAGCGCGGCGCCGACGGCGGCGGGGCCAAGATCCTGGAAGACAAGTAACCCCTCAGTGCTGAGTGCTGAGTAGAAACCAGAGGGCCGCGGGTGTTTGCCCGCGGCCTTCGTCGTTTGACTCAGCACTCAGCACTCAGCCCGGTCAGGCGCTCGGCTCTTCGAGGTAGGTGTAGCCTTCGAGTCCGGCCTCGTAGAAGCGGAGGAACCCGCGGGCCTCGCTCGCGGTGATCCGGCCGTGCTTCACCGCCTTCTCCACGTCCTTCCGCACGCGGTCGGTCAGCTTCTCGGCGCTGTATTGCACGTAGTTCAAGACCTCGGTCACCGTGTCGCCCTTCACCACCGAGTCGATCGACGGGGTGCCGTCGTCCTCGATCGACACGTGGACCGCGTTCGTGTCGCCGAACAGGTTGTGGAGGTCGCCCAGGATCTCTTGGTACGCGCCGAGCAGGAACCCGCCGAGGTAGTACGGCTCGTCCGGGATGTGCGGGTGCAGTTCGAGGGTGCTGCGGACGTCGCGGAGGTCGATGAACTGGTCGATCTTGCCGTCGGAGTCGCAGGTGATGTCGCCGAGTACCGCCCGGCGGGTCGGCGGCTCGTTCAGCCGGTGGATCGGCATGAGCGGGAACAGTTGCTTGATGGCCCACGCGTCCGGCATGCTCTGGAACACCGAGAAGTTGCAGAAGTAGGTGTCCGAGAGCATGTTGTCGAGGCCGTTCAGCTCCTCCGGCACGTAGTCCATGTCGCGGACGAGCCGCTGCAGCTTCCGCCCGAACGCCCAGAACAGCCGCTCGGCCAGCGCCCGCAGCTCGATGGACAGGTGCCCGAGGTTGAACAGCGTGAGCGTCTTCTCCATCTGATCGACGGCGTCGTGGTAATACTCCAAGAAGTTCTTCTTGTTCAGTTCCTTGAAGTTCGAGAACAGGTCTCGAATGGGTTCGGGGGCGTCTTCGGGCAGCGAGTCCGGGGCGGTACACTTGTCGAAGTCGCTCGTGCCCAGCACGTCGAAGATGAGCACCGAGTGGTAGGCGACGACCGCCCGCCCGCTCTCGCTGATGATCGCCGGGTGCGGCACTCCTGCTTCATCGCACACGGACTTGATGCGGTACACCACGTCGTTGGCGTATTCTTGCAGGGTGTAGTTGGTGCTGGACTCGAACGCGGTTTGCGAGCCGTCGTAGTCGATGCCCAGCCCGCCGCCGACGTCGATGTACTTCAGCCCGGCGCCGAGCCGGTACAGTTCGACGTAGATGCGGGCGGCCTCGGACAGCGCGTCCTTCACCTTGCGGATGTCCGACACCTGCGAGCCCATGTGGAAGTGGGTCATCTGCAGGCAGTCGCCCAAATCCTTCGACTTGAGGTACTCGTAGGCTTCGAGGACTTCCGTCAGGGTCAGGCCGAACTTGGAGCGGTAGCCGGCGGAGCCGCGCCACCGTCCCGAGCCGCGGCTGGCGAGCTTCACCCGCACCCCGATCGGCTGCTTGACCCCGAGTTCCTCCATGTACTTGACGAGCAGCTCGAGTTCGGTGAACTTCTCGACCACCGGGATGATGTTCTTGCCGATCTTCCGCGCCATCACCACCATGCGGATGAACTCGTCGTCCTTGAACCCGTTGCAGATGATGGGCGTGTCCACGCCGTTGGTCAGCGCGAGCACCGCGAGCAGTTCGGGCTTGCTGCCGGCTTCGAGGCCGAAGTTGTGGCCCTTGCCGAAGCTGAGCACCTCCTCGACGACGTGCCGCTGCTGGTTCACCTTGATCGGGTACACGCAGTGATACTCGCCGGTGTAGCCGTATTCATTGCGCGACCGCTCGAACGCGCCGGCGATCTCGGCGATGCGGTGCTGGAGGATGTCCGTGAAGCGGAGGAGCAGCGGCGGCTGGATGCCGCGGGCGCGGATCTGATCGACCAGCTCTTTCAGGTCGATGGCCCGTTCGGGGTCTTTGCCCGGGTGGACGGTAACGTGCCCCTGCTTGTTGATGCCGAAGTAGCCTTTGCCCCAGTTCTTGACGCCGTAGGTCTCGAACGCGTCGTGGAGCTTCCAGGTGGGGAGGTCGGAGGTGTCGGGACCGCGACGGTCGAGGGTCTTGCCCATCAGGGTGTGGCCTTTCCCGCGTCGAGCGGGGAGTGAGGGAGCGATCGCGCGACGGCGCGATCGTTCCATCTTACGCCGCGCGCCGCGGGGTGCAACGGCACCTTGCGTGTGGAAACCGTTAGTTCGGAGCGGCGCCAACGAACCACGGTAGCTAAAATAACGTCGGAGGTGTCGTCATGCCGCTCGCGCCGTCCGTCATCCACTCCGACCCCGACATCATGGGCGGGACGCCCGTGTTCGTCGGCACCCGCGTCCCGGTCCGCACCCTGCTCGACTACCTCGCCGCCGGCGACACGCTGGCCGAATTCCTCGACCACTTCCCGACCGTTACTCGTGAGCAGGCGGTCGCCGCGCTCGGCTACGCCACCGATTTGTTGGTGAGCCATGCGCGTCCTGCTTGATGAGTGCGTCCCGCGACCGCTCCGCCGGGAGTTCCCGGGCCACGACGTGCGGACCATTCGGGAGATGGGCTGGGCCGGCAAGAAGAACGGCGAGTTGCTGGCGCTGATGGCCGCAGCCGGGTTCGAGGTGCTACTGACAGTCGATCGCGGCTTACAGCGCCAACAGAACTTGGCCGCCGCCGGGGTGGCCGTGGTCGTCATGGTGGCGGCCAGCAACCGGCTGCCCGACTTGATTCCGGTCGTACCGGCGGTCGAATCCGCGCTGGTGATTATCAAGCCGGGCGATGCCGTCGAGGTCCGGGCTTGAGTACCAGAGCACAGAACCTCAGAGGACAGAGGACAGGTAGCAGAAAACGAGGTCGTTTCGTTTCCTCTGGCTCTGTTCTCTGATTCTGACTCTCGCGCGGCGTCACTCGGCCGGGAACATCGACCGCAGCAGGCGGGCCGACAGGTCGAACTCGGGGGTGAACGCCAGCTCGAACGCGGCCACCGAACTGGCGCGAATCTCCATCGACTTCACCGCCCCCACCTCGTGCCCGTCGATGTACCCGCGCAGGGGCCGCTTGCTGTTCACCCCCGGCTCGTACTCGCCCGGGGCGTCCTTCTTCGGGATCAGGCTCGTCAGCTTCACCCGGGCCGACTCGGTCAGCGAGATCGGCCGCCAGAACCGCGGCAGGAACACGTTCGACCCGGCCAGGGTGAGCACCGGGGCGGTCAGCGGCACCGGCGTCGCGCCCATCGCCCGGGCGTACGAGCTCGCGCCCGCCGGGGTTGACACCAGCAGCCCGTCGCCCACCACCCGCGACACCTGCGGGCGGCCGTCCACGTCCAGCCGCAGCCACGCCGCCTGCCCGCTCGCCCGCTCCACCCACGCGTCGCCGCACGCCAGCCCCTGCACCCGGTCGAGGTTGGCCAGTTCCGTGTCCACCCGCAGCATCGGCAGCCGGTACAGCACCAGCTCCGAGTCGTCCAGCTCCGCCGGCAGCGACTCGTTCATCAGGAACCCGAGCGTGCCGGCGTTCAGCCCGACGAACGGCAGCCGCAGCCGCCAGTGCTCGCGGATCGCCTGCAGCATCGTCCCGTCGCCGCCGAGCACCAGGATGTGCGTCGGGTCGCTGCTCTCGTACCGCTTGTACTTCTCCGCGTACCGCCGGGCCTTCTCGTTCCGCTCGTCGTACACGAACTTCAGCCGGGTGTTGGACAGCTTGACGCGGGTCTCGCGGGGCGACGGCTTGCCGGAGAACAGCCCGTACCGGCGGATGTAGGAATCGACCCCCTCCGGCACGTCCGGCCGGGCGTTCCCGCCCTGGAACACCCGGGTGCGGATGTCGGCCGTCGGGACGTGGCCGTCGGCGACCACCAGTTGGTGCCGGGGCGGCAGGTCGCGGGCGTCCGGGGCGGCCTCGTCGCGGTGCAGGACGACGAACCGCCCGCTCTTCCACATGTCCTCGCCGCACTCCCACTTGGTCTGCACCCACGACTGGCCGTTGCGCCCGCCGGCGACGAACTCGTCGGACACGATGTGCCACACCTCGCCGCGCTCGGCGAACAGGTCGTCGAACGCGACGTGCGGGGTGAACACGCCGAGGTCCAGGTCGTCCAGATCGACGGTCACCCCGGGCAGCTCGCGGAACGCCAGGTCGGCCATCACCGAGCGGTGGATGGGGCCGGCGTGATCGACCTCATAGGAGTCGCACTTCGGGCCGTTCGGCCGGATGATGACCTCGTCGAACCCGTTGGCGCGGAGCATCTTGGCGACCCGGCGGTGGTACGCCGACGGCGGGTCGAAGCTGCCGGTAAAGATGGCCACCTTCCGCCGCTTGACGGACACCACCTGATCGCGCCCGCTGATGCGGCGGGCGGCGTTGGTGACGACCGTCGCGGTGGCGTCGAGGTGCTGGAAGGCGAGCAGCGCGCCGAACCCGTCGGCCGCGGCGCTGGCGCCGACCGCGTGCCGCATGACGCGGGCGTTCGTGCCCGGGTGCAGCTTCTCGGCCACGTCCGCCGCGACCTCGCCCACGGTCCCCTCGACCAGCACCGCGAGGCCGAGTTCGGCGGCCCGGGCGACGAACCCGGCGCAGGCGGCGAGGTCGGTGCCGGCGACCGCGGCGAGCGGCGGGAGCGGGTCGGCGTTCGGGTCGGCCAGCGTCGCCAGCCGCGCCCCGACGGCCGACGCGGCGGCCACCGACGCCCGCCCGATGGCGTCCGTCGAGACCACCTTCATGCCGTCTCGGGCCGCCTGCTCCGCCTCCGACCGGCCGACGGCGAACGCGGCGCGGAACTCGTCGGTCCGCGACGCCGCGGCGTGCGCCCGCGTCCCGGACCGCACCTTGCGGCACCGGTAGTTCGGCGACTCGGCCAGCGGGTGGCACAGCGAGCCGACATCGACCAGCACGAGGTCGGCGTTGATGGTCTTGGCGAGCACGGAGGTGGCGCAGATGCCCGAGGCCATCTCGCGGATGGCCGGGGCGATGTCGCTCTCGTCGGTGGAGCCGTGGTCGGCGGCGAACAGCACGAGCCGCCGCGGGGCGGTGACCGGGGCGAGCGTCTGCTGGGCGGCGCACAGGGTGGCGGCGAACGCGGCCAGCGGGCCGGTCGGCCAGTCGGCCGGGGCGGCCAGCGCGGTCAGGTTGGCGCGGATGGCGTCGTCGGTCAGTTCGGGCATGGGGCCACTCGCAACGGGCGCAAGGGGGCGGGGCTGAGGGCGATTGTATCGCCGGCCGCCCCCTTCAGATACGGCCCAGGACGCGCCGATTTGTCGCCCGAAATTTCCTGCTGGCGTGGCTCGTATTGCTCTGCTACTATCGAGAGTATCGACGCTCTCCCGCCCGCGGTCGTTCCCCGCCACACGCCCGGACCCGCCCCCCGGCTTCGCTCCGAGTCCCAACCCATGCTGCGAACCGCGCTCGCTGCCGCGCTGCTCACGCTCGTCGCGCCGACCCTGCGCGCCGCCGACCTCGACCCCAAGAAGGTCGAGTTCTTCGAGAACAAGATTCGGCCGGTTTTGGTCGAGCAGTGTTACAAGTGCCACTCGGAGGAGGCGGCGAAGGCGAACAAGCTCCGCGGCGGCCTCAAGCTCGACACGAAAGCGGGTTTGGCGGCCGGCGGCGACACCGGGGCCGCCATGACCCCCGGTAAGCCCGACGCGGGCACGCTGCTCAAGTCGCTCAAGGGCGACGGCCTCGAACAGATGCCGCCGAAGGGCAAGCTGCCGCAAGCGGTCATCGACGACTTCGCGAAGTGGATCGCCGACGGCGCGGTCGATCCGCGCACCGGCGACACCGCGAAGGCCGTCGGCATCGACACCGAGAAGGGCAAGGAGTTCTGGTCGTTCCAGCCGCCGAAGGAGGCGGCGGTCGCGAACGGCGCGAAGGCCATCGATTCGTTCATCGGCGCGAAGTGGGCCGAGAAGGGGCTGAAGCCGGTCGCGCCCGCCGACAAGCGGACCCTCATCCGCCGCGCGTCCTACGACCTCACCGGCCTGCCACCCTCGCCGGAGGCGATCGAGGCGTTTGTCAAGGACGACTCCCCGACGGCATTCGCCAAGGTGATCGACGCGCTGCTCGCGTCGCCCGCGTACGGCGAGAAGTGGGCGCGGCACTGGCTGGACGTGGCCCGGTATGCCGAGGATCAGGCGCACACGTTCGGCGTGAAGCCCAAGACGCAGGCGTGGCGGTACCGCGACTGGGTCATTCAGTCGCTCAACGCCGACATGCCGTACGACCGGTTCGTGAAGCTCCAGATCGCCGGCGACATGCTGCCGGACGCCCCGGCCGACCCGTTCGAGAAGTACGCCGGCCTCGGGTTCTTGGGTCTGGGCGCCGAATACTACAAGAACACCGCGGCCGCGCAGGCGATCGCCGAAGAACTCGACGACCGCGTCGATACGCTCACCCGCGGGTTTCTGGGCATCACGGTCGCGTGCGCCCGCTGCCACGACCACAAGTTCGACCCGATTCCGACGAAGGACTATTACGCCCTCGCCGGCATCTACATGGGTACGAACATGACCGACGTCCCGCTCGCCCCGGCGCCCGAGGTGAAGGCGTACAACGACGCGCAGGCGAAGCTCAAGTCGGTCGAGGACAAACTCAAGAAGGTCCAGAACGACCTGAACGCGAAGAAGGGCGGGTTCGCGGTTCGCGCCGGGCAGATTCTGGCCGCCAAGACGCTGACGGACGAGTCCGCGGCGACGAAGAAGGCGATGCCGCCCGCGCCGCCGGTGGCGCACGTGGTGAGCGGCAACGGCGCGGGCATGAAGGTGTACATCCGCGGGAACCCGGCGACGAAGGGCGAGGACGCCCCGAAGGGCTTCTTGCAGGTGCTGCCGTCGCAAACGCCCGCCGGGAGCAACTTCACCCGCCTCGATCTGGCGAACGCCATCGCGTCGAAGGACAACCCGCTCACCGCCCGCGTGATCGTCAACCGCGTGTGGGCGTGGCACTTCGGTCGCGGCATCGTGAACACGCCGAGCAATTTCGGCAACCTCGGCGACAAGCCGTCGCACCCGGAGTTGCTCGACTGGCTCGCGGTTAACTTCATGAAGAACGGCTGGAGTCTGAAGTGGCTGCACCGGCAGATCATGCTCGCGGACGTGTACCAACTCGAGAGCAAGCCGGACGCGGGCAACGACAGGATCGACGCCGCGAACGTTTACCTGTGGCGCGGAACGCGCAAGCGGCTGGAGATCGAGGACTGGCGCGACTCGCTGCTGGCGGTGAGCGGCAACCTGGACACCAAGTTCGGCGGGCCGACGTTCGACCTCCGCGACGCCAACGCCAAGCGCCGGACGGTTTATGCGAAGGTGTCGCGGCACGAACTCGACGGCCTCTTGCGGCTGTTCGACTTCCCGGACGCGAACGTGACCGCGGACAAGCGGACCGTGACGACCGTGCCGCAGCAGCAGTTGTTCGCGCTCAACAGCGCGTTCATGGTGTCGCAGGCGCAGGCGTTCGCGGTCCGGGTCGAGAAGATGGGCGCCACCGACGCCGAGCGGGTGGCAGCGGCGTACCGGGTGGCGTTCGGTCGCGCCCCGGCGAAGGCGGAGGTCGAACTGGCCCTGCGGTTTCTGCAATTACCGACCAAACCGGACGACAAGCTCACCCGCTGGCAGCAGTACGCCCAGGTTCTGCTCGCCAGCAACGAGATGATGTACGTAGACTGAGGGTGTCCGCTTCTTGTGGCACAGGCTTTCGAGCCTGTGTCGGGACGCGAGCACAGGCTCGAAAGCCTGTGCCACAAGGGCGGAATGACCCACGGTGCCATCATGGCCGAACACGAACCTTCCCCGCACCACCGGGCCGACGTGCAGGTGTCGCAGGACGCCGACAAGGTGACGCTCAAGGCCCCGGCCGACGGCGTCACCCTCTCCGCCGACGAGGCGCAGGAGTTGGCGAGCCGCATCTTCGAGGCGGCGATGCTGTCCCGCGGCGAGGACGCGTCCGAGTACCGCCGCGAGCCGATGCAGTACCTGCGGGTGGCGGCCGAGCGGATGGACCTGGGCGGCGAGGGCGCGGACGCGCCGCCGGAAGACCCGGAGATGGGCGACGCGACCAGCGCCGAGATTCACTGCTGGATCAAGGACCAGACGGCGGCGAACGCGATGCACATCGCCGCCGGGTCGATCGCCGAACACGGGTGGATGGTGCTGGAGGTGCTGGAGCAGAAGCCGGCGACCCGTGCCGACTTCGACGGCGAGTACCTCCAGTACTTCGAACAAGCTCTGATCGACTCCGAAGTGTTCCTGTACGAACTCGAAGAGCCGGAAGGCGACGAATAACCGAGGGGTTCCCAATGCGTCCGGAATTTGGGGTGTCGCGGCGGGAGATGCTGCAGCGGTCCGGCACCGGGCTGGGGCTGCTGGGTCTCGCGGGCGTGCTGGCCGGCGACTCGAAGGCCGCGCCGTCGGTCGGGGCGGGCACCAACCCGCTCGCGCCGAAGGTCGCGCACTTCACCCCGAAGGCGAAGCACGTCATCCACCTGTTCATGAACGGCGGCCCGTCGCAGGTGGACACGTTCGACCCCAAGCCGGAACTCACCAAGCAGCACGGCAAGCAGGCCGGGACGCTCGGCAAGTCCACCGAGCGCAAGACCGGCCCGCTGTACAAGTCGCCGTTCGAGTTCAAAAAGTGCGGCCAGTCGGGGATTGAAGTCAGCGAGATCTTCCCCGAGATCGGGGCGTGCATCGACGACATCTGCGTGATCCGGTCGATGCACACGAACATCCCGAACCACGAGCCGGGCCTGTTGCTGATGACCTGCGGCAACACGCAGGCGATCCGGCCGAGCATGGGGTCGTGGCTGACGTACGGGCTGGGCACCGAGAACCAGAACCTGCCGGGGTTCGTGGTGATGTGCCCGGGCAAGCCGGTGGTCGGGCCGGCGCTGTGGAACAACAGCTTCCTCCCGGGCGTATTCCAGGGCTGTCACATCTCGTCGCTCGACCCGAAGAAGGTCATCGACCACATCCGAAACCTAAGCGTCACCGCGACGACCCAAAGAGAGCAACTGGACCTGCTGAACCAGCTCAACGGGCTGCACAAGGACGCCCGCGGCGGCGACGACCAGCTCGACGCCCGGATTCAGTCGCTCGAAATCGCCTACCGCATGCAGACCGAAGCTCAAGAGGCGTTCGACGTCACCCGCGAGCCGGTCAAGGTGCGTGACGCCTACGGCAAGGGGTACTTCGCCGACGCGTGCCTCACCGCCCGCCGGCTGGTGGAACGCGGCGTCCGCATGGTGCAGGTCTTCTACGGGTCGGGCCAGCCGTGGGACGACCACGGCGACATCGAGAAGGGCCACCGGAACAAGGCGAAGGACAGCGACAAGGCGGTCGCCGCACTGCTGCGCGACCTGAAGGCGAAGGGCCTGTTGGATGAGACGCTGGTGCTGTGGGGCGGCGAGTTCGGGCGGACGCCGACGAGCGAGGGCGCGAACGGCCGCGACCACAACAACCACGGCTTCAGCGTGTGGCTCGCGGGCGGCGGGGTGAAAGGTGGAATGGCCTACGGCTCGACCGACGAGTTCGGCTTCGCCGCGGCGGAAAAGAAGGTCCACATCCACGACCTGCACGCGACGATCCTGCACCTGATGGGCCTCGACCACGAGAAGTTGACGTACCGCTACAGCGGCCGCGACTTCCGCCTGACCGACGTCCACGGCGTGGTGGTCAAAGACATCTTGCAATAGTTGGTAGTTGGTAGTTGGTGGTTGGTAGTTGCAGCGAGGCAGACTCGAAGAGGTCTGTCGTATACTGTCCTCACTACCAACTACCAACTACCAACTACCAACTACCAACTATGAAAGCCATTCAACTCTCCGAGCCGAAGCAGTTCCGCGAGATCGACCTGCCCGAGCCGCCGGCGCCCGGCCCCGGCGACGCGGTGGTGCGCGTCCACCGCGTCGGGGTGTGCGGAACCGACTACAGCGGCTACCTCGGCAAGATGCCGTTCTTCAGCTACCCGCGCATCCCCGGGCACGAACTCGGCGTGGACGTGGTCGCGGTCGGCGACGGCGTCACCAACGTGAAGGTCGGGGATAAGGCGGCGGTCGAGCCGTACATCAACTGCCAAAAGTGCTACTCGTGCGCCCGCGGGCACTCGAACTGCTGCGAGAACCACCAGACGCTCGGCGTCCACGTTGACGGCGGGCTGCGGCCGCTGTTCACGGTGCCCGCTCGCAAACTGCACGTCTCGACCAAACTGAGCCACGAGCAACTCGCGCTGGTCGAAACGCTCGGGATCGGGCTGCACGCGATCAACCGGGCGGCCCCGCGAGCCGACGAAACGGTGTTCGTGATCGGGGCCGGGCCGATCGGCCTGTCCGTCATCGAGTTCGCGAAGCTCGCCGGCTCGCGGGTGGTCGTGATGGACTTAAACGAGGGCCGCTTGAAGTTCGTCCGCGAGAAGATGGGCGTGTCGGAAACGATTCTCTCGAAAGGCGTGCTCGACGAGGACGTGAAAGCCTTCACCGACCTGACCGGCGGGAAGCTGGGCAACGTGGTGGTGGACGCGACCGGCAGCGCGAAGTGCATGAACGTCGCGTACAACTTCGTCGGCTTCGCCGGGCGGCTGGTGTGGGTGGGCATCACGCAGGACGAACTGCACTTCACGCAACCGCTGATGCACCGGCGCGAGATGACGTTCCTGGCGAGTCGCAACGCCCTGCCGCACGAGTTCATCCGCATCATCCGCCTGATCGAGGGCGGGCAACTCGACACGCGGCCGTGGATCACGCACCGCGCCCCGATGACCGACCTGATCGGCGTGTTCCCGACGTGGCTGAAGCCCGAAACCGGCGTCGTCAAGGCGATGGTCGAGGTGGGGTGACGTTGCATTCCGCCAGCAGGGGATACCAATGGCCGGACACGCTGAATTGCTCCCGCGCTACAAGCAACTCCGCCAAAGCGGTCTCGCGCTGAACACGCGCCTGGGCCAGACGCTCCCGAAGAGCGCGTTCGGCGAGGGCGGCCGGCGCCTGGGCATCCTCGACGGTAACGCGCTTCTGCTGGACACCGAAGACGCGATCGCGGTCCTGATGGACTTCTGCCTCCACGACGTGCGGCGGCGCGGTGTCAACGCGATTGAGGCGTACTTGGCGGCATCCCCGCCCGCGGCCGACTCGGACGAATGGCGCCTCCTCCACGCCCTCCGCGCCGCCCGCTTCTCGGTGTTCGCGGTGGAGGCGGTCGAGGCGGGCGTGGGTGTGACCGTTCGCGACCTCATGCGCGACGAATCGACCTTCCTGGTAGACACCGGGTTCGGGCAGTCCGCGAAGCCGGGCATGGTGTTCGCGATGCGGGTGATGACGTGCGACGGGATCGGCATGAGTACCGGGGCGGCGCTGCCGGTCGAGTTCCGCACGACGGCGGCCAGTCGGAAGCGCTTGGCAGCGGAGCTGCGCGAGCTGTTCGCGGGCGTGGACTTCCGCAACCTGTCGCCGGAAGAGGCGGGCGAATTCGCCGCGACCGTCCTTCGCACCTGCTTGGCGGACGGCGCGGCCGAGCAGATCGCCTACGTGAAGCCGATCGACCCCAAGCCGAAAAAGCCGCGCCCGCGGCGGAAGAAGTGACGACGCGACCCGGGTTCGTCGCGACGACGGTGAAGGTGCGACGGCGATTGCGAGGTTGAGCAGCGTGACACCGGGCGACATCCTCGAAATCACCCTGGACCGCGGGCCGTGCTTCGGCACCTGTCCGGTGTTCCGGTTTACGGCTTCCCGCCAGCGCGGGTACGAATACGAAGGGAGCGGCTACGTTGAGCCGCTTGGGTCGCGGTCCGGCCGGTTCCCGCACTACCTGTTCGACCGACTGGCCGAAGTGTGCTTCGACCTCCGCATTCTGGAGCTTGATGACCGATACCAGTGTAGCTTCGATGACGCGCCGTATGTGCGGGTCGAGGTGCTTTACGTTGGCGGTGCCAAAGTCGTTCACAACGAAGGCGGTGACGGTGGCCCTGTCAGGCTGTGGGCGTTTGCCGCGCTGATCGAGGTCGCGATGCGACAGGCGTTCGCCGTCGAGGAGCGTGACAGCCGCCTGCCGCAAAAGCGGGGCAAGCGCCGGCCCTGAAGTTCTGCTCCTGCCAGCCGTTTGGCGTCTGGTAGAATGACCGCGGAGGTGCTCCGATGATCCAGACGGTTGAGGCGGTCGTGGACGCGGACGGGCGCGTCCGGCTGCTGGGCGACGTCCACGTTTCCGGGCCGCGGCGGGCGCTGGTGACGGTGCTCGAAGAGCCGGCCGCCGTCCCCGGCGAGACGGCGCTGTTGGCCGAGGCGGCACTGGCCGACTGGAACCGGCCGGAGGAGGACGCCGCGTGGTCGCACCTGCAGCCGGCGAAGTAGTCCTCGTCCCGTTCCCGTTCTCCGACCTGTCGCAGTCCAAAGTGCGGCCGGCCGTCTGCTTGGCCGATGCCGGGCGTGGCGACTGGGTGCTGTGCCAGATCACCAGCAGCCCTTACGGCGATCCGGTCGCCGTTCCGCTCGACAGCCCAGACTTCGCGTCGGGTGGGTTGCTGGTGGCGAGCTACGCCCGACCGGGAAAGCTGTTTACCGCTCACGCCGGCCTGTTCGTCCGCTCGGTCGGCGTGCTCACACCGGCGGCCCTGGCCCGCGTTCTTGCCGCGGTCGCCGCGATCCTGCAACCGCCGAGCGGTCCGTAAGCTGGTGAAGTTTGGAATCGGCCCTCCCGGCGGCCGTCTTCACTTCGGGTCCGACCAACTCACGCCCCGTCCCCGCTCCGGAGGCCAGCCGTGTCCCGGTCTGCTCGCGGCGGAATGTCGCTCATCGAAGTGCTCGCCGTCGTCGCCATCATCGCGATCCTGGCCGCCCTGCTGCTCCCGGCGACCCGCCGCGTGCGCGGACCGGCCGAGCGCATGCAGTGTCAGAACAACCTCAAAAACCTGATGCTCGGGATGCACACCTACGCCGACACCGTCGGCAAGCCGGTGCCGCTCCCGCCGTCGGCGGGTTCGACCGATCCGCGCACCGGGCGCGCCTTCCCGACCGGGTGCTTCGGCCCGGGCGCGGCCCCCGAGGAGCGGCTCAGTTGGGCGGTCGCGCTGCTGCCGTACATCGAACAGGAATCGCTGTTCAAGCAATTCGACGCCGAGAAGGGCTACGCGGGGAACCTCGCGCCCGCCGGGACGCCGGTCAGGACATTTCTCTGCGCCGCCGGGACCGAGTATGGGCCGATCACGCACTACGTCGCGCTGTCCGGCGTCGGGCCGGCGGCCGCGGTCCGACCCGCCGGCGCGCCGGGCAACGGATTCATGGGCTACGACCGGGTGATTGCGGCAGAACTGATGACAGACGGCACGGCGAACACGATCGCGCTCATGGAGACGCGCAGCGACCTCGGGCCGTGGGCGCGGGGCGGCACCTCGACGGTACGCGGGTTCGACCCGGCCGACCTCCCCTTCTCCGGCGACGGCCGGCCGTTCGGCGGGCACCCCGGCGGGCTGAACGTCGCGTTCGCCGACGGCTCGGTGCGCTTCATCACCGCTACCACCGACCCGCTCAAGCTGGCCGCGTCGGTCACCGTCGCCGGCGGCGAGCCGGGCGGCCTGGACTGAGCGCCGCGTGCGGTGTACCGTGCTGACAACCGTTCTGCGCTGGCTCGCGGTCGCGCTGATCGTGCGCGTGCTGGTCGTCATCGTCTCGAACTACCCGGACTACTTCCCGCCCAACTTCGACGCGCTGTTCCTACAGGGGCGCGAGGCGACGTTTCGCGGCGCGTACCGGGTGGCGTTCTACGTTCACATCTTCGCCGGCCCGGTCGTGCTGCTGAGCGGGTTACTCCTGCTGAGCGAGTCCGTTCGCCGCCGCTATCGCGGCCTGCACCGCGCGCTCGGGTGGGTACAGGTGGTCGTGCTGCTGGGGTTGCTCCTGCCGACGAGTGCGGTGATGTCGCGGCACGCGTTCGGCGGGTGGCCGGCGGGGGCGAGCTTCCTGCTGCTGTCGGTCGCGACCGCGGGGTGTGCGGTGATGGGCGTGGCGGAAGCCCGCCGGCGCCGCTACGCCCGGCACCGCGGCTGGATGCTCCGCTGCTACGTGCTGATTTGCTCCGCGGTGGTACTGCGGGTGATTTCCGGCGCGGCGAGCGTGGTCGGGGTGCCAAGTCCCGAAGCGGCGTATGTGGTCGCGGCGTGGAGTAGTTGGGTGCTGCCGCTCGCGGCGTATGAGGTGGTTGAGCGGCTGCGACGCTAGCGTGTGTTTGGTGTTCGGTTTTTGGTATTTTGTCCTGACGGACGCCCAGGCCGCCTGCCCGCGCCGGGCCGCTGAACAAATACCAAAAACCGAACACCAAACACCCCCCTAAATCAGCCGCCAATCGACCTTCTTCGGCGGCTCGGGCGGGGCCTGCTCGCCCTCGACCAGCGTCTTCACGTCGTCCAGGTGCCACAGCCGGAAGCCGCCGCGGAACGCGGTCAGGTTGTTGCTCAGCCGCGCCCCAGCCGGTTGCTCCTTGATCTGCTTCGCGTTCCCGCCGCCCAGCACCACGTAATCCGCCAGCAGCGACGCCATCAGCGCCGGGACCGCCCACGCCACCGCTTTTCGCCACCGCTTCTTGCCCAACTCCTTCAGCCCGCGGCGGCCGAGGATCGCGCCCAGCGTCCGCCCGCCCGGCTCCGGGATGTTCCCCAACTCCAGCGGCACGATCACGTTTTCCGAAATGAGCGCCGAGCCGAGGCCGGTGCCGAACCCGAGGAACAGCATCCGCCCGCCGTCGTAGCTGCCCAGCGCCTGCATCGCCGCGTCGTTGATGATCCGCACCGGGTAGCCGAACGCGGCCGCGTAGTCGAACCCGACCCACCCGGGGCCGAGGTTGCCCGGCTCCTGACGCGGGCCGTGGTCGCCCACCTGCCCGGGATACCCGAGCGACACCGCGTCGTACTTCCAGTCCTTCGACAGGTCGCGGACCAGTTCGACCATCAGTTGCGGGGTGAGGGCCGGGCCGCTCGGCGTCTTCCGCGGCTCGGTCTGGCCGGTGGCGAGCACCTTCAGGTTGGTCCCGCCGATGTCCACCACCAGCACCGACGTCGGTTTCGATGGCTCCGGCGGGTTGGCCGACTTCGTTGACTTGCGGGGAGAGCGTTTCGGAGCGGTCATGCGGGCCTCGCGTCAGGAATCACGGAATGTGATACAGACACGGGGCGCGACCGCTTACGGTTCCTCGTCGTCGGCCGGGCGGCGGGAGGTGGGCTGGGCGTCGATTTCCTTGCGGGTCCGCACGACCGGCGTGGCGGGGAGTCCCGACGGCTCGCGCGGGGCGACCGCCACGACCGCGGCCGCTGCCTGGGGTGAAGCCGGCGGGGCGACGCTCGCCGCGGCCGCGACCGGTTTCGACGGGGCCGGTGGGTTGGCCGGGGCCGATGCCGGCTGCGGCGCCGGGTTGCCGAACAGCACGGCCGCGACGACCACGCCGATCACCCCGACGAGCATTCCCAACTTCGCGTCGTTGGTCATCGGTCCGTTCCGCTGGAGTTGGTGTCTACCCTCACTATCCGCGACGATTTCCGCCGCGAACAGTTGACTTCAGTCGAATTGCACGAAACCCTCAACCCGCTGCCGCGCCGGGCCGCGCATTGCGCACCGCTCGCACGCCCGGCACAGCTTCACACCACACCGGAGCGCTCATGGACTGGTTCCCCCTTGTCGTGTCGGCGGTCGCGGTGGTGGGTGCGGTGCGGCTGGTCGTGAAGGGCTGGGACGTGCGGCTGGTGCTGCTGTCGGCGGCGCTGGTGATCGCTGCGGCGGCCGGGAACGTGCCCGTCGTGATTCGCGAGTTTTTGGCGACGTTCTCGAACGAGAAGTTCGTGGTGCCGATCTGCTCGGCGATGGGCTTCGCCTACGTACTTAAGCATACCGGGTGTGAGCGGCACCTCGTGCTGCTGCTGGTGAAGCCGCTGCGGTACGTCCGGGTGCTCTTGGTGCCGGGGGTGGTGCTGGTCGGGTTCGTGGTGAACATCCCGCTGATCAGCCAGACGAGCACCGCGGTGTGCCTGGGGGCGGTGGTGGTGCCGCTGATGCGCGCCGCCGGGTACTCGATGGCGACCATCGGCGCATGCCTGCTGCTGGGTGCGAGCGTGGGAGGCGAGCTGCTCAACCCGGGCGCGCCGGAACTGCTGACGGTGTTTAGCAAGACCGGCGTCTCGACCACCGAGCAGGCCCGTCGATACCTGCCGCCGCTGGTGTTCACGCAACTCGCGGTCGCCACGGCGGTCATCTGGCTGATGAGCGTGTGGTGGGAGCGGACGGCGCAACCCACCCCCCAACCCCCTCCCTGCAGGGAGGGGGAGTCAGGCGCTGAGAGTTCGGCACCGTCGACGGCGCGCGAGGGTTCTGGCTCCCCCTCCCTGCAGGGAGGGGGTTGGGGGGTGGGTTCTTCGAGCGAAGGCGAACCCATCAACCTCCTGAAAGCCCTCGTGCCGCTGGTACCGCTCGTGCTGCTGTTCGCCGCCGCGCCGCCGTTCAGCGTGATCGACGTGCCCGACGAGTGGGTGATCGCCCGCAAGGACAACGGCACCCGCGACCCGGCGTACAGCAGCCGGCTGATCGGGCTGGCGATGCTCGTCGGGGTGCTGGTCGCGGCCGCGGTCACCCCGAGCAAGGCCCGCGACTGCGTGAAGGAGTTCTTCGCCGGGGCCGGGTACGGGTTCACCAACGTCGTCAGCCTCATCGTCATTGCGACGTGCTTCGGCAAGGCGATCGAGGCTGCCGGGGTGGCCCGGACGCTCGGCCTCCTGATCGAGCAGAACCCCGGGCTGATGCAGCCGCTGGCCGCGTTCGTGCCGCTCGTGTTCGCGGCGATCAGCGGCAGCGGGATGGCCGCGACCCAGAGCCTTTACGGCTTCTTCGACGGCCCGGCGAAGACCCTCGAACTCGACCGCGTGTCGGTGGGGGCGCTGGTGTCGCTGGGCAGCGCCGCCGGGCGGACCCTGTCGCCGGTCGCGGCCGTGGTGCTGATGTGCGGCACCCTCACCGGCACCAACCCGTTCACCCTGGCGAAGCGGGTTGCGGTCCCGCTCTTGGCCGGCATCATCGTCGTCGTGCTGCTGCGGCTCGCGCACGTGCTGTAGGGCGAAACCGCACTTGACACCGCGGGCGAACGGCGCGATACCGGCGGCTCTCGACCGACGACCGCGGAGGCCCGACCGTGCGAATCTGCCTGTTCGAGGACCGCGGCACCGCGGACCTCGCGCCGCTCACGCTCACCCGCCCGGCGTCCGACCTGCTGTGCGGGCTGACGACCCTCGGCCACAAGCAGAAGCGGCACTTCGGGGCGCGGTCGGCGGGCGTCCTGTGCCGCCCGGCGCTCGCGGAATGGCTCCGAACGCGCGACCCGGGCACACCCATCAACGACCCCGCGTGGCTCCGGGCCGCGCCCGCGGTGCTCGTCAACACGCGATGGCTCCCGCCGCACGCACCGGCGTCGGAACCCCTCGGCGGCGAGCCGTTCATCGGCACCGCGGGCGGCGAAGTGGCGTTCGCGGCGCTCGACACCAAGCGGCTTCAGTCGCTCGCCCCGACCACGATTGATGACTGTTTCAACGACTGGCTTCAGGTGCTGCCGCGGCGCGAGGTGGGCGGGACGGTCGTCCGGCACGCGTGGGACCTGATCGACCGCAACGGCGACGAACTCATCCGCGACTTCGACGTCGCGCGCAATGCACTCGAAACCGGGTGCCCGCCGCCGGGGTTCGGGCTGCTGGGCCGCGCCGACCGCCTGTTCGTCCACTCGACGGCCCGCGTCGAGCCGATGGTCGTCGCGGACACGACCCGCGGCCCGGTGTTCGTCGGCGAGGGGGCGGTCGTCACCGCGTTCACGCGGCTCGAAGGGCCGTGCGCGATCGAGTCGCACGCGCAGGTGCTCGGTGCGCACGTCCGCGGCGGGACGACAGTCGGCCCGCACTGCCGCGTCGCCGGCGAGGTCGAAGGGAGCGTGCTGCTCGGCCACGCCGACAAGGCGCACGCCGGCTATCTGGGCCACAGCTACGTGGGCGAGTGGGCCGAACTCGCGGCCGGGACGACCACCGCCGACACGCGGTTCGACGGCCGCCCGGTGCGCGTTCACACCGGCGAGGGCGAGGTTTCGACCGGGCGGGCGAAGGTCGGCAGCGTGATCGGCGACCACGCGCAGACGGGCGTCGGTGTGCTGCTCGACTGCGGGACGACGCTCGGCTGCTTCGCGCAGGTGCTGCCGACGGGCGAACTCGCGCCGCGTCTGGTGCCGGCGTTCCACCGCACCGGGTCGGTCGGGCTGACGCCGCTCGACGCCGACCGCCGGCTGGAAGCGGCCGACGCGACGATGCGCCGCCGCGGCCGGGCGCTGCCGCCGCAACTGGAGGCGATCTATCGCGCGATTGCCGGCGCGCCCGCGGTCGAAGTCGTGCCGGTCACGTTACCACTGCGAAAGAGCGCATGATGAGGGCCGATGTCTTCGCCCTTCGGGCGAAGACATCGGGATCATTGTTTCCCAAAGAGCAAATCCAGCACCCAGCACCCGCGGACGTGCGGTCCTGCACCGCGGCAGTGGCTCAGCACCTCCTCGTTCGCGCACCCGGCATCCTGAAGGGCGTCGGCGAGAATCGGCATCCGGTCGAACGCCTTGTCGTCGTAAATGCCCCGCGCGAGTGCGACCACATCGGACGTAAGCCACGCGGGTTCGCAAGTCACTGGTCGGAACGGGTTGCCGACGACATCGCGGATGAGTTCAGCGAACGCCGGGAGGACGGTGTTCGCCGTGTCCCTTAGTTCGACGGCCTGCCTTGCATAGTAAAACGCGTTCTCAATCGGCTGGTCACAACGACACACCGCGGCTACCGCTTCCACCGCGAACCGGTGTGCGTCGTCGAACGCTTTGCTGAACTCGAACTCGTCCCAGTTCTCGACGACGTTTTCGGCCGCGTAACGCACCTCGTCCTCCGAAGCGGTTCCGTCGGCGAACGCCTCGACCACGGCAAGCGCGCGGCGAGTGTTCGCGTCGATCAGCAACCCTCGGATTCGCCAGCACAGTGCGACCGCCAAGAGTTGTTGCCGACGCTGGCTTAGCTTGGTGTGCGCACCGGTTTCGATCATCTCGTGCGGGTCGTCGCTCGCCAGCCACTCGGCTTCCGTCATCGCGGCCCTCCGTTACGACCGGTGTGCGCGGCGCAACCTGCCGCGCCCTCTGCATCTTCGCATCCGCAGTCCCTGGCGTCGCCTCTTCCGACCGGGTAAAATCGGCGCTTTAGATAACCTCTCCTGTCATTACCCGAGAGCCGCACCGTGACCCGCACCCCGCTCCGCGGCCGCCGCCCGGCGTTCGCGCTGCTCGCCGCGCTCATCCTCGCCTTCCCCGGCGTCGCCCGCTCCGACCCGGACAGCGATCTCCAGAAGGAAATCGCCGACGTCGAGAAGCAGATCGCGCAGCTCAAACAGAAACTCGACGAACTCAACAAGGCGAAGTTCGCCCCCGGCACGCCGGGCGCCGTGCCCGACAGCGTCGTCGCGAAAACGACCTGGCGGAACATCGGCCCGGCCAACATGGGCGGGCGCATCACCGCCCTCGCGGTCGTCGAGAGCGAGCCGAGCACTTACTACGTCGCCACCGCCAGCGGCGGGCTGCTCAAGACCACCAACAACGGCACCACCTTCAGTTTTGTGTTCGACAACAAGCCGACCGTGTCCATCGGCGACGTCGCGGTGTCGCAGAGCAACCCGGACGTGCTCTATTTGGGCACCGGCGAGGCGAACCCGCGGAACTCCGTCTCCTACGGCGACGGCGTCTACAAGAGCACCGACGCGGGCAAAACTTGGAACAACGTCGGGCTGAACAAATCGTACCAGATCGGCAAGATTCTCATCCACCCGACTGACCCGAACACCGTGTACGTCGCGGCGCTCGGCCGGCTGTGGGGGCCGAGCGCCGAGCGCGGGGTGTTCAAGACCACCGACGGCGGGAAGACGTGGACGAAGTCGCTGTACGTCGACGACAAGACCGGGGCGATCGAGCTGGCGATGGACCCGAACGACCCGAACACGCTGCTCGCCGGGCTGTGGGAGCGGAAGCGGGACGCGTTCGACGGGTACTTCGGCAACGGGCCGTGGCCGGGGCCGGACCAGTACGGGCCGATCGTCGCCCACGGCCCCGGCGGCGGGCTGTTCCGCACCACCGACGGCGGCGCGAACTGGAAGAAGCTGACCGGCGAGAAGGCCGCACCCGGCCTGCCGACAACCAACACCGGGCGCATCGGGCTGGACTTCTCGCGCAAGGCGAAGGGGCTGGTGTACGCGATCATCGACACCGAGAACATCGGCAAGGGCCGCCCGGCGCTGTCGGTGTACTTGGGCGTGAGCGGCGAGAACGCCGCGGACGGTGCGCGGCTGACCGCGGTCGTCGAGAAGGGGCCGGCGGCGCTGGCCGGGCTGAAGACCGGCGACGTCGTCACCGAAGCCGACGGCCAGAAGATCGCCGACTACGAGGCGCTGCTCGACTTCATGGTGCCCAAAAAGCCGAACGATGTGGTCAAGCTCGCGGTGCTGCGCGCGAAGGCCAAGACCGACAAGAAGGACGACAAGAAAGACGCGAAGGACGTCAAGGATGAGAAGAAGGACGACAAGAAGGAGGAGAAGAAAAGCGAGCCGAAGGACGACCGCGAGAAGCTGACGGTCGAGCTGAAGCTCGGGGCGAAGCCGGCCGACCCGGCGCCGAAGAAGGGCGGGGGCGGGCAGCAAACCCTGTCGCCCGGCGGGCTGGTGTTCGGCGTGTCGAGCTTCGAAGACCCGGTGAAGATCGCCGAGGTTCCCAAAGACGGGGCGGCCGAGAAGGCCGGCGTCAAGGCGGGCATGGTGGTCGTCGCGGTGGACGGCAAGGCGGTCGGCAACTTCCGCGAGTTCCGCACCGAACTGCGCGTCTCGCCCAAGCTCGACAACCCCCGCAAGGCCGGCGACAAGGTGAAGATCGACGTCGTCGAGGGCGACAAGAAGCCGTTCACGGTCGAATTGGCATTGGAAAACGCCGAAATCCGCGCCCCGGGCGCGCCGCGAACCAACCCGTTCGCCGACCGCCCGTTCCTCATCAACCCGCAGGTCGGCGGGCAGCAGGCGAACGTCCAGAACTCGCAGGGCAAGGACGGGTTCAACACCGGCGGCGTGTACATGTCGAAGGACGGCGGCGCGACGTGGAAGCGGGTGAACAGCGTCAACCCGCGGCCGTTCTACTTCAGCCAGGTCCGGTGCGACCCGACCGACGAGAAGACGCTGTACGTGATGGGCGACACAGTCCTGTGGCGCAGTACGGACGCCGGGGCGTCGTTCGCCAGCGCCCGGGCGAGCACCGTCCACCCGGACCACCACGCGCTGTGGATCAACCCGAAGAACGGCAAGCACATGATCATCGGGTGCGACGGCGGGTTCTACGCCACCTACGACCGCGGCGTGACCTGGGACCACTTGAACACGACCTCGCTGGCGCAGTTCTACCACGTCGCGGTGGACAACCGCAAACCGTACCGCGTCTACGGCGGGCTTCAGGACAATGGCAGTTGGGGTGCGCCGTCGCGCACCCTGCGCGGCACCGGGCCGACCAACGAGGACTGGCAATACCTCCGCGGCGGCGACGGGTTCGTCTGCCGCGTCGATCCGCAAGACCCGGACTGGGTGTACTCCGAGAGCCAGAACGGGTTCATGGGCCGCCAGAACCTCAAGACCGGCGAGCAGCGGGGCATCCGCCCGCGGCCGGTGAAGGAGGGCGAGGAACTGCGGTTCAACTGGAACACGCCGTTCATCCTGTCGGGCCACAACCCGCACATCTTCTACTGCGGGGCGCAGTACGTGTTCCGCTCGGTCGCCCGCGGCGACAACCTCAAGCCGGTCAGCCCGGAGCTGACGCGGACCAAGCAGGGGTCGATGACCGCGATCGCCGAAAGCCCGAAAAGCCCCGACACGCTGTGGGCCGGCACCGACGACGGGTTCCTGTGGGTGACCCGCGACGGCGGCGCGAACTGGAAGAACGTGACCGAGAACCTGAAGTCCGCCGGGCTGCCGGGCAACTACTGGGTGAGCAGCATCGAGCCGGGGCAGAAGGCCGAGGGCCGCTGCTACGTCTGCCTCGACGGGCACCGCTCCGACGACGACAAGCCGTACCTCTTCGTGACCGAAGACTTCGGCGCGACCTGGAAGCCGATCACGAGCAACCTGCCGCCGTTCGGCAGCACGCGGGTGCTGCGGGAGGACATCACCACCTCGGACATCCTGTACTGCGGCACGGAGTTCGGGATTTTCGTGTCGATCAACCGCGGCGGGAGCTGGGCGAAGCTGAACAACAACCTGCCGACGGTCGCGGTCCACGAAATTGCTCAACCGACGACCGCCGGCGAACTGGTGATCGCCACGCACGGCCGCGGCATCTGGATCACGGACGTGGCGTCTTTGCGGCAAATCAAGCCGGCCGTGTTCGACGACGCCGTCACGCTGTTCGCCCCGGCCCCGGTGGTCCGCTGGCAGTACGGGGCCGGCAGCTTCCCGTACTCGGTGGACGTGCGCAAGTTCTACGGCACCAACCCGCCGCCGGGCGGCTCGATCGACTACCTGCTGACGAAGGCGGCCAAGGACGTGTCGGTGAAGGTGCTGGACGTGAACGGCGAGGCGGTGCGGAGCTTCCGCGCGGCGCCGACCGGCGTCGGGTTCCACCGCCTGCAGTGGATTCCGCCGAAGGCCGGCACGTTCCGCGTCGTGCTGACGGTCGACGGCAAGGAGTACGCGAAGACGGCGGTCGCCGAGAACGACCCGAACGCGCCGCCGGGCGCGATCATCACCGACGCGCCGGAACTGATCGGCAAGAACAACGAGCCGAAGCTGCCGCGGCGGGAGCCGGAGCCGACGCCCATCCCGCGGGCGGAGGACTGACGCCGAAGACGGAAGAGTGATGGCCACAAAAACGCACAAAGGGCACAAAAGAAAACCAATACGAAGAGCGAGTTCAGTTCGAACTATTCTTCTGTTCTGATCTTCTTTTGTGCCCTTTGTGCGTTTTTGTGGCTATTCTGATTTCGGTTGTTTGCCGCTGGAGGTCGTTATGCTCCGCTACGCACTCGTCGCCCTCCTCTGCTCGGCGGTCCCGGCGGCCGCGGCCGAGCGGGGCACCCTCGCCGTGCCCGCCGACAGCCCGAAAACGCCTGTCGCCGAGCGGTTCCGGCTCGACGCCTACCGCGGCGAGTACGCCCTCGCCCTCCGCTACGACCTGCGGCACAGCGGCGTCACGGTTTACGACCTCACCTTCCCGTCGCCGGTCACGAGCGACATCCCCGAGAACAACACCGTCTACGCCGAGTACTACGTCCCATACGGCACCGGCAAGTTCCCGGCCGCCGTGGTGCTCGACATCATGCAGGGCAACCAGATGATCGCCCGCGGCGAGGCGCTCTGGCTGGCCCAGAACGGCGTCGCGTCGCTGGTGGTGGTGCTCCCGCACTACAACCAGCGACGCGCGCCCGGCAGCAAGGTGAAGCTCGTTTCGACGGACATCCCGCGGACGATGGACGGCATCCGGCAGGGCGTGCTCGACTGCCGTGTCGCGTTCGCGTGGCTGGCCGGGCGGCCGGAAGTGGACGCCGACCGGCTCGGCATGGTCGGCACCAGCCTCGGCAGCTTCCTGACCGCGCTGACCAGCGCCAACGAGCCGCGGGTCAAGAACGTATGCATGGTGCTGGGCGGCGGCGGGCTGGTGGACGCGTACTACGACCACCCGAAGGCCAAGCCGGTGACCGAGTGGATCGATCTGCTGGGCGGGAAGCGGCTGGTGAAGAACCTGATCGCCCCGGTCGATCCGATCACCTACGCGGCCCAACTGAAGGACAAGAACCTGCTGATGATCGCCGCGAAGGACGACGAGGTCGTGCCGCCGAAGGCCGCCAGCCAGTTGTGGGCCGCGACCGGCAAGCAGCGGATCGTGTGGCTCGACGCCGGGCACATCACCGCCGCGTTCTACACGATGTCGGTGCTCCGCGAGATGCGCGACCACCTCGGCGGGGCGAAAAAGTAGCGGGAAACCCGGTTGACAACGATATTGTCATCGCGTACAGTATAGATACGGGTGTCCAAATCGCTGCGGTGTCACGTCACGAAGTTCGTTGAGGGGCGACCATGTCGCGGATCGCGTGGGTGGTGTGTGCGGCGCTGGCGGCCGCACCGGGTGGGGTGCGCGCCGAGGAGCCGAAGCCGGACGAGGCGAAGGCCGCGGCGAAGAAGGGCGACGCGGCGGAGCGGGTGCTCGGCGCGCTGGCACAGCCGCTCGCCCTGCCGGACGGCGTCAACGTGAGCGAGTTACCGCTGGGCGAACTGCTTCAGGTGCTGGCTAAGCGGCACGCGGTCAACTTCGTGGTCAACGACAACAGCTTCAAGGCGGCCGGGCGGGAGAACGTGCGGGACGAGAAACCGAACCTCGCCGCCACCGGGCTGACCGGGCTGACGCTCCACCAGTTCCTCGTCGCCGCCCTCGACCCCCTGGAGGCGACGTACCTGGTCCGCAACGGGGCGGTCGAGGTCGTGTCGGTCGCGCACGCGGCGAAGGTGACGAAGGCCAACGCGATCCAGGGCGAGAGCGGGCCGACGCGGCTGACCGAGCCGCTCGTCTGCGCGATCGTGAAGGAGAAGCCGCTCAACGAGACGGTGGCGAAAATCGCCGAGATGTACGACCTGACGGTGGTGGTCGCCCCGCAGGCGGCCGACGCGAAGGCCGGGTTCGTGACCGCCCGCATCCTGAACACCCCGGCCGACAAGGCGCTCGAACTGCTCGCCCTTCAGGCCGACCTGAGGGTGGTGCGCCGCGGCACCGCGTACCTCATCACGAGCCGCGACCACGCGAACGAACTGTTCAACGAGAAACTGGACCGCGAGCGGCAGAAGATCGAGGTGGAGAAGCTGCGGGAGGCGCCGGTCCGGCCGCCCGCCCCGCCCGAGCCGCCGAAGCCGGAAGAGAAGAAGCCGTAAGCCAGTGGGCGGCCGGTAGTGGGCAGAAAGAGAGAAGGCCAGAGCCACAGAGGGTTCTGGCCTTCTCTCTTTCTGCCCACTGCCCACTACCGGCCGCCCACTGCTCGGCTCAGATGGCGTTATACCCGATCAGGTCCCAGCCCTTGCGGTACGTGCGGCGGATGAGCGGCGCGGCCTCCGGGATGCTCGCCACGCCCTTCTCGCCGTCCCAGTTGAACGGCTTGCCGGTGCGGATGGCGACGTTGCCCAGCAGGAACGCGGCGGTCAGCAGGCTGGCGTAGTCGAAGTTCGACAGGGCGAGTTCGGGCTTGTTGGCCTTGATCGCCTCGACCCACTCGTCCTTCTGCCCCTGGTCGCTCTTGTTGTTCGACGGCATCGTCTCCGGCTTGGTGTCGCCGCCGGTCTTCTTGCCGGTGCTGAAGAACACGTTCGCCCCGTAGTCGTCGGGCGAGTACGCGAACCCCTTGGTGCCGACCACGATCGACCCGCTGTCCACCAGCTTCTTGGCCTTCGACAGCTCGATCGCCTTGGTCACCAACTCCTCCGGCGGGAGCACCTTCTTGCCCTCCTTCTGCCCCTCGTACCAGTGGAGGGTGACCGGGACCATGCTCTCGCGCTTCGGGAACTCGAGGGTGACGTGGGCGAAGCTCGGGGCCGACAGCGGGTTGACGTCGCCGGCCTCGGCCTTCACGCTCGTCGGGTGGGCCAGCTTCAGCCCCATGAACGCCATGTTGGCGGTGTGGCAGGCCATGTCGCCGATGGCCCCGGTGCCGTAGTCCCAGAACCCGCGCCACGCGAACGGGTGGATGCCGGCGGCGTACTCGCGCTCCGGGGCCGGCCCGAGGAACGACTCCCAGTCCACGCCGTTGGGCACGTCGGCCTTCTTCGGCGGGTTCGTGTCGCTCACCTTCGGGGCCTGCGGCCAGATCGGGCGGTTGGTCCACACGTGGACCTCGGTCACGTCGCCCAGTTCGCCGGCGCGGAGCAGCTCGGCGGCCCGCCGCAGCCCGTTGGCCGCGGTGCCCTGGTTGCCCATCTGGGTGCAGACCTTGTTCTTCTTCGCCTCGGCCCGCAGCAGGAGCGCCTCGGCCACGTCGTGCGTCAGCGGCTTCTGCACGTACACGTGCTTGCCCGCCCGCATCGCCAGCACCGCCGGGATGGCGTGCGTGTGGTCCGGGGTGCTGATGGTGAACGCGTCGATGTTCTTCAGCAGGCTCGAGTCGTCGAACAGCTTGCGGAAGTCGGAGAACGTCTTGGCCGCCGGCCACTTCTTGGCCTTCGGGGCGAGCTTGCCCTCGTCGATATCGACGAGCGCGACGACGTCCATCAGGTTGCCGGCCTGGTCGATGTCGCTGCTGCCCTTGCCGCCGACGCCGATGCCGCCGACGCGGAGCTTGTCGTTGGCGCGGTACACGCGGGCGGCCGACGCGGCCGGGGCGGTGTACAGGTAGCCGAGCGAGGCGGCCGACGCGGCCAGCGCCTGACGCCGGGTGATCCGACGGCTCATGGGGAGAGTCTCCGAAAGGCAGGTGAGGGGAGCGTGAAGGACGTGCGGTGAGTGTAAGCGGGGCGTGACGGGGAGGCAACGGGCAAAGCGAACGGCAGAAGTCAGAAGGCAGAGCCACAGATGAACACAGATGAAACACGGATAAGAGCGGAAGACTGAGCGAGTTGAACTGAACTCTTCCTTCGGCCTTATCCGTGTTTCATCTGTGTTCATCTGTGGCTCTGCCTTCTGACTTCTTGCGTCAGAACGTCCCGCGAATGCGCTTGAGCTTGTCGCGGTACTTGCGGGCCTGGTCGTCGTCGGCCAGCGGGCCGGACTCGAACAGACTCGCCAGCCGGGCGACCGCCTTGAACGCCTCGTCGCGGTCCTGGTTGAGCACCGTCTCCACCCACAGGAACGACCACATCGCGTCCCGCGGCTTGCCGGCCAACAGGTGCAGCTCGCCGGTCATCGCGAACCCGGTGGCGTGGACCGACGGGTCCTTCGTCTTGTCCATCTCCTTCTTGATGGCCTCGACGCCCTCCGGGGCCTTGCCGTCGGCCGCGGCCTTAGCGGCGATCTCGTAGATCGCCAGCCGCTCCTTCTGCCCGCCGGCGGCCGACTTCAGCGCCTCCCCGGCCAGCGGGATGGCGTTGACCGCCTGCTTGCCGCGGATGTGCATGTCGATCTCCTGGATCTGCGCCTCCATCCGCGCGTCGGCCGGCAGCTCCTTGTTCGCGCTCAGCTTGTTCCACATCGCGGCGGCCTCGGCGTACTGGCCGAGTTCGGTCTGCAGCCGCGAGTACGCCCGGGTCGCCGGCCACAGCTCCCAGCCGACGCGGTAGGTGTTCAGGAACCCCTTCCACTCCTTGACCGCGTCCTCGGCCTTCGCCTTCCGGTCCTTGTCATCGACCTCGTCGACCAGCTTGGTGTTGCAGTACGCGGCCTTGTACTGCAGGTACCGGGCCGACCGCTCCGGCAGCCCGGCCTTGTTTGCCTCCTTGTACTGGACCAGCGCCTCGGCGTACTTCTTGTTGTCCTCCTTGGTGCTGGCGCTGTTGGTGACGCCCCGGTCCACGCCCGGCAGGTCGCCGATGACGACGCCGACCACGTCGTCCGGGTTGATCGGCGGGGCCGCCTTCTTGTCGGCCCCGACCACCTGGAACCCGGTGGACGACACGGTGAGCGTGCCGGTCAGCTTCTTGATCGAGTTGTCCTTGCGGTCGCGGACGCTGACCACGTCCGGGTTCTGGGCGCGGGCGGTCGAGACCACGACCGCGGCCATCAGGCCGAACAGGGCGAGTCCGCGGAGCGCGTTGCGCGTCATCGGTGGCAGTCCTTCGGTTCGGGAGGGGTGGGGCGTCTTCTGTTCTTCTGTACGGCGCCGGGCGCCGGGGGCGGCGTTGCCGCCTCCCGGCGCCCGGCGTGCGGCGGGGCGGGGCGCGTCGGCGTTACGGGTCCAGCGGCTTCTTCTCGAGGAACACCTTGCCGCCCAGCTTCTTGTACTCGACCAGCATGGCGGGCGTCTCGGCCAGCAGCGCGACGTAGCGGTTCTGGACCTCGGCGTCCCAGTCTTCGAGGTTGGGCAGTTGCTTCTCGATGTCGGCGCAGTTCTTGGCCGCGTCCTCGAACGACTTCTGGAGCTTGGGGGCCAGCGCCGGGGCGGCCCGCAGTTGCTGGTTGGCCTTCACCGTACACCGCACCACCTCGAAGAAGGCGTCGGCGAACTCGTTCTTGAGCTTCCGCTCCTCGACCTTGCGGGCGTCCTCCTTGGCCTTGTGATCGGCCTTCTGGTCCTCGGTCGCGTTGTCCGGCAGTTTGGGCACCGGGGCCAGCTTCTGGAGCCGCGTCTTGGCGATGCCGAACAACTGCTGCCACACCTGCAGCGCCCGGCCCCACTCCTGCCCGGCCAGCTTCAGGTCGGTGGTGACGGTCGCCGCCCGCTCCTCGTACAGCGCCGCCAACTCCTTGCGGAAGTACAGCCGGCTGCTGCCCCAGCCCGGCTTGTCCTGGGTGCCGAGGATCTCGTTCAGCAGCGCCTCCGACGCCTGGAACCGCTTGTCCTCGCGGAGCGTCTTGGCGATCGACAGTTGGGCCGGGGCGTAGTAGGCCATCTGGCTGCCGTACTTGGCCTCGAACCCCTGCGGCATCTCCGCGATCTTCTTCTCCAGCTCCGCCAGCTCCTTCTTCGCCGCGGCGTACGCCTCCCGCTGCGGCCCCATCAGCGCCATCTCCACCTTCTTGAGTACCTCCTTGCGGCCGTCCGGGTCGGCGGCCTTCGCCTGGTCCTCGGCCGGCAGCTTGGCGATGACCGGGGTCTCGATGTCGGTCATCTGCTTCTTCAGCTCGGCGGCCCGCGGCTTCATCCGGTCCGGCGGCGACTTCCGCCAGTCCTTGAAGTCCGGCTCCGGCACCTTCTTCAGCGCCTCCACCGCCGCGTCGTACTGACCGACGGCGCTGAGCATCTGGCCGATGAACAGCAACTGCGGCGCGCTCAGGTTGGGCACGTTCTGGATCTTCTTCAGCAGGATGCCCAGCCCGAGGCCCAGTTGCTCGGCCTCCTTCGCCTTGCCGGCCTTCTTGGCCGCCACCATCTTGGCGGCCGTCTCCCGGCCGAGCGCCTCCAGCACCGGCAGGTTGCCCTCGATGGTGCCGCCGACCCGGCCGATGAGCGCGATCATGACCTCGCTCTCGTTGGCCCGGTTCTGGGCCACCCGGAGCCGGAACCCGGCCATCAGCACCTCGATCCGCGTCTTGTCCACCCCGGCGGCCAGCCGCAGGATCTTGTCCCGCTGCACCGCGACGGCCTGGGCGGCCTCGGTGTCGGCCGCCCACTTGGTCATCTCCTCGGTCACCGCCGACCCGTCCTTGTTGATCTCGGCCAGGGCCGGCTCCAGCCCCTGCCCGGCCTCGTCCACCTTGCCGGCGTCGATCAGCGCCTTCGACTGGAGGAACAGCGCCCGGGCCTGGATGTCCTGGGCGAGCAGCTTCAGCTCCAGCCCGTCGAGGTTCGGCTTCTTGTCGGTCTTCAGGCACTCGAACGTGTCGATGGCGGCCAGCGCCTCGTTGCCGATGGCCGTCGCCTGCCGGTACCCGGGGTTGGCCTCCTCGGCCTTGGGGTCGACGCGGCCCTGCGACAGCATCAGCGCCGCCAGCCGGCACCGGGCCGAGACGTACGCCCGCACCTCGGCCTCCAGCGCCACCGGCGCCGGCCGGGACGCCTTCGCCAGGTCCACCTTCGCCCGGTTGAACACCTCCACCTTCTGCGCCGCGTCCAGCGGCGAGTCCTTGGAGATGAGCTGCGCCGCCAGGTAGCCCTCCAGCAGCCGCACCTCGTTGATGAACTGGTAGGTGGGCCGCACCTTGAGGGTCGTGTCGAACGCCTGGGCGTACAGCTTGTCCTCGTTGAGCATGAGCGCGAGCTGGAACCGGGCGGCGTCGGTGGCGTTGTCGTTGGGGTACTTCTCGTCCAGGAACCGGGCCAGGGCCATCGCCTTCTGCCGGTCCACCTTGCGGAGCTCGGCGACCGCGCCCTGCTCCTCCTCGGTGGCGGTCGGGTCGGCCTTCAGCCGGGCGGCCGACATCTGGTACCCGACCAGCCCGAGCAGCCCGGCGGCGGCGGCCTTGCCGCCGCTCATCTTGGGCATGGTGCGGGACACGTGCTCGCCCAGCACCGCCGCCTTGTACGGCTGCCCGGACAGCCGGTAGAAGTTGATCAGCCGGATGAGCACGTCGGCCACGTCGGCCTGGTTGTCGGCCGGGGTGGACAGCTCGCGGGCCCGCTCCAGCAGCAGCACCGCGGCCGTGCGGGCCGCCTCCGCCTGGGCGGCGTCCTTCTTCTGCTCGGCCGTCGCCAGCTTGCCGAGCTGGATGAGCGACGCCATCTGGGCCTTCTCGAACGTGTCGTAGGTCGAGAGCGGCTGGTCGGCGTCGCCGAGCAGCCGGCGGACCACCTGCATGCGGTACTTGGCGGCCCGGGCGGTGTAGTCGTGGTCGGTCTGGGCCAGCCCGCGGTACAGCCGCTCGGCCTCGGCGAACTGCGCCCGGGCGGTCGGCCCGAAGGTCGGGGCCGGGGCCGGCGCCTTGGGCGGCTCCTTCGGCTCCTTGCCGTCCTTCGGCGGGGCCGGCCGGGGGATGCTGGACTCGGCCAGCACGTGCAGCGCCCGCGCCCGGTAGTACCGGACCGCGTACACCTCCGGCGTCGGCCGCCGCGGGTTGCCGTACTGCTGCAGCCAGGTGAACAGCGCCCGCTCGCTCTCGGTCAGCTTCTTGACGTCGGCCCCCAGGGCGGCGAGGAAGTCGCGGCGGAGCTGGAAGAACTTGGCCAGCCGCTTGCCGTCCTCGGCCTCCAGCAGGTTGGCCTTGAGGATGGCGGTGACCATCTGGGCGGCGGTGTTGAAGTCGTTCTGCTCGTAGGTGACCTCGGCGATCCAGGCGCGGGCGACCCACACCGTGCGGTTGCTCGCCCCGCCCTTGTCGAGCTTGCCGAACAGCTCCTTGGACGCCTCGAGGTACTTGTTCCGCTCCTCCTGCTCGGCCACCGTCTGCCGGGTGATCGGCATGAACGTCTCGGCGGTGTTGAACTGGTTGATGCCGGCGGCCAGGTCGGCGTCGAGGATCTCGCGCTCGAGCGCCTTCTTGGCGTTGACGTCGGCGACCTCGCCGAGCTTGCCGCGGAGCAGCCCGGACGCCTCGGCGTACTGCTTGGAGGCGAGCAGGAACAGCGGGCGGGCCTTCTTGGCCTCGGCCTTCTGCTTCTCCTGGGCGGCGTCGCGGGCGACGTCGTCCTCGCCGGCCGGGGGGATGTCGATCCGCCGGGCGCGGTTGAGCTGCTCGCGGGCGTCCAGCGCGTTCAGCTTGGCGGTGGCGAGCAGCCCCTCGGACTTCCGCGGGTGGTTCGGGGCGGTGATGATGAACGTGTTCAGCCCCTCCTTGGCGACCGCCACCATGCCGACCCGGGTGCCCTCGTCCGGCTCCTCCTCGGACGCGTCGAGCAGCGCCTTGGCCTTCTCCAGGCTCAGCGCCGCCTTGTCGTCGGGCGAGAGCGGCTTGGTCTCGATGTCCTTGAGGTACTCGAGGGCGAGGTCGGTGTAGCCGTGCTCGCGCAGCCCGCGGGCGAGCTCGAGCGGCGACGGCGGCTGGGCCGCGGCCGGGGCGGCGGACAGCAAGAGAGCGACGGCGGACCAGAATAGCGGGCGGCGGAACCGGGTGCGCAGCGACATGGCGTCTCCCAGCGGCGGAGCGGTCAGAGGTGAACTACCGGTTGGACGGCGACGCGGCCGTAATAGTTCCACGACATGAATTCTGACGGCCGCCGCGGGAGAGTCAAGGGGGCGGCCGTGAGGAGTGGGGAGTGAGGAGTCTATTGGTCCTCACTCCCCACTCCTCACTCCTCACTGCCGGTTTTTGGATCACTTCTTCACGAACTTCCCGATCCGGTACTCCGCCCCCGTGCCGTCGAGCCACTTGGCGAACGCGGTCCTGGTCGCGTCGATGAAGTCGTCGCCGGGCTTGGGCACCGGCGGCTTCCACCCGTCGGTGTCGGTCAGCCCCAGCCGGGCGAACGCCTGATAGCCGGCGACCGCCAGCGCGTCGTTCGGGTCGCCCTTCCAGTTCGCCTCGGCCAGACCTTTCAGGATGAGTTTGCTCTCCTCGGCCGACACCTTCGCCGTCTCGACCGTGCCGCCGTCGAACGGGTACGAGCGGTACTTGAGCACCAGCGCCGTCGCCGCGAACCCGCGGTCGGCCGGCTTGTCGGCCTTCAGCGCCTTGAGCGGGTCGGCGAGCGCCGCCGCGGTCCGCTTGGCCAACTCGACCTGCGCCTTGTAGTCGGTCGCCGTCGTCTCGACCGGGGCGAGCAGCGGGCTGAGCGTGTAGAAGTCGGCGGTCGGGTGCTTGCTCAGGAAGAACAGCCCTTCGGCGCCTTCGGCAAGTGCGCCCGGGCCGACCCCGCCGCGCCCCGGGCGGCCGGGGGCCGGTTCGCCCTTCGGCGGGGGCACGAACCCGACCTTCACGTGCGTCGCGTTCGCCGCGCCGACCAGTGCCGCCTCCACCTTCACCACCGCGACCTGATACGACACCTTGTCCGGCGAGCCGGGCGCGGCGGCGACCGTCACCAAGTCCTTTTCGAGCGCGGTCACCTTGCCGACCACGACCGCCTCGGCCCGGGCCACCTTCTCGACCGGCGAGGCCGGTGCCGCTACCCGCTTCGCCTCGGCCGGGACCGCCAGCAGCGCGACAATAGCCGCAGCCGTCAACAAATACCGAATCATGAGAGCCTCAGTGTAGTGGGCAGTGGGCAGTGGGCGGTGGGCAGTCAGTGGAGGAGACAGAAGACATAGACGCTGTTGCCTTTCGCCTTTTGCTTTTCTGCCCACTGCCTGCTGCCCACTACCTGCTATTGGTCGTCCGGGTCGGGCGGATCAGGGTCGGGCGGCTCGTCGGGCGTTTCGTCCGGCAGTACGGCGGGCGGCCGCGGCGCGTCGGGCCGCAGGTCGGGCAGGTGCTCGATCGGGTGCGGGGTGTAGCTCCGCGGGTGCGGCGCGCTGGCGCGGCGGGCGAGGTCCGGCCCGGCCAGGGCCACCATGAACACCCCGCTCCCGCCGACCACCCACCCGATCAGCCGCTTCAGCGCCTGCGGCGACAGCATGCCGGCCTTCCGCGCGCCGAGGTAGCTGCCCAGGATCGTCGGCGGGGCGACGATGGCGACGCTCAGCGGGTGCAGCCCGCCGCCGGCCGCCCACGCGGTCACCGCCGCGGCGACCGCGGTGACGCACCCGATCACCATGTTGCTGCCGACCGCCACCGCCGGGTCGATCTTCAGCCACTTGATCATCATCGGCAGGCGGATGGTGCCGAGCATCAGCCCGGTGACCGCCGCGACCGCGCCGAGCACCAGCCCGATCACCACCTCCCACAGTGCGGTGAACCGGCCCGGCGGCCCGGCCGCTTCGTCCTTCGCCTTCGCCGAGCGGACCAGCTCGAACCCGGAGTACACGAGCATCAGCCCGATGACGACGTGCGACCACACCGGGCTGACGGACACGAAGAACAGCACCCCGATCACCGCCCCGACGACCGACGGGAGGCCCATCAGGAGCATCACCTTGAGCGACACGCGGCCGTCGCGGGCGTGCTTGTACGACCCGGCCAGCGCCCCGGCCCCGCTCACCGCCAGGTTGGTGCTGGCCCCGGCGATCGGGTTGGCCAGCGCGTACACCAGCATGGGCAGGCGGAGGTGGCCGAGGATCAGCCCGGCGGCCGCGCCGATGTAGCTGAGCACGAACGAGATGCCCCCGATCGCGACCAGCCACACGATCAATTCCGTCTTCACCGGGCCTCCGGGCTGTGGCCCGCCGCGCGGGCGGGGCATGGGCGGCAGCGGGAAGGCATTATAGAACGCGGCCGCGGGTTCCGTTTGGACGGCCGCGGGTGTGAAGGTTTTCGGCCCGGGCAAGAAAAATGCCGCGGCCCCCATTGATCTGACGGCCGGACCGGCTTACGCTGACAGCAAGATCGCACCCCACGCGGGTCGATCTCCCGGCCGCCCGGTGGTGTCCCCGCACCGCCGGGCGGTTTTTTGCGCCCGATCGGCGAATTGTACAAAATTCCAAACTCCCGCTTGACTTCGCTTTGGACTCGCGTATACTTCAGGTCGGGGTGCGTTCTTCAGTCAGACCCCGGTGCCGTCATCTTCTCGGGCCGCACGATCTGATCGAACTTCTCGGCCGTCAGCACGCCGCTGCCGTCCTTGAGCGGCGGGGCGAGTGCAATCGCTTCCTCTCGGAGTGTCGTGCCGTTGTGGTGGGCGGTCTTGGCGATCTTCGCCGCCGCGTCGTACCCGATGTGCCGGTTCAGTGCCGTCACGAGCATCAACGACTCGTTGAGGATCTTCGCGATCGCCTTGCGGTTCGCGTCGATGCCCTTGCGCACCGCGCCGCCGGCTTTGGTTGGAATCTTCGACGGATCGACCTCGACCATCCCGCTGTCCGGGCCGTCGAAGTACTCGAGCGCCTCGTAGTCGGTTTCGGGCATGTCGGCGGCGCAGTGCTCGCGGAACGAGCGGCTTGCGTCGGTAAGAAGTCTGACCGAGTGCAGGAAGTTGTGGATCAGCACCGGCTTGAAGACGTTCAGCTCGAAGTTGCCCTGTGACGCGGCAATCCCGACGGCGACGTCGTTGGCGATGACCTGCACGCAGACCATCGTGAGCGCCTCGGACTGCGTCGGGTTGACCTTGCCGGGCATGATCGACGACCCCGGCTCGTTCTCGGGGATGGTCAGTTCGCCCAGCCCGCACCGCGGCCCGCTCGCCAGCCAACGAATATCGTTGGCGATCTTCATGAGGCCGACCGCGAGGGTCTTGAGCGCGCCTGAGGCGAACGTGAGCGGCTCGTGCCCGGCGAGCGCCTGGAACTTGTTCGGCGCGGTCACGAACGGCAGTCCTGTTAGTTTCGCGATGTGCGCCGCGACCTTGGCGGCGAACTGCGGGTGCGCGTTCAGCCCGGTGCCGACCGCGGTGCCGCCGAGGGCGAGTTCGTGAAGCATGGGCAGTGCCGCCTGCACCGCCTTGAGGCCGTAGTCGAGTTGGGCGACGTAGCCGCTGAACTCCTGGCCGAGCGTGAGCGGCACGGCGTCCATCAGGTGCGTCCGGCCGATCTTCACGATGTCGGCGAACTCCTTGGACTTGACCGCGAAGGTGTCGCGCAGGGCTTCGACGCTCGGAATCAAGCGGTGAACGAGCTCCTCGGCCGCGGCGATGTGCATCGCGGTCGGGAACGTGTCGTTGGACGACTGAGACATGTTCACGTCGTCGTTGGGGTGGACGGGCTTCTTGCTGCCCATCACCCCGTTGGCAAGCCAGATGGCGCGGTTGGAGATCACCTCGTTGACGTTCATGTTCGTCTGCGTGCCGCTGCCGGTCTGCCAGATGCGCAGCGGGAAGTGGTCGTCGAGGGTGCCGACGATGACGGCGTCGGCCGCCTTGCAGATGAGGTCGCACTTGTCGGCGGCGAGCAGCCCGAGTTCGGCGTTGGTGAGCGCCGCAGCCTTTTTGAGGATGCCGAACGCCCGCAGGACGGGCCGCGGCATGGTGTCGCCGCCGATGGCGAAGTGGGTGAGCGAGCGGGCGGTCTGCGCGCCGTAGTAGCGGTCGGCCGGGACGCGGATCGGCCCCATGCTGTCGGTCTCGGTGCGGTACTCGCGCGGCGGCATGAGCGGGTCCTGTGGAGAAGGGTGTGAAGTGCGGGTATTGTAAGGTGGGGTGCGGGAAGAGCCACCGCCCCCGGAGGGCGAGTGATGCCGCTGGACATTCAACCCGAATTGCCGCCGCTGCGCGTGGACGCGAGCGGCGCGGTGCGCGTCGGCCAGACGCGGGTGCTGTTCGTGCTGGTGGTGCAGGCATTTCGGCGGGGCGAATCCCCGGAGGCGATCGTCGAGGCGTTCGACACGCTCAGCCTCGCCGACACCTACGCGGCGATCGCGTACTACTTGCGCCACCGCGAAGAGGTGGAAGCGTTCCTGGCCGAATACGACCGTGCGGCCGAAGCGGTGTGGGAGAAGATTCGCACCATACAGGGGGATCAGAGCGGTATTCGCGCCCGCTTGCTGGCGCGAATGGCGGCGAAAGAGGCCGAGCAGAAGGCCGCGCCCCCCGAAGTCGGGTGACCCATGCTCCGGTTGCTGGCCGACGAGAACTTCAACGGCGCGGTCGTTCGCGGCCTGTTGCTGCGGCGACCCGCGTTCGACGTCGTGCGCGTCCAGGACGTGGGGCTGAGCGGTGCGCCCGACCCCGCGGTGCTCGCGTGGGCCGGGGCCAACGACCGGATCGTCCTCACCCACGACTACCGCACGATGCCCGATGACGTAGCCGACCGCATCAAGGCCGGTGAGCCAATGCCGGGGCTGTTCGTGGTGAACGCCGACCTGTCGATTCGTCAGACGATCGACGAGTTGTTGCTGACCGAAGACTGTAGCGAACACGCCGAGTGGTCTAACCGCATTCTGCGGTTTCCGCTCCGGGCGTGACGCTACCGCTCGCCCGGTGCCACCCACTTCACCTCGGCCGCGGGCGGCGTCCAGGTGGTGAGGCGGTCGAGCAACTCCGGCACGGTGTCGGCCACCAACAGCAGTTCGCGGTGCCTGGGCTTCAAAAGCCTTTCGGAAACGACGTGATCGAGCCACGCCAGGAGCGGCGTGAAGAACCCGTTGACGTTCAGGAGTGCGACCGGCTTGCGGTGGATGCCGAGCTGCGCCCAGGTGAGGATCTCGAACAGCTCGTCGCACGTCCCATACCCGCCGGGCAGCGCGACGAACCCGCCGGCGCGGTCGGCCATCAGCGCCTTCCGCTCGTGCATCGTGTTCACGACCACCAGTTCGGTGCAGTCCTCCTGCGCGATCTCCTTCTGCGCGAGCGCGTGCGGGATCACCCCGACCACGCGCCCGCCGGCCTCCAGCGCCGCGGAGGCGACCACGCCCATCAGCCCGACACGGCCGCCGCCGTACACCAGCGCGAGGTTGCGCCCGGCGAGGGCACGGCCGAGGTCGCGGGCGGCGTCGGCGTACAACGGGTTCGCCCCGGACGCCGACCCGCAGAACACACAGACGGAGGTCAAAGGCATGATTCACCACAGAGACCACGGAGACCACAGAGGAAGATAACAGAGTCAGTGAGAAGAACTCTCGACTTTCTCTCCGGTCTCCGCGGTCTCGGCGGTGAAATCCTCCCCCAGGAAGCCGCTCCGGGCGATCGGCCCCTCGATCTCCGTGCCCTTCCGCAGCAGCAGCAGCAGCGGGGTGGTGAGAACGGTCGTCGCCAGGGCCATGATGACCAGCATGCAGAACAGGCTGCGCGGGACCACGCCGAGTTCGTACCCGAGGTTGATGGCGATCAGCGCCATCAGCCCGCGGGCGTTCATCATCGCGCCGATGATGCCGGACTCCTTCCAGGTGAACCCGCCGGCGCGGGCGGCCAGCCCGCAGCCGAGCAGCTTACCGGCGACCGCCGCGAACACGATCAGGGCGCAGATCAGCCACGCCGGGCCGCCGGGGATCGCGGTCACGTCGGTCCGCAGCCCGGTGTAGGTGAAAAACACCGGCACGAAGAACGACGTCACGATGTCGTGCAGCTTCGCGTGCGCCGCGTGCCGCAACTCCGCCTGGTCGGACAGCACCGCGCCCAGGAGGAACGCGCCGAACACCGCGAAGATGCCGATCAGGTTCGTCGCGATCGCCGCCAGCAGGACGCCGACGAGCAGCACCGCCAGCCCGGTGGCACTGAGCCGCCCGCGGTTGGCCCGTAGGGAGTAGGCGAAGTACCGCACCAGCACCGGCCGCACGACGAACCACATGGCCAGCGCGAACGCCACCGTCAGCCCGGCCATGCGGAGCGTTTCGAGCGGGTCGAAGTTCGACCGCACCACCGCCGCGACGCTCGCCAGCAGGATCCACCCGACCGCGTCGTCCACGGCCGCCGCGGTGATGGTGATCGCGCCCAGCCGCGTGCGGGTCACATGCAGTTCCATCATGATCCGCCCGAGGACCGGGATGGCGGTGATGGACAGCGCCACGCCCATGAACAGCGTCAGCCCGGTCAGCGACACCGGTCCGGCCTTCGGGTGCGGCTCGAGGTGCGGGTGGATGAGTTGCGCCAGCCCCGCGCCGAGCGCGAACGGCACCAGGATGCCGGTGATCGAGATGAGCACCGCGGATCGACCATGTGCCCGGACGTGATCGAACTCGAACTCCAGACCCACGAGGAAGAGCAGGAAGATCAGCCCGAACTGGGCGACCGTGGTGAAGATTTTCGGCAGGACCGCGTCGGCCAGCGGCTGCTCGACGCCGGGCAGCGCCGGGCGGAACACCGCGGCGAACACGTCCGGGGCGAGCCAGCCGAGCAGCGACGGCCCGAGGAGCAGGCCGGCGGCGATCTCGCCGACCACGCTCGGCTGCCCGACTCGCCGGGCGGCCGCCCCGAACAGGCGCGCCGCGGCGATGATCACCACCAACTGCACCAGCACGGGCAGCAGCAGGTGCTCGACGTCGAGCCGGACGAGGGATTCGGCGGGTGTCATGTGGTGGGGGTCGGCGTGTGCGGCGTCGCCGCTCGGACGGGTGTGCGGGGAGGGCAACTCAGATACCGGCCGCCGCCGCCGGGGTTAACACCACTTCTTCTTGCCGACTCACTTCTTCTTGCCGACCTTGCGCAGGTCGTCCAGGTTCGCCTGGCAGTACGGGCAGCCGATGGTGGTGAGGTGGAAGGCGATGTAGTCGAGCAGCTCCGGGTCGCCGGCCCCGAGGGTGTAGCCGCCGAGCTGGTCGCGGGTCGGGCAACTGGCCCGCTCCCGCCGCCAGATCGCCCCGACGGTGTGCTCGCCGCGGTCCTCCTGCTCGATCACCTCGGCATAAGCGGCCCGCAGGTCGGCCGACTCGCGCAGCGCCCTCTCGACGGCCGCCAACTCGGCGTCCGGTAGCGCGTCGTGCAGGTAGTCGCGGAGCATCTGCCGGGTGATCTCGGCCATGTGCGCGTCCCCCGGGCGGTCCCGCCGTCAGTATATCGCCGCGGGCGGTCTGGGGCGAACAGGGGGCGCCGGCGCTCGGGGCTGTTAACTTTCGGAAGCGCCGCTTGCGCCGCCCTTCACAGCGGCCCATTTTGACACAAAAAATGCTGCGGATTGCAGGGATCAGGCCCGGACTGCGGTTTACTCCGAACGGGCGGTCTGTTACAACAGCAACCGGTGAAAGAGGTGCGCACGACGTGCCGTAGTTACCGATTGAGCGGTCCCGCCCCCGCTCGGTGTTGCGATCTTCATACCCCCCTCAAGAGACGCCCCATGCTCACTCGCCTACCCCGCCTCGCTGTGGCGGTCGTCGCGGTCGCCGGGTTCCTGGCGCACTCGCCGCGCGCGTCCGCCGACTATATCCTCGACTCGTTCAACAACCCCAACCCGGGCCAGATCTACCAGATCTCGCTGCTCAACGGCAACCCGTACACCAGCCCGGCGGCCAGCGTCAGCGCCGGGGTGTCGCGGACCGTCCAGGTGTCGGTCTCCTCGACCCCGGTCAACTTCAACTCCGTCTCCGGCACCATTGGCGGCGGCATCTTCACCATGGACTCGGACAACAGCAGCGCCGCCGCGTCCAAGATCACCTACTCGCTGACCGGGGCGGCGAGCAACCTGACCGGCGCGACCGGGCTGAGCCTGACCTTCAACCGGCTCGACGCCGGGCTGAGCGGCACCGGCAACGCGGCCAACATCCCGGTCACCGTCAGCGTCGCGACCGCCGGCGGCACCCTGACCAGCACCACCACGCTGCCCAACAGCGCCTCCCCGTTCACCCAGTCGTTCGACCTCAACTCGTTCACCGGCACCGGCGACTTGAGCCGGGTGAGCAGCATCACGTTCACCCTGAACGCCACGCTGCGGGCTAACGGCACGCTGAACACGACCAACTCGCGGACCGCGGTGGACTTCTCGCTGGACGAGGTGTCGGTGAAGGGGCCGAACCCGGTCCCGGCGCCGCCGGGGCTGCTGCTGGCCGGGGTCGGCGGGCTGGCCCTGCTCGGCCGCGCCCGTCTGACCCGCAAGAAGCCGGTCGCCGCCTGAGCGGGCGACCGACGACGGCAAATTGCGAAGCCCGCGCAAGTGCGCGGGCTTCGCCCGTTTACGGGGTAACGCGGTGTTGCGGTCGTGCCGGTTGTAGCGGATAATCGGCGCGGTCGCTCGCGGGGCAAGTGAGGGCTGACGCCGTGTCGCGCTTCATGCTGTCGGTCGCGGCCGTGCTGGCGGTGTCCGGGGTCGGCCGCGCGCAGTTCGTCGGCGGGCCGGTGTACGCCGGCGGGTACTCGTACCGCAGCGGGTTCGGGTTCTCGTTCGGCGGCCCGGGGTTCCGCGCCGGCGGGTTCGTGACGAAGTCGGTGGTGGCCGTCGGGCCGCCGGTGTTCGTCGCGCCCGGGCCGGTCGTGCCGGCAGGGTTCGTCGGGTTCGGCCCGGGGCCGCGGTTCGGACCCGGGTTCGGGCCGCCGGTGGTGGCCGTCGCGGTGCCCGTGCCGGTTCCGGTGCCCGTGGCCGTCGGAATGCCGCCCGAGGCCGAGCCGCCGCCGAAGCCGGAGCGGAACGACGACAAACTCTTTCCGAAGGTGAATCGGGACGACTTCGTGGTGATCGCGCCGAACCGCAACCCGGCCGAGCGGCCGCCGGCGCCGGTCCCGCCGCCGGCGATCAAGCCGTTCGACCCGGCCGCGGTGCGGGTCGACGTGCCGGCCGAAGCGGACCCGAAGAAGGAGGCCGAGCGGCGGGTGAAGCTGGGCCGCGCCACGTTCGCCGACGGCGACTACGGCCGGGCCGCCGAGCACTTCGCGGCCGCGACCGCCGCCGACCCGGCCGAGCCGACGACGTACTTCCTGCACGGGCAGGCGGAGTTCGCCGCCGGCCGGTACCGCGACGCGGTCGCCCGCATCCGCGACGGCCTGGCCCGCGACCCGAAGTGGCCGCAGTTCCCGTTCGCCCCGGTGGCCCTTTACAGCGACCCGAAGGCGTTCGCGGCGCACGTCGCCGACCTCAAGAAGGCCAACGCCGACCGCCCCGGGCAGGTGACGCTCGAGTTCCTGCTCGGCTACCAGTTGTGGTTCAGCGGCGAGAAGGCGGAGGCGGACAAGCTGTTCCGCGCCGCCGAGAAGCGGCTCGCCGACCCCGGCCCGATCGCGCTGTTCAAGTTCCCGTGACCGCGATGAACTTCTGTTGCGATGAGATGCGCGCCCAGGTCGAGCGCGTGTGCGACGTTCACCCGGACCGCTGGGCGTGTCCCGACTGCCTCATCGTTCGCTCGTCGCGCGGCACGTTCGGGCTGATGATCCATGACTGCGGAACGGCCTCGATCCGCATTCACTTCTGCCCGTGGTGCGGGGCCAGCCTCCCGGACTCCCGCCCGGCTCCCGACGACACTGCCGGCGCTGACCCGGAGGGGCTACACTGACGGGGTGCGGGAACGAATCCCGCCCTTGCATCGGCCCCTGACGGTCAACGTATGCTGCTGCTCTCTTGCACCAACGTGTCGCGCGGGTACGGCGCGACGCCGCTGTTCGACGGCGTGGAGTTCGAGATCCACGCGGGCGAGCGGGTCGGGTTCGTCGGCCCCAACGGGGCCGGCAAGACGACGCTCCTGCGCATCCTCGCCGGCCTCGACGAGCCGGACAGCGGCAAGGTGACGCTCCACGCCGGGGCGCGGCTCGGGCTGCTCCAGCAGGTCGCCGAGTTCCCCGCCGGCCGCACCCTCTTCGACGAGGCGAAAAGCGCGTTCGACGAGTTGCTCGCCACGCAGCGCGAGTTCGAGCGGGTGGCCGAAGAACTCGCCGCCGCGACCGACGAGACGGCCCGGAAGCAACTCAGCGCGCGGTTCGACCGGCTGAGCGAGTTGCTGCGGCACCACGACGCGTTCGAACTCGACCACAAGGTCGAGGGGGTGCTCGGGGGGCTGGGGTTCAAGACCGCCGACTTCACCCGCGACCTGAACACCTTCAGCGGCGGGCAGCAGCGGCGGCTGTTGCTCGCGAAACTGCTGCTGTCCGCGCCCGACATCATGCTGCTGGACGAGCCGAGCAACCACCTCGACATCGACACCACCCGCTGGCTCGAAAACTACCTCGCCCAGCAGCCGGAAGGCATGCTGGTCGTCAGCCACGACCGCTACTTCCTCGACAAAGTCACGAACAAGACGTTCGAACTGCACGCCCGCCGGATCACCAGCTACCCGGGCAGCTTCAAGCAGTACGTGCGGCTCCGCGACGAGAAGTTCGAGCGTGAGTTGAAGGAGTTCGAGGCGCAGCAGGAGTACATCGAGAAGCAGGAGGAGTACATCCGCCGCGCCCACTACGGGCAGCTCGCCAAGCAGGCGCAGTCGCGGGTGAAGGCGCTCGACCGGCTCGACCGGCTCGAAAAGCCGACGAAGGTGAGCGGGCCGAACATCGCGTTCAGCGAAGTCGCCCGGTCCGGCGACAACGTGTTCCACGTCGAGGACCTGACCAAGCGGTTCGGCGACAAGCGGTTGTTCGAGAACCTGTCCTTTGACCTCAAGAGGGGCAAGCGGCTCGGGATCATGGGGCCGAACGGGTGCGGCAAGACCACGCTGCTGAAGATCCTCCTGGGCGAGGAGGCCCCGACGAGTGGAGAGATCCAGCGCGGGCATCTGGTGTTCCCCGGCTACCTCGACCAGCACCTCGCGATCCTCGACCCCGAGAAGAGCGTGATGCGGGCGGTGTGGCCGGACGACGACCCGCAGCAGACCGAGCAGAAGATGCGCGACCTGCTCGGCTCCTTCGGCCTTCAAGGGGAGATCATCGAGCACCCGATCAAGTCGCTGAGCGGCGGCGAGCGGTCGCGGGCGGCGCTGGCCAAGCTCACCGTGAACGGCGCGAACCTGCTCATCCTCGACGAGCCGACCAACCACCTCGACATCTGGGCGTGCGACTCGCTCGAAGAGGCGCTGAAGGTGTACGAGGGGACGTGCATCGTGGTCAGCCACGACCGGTACTTCCTGAACCGCGTCGCGGACCTCCTCATTGTGTTTGCGGACGGCACCACCGAGGTCGTTTACGGCAACTACGACACCTACGAGTTGCTGCGGCAGTCGCGGGAGGAGGCGGCGAAGCAGGCGGGCGGGCGGAAGCCGGCCGAGGCGGCGAAGGACGCGCCCCGGGCGGCCGCGGGCGAGGCGAAGCCGGCGAAGCGGAAGCGGCAGTTCCCGTACCGCAAGGTGGCCGACCTGGAGGCCGACATCGCGACCACCGAGGCGAAGATCGCCGACCTGGAGGCGGCGCTACAGTCGCCCGACGTGTACCGCGACGCGACCCGGCTGCGGGACACGATGAAGGCTCTGGACGACTCCAAGGACGCGCTGGCGCGGCTGTACCAGCACTGGGAGGAGGCGGTAGAATTGAACGGCTGACCCCGCGAGGAGCAACCCATGTCGATCGAACGCGGCGACCCGAGCGACGGCGCGGCCGAACTGAAGCAGGAAGTCGAGCGGTTACGCGCCCAACTGGCCGCGGCGACGGCCGAGGCCGAGCGGTACCGGCGGGCCGCGTACGCGCTGCTGGCCGAGCGCGTCCCGTACACGCCGCCCACGGAGGATGAGCTTCGCGACCTGCTGCACGGCCCCCGCGGCAAGCCGCTGGCCGAACTGATCGCGGAGTTGGAGCGGGAGGGCGAGGGATGAACCCCGGCTCGCTCCCGGTCAACTACCACGTCTCGCAGTCGCAACTCGTGACCGAGCAGTTCTTGCAGGTGGTCGCGGCCGCGACCGCTCAGGGCCGTCGTCACATTTTCCTGCGGGCGGCCCGGTACGCGATCGAGGATCTGGGTTACGACCCGGCCGGGTTCGGCGAGTCGCGCGGCGCGTTGCCCGAACTCGAGTTGTCGCTGCGCATCGGCTTTGCCCCGCCGCTGTATGTCGAGTTCGCGATTCACGAGCCTTCGCGCCAGGTCTTCATCCGCCACTTCGGCTTGTACGGGTGACCTGCGAGGGCTGCCGCGCGCGACGGGCGTGACCGAATCCGCCCTTGACGCGGCCGCGGCGGACGGTATCTCCGGTCGGTTTCACGGGTCGTTCGCGCTCGCGGGGGCGGTGGGGCGTGCCCGGGAACCGGGGGAAGTTGCGATGAAATGGCTCATCTGCGGGGCCGCGGCCGTCGCGCTGGCGGCCGGCGTGCCGGCCCGGGCCGGCGACGTCGAGTTCCGGCCGATCGACACCAAGAACCTGATCGTCAAGCCGACCAAGACCGCGGCCAACCTCGCCGCCGGCACCATCAACCTCGTCGGCCAGACGGCCGCCGGGTCGGTCGAGAACAACGGGTACGTCAAGACGATCAACAACCTGTTCAGCAAGAAGTGGATCATGCCGACCACGCAGGCCGGGTCCAGCGGGCTGCCGTCGCCGAACCTGTACCCGTCCACCCAATACAAGAACTACAACCAGCCGGTCATGCCGACCGTGCAGATCCGCCGCTGATCGGGTCGTGCGAAACGGCCGCGGGGCGGCGGAACGGTGGCCGTGTGCGCCATTCCGCCGCCCCGCGGCCGTTTCGAGGAACTTTCGCGTGCCGGCGGCGTTCAATAGGTAATCGCCCCGCACGCGGAGAAGTGTTATGCGTGGGTTCGCTTGGTGCACCGCGGCCGCTATCGGCCTCGGCTGCGGTGCCGCTCTGGCGGCCGACCCCTCGGCCAAAGCGCCCGACTGGTCCGGGTACGTGTACGTCGCCGATGTGGTCGGCGAGGTGGTCAAGGCCGACGACAAGAAGGTGGTCCTGCGGATCACGTGGCTCGAGGCGCACTCCACCGGCGGGCGCCCGGCTCGGCCGAACCTGAGCGGCAACCACCGCCACTTCCACAACCCGTACGGCGGGAACATGAACCGGCCGAACGTCCAGGTGAAGGAGCAGCACCACGACTACGAACTCGAATACCTGCCCGAGTCGCTCGTGCGGCTGAAGAAGCTGCCGGCCAAGACGGACGCCAACGGCAAGCCGGCGTCGTACACGCAGAAGGAGTTGGACGAACTCCGCGCGCCCTCGGTCGTGCCCGGGTACGCGGCCAGCCGGTCCGACGTGGTGCCCGGCATGTACGTGGACGTGATCCTGATCCGCGACAAGAAGATCGCGGCCGACAAGGCGACCGAGAACGACCTGCGCATCAAGTACGCGACCATCCTGGGCAAGGACCCGAACCCGCCGAAGGACATCGCCTCCGGCTCGGACAAGACCGACCCCAAGAAGAAGAACTGACCGCCGCTCAGGCCCGCAGTTCCGCCTGCGCCCGCCGGGCCGCGTCCACCACTTTCGCCTCCCAGTCGGGGTCGTCCGGGTGGAACGGGAACGTCACCCCGCGGGAGCTGTTGACGATCGCGCCCAACCCGTCGGGGCGGTACGCGGCCTTCACGTCGGCCGCGGTCCCGCCCTGTGCGCCGTACCCGGGGACCAGGAGCCACACCCCGGGCATCGCGGCCCGCAGTTCGGTCAGCTCGCGCGGGTGCGTTGCCCCGACCACCGCGCCGACGTCGCCCAGTCCGCACTCGCCGAGGGTGGGGGCGTTCCACTTCACGACCTCGTCCGCGACGTGCCGGTAGAGCGGCTTCCCGTCGCACACCAAGTCCTGAAACAGCCCGGCCCCGGGGTTGCTCGTCCGCACCAGCACGAACACCCCGCGATCGGCCTTCTTCGCCGCGGTGAGGAACGGCTCGACCGCGTCCCGACCTAGATAGGGGTTGATGGTGAGCGCGTCCGCGTCCCAGACGGGCATCGCCTCGCCGTCGATCACACAGCCGGCGAACGCGGCGTCGGCGTAGGCGGTCGCGGTGCTGGCGATGTCGCCCCGCTTGGCGTCAAGAACGGTGAGGAACCCGAGTTCTGTCGCGTGCTGTATGACGTGGCGGAGGGTGACGAGTCCCTTCGGCCCGGCCTGCTCGAAGAACGCGGCCTGCGGCTTCACGACGGCGGCGAACGGCGCGACCAGTTCCAGCACCCGTGACGCGAACCGCCAGTACGCGGCGCCGACCCGCTCCTCAAGGGGTTGATTAGCGTTTACGTCGCGGATCGCCTTCGGCAGCGACTCCCACCGCGGGTCGATCCCGACGCACAGCGGGCCTCTTTCACGAACGGCTTCGGCGAGGCGGTCGGCGAACGTCGGCATTGCCACCCTCAGAGCGCGGTCAGGAACTCGCGGACCGCCGCGTTGAACGCGCCAGGGTTCTCGGCGTTGGACAGGTGCCCGGCGCCGGGGATGTGAACCAGCTTGCTTCCGCGGATCTGGGCCGACAGGTTCGCGGCCGACAGCGGCGGCGTGACGCTGTCGAACTCGCCCACAACCACCAGCGTCGGAACGGTGATCGCCTTCAGCCCGGGGTTGGCGTCGGGCCGGTCGCGGAGCGCCGCCAGCGCCGCCGCCACGCTCGCCGCCGGCTGCCGCCCCGCGATCTCCTTCAGATGTGCGACGAGCGAATCGTCGGCCCGCGCCGCGTCGCTCACCACCTTCGGCAGCATCCCGTCGAACAGCGCCGCGGTGCCCTTCTCGTTGACGAGGGCAATGGACTTGTCGCGGTTGGCCTTTGTGGTGCTGTCGTCGATGCCGGCGCGGGTGTCGGCCAGGATCAGCCCGGTCAGCTTGTCCGCGTGCCGCCGTGCCAGCGCCAGCGCGACGTACCCGCCCATCGACAGCCCGCACACGGCCGCCTTCACGATCCCGTGCGCGACCAGGAACTCGGCGACGATGTCCGCGACGCCTTCGACGGTGAACGGCGCGGCCGCGGACTCGCCGAAGCCCGGCATGTCCGGGGCGTAGACGTGCGCGACGTCGGCGAGCGCCGCCAGTTGCGGCCGCCACATGGCCCGGTCGAGCGGGAAGGCGTGCAGCAGGACCAGCGGCGGCCCGCTCCCGGCCTCGTCGTAGCCGAGGGTCAGCCCGCCCGGCAGGGTGCAAACGGCCATCGCAACGCGCTCCGGGGCGACTACTTGCGGCGCCTCCCGCCCTTCCGCGGCTGGGGAAAGCGGCCGTCACTCGGCGGTTCGTCGCCCCCGTCATTGTCCGCCTTTTGAGCCGTTCCGGCCAGCCTCAGATCGAGCATTCGCCGCTGGAGATCGACGCGGGCCACCTCCAGCCGCACCCGGTCGCCCAGCCGGAACCGCCGCTTCGTCCGGCGGCCTTCGAGCGTGTGAGCGGTCTCGTCGAACCAGTAGTAGTCGTCGATCAGCGACGAGATGTGAACCAGCCCCTCGGCCGGGAACCGCTCGGCCTGGGCGAAGAACCCGTAGTCGGCCACCCCGGTGATGACCGCGTCGAGTTGCTCGCCCAGCCGCTGGCTCAGGTACGCCAGCAGCCGCACCTTGACGAGTTCGCGCTCCGCCGTCTCGGCCCGCCGCTCCATCTTCGAGCAGTGTTCGCCCAGCGCCACCAACTCTTCGGTGTTGGCGCTCGCGGTGCCCTTCGTAATCCACCGGTCGAGCAACCGGTGAACCTGGAGGTCGGGGTAGCGGCGGATGGGCGAGGTGAAGTGGCAGTAGTGCTGCATCGCCAGCGCGTAGTGCTCGTCTTGGATCGGCGAATACGCGGCCTGCTTGAGGCTGCGGAGCAGCGCGAAGTGGACCGCGGCGCGCTCGGGCTTGTCGGCGGTGGCGTCGAGCACCTTTTGAAGCTCGAAGCGGTCCTGGGCGCGACTCATCGGGTGCCCGAGCAGGTCGGCGAACTGCGCGAACGCTTCCAGCTTCTCCTCGTTCGGGGCCGGGTGGACGCGGCGGAGGAACGGCACCTCGTGTCTGGTGAAGTGCTCGGCCACGGCTTCGTTGGCCGCGAGCATGAACTCCTCGATGATCTGGTGTGACAGGTTGTGTTCGGCGAAGTGCGCCCCGCTGACCCGCCCGTCGGCGTCGTACTCGAGGACGGCTTCGGGCATGGTCAGTTCCAGCGCCCCGCGCTTGAACCGCTTCTTTCGGAGGAGCAGCGCGAGGTCGCGCATGCGGCGGAGCATGGCGAGGAGGTCGGCCGAAGAACCCACCCCCCAGCCCCCTCCCTGCAGGGAGGGGGAGGAAGAGACGAGCGCATCGGTCGCGGAATCGGAGTGCGGAGGCTCTTGTTCCCCCCTCCCTGCGGGGAGGGGGGCTAGGGGGGTGGGTTTCTTCCCCTCCATTTCGTCCAATACCCCCTGCACCTCGTCATACGTGAACCGCTTGCGGTTCCGAATGACCCCGTTGGCGAACCGGACGTGCCCCTTCTGCAACCCCGGGGTGAACTCCATCACCACCGTCTTGACGTACCGCACCTTCCCCTCTTGCAGCGACGCCAGCCCGTTCGAGATCACCTCCGGGAACATCGGGATGACCTTCTGCGGCAAATACACACTCGTCGCCCGCTTGCGGGCCTCGACGTCGAGTGCCCCGCCGGCCTTCACGAACGCCGCGACGTCGGCGATGTGGACCGTCAGCACCCAGTGCCGCGTCTTCGGGTCGATGACCACGCTCACCGCGTCGTCGAAGTCCTTCGCGTCCGGCGGGTCGATGGTGACGACGAGTTCGTTCGTGAAGTCCTCGCGCCCGCGGAGGTCGGCTTCGGAGAACTGGTCGGCGACCTGCCGCGCCTCGGCCAGCGCCGACTCCGGGAACGCCTCCGGCAACCCGAACGCGCGGATCACCGACAGCGTGTCCACGCCCGGCTTCCCGTGCGGCCCCAGCACCTCCGTAATCACCCCTTCGCCGCGCTCGTCGGGCGTCGGGAACCGCAGCATCTCGATGACGACCTTGTCCTGCGGCCGAACGTCCTTCGCCCCGGCGTCGCCGACGCGGACGCTGTGCGCGAACACGCTGCCGTCCACGCGCACCAAAGCCTCGCGGTCCCGCTCGAAATACGTCCCCACGAAGGTGCGGGTGGCGCGGGTCAGGACGCGGACGACCTCCCCGGACGCGTCCTTGATGTGCGTCGCTTCGCGGGTGATGCGGACCATCACCTCGTCGCCGGTGGCGGCGTCGAGCGCCTTGTCCTCGCGGATGAAAACCTCCGGCTTGAACGTGCCGTCGATCGCGTGCGGCCGGACGAACCCGTGCCCGGACTGCGCGCGGCGGTAGATGCCGGTGACGGTTCCGTGCGGATCAGCGGCGCGGAGGGTGTTGTTGCGGCCCATCGCCAGCCGCCCGGTGCGGATCAGCTCGCGCACCGTCCGCCGGAACTCCGGGTACGCCCCTTCATCGAGGTTGAGCCGCTTGAACAGCGGCTTGGCCTTGAGCGGGGTGTAGCTCTGCGCGGTGACCGCGTGCAGGATTTTCGCGAGGAGGTCTGGCATGGAGGTGAGGTGGAAGAGTTTATCCGCAGATTACGCAGATAAACGCAGATAAAAGGCGATCAAAAGAGTTTGATTACCACACTCTTCCTGTCTTCCAATCTGTGTTTATCTGCGTAATCTGCGGATAAACTCTTCGCCGCTAGTCGTACCCGCCGCCGGTCTCGCCGTAGAGGTCGCCGTGCGGCCCGCCCTTGTAGATCCGCCGCCCGAGGTTGCGGTCGTACGGGGTCCACGCGGTCGGGTTGTTGCGGTCGTCCTTCAACTCGCGCAGCACCATGTGCATCCGGGTGTCGAGCGAGTCGATGAGGTGCAACAGCATCGCCTCCGGTGTCATCGGCACCTTCGGACTGCCGTAATTCAGTTCCCCGTGGTGGCTCAGGATCATGTGCTGAAGTCGCAGCATCAGTTCCCGCGGAAACGGCTCGCCCGTCAAGTCGGGAACTTTCGTCGCGGTCTCCGCCAGCAGCGCCACCGCGATCGGGATGTGCCCGATCAACTGCCCCTCGTCGGAATAACCGAACGCGCGGCCGTAGGTGAGTTCCCGCGTCTTGCCGGCGTCGTGCAGGAACACACCCATCAGCAACAAGTCGCGATCCACGCCGGGGTAGAGCGGCAGGAGCTTGTCGGCCGCGTCCATCATCGCGACGGTGTGTTCGAGCAGCCCGCCGACGTAGGCGTGGTGCATCTTCACCCCGGCCGGGCAACTGTTGAACTGCCGGACGAACCCGTCGTCCATCAGGAAGCACTCGGCCAGCGCCCGCAGGTGCGGGTTGCCGAGCCGCAGGAGGTAATTTCGCAACCGCTCGGCCAGCTTCGGGATGCTGTGCTCGGTTTGCGGCAGGAAGTCGGCGTAATCGACCTTCTGGGCTTCCGCGCGCTCGACTTCCGTCAGAATGACCTGCAACGCCCCCTGGAACATCTGGACTTTGCCGACCGCGTGCAGGAAGTCGCCGGGGTCGAACCCGCGGGCGACGTTGTCGCCGGCGTTCCACATCCGCCCCTGAATCCCGCCGGTGCGGTCGCGCAGTTCTATCAGGAGGTACGGGTTGCCGTTGCGGTTCGCGCGGAGTTGCTTGTCGGTGACCAGGTACACGTCGTCGAGGGTGTCACCGTCGCGGAGCTGTTCGACGAACCGGCGCGCGGACATAATTTCCGAGGGGTCAGGGGTGAGGGGTGAGGGGTCAGGAGAGAGCGAGAAGTCACACGTTCTTCTCTGACCCCTCTCCCCTCACCCCTGACCCCTTTGCCGTAGGCAACCGGCAGCCGCCGTCGTCGCACGGGACGAGGTTGTAGCGGTTCTTCGCCACCCACAGATACACTTTGTTGCCCAGCCACGGCACGCCGGGGACGTACATCAGCGGGGCCAGCGGTATCAGTACCGGGACGCGCCACGACAGCCACCGGACCGCCCGGTAGCCGGCCGGGGCGTGCTTGCGGTCCGGCGTCACGACGTGCATCTCCGTCAGCAGCGCCTTGAGCGTGAGCGGGACGGCCGACGGCGGCCAGTGGTCGGTGTCGCGGCAGTCCTGGAAGTGCAGCCGCTTGAGCCAGTCGAGCCGCTTCAGGGTGCGGACGGCCCGCTGGCACAGCGGGCACATGCCGTCGTACAGGACGACCGCTTTGCCCGTCGCCGGGTCGGGGTTGGTCTCCGCGAGCGGCGCGGCGTCGGCCCGCCGGTCTTCGGCAACACTCATGACGTCCTCCGCTCGACACAGCCATTCTATCGCAGATACCGCCGCCGCGCGGGAAATCCAACACCCGACGCACGCTACAATGGCCGTCAGGCCGAACCCCACGCGAGAGTGCGATGAGCGTCACCCCGAGCGTCAAGCAGATCACGGTCCCCGAATTTCGCGGCGCGAAGGCGAAGGGGACGAAGCTCGCGGTCGTCACGGCCTACGACTACACGTCGGCCCGGCTGTGCGACGAGGCCGGGGCCGACGCGCTCCTGGTGGGCGACTCGCTCGGCATGGTCGTGCAGGGGCACCCGACATCGCTGCCGGTCACGCTGGATGAGATGATCTACCACACCCGGTGCGTGATGCGGGGCGTGCGGCGCGCGCTGGTCGTCGCGGACCTGCCGTTTCTGACCTATCAGGTGAGCGCCCGACAGGCGGTCCGCAGTGCCGGGCGGCTGCTGAAGGAGGGCGGGGCGCACGCGGTCAAGCTGGAGGGCGGGGTGCGGATGCGGGCCGCGGTGCGCGCGTGCGTGGACGCCGGCATCCCGGTGATGGCCCACGTCGGCCTGACCCCGCAAGCGGTCCACCAACTCGGCGGGTTCAAGGTGCAGCGGGATGCCGACCAACTGCTCGCCGACGTCGCCGCGGTCGAGGAAGCGGGAGCATTCGCGGTGGTGGTGGAGAGCGTCCCGGCGGCGCTGGGCGCGAAACTGACGGCGGCGGTGCAAATTCCGACCATCGGCATCGGCGCGGGGGCCGAGTGCGACGGGCAGGTGCTGGTGTTTCACGACCTGTTGGGGCTGTTCCCGGACTTCAAGCCGAAGTTCGCCAAGCGGTACGCGGACCTCGGCGGCGCGGCGAAGGGAGCACTGGAGGCGTACTGCCGCGAGGTGCGTGATGGGGCGTTCCCGGCGGCCGAGCACACCTTCAAGTGAGGGCGGGCGTGATCGTCCTGAATGGCCAGAACCAGCGGCTCGAGCAGGTGTTGTTTGCGCCCAACGGCACCGACGTCCTCGCCCCGGCGCGCCGGGGCACTCAGGCGTGGCGGCCGTTCCAGGCCGGCGGCGCGCCGCAGTTGCTGCCCGTTAAATTCCCCTGGGATGCGTGCTTCACCCCCGACGGAACGACCCTCTACGTCACCAACTCGCGCCTCTGGCGGGTGGACTACGCGACCGGCGCGGTGAGCGCGTTGACCGACCGCGCGGCGCAGTCGCTGCGGTTCGCGCTGGCCCGCGCCGGCGACCGCTACCTGTTCGGCGAAGCCGGGGCGGCGCAGCCGTACTTCTCGATGCGCGTGGCCGACGGGCAAACGATCTGGCACCGGCCGGGCGGCGACTGGTGGGGGCACCCGCTGTTTCTGCCCGGCGACGCCGAGTTCGTCGGGCTGGTCGTCGAGGGCGCGAACCGCCGCGAGCGGAAGTTCCGCATCGTCACCTACGACGCTGCGACCGGTGAGGAGCGGGGGCGGTCGAACCCGCTCGCGGGCGAGTCGGTCGAGCGGGTCGTGTCGCCGGACGGTGCGCTGCTCGCGTGCCGGGTGACGGTGTGGGTCCACGTGTACCCGCTCCGGGAACCGTTCACCAAGCCGCTCGCCACCCTCCGCAACGACAACCGGAAGGAGTTCACCGACATCGCCTTCCACCCAAGTGGGAAGTACCTCGCGGCGGCCAGCAACGACGCCACCATCAAGCTGTACGACACGAGCACCTGGGCCGTCGCCCGCACGTTCACGTGGGACATCGGGCGGATGCGGAGTGTCGCGTTCTCGCCCGACGGCACCCTCGCCGCGGCCGGGAGCGACAAGGGCAAGGTCGTCGTGTGGGACGTCGATTTGTGACCCGCCGGGCACGCACTTGAGTGAGGCGACGCGATGCGCGTGATCGAGTTCGACGCGAAGGACGTGTCCGCGCTGGCGTTCTCGGCCGACGGCCGCTACCTCGCCGTCGGCGGCAAGACCCGCCTGATTGTGATCTACGACCTGTCGGGCACGGACCCGGAGACGCCGGGCATCGTTTCCGAGTTCCACCCGCAGTTGGCGTTCCACCCGCGGCTCCCGCTCGTCTTCGCCGCCGCCGAACGCCGGTTCGCCACGCACACGCACAAGCCCGGCCGGCTGTCGCAGGCGATCGACTTCATGACCGGTGCCGACCGGTTCGCCTTGTCGCCCGACGGCACGCGGGTGGTGGTCAGCGGCGGGTTCGACACGCCGGAGAAGGGCGAACACCTCCGCGTGTTCGACGTCTCCGCCGCCGGCCGCCTCCTCTACCAGCGGACCGACCCGGCGGCCCGGTCCGACGACCGCCACGACGCGCTGTGCTGGCTCCCGGGCACCGACCGGGTTGCGGTGTCCGGGCGGAACCGATCGGACACGCACATCAGCGTCCGCGACGTTGCGACCGGGGCCGTGGTTGCCACACACCCGCGATCCGGGCTGGTGACCGACCGGCTCACCGCCGGCCCGGACGGCACGCTCGTCGCGGTGTACCGGCACTCGTTCTCCGTGTGGCCGGACGCCGACATCGGCCGCCGCCCGCACGTCGTGAAGAACGACAGCACCCGGCACTTCACCGGCATCGCCTTCCATCCGTCGGGTAAGCATCTGGCGGCCACCAGCAACGACGCGACGGTAAAACTGTTCGACACCGCGACGTGGGAGATCGGGCGGGCCTTCACCTGGGACGTCGGGAAGATGCGGTCCGTCGCGTTTTCGCCCGACGGCACCCTCGCCGCGGCCGGCAGCGATACGGGCAAGGTCATGGTGTGGGACGTCGATGTGTGACCGAGAGGCGAACCGCGACCGTGAGGGAGCGGGTGGCAATCGGGTGTGGACTCGGCGCGCCCACCCGCTCCCTCACGGTCGCGGTTCGCCGGCAAGTACTCGTGGGGCGCGTGAGGCATTCTTATGCTGGTTCTGAAGCCGGCCGCCGGGGTTCGCCCGCGACTCGACCAACTGGCGTTCAGCCCGGACGGCCGGACGCTCGCCGCCCCGGCCGTCGGCCGCGGCGCGCTGGTCTGGAAGTCGTTCGCCGCCGGGGCGCGGGCCGAACTGGTGCCGACGCGCGCCGGCCGCGGCCTCGTGCGCGTCGCGTTCGCCCCGGACGGCCGCCTACTCCTCGGCAACAGCCAACTGTTCGCCGTTCACCTCCCGTCCGGCGCGGCGACGCGCGTCCCCACCGACGAGTGGCACGTGCTCGGGTTCGCCGCGGCATCCGCCGGCCATTTGGTCGTGTCCGAGTACCAGCGGAGCGGCGAGGCGACTGTGCTGACGTGCTGGCACATGGACGACTTCGACACGGCCCTGTGGCGGCACGAGATGCCGGCGCACGTGTACCTGCCGCCGGCGATCGGCCCGGACGGTACGCTCGTGCTGATCGAGTCCCGCCGCCAGCCGGTCTCCCGGCACTGGCAGCCGCACCGCGTCCGCCGGTCGCTCGACACCGGGGACGTGCTCGACGTCGCCCGCCTTAGCGACCACCCCGAGGGGTTCGCGCTGTCGCCCGACGGGGCGACGGTCGCGGTGCGCCTCAACGACAGCGTCTACTTCATGCCGGCGGCGGGGGCGGTCGGGACCGGCGCGCACGTGCGGAACGACACCCCCAAGCACTTCACCGGCATCGCGTTCCACCCGAGCGGCAAGTACCTCGCGGCCACCAGCAACGACGCGACTGTGAAGCTGTACGACGTCGCGACACTCGGCACCGCCCGCACGTTCACGTGGGACATCGGGCGGATGCGGAGTGTCGCGTTTTCCCCGGACGGCACCCTCGCGGCGGCCGGCAGCGATGGCGGTAAAGTGGTGCTGTGGGACGTGGACGTGTAAGGGCCGGTGATGCTACTTTTCAAGTTGCCCAAGTACGTCGTGTCCGGCGTCCGGTTCTCGCCGGACGGCCGCCGACTGCTCGTCACCACCGGCGAACCGGCGGTGCTGGTGCTCGACGCGCTGACCGGCGCGACCGTGTGGGCCGACCGACACTCCCAACTCGTGCATGAGGCGCGCTTCTCGCCCGACGGGCGCGCCGTGTTCGACATGGTGGTCGGGCGCGACCACCCGCCGCGCGTCCACACCTGCGACGCCGACACCGGGCGCAACCGCGGCTCCGTCCCGGTCGCCGGCGGCACGTTCGCCCTCACCCCGGACCTCAAGCACCTGTTCTACACCGCGCCGGCCCCGAGCCACCGGGCCGCGGCGTTCCTGGTGCGCGCCGACTTCGCCACCGGGGCGCGGCTCGACACGCTGGAACTGAGCGCGGGCGCGCACGCGATCGCGGTCTCGCCCGACGGCCGCCGGGCCGCCGTCCGCGGCACCTTCCAGTTCGCTCTGATCGACCTCGCGCGCTGGTCGGTCATGTACTCGCTCCCGCTGACCAACTCCAACGCGGTCGCGCACGGCACCCGGTTCGCCCCGGACGGCCGCCACGTCGTGTCGTCGTTCGGCCCGCGCCTGAACCTGTGGGACGCCGAAACCGGCGGGCACCGCGGCGAGGTGCGCGACACCGGCTCGCACGTCCAAGACCTCGCGTTCACGCCCGACGGCCGCTTCTTGCTCACCGCCAGCAACGACGCCACCGTGAAGGTGCGCGAAACCAACACCTGGGGCGTTGTGAAGTCCTACACCTGGAAGGCCGGCAAGCTGCGGTGCATCGACGTGTCGCCCGACGGCACGCTCGCGGTCGTCGGCAGCGCGACGGGGAAGATCGTCGTGTGGGACGTGGACTTATGAGAACCGAATACCCGCCGGTCGGCATCGAATAACTGAAAGGGTTACCGCGGCGACGCGGGTACTCATTACAGACAACAACCGACAATCAACAGGACTTGCCCAATATGTTCGGCTCACTCAAACTCGGAAAGTTCTTCGGCATCGACACTTACGTCCACGGGACGTTCTGGCTGCTGCCGCTGTTCGTGCTGTTTACGAACCTGTCGGCCGGGTTCGACGCGGTCGCGTTCCACCTGGCCCTGGTGTTCGCGGTGTTCTTCTGCGTGGCGCTGCACGAGGTCGGGCACGCCCTCGCGGCGGCGGCCTACGGCATCGGCACCCGCGACATCACCCTGTACCCGGTCGGCGGGATCGCACGGCTGGAGCGAATGCCCGAGCGCCCGCTCCACGAAATCGTCGTCGCCCTCGCCGGCCCGGCGGTGAACGTCGTCATCGCGGTCGGCCTGGGTTTGGGCCTGTTCGTGAGCGGAATGAGCCTCGACTCGGTCGAGCAGTACGGGCTGGAAGACTTCTTCCTCAGCGTGTTCGGCGCGAACGTGTTCCTGTGCCTGTTCAACCTGCTACCGGCGTTCCCGATGGACGGCGGCCGTGTGCTGCGGGCGCTCCTGGCGACCCGCATGACCCGGCTGCGTGCGACCGAGATCGCGGTGACGGTCGGTACGGTCGTGGCGGCAATCATGCTCGTCGCGGGCATCGCGTGGATGCAGTTCAGCCTGATCTTTGTGGCCGCAATGGTGTGGATGCTCGGTCAGGCGGAACTGGCGGGGCTGCGGATGGCCGCGGCGGCGCGGTCGTTCGAGGAGCGGGCGCGGGAGTTGTTCGGCTCGGCCGACGAACCGGAGCCGACCGGCCGCGAGTTGCCCGCCGACACCGCGGCAGACTTGGCCGCCCGCCGCTTCTCCGGGCTGGCCTGGGACACCGCCCGCGGCGTGTGGGTGCAGTGGCTCAACGGCGTCCCGGTCCGCGACGTCGCGAATTGACGATTGCAGATGTGTGATTGCAGATTGAGAAAGCCACTCGACCCCTTCCCGCAAGAGAGGTCGAGTGGCTTTCTCAATCTGCAATCACACATCTGCAATCGTCAATCTCACCTGGACTTCTTCGGCTTCGGATCGACCTTATCGCCCGCCGGCTTCTTGGTCGTCAACTCCTGCCCGGTCGGGCAGTCCGCCAGGAGCGGGCATTTGGCGCAGAGCGGGTCTTTCTCGGTACACAGTTCCTTCGCGTGGACGCTCATCAGTTCGGTGAACTCCGGGCCGCGGGCCTTCGGAATGACGTGCTCGATGCCGCCACGGATCGATTCGAGGTCGTCCGGGTCCACCTCGTCCACCACGCCGAGCCGCTGGAGGACGCGGACCGTCGGCCCGTCGAGCGGGATCGCGTGCCCGCCGAGCGACCGCTGCACCACCCACGCCACCGCGAAGTCGTTCACCTGCTTGAACCGCGAGATCTGCTTGGCGGCCTGCTTCAGCCCCTTGTCGTTGAGGTCCTTGGCGTTGAAGTACCGCGAGATCTGCTTGGCGGCCTGCTTCAGCCCCTTCTTCTCCATGTCGCCGAGGTCGAACGCGTAGTTCATCTCGAACACCGCGTGCAGCACGCCGATGATCCACCCGGCGCGCGGGCCGGCCTGCGGCAGCGGGCGGAGGGCGTCGGCCACCTCCTGCACGGTCGAGACGCGGATCTCGTTCCAGTCCACGAACGTCCGCTTGATGCGGTCGTAGGCGGCGTCGGCGTCTTCGGAGGTGCTGCCCTCGCGGCAGATGGCGTAGACGAGTTCTTCGAGCAGCGGGCGCGGCGGCGCGTCCGGCTCCGCGGTGGGCAGCGGGAACCGCTTCTTCAGCGCCGCCTGCGCGTGCGTGAGGAGTTGCTGCTTGTTGGTGATGGCCGGCATGCGTGTGGAACTCCGGTTCCGGTGCTTCGCCCGATCGGCGGTCTTCTGTAGCCGGCCTCTGTGAGGCCGGAGGTCAACGCGACGAGTCGCTCCGGCCTCACAGAGGCCGGCTACAGAAGGTCAGGTCGGGCGGCCCGTCGATCCTTCGGCGGTCGGCGGCGCGTCACCGCCGCCATCGTCCTCATTCTCGTCTTCGTTTTCGAGGTCAGTTTCGACCCCTTCGCCGCCCGGGGCCGGCGGGTTGAGCCGCTCGTTCTCCTCGCGGATGATCCGCGCGATCTCGATGCTCTTCTTGACGCCCTCGTCGAGCACGAACGTGACGTGCGGGACGTACCGCGACGTGAGCCGGTCGGCGAGCTTGGTCTGGATGAACCCGGCCGCGCTCTTCAGCCCGTGCATCGTCAGTTGCTGTTCCTTTTCGGTGCCCATGACGGACACGAACACCTTGCAGTGCTGGAGGTCGCCGGACACCTCCGCGCGCGTGACCGTGACCCCTTTCACGCGCGGGTCTTTGAGGTCGAACAGGATGGCGCTGGCCGCCGTCTCGCGGACCACCTCCGCCACGCGTGCCAGCCGGTGAGATTTCATTGAGTTTGGTCTGAGTCCTTAGTTGTCTTGCCGCGCCCGGTGACTGTTGTCGTGACGGCCGATTGACGATACTCGCCCCGCACCCAGAAGAGGCAGGCGACGAGCAGAAAGGCCGCGACCAGTACCCCCACCCATTCGCGGTTCGAGACCGCGAGCGTTAAGCCGAAGCCCGTCGCGCCGGTGAACCGCAGCGAATAGCCGAAACTCTTGGCCCTGGCTTTCTCTGGCGTTTCTTCGCCGTCATTCCCGGTTGCGAACTTCGCAACGCCCATGACCGCCCGGAACGTATTCTCGGCCGCTTCCTGTGCCTCTTCCGGCGTCATGCTCAAGTCGTGACGGCACTCTGGGCAGAACGCGTCCATCACGACCGGTAACCGCGTTCCGCAGTGGGGACACGCCTGCGACACGGCCTCACCTCATTGTACGCACGACTACGGGTATTATTCGTGGTCACCTACACGACTTCACTCCCGACCACAACCTCGCCGCCGAGGTACTCCGCCACCGGATGTACCCGCAGCGCCTCGGCGATCTTCTGGAGCGTGCCCTGCACGGCCGCCGTCTCGAACCCGACGGCCGCGAACGCCAGCGTCGCCACCTTCACGTCGTCGTGCGTGTCCACCTCGGCCGCGGACACGTTGAACGCCGATTTGACGCGGTCCAGAACCGACCGCACCACCTGCCGCTTGTCCTTCAGCGTGCGCGACTCCCGGACCAGGAGCCGGGCTTCGAGGGTGCCTATTACCATGAGTTGTCAGTCATCGGTGGTCAGTTGTCAGTCGGAATCGCCACACCGCGGTGAGCCGTCCGACTGACAACTGACCACCGATGACTGACAACTTCTCACAGCGTCCGCTGCTTGATCTCGATCTTGAACGCCTCGATGACGTCGTCCACCTTGATGTCGTCGTAGCCGGTGATCTTCAGACCGCACTCGAAGCCCTCGCGGACCTCGCGGGCGTCGTCCTTGAACCGCTTGAGGGAGTCCAGACCCACGACCTTGTCGCCCTGCGGGAAGATGACCACCCCGCCGCGGATGAGCCGCACCCGGGCGCTCCGCTCGATCACGCCGCTGGTGACGTAGCACCCGGCGATGACGCCCACCTTGCCCACTTTGAACGTCTGGCGGACCACCGCCCGGCCCAGGTGAACCACCTCTTCGATCGGCTTGAGGCGGCCTTCCATCGCCGCCTTCACGTCGTCCACGAGGTTGTAGATGATCTGGTACTCGCGCGGGGTCGGCAGCCCGCGCTCCTCGGCCAGCCGCAGCGCCGCGTCGTCGGCCGTGACGTTGAACCCGATCACCAGCGTGTCGTCCGGGCTGGTCAGGGCCAGCTCGACGTCCGACTCGGTGATGGCCCCGATGCCGGCGTGCAGCACCCGGGTCGTCACCTCCTCGTGCGTCAGCTTCTCCAGCTCCTTGCGGATCGCCTCGACCGACCCGCGGGCCTCGGCCTTCAGGATCACCTTCAGCTCGGTGATCTTCTGCTTGGTCTTGGCGGCCGACAGGCTGTCCAGGCTGACCGGCTTGAACTTGTTCAGCGCCGCCTCGCGGTCCTTCTTCTCGCGGGCCTCGGCGATCTCCTTGGCGGTGGTCAGCTCGTCGACCACGTAGAACGGGTCGTCGGCGTTGGGCACGCCGCCCAGCCCGGTGATGCGGACCGGGGTGCTCGGGCCGGCCTCCTCGATCGGCTTGCCGAGGTCCGAGTACATCGCCCGGACGCGGCCGTAGTTGGCCCCGCACAGGAGGATGTCGCCGACCTTGAGCGTGCCCTGCTGCACGAGGACGGTCGCCATGACGCCCTCCTCGCCGCTCATGTACGCCTCCAGGCACGTCCCGGTGGCCGGGCGGTCCGGGTCGGCCTGCAACTCGTCGGCGAGGTTGACCTCGGCCTCCAGCGAGATCGCTGTCAGCAGCGCGTCCACGCCCTGCCCGGTGATCGCGCTGGTCTCGACGAACTGGATGTCGCCGCCCATGTCGTCGGGCAGCAGGTTCTCCTGGTACAACTGCCGGCGGGTGCGATCGACGTTGGCGTTGGGCGCGTCCACCTTGTTGATGGCGACGATGATGCGGACCTCGGCGGCCCGGGCGTGGGCGATGGCCTCCTGGGTCTGCGGCATCACCCCGTCGGTGGCCGCGACCACGATGACGGCGATGTCGGTGACGTTGGCCCCGCGGGCCCGCATCTTGGTGAACGCCTCGTGCCCGGGGGTGTCGAGGAAGGTGATCTGCTTCTGGAGCAGCACCTCGTCCGGGTCGTCCGGGTTGAGCACGTTGTGGGTGACCGACCACGCCCGGATCACCTGCGTGATGCCGCCGACCTCGCCGGCCGCGACGTTCGACTTGCGGATGCGGTCGAGCAGGCTCGTCTTGCCGTGGTCCACGTGGCCCATGATGGTGACCACCGGCGGCCGCGGGCGGAGCTTCTCCTCGTCCACCTCCTCCATCATCTTCTCGAACTTCTCGATCAGCAGCTCTTCGGCCGTCTTCTGCCGCTTGACGACCAGCTCGATGTTCTTCTCGACGGCGATCAGCTCGGCCAGCGCGAAATCGACCGGCGAGTTGTTGCCGTAGAGCTGGTTGGTCTCCTTCAGCAGCCGCTTGGACACCTCGCCGGCCTTCATGCCGATGGCTTCGGACAGGCTGCGCACCGTGATGGGCAGCGTGATCTCGATCTTCCCTTCCTTCTTGATCGGGTCGATCTTGTTCCGCGCCTTGCGGAGCAGCGCGGCGCGCGGGCCGCGGCGCGACCCCCACTGCTGCTCGACCATCTCGACGCCGCCGGAGCCGATGACGACGGACCCGCGGTCGAGCCGGGGGCCGCCGCCGCTGCGGCCGCGGTCGCCGCCGCCGGTGCGGCCCTTGTGCCGGGAGTCGCGGCCGATGACGCCGGCCTTCTTCTTCTCGTCTTCGTCCTCGCCGCCGCCGCCCTCGCCGCCGCGCGGGGCGGGGCCGGCCGGGCCGCGGGCGGGGCCGCCGGGCCGCGCCGGGCTGTCGCCGGGGCGGGCCGGCGCGCCGGGGGCCGGCGTGGGCGTCTTGGCGATCTCGTTGATCGACAGCTTCTGGCCGCGGGCGCTGGCCATGCGGAGCCGCTCGATCATCTCCGGCGTCAGCTTCATCGACTGGCCGGCGACCGGCTTGCCCGGGGGGGCCGGGGCCTTGCCCGGCGGGCCTTGCGGCGGGCGCGGGCCTTGCGGCGCGCCGCCACCGCCGCCCGGGGGGCCTTGCGGCGGGCGCGGGCCGCCGGCACCCGGGGGGCCGCCGCCCGGACCGGACGGCCGGTTCGCGCCGGACGGCGGCGGCGCGCCGGTGCCGGTCCGCGGGCCGGCGATGAACTTCGGCGGCGCGACCTGCGGCTTATTGCTGAGGAACGCGGGCCGGCCGGCGTTTCCGGCGACCGGTGGGATGATGTTCTTCGGCGGGCCGGGCGGCGCGGGCGGCACCACCGGCTTCGGCGCTTCGGCCGCCGGCGGCGTCACGACCGGCTTCGGCGGCTGCGGCGCGGGCGGCGTGACCACCGGCGTCGGTGCCGGCGCGGCGGGCGCCTGGGCGGCGGCCGGCGTCGGCACACTCGGGGCGGCCGGCGTCGGAGCCGGTTGCGGCTTCGCGGGCGTGACCACCGGCGCGGGCGCCGGGGTCGCGGCGGCCGGCGGGGTGACGACCGGCTTCGGCGGCTGCGGCGCGGGAGCGGGCGGCGCGGCCGGGCGCGGGGCCGCCGGGCGGCCCATGTTCAGGTTGCGCATCCCGCCGCCGCCGAGTGTCGGGATGACGTTCTGCGGCTTGACCGGCGGCGCGGGCGGCGTGACCACCGGCGTCGGCGCGGGCGCCTCGGCCGCCGGTTGCGGCTTCGCCGGCGCAGCGGCCGGCGCGACCGCGGCGGGCGCGGGCGGAACGACGACCGGCTTCGGCGCTTCGGCCACGACCGGTTCCACCACCGGAGCGGCGGGCGGGGTCGGCTTGGGCGCCTCGGCGGCGGGCGCGACGACCGGCGGCGGGAGCGCGACCGCGGGAGTCGGCGCGGCGGTCGGGGTAACGACCGGGGCGGGCGCGGGGGTGATCGGTTCGGCCGGTTTGACGACCGGCTTGGGCGGGGCTTTGGGGAGGGTTTGAATGGGCTTGGCGAGGTTAGCGGCGGGAGGGATGACCGGCTTCGGCGGCAGACCGGGGGCCGGCAGCGGCGCGGACGCGCCGGGTTTCGGGCCTTTCTTGACGCGCTCCTTTAGCGCGTCGGCCTGGTCGGGTTCCAGGCCGTTGAGCTGGTTGGTGATGCCGGCGAAGCCCAGCTCCTTGCAGAAATCGAGCAGGAGCTTACTCTCGACGTTCAGTTCCTTGGCCAGGTTAAAGACCCGGACCTTCTTCTCTTTGCTGTCTTTCGTCTGCGGATTCGACAAGCGGAACTCCTCATGGGGGTGCTCCGAACAACCCCCGAACCGGCCCGCGCCGCGGGCATGCCGGATCGACCGATCGCGCCCCGAATAGGTTATATTCTAATCCCGCCGCCCGCGGTGAAAAGGGCACCTGAGCGAAGTGCGGAACGCGGCGTGCGGAATTCGGAATGAAAACGAGCGGAACAGCGAGATCGACCCACGTTCTCGTGTCTTCATTCCGCATTCGGAATTCCGCACGCCGCGTTATTCCGTGGGCCGGTCCGCGTCGGAAGGCGCGCCGGCCGGGGCGTCGGTCGCCTCACCCCCGTTAGACACGGCTTCGACCGTTACGGGTTCGGGTTCGGCCGAAGATTCCTCTGCTGCACCCTCGCCTGTCTGCGCCGCCTCGGGCGTGCCCTCACCTGTGCTCGCAGCCTCGGGCGTGCCCTCAGCGGCCTCCGCCGTCTCCGTCGCGCCCTCACCCGCCTCCACGGCCTCGGCCGATGCGGCCGCTTCGGCTTCCGCGCGGGCCGCCTCTTCGTCCGCCCGCCGCTGCTCGTTCGCGGCCTCTTCCGCCTGCCGACGCTCCTCCTCGACGCTCTGCTCCATCGTGTCCGCGTACTCCTCCGCGTACATCACGACTTCGTCGGCCTCGGCCTCCGGCAACCCGGTGAACTCGCCCAGCCCCTGGGCGTCGGTCATCGTGATGTCATTGTACGAGAGGAACCCTTCCTCGATGAGCGCGTTAGTGAGTTCGGCCGACGCGTGCGGCAACTGCCCGAACCACCGCTCGGCGCGCTCCAGCGCCTCGGCCAGTTCGTCGTGCGTCATGATCTCGATGTCCCAGCCGACGAGCTTCGACGCGAGCCGGACGTTCTGCCCGCGGCGGCCGATCGCCAGCGACAGTTGGTCGTCGGTCACAAGGACGATCGCCCGGCCGAGCCGCGGGTAGGTGAATACGTCCGAAATTTGTGCCGGTTGCAGCGCGTTCGGGATGAGCACCTGGAGGGCGTCGTTCCACCGGACGATGTCGATCCGCTCGCCGTTCAACTCCTCGATGACGTTCTTGATGCGGCTGCCGCGAACCCCGACGCACGCGCCGACCGCGTCCACCTTCATGTCGATGCTGGTGACCGCGACCTTCGACCGGTAGCCGGCTTCGCGGGCGACGGCCCGGATGTCGATGATGCGCTCGTCGATCTCGGGGATTTCTTCCTCGAACAGCGCCTTGACGAACTCCGGGTGCGCCCGCGACAGCACCACCTTGACGCGGTGGCCCTGTTTGCGGACTTCGAGGATGATGGCCTTGACCCGCTCGCCGACGTGGTGGGTCTCGCCGGGGATTTGCTCGCTGCGGGGCAGCAGGGCTTCGGTCTTGGCGTTCAGTTGGACGATCGCGGTGCCGGCGTCGACGCGGGTGACGGTGCCGACGACGAGTTCGTGCGCCTTGCTGGCGAACTCGTTGAAGACGGTGTCGGATTCGGCCTCGCGGATCTTCTGGATGATCATCTGCTTGGCCGACTGGGCCGCGATGCGGCCGAGCGTGATCGGGTCGAGTTCCTGCTCGCCGTACTTGGCGACGATGTGGCCGGTGGCCTCGTCGATGGACACGAACACGCCTTCTTCGACCTGGAAGTGGCGCTCGGCGGCGACCTGGATGGCGGACGCGATGCCCTTGAAGATGACGGCCTTCTCGATCTTGCGCTCGTCGTGGAGCTTGTCGACGAGTTCGAGGATGAGCGCGCCGGGGTTCTTCTCCTTCTCGACGGCCTTCTTGATCGGCGGCATGGTGCGAGTCTCTCCAAACGCGAAACCGGCTTCGGATATTGCCCACGCCGCGGGAGCCGGGATCGTCCGGGGCGGGCCTGTGGGGGCCGACCGCGAACGACACCCGACACCCCGACGCGGAGCGGCCCGAAGCCGGTGCATCGTTGGTGTGGTTGTCGGAGGTATTGTTGCGCCGCCGCGCCGCGGAAGCAAGATGAAGACGCGAGAAAAGTCGCGCCCGCGGCGCCCGGGCTACTTCTTGTCGGGCGCGAAGCTCTCGCGGAGGGCCTTCGCAAGCGCCTCGGCCACCTTTTCGTCTTTCTCGTCCTTGAGCAACGCGCGCAGGTCGTTGAGTTGCTCGGCGGTGTACGACGGCAGCGCGTCCGGCGGCATCCCGGGCGAGGCAAGCCGAGCCAACCCTTTGGCCGCGGCCACCCGCAGGGCGTTGTCGTCGCTCCGAACCACGGCCGCGAGTACCACGTAGGTGAAGTCGCGGTGGGTGCCCCGGTCGGACAGATCTTTTACGACCAGTTCGCGCACGGCTTTGGGCTGCTTCGGGTCCGTCGCCAGTTTGGTGAGGATGGCTGCCGCCTCATTCGGCGTAAACCAGTGGTCATCCCGCCCGAGGTTCCGACCGCTACGGACGTGCTCGATCACCTCAGCCGCGTCGGCCACGTCCATCGGCTCAGTAAACCGAGCCGCCATCGCTTTCCGGCGCTCGGACTCGATCCACTTCTTGCCGTTCTGCGCGAACAGCAGGCCGTCGGCGCGGAGAAGCACGGAGGGCGACACGTTCCGGTTCGTGGCTAACCCGTCGAGGAACGCCGGCACCCCGGCCTTTTCGGCGTCTGCCGGCGTCGCTTGGAGGAGCAACTCGATGCCTAGCTTGGCGATGGAGGGTTGCTTGTGCGAGCACAATTCCCGCGCCAGTTCCAGCCGCTTATATCCATCCCGCTTGGCCAGTTCTTCGACGGTCTGTGCCCACTTCAGGACACCATCGTAGTCCGCTGCGAGGGATTTTCGTGTCCCGTACCTCGCCTTCCAAACGCCTTGCGAGTCGCTCAGATCGAGAAACCAGACGCCCACTTCTCCGGCCGTTAGGAGGGGGATGGCTGTTCCGCCGACGCGATTGCCCTGATTGGCAGTGTCAGTGAAAATTGCCAAGCCTTTGAGATACTTCGGGCCGCAGTACACGTGCTTGATTTCGAGCGTTGCCCGGAACTGTCCGGCGGCGCGCTCTTGAACGGCAACGACCTCAATCGCGACAAGTGCCGACCGATCGCCCCGCCGAAGAGTCTCGGCGGCAGGTGAAGGACGTTCGGCCGCCGCCCGGTCACTACCGACGACCAACGACAGACATGCAAGCGCCACGAGCCGAAAGGAGTACATCGCAGTCGTCTCCTGATGGTCATATGTCGATCACGGGATAATACCCGGCGGCGGTTGGATGGGTGGGAAGAGCGGCGGGTTCAGAGTCCACGTCATGGCCGTCATGGCCGCGTTGGACGTGATGCCCTTCGTGAGGGCCGTTGATACAATATCACCGGTCGCAACCTCCACGAACCGCTTCGGGTTGGCGGTCGTTGAGACGGGGCCGTTCGGGTAATTATCGGCCTTCCACTTGCCTGTCGGAACCGGCAGACCGGGCGCGATGTTGACCTCACCGCCATCGACGTTGCCGGAACCGTTCCAGGACCACGGGATCGACGCCCGGATCGTGTACGACTCGTTCGCGGCGTTGACCGCTTCCGTCGTGTGAACCGCGAAGTACAGCATGAAGTCTGCGTTGAGTCGAAAGCGATGAACCATGCTCCCCTCTTCGACCATGTTCTGAACAGCTCGCCAAGCGACGGCGTCGTCCATGTCGAACAGCAAGTTCAGCACCGGCGCGCCGTCTTGGATGGCCTTATACCGCCGCTCGCCGACCTGCGCGGCGTAGTTGTCGAAGTACCACGGCGCGGTACCGTTTCCGGCGACGTCGATATACGTCTTGCCTTCCGTGCTCGCGATCGCGCTGAACGGACGGAAGTCGATCGCGCTGATATAGTCGCCGCGCTGCTTGACGTGCTTCACCGTCTGCACGAAGCCTACATCGATGAAGCGTTGGCCGCGGCGCTGCTCGCCCACGAGGGGGCCCGCGATCCGTGAGACGTTGAGGCTCGCGTACACCGTCGGGTCTCCACCCGCCTCGCCGTATCGCGGGGCGGAGTCGATGAACCGCGGGTCGTTGTTCGATTGAGCTTGTTGTGTGCCACCCGGGACGAGTTTGTTGTCCGCTCCGTTGATGTCGAGTTGAACCTTGACGACGTTCACCTGCCGCGTCACGCCGAATCCGGCGGGCAGGTTAACCCGGTAGGTGCCGACGACTTCGCCCTCACTCCAGTTCACAATCAGCGTGTTGCTCGTATTCGTTCCGCCGGCCGTCGGCACACTCGGCGTAACCGAGTGCTGCGTACCGCCGGTGATCGCACCATATGTTGCACCTACTTGGCCCGGAACGATCGTCTCGTAGGTGTGCCGCGAGTAACCCGGCACGTTCCCTGCGCCGGTGACCCGGTACACGGTCAGCGGAAGCGTAGCGAGAAGAACCCCCTGGAGGGGCGGTCCGGCCAGTGCGGCACCCGTATACATCAGCGAGATCGACTCGGCGTTGACCGCCGAACTCAGCGCCAGCCCCTCGACGTACACCGTGTGCGGCACCGACGGGTCGAACGTCGTCGCCGGGGTCACCTGCCCGCCGCTCTTGTCCGCGTTCGTCCACAGCCGGATGTTCGTGCTGGCGAAGTCGAGGCTGACCACATCCCCGGCCGACGCCCCTTCGACCACCCCGATGCGGATCGGGACGAGGTCGTCCTCGCCTTCCACCTGCCCCAGTTCCTCGTCGTCCGGGATCTGGTCCAGCGACGTGTCCGGGTCGCCGTAGAAGTTGTAATTGTCGTTGTCGTTGTTCTCCGACACCCAGCCCTCTTCCGCTTCCGTGCCGTCCGGCCGCACCGCGGTCAGCGAACCGCTCAGTCGAGACGTGCCCGTGCCAGTCCCCGTGCCCGTACCGGAGCCAGTCCCGCTACCGGTGCCTGTCCCGATGTCCGTACCCGAACCCGAACCGGTCCCCGTGCCGCAACCGTCGCCGGTTCCGGCCCCCGTCCCGGAACCCGTGTCCGTGCCCGAACCGGTGCCCGTACCAGACTCGATACCCGTGCCCGACCCCGTTCCGCCGGTCCCTGTCCCGCTGCCGCTACCCGTTCCCGTCCCCGTGTCGGAACCATGTCCGGTGCCGACGCCCGTTCTGGTGCCGATGTCGCCTTCCCTTCCAGTGCCCGAACCCGTCCCGCTGCCGATCAGCTCGATCCCAAGCAGCACGTCCGTGTCGCCGACGGCGAGCGTGAGCGGGACGGTATCCGGGTTGACGGCGTAGCCGGGCGGGGCCGACACCGACACCGCGTACGACCCGGGCGCGACGTCGCCGAGCGAGAACGCGCCGCTGTCGCCGCTCGTCGCCGCCCACGTCCCGTCGTGCGACGTCAGGACGACACCGACGCCGGCCACGCCGGGTTGCGGTCCCATGACGCCCACCTCAAGCAGCGCCAGCCCGCTCACCAGCGCGGGCAACGACCGGTCTTCCAGCGCCGTCACCGACAGGCGCGCGCGGTGAGTGGGCGAAAGCGTGACGGGGGGGGCAATCGTCAGACCGAGGCGACGTGCGACCGCAGAGACGAACGTGCGGGGCGACATGGTCGTGTCCTGAGAATGGGGATGGTCGGCCTGACGGCTTCAGGTTACCGCCGCGCTCGGACGCGCGTCAAGCGGCGTAGCTCGAAATTTCCAACTTTCTTACCGCCGCACTTTCCCGCTCGCGTCCGGGCTTATGTCCGTGTCGCCGGGCGTCACTTCTTGAACGCCTCGAATGCCTCCGCCACCTTCCCGGCCTTGATGTCCCCGTCGTGGGCGTACACCGCGTACTTCAACTTCAACTCGCCGCCCTTGTCCAGCTTGATGAGGTCGGTCTTGTCCTTCTGCGACGGGAACCCGCTGTGCGAACGGCCGAACGGGTTCGCCGCCACCAGCCCGTACGCCCGCGCGTGCCACGACGGCTTCGGGTTCGACGGGTGGTCGAACACCGTCACGCCGGCGTCCTTGCCGTCCAGCTTGCCGGTGTAGTCCACCCACGCCGACGGCATCCCCCAGATGTCCTTCTCGCCCGACTTGCCCTCCGCGGTCGTCATCACCCCGTCGCCGCCCAGCACGTCCTTCCGCTTCTCCATCCGCAACTCGTCCCGAACCCGGATGCCGAACGAACCCTCCTTCGTGTCGCCGAACGTGATCGGGCACACGCTCGCCTTCAACACGATCTCGAACGCGAACAAGCGGCCTTTGTCGCCGTCGATAAAATGCACGGTCCGCACCTCATCCATGATTTTGACGCCGTCCGGCGAAATCCACTCGTTGTGCGTCTCGACGCTCACGTGGTTCGGGCCGTGCTGCTTCGGCTGTCCGGCCTTCACACACTTGATGACGCCGTGCCGCGGGCCGTTCGCGTCCTTCGCCTCGCTCCAGAAGTCAACACCCTTGTCGCCCTTGTTCGCCGACTTGATCTTCAGCTCGATCCCCTCGGGGATCACGTCGCCGTGACAGAACCACACCGACTTGTGGTGGAGGTGGTCTTTCGTGCCGGTCGCCGGGGCCGCCTCGATCGGGAACCCGCGCGTCACCGGGACGCCAGCCGGCGTCAGAATCGGGTACAGGTACGGCTTGGCGACCGTCGGCCCGATCGCGTACTTGGCCACGACCGTCGAACCGGACGTAAACTCGATCGCATCTTTGCCGACGGTTGCGGAAACGTCGGCCCGGGCGAGTGCCGGGAAGGCGAACAGGGCGAGGAGAGGCAGCGTGTGTCGCATGTGAGACTCCAGCAGGCAGGTGGAATCAGTGTCAGCGTCGCGGGGGCGAGTGTCAAGCGCAGCAGGTGCCGAACCGTTCGGGTAAAATGACCCCATGAGCAAGAAGAAGAAAGTCCGCGTCGAGCTTCGGAAGAACCGCGAGAAGCCGCCGCGGGAGAACGACCTCACCCGCGACTTCGCCGAAGGCGACGGCCGCGCCGACGACGCCCAGAGCGGCGAGCGGGTCCGTGCCAAGGGCAACCTCTCCCGCTACCGCACCGTGGTGACCGACGACGAGGGCGCGGTCATGCCGGCGGTGGACGAGCAGACGTTCCTCCGCGGCCGCGTCCTCCGCGTTCACGGGCTGGCGTCCGTGGTCGAAACCGACGACGGCCGCACCTTCCGCTGCGCCGTCCGCCGGTTGCTCAAGAGCCTCGCCACCGACGAGCGGAGCGTGGTGACCACCGGCGACGTCGTCTGGATCCGACCGGCCCGCGCCGAATCCGGGTCCGACGAAGGGGTCATCGAGCGCGTCGAACCGCGGCACGGCATCCTCACCCGCGCCAGCCGCCGCCGCGAGCACGTCCTTGTGGCCAACGTCGATCAACTCGTCATCGTGATGTCGCTGGTTCAGCCGGACCTCAAGCCGCACCTCATCGACCGCTACCTGGCAGCGGCACAGCAGGGCGAACTCAAGCCGGTGCTGTGTCTCAACAAGGCCGACCTCCTTGCCGACCCGGCCGATCTGCAACCGCTCATCGGGCTGTACGCCCAACTCGGGATCCCGGTGTTCCTCGTCAGCGCGCGGACGGGTCTGGGCATCGACCGGCTGCGCGAGCAACTCCGCGACCGCTCGACGGTGTTTTCGGGGCAGTCCGGCGTCGGGAAGTCGTCGCTGCTGAACGCGGTGCAGCCGGATTTGGCGCTCGCGGTCAAGTCGGTGAGCGAGGTCAACCAGAAGGGCCGCCACACAACGACCTACTCGCAACTGATCAAGCTGAACTTCGGCGGGTGGGTGGTGGACACGCCCGGGGTGCGGCAACTGCAACTGTGGGACGCCCGGCCGGAGGAGATGGAGGGGTTCTTCCCCGAGTTCCGGCCGTTCGTGCCGTTGTGCGCCTTCCCGGACTGCACCCACACGCACGAGAAGGACTGCGCGGTCAAGGACGCGGTCGCCCGCCGGCTGATCGCCACCCGCCGCTACCACAGCTACATCGGGCTGTTCAACGGCGTGGAGGACGAATAGCGGCGCAACCGCTACGTGCGGCAGATACGGTTTCTGGGCCGTGTGGGCGGTCCGGGGCGTTTCGCGAGTTTGCGTCAAGTGGGGCGTTCGCGCACGTCGAGACAAAGTGAGCAACTGACGCAAGTCAGGAAAACCTTCCGCCTGCCCCGCCCCGGCGGGCTTTTCCGAGGAACTCACTCATGGCCCGTCATTACAAGGCGCTCGGCTTCGTGTTCGTGGTGATGCTCGGCTTGTACGGCTGCGCGAAGGGGCCGGGCGGGTCGGCCGGGACCGAGGCCGCGTCGGCCGCCCGCGTGCAGCGGCTCGAAGAGGACTACCGCGCCGCGGTCGCCGCCCGCGACCAGTTCCGGCAGAAGCTGGTGTCGGCCGAGGAGCAGCAGGCGAAGACGAAGCGCGAACTGGAGCAGGCGAAGGCCGCGGCCGCGGCTGTGGCGGCCGAGCGCGAGGCGCTCAAGGGCGAGGTGAAGGCTCGCACCGGCGAGCGGGACGCGCTCAACGCCCAGTTCGAGACGTTCCGCAAGAACCTCAAGGAGTTGATCGGCACCGCGGACAGCGCCGTCGGCGCGCTCAACCTGCCGCCGCCGCAGGTGATCGTCGAGCCGCTCGCCCGGAAGTGAGCGAAGGCAGTTTTCACCACAGAGACCGCAGAGACCACAGAGGAAGGCAGGACGCAGGGTTTTAAGAACTCTTTTTTCTGCCTTCCTCTGTGGTCTCTGCGGTCTCTGTGGTGAAATCCTCTTCTGTTCCTCACGCCGGGTCTTTCCCGTTCACCCACGGGCCGGCGAGCGACTGGTGCGGCGGCGGTTGCACCGCGCCGCCGTCGCCCCAACTCCACCCGAACACCTGATTCGGCTTCCCCTTCTGCTTGCTCCGCGCTTCGAGACGCTTGGCCCAACTGGCGTCCGCGGTCGTGATCGCCCGCTTCTCGTTGTCCCAGAACAGCGCGGTCCCGTCGCGGTAGCTCTGCACCGCCATCGCCGCGGTGACGACCGCGACCGCCCCGAGGTCCGGCGGGCTGAACGTGCTCTGACGCCGGGCACGCACGCAGTCGAGGAAGTTCTCCCACAGCGCTTCCGTGTCGTTCCGCGGCGGCTCGACCGCTTCGAACGTGCCCTCCAGAGGCGCTTCGAGGCGCGGCGGGAAGGACGCGCCGCGGGTCGGGTCGTCGCGGAACACCTGAAGCCCGCCCTTCACGAACTTGATCGCCCCGAGCCGGCCGCGGATCACCTCTTCGGTCGGGTACCCGCTCAGCGTCGTTGCGGTCAGCGCCAACTGGCAACCTTCCTCGTAATCCGCGACCACGGTGGCGACGTCGGGCACGTCGCGGCCGTCGAGTTCGAGATGCAGGCCGCCCCCGGCGGTCACGCGGGCCGGGAACCGAACGCCCATCGCCGCGGTCATGCGCGTGAGGTGGTGGGTTAGCATGTCGGAAAAAAGGCCGCCGCTGAACGGCCACAGGCACCGCCACTGCGCGAAGCTCGCGCGGTCAAATGGCATTTCTTGCGGCGTCGGCCCGACCTTCTGCCCGGCACACTCGAACTGGTGGCCGAGGAACAGGTTCCAGTCTACCGTCTTGGGCGTCATCTCACGCGCGAGCCGGTAGAACCGCCACTGCCCGCGCACGTCGTTGCGGAAGAACCCCGCTTGGCCGTGCGCGACGTGCCCGATGGTGCCGGTGCGGATGAGGTCGAACGCCCGCATCCAGACGCCGTCGGCCATCGACTGCACGCCGACCGTCACCACGCGGCCGCTGTGCTTCCACGCGTCGGCCACGGCGACCGCTTCCTCCGCGGTGCGGGTCATCGGCTTCTCGACATACACGTCCTTGCCCGCGGCGAGCGCGTCAAGCGTCATCCGCCCATGCCAGTGATCCGGCGTGGTGATGCACACCACATCGACGTCTTTCCGCTCCAGAAGAACCCGGTAGTCTTTTGTAACGCTGGTCTTGTCGGAGGTTCGCAGCCCGCACTTCCGGGCCGACGGGTGTAGCCCCTGCGCGTAGCGGCGGCGGGTCACCTTACCGCCGAAATGAACGTCGTAGTCGTCTTCGAGGCCGTCCCACACGTCGCACACGCCGACCGCCGCGACCGGCTTCCCGTCCCTCGTGAATTTGTTCACAAGGTCGATGTGAGCTTGCGCACGGCCGCCGCAGCCGAGAAACGCGACGCGGACGCGGTCGTTGCTGCCGACAACGTTCCCGTAGCTGGCCGCCGACAGCGACAGCGCGGCGGCCGAACCGAAGAACTTGCGGCGGTCGAGCGGGGTGGTCATAGTGGTGAGACGTTGCGAGAAGGCGAACCGTTCCCTGAGATCGTACCCGGACGCCGCTCGATTTGCGACCACAACACACGCGGAGTCTGACATGAGCGACACGCGGCGCGTCTTTCTGTTCAGCTTCCACGAGCACGACTGGGTCGGCGGCATTGAGGACGCGGAGAGCGGGGAGCAGATGATGCTCCAGATCGCCGCGTCACAGAACTGGGAGCCGTACAAGGACCAGGGTCCACAGATCGCCGACGCCCACAGCGACATCGAGGAGTTCGACGCGCTGGTGGAGTGTGCGCGTCAGGCGATCGTTGACGAGTACAGGCTGTCGGAGGCGGTATTCCAACTCCCGTTCGAGAAGCTCCGCCGGCTGATGGCCGAAGGCGGGTGGGAGTTCGCCGGCGGCACGTTCTTCGAGTTCGAGGGCAATCACAACGACACCAAAATCTTCGCGGTGCTGCGGAAGGTGTAGCGCTGTCCGGTGTGCGGTCGCGTCCGTATCATTCGTCTAGTTTGCGCACGATTTCACAAGGTACAGGACGCGACGGCACGACATGCACGCGAAGTTAGCTCTGGCGGACGGGACGGTGTTCACCGGGCGCGGGTTCGGCGCGACCGGCGAGGCGGTCGGCGAGGTGGTGTTCAACACCTCCATGATGGGCTACCAGGAGGTACTCACCGACCCGTCGTACACCGGGCAGATTGTGACGATGACGTACCCGCTGATCGGCAACTACGGCACGACCGCCGCCGACCAGGAGTCGAACGCGGTGCGGGTGGCCGGGTTCGTGGTCCGCGAACTCACCCGCGTGCCCAGCAACTTCCGCTCCGGCCGCGACCTCGACTCGTTCCTCAAGGCGAGCAACGTGGTCGGCATCGAGGGCATCGACACCCGCGCCCTGGTGCGCCGCTTGCGCGTCCGCGGGGCGATGAACGGCGTCCTCTCGACCGCCTCCCTCGACGACGCGGAGCTGGTGAAGAAGGCCCAACAGTTCCCCGGTATGGAGGGCCGCGACCTCGTCCGCGAGGTGGTACCGGCGAAGCCGTTCCGCTGGACCGAGGGCTTCGGCCAGTTCGCCGATCACGTCATGCCTGCTCGCCCGGCGGCCAAGAAGGTCGTCGCGATCGACTACGGCATGAAGTGGAACATCCTCCGGTGCCTCACGCAGGTCGGTTGTGATGTGACCGTTGTGCCGGGCACTGCGACCGCCGACGAAGTCCTCTCGCACTCGCCCGACGGCGTGTTCCTGTCGAACGGCCCCGGCGACCCGGCCGCGGTCGGCTACGCGATCGACACCGTGAGGGGTCTGATCGGCAAGAAGCCGATTTTCGGCATCTGCCTGGGTCACCAACTGCTCGGGCTGGCATTCGGGGCGAAAACCTTCAAGTTGAAGTTCGGCCACCGCGGCGCGAACCAGCCGGTGCGCAACGAGCGGACCAAGCAGATCGAGATCACGACGCAGAACCACGGGTTCGCGGTCGATCCCTCGACCCTGCCGCCGGGCGTCGAGCCGACGCACATCAACCTGAACGACAACACGCTGGAGGGCCTGCGTCACAAGGAACTGCCGGTGTTCAGCGTGCAGTACCACCCCGAGGCCGCGGCCGGCCCGCACGACAGCAGCTACCTGTTCGAGGACTTCCGCAAGTTGATGGGCTGAGGCCATGTCCGCGTTCCCGGTCGAGCCGGCACTCGAAGCGGCGGTCGTCAGCCACGCCGACGACGACACGCCGCGACTCGTCTACGCCGACTGGCTGGACGAAAACGGCGACCCCGATCGCGCCGCGTTCATCCGCGTCCAGTGCCGGCTCGCCGACCTGCCGCCCGACGACCCCGACTGGTGCGCGCTCGACGTTCAGCAGGACGTGCTCATCCACCGGCTGACGCCGCGCCTCGACACCCTCCGCCCGCCGCTGCCGCAGCCGTACTCCCACGCTACCCACGCGCCGCACGTCGAATTGAAGCGGCACTTCCGCCGCGGGTTCTCGTCGCGGGTCTACTACTACTACTGGTCCAGTTCGCCCCCGCGGCCACAACTGGCCGTAGAGGCACTCCCCGCCCTCGTCGCGAACACCACCTGCCGCGACGTCGTGTTCCAGTTGCTCCCATTCAAGTGGGTCGAGGCGCTGGCCGCCGAACCCGCGATCGCGCACCTCCGCGGGCTGTCGGTCACCTTCAAATACGGTTGGACGCTGACCGCCGAAGCGGAGCGGGCCGCCACGTTCCTCAAACTGGTCGCCTCGCCGGCCGCGCCGCACCTCCGGTGGCTCGACCTCGTGGGGACGCCGCCGGGCGTGCAGGCGGTGACCGAATTGGGCGGCTTCCCGGCGCTACGCGACCTCGACACGCCCGGCCGGCGGCTCGACCCAGAACTGCTCGCCGCGCCGTGGCTCCGCGGGCTGCGCCGCCTGTCCGCGTCGAACAGCGGCGTCGGTGCCGCGGCGCTCGCCGCGGCCGGCGAGTTACCCGCCCTCCACACGCTCGAACTGAACGCCGCCGACACCGCCGCCCTCGCCGCCACCCGCTTCCCGCGACTGGCCCGGCTTGCCCGACCGAGCGTCCCGATGCTGCTGCGCGACCTCCAAACCCTCCTCGCCGCGCCGTGGTTCGGGCGGCTGCACTCGCTCGACCTGTCGAACTGCGGCCTCGGTGACCGGGCCGCTGTCGCGATCGCCAAACACCCGGTCGCACGGAACCTGCGCGACCTGCGGTTGGCCAACAACCCGGTCGGCAAACTCGGGCTGACCGCGCTCTCCGAGCCGGGCGCGCTCCCCGAACTGGTGCGGCTCGACCTGTCGAACACCGTCCCGCAGAAGCGGAAGGCGACCGAGGCCGACGTCGCCAAGTTCCTCGCCCGCCTCGCGCACCCCAAGCTGCAATCCCTCCACCTCACCGGGCTGCCGCTCAACGACTTCGGCGCGCTCGTCATCGCCAAGAACATCCACCTCGGCACGCTCCGCGAGCTGCGCCTCGGCGAGGGCGTCACCGAACACGGCCTCAAGGCACTCCGCGCGTGTGAACACCTCCGACAGACGGCAATTATCTGACCGCCCGTTCATTTCAGCATGAATAGTATACACGCGGGTAAAGCGAGTCAACGGGAGTTGTGCGAATTTTTCCCCGGCGCATCGGCTATGATTGCGGCACCATGAACGACGAACCCGCTCTGCTGGCCGCGATCGCCGCCGACGCCGCCGACGACACGCCGCGGCTCGTCTACGCCGACTGGCTGGACGAGCACGACGCGCCGCTCCAGGCCGCGTTCGTCCGCGCCCAGTGCCGGCTGGCCGCCATGTCGGCCGCCGACCCCGACTACGCCGACGTGCTGGAGCGGCACGCGGAGGTGTCGGCGCAGTTCGGGCGGTTCGCCACGCACACGCTGCCGAAGCTGCCGCCGGGGTTCACCTGCGACCTGACGCCCGACGGCATCCTGCCCCACTTCCGCCGCGGGTTTCTGGACGCCGTTCAGGCCGAGTGGCACTGGTCCGGCACCGGGGACGCGGCCGACGAGGCGGTCGTCCGCGTCCGCGACGGGCTGACCGAACTGGCCGCCACCACCGCCCGCTACCTGAAGCTCCAGAACCTGCGCGGCGAGGCCATCGCGGGCATCCTGGCCGCCCCGGCGGCCGCGGCGCTCACCGGGCTGACGCTCCAGCCGGCCGACTGGAGTGTGGGCGGCGCGACCGTGCTGAACGCGCTGGTCAAATCGCCGGCCGCCGCGAGCTTGGAGCGGCTGTCGGTGTACTCGTACACGAACACCGCGGTGTTCGCCGCGCTGGCCGCGGGCCAGTTCCCGCGGCTCGCGCACTTGGAACTGTCGATGCTCTACGGTCGGGCGGCGAACCTGAAGCCGTTGTTCGCCGCGCCGTGGTTCCAGCGGCTGCGGAGCGTGCGGCTCGGTAGCGCAGAGCGGGCCGTCGAGGGCGCGGTGGTCGAGGCGCTGGCGCGGCTGCCGCACCTGGACGAACTCGACCTGCGGACGCAGAACCCGGAGGCGACCGACGCGCTGGGCGCGGCCCGCGGGTTCCGCGCGCTCGCCAAGCTGACGATGTGGCTGCCGCACGTCATCAACTCTGCCCGCTGCGCCGAGCGGCTGGCTAAAGGCACGTTCCCGCGACTGGCCGACCTCGACCTGGGGAACGTGCGCACCCCGGGCGTGCTCGCGCTGCTGGGCGGGAAGTGGCTCCCACAGTTGCGCGTGCTGTCGATCCGCCACAGCCGGATCAGCGACAAGTCGGTGGTGCTGCTGTCGAAGTCGCCGGCGGCCGCGAACCTGCGCGTCCTGCGGCTGGACGGCACCCCGGTGGGCAAGTCGGCGTTCGCAGCGGTGGGCGACGGCGAGCGGTTCCCCAACCTGACGACGCTCAGCCTGGCGACGAGCGACCCGCGGAAGATGGACGCGGCCGCGCTCGCTGCGTTCGCCGCGAACCTGGGCCTGCCGCGGCTCCGCCACCTCGTCCTCGACGGCTGGCCGCTCGGCGACGCCGGGGCGAAGGCGCTGGCGGCCAACCCGTCGCTCGCGAACGTAACGCGGCTGTCGCTCCGCGGGTGCGGGCTGGGCGAGAAGGGGCTGGCGGCGCTGGTGCGGTCACGGCACTTGCAGGGGCTGATCGAACTCGACGTCGCCGACAACCGCCTGAAGACCGCGGCGGCGCTGTGCGACCCGTCCAAGCTCCCGCGGCTGGCCGCCGCCCGGCTGAGCGGAAATGCGATCCCCGACGCGGCCCGGCGGAAGCTGCACGCCGCCCGCGGGCTGGCGGTGTGACCCCTTCCCGCGACGCCGCGAGCGGCGGAACTCCCATGAGCGAACAGACCGCACTGCTGAACGCCATCGTCGCCCACCCGGACGACGACGCCCCGCGGCTCATCTACGCCGACTGGCTGGACGAGCACGCGCCCGACGACCGCCCGACCCCGGCCGCCGGGCCGTCGGCGCGGGCCGAGTACATCCGCGTCCAGTGCCGGCTGGCCGCCCTCCCCTACGACGACCCCGATTACCCCGAACTCATCGAGCGCGAGCAAGACCTCGCCGACTGGCTCAAGACGCACGTGCCGGACGAGCAAGGGGAGCCGGAACTGCCGGACCAACTGGCGTGGTTCGGCGAGTTCGACAGCGGCGACGACCGGGCGTACCGCCGCGGGTTTCCCGACGAGGCCTACTTCACCGAATTCCACGACGAGCCGCAGGAGAACGTCGCCGCCATCGTCGCCGGGCTGAAGGAGGCGTTCGCCGCGTCCACCGTCCGCTCCCTGTGGCTGGAAGACGCCTACGGGGCGGAGGTGGCCGGGGTGGTGGCCGACCCGGTCGCCGCCGGGCTGCGCGGGCTGTACCTGAGCAGCCTCGACGAGGGCGATGAGGACGGCGTCCGGGCGATCGCCGAGTCCCCGCACCTGGGCGGGCTGCGGCGGCTGGTGTTCGACGTCACCGTCGAGGACGCCGGGCTGCGCCGGCTGGCGAAGTCGCGGCACCTCGCCCCGGACGAACTGCACCTCGACTTCCCGACCCCCGACGGGCTGCGGGCGCTGGCCGAGGCGAAGTGGTTCCGCCGCCTCCGCGCCCTTCAGGTGTGGCTCGACACCCCGGCCGCGTTCAAGGCGGTCGCGGACCTGCCGCCGATGCCCAACCTGGTGTCACTGGGGCTGCTCGGCGGGGTCACCCCGTCACACCCGGCGGTGCGCAAGTTCGCGGCGTCGGAGTCGTTCCCGCGGCTGGCCAAGCTGGAACTGACGCACACCCGGTTCGCCCCGGACCAACTGGCGGCGCTGGCCCGGGCCGAGTGGCCGCTCCGGCACCTGCGGATGAGCGGCGTCGCGGTGCGCAAGGCTGGGGCCGCGGCGCTGGCCGACGCCGCGTTCGCCGACACCCTGCGGGTGCTCGAGTTGTCGAGTTGCGACATCCCAGCCGGCGGGCTTCAGGCGCTGGCCGCGTCGCCGCGGCTGGCCGGGCTGAAGCACCTGAACCTGGCCTCCAACCCGGTCGGGCGGGGCGGGCTGCTGGCGCTGGCCCGGTCGAAGTCGCTCCGCGGGCTGCGCGCGCTGTCGCTGGACCAGTGCCACACGCAGAAGGCCCCGGTAGACGCCGCGACGGTGGCCGGGTTCCTGGCGGCCGTCGAGATGCCGGAGTTGCGGCACCTGAACCTGGGCGGGCTGCCGGTCGGCGTGCGCGGCGGGCAGGCGCTGGGAGGCGGCCGGTTCGCCAACCTGACGCGCCTACAGGCCGGTAACTGCCGACTGCGGGAGAACGGCGCGCGGGCGATCGTCGAGTCCGCCCACCTGCCGAACCTGGCGGTGCTGGTGCTGTCCGACAACAGCGCCGGCAAGGGGGTGACGAAGCTGTCGGCCGCGACCACCTTCCCACGGCTGGCGATCGCCAACGTGATGAGTAACCGCGTGCCCGCGTGGACGGTGTCGCGGCTCCGCAAGCGCCCGGGGGTGATCGCTTGAGAAGTGGGCAGTGCGCGGTGGGCAGAAAAGACAGGTGCGAACGGATGCGATTCACCCCACGCGTTTTCCCCTGCCTACCGTCCTTCGCCCGCTGTATTCTGCCCACTGCCCACTATCCACTGCCCACAGCTAAACGATGACCGACGCCGACGCGCTGCTGCGGGCCATCGTCCGCCACCCGGACGACGACACACCGCGCCTCGTGTACGCCGACTGGCTCCAGGAGAACGGCCGGCCGGAGGAGGCCGAGTTCCTGCGGGTGCAGTGCCGGCTGGCGGCCGGCGGCGCAGACGACCCCGAATATCCCGACCTACTCGCCCGCGAGGAGGAACTGAGCCTGTGGCTGGGGACGCACGTCCCCGGGCCGCGGCCGACCTTCCCCGGCGGGCTGTCCGTCGATGGGGGCAGTTGGTGGTGGTCGTACCCCGAGCGCGGGTTCCCGCGATTCCTCGAGTTCGACGGCACCGGGCGGCACGGCACGCGGGCGATGCGGGCGCTGGCGGCCGGGCTGGAGCGGGCGTTCGACGCCCTTCCGACCCGGTGGCTGGTGCTCGGCGACATCACCGCGGCACAACTGGCGGCGCTGCTCAAGCAGCCGGTGCTGGCGAAAGTGACGCAACTGACCGTCATGCTGGTCGCCGACGGCGACGAGGTCGCGCGGCTGCTCTCGAAGAGCCGCCACCTGCGGAACCTGAAGGGGCTGGCGCTGGGGTTCGCCCCGGGCGACGCCGGGTGCGAAGCGCTGGCCGCCGGGCCGTGGGACGGCCTCGACTGGTTCTCCCCGGCGTGCCACCAGTTCACCCCGGCCGGGGTCCGCGCGCTGGGCGCGGCCGGGTGGTTCCGCAACCTCCGCGCGCTGACCCTCGACGACCTGCCGGACGCCGCGGCGCTGGAGATGTTGGGCCGGCTCGGCCCGTTCCCGCGACTGCACGCGCTCGACCTGACACAAAGCCTTTACTCCGAGGCGACGTGGCGGGCGTTCGCCGCGTCGAAGGCGTTCCCGGCCTTGCAGAAGCTGACGCTGGAGCGGAGCGACTTGAGCCGGGGCGAGTTCGCGGCGCTGGCCGGGGCCGGCGGGTTCGCGCTGCGGGCGCTGAACCTGCAGGCGTGCGGGCTGCTGCCGGAGGCGGGGGCGGCGCTGGCGGCCGCCCCGTGGGCCGGCTCGCTCCGCACCCTCGACCTGAGTTACAACATGCTGCCCGCGGCCGACCTGAAGGACGTGGTCGGGTGCCGGCGGTTCGCCGAGCTGCGGCACCTGAACGTCGGGATGAACATGCTCGCCCCGCCGGTGCTGTCGGCGCTGTCCGCCAACCCGGCGCTGCGGCGGTTGCAGGTGCTGGGGCTGAGCGGCGGGGAGGCGTCCAGCCGGGCGCTGACGCCGACCGCGTTCGACCGCTTCCTGGCGAAGCTGAACATGCCGGAACTGCGTCACCTCGACCTGAGCGGACAGCCGGTCGGGGCGCGGGCCGCGCGGCGGCTCGCCGAAGCGAAGTTCGGCACCCTGACGCGGCTCGGGCTGCGGGCCTGCCGGGTGACCGACCCGGCGGTCGCCGCCCTCCTGGCCGCGCCGAGCCTTGCGAACCTGATTCAGTTGGAACTGGATGACAACGGGCTGTCGGGTTCGCCGGAGCGGCTGACGGACCGCTCCGTGCTGCCGCGGCTGGCCGCATGCACGCTGACCGGCAATTCGATCCCGTCTCCGCTGGCCCGCCGCCTGCGCCGCCGCCCCGGGGTGAGCGTGTGAACGTCGGGTGTGTGTTTGGTGTTTCGTTTTTGGTGTTTGGCGCCGGCGTTCGACTCGCTGCCGCTCCGGGCGCTCGTCCGGCACCAAACACCAAAATCCGAATACCAAACACCAACACCAAACACCAATCAGTCGCAACTGGCGACGAACACCGGTGCCGCGGTCGGGCCGGTGAGTACGCACGCGGTCAGCGGCTCGCAGATGCCGCCGCTGGTGTCGATGCGGATTCGCACCGCGTCGGCGTCCGGGGCGTCTACCTTCACGTGCCCGGTCACCTGCACCTTGCCGGGGAACGGCCGCGGGTTCTCCGAGAGGCGCTTGTCGGCCCCCAGCCACACCGGGTACTCCGGGTTGAACAGCCGGTCGGTCTCGGTGCCGAACCGCGGGTTCACCACCTTGCGGTCCCACAGCTTGCGGTGCAGGCATTCGAGCTGAACCGTCGCCGGGCAGTCGAGTTCCGGCGACAGCCCGTTGTGCAGGAAGAGGTGCCCGTCGGCCTCCGCGACCCACGGCAGCGCGGCGAGGAAGTCGCGGTGCGCCGCGGGCATTTCAGCTTTGAGGGTGGCGAGTTCCTGCTCCCACCGGCCGCTCGGCATGTAGTCCGGGGTGCGGCCCGTGTAGCTCTCGAACGTAGCCTGGTGGTCGTAGTTGGTCCCGTAGCGGCGCTGCCAGTCGGCGGACGGCTCGCACCCCAGCCCGGCGGCCTTCGCGAGCGCGAAGTCGTGGTTCCCGGCCACGCACGTGCTCCCGGGCTTCTCCGCGATCAATTCCAGCACCCGCTGAACGAGTTGCTTGACCTTGTAGTGCCGGTCCACGAGGTCGCCGAGGAACACGAACTTCGCCCGCGGCCACTCCGGGCGCGCCCTCAGCTTCGTCACGAGCTTGTTCAGCCAATCGACGCGGCCGTGGAGGTCGCCGACGGCGAAGACCGGGTACTCGACGCGGGCGGGCAGTTGCATCGCTTCACCTTCCCCGAACCTCGATTGCGAACTAAATTGCACATAGCAATATAACGCGACCGGCGAGCGGAGGCGGCCATGCGGGTAGACTTGTTCGGGCTGACGATGGACGCGCCGGGGGTCACCTTCTACCTGTGGTCGCCGTGGCGGTGCGCCGCGATCGAGCACAAGCTGTTCGAGGCGCTCAAGGCGGTGCCCAACGCGTCGCTGGAGTCGAGCGGCGACGAACTGCGGTTGCACATCTCCGAGCAGAAGAGTTGGCGGGTGGCGCTCCAGAACCTGTCGCGGGTGCTGAAGGGGTGGCAGGAGGAGGCGACCGACGCCGGCAAGGACGAGCGCCGCGGCTGGCGGTGGCTGCTGGAGGCCGACACCGACGCGAGCGGGTACGACATGCAGGGCGAGAAGACGTGCTTCTGGTGCTACCTGCGGCTGTCGATCGATCGCGGCGGCCCCGGCGACGCCGAGAAGGGCGAGGACATCGACCTCAACGGGTTCGGCGTGCAGGTGTGGGGCGAGAAGGAGTGAGTGCTGAGAGTTCCTGGTCTTGGCCCTCTCCCCTTGCGGGAGAGGGTGGCCGGCGCTTCGCCGGCCGGGTGAGGGGTGCGCTGGCCTCCGCGGTTCTGTGTCGCTCTTCTGCTACGAACGGCCTTACCCCTCACCCGGCCGGCGGTTCGGCGACGGCCCGTTACTCCGGTGTCGGTGGCTCGCGCCGGCCACCCTCTCCCGCAAGGGGAGAGGGCTAAGACCAGGAACTCTCAGCACTCAGCACTCAGCACTCAGCACTCAAATCTTCTCGACCCGGGTGTTCTCGTCGATCGAGATGCTGCTCAACTCGCCGTTGGGCTTGGTGAAGCGGACGACCGGGACGACCAAGTCGTCTTCCTTGACGCGCTCGGTGGTGACGCCGGTTTCCAGGTACGCGATGCCGCGGAACTCGCCGGTCGCCTCGGCCGGCCACGTCTTCGCCCCGACGCGCACCGTCTGCGTCACCTTAATCTTGTCGCCCGGCTTCAGCGCGCGGAGCAACTCCACCTGCGCCGGGGCGAGCCGGCGGGTCGGCAGCACGATCTTTTCCGGTGCGGTGCTCATTTTTGTCAGTCTCAGGTCGTAAAGTCGTAACGTCAAAGGCCGCGGCGGTCGAAGTCTTCGACGTTACGACTTTCGACCTTCGGACTTTACGACGGAATCAAGTCCCCTCGGCCGCGACCTGCGGCTTGGCCTCGCCGCGAACCAGCGCGATGCGGCCGGTGCGAGCCAGTTCCAGAATCCCGTAGGGGCGCATCAGCGCGATGAACGCCTCCACCTTCCCCTCGGTCCCGCTGATCTCGATCATCACGTTCCCGTGCTGGATGTCGATGATCCGGCCGCGGAAGCTCTCCGACAACTGGAACACTTCCGGCCGCTGCGGGGCGTCGCACTTGACCTTGATCAGCATCAGGTCGCGCTCGACGAAGTTCTCCGAGCTGATGTCGTCCACCCGCACGACGGTCACGATCTTGTCGAGCTGCTTGCGGACCTGGTCGAGCACCTTGTCGTCACCGTTGACGACGAACGTCATCCGCGACAGGTTGTGCGACTCGGTCTCGCCGACCGCGAGGCTGTCGATGTTGAACCCGCGGGAGTGGAGCATCCCGGCGACCGTCGCCAGGACGCCGGGTTGGTTCTGAACGAGCGCCGAAAGCACGTGCCGCATCGCGAAACGACTCCTCAGTCTCCGGCCGCGGGGTTATCGGAGTTGATGATAGGGACGCGCCTTCGTCTTGGCCGCTTGCGGCGTCGCGGGGAATCGCGCGGGAAGACATCCCGCGACGCCGCAAGCGGCTCAACTCGCGTCGCTCGTCGGCAGCCGCAGCGACAGCACGAACAGCCCGACCAGGGCGTAGTGCAGCGGGCCGGCGACCAAGAGCCACTCGCCCGCCGGCAGCGGCGGGTGCTGGTTGTTGACCATGTCGTCGGCGAACTGCTGCCCGTACCACAGCACGATCCACATCGTCTCCCGCAGCCACAGCAGCAGCACGCACACCACCAGCGGCCACCGCAGGCCGGTGTTCCACTGCCGGGCCAGCATCACGCTCACCGGCACCAGCAGGATGATGAAGTAGTGCGGCCAAGCGATCGGCGAGACGAGGATCATCCCGACCACGGCGCAACTGAACGCCCGGTCGCGGGCCGCCAGGCCGCCCCGCCGCGCCGTCCAGGCGGCCCACGCCACCAGCGCCGCCATCGCGCCCCGCGTCAGCGCCGCCGCGACCTTCCCGGCGAGCGGCGCGTACACAACCGGCCGCAGGTTGCTCGCCGGCACCGGGTCGAACACCCGCAGCCAGAACCCGCTCAGGGTGACGTTGTTCCACTGCGTCGCGTACCGCTTCGTCACCGCCGGAATCACCTCCGTCGCGTAGGTGCGATAAGCGTCAATTCCGAGCACCGCGACCGACGCGCCGCTGAGCAGCAGCACGACGCCGACGGCGACCGCGAAGGCCCGCCACCGGCCGGCGAGCAGGAAGTACGCCAGCAGGAACGCCGGGAACAGCTTGACCGCTGCTGCCACGCCGACGGCTATTCCGGCCAGGTTCGCCCGGCCGTTCCGGTCGGCCGCCCACGCCACCGCCACCAGGAACGCCAGCAGCGCGTTGAACTGCCCCATCACGAACTGGTGGAACAGCGGGTAGCAACTGACGCCGCCGAGGCCGATCGCGATTGCTGTAATCGCCTCGTTCCGCAGCCCGCGGACGCCGAACTCGCGCAGCACGACCCCGACCGCGACCACGACGAGCGGGAAGTTGATCAGGTTCCACAGGAACAGGGCGGTGTTGTGGTCGGCGAGGGCGAGCGGCAGGATGAGCACCACCGACCCGGGCGGGTGCGCGTTCCAGTCGAGGAAGGTGGGCGGCGGCTCGCCGTCGAGGTGGCGGCGGACCGCGTCGCCCAGGTCGCTGTACGCCGGCCGCCCGTCGAGCACGTCGCGGGCCGAGAGCCAGTCCTGGGAGAAGTCGGACAGGTACCGCGGCTCCGGGCGGAACACGTCCCACACGACCGCCGCGAACAGCGCCGTGGAGAGCGCGACCAGCGCCAGCCGGGCGAGCCAGCGCTGCCCGAGGGGCATTTCGAGCGTTCCGGGCGAAGGGACGGCGGTCATGCGGTTCCCGTGGCAGGCGTAAAGTGCGTTCGTGGGAACCGTAGCACACGCCTTCAGAGTGGTCCGCTCGCTCCGCGAGCTGTGCGACACGGCCGGTGTGGCAACTCCTATAGCAGTTACGCAGTTGGAATTTAGGTCGCAACCCAGCCGGCTGACGCCGGCGGTTCGACGGGGTGTTGTCGAACCGCCGGCGTCAGCCGGCTGGGTTCTGTCACCAACAGCGTAACTCGTATCGGATACTCGTGTCGCCTTTCCGCACGCGCCGCACCGCTCGCGGAGCGAGCGGACCACTCTGAAATTACTTCTTCCGCTCTTGAACCACCACCCGCACGCCCTTCTTGTTGGACACGACCACGTCCAGCAGCCCGTCGCCGTTGATGTCGGTCACCTCGAACTGCGTGCCGATGCCGCAGTCGTCGTCAATCAGCATGGGTGTAAACTGGACGATCCCGTCGGCCCCCTTGGTGTTCTTGAGCCAGTACAGGGCGGCCGGGCCGTCGGACCCGGGTTCGGCCTTGCCGTGGCTCCACCACCGCTTGCCGGTGATGAGGTCCGGGCGGCCGTCGCCGTCGATGTCCTTGAAATGCATCGCGTGCGTCTCGCTCACCAGCTTGGGGAACAGGTCCATCTTCTGGAACTCGACCTTGCCGCCGCTCGTGTCGCCCCGCTGCTTGAACCACCAGATGCCGAACTTGTGGGCCGACGAGCCGATGACGTCGTTCCGGCCGTCGCCGTCCACGTCGTAGACGAACAGGTCGGCGGTCGTTTCGCCGATGTTGTGCGGGTGGGCCTTCCACGGGGTCTTGCCGTCGGCCTTCTCCGGCTGCTCCCACCACATGCCGACGCCGCCGGTGCTGGCCCCGGTGGTGATGACGTCGAGCCGGCCGTCGCCGTTGACGTCGCCGACGCCCAGCCCGTGGCTGTACCGCTGCGTGCCCGGGATTTCCTTGCGCGTGCCCGGCACCTCCTTGCCGTTCTCGACCTGTGCCGGGGTGCTCGGGACGCTGATCGGGTGCATCAGCCACTTCGCGTACGGGTCTTCCGGGTTCGGGGTGAAGTAGCCCATCTGCCCTTCGTTGCCCTTGCCGGGCGGCTGGAAGCCCATCACCAGTACCCGCTTGCCGTCCCCCAAGAGGTCGGTGTACAGCGGCGTCTCGTTGCACGCCGAATCCCAGACGATGTGCTTCTTCCAGTGCTTCGGGTTGTCCCCGTCGCGGCTGACGCCCTTAGGGTTCTCCAGCCAGTAGGCCGGGGTGCCGGGGTGGTCAATGACGATCAGGTCGGGCCACCCGTCCTTGTTGATGTCTTCGGCCCAGCAGGCGAAGCTACGGCTGTACCCGGCCAGGCCGTTCTGCGTGGCCTTCGCCCAGTCCTTGAGCGGTTGCATCTCGTGCGCCTGCCAGTACGGCGCCTCGTACCAGTACTCGCCGTTGAGCACGTCCAGTTTGCCGTCCTTGTTCACGTCCGCGACCGCCACGCCCTCGCTGCGGAAGCGGGTGTCCAGAACGGTCTTCTTCCAGCTAATCGCAACGGTTTGGGGCTTGTCCTCGGCCCGCAGCGGCGGGCGGACGGCTCCGGCGGCCGCGGCGAGCGCGACGAGCGGGACGAGGGCGGAGAGGCGCGACATGGGGGCTCCCTGAAGAGGCCGGGTGCGGCGGGGTCGAAGGGGATTATGCGGCCGCGGCCGGCGAGAAGCAACGCCCGACCTGTGAACCGCCGCCCGGTAAAGTCGGTTGGGGGTGTGCCGGGTTCGCCCCGCGCGCCGGTATAATGGCCGCACATCGCCGTTCGGAGGGAATGCCGTGAAGCGGTTCGCAGCGCTCGCACTGCTCGTCTGCCTCGCCCCGGTCGCCGCGGCCAAAGACCCGACGCCGGCCGAGCGCGGGCACAAGGCGCTCACCGAGACCGCGTTCATCCCCGCCCTGTGGACGCCCAACGCCCTCCCCAACGTCTGGAAGCAGTGGGGCGCGAAGGACAAGCCGGCCGACTACACCGCGGCCGTGATGGAGCGGTACGGGCTGCACCCGGCCCCGTACCCCAACGACGGGCTGCCGATGGGGCTGCGGAAAGCCCCGCTGCTGCTCAAGGCCGGCCTCGCCATCGACTGCATGCTGTGCCACGGCGGCTCGGTCATGGGCAAGAGCTACGTCGGGCTGGGCAACAGCACCGCCGACCTCCAAGCCCTGTTCGACGAACTGGCCCGGGCCGACGGCCGCTCCGGCAACGGCCGGTACGCGGCGTCGAACGTCCGCGGCACGAACGAGGCCGGCAGTTTCGGCGTGTTCCTCCTGGGCCTGCGCAACCCGGACCTGTCACTTCGCGGCGAGTGGAAAGACCTCGGCATGCACGACGACCTGTGCGAGGACGTGCCGGCGTGGTGGCTGCTCAAGAAGAAGAAGACCATCTACTACACCGGGGCCACCGAGGCCCGCTCCGTCCGCACGCTGATGCAGTTCATGATGCACCCGCTCACTCCTGCGAAGGATTTCGAGACGCACGAGCCGGCGTTCCGCGACATCCAGCAGTACCTGTTGGAGATGGAGCCGCCGAAGTACCCGTTCGCGATCGACAAGGACAAGGCCGCGAAGGGCGAGGCGGTGTTCAAGGAGAACTGCGCCCGCTGCCACGGCACCTACGGAGTCAACTGGACTTACCCGAACAAGGTGATTCCCCTCTCGGAGATCGGGACCGACCCGAACCGGCATCGCGGGATCGAGGAGGCGTACGGCAAGGCGTATTCGGAGTCGTGGTTCGGCCAGGAGAAGCCGCCGAAGCCGCTCCGCATGACTGCCGGGTATCAGGCCCCGCCGCTCGACGGCGTATGGGCGACCGCCCCGTACCTGCACAACGGCAGCGTGCCGACGCTCGCCGGGGTGCTGAACTCGAAGGCCCGGCCGAAGGTGTTCACCCGCAGCTATAAGACCGGCGAAGCCGACTATGACAAACTGAACGTCGGGTGGAAGGTGACCGAGGTGTCCACAGCCGATGCAAAAGCACCGGCGATCGAACAGCGCAAGATTTACGACACGTCGAAGCCTGGTCGCGGCAACGGCGGGCACACCTACGGCGACGACCTCACCGACGACGAACGTGCCCAGGTGATCGAGTACCTGAAGACACTGTAGCGCCGAGGAACCCACCCCCAACCCCCTCCCTGCAGGGAGGGGGCTTTACGCCTCGACACTTCGTTTGCGTAATCGGCGCGCCGATGTTTTTTCTCCCCTCCCTGGAGGGAGGGGTTGGGGGTGGGTTCTTCGGCCCTCGCCGGCAAATCATCCCCTCGGCGTCAGCACCTTGATCTGCTCGGCGAACGCCGGCCACTTCGCCGTCAGTTCGGCGCGGCCGGCGCTGCGGTAGTCGGTGTAGTCGAACCCGGGCGCGACGGTGCAACCCAACAGCGCGAACCCGCTGTCGCCGACGAGTCGCGTCCCCTGCCACACCCCGCCGGGAACCACCACCTGCGGCACTTGGCCGCCAGCGAGGTCGGACCCGAGCGTCACCTCTTCGCCGCGACCGTCGGGCCACAGTTGTAGCATCCGCACCGGGCCGCCGAGGTAGAAGTGGAACACCTCGTCGCCCGGCAGGACGTGCAGTTCGGACACGTGCCCGGGCTTCAGGAGGTAGTAAATCGCCGTCGAGACGCTGCGGTCGGCGTTGTGCGTTGGTAATGCCGAGGCCGGGAGTGTCGCGGCGGAGCGGTAGGTCTCGCGGAAGAACCCGCCTTCGACCGGGTGCGGCTCAAGCCGCAGCAAGCGAATCACGCCGTCGGCGGTCATAAATCGCCCCTCACGCCGCCAGAAGATGCCGAATGGCTTGTGGCACAGGCTTTCCAGCCTGTGCGCCCCATAGCTCAGCGGACACAGGCTCGAAAGCCTGTGCCACGAAGGACACCGGCGGTTAGCTCCCGAGTAGGCTCACGGGGTCTGTCCGCGGGCCGTGTCGAGGCTCGCCCGCTTCCACGCGGCCTCCAGCGCGGCCGGGCCGTCGATGTTGTACTGCCGCCGCAGCGCCTGCGGCGTGCCGTACCGCTGCGCGTCGCCCAGGAAGATTTTGAAGTTTCGCTCGCCCCGCAGGGCGATCAGGTATTCGGTTACCGACACGCTCTGGCAGTAGAACCCGGTCACCTTGTCGGCCGGGACGTCCTTCAGGTCGAACAGCGCCGCGAGCGGCCGCAACTCGCCGTCGCGGGCGCAGCGGGGCAGCGTGCGGGTGTACCGGCTGACCTCCTCCGGCGAACCGGCCAGCACCGCCATGCCCTCCAGCGCCCACCGCGGCGGCGGGGCGTCGGCGAACAGGTCGGCCAGAACCACATGCGTCAACTCCCGCGGCAGCGCGTTCGTCAGCATCCCCGCGTCGTCGGCGCGAAGGTCGATGCGCCGGGCGGTGACGCGGCCGTTGGCGAGGGTGACGGTCGCGTGCCCCGTCAGCGCCGCCGGCTTGCCGGTCGCCTTCGCGTACTCGTCCGCGGTCGCGTGAATCACCACCTCGCACGTCACCGCCCACTTACCAGCAGGCGGCCCGCTCCACCGCTCATAAATCTGCTTCCGCCCGGCCTCTAGCGCCTTCGCCACCTGATCGGCCAGCGCTCGGTCGGCGCAGGTGACGCGGAAGCTCGTCCCGTCGGCCGCCGCGTCGCTCGCGGGAGCAGCCTTCGCGCCTCCGGCCTTCGCTTGGGCGGCCTTGAGCACCTCGCGCCCGGCGGCGGTCAGTTTCGCGTTGTCCGTCACCAGTTCCAGAGCGTCAGAAACGCTCTGAGCCGCGGCCGCAGCGCTCGCCGGGTCGCAGTTCGGCGCGTTGACCCGATCCGCGGCGAGCTTGATGCGGCAGTAGCCCCACGCGGTCTTCTGTTCGACGGTCAGCCGCGGCGCGCCGACCGCGGCGAATAAGCGGTCGGCTTCGGCGAAGTTGCCGGCCTTGAACTGCGCGACCGCGCTCGCAACTTGGGCCGCCGGCGTCTGCGCCGGTTCCTCGACCACCGCGGGCACGACCGGCGGGGTCACAGCCGGTGCGGGGGTCGCGTTCGGCTCCACTCCGGGCACCGCGGGCGGCTCGGCCGGCTTCGGCGCGGCCCCGAGCAGCGTCAGCTTGCGCCGCGTCTGCGCGAGTCGCTCCGGGTTCGCCGCCGAGTCTTTCTCAAGCTGATATAGTTCGGCCAGATACGCCTCGCGGAGCAGGCCGAGGAACGCCTTGTTGCCGTCGGCGTTGGCGACTTCCTTTTCGAGCGCCGCGACCGCCTCGACCGGCTGCTGCGCGTCGAGGTACTTCCGCCCGGACGCCATCGCGGCCTGCACCGCCAGTTGCTTTTCGAGCGGGGTCGGGTCGGCCGGCACAGCCGCCTGCGCGCACGCGAGCGCGCAAAGAGAGACGAGTGCGAAACGGTGCATCGGTGCGGCGTCCTTGCCGAAGAGGGCCGGCGCGCTGGGGGTTCGCACCGGGCGGCGGCTTATACGCCACCCCGGACACCGCGACAAGGCGAACCGCTCCGGGGATAGTCACAAGTCGTAAAGTCGAAGGTCGTAAAGTCGAAGATGGCCACGCGGCTTTGTCTTCGACTTTACGACCTTCGACTTTCAGACCTTCGACTGCGAAGCGGCTACTTCTTTGGCACCACGCCCGCGCCGACGAGCTTGTCGAGTTGCACCTTGATTTCCTTCGTGCCGGCCGCCTTCACGATCGCCGCGTTGCCCTTTTCGAGCAACTGGCGCTCCAGGTCCGGCTTGACCGCTTTCACCAAGTCGATGACGAAGTCGCCGGCCTTCTTCGCGTCCTCGCCCTTCAGGTCGAAACCGGCGGTGTGGTCGATCGTCAGGCCGTCGTAGAAGAGTTTCGCCTCGGTGGTGGTGATCTTGAGGGCCACGTCCGGCAGCAGCGAGCCGGGCTTGAACTCGGTCTTGTGCGTCACCACCGCCTTCAGTTGCACCGCCGACTTGCAGTGCCCGCGGGTCTCGCCGCTGTACAACTGCCGGCCACGCACCCACAACTGCTGTTCCATGCGGAAGTTGATGTCCATCGCGACGTTGAGCGTGACGAACAGCGTGTCCGCGGTCGGACGGACCATTTCGGCGAACCCGACGGCGAACGTCTTGTCCGGCTCGCGCGGGCTGACCGTGAACCGCCGCCACAGGCCGTCGTTGACGATCTCCTTCGGCGCGTCGGGGAACTTGTCGGCCCGGCGGAGCATCACCTTGCCGACCGCGAACTCCTTCTGCTTGCCCCACCCGTCGTTGGCGGTGACGAGCGGGTCCGGCATCTTCTGGAGGGCCATCTCGCGCATCAGTTTGGCGACCGCCGCGCCCTCTTCGGCCGTCGGCTGCGGAATGTCCTTCGGGGCCTTCAGCGCGATCGCCTTCGGCACGGGCGGCGGGAGCGGCAGCGGTTCCGGTTCCTGCGCGAACAGGGGGGCGGTATTCAGCGCGGCAAGCACAGCGACGGCGGCGAATCGCATCACGCACCCCCTCTTAAGGTTGCGGGCGTCGTGCCCGCGCCGACCTGCACATTCTACGCAAGATGCGGGCCGTAACGCTACTGCGAAGCCGCCCGCGTCAGCCGGTCACGCACCCCGGCCCATTCGGGCGTGTCCGGCGGCATCTCGACCACGATCAGATCGAAGCCTTCACCGTCGAGCTTGTGCAACAGGTTGTACAACTCGGCGGCGCATGCCTGCGGTTCATCGGGCATCGTTCGGTACACCCGCCACGGCTGTTGTGGTATCGCGAAGCCGAGAATCACGCGTCGCCCCGCCCCCTCGCCCTGTTCCAGAAGCCGGAACGCCTCCTTCGTGCAACTCGCCAACACCAGCGGCGTCCGCGGGCTGTAATGCTTCGCCATCTGCCCGGGCGAACGCGCCGCGCCCTCCCCGCTTGCGCCGACTGCCACCGCGCCGCACACCGCTTCCAACTGCGGCGCGGAGATCAGCCCCGGGCGCAACACCCGCGGGATTTCATGCGTGACGTCAACCACCGTCGATTCGATCCCACCAGAGCACGCCCCGCCGTCCAACACAAGATCGATTCTCCCGTTGAGCGACTTCAGTACGTGTTCCGCCAGCGTCGGGGACAACTCCGTGCTGCGGTTCGCGCTCGGGGCGGCGATCGGAACCCCGGCCGCGCGGATCAAGGCGAGCGCGACGGGGTGGTTCGGACACCGCACCGCCACCGTGTCGCCGCCGGCCGTTACAATGGGCGGGACGCGGTCGGATTTCGGCACCACGAGCGTCAACGGGCCGGGCCAGAACTTCGCGGCCAGCTTTTGCGCCGTCTCCGGCCACGCCGAGGCGACGTTTAGAACTTCGGACGGCTCGGACACGTGAACGATCACCGGGTTCGTCGCCGGGCGGCCCTTCGCGGCGAAAATCCGCGCCACCGCGTCGGCATCGAGGGCGTTCGCGCCCAACCCGTAGACGGTTTCCGTCGGGAACGCGACCAACCCGCCGCCGCGGATCACGTCTGCCGCCGCGGCGACCGCTTCAGCGTCGATGTTCCCGACATCCAGTTTCAGAACGCGCGTCTCCAAAGCGCAGCTTCCCTCTCAACATTCTGGTACAACAATATGGTACGCACCAACACGTCGTCCGCCGGTCACGATTCTCCGCGTGCCCCGGCGGGGCGGCGAGGAGATGCCACCACGATGCCGGATCAACCCGCCGTTCCCGCCCCGACCGCCGAACAGCGGCGGATCGCGCAGGACAGCTTCGCCAAGGCCAAAGAGACCGCCGCCGAGGGCGGGTTCGACTACGCCATCGAGCTGCTGCTCACCTGCTGCAAGTTGGACCCGGCCAACTTCTTCTACCGTCAGACGCTGCGCAAGACCCAGAAGGACAAGTTCGGCAACAACCTCCGCGGCAGCCGGTTCGCGTTCCTCACCACCCAGAAGTGGAAGACCAAGCTCAAGCTCGCCAAGCGGAATCGCGAGTACCTCAGAGCCCTCGAGTACGGCGAGCAGGTGCTCTGCCGCAACCCGTGGGACATGGGCGCGCAGATGGACATGGCCGACGCGTTCGACGGCCTCGGGCTGTCCGACCTCGCCGTGTTCACCCTCGACCAGGCCCGCCAGAAGTACCCCAAAGACCCGACGCTCAACCGCGCCCTCGCCCGCCTCTTCGAGAAGCGCGGCGACTTCCAGAAGGCCATCGTGCTGTGGCAGTTGGTCCGCGAGGCCGCCCCTACCGACGTGGAAGCGGCGCACAAGGCCAAAGACCTCGCCGCCAGCGCCACCATTCAAAAGGGCAACTACGAGGAGACCGCCAAGGGCACCAAGGAGTCGCCGGTCCTGGGCCGCATCGAAAAGGCGGCGACGGACAAGGCGGACAAGCTCACCCGCGAGACCGGGCCGCTGCTCACCCGCATCGCCGCCGACCCGACCGAGCCGGCCCTGTACCTGCAACTCGCCGGCGTCTACCGCAAGGCCGGGCAGGAGGACCGCGCCCGCGCCACCCTCCAGCAGGGCATGGGTCCGACCGGCAACAGCTTCCAGATCCAACTGGCGCTGATGGAACTCGACCTCGGGCCGCTCCGCAAGAACTACGAACAGGCCGAAGCCCGGCTCAAGAAGCTGAAGGACAAGGGCAAGGCCGCGGCCGGCGACGAGGAGATGAGCGAGTCCGAACTGACCGCCCTCCGCTCCAAGCTCGCCAAGGAGATTCTCAACCGCGAGATCGAGCTGTTCCGCGTCAAGGCCGACCGCTTCCCCAACGAGCTGAACCACCGCGTCGAACTCGGCACGCGGCTGCTGAAGGCTGACCGCGTGGACGAGGCGATCGCCGAACTCCAGCAGGCCCGCCGCGACGACCGCTTCAAGTACAAGGCGGCCATGCTGCTGGGCATGTGCTTCAAGAAGCGGAACAACTGGCGGCTGGCGCAGCGCAACTTCGAGGAAGGCCTGGCCGCGACGCCGCCGGAGGACGAGGCGACGAAGAAGGAACTGCTGTACCAGCTCGCGGTGGGGTCGGCCGAGAACGGCGACCTGCAGCGGGCGGTCGATCTCGGCCACGAACTCGCCAACCTCGACTTCGCGTTCAAGAACATCGGCAAGCTCCTCGACGAGTGGCACGACCGCATGCAGTCGGCTTAGTAAGTGCTGAGTGCTGAGTGCTAAGTGCTGAGTCAGCACCGGAGCGTAGATGGACGACCAAGCCGCTTCCCCGCTTTCTTTCAGCACTCAGCACTCAGCACTCAGCACTCACAAAATTCGTCTCGGCCCCCCCTGGTACACCTCCGCGACCGACGCCGGCACGCGGCACGCGCGGAAGTTCGGCGCGCCCCGCACCCTCGACCCCAACGAGCGCCTGTGGCTCGTGTGCGAACACGTCCCGGCGGCCTTTCAGGTGACCGTCAACGGCGCGGGCGTCGGCGCGGGCGAAGCCGGCCCGTTCGCCGCCGACATCACCTCATTTCTGAAACCGCGGAACGAAGTCGCGTTCGCGGTCGCGTCGGGGGAAACCCTCGGGCCGGTCGCGCTTGAGGTGCGACCTGCGTAGCTTCGCGCCGACCGCAATCTCCTCGCGCCGGCCCTGACCGCACTCATTTTTCTCTCCCCGACCGCCGCGCAACGCCGGCCGGTGTGAACTACGGTCACAATAGCGCCGTTCCCGCGCCGTTCGTCGCCCGGTCATACCTCGACATTCCGATGAACGAATCCGTTGCTCAGGCCGCGAACACGACGATCCCCGCGACCGACCGCGCCGACCAGCCGCCGCTCCCGCCACCCACGCCGGTACTCAAGCCGCGGCTGATCGTCCTCCGCGGGATGCGCATCGGCGCCGAATTCCCCGTCTACGAGGGGCGCAACACCGTCGGCCGGTTCGCCGACAAACCGGTGGACATCGACCTCGTCAGCCAGGAGTCGGTCGAACAGGTCTGGTGCTCGCGCCAGCACGCGGTGCTGGCGTTCGAAAAGGCCCAGGTGGCGATCGAAGACCTCAACAGCCTCAACGGCACCTGGGTGAACGGGGTCCGCATCCACGCCGGCCAGCCGCGGGTGCTGCGGCACGGCGACGTGGTGCAGATCGGCACCGTTCAAATGAAGCTGTTCATGGAGTAATTTCCATGAACGCAATGTCACTAATTAAACGTGGGTGATGAGCGGCGCGAAGTCAAATCAAAATTTCGGACTTTTCAGAATTATCGCGGGCCGGCCAGTTTGAGTGCCAGCCACACGCCGAGTACGCCGGCCGCGACCGACCCGACCGCGTAGCCGGTCGCGGCCGCAAGCCGGCCTTCTTGAACGAGTTGCAGCAGTTCGAGGCTGAACGTCGAGAACGTGGTGAACCCGCCACAGAACCCGGTGCCGAGCAGCAGATACCAGCTCTTACGCGCGTCGTCCGGGCGGCCGAGACACAACCCGGCGACGAACCCGAGCACGACCGACCCGCTCACATTGATCGCGAACGTGATCCACGGGAACGCGGGCACGCCCCACAACGAACGGACGACCGCGCCGAGCCAGTAGCGGGCGTTCGCCCCGGCCGCCCCGCCGACGCTCAGCAGCGTGACGGGGTGCGTCAACCAATCGTGCATGGAAAGTAGGCGACTCGCTCCGCGAGTCGCGCCCTCAGCCATTCAAAAAGTCAGTGAGTCTTGTATTCGTGGCCCGTGTCACTCGCTCCGCGAGTGACCTACTTTCAAGCCAGCGCCTTCTCGATCACCTTGCCCTCGCGGAACAGTTGGATCGGGCGGCCGGTCGGGGTTTGCAGTTCGGTGGCCGGATCGACGCCGAGGTTGGCGAAGATGGTGGCCGACACGTCGTCCGGGGTGACCGGCTCGGTCGCCGGGGCCATGCCGCTCGCGTCGGTGCTGCCGTGGACGTACCCGCGCTTGAACCCGCCGCCGGCCAGCACGCACGCCATCGACCGCGCCCAGTGGTCGCGGCCGGTGTTCTTGTTGATCTTCGGCGTGCGGCCGAACTCGCCGGCGCACATCACGACCGTGCTGTCGAGCAGCCCGCGAGCGTCGAGGTCGGCGATCAGCGCCGACAGCACCTGGTCCGTCGTCGGGGCCAGCCGGGTCTTGTGGGCGTTGAACGTCTGCTGGTGGGTGTCCCAGCCGCCGAAGCTGACGGTCGCGAACCGCACGCCCGCTTCCACCAACCGCCGGGCCGCCAGCGCCCCCTGGCCGAACGGCGTCGCGCCGTAGGCGTCGCGGGTGGCCTGGTTCTCGGCGGTGAGGTCGAGCGCCTTGCGGGTCTTGTCGCTCTTGAGAATCTCAAGGGCCTGTTGGTGGAAGGTGTCGAGGCCGTCCACGAGGTCGTTGGAGCGGTCGAGGCCGGCGAACCCGGTGTCGAACTTCTGGAGCAGCGCGTCCCGCTTCTCCAGCTCTTCGAGGGTGAAGGTGCCCTTGAGCGTCAGCCCGCGGACGCTGAACCCGCCGGTCGCGGCGGCCTTGCCCTCGCCGCGCATCGGGGCGCTACCCTCGATCACGAACGGGTTGTACCCGGTGCCGAGGTAGCCGGCGAGGCCGGCGGTGCCGTTGCGGAGGTCGCCGAAGGTGACGTACGGCGGGACGCCGACTTCGGTCTTGAGCAGCTTCGACGCGACCGACCCCATCGACGGGTATTGCAGCGCCGCGGTCGGCTTGTTGCCCGTGGTCATGAAGACCGTGGCCGGACTGTGGCTCGGGATCGTGTGGTACAGCGACCGGACGATGGTGGCCTTGTCGGCGACGTTAGCGAACTTCGGGAACGTCTCGGCGATCTGAACGCCGGTGACCTTCGTCGGGATGTTCTTGAACTCGCCGCGGATGCCTTCGGGCGCGTCCGGCTTGTTGTCCCACATGTCGATGGTGGCCGGGCCGCCGGCCAGCCACAGCAGGATGACGCTCTTGGCCTTCGCCTTCGAGCCGGTCTCCCGCTTCGAGGACGCCTTCGCCTCGGCGGCGAGGATGCCGGGGAGGGTGAGGCCGAGCATCCCGGCCGACCCGATGGTCAGCACGTCGCGGCGGTGGAACCCTTCGCAGTCAGTTCGGCAGACCATGGCAGCGCTCCGGAACGGGTTTGGGAGGTACGAAATCTCAACAAGCCAGATCAGTGATTCAGGATGAACTCGCGGGTGTTGACGAGCGCCCACACGAGGTCGGTGACGCCCTCGGTGCGGCTCTTGGCGGTCTTCAGGTGCTCGAGTGCGTCGGCTTTCTCTTTGGTTCGCGGCAGGCGGGAGAGCGTCGCCAGGAAGGCTTCTTCGACAACCTCTTCGTCGCTCGACTTGCTCTTGGCGAGCTTGGCGACGCGGCCGGTGCCGGCGACGAACTTCTGGAGCACGTTCTGGTCGGTCATGCGGAATAGCGTCTGCGGCAGCGCCGGCTCCATCGCCCGCTCGCAGTCGCACGCGGTCGTCCGCGGCGGGCGGCCGAAGATCCGCAGCGCGTAAGAGACGCTGCTGTTCAGCCGGCTGGAGCCGACCTCCACCATCTTCAACCCGGCGAACTCCGCGTCGGCCCCGGTGAACGTCTCGTCCACGCCCAGAGCGGCGTTGAGCACGTCAACGACCTGTTCGGCCATCAGCGGGCGGACGTAGGCGTGCGAGTAGTTATTCTTGTCGAACTTGTTGGTGTCGTTCGGGACATAGCTGAGTTGGTACGTCCGGCTCATCAGAATCGTGCGTTCCAGCTTGCGAATGTCGTGCCCGCTCGCCACGAAATCCTTTGCGAGGGCATCCAGCAGGCGGGCGTTGGTCGGCGGGTTGGCGAGCGAGAAGTCGTCCACCGGGTTGACCAGCCCGACGCCGAAGTAGTGCGCCCACACGCGGTTGACGAAGCTCCGGGCGAAGAACGGGTTGTCCGGGGCGGTCATCCACGCGGCGAGCTTGGCCCGCGCGTCCTCGCCGGGCTTGGCGTCGATCACGTCGCCGCCGAGCGTCTTGGGCAGCGGCACCTTGTTGGTGGCCGGGTTCGGCCGCATCCGGTTGCCGGTCGTCGCCACGAACATCTCGCGGACCAGCAGCAAGTTGTTGTTGTTCGGCATCTTCGGCGCGGCGTCGCGGCGGGCGGCGTTCTCGGCGTCGGCCGCCTTCTTCACGTCCGGCGAGCTGAACTGATTGGCCTGGAACGCGACTTGCGCGAACACGTTGGCGAACGCCCAGTATTCGTCTTGGGTCCAGCGGTCGGTCGGGTGCTTGTGGCACTGGGCACACTCCAACCGGACGCCGAGGAACGCGGCCGCGACCTTCTCGCCCCACTGCTCGACCGGCACCTGCTGCTGCCGCCGCCAGAACAGGTCGAGCGTCTTCTTCTCGGGGTAGTCCGTCTTCGCGCCCTTCGCGCTCTGGTCGTCGATCTTCTTGACGAACGCGACCCACTCCTCGGCCGACAGGCCGTCGCGGCTGGTCGCGGTGACGATGTCGCGCACGATCTGGTCGTACGGGACGTTGTCCGCGACCCGCTTCCGCAGCCACTCGTGCCACTGCTGCGACCGCTTCGGCTGCGTCAGGACCGGCTGTTCGAGGGCCTGCGTGTTGTTCCCGGTGATGTCGCTCAGCTTGGTCGCCCACACCGCCGCGTGTAGCGGGTCGGCCAGCAACTTGTCGATGAGCTTCTCGCGCTTCTTGGGGTCTTTGTCGGCCAAGAACGCCCGGATTGCGTCCGGCGGCGGAAGTTGAGCGGTCGTGTCGATGTACACGCGGCGGAGGAAGGTGGCGTCGTCCGCTAACTCGCTCGGCACGACATTCATCATCTTCAGTTTGGCGAAAACTTCTTTGTCGATGTAGTTCACTTCGGGCGTGGTCGGGTACGGCGTCTTCTGCGCCGGCGACGGCACCAGCACGCGGATCGCCTTGACGCTGCCGCGATACAGCACCGTCAGGCCGGCGTCGCCCGGTTGCCGGGGCGTAAGCAGCCCGAACGGCGACACGGTGGCGATGGCGTCGTCGGTGATCTTGAAGTCGCAGAATGGGGTGATGTCTTCGGTGGTGCCGTCCGCGAAGGTCGCGGTGACCGTGAGTTGCTTCTCTTTGGCGTCGGCGAGCAGCGCAAAGTCGGCCGGCGAGACCGTCAGTTCCTTGATGTCGCCGCTACCGCGATTCCACTGCGCCCCGGTGCGGACCCACTCGCGGAACACGTTGTACACCCAGCCGTCCTTGCCGAACCGCATCCCGCCGTCGTGCGGGGTCTGCCCGGTGGCCTTCAGGAGCAGCAGGCTCTCGTCGGGCTTCTGGGTGTTGACGCGGCGGCCGAGGTTGTCGCGGGTGAGGTTGGCGAAGTCCATCGCCGGCTCGTAGCCGAACAGCGACAGCCGGAACCCGTTCTTGCCCTGGAACGAGCCGTGGCAACTGCCGGCGTTGCACCCGACCTTCGACAGCAGCCCCATGATGTGCCGCTCGAAGTCCACCTGCCGTACCTTGCCGCCGGTCGGGAGGTCCACGTCGGCGCGGGCCGGATTCGTGAAAGCGACAACGGCGGCGACGGTAAAGATGTATCGGCGGCTGAGCATGGCAGCATCCCGGCAGAGCGAGGCGGAAGGCACGGCGAGCGGGCGTCGGCGGGTCGCGTTGGCAGGCGCGACAGCAGGCATTCTCAATCAACCCGCGGCCGCAGGGAAAGTTTCGCCCGACATTCAGGTTGGTGCAAGAAAAAACTTCGTCTGAATTTTCACAAAGTCGGGCACTTCGTTTGGGGTTTGTTTCAAAACCTCCGTTTAGCTCACGCCCCAGCGGGGCGCGGCGACATCATGAATGAAAACTCGCCCCGCTGGGGCGAACGCGAAACGATCCTCAACTGACCTTCCCGATTCAATCGTGGTCGGCGATGATGCCCCACCTTTTTTCGGAGGCCGCTCATGCGTTCTGTTCTGACCGCGCTGGCCGCGGTGCTGTTCGTGTCCCCCGTTCTTCGTGCCGATGACGCCGCGGACGCCAAGGCGATCGTGGAGAGGGCGTTGAAGGCGCGCGCGGGCAAGCCGGGGAGCGCGACGGCGTGGAAGGACAAGGGGACGTTTCACGGGCTGGGGATGCCCGTCCCGTACACCGCGGAGTGGGCGTTCCAGGGACCGGACAAGTACCGCTTCGACATCATCCTGAATCTCGCCGACGCCAAGTTCAACCTGAAGGTGGTCGTGAACGGCGAAAAGGCCTGGGAGGCCGAGGGGGCGCAGTCGCGGGAGATCACCGGGCCGAAGCTGGAGTACGTCCGCGGCGAGGTGTACCAGTTGTGGGTCACGTCGCTGGCCCCGCTGACGACCGACAAGGGCTTCACGCTCGCGACCGCCCCGGGCAAGGACGTCGGCGGCAAGGCGACGGTCGGGGTGAAGGTGACGCGGGACAAGCACCAGCCGATCACACTGTACTTCGACAAGGAAACCGGCTTGCTGGCGAAGTTGGAAAGCACGGTGATGAACGAGTTCCAGAAGTGGAAGCCGGTACCGGAAGAGGTGACCTACTCCGACTACAAGCAGATGAACGGCGTGACCGTGTTCACGAAGCTCAAGGTGGTGCGCGACGGCAAACTGATGATCGAGAGCGAAGTGACGGACGCGAAAGAGGTCGAAAAGCTGGACGCGAAGCTGTTCGAGAAACCTTAGTGGTCTTTCGTTTTTGGTGTTTTGTGTTTGGCGTTTTGTGTTTGGCGTCAGCGACCGTTTGGCCGCGTCAGGCGACCGGAGACACCAAACACAAAAAACTAAACACGAAATACGCCGTCAGGCAGCAGCCGCAGCGTCTCCACCGCGCTCCGAATCACCTCGGCCTGGTCCCACGGCATCGTGAACGACTCGCCGCGGTGCCACGGGGCGAACTGGTCGGCGTGGTGCGGGGACAGCGGGTTGCCGCTCTGCCCGCCGGCCAGCACGAACGTGCTGCGGGACAGGTCGGCGAGGTCGAACACGCACCGCAGGTTGGCCATGTTGTGCGTGAAGTCGGTCGGATCGGTAGGCTTGGCCCCGGCCTGGCTGACGGTGTTCTGGTCGCCGCCGCACGGCACCGGGCCGCGGTTGAACGCCGGGCCGAGCCACTTGTGCTTGCCGAACAGCGGGTGCTCGAGCCGCAGTTGCCGCAGGTGTCCCCAAGCCCAGAACTTCGGCCCCGGGCCGGCGGCTTTGCGCAGCGCTTTCACCGACGCGGCGAGCGCGGCTTCCAACTCCGCCGGCCACGACGCGAACCACCCCGCCGGCCGCTCGCTCAACAGCCGGACGAGGTGCGCGACGCGGCGGTCGGCGAACAGGTTGCCGGTCATCAACCCGTAGCCACCCTCGCCGAGCGCGGCCTGCCACGAGTTCGGCGCTTTGGCCTTCGCGACGCGTACGCACATCTCCGCGACGAACAGCTCGAACACCGCGGCCGCCGGGGAGTCGGCAGACACACGCCCGTCCCACCCGGCCAGCACCCCGAGGGCCTCTTTCGCGTCGGCGTCGGCGGGGGCGAGCGCCAGCACGCCGTCGCGCATCTCGCGCCACGGGATCGAGAGCGTGTCGAGTTGGAGGGCGGCGCAGTCCCCGACCGACCAGTCGCGGTCGCGGGCGGCGAGTTGCTCGCGGATGCGGCGGGCGCGGTAGTCGTCGATGAAATCGGCCCCGAGCCACGTTGCTCCGCCCGGCGGCGGGTCGTTCGCCGTTCCCAGATACCCGCACTCCGGGTTCGCGGCGAACGGCATCCGCTCGAACGGCACCATTCCGCTCCACCCGCTGTCGGGCAGGTCGGCGGGCCGCGGGAGCAGGCCGTTGCCGCCGCGGCGCTCGGGCACCTCGCCCACCAACTGCCAGCCGATCGTTCCTTCGGTGTCCGCGTAGAGGACATTCAACGGCAGCGCCGGCCACGCGGCGAAGTGCGTACGGAACTCGTCGAACGAGCGGGCCGCCGGCGCGCCGAAGAAGCCGACCAGCGGCCGGGCATCCAGCCACACCGCGGACAGCGACAGCGCGACCGGTACGGGCGACTCCAGCGGCGTGACGACCGGGCCGCGCGGGGTGACCAGGACGTTCTCGACGACGTCCCGCCCGCCCTTCACCGCGATCACCTCGCGCACCACCGCGCACGGGCGGAACGTGCCGTCGGCCTCGCGGGTCGATTTGCGGGGCAGCCCGAGCGCCTCGCCGACGGGGTTGCGGACGGGCGTGTCGGTGTCGGCGAGCGTCTCGACGAAGAAGTCGCTGTTGTCGGTCAACCCGGCGGTGACGCCCCAGGCGGCGAACCCGTTGTGGCCGATCGGCACGCCCGGCGCGCCGGCCAGCGCCGCCCCGGCCACCTCCCACTGTGGGGTACGGACGTGAACCAGATACCACGGCGGCGGGCACGTCGGGGCGAGGTGCGGGTCGCTGGCGAGCAGCGGCTTGCCGCTCGCGGTGCGCGTGCCGGCGATCGCCCAGTTGTTCGACCCGCCGCCGCGCGGCAGGTAGCTCTGAAGGGCGGCGAGGTCGGCCGTCAGGCGCGAAAGCAGACCCACCCCCCAACCCCCTCCCTGCAGGGAGGGGGAGTAAGAACCTTCGCGGGCCGGATTCGCGAACGCAGCGCCACGGTCTTGCTCCCCCTCCCTGCAGGGAGGGGGTTGGGGGGTGGGTTCCAGCGCCGTCAGCGCGTCCGCACCGTCATCGAGCAGAATCCGCAGCCGGGCGAGTTCCACGTCCCAGTTCGACGGTAGGAGGAACGACTGTAGCTTGAGCAAGGCGAGAACGTCGGCCGCGTCCCACGGGCTGAACTCGCCGCCGGCCAGCGCGAACTCGTGCGGCTTCTGCGGCAGACCGAGCGTCGCCCCGGCGGTCACCCCGGCCGCGAACCGCTCGAACGCGGCGCGCACGTCCGGTGACAGCGCCGCCAACTGCGCCTCCGCGGCGCGTCGGAAGCCAATCCGCCGGGCGGCGCGGTCGGCCGGCAGCGCCACAGCCCCAACCCACTCGGCCAACCGGCCGCGGGCCAGCCGCCACATCACTTCGAGTTGCCCGGCGCGGTCCTGACCCTGACAGAACCCGCATGCGAAGTGCGCGTCGGCTTCATTCTGCGCATCGATGTGTGGAACGCCCCACTTGTCGCGCCGCACGGTGACCGGGGCGGTCGGCCCGTTCAGCCGGAGTTCGCCGGACAGGGTCGGCAGGCGGCGGCCGAACGCGAGCCGCAGCAGCAGGCGCGAAATGCTCATGCCGCCAAGATACGGTGAGAAGTGGGGAGTAAGGAGTGAGGAGAGGGCGAAAGCCGTTCTCCCCTCACTCCTCACGTGCCGCCGAACGCAGCGGTCGCGGCCTTCAGCACGCCGTCGATCGCTTTGTCGTCCAACTCGCCGCCGCGGAACGCGAACGTTGCCGTCGTCTTCTGTTTGGCGAACACCACCACGGTCACGTCGGCGTCCGTGTTCAGCTTGTACGCCGGCGGGCCGACGGTGTCCTCGAACGCCCCCACCGGGGCGGCCTTCAACCCCTGCTTCTGCGCCCATTGCGCCAGCGCGTCGAGGTCGGCCTTCTCCGCGAGCAGTGTCAACCAGACCTTCGCCCCGCCGTCTTTGTGCTCGAGCGCCGCGGCGTCGAGTTTCGCCATCAGCTTGCCGACCGCGTCGGAGGTCGAACGCGCGAACACGACCGCGGCCGGCTTGTTCGCGTCATGCTGCTCGCAGATGTAGCAGGTCTGTTGCCCGCGCTGTGGGCCGGTGGCGACCAGGAAGCTGTACGGCCCCGGCCGCTTGCCGACCGCCGGCCCGCTCGTCGGCGGTTCGGCCGCCAAAAGTGCGGGCGTGAGTGCGAGTGTGAGTGCAAGAATGCGCGTCATGGTGTTGGCTCTCGATAAAGAAGGCAGGATGGCCGCAAAAAAGCACAAAAGGTGCAAAAAGAAGACAAAGATTGAGTTCAGTCCCGCTGTTGTCTTGGCCTTCTTTTTGCGCCTATTGTGCTTTTTGCGGCCATCCTGCCTTCCGGCGGCTTAATTCCCGCCCGCCGCGACCGGCTTGGCCAGCTTCGAGGCGCGGTCGGCCGTCGCAGACTGTAACGCGGCGAAGTCCTTCGGGTCGGCCTTCGCCCACACCCGGCGGGCCAGCGCCAGGTAGCGGTCGGCTTCTTCCGCGCGGCCGAGCTTGTCGCACACCGCCCACAGCCCCAGCGCGCCGCGGACGCTCCCGGCGTCGTGAGCCAGCGCCTCCTGGAAGGCCTCTTCGGCCTCCGCCGCGTTGCCGCACTCCAGCGCGCCGATTCCCCACGATTCCATGAAGACGGCCCCGTTGCCCCACGCGTGATGCGCGAACTCGTTCTTGGTCGCGTTCACGACCTGCTTGAGAAGTTTCAGCCCGGCCTCGGCGTCGCCCTTCTGGCACAGCAGACGCCCCTGCACCTCCCACAAGCGGCGTTCGAGGGCCTTGTCGCTCTTCTTCGCTTGGGCCGCCTGGCGGAGCGTATCGACCTCGCGATTGGCCTGCTCAAGGTCGCGCCGCTCCAGCGCCACCAGCGCCGCGAAGTACGCCCCGGTGCCCTTGTCGGTGCGGCGGAGCGCCTCCACCTGCTTCGCGGCCTCGTCCCAGTCGCGTTGCGCCGTCGCCATCCGCACCCACTCCGGCCGGAAACTCTGCTTGTATCCCTCCGCGAGCGACTTGATGCGCCCGGCTTCGGCGAACCGGCCGTCGTGGACGAGGCTGCGGGTCAGCGTCTCCATGTGGTGCGTGAACTGGTGATCCTCGCCCGGCGTCACGCCCTGATACTTGTGGTACTGCATCTCCAGTTCAACCGCACGCGCGCTCCAGTCGCTGGTGACGCCCCACTTGCCGATGCGCATCCCGAGGTGAGCTTGCATGTGGAACGCGTGCGGGATGCCGGGCGACGACTTGATGTAGTTCTCCGCGTACGGCCAGCCGAGCGCCGGCCGCTTGACGTTCTCGTAGAAGTGGACGAACTCGTGGTTCGCGCCCGGGTGCAGCGGGTTGACGCGCAGGAGCGCCTTGTAGAACACCGCGGTTGCGTTCGGGCTGTCCGCGATCTGGGCGCGCCAGAACCAGCCCTCTTCGTCGTCGTCGTGGAGCATCAGCAGTTCGTCGAGCGACTGCTGGGCCTTCTTCTTGCGGTCGTCCGGGCCGACGCCGGGCCACATGCCCTTCTCCTGCAACCGGGCGGTGATGAGCAACCGCTCGCGGTCGTTGGCCTTGGGCATGAGTTCGCGGGCGCGGTCGAGCGCGGCGTCGGCCTTGTTCTTCCCGACCCCGGCGGGCAGCTTGCCGAACACCGCGCCGCCGGTGAGGGCGACGAGCGAGTTCGCGGACGTCGGCGCACCGGTCTTGCCCCACTTTTCGAGCGACCGGCCGAGCATCAGCCACGCGTACGCGCATTCCGGGTCGTGCTTGAGAGCGGTTTCGAACGCCCGGGCCGCCTCGATCCACACGTACGAGTAGTACATGCCCAGCCCCTGGTTCACGAACGCCTGGCATTCGGGGCTGCGCGTACTGACCGCATACTTGTAGACGCACGCGTCGAACATCGGCTTGGCGGGGCTGAGGCCGGTGACCGGCATGGCGTCTTTGGGCGGCTGGGGGGCGTCGAGCTTCTTCTCGCGCGGCGGCGGGGCGACGTCGGCCGAGTTCGCGCCTGCGTTAACGAGGGCGAGTGTAGCGACGGCGAGGAGCAGGCAACCGGAAGTGCGGATCATGTCGTAGGTCGCTCGGAGCGGGGCGGGTGCGGATTAATGCTACCGACGCGGTGAGGATTGCGAAAGGGTTTCAACCGGAATCCGACGCGTCGGACCAGCCTCACCAGAGAAATGGTATACGGGTGAATAATCTGAGTCAAGCGGCGTGGGTGGGGATTTTGCCGATTACGTCTTCGGCTCGGGCCGCTTGGGCGGGGTGAGCAGGTCGAGGTGCGGCTGGTTCTTTTTCGCGTACTCGACGAACTCCCACTGGTCTTTGAAGGACTGCTTGTAGGTCCGTTCCAGCGCGTCGAGCACGACCCTTTGCGCGTCCCCGACGCAGAACGGGTGCTTCAGCAACTCGACGAGGTCTTGCGGCGGGAGCGGCTTCGGCTGCGGTTGGAAGTGCGGGTGAAACAGGGGCAGCGTCGGAAGGAGGCGGTGCGACGCCAGCGAGCCGACCGCCAGGAGGCCGGCGTCGCGGCCGACGTCCGGTTCGGCGGACGAGATGCCGTGCGCGATGTTCCAAAGTGTCCTCGTTACTCGCTTGTGCGAGTAATCCGTTTTCGTTTGGCGCATCGAATCGAGAAGCCGCTGTGTGGCGGGCGCCAGGTGTTCGCGGGGCAGTTCCCAGGCGATCGCCACCAAATCCTCCGCGATCGTGCCCAGAGTGTGCCCGTCCAGCGTCGGGTCGGAGATGGCGACGATCTGCCGGCACGCCCGCACGCGCATCGCGGTCGCGCGGTCCGCCGGGAGGTATGCGGTCACCCGGGTCAGGCTGCGCGCGTAAAAGCTCACCGCGTACGGCTCCGTCGTCTTGCTCATCTCGTCCGCGAGCCGCTGCGCCGCCTTGTCGCACAGTGCCGCGGCCCGGTCGCGCGGGAGGTGAACCGCCAAGTCGGCCACGCCCTCGGCCAGGGCGTTGTGAACGTGCTTCTCGGTCGTGCGCGTGAGCACGTCGAGCAGCCGTTCCGCGGCCGTCGTGGAGTACGTCAGCGCCCGGGCCCGGGGCAGGCGCGAGACGGCCGCGGTCAGCCCCTGCGCCAGCTCGCGCAGGGCGAACGCGTCGGTGGTCCGACCGATCGCGCCGGCGAGGCCGTCGGCCGCCCGATCCGCCGGCAGCCGCGGCGCGACCGCGGTCACCCCCTTCGCCAACATGCGAAGCCCGTTCGTGTCGTAATTGCCGCTCAGCGCGTCGCTCAGCCGCACGAGCGCCGCCGTGCAGGAGGTCGCAGCCTGGTCGGGCGGCAGGTACGGGGCGAGTGCGGCCAGGCGCTCGGCCAATTCCTGGAGGGCTTGCGCCTGGGTGGCTTTGGGCAGCGTCGCGGTGAGCCGCTTCGCCACCGGGGCGCACGCGGCAGTGGCCCGGTCGGCCGGTAGCAGCGCGGCGACCGCGGTCAAACCCTTGGTTAGCTCGACGAGCGCGGAGAAGTTCGCGGTTTTGGCGGCCGCGTCCGCGAGCAGCGGTTCGGCCTGCTCGGCGGGCAACCGCCGGGCGAGCAGGACCAGATGGTCGGCCAGCCGGGCCAGCGGAACCGCGGCCGTGGTCTTCGCCATCGTGTCGGCGACCTGCCGGGCCGCCTGCGCGGTCTGCTCGGGCGTCAGCAGCGGGGCGATCTCGGCCAGCGCCTCGTTCAAGAAACTCACCGGGGGCGCGTCGGTCGATTGGGCCGACAGGTCTATCAACTGTCGGGCGGTCGGAGCCGCCAGTTCGGCGGCCCGCTCTCGTGGCAGGTAGGGAGCGAGTTCGGCCAGCCCCTTCGCCACCGCGCGCACGTCGTAATCGCTCTTCGCCTTCGCGAGCGAGTTGGCGAGCGCCTGCGCGGCCGCGGCGCTCACGGCCGCGGCGCGGTCGGGCGGGAGGTGTGGGATGAGCGGGGCCAGCGCCTCGACCGCCTGCTCCGCGGTGGTCGTGAAGCGGGTGCGCGCCAACTCGTTGACCAGCCAGTTCGCGGCCGACGAGCACACCTCCGTGCGATGTTTCGGGGCCAGGCGCGGGGCCAATGCACCGATGCCGATGCCCCGCTTGTGCATCGATTCGGTGGCGAAGTCGGGGTTCTTCAGCAGCGCGGCGACGAGCGTGTCGGCGGCGGCCGCGGCGACCCGCGGGTCGGCGGCTTCCCAGCGGGAAACCACGAGCGCCAGACTGGCCCGCTGGTCGGGCGGCGTCTCGGGGTGCGTCAGCCGGGCGAGCAGCAGTTGGTCGGCGCGGTCGCGGGCGGCGCGGTCGAGGCCGACGGCCGCGTGGAGCGCGAACTCCGCACGGCACTCGAGTTGCTCGCACGCGAGCGGCGTGCGGGTCGCCTCCGCCAGGAACCGGTCGGCGACCGGGGTGTTCCGCAGCGCGGCCAGCTCGCGCAGCGCGTCCGCTTCGTAGGGGGTGAGGGCGGAATCGCGGTACTTCGCGTTGAGCGGGCTCCGCAGTGCCCTCGCCAGCGTGCCCTGAAGCTCGTTCCGCGCGTTCACCGCCTCGCGCCGCTCGCGGTCGGCGCGGGCGGCCTCGGCGGTGGCCTGCCCGGCGGCCGCGGCGGCCCGGGCGGCGGCCGCCTTCTCGCGCTCGGCGGCCTCGTCCGCCTCTCTCTTCTGGCGGGTGGCTTCGGCGGCCTGCGCGCGCGCTTCCAGGCCGAAGGCGAGCGACACCCCCGCCCCGACGACCAGCGCGATCGCGACCGCGGCCAGCGACGCGGCCGCCAGCTTATTCCGCCGCACCCACTTCGCCGCCCGCTCCAACACGCCGGCCGGGCGGATGCTGATCGGCTCGCGCCGCAGGAACCGGCCCAGGTCGTCGGCCAGCTCGCGGGCCGTCGGGTAGCGGTCAACGGCGGCCTTCTCTAAACATTTCCGACAGATTAAGTCGAGGTCGCCGGACACCTTCGAGGTGACCGAGCGGACCGGCGGCGGCTCGTCGGTCATGATCTGGGCGAGCACCTCGTAGGTGCTCTCGCCGCGGAACGGCCGCGCCCCGGTGAGCGCCTCATACAGGATGACGCCCAGCGCCCACACGTCGGCCGGCGGGCCGACGTACTTGGCCCGGCCCAGCGCCTGCTCGGGGCTCATGTAACTGGGCGTGCCCATCACCGCCTGTGTGGCGGTCAGGTCGGACACGGCCCGCTTGGCGAGTCCGAAGTCGGACACCTTCGGCGTCAACTCGTCGATCGGCAGTTCGGCCACCTCGGCGGAACTGAGCGCGGCGTGGCGGGGGGCGATCTGGAGGAGGATGTTGGCCGGCTTGAGGTCGCGGTGGACGATGCCCTGCTCGTGCGCGGCGGCGACCCCCTGGGCGATCTTCTCGACCACCTCGGCGGCCGTCAGCGGGTCGAGCGGGGCTTCGGCCCGGAGCAGTTCGGACAGCGACCCGGCGCGGCAGAACTCCAGTGCCATGTACGGCCGCCCGCCGCTGTCGCCGTAGTCGTACACCTGAACGACGTTGTCGTGCTTGACCGCGGCGACCGCCTCGGCCTCGGCCAGGAAGCGGATGAGGTCTTTCTGATCGACGCCGGTGTCGAAGGCCATCTTGAGGGCGACGAGTCTGTTCAGTTTGACGTGCTTAGCCTTGTAGACGACGCCCATGCCGCCGCGGCCGAGTTCGCCGAGGATCTCGTACCCCGGGATGCCGCCGTCGGCCGCGGCGGGCGGCGCGGGGCGGTGCCCGGAGCGGGTGTCGGTGGCGGGTGCAGACCCGCGAGTCGTGTCCGGCGCGTCGGATTCGACCCGGGCGCTGATCTCGAGGGGTGCGGGTGTGAACGCGGACGGGCGTGTGCCCGGGTTCGACCGGCGTGCGGTGTCGCGGGGTTCTTCGGCGCTCACGGACGACCTCCGGACGTGACCGGACGCGCGCGCGGATCGGCGCGGGGGCGTGATGTGAGACGGAAATGAGTGTACCGACCCGGCGGCGCGATCAGAAGCACCGCCGTCGCTTCTCGTAGAAGTTCACACAACCTTCAAATTACGACTTCGGCTCGGGCCGCTTGGGCGGGGTGAGCAGGTCGAGGTGCGGCTGGTGCTTCTGGGCGTATTCCACGAACTCCCACTGGTCCTTGAATGGCCGCTGATAGGTGAGTTCGAGCGCGTCGAGGACGGCCCGCCGCGCCACGCCGACGCAGAACGGGTGCTTCAGCAGTTCGACGAGGTCCTGCGGCGGCAGCGGTTGCGGGTGGGCCTGCGAGCGCAGGAGTGGGAGCCCCGCGATCAGGAGTTGCGGCGCCGGGGCCGTGCCGGCGGCGAAGGCGGCGGCCCGCGGGGCGAGCGGCCGGTCGGCGGTCACCCCGCCGCCGACCGCTACCGACAGCGCGTCCGTCAGCGGGCCGCGGACGAGCGGCCCGGTCGTATTCTGCATTTCGTCCAACAGTGCCCGCGCCGCTCGGGCGCGGACCCGAGCCGCGTGATCCGCCGGCAGGCGGGTCGCGACCGCCGCCAGTCGCTCGGCCAGTTTGACCTCGGCGTACTGCGTCGAGCCGCCCTCGATCAACGCCGCGATGACGTCGGCCGCCCGCCCCGGACTCAGGTACACGGCCAACCCGGATAGAGAATCCGCGAGTTGGCCGCGCTCGAACGAGACCCCTCCTTGCAGGCCGTCGAGGGCGAGTTCGGCGGCGCGGGCGGCGAGTTCGGCGGCGCGGGCCGGCTCCAGCCGTGCGGCCAGGGCCGCCAGCCCGCCCACCGACTCCGAGCGGTAGAACGGGTGCGGGTTTTTCGGCACGTCGGCGAGGACGAGGTCGGCGGCCGGCCCGCACACGGCGGCGGCCCGGGCCGGCTCTACCCACGCCGACAGGGCCGCCAGGGTGTAAGCCAACTGCGCGCGTGCCCCCGAATTCGCCTCCGCACGGATGCCGGCGAGCAACCGGTCGGCGGCGCGAGCGTACACGCCGGCCGCCCGCTCCGCTCCCAGGGGCCGCGCGACCGCTGCCAGGGCCCGCGCCCACGCTCCGAAGTTGAAGTTCCCGTCCGCTTTCTCTGCCGCGGCGAGCAGCGCGTCGGCGGCGCGGGCCGGCCCGAGACGCGGTGCGACCGCCGCCAGGCAGGCGGCGAGCGCCTCCAGCGTGTCCGCGTCGTCCTCTCGGGACAGCACCGTGAGCAGCTTGTCGGCCGTCGGCCCGGCCGGTTCGAGATAGGGGACGACGGCGGCCAGCGCGTCGGCGAGGGCGGCGCGGGCCGTCGGCTCCTTCTCGCGCTCGAGTGCCGCCAGCAGCGCCGCGGCGACCGGTGCACACACCGTCGCGGCGCGGTCGGGCGGCAGGTCCGCGGCCACGGCACCCAGCCGCCCGGTGAGCGCGCGCCGATCGCCGAGGTCCAGCGGCCGCCGGAGTGCGGCTACGAGCGCGCTCGCGACCCGCTCGTAGGTGTCGCCTGCGCGCCCCGGCGGGACGCGACCGGCGATCGCCATCAGCGGCTCGGCGAAGTCGAGCGGCCTCAACCCCTTCCAGCCGAGAAGCGCCGTTAGAACGTCGGCCGCCGCGTCCGGGTTGAGGTGGGGGCCGACGCTCGCCAGCGCCCACCCGATGGCGTCGCGGGTCCGCGGGTCATCAGCCGCGCGGAACGCGGCGAGTAGGGCCGCGGCGGCGCGGCCGACGGCGGCCGGGTCGCGCCCGCGTTCACGCAGGCGAGTATGGCGACGGCGAGGCGGAGGCAACCGGAGGTGCGAATCATGTGGTGGGTCGCTCGAAGCGTGGCAGGTGCGGATTAATGCTACCGACACGGTGAGGATTACGAAAGGGTTTCGGCTGAAATCCGGCGTGCGGCTGAATAAGCCTCACCAGATGAATAATATACGGGTGAGCAAAACGAGTCAAGCGGCGTTGCGAGGCGGACAAATCACGCTCGCGCCTTGAACTGCCTCGCGGGGATTTTCCTGAAATTATACGCCGACATGAAATTTCCATCGTGAGTAAAGAGCATCGGACGGCATCGGTTTTCTTCGCAAATCAATTCCAAATCCTGTTGATACACTTCAGCGTCTTCGTTTACGATTTCACCGTTGTGGCAATCCCGATCGTCTGCTTTGTCAAAGGAAATGACCATGCTTCGTTCGCTCACGGTCGCGCTGGCTCGCCGTCTCAACCTCGCCCCTTTCCACACTTCGTAAAGCGAAACGTCTTCGCACCGCTTTCGGCCGGTGCTCGAGGGCTGCGAGGAGCGAACGGTGCCGACCGTCCTCGGTGTCGTGTGGACGGACGGGAACGCGAGCGGGACGCCGGACGCCGGCGAGGGCGTCGCGGGGTTGGCCGTCACACTGACGCCGCCGGACGGGCCGGCGGTCACCGCGACGACCGACGCGAACGGCGTGTACGCTCTCCCGGACACCGCGTCGGGTGCTTACGCCATTACCGTATCGACCGCAACCGGTGCCGTGCTCGGAAGCGTCACCTCGACCGCCGGCTCAGACGCACCGCCGGTCCTTGCGGTCGCGCTCAACAACGCGATGAACCTGCTGTCCATCCGGCCGCGGGCGGAGATTGAGGCCGACATCGCGGCCGCGAGGCTCGCGCTCGAGAAGGCTGAGATCGAAGTGACCGTGGCCAAGGCTGTTCAAGTGGCACTGGGTGTGCAGGTAACGAAGGCGGACGAACGTGTAACGGCGCTCACCAAGGAGTTTGGGGACACACCGACCGACGCGCAGAAGGCTCAAATTGCAGAGGCCAAAGCCGCCGCAGATCGGATCTACAAGGATTACGAAGCCAGTGGAGGAAATGTGGTGCGGGCGATCCGAAACCGCGATGGTATCTATGCGATGCTGCAAGAACTGGTCAAGGAGCGAGATCGGAAATTCGACTGAGCCGTTTCCCGGTACTGCCGTGATAAAATCCGCAAACTGGCTCACCGCGCGTTGGCGCGCGAGGCGTGGGTTCAACTCGTCGCGGCCGACCTCAGTGGCCGGTGTTTCTCCAGATTCAGTGGCTGTTGAGGCACTTACGATGTTCACATCCGCGCTACTCTGGACTCTCACTGTGGCGGTGTCTTCGGCCGTGCCGTTCGGGCGTCCAGAATTCGCACCTCTACAGCCTCCCGATGCGCCGCAGGAGGAGGAGGCGAACTCGCGCTGGAAAGAAATCAAGAAAGAGTTAGCCGAGATCGCGTCTAAGCAACGCGAGACGGCGAAGTTGCGCAAGCAAAGCAAAGAGGGCTCAGACGCTCTGCTGGAGACCCTCCAAACTCGCCTGAACCGATTGAAGAAGGAACTTAATGCCGGTCCACCGCCGAAGAGCCTCCCGGACGAGATCGCGGCATACGAGAGGGACATCCGGCGAACGCGGGCGTCCCAGAAAGAAACGGAAGAGGCACTTTCGCTCATGGAGTCGATGTACCTGAAACGGGCGGCCAAACTCCGCGAGGAGTTACACTCGCTCGACAAGTAGCGGCGTTGGAGTGGTCCCGTGCCGCCGACCTTACCCCAGTCGCCGGCGGCCACACGCGGCCGTGTACGTCGCTTCCAAGTCGATCGGCAGGCACAGCCCGGCGTTCAGCGCGAGCGGGAGCGTCGGCAGGTCGCGCCCCACGGCCAGCGGCGACGGCCACACCTCGACCACCTGCGCCCCGTCGCGCACCACCGGACGGTACGCCACCGCGTACAGGTCGCACTCGGCCGGTAACCCGGTGTCGGCGTCGCGGCCCAGCAGCCGCAACACATCGGCGTGCAGGTCGCCGCCGCGATTCGTGACCACATCGACCACGATGACGGCAATGCCTTGCGCGAGGTAGCCGGCGCACTTGCTGGCGAAGGCCGACCGGTGTGCGGCTCGATCCTTGTTGGCCGGGCTGACCAGTTCGATCGCGGCCACCAGCCGCGCCCCGCCTTCGGCCTCATACACCCGGACCTCGAACTCGTCCGGGAACGCCGCCGGGACTGTCAGCGGCGGCGCGGGCGGGGCGTAAGTTCGTGTCGCCACCCCGCCCGGCGACGTCTCGTCGGCGAACGTCGCCACGTCAATTTCGATGCGCGCCCCGGCGTGCGCGTGCTCCTCCGCGAAGTAGCCGTCGGGCAGCAGGGACTCGTTCAGCACGTCGGCGATCGCCCCGGCCCACGTCACGTGAAACGACTCCCAGTGCCGCCGCGGGTGGAGCGGTGGGTGAAAGTGGTCCAGAAGCGGCATCCGCGTGTCTCCTCCGAGTGCGCTCGATTGTACCAACCGTCACAAGCGGCCGCACCCGCCTTGTCGGCTCTTTCCCGCGCCCTATATCACGCGGTGTCAGCTCGGCGAAACGCGGTCACGACCTCACGGCGCAACACATGGCGACGCCCGCGATCAACGTCCAGAACCTCACCAAGAGCTACGGCCCGGTGCTGGCCGTCGATAATGTCTCGTTCGACGTCCAGCCCGGCGAACTGGTCGGCTTCCTCGGCCCCAACGGCGCCGGCAAGTCCACCTGCATGCGCATCCTCACCACGTGGCTACCGGCCAGCAGCGGGTACGCGTGGCTGAGCGGCTACGACGTCATGTACGAGTCGATGGAGGTCCGCAAGCGGATCGGGTACCTCCCGGAGAGCGTCCCGGTGTACCCGGAAATGCGGGTCCGCGAGTACCTCTCGTATCGGGCCAAGCTGAAGGGCGTCGAGCGCAGCGGCCGCACCGCCCGCATCGACTACTGCCTCGCCAAGTGCCAGATCAAGGAAGTGCAGACGCGGCTGCTCAACACCCTGTCGAAGGGCTACCGGCAGCGGGTCGGGCTGGCCGATGCGCTGCTCGCGTCGCCACCCATCCTCATCCTCGACGAGCCGACCAGCGGCCTCGACCCGGTCCAGATCAACGAGACCCTCAGCACCATTCGCGAACTCCGCGGGGCGCACACCGTCCTACTGTCCACGCACATTCTGACGGAAGTCGAGAAGGTGTGCGAGCGGGTCATCATCATCGACAAGGGCCGGATCAAGCTGGACGAGACGATGAAGGACATCGAGGGCCGCGAGCCGACCTACGCGGTGGACGTCCGCGGCCCGGTCGAGGCGGTCGCCGCGTTCCTGAAGGCGCTGCCTGAGTTGTCCGCGGTCGGGACCCGGTCGAGCGACGGCGATCTGACGGAATTCGAGGTGAGGGCCAAGGACCGCCTCGACCCGCGCGAGGGGCTGGCGGCCAAGCTGATCGCCAAGGGCTGGGGCATCCGCCGGCTGGAGCAGCGGAAGGTCAACCTCGACGCCCTGTTCAACGAGGTCGTCCGCAACCGCTACGCCACCGCGGCGCCGGCCGCCCCCGCGACCGAACCGCCGGCGACGCCGGTGCCAGCGCCGATCGAAACCACCGCGTGAGTATTTGGTGTTTGGTTTTTGGTGTTTTGTGCCGGAACGCCGGCGCGAAATGCCAAAACCGTGCGACAACGGCCAAACACAAAACACGAAACACCAAACACAAAACCGATGAGCACCATCCCGCCGCCGACCACCGACCCGACCCCGCCCGCCCCGCCGGTCGATGCCCTGCGCGCCGGCGCGCTGGTCGAAACCGCCCCGTCGGCGGTCGTCGCCGAGGGGCCGATGTTCCCGCGCCTGGTCGGGTTCGTCGGGCTGTTCGCGTTCGTCCTCGGGGCGGTCGTCGTGGTCACCACGCGGGCCATCGGGCCGCGGTGGGTGAGCGAGGGGTACGGGTTCCTGGCCGCCGGGTTCGGCGTGGCGTTCATGCTGTACCACGCGGCCAGCGACGCCGAGCAGGAAGTGCGGCGGATGTACGGCGGGTTCGCGGTCGGCCTGCTGGCCGTCGCGGTGCTGTCGGCCGTGCTGCCGGGGCCGTTCGACGCGCCCGGCGGGTCGAAGGCGATGGGCTACTACCTGCTCCCGTGGGGCGTCGCGGCCGGGCTGCTGTCGCTCATGTTCGCGGTGCCGTTCACCCGGCACGAGACCGACGACGGCCTCCGCAACATCGTCTCCTACGGCATGTTGGGCGTCGGGGCGCTGCTGTGCGTCGGGGTGGTGGTCGCCGGGCTGTTCAACCCGGACTTCCTCGCCGGTAAGGGGCTGGCGCTGGCCCTACTGGGGCTGGGCTTCGTGTGCGCCTATCTGGGGCAAGTCGAAACCGCGGAAGGACTTGGGTACGCGGTGGCGTTCGCGCTGGGGGCGATCGGCGCGGCGGTCGCGTTCTACGCGTTCGGCCGGACGGTCTTCCCGACGGTTCTGTACGAAGGGCCGGGCGTGCTGCGGAAGGCGAACCAGGCGCTCGACCAGTGGCGGGCCGCCGGACGCGCCGCAGTGATTCTCGCGTTCCTCGGCGTACTGGCCCTGGGCGCGCTGGGCAAGTTCCCGGTGTGGCTGAAGGCGTCGCTGGCCGCGGTCGGCCTGATCGGGACCGGGGTGTTCGTCGCCGCCAGCACCGGCACCTACGTGACCGCGGCGCCGAAGCCGTTCATGGTGCCCGGCGGGCTGATCCTCGGCGCGCTCGGGCTGCTCTACCTGGCGGTGTCGCTGGGCATCTGCTCCGACAGCCAGTTCGTGACGCTGGTGCGGCGCGAGCTGGCGGCGTACTTCCTGTCGCCGATCGGGTACATGGTGCTGGCCGGGATGGTGCTGGCGCTGTGGTTCGGCTACCTCGACTTCGTCAACCGGCTGATCCGGTTCTCGGCCGGCGGCCGCGGGGCCGCGCCGGAGCCGATCGTCCAGTTCTACGCGGTCGCCATCTTCCCGGTGTTCGCCCTCACCCTGATGGTGCCGGCGCTGACCATGCGGCTGTTCGCCGAGGAGAAGCGTACCGGGACGCTGGAGGTGATGCTCACCGCCCCGGTCAACGAGTGGGTGGTGACCCTCAGCAAGTTCCTGGCGACGTGGCTGTTCTTCCTGATCTGCTGGGTGCCCTACGGGCTGTTCCTGCTGGCGCTGAAGATGGAAGGCGGTCAGGCGTTCGACTACCGCCCGCTGCTCGGCTTCTACGTGGCGCTGGCCGCGACCGGGGCGGCGTTCGTCGCCGTCGGGCTGTTCTTCTCGACCATCACCAACAACCAGATCGTCGCCGCGGTGCTCACCTTCGTCGGCATGGTGTTCTTCCTGGCCTGCTACATCTTCAAGGACCGCGACCTCGGGCTGGGGTCCACCGTGCAGGCGTTCCTCGGCAAGTTCGCCTACCTCGACCTGTGGTCCGAGTCGCTCAGCGGCCAACTGCCGATCCGCGACGTCATCCTGTGGGTGTCGCTGGCCGTGTTCTTCGTGTTCCTGTCGATCAAGGTGCTGGAGACGCGGCGCTGGAGTTAGTGTTTGGTCTTTGGTGTTTTGCGAGCGGCGCGCGGCCGCCCGCAGGGCACGGGCTGTGAACACGCCAAACACGAAACACACAACACGAAATACGAAACACCGATGAGCACCGACGCAACCCCCGCCCCCCTTCCCCCGACGCCGCCCGAGACGCTATCCGGGCCGCCGGAGCCGGTGGTCGATTTCATCCGCGCCCAGCGGGCCAACGCCGGGTACGCGCTCACCTTCCTGGCCGCGCTGTTCCTCGTCGCCGGCGTCATGATGGTGGTCAAGAGCAACAAGGCGGCCGGGGCCGCCGCGACCACCGACAAGGCGAAGGACGGCAAGGACAAGGACGCGGAGGACCCGCTCAAGCTGGGCGAGTCCACCGACCTGAAGGAGTCGAGCCGGTTCGACTACCTCGTCGGGGCGTTCGGCTGCGCGCTGGGGCTGGTCGCGGCCGGGGCCGGGGCCGCGTACCTCATCGTGTCGCTGCCCAAGCCGACCGAGGCCGAGCAGCGGCGCGAGGCCCGGGTGTTCGTGCTGGCCGTCGGCACCGAACTCGGGGCGGCGCTGATGCTCATGGGCGTGTGGTTCTTCATCCGCTGGAGCGACAGCCTGGTCGCCTGGCTCGACAAGGGCGAGGCCAAGGAGGCCAAGTTCGCCCTGTACCCGATCCTGATGACCGTCGTGGGCGGGCTGATCACGCTGATGTCCGTCCAGCCGGCGCGGGCCGAGGAGCGGAACAACACCGCCGTCCGCCGGCTGGTGTACGGGTCCAACTTCACCCTCACCGTACTGACCGTGTTCGTGGTGCTGGCGATCACCAACGTGGTCGTCGCCATGCGGCTGCCGAACAAGCTCGACACCACCAGCAACAGCTTCTACACGCTCAACGACCCGACCCGGCAGTTCCTCGAGCGGATGACCCAGCCGGTCCGCGCCTACGCCATCTTCCAGGACGACTCGCCGCTCACCTCCGACACCAAGCGGCTGCTGGAGTCGGCCCGGGAGGTGAACCCGAAGTTCCAGGTGCGGCTCCTCAGCCCGGCGCTGAACCGCGACGAACTGGCCAAGCTGCGGGCCGACTACCCGATGGCCGAGATGAGCGCCGAGGGGGTGCTGCTGGTGGCCGGGGAGGACGGCGCGGCCGGGCGGCGGCCGCACACGTTCATCCGGGCCGACGAGTTCGCGTCCGAGAAGCCGGGCGGCGGCGGGCAGTCGGTGACCACCTTCAACGGCGAGTCGAAGCTGCTCCGCGAGCTGATGTTCCTGGCCGAGGACAAGAAGAAGCCGAAGGTGTACTTCACCCAGTCGGCCGGCGAGCTGTCGCTGGCCCCGGGCGGGGGCGAGCCGAAGCGAACCGCCGCGGCGCTGAAGACGTACCTGGAGAAGAACTTCTTCGAGGTCGCCCCGCTCACGTTCGAGCCGGGCACCCCGGCCAAGGTGCCCGACGACGCCACGGTCTTGGTCGTCGCCGACCCGACGGCCCCGCTGTCGCCGCCGGCGGTCGAGGCGGTCCGCAAGTTCATGACCGACCCGCGGCCGGACGGGTCGAAGGGCAAGCTGGTGCTGCTGGCCGGGGCGCAGGTCGGCCCGGACCGCAAGATGCTCAAGACCGGGCTGGAGCCGGTGCTGACGCCGTTCGGCGTCGCCCTGTCCGACCGCTTCCTGTACTACGTGCCGGACAACCAGATCCCCGACCCGCGGGTGACGATCGCGGTGGTCGCCCGGGAGGCGAAGGCGGCCAACAACCCGGTCGCGCTGGCGTTCGAAAGCGGCCTGGGCCAGTTGCCGCTGCTCGACTGCCGCGAGGTGACCAAGGCGCCCGGCGGCGCGTCCCAGGCGGTGACCCTGCTGGCGACCGTCCGGGGGCGGCAGTCGTGGACCCAGGCCGACTACGCGGCCAACCCGCTGGCCGCGATGGAGGCGATCAACAACCGGTCGGAGGCGATCCGGGCGGCCAAGACGCCCGCCGAGCGGCAGACGCTGATCGACGCGTTCCGCAACGACTACCGGATCACCGACCAGTCGCTGTCGCTGGCCGTCCTCGTGTCCGAGCGGGACAAGGACAAGGAGGTGGCCCGGGTGGCGGTGTTCGGGAGCGGGTGGCTGGCCAGCGACGACGCGTCCGGGCAGTCGCTCCGCGGGCAATCGACCGCGTGGCAGGACCTGCTCGGCTCGACGCTCGACTGGGCCCGCGACCGCCCGGTGGTGCCCGGGCTGACCGAGAAGGAGTACGGCCAGTACACGCTCAAGCCCGGGTTCGACCGGCCGCGGCTGGTGTACGTCCCGCTCGGCATCGGGCTGCTGATCGTCCTCGGCCTCGGGGCCGGCGTGTGGGTCATCCGCCGCAAGTGATGTTCGTCTTTGGTGTTTGGTAATTCGTAATTCGTGTTCCGCCGACGTTTAGCGGCGGCCCCGACGGGGCCGCGCCCGTCCGTCGCACCTCGGCGACGACGCTAAGCGAACCTGGAGACGCCACGTGACGCAGCCGGCACCCAACGCCCACCAGCCGAACCCCAACCCGCACGCCCGCCCGCCGATGAACTTCCGCTTCACCGGCGCGCTGCTCGGCGCGGTGCTGCTGGTCGTGGTCGTGCTGCTGTTCGTCTCGTCGCCGACCGAGGACAAGCCGGCCGGCGACGGCCTCGCCGCCGAACTGCTGGCGGTCGGGGCGAAGGTCGATGACGTCGACCGGGTCGAGATCGCGAAGGGCGACGCGGCCGTCGTGCTGGTCCGCACCGACAAGGACCGGAACGCCTGGAAGATCGAGAAGCCGATCGGCGCGCAGGCCGACGCGTCGAAGGTCGTGCCGGTCGTCCGCGCGCTGATGACCGCCAAGCCGACCACGTACCAGGAACTCAGCCCCAACCCGGCCGTCCACGGCCTCGACCCGGTCGGGCTGAAGGTCACCCTCTCCAAGGGCCAGGAGCGGTCGAGCACCGTCAACCTGGGCGACGTGACGATGGGCGACAAGGGCGTGGTGTTCGTCACCACCTCGGCCCAGGCGCAGCGGCCGATGGCGGTCCGCAGGTCCGACCTGGACGCGCTGTTCCGGGCCGACGCGAAGGACGGCAAGGCGGCCGACCTGGTGAAGTGGACGTCCGACTTCCGCTCGCAGCAGGTGTTCCCGTCCGAGAGCACCGCGTCGGGCGGGGCGGACGTGGCGTCGGTGAAGTTCGAGCTGCCCAACAAGAAGCACACCCTCGCGGTGACGCAGACGGCGGCCGGCGGGTGGACGTTCGACAGCCCGGCCGGGTGGGGCGCCGCCGACCCCGAGGGCGACCCCAGCGGCCTGCCGGACAAGTTCACCGGCGTCGGCCCGCTGCTCCGCGCGGTGGCGAACGTCACCGCCGCGACCGCGGCCGACTTCATCGACCAGCCGAAGGACCTGAAGGAGTACGGGCTGAACCCCGATAACCCGGACCTCATCCGGGTCGAGATGAAGACGAAGCCCGGGCTGTCCGCGGTGGTGTACATGGGCAAGTTCGAGGGCGGGACGCCGGCCCCGACGGACAAGAAGGACGTGCCGCCCCCGCCCGCGGCGCCGCCGAAGGTGTACGTGCGGGTCGAAGGGGTGCCGGGAGTCATTCGCGCGTCCGCCGTCAACCTGAGCGGCCTCGCGGAACTGATCGCCAACCCCAACCCGCTGCGCGACCGCACGCTGATCGCGACCGGCGCGAGCAAGGCGGTGGATGGCGTCGATATCCTCCTGCCCGGGCAGGCGCCCGACCAGCCGACGAAGCTGCGCAAGGTGAGCGGCGAGTGGCGGCTGTACGGCGGGCGGAACGACCCGCAGTCGGCGTACCAGACCGCGGCGCAGCGACTGGCCGACGTGGTCAGCGCGAAGCGGACCATCAAGGACTTCCCGGCCCTCAACCCGGCCGACTTCGCCGCCCCGACCACCTTGTACGTGTGGGTGGACGGGTTCAACCCGCCGATCGCCGACAAGGCCGAGCCGGCCAAGCGGGGCGAGCCGGTGAAGCTCGAGTTCGGCCGCGCCGAGGGCGAGACGGTGTACGTCCGCCGCACTCAGCCGGGCGGGGCGGTCGCGGTGTTCACCCTGCCGACGACGGTGAAGGCCGGCGCGGTGGGCGAGGCGGCCGAGGTGGTCAAGTCGGTGACGCTGTCGCGGCTCGACCTGCTCGACCGGGTGCTGCCGTCGTTCTCGGACACGTCGCCGACGCGGATCGCGGTGAGCGGGACGAACAACTACGTGCTGGCGAAGGACGAGAAGCCGGACCCGTCCACCAAGGACACGCTGTGGCGGTTCGTCGAGCCGGCGGCGCAGAAGGGGCAGGTGGCCGACGGCGGCGCGGTCCGCGACCTGATCAACCTGCTGGCCACGTCGCAGTCGGCGTTCGACCGGTTCGTAGACGAGGGCGTGGCCGACCCGGCGACCTACGGTCTGAACCCGCCGACCCTGAAGGTGGTCGTCACCGTGGCCGGTGGCAAGGAGGAGACCCGCGGGTTCGAGTTCGGCAGCAATTCGAAGACAGTCGCAGATGCAGATAAAGTCTACGCGCGGGTGGTTGGCAAGCCGGCGGTGTTCACGATCCAGCGCCGGGCGCTGGACCGGTTCGCCAGCCCGGACCTGCGCGACCGCGTCATCTTCCGCGGCATCCCGGTCGGCCAGGTGACCGCGGCGGAGTTCACCGGCTGGGGCAACATCACGCTGAAGTTCGAGAAGAACAAGGACGGGGTGTGGGAGCGGCGCGACCCGACGCCGCCGGGGTTCGTGCCGGACCCGGCGAAAGTGGGCGCGTTCATCGAGGCGCTGTCGCGGACGCCGGTGAAGTCGTTCGAGAAGGGGCCGCCCGAGCCCAAGCACGGGTTCGGCGACCCGACGGCGCTGAAGGCCCGGCTGACGTGGGCGGGCGGCGAGGCGTACATCAACTTCGGCGCGTCGCCGGACAGCGGGGCGAGCTACTACGGGTGGACGACGGCGCTCCCGGCCCCGGACCAGATCGTCACCATCGACGCCGGGCTGTTCAAGCCGTTCAAGGACGCCCCGAGCGGGTTTGCCAAATGACAGTGGGGAGTGGGGAGTGGGGGAGTGAGGAGACAGAATCGGTCTCACTCCCCCACTCCCCACTCCTCACTCCTCACTCCTCACTGCCATGATCCACCGCAGCGTCGGCTGCACCGTCTGCGGGTGCGTGTGCGACGACCTCGCCGTCACGGTCGAAGACGGCCGCGTCACGCGCGCCGAGGGCGCGTGCCACCTCGCGGAGCCGTGGTTCCTCTCACAGAACGCTTCCCGCCCGCCCGCGGCGCTCGTTGACGGTGTCGCGGTCGAACCGGACGCGGCGTTCGCCCGCGCGGCCGAGATTCTGCGCGGGGCGAAGTATCCCCTCGTCTACGGGCTGTCGCGGAGTACCACCGAGGCGCAGCGGGCGGCGACGGCGCTAGCCGACCGTCTCGGCGGCACCATCGACACCACCGCGAGCACCGGGCACGCGCCGTCGCTCATCGCACTTCAGCAGGTGGGCGAATCGACGTGTACGCTGGGCGAGGTCAAAAACCGCGCCGACCTCGTGGTGTTCTGGGGCAGCGACCCGGTGACGACGCACCCGCGGCACATGGAGCGCTACTCGGCCGACGCGGTCGGGCGGTGGGTGCCGGGCGGCCGCAGCGGGCGCTTCGTGGTCGTGGTGGACGACCAGGAGACCGAGAGCGCGAAGCGGGCCGACCTGTTCGTGCCGGTGCCGCGTGGCCAAAATTGGGAAGCACTCTGGACGCTGCGGCTGCTGTGCAAGGGCGTCGCCACACCCGCGAGCGACCCACTGGCCGCGCTCGCCGCCCGCATCGCCGATTCAAAGTGCGGGGTGTTCTTCTTCGGCTCCGGACTCACGCGCGAGCGGCAGGCGCACCGCGCCGTCGAGGCGCTGTTGCAACTGGTGAGCGAGTTGAACGACCGCGGGCGGTTCTACGCCCGGCGGATGCGCCGCTACGGCGACGTGGCCGGGGCCGATTCGGTGCTGGCGTGGCAGACCGGCTACCCGTTCGGGGTGAACCTGAGCCGCGGCTACCCGCGTTACAACCCGGGCGAGTTCACCGCGCCGGAGATGCTCGCCCGCGGCGAACCGGACGCGTGTCTCTTGGTAGGCAGCGAGACGGCGGCCGACTTCCCGCCGGCGGCGCTCGAACACCTCCGCCGCATCCCCGTGGTCAGCCTGGATTCGGCGAACGTGGAGTCGCCGGTCGCCGCGACCGTACGGTTCACGACCGCGGTGTACGGGGTGCACCGGCCGGGCACCGCGTACCGCATGGACGAGGTGCCGGTGCCGCTCCGCGTCCTCCTGCCGACCGACTACCCGAGCGACGCCGAGGTGCTGACCGAACTGCTGTCGCGCGTCTCTGGAACGTAGGCGACTCGCTCCGCGAGTCGCGTCCTCAGCCATTCAGGAGGTAAGTGAGTTTCGGGTACGGGGCTGGTGACCCCCTACCGCCTCGTGGAGGGAACCTCACTCGCGGAGCGAGTGACCTACGTTCCTCATACCTTCGCCAACTCCTCGTCCACGAGCCGCCGGACCAGTTCGTTCGGCACCCCCTTGTTCGCCTTCATCACCGCGCCCACGATCGCCATCTTGGCTTGCTCCTTGCCGCACTTGACGTCCGCCACCGCCTTCGGGTTGGCCGCGACCGCCTTCGCCACGGCGTCACGCAAGGCCGCTTCGTCGACCTCCTTGATGCCCGCTTTCGCCTTCGCGTCGGGCAGGCTCAAGCCCTCGTCCAACATCAGCTTGAACACGTCGCGGCGGTCCTGGGAGTTGGTCGGGCCGTTCTTGACGAAGTCCGCGAACGCCGTTGCGTCGAGCGGGAAGGCGCCGATCTCCTCCTTGCGCTCGCCAAGCGCCGGGTAGATGAGGTCGCTCATGCGGTTCGCGGCCGCCTTGCCGTCGTTCAGCGCTTTGGCGACCGCCTCGAAGTACGCGACCGTCGGCCGGCCCTTCGCGGTCAGCACCTGCGCGTCATAAGCCGTGAGGCCGTACTCGTCGGCCAGTCGCTTCCGCTGCGCCTGCGGCAACTCGCCCATCGCGGCGCGGGCGGCGGCGATTTCGGCCTCCGAAACGATCACCGGCACGAGGTCCGGTTCGGGGAAGTAGCGGTAGTCGGCCGCCTCCTCCTTGTGCCGCTGCACCACCGTCACGCCGCGGGCGTCGTCCCACCCGGCGGTCGTTTTCAGCATCTTCCCGAAGCGGAACGAGCCGGTCTTGTCCTTCTGATATTCCTCGTAGTGCCGCTTCGCCTCATACTCAATGGCTTTGCCGACCGCGCGGAAGCTGTTCAGGTTCTTGATCTCGACCAACGGGGTCGCGTCGTACTCGCGATGCCCCTCGGCGTGTTCCTTGCCGATGAGCGGGACGTGGATGTTCACGTTCGCGTCGCAGCGGAGCGAGCCTTCCTGCATCTCGCAGTCGGAAACGCCGATCTCGCGAAGCATCAGCCGGATCTCTTCGAGGTACGCCATCGCCTCTTGCGGCGTGTTTATGTCGGGCTGCGAGACGATCTCGAGCAGCGGGGTGCCGGTGCGGTTGAGATCGACGCGGGTGTCGCCGCCCTTGCCGCTCTCGTCGTGCAGGTTCTTGCCGGCGTCCTCTTCGAGGTGCGCGCGGATGATCCCGATCCGCTTGGGAACGTAGTCCTTCTTGGCGTCCTTCGCGGTGTTAATCTCCAGCCACCCGTCGTGGCTGAACGGCAGGTCGTACTGCGAGACCTGGTAGTTCTTGGGGAGGTCCGGGTAGTAGTAGTTCTTGCGGTCCCACTTGGTGAAGCCGGCGATCTGGCAGTTGAGCGCGAGCGCCGCCCGCAGTGCGAGGTCGAACGCCTTGCGGTTCATGACCGGCAGCGACCCGGGCAGCCCGAGGCAGACGGGGCAGGTCGCGGTGTTGGGCGGCAGCCCGAACTGGTTCTTGCACCCGCAGAACAGCTTGGTCTTGGTCAGCAGTTGGACGTGGACTTCCAGCCCGATCACGATCTTGTACGGCTCGGCCATGACGGCTCCGGCGGGTGCGGGGTTCGGAACGAGAATTGTAGCGTTCCGCACCCAGAGGAGAACGGCCGCGAGAGCCGGTTTCACCCGCCCATAGTGGCGGCCGGCGGCTCGGCGAACCCGGTCGGCTGGCCGCCGCGGGCGAGGATGCGGAGGGCTTCGAGCCACAGGTCGAGCACTTCCTGCGCCCGCTGGTCGTCGTTCAGCCCCGCGGCCCGCATCCGCTCGTACGGCCGGTCGCCCCACCCGCGGCCGACCGCCGCGGCGGCACACGCGTCCCGGATCGCCTGCCCTCCGAACACCATTCGCGCCGCCCGCATGAGGTCGTTGGTTTCGGACTCGACCCGCGCCCGCGCTGCGCCGCGCAGCCCCTCGCGGGCGGTTTCCGCCCCCCGGATGAACGCCGCGAGCGGCAGCGCGGGTTCGGCCGGCGGGGGCGGCGCGAGCGGGGGCGCGACCGGCAACCGCAGGTAGGTGAGCACCGGCCGCCCGAACTCGACGCGATCGCCCGTCTTCGCCAGCACCGAGACGACAACTCCCGGCTCCTCGGCGCGGAGTTCGTTGCTCATCCGATCGCTTTCGAGGTCGAACAACACCTGCCCGGCGGTGACCACACTCCCCGAGGCCACGCGCGCGTACGACACCGTATCGCCGTCGTAGTGCTGCCAGGACATATGAACGAAGCGGAGCCGACCGAACAGCGGATCGACCGTTTCGACCCAGTCCGCCGGCAGCGCGGGGCGCGTCTCGGCCAGCCCGCGGACGCACCGCAGGAACTCGGCTGACAGCCGGGCGAACGCGGCCCGTGGGTCGTCGCGCTCGGCCAAGAAGTCGGCGTACACAAGCCGCGCGGTTTCGTCCGCGGGGTTGTCCGCGATCGCCTTCAGGAACGCGGCTTCGTCCGGTGTCATGGGTCACCCGTTCTCGCGGTCGCGGAGCTTCTGCCCGATCCAGTTGATCCCCCGCTCGCCGAACAGCACGCCCACGAGCAAGCCGAACGCGGTCAGCGCGACGATCGCCTCCGACGGCCGCCGGACGATCGGCAGCCGGGCGAAGATCATCACGCTCAGCCCGAACCCGATCAGCGCGCCGGCCCCGCCATACACCAGCGATTCGATGAGCCAGTCGCGCAGCGAGCGGGCTTTGCTGTTCCCGCCGGACCGCTTCGGAACACGCACCCGCCGGCCGCAGCCGCACTCGAACCGCGTGCCGATTTGCTCGTCCGGCTTGAGGTACGAGCGGTTGCAGAACCAACAGCGGAACTGGATCACGTCGCCGCCCCCGCTACTTCGGCGGCGAGCCGAGCGTTCGCGACGATCAGAGCGCGGTTGGCCGCGAGCGTCCGCCCGCCGCTCCACTCCGCAATCCGTTCCAGCATGAACGGCGTGACTTCCGCCCCGGCGATTCCGCCGAGTTTGGCCTCTCGCTCGGCTTCGTGTAGCCAGCCTTCAAACTCCGCCGGCGACACCGCGACCTCTTCCGGACACGGCTGGCACAGCACGACACCCGCCCCGCCCATCTGCGTGTGCGCCGCGAACAACGCCGCCGCTTCAGCAGGCGCGTCGACGCGCACTGAAGTTGGCAGCGGCGGGACGTGGTCGCGGACGTAGAAGGTCGGGAAGTGGTCGGTGCGGTAGCCGACCACCGGCACGCCGAGCGTTTCGAGGATTTCGAGCGTCCGCGGCAGGTGCAGGATGCTTTTCGCCCCGGCGCACACCACCAGCACCGGCGTGCGGGCCAGTTCCGTCAGATCGGCCGAGATGTCGAACGGCTCGTCGCCGCGATGAGCGCCGCCAAGCCCGCCGGTCGCGAACACGCGCACCCCGGCCGCGTGCGCCAGCGCCATCGTCGCGGATACGGTCGTCGCGGCGGTCTGCTTCAGCGCGACAGCGGCCGCCAAATCGCGCCGCGACGCCTTGCGCACCCCGTCGGCTTCGGCGAGCCGTTCCAGCTCCGAAGCGGACAGCCCGACGGTCGGAACGCCGTCCAGAACCGCGATCGTCGCCGGCACCGCACCGGCCGCCCGCACCGCCGCTTCCGACTCGCGGGCGGTCTCAAGGTTCACCGGCCGCGGCAGCCCGTGGGCGATGAGCGTGGATTCCAACGCCACCACCGGCCGCCCGCTCGCGACCGCCGAACGCACCTCGTCGGAAACTCGCAGCCAGTCGGCCATCACCGCCTCTTCTCGCGTTCTTCGCGGGAAATCACACGGACGTTCGCTACACTGTTACCCAGGCACAAATCAGTACAGAGCCGGAATCTGTACTGCGCAAGCCCGCTCCGAGGTGCGTGATGGCAAAAGCGTGGGCCAAGAAAGGCGCGGCCGCCGCGTGCGTGGTCGCGGTCGTTGCGGTCGTCCTGCTCCGCGGCGGAACGACGGCCGCACCCAAGCCCGACCTCCGGCCGACCGCGCACTGGGTGTTCGACGCCGACGGCGTCAGCGGCAAGACCGTGCGCGACCGGGCCGGCAAGCTGAACGGCACCCTCCTCGCCACCTCGAAGCTCGAAGACGCGCCGACGCCCCACCTCCATCTTACCGGCCCGGACGACGGCGTAATGATCAACCCGCGAGTCGGCCCCGACGCGCCGTTCCTGCCCAAGGAGGCGCTGTCGGTCGTCGCGTGGGTGCGCGTCGATGAGCCGACCGAGTGGGGCGGGTTCCTCGGTTGCTTCCAGGACAACGGCCCGAGCGAATTCGGGTTCGTCAGCGGCTTCAACAAGAAGCGGTTCGTGTTCGGGCTGACGACCGCCGCCACCAAGAAGATGACGTACCTCGAATCCAAGACCGAGTTCACACGCGGCGTCTGGTATCACGTCGCCGCGACCTACGACGGCAAGCAGATGAAGCTGTTCGTCAACGGGCAACTCGACGCCGCGAGCAGCGAGCAGAGCGGGCCGGTTCTGTACGCCAAGTCGGCCCCGTTCGTCATCGGTCGGTACAAGGACGACAACGAGGACTTCCCGCTGCTCGGCGCGATCAAGGAAGTCATGCTGTGCCCGCACGCGATCGACGCGGAGCAGGTTTCGGCGCACTTCAACGCCGACCGGCAACTCACCGACCTGCCGTCGGTCATCCCCGAGGGGCCGCGGTGGGTGGTCGAGCCGTACCTGCAGTACGTCACCCGCACCGGCATCACGGTCATGTGGGAGACCGAGCAACCGTGTTCGGCGGTGGTCGAGTACGGCACCGCCCTTCCCTTCAAGCAGGCCGCGAAGGTCGAGAAGCCCGAGCCGATGGGCGAGGTGAAGCTCGACGGCCTCGAACCCAACACCAAGTACTTCTACCGCGTCGTGCTGACCGACGCGGCGGGCAAGAAGCTCGAAGGGCGGACGCTCACGTTCATGACCGCCCCCGGGCCGAGCGACGCGTACAGCTTCGCCGTCATCGGGGACACCCAGCGGAACCCAATGGTGACCGCGAAGGTCGCCAAACTGATGTGGGAGCGGCGGCCGAACTTCGTCCTGCACTGCGGCGACGTCGTGGACGACGGGGCGTCCAAGCTACAGTGGACCGCCGACCTGTTCAAGCCGTGTAACGAGCTGTTCGGCCGCGTCGCGGTGTTCCCGTGCATCGGCAACCACGAGAAGAACCACCCGCACTACTACAAGTACTTCTCGCTCCCCAAGCCCGAGTACTACTACTCGTACACCTACGGCAACGCCGAGTTCTTCTCGCTCGACACGAACAAGGAGCGGAACCTGACCCCGAGCGGCGAGCAGTACAAGTGGCTGGACAAGGCGCTGGCCGCGTCCACCGCGAAGTGGAAGGTGTGCTACCACCACCACCCGGTGTACTCGTCGGACGAGGACGACTACGGGAACACCTGGAAGGAGGGCACGACCAGCGGCGACGTGCGGGTCCGGCACTTCCTCGAGCTGTACGAGAAGCACAACGTCGACGTCGTGTTCAACGGGCACATCCACGTGTACGAGCGGACGTGGCCGATCCGCGGCGGCAAGGTGGACCAGAAGGACGGGATCGTCCACGTCACGTCGGGCGGCGGCGGCGGCGGGCTGGAGAACTTCGCCCCGACCCCGGCGTTCTTCAAGCAGGAGTTCCGGTCCGACTTCCACTTCTGCTACGTGACCGTTCACAACGGCACGTTCAACCTGAAGGCGTTCGACCAGGAAGGCCGGCTGTTCGACCAGTTCACACGTCAAAAGTAGTCGCAGGTCATGAAGTCGAAAGTCGTAAAGTCGGACGGACGCAGTCGTAAAGTCGTAAAGTCGAAGGTCGTAAAGTCGGAGACAGTTGTGTTGACTGTCTTCGACTTTACGACCTTCGACTTTACGACCTGTGACCTGACTTAATTAGTGCCGAACTCGCCCTTCCGCTTGGCGAGGTGGGCCTGCAAGCGGGCCACAATGCTGCTGTGCATCTGCGACACGCGCGACTCGCTCAGGTTGAGCGTCGCCCCGATCTCCTTCATCGTCATCTCCTCGTAGTAGTAGAGGATGACGATGAGCCGCTCGTTGCGGTTCAGCCCGCGGGTGACGAGCTTCATCAGGTCGCGGTTCTGGAGCCGGCCGGTCGGGTCTTCGGCCTTCTTGTCTTCCAGAATGTCGATCTCGCGCACGTCCTTGTAGCTGTCCGTCTCGTACCACTTCTTGTTCAAGCTGACCAAGTTGACGGCCGTGGCGTCGCCGACGTACTGGTCGAGCTGGTCGAGCGGGATGCCGAGCTTCTCGGCCAACTCCTCCGGCTTCGGCGGGCGGCCCAGTTCGGCCTCCAGCGCCTTGCGGCTTTGCTCCATCTTGCTGGCCTTGCTGCGGACGAGCCGGGGCACCCAGTCCATGGTGCGGAGTTCGTCGAGCATGGCGCCGCGGATGCGGGGCACGCAGTACGTCTCGAACTTGACGCCGCGGGTGAGGTCGAAGGCTTCGATCGCGTCCAGCAGGCCGAACACGCCGGCGCTGATGAGGTCGTCCAGTTCGACGCCGTCGGGGAGGCGCGACCAGATGCGCTCGGCGTTGTACTTGACGAGCGACAAGTAGCGTTCCACGAGCCGATTTCTCAGCTCCACGGTCGGCCGCTCGCGGTATTCCGTCCAGACGCTCTGGATGTCGGTTTCGGTTTGCGTCACGAGCAAATCCTCCCTGATGAACGGCAAGGCGGTTGTCGCGCGACCCGTCCGCCACGCCGCCACGAAGCGACACGGCAGCCCCCGTTCGGGTCAGTCCGTCAGACGGCCGCGGTTCGTCGCCCGGTTCGCCCCCGGCCCGATTCCGCCCCGGCTCCCCTGCCGCGGCGGTCGTGTGATGCCGAAAGCTCCCGGCGTGCGGCCCGTCCGAATCGTGCGAGCGTTCGCCGTCTTGCCCATCCCCCGAAGCGGCCGAGCGGGAAAACTCCGCCGCTTGTCCGTAACTATCGTCCACGTTCCGTCCGGCGGTGTAACAAAACCGCCGGAACCCGCCGCTTGCCCCAACCCCGTGCCCCGCCCGACCGACCGAACCCGCGCCGCCGTCAGGTGCGCCGCGGGGCGCACATCTGCTCCGTCCGACCCGACCGTTCCCGACGGCGGCGCCGCAGGCTGTGGTTGTGAGTGGCCCGCTATGCCGCACCGGAAGGCCGATGGGAAGGGGAACATTTACAATTCGCCGCCGCGCGGGCGGTCTGGCTCGCGGCGGGCCGGCGCGAACGGTAAGATGTGCAAAGCGGGCAGACCTCTTCAGAGTGGTCCGCTCGCTCCGCGAGCGGTGCGACGCGCGGCGGACGGCGACCCGGAACAAGTTGTCGCGTCCACACCACATTCCCGAACCGCTCGCGGAGCGAGCGGACCACTCTGAAGAGGGCGTTATGAGTCACGCGATGGGCTGGACGGTCGGCGCGGTGCTGGCGGTCGCGGGCGTCGGCATTCCGATGTGGTGGCTCACCACGTCGCGCGCGGTGCCCGAGCCGGAGAAGCCGCGACTGCCGGCGATGGACTCGCCTTCCCCTTCGCCCGACGACAAGCCGCCGCCCAAGAAGGACGAGTTCGCCGCCGACAAGCCCGCGGCCGTCAAGTTCGACGGCGCGCAGGCCGTCAAGTACGTCAAGCAGTTGTGCGACATCGGTCCGCGGATCAGCGGCACCGACGGCATGAAGAAGCAGCAGGAACTGATCGAGGCGCACTTCAAGAAGCTCGGCGCGACCGTCACCCGGCAGGAGTTCAAGGCCCGCCAGAACAGCCGCAAGGAGCAGACCGACTTCGTCAACCTGATCGTGTCGTGGCACCCGGACAAGGAGCGACGCGTCGTCCTGTGCTCGCACTACGACACCCGCCCGATCGCCGACCAGGAGGCGAACCGGGCGAACTGGAACAAGCCGTTCGTGTCCGCCAACGACGGGGCCGGCGGGGTCGCGCTCATGATGGAACTCGGCAACCACATGAAGGACCTCAAGTGCGAGTTCGGCGTCGATTTCGTGTTCTTCGACGGCGAGGAGTACGTGTTCGAGACCGACCGCGTGCTCGGCGGCGACCGGTATTTCATCGGGTCCGAGTACTTCGCCGAGGAGTACGCCAAGTCGAAGGGCAAGCGGAAGCACCGGTACGACGCCGGGGTGCTGTTCGACCTGTGTACCGCGAAGGGCGCGACGCTGCCGGTCGAGCAGCACTCGTGGGAGGCGGCCCGGCCGCTGGTCGAGCAGATCTGGGGCGTCGCGAAGGCGGTCGGGGCGAAGTCGTTCAAGTTCGAGGCCGGGCACGCCGTTCAGGACGACCACCTGGCCCTCAACCGCGCCGGCATCCCGACGGTGGACGTCATCGACTTCGACTACCCGCACTGGCACAAGCTGACCGACACCGCCGACAAGATCGACCCGACCCAGATGGAAGAGGTCGCGAAGGTGATGGCGACGTGGTTGCAGCAGATTAAATAGTTGGTAGTTGGTGGTTGGGAGTTGGTAGTGAAGGCAGAAGGCCAGAGCCACGAACGGTTCTGGCCTTCTGCCTTCACTACCAACTCCCAACCACCAACTACCAACTACCAACTACCAACTACCAACTACCAACTATTTACGGCTTTTTGGCCGGCTCGTTCTTCAACTCCGCCGGGCTGGTCGGCTTGGCGCACTCGATGTGCTTGATCGCCTCTTCCAGCAGCCGCACGATCGCCTCCAGCGACGCCACCTCGCCGACCAACTTCAGGTCGTCCTTCTCCTTCTTCTTGGCCAGCTCCAGCTTCTTCTCGCCCATCTCCTTCTTCTTCAGCTCCAGGTGCGCCTTCATGTTCGGCAGCACCGTCTTGGACGCCGCCCCGAACGTGCCCAGCGTGGTGATCGCGGCCACCGTCACCTGGAACGGTGTCTCCTTGTCTTCGAGCACCCGGACCACGGAGCTGATCTTCTTGGACGCGCCCTCGCCCAGGATCGCCAGCGCCTGGAGCGCCTGCAACTTCGCCCCGTCGTCGGTCCCGGTCAGGTAGTTGGCGACCGCGTCCAGGTTCTCCTCGACCTGTAGCTCCTTCGGGTCGAACCGCATCAGCACCAGCCGGGCGCAGATCTCGACCTGCTTGTCCTTCTCCAGCGCCGGCACAGGCGGCTTGGCCTTCGGATCGCCGACGCGGGCGCGCATGAGCCTGACGATGGTCGCCACCACCTTCGGGTCGCTCTGCGGGTTGGTCTTGGCCCCGGGCGCCTTCTTCTCGACCCACGACGGCCCCAGCTCCAGCAGCGACGACATCGCCTGCATGCGGACCGCGGCGCTCGGGTCTTTGGCGAAGGTGTCGGCCAGCACCGTCAGCGCCTTCGTGTTCGGCCCGCTCACCTCGTCGAACCCGACCCGGCCCAGCGCCATGGCGATGTGCTGCCGCGTCCCGTACGACGGGTCGGCCGCCGCCCGGCCGGTGAGCGCGGCGATCGCCCCGCTGCCCTTGGTGCCCCACTGCATGACCGCCTGCACCGCGGCCAGCCGCAGCGAGCTGCCGTCGGCCGCCCCGTCGATCGCGGTCACCAGCAGTCGCAGCGCCTCGGTGTTGTGGTTCTCGTCCTTGAACTGGATGCCGCCGGCGGCCGCGTACACCGCCGCCTTCACCCCCGGGTCGGCCTCCACCCGCATCCGCTTGAGGATCAGCCCGCTGGCGTTCGGCCCCGACACGGCCGGGCCGTACCCGGGCAGGTTGCGGGCGGCGAACTCGCGGATCACCGGGTCCGGGTCTTCAATGTCCTTGAGCGTCACGGCCACGGTCTTACCGGCGATCTCCGTCGGCCACTTGTACTCCTCCTTCTTCGGCTCGTCCTTCTTGTCCTGCGGGGCGGCGCACTTCGGCGCCTCGGCCGGCGGCTGCGCGTTCACCGCGACGGCCACCAGCAGCGCGAGCGCGCCGGCGGCCGCCAGGCGGCTGTAGGAGAGGGCGGGTGAGCGGGGTCGCATGGGTCACCTCGGAAAACTCTTCCCCAATACGTCACAACGCCAGCATAACCCCGGCGTTGGCACGCCGGCAATGCGGAACACTCGCCGTGCCAATGCGTGCCGGTGGCGTTCATTTCCCGCGCCCGGGCGGTAACATAAGAACCGGCGGACGGACTTTCGGAAGCACGGCGCGCCTCGGCGCCCGCCGCGCGCCTGTCGCCCGAACGCGAACAGCGCCGGACAGGGCACCGCTACGGCTTTGCCTTCCGAATTTATGTGTTCCGAATATCACTAGTGGAATTGTGGGCGATAATTTCCGGGAGTCAAATGCAATTCCGGGAATTTCTGTTTTTTTGTCCACTAGAATTGTCGGAGTGGACGCGAGTACGCCCGGGGGCCGGCAATGGCGATCGAGTTCGTGTGTCCGGCGTGCGGCGGCACGCTCCAGGTCGGGGACGACAGCGCCGGCCGGGTGATCCGGTGCGGCGCGTGCATGACCGCGCTGACGGTGCCCGACGCCGGGGCGCGGCCGGCGCCGCCGTACAACCCGTACGAGGTGGACCAACCCGCCCCCGCGGCTCGGCCGGCTCGGCGGGTGCGCGACACCCCGCCGCCGGCCGAGCCGGCCGAGCCGCGCCGCCGCCGCGACCCGGACGACCCGAACGACCGCCCCCGGCGCCGGCGGCCGTCGGAGCCGCCGCCGGCGCCCGGCCGCGGGGTGTTCTTCTGGCTGGTCATCATCGGCGCGGTCATGGTGGCCGGCGTGGTCGTGTGCTGCGGCGGCATCTTCGCGGTGCTGCCGGACGCGCAGTGGCGCAAGCACGACTCGAAGGCCGGCGGGTTCCGTGTCGATCTGCCCGCCAAGCCGCAGGCCCGGGTAGACCAGGCGGCCAACATCAACCTGCCCGACACGCGGTCCGAAGGGGCGGTGCTGCTGAAGCAGGGGGCGCAGTTCATCGTCTTCTACCGCGACATCGACCCGGAGGCCAAGCGGCTCAAGAAGAAGGAGGCCGACGAGCAGGTGATCGAGCGGGAGTTCGACCTGCTGCTGGCGGCGATGCAGGACCGGGAGCAGCGGGCGGCGAAGCCGCCGACCGGGGAGCCGTCGCCGCTCGGCGGGTTCGACGGGCGGGAGTTCAAGTTCGCGGCCCGCAACGGCGGCCACTACACGGCCCGCGTCATCGTCGCGGACACGCGGGTGTACGTCCTGGTGGCCGGCGGCGGGTGGGCCGACTGGGACGACGAGAACGTGGCGCGGTTCCTCCGGTCGTTCGAGATCACCAACCCGGAACTGGTGGCCGCCGGCGAGAAGCGGGCCGCGGCGAAGAAGGACGCGGACGCGAAGGGCGACGGCCCGAAGAAGGCCGAGGCCAAGAAGGCCGACGCGAGGGCCGACGAAGAAGCCGCCGCGAAGGCTGCTGAAGCGAAAAGGGCCGAACTGGAAGCCGCCGCGAAGGCCGCTGAGGCGAAGAAGGCCGAAGCGGAGGCCGCTCGGCGAGCGGAGTTACGGGCGTGGGCGGAGGCGTTCGGTAGCGCGGCGGTCGCGACCGGGCTGGCGGAGGCGAAGCCCGCGCCGAAGCCCGCACCGCCGCGGTTGCCGCTGGCCCCGCCGCCGCGCCCGGTGGTCGAGGACTGACCGGCGTTCGATACCTCGTTTTTGGTGTTTCGCGTTCGGTGTGCCGTGAATTGCGGCCCTCAGCAAAGTACAAAACACCCAAAACGAAACACCAAAAACGACACCGATGCACCGCGAAATCAGCTCGGTCGATGACCCGTTCCACTCCGAATCGCCGCTCGCGCTGTACCTGCTGACGGCCGTGGTCGGCGGGCTGGTGGCGGCCGACCTCGGGCCGGTCGTCGCCTCGTGGCTGAAGGGCGTCGGCGTCGAGTCGTGGACGTGGCCGCGCGAGGTGTCCGGGTTCCGCTACGCGCTGCTCGCGGCCGTCCTCGGCGGCGCCCGCGTCCTCTACACGTCGCTCGAATCGCTGTTCGAAGGCAAAATCGGCTCCGACCTGGCGCTGGCGATCGCCTGCCTGGCCGCGATCGTGCTGAAAGAGCCGGTGGTCGCCGCGGAGGTCGTGTTCATCGGCCTGGTGGGCGAGTGCCTCGAAGCGTGGACGTTCGCCCGCACGCAGGGCGCGCTCGGCAAACTGGCCGAGCTGTTCCCGCGGCGCTGCTGGGTGCTGCGCGACGGGGCGGAGGTGCGGACCCTCACGTCCGATGTGATCGTCGGCGACAGGATCGTGGTCAAGCCGGGCGGCCGGGTGCCGGTCGATGGCGTCGTCATCGACGGCCGCTCGGCGGTGGACGCCAGCGCCCTGACCGGCGAGAGCCTGCCGGTCGATAAGGGGCCGGGCGACGCGGTGCTGGCCGGGAGCGTGGTGCAGTTCGGCGCGCTGACGGTCGAGGCGCAGAAGGTCGCCAAGCAGACGGTCGCCGGGCAGATCATCGAACTCACGTCGCAGGCGCTAAAGGACAAGGCCCCGCTCGAGCGCTACGCCGACCGGCTCGCCCGGCTGTTCCTGCCCGTCGTGCTGGCCCTCGCCGCGCTCACATTCGTGGGCAACGTGGCGTACCAGATGAGCGGCACGCCGCCGCCCGGCTTCCCGAAGCCGTCGCTGCGGGCCGCGTCGAAGGTGGCCGCGTACCCGGCGCTGGCGGTGCTGGTGGTGGCGTGCCCGTGCGCGCTGATCCTGGCGACGCCGGCCGCGGTGATCGCCGCGCTGGGCCGGCTGGCCGGCACCGGGGTGCTGATCAAGGGCGGGTCGGCGCTGGAGCGGCTGGCCGGCGTGACCGCGTTCGCGTTCGACAAGACCGGCACGCTGACCGAGGGCAAGCTCGAACTCGCCGAGGTGATTACGCTCGGCGGAACCGAGGGCGAGTTGCTGGCGACGGCCGCGGCGGTCGAGCAGCGGAGCGAGCACCCGCTCGCGCGGCTGGTCGTGAGCGCGGCCGCGGCGCGCAACCTGGAATTGCCGCCGGTGGAGGGCTTCGAGGCGCACCCCGGGGCGGGCGTGTCGGCGACCGTCGGCGGGTCGGCGGTGCTGGTCGGCACGCGGCGGCTGGTCGAGGAGCGCGGCGTGACGCTGCCGGCGGAGGCGGTCGCGGCGCTGGAGCGGCTCGACGCGGCCGGGCAGACGTCGCTGCTGGTGGTGCGCGGCGGCGCGGTGCTGGGCGCGATCGGGGCGCGCGACGCAGTGCGGCCGGAGGCGGCGCAGGTGCTGGCCGACCTCCGCGCGCTGGGCATTTCGCCGGTGGCGCTGCTGACCGGCGACCGGGCCGCCGTCGCGCGGGCGGTGGCCGAGCAACTGCCGGTCACCGAGGTTCACGCCGAACTGCTGCCGGCGCAAAAGGCGGAGTGGGTCGCCGCGGCTCGACCTACCCCCCCGACCCCCCTCCCTGAAGGGAAGGGGGAGAACCCCCCCACGCGCGCCGACGACACACACGACGCGCCCGTGCTTTCCTCCCCCCCTCCCTTCAGGGAGGGGGGGCCGGGGGGGGTAGGTTCTGTCGCGTTCGTCGGCGACGGCATCAACGACGCCCCGGCACTGGCCGGTGCGGCGGTCGGGATCGCGATCGGCGGCGGCCGCGGGACCGACATCGCGGCCGAAGCCGGCGACGTTGTCATGATGGGCGAGCCGCTCCGCCCGCTCCCGCTGCTCGTCGGGCTGTCGCGCGAAACGGTGCGGATCATCCGCCAGAACATCGTCGTGTTCGCGTTCGGGGTGAACCTCGTGGGCGTGGCGCTCACCGGGTTCCTGTGGCCGCTGTTCGCCTCCTCGCCGGGGTGGTACGAGAGCGCCCCGCTCGCCGCGGTCATCTACCACCAGTTCGGCTCGCTCGCGGTGCTGCTCAACTCGATGCGGCTGCTGGCGTTCGACCGCGCCCCGACCGGCCGCGTGGCCCGCGCCCGCAACGCGGCGAAGGCGGTCGAGGGGTGGCTCTCGCGGTTCTCGCTCGACGGGCTGCTGCACGAAATCGGCCACCGCTGGAAGTCCGTCGCCGCCGCGCTCGCCGGAACCGCGTTGGTCGCGTGGCTCGGCACCTCGTTCGTGCAAATCGAAACCGGTGAGGTGGGCGTGGTGCAGCGGTTCGGCGCTCCGGTAATCGACCTGCCGCCCGGGCTGCACGTCCGCTGGCCGTCGCCGGTCGAGACCGTCGCCCGCGTGCGCCCGGACGAACTGCGGAGCGTCGAAATCGGCTTCCGCGTCGTCGCGGAGGCGCAAAAGGGCCGCGCCAGCAACACCTGGACGAGCGGGCACGGCGACGGCATCGGCCGGGTCACCGACGAGGCGGTGATGATCACCGGCGACGGCGACCTCGTCGAAATTCTCGCGACGGTCCGCTACCGGCCGCGCGACCCGCGGCGGTTCCTGTTCGCGGCCCGCGACCCGGACGGCGTGATCCGCTCGTCGGCCGAGGCGGTGCTGCGTCAGCTCGTCGCCGGGCACCGGTTCCTCGAACTGCTGACCGTCCGGCGGCTCGAACTGGAGGCCGCGGCGCGGGCGCTGCTGGCCGAGCGACTCGCGGACGCGGTGCCCGGCGGGCTGGGCGTCGAACTCGACGGCTTCACCCTGCACGACCTGCACCCGCCGCCGGAGGTCGTCAACTCGTACCACGCGGTGGCGAAGGCGATTCAGGAGCGCGACCGGGCGGTCAACGAGGCCGCGGCCGAGGCGCTGCAGATCCGCCGCCGGGCCGAAGAGGAGGCGTTCCGGCTGACCCGCCGGGCGCAGGCCGACGCGCACGCCCGCACCGCCGACGCCCGGGCCGAGCGGGACGCCTTTCTGGCGTGGAACCACGTTCGCTCAACGCTTTCGACGGCCGAAGAGGCGGCTTTAACTGCCGAACGTGGCGCCCGCGTGACGGCCGGCGAGGCCGAGGCCGCGGTGGACAGGGACATCGCCGCGAAGCGGGCGAAGATGCTTTCCGAGCGCCGCACGGTGATCGAGACGTGGCTGACGTACCGCGCGCTGGTGGAATCGCTTCAGGGGCGGGACAAGCTGTTCATCGACGGCGACGTGGCGGTGCGCCCGCACCTGCTCCCGCCGCTCCCGGAACTCCGCCTGCCGGGGTTCGTCGCCCCGAAAGAGCCATAACGGGTTGGCCGCAAAAAAGCACAAAAGACGCAAAAGAAAGCCAAGACACCGGCAGTGTTTTGAACTCAAGGTTCTGCCTTCGTCTACTGCATTCTTTTTGCGTCTTTTGTGCTTTTTTGCGGCCAATCCTCTTCTGCTTTAGATGCCCAGCGCCTTGCGCTTCTCGGCCACGAACTTCAGGTGGTTCGGGATGTGGTTCGTCGCCATCTGGATCACTTTCTCGACCGTCACCAGCCCTTTGATGCTGTGGTTGCCGGTCAGTTGCAGTTGCTCCGGTGTCAGCAGGCGGATGATCCGCGCCAGTTGCCGCCGCGTCGCCTCGATCAGCGCCAACTCCTCCTCCGCGTCCCGCTCGTGGTACTTCAGCTCCTTGACGAACAGGTTTTCGTCGGCCGACAGCAACAGTGGCATGCCGTCGCCTTTGGTCAGGATGCGCTTCACGCGGTCGGCCAGCACCGGCTCGAAGTCGGCGAGGTGGCAGATCACTTCGAGCGTGCTCCACTTGCCCGGCACCGGGCGGGCGACGAGTTGCTCGCGGGTCATTCCGGCGACCGCGGCGCGCAGGTCCGCGACCCCGGCGAGGTACGCGTCGGCCAGTTCTTGAGGAGACATAGAAGGCAAAAGGTAAAAGGAAAAAGGCAAAAGTGAAGACGGTTGGACTGTTCTACCGCGCCCGGGCGGCTGCCTAACTCGGTGCCTCCAATTTTGCCTTTTGCCTTTTACCTTTTGCCTTCTTCTTACCGCCGCTTCTCCAGCCGGACGCGCAGGTAGGCGACTTGCCGCAGCCGCGAGTCCGACGGGCCGTCCGGGTCGTAGTCGAACGGGGCGGCGTCCTTCGCAATGAATTTGAGTAGCTCGAACGCGCGCCGCCGCAAGGTCGCGTCGCGCCGCTCCATCGCCTCCAGCAGCGCCGGCACCGCCGCGAGGCCGCGCCCGGCCAGCTCCACCGTCGAACCCTTCACCGTGCGGTCGTCGGCCAGCCCCTCGACGGCCCGGCGCAGCTTCTCCTGCTCCAAAACGGCCGACACCGTCAGCGCGACCGGCGGCGGGGTGATCGAGAACGGCGACGGCGGCGCCGACGGCGCGGCCGGGAACGCCGGCGGCGGGGTCACGACCTCGCTCGGGGGTGGGCTGCTCGGCCGCGCCGCCCGCGGTGGGAACGGCAGCACCGCGGGCGCCGGCGGACTTGCGACCGCACCCGCACCCGCCCGGGCGCGGGCGTCGAAGTGCCGCGTGAACCCGTCCTCCTCGAAGCTGCGGCCCAGGTAGGCGTCGATCGCGACCTGGTCGTTGACCAACTCGTGCGGCGTGCCGCGGGTCACCACCTTGCCCGCAGTAATCAGGTAGACGCGGTCCGCGGTGCGGAACACCTCGCGGACGTTGTGGTCGGTGATCAGAATGCCGATGCCCGAGTCGGCCAGTTCGCGGATGTTCGCGCGGATGTCCTCGGTCGTCTTCGGATCGACCGCCGCGAACGGCTCGTCGAGCAGGATCAGCAGCGGCTCGCACACCAGGCACCGCGCGATCTCGAGCCGCCGCTTTTCGCCGCCGGAGCAGCGGCCGGCGGTGTTCTTGCGAACCCCTTCGAGCTGGAAGCGCGCCAGCGCCTCGTTCGTCCGCTCCCACCGCTCGGCGCGCGACAGCCGGCGGCCGAGCTTGCGGCTCCGCGGCAGTGCCTCCAGAATCGCCAGCAAGTTGCCCTCGACGGACAGCTTGCGGAACACGCTCTGGGCCTGGTCGAGGTAGCCCATCCCGCGGCGGGCGCGCTGGTACATCGGCAGCGACGTGACGTCCTCGCCGTTGAACCGGACGCTGCCGTCGTTGGGGGCAATCTGCCCGGTCGCCATGCGGAAACTGGTGGTTTTTCCGGCACCGTTGGGGCCGAGTAGTCCGACCACCTCGCCGGCGTCCACCGCGAACGACACGCCGTTGACCACCGGCCGCCGGCCGTAATACTTGACCAGCCCTTCGACTTCGAGCAACGGCATCCGCGCACCCCCGCATCGTGAGGACGCGGGTGCTTACCCGAACGGCGAAGAAGATTCAAGTTCCAGGTTTCGGCCGCTCCCGCCACCAGAACGGAGCGCACGCCGCAGCGTGACTCGCCCGGTTTCGGTTCGGAATGTTCGGAACGTCGCGGTGAAAAACTCGGCTAAGCCCCGGCAGGGCGGGAAGAAAGGCCGGGGCGGAAGACAAAAAGGTGTCGGCAGTTACGACGCGGCGGCCGTCTGCGATGCCAGCATCTCGCCGATGACGCGACGCAGCATCTGGCCGGTCGTCATCCCGCGCCGGCTGGCGGCCGCTTCCAACTCCATCACCTGCCACCGCGGCAACAGCAGCGCCAGTTCGACCACTTCCTGGTCGGACCGGGAACTGGGTGACACGGCGTCGAACAGTGGTTGCACAGGGTCACCTGCCTGAAAGGCGTGTTCGACATAAGTCGATGGTAAGGGCAACTGACCGGCCGTACAAGCCGGGAGGGCGAACGACAACCCGGCCCGAGGTCTATTGCGGAACTTATGCAAGGGCAATGCCGCTATTCAATTTCGTCGGCCGTTTTCGGCTAAAGTGTGATTCCCCTTCGGTTTACTCGCGTCCGGTTGCCGCTCGATGAGCGGCCTTTCATTCGTCGCAGCCTAACCCGTGCGCACTTTCTGTCAAAACGTGGGCAACCGTGTCCGGCGGTCAGATTCTGTCAATATGGTCGCAACTTGTGTCCGGTTTCACAACGGGGTATCTGAAGAGAAACGCGCGATTTTGGCGCGAAGTTCGGCTACCGACGGCCGGCCCGGTTGGGCTACGATGGTAAGAGCGTGAACGCGGGGAATTGCCACAGGTTCCGACGGTTCGGTCGGCTGTGCGGCGAAAACGGGAAAAATTGCCCCGCCCCCCGCGCGGCCCGCGTCAAAACCGGTTACCATCTCTGACTACCAGTCGTTTCCGGCTTCGCGGACCGGTTCCGCGCTCGGCGCAAAAGACGGCGTCGCCTGTCTTCGGCTCGGGGCGGGGAGCGCGGAACCGGGAACGACCGCCGGTACAGTCGGTGCACCGCCCGCACGGAGCAGCCTCCATGGCCAACCCCAAAGACCCCAAGCCGACCAACCCCGACGACCCGGCGGACAAGAAGAAGGACAAGCCCGGCGGCCAGTCCAACAGCGGGCAATCCAGTTACGACTTCAGCTTCGACGACGTGCAGTCGTACAGCGACCTGCCGCCGGTCCCGCAACCGGAGGCCAACGACCCCGCGGCCAACCAGGCCTCGCTGCCGCCGCGGCCGTCGGTCCGCCGGCCTACCCAGGGGTCGTTCGACTTCATCGACCTCGACGCCGACATGGCCGCACTGTCGGACCCGGAACTGCAACTGCCGCCGGTGCCGCCGCTGCTGACGCCGACCCCCGCCGCGGTCGAGCCGCCGCCGGCCAAACCGCCGCTGCTCGTTCCGACGCCTCGCGACATCCAACTGCCGCCGCTGCCCGCGCCGGCCGACGCCGCCGAGGTGCTGAAGCCGACCGACGGCGGGATCGTCATCCCGCCGGTCCCGGCCGCGCCGGTCGCGTCCACCGACATCGTCATCGAACTGCCGTCGGTGCCGTCGATCCTCACCCCGACGCCCAACCCGGACGCGGCGCTGCTGCCGCCGGCGCCCGGCAGCGCCGCGGACATCTCCAGCCTGTACCCGGCCGCCCGGCCGCCCGCGGCCGACGCCGACCTCGGCGAAGAATTGCCGATGGCCGACGAGGATTCCGGCTCGTTCGTGATGGCCGCCGTGTCGGCCGCGCCGACCGCGCCGTCGTCCGTCCCGATGCCGAGCGACGGGGTCATCAACCTGCCGCCGGTGCCGGCGGTGGCGTTCACCATGAGCGCGCCGGAGATCGACCTCGACGCGCTCGCCAAGCCGGCCGCCCCGCCGGCGGTCGAGCCCCCGGCCGCCGCGGCGCCGTCCGCGCCGGTCATCATCCCGACGCCGAACCCGGCCATTTTGCCGAAGCTGCCGGGCAGCGCGCCGGACGTCTCCACCCTCTACCCGGCGACGGCCCCGGTCGAGGACGACGGGATTCCGACCGCGGAGGCGGTGACCGACGCCGACCTGGGCGGGCCGCCGGCGGGCGACGGGTCCGGGTCGTTCGTGATGACCGGGCCGACGACCGCGCCGCGGGTGCCGTCGGCCGTGCCGGTGCCGAGCGACGGCGTCGTGAGCCTGCCGCCGACGATCCCGGTGGCGTTCACCATGAGCGCGCCGGAGATCGACCTCGGCGGGCCGGACGACCCGTCGTCGGGCTCGGTTCCGCTCGGGGCCATGGCCAGCCAGCCGGACCTCGACCTGTCGTCGCTGTCCGGCACCAACCTGGGCAACGTGCCCGACGCGACGGTCGCCAGCCTGCCCGACTTCGACCTCAACCTCCCGGCCGACGCCACCCAGCCGGTGCCGGAGGGGTTCGCCGCGAGTGTTCCCGATATCGATCTGGGCGAGTTGCCGGCGGACGTGCCGTCCGGGTCGTTCGTCGCCACGTCCGCCGACCTGGATCTGGGCGAGATGCCGCCGGAGGTTCCGTCCGGGTCGTTCGTCGCCACATCTGCCGATCTGGGCTTGGGGGAACTGCCGCCGGAGGTTCCGTCCGGGTCGTTCGTCGCCAGCGCCCCGGACATCGACCCGTCCTCGACGGAGCGGACCGCCATCCCCGAGGGCCTGTTCGCCAGCCTGCCGACGATGGACTTGCCGAGTTCGGGCGAGAACCCGACCATCCCGACGGGGTACGCCGCCAGCTCGGGCGACGTCGATCTGGCCGCCCTCCAGCCGCCGCTACAGCCGCCGTCGGACGTCAGCCTGACGTTCGGCGCGCTGCCGGTGCCGACGAGCGACCCGTCGTCGGCCACCATGAACATCTCCGACATCGGCAAGCTGCCGCCGGCCGCCGGCTCGCCGGCGTCGGCCGCGCTCAGCGCCGCCGGCCTGGTTCCGCCGGACTCGGCCGACATCCTCGACATCGACGCCCTGGCCGAGCCGCTCGCGGAGCCGGCGGCCGACGAGGCCGACATCGGCTCGGTTCACCCGCCGTCCGACGACCAGTCGAGCTCGTTCAAGATGGGCCGGTCGGTGCCCGAACTGCCGCCGATCCGGATGCCGTCGGAGCCGTCGTTCCAGTTGCCGCCGGTCGGGCTGCCCGGGAGTGACCCGTCGCTCACGTCGATGGGGTCGTCGGGCACGATGGGCTCGTTCGGGTCGCTGCCGTCGATCCCGCTGCCGCCGCCGCCCGCGGGCACCGGGGCCGCGAGCGTGCCGGACATCTCGATCCTGTTCCCGACCGACCCGCCGAAGGCGGAGGCGAAGCGGAAGCCGTTCGGCGCGCCCGACGACGCGCTGGACCTGCCGGCGGTGCCGCCGGACGCGACCGCGTCGAGCGTCAACCTGGGCTCCTACAAGCCGGTCGCGCCGTCGGACGCGTGGTTGGAGTCGGGCGTACACGGCGCGAAGCGGACCGACCCGAACGCGCCCCCGCCGAAGCGGCCCGGCAAGCCCGCGGGCCAGGCGGACGAGTCGGACATCTTCTCCGGCCGCCGCGCCAAGCCGGCCGGCCCCGAGAACTCGGACGTGATCGCCGCGACCGCCGGCCTTTCCCCGGCCGGCCCGCCCGGCACCGACCCCGACTTCGACGAACTGCCGCTGATCCCCGAGGACGAGTTCGACTCGGCCACGCTGGCCGACGCGCCGGACCTGCCGCCGGGCCGCTCGCCCGACGCGACCGACCTGGGCGAGATGCCGGAGTACACGTCCGACGCGTCGAGCATCCTGGGCGGGACCGACGACAACATCGACCTGGAGGGCGGGTCGGCGGTCAGCCTCGAGCGGCCGGGGATGGGCGGCACGCTCGGCGGGCCGGGCGGCAACTTCGACCTGACCGTGCCCGACCGGCCGGTCCCCGAGGGGCTGTTCGACGACGACCCGGTCCTCCCGCCGAGCGGGTCGGACCTGTTCGAGAGCGGGACCGCCGCCGACCTCGACTTCGACGCCACCGTCGAGCCGGTGGACGACGACCTGGTCGCCGACCAGCCGTCGCTCACCAGCGCCCCGTCGAGCATCTTCTCCGGCGGCAAGACCCCGGTCGATCTGGGCGAGTCCGACGGCGCGGTCACGATCGAGCCGACCGACCCGGACATGGAGGAGGCCGAGTTCAACCCGCAGCCGACCGGCATCCGCCGCACCAGCTCGGGCGACTTCGAGCTGCCGGACGTGGCCGACATGAACGCCGCCCTGGGCGCGCGGGCCGACGACGGCGAGATCGACTGGGACGCGGTGTCGGAGGACGAGAACACGACCCGCGGCCTGCCCCGGGACGCGTCGCTGTCGGCGCTGGTCCGCGAGCAGATGGAGGAGAACGAAAGCCCGACGCAGGACGAGGTGCCGGTGCCGGTGGTGCCGAGCACCACCAGCGGCCCGGAGGTGACCGTCGACTGGATGAACGGGTCGAGCGAGGAGGCGCCGGCGCTGGACGCGCTGGAGGCGGTGCCGCCGGCCGCGCCGAAGAAGCCGGCCAAGCCCGGCAAGCCGACCCGGAAGCCGGAGCCGCCGGCCGAGCCGGACTTCAGCGAGCGGCCGACCAAGCCGACCGCGGCCGCCAAGGCGGCGAAGAAGCCCAAGCCGCTGGCCGCGACCGACAGCGGCACCGCCGAGCCGTCGGGGCTGGTGGACGACGCGAAGAAGCGGTCGCGGGAGACGCGGAGCCTGTTCACCGGGGTGCTGCTCGGCGGCATCCTGGCCGGCGGGCTGGCCGCCGGCGCGTACTTCACCATCCTGCCGACTCCGGACCAGCGGTACGTGGAGAATAAGGGGGGCAAGTCCGACGGCAAGTCCGACGGCAAGACTGACGGCACCAAATCCGATGGCAAGGTTTCGAACGTGATCGCGACGGTGCGGGACGCGAACGGCCAGCCGGCACCGGCCGAAAAGCTGACGAAGGCACGGGAGGAACTGGAAGCGGTCATCAAGAATGCGCCCGACGAGCCGACCAAGGCGCAGGCGACCGTGCAACTCGGGGCCGTCCATACCCTCGCCAAAGACCGCCAGAAGGCCCGCGACCTGTACGAGGCGGCGAAGCGCGACTACCCCGGGCACACCCGGTACTTCGACGCGCTGCTGACGAAGATGGACGTGGAAGAGGACAAGGCCGGCGAGCCGGGCGCGCTCGCCCCGCGGCGGCTCAACCCAGCCGAGGCCGAGCGCCTGCTGCTCGAACTGACCGTGCTCCTTCAGGAGCCGAAGGCCGATCCGAAGCCGGAGCCGGAAGAGGCCGGGCTGTACTACTGGAAGGCGATCAAGGCCGCGAAGGACGGCAAGTACGACGAGGCGAAGAAACTGATCGAGCAGGCGAAGGCGGCGCACATCAAGCGGGCCGCGGCGCTGGCCGGGCGCGGGCTGAACCCGCTCACCGACCCGCTGGAGGAAATGTTCCCGCGGGCGTGCGACGAACTGGTCAAGGGCTGGGACGCCCGGGCCAAGTACGAGGGGGCGACGAAGGAACTGGCCGGAGCCAAGATCGCGCTCGCGAAGGCTGATAAGGATTTGGCCGACGCAAAGGCCGACTCCGCGAAAGCGGCCGGGGAACTGAAGACGGCTAAGGCCGACCTCGTGGACGCCGGCAACAAGCTGGCGACGGCGAAGGCCGATCTGGAAAAACTCGACAAGGATTACAAGGGGCTCGACAAGGATAACAAGGCGCTTGTGACGGCCAAGGGCGAGGTCGAGGAGAAACTGAAGGTCGCGGACGCGAACCTGACGAAGGCAAACAAGGACTTGAGCGACGCGCAGGCCGACGCGAAGGCGAAGGGCGAGATGTTTGCGAAGGTGGCCGCCGAACTCAAGGTGAAGGCCGACAAGCCGGACGAGGTACTGGCGGCGGCGAAGACAATCGCCGGGCTGGCCAACGGGGTCGATGCCAAACGGGTTCTGGCGGCCGAGACCGCGGCGCGTGAGGCGAAGGAGAAGCTGGAGTCCGAGACGAAGGCGTTCAAGCTGAAGTACGACACCGACACCGCGAAGCTCAAGACCGACGCGGTCGCCGACCTCGAGAAGGCCAAGGAAGGCTACGCGGCCAAACTCAAGGAGCAGAAGGACGCGAGCGACAAGGCGGTGGCCGACCTGACGGCCAAGTTCGACGGCGACCTGAAGGTCCAGAAGGCGGACGCCGACAAGGCGCTGAAGGCGGAGCAGGAGCGCACCGCGGCCGAGCGGCAGAAGGCGGCCGATCAGGCGGTTGCCTTCCAGAAGCAGTTGGCGAACGTGATCACCCCGGGGCAGGCCATCGATCTGTGGCTGCCGGTACTGGCCGAGTTGCGCCGCCCGGCCGACGCGGACCCGGCAATCGCCGCGGCGGCGAAGGCGCTGTCGGCGTCGGCCGCCGGCTCCGAGGACGAGGGCAAGGCCCGCACCACGGCCGGGATGGGGCTGTTGCTGAAGGGCGACTACGCGAGCGCCAAGACGCAGTTCCAACTGGCGGTCCGCGGCGCCGGGTACGCGGCCGCGAAGGAGAAGCGGGCGTACTGGACGGCGGTCGCGGACACCGGGCTGGAGGCGACCGACGACCCGCTGGCGCTGTACCGGCAGCCGCCCGTGCTGCCGCCGGTGGACCCGCGGGCCGCGGCCAAGGCGCTGGACGCCGGCATCTCGGCGTACAAGGCCGGCCGGTACGACGCCGCGGTGACGGCGCTGACGACCGCCGCCAAGAACGACCCGTCGGACCCGGTGGCGTGGTACTACCTGGGCGCGACCCGGTATGCGAAGGGCGAGTTCGCCCGGGCCGAGGAGGACATCGCCCAGGGCGGCAAGCGGGAGAAGGAGTCGTCGGTGCCCGGCCGCACGGTGAGCGCCGCACTCGCCCCGATTCAGGGCCGCGCCCGCGGGCTGATCGACCGCGTCCGGCCTTAAGTTGAGTGCTGAGTGCTGAGAGAAAGGCGGAAGGCCAGAGCCACCCAGGGTTCTGGCCTTCCGCCTTTCTCTCAGCACTCAGCACTCAACACTCAACTCACGGGTAGCCGGCCCCGAAGTGCTTGAACCGCGACTTCAGCCGGGCGGTCGTCTCGGCGTCGGTGTTCGACACGCCGAGGTCGTCGAGGTCCGCCAGGTGCGGGCTGTCGAGCAGCGCCCGCGCGGCCGCGTCGGTCGTGTTGTTGTACCGCAGGTGCAGCACCCGCAGCGCCGCGGCGGCCGGCCAGTTCGCCAGCTCTTCAAGCCCGCGGTCGTCGATCCGGTTGTGCGTCATCCACAGGATCGGCGGGCAGAAGTCCCGCAGCCCGGTCACCAGCGCGCGGACGGCCGGCGAGCCGATGCCGGCGGCGTCGAGGTCGAGGTACCACAGGGTGCGGACCCGCGGGCAGCGGGCCAGCGCCCGCACGTCGGGCGTGCGGAACGGGCACCCGTGGGCGTGGAGCATCCGCAGCCCGCCCGGCTCGGCCGCGGCCAGCCGCTTCGCGTCCAGCCCGGCGCACGAGTTGCCCTCCAGGCTGAGGAACGCGACGTTCTTCAGGTGCGGCGAGCACAGCAGCGCCGTGACCCCGCGGCCGGTGAGCCGGTTGTGGCCCACGTCGAGGGTGCGGACGTTGGCGAGGTCCGGGCAGGCGGCGAGCAGTTCGGCCGCGTCGTCGTCCAGGTCGCAGTCGATGAGCGACAGCGCGGCGAGGTCGCGGCCGCCGGCCGCCAGCACCCGCAGCCCGGCCGCGGCCGAGTTGTCGCTGCTCAGCGCCAGCCGCCGGAGCTTGCGCAGGTGAGGGGCCAGGAGCAGCGTCTCGGCCGCGCTCGCCGACACCTCGTGACCGGACAGGGCGAGCGCCCGCAGGCCGGTCCAGTGTGGCGCGTCGGCCAGCGCCGACGCGACCGCGTCGCGGTCGCCGTGGGCGGCCAGGGTCCGCACGCCGGCGGCCTCCCGGTGATGGCCGAAGGCCCGCAGCCCGGTCGCGGCCGGGCCGGCGAGGTGCAGCCCGCTGATCCAGCCGAGCAGCCCGGCGTCGGCCAACTGCTCGACGGTGTGGTCGGTGAACTCGCCGGCGACGAGCGTGACCGCCGGGGCCGACGCCCGCAGCCGGTCGCCGTGTTCGGCGGCCTTCGCAACGTCTTCGAGCACGAGCCGGTGCGCGAACCCGCGGTCGAACCCGTTCCACCGCACCCCGGCGTCGTCCGGCAGGTGCGGCGTCCAGTCGTCGGCGTGTGCTTCCAGCAGCGCCGCGACGCGGGCGGCGAGGACGGTGCGGCGGTGCAGCCCGGCGTCGATCCGCGACCAGTCGGCCGCCGGCAGGGTGATGTAGTCGCGCCCGACGAGGAACTCGTACAGCCCCTGGCTGTCGCCGGCGTCGTCGGTCAGCCGGGCGAACTCGCACTGTGCGCGGATGAACTCCGCGTATTCGCCTTCCCCGCTCTCATCGAGGAAGTCGGCGAACATGAGGCGCGGGGTGTCTTCGTCCGGGTTGGCGCGGATGGCGGCGAGGAGGGCGTCGCGGTCGGAGGTCATGACGGCAGCCCGTGGTGGAACCCGAGCGGGGGCATACAGGTGGTACGCCCCGCGCCCGCGGGTATTCGCTACTTGAGCCACTTCTCGGCGAACGCGACGTACACCTTCCAGTCGGCCGGGGTCATCGCGTGCGTGCCCGGGCGGATGAAGTACCCCAGGCGCGTGTCGGACAGTGCGTTGAGCGCCGGCATCTTGTCCGCGACCGGCTTGGCGTCCCCGTACAGCGCGTACGCGGGCGCGGCGGCGGTCAGCACGTCGAACTGGCCCGGCGGGTTGGCCCACTGGTCTTCTTCGGCGTTGGTGAACAGCACCGGCCGCGGGGCGCAGATCGCGACCAGGCCGTTCTGGTCGAACGGCAACTTCGCCTCGTTGTCGCCGAACTGCTTGAAGTTCGCGCAGAACCAGTGCGGGAACACGGTGGTGATCCGCTTGACGGGTTCGGCCTTCGGGTTCTTCGACCGGCTCGGCCCGGCCCCGCCACACCCGCTCTGGTGCGGGATCACGACCGCGAACCGCTCGTCGAACGCCCCGGCCAAGAGTGCCGTCTTGCCCAGCCGCGAGTGCCCGACCACCGCCAACCGCTTGGCGTCGATGTCGCTGGCTGTGACGAGGTAGTCCGCACACCGCTGACAGCCCCACGCCCACCACGCGATGGTCGCGGTCTCGGCCGGGTCGGCCCGGCCCGGTGGAATCGGCAGCGTCGCCCGCATCCCCTCGCGCTCGTTCGGGCGGTCCGGTTGGACGTCGCCGCAGTAAAACGTCGCGACCGCGTACCCGGCTTCGACGACCTGCTGGAGCGGCCACGTGTCGGCCTGCTTGCCGCGGCCGGCGGCGGTCGCCTTGTTCGTGCCCTTCTCGACGCCCGGGCCGTTCCCCGGCACCCACGCGGTCGGGATTCGCACCTTCTCGTGCGTGGTGAGGACGTGGTTGCCGTTGAAGTTCGGCCCGACGAAGCACGCGGCCGGGGTCTTCCCCTTCGGCACCGCGACGAGCAGGTAGATCTTCGGCCATTCCGGCGGGCCGAACGTCAGCTCCACCTCGCGGAGCGTGCCCTTGCCGCCGAGCGCGTCCGCGTCCTCGAAGAGGGTCTTCGCGGTCACCTTCTCGGGCTTCGCCGGGAAGTGCCCGTACATGTAGTGCTCGAACAGCGCCTTCAGTTCCGGCCGCCGCTTCGCCTCCCAGTCCTGTTTGGTCGTGATCTTGGTCCCGTCGCGCATCGTGAGCACATCGGGCAACTCGGGGTTGGCGGGGAGCTTGTCGAAGGGCGGAAAGTCCGCGGGTGTGGCGGCAACGGACATGGCAAGGGTTCCGAAGACGGCGAGGGAGAGGCGCATGGCGTGCGCTCCGAGAGGAGGGAATTGAGGGTAGTGTAATCGAGCAGAGGCGGAAGTGGGGGGCTGATTCGCAGATGCGCGAGGGTGGTCGCCCCTCACCCGGCCGGCGGTCGGGCCACGTTTCTTGACTCCGGTTGACGCTCACCGCGCCGGCCACCCTCGCCCCGCCTGCGCGGGGCGAGGGAAAGCACTTGGCGTCCCAGCAGCAACACGGCGCGAATAGCAATGCGGACGCGCGGTGTATTCCCTCGCCCCGCGCATGCGGGGAGAGGGTGGCCGGCGCGAGTAGCTACCCCAGTCGTAGGAGCGCGTAGCCGAACCGCCGGCCGGGTGAGGGGCCTTCGCTCCCCTTGCCCTCACTCGTACTGCAGCGCGTCGGGGATGCGCGTCTGGATGGCCCGCCACGCCGGGGCCAGCCCGGCCAGCGTCGCCAGCGCGACCGAGCCGGCCGCGATGCCCAGCGTCGCCTTCCACGGGATCAGCATGTCCAGGTCGAACCCGGACTCGTCCACGAACATCACCTTCAGCACGTACCACTCCATCGGCAGCCCGATCAGGATGCCCAGCGCGGTGCCGAACAGCCCCATCAGGAACGCCTCGGCCAGCACCGACCGCAGCACTTGCCCGGGCGTCGCGCCGACCGCCAGCAACAACCCCAACTCCCGCTTCCGCTGCAACACCGAGATCAGTAGCGCCGTCACCACCCCCAGCGCCGCCACCACCCCCACCAGGATCTGCTGCATGTACGCCAGGAGGTACACGCGGTTGATCAGCTCCGACAGGAACCGGCGGAGCGAGTCGCGGTCGGTCAGGTCGAGGCCCTTGTCGGCGGTGTACCGGGCCAACTGCGACCCGGGCGCGACCGCCGGCGCGTCCGGCCTCAGGAACACGTGACAGATGTCGATCAGCTCGTCGCCGAACAGCTTCGCGTACCGGGCGCGGTCCATGAAGATCGTCCCGCGGCTCCACGAATAGTCCCGCACCGTGCCGACGATCCGCAGCGGCACCGGGCCGTTCGGGCCGGGGATCGAGATCACGTCTCCGACCTTCGCCCGGTGCCGGGCGGCGAAGTTCTCGCTCACCAGCACGTCGTCGGTGCCCGGCAGTTCCAGGAACTTCTCCAGGTCGGGCATGCCGGCCGGGACGCGGGCCCGGGTCGCCCGCGCGTACTCGACCGCGTCCAGCGCTACCAAGTACACGATCGTCCCGTTGAACTCCGGCCGGGCGTAGCGAATGCTCATCACCCGGTCCACGCCCGGCATCGCGCGGAGGTCGGCCGCCACCGTCGCCACCATCGGGCTGTTCGAACTGTTCGCCGACGTCATGTTGCCGCTGAACACGAAGTGGTCGGCCTGCACCACCTGCGCGATCCAGGTGACGACCGGCTCCTCGTTGCTGCGGCCGACGCCGGCCGTCTGGAACATGAGCGCGACGCCGGCCCCCAGCGCGCCGATGACGACCCCGGTACGGCCGGGCGCGCGGGACAGGTTGTCGAACGCCAGCCGCAGGGCGAACGGGCACGTCGCGCGGACCAGCGGGCGCAGCACCGACACCCCGACCGCGATGAAGAGGGGCGACGCGAGCAGCAGGCCGACCAGCACGGTCATCATCCCACCGACGCCGCCGACGCGGTGCGGCAGGTCGTGGCGGAACAGCACCATCAGCGTGCCGCCGGCCACCATCGCCACGCACGTGCCGCGGTGGATGAGCCGCCACACGCCCTTCGCCCCGCCGCCGCTCCGCCGCACCACGTGCGCCGGGTCGTCGGTCGCCGCCTGGATGGCCGGCACCAGCGCCGCGAACACCGCCGTCGCCACCCCGACCGACACCGCCATCGCCGCGTTCGCCCACGTCAGCCGCGACGGGTTCACCTCGGGGTTGAGGAAGATCGACTCGAGTTCGGCCCGGAACTGGCCGAGGGTGATCTCCGCCAGCAGGATGCCGAGCGGCACGCCGAGGACCGCGCCGATGAGGCCGAGGACGGCGGACACCGACGCGAACAGCACGATGATCTGCGCCCGCGTCGCGCCGAGCGACCGCAGCACGCCGATGTCGGCCCGGCGCTCGGCCACGGTCACGGCCATCGCGTTGTACACGAGGAACAGGCCGACGATCATGGCCCCGAGCGAGCACATGAGGACGCCGACCTGCAACCCGCTGACGACCTCCTGCGTGCTGCGCCGCTGCCCGTCCGGGGTGCGGACTTCGGCCCGGGTGCCCATCAGCTTCGCCACCTCGGCCTGCACGGCGTCGCGGTCGGCGCCCGGCTCCAGAAAGAGGTCGATGCGGTACACCTTCGGCGGGTACAGGGTCTCGCCGGCGACGTCGGCCAGCCCGCCGCCCAGCCCGGCGAGCGGCGGCGGCGGGCGGGTCACCTGGAGCGCCTGCCCGACGCTCATGCCGATGAAGTTGCGGCCGAGCGGGGCGAGGGACGAGTCGGCGTCGAACTCGACCACGCCGATCGGCAGGCACTCGATGTCGCGGGTGGCGTACCGGACGACGAACGGCTTCTTGCCGTCGGTGCGGCGCATCCACTCGTCGTAGATCGGCTTGGACACCATCACCAGCTTGCCCGGGATGCGGTCCCACAGTTGCCCGGCGCGGGTGAAGTCGCCGTCCTGCACGGCCGCCAGCACCGGCAGCATTTGGAGCTTCGGCGCGGTCGCCAGCACCTCCACCTTCGCCTTGAGCGGGTTGTCGGCGGTCAGCAGTTGCGTCGAAACTTCGGCCCCGACGAGCACCGCGGCGCGGCCGTCGAGGTCCGGCAGGGTGATGCGGTCATAAACCAGGGGTTGGACCGACTTGATCCCGGGGATTTTGGCCGCGCGCAGCTCGTCGGCGACCGACCGCAGGACGCCGCCCTCGCCGTTGGTGACCGACAGCTCGGCCGCGGCCCCGGGGGTGGTGGTGTCCTGGGCCGCGGCCTCGATGCACTGGTTGAGGATGCGGGCCGACACGAGCGTGGCGACGCCCAGCGCGATGCTGGCGACGATCAGCGCACCGCGGTCCCACCGCTGGAGCAGGTAGCGCAGGGCGAGCAGCCGATACATTTCCCCTCCGGGGAGTGTGTTTCGTTTTTGGTGTTTCGTGTTTTGTCTTTCGTGTTCGACCCGTGTGGGGAGCCGGGCGTCTCCGTCAGGCACAAAACACCAAAAACAAAACACCAAACACACGGCGGTCATCCGCCGAGGTTCCGCCGCGCCCGGGCGAGCCGGACGGCGAACACCACCATCCCGATGCCGTAGACGAGCATGATGCCGACCGCCTCGCCGGCGGCCGGGGCGCGCTTGGCGATCACGAACCCGATGCCCAGCCCGGCGGTCGCCATCAGCGCGAACACCAAGAGTACGATCTCCGGGCCGCCGATGAGCGAGCGCTCCGGTTCGGTCTTCTTCTCACGCGCCCGCCGGGCGACGCCCCGCATCAGCGCGCCGACCTTGCGGTTCTTGTCCCGCTCGTCGGCATCAGACTCCGCCCGGCCCACCTTGTACGTGTCCTCGTCTTCCGGGCGGTACTTCTTCACCTTCTTGCGCAGCTTCGGCGGGACGAACACCTCGTCGCACTCTGGGCACGTCGCGGTGTCGCCGACCTCGGCGTCGGCCGAATAGCGGACGTCGGTCTGGCACGCCGGGCAGGTGGCTTTGGGCATCGTTTCGTCCCTCGTCCCTCGTCATTCGGTGAGCGGCATCTCGCGGTCTCGTCTTCTTGGTTTCCGCAAACGGTTCCGAAGGAGGCGAGCCGGGCCGTCACGCTCACGAATGACGGAGGACTAATGACGAGCGACAGCTTCGTCCGACTCGATGACGCCGTCGCGAATCCGAACGAGCCGGGTGCCGTAGGACGCGCCGTTAGGGTCGTGGGTGACCATGATGACCGCCCGCTTGCCCGGTTCGGGCAGCTTCGAGAGCAGGGTGAGGATCTCGCGGCTGGTCGCGGTGTCGAGGTTGCCGGTCGGCTCGTCGCACAGGACGGCTTCGGGGTCGGCCACGAGCGCCCGCGCGACCGCGACGCGCTGCATCTCGCCGCCGGACATCTCGTCCGGGAAGTGGTCGGCCCGGTGGCCCATGTTGACCCGCTCCAGGCACTCCGCGGCGCGGGTGAGCGCCTGCCGCCGGCCGGTGCCGCCGAGCAGCAGCGGGAGGGCCACGTTCTCGGCCGCGGTGAGCGTCGGGAGCAGGTTGAACGCCTGGAACACGAACCCGATGCGGTCGCGGCGGAGCAGCGACCGCTGCCGGTCCGACATCGACTGCAAATCCTGCCCGTGGAAGACGGCCCGGCCGCCGCTGGGCGTGTCGAGCGCGCCCATGAGGTGCATCAGGGTGGACTTGCCCGACCCCGACGGCCCCATGATGGTGACGAACTCGCCGGTGGCGACGCGGAGCGTCACCCCGCGGACCGCGTTCACCGTGCGGCGGCCCTGCTGGTAGGTCTTCACGGCGTCGAGCAGTTCGATCATGGGTGCCCGGTGAGTTGGTCGAGGCTTTGGTACACCTGATCGACGACCGAGGATTCGGCCACTCCGATCCGTCCGCGTAACCGCCGGCGGTCGAGCGCGCGGACCTGAAACACGAGCACGACCGAGTCGTAGGCGAGTCCGTTCTCGGCGGTCGCGGGAATCTCGACCGTGCCCGGGAAGCGTAGAACCGCCGCCGAACTCGAAAGCGGGATGATCAGGAGCGTCGGCAACGAGCCGGCGTAATCGTCATCCTGGAAAATCATGACCGGTCGCCGTCCGGCTTGCTCGTGCCCGTCGGACGGCGGCAAGTCGGCCCAGAACAGGTCACCGACCGGCATGTTGTTCCTGCCGTTCGATATCGAGCACCGGCCGCAGCGCTTCGTCGCTCAGCTTGTCCCACGCGTCGAACTCGGCCTGCTCGTCGGGCGTGAACACGTGCCGCGTCACGGCGAATTCGACCTCGGTGCCGTCGGGTAACGGCCACGGGGCTTCGAACACGATGACGCCGCCGCGAACGACGCCTTTTAGAACGTGCGGTTTGGCCGGCATCGCTGTTTCCTCCGGGCGACTGCCCACCGCGGGTATACCCCGCGATCAACTGGTGAGTTTCCGATATTTAATGCGCGTCGGGTGGTCGGCCGCCGGCCCGAGCCGCGCCCGCCGCTGCTCCTCGTACGTCTCGAAGTTGCCCTCGCACCACACCACCTTGCTGTCGCCCTCGAACGCCAGGATGTGCGTCGCGATGCGGTCCAGGAACCAGCGGTCGTGCGAGATCACCACCGCGCACCCGGCGAAGTTCTGTAGCGCCTCCTCCAGCGCGCGGAGCGTTTCCACGTCGAGGTCGTTCGTCGGCTCATCCAATAACAGCAGGTTCCCGCCGCTGCGCAACAGCTTCGCCAGGTGAATCCGGTTCCGCTCGCCGCCGGAGCAACTCCCCACCAGCTTCTGCTGGTCCGGCCCCTTGAAGTTGAACCGCGCGCAGTACCCGCGGCTCGCCACCTTCTGCTTGCCGAGCATGATGTAGTCGGTGCCGCCGGTGACCTCCTCGAAGATCGTGTTTTTCGGGTTCAGCGCGTCGCGGTTCTGGTCCACGTGCGCCACCTTCACCGTCGGGCCGACCGTCAGCTTGCCGCCGTCCGGCTGCTCCTGCCCGGTGATCATCTTGAACAGCGTCGTCTTGCCGGCGCCGTTCGGGCCGATGATGCCGACAATCCCGCCCTTCGGCAAGTTGAATGTGAGATCGTCGTACAGCAGGATGTCGCCGTACCCCTTCTTCACGCCCTCGGCGCGGACCACCAGATCGCCCAGCGGCGGCCCCGCCGGGATCTGGATGGTCAGGTCCTTCTCTTCCTCGTCGATCACCTGCTCCTGCAACTTCTCGATGTTCGCCAGACGCGCCTTGCTCTTGGACATGCGCGCCCGCGGCGAGCTTTTCGCCCACTCGAGTTCGCGGGCCAACTGCTTTTGGCGTGCCGATTCCTGCTTCTCGGTGACGGCCAGCCGCTTCTGCTTCTGCTCCATCCACCCGGAGTAGTTGCCCTCGTACGGATACCCACGGCCGTAATCCAGTTCCAGAATCCACTTGGCGACGTTGTCGAGGAAGTACCGGTCGTGGGTGACCGAGACCACCGCGCCCGGGTAGTCGGCCAGGTAGTGCTCCAGCCACTCGACGCTCTCGGCGTCGAGGTGGTTCGTCGGCTCGTCGAGCAGCAGCAGGTTGTGGCGCTGGAGGAGCGTCTTGCACAGCGCGACGCGCCGCCGCTCGCCGCCGCTCAGCCGCTCGACGGGCGCGTCCGGCGGCGGCAGCCGCATCGCGTCCATCGCCAGTTCGAGTGTGCGGTCGAGTTCGTACGCGTTGGTGGCGTCGATCTCGGCCTGCACCTTCTCCATCTGAGCGGACAGCTTGTCGAAGTCGGCGTCCGGGTCGCCCATCGCCTCGCCGATCTCCTCCTGCCGCCGCAGGAGCGCGCGGATGTGGGCGACTCCCTCCTCGACGTTCTCCAGCACCGTCTTGCCGGGGGTGAGGTGCGGTTCCTGCGGGACGTAGCCGATGCTGGCGGTGGCGTGCGGCTTGGCCTCGCCCATGAAGTCCTTGTCCACGCCGGCCATGATCTTCAGCAGCGTGGACTTGCCGGCCCCGTTGGAGCCGATCACGCCGATCTTCGCGCCCGGGTAGAAGCTCAAGTTGATGTTCTTGAGGATGTCCTTCTTCCCGTACTGCTTCGTCATGTCCCGGATGCTGAAGATGTAGAAGTCGCTCATGGACCCCCTCGGTGACTGCGGACGGGTGCCGATCAGGGTATCTTAGCGGGAACCGCGGGCCGGGGTAACGCGAGTTGGCGGCGGTCAGCGGGCGAGGCCGAAGATCAGCGTGAGGATGACCACGCCCGCGCAGAACGCGGCGAACAGGGCGCACCCGACCGCGTGGGTGCGGGACGCGCCGCGGGCACGGGCCATTGCCCCGGCGACGGCGTCGGTCGGGTTCGCGAACGACAGCGCCGGGAGCGGATCGGGCTCCGTCTTGTCGGGCGGCGCGCCGGACAGGTCGCGGACGTCGAACCCCATCGCCGCGATGACCGCCGGCGTCACGTCCACCCACGGGTACGCCCCGAGTGGGCGGCGGCGACCTTGCAAGTCCTGAATCACCAGTTCGACGATCTGCTCGACCGGCCCGGGCGGGAGGCCGGCCGCGACCAATTCCTCCTCGATCTGGGTGAACGACGCCCCGCGCGAGAGGTAGTAGCGGATGATCCGCAAGAGGAACTCGTACCGCGCTTCCGGGGTGCTCGCCTCGACGACGCGCGTGCGCTCGATGAAGTCGTCGTCGGTCCAGTCGTCCGCGGCGGCCATGCGCGCCCCTCCCTCGCCGGGTTACCCGGCGGTGCGGCGGATGCGGTAAACCGTCCCCTTGGTGCGCTCGCCGCCCGGCTCGCCGGCGCGGGCGAAGTCGGCCACCGCGTCGTACCCGGCTTGCAGCAGTTTCCAGCGGAACGGCCGGGCCGGTAGCCGATCCGGGTCGGCGATGAGGCACACCCCGCCGGGCATTAAGACCGTATCGAGTAACTCCACGAGCGGGTCAACCAAGCGTTCCTCGTACATGAGGTCCGAGCCGATGACCGCGGCGAACTGCTCGCCCTCCGGCGGGGAGCGGAAGTCGAGCGGCATCGTGCGGAAGCCGGTCTTGAAGCCGTTCAGCCGCGCGTTCCGCGCCGCGAAGTCGGTCGCGGTCATGTCCACATCCGAAAACATGACCCGCAGACCGCGACTCAAGCACGCGACCCCGGCCAGGCCCAGCCCGCAGCCGATTTCGAGCACCTCCAGCGGCTGCGGGTACTGCGACCAGTCCTCGCGCAGCACCGCCTTCGCCAGCATCCGCGCCGACGGCCACAGGGTGGGCCAGTACGGGACGTACTCGTCGGCCGCGTAGGCCGAGCGGCACCACGGGTGGTCGAGCAGCTTGTCCCCGTCGGCCGGGCGGTCGATGAGGAAAGTGTGGTCGCCGACGAACACCGTCTCGCGGACGGTTTCGGCGACGGCCTCCGGCGGGGTGCAGTGGAAGCGGGGGGGCATTTTCTTAAGTGCTAAGTGCTGAGTGCTGGGTGCTGAGTGAAGGCAGGAGGAAGACACACTTCTTGCCTTCACTCAGCACCCAGCACTCAGCACTTAGCACTATAGCGTTTTGACCCCCGCGACCAGTTCGGCGTGGGTGAGCGGGCGGTCGGCCGGGAACAGCGCGTACCCGCCGGGGTGCTCGGCGCAATCCAAGATCACCTGTCGGTCGTTGGGCACCGCGAACCCGGTGTTGCACGCGATGTGCCCGCTCACCAGCAGCTCGCAGCCCATCTTCCGCAGGAAGTTGGTCGCCGCGTCGCCGGTGGTGTCGCGGCCCCACAGCAGGCTGTGGACCGACCCGCCCGGCTGCAGGTCTTCGGCCTCGTACACGTCCCGCTCCAGCCGGGCCGGGTCGAACAGCGCCAGCGACCGCGCCGCCGGCAGGCTGTGGCTTACCAGCACGCCGTTGGGGGCCCGCAGCGCCACCGGCAGTGCCTGGAACAGCTCCATGTAGGCCGCGTACACCTGCGGGCCGAACTTCGGGCCGTACGCCTCGTTCACCCCTTCGCGGAACAGCGCGTTCTGGTTCTCGTCGGCCTTCAGCACCGGCCGGTCGGTCCACTGCGCCAGTTCGTGGTTGCCCGGCAGGTAGTGCACCTGCCGCGGGAACTGGCACTTCAGCGCCGCGAACAGGTCGACCAGTTGGTGCGACTTGTCGCCGCCGTTGGGGTAGCGGAACTTGCCGTGGATGACTTCCTGCATGACGAAGTGGCGGCCCGGGTTCTTGCCCAGGTCGGCCAGCTTCAGGAGCGCCTGGAAGTGCCCGACGTGGCCGTGCAGGTCGCCGGCCACCAGCACGTCGGTGCAGGTCTGCAGCGCGACGGTGTGGCCCTTCCGCCCGGGGGTGGCGCGGACCAGCGCGACCGCCTGGCGGAGGTGCGTGAGCATGCGTTCGGGGGCCGGCACTGTCGCGCTCCTGTCGGTCGTTCCAGGTTCCAGGTTCCGGGTTCCAAGTTGAGGGCGGGAAGCCCAAGTCGCACGTCTTCAACTTGGAACCCGGAACCTAGAACCTGAAACTCTCGACATTGTATCACGCCGGGGCACGCGAATCCCGCGTCCGGGCAGCAGCGAATAACCGGGGCGGTCGAGCGTACCGATTGTAACGGCGCCGCACGCGCGCACAGTTGGTCTTGTCCGGTCGTGCCCGGTTCGGACAATATCACTCCCGGCGTTCCGCTTCCGCCCGACCGCGCCCCGCACCGCGGGCCTTGCATGAGCTTCGCACCCAACCCGCGCCGCCGCCCCAGCCCGCCGCTCGGCCTCTACGCGATGGAGCTGTCCCGCGACCTGAAGGTGGACAGCGTGTCGCGGCTCGACCCGACCGCGCCGCGGGCCGTCGCCGCCGACGACACCGCCGCCGACGCGGTCGCCGCGATGCGCGAGTGGAACACCGGGTGCCTGCTAATCACCGAGTTCGGCCGCGTGGTCGGCATCTTCACCGAGCGCGACCTGCTGGTCCGACTGCTCGCCCCGGGCAAGTCGCTCGACACCCCGATGCGGGCCTGCATGACGCCCAACCCGGTGACGGTGTCGCCGAAGGACTCGGTGCGGACCGCGGTGCGGCGGATGCAGAAGGGCGGCTACCGGCACTTGCCCGTCGTGGACGAGTCGAACCGCCCGGTCGGCGTGCTGTCGGCGCGGCGGGTGGTGCATTACTTGGTCGAGCACTTCCCCGGGCTGGTGTTTAACCTGCCGCCCGAGCCGGACCGCTACCCGCAGTCGCCCGAAGGGGCGTGAGACAATCGCCGGGGCCGCCGGGTTACTGTCCTGCTTCGCCGGAGTGGCCCTCCGCGCGGGACCTGTACTTCGCGGAGGGCCAGTCACGAACTGGTCGGCATTGCGAACCGCCCGCGGCGTTGCGCCGCAGTGAACGCTAACCCCGCCGGCGGCCCCGGCGTTGCTCCTCGTTGTACGAACCGCGCACCGGAACCGCCGGGGCTACTTTCCGCCTGTGGCCCCGGTGCAGCAGCGGCGTGCGACCTGTGTGTCCGCCGCTGCTGCTACCGATAACTGACCGGCCCTGACGATCCGCCCGCGGCGTTGCGCCGCAGTTCGCGCTAACCCATCCCGGCGGCTCCGGTGCGCCCCCACAGCTTACACGCCTGCGGCGAAGCGGTCCAGAAACGCCTTCGCCTTGCGCGCGGTGTTTACCGCGTCGTAGCTGTGCCGGCTCAATTCGACGTACACGCCGTTCGTGTAGTTCGCGGCGCGCAACCCGGCGAACACGTCGGCGAAATCCACTTCGCCCTCGCCGAACATGAGGTGGTCGTGAACCCCGGCCCGCATGTCCTCAATGTGGGCGTTAAACAGTTCGCCGCCGTGATACTCGAGGAACTTGCTGACCGGCAACTCGCGATTGCAGACGAGGTGCCCGACGTCAATCGTGAGCCGGAACACGTCCTCGCGCTTCACCCAGTGGTACAGTTCCTCGAACTTCGGCATCGTATCGATGAACATGCCCGGTTCCGGCTCGAACGCGAGCACCACGTCCGTCCGCTCGGTGTGTTCCACGAGCCGCTTGCACTCGTCAGTCAGCCGGCGCATTAACTCGTCGTGCGGCGCGCCATCGGTCGGCGTACCCGACCAGAAGCTGACGCAGTCGGCTCCCAGCTCCTTCGCGATATCGACGCACCGCTTCAGGAAGTCGAGTCGCGCCGCGCGCTCCTCGGCCGACGGCGACAGCAGCGTCGGGTGGTGCTTGCGCCGCGGGTCGAGCAGGAACCGCGCTCCGGTTTCGATCGCGCACCGCATCCCGTGCCGTTCGAGTCGCGCCCGCAGCGCCGCGGCGCGGCCGAGCAGGTCCGGGGCGAACGGGTCGAGGTGGTGGACGTCCAGCGTCAGCCCCAACCCGCGGTAACCGAGGTCCGCGAGCACCTCGACGGCGTCGTCGAGCCGGTGGTGGGCGAACCCGTTGGTGTTGTACCCGAAAAACATGGTTTCAGGTTCCACGTTTCAGGTTCCACGTTGAAGGCAGGAAACCCAAGTCGCACGTCTTCAATCTGGAACGTGGAACCTGAGACTTCGCATCACGGCACCGATTCCAGAACCTCGACCTCCGGCACCCGTTTGCGCAGCTCGTCTTCGAGCGACGCGATCACGGTCATGACGGTCGCCGGGCAGCCGGCGCACACGCCGCTCAGCCGCACCGACGCGATGCCGTCGGTGACCTCCAGCACCTCAATGCCGCTCCCGTCGAGCGACAGCGCCGGGGCGATGTCGTGCTTCAGCGCGTGCTCGACGCGCTCTTTCAGGCTCATAACGTTCCCCTTCTCGCGCCGCTCTCGCCCCTCCGGGGCGACCGCTAAACGAGCGCCGTCTTGGCCTGCTCGACGTCCTGCTTCAACTGCGCGATTAATTCGTCTGCCCCGTTGAAGGGGCGCGTGTCGCGCAGGCGCGAAACGAACTCCACGTCCATCGGCTTGCCGTACACGTCGCCCGAAAAGCCGATCAGGTGAACCTCGATCTTGCGGGCGTCGTCGCCGAAGGTCGGGTTCGGGCCGACGTTGGCGGCCGCCGGCCACGCCCGGCCGTCAACGGTCGCGCGGACTGCGTACACCCCGTTTCCCGGCAGCACGGTCGGCACGTCGCCGAGGTTCGCGGTCGGGAAGCCGATCGTCCGGCCGCGCCGCGCGCCGGTCACGATCGTCCCCGCGATCGCGTAGTTGCGGCCGAGCAGTTCGGCAGCCGCCGAGACGTCGCCGCTCACGAGCGCGTGCCGCACGCGACTGCTCGACACCGGCTCGCCGCCGACCGTCAGCGGCGGCACCAACTCGAACACGATGCCGGCCGCGGCGCACAGCTCGCGCAAGGTGTCGGTGGTGCCGGCGCGGCCGCGGCCGAAGCGGAAGTTGTAACCTTCGACGACCGCTTTCGCTTGAAGCTGCCGCGACAGAATGTCCTCGAAAAACGCCTCCGCGCTCAGCGCCAGCAGCGCCGGGCTGGTCCGCAGGACGACGACATGATCCGCCCCGGCCGCGTGCAGCAACTCGGCGCGCCGCGCGATCGCGCTGAGCGGCGGGCGGCCCCCCGCGACGTCCGAAACTGCGTCCGCAGGTGAGGATGAGAGCGGATCCGGCTGACCGGGATGCAACACCTGATGCGGCGGCGGGTCGAACGTGACCGCGACCGCCGGCCCGCCGACCTGCGCCGCCAGCCGTCGCGCCGCCGCGACCAACTCCAGGTGGCCGCGGTGGACGCCGTCGAAGTTGCCGACGGTCACCGCGCCGCCGGTCAGGTCCGCCGGCGGGTGCTCGAACCAGTCGAGTGAAACGGTCGCCATGACGGCATCATACGCCCCTCCCGCCACTCTCGACAGGATATGTGTTCGCAATGCCACTATCTTGATGGTTGGCGATGTTTTTCGAAAGTCAAATGCGATTTTCGGGATTTTTCGGAAATGTGCGCGTGTGCCCCACCCGACCACCAACCTTGCGAAACGGAGAGCTGGGCGTCACAATCCCCTCCATCACCGTTTCGCTCGGACGCTCACTCTACTGAGGGCACGCCCGTGGGCAAAACCGCCGTCGCGACTTCCCCGGCCGACCGCGTGGCCGAACTCCGCAAACAGCTCGACCACCACAACTACCTCTACTACGTCGAAGCGGCGCCGGTCATCTCCGACAAGGAGTTCGACCTGCTGCTGAAGGAACTCGCCGATCTCGAAAAGAAGCACCCGGAACTGGCGTCGCCGGACAGCCCTACCCAACGAGTTGGCGGCGCGCCCATCCCCGGCTTCAAACAGATCACGCACAAAGTGCCGATGCTCAGCATCGACAACAGCTACGACGAAGCCGACCTTCGGAAGTTCGACGCGGACGTGCGGAAGGCGCTCGGGCCGAAAGCGGTGGTGGAGTATGTGACGGAATTGAAGATCGACGGCGTGTCGATGTCGATCACCTACGAGAACGGCAAGCTGGCGTTCGCGGCGACTCGCGGCAAGGGCGACGTGGGTGACGACGTGACCCACAACGTCAAGACGATCGCCGCCATTCCCCTCAAGCTGAAAACGGAGTCCCCGCCGGCCATTTTCGAGGCTCGCGGCGAGGTGTACATGACCCGCGCGGAGCTGGCGCGCATCAACGCCGAGCAGGCAAAGGTCGGGCTGCCGCCGTACAAGAACGCCCGCAACCTCACCGCCGGCACGCTCAAGCTCAAAGACCCGCGCGAGTGCGCCACGCGCAAGATGTCGATTTTCGCCTACGGCTCAGGCGCGATCGACGGTCTCAAGGTCGCCAAGCAGTCGGAAATGCTCGCCAAGCTCAAAGAATTCGGCTTCCCGGTCAACCAGCACGAGCGGCTGTGCGGCAGTATTGATGAGGTGATCGCTTACTGCCAAGAGTGGGACAAAAAACGCAAGGAACTGCCGTACGACACCGACGGCATCGTGGTGAAGGTCAACGACTGGGCGCAGCGGGAGCGGATCGGCTACACCGCGAAGTCCCCCAAGTGGGCGAAGGCCTACAAGTTCGAGGCCGAGCAGGGCGTGACCACGCTCGGCGCGGTGGTGTTCCACATCGGCAAGTTCGGCGAGCTGACGCCGGTGGCGACGTTCAACCCGCCGGTCGATCTGGCCGGCACCACGGTCACGCACGCGAGCATGCACAACGCGTCGTGGGTGGCCGAAAAGGACGTCCGCATCGGCGACACGGTGGTGGTCGAGAAGAAGGGCGAGATCATCCCGCAGGTCGTCGACGTGATGAAGGCCGACCGCAAAGGTACGGAGGTGGTCATCACGTGGCCGGACAACTGCCCGGAGTGCGCCGCGCCGGTGATCAAGAAGGAAACGGCCAACAGCTACAACTTCGTGTGCAGCAACCCCGAAGCCTGTGGCGGTGGCAAGTGGAAGCGGCTCGAAGGGTACGCTAAGAAGGAGCGGATGGAGATCGACGGCCTCGGCCGCGAGGTCGCCATCCAACTGGTCGAGTCCGGGCTGGTGCAATCTATCCCCGACCTGTACTCGCTCACCAAGGAGCAACTCCTGAAGCTCGAAGGCTTTAAGGACAAGAAGGCGCAGAAACTCCTCGACGGGATCGCCGCGAGCAAGGAGCGGGGGCTGGCCCGGCTGATCGCGGGGCTGGCGATCTTCCGCGTCGGCGACGAGATGGCCGACCGGCTCGCGCAGGAGTTCCCCGACATCGACCAGATCATCGCCGCGACGCCGGACGAACTGGCCCGCACCGAGGGCTGGGGGCCGGAGCGGGTGAAGTACCTGCGGGCCTTCCTCGACGGCGAGTACGGCCGCAAGCTGATCGAGGGTCTGCGCGCCGCCGGCGTGAAGATGACGCAAGAGAAGCGCGCCGCCCCGGTCGGCGGGCTGCCGCTGGCCGGCATGACGGTCGTGGTGACCGGCACGCTAACCAACTACGACCGCGTCGGCATCGAAAAGACCATCAAACAGTACGGCGGCAAGCCGAGCGGCAGCGTGTCCAAGAAGACGAGCTTCCTACTGCTGGGCGAGTTGCCCAAGCCGAGCAGCAAGCACGAAGACGCCAAGACGCTGGGGATCAAGATCGTGAGCGAGGACGAGTTCCGCAAGATGATCGGCGAGGGGTAAAGATAGAAGAGTTTGATCCGCAGATTAAACAGATAAACACAGATTTTTAAAGCAAATAGAAGCTGAGGCTGACTCGCTTTTATCTCTAAATCTGTGTTTATCTGCGTAATCTGCGGATCAAACTCTTCTAAGCCGATGCACGGTCGGGTTCGGTCACTCGTTGCCACGACCGCTTCATCAGCCCGACCATCCACCACCCGCTCAGCATGCCCAGCACGTACACCGCAACGACCAGCGCCGGCAGCGGGACGTCCATCCGGTACGTCCACGCGTTCAGCGAGGTCTCGCGGTTGTTCTCGTAAGCCAGGTAGCCGGTGCCGGCGATCAGCGCGATCAAAAACAGGCCGCTCAGGAACCGCATCATGATTGTCTCCCGTTGGAGGTCCGACGTCTCGACGTGAGAGGGTAATGCGAACCATGTGCCAGAAGTCGGTCGCGGCACCGCGGTTGCATACGGATTGAGAGCGATTCTGACCGAGGGCCACCCCATGCGCACGCTGCCGGACGACGACACCGCCCTGAGCATCGACTTTCACTCGCCGCCGGCGCAACCAGGTTCGATCGACCCGGCGGTGCTGCGGCGGGCCATGAAGTACGGCCAGAAGATGCGCGAGAAGCGCCCCGCCCGCTCGTTCCGCGACGCCGAGGCCGATCTGCGGACCGGCTGGGGGCTGCGCGGCGAATCGACCGAGTGGGAGTGGGTTCGCGCGGCCGTCCGCGTCGGGTACGAGCAGGACGCGCCCGAAGACGACGTGTGAACGCCCCTTCCGCGGGCCGGGAAAGTGCGTGCGGCGGCGGGACACGATCCCGGCCGCCGCTCGCTTTTTCGGCCTGTCTGACGGCCCACGCCGCGCCCACTGAGCAGACGCACAGCGGGCTGCGCGGGCGGTGCGAATCGGAAAGAGCGGCGGCTGTCGGGCGAAGGGTATAATGTCGCGGCATCCCGACCCTCGCACCGAAAGGCCGCCGTGTCACACTCGCTCACCCGCTCGCAGGCTGTGCTTCTGGGGTTGGTGGTGCTCGTCGCTCTCGTGCTCGGCGGCTACGGCGTCGCCCGCATCGCGGACAAGCAGGGACTCTGGGTGGACACGGTCGAGATTACGGCCGGGTTCCCGGAGGCGCACGACATCACCCCCGGCACGCCGGTCCGCGTTCGCGGCGTGGACGCCGGGCAGGTGGTCGCGGTCGAATACCCCGACCACGACGGCCCCGGCGCACAAGTGACGGTGCGGATGCGGCTTCAGGCGCGGTTCGCCAGCCGCATCTATGCCGACGCGAGCGCACAAATCCACGGGAGCGGCCTTCTCGGTTCGAAAGTGATCGCCATTCAGCCCGGTGACCCGCGGAAGGGCGCGCCGGCCGACGGCCGCGTTCGCGGGGTCAAGCCGTTCGACATGGACGAGGCCGTCGCCGAGGTCCGCGACCTCGCGAAGGAGGCGAAAGGCTCCGCGGCGGAAGTGAAGGCGCTCGCGAAGGACGCCCGCGAGACGGTCGCGTCGGCGAAGGGCGTCATCGACAGCGTTAACAACGGCAACGGGACGCTCTCGAAGCTGCTCCGCGACGACGACCTTTATCAAGACGCCCGGAGGCTGATCGCCCGCACGGACAAGACCGTCGGCGCGGTCGAGGGCGAGATGGCCAACCTCAAGGGGCTGGTGAGCGACGGCCGCGACACGCTGCGGTCGGTGAAGCAGGGCACCGACGCGCTGGGCAAGATGCCGCTCGTGCGGAGCTACGTCGAGGACGCGGCGGCGATTCTGGTGCGCCCGCACATGACGCGGGAGCGGTGGGTGTATCAGGCGGCCGACCTGTTCGAACCGGGCACCGCGGTCCTCACCCTCCCGGGGCAGATTCACCTCAACAACCTGTCGGGCGGGCTGAAGGCGAACCAGACGAGCGGCAGCGAGGTGGTGGCGGCCGCGTTCTTCGACGCCGAGGACAAGAGCCAGACGTCTGCGTCGGCGCTCGAATTGACGAAGAAGCAGGCGGAGGCGGTGGTGAATCACCTGCGGGGTGCCGGCGTCCATAAAATGGGTTGGGTGACGCGGCGTAAGATGACCCCGCTGGGCATGGGCACGGCGCTGTCGCCGGTGGCCGAGCCGCACCCGCTGCCGCCGACCCGCGTTGAAGTCGTCATGTTCACCCCGCGGTAGGTTGCCGGGCGTCCGCCCCGTGACTCTTGAGATTTCTCGCGTGACGCAACCTCCCATCGAAGTCCCGCCGCCGTCCGCCGCCGACCGCGGCCGCGTCACGCTGCTGTACCACTTCGCCCGCCTCCAGATGCCGGCGGTGCGGCTGACCGAACGTGACTTCCTCGAACACCTCACCCGCACGTTCGGCATCTTCGCCCCGAAGGCGCAAGGGCCGGTGTCGTGGCCGGCGTACCTCGAAGGGCTGTACGCGGTCGACTGGCTGGTGTGCGTCGGGTGCCTGGAAGGCCAGAACGGCGCGTGGGAGGCGCTGTTCAACGCCCGCACCGGGCGCAGCGACTGCCTGCTCGTGGACGCACTCCGCGCCCGCGCCGTGCGCCTCTACCCGCGTGACGAGGAACGCCAGGACACGGCCGTCACCGAGTTCTGGAGCAACTTGATCGCCCCGGAGTCGGCGGAGTCGCTGCCGGTGCTGGCCCGCTACGACGGTCAGCGGCCGCTCGCCCCGTGGCTCATCCGCGTGTTCCAGAACTGGCACCTGTCGAAGCTGCGGCAGAACAGCGGGGTGACCGCGCTGCCGGACGACGAGATCGCGCTGCCGATGGACGCGCCGAAGCTCGACGGCGCGGCCCGGTGGCACGACACGTTCGTGCTCGCGGCCCGCGACTGGCTCGGCACCCTCGACGACGACGAGCGGTTGCTGCTCGGCCTCCGCTGGCGGTACCGCTTGAGTCAGCGGGAGGCGGCGAAGCTGTTCGGGCTGAACGAGGGCACGCTCACCCGCCGCACCGACAAGCTCCGCGACCGCGCTTTAGAACAGATCGGTACGAAGCTGGTGGCCGACGGCTGGACCGGCGACGACCTGGAAGGGTTCGTGCTGACCGAACTCGGCTCGCTCCTGACCGACGACCCGCGGCTGGGCGCCGACCAGTTGGGCCGGCTGCTTGCCGCTAAGGGGAAGGCCTTGCCTGCCGGATAGTCATAAAGTCGTAAGGTCGAAAGTCGTAAAGTCGAAGACCTTCCGGCTGTTCTTCCTCGACTTTACGACTTTCGACCTTACGACTTTATGACCGAGAAAAAGAAGCGGCCGTTCTGGCGGAAGCGGGTGCGCCGCTCCACCGCCGGCGGCGAACACACGCCCGTTTTGCTGGCCGAGGTGCTCGCCGCGCTCGACCCGAGGCCCGGGCAGACGGTCGTCGATTGCACGCTCGGGTTTGCCGGTCACTCCGCCGAACTGCTCAAGCGGATTTCGCCCGACGGGCTGCTCATCGCCACCGACCTCGACGCCGGCAACCTCGAACCGGACGCCCCGCAGTGGTCCGGCCGCACCTCGGCCCGGGCGCGGCTCGAAGCGGTCGGCGGGCTGTTCTCGCTCCACCACTCCAACTTCGCCGGGCTGCCCGCGGTGCTCGCCGCCGAAGGCGTCACGCAGGTCGATGGGCTGTTGGCCGACCTGGGTATGTCGAGCATGCAGGTGGACGACCGCGACCGCGGGTTTTCGTTCATGCGCGACGGCCCGCTCGACATGCGGATGGACCGCACCCGCGGCCGCACCGCTGCCGACCTGCTCAACACGCTGCCGCTCGAAGAACTGGCCGCGTGCTTCCGCGACCTCGGCGACGAACCGCAGGCCGACGCCATCGCGGAGGCCGTCGTGCGCCAAAGAGAGGCGAAGCGGATCGAGCGGACGAAGGAGTTGCGCGAGCTGATCGACCGGGCGGCCCCGGTGCGCCTCGACCGCACGCCCGGCGCGCCCCCGGAGCGTAAGCAGTTGCTCGGGCCGGCGACGCGCGTCTTCCAGGCGCTGCGCATTCTTACCAACCGCGAACTCGCCAGCCTTCAGCAGTTGCTGCGCGTCATCCCGACGGTTCTGAAGCCGGGCGCGACGGCGGCGATCATCAGCTTCCACAGCGGCGAAGACCGGCTGGTGAAGGCCGCGTTCCGCGACGGACTGCGGGCCGGGGTGTACGAGGCGGCGAGCGACGACCCGGCCCGACCGACGCTGGAGGAGCGGACCGTGAACCCGCGGTCGCGGTCGGCGAAACTGCGCTGGGCCAAGCGAAAAGTGTGAGTGTGAGTGCGAGTGTGAAGAAAGGCGTGTGAAGGTAGAAGGCCAATCGCACCCGGCATTCTGACTTCACTTCTTCACTGGCCTTTGCCTTCGTCACTCACACCCACACTCACACTCGCACTACTTCGCGGCGTACAGGCTGCCGACGAAGTCCCAGTTGATTACGGCGAACCACGCGTTGACGTAGTCGGCCCGCTTGTTCTGGTACCGCAGGTAGTAGGCGTGCTCCCACACGTCGCAGCCGAGCAGCACGGTGTGGCCTTCCATCACCGGGTTGTCCTGGTTGGCCGTCTTGATCACCGCCAGCGGCTTCTCCTTGCCCTTCACCAGCCACGCCCACCCGCTGCCGAACTGGCCCAGCGCGGCCGCCGCGAACTCCTTCTTGAACCCGTCCAGGCTGCCGAAGCTGTCGTCGATGGCCTTCGCCAGTTCCTTGCCCGGGGCGCCCGCCTTCGGCGCCATCATCTGCCAGAACCACGAGTGGTTCAGGTGCCCGCCGGCGTTGTTGCGGACCGGCGTCTGAAGCTCCATCGGCAGCTTCTTGTAGTCGCGGACCACCTCGACCAGCGGCTTGGCCAGCCAGTCCGGGTTCTTGGCCAGCGCCTTGTTCAGGTTGTCCACCATCGCCTGGTGGTGCTTGGTGTGGTGCAGTTCCATCGTCTTGGCGTCGATGGCCGCCTCCAGCGCGTCGTAGGCGTACGGCAGCTTCGGCAGCGTGAACATCTTGTCCTGGGCGCGGGCCAGCGACGGCACGGCCAGCGCGGCGGCACCGGTGGCGGCGGAGCGGAGCAGTTCGCGGCGGTTCAGCATGGGTGTAGCTCGTCGGGTTGTAGGGGTTGCGCGGGCTGACGCGCACCGACATGCTAGCGGCGCGGGAGGCGTCACGCCACAGGCTCGCCGAGAATCGCGTTCCAGTGGCCCGGGAGCGGCGCTTCGACGGTCAGTTCCTGCTTCGTGAACGGGTGCGTGAGCGTCAGCCGGCGGGCGTGAAGGGCGATCACGCGGTCCCGCGGTTGCTCGGCCGCCGGGCCGAACGCCCGCGTGCTGCCGTACTGCGCGTCGCCCAGCACCGGGTGCCCGCGCCACGCCAGTTGGACGCGGAGTTGGTGCATGCGCCCGGTGAGCGGCGCGAGTTCGACCAGCGTGCAGTCGGGCATCGATCGTAGGACGCGGTATTCGAGGGTGGCGAGTTTCGCGCCCGGCTCGCCCTCCGCGGCGCGCTCGGTGCGCGACTCCTCGGCCAGCTTCCGCATCCAGTCGTCCCACACGCCGGTTTCGGGCGTGACGGTGCCTTCGACCAGCGCCCAGTACACCTTTCTGACGTGCCGTTCGGAGAACTGCGCGTGGACGCGCTGCGCCGCTTTGGTGTTTCGCGCGAAACAGACGACGCCGCTCACCGGGCGGTCGAGCCGATGCGGGATGCCGAGGTACACCCCGGCCGGCTTGGCGTACTTCTCCTTGATATACGCCTTCGCCATCGCTTCCAGGCTGGGCACGCCCGGCGGCCCCTGCGTGAGTAGCGGCGCGGGCTTGTTGGCGATGAGCAGGTGGTGGTCTTCGTACAGGCAGTTCAGAGTGGGCAGTGGGCAGTGGGCAGTGGGCAGTTCGGAGTGGGCGGCCAAAGGCGTGGCATCAGCCGCCTGCTCGTTCGGATCGCGCGGTTTGTCTTCGTCGCTCACTGTCTTCTCTTTTCTGCCCACTGCCCACTCCGAACTGTCTACTACCCGCGGATGGGAGTGGGCACGAACCGCGCCGGCGGCCCGGCCGCGTTCCCCAACTTCTTCTTGATTTCCTCGACCGCGGCCTTCAACTGCCGGTCCTCCCACGGCTTCGACAGGTCCAGCGGCTTGCCGTCGATGGTCAGCGGCTTGCCGTCGATGCCCTTCGGGTCCGGGGCCTTCGGGGGGTTCGGCCCGACTACCTCCGGCTTGCCCGCGACCCAGTTCGCCTTGACCGCCTCCACGTCCAGCCGCGCCCGCTCTTCCTTTGTAATGGCGACGGTCACGTCCGGCGTCACGCCCCACTCGTCCGAGCCGTCCTTCTCGGCCAGCTTGCGGTCCATGTTCTTGCCGCTCGGCCGCCAGTAGGTTTCGGTCGTCAGCTTGACCGCGGCGCGGTCCTCGCCGGCCGCGAGCCGCAGCAGCTTCTGGACGCTGCCTTTGCCGTAGCTCCGCTGACCGACGACGGTCGCGCGGCCGTTGTCCTGCAGCGCCGACGACACGATTTCGCTGGCGCTGGCGCTGCCGTCGTTGACCAGCACGACGACCGGCCGCTGCGCCGCGGGACCGAACACTTCGATGCCCTTCTTGGCCTTGAAGTCGCGCGTCCGCTCGGCGTCCCGGCCGCGGGTGGCGACGATCGCCGCCCCCTCCGGCAGGAACATGTTGGACACCTCGATCGCCTGCGTCAGCAGCCCGCCGGGGTTCTCGCGGAGGTCGATGATCAACCCCTTCCCGCCTTCCTTCTCGATCTCCTCGACCGCCGCTTTCAGTTCTTTCGCCGTCAGTTCGTTGAACGCGGTGACGTGGACGTAGCCGATGCCGGCCTGTTTGTCGGCGAACCACTCCCAGCGGTTCGGGTCGTCGGTCCGGCGGCGGACGCCGCTCACCGGGTGCTGCGGGATGCGGCCGCGGGTCAGTTCCACGTCCTGGTCGGTCGGGGTGCGGCCCGCGCGGCGGATGGTGAGCGTCACCTTGGTGCCCGGCTCGCCGGTGATGAGTTTGCGGGCGTCCGGCACGTTCATTCCCTCGGTCGATTTGTCGCCGACGCGGACGATGATGTCGTCGGCGATGATGCCGGCGTCGTAGGCCGGGGTGCCGGGCATCGGGTGGTCGATTTTCAGCAGCTTGGTGGCCGGGTCCGGGGTGAACGACAGCGCGATGCCGACCCCGCCGAAGCTCCCCTCGCTGTCCGACTCGAACTGCTTGAGCTGCTTGGCGTTGAGGTACTCGGAGTGCGGGTCGAGCCGGCGCAGCCCGCCGTTGATCATGTCCTCGGTGAACTGCTCCCACTCCTCGTCGGTCAGCTTGCGGTAGAAGTGGGCGTCCACCTCGGCCATGACGTCCACGACCTGCCGGACGCGGCGGTAGTCCTTGTCCGGCGCGGGGGCGCTGTAGCTGATCGCCAGCCCGACGGCGACGATCGCGGGCACGACGAGAAGCCAGACGACGTTCCGAAGCGGCATATTCGCTCCTGCGGAGCGAGTGTGGGTGTGAGTGCGAGTATGAGGAAGGCAAAAGCAGTGAAGAAGTGGAAGCACGGGAAACCGGCAGCACGAAACTCCGGCTACCGGCCTCCATTTCTTCACACCGCCTTTGGTCTTCTGCCTTCTCTCACACTCGCACTCACACCCACACTCTGAATTTACGGATTATACCCGCCGTTTCCGTTCTGCGGGAGCCGACATCCGGCGCCGCGGCGGCGTTGTAAAGTTTACCTCAAGCCGGTTTGCCCGCCCATCTTGCGCCGGCTATCCTCGCGCTAGCGGCTTCACAAAGCCCCCATTTTGAGGCTCGCGCCCGCAGGACACCGGCCATGTACAGCATCGTGATGCTCACCGCTCTCTCGGCCGCGCCGGACGCGCCGCAATTCAACGGCTACTTCCGCGACCTGTTCGGCGGCGGCAACGGGTGCTGCGGCGGGGCGCGGTACAGCGGCGGCTGTAGCGGGTCGATGGCGTACTCGAACTCGTGCAGCGGGTGCTGCGGCGGCGGGAGTGTGTTCGGGCTGGGCCTGGGCGACCGCGTCCGCCGGTTCTTCGAGCGCGACCCGATCGGCTACGGGTGCTGCGGCGGCCGCTCCTACGGCTGCTCCGGCTCGAGCCTGTCGTGCAGCGGGTACTCGTGCTTCGGGTGCGGGGCGATGTCGTACACGCCGATGTCGGGGGCCGGGCTGTCGTGCAGCGGCGGCACCTACGCGGTCCCGCAGCCGGGGTTCGACGCGTTCCCGCCGATGCCGAACGTCCGCCCCGGCCCGGGCGCGCCGAACATCCCCTACGCGATCCCCGACAGCGCCCCGGGCACCGGGTTCCGCGTCGCCCCCCAACCCGGCGCCGCGCTCGCCTCGACCGGGCCGACCGCCCGTGCGACGGTAATCGTCCGCCTCCCGGCCGACGCCCGGTTGACGGCCGACGCCCGCGCGCTCAACCTGACCGGCGCGGAGCGGAAGTTCGTGTCCCCTGACCTGCCGGCGGATCAGGAGTTCGTGTACAAGTTTACGGCCGAGTACGAGCGGGACGGCGAAATCGTCGCGGTGACGAAGAAGGTCGCGGTGCGGGCCGGGATCACGACCTCGGTCGCGTTCGCGGACCTCGCCGCGGCGAGATCGAGCGACGCCCCGGGCGCGACCACCTCGACCGCCCCGGCGAAGGGCGCGGTTCCGACCTCCGACCCGGCGAAGGCGGCCCCGCCCGCGCCGAAGCCGCCGACCGACGTGCCGCCGAACCCGACGGCCGGCGACCGGGCGACGATCACCGTGAAGGTGCCGGCCGACGCGACGCTGTACGTGGACGACCGCAAAAGCCCGTCGCGCGAGCCGGTGCGGTCGTTCGCCACCCCGCCGCTGCCCGCCGGCCGCGAGTTCGCCTACGTCATCAAGGCCGAGGTGATCCGCAACGGGCAGCCGGAGACGCTCACCCAGAAGGTGCCGTTCCGCGCCGGCGAGCGGGTCACGGTGGACTTCACCTCGCTGGGCAAGTGAGCGGCAGCATCGGTTCGTCGCCCGTTCGTCACGCGGCTGAAGCCCTGTGACGACGGGCATACTGTGCTAGTCACCTTCATCATTTCTTCTTTTGACGATTGCCTGCTCGGCTGTAAACCGTAGAAGTGCGGTCACCCTCTCGACCGCACCCCTCGGTGATTTTTTATGAGCGAGCCGATTCCCCCCGCTCCGGCCCCCGCCGCGAGTTCCGCTGCGCCCGCCCCGGCGAGCGGGAACACGTGGAAGTACACGATCGGGGCGATTATGTTGCTCGTGGCCGCCGCCGGCGGGTACTACTTCTACGAGCGCTCGCAGAACCCCGAACCGCCGCCGGTCGATGAGCTGAAGGGGCTGAAAGAGTACCTCACCCGGCTCTCGTCCAATCAGAAACTCGCAGGCGACTACGCCGACGCCGAGCCGAAAGACCTCGTCGCCGACGCGCCGAAGGACCCGGCCAAGTTCGCCAAAATCGGGGACGAACTGACCTTCACCGTGGTCGGGACCGAGGACCCGGAGAAGGCGACGGCCGAGTGGAAGGACTTCATGACGGCGCTGGAGAACGCGACCGGCAAGAAGAAGAAGGTGAAGTATTTGGACGACGTCCGCACCATCGACGACCAGTTGGCGGCGGTGCGGGAGGGGCGATTGCACGTGACCGCGTTCAACACCGGGGCCGTGCCGACGGCCGTTAACACCGCCGGGTTCGTGCCGCTGTTCTGCCCCGCCGACGCTCAGGGCAAGTACGCCTACGAGATGGAAATTCTCGTCCGCGCCGACGCCCCGTACCAGTCGCCCAAGGATCTCAAGGGTAAGTCGGTCGGGTTCGTCGCCCTGTCCTCGAACTCCGGGGCGAAGGCCCCGCTCTACGTGCTGAAGGAGGAGTTCGGGATGTCGCCGGCCCGCGACTACAAGTTCGTCATCACCGGCGAGCACGTCCGGTCGGTGAAGGAGCTGGTCGCCGGCAAGCACGACGCGGTGTGCGTGGCCAACGACCTGCTCCGGCGGGCCGAGGCGGCGGGCGAGGTGGACAAGGGCAAGTACAAGACGATCTACACGTCCAAGCCGTTCCCGCCGCTGTGCTTCGGGGTGCCGCACAACCTGCCGCCGGAGGTCCGCAAGGAGGTGGAGGCGGCGTTCGCCGGGTTCGCGTTCGACGGCACCAGCGTCGGCAAGCGGTACGGCCCGCAGGGCAAGACCAAGTTCGCCGCTGTGAACTACGAAAAGGACTGGGAGTTCGTCCGCAAGATCGACGAGACGCTCACCCGGCTGTTCGACCGGGAGTAGTCGCGGCGGGTTGCTGAGCCGTCGGGCGCCCGGTGCGGCGTCCGGCCCCCGGCGGGGAAACGTGGGCGAGTCGGGCGGAATTCCGCCCTGTCACACTTTCATCCAGGGGTTTTATTATGCGTTCCGCGTTCCGGAAGCGTGGGTTCACGCTCATCGAACTGTTGGTGGTGATCGCGATCATCGCCATCCTGATCGGGTTGCTCCTGCCGGCCGTCCAGAAGGTCCGCGAGGCGGCCGCCCGGATGTCCTGCTCCAACAACCTCAAGCAGTTGGGGCTGGCCTGCCACAACTACGAGGGCAACTTCGGCAAGTTCCCGCCCGGCTACACCCAGGATCGCATCCCGGCCCCCAGCGGCGCGTTCCAGGGGCACTCGGTGTTCTACTTCCTGCTGCCGTACATCGAACAGGACAACATCTTCAAGGGGATGGACGCGGCGGTGCCGCTGAACAACCGGACGAACGTCGCCGGGCAGCGGGCGGCGACCGCGGTCAAGACGTTCGTGTGCCCCAGCGACCAGTTCCCGGAGGGCAACCCGCACGTGTTCAACGCCAGCGAGTCGTACGGGGTGACCAGCTACCGGGCCAACGGCGGCAGCCGGCCGCTCTTCGCCACCTCCTCGACCAACGACGGCGTGTTCATGGCCACCGGCAGCGCCGCCCGCAAGGCGGCCAGCGCCCCCAACGGCGTCGAGGTGCGGCTGGCCGACATCACCGACGGCACCAGCAACACGCTGCTGTTCGGCGAGTCGTCGCACGTGGACCCGAACTTCAACACGTTCACCGTCGCCGGGTGGAACAGCGGCAGCACCATCAGCACGTGGAGCCGGTGGTACCCGGCCGGCGGCGACAGCGGCCTGGGCAACATCATGTGCGGGGCGTTCGCGCCGATCAACTACCGCACCCCGTGGAAGTACGGCGAGGCCGGCGCGCCGACCAGCCAGAGCGCGTGGTTCGTGTTCCAGGACCAGCGGCTCAACTCGATCGGCAGCCAGCACAGCGGCGGGGCCAACGTCACGTTCGCCGACGGCAGCGTCCGGTTCCTGACCAACTCGTTGCCGCAATCGACGCTGGCACTGTACTGCATGCGGTCCGACGGTCAGGTGATCCCGGAGTAACCCCACCCACCCCAACCCGGCCCCGCCTCGTCCCGGCGGGGCCGCCTTTCGGAGAGCCGCATGTTCCGCGCGTTCGCGCCCCGGACCGTCGCCGCGACCGGGTTGGCCCTCGTCGCCGTCGTGCTCGGCGGGTGCAGCAGTGAGGTGAAGGTGGTGCCCGCCGAGGGGGTGCTGAAGATCGGCGGCAAGCCGGCGCCCAACGTCTCCGTCCAGTTCCTGCCGGACGTGACGAAGGGTGCCGCCGGGCCGACCTCGTACGCCATGACCGACGCCGAGGGCAGGTTCAAGCTGAAGACCCAGGACGGCCGGGACGGGGCGGTGCCCGGCCCGCACACCGTCATCCTCGCGGACCTCGACGAGGAGCGCCCGCCGCAGGGCGTGCCGCTCAAGAAGCAGCCGCGGCTGAGTTCCCGGTACACGACCGCCAGCGGCGGGCTGAAGGCCGAAGTGCCGGCCGGCGGCGGTTCGGTCGCGCTCGAAGTGCCCTGACGCCGCGACCCGGACGAGTGATCGGCGGTGGTGCCGCCAACGAACGAGCCGCGCCCACCTGGGCGCGGCTCGTTCGTTGGCGGGGGTTATTTCGCGGACGGCGTGTGCGGGCCGGGCAGCACCGCGCCGCCCCCCGGCCCGGTCGCGTCGAGGCCCAGCGCGGCCTGGTAGTTCGCGACCGCCTGGTAGTACCCGCCCAGCAGCGCCAGCACCTTCGCCCGCGCCTCGGCCGCCGCGATCTCCTGAAGGTTCAAGTCGATCAGGCTCGTCTGCCGCGCCCGAAACGCCTCGGTGTCGAGTTCGAGCACCCGCTGCGCCTGCCGCAACTCCTCCCGCGCCTTGCCCACCCGCAGGTACGCCTGCCGCAACTCGCTCACCGCGTCCTGCACCTGCGCGGTCACGTCGTCGCGGGCGTACCGCTCGCGGGCCAGCAGTTGCGCCAACTGCGCGCGGGCGGTCGCGGTCAGCCCGCGGGCGGTGCGGAACGGCAGCGGCACCTCCAGCGTCGCCCCGACTTCGGCCGTCGTGCGGTCGGTGTCGAACGGCCCGGTCCCGGTGAACGTCTTTTTAGAGAACCCCACGTCCTGCGCCGCCTGCGCGTACACGTTCAGCAGCGGCTGGAGCTGGTTGGTGGCCAACTGAAGCTCGACCGCCCGCCGCTCCTTCTCCAGTTGGAACTGCACCAACTCCGGCCGCCGGGCGAGCGCCTGCGCGACGTCGTCGGCGAGCCGCGCCGGGTCGGGCGCGGCCGGCTCGAGGTCGGGGAAGTTCGGCAGCAGCCACTCCGGCTTCGGCACCACCGGGTCGCCGGCCGAGTCGCGCAGGTAGAGCGACAGCCGCACCGCCGCCTGCTGGAGGGCTCGCTCGCTGGCGAGCAGCGTCTCCTCGCGGGCCGCGGCGAGCCGGCGGTTGAGCGTCGGCACCGACTCGGCGATCAGCTTCGCCTCGAAGCTCTCGTTGAGCAGCGCCTGCCGCTTCTGGGCCAGCGCGAGCAGGTCCTGGGCGACGCGGTACTGCGCCCCGGCCGTCTGCCACGCCCAGTACGCCTGCGCGGCGGCGCGGAACGCGTCGAGCCGGGCGCGGCGGACGGTCGGGTCGGCGGCCCGCTCGGCGATCTGCGCGGCCCGCAGCCGGGCGCGCCGCGGGTCGATGTCGCGGTTCTGCAGCAGTGGCACGTTCACCCCGGCGCGGAACTCGCCGCCCTCGGCCGTCTTCCGCTCGCCGTAGTAGATGGGGAAGTTGCCCAGCCCCTGCCGCCACCCGGCGAAGGTGGTCACGCCGCCGAACGGGGTGGCCTGCTGCACGCCGGCGTCGAGCCGGGTGCTGGAGAAGGTGCCCGCCTGATCGACCCCGCTGGCGCGGGCGGTCGGGTCGAACTGCCCCTCGGCCGTCAGCCGCTGCCCGGCGGCGATGAGCCGCTCCTGCTCGATCGCGTACAGCAGCGGGAACGCTGCGTCGGTGCTCCGGAGTACCTCGGTCAGTTGGAGCGGCGCCCCGGGCGCGCTTGGGCCGGCAGTCGGCTCGGGCGGCGCGGGGAGCGGGGCCGGCGACGGCGGCTCGGGCAGTTGCGGCGCGGCCTGCGGCGCGCGGATGTACGCCCCCTCGGGCAGCGGCGACTTCGTCGCGCACCCGGCCGCGCACAGCACCAGGAGCCAGGCCGTCCGTGGCCGCATCGGGTTCCCCCAATCCCTTTCGAAGCCGCTCGCGGCTCACTTCGCCACCGGGCCGAGCGGCTGGCGGGGCGGCTTGTCCTTCACCTCGCGCACGGGCGGGAAGCCGTTGAGCAGCCGCCACACCTCGTACCCTAGCCGCACTTCCTTCAGCACGATCCACCCCTGCGCGCGCACCCCCTGGCGCAGGAACTGCTCGTCCGGCCACGCCGCCCCCGGGGCCGGCTCGACCAGCACGCGGAAGTGTCCCTGCCCGTCGGAGGTCGGGTCTACCAGGTAGACGCGGCCCTCGAACGTGCCGGCGGCCGCCTCCGGGTAGGCGGCGAACTGCACCGCCGCCCACCCCTCGAACTGGAGCAGCACGCGGTCGCCGGCGCGGACCAGCGGGAGGTCGTTTCCGTCGATCGTGAGTTCGGCGACGATACCGGGGTGGGTGTCGCCGGTCAAGGCGGGCGTCACCGCTTTGATGTCCGGCACCAGCACCGCCAACCGCTCGCCCGGTCGGACCAACTGTCCGCCGGCCTCAGCGTTCGCCAGGACGCGGAAAATCACCCCGTCCACCGCGGCGTGGATCTGCTGGTTCGACTGCCGCTCGACCTGCGTGCGGATCGTGTTGTACTGCTGCCGCACCGACGCCTGCTCGCTCTGCGCGCCCTTGACCGCCGCCTCCTCGGTCTGGATGAGGCCGTTGGTCCGCTTGTCGGTCGCCTCGCGCTGGGCCTTGGTCCCGTCGCGCGCCTTCTCGGTCAGCTTGAGCCGCGCCGCGACCAGCGCCACCTGCCGCTTCGCCACCCGCATCCGCCGCTCGGCCTCCTCGACCGCGTCCCCGGACACCACCTCCCCCTTCTGGCTCTTAAACAGCCCGCTCAGCCGCTTGTACGATTGCTCCTCCCGCTCCAGGTTGACCTCCGCCTGGTCGAACTCCCCCCGGACGACCAGGATTTGCTGCTCGGCCTGATCGACGCGGGCGTCGGCCTCGGCCAGCAGCACCTCCCGCTCGTCCTTGACGAACTCCAGCCGCTGCTGGTGGTCGGCGACGCGGCCGTCGGCCAGCGCGAGACGCTGAAGGGCGAGTGTCTCCTGCTCGCGGAGCCGCTCCAGGATCATCGGGTCGTTGTCCACCAGCTCCACGAGCAACTGCCCCGCCTTGACGCGGTCGCCCTCGACCACGTGCCACTTCTTGACCCGGCCCTCGATGGGCGAGATGACGAACTGCGGCCGCTGGACCGGGTTGAACGCGATCGCCCGGCCGGTGCCGTGGACGGTCTGCGTCCACGGGCTGACGGCCAGCGCCGGCACCGCCAGCAGCAGCAGCGCCAGCACGACGAGCGCCAGCAACCGCACCGCACGGGGGGTGCGGGCCAGCTTCAGCGCCGACAGCGGGGCGTGCGGGTCAGTGTGTCCCATGGCGGTTCTCCCCGTCCGGCCGATTCAGGTGAACGACGCGGTCGCACAGCCGGGCGACCTCGTCGGAGTGGGTGACCACGATCAGCGTCCAGTTGGCGTCCGGGCCGAGGACCGCCGGCAGCACCGTTTCGCGGATGTCCGCGTCCATGTGGTCGAGCGCCTCGTCCAGGATCAGCAGCCGCGGCCGGCCGACGATGGCGCGGGCCACCATCAGCCGGTTGGCCTGCCCGAGCGACAGCGGCACGCCGCCGCCCCACAGCATGGTGTCCAGCCCGCCGGGCAGGGCCAGCACGGTGTCCAGCAGCCCCACCCGCCGCAGCGCGTCGCGGGCGTCGGCGTGGGTGACGCCGGCCCGGCCGACGCGGACGTTGTCCAGCACCGTCCCCTCGATCACCTCCACCCCCTTGACCAGCGCCACCTGCTCCCGCAGCGCCTCCAGCCGCATGGTGCGGACGTCGGCCCCGTCCAGCTCGACCCACCCGCGGTCCGGGGTGCGGAGGGCGAACAGCAGCTCGGCCAGGGTGCTCTTGCCGGCCCCGTTCGGGCCGACCAGGGCCACCCGCTCGCCGGCGGCCACCTCCAGCGCCAGCCCGCTCAGCGCCGGCCGCCGCTGCCCGTCGTAGCTGAACGTCACGTCGCGGACGGCGACCGTCGCCGCCGGGCCGCGGCCGCGGTGCCGCTCCGCCCCGTCCGGCTCCAGCGGCAGGTCGAGCAGGTGCCCGAGCTTGTCCACCGCGGCCAGCAGGTCGTAGTACGCCTCCAACTGCTTGCCCAGCTTGGTGAACGTGGCGACGACCAGGGTGACGACGATCTCGGCGGCCACCAGCTCGCCCAGGGTCAGCTCGCCCCGGGTCACCAGCACCCCGCCGATCGCCAGCAGGGCGACGTTGGCGACCACCTGGAGGGCCAGCGCGAACCCGATCTGCCGCATGAGCACGCGGAAGTGGGCGGCCCGGTGTTCGAGGTACTCGCGGGTGAGGGCGTCGGTCCGCTCGGCCGCCAGCCCCGGCCCGCCGGCCGTCTTGAACGCGACCGGGTGCCGGGCCACCTCCTCCATCCACCCGGCCACCTTGTACTTGGCGATCGACTCCCGCACCGCCGACCGCACCGCCCCGCGGCCGAGCACGGTGAACAGCAGCGCGAGCGAGCCGATCAGGATCAGGTCGAACCCGAGCAGGTAGGCGTGGTAGAACCCGAGCAGCAGGAAGCCGATGAGGATCTGCAGGGCCAGGGTGACCCCGTCGAGCATGAGCGTGGCCGACGCCTTCTGCACGGTCAGCACGTCGAAGAACCGGTTGACCAGTTCCGGCCCGTTCTGGCGGTCGAACGCCCGCAGATCGACCCGCGGCAGCCGGTACGCGAGGTCGGCGGCCACCCGCACGAACACCCGCCGCTGGATGAACTCCACGATCACCGCCTGGAGCAGCATCAGCCCGGCGGCCAGCGACAGCGCGACGAACAGCGCGACGCACAGCACGACCAGTTGCTGGACCAGGGTGCCCAGCGCGACGGTGTTGACCACGGCCATCGCGACGACCGGGGTGGCGAGGGTGAGCGCGCCGACGCACACCGCGAACAGCAGGACGAGCCACAGGTCGCCGGCCTCCGGGCGGAGCAGCCCGAGCAGCCGGCGAAACGGCGGCGGGTGGTGCGCGTGGCCGGCGTGCGCGTGGTCGGTGTGCGGGTGCTCGGCGTGTGGCGGGGCGGCGTGGGCGGCGGCCGGGTCGAGGGTCGCGGTCGGTTCGCTCATGCGGTCCTCGGGACGTATGGGCGCGGGCAGACGGTAATTCGTCCGACGCGGGCGATTCTTTCGCGGTCGCGGTCGCGGTATTCTAAACCGCACGGCCGAAACGGTCCGGCACGTGGCAATCCACAGGGGGCCGCTCAATGTTGGTACTGACCGTGGGGCGGAAGGCGCGGCTCGAATCGCTCGCGTTCGCCCCGGACGGCCGCGGGCTGGTCGCGACCGGCGACACCGGGGCATACCTGTGGACCGATTTCGCCGCCAGTCCGCGCGGCGTGCCGCTGCCGGAGACGCTCAACAGCGGGCGCGCCCGGTTCAGCTATGACGGCCGCTGGCTGTTCGTCACCTTTTCCGACCGGCTCATCCGGTTTGACCCGGCCACCCGCATCGGCCACGAGAGCCGGTTGTGGGGTGGGTACTACACCTGGGCCGAGCCGTCCCCGGTCGCGCCGCTGGCGCTGGTGTCGCAGCACGTGTTCGCGTCTGGGGACAACCGCGTCGCCAAGTGTCACGTCGGGCTGTGGCGGGTTGACGACCTCGGCCCGAACGCGCTGGTGTGGGAGCGCGAGTTCCCGCTCACCTTCACACACGGCCCGCAGTTCCTGCCCGGCGGCGACCGGTTCGCCCGCGTCGAAGGCCGGTGGACGGCCGAGTCCGGGCGGCACGAGAGCCGGGTGACGACCTTCGACACCGCCACCGGCGACCCGGTCGCGCGGTCGGAGCCGGTCTTCGAGGGCGGGTACGACTCGTTCCTGTCGCCCGACGGCCGGTTGGTCGCGATGCGCGGCACCAACGTCATCGAAGTGTGGTCGCTCACCGGCCCGGCCGGCTGGGCGCGCGCCCGCAACGACAGCCGAAAGTACTTCACCGCCGCCGCGTTCCACCCGTCCGGCAAGTATCTCGGCGTCGCCAGCAACGACAAGACGGTCAAACTGTTCGACACGACGACCTGGGAAGTGGCCCGCGTCTTCACCTGGGACATCGGCCGGACGCGGTCAATCGCGTTCTCTCCGGACGGCACCCTCGCGGCCGCCGGCAGTGACAGCGGTAAGGTGGTGGTGTGGGACGTGGACGGGTGACGTCCGCCGCGGCGGCGCGTTCATATCATGACGCGGTGACCCACACCTCTCGCCCCGACCTCTCTCGATGCTGATCTGGAAGGCGCACGCGCGGATGATCGACGGGCTGACGTTCAGCCCGGACGGCGGCGCCCTCGCGCTGACCGGCCACTACCTGGCCTGCCGCGTCATCGACGCGACGACCGGCGAGCGGCGGTGGACGGTGTCGTCCGGGTGTACGTTCGGGCTGTCGGTCGCGTTCGCCGGCGACGCGGTGGTGTGCCGCAACCGCGGCCTCGCGGTGTACGACGCCGGAACCGGGGCCGAGCGGCTCAGGCTCGACCACTGGTGCCAGTCGTTCGGACTGCTGCCCGACGGGACGACCGCGGTCGTCGCCGACGCCGGCACGACCCTCGTCCGTCGTTATGACCTGACGAACGGTAAGGAAATCGGGGAGACGGCGCTAGACGACCTCGGCGCGATCAACCGCGTTGCCGCGTCGCCGGACGGCCGGTTCGTCGCGCTGGTCGGGTGCAAGCAGTTCGCCCTTTTGGCCGCGGACGGTCGCGTGGTCGCGTACGCCCGTGAGCGGGCGCTGTCGAACGGCGCGTTCGCCCTCGCGTTCGCCCCGGACGGCCGCTCGCTCGTGTTCTCCGCCGGCCGCAACCTGTTCGTGTGGTGCGCGGAGACCGCCCGCGAGACGAACCGCGTCCGGCTCGACGCGAAGTACTTCATGGACGCCGCGTTCACGCCCGACGGCCGCCGGGTTCTCACCGCCAGCAAGGAGGGGGCGGTTCGGGTCTGGGATACGGCGACGTGGGCGTGCGAGCGGGCGTTCGCGTGGGACGTCGGCCCGCTGCGCGCGGTCGCGGTGTCGCCCGACGGCCACCGGGCCGCCGCCGCCGGCGACTCGGGGCGGGTGGTGGTGTGGGACCTGGACGGCTGAGCGAGAAAGTTACACAAATCCGCGCGTTCGGCACGCCTTTTCTCTTGAAGTCGAGCCGACCGGCGTGCGAAACTGAACTCATCGATCATTCACGTTCACGATCTTCCGTTTCGGACATTCATGGTCGGCTCCGTTCACTCACAGTCCCATTCCGGACCTCACCCTCGGCCCCAACGCCCGTTACCCTGACTCTGCCCAACCCCCGGTTCCACGCAAGGAGCGTCCCATCATGGCCAAAGCCCGTGGCGACTTCGCGGACATTCTGCTCAAGAAGAAGATGATCGGCCCCGACCAACTGGCCGACGCCGAGAACTACGCCTCCAGCACCGGCCTGAAGCTGCAGGACGCCATCGTCAAGAAGGACTACCTCTCGGCCAACGAGGTGATGAGCACCATCGCCGAGTTCTACAACATGAAGTTTGTAGACCTCAGCACGGTCAACATTCCGAAGTCCGTCATCGAAATGGTGCCGGAGTCGGTCGCCCGCGAGAACGTCGTCATCCCGCTCCAGGTCGAGGACAACACCCTCGAACTGATCACTGCCGACCCGACCAACTACGAGACGGTTCAGAAGCTCCAGTTCATTCTGAACAAAGAAATCCGCCCGGTGCTCGCGATCCAGGAGCAGATCCAGGACGCGATCAACCGGAACTACGGCCAGAGCGAAACGGAATCGGTGGACTCGATGCTCGTCGAGTTCACCGACACCGCCATCGAGTTCACGCAGACCGAGAACGTGGCGTCGATGGCCAACGCCGACGACTCCGACGCCCCAATCGTTCGGCTCGTCAACCTCATCATCCAGGAGGCGATCAACCTTCGCGCCTCCGACATCCACATCGAACCGTTCGCCGACCGCATCCGCGTCCGCTACCGCATCGACGGCGTGCTGGTCGAGCGCGACGCCCCGCAGCGGCGGTTGCTGGCTCCGTTGCTCTCGCGTCTGAAGATCATGGGTCAGATCGACATCAGTGAGAAGCGCCGCCCGCAGGACGGCCGGATCAAGATGACGGTTCAGGGCAAACACTTCGACCTGCGCGTGAGTATGCTCCCGTCGGTTCACGGTCAGTCGGCCGTCATGCGAATTCTAGACCGGGGGAACATCCAGGTCAGCATTAAAGACCTCGGCTTCGCGGACGACGACTACATCAAGTTCCAGCAGATTATCAAGCGTCCGAACGGCATTTTCCTGGTGACCGGGCCGACCGGGTCCGGGAAGACGACGACGCTGTACTCGGCGCTCAACGAACTGAACCGGCCGGACCGCAAGATTATCACGGCCGAAGACCCGGTCGAGTACTACCTGCCGGGCATCAATCAGGTCGAGGTGAAGCACGGGATCGGGCTCGATTTCGCCCGCATCATCCGGGCGATGCTCCGACAAGCGCCTAACATTATCCTCGTCGGCGAAATCCGCGACAAGGAGACGGCAGAAATCGCAGTCCAGGCTTCCTTGACCGGACACTTGGTTTTTTCGACACTACACACGAACGATGCGCCTAGCGCCATCACTCGCCTCGGCGACATCGGCGTACCCCCGTTCCTCATCGCCAGCTCGGTCATCGCGATCATGGCGCAGCGGTTAGTGCGGATCAACTGCCCGAAGTGCAAGGAACCGTACACGCCGCAGGCGAGCGAGATCCGGGCTGCCGGGATGTCGCAGGAGCAGGTCGCCAAAGGCAACTTCATGAAGGGCCGCGGGTGCAACTACTGCCGGCAGAACGGCTATCGCGGCCGGCAGGGGTTATTCGAAATGATGAAGATGACTTCCGTTATCCGCGAACTCACTTTCGCCCAGGCCCCGGCACAAGAGATTCGGCGCAAAGCCCGTGGCCCTGGCGGGATGCGCTCGCTCCTCGATGACGGCATCCTCAAGATTCTGAAGGGCAGCACGACGTTCGATGAAGTGCTGAGCACCTGCCACGCGGAAGTGCTGGTCGCGGCGGAAGAGTAACCAACAGTGAGGAATGGGGGAGTAAGGAGTGAGGAGAGAAGACACTGTCTTGGCTTCCACCCCTCACTCCTTACTCCCCACTCCTCACTACTTTTGGTCGGATCGGAAGCGGTTGCAATAATCCATCACCGGGGCAGGGAGATACTGCGCCCCCAGCCGAGGGAGTTCCGTGGCTAAAGTCTCGATGGAGAAGTTGCTGGCAACTGTGATCCAGTTGAAGGCCAGCGACTTGCACATCAGCGTCGGACAGCCGCCGGTGGTCCGCCACCAGGGGCGCATGAAGAAACTCGACCTCGGCGGCGGCGTCCTCGACAACGACGACACCACCGGGCTGATGAAGTCGATCACCCCCGACCGCTGCCAACAGGAGTTGCAGACCAAGGGCGGGGCCGACTTCGCCATCGAGTACGTGGACGGCTACCGGTTCCGCGTCGCGGTGTTCAAGCAGAAGGGCACGGTCGGGATGGTGCTGCGGCGCATCCCGAGCCAGTTCCTCACGTTCGAGCAACTGCGCACGCCGGAGGCGATCCGGTCGCTGATCATCCGGCCCCGCGGGCTGATGCTCGTCACCGGCCCGACCGGGTCGGGCAAGACGACGTCCCTGGCGTCGATGATCAACTTCCTCAACGACAACTACGACCGCCACATCATCACGCTGGAAGACCCGATCGAGTACTACCACAAGCACAAGAAGAGCACGGTCAACCAGCGGGAGATCGGGATCGACGTGCCGGACTTCAAGGAGGGCATCCGCCGGGCACTTCGTATGGACCCGGACGTCATCCTCGTCGGCGAAATGCGAGACCTGGAAACGATCCGGGCGGCGCTCGAGGCGGCCGAAACCGGGCACTTGGTGTTCGGCACGCTGCACACCTCCGGCGCCGCTTCCACCGTGGACCGCGTCGTGACGGTGTTTCCCGAGAACGAGCAAGATCAGATTCGCACGCAACTTGCAGGCTCGCTCATCGGGGTGTTGTCGCAGGCGCTGTTGCCGCGGAAGCCGGAAGGGCTGATCGCCGCCTACGAGATGATGGTCGTGACCCCGGCCATCCGGAACCTGATCCGCGAGAACAAGACGTACCGCATCGACTCGTCGGTGCAGACCGGGCGCAAGCACGGCATGTTCCTGCTCGACGACGCCCTCTTCCGGCTGTGGCGCGAAGACCTCTGCGAGAAGGAAGAGGTGCTCCTCAAGTCCAGCCGGCCCAACGACTTGGCGGCGAAGATCGCGCAGGCCGAACGCGGGCTGGAGGACGACGACGAGGACGGCGGGGACGACGACGACGATGACGATGACGACGAGGATGAAGACGACGACGAATGACTTTCGCCGTCGGCGAGGTGTTTGGTGTTGGGTTTTTGGTGTTTCGCGCTCCGCGTCATTGCGTCGAGCGCGACAGCCGAAGCGACCTCACCAAACACCAAAAACCCAACACCAAACACACGGATAAGCGATGGCCACCCCGACTCCGAACCAGCCGAACCAGCCGAAGAAGCCGGCCGACCCGAACGCCAAGCCGGCGGCCAACGGCCAGCCGGCGCCGAAGCCCGCGTCGGCGCAAGGTCAAGCCACGCCGAAACCGGCTCCCGCCCCGGGGCAGGCGCCGAAGCCGGCGCAAGGCCAGGGCGTGAGCAAGCCCGGCGGCGCGCCGGTGTCCAAGCCGGGCGGCGTCAGCAAGCCCGGCGGGGCCGCGCCGCAGAAGCCCGCCGGCGCGTCGGGCGCGCCGCAGAAGAAGCCGACCCCGGCCAAGAACCGCTTCTCGCACATCGACGCCAACACGCTCCAGTTCGCCCGCAAGCTCGAAGACCTCGGCTTCCTCGACGGCCCGCAGATCGAGACGCTGTACGAGGAGATGCGGACCTCCGACGCCACCCTCGGCGAACTCGCCGTCCAGCGCGGCCTCGTGAACGAGGACCAGATCCTGCAGGCGACGGCCGAACTGCACGGCATGCGCGTCGCCAACCTGGAAGACACCCGGCCCGAGCCGGCGGCCATCAAGGTGGTGCAGAAGAACATCGCCGAGATGTACAAGCTCGTCCCGCTCACCTTCGAGAACGACGTGCTGACGGTCGCCATGAGCGACCCGAATAACATGCAGGCGATGGACGACCTGCGGAACCTGCTGAACATCAAGTCGGTCAGCCCGGTACTCGCCCCGCCCAAGCAGATCGAGCAACTCCTCGCCCGCGCCTACTCGACCGAGAAAGAAGAGTCGATCAGCACCCTGATCTCGCAGCTCGAGTCGTCGGACATCGGCTCCGCCTCGACCGGCCGCGAGAACAGCATCGACATCGGCGACCTGCAGGAGATGGCGAACGCCGCCCCGGTGCGGAAGCTGATCAACATGGTGCTGCTGATGGGCATCCGCGACCACGCGTCCGACATCCACTTCGAGCCGTTCGAAGACGAATACAAGATGCGCTACCGGTGCGACGGGGTGCTGTACGAGATGGTGCCGCCGCCGCGCCACCTCGCCACCGCCATCGCCAGCCGCATCAAGGTCATGGCCAACCTCGACATCGCCGAGCGGCGCATGCCGCAGGACGGCCGGATCGAGCTGAACGTCGGCGGAAACCCTGTGGACATGCGGGTTTCCGTCCTGCCGACGCTGTTCGGCGAGAGCGTCGTCATCCGGGTGCTCGACCGCACCAACGTCGGCCTGTCGCTCGACCGCGTCGGCATGCCGCCGGATCTGCTCGGGCAGTTCCGGGCGCTCATCCGTAAGCCCAACGGCATCGTCCTGGTGACCGGGCCGACCGGCTCGGGCAAGACCACCACGCTGTACTCGGCGCTCTCGGAATTGAACGAGATCGACACCAAGATCATCACCACTGAGGACCCGGTCGAGTACGAGATCGACGGCATCGTGCAGTGCCCGATCAACCACGAGATCGACGTCACCTTCGCGTCGGCGCTGCGGGCCATCCTGCGGCAGGACCCGGACATCATCCTCGTCGGCGAGATCCGCGACCTCGAAACCGCCCAGATCGCCATCCAGGCGTCGCTCACCGGGCACATGGTGTTCAGCACGCTGCACACCAACGACGCGCCCAGCTCCGTCACCCGGCTCCGCGACATGGGCGTCGAGCCGTTCTTGATCACCGCGACGGTCGAGGCGATTCAGGCGCAGCGGCTGGTGCGCCGGGTGTGCGCGGTGTGCAAGACGGCGTACGAGCCGACCCGCGAGCAGTTGATGGAGCTGAACCTCACCCCGGACCAGGTGAAAGGCCGCCCGTTCTACTACGGCGAGGGGTGCGACAAGTGCAACAACCTCGGCTTCAAGGGCCGCACCGGCCTGTACGAGCTGATGATCATGAACGACGACCTCCGCGACATGGTCAGCCGCGGGGCGAGCACGGACGCCATCCGCCAGCACTGCCGCAAGTTGGGGATGCACAGCCTCCGCGACAGCGGCCTGCGGGCGCTGTTCTCCGGCACCACCACCCTGGATGAGGTGGTCCGCGAGACGGTGCAGGACGACGAATCGTGAGAAAGTAGGTCACTCGCTCCGCGAGTGACGCCAGCCGCCGACACGAGGCTCAATAACTTCTGTCGTCGCCGAGGGCGCGACTCGCGGAGCGAGTCGCCTACGTTCGGGGTACTCGCAGCCCCGACCCGCTCAAGCAGAAGTGGAATGACCGGCCGCCGCAGACGTCCCCTCGCGGGGCGGAAGCGGCGGGACTCGGCCCGGCGCTCGATCTGACACCACCGGTTGAGGAACGCAATGCCAACGTACAAGTACGAGGCGCTGGACACGTCCGGTGCCGAGGTCAAGGACTCGATCGAGGCGTCCAACGAGGAAGAGGCGCAGCAGAAAGTGAAGGCGATGGGGTACTTCGTCACCAAGCTGACGGCGACCGCCGGCGGCAAGGGCGGCGGCCCCAAGGGGAAGAAGAAGAAGGCCGGCAAGAGCCGCAAGACGTTCGTCATCGGCGGCGTCAAGCAGGCCATGCTGGTGACGTTCACCCGCCAGTTCTCGACCCTCCAGGACGCCGGCCTGCCCGTGCTGCGGTCGCTCCGCATCCTGGAGCGGCAGATGAAGCCCAGCGCGCTCAAGAACGCGCTGATCGACGTGGTCGAGGACGTCGAGAGCGGGGCGGCGCTCTCCGAAGCGCTGGGCAAGCACCCGAAGGCGTTCAGCAAGCTGTACGTCAACATGGTCCGGGCCGGTGAGGCCGGCGGCGCGCTGGAAATCATCCTCCAGCGCCTCGCCGACTTCCTCGAAAAGGCCCAGAGCCTCAAAGCCAAGATCATCGGCGCGATGGTCTACCCGGCCGTCGTCATCTTCGTCGCGGTGGCGATCCTCACCTTCATCATGGTGGCGATCATCCCCAAGTTTAAGAAGATCTTCGACGAGTTCGGGATGACGCTGCCGTGGGCCACCCAGACGCTCATCAAGGTGAGCAACTGGATGAGCGAGTACTGGTGGACGATCCCGCTGTTCCCGATCTCGCTGTACTTCCTGATCAAGCTCATCCGGATGTCGCGGGCCGGGAACTTCGCCCTCGACCGGGCCACGCTCTGGATACCGGTCGTCGGGCAGTTGGTCGAGAAGACCATCGTCGCCCGCACGATGCGCACCCTGGGCACCCTGATCTCGTCCGGCGTGCCCATCCTGGAGGCCATCAGCATCGTGAAGGAGACGGCCAACAACGCCGTCTTCGAGCGGATGTTCCAGCGGGTGTTCGAGTCCATCCGCGAGGGCGACACCATCGCCGAGCCGCTCAAGGAGTCCCGTTTGGTGGACGACATGGTCGTGAATATGGTGGAGGTGGGCGAGGAGACCGGCGACCTCGACACCATGCTCTACAAGGTCGCCGACTTCTACGACGAGTGGGTGGACAACCTCGTCAAGTCGCTGATCTCGCTGCTCGAGCCGATCATGATCGTGTTCCTCGGGTTCACGATCGGGGCCATTGTGATCTCGCTGTTCCTGCCGCTGATCAAGCTGCTGGAAGGGCTGTCGAAGTAAGCTACGAGTGAGGAGTGAGGAGTGAGGAGTGAGGAGCGAAAGACACCCGACGGCTTTCGCTCCTCACTCCTCACTCCTCACTCCTCACTCCTCACTCTCACGAGGGGACACGTCATGACGCGGGCGCGGCGGGGCGGAAACAGGGGCGGGTTCACGCTGATCGAACTGCTGGTGGTCATCAGCATCATCGCGGTGCTCATCGGCCTGCTGCTGCCGGCGGTGCAGAAGGTGCGCGACGCCGGCGACCGGGCCGACAACCGGTCGCGGATGCTCGGCATCAGCATGGCGGTCGGCAAGATCAAGGGGCAGAAGGAGTTCGGCGGAGTCGAGTACATCCCGGCCGGGCGGCCGGTGTTCAACCCCATCACCGGCGCGCAATTGGTCCCGCAGGGGCAGCCGTTCCGGCTGCGGAACTCGTACCCGGCGCCGCCGGCCGCCGGGGCGACGTCGGCCACCCCCGAGCCGGACGTCAACTCGCCCGAGGCCCAGTACCTGATCAAGATGTTCGGGGTGATCCCCGACCCGGTGCAGGGCATCACCGACCTCGGGTTCCGCAACCCGTACAACGTCACCCCGCCGGCGGCGGCCGACGGCGGCATCAAGACCCTCAACGCCGACCTGGACGCCAACCAGACGCTCATGTTCTTCCTGGGCGGCATCCCGGAGCCGGACGCGAACACCCCGCCGAACGGGGCCAACTTCACCGGGTTCTCGACCAACTCGCAGAAGCCGTTCACCCGCATCAACCCGACCAACCCGTCCGAGCCGCGGCGGAAGACCGGGCTGGACATCGGCAACGGCGGCAACAAGCCGAAGTACAACCTGGCGCTCCCGCCGGCCGGGCCGCTCGGGCCGACCGGGGTGAACACCGTGTACTTCGGTCGGCTGCTCGACGCCTACGGGACCCCGTTCGCGTACTTCACCGCGTACAACGCGCTGGCGAACAAGTACTACGGCTACAACGGCGCGACCGACATGGCCAAGTACATGCCGAACGCGTCGTCCAAGCCGCCGTACACCGGCACCGTCACCGCGGTGCAGCCGTACCGCACCGGGTCGGCCACCAACGCCCCGTTCGAGAGCGAGGCCGGGTTCCAGCTCATCTCGGCCGGCAAGAACGCGCTGTTCGGGCTGAGCGGCAACACGCAGGCGATCGACACCTGGGGCGAAGACGACCTCAGCACCGTGTTCGAGAAGCAACTGGGCGCCAGCAAATAACCCGAGGGACTCATGACCCGCTCCAACGATAACGGGACGCGTCCCGGCTTCACGCTGATCGAGATCCTGGTGGTGCTGGCCATCATCGGCATCCTGGTGGCGCTGACCGCGGCGGCCCTGCAGAAGACGGTCGAGGGCCAGAACGCCAAGACGTCCGAGACGCAGGTGTTCAAGCTCCAGCAGGCGCTCGACCAGGAGTACGACCGCGTGGTGGCCAAGTGCGCCCAGGACGCGACCAACAAGCAGATCCCGCCGCAGGTGGTGACGGCGTGCGACGGCAACGAGGCCCGGGCCAAGGCGGTGTGGACGGCGTTCCAGCTCCGGCTGAACTTCCCCGACACGTTCGCCGAGGCGGCGCTCCCGTCGCTCACCATCGTGGATGCCGGCGGCAACCCGGCGTACAGCATCGCCCAGCCGACCATCTTCGCCCCGTTCGCCAACATGTACCCGATCGGCACCCCCAGCCCGTTCGAGGCCGAGGAGGAGAGCGGGGCGCTGCTGTACGTCATCCTGGCGAAGCGGTCGCAGCAGGGGGGCGGGGCGATGGCCACCGCCGCCGAGGACGTGACCCAGGCCAGCCGCCGCAAGGCGTCGTTCGCCGGCACCGGCAAGGAGTTCGAGACGTTCGCCGACGCGTTCAAGCGGAGCGTCGGGTTCCGCCGGTGGGAGCAGACGCGGACCACCACCGCCGCCATCGGGACGGCGACCCAGACCAACAACAACTCGGGGTACACGACCGGGCTGGCGCTCGACGAGGTGCAGCGGCCGCCGTTCGTGGACCCGGCCAAGAGCGTGGACACCGCCCCGAACGCCAACCGCGACCCGCTCGACCCGCAGGGGCTGGTGCTCAACTGGAACCTGCCGACCAACGGCACCGACCAGCGGATCTACATCAAGACGGGGCTGTTCCCGTACACGGCCAACGCCGCGCCGTCGCCGGCGGCCGGGGGGGCGGTAATCATCAAGACCGGGCTGTACTTCAACGGCCAGAACCGGATGCCGAACGTGTACTCGCTGGGCAAGACGAAGTGGGTCAACAACACGCCCCCGACGCTCACGCCCGACGACGACATCCTCGGCGTCCGGCTCCGCAAGGCGGGCGAGAAGGGGTATAAGAAATGACACCGCGAACCGTCAAGTCGAGGGCCGGCGTCACCCTCATCGAATTGCTGGTGGTGATGGCGATCATCACCGCGCTGGGGCTTTTGGCGCTGATGCTCTTGCCGGGCATCAGCAACAGCGACGGGGCGCTGAAGGGCACCGAGGAGGTGCGGGCGCAGATCAAGATCGCCCAGGCGCTGGCCGGGGCGGCCCGGCAGCCGCGCGGCGTCCGCTTCCTGACCGGCAACACCAACACCAACCCGCCGCTGCCGAACAACGCGGTGGTCGCCACCGAGCTGCAGTTGGTCGAGTCGCCGCCGGTCACCGCCTTCGACCCGCTGACGCTACAGGCCCGGGCCAGCGGCGTCAACGGCCCGAACCCCAACGGCGTCAGCGGCCCGTACGTCGAGCTGATCTACGAGCTGGTGCCGCAGCCCACGTCCGGGAGCACCACGACGGGCGGGCAGGTGCCCGGGGGGATCGTCCGGCGGCGGTGCAACCTGGTCGGGCTGAACGCCGACCAGCGGGCCCAGATCGAGCCGGGCGCGCTGCTGTACATGCCGACCCTGGGGGGCGGCGCGTGGTCGCGGATCGCCACCAAGCTCGGCGCCGCGCACACCGACGGCACCCCGGCGCTCAGCCCCAACGAGGTCGAACTGGACGTGTACCCGGACGCGGCGATGGGCGCGTCCACGTACTACCGCACCTACCACGCCGGCATCTACGGGGTGCCGGTGCCGCTGCTCGGCGTGCCGACCATCCCGCTGCCCAAGGACATCGGCGTCGATCTGGAGGTGAGTTCGCCGTCCATCCGCGACGTGCAGATCCCGCAGTTGCCGGTGACCGCGGCGGTCCCGACCCCGCCGACGGTGCCCTACGACCTGCTGTTCGCCCCGGACGGGCAGACGCTGCTCATCGGCCGGCAGTACCGCAACCCCGGCGTGTACCTGTGGGTGCGGGACGTGACCAAGGTGGTCAACCCCGGCGGGACCGACCTGTACAGCATGCTGCGGATCAACTACGCCCCCGCGTTTCCGGCCGGCTCGGCCACCTACTACGACGCGTTCCGCCGCGGCGGCGAGCACCACGCGGTGGCCGTCAACAACGGGGCGGTCGGGGTCGCGCCGATCAACTGGCCGGACGCCAGCGGGGTGTACCCGACGGGCACCGACCCGTTCCTGCTGGCCCGCAGGAAGACGAACTGACCACGTCAGGATGAGCCTCCGCCGGCCGAAACTCGCACGAAATCGACGGCCGGCGATTTTTTGGAAACCGCTTCCCCCCGCGTAGCATTCTTCCGGCCGGCGGTGCCAACCCGCCGGCCGGCACGAGGGCGATACATGAACCGCCGCATCCGAACCTGCCTGTTCGACGCCCACGCCGCGCCTCGCCTGCGGACGCAGTCTCGGCTGCGCGGGCGGTCCGGCGTCCACGCCGCAGCCGCCCGGCGCGGCACGTCGCTGCTCGAAGTGCTGGTCGGCCTGGGCATCATGGCCGTCGGCGCGATCGGGGCGTTCGTGCTGTTCCCGCTGTCGGCCATCAACGTCAGCCGGGCGCTGATCGACGACCGCACCACCACCTGCGCCGTCACCGCCGACGGGCAGATGCGGGACATCCACCGCAACGGCGGGGACGGCAACTACCTGGCGGTGATCGACGCCGCGCAGCCGGTCGGGACCACCATCGACGACCCGAGCGCGCCGGCGGTGGTCGATCCGATGGGGGTGGCGGCCGGGCGCGGCAACATCGGCAACGGCGGCACCGGCGGCAACCCGGCCGGGACCACCGCAGTGCAGCGGGTGCCCCTGCGGATAACGCAGAAGTTCGACAACTTCGGCAACCTCGTGGTCAACCCGACGCTGGCGCTGAGGTTCTGCAGCCAGATGGACGGGCTGTCGTTCAGCGAGGGCGGGAAGGTGGACCCGAACGACCCGAACTTCAACACCTCCAGCATGCGGGAGCTGCGGTACAACTGGATGTGGGTGCTGCAGCGGCCGGTGTGGAGCGACAAGTCCACCGCCCGCATGCAGGTGGTGGTGTACGACAAGCGGGCGCACCTGTACGCCCCGCCGTCGTCGGAGGCGGTGTTCGCGGCCGCCTTCGTGCCCGGCGTCAGCGAGATCACCGGCGTGCCCAGCACCGCCGAGGTCCGCAAGGGGACGTGGGTGATGGACGCCACCAGCGGGACCGACGTCAACGGCCGGGTGGTGCGGCACGCCGAGTTCTACCGCGTCACCGGCGTCACCGACACCGGCACCAGCTTCACGCTGGAAGTACACAAGCCGATCGCCCGGGCCGACGGTCGGATCGACCGGGCGGTCCCGCTGAACGAGCGGTACAACGGCCTGCTGGTGGTGATGCCGGCGGTCGCCGAGGTGTTCGAGCGCCCGGTGCTGACGGCCGGCGTCCCGTGACGTGACCGCCGGCGGCCGCCCCCAAACCCGTACCCGAACCCCAAACCGCCCGACGCGAGGGCGCTACCCATGATCCGCACGAACCCCGCCGCCCGCACCGGGCGGCCCGAGCGACGCGGCGTCACCCTGGTCGAGATGCTGGTGGCCACGGCCATGTGCATCCTCGGCATGTGGATGCTGACGTGGATGTTCCAGCAGGCCACCAACAGCTTCACGCTGGCCAACGCGCAGGCCACCCTGACCGCGCAGGAGCGGATGGTGACCACCGTGATGACCCGCGACCTGGAGGCCGACCGGTTTTCCCTGGACGACACGTTCCTGCCGCGCAGCCGCGGCCAGCGGGTGAGCGACTACGACTTCCGGGCGAGCCCCGGGCGGCTGCCGAAGGCCGGCTACCTGCTGGCGTCGGCGCTGCCGCCGAAGGCGAACTTCTTCGAGGCCACCGACACCTACGGGTTCGACTCGGCCCGGGCCGGCGGGCACGTCCTCCAGTTCACCGTGGTCCGGGTGGACGAGCCGGGCAACCGGATCACCGCCGAGGTGCCGGCCCAGAGCGGCCGCACCATCGCCGGCACCGGGCTGGAGCTGTCGTACTTCCTGGTGCCCAACGGCACCTCGTCGTCCGGGGCGCAACTGTACGACCTGATGCGGGTGCAGCGGCTGGTGGCGCACAACAAGTACGACGCCGAGGACTACCGGAAGAACACGGTCGGGCCGGCGTACGGGCCGCCCGGCTCGGTGAACGACGCAGTCCACGAGGTCATGGTGTCGTCGCCGGCCTACCCGACGGCGGTGCCGACCGAGCTGATGTACACACTGGAGGACCTGGCCCAGACGACGCCGACGTTCATGTCGAAGTACCCGCCGCAGGCGGCCGGCGGGCCGCCGGTCCCGATCCCGCCGCGGTTCAACCCGTTCCCGCCGACGCCGCAGACGACGCCGCCCACGTACGGCGGGGCCCGCGGCAGCACCAGCAAGCGGTACGGCGAGGACCGGCTGCTGTCCAACGTGCTGTCGATGGAGGTCAAGTTCACCGGCCCGTCGGCGCAGCTCGACACCAACACCTTCATCGAGCCGTGGCCGGAGAGCGGGACGTACGGCACGCCGTACAACGCCGGCAACAAGCCGTCCGGGACGCCGACGCCCGGCAGCCCGCCGGTGTGGCCGCGTCCGTTCGACCGGGTCAACATCGGCGGCGTCCAGTACTACTTCGAGAACAAGGACTACCCGTACGACTTCCTGCCGCACGACGGCACGTTCGACACCGCCGAACCGACCGGCCCGCAGGCGGTGACCCCGGGGTCACCGCCGCAGACGCGCTCGACGCGCACCCCGCTGAAGATCACCGGGGTGCAGATCCGGCTCCGCGTGCTGTTCAGCACGACCGCCCGGCAGACGACCATCGTGGTCGCCCTGTGACGTCCCGAACCCCGACCCGCACACCGTGGGGGGTTCGGGCGGCCTGAGAACGGACGACGGGCGGACCGCGGCCACCCCGGCCCGCGACTCCGCCCCCGGTTCTCGGCCGCCCGGCCCTCCGGTCCCCAGTACCGCCGCCCGGAGATCGCACGCATGTTCCGGCCGCTCGCACGCTCGCACCGCCGCCCCCCGCGCCGCGGCACGAGCTTCGTCCTGATCGTCGTGGTGATGATCTCGTTCGCCGCCGCGGTGGGGGTGGCGTTCGCGCTGTTCGCCGGGCAGGCGCTGCGGCAGGCGCAGGCGCACAAGCAGGCGGCCGGCGGCGGCGGCACCCCGGTGCCCCGCGCCCCGGAGCCGACCGGCACCCTGAACAAGTTCCTGTCCGCCCTCGTGTTCGACGTGGACGTGCCCGACGGGAGCAACGTGCTGGCGACCAACGAGGCGGCGACCAACGCCCTGCGCGGGCACAGCATCGCCCGGTCGATGTACGGCGGGCAGATCGGCAACGCCACCCCGTGGGCCGGGGTCGGGCCGTTCAGCGAGTCGATGGCCGACCCGGGCGGCACGGCCGGCGGCGCGCCGTACGCCGGGATGGGGCTGAGCGGCAACCGGTCCACCGCGGTCAACTTCACCCAGATGGCGTTCAACAACATCCCGCTGCTGCTCGACCCGGAGTACACCGGCCACCGCGGCACCGCCGCCGACACCAAGAGCGGCGTCTACGTCGGCAAGCACGCCGGGTACAGCTACCCCGACACCAAGGACTTCTTCCTCGGCGCGCTCGACCCGGCCACCGGCCAGGTGGTCACCCCGTCGTTCCACCGCGACTGGGTGTTCGGCGCGCTCGACCCGACCAACCCGAACTGGACGAACACCGGCGGCCGGCTGCTGACGCTGCGGCCCCGCCCCGGGCAGCCGGCCGTCCCGGAGCACCCGAAGTTCCCGCGGGTGCCGCCCAACGCCGACGGCACCTACACCGGGGACGTGCAGAACCTGTCCGGCGGGTACTACTACGACGCCGGCACCCAGCAGTACGTCGCCCGCAACGACAGCCTGTGGATGCACATCGGGCTGCCGACGGTGCCGTTCGGCAACCGCCGGGTGCAGCCGCTGGTGGCCCCGCTCATCCTGCCGCTCGACGCGGTGCTCAACGCCACCGCCCACGGCAACAACTTCGGGACCGCGCCCGGGCAGAATCACGCCGGGTACACCGGGTACGGGCCGTCGGAGGTGAACCTCGGCGCGGTCCTCTCGCCCGACCAGTACGACACGAACGGCAACCTCACCCAGAGGGGCGGGCGGTGGACCCTGGTCTCCTCCCGCGGGGTCATCGGCGGCACCCGGGCGTACGACCCGTACCGCTCGCCGCCCGCGCCGCAGCCGCCCACCCCGCTGCCGGGCTACGCCCCGGTCGCGTGGAGCGGCACGCCGGTGGCGACCCCGCTGCAGTACCCGGTCGGGAACACGAGCACGCTCGGCGGGCCGAACTACGGGGCCGGGTTCGACAGCACCAACGCCCCCGTGGCCAACTACCCGGAGTTGCGGAACGCCGCCAACATCGCGGCCAACTCCCGCGTGCCGTTCAGCGACCTCAAGCGGCTGCACCTGCGATACGCCTTCACCCCGGACTGGGTCGAGAAGGCGTTCCTGGTCACCAACACCAAGGTGAACGCCCCGACCGACCTGCTCTACGACGCCACCGCCGGCGGCGGCCGCGAGTTCACCTTCGACACCCGGCGGACCACCTACCACGGGTACCGGACCAACCTGGCGCACGCCAACCGGATGCTCCTCGCCCCGCAGGCGTACGCCCTCGACCGGCCGAAGCTGGCCCCGAACTTCCAGAACGGCGGCGGGCTGGCGATGAACCTGCCCGCCCCGCAACCGCCGACCGCGACTTCCCGGCCCGGCCCCATCACCCCGGGCACGTTCCCGTCGCCCGGCCCGCTCGGCGCCTACTCCGACTTCCAGGCCCAGAACATGTGGGTGAGCAAGATGGCCGCGCTGGGGTCGGTGAACCTCAACCGCCCGCTGGCCGACTACCGCACCGACACGACCAAGCCGCTGGGGCCGGGCAACGCCAGCAGCAACGGCCCGGCCGACCAGGACCGCCGCAAGCTGGCCCACGACATCTTCGTCCGGCTGGCGGTGGCGACCGGGGCCGCCCTCCCGGGGGTGATCACCACGCAGGGCGTCGATTACCCGAACTACCAGTACGGCACCGGCGGGCCGAACGGGTTCATCCCGCTGCCGGGCAACGGCATGGGGCAGACGCCCCCGGCCCAGTACAACGCGCTGCGGTACCTGGCCCAACTGGCCGTCAACATCGTGGACTACCGCGACGACGACGACATCAGCACCGCGTTCGTGTGGAACCCGATCCCGCCGAACACGGTGAGCCGGCCGCGGGGCGGCACCCCGAACAACGTCGGCGGCGCCGACGACCCGGAGAACTTCGCCGACGACCAGATCGACAACCGCGTCGTGTTCGGCGTCGAGCGGCGGCTGTCGCTCAACGAGGTGTACAGCGAGATCACCAACCGCCCGAGTGACCCGCCGAACGGGAAGGACGAGGACAACGACGGGAAGGGGCCGGACCCGCTGCCGGCCGGCCGGCTCGCGCAGGTCAAGTTCTTCGCGGAACTGGTCAACCCGCTGCAGGGGGGCAGCGCCATCCCGCTGAGCGGGTACCGGATCGAGATCGCCCGCGGGGCGGCGCCGACGCCGCCGGCCGGGATGCCCGACCCGGGCGCGAACCTGCCGCTGTTCAGCCGGCTGTACGCGGCCGACAACGTGACCGGCGACCTCAGCCCGCTGGCCGTGGCCGACGCGCTGTGCGACCTGGACAACCCGACCAACCCCGGCGCGCCGACGCAGGTCGGGCCGAGCGGCGGCGCGTACTCGGGCGGGGCGGCCGGCGGGTTCGTGCTGGTCGCCCCGCCGCTGCCGCCGGCCGGGCAGGGGCAAGGGGGGGCCGAGTTCCAGACGCCCCCCGCCGCCGGCAAGTGGACCAACGCCAACACCGTCCGCTCGCAGCAACTGGCCCAGGCCGGGGGGAGCCGCGGCAGCGGCTACGAGATGCCGATGCCGGGCGCCGGCGGGGTCGCGTTCGACCCGCAGTCGCGCGAGTTCCGGCGGCACGTGGTGCTGCTCCGCCGCAAGGCCAACCCGTACGTCGCCGGCCCGGGCGCCGGCCAGCCGATCAACACCAACCCGCACATCACCGTGGACATCATGGATTATGTGCCGTCGTTCGACGCGCTGGCCCGCAACGTGGGGATGACCACCTCGCGGCCGGAGCGGAACGCCATGAACATGAGCGGGTACGACCCGATGGACGAGCGGTACTCGGTCGGCAAGGTGCAGCCGAACGCCGCGTACGCGCAGCTGAGTAACGCGGCCAACCCGGCCAACCAGGCGGACCCGGTGGACGGCCCGGGCAACTACAACCGGTACGCGTTCCCGTACTCGATGGTGCTGAACCAGGTGACCTCGAGCGCCATGATGGGCGCGCCGGCGACCGAGCCGCGGAACACGTTCGGCCGGCACAACGGGTCGAACGCCGCCGGCCCGGCGGCCGGGTCGTTCACCGCCGGCACCCCGGCGACGCTGGCCGGCGGGGAGACGCTGATGACCCCGTTCGACTGGTACATCCACCTGGACCGGCCGCTGGTCAACGCGCTGGAGCTGTTCCCGGTCCGCGACTCGACCCCGCACCTGGTCACCCAGCGGTTCCTGAGCGCGACCAACGCCAACCCCGGCGTCAGCTACGCCAACGGGTACGCCGACTGGACGTCGGTCAACGGCATCGGGCGGGCGCTGGAACTGCTGACCGTCAAGCCGTTCGCCTCCCAGGCGGCGCACGGCGGGCGGACGGCCAGCCCGCTCAACCTGAACGCGGTGCGGGACCAGCGGGTGGTGAACGCGCTCTTCGACCCGCAAGCGGGCAACTCGTTCACCCAGGCGTTCGTGGACGGCACCGCATGGGGCCAGTGGATGGCGAGCCGCAAAGCGTTGACGACCCTTCAGCGGGCCGACGGCGGCACCGTGGGCGGGGCGCAACCGCCCGGCCAGCCGCTGCACCTGGGCGGCACACAAGACGACCCGTTCATGCCGTTCGGCACGCCGGCGGTGCTGGCCAACGGCGGGTTCGCGTTCGCCGGCAGCCAGCCCAACGGCATGGACCGGACGATCCTGCGGTCGGTGGGCAACGCCGCCCCGCTGCTGCCGGGCGGTGCGGCCCCGGTGCTCTTCACCACCACGGCGGCCAACCAGCAGTACATCGCGGCCGAGCCGGTGCGGAAGATCGCCAACAACGTGACCACCGTCAGTCACACGTATGTGGTGTACCTCACCGTCGGGTACTTCGAGATCGACCTGGAGACGCTGAACCCGGTCACCGGCAAGCGGGACGGGCTGCTCCACCTGAGTGGCCAGGCCAACGGCCCGACGATGTCGCGGCTGGCGCACGAGGCGTACCTGGCCGTGCCCGGCGACATGCGGCAGAAGTTCATCGCGATGGTGGACACGTCGGCGATGGCGATGGAACCGGGGTCCAACGCCCTGAAGGGTGACCCGTCAACCCCGCAGACCGCGGCGCTGCCGTTCTTCGCCGAGCTGACGCGGACCCCGCAGCCGATCACCGACTCGAGCGGCGCGCCGGCCTCCGACCCGGTGACCGGGATGCCGCTGACCAAGTTGACCCTGACCACCACCTCACCGGTGGACGTGAACGGCAACCCGACCAACATGGCGGACGGCAGCCAGTTGGTGATCGGGTACGGGGTGGAGCAGCAGGTGGTGCAGGTGGTCGCGAACCTGCCGCCGGGGGTGGCGCTGGGGGCCGGCGAGGTGGCAGTCATCCGGCCGACGCCGGCGCCGGGGCCGATGACGCCGCCGGCCGCCCCGGCCCCGGCGCTGAACTGGACCCCGTTCGTCGGGACGGTGGTGTCCAACGCGCGGCCCGGCTACCCCGGCCCGCAGCCGGGCTTCGACTATACCGCCCCGCGGTTCAAGGCGGTGGTGCCCTACGCCGAGCGGGTGAAGTAGACCTCCGGGGCGCTCGGCGCTGAGTGCCGCGTGCCGCGAGAAAGGCCGACGGCCAGAGCCACAAGGGTTCTGGCCGTCGGCCTTTTGTCTTCTGTCGCCGGCGCGATCCGGCATCATCCGACTTGCGATGATTCCTTTCGCGACCGCCCGCCGGAGCGGCTTTTGCCTTCTGTAGCCGGCCTCAGTTCCGGCCCCTGTGCGGCGCTCACTTGCGTTGCAATTTCGCTACACAGGGGCGGAGGCCGGAGCTATTCGGGCGGTGTCGCTCCGGCCTCACAGAGGCCGGCTACGGTACGAGATCAACGCACGTCGGCGTCAGATGGTGAGCTTGCGGACGACCAGCTTGTTCTTGTCGCGGGTGAGGATGACCAGCAGCTTCGCCTCCGGGATCAGGAACAGGTGCCGGTCGAGCGGCTCGGTGCCCCACGAGTGGGCCAGCCCTTCCATCTCCTGAAGCCCCTCCCACGACGCCACCGCCGTGTCCACCCCGCGGTCGCGGTGGACCGACAGTCCCACCCCGTTGCGCACCCGGGGCGGCGTCCCGACCTTCGTCTCGTTCACCCGCAGGAACAGGTTGCCGGTGGGCGTCGTCGCGGGGACGTACCACACGTCGCCGGCCACCGCCGCCGGCCGCCCGGCCAGCGGCGCGCCGGCCGTCTGGCCGATCTGGTTCTTGCCGTACACTCGCCGTCCGTCCGGGCCGAAGTACGCGGCCGACACGCCCGCGTCCCGCACCCGCCAACGCCCGCCGGACTCGTCCAACAGCTTGAACCCGTCCTCCTGCCCGCGGATGTGGCCGTTGCCGGCCAGGAACGTCTTGCCGTCCGGGCTGGCGCGGAGCTGGCCGGTCTGCACCCCCTGGTCGCGCAGCTCCTTCTCCGACCCCTCCACCACCTGCCCGGTGGTGATGTCGAACAGCACGCAGCGGCCGAACGGGTCGCCGCCGAGCATCGGACCGTTGGTACGGTTGCCGATCGCAATCGACCGCATGCCGAAGAACAGCGGCGACTCGAACTCCAGTTGCTGCTGCAGGCCGGGCAGCGAGTACACGCGGAACTTCTTGCCGCCGGGCAGCCCGACCACCACACGATCGGCCCCGGCGGCCAGCATCCCCGTGCCCGGGTCGATGGCGGCCTCGTTGGCGAGCAGCCCGCCGGTGTTGGCGTCGAACGCCACCAGCTTGTTGACCGACGGGATCAGGAGCACGATGTAGCGGCCGCCGCCGCCGACCGCGACGTACTCGGCCCGGCCGGGCAGTTGCACCTGGGTGGTGAACGCCGGGTCGATGTTGGCCGGCGGCTCGATGGGCGGCACCGCGGCGGCCACCGGGGCCAGCGTGAACGTCTCCTTCTTGGCCGGCGCCACCGGCGGCTTGAACGGTTCCGGGTTGAAGCCCGGGTTCGGGTTCGGGAAGGCCGGGTTCGGGATCGGGTTGACCCACGGGTTCGGATTCGGGTTGAAGTTCGGATTGACGTTCGGTCGCGCGTTCGGGTTGTTCGGTTGGGTGGGCTGAATCGGGGTCACCCGCGGCGGGGTGTTGCGGTTGTTGTTCGAGTTGTTGTTCGACGTGCTCGCACGCGTCGTCGGCTCGACATCGACCTGGGTGAACAGGAACCACGCGGTGACGCTCAGCCCGCCGATGACGAACAGCAGGCCCAGCCCGCCGCTGACCAGCACGACCATCGCCGACCCGCCCTTCCGCTTCGGCTCGTCGTCGTCGCTCTTGCGGCGGCGGGTCGGCGCGGCCGCCGCGGCGCCGGGCAGCGCGCCGGCCTTCACCTTCAGGTCGTAGGGCGGCTGGCCGGCCTCGGGCGGGGTCGCGGGCTTGAGGAACTCGGCGGTCAGCTCGGCCTCGCACCGCGGGCACGCGACGGTGTAGGCGTGCCGCGCCTCGGTGACCGGGAACGAGTGGCTGCACTTCGGGCAGGTCGCGTCTTGTGGCATCACCGCACCTTGCGTGGCGTAAATGAATGCCGCTATTGTTCCGCATCCGCGGCGGGAGTGCAAGCGCGGCAGGCGTCTGGAAATCGCGCGCCGGGCGGCTACGATATCCCGGCGGGGCGGTTCCATCGTCGGAGCCGCCCCGCGTCCGTTTCTGCGCGTGGAAGTGTCATGTCCGCGAACCGCCGCACGCCGCTGTACGACTGGCACGCAGGCCACAAGGCGCGGATGGTGCCGTTCGGCGGGTGGGACATGCCGGTGCAGTACGCCGGCATCGGGCCGGAGCACCGCGCCGTGCGCACCGCGGCGGGTGTGTTCGACATCAGCCACATGGCCCGCGTCAGCTTCGGCGGCCCGGGCGCGCTGGCGCTGCTGGAGCGGGTCTTCACCAACTCCGTCGCGTCGATGAAGGACGGGCAAGTCCGCTACGGGCTGGTGTGCAACGAGGCCGGCGGCATTCTGGACGACATCCTGGTGTACCGGATGCCGACCGGCTTCGCGGCGGTGGTCAACGCGAGCAACCGCGAGAAGATCCTGGCGTGGCTGCAACTGCAGGCCGACGGGGTGTACGTCGAGGTTTCCGACGACACCTTCGCCACCACAATGGTAGCGGTGCAGGGGCCGGAGGCGGTTGAGGTGGTGACCGGGCTGTTCACCGCCGACGTGACTGGGCTGAAGTACTACTACGCGACCGCGACGCAGTACAAGGGCGCGGGGTGCGTGGTCAGCCGCACCGGGTACACCGGCGAGGACGGGTTCGAGGTGATCGTCCCCAACGCGCTCGGTGTGCCGCTGTGGGAAGAGCTGATCGCGAAAGGGGCGGTGCCGTGCGGGCTGGGCGCACGCGACACCCTCCGGCTGGAAGCCGCGATGCCGCTGTACGGCCACGAACTGACCGAGAGCGTCGATCCGATTCACGCCGGGCTGGGGTGGGCGGTGAAGTTCGACAAGGGCGACTTCGTCGGCAAGGACGCGATCCAGAAGGCCGCGGCCGACCCCACCAAGCCGGTGCGGGTGGGGTTGGAGATCGACGGCAAGCGGGCCGCGCGCGAACATTCGCCGGTGACCGACGCCGACGGCGCGGTGGTGGGTGTGGTGACGAGCGGCAGCCTGTGCCCGTGGCTCGACAAGTCGCTGGCGATGGCCTACGTGCCGCAGGCGCACGCGTCGGTCGGCTCGGCGCTGGATGTCGATGTCCGCGGCACGAAGCTGCCGGCCACCGTCGTCCCGCTGCCGTTCTACAAGCGGAAGAAGTAGCCCCATTCGTCAATCGGGAGAATCCCATGTCGATGTCGAACCCGGCCGAGTTGCGGTACGCCCCGACGCACGAATGGGCGAGGCTGGAGGGCGACGTGGTCACCGTCGGGGTGACCGCGTTCGCCATCGAGCAACTGACCGAGCCGACCTACCTGGAACTGCCGACGGTCGGCACCGCGCTGAAGGCCGGCGACAAGTTCGGCGTGATCGAGTCGTACAAATCGACGTCCGACCTGTACGCGCCGGTGTCGGGCACGGTGGTGGAGCGGAACGCGCCGCTGGTGGACGACGGCGGGCAGAAGGGCGACCCGAAGCCGGTGAACGACGACCCGTTTGGCACCGGCTGGATGATCAAGATCAAGCTGGCCGCCGGGGCGACGCTCGACCACCTGCTGACCGCCGACGGGTACAACGCGCAATTGGCGTCTGAGGGCCACTGAGCGCGGCCGCCGCATCAACCTCTCCACGCGGCGGTTGTCCCGCCGCGGTTGCCCCGGTTCTCACTTGTCATCGCGCACGCGACTTTCCCCGACGAAGGAGGGGGAACACGGTGTCCTACGTTCTGAACACGCCGGAAGACCAGAAGGCGATGCTCGACGCGATCGGCGTGGCGTCGATCGATGACCTGTTCGCCAACATCCCGCCGGAGCTGCGGCTCGGCCGCCCGCTCGCGATCCCGGCGGCGATGTCGGAGATGGAGCTTCAATCGCACGTCTCGGCGCTCTTGGCGAAGAACCGGGCGGCCGGGGACGCGGTATGCTTCCTCGGCGGCGGGGCGTACGACCACTTCATTCCGAGCGTCGTCGATATCGTCGCCGGGCGGAGCGAGTACTACACCGCGTACACCCCGTATCAGGCGGAAGCGTCGCAGGGCACGCTACAAGCGATCTTCGAATATCAGTCGCTGATGTGTGCCCTGACCGGCCTCGACGTCGCCAACGCCAGCCTCTACGAGGGCGGGTCAAGTGTGTCCGAGGCGGTGCTGATGGCGCTGGGCATCACCCGGCGGCCGGAAGTGCTGGTCGCGGAGAGCGTTCACCCCGAGTACCGCCAGACGCTCGCCACTTATGCCGCGAACCTCAAGTGCCACGTCCGCACGCTGCCGACGCCGAACGGCCTGCTGAACCCGGACGACGTGAGAGCCGCTGTCAGCGACCAGACCGCGTGCGTGATCGCGCAATCGCCCAACTTCTTCGGGCAACTCGAAGAGATGCGCGCGATCGGCGACGCGGCGCGCAAAGTAGGAGCCGTGTTCATCGCGTCGTTCGACCCGGTGAGCGCCGGCGTGCTGAAGCGGCCCGGCGAGTACGGCGCAGACATCGCCGTCGCCGAGGGGCAAGGGTTGGGCGTGCCGTTCCAGTACGGCGGGCCGTACCTGGGCATCCTGGCGTGCCGCGACGACCCCGCGTACCGCCGCAAGATCCCCGGGCGGCTCGTCGGCGAAACCACCGACCGCAACGGCAAGCGGTGCTGGGTGCTGACGCTCCAACCGCGGGAGCAGCACATCGCCCGCGAGAAGGCGTCGAGCAACATCTGCACGAACCAGGGGCTGTTGGCGCTGCGGGCGGCGGTGTATCTGACGGCGGTCGGCCCGCAGGGTCTAAAGGAGACGGCCGAGTTGTGCGTGCGGAAGGCGCACTACGCGGCCGAGCAACTGACCTCGATTCCCGGTGTGGCGCTGCGGTTTAATGGATCATTTGTGAAGGAGTTCGCGCTCAAGGTGCCGGGCGACGCGGCCGCGGTGCTGGCGAAGCTGCGGACCGCCGGCTACCACGCCGGGCTGCCGCTGGGCCGCTGGTATCCGTCGTTCGCCGACTCGATTCTGGTCGCGGTGACGGAGAAGCGGACGCGGGCCGAAATCGACGGCCTCGCCGCGGCGCTGCGGGCGGCGCTCTGAGGTGCCGTATGGGCGAGGACGAGGCGTTCATCCGCGCGATCGTGGACGGCCCCGGCGACGACCTGCCGCGTCTGGTCTACGCCGACTGGCTGGACGACCGCGGCGACCCGCGCGGCCCGTACCTGCAGGCGGAGCGCGAGGCGGTCGAGACGGGCGACGTTGCACGACTGCGGGAACTCGCGGCGGGTCTTGACCCGGTGTGGGTGGCGCGAGTGAGCCGCCCGCCGGTGGGTGTGTGCTGCGACCGAGTCGGATTCGAACGCCGTAGGCCACGGACCACCTCCGCTGCACTCGCGGCTCTCGAGCGCCGATTTAATCTCCAGTTGTCTTCGGAATACCAAGCTTTCCTGCTCAACTACAACGCCGTGTCGTCTGACTCCGCGCTTTACCGGACGACGAGCGGTTACTGCTACCCGCTGCTCTACATCTTCGCGGTTAACACTTCAGACGGTAGAGCTTACGACGGGCCAGCCGATGAGTTGGGCACAACGTGGCAGATTCAGCAACTCGATTTGGCTTGGCGACTGCAACGCATCGAGGAAGGTGACAGTTGGCCCGAATGGGACTCCCCGCATCTCCGAGACTTCGCGCCGCTCCTTTGTCATGACGAGGAACCGGACGGAGAATCGGGATGGTTGCTCATCGGCGTTCGCGGCCCGCACGTCGGTCATATTGCGACGTTAGGTTACGACTCGCAGACGAACGAAGACACGACGATATCAATAGCCGCTACGCTTGCGTCATTCTTTGGCTCATTGGTTCCGGCTAACGGCACTGTGCAGCGTCGGCGAACCCGAAGGAGGCTGTTTGAACAATGAATAACACCCAATCGACTGAAGTCATCTTCGAGCTGTCCGAATCGGGCCGGCGGTGCCACCGCTTGCCCGCTTGTGACGTGCCGTCGTCACAGCCGCTCAACACGCTCATCCCGCAAGAACACCTCGCAGACCACCCGCCGCCTCTACCCGAGGTCGGCGAGATCGACCTGATTCGGCACTACACGAATCTGTCGACGCGGAACATGAGCATTGACACCAACTTCTACCCGCTCGGGTCGTGTACCATGAAGTACAACCCCAAGCGGCACGAGCGGCTCGCGGCGCTGCCCGGGTTCGCCAACCTGCACCCGCTCCAAGACGACAGCACCACCCAGGGCATGCTGGAACTGCTGTACGAGATGCAGCAGTTCCTCGCGGAGATCAGCGGACTGTCCGCGGTCACGCTCCAACCGGCCGCCGGGGCGCAGGGCGAACTCACCGCGCTGTACGTGGCCGCCGCGTACTTCCGCGACAAGGGTGAGACGCACCGCCGGAAGGTGCTCGTGCCCGACTCGGCGCACGGCACGAACCCGGCCAGCGCCGCGCTCGCCGGGTTCGACACCGTCACCGTCAAGAGCGGCGCGAACGGTCTCGTCGATCTCAATGATCTCAAATCGAAGTTGGGCGATGATACGGCGGTGTTCATGATCACCAACCCCAACACGTTGGGGTTGTTTGAGACGCAAATCAAGACCATCACCGATCTGCTACATAGTAAGGGCGCACTTGTCTATCTCGATGGCGCGAACATGAACGCCATCCTCGGTATCACGCGCCCGGGCGACTTCGGTGCTGATATGCAGCACTACAACGTCCACAAGACGTTCACCGGGCCGCACGGCGGCGGCGGGCCGGGCAGCGGGCCGATCGCGGTGCGCGACTTCCTCGCCCCGTACCTGCCCGCGCCGATCGTTGTGAAAGAGGGTGATAGGTTCAGGCTCAACTTCGATATGCCGAAGTCGATCGGCCGCGTGCGGAGCTTCTTCGGCAACGTCGGCATCCTGTTCCGCGGCTACTGCTACATCCGCACGCTCGGCGCCGCCGGGCTGAAGGAGGTCAGCGAGCAGGCGGTTCTCAACGCCAACTATCTGCGCAAGCGCATCAGTGAAGGGTTTGAGATTCCGCACGCGGGGCCGTGTATGCACGAGTTCGTCGCCAGCGGCCGCTCACTGCTCCGCGAGCGCAAGATTCGCGCCATTGACCTGTGCAAGCGACTCCTCGACTTCGGCTTCCACGCGCCGACCGTCTACTTCCCGATGGTGGTGGCCGAGGCGCTCATGATGGAGCCGACCGAGACCGAGAGCAAGCAGACGCTCGACGCGTTCGCCGACGCGCTGCTCGCCATCAAGAACGAGGACGCCGAGACGCTCAAGACCGCGCCGCACACACATGTCGTGAGCCGGCCGGACGAGGTGAAGGCGGCGAAAGACCTCAAGCTGCGGTGGCAGGGGCCGCCGGAGCCGGTTTCGGGTGATCGCGTTCTGACCGTCGGCAACCCGGTCGGCGCGCCGTAAAGGAGAACGCATGGCGCACGTCGTAAGTATCGTGTACCGGCCGAAGGGCACCACGCGGCCGACGGACTGCTACGGCCGCGTCCCGGCCGAGCGGGTCGAACTGATGCCCCGCAAGGGCATCGTCGGGGACATGAAAGGCGCCGTCTCCAAGCGTGAACTGAACGTCATGCACGCCGAGCAACTCGCGGAACTCGGCGCGGAGGGGTTCAAGGTCGGGCCGGGCGAGATGGGCGAGCAGATCGTCGTGTCCGGCCTCGACCCAGCGGCGCTGGTCGAAGGGGCGCGGGTCAGGCTCGGGGCCGCGACGATCGAGGTGATCGAGCCGCGCACCGGCTGCGCGCGGTTCGAGATGATCCAGGGCAAGCCGCGCGGCGTCGCAAAGGGGCGGCTGGGCGTCATCGCCTGCGTCGTCGAGGGCGGCGAACTGGCGGTCGGGGACGCGGTCGAACTGCTCGCGGCCGGCTGAACCTTCGCTTCCGCTTCCGTGTCACACGTCTGCACGAGACACGGAGGCGCGAATGGGCAACAGCAGAAACAAGGCCGCGGAGATCGCCCGCGACACGGTCGAGGTGTTCACGAGCGGCCGGTACACGAACCGCGGCGGCGCAAAGGTGTCGGTCCGTGCGGCCGTGGAAGCGGCGATGGAGGGCACCGCCGGCTACCCGCCGGACGCGGCACTGCCGGACGTCGTCCCGTCGGGCCGGGCGACGCAATTCGAGGTCGTCAACGACACCACGCTGGCCGCGGCGCGGCAGTTGGTCGCCGACGGCTTCAACCCCGTCGCGCTGAACTTCGCCAGCGCCCGCAACCCCGGCGGCGGGTTCCTCAACGGCGCGCGGGCGCAGGAGGAGTCGCTGTGCCGGGCGTCGGCGCTGTACGCGTGCATCAACGGGAACGCGATGTACCGGCACCACGCCCCGATGCCCGGCGGGTTCTACTCGAACTACGCGATCTACTCGCCCGCCGTGCCGGTGTTCAAGGACGACGACGGCGAGTACCTCGACGCGCCGTACCTGTGCGCGTTCGTGACCGCGCCGGCGGTGAACGCCGGCGTGTACGCGAAGGAACACAAGCCCGGCCGCAGAGAAGTGGTTCGAGATGAGATGGCCGACCGCATCGACAAGGTGCTGGCGGTCATGGCCGGGCACGGGCACGACGCGGCGGTGCTCGGCGCGTGGGGCTGCGGGGTGTTCCGCAACGACCCGGAGATGATCGCGAACCTGTTCGCCGCTGCGCTCCGCGGCCGGTTCGCCGGGGTGTTCGCGAAGGTGGTGTTCGCGGTGCTCGACACCGGCGACGGGGAGACGATCCGCCCGTTCGAGGAGCGGTTCGGGCGGTAGGGCGGCACGAAATCGCAAATCGGGTTCGCGTCGGGGCGGCGATTTGCGATAGTAGCACGGTCACCCCGCCCAAGCCCATGCAACGCCCATCATGAGCGATACCGACGCCCTGTCCGCGATCGAAAACCTGTTCTTCCGCTGGCAGGCGCACCGGGCCGCTGGGCAGCCGGTCGCGCCGGCCGAGCTGTGCCGCGACCGGCCCGAGTTGCTCGCCCGGCTCGAGCGCCGCATCGCCGCCGAGTTCCCGGACGACGCCGCGGCCACCAGTTGCCACACCCTGGCCGAGTCGGCGGTCGGGTCGGCTGGTCTGCCGACCAATCCGGCGATGCGCGGGCGGTACGAGGTCGCGGCCGAACACGCCCGCGGCGGCATGGGCCGGGTGTGCGTCGCCATCGACACCGAGCTGAACCGCCGGGTCGCGTTCAAGGACATTCAGGAGCGGTTCGCCGACGACCCGGGCACCCGACAGCGGTTCGTCCGCGAGGCGCTCATCACCGGGCAGCTCGAACACCCCGGCGTCATCCCGGTATACGGCCTCGGCACCGACCCCGCCGGCCGCCCGTACTACGCGATGCGGTTCGTCGAGGGCGAGAGCCTGCGGGACGCCGTCGAGGAGTTCCACCGCCGCCCTCCGCGCGGCGAGCCGGTGGGGGCGCAGGCGGTCGCGTTCCGCTCGCTCCTGAAGCGGTTCGCCGACGTGTGCAACGCGGTCGCGTTCGCCCACAGCAAGCGGATCGTCCACCGCGACCTCAAGCCGGCGAACGTGATGCTCGGGCGGTTCGGCGAGACGCTGGTGGTCGATTGGGGGCTGGCCCGGTCGTTCGCCGACAAGACACCGGACACGGGTGCGCCGGCGGGCGCCGCGACGGGCGCGGGGGAAGCGACCACCGTTCAGGCCACCGCGGCGGCCGTCGGTGACAGCGCCGGGACGCGCACCGGGCAGGTGATGGGGTCGCCGGCGTACATGAGTCCCGAGCAGTCGCGGGGCGACCTGCGGACGCTCGGTCCGGCGTGGGATATCTACAGCCTGGGCGGGACGCTGTACGAACTGCTGACCGGGCGGCCGCCGTTCGCCGGGCGGTCGGTGTCGCAGTTGCTGAAGGCGATTCAGGCCGGCGAGCTGACCCCGGTGCGGGAGGTCGCCGGGTGGGTGCCGAAGCCGCTGGAGGCGATCGCACACAAGGCGATGTCGCTCGACCCGGCCGCCCGGTACGCGACCGCGCTGGAGTTGGCCGCGGAGATTGAGCGTTATCTGGCCGACGAGCCGGTGCTGGCCCACCGCGCCACGCCGGCCGAGCGCGTCCGGCGGTGGCGGAAGCGGCACCCGGTGCTGGTGCGGACGACCGCGGCGCTGCTGCTGACCGTCACCCCGCTGCTCACGGCCGCGCTGGCGTTCGTGAACCGCGAGCGGGCGGAGGCCGTCACCGCGAGGCAGAACGAGGAGCAGGCGCGGCGGGCCGAGCAGGAGGCCCACGACCAGACCCGCGGGGCGCTGGCCCGCGAGGAGCAGGCCAAGCAGCAGGCGCTGGCGGCCCTGGCGGCCGAGCAGAAGGCGCTGGCCGCCGAGCAAGCGGCACTCGCGGCCAAGCAGAAGGCCCTTGAGGCCGAGCAGGCGGCCCGGGCGGCCGAGGCGAAGGCGCGGGCGCAGGCGCGGGCGACGCTCGACCTCAGCACCGACGCGGTGGTCGGGAAGATCCTGGCGAAGCAATCGCGGCTGGGGCCGGACGAGCAGCAGTTCCTCAAAAACCTGGTCGAGCGGTACGCCGCGTACGCGGCCGACGTCGGGGCCGACACGGACGCGAAGTTGCTGGCCGCGCGGGCGCGGCTGCGGGTCGCCCAAATCCGGGAGCGGCTGGGCGAGCGGGCCGCGGCGGCGCGCGAGTACCGGACCGCGGCCGACGCGCTGCGGCCGTTCAGCCCGGCGGGCGCGACCGACGCCGGCCCAACCCGCGACCTCGGCACGGCGCTGCTCGGCTACGCGGCCAGCCTGCCCCGCGACGACTGGCGGGCGTGGGAGCGGCCGATGCTCGAGGGACTGCTCATCCGCGAGGCCGCCCACCGCGCCGACGCCAAGAACCCGGCCCGGCTTCGCGACACCGGGGCGGCGCTGCTCCAGGGGGCGCAGATGCTCGCCTCGGTCGATCAGCGGAAACTGGCCGAAGAGCTATACCGCCGGCTCATCGGCGCGTTCGAGCGGGTCGCGCGGGCCGGGGCGCTCGGGGTAGAGGAGGCGGAGACGCTCGGCCAGGCGTACGACCAGCTCGCACGGCTGGAAGGGCTGTCGAAGCCGCCGCGGTATCACGAGGCGTACCGCACGCTGGACGCGGCCGTAGCGCTGTTCGCCGACCTCGAGCGGATGCACCCGGACGAGCCGCGGTATCGGCACCAGCGGGCGTACGCGCGGACCATGCAAGTGCTGCTGCTGCTGCGCGACGGTAAGGCCGCGGAGGCCGAGCGGGTAGTCGCGGGGCTGGTCGACACATACCGCGAGTTGGTGCGCCAGTACCCGGCGGTGCGCGAGTTCCGTTTCGGCCTGTCGGTCGCCCTCGACGCCCAGGTCGGCGCGCTCGACGCGGGCGGCAAGCGGGCGGCGGCGCTGCTCGCCCTCGCCGAGCGCCGGTCGGTGCTCCGCCGGCTCGTCGCCGAGTACCCGGAACTCATCGACGACCGCGCCGACCTCGTCGCCGTGCTCCGCCTGCTGGAGGCCGAGTATACCAAGGACAAACGGCTGGCGGAGGCGAAGGAGGCGAAGGACGAGGCCGACGCGCTGGAGAAGGCCGCCCCGCGGTGAGGCGACCCGCGCCCGACCTCAATCGACCTTGCCGCTCGGCGCGTCGGCCGGGAGCGTGTACCGCGCCTCGACCGCCGCCCGCACCGCGGCCCGGGTGTCGGTCGGCGCGGCCGCCGCGTCCTGCTCGATTTCCTCCAACTCGTCGGCGAGTTGGTTGTCCTTGATCTGCCACCGCACCCACTTCGAGTAGTCGCCGCGGGCGCGGTGGAAGTCCCACGTCTCGTCATCGACGCCGTCGGCCAGTTGCAGGAACAGGAACAGGTTGTGCGCCTTGAGGTTGAGCTTGCCCTCCGGGCCGCGGAAGTAGAAGCTCCGGTCCGCCCCGAGGTTGCCGGCCGCGTACTTCCGCAGGTGCCGCTTCCGCTCCGTGCGCGGCGGCTTCGTATGAACAATCACGGCTTCATTCTCGCCGCGCCGGAGCAGTATGGCGTCGCCGGTGGGCAGGCGGTCGCCGTCGACCGGCGGGCACTTCGGTGTGGGCGTGCCGGTCGCGGCGCAGAACTTCTCGACCGTTTCGTGCGGGTGCCCGCCAATCACCAACAGCGTGCCGACGTTCGCCAGCGCCGCGGGATCGACGCTGCCGGCGTGGACGGTGATGAACATGACGCCGCGGTCGGGCAGTTGTTCCGACACCGGCGTCGCGGCCTCGCCAGCCGGCAGCATGTGGTGCGCCTCGTCGATCACCAGCCAGTGCGGGCGGCCCGTCTTGGCCTTCGACTCCAGAATACGCGGCATGAGTTGGGCGAAGAACGCCGGGCGGTCGGCCAGCGGCACCGCGAGCAGGTTCACCACGATCGACCGCTTCGGGTCGCGGAGGGCGTCGGCCACGTCGTCGGCCAGCGGCGGGTGCTCGGCGTTGCCCACCTGGGCGGCGAAGTCGAGGTTCGAGTAGTCGCCCTCCGGGTCGATCACCAGCGACTGATAGCCGACGTCGGCGAGGCGCTCAAGAATCGCGGTGGTGAGGGTCGATTTGCCACTGCCGCTGGTCCCGCACACCAGCACGCCCGCCCCGGCCGGGTCGATGCCCTCTTCCGCCTTCGCGTCCGTTTCGCCGAGCAGAACGCGGTGTCGGCCGAGCGTCTTCAGGTGGGTCAGGTCGTTGGCGATCATCTCGTCGATGAGTTCAGCCACGCCCTCGCCGCGCTTGCCGCGGGTGACCACGTCGGCGGTGTCCTTGACGGCCGGTAGCGCGTTGGCGACGGCCGCGGAACACTCACACACTTTCAGAAACGCGTGGTCGTTCTCGGCGTCGCCCACCCCGACGGCGTTGTGCGGCGACAGCCCGAGTTCCGCGAGCGCCGCGACGAGGCCGGTCGCCTTATTGACGCCGCTCGGCAGCACCATCACCGCGCCCTTGTTGAAAATCACCTGCAATTCCAGCCCGAACTCGCGGATGGTGTCGAGCACGGCACGGTCGTGCGGCAGGAAGGTAGCGACGATCACCTCGCCGACGGACAGCGGGCTGACACCCTTCTTGCGGAGCGCTTCGGCGAACGCGGCCGGCGGCTTCTCGGCGAGGACGCGGGTCTCTTTGGTCGCCGGATTGTAGACGGTGGCCCCGTTTTCGAGGACCATGAGGTGGAACAGGTCGAGTCGGTCGAAGGTGGTCTTGAGGTCGGGCAGTTCGCGGCCGGACACGAGGATCAGTTTGCGCCCGGAGTTGCGCAGCCGCTCCAGCGCCGCGAGCGTGGCGTCATCGACCTTGCCGTCGTGGGCGATGGTGCCGTCGTAGTCGGTGGCGAGGGCGTGGAACCGCATGGACACTCCTTCAGGACAGGATCGCTCGCCTGTCGCCATGCAACCGGCGCGCCGAACGTGTTGTACTCGCGAGGACGTCGGCTACAACTGCCCGCCGGCGAGCCACCCGGTGCTCCAGGCGCTCTGGAAGTTGTACCCGCCGATCCACCCGTCGAGGTCGAGCACTTCGCCCGCGAAGTACAGCCCCGCCTGCCGCTTGCTCTGCATCGTCCGCGAATCGACCTCGTCCAGGCTCACCCCGCCGGCGGTCACCTCGGCCTTCTCGAAGCCCAACGTACCCCGCAGCGGCAGCCGCAGGCGCTTCACCGATGCCACTAGCTTCGCGCGGTCCGGCTTCGACAGCGCCGCGGCCTTGCGGTCGGCCGGCATCCCGCACAGCACCAGGAGTTGGTCAGCGAGCCGCCGCGGGAGCTTGTCGGCCAGCACCACCGCCAACTGCTTCTTGCCGGACGCGAGCGATTCGGCCTGAAGGAACTCGTTGAACTTCGGCTCCGGCTCGGCCGGCAAGAAGTCGGCTTCGAGGGCGAGGGTTCGCGGTTCCGCGTGCCCGCTGACGGCCCGGCTAACGTCCAGCGGGGCCGGGCCGCTCAGCCCGAAGTGCGCGAACAGCATCGACCCGCGCCGCTGCGACAGCGCTTTTCCTTCGGGTGGCGTTACTTTCAAACTGATGTCGGGCAGCGTGATGCCGCGAAGCTCGCCCACCCACTCCGGTTGCACGGTCAGCGGCACCAGCGCCGGGCGCGTCGGCACGATCGTGTGCCCAAACTTCTGGGCCAGCGCGTAGCCGTCGCCGGTGGTGCCGCACCCCGGGTACGACTTCCCGCCGGTCGTGATCAGCACGCGCTCGGCCGTCAGCGTGCGGGCCGGGGTAAAGACCTGAAACCCGCCCTCCGGGCGGGTTTCGATGTCTTTGACCGGTTCCGTGAGGGCGAGCGTCGCCCCGCTGCGCCCCAGGCGCTTCAGGAGGGCGTCGAGCACGTCCAGCGCGCGGTCGCTGACCGGGAACACCTTGCCCGTCTCTTCGACCTTCGTGCTGACGCCTTCGTCGTTGAAGAACGCGACCGTTTCGCGCGGACCCAGGTTTGCGAGCGCCGAATGCAGGAACTTTCCGTTGCTTCCAAACGCTTCGACGATGCCGCGGGCGTCGCAGTCGTGGGTGATGTTGCACCGCGTCCCGCCGCTCATCAGGATTTTGACGCCCGGCTTCTTGCCCTTCTCCAGCACGAGGACGCGGCGGCCGCGCTCGGCGGCGCGGATGGCGGCCATCAACCCCGCGGCCCCGGCACCGGCGATGATCGCGTCGTAGTCGAAGCTCATGGCGGAATTGTAGGTTGTCCGGTCGCGCCGCGTCGCGCATGCTGAAGTCATGTCGTTCGCCAACCCCGAATTCCTGTACCTACTGCCGCTCGCGCCGCTCGTGGCGTGGTGGTGGCTGCGGCGGCCGCGGCCGGCGATGCGGTTCAGCGACACGGCGGCGTTCGCCGTCCGCGGGCGGCGGGCGGCGGTCGCGATGTGGGGCGGCGTGCTCCTCCGCGGCTTCGCGTGCCTGGCACTCGTTCTCGCGTGCGCCGGGCCGCGCCGCCCGGACCTTCAGACCCGCCTGCCGGCCGAGGGCATCGCCGTCATGATGGCGATCGACGTGAGCGGTAGCATGGAGACGCCGGACGTGGTCTGGAGCGCGGGCGCGCCGCCGGTGACGCGCCTGGAAGCCGCCCGGCGGGCATTCAAGCTGTTCGTCGGCGGTGGGGAGGCCCCGGACGGCACGCGGTTTGAGCCGCGCGCGGGCGACGCGGTCGGCGTGGTGTCGTTCGCCGCGGTGCCTCAGGTCGCGTGCCCGCTCACCCTCAACCACGCGGTGCTGTTCAAGGTGGTGGACGAGTTGAAGGCCAAATCGGCCGCGGACGCCGGCACCAACATCGGCGACGCGCTGGCCGAAGCCGCCGACCGGCTCGATTCGGTGAAAACGCCCCGCAAGGCGAAAGTGCTGATCCTGCTGAGCGACGGCGAGCACAACATCTTCAAAGAGGACACGCCGGGCGCGAAGCGGCCGGGCATCGACCGCACCATGAAGCCCCGCGAGGCCGCTCAGTTGGCCGCGAACCTCGGCATCCGCGTCTACACGATCGACACCGGCGGCGACCCGCCGGTCGGGGCGTCGGCGGACGTGGTCAAGCAGCGCGAGGAGGGCCGGGCGGCGTTGCAGCGGGTGGCGGAGATGACCGGCGGGCGGGCGTTCGCGGCCACCAGCGGAACCGACCTCCTCGCCGCCTACCGCGACATCAGCTTGCTCGAAAAGGTGGAAGAGAAGTCACCCAACTATCGCCGCTACTTCGAGTATTACGCGTGGTGCGCGGCGGCCGCGGTCGTCTTCATTCTGACGGCGCACGCGATGGAACGAACCGCGTGGCGCGTGACGGTATGAACACGAAGAGTATTCACCGCAGAGAACGCAGAGGACGCGGAGAATACATTCTTGAATTGAATGTCTTTCCTCTGCGCCCTCTGCGTTCTCTGCGGTGAATCGTGTCTTCCGTTTTCGACTCTTCCGGTCTGGCGGGCCTGCTGGCCGACCTGCGCGAGTTCGTCGCGGGGGTGCGGTTCGCGCGTCCCGGCGCGCTGTGGCTGCTCCTGCTGCTCACCGTCATGGGGTTGCTCGACCGCTGGGCGGCCCGGCAGCGGCGGAAGGCGGTCGCGGAGGTCGGGCGGCCGGGCGCCGTCGCCGGGCAACTCGCCCACCCGCGGCCGAAACGCGCGTGGCTCGGACGGCTCGGCTATTCGCTCGCCTGGACGCTGCTGATTCTGGGTGTCGCCGGGCCGCGGTGGGGCAAGAGCGACGAGGCCGGCGTCGCGGTCGGCCGCGACCTCGTCGTCGTGATCGACCTCAGCCGCACCATGCTGGCCGACGACATGGCCGACGCGAAGATCAAGGCCCGCTGGGAGGCGGCCCGGGCCGGGGCGTTGGACTTGCTCGCCGCGGTCGAGCGTCGCGGCGGCCACCGCGTCGCGGTCGTGGTGTTCGCGGCCAAGCCGAAGCTGCTGTGCCCGCTCACCACCGACTACGAGCACGTGCGGGCCGTCCTCGAAGACCTCGACGGCCGCTACCCGCCGCCGGAGGTCCGGCTCGGCGGCGACGACCTGCCGTCGGGAACGCGGATCGGCGCGGCGCTGCAAGCGGCGGTCGGCGCCAACGACAACCCGGAGTTCGCCGGCACGCAGGACATCATCCTGATCTCCGACGGCGACGACCCGGGCAACGATTCCGAGTGGATGGTCGGGGTGAAGGCCGCGGCCGACGCGAAGATCCCCGTTCACGCGGTCGGGGTGGGTGACCCGGAGCGGGTGCGGCACGTGGACATCGACAAGGAACCGCTGTTCGGCACATCGCTGCACGAGGAACCGCTGCGGCAGATCGCGGGCGGCACCGGCGGGCAGTACGTCGCGGCACGGAAAGACGTGCCGGCTCTGGGCGAGTTCTTCCGCACCCGCGTCGAGCCGAACCGCACCCGCGAGTTCACCGGCGACCCGATCCCGCAGCCGAAGGAGCGGTACGCGTGGTTCCTCGCCCCGGCGCTGGCGCTGTTCCTCGCGGGTTGGGTTCGCGGCCGGTGACGGCGTGCGGCGCGTGCCGCGGTGCGTTAGAATGAATGCGGAACCCTCGGAGGCGACGATGCGCCGCGTCTTACTCCTCTTGCCGCTCGTTCTGCTGCTCGCGGCGGCCGACCCGCCGGCCGCGACGCCTGACGACCTCGTCCGCCGGGCCAACGACCTCCTCCGCGCCGGCGACGCTGCCGAGGCGGAGAAGTTCTACGCGGCGGCCGAAGAGTTGACCGCCGACCCGGGGTTGGTGGCGTTCAACCGCGCCGCGGTGCTGTTCGAGCAGAGGAACTACCGCGACGCCGAGCGGCACTACGACCGCGTGCTCGAAGACGCCGCCTGCCCGCCGGACCGCGCCGCCCGCGCGTGGTACAACCGCGGCACCTGCCTCCTCAACCGCGGCGGGTCGATCGACGCCTACCGCGCCGCGGTCGCGTGCTTCGAGAACGCCCTTGACAGCCCGGCCGCCGACCCGGAGGTGAAGGACCGCGCGCCGCACAACCTCGAACTCGCCAAGCTCCGTTGGAACGAGGAGCGGAAGAAGAACGCCAAGCCCGAGCAGCAGTCGCCCAACGACCGGCCGCCGCCGGAGGAAGACCGGCAGCCGCGCCCGGACCCGAACAAGCCCGGCGACGGCCCGGAACCCGACCAGACCGACGGCAAGACGAGCGCGCCGAAAACCGGTCAACAGCCGCAGGCGCAGCAACAGCAGAAGAGCGACGCCAAGGCCGCGCAGGGCGAGAAGAACGTCGCCGCGAACAACCCCAACCTGCAAGCGCCCGAGGACAAGGACGAGGTCCAGAAGCTCAGCCCCGAGGACGCGCGGGAGTACATGAAGGAGGCGGCCCGGCGGCGGAAGCGCGAGCTGCATTCGCTGCTGGAAACGCTGTACGGCCCCGACCGCGCCGGGGCGCGCGACCGGTGACCCTGGCGCGGCGGTGTTCTGTAGCCGGCCTCTGTGAGGCCGGTGCGACAAGTATGAGGTAGCACCGGCCTCACAGAGGCCGGCTACAGAAGAGCGACCGTGATCTGGTGTCACACATGCGACACGAAATCTGCCTCACAATTCTCGCCCTTGCCGCCGCCACCGCCGTCGGGCGCGAGCCGCACGAGCCGCTGACCGACTACTACGGCGCGAAGGGCCGCGGGATCGGCGCGAGGTGGGACATTCCGCAAACGGCGGTGACCGAGGAGCGCGACCTCGCCGCGACGCTGGTGATCACCGGCGCGACCAACCCGACCGAGGTGCGCAAGCCCGACCTCAAGAAACTGCCGGCGTTCAACGACTTCGTCGTCACCGACGCGGCCGACCCGCCGCGCACGACTAGCGACAAGGAAATCCGCTTCAACTACACGCTGCGGCCGCGACACCGCGGCGTGGCGCAGGTGCCGCAACTCAAGTTCCACTACTACAACCCGACCGCGGCGGAGTCGAAGCGGTTCCCGTACACACTCGCGTACGCGGTGCCGATCACCGTGGCTCCCCCGCCCCCAAAAGAACCGGAGCCGATGACCGAGCCGGACGACCTGTTCCACGTCCGCGGCGGCCCGGCGGCGCTGGATGGGCCGTTCGAGCCGTGTCGGTGGGCGTGGGGCGCGGCGGCGCTCTTCGGCCCGCTCGTCGCGGCCGGCTGGTTCCTGCTGTGGCGGCGCGTCTACCCCGACGCGCGACGGTTGGCCCAACTCCGCCGCTCGCGGGCCGCGCGCCGCGCGGTGAGCGCGGTCCGCAAGTCCGGGCGCGCGCCCGACCCGCCCGCGGCGGTCGCCGCGGCGCTGCTCGGCTACCTGCGGGCACGATACCCACTGCCCGAGAGCGCGGTCACGCCGTCGGAGGTGGCCGCGGCGCTGGTCGAAGCGAAGGTGCCGGCCGACGCGGCGGAGCGAACCGCCGGCGTGTTCCGCGGGTGCGACCGCGCCCGGTTCGCCCCGCCCGGGGACGGCGGCGTAGCACTGGCCGCCGAGGCCGAAGCCGCCATCGCCCGGTTGGAGGAACTCGCGTGAGGTTCCTTCTCGCGCTCGGGCTGCTCGCCGTCGGCGGGCCGGCGTTCGCACAAGCGCCGGGCGAGCGGCTCGCGGCGGCCGAAGCGGCGTTCGCCGAGGGCGTGAACCTGAAGGGCGATCGCGAAAAGGCCCGGCCGGCGTTCGCGCGCGCCGCGGCGCAGTACGACGCGCTCTGGGACCAGGGGTTTCGCACGCCGGACGTGGCGATCAACCGCGCCCGCGCGCACCGGCTGGCCGGGAACCTGCCGCGGGCGGTCGCGGCCCTTCACGCCGGCCTCGCGGTCGCCCGCTACTCGCGGCCGCTTCAGGTGGAACTCGAACAGGCGCGCGCCGCGGTCGCGTTCCCGCTCGACGGCGAACTCGCGGCGCAACTGCGGCCGTCGCCGTACCGCGGAATCAGCACCCGAATGTCGCCCGCGGAGGCGTGGGTGCTCGCGGGCGGGTTGTGGCTCGTCGCGTGCGCCGCGGTCGCGCGGTTCGTGATGACGCGGGCCGCCGTGTGGCCGGTGGCCGCGGCGGCTGGGGTGTGCGCGCTGGGGGCGCTCGGCTGGCTGTGGGCGCGCGACGCCCGCGACCGGGCGCGGGACGAGTCGCTACCGCTGCTGATCGTCTCGGAGGACACGACCCTGCGCCGCGGCAACGCGGGTTCGTACCCGGCGCGGCTGGGCGCGGCGCTGCCGCGCGGGGCGGAGGTGCGGGAGTTGTCGCGCCGCGGCGGGTGGGTGCAGGTGCGCCTGCCCGGCGGCGCGGTCGGCTGGCTGCCGCAGGACGCGGCGGTGGCGTGCGAGCGGTAGCCCGGTGTGCCGTGTCGGCCCGCGGACTACTTCGCTTCCTTGATGACGATGTTTCGGAACTCGGCCCGGAGGTTCGACCCCTGGAACCCGACGTGCCCCTTCTCGCGGGTCAGCCCGGTGTGCTTGGCGAACTTGTCCTTGTAGCTGTCCAGGTCCGCGCTCACCAATTCCTTCCCGTTCTGCTCGACGCTCACCTTGCGGCCCCGGCACACGACCCGCATCGAGTTCCACTCGCCGACGGGCTTGCTCGCGTCACCCGAGGCGGGTTGCACGTCGTACACCGACCCGTTCCGCTGATAATCGGCGAGCTTCCGCTTGGACAACTCCTCGTACCCGTCGTTGTCGATCAACTGGACTTCCATCCCCACGTAGGCCGGGTCGCCCTTCGCCGGGGTGCGGAGCGCGATGCCGCTGGTCGCGCCCGCCTTCGGCCACCGGTACTCGCAGCGGAACTCGAAGTCGCCGTACTCCTTCTCGGTCAGAAGCCAGCCCCCGCCCCCGCCCTTGCACACCAGAACCCCGGCCTCGACGGCCCAGATCTCGGGCTTCTCGGTCGCCTTCCAACCGGTCAGATCCTTGCCGTTGAACAGCGGGCTGAACCCCTCAGGTACGTCGTCCGCCCGCAGGGTCGCCGCACACATCGTCGTCACCAGAAGGCCGATTCGAGCCGTCGCGGTCATGACGATCCTCCCCGGAAGCCGGTTGCCCTGGAACTTCAAGCCTCGACCCACGCCAGTGCCGACGTCTCCGAACAGCACACCCGAACCCGTTCACAGTGCTCACCGGCTAACAGCGCGACCAGATGGCTGGTGGTGACGTGCCCGGCGGTCGCGTTTACGATCGCCAGGCGGCCGCTGAACCGAGCCAGAACCCGTCCGGCCAGCATCCCGACCGCCGCGAGCGTGTCGGCCGTGAGTCCGTTCGTCACACCGCTGACATCGACCAACACGCCGCTGTGGGTCGGGAGGGCCGAGTCGGTCAGCAACTGGGCGAAGAACCGGACCCGCTCGTCGAGAGACACGGCCCCGTGAGCGACGACGCGGACGACCGACCGTGCGGCGTCGTAAGAGCGCGTGATGGGCATCGCACACCTCGTAGCGCCTCTACTCCGGGCCGATCGTGAACGTCCGGACGGCCGCGTCGTCGCGGTGGTACATGGCGTGGACGGTCAGCCCGTCGGCCCGCCACTTCGCCCACGCCAGCGACCCCAGCCCGACGGCCAGGGAGGAGGTAAACGGCTCGCCGAGCTTGCGGACCAACTCGGCGTGCGTGTCGGTGAACGCGAGCCCGAGCGGCGGGGCCGGGAACTGCTCGTGCCGCTCCTCCCCCTGCCGGAACAGGAACGCGCATTCCAAGACCCGGAGGTGCTTGGTGCGGCCCCCCTGAAGTCCGGTCGGCGGCCGGAACAGCAGGTCGAACCCGAGCGGGTAGAACACCACGAACTGAGCGCCGTCGTTCGGCTTGCCGACCCGGTGGTCCGGGAAGCGGGCGAGGAAGGCGGCCACCTCGGGGGCGTCGAGCCGCAGCCCGAACAGCGGGCGGATGTCGTCGAACGTGGCGTGGTCCATTCGCTCAGCCCTCCGCTGCGGGCGTCGGCGGTACCGAACCGGTCGTTCCCGACACCAGACCGGATGGCCCGCCGAACTCGTAATTCGCTCGACCGGCCTATCGTCCCCGAATCGCGCGGGAGTTGCAAGCCGTCACCGGCTCTTGGGGCCGGTGTCGCGAATGAGTGAAGTGATTGGCGGTTGCGTTCGGGAGGGGCGCCGTGCGCGCCCCCAGCGACCCGCAGGGCGCCGGTCGCCCCAATCGCCCCTCACCCGCCCGCCTTTTCGCCGCCCAGTTCCGGTTCCAGCGCCTTCCGCAAGCGGGCCTCGAACGCCGGCGGCAGCGCGCACCGGGGCAGCAGCCGCGACACCTTGATCGTGTGTGAGTACGAGGCCACGTACGGCCCGCACTTCGGGCACCCGTCGATGTGCAGCCGGTACGTTTCCCGCACCTCCACCACCAGCTCGCCGGAGTCGGACAGGTAGTCCACCAGGGCGTTCATCAGCTCGGCGCAGGTCATGACTCCACCTCGAAGTGCGGGGCCAGCAGGTCGCGCATCCGCATCCGCGCCCGGTGCAAGCGGCTCTTCACCGCCGCCACGCTCAGCCCCAACATGTCGGCGATCTCCGCGTTCGGCAACTGTTCCACGTCGGCCAGCAGGTACACGTCGCGGAACGGCTCGGGCAGTTGGTTGACCGCCGCCTCGATGATGGCCGCCTGCTCGGCCGCCAGCACCGGCTCGTCGGGCGACAGGTTCCACCGCTTGACCGCCGCCTCCGGGGCCGCGGTCTCGAGCGCGTCTTCGGTCGCCTCGCCGGCCTCCCGCTTCTGCCGGTTCGCCCGCTTCTCGCGGTGCGCCAGCGCGGCGTTCACCGTGACGCGGTGCAGCCAGGTCGCGATCTGGGCGTCGCCGCGGAACGTGTCCAGCTTCCGAACCACTTGCAGGAGCACGTCTTGCGTCACGTCCTCGGCGTCGGCGTCGTTGCCGAGCATCCGCCGGGCCAGGTTGTAGATGCGCGGGGCGTACTCGCGGAACACCAGTTCCGGCGTCAGCTTCTCGGGTGGGGGTGAGACCATGCGGCAATCCGGGGCGGGAGCGGGCAATACGATGATTCTACCGCCCGCGTCGCCCGCCCGTGCGAAAACACCCCATGCCTGCACTCACGCCGCCCACCGCTGTGCTTTTCGACTTCGACGGCACCCTCGCCGACAGCTTCGCCGCCATCGCCAGCAGCACCAACCACGTCCGGGTCAGCTACGGCCTGCCGCCGATGGCCGAGGCCGCCGTCCGCGCCTACGTGGGCTACGGGCTGGACAACCTCATGGCCGACCTCGTCCCGAACGCCCCGGTAGAAGAGGCCGTCGGCCGGTATCGCGAGCACCACGCCACCGTCATGTTCACCCAGACGCACCTCATGCCCGGGGCCGCGGAGGCAATTCCCGAGCTGGCCCGCCGCGGGTACAAGCTTGCGGTGTGCAGCAACAAGCGGGTCGAGTTCACCCGCCAGCTCGTCCGGTCGCTCGGCCTCGATGCGTATTTCTCTTGTGTGCTCGGTCCCGACGACGTCGCCGGCCGGGCCAAGCCCGACCCGGCCATGCTGTTGGAGGGGCTGACCCGGCTGAAGGTTTCTGCCGCCGACGCGGTGTACGTCGGCGACATGGTTGTGGACGTGCAGACGGCCCGCGCCGCCGGGGTCGAAGTGTGGGTGGTTTCCGCCGACGGAACCGGCACCTTCACCCCAGTAGAAGGTGACCCGCGCCCGGACCGCGTGCTGACGTCACTTTCCGACCTTACGACGCTCTTGCCGCCGATTTCACAGTAAATTCATCCGGCAACTGGTCTTGATTGTGGGGGAGGAATCTGGGAATATACGTTCAGTGGGCCGCCATGGATTTGACATGAATTTTTAGTGGCGGGACCGATCAACGGCGAGAAACGCCGCCGCGCCGGACGTCGAATATTTGTACGCGACCGGCGAACAGACTGATATCGCCACGCCGAACGCTCGTCTCTAAGACGACGCCCTCTCCGAGGATCGAACCATGCGCCCAATTCGTGCCGTCCGCCAGTACCCGCTCGTGTTGCTCGCCGCGGTGGCGTTCGCCTTCGTGGCCTGGATCTGGTGGGACGCGCTGCCGCAACGCGACCCGGTCGTGAGCACCAACGCCACCGGCCGGCGCGTCGCCCCGGTGCCGTTCGAGGACGCCAGGGCGATTCTGGACGCGGACGAACCCATGCTGCCGGACGCCGCCCACGGCATCACGAAGTTGCGGACCGGGATGACCCGCGCGGAGGTCGAGAAGTTGATCGGCGCCCCGGCCCCGGACCGCGTGTCCGCGGCGGTCGTGACCGACGGCCGCGTCACCTACCTCTCCACCTACGAGGCCGACTTCGGCCCGCCGCAGACGGTCCGGCCGCTCACCGACGTCCGCCGGGCGTCGCTCAAGCGGTTCGTCCCGCCGGTCTCGGCGGCCATCGATCGCACCCTTGTCATGCTGGAGTTCGACGCCACCAAGCCCGGCCACCCGCTGCTCGGCATCCACTACTCCGACCCGCTGTTCTGAGCGCGGCGAGTTCCGATCGCCTTTACGTCCTATCCAGTGTGGTCGCCGTTGAGCGGCGCCCCGCCGGGGTCGGTGCCCTCTTGGGAACACCGACCCCGGCGGGGCGCCGCTCAACGAGTTTGCCGGCCGCGCCGATTGTGCCGAATGCAACGATCGCGCCGGCGTTGGCGGCGGTCGGCATTGACCCACTTTTCCGGCCTTCTTAAATTGGGAATCTGGCGAAGCTCGCGCGGCGCGAGGTCGGAACGGGCGCGCGGGTTGGCCCGGCGCGGGCGATTACGCAAGGAGTCACGGCGATGGCAGCGGCACAACCCGGCATGGAACCGACCTTCTTCGAGCGGCTGGGCGACCGGTTCAACGCGTTCGTCGAGGGCTGCGTCCGCATGCTGTCCCGCATGATGGGCGGCAACGCGGACGAGCGGCGGATCAAGGGCCTCGGCTACTTCCGCGCCCGGAACGCCGAGGTCCACACCGTCATCCCCGGCCTGCCGCTCGCCCGGGTGAACGAACTCGAAGCCAAAATGCAGGCCCTTTCGGACGACGATCTGAAGGGGCTGACCGCGCAGTTCCGCGACCGCCTCAAGAAGGGTGCCACGCTCGACCAACTGTTACCCGAAGCGTTCGCCGCCTGCCGCGAGGCCGGCCGCCGCACGAAGGGGATGCGGCACTACGACGTGCAGTTGATCGGCGGCATGGTGCTGCACGGGTACGGCACCGGGCTGGGCAGTATCGCGGAAATGAAGACCGGCGAGGGCAAGACGCTCGTCGCCACGCTCGCCGCGTACCTCAACTGCCTCGACGGGCAGGGCGTTCACGTCGTCACCGTCAACGATTACCTCGCCCGCCGCGACTGCGAGTGGATGCTGCCCATCTACTACGCCCTGGGCGTGAACGCGGCGTACATCCAGTCGGACATGGACCCGGAGGCGCGGCGCCGCGCCTACGAGTGCGACATCACCTACGGCACCGCCAGCGAGTTCGGGTTCGACTACCTGCGCGACAACATGAAGATCGCGCGGCACGACGACGAGAGCTACCACCCGTACTACCGGCAGGTGCAGCGGGCGCACCACTACGCGATCATCGACGAGGTCGACAACATCCTCGTGGACGAGGCCCGGACGCCGCTCATCATCAGCGGGCCGGCGTTCTCCGACGCCCGCCGGTTCAACGAGGCCGACAAGGTCTCCCGCGCGCTGACCGAACTCGAGCGCAAGGCCCGCAAGGAGATGGTCGCCAGCGGGCAGATGAAAGCCAATGGGGTTGAGGGCGACAACCTCACCGTACTCGCGCCGCTCGACCCGTCGAAGGTGGACCCGCAGAACCCGCCGCCGAAGGGGGTCTACTTCGAGATCAAGGAGAAGGAGCGGACCTGCCACCTCACGGACGCGGGCGTCCGCGAGGCCGAGCAACTCGCCGGGGTGGAGAGCTTCTACACCGCCGGCAACATGGAGTGGCCGCACCTCATCGACAACGCGCTGAAGGCTCACCACCTGTACCAGCTCGATCGCCACTACATGATCGACCGGGACGCGCGGGAGAACAACGAACTCAGCATCGTCATCATCGACGAGCACACCGGCCGCGCCATGTACGGCCGGCAGTGGTCCGACGGCTTGCACCAGGCGGTCGAGGCGAAGCACCAGAAGGACGGGGTGCAGATCAAGCAAGAAACGCAGACGATGGCGACGGTCACGCTGCAGAACTTCTTCAAGCTGTACAAGAAGCTCGCCGGCATGACCGGGACGGCGAAGACCGAGGAAAACGAGTTCTGGAAGATCTACAACCTCGAAGTGGTCGCCATCCCGACCAACAAGCCGCTCAAGCGGATCGAGCACCGCGACAAGGTGTATCGCACCGACAAGGAGAAGTGGGACGCGGTCGTCGCCGAGATCGAGCGCATCCACGCGTTCGACGCGCTCGAACTGCGCGACGGCACCCTCCTGAGCGGGACCATTAAGGCGGAGACGCCCGAATTCGTTGACTTTGAAGACCGCACGACCCGCGAGCGCAAAAGCCACCCGCGGAGCCAGATTCGGTCGCTCGAATACCGCGGCCGGCCGATCCTGATCGGTACGAAGGACGTCGATAAGAGCGAGCGCCTGTCCGCAATGTTGAAGAAGCGCGGGATCAGGCACGAACTGCTCAACGCGAAGCCCGAAAACGTCGGCCGCGAGGCGGAGATCGTCGCGCAGGCCGGCCGGTTCGGTGCGGTGACGATCTCGACCAACATGGCCGGCCGCGGCACGGACATCATCCTCGGCGGCAACCCGGAAACGCTCGCGTGGGCGCGCCTCAAGCAGTTGAAGGACGGCGACGGCCGCCCGCTGTACCCGACGCGGCTGGAAGTGCCGAATGACGTCTGGACCGCGACCGTCAACGAGATCGAAGCTAAGGAGAAGATGAAGGAGGAGGGCCGCAAAGTAGCCGAGCGCGGCGGGTTGCACATTCTCGGCACCGAGCGGCACGACTCGCGCCGCATCGACAACCAGTTGCGCGGGCGCGCCGGGCGGCAGGGCGACCCGGGCAGCAGCCGGTTCTACCTGTCGCTGCAGGACGAACTGATGCGCCTGTTCGCCGGCGAGTGGGTCGGCAACGTGCTCGCCCGGCTCGGCATGCAGGAGGGCGAGGCGATCGAGTCGGGCATGGTCACCCGGCGCATCGAGAAGGCGCAGAAGAAGGTCGAGGAGTACCACTTCGACCAGCGGAAGAACCTGCTCGAGTACGACGAAGTGATGGACCTTCAGCGGAAGCGGGTGTACGGCGCGCGGCAAGAAATTCTCGACGGCCAGAACCCGCGGCTGATGATCCTGGAGATGATCCGCAAGCAGGTCGAGGCGGCCTCTGAACGGTTCCTGGCGGACAACTACGGCTCGGCGAGCTTCGCCGAGTTCGCCAGCAACCGGCTCGGGATGGAGTTCGAAGCGGGCGACTTCCGCACCTCCTCCTACGAAGACGCGGCGCGGCAGGCGATCGACCAGGCCGTTGCGAACATCCCGACGTTCATGCAGGAGCGGCTCGAAGAGAACCTGAACCCGGGCGAGGAGCCGGCGGCGTGGAAGTGGGCCGAGCTGACCCGCGCCGTCAACGCCCGCTACGACCTCAAGGTGACCGAGAAGGACTTGAAGAAGGTCGGGCCGGAGCGGCTGATGGAACACCTCGTCGCGAAGGCCGAGACGTCGGTGAAGGCGGTCAACCTGAGCGAGGGCGAGCGGTTCCTGGCGCGCACCTACGGGGCGGAGTCGCTGGCCGAATGGTGCCGGCAGAAGTTCGGCGTGAAGGTGTCGGTCGATGACATCCTGAAGCACGCCGGCGACGACCTCAACGAGTTCCTGTACCGCGCCATTCGCACCGCGTACCGGCAGAAGGACGTGGAGTTCCCGGTGCGCGTGGGCATGCAGAACTTCATGGCCGACAAGCCGCAGCAGGGGGCGCAGCGGTACGACCGCGACGGCCTGTACCGGTGGACGGCTCAACGCCTCGGCACTGTGCTGGCGGCACGGAAGCACGGGCCGCAGGTACTGGCCGACCAGTCCGGGTTCTTCGCGGTCGCGTTCAAGGCGCTCGAAGAGGAGGGCTGGACGGAGGAGCTGGTTCGCACCGAGCCGCGGTCGAAACTGCGTGAGAAGCTGATGGAAGTCGCGCCGAAGGCGATGCCGGCGGCGGACATCGACGAGATCGAGGCGAAGGTGGCCGAGGCGCTGAGCGGCGCGCGGGTGGCCGACCCGGACGACGCGAAGGAGATCGCCGAGTGGGCGGTCAAGGAGTTGGGACTGACCCTGGACGCCGCCAAGCTCACCGGCAGGACGCGCGACGAGGTCCGGCACAGCATCCTGAACGCCTACGACGAGAAGTACCGCCCGGAGATGCACTCGGTCGAACGCGGGCTGGTGCTCGAACAGATCGACAGCGCCTGGAAGTCGCACCTCTTGGTGATGGACAACCTGCGGAGCGGGGTGGGCCTGCGGGGTTACGCGCAGGAAGACCCGAAGATCGTCTACAAGCGGGAGGGGATGCAGGAGTTCGAGGTGATGTGGCAGGGCATCCGCGACCGCACCACGGAGGCCGTCTTCCGGATGGAGGAGATGGGCGACGAGGAGGCGCAGGCGGCGCTGTGGGCGGGCGCGCGGGCGACGCACGCGGCGGCCCAATCCGCGTCGCAGGCGCGCCAGGCCGAACTGGACGCGACGCAGATGCAGACGAACAGCGGCGGGGGCGAGGGGAAGAAGGCGGAGCCGATCCGCAACCTCGGGTCGAAGGTGGGCCGCAACGACCCGTGCCCGTGCGGCAGCGGCAAGAAGTATAAGAACTGCCACATGAAGATGGAGGCGGGCAAGCGGTAAGGCGGGGGCACCGCGAACAGAACCACAGGAGCAGGCCGTGAGCGACGAGATCATTCCCGTGCCGCGGTCCCTGTTCCTGTGCGACGCGCACATCGGGTATCAGGACGGGAAAGTCGATTTGTACGGCATTCTCAATGCCGTTCGGGCTGTCAGTTTCCCGCACGTCCTTCGCCAGTTGGTCGTGTTCGCGCAACTGGCCAACGGTCTGGGCGATGTGCCGTTCTTTTTCGAGATCCGTCGCGACTGCGACGACGAACTCGTTCGCGTGACGGCCGAACGGACGCTCCGCTTCGCCGATCGGATGGTCGCCATCCAGGCGGTCATGACGATCGAAGACGTCGTGTTTGAAGAACCCGGCGTGTACATTGTCTCGCTCTTCTGTCACAATCGATGGGTGTGCGACACGCCGCTTCTGCTGGAGTAACACGGGAGGCCGCCATGCCCGACAAGCATCCGCTCCACTCGGCCGATTCGTTCGTTGAAGGGGAGAATCCGCTGCAAGTTTTTGTCGATCCGGCACACGAGGTCACCGAAGAGGAGCGGAACCGGCCGCGCTACGGGAGGCCGCCGCGCAAGCCCGCACCCGAAACGCCTTCACAACCGAAGGACGAAGAAGTGAAGTAGTGGCTTACTCGGACGCGGGAACGGACTCCCACCATGCTCCTTGACCTCGTCTACGCGCTCGCCCTTCTCTTCCTGTCGCCGTGGCTGGCGTGGCGGGCGCTCCGCACCGGCCGCTACCGCCGCGAACTCGCCGCCAAACTGCTCGGTCGTGTCCGCGTCGCCAACCCGCACCGCAAGCAGGTGGCGTGGTTTCACGCGGTCAGCGTCGGTGAGGTGAATCTGCTCGGCGCGCTCGTCCCGGCGTTCAAGAAGCGGCACCCGGACTGGCTCGTCGTCGTATCGTCCACCACCGACACCGGGCTGGCGGAGGCGCGGAAGAAGTTCCCGCACCTCGCGGTCGTCGCGTGGCCGTTCGACTTCAGTTGGGCGGTCGCCGCGGCACTCGACGCCGTCAAGCCATCGCTCGTCGTTCTCACCGAAAGCGAACTGTGGCCGAACTTCCTCGCCGCGGCTGCCCGGCGGGGCGTGCCGGTCGTGGTGGCGAACGCGCGCCTCAGCCCGCGAAGCGCCCGGAGGCTGGCGCGTGTCGCGGGAGTGGCCCGGCGGCTCCTGTTCCGCCACGTGACGCGGTTCGCGGTGCAAGAGGCCGAATACGCCGAGCGGCTGGAAGCGCTGGGCGTTCCAAAGGCGAAACTGACGGTCACAGGTTCGATCAAGTACGACGGCGCGGCCGCACTCGACGAAGCGAAGACGCAGGCGCTCGGTGCGACGCTCGGCGTGCGCGAACGCGACCTCGTGCTGCTGGCCGGCAGCACACACGCGCCGGAAGAGTCGCTCGTCCTGGCCGCGTTCGGCCGGTTGCGGTCGCGGTTCCCGCACCTGCGGCTGATCCTCGTCCCGCGGCACCCGGACCGCTTCGAGGAGGTCGCGGGGCTGGTCGCGGCGTCCGGGCTGCCGTTCGTGCGGCGGTCGCAGGTCGTGTCGCCGTTGGCGGAAATGCCGGCGGTCGTGCTGCTCGATACTGTGGGTGAACTCGGCTCCGCATGGGGATTAGCGGGTGTGGGCTTCACCGGCGGGAGCCTCGACGGGGTTCGCGGCGGGCAGAGCATGATCGAGCCGGCGGGCTACGGCGTGCCGTGCGTGTTCGGCCCGCACGTGTGGAACTTCAAGGACGCGGCACGGCGGCTGGTCGAAGTCGGCGGCGCGGTCATGCTCAAGGACGCGGGCGAACTCGAAGAGGCACTGGAGCGACTCATTTCTGACGCTGAATTGCGTGAGCGGATGGGAGCCGCCGCCCGCGACCTCGTCCGGCGGCAGCAGGGCGCGACGCAGCGCACGCTCGACGTTCTGGACGCCGTAATCCCGCCTACGGCGCTCTCGGCCGCGGCGTAGGGCGGTTACAATGGGGCGATGATTCGCACCCACTCGTTCAGTGAACCCGGCGGGCACCCCGTTAACGAAGACGCGTTCGTCCTGCGGCCGGTCGAAGGCGGGTGGCTTGCGGCCGTCGCCGACGGGATGGGCGGGCGTGCCGGCGGTCGCCGCGCCGCTCAACTCGCGTGCGAAACCGTCGCCAATTCGCCAAATCCATTTCACGCTCGCTTGAGTGAAGCCGACAACGCCGTCGCCGCCGACCGCGAGGCCGGGTTCACGACGCTCGTCGCGCTACACCTGTCGGAAACGCGCGTCGAAGGGGCGTCGTGCGGCGATAGCGCCGCGGTCGCGGTGTGCGGCGGGGCCGCGCCGAAGGTGCTGACGTCGCGGCAGTTCAAGAACCCGCCGGTTGGGAGCGGCGAGGCGGCGTTCGTGCCGTTCGCGCTCGATCTGGCGTCGCCGTGGCGCGTGCTGCTGATGAGCGACGGGGTGTGGAAGTACGCGAGCTGGGACCGCGTGTGGGATGTCGCCGCCCGGCTGTCCGGTGAGGAACTCATTCACGCGCTGGCCGACGCCGCGCGACTGCCGGCGACGGGCGAGTTTCAAGACGATTTCACGCTGGTCGTGCTGGAGGGGGAGTAGCCGATGACCCGCATCACGGAGTGCCTGTCGGTCGGGCCGTTCGCGTCGGCGCAGCGGGCCGCGACGCTGCGCGCCGCCGGGGTCACGCACGTGCTCAACGTGTCCGACCAGCCGAGTGAGGTGTCGGTGGCCGACGGGTTCGCCGGCGTCGCGTGGGTGCCGATGTCCGACAGCAAGCGGTTGCCGATGTCCGTCGCGCTGCGGGCGGTCGCGACGCTGCATGACCTGGCCATCAAGCCGGACGCGCACGTGTACGTTCACTGCGTGGCGGGGATGGTGCGGTCGCCGACGATTCTGTGGCTGTACCTGATCGCGCTGGGGGTGCCGGCGAAGGACGCGCGCGTGTGGATCGAGGAGCGCGCGCCGCGGGTGAACGCCGGGGCGGCCGCGATGGTCGATTCCGAGCACGTGCGGGTAGTGCAGATGCACGGGCTGATGAACTTCTTCCCGCACCCGCGGCCGAACCTGTTGTCGCTGTGGCCGCTGGCCGACGGCAACACTGAGGCGAAGTGATGCCCGCCCCGCTCGCGTACTTGAACGGCCGCTTTCTTCCTTTTGCCGACGCCGGTCTGCCGCTGCACGACGCCGGGTTCGTGTCCGGGGCCACCATCGTCGACAACGCGCGCACGTTTCGCCACAGGTTATTCCGCTGGCCCGACCACCTCGCCCGCTTCCGACGCGACTGCGACACGTGCTACATTCCGCTCACCGCGACCGACGCCGAACTCACGGCGGTCGCCGAAGAACTCGTTTCGCACAACGCGAAGCTCTTGCCCGTCGGCGGCGAGCTTCAGGTGGTGACGTTCGCCACGCCCGGCACGCTCGGCTTTTACACCGGCGAACCCAACGGCCCGCCCACGCTCGGAATGGTGACGTACCCGCTGCCGCTCGCCCGCTACCGCCGCTTCTTTACGGAAGGCGTCACACTCGCCGTCGCCGGGATGCAGGGGAACGCCGCCCACGACCTCCTCCCGCCGCGGGTCAAGCACCGCAGCCGACTCCACTGGCACATCGCCTCACACGCCCTCAAGGATCCGACGTCGCACCTGCCCTGGCGGCTCGACCCGCCCGCGACCGACCCGACCGTCGTACCGGTCGTGTGCGACACCGCCGGGCACGCCGCCGACACCGCCATCGGCTCGATTCTCGCCGTTTTGGGGGATACCGTCGTCGCTCAGGCTTCGTCGCACGTTCAGGACAGCGTCAGCGCGCGCGTGATCGGCGAGTTGTGCGCCGCGGTCGGGCTGAAGTTCCACACCGCGACAATCGAAATGGGCCGCTTCGCCCGGGCGCCGTTCCCCGAAGAGTTGCAGTCGAAGTTCCCGCAGCCGTCGGAGTTGCTGCTCGCGGGGACCGGGTTCTGCGTCGCCGGGGTGAAGCGGTTCGGGTTCCGCGACCGCTGCCGCGACTTCCCCTGGCCCGGCCCGGCATACCGCAAACTGCTCGCGGCCTGGACTGACCTCGTGGGAATTGATGTTGAGAAGCAGTTCACCGACGCGAGGGCGTGATGGCCGCCCCCGCGACCGCTCGGTGTGGGGCCGCGCTGTAAGGCTTTTTCCCACTTCCGCGCGGTAGACGCTCTCATCTTCACAGGGTATTCTTACCCCTCTTGATGGCTTGTGACGCGCTGTCACAAGCCGCGTACCCAACCCCGGTCGGCACCGCCGCGGACGGCCCTCCACGCCCCGCCGCACTGGCTCGCAGTCCGGCCGACCGGGCTCCGTTTGCTCGCCCGAAGCCAGGTAGTTCCATGCACCTCTCTCGCTCGCACCGGCCGCGGTTCCCCTGGCTGCTCGCGCTGCTTTGCGCGCTACCGGTCGGACTGCTCGGGGCCGCACCCACCAGCCCGCTCGTCGTGTTCGGCAACGAATGGCAGCCGTTCGGGTTCCTCACGTCGAGCGCCTACGGCCTCGGTGAGAAGCTCGGCCTCCTAGGGTGCCTCGCGGTCGCCGTCGGCGGGCTGGCGTACTCGGTCTGGCTGATGAAGCAGGTGTACGCGGCCGACACCGGCACGCCGGCCATGCAGAAGGTGGCGCTGGCCGTGCGCGAGGGCGCCAACGCCTACCTGCGGCGGCAGTTCACCGTCGTCGGGGTGCTCATCATCCTGCTCACCGGCGTCATCATCGCGTCGAAGTGGCCGTGGGACGTCGAACCCGGCATGCACTCCGCCGAAGAACTCAAGACCATCGCCGTCGGCCGCGGGATCGCCTTCCTGATGGGGGCGCTGTTCAGCGCCGCCGTCGGGTTCACCGGGATGCGGCTGGCGACCGCCGGCAACCTCCGCGTCGCCGCCGCGGCGCGCACCGACTTCGGCACCGCGATGCGGATGGCCTACCGCACCGGCACCATCACCGGCATGTTCACCTGCGGGCTGGGGCTGCTCGGCGGCACGCTCATCCTGCTCGTGTTCGGCGAACTCGCCTACGAAATCCTCATCGGCTACGGGTTCGGGGGCTCGCTGCTGGCGCTGTTCATGCGCGTCGGCGGCGGCATCTACACGAAGGCCGCCGACGTCGGTGCCGACCTCGTCGGCAAGGTCGAGCAGGCGATCGCCGAGGACGACCCGCGGAACGCCGCGACCATCGCCGACAACGTCGGCGACAACGTCGGCGACTGCGCCGGCATGGCCGCCGACGTGTTCGAGAGCTACTCGGTCACGATGGTCGCCAGCGTCATGCTCGGGTACGCCGCGTTCGGCTACAAGGGGATGGTCTTCCCGCTGCTGGTGCAGGCGGTGGGCGTGGTGGCGAGCGTGGTCAGCACGTCGCTGGTCGGCCGCGGGATGACGACCGGCACCAGCGGCACCGCGATGGCGTCGATCAACAACGGGTTCTACCGCAGCGCGCTGATGAGCGTCGTCGGGTTCATGCTGTTCGGGGCCGTCTACCTGCGCTTCGACGCCGCGTACATCGCCGAGCGGGGCATCGACAAGGGGATGTACCAGGAGTTGTACGACGAGCCGGCGCTGCGGGCGGCGGTCGGGCTGGACGAGCAGGTGCCGCGGATGGCCGAGCAAGTAAAAGTGCTGCGGGAGAAGCGGAGCGGGCCGGAGCGGAACTCGGCCGACACCGTCAAGCTGGAGGCGCACGTGGACGCGCAGCGGGCGGCGGCGCTGGCCGCGTGGCGCGCCCTGCCGGGCGACCGGCGGAACGAGATCGCCAAACTCGAGTTCCACCAGAAGGACTTGAAGCCGGAGGAGTTCGAGCGGCTGAAGGCGTACGGCGCGGAGCGCCCGCAGGGGGACAAGCGGTTCACGGTCACCCCGATGGAGCTGGCCCAAGCCCGCTACCACGTCCCGCTCGTGCCCGGGATCAACATCGCGGTCGCCGTCTGCTGCCTGATCGGCATCCTGCTCGCGGTCGCGCTCAACAAGTGCACCGAGTACTGGACCAGCACCGAGTACAGCCCGGTGCGCGAGGTCGTGCGCGCGAGCAGCACCGGGCACGCCACCAACATCATTTCTGGCCTGGCGCTGGGCCTAGAAAGCTCGGTGTGGGCGATCATCATCATCTCCGCCGCGATCCTGGGCGCGGTCGCGGTGTGCAACGACCCGCAGAACCTGCTGTACATGGCGTTCGGGGTGGCGATGGTCGGCATCGGCATGCTGACGCTCACCGGCGACACGATCAGCATGGACGTGTTCGGCCCGATCGCCGACAACGCCAACGGGATCGGCGAGATGGCGTTCAACCGCGACGCGAGCGGCCAGGACCTGAAGGAGGGCGACCCCGGGTTCATGCCCGCGGCCGAGAACAAGGCGGCGCGCCAAATCCTGGCCGACCTCGACGCCGTCGGGAACACCACGAAGGCGATCACCAAGGGCGTCGCGATCGGCTCGGCGGTGATCGCGGCCGTGTCGCTGTTCGCCAGCTTCATCGCGGTGCTGGTGACCGGCTCGGAGGAGAAGATCGGGCAACTCCTCATCGGCGATTTCACGCAGGGGGCGTCGAAGCTGACCGTCGCGGAGCCGCTGGTGTTCATCGGGATGCTGCTCGGCGGCGCGGTCCCGTTCCTGTTCAGCGCGATGACGATTCGCGCCGTCGGACGGGCCGCGTACCTGATCGTGTTCGAGTGCCGCAAGCAGTTCCGCGACCCGGAGATCATGGCCGGCACCAAGACGCCGGACTACGGCCGCGTGGTCGATATCTGCACCAGCACCGCGCAGCACGAGCTGATCGGCCCGGGGCTTTTGGCGATCGGCACGCCGCTGGTGGTCGGGTTCCTGTTGGGGCCGTTCGCGCTGGGCGGGTTCTTGGCCGGGATGATCCTGAGCGGGCAGTTGATGGCGGTGTTCATGTCCAACGCCGGCGGGTCGTGGGACAACGCCAAGAAGATGATCGAGGACGAGCCGAAGGACAAGGAGCGGAACACCGGCAAGGGGAGCGAGAAGCACAAGGCGAGCGTGACCGGCGACACGGTCGGCGACCCGCTCAAGGACACGAGCGGCCCGGCCATCAACCCGCTCATTAAAGTCATGAACATGGTGAGCCTGCTGGCCTTGCCGCTGGTGATTCTGCACAACGTGAAGTCGCCGGCCCCGGGCACCGGCAACCCGATGCTGGGGCTGGGCGTCGCCGGGGTGGCGCTGCTGGCGGTGCTGTGGGCGTGGTGGCAGTCGAAGAAGGAGACGGCCGCGATGACCGCGATGGACAACCCGCCGGCCGCGCCGCCGGAAAGTGAGTCTTGAAAAACGTACTATCCAATGGTACGATTATGCGATACGGTGGGTGCCCGATGTACCCGATCGATGAATGGTGGTCGTTCATCCTCACCGACACGTTCGACGAAGACTGGCGCGATTTGAGCCTGGATGATGAAGATTTGGCGCGGCTACAGAATGTTTTGGTGGACGACCCTCAAGCCGGCGATGTGATTGCCGGTACCGGTGGGCTGCGAAAACTGCGGTTCGCCCGACAAGGCGAGGGCAAGTCGGGGAGTCTTCGCGTGTGTTACGCCTTCGTGCCCGCGCACGGGGTCGTGTTGCTCGTGGCTGTCTACGGGAAGTCATCGAAAGCCGATCTGACGGCTGACGAGAAGCGGTACATCAAACGGTTGCTGGAGCAGTTTAAAGCTGCTCTCGACTCGAAATAAAGCGGGAGGGACGTGCCGTGCCGGTGTCCGCAGCGAAATCCGGGGCGTCCAGTCGTCGGAAGCGCCCGGCCAAAGCGGGCTCGAAATCGCCCGTTGCCCGCCCAGCGGTAATTAAAGTGACTCGCGCCAAAACAAAGGTCGCGCCGGTCAAGCCGTCGCCGGACAAGAGTTCGCCGCTCGGTTCGCGGATCATCGCAGGTTTGGAAGGGGTACTCACCGCAGCGAAAGCTGGCGGCTTGGCGGCGATCGAGAAGAAGTTCACCGTTCGTCGATTAAAGAGGACGACGTTCGAAAAGCCCGCGCTTGGGAGAGCGGACGTACTTACGATTCGCACCTCGCTCGGAACGAGTCAGACGGTGTTTGCCGAGATGCTCGGCGTATCGGTCGCGACCGTACGCGCTTGGGAACAGGGCGTGAACGAACCGTCTGGGATCGCCGTCCGTTTCTTGGCCGAAATTCGGGCCAACCCCGAGTACTGGAAGGGGCGGCTGAAAGAAGCCGCCGGTTCCTGACGGCCCTCACGCGGTGTTCATTTCAGCCGCACGAAGTGATACGTTAGCCCGCGTCTCCCACTCATCCGACGCGGCCTCACCTGGATCTCTGCGCCGGCACGCCGTACTTGCACGCCCCGTCCATCGGGTGCGTGCGGCTGTCACGCCGATGGTAGTCGGAGTGCTATGGCTCCTCACGGCAGGGTCGCCGAAGTACAGAGCGGCGAAGTGATTTGTGTCCGAGGTCGCCACGCCCATTTCTTCACGCTGTCTACTCGCCACAAGGCATTCGTGCGTATCCGCTTCCGACGAGAGCCAGGGCGGATAGGAATTTTCGAATCTGCCGCGCCGCGGGCGGCGAAACACGCCCTGTCCGCTTCGTCGGTCGCACTCGCTCAACCCCATTACCCGCGATTCGCGCTCGACCGGCCTCTGCCGGGTCGCGCCCCACCGTTCGGCCGGTGCCGTCACCGGCCGGCGCGCCCGGCCGCACTCGCCCCAGGAGTTCGTCGCATGTCCGTGAAGCTCTCCCGCCGTCAGTTCCTCAAGACCGCCGCCGTCACCGGCGGGGCCGTCGGCACCGCCGCCACCGCGCTGGCCATCGCCGGCACCGACTACTCGATCCAGGGCATCGACGTCGCCAGCTATCAGGTCTACCCGGACTGGACGGCGGTCAAGAACAGCGGCAAGACGTTCGCCTTCACCAAGGCGACCGAGGGGACGACGTACACCAACCCGTACTTCGCCACCAACTGGGCGCGGATCAAGAGCGCCGGGCTGATCCGCGGGGCGTACCACTTCGGCCGCCCCGGGTCCGACCCGGTCGTGCAGGCGAACAAGTTCTGCGACGTGGTCAACCCGGTCGCCGGCGACCTCCAGATGACCCTCGACATCGAGACGACCGACGGCAAGACGCCGACCCAGGTGCGGGCGTGGATCGTGGCGTTCATCAACCAGATCAAGGCCCGCACCGGCAAGCCGGGGATCATCTACACCGGGTTCTACTTCTGGCGGGACAGCGCCGGCAACGGCTCCAACCTGAACTGCCCGCTGTGGCTGGCCGCCTACGTGTCCAACCCGGCCAGCTACGTGCCGGCCGCGTGGGGCACCTACAGCTTCTGGCAGTACACCTCCAGCGGCGCCGTCCCGGGCGTCAGCGGCAACGTAGACCGCGACGCCTGGAACGGCAGCCTCGCCGGGCTGAACAACCTGCGCATCTGACCGCCTCGTCTCCTGTAGCCGGCCTCACAGAGGCCGGTGCTCTTCGAGTGGTGTCGCTCCGGCCTCACAGAGGCCGGCTACAGAAGGCCGGTATTTCACTCCATCGGATTCCACCATGCCTCTCGCACGCCGCGGGTTCAGCCTGATCGAACTGGTGGTCGTCATCGCCATCGTCGGCGTGCTGCTGGCGCTGTCCCTGTCGGGCATCCAGAAGGCCCGCGAGGGGGCGAAGCGGACCGAGTGCGTGAACAAGATCCGGCAGCAGGGGCTGGCGGTGCTGAACTACGAATCGACCACCGGGCACCTGCCGCCGGGCGCGGTGCAGGGGCCGTTCCCGGCGTTCGGCGTGCCGGACGGGGCCGGGCACGGCATGTGGGTGTTCCTCCTGCCGCACCTCGACCAGGACCCGGTCGCGCGGCGGTACCGGCTCGACCGCTCGTTCGACCACGCCGACAACCAACCAGCGGCGGCGGCCCGGTTGGCGGTGCTGGTGTGCCCGCTCGCCGAACCGGACCGGGCCGAGGAGTTCGAGAACGGCCGCACCGGCGGCGTCGCCGACTACGCCCCGCTCGAAGCGAACCCGTTCCTGGCCGACCTGGGGCTGATCGAGCCGGTCGCCAGTTTCGAGAGCGCGCTGCCGGCGAACAAGCTCGGCAAGGTGGCCGAGATCACCGACGGGCTGTCGAACACCTTCTTGATCGCGGAAGCGGCCGGGCGGCCGGGGGTGGCGTGGGCGTCGCCGCTGTCGCCGTGCGGGCTTCGGCAGGTGTTCGGGCCGACCGGGTTCCACCGCAACGGCACCACCGCGTGCCTGGCCGACGGCTCTGCCCGGTTCGTGACCGACCGGACGGAAATCCGCGTCCTTGGCGCGCTCGCGACTCGCGCCGGCGGCGAGACGGTCGGCGACTGGTGACGTTGGCTTTCGCCCGCCCCTTCCGGTACGCTATTCCGCGTCGCTCCCCACCGCACGCGGGCTGTCATGGACCTCCTCGCCGTCACCCTCTATTCGCACGACCCGAGTACCGGCCGCGTCCTGCTGCACGCGATGCCGGTGATGGTCGTGGTGCTGTGCCTGCTCGCCATCGCCTACCGCTACTATTCCGCGTTCCTCGCGGCGAAGGTGGCGGCCCTCGACGACTCCCGCGAGACGCCGGCCACTCGGTTGAACGACGGCCAGAACTACCACCCGACGAACAAGTGGGTGGCGTTCGGGCACCACTTCGCGGCGATCAGCGGGGCCGGGCCGCTGATCGGACCGGTGCTCGCGATTCAGTACGGGTTCGCCCCGGGGCTGGTGTGGCTGGTGATCGGCGTGTGCCTCGCCGGGGCGGTGCAGGACATGCTCGTGATGGCCGCGAGCGTGCGGCGCGACGGTAAATCCATCGCCGAAATCGCCCGCGCCGAGCTGGGCTACCCCGCGGCCATCATCGCGTCGGTCGCGATCCTGTTCATCGTGATCATCGCGCTGGCCGGGCTGGGGTTCGTGGTGGTGAAGGCGCTCGGCGGCGAGGAGGTGAAGTTGCCGGCGGGGATGACGGTCGAACTGCCCTCGTTCGACCCGGCGAAAGAGGTCGATGGCTCGGTGCTGGAGTTCCCACCCGGGTGCGCCGTGCGGTACGGTCCGAACGACAAGCCGACCCGACGACCGGAGGCGTTCCGAGTGCGCTGCCCGCAGCCGCCGGCCGTCGTAGACAAGACGATGGCGGTCGGGGGTGTGCCCGGTCATGAGGTGTACTCTCCCGTTCGCATCCCGCCGATATACACCCTTCCCGCCGGCTGCAATCAAGTCGTGCCCGGTTCGTCGTGGGGCACGTTCACCATCGCGTGTACCATCCCGATCGCGCTGCTGACCGGGCTGTGGATGTACCGCATCCGCAAGGGGAAGGTGGTCGAGGCGTCGGTCATCGGCGGGCTGCTCACGCTCGTCGCGGTCGTCGCGGGGAACTGGATCCCAGGTTCGAGCCTCGAACGCTATTTCTCGCTCACGCGCGAGCAGACCATTATCGCCCTCGGCACCTACGGGTTCATCGCCGCGGTGCTGCCGGTGTGGCTCCTGCTCGGGCCGCGCGACTACCTGTCCAGCTTCCTCAAGATCGGCACCGTCGCGCTGCTCATCGTCAGCGTGTGTGTTGCGAACCCGTCGCTGCAAGCGCCGCCGGTCAACGAGGTGTTCCTCAACGGCGGGCCGACGTTCCCCGGCAGCATCTTCCCGTTCGTGTTCATCTGCGTGATGTGCGGGGCGATCAGCGGGTTCCACTCGCTCGTGTCCAGCGGCACCACGCCCAAGATGGTCGAGAAGGAGTCGCACATCCGCCCCATCGGCTACGGGGCCATGCTGATGGAAGGGATCGTCGGCGTGGTCGCCCTCATCGCCGCCGCGGCGCTGCCGTCGGACCTCTACTACGCCATCAACGTGCCCATCGACCAGACCCCGCGATACCAGAAGCAACTCGACGACGTTTACACCAAGTACGGGGTGAACCTGCCGCCGGAGGCGGGCGACCCGGCGCACGCGGCGAACGTCGATTCGCCCCAACACCTCGATCTAGGCAAGGTTGAGGAGAAAGTAGGCGGGGAGTCGCTCCGCGGCCGCACCGGCGGGGCGGTGACGCTCGCGGTCGGCATGTCGGTGGTGTTCGAATCCGCCTTCAGGTGGGTCGGGATCACCGGCGAGTGGCTGCTCAAATACTGGTATCACTTCGCGATCATGTTTGAGGCGCTGTTCATCCTCACCACCATCGACGCGGGGACGCGGATCGCGCGGTTCCTGTTTCAGGAGACTGCGGGGCGGGTGTACGCGCCGTTCGGCCGCCCGGACTGGCTGCCGGGCGCGGTCATCGCCAGCGCGCTGGTGACCGGCGGGTGGTGCTGGCTGGTCAGCACCGGCGGCATCGACACCATCTGGCCGATGTTCGGCATCGCCAACCAACTGCTGTCGGTCATGGCGCTGGCACTCGTCACCACGTGGCTGGTGAACGCCGGCCGCGGCCGCTACGCCCCGGTCACCGTCCTGCCGATGCTGTTCGTCGTCAGCACCACGCTGACCGCCGGGTACAAGCTCATCACCGGCCGGTTCGCGCAACTGATCGCCGACGGCCAGGACAAGGTGAAGGAGGGCGCGACCGCCGCCGGGCAGAAGCTGATCCTCACCGGCTACCTCAACTCGGCGCTGACGCTGTTCGTCATCACCTGCGTGGTGACGCTGCTGTTCTGGTGCGCCGCCCGCTGGCTGAGCGTGTGGCTGAAACTCGGCGCGTCTCCGACCCCGCCCGCCAACGACGCCCCGCCGGCGGGTGCGGCATGACGCGGCACGCGCGGGAAGCCGTTTCGCTCGGCGTGGCGGCCGCAATCGGCGAAATCGCCCTGCTCGCGCTGATGACGACCGACTGGTCGAACGTCGGCGCGCAGTTGCTGCTGTTCGCGTTCCTGGCCGGCCCGCCGCTGTTCGTGTCCGTGATGGCGTGGCGGCGAAAAGAGCACGCGGAGCGGTCGCGGGTGCTCTTTTTCACCGCCGCGGCGGTCGCGGTCGGCGGGCTGGCGGTGCTCGGGTTCGACCTCTACCGGTTCAGCACCGACCGGCAGTTCCGGCAGACGCCGAACATGAATCACGTGCTGGTGCCGATCGTGCAGTGGGTCGCGGTCGGGGCGGTGTGGGGGTGGCTCGTCGTGGTCGAAGGGCAGGAAAAGCGGGCCGCCGGGAAAAAGTGAACAAATTTCGACAAATCGATTTGACTCCGCGGAAACATCGGACATAGGTATAGTATCGGGCGATTTGCGCCCTTGAAGTCGTCGAGAAGGCGCTTGACACCGCCCCCGGGTGTCGGCATAGCGTCGCGAAATTCCGTAACGGGGGAGCGGCGATGCGGCGGTTCACGCTCGCGGCGGGGGTGGCGTGCGCCATTCTGTTGTCGGCCGAGGTCGGCGCGCAGAACGGCGGGTCAATGCCCGGCCAGACGGTCGGCTCGTTCCGCGGCAACCCGGTGTCGCAGGTCGGGCAGCGGGCGCCGGCGGCCGCGCCGCAACTGGGCACCACGCTGACCGGGCCGAACGGGTCGCGGCCGTACGACCCGAACCGGCCGTACGACGCGCTGAAGGGGACGAACATCGACCCAAATACGCTCGTCGCGCCGCTGGTGGGTGCCGACGGCAAACCGGTCGATCAACCGGACGCGCTGGACAAGCTGTCCGACCGCATCCGCGGCATCTTCGGCCTGCTGAAGCCGAACCCGCCGCGGCCGTCGTTCGCCCCGGGCATCACCCGCCGCACGACCGAGCGGGCGCTGAAGATGTGGCGGCGCGACTGACTTTCTCAGTGCTGGGTGCTAAGTGCTGAGTGCTGAGAGAAAACAGAGGCACTTCCCTGTTTTCTCTCAGCACTCAGCACTGAGAAAGTCAGTCCTTGATCGGGTTCTTGTCGCTGATGGTGGCGGACTGGGTCAGCTTCTGCTTGATCGCCACCTCGATGTCCTTACCGTTGGCCGAGAAGGTGATGGTGCCGCCCATCTCCATTTGAGTTTTCGACTCGCGAACCCGGCCGGTCGAGAGGTCGAAGGTGTAGCTGCCGCCGAGCTTATCGACGGTGAGGTCGGACTTCTCGACCTTCAGCGGGACGCCGGGGATGGTGCCGTCGCCGGCCTTGAACTTGCCGGTCGCGGTCCACTTGACGGCGGCCGAGTCGTCCTTGACCGCGTCCAGCTTGTAGGTGGTGGTCGTCTCGACCTCGCCCAGCCCGGCGACCGGGACCGACGCGGCGCGCTTCCACGTGTTGCCGACCTTTTGCACGCCGAAGACGCCGAGCGAGAACGTCTCGTTGAACATCTGCTTGACGGCCGCCTCGGGCAGCAGCCCTTTGGCGACGGCGCGCTGCTGCTCGTTGTTGCCGGCCAGCGCGTCGAGGATGCCGTCGTAGCCCTGGAGCTTGGCGACCTCCATCTTGGCGTCGAGGGTGGCGGTGAGGACGACGCCCTTGAGCTTGTCGTTGGCCGCGTCGGCCCCCGGCATGCCCTTGGCGGTGGCCTTGTTCGACAGGTAGGTCATCTCGACCACGGTGGCGCCCGGCTTGATCGACTTGATCTTATACCGGGTCACGGTCTCGGTCGTCATCTCCTGTTCGCGGGCCTGTCCGGCGGCGTTGACGGTCTGCGCGAGGACGACCTTCCCCTGGAGGTAGAAGGTGTCGCCCTCTTTCAGCTTCCAGGCGAGGTTGTACTCGTCGGGGGCGGCCCCGACGGCCAGGGCGAGCATGAGCGCGGCGGTCATGGTGTGACTCCGTTGCGGGTGAGACGCCGCTCAACTGTACCGGACGCGCGGGCGCGGCACAAGCGCCGCGGGGCTTGCCGCTTGCCCCCGGGCGCGGCCGCGGCTACAACTCAGGATTCGCACAACCACCGGAGCGACTCATGCCTCTCTCCAAGGACACCATCGGCGTCGGGTTCATCGGGGCCGGCGACATCTCGATCCTGCACGCGGCCGCGGTGAAGAAGTGCCCCGGGGCGAGGCTGGTCGGGCTGTGGAACCGCAACCAGGAGCGGGCGAACGAGCGGGCGAATCAGTTCGCGTGCAAGAACTACGCGTCGCCCGAGGCGCTGGTGAACGACCCGGCGATCGACGCGGTGTTCGTGCTGACCAACCTGGAGACGCACCTCGAATACACCGCGCTGGCGCTCGGGATGGGCAAGCACGTGCTGGTGGAAAAGCCGGTGGGGGTGAGCGTCGCCGAGATCGAGCGGATGAAGGCGCTGGCCGACGCCAAAGACCTGATTTGTATGCCCGGGCACAACTACGTGTACGAGCAGGGTATGACCCGCACGCGGGAACTCGTTGACGGCGGCGACCTCGGCAAGATCGTGTCCGCGTACGTGATGTATAACATCCACCACCCCGAAGAGGTGGCGAAGCGGTACCCGGGTGTGGTGCGGCAGATCCTCACGCACCACTCGTACATCCTGCTGTATCTGGTAGGCAAGCCGGTCGAGCTGTGCGCGATGAAGGCGACGCTGCACTACAAGGAGTACACGGAAGAGGACATCGCGATGGTGCAGATGCGGCTGCACAACGGGGCTTTGGCGCACTTCTGCGCGAGCTTCGCGGCCGACGACCACGCGGCCGACCCGTGGACGGTGATGGTCAAGGTGATCGGCACCGCGGGCAGCACGCGGTACAGCTACCGCGATCACGTCGAGATCAAACCGGGGCTGGTTCACTCGCAAACATACACCGCATATCAAGGCTCAATCACGAACGAAGTGCGGCACTTCTTGATTGATTGCCTGCGGATGGGTCAGAAGCCGCTGAGCACGCTGGACGACGCCATCACGGCGCAAAAGCTGATCGAGGCGGCGGAGAAGAGCATCGCGGAGCGGAGCGTGGTGCGGATGTAATAGGCAGAAGGTTTCACCACAGAGGGCACATGAGGGCACGAGAGGAAGGCAGGAGACAGAGTTTTCAATAACTCTCTTTTCTCTTCCTCTCGTGACCTCTGCGCACTCTGCGGTGAATCCTGTATTTGGAGTCACCAATGGAACGTCGTCAGCTCGGCAAAACGGGCTTGAGCGTTTCCGTCATGGGTCTAGGCGGGGCGGCGTTCGGGCAGCAGTACGGGGCGGTGCCGGTCGAGGAGGTTACGGACACCGTCCGCGCGGCCATCGACGCCGGCGTGAACCTCATCGACACCGCCGCGTACTACGGCAAGGGCACGTCCGAAGAGTTCCTCGGCCGCGCGCTCGACGGCGGGTGGCGCGACCGGGTCGCCATCTGTACCAAGGCGTGCCGGCTCGACAAAGCGGTGTTCGACTTCACCCCGGAGGGCACCCGCAAGTGCGTCGAGGGGTCGCTCAAGCGCCTCCGCACCGATCACGTCGAAATACTATTGGCCCACGACATCGAATTCGCCGACGACTACGAATACGTCTTCAATGAGACATATCACGTTCTCCAGCAGTTGAAGAAGGAAGGTAAGACGCGCTATATTGGGATGTCGTGCTACCCGCTCGGGCTGCTGAAGCGGGCTATCGAGCGGTGCGAACTCGACGTCGTCATTAGTTATGCCCACTACAACCTGTTCAACACGCGGTTGATAACGGAGTTGATGCCGGTCGCCGAGGCGCGCGGGACGGGTGTCATGAACGCCTCCCCGCTGGCGATGGGGTTGTTGACGAATCAGGGGCCGCAGCCGTGGTTCCCGGGTCAACCGGAAGTCGTGACCGCGTGCCGCCGGGCCGCCGAATTGTGCCGCGCCCGCGGCGCGGACATCAGCTTCCTGGGCATGCAGTTCGCCTACGCGGAGGGGCGAATCCCTTGCACGCTCACCGGCGCGGCCCGGCGGAGCGAGTTGGACGTCAACTTGAAGGCGATGTCCGGGCCGATCGACGCGGCGCTGCTGGCCGAGGTGCTGGAGGTGCTCGGCCCCGTCCGCGACTGGACGTGGCCGAGCGGCAACTGGAAGGAGTAGCCGCCTACGGCGCGGTCAGGTCGTTGGTGACGACGAGGATGTCGAGGTTGCGGTAGAAGTCGTACCGGCGGGCGACGACGCGGGTCGGCACCGCGACGTGCGGTCGCAGGTTCCGCTCCCACGTCTGTTCCGGCACGAACACGTACGCCGGGGTCGGCACCGCGAGGAACGCCGCCGCCACCTCCGGTTCCTTCAGCTCGGACACCTCGCGGCCGGTGTAGAACACGAGGCTCGGCTGGAACCAGTGGAATTGGGCGAGCCGCAGGTCGCGGCCCGGGTCGCCGGTGCCGCTCTGGCGCACCAACTCGCGCGCCGCCTTCCGCTCGTCGATGACCAGCGGCGGGAACGCCGACAAGAGCGCCGTGAACAGCACCGCCGCGACCGCCGCGACGCGGACGAACGCGCCGCGGTCGCCGGCGCGCAGCGCGCGGGCCATCAGCACCGACGCGCCGAGCGGGATCAGCCCGAGGAACGCCCACCGCTCCAACCCCGGGAACAGGCGGGCGGTGTCCGGCAGCACCTTCGCCGCGCCGCTGGCGACGAACATCCCGCCGCCGGCGACCACGCCGGTCAGCGCCACGCCCGCGACCGCCGCCGGCATCAGCCACTTCGGCACCGCGAGCGTGCCCGCGTGCCACCGGGTCAGGAACCGGGCCGTCAGGATCGCCAGCGCGGGGTACAGCGGGAGGATGTAGTTCGGCAGTTTGGTCGCGGCGATCGAGAAGAACACGAGGTACGCCCCGAACCAGCAGATGAGGAAGCGGTGGGCGCGCGAGGAACCCACCCCCCAACCCCCTCCGCTGGTTCCCGCGTGCCGCGCCTCACCTGCAGACGCAGTTTCGGCTGCACGCGGGAGCAGGGAGGGGGCTTCCGAACCTTGGCGTGTGGGCTGCGTTTGCGAACTGTCGATGTTCGACGCCCACTCCCTGCAGGGAGGGGGTTGGGGGGTGGGTTCCTCGCGCGTCGCCTTCGCCCCGTACCACACCGCGCCGACGATGAACGCGCTCCACGGCGCGAACAGCACGAACAGCGCCGCGGCGTGGTAGAAGATCGGCCCGCGGTGGTTCTCCATCGGGGTGGTGAACCGCTGCATGTTCTCGCGGCCCAGGAACGCCTGCAGCCACGCCCCGCGGGTCTCGGCCGTCACCAGCCCGTACCACGGGCCGGCGAGCAGCAGGAACACCAGCCCCGCGGTCAGGATTTTGCGGTCGAGCAGCCGGAGCAGTTCGCGGTTCCACGCGAAGTACAGCAGCAGCACCAGCCCCGGCAGCGCCACCCCGATCGGCCCCTTGGTGAGCACCGCCAGGGCGCACGCGGCCGCTGTCGGCACCCACCACTTGCGGGAGTCGCCCTCGTGGTTCCGCCAGAACAGGTAGTAGGTGAGGACGGTGAATACCAGCAGCACCGCGTCGGGCGTTGCGGCGTGCGCGAGCATGCAGAACTCGAACGCCGACGCCAGCACCACGCCGGCCAGCAGCCCGGTGAGGCGGTCGAACATCCGCCGGGCCAGTTCGTAGGTGAGTAACACCGCGCCCCACGCGGCCAGCACGGAGGGCAGCCGCGCCGACCACTCATCGACGCCGAACGCGGCGTAGCTGACCCGCTGGAGCCAGTACTGCATCACCGGCTTCGCGGTCCGCAGCTTGTAGTTGAAGGTGGGAATCACCCAGGTGTCGTTGTCGCGCATCTCGCGCGCCGCCTGGGCGTTGACGCCCTCGTCCACGTCCCACAGGCTCGGCGCGCCGAGGTTGGGCAACGTCAGTGCCGCCGCCGCCGCCAGCAAGATCGCGTAGTCCCGAAGCCGCTCGCGGCACATACTCGCACTCCCGTCCGTGGGGTGCGCATGGTAGCCGAAGCGGGCGCGACGGGGGAATGCCAACTGCGCGGAACGTAGGCGACTCGCGGAGCGAGTCGCGCCCTGGGCGATTCGGCACTTCGGAAACGGGGCCGGTGTCACTCGCGGAGCGAGTGACCTGCGTGCGCGCGGCGGTCCCCTGAAGGGGTTAAGTGTGGTTGTGAATACGGCCCGATGAATGTGAGGCGGACGTGCGGTCAGGCGGCGTGAGTGGCGGACTTGGGCGGGCAGTCGAAGCGGTGTTCGAGGCGCTGGCTGTTGACGTCGAGGGCTTCGAGGATCTCGCTGATCGGTTCCAGCGGCATGTCGTGGGCGAGCGCCCAGAGGATGACGTCCAGGTTCTCTTTGCCGGCGGCCAGTTGGCTGAGGATGGTGTCGAGCAGTTCGGCCTGGGCCTGAAACTTTCGCTGGAGGAGGCCGAAGTCGCCGCGGTCGAGTTCGACCCAGAAGCACTTGCCCTGGAGGTGCTCGACCCATTTCGCCCGCAGGTAGCCGCGCCAGTGCTCGCGGACCCAGCGGCGGACGCACGCCTCGCCGAGGTCGTACCCGGCCTTCTCGCTCTCGATCCACTTGTGCTTGTTCTCTTCCTCGATGCACTCGCGATGCACGCTCTTCTTGAGGAGCGGGGCCGCGGCGACCGGGAGAGGCGGACACGCGTTCATGGGCATCACCTGAAGCGACGCCGGCCGCGCCGGCCGAGCCGGCACAACCGCGCAAACCCCCAAACCGAATTCTAGCTCAGACGACGGGCGCGAATCAAGTAAATGTACTCAGCGGGCGAGATATCCGCCGTCCACGAACACCGTCTGCCCGGTCACGTAGCTGCCGGCCTCGCTGCACAGCATCAGCACCGGCCCGACCAGCTCGTCCGGCCGCGCCCACCGGCCCAGCGCGGTGCGGTCGGCGAACACCTGCTTCTCCGCGTCCGACAGCACCGACATCGGCATATCGGTCAGAAACGGCCCCGGGGCGATGCAGTTGACCGTAATTCCGAACGGGCCGAGGTCCAGCGCGCTGGCGCGGGCCAACCCCATCAGCGCCGACTTCGTCGCAGAATACACATTCCGCTTCTCTTTGGAAACCTGTCCCATGATCGACGAAATGTGGACCACCCGGCCCCACTTCCGCTCCTTCATCTGCGGAGCGAGTTCGCGGGTGAGCGCCATCACCGAGCTGAGGTTGACCTCCAGCACCCGGTCCCAGGTGTCGTCGGTGATGCCGTCGATGGCCTGCGGGGCGTTCATCCCGGCGTTGTTCACCAGGATGTCCACGCGCCCCATCTTGTCTAACGCAAACCGGGCGAGTTTCCTGACATCGTCGCGGACGGAAACGTCGGTGACGCAGTACGCCCCGCGGCGGCCGGTCCCGTCGAGGACGAAGTCGAGTGCCGACTTCAGCTCGTCCTCGTGGCGGCTGGCGATGACGACGTCCGCGCCGGCCTCCGCGAACCCGCGGGCCATGGCCTTGCCCAACCCCTTGTTCCCGCCGGTCACCAGCGCGACGCGGCCGGTCAGGTCGAAGAGGTGAGCGGGCATCGAGACTCCCCCGCGGTGTGTAGTTGGAGTGCATTTACCTTAACGCATCGCACACGAACTGTGCAAGTGAAAAGTGTCACAAAGCGCTTCACGGCGTCGAAGGTCCGAAAGTCGAAGGTCATAAAGTCAGTCGAAAACCACCGGCGTGTCTCTACGACTGTCTTCGACTTTCGGACCTTCGACTTTCGGACCTTCGACTTAAGGGACGGTGATCTCGATCCGCCCTTCCTTCCGCAGCTTGGAAATCAGTTCGGCGCGGAAGTCGTCGGCGTAGCTGTCGAGGACGTCGGTGGCGGCCTTCTCGTAGGTCGTGGGCGTGCCCGGCTTGCGGTCGGTCACTTGCAGGACGTGCAACCCGAAGTCGGTTTCGACGACCGCGCTCAGTTCGTTCGACTTCAGCGCGAACGCGGCTTTTGCGAACGCCTCATCGACCAACCCGCCCTTGCGACCGATGAACCCGAGGTCGCCGCCGACCGGGGCGCTCGGGCAGTGCGAGTGCTTCTTGGCGACCGCCGTGAAGTCGGCCTTGCCGGCCGCGATCTCGGCCCGGAGCGCCTCCAACTTCTCCTTCGCGGCGGCCCGCTCGGTCGCCGGGGCGTTCTTGCCCACCCGCAGCACGATGTGCCGGACCCGCACCTCGGCGTGTTCGAAGTGGTCCTTGTTCGCCTCGAAGTACGCCTTCAGTTGGGCGTCGGTGGTGTTCAGCTTGACGTACCCGGTCATCTGCATGGCGGTCGTCCACGCCTCCTTCACCTGCGCCTCGGTCTGCCCAGTCTCCTTGAGCCACGCGGCCATGGACGACCCGTCTTTCTGGAGTTTCGCGGCGTAGGCGTCGAACTGGGCGTTGATTTCGGCCGGATCGACCTTCGGGCCGTTCTTCCGGAGGTACTGCCGGACCAGCATGTCATCGACCATGTCGGACAGCACCTCGACCCGCATCTGCCGCCGCTGCGCCGCGGTCAGCGGGGTGAGCGGGAGCGTGTGCTTGAGCACCGCGTCCACCTCGGCGAGGGTGATGGTCTCGCCGTTGACGGTGGCCGCGACGTCCGGCTTGGCGGGCGGTTGGGCGAGCGCGACGGTCGCCGCCGCGAGCGCGGCGAGCGCGAGTGAGTGGCGCATGGGAGCCTCCTTGCGTGGGGAGAACCGCGGCGTATAGCCCGCTTGCGCCCGCCCCGCAACACATTTCCCTGATAAGATGAGGAGATGGGCGAAGTGAAGCGAAGTCTGTTGCTCGACGTACCGCCGGAGGCGCGGCACCGCGTCACCCTGCTGGGCGACCTCCCGGCGGGCGAACTGCTGGTCCACGAGATCTACCTGAGCGTGCAGGGGGAATCGACGTTCGCCGGGCTGCCGTGCGTGTTCGTTCGCACGTCCGTGTGCGACCTGCGGTGCGGGTGGTGCGACACCCCGCACGCGTTCAATCAGGGCGAGCGGATGTCGCGCGCCGCGGTGCTCGCCAAAGCTCTGAGTTTCGGCGTCCCGCTGGTCGAGATCACCGGCGGCGAGCCGCTCCTGCAACCGGACGTGCCCCCGCTCGTGTCCGAACTGGCCGACGCCGGCTGTACGGTGCTGATCGAGACGAGCGGGGCGCACGACGTGGGCGTTCTCGACCCGCGGGCGCACGTCATCATGGACCTGAAGTGCCCGGACAGCGGTGAGAGCCACCGGAACCGCTGGGCGAACCTCGACGCCCTCAAGCCGACCGACCAGATCAAGTTCGTGATCGCGTCGCGCCGCGACTGGGACTGGACCGAGCGCACGATCCGCGAACACCACCTGGACGAGCGGTTCGTGTGTCTGGTGAGTTGCGTGTTCGACCGCGTGAAGCCGGTGGGGTTGGTCGAATGGCTGCTCGCGTCCGGGTTGCACCGCGTGCGGATGCAATTGCAGATGCACAAGTACATCTGGGACCCGAAGGCGCGCGGGGTGTGAGGCGGTAGAATCAGCAGTCGGAGTCAGGAGGGAGAGCCGATGCCGTCGCCGTTCCCCGGCATGAACCCGTACCTGGAGCGCGTGACCGCGTGGGAGTCGTTGCACACCGACCTGATCGTCGCGATCAAGGCCCAAATCGCCGCGCAACTGCCCGGCGAGTATGTGATCCGCACCGAGAACCGGGTCTACATTCACGAGCCGTCGGCCGAGCGGCGGTGCCTCGGCTCGGCCGACCTTGGCGTGTCCCGGCTGCCGGGCGGTGCGAGCGGAACGGCTGCGACGATTACGGCCCCGGCGCGCGTCACGATTCTCGACGCGGTCGAGGTGGTGAACGTGAGGCACCTGACCATTCGCGACCGCGACAACAATGACCTCGTTACCCTGATCGAACTGCTCAGTCCGACGAACAAGTACGCCGGCCCGGACCGGGAGCAGTACCTGGGCAAGCGGCGTGAGCTGCTGCGGTCGCGGGCGCACTTCGTGGAGATCGACCTGCTTCGCGGCGGGCCGCGCATGCCGCCGGACGAACTGCCGACGTGCGACTACTGCGCGATCGTCAGCCGCGTCGAGGAGCGGCCGCAGGCGGGCGTGTGGCCGTGGCGGCTGCGCGACCCGATCCCGCCGCTGCCGATCCCGCTCCGTACCCCGGACGCGGACGCCACGCTCGACCTCAAGGCGGCCGTTGACCAGGCGTACGACGTCGGGCTGTACGGCCGGTACATTTATACCGGGCCGCCGGAACCGCGGCTCGCGCCCGACGACGCGGCGTGGGCCGCGACGTTCCTGCCCGCCAAGCCCTGACCCACGGAGCCTTCCCATGCCGACCGCCGCCCCGGTGCAGACCCTCGCCGCCCGCTACACGTCCGAGTTCGCCGGCTCCAAGAGGCGGTTCGAGGCGGCCAGAGACCTGTTCCCGTGCGGCGTCACCCACGACGCCCGCATGATGGACCCGTTCCCGGTCTACGTGACGCACGCGAGCGGCGCGCACAAGTGGGACGTGGACGGGCACAAGCTGACCGACTACTTCGTCGGGCACGGGTCGCACATCCTCGGCCACTGCCCGCCGGACGTGGTGTCGGCCGTGCAGCAGCAGATGGCCCGCGGCACGCACTACGGGTCGTGCCACGACCTGGAAATCGAGTGGGGCGAGTTGGTGCGGAAACTCGTTCCGAGCGCGGAGCGGGTGCGGTTCACCGGCAGCGGAACGGAAGCCACGCTGATGGCCCTGCGGTTGTCGCGGCTGTACACCGGGCGGCCGAAGTTCCTCAAGTTCCACGGCCACTTCCACGGGTGGCACGACTACGTCACCGTCTCCGCTGATTACCCGTACGACGCGCCCGGCGTGCCCGGGGTGCCGGACGACGTGTCCCGCTACTGCGTGGCGATCCCGCCCAACGACCTCGACCGCGTCGAAGCGGCTTTGAAGGCCGACGCGGACATCGGCGCGGTGATCTTGGAGCCGACCGGCGGGCACTGGGGCGCGGTGCCGATTCGCGGCGCGTTCCTGAAGGGCCTGCGCGAGCTTTGTACGCGCTACAACCGCGTTCTGATCTTCGACGAGGTGATTACCGGCTTCCGCGTCGCTCCCGGCGGCGCGCAAGCGTTCTATGGCGTCACTCCCGATCTCACCTCGATGGCGAAAATTCTGGCCGGCGGGCTGCCGGGCGGCTGTTGTGCCGGCCGGGCGGACATCCTGGCGTTCATCGAGCCGCGACCGGGCAAGCCGAAGATGAAGCACCCCGGCACCTACAACGCCAACCCGCTGTCGGCGTCGGCCGGCATCGCGACCTTGAAGCGGATCGCCACCGGCGCGCCGTGCGACGCCGCGAACGCCGCCGCGGTTCGGCTGCGGAACAAGCTGAACGCCCTGTTCGAGGCCCGCGAATGGCCATGGGTCGCCTACGGCGACTTCAGCATGGTCCGCGTGGTCCCGGGCTACGCGGGCGAGCGGCCGAGCACCTCCGCGGGCCTGAATGACGGCTTGATCCCGTTCGGCAACGACGTGAACAAGCTGGACGGCCCGAAGAACATGAAGCAGTTTTACGGGCTGCGTCAGGCGATGCTGCTGGGCGGGGTGGACTGGTGGGGCTTCGCCGGGATGACCAGTTGCGAGCACACCGACGCCGTCATCGACCACACGATCGGCGCGTTCGAGCAGGCCCTTGAGATGTTGGGCGCGGAGGGCCTTTGAAAGTAGGTCACTCGCTCCGCGAGTGACGCCAGAAGCGTATCGAGGAACCGCGGAGCCGAGGGCGCGACTCGCGGAGCGAGTCGCCTACGTTCCGAGATCGAGCGAGTAATGAACGAACTCGCCTGCCCGGAGACCGGCTTTGCGAGGGTTTTCGGCAATGTACTCTCGCAGCACCGCGAACTGCCGCTCGCTGCGCACGAGGTGGTCGAACCCGTCCACCTGCCAGAACCGTCCCTTCCGACCGAGTGCCTTGTTCAGCCGAACCGCCGTGAAGTGCTTCCAGCGCTCGCACTGCTCGAGCATCCGCTCTTCGGTCGGGAATGCCGCGAGCAAGTGAACGTGATTGGGCATAACGACAAAATCGGTGACGTGATAGCGGTCGCCGTCGAAGTGCCGGATGCTCGCGGCGACCACCTCGGCCAGTTCCGGCTTTCGGAGCGGGCACGAGCCGGCGCAGTCGTCAAGGAGTGCGTGCCACCGCGTCGAGACGGTGTGGGAGAAGTCGTCGCGATCCGATTCCGAGAGTTCGCGGACGAGTTCGCGCCACCGCGGGTCGTTCGGGTCGACGCCCCGACGCGCGAGCCAGAACGCTCGCTCTCGGAGCCACGTTTCGAGGATGGCAGCGGGTATCGAGTCCCACGTCCGCCAAGTGAGGAAGCAGAGCGCCCCCGCTTGTGCCCAGTGCGGCAACCGCCGCTCCGTGATCGCAACGTCTCGGTTGGGGTCGAAGAGTCGGAACGGTTCGCTCATGTCCGTTCTTTGGAAAGTAGGTCGCTCGCTCCGCGAGTGACGCGGGCCGCATTTCCGACGCTCATTTACTTCCTGGGTAGCCCCGGGCGCAACTCGCGGAGCGAGTTGCCTACTTTCCTAAGCCAGGATGTCCTTCACCACCGTGCCGGCCACGTCCGTCAGGCGGAAGTCGCGGCCGTTGTAGCGGTACGTCAGCTTCTTGTGATCCAGCCCCATCAGGTGCAGCACCGTCGCGTGGAAGTCGTTGATGCTGACGCGGTTCTCCGCCGCCTTGAAGCCGATTTCGTCGCTCGCGCCGTAGGAGACACCACCCTTCGCCCCGCCGCCGGCGAGCCAGTAGGTGATCGCGTGCGGGTTGTGGTCGCGGCCGGCGTTGCCCTTCTGCACGATCGGCAGCCGCCCGAACTCGCCGCCCCAGATCACCAGAGTACTGTCCAGAAGTCCTTTGCGTGACAGGTCTTCGAGCAGCGCCGCGATCGGCTGATCGGTTTCCGCCGCGAACCCGCCGTGGTTCTTGGCGATGTTGTTGTGCCCGTCCCAGCTCAGGTCGTTTTCCATCCCGCCGCTGTAGATCTGCACGAACCGCACCCCGCGTTCGACCAGCCGGCGGGCGATGAGGCACTGCTTGGCGAAGTGCGTCGCCTTCGGGTTGTCCAGTCCGTACAGCGCGTGCGTTTCCTTCGTTTCTTTGGAGAGGTCAAGAGCGTCCGGGGCTGCCATCTGCATGCGATAGGCCAACTCGTAGGACTCGACGCGGGCGGTCCAGTCCGCTTCGCCCGGTTGCTTCTCCAGACCTTTCTGGTTGAGCTTGGCGAGCAAATCGAGCTGGCTCCGCTGCCGCTCCGCGGTGATGTCCTTCGGCCGCGAGAGGTTGTCGATCGGCTCGCCCTGTGGCTTGAACGCGGTGCCCTGGTAGACGGTCGGCAGGAACCCGGCACCCCAGTTGAGCGAGTGCCCCTTCGGAATGCCGCGCCCCAGGGTGTCGTACATCACGCAGAACGCCGGCAGGCTGCGGCTCTCGCTGCCCAACCCGTAAGTGACCCAAGAGCCGACGCACGGGAAGCCCATCCGCCCCATCCCGGTGTTCATCTTGAACAGCGCCGGGGAGTGGTTGTTCGAGTCGCTCCACAGCGAGTGGATGAACGCCATCTTGTCGACGTGCTTGGCCATGTGCGGGAACAGCGAGCTGACCATCTTCCCGCACTGCCCGCTCGGCTTGAACTCGAACGGCGACTTCATGAGCGGGCCGACCTGCCCGTTGAAGAACCCGGTGTTCGGGTCGAACCCTTTCAGTTCCTGCCCGTCGCGCTTTTCGAGTTCCGGCTTGTAATCCCAGGTGTCAACTTGGCTCGGGCCGCCGTTCATGAACAGCCAGATGACCGCTTTGGCCTTGCCGCCAAAGTGCGGCTTCCGGGGCGCGAGCGGGTCGTCGGCCTTCGCGGGCGGCTCTTCGGCGCGGAGCAGGTCGGCGAGCGCGAGCATGCCGAGCCCGCCCCCGGCCTGCGCGAGGAAGTGCCGGCGGGAGGCGAACGCGGGCGTCGGCGGGACGAAGTAACGCGGAAAGTTCAGCATCGGCGTGTCCGGTTGGGGTGGGTTCAAGTTTGCGATTCGGGCGGCAGGAGGGCGCGCAGCGCGTCGAGGTCGGGCGCGGACTTACAGGCCCGCAGGAATTGCTCGAGCGCGACCGCGTCGGGCACTTTTCGGACGCGCGGCATCAGCGCCAGTCCGTCGGCCCCGAACCGGAGGTCGAGAATCGCTTCGATCCCTTCGAGCCGGCCTTCGAGCCGGCCGCGGGCCGCGCCCTGATCCAGCCACGCCTGCTCTCGCGGGGTCACGAACGGCATCTTCCGCTCCTCCTCGAACGCGGTGATCTCGCGGGTGAACTGGCCGGCCAGGTCGGCCGGCAGGGTCATCATCCAGTCTACCAGCCGGGCCAACTGAATCAGATCCGCGTTGCCCAGCCCGCGGTCGTACAGGTGCCGCATCACCTGCAGCTTCCATGTTAACCGATCCGCGGCGCGGCGGTCCGTCTCGACCGTCCGCAGGTGGGCCAGTGCGAACGCCGCGAACGGGTTCGGGTTCGCCTCCAACTCGCTCTCGCGGTCACGCCAGTCGGCGAGTTTGGCGACGCGGAACGTGAACGCCACCTCGCAACCCCACCGCCCGGCGCGGAACTCGGTCGGCCGCCACGTCCGCCCGTAGTCGCCGAGTACCGCCAGACTCACGGGCATCGACCCGTACCGGTCTTCGAGCCGGTGGTTGTACCGGTACATCCGCCGGGCCAGGTCCGCGTCGGTCTGCGTCTGCACCTCGACGTGGACGAACACGCACGCCGCCTCGCCGCCGACCGTCCACACGCGGGCCAGCTTGTCCACCGTCCCGCGGCCGGCCGCCGCGTCCGGGGCGATCTGCTGCAACTCCTTGTCCTGGAACTCGACCGGGACCGCCCAGTCGATCTCGGCGGCGACGTCCGGGAAGAACAGCTCGACGAACGGGCGGAAGTAGAGGTCCAGCGCCTCCTTCCACGGGCCGTCGAACTCCGCCGCCGGGTCGCTCATGCGTCACTCGACGTACAGGAATTCGTTGAGGCAGAACAGCACCTGGCAGAAGTCGGCGAGTGCCGCCTCCCGTGCCGAGCCGGTGTGCGGCTTCAGGAACGCCAGCCCGTCGGCCGCCTCTTCGTTGGACGGGGCGCGGCCCAGCGCGATCCGGTACGCGGCGGCGATGCCGTCGGCATCCGTCGCCTTGCCGTCGTTCCACGCGCGCTTCGCGAGGCCGTACGCGGCGGCCCGAACGTGCGGGTTGTTCATCAGGTGCAGCGCCTGCGGTGCGACGGTCGTGCTCGGCCGGTCGCCCACCCCGACGGTGCCGTCCGGGGCGTCGAACACCACCAGCGACGGGATCAGCTTGCTCCGCTTCATCGTGAAGTAGACGCTCCGCCGCGGGCTTTCCTCCGAGAGCGTCCCCGGGCCGTACATGGTCGTGTTCAGCCGCCCGCCGACCGCGAGGATGCTGTCGCGAATCACTTCCGCCTGAAGCCGGCGCACCGGTTGCCGCCAGACGAGCTTGTTGTCAGGGTCGGCTTTCGCCTTCGCCTCGTCACGGGCCGAACTCTGCTGGTACGCGGCGCTCGTGACGATCAGCTTGTGAATCGGCTTGAGCTTCCACCCGCCGCGAATCAGTTCACCGGCGAGGTAGTCGAGCAGTTCTGGGTGGCTCGGGGCGTCGCCGCGGACGCCGAAGTCGCTCACCGTGGCCACCAGCCCGCGGCCGAAGTGCTGTGCCCACAGGCGGTTGACGATGACCCGCGCGACGAGGTGGCCGGCCCCGCCCTCGGTGTCGGTCAGCCAGTCGGCGAACGCGGAGCGGCGGTAGCTGAGCCGCGAACCCGCGGGGGGCGATTTCACCCACCTCGCGTGCGCCTCGGCGTCGGGCATGAGCGTTTGCAGGAACGACACCGCGGCCGTGCCCGACTTCTGCCCGGGGTCGCCGCGACGCAGGAAGTGCGTCTCCTTCAGGAAGTCTTCGCCCTGCGAGTGCAGGCGGATGGGCGGCAGCCCCTCGCTCGAAACCAGCGCCTTCACCTTGCTCGGCTTTGGGGCCTTCGCCGCGTGGTCGGTTTCGGCCTTCTTGACCTTCGCGAACTCGGCGTCCTGCGGGGCGTACCACGCGAGCAGTTGAGTGGCCTGCTCCGGGGTGCGCTTATCGGCCGGAAGGGCGAGCGCGGCGCGAACGGCCTCGCTCGTGCCGGTGCCGGTCAGTTCCGGTTTATCGCCGCCGCTCACCGACAGCCGCGGGCGGCCGATCCCGTGCCCGGTGTTGTTGTTGAACAGCAGCGTGACCGTCAACTTCGTCCCCCCGGCGAACCCGACCGGTTTCTCGAACCCGAACGCGGCCGCGTGGTCCTTGCCGAACTGCGGGTCGATCGCCCACGCGCTCGTGACGGTGTCGGCGTCGATCGCCCCGGCGATTCCCAGCCCCTTCTGCTCGAAGGTGGCCCGCGGGTTGACGAGTTTCACCCGCACCGCTGGTTGCGATTCCTTCGGCTCCAGCGGTTCGGCGAGGACGCGAATGTCGGACAGCGCGAAGTTGCCGTTAGCCGCGCGCCCGGGGCCGCCTTTCACGAGCGACGGGTGCGCGAGCGCTTCCAGCCGCAGCGACTTGATCTCCGCGAGGTCGGTGGTGAGCACGAAGGTGAGCGTTTCGGTGGTCGGATTCTTGCCGCTGAGCAGCACGCTGCCGTCCGGTTGCGGGGTGAGCGTCGCGCCGCCGGCCGACTTGCTTGACGCAACTCGTGGGAGCACCCACGCATCGGCCGGGATGGGCTTCCCGCCGCGGGCCTTCTCCCACTCGGCGAAGCGGGCCGGCAGTTGCTCCTTCTGGAACATCTCGACCGCGGCTACGAACGGCGCGTGCTCGGCGTCGAACGCCGCTTTCGCCTTCGCATACCCCTGGGGGTCCAGGTCGAGATCGACTTCGGTGCGAACGACCGTGGTGAACGCCGACAGCATCCGGTAGTAGTCGCGGGCCGGGATGGCGTCGTACTTGTGGTCGTGGCAGCGGGCGCAGCCGATCGTCAGTCCGAGGAACGTCGTCCCGATGTTGCCCAGAATGTCGTCGAGTTCGTCGTAGCGGTGCTTCTCGACCTCGTTCTTGGTGATCTGCGTGCTGTGGACGCCGGCCGCCAGATACCCGGTCGCCATCATCGCCAGCGGGTCGTTGGGGGCGAGTTCATCTCCTGCAAGCTGCCACTTCGCGAACGTGTCGAACGGCACATCCTGGTTGAGCGCCTTGATGACGAAGTCGCGGTAGTGGTAGGCGGTCGGGCGGTCGTAGTCGTGCTCGAACCCGTGGCTCTCGGCGAACCGCACGAGGTCGAGCCAGTGCCGGGCCTGCTTCTCGCCGAAATGCGGCGACGCGAGCAGCGAATCTACCACTTTCGCGAACGCCTCGGGCGATTGATCTTTCAGGAAGGCGTCCACCTGCTCCGGCGTCGGCGGGAGACCGATCAGCCCCAGGTACGCGCGGCGGATGAGCGTCCGCTTGTCGGCCGGCGGGTTGGGCTTCAGGCCGGCCGCTTCGAGCTTGGCGAGCAGGAATGCATCGACCGTGTTTGGAAGTTGTGGTTTGGGATTTGTGATTTGCCGCGCCAGCGGCTGATACGCCCAGTGCTTTTTCGCCTCCGCGGGCGTGACCTTCTTCGTCCACGCGGTTTCGTCCACTTCCACGAACGGCTTGTCGTAGGGCGCGCCGAGGTCGATCCACTCGGCGATTTTGGCGATATCCGCGTCGGGCAGCTTGGCCCGCTCGTGCGGCATGTGCGGCTCTTTGAGGTGTGCCGTCAGTTGATACAGCAAACTCTTTTTGCTATCGCCGGGCACGACCGCCGCGCCGCGCGGGCCGCCTTTCAGTAGCGCCTCGCGCGTGCCCATGTCGAACTCGCCCTCGACGCGCTCCCCGCTGTGGCACTTCACGCACTTCGCCTGCAACACGCCGCGGACGCTCGTTTTGAACAGCTCGGCGCCCTTCGCCATCTTCGCGACGTGGTCCGGGTCGAGCTTGTCCTTGGGCTGTGCGCCGGTCGGCGTGCCGGTGCCGAAGGCGAGCAGCGCGGCGACGAGGAACGCGACCGGTGCCGCGAAGCGGGAGAAGGAGACGCGCATCAGAATGTGACCTCGGCAGTCGGCAGGCGGGACACTACCGAGGTTACCAGCCCGGCGGGGCGATGGGAAGCGAAACGCCCGGCTCACCACAACTTGCGATCGACGCGGGTGTCGGCCATCAGCGCCGCGAAGTCAACGCCCTCGCGGCGGTCGTTGGCGTGGACCGAGTACACGCGGTGGACGTGGTAGTTGAGCCGCCGCACGAACTCCGCCGCCTTGTCGCACGACTGCCGCCGCGTCTCCTCGGGCACCCGCTCGTTGACCGTGCGGAGCGTGTTCAACTCCCAGTCGCCGGTACACGCCGCGCCGCGAAAGAGGACGAACGTGTCCGTGAAGCTGTGCTTGGGTGCGTGCAGCAGGTGTAGCGGTTCGCCGCCGACGAAGAGTGTCGCCGCGTCGTCGAAGAACCGCACGCCCGGTTCGCCGTCGGTGGCGCTGAGGAACCCGCTCTGGAACACCGGCTCGGCGTGCGGGAACCGCCCGCGCAGGTGCCGAAACGTCGTCGCGCTGAAGTGGTCGTGGTGGGTGTGGGTGCAGAGGATGTATCGCACCGCGACGCCGAGTTCGCGGGCCGCGTTGGCCGCGTCGGCGGCCGGGTCCGCCCCCGGGGCGCCCCCGGTGAGGCTGGTGGGCGGCAGTTCGAGCACCGCCGCCTCGCCGCCGTGCGCGAGCAGCCACACGCCGGTTTGCAGGTAGTTGTACCGGCCGACCAGATACACCCCGTCGAACCAGCGGTCCATTGGCAGTCTCGTGAGGGCGAGGCCCGAGCCGCGGGCGCGTCCATTTCGTGAGGCCCGCACCCAGGATAGCAGACGCCGAAAGGCGAGTGGGTGACGTGCGCGGCCGCGTGCCGGTTTGGATTTCGGAATGACATTCGCGGTTCTACCGACATTGCCGGACGCGCCGGCGGCGGGGTATAACACACCCCTTCGCTTGGCTGCCCCTGGGTGGAGGACGCGCGATGCTGTGCCCGCGGTGTTACGGAAAGCATGTCGTGGTGGTGAACGGCGGGCGCATCCCGTGCCCGGAGTGCGCCGGGGTCGGTGAACTGCACTGCTGCGACGGCCTCCGCGAGCAAGATGACTGCCCGGTGGCCGAAAATCCCAAATCGCAAAACCCAAATCACAAACAGAAGACCGAGCCGTCGGCCGCGCGTCCGTGAACGCCGGGTTTGGGTTTTGAGTTTTGTTCGTTGGGATTTATTCGCGCAGCGGGTGGGGTTGCAGTCCGGGAGCGCGAGTTGATAGAGTTTCCGCCTGGGGGAACTCATGAACTGCGTAGTCACCGGCGCGGCCGGGTTCATCGGCTCACACCTGTGCGAGCGGCTGCTCGCCGACGGCCACCGCGTCACCGGCGTCGATTGCTTCACGGACTACTACGCGCGCACGATCAAGGAACACAACCTCGCGTCGTTCCGAAACCACCCGCAGTTCACGTTCCGCGAACTGGACCTGTCCGCGGGCGTGCCGGGCGACGCGGTCGAGGGTGCGGAGTGGGTGTTCCACCTCGCCGCGATGGCCGGGCTGACCCGCAGTTGGCTCGACTTCGACACCTACACGCGGCACAACGTGACCGCCACTCACCGCCTGCTTGAAGCACTGAAGGGGTCGAAGACGCTCAGGCGGGTGATCTACGCGAGCACGTCGAGCGTGTACGGGAAGTACGCGAGCGGCGACGAGTCGCTGCCGACCCGCCCCGGGTCGCCGTACGGCATCACCAAGCTGGCCGCCGAGCAACTGTGCCGCATCTACAACGACGAGTTCGGGGTGCCGTGCGTGGCGCTGCGATACTTCAGCGTGTACGGCCCGCGGCAGCGGCCGGAGATGGGCTACCACCTCTTCATCAACGCCATCCTCCGCGGCACGCCGATCAAGCTCACCGGCGACGGGCTGCAGGTTCGCGGCAACACGTATGTGGCCGATTGCGTGGAAGCGACGATCCGCGCGACCGCGGCGATGCCGGGCGAGGTGTTCAACCTCGGCGGCGGTGAACTCGTGACCGTGCTGGACGTGTTCCGCAAGCTCGAACGCATCATCGGCAAGCCGGCGATCATCGAGCGCCACCCGCCGCGGCCGGGCGATCAGTTGGCGACCGGAGCCGACGTGGGGAAACTGTACCGCCATTTGGGTTGGAAGCCGACGACCGGCATCGATGAGGGCTTGGCGCGACAGGTGGAATGGCAGAAGGGGTTACTGTAAACGAGAGGTGCGCCGTGGACGAACCGGAGACCACGTTCTTGGTCGTGAACCTCTACACGCACATGGCCCCGTTCGACCGGCATGATATCGAGGACGCGATCGAGGAGGCGCTCGGTCCGCTCGGCGAAGTGACCGGCGGGGGCGGATACATCGGCCCAGTCGAGAGCGGCCCGCAGTGTAACATCGACCTCGAAGTGAACGACGTGGCACAAGCAATAGCTGTCATCCGCAGCGTGTTGCGCAAACTGCAAGTCGATCCGCGAACCGAGATCGTCCAATACGAGCCGGAGCGCGTCTGCTATCCGGTCTACCAAGACTGACAACTGCGAGGGCACGGATGCTCGACACCTTGAACCGACACCTGATGCACCCGCTCATGGCGTGGCGCGAGGGCAAATCACACCTCACGCACCTGCGTGCGCTCGAGCGCACGCAGTTCGATCCGCCGGACGTGATCCGCGAGCGGCAACTCGCGGCCGTTCGACGGCAACTTCAGCACGCGTGGGATACCGTCCCGTACTACCGCGCCGCGTGGTCGAAGGCCGGCATTCACCCGTCCGATGTGCGCGACCTCCGCGACCTCGGCGCGTTCCCGGCGCTCACGAAAGCGGACATCCGCCGGCACAACCGGGCGCTCGTGTCATCGGCGTATGACGTCGCGAAATGCCGCGTCAAGACGACGAGTGGGTCCACCGGCGTCCCGCTCACGATCTACTGCGACGAACCCGCGATGCAGTGGAAGGCGGCTTGTACCATCCGCTCGGACGAGTGGAGCGGATACCGCCTCGGGCAGCGCGTCGCGAAGGTGTGGGGCAACCCCGAATACCGGCACTTCGGGTTGAAGGGCCGGTTGCGGAATTACTTCTTCGACCGCGCCGTTTACCTCGACACCATCAACCTGAACGACGAGCGCGTTGCGGAATTCGCAAAAGCGATTCAGCGGCACCGCCCGGGCCTCATTTTCGGCCACGCGCACTCGCTGTATCTGGTCGCGTGCGCCCTCAAGAAGACCGGCGTGACCGGCGTGCGGCCGAACGGCATCATCTCGACCGCCATGATCCTGCACGACTGGCAGCGGGCCGTCATCGAGCGGGTTTTCGGCTGTAAGGTCACGAACCGCTACGGCTGCGAAGAGGTCAGCCTCATCGCGAGCGAGTGTGAAGAACACAACGGCCTCCACATCAACGCCGACTCGCTCTACACGGAAGTGGGACCGGGTGGGAAGTTGTTAATAACCGACTTTATCAACCGGGCGATGCCGCTCATTCGATATGAGATCGGTGATGTGGTCGTGCCGTCGAACCGCGTATGCCGGTGCGGTCGCGGGCTGCCGCTTATCGAGCGTGTGGAGGGCCGCGAGGCGGATTACGTCGTCACCCCCGCCGGGAACCTCATCTCCGGCATCTCATTGACGGAAAACTTCTCCAACCTCGTGCCCGGCACGGCGCAGATGCAGATCGTGCAGGAGTCGGTCACGCAGTTGCGAATCAGGCTCGTTCCAGCCGACGAGTTCGGCGACGCGAGCCGCCGCAAGATCGCCGAACTGGTCCGCGACACGTTCGGCGACGGCGTCGAACACGACGTCGAACTGGTGGACGCGATCCCGCAGGAGCCGAGCGGCAAGTACCGGTTCTGCATCTCGAAGGTCGCCCGAGAGCGGATGCAGGAGATGGGGGCATGACGCCGCGCGTCTCGGTCGTCATGGCCGCCAAGAACTACGCCCGCTTCCTGCCGGAGGCGGTCGAGTCCGTCCGCGCTCAAACGCTCGCCGATTGGGAACTCTTGATTGTCGATGACGGCTCGTCCGACCGCACCCCGGACGCGGCCCGGCCGTTCCTGACCGACAACCGTATCCGCTACTTCCGCTCGGACACGCTCGGGCAACCGCGGGCCAAAAATCTCGGCATCGCGCTCTCCCGTGCGCCGCTCGTCGCCTTCCTCGACGCGGACGACGCCTGGCTGCCGACCAAGCTTGAAAAGCAACTCGCGGTGTTCGACTCAAGCCCTGATGTGGGCGTCGTTTACTGCAAGCGGACGCTGATGGACGAGGCCGGAAATGCGCTCCCGCAAAAAACTGAACAAAATTTCCCGCCCGAACTTGACTTTGGGCAAATGTTCACCCAGAATTGGGTGTGCTTCTCGTCGGTGGTCGTCCGGCGCGCGGTGTTTTCGCACGTCGGCCGGTTCGACCCGTTTTGGGACTTGTCGATCGATTACGACCTGTGGCTGCGGGTGTCGAAGGCGTACCGGTTCGCGTGCGTGGACGAACCGCTCGTCCGCTACCGCACCGGGCACGGGAACCTGTCGAAGAAGCTGCGCGACCGCGTCGATACGGCGCTGTCGATCATGCACCGCGCCGAGACCCGCTACGGGGCGGCCGACGCGGTGCCGGCGGATGTGATCGCCGACGGGTACGCCTCGACGTGCCACACGATCGGCTACACGTTGCGACGCGCCGAACCGCGGGTCGCAATCAACTGGTATTTGCGCGCCCTGCGGTGGCCGGCGCGGCGGCTGGTGTCGGTGAAGGGGTTGGTGGCGAGTGCGCTGGCGCTCGGCCGCCCGCGGGCGAAGGGGTCGGCCGAGAACGACAGCCGCAATTTGTAGTTTGTGGTCTTGTCTGCCCAAGCGTTGTCGTTGCAACGACGCGGTAGCGGTTCGGCGCGGGTCGCTTCCGCGTCATTGCAATGAACGCGCTTGGTGAGGACAACAGCACTCAGTAGCGGAAGATGGCGGCCAACCCGGTCTGTGTCGGCATCTGGTCGGACGGGGTGACGATCACCATCGCCTTCGTCTTCAGCCCCATCTCGGCGAGGTCGTCGAGCATGTCGCCCGGGAGCGGGTCGTTGGCGGCCGCGTGCAGCGTGCCGGTCGCCATGTCGATCGAGCCGGGCACGGTGCGGTCGGCGTCGATGAGCAGCACCCCGACGCGGCCCATCACCGCCGCCGTCGCGGCTTCGGCCAGGTCGGCCGTGCCGCGCCTGTGCGCCGCCGCGGTGCCGAAGTCCTCGCGGATGCGGGCCAGGCGCTCCAGGTAGTGCTTCTCGAACACCTTCCACGCGGCCTCGCGGATCTCGGGCAGGGTCCAGTGCGTCCAGTCGCCGTGGATCGACTCGGCGGTGACAAATCGATTTTTGGTCACCTGCCGGAACGCCGACAGGTTCTCCTCGATGCCGGCCAGGATGAGCGGCAGGCCGCTCGGCTCGGACACGCGGTGGATGATCTGCCGATCGACCTCGCGGAAGAACCGTTCGGCGTCCGGGTGGGTGTCGATCTTGCGCGTCGCCACGCCCTGGCCGACGAGGTGTCCGTGGCTGTCCTCGCCGCCGACCCGCGCGTGCGGCCGCGTCGTCGATTCCGGCCCGGCCGCGTGCAACCCGACCGTCGGCGTGTCGGTGATCGGCCCGAGCGCCTCGGTGATGGTCAGTTGCACGCCGGGGGTCGGGAGCGGGGAGAGGACGTACCGGTTGCCGCGGAACAGCGCGACCCGCTCCTTCGACACCCCGAGCACGTGGAACGGGTCGGCCGACTGCGAGTACCGCAGGAGCGGCTTGACGTGGAACGAGTCGTTCACCTCGACGTGCTCGGGCACCGCCCGCGGCAGGGTGAACGCGTCGAACCGCGCCGGCGAGGCGAGCACCGCGACGCCGTCCTGCACGGTGCCCCAGAAGCCGTCGTCGCCCTGGAGTTGGTGCAGTTGGTCGGTGATGCCGCGGGCGGCGGTGGCCGGGTGCTTCTTGGTGAGGGCGGCTTCGGCCCGCTCGGCCAGTGCGCGGAACCGGGTGCGGTCGGCCGGGTCGTTCGCGCCGCGCCGCGTCGGCAGGTAGATGGAGACGCACGGCGCTTCGGTCGCGGCGAGAACCGTTGACACGTATCCGCTATCGGGGGTGCGCATGGAGAGACTCCTGACACGAGGTCCGAGTCAGGTGTTGCAACTGGCGCGCCCGGGCGAATAGTTGGTAGTTGGTGGTTGGTAGTTGGTAGTCACGAACACCGGTCAGAGCCATCTTCTTCAACTACTAACTACCAACCACCAACTACCAACTATTTCTCGACCGGCTGCCCCTTCTCGGTCCAGGCGCGCCAGCCGCCGTCCATGCTGACGACGTTGGTGTAGCCCATCTTCTGGAGGGCGTCGGCCGCGAGGGCGGAGCGGAACCCGCCGCCGCAGTACAGCACGAGCGGGGTGTGCGGGTCCGGCACCTTGGCCTCGATGTCGCGCTCGATGACGCCCTTGCCGATGTGGACCGCGCCCGCGGCGTGCCCGGCGGCGTATTCGCTCTCCTCGCGGACGTCCACCAGGGTGAACGCCTCGCCCGCGGCGCGGCGGGCGGCGACGTCCTCGACGGAGCACTCGCGGACGCGCGACTTGGCGTCGGTGACGATCTTCAGGAACCCGGGCGCGTGCTGCTTGGCCATCGTTCGCCTCCCGATCGGGAACGTGCGGAACCAAAAACCAACCCGAACCACGAAGCGTAACGGCTTCGTGGTTCGGGTTTTGGATATGGAGAATGCCCGTTTCCGGGGGATGATTCGTTTTCGCCTTCCCGGCCGGTGGCGGCGAGTCGGTCGGCTCGACCGGGTGCCGGGCCGACGCCCGTCCGGGGTCGGGTCAGAAGGCGGGGTCTTTCGCCCCGGCCAGGACTGCGAACACCCCGGCCCCTTGCACCAGCGCGCCGAACCCGAGCACCACCGCGTGCGCCCACGGGTCGTTCACCCGCGATTCGTTGACCACCGCGAAGCTGCCGCGCTTGTCCTGGTTGAAGATCGTTTTGACCTCGATCCTCACCTTGCCGACCTTGCCGGACTGCTTCGCCTCGTCGAGCATCTCGGCGTTCTCGATCGACCGCTCGCCGATCACGTGCCCGATCTCGGCCCCGTCGGTGTCCACCAGCACCACCCGCCGGGCGATGCTCGTGTCGGCGACGATCCGCCCGGCGGGCCGCCCGTCGGCGTCCAGCAGACGGGTGTCCGAGCCTTTCGTTTGTGAGACGACGAACGCCCCGACGGGGCCGGCGGACGTCTCCACCACCCACTTCTGCGAACTCACGTCGTACTTCGAGAGCTGGAACCGGAACGCCTTTCGGTCTACCCGGATGCGGACGGCGAGCAACCCCGCGCCGTCGCGGACCTCGTACTTCGGAGGGCACTCGATCTTGAACGGCCCGATCCCCAGGATGTTGGGATTCCCGAACAGCTTGAACGTCGTCTCGCGGATCACACCGAGTTCGTCCCCCGACTCCGGGTCCTTGACGAACGCCTTCTTCCGCCCGGCGAACAGGCTGGTGTTCGGGACCAGGTGGACTTTCGCCATCTGCAACAGGGCCGACACCGCGACCGGTTCCGCCACCTTGCCGCCCTTGCGGGACTTCGACTTTCGCGGCGGTGCGTCCTCGTCCGGGTCGTCGGGAAGTTCGTCGGCCGGTGTCGGCTTCGGAGCCTTCTTCTTCTTTGGTTGTGGTGCGTCCTCGGCGTCGTCCGGGGGCAGTTCTTCGGTCTCGGACTCGACCGGCGGGGCCGCGGAGGCTTTCGATTTGGGTGCCGGAGCCGACGGCAGGACGGGGACCGGGTGCGGCGCGGCCGGGGCGGCCGGCGGTTCACTCGGGACGCGAATGACGCCGGCACACTTCGGGCACTTGAGGGCCTTACCGGCGGCGGCGTCCGGAGCCTTCAGACGGGCCTGACAGGCGGTGCAAACGACGACGATCGTCGGTTTCTCGGCCCGTTCTTCCTCTGCGGGCGCCGCGGGCTTCGCCTGTTGCTTCTTCTTGGCCGGCGGAGACATCGTCCCCTCGCACGCGGGGCACGTCTCCGGCTCGCCGTCGTCGGATGCCTTGGTTTGACCGCAGTCCGGGCATTTGATCGTGATCGCCATGGGGATCCTTGGTGGCAGGCATGGCGGCGCCACCGGGATGCCAGAGGGCGGGTGACCGGCTGGCGGCGACGCGGGGCCGCAATCCTAGACACGACCCGCGCCCGCCCGAACCCTGCCGCGGCGGAATTTTTCCGGCCGGCCCGCGGGTCACCGCAGGTAGCGGTTGAGGATGTTCTCGATCAGTTCCTGGCGGCCGCTGACGTTCTTGTCGGCGTCGCCCTTCTTGAGCGCGTACGCTTCGAGGGAAGCGAAGTCGTGCTTGCCGGCCTCGATTTCGGCCCCGACGCCGCCGTCCCACGACGCGTACCGCTGCTTGACGATGTCCTTCAGGACGCCGTCCTTGCGGATCGCGGCGGCGATCTTCAGGCCGTGGGCGAACGCGTCCATGCCGCCGATGTGGGCGTGGAACAGGTCGATCGGCTCGAAGCTCTCGCGGCGGACCTTGGCGTCGAAGTTCATGCCGCCCGAGCCGATCCCGCCCTGGTTCAGCACGATCAGCATGACCTGGGCGGTCAGGTACAGGTCGGTTGGGAACTGGTCGGTGTCCCAGCCGAGCAGCGGGTCGCCGCGGTTGGCGTCGATCGAGCCGAGCATCCCGTTCGCGCTCGCGTAGGCCAGTTCGTGGCCCATCGTGTGCTTGGCGAGCGTCGCGTGGTTCGTCTCGACGTTGAACTTGAACTCCTTCTCCAGTCCGTAGGAGCGGAGGAAGGCGAGCGAGTTGGCGCAGTCGAAGTCGTACTGGTGCGAGGTGGGTTCGTGCGGCTTGGGTTCGATGAGGAACGTGCCGGTGAACCCGATCTTCTTCTTGTAGTCCACCGCCATGTGGAAGAACTTGGCGAGGTGGTCGAGTTCCCGCTTGAGGTCGGTGTTCCAGAGGGTCATGTACCCCTCGCGGCCGCCCCAGAACACGTAGTTCTCGCCGCCGAGTTCCTGCGTCAGTTCGAGCGCCTTCTTGACCTGCGCCGCGGAGTACGCGAACACGTCGGCGTTGGGGCTGGTGCTGGCCCCGTGGACGAACCGCCGGTTGCTGAACAGGTTGGCGGTGCCCCACAGCAGTTTGATCCCAGTCCGCTGCTGCTGCTCCTTCAGCTTCTTGCCGACCTTGTCGAGGATGGCGTTGGTTTCGCTGAGGTTGGCCCCTTCCGGGGCGACGTCGCGGTCGTGCCAGCAGTAGTAGGGCACGCCGAGCTTCTCCATGAACTCGAACGCGACGTCCACGCGCTTCAGCGCCATATCGACCGAGTCGGTGCCGTCTTCCCACGGGCGGACGGCGCACCCGGGGCCGAACGGGTCGCTGCCGGTGCCGCGGAACGTGTGCCAGTAGCACACCGCGAACCGCAGGTGGTCCTGCATCGACTTGCCTTCGACCATCTCGGCGGGGTTGTAGTGGCGGAAGGCGAGCGGGTTGGTGCTGTCCGGGCCTTCGTACTTGATCTTCGGGACGTCGGGGAACGCGGCCATCGGTCACCTGGAATGGGGTGGAGAGTGCTACCCGCAGTGATACCGATTTCGGCGTCGGAACCCACCCCCAACCCCTCCCTACAGGGAGGGGAAAAGAGTCCGACGTTACGATTCCGTCAGCGAGATGGAAAGGGCCTTTTCCCCCTCCCTGTAGGGAGGGGGTTGGGGGTGGGTTCGACTACTACTTCCCCACCTTCGTCTCTTCGGGCGAGGTGAGGCTGAAGTAGAAGCCGTGCGGGCTGTTGCCGTTGGCGACCTTCAACAGCACGGTGTTGGTGCCCTTGACGAGCTTCACCGGCACCTTGTGCGCCTCCGGCGTCGCGGCCGCGGTCGCGCGGGTGGTAAAGACCTCCTTGCCGTTGACCCACAGCCGCGCGCCGTCGTCCGGCCCGAGCAGCACCTCGCCCCCCTGCTCTGCCGGCGACTCGATCTCGACGTACATGTAAGACGCCGAGTTCGCGGCCTTGTCGCCGTGCAGCGCCGCGAGGTCGAAGTAGCCCTTCCCGTCGGGCCGGATCGCCTTCCACCCGATCGCGGTGACGCCCTTCATCGTGTACGTCGCCTTCGGGTCGAACGGGCCGGCCTCGGGGCCGAACGCGGTGTCGAGCGACTTGTCCATGCTCTCGGCCGGGAACGGCCCGGCGACGTGGAAGCTGGCCGGCGTCAGCGCGGCGAGCTTGAGCGTTTCGAGGTACGCGACGAGGTCGATGAGTTCGTCCTCGGTCAGCGACGCGACGATGTCGTCCGGCATGATCGAGTTCTTGAGCTTGCGCACCGGCCCTTCGATCTCCTTCCGCGGCACCACGGTGTCCTTGCCGTTGGCGTCACGCAGGGTGATCGCCTGCGGGGTGTCGCTCACCAAAAGCCCGCTGACGGTCACGTCGGCAGAAGTGGTGACCGAATGCTGAACGTACTGGTCGGCGATCGCCTTCGACGGCATCAGGATGGACTCGTACAGGTTCTCGCGGCTCGCCTTCTTGCCGATCATGGACAGGTCCGGGCCGACCTGCCCGCCGACGCCGCGGACCATGTGGCACTTGGCGCACTGCGCGGCCCCGCCGAGGCTGGCATTCCAGACGGCCTTGCCGCGGGCCACGTCGCCCTGCCGCCGGGCGAGTTCGGCCACCGGCGGGAGCTTCTTGGGGTCGAGCTTGCCGGCCGCCGGGAACGCCAAGAGCGCCCGGTTGCGCAGGTCCTGGAACGGCGAGTTGCGGACCAGTTGTCCGGCCTGGGCGACGACTTCTTTGGGGAGTTCGCCCTTGCCGTGCGCGTCCAGCAGCCAGATGGTGCCGAAGCGGTTCGCCGCGAGCGCCGCGACCGCCGCCGACTGAATCTCGGGCGTCGTGCTGCCGAGCGTGACCGCCAGTTTGACCGCGTCGAGCGCTTTGGTCGAATAAGAGGGCGGCTTCTGGCCCTTCGGCATCAGTTCGCCCAGCGCGATGACGCACTCGACCGACAGCGGGTTCTTCGGCGCGCCGACGGCCATGAGCGCATCGACGCTCGCCTCGCTCGGGAGCTTGCCGAGCGTCCGCACCGCTTCCTTCCGCAGGTCGAGCGGGGCGCCGGCGTCCTTGGCGATGGCGGCCACCGCATCGACGCGATCTGTCGCGGTGGCGGCCGCGGCGAGCTGGAACCCGGTCGCGGCGGTCTTCGGGTCTTTCAGGAGGGCGTCGAGCGTCGCGCCGAGTTCCTTCCCGGCCCGCAGGTTGGCCCACTTGGTCGGGAGGAACAGCTTGAGGCTGTCAACGGCGCGGGCCTTCACCTCCGGGGCCGCGTCGGACTTCAGCACCGCGAGCATGGCGGCCCCGGCGGACGGGTCGTCGTTGGCCGCGAGGATGTCCACGACGCGGGCCTTCTGCGCCGCGGTCAGCTTGGCGTCGGTCAGCAGTTGGCCGAGCCGCGGCAGCACGGACTTCGGCCGCAGTTCCCAGACGAGGTCCGCGGTCTTGTCGTTCCACTCGGGGAAGTGCTTGTCAAAGTCGGCGAGGATGGCGTCGCGGCGGGCCGGGTCGGTGCCGCACGCGATGTTCAGTGCGGCACGGTAGAAGATGTCCTGCCCGTCGTACTTCTTGGCGAGGTCGAGGACGAGCTTGGCGGCCGCCTCCGGCTTCCAATCGCGCGCCCACAGCAGCAGTTCGCGGTCGGCCGCCGGGCCGAACGCGGCGGTGCCGAACGACTCCGGGACGCCGTTCTCACGTTGCTCGGGGCCGGCGATCGAGCGCAGCAACCGGACGCCCATCGCCTGCTGCCACGGCTCGGTCCCCCGCACGTACTCGGCCGCCATCAGCGCCACCCACTTCGAGTTCTTCTCCTTCAGAGCCAGCGTCGCGGCCCACGCCAGCCGCGCGTACGTCTCGGCAGCCGTCTTGTCGATCCGGACGTTGTCGTCGGGCGCGTTCTGCATCCGCAGTGCAGCCAGGCCGAGCGCCCGCGTCGCCTGGCACGGGCTGCCGACCGCCGCGACGATGCCGGCGTAGGTGTCGAGCTTCACCTCGGGCACCGTATACCCGCTGCGGCCCTTCGGGGTGATGCGGTAGATGCGGCCGTCGGAGGGGTCGCCCATGCCGTGCCCGCCGACGCCGCGGTCGTACCAGTCGGCCACGATGATGCTGCCGTCCGGGGCGACGCACACGTCACTCGGCCGGAACCAGTTGTCGCTGCTGGTGAGCAGGATTTCCTTGTCGAGTTCGTAACCCGCGCCCTTCGGCTTCGGGTGGAACCACCGCACCTCCCGCGGCCCGGCGTCGCAGTGGAGGAGCGACCCGCGGTACTTCTTGCCGAACAGCGCACCTTCGTAGAACGTAATGCCCGTGGGCGAGCCGAACCCCGTCCGGAGCGTCTTGTGGACGATGCCCGGTTGCTCCTCGTGCCAGTGGCTCTGCCCGGGGCCGCGCGGGCCGTACCCGTAGTTGCCGCCCGGCAGCACGAAGCAGATGCGCGTCTGTTGGTTGCCGTCGTCGTCGTTGTCGGACAGCCACACCTCGCCGAAGCTGTTGACCGTCGCCTCGTAGTTGTTGCGGAAGTTGTGCGCGATCAGTTCCAGGTTGGTGCCGTCGAGGTCACACTTCCACACGGTGCCCTTTTGCACGTCGGTGGTGTTCGACACCCACTTGCGGCCCTTCCCGTCGCTGGATTGCAGCCCAGTGACGCCGCTATCGCCCACCGTGAAGTACAGCTTGCCGTCCGGCCCGATGTTGATGCCGTGGACGCCGTGGTCGTGGTCGAACCCGCCGAACCCGGTCAGGAACTTCTTCGGCGGGCCGTCGGCCTTGAGGTCGCCGTCCTTGTCCTCGAACACGAGGATGTCCGGCGACTGGCACACGAACACCTTCAGCCCTTTGCCGTCGGCGGCGGGCGCGACGCACACCCCGAGCGGCCCGTACAGTTCCGGCCCCTGGTAGAACGTGACGGCCTTCGTCGCCCTGCCCTCGCCGCCTTCGTCGATCAGCACCTGAATGCGGTCGCCCTCGGGCCGGATGATCGGCCGGCCGAAGTTCTTGCGGCGGTAGTTGACCGCCTCCGCGACCCACACGCGGCCCTTGTGATCGACGTCGATCGAGGTGGGGTTGATGAGGTCCGGTTCGGCGGCGAACAGTTCGACCTGGAAGCCGTCGGCGACTTTGAGCGCCTTGAGCGCGTCCTGCGGCGACAGCGGGCCGCCTTTGGGCTGAGCGCTGGCGGTGGGGGCGAGCGCGAGGAGTGCGAGGAGGGATGCGAGCCGGCGCATACGAAGAGGCTCCGGGGGAGGGAAGGTTGGCGTGGGAATAGTGTAACGCCGAAGAACCCACCCCCCAACCCCCTCCCTGCAGGGAGGGGGTTTCAGGGCCTTCGCGCGCCGACAACGTTTGCGCGCTGTGAATGTCGAAAGCCCCCTCCCTGCAGGGAGGGGGTTGGGGGTGGGTTCTGCTACTTCGTGAGCCACCTCACGCAGAACGCGACGCATTCCTTGCGGTCCTCGTCAGTCACCTTGTGGGCGACACCGGCATTCACCCGCACCACCAGTTTGTCCTTCGCCCCCGCTTTGGCGAACGCGTCCTCGGCCGATTTGATCGCGATCTTCGCCCCCTCGATCGGGCAGTTCGGGTCCATGTCGCCGTTGGCGATGAACAGCGGGCGCACCGCCGGCCCGGTGGCGAACAGCGGCAGCAGGTTCGGACAGTCGAAGTCGTCCAGAATCCCCGGGATCACCTTCGACCACAGCGCCCTGCACACCTTGGCGTTCACGGCCACTTCGCCGAGGTCTTTGGCCGCGGCCTCGTGCGCGGCCTGAATCGTCTTCGCCCGGCCCTGCCACTTCTCGTTCTCCAGGCTCCACTTGAAGCTCTGCACGCCGATCAGCGGGGCCGCGACCGCCACCCGCTCATCGACCGACGCGGCCAGCCACGTCTGGATGCCGCCCATGCTGGTGCCCAACATTCCGATGCGCTTCGGGTCGATGTCCGGCCGCTTCTCCAGCACGTCGATGAGCCGCCACAGGTCCCAGACGGTGTCGTAGTAGAACGGGTGCTCCATCTGGTCGGCCGGGGCCTTCCACGCTTTCGTGATGGCCGCGACGTAGGCCGACGAGCCTTTCCCGGCGTTGGCCCGGGAGCCGTGGTAGCGGGCGTCGATGGCGATCCCGATGACGCCCTGCTGGGCGAACGCGTCGAGCCAGTCGCGCGTGCCCTCCTTGTTGCCGCCGGTGCCGTGCAGGACGATCATCACCGGCCGCTTGCCCTTCGCGTCGCTCGGCGCGACCTCGAACACCGGGACGCGCTCGGCGGTGCCGTCGGCCTTCTTCTCGCTGACGAACGACCACTCGGAGTACAGCGGGCCGCGGCCGTTCTGCCTTTGCGCCCCCATCTCGACGTCGGCCGGCACCCTCGGCCGGTCGAGGAGCTTGAGGAGCGCGACCTTCGCCTTCTCCGGCGGGAGCGGGTCTTTCGCCGCGACGAGCGCGGGCGCGAAGAAGAATGCGACGGCGAGGGCCGAGAGGCGAAGCATGGATGGGCTCCGTGGTTTGGAGCCATGTTACCGTCGCGCCGCGGCCCGTAAACGGAGAAAGCCGACCCTTCGGGTCGGCTTTCGTTGGGTGCTACGGCTTGGCCGACGGGAGTGGCGGCGCGGGCGGCTTCGGCGGCACCGGCGGGGCCTCGATCAGCTTCGCCTTGATCGGGGTCGGCTTGTCATCGGCCCCGGCCAGCGCGCGGGCCACGCCCACCCACGCGGCTTTGCGGTCGGCGGCCTTCCCGACGCCCGCGGCCAGTTTCTTCTCGGTGTCAGTCGGCAACCGGCTCAGCGCCGCGAGCGTGATCGCCTCCAGAATCGCCGCGTCGTCCTTCTTCGCCACGATCAGCGAATCGACCAACTTCTCGAACTTGTCTGGCGAAGCGGCAACGAGTACGTCCGCGACGGTGCCCGGTGGCAGTGGCTTCACCAGCGGTTCGACCTTCACACCCGGCACCAAGTTCAGCGGGGGCGTCGGCGGGGCCGGCGGCTTGAGCGGCGCGGCAACCGGCCGCGGAACGAGCACGTCGGCCGCATTGCCGTCCGGAGCGGCGACCCTGTACCGCCACGTCCAGTCGGCCGTCGCGTCGGCCTTGGGAGCGAGCATCTTCGCCTTCCACGCATCGCCCAGTTTCTTCTGCACCGCCGGGTCTTTCAGCAGCGTGTCGAGCAACTTCTCCCGCTTCTTCACGTCTTTGTCCTCGGTGAAGTATTTCGTCTCCAGCGCGGTCGGCCCGCTTCCGCGAACGTCGGTCAGCACGCGCTTGAGGAACTCGGCGTCGGAATTGCTCACGTCCGGGTAGATGGAGAAGTCGTACCCTGCGTACGTCGCGTCTGCTTTGTCGTAGCCCAGAAACGCCCAGACGCGCGCCGGGTCCGCGTCCTTCGCCTTCTCGTCGGCCGCAATGTACTGCTCTCGCGCCACGTACGCGTTGTAGTTCGGCTCGGTAGCCTGGGGCTTCTCGGGCAGGCCCTCGACCACAACCCGCCGGCCCTGACCGACCGCGACGCGGTAGTTCGGCTCGGCGGCCAGCGGTTTCCCGTTCGGCCGTCCTTCGTCGCGCACGATCAGGCGGCCCGGACCGTCTACGGCAAGCCAGTTGCCATCACCCGAGAAGAAGATTGGGACCGGGTCGGTCGCCAGCGGCTTGACGAACCGCTCCGCCGTCGCCGGGAGCGTCACCTCCACGAACCGGCCGTCGGCCGACAGCCGGCCGCGGACCAGCTTGAGCCGGTCCGCCGGAACGCCGAGCTTTTTGGCGACCGCCTGCTTCGCCGCGTCGTCGGCGGCCAGCCAGTCCGCGACCTTCGCCCGCTTCTCGGCGTCGGAGTCGGACACGAAGAACCACAATTCGACGTCGGTCGGCGGGGTGCCGCGGAGGTCGAGGGTGAGCCGCTTGAGGAACGTGGCGTCGTCGGCCGGGGCCGGCTGCTCGCTCTTGGCGGGCGCGGCGGGCAGCGCGAGCGGGGTGACGCGGGCTTTCGTCACGTCTTGGGTGGGCTTGGGGGAATCGTCGGCGGCCGCCGGCACCAGCCCGACGCCCAGCCCGGTGGAGAGGGCCAGCGCGGTCACGGCCAGCACCGCGACCGCCTTCAGTTTGGCGAGAACCATCATCCGCAACACTCCTTCCGAAAGGTGGACGGCGTTGGCGGACACGAGCGTTCCGGGGGGCATTCCCGAGGCGCAGGCTTCGGCGGCGCGGGCCAACCCGGCCGCCCAGCCCGGCGGCACAGTGGCCGTCGAGGCGTTGGCGGCGAGCAGCCCGGCGAGCGCCCCGCCGGACAGCGTCACGCCGCGGCGGGTGAGCCGCTGCGCGAGCGTCCGGCGGGCGGTGGCCAGCCGGGTGGCGAGCGTCGCCGGCGGCACGTTCAGGTGCCGGGCCACCTCCCGCTGCGGTCGCCCTTCGAGGTCGCACAGCACGACCGGCAGCCGCAGCTTGTCCGGCAGGTTGGCGAGTTCCTCGTCGATGACCGGTTGCAGGTCGGCCCACTCGGCGGCCGGCGGCGCGGTCGGCTCGGGCATGACGCTCACCTGTTTCTCGCGCGCCCGCCGGCGGGCCAGCACCCCGCGGGCCTTCAGCGCCGTGCGGTACGCCACCCCGTACAGGAAGTTCCCCACCTGCTCCCGCGGCCGTACCGTCGCCGCCCGCCGGGCGAGCACCAGGAACGTCGCCTGGAAGGCGTCGTCCGCGGTCGCCCGGTCGCCGATGACGCGGCGGCACACGCCCAGCACCATCGGCCCGTGGCGGCGGACCAGCTCGGCGAACGCGTCGCCGTCGGCGTCGGTGATGAACGCGCCGAGCAGCTCGCCGTCGGAGCGCGCGGCCGACGGGCGGCCGAGCACGACGCGGCGGAGGGTGGGCATCAGGCGTTCGGCGTGCCCGGTCGGCATGGGGAACCTCGTCTCGTGTCCGTCACCGCTTATTGCCGGCCCGCGGCGGCGCGCTCGGAAAATGTTGCGGCGCGGGTCGCGGAAAGGCGCCGGCACGCCTCATCGTCCTCACCATGCGACCGCCCGCGTCTCCCCGCTGCCCGTCCGCGTGGGGCCGTCCTCGCTCTCCGCGAAGCACTGCCATGCTAGCACTTACCGGTCGTCTGCCGCGCGTCTGTACTGGCCCGTCGCGGAGGACGTCGCCGCGCCCGTTTACGAGGCGCTCGGCATCGCCCCGACAACCGAGATTCACGACGCGTGGGCTGCTCGCACCGGCTGTCCACCGGCCTACCGCTGCGCGCGCGGCCGGGCTAAAATGTGCGCGGGAGGAAGCGGCCATGCCGATGCACGACTGGACGCGGGTCACGCCGAACGACTACCACGACTTTCATTTCGCATGGATCGCCGCGCTGCGGCAGGCGCTTAACACCGGTTTGCTGCCGAAAGGCTATTTCGCGATGGCGGAGCATACCACACCGCCCTACGTGCCCGATCTGCTGACGCTCACCCTGCCGGGCGAGGGGCCGCTCGACACCCCCGTCACGTTGGAATCGGGCGGCGGAACGGCCGTCGCCGCGCCAGTGGCAACGGCACAGGCGACCGAGAAGGGGAAGGCGAAAAAGCCCGCCGGACGGAGACGGATTGCGATCCATCACATCGAAGGCCGGCGGCTGGTCGCGGTCATCGAGATCGTGTCGCCCAGCAACAAGGCGTCGAAGGCGGAGTTCGCCGACCTGCGCAACAAGAGTGTCGGGTTGCTGAACGGCGGCGTTAATCTGCTGCTGATCGACCCGTTCCCGCCGACGGCCCGCGACCCGAAGGGGCTGCACGACGCCGTCTGGCGGGCGCTGACCGGCAAGCGATTCACCCCGCCGGCCGACAAGCCGCTGACGCTCGCCGCCTACGTCGCCCGCGGTGCGAACACGTTCTCCGCGTTCATCGAGCCGACCGCGGTGGGCGACGCCCTCCGCGACCTGCCGCTGTTCCTCACCCCCGAGCGACACGTCCCCGTGCCGCTGGAGGAGACGTACCAGACCGCGTGGGCCGGGTTTCCCGCCCCGCTCCGCCCACTCTTGGGCTGAGACTGCACAGCCGAGGACCGCCGATGCCGATTCACGACTGGACGCGGGTGGATCACGGGACGTTTCACGACTTCCACCAGGGGTGGGCACCGCAGATCCGTTCCGCGCTCAACAACGGGCTGCTGCCGTCCGAATATGAAGCGAAGGTCGAGCAGCACACCGACGACGGGATTCCCGACGTGCTCGCGCTACGGCTCACCGACCCGGCGACGAACGGCAACGGCGCACACGCCGGGCCGACGGGCGGCCTCTCGGCGGTCGCCGTCGCACCTCCGAAGGTCGCGTTCACGTCGGAGTTCGCCAGCGACCCGTACGCGCGGTTGCGGAAGACGGTCACCGTTCGGCGGGACGACCGCGTTGTAGCCCTCATCGAACTGGTGTCGCCCGGCAACAAGTCGAGCGCGCACGGGGTGCGGGCGTTCGTCGGCAAGCTGACGGCGGCCATCGACCGCGGTGTTCACGTTCTGGTCATCGACCTGTTCCCGCCGGGGCCGCGCGACCCGAACGGCGTCCACCCGCTCGTCTGGGCTGAATTCCACGACGACCCGTACACGCCGCCCGCGAACCGCCCGCTCACGCTCGTGTCTTACGACGCCGGGCCGACGTGTCGGGCGTACATCCAACCGGCCGCGGTCGGCGAAACGCTGCCCGACATGCCGCTGTTCCTCCGCCCGGGCGAGTACGTCAACGTCCCGCTCGAAGCGACGTATGCGAGCGCGTTCGAAGGCATTTCGCGCCGCACCCGCGACGCGCTGACCGCACCGACGTGATCATTCATTCGCCTACTTCGCCGGGACGTAGCCCGGGGGCGGCACCACCACCTCGAAGTCGCCCCCCTTCACCTTCCGCAGTTCCTCGTGCAGCACCGGGATGCGCGGGTCCGGGGCGCACGACAGCGCCCAGTCGAGGCCGTTGTCTGCTACCAGCATTCCGTACTTCTTCAAGCCCTCCAAAATGGTCTTCACCTCGGGCGAGAACTTCGACGTGTCGAAGTCCTTCCGCAAGCGAATGCGCTCGCCCATCCGCGGCAGGTTCTCGTCCTTGTGCGGGCTGGCGAAGTGCGTCGCCGGGTACACGTACGCCCGCCGCGTCTTCACCACCGTCACCCGCATCGCGTGATCCACCGACCCGCGCTTCAGTTCGTCGTAGCGGATGATCGACGGGAAGATGGGCAGCCCGGCCGCGTCCGAACTCGTCCACCCGTCCGGCCGCAGCTTGTTGCTCTTGAGGTCGAACGTCGCCTCGTTCGACGCCTGCCACCCCTTATCCGTCTTCTTGAGCTGGTAGAACTCGTACAGCACGCGGTTGGTCGGATCGATTACGATCGCGTGCCGGTCGCCGTTCTCGTTCCGCGTGTCCCGCTGCACCTCGTCGAGTGTCGCGTTCTTGAGTTTCGGGTCGCGAAGGTAGTGGGCCGGCCAGCCCTCGATCGGCACGCCGTCCGGCACCGGGTACGGCCCCTTGTCCGACTCGTCCGGGTACGTCACCAACTTCACGTCCACCTTCTTCTGATCGGGCGGGACCAGAATGAAGCTCATGTCCGGGTTGTAGCGGAGCGGCTTGTTCGCCCCGATCGACGCCACGATGTCCTTCGACTTGGGGTGGACCGGCCAGTCGCTCACCACCAGGTTCCACGGGTTGTCTTCGGGGAAGATTTCCAGCGCCGACAGGATCGCGTCGGCCTCCGGGGTGTCGAACGAGACCGGCTTGTCGATCCTGGGCATCTTCGCGGCGCGAATCCGCGCGACGCGGGCCGGGTCGCCGGTCACGACCGGCTTCTTCGGCTCCTGGGCGACGGCGAGCGGTGCGGCGGCGAGGGCGGCGAGCAGGAGGGCGCGCATGAGAGGCTCCGATTGGTGAAGAACCCACCCCAACCCCTCCCTGCAGGGAGGGGATTCAAACCCTTTGCGCGCCGACAACGTCTGCGAGTCGCGATGCCTGAAGCCCCTCCCTGCAGGGAGGGGTTGGGGTGGGTTCTTCGTATTGAAATATTCTGCCCACGCCCGTTGACAGGATTTGGCTGTGCGTATACTATGTGTTCGGGCGACCATATCGGCGGCACGGGGCCGCCAGCGGGCGGCGTATTCGGCGAGCATCTTTTCGAGCGCCTTGTGGGCGGTCGGGGTGACGTTGCCGCCGGCCCCGCACACCACGAACCGGTCGCTGATCCGGCCGCCGGGGGTGTCGATGTCGAACTCGCGCGGGAACACCGCGACCAGGGCGAAGGTGCGCAGCAGGCGGGACAGGAAGCCCGGTTGATCCGGCGCCGACACGCGCACCTCGAGTCGGCCGTCGGCCAGCGGGGTGAGGGCGAACGCGGTCAGCTTCAGGTCGGTGGTGCCGGCGGGAACGGCGTCGGCAGACGCCAGCGCGACGAAGTCGAGCGCGTCCGGCGGCGCGGCCGCGCGGCGGGCGCTGAGGACGAGGGTGGCGGTCCAGTTCCGCTTCTCGCCGACGGCCCGGCCGCTCACCACGTCGATGTTTCGTGCCGCCAGCGCCGTCAGCAGGTTGCCGGCCCAGAAGACGGGCAGTTGGCCGGCGATCTCGACGACGAAATTGCGCCCCTCGGGCCGAACGGTCGCGGTCGCGTCCACGCACACACTCCGGGGCGATACCGGGCCGTCACAACTGCGTTTCGGCCACCTCGATCGCGCGGAGCAGGCTGGCCGCCTTGTCCACGGTCTCCTGGTACTCGCTCGCCGGGACGCTGTCGGCGACCAGCCCCGCGCCGGCCTGGATGTAGGCCGTCTGCCCCAACAGTACCATCGTGCGGAGGGCGATGCACGTGTCCATGTTGCCGCTGAAGTCCACGTACCCGACCGCGCCGCCGTACGGCCCGCGGCGGTGCGGCTCCAACTCGTCGATGATTTCCATCGCCCGCACCTTCGGCGCGCCGCTCAGGGTGCCGGCGGGCAGGCTGGCGCGGAGCGCGTCGAACGCGGTCAGCCCCGGCTTGAGCCTGCCGGTCACGGTGCTCGACAGGTGCATGACGTGGCTGTACCGCTCGACCGCGAGCAGGTCGCTGATCTTCACACTGCCGAGCTCCGCGACGCGGCCGACGTCGTTGCGGGCGAGGTCCACGAGCATGATGTGCTCGGCCCGCTCCTTCGGGTCGGCGACCAGCTCGGCCGCCAGCGCGAGGTCTTCCTCCGGGGTGTGCCCGCGGCGGCGCGTCCCGGCGAGCGGGCGGTTGGTGATGACCCCGTTCTCGGCGCGGCACATGATCTCCGGCGACGCGCCGACGAGCGTGACGTCGCCGGCGCGCACGTAGAACATGAACGGGCTGGGGTTCACGACCCGCAGCGCGCGGTAGATGTCGAACGGCCGCGCCCGCGTCTCGGTGCGGAACCGCTGGCTGAGGACGATCTGGAACGCGTCGCCGGCGTTGATGTACGCGCGGGCCTTCTCGACCGCGGCCTCGAACTCCTCGCGGGTGAAGTTGGACGTGACCGGCGGGCGCAGCCCGACGACCGTCGCGGCCCGCGGGTCGATGTCGGTCAGCCGGATGTCCGCGGTTCCGACCGCGAGCTGCTCGACCAGTTCGTCGATGCGCCGCCCGGCGTCGCGGTAGGCGGCGCGCAGGTCCTCGTCTTCGCGGCCGTGCATCCGGGCGTGCGCGACCACGAGCACCGTTTTGGCGACGTGGTCGAAGATGACCATGCGGTCGTAGAAGCCGAAGCTCATGTCGGGGACGCCGCGGTCGTCCGGCGGCGCGTTCGGCAGGCGCTCGACGTACCGCACGGTGTCGTACCCCGCGTACCCGACCGCGCCGCCGCAGAACCGGGGCAGCCCGGCGACGTGCGGCACGCGGTAGCACTCGATCATCCGCTCGAGCAGCCGGAGCGGGTCGGGGGCGTCCGCCGCGGCCACGGCGGTGTCGAACTCGGCCCACGGGCCGGCGCCGTCGCGGATCCGAACGCCGGTGCCGCGGGCCTCGAACGTGCGGAACGGCCCGGCGCCGAGGAAGCTGTACCGGCCGACCCGCTCGCCCCCGACGACGCTCTCGAACAGGAACGACCAGTCGCCCTCCTGGAGCTTGCAGAACGCGGAGACGGGGGTGAGGGTGTCGGCGGTGAGCCGGCGGTACACCGGGACGAGGGTGTGGTCGCGGGCCAGGGCGGCGAACTCATCGAACGACGGACGGTGCGACATGGCGGGTACAACTCTGCCCAGGGGACGACGTTATTGTCGCACCGCGGGCGCGGAACGGCGAGCGTTGTGGGCGTAATCGGCCCGCGGTAAGATGCACCGACACCCGAACGGAGGGCCGACGATGACGCCTGTCACGATCGACGCGGAACTGGTGGCGAAGCTGACGAGCAACGGCGGTCGGGTGCCGCTGACCGGCCCGGACGGCAAGCTCGTCGGCTACTTCGTGTCGGCCGACGCGGACGAACAGCCGAAAGGCCGTCCGCCCGGCTGGATGCACCGCGAGCCGACGCTCGAAGAGTTCCGCCAGTCGCTCGCCAACAGTAAGCGGTGGTACACCACCGAGGACGTCCTCAAACTTCTGGAGGAGTGATGTTCCTCGTCGTGTGGAGTGAGACGGCGTTCGACAACATGAACGAGATCGTTGGTGGCAACCGGGCACGCAAGCGAGAGTTGGCCGTCGCGCTGCGGCAGGTCGCGCACCAATTAACGACCGACCCGCTCGGCGTGGGCGAGTCCCGCGGCGACAGCGACAAGGCGCGGGTGATGTTTGCCGGCGAGTTGTCGGTGTTCTACAGCGTCGATACGGACGACAACACGGTCCGAATCGGTAACGTCTGGTTAAGGGGGGTGTGACGCGGTTACCGCCGCTTGGCCGGCTTGTCGAGTTCGGCCACCAGCTTGTTGACCTCCTTCAGCGTGTCCGCGTCGGCCGCGACGACCAGCGCGTTGGTCCGCGCGTCCGCGACCGCCGTCACGCCCTGCCGGCCGAAGACGGTTTCGACGATCGGCCGCAGTTTCGCGGCGTCGGCGTTCTTGAGCGCGATCACGTTGACCGTTCGCGGCACCCCGGGCGGCGGTTGCGCGACGGCGGGCGCGGCGGCGAACAGGAGTGCGAAGGTCAGGAGCGTGGCGCGCATCGGAAGCCCTCCGCCGGTCATCGTACACGACCGCGGGGTGAGACGGCGGTGAATCGCGTGAACTCGCGACGCACGGCGGGTGTCCGTGTGTGGTCTGAAACCCTGCGAGGCGCAGTCATGGCGCGCGACGACCGGCCGCAGAAGGCCAAGAACAAGAAGTACGCCGACCCCAAGACCGGCGACTACCGGCACTCCGACGGCGACCGCCGGCACCGCCGCGGCGCGTCGGCCAAGGACGCCGTCAAGCAGAAGAAACTGATGCACGAGCAAGGCGGCCTGCCGCCCGAAGCGGACGAAGACGGCCCGGCCGATGCGAGTGATGCGGGCGAGTGAGCCGGCACTGACGCCTCGTGTGCGTGACTTTCCGGTGGTAGCTCAAACACATCCCCGGCTTCGCGAAAGATTCACATTCGCGCTCGACTCTCATCGTAAATTACAAGGAATTGCGTCCCGGCCTCTGTCACACAGCACCGAGCCATGCCGACCGCGCAAACCCGTGACGCGCTGCTCGCGCTGGTCGAGCGGAGTGGGCTGCTCGCCCCCGCCCGGCTCGACCCGTACCGGCGCACAGGCGCCGGCACCGACGCGCCGCTCGAGACCGCCCGCGCGCTGGTCCGCGACCGACTGCTCACCCAGTTCCAGGCCCGCCAACTGCTCCGCGGCCGCAGCCGCGGGTTCTTCCTGACCGAGAAGTACAAGATCCTGGAGCAACTCGGCGAGGGCGGCATGGGCCGGGTGTTCCTGTGCGAACACCTGCTGCTGCAGAAGCTGGTCGCGGTCAAGATGCTGCACCCGTCGTGGGTGAGCGTGCCCGGGGCCGAGGAGCGGTTCCTGCGCGAGGCCCGGGCGTCGGCGGTGGTCGATCACCCGAACCTCGTCCGCGTGTTCGACGTGGACCGGGCGGCCGGCACGCCGTTCATGGTGATGGAGCACGTGGACGGATTGAACCTGCACCAGTTGGTGTCCGAGCACGGCCCGCTGACCGCCGAGCGGGCGGCCGAGTACGCCCGCCAGACCGCCATCGGGCTGGGGGCGGCGCACGCGGCCGGGCTGGTCCACCGCGACATCAAGCCGGGCAACCTGCTGCTCGACCGGTCCGGGGTGGTCAAGCTGCTCGACCTCGGGCTGGCCCGGTTCATGATCGACGCCGCCCGGAACAACAACCTGACGCAGAAGTTCGACGCCGGCAGCATCCTGGGGACGCTCGACTTCATCGCCCCGGAGCAGGCCGACGACAGCAGCAAGGCGGACATCCGGGCCGACATCTACTCGCTCGGCCACACCCTGTATTTCCTGCTGACCGGCCGGCTGCCGTTCGGCGACGGGTCGGCGGCGCAGAAGCTGATGTGGCACCAGATGCGGCACCCGGAGCCGCTGTCGGCGGTGCGGCCGGACCTGCCGCCGGACCTGCAAACGGTGTACGAGCGGATGACGCGGAAGCGGCCGGAGGAGCGGTACCAGACGCCGGCCGAGGTGGTCGCGGCGCTGGCCCCGCTGACCGGCACGGTGCCCCCGCCGCCGGCCGCCCAGATGCCCAAGTTCCGGGCCGCCGCGTTCCTGCTGGGGGTGTCGCCGCCGCCGTCGCGCGACCTGCTGGCCCCCCCGGCCGCGCCGCCGACGCCGCCGCTCTCGACCGTCGAGACGACCGCGGCCCCGCGGCCGAAGCCGGCCGACGAGTCGAGCAGCGACGTACTCCGCAGCGCGCCCGGCACGCCGGGCACCGTCGGCGCGGCCGAACTGCTCGGCGTACCGACCCCGCCGCCGACCGAACTGAAGCCGCGACCGCGGCGTCGCTACTTCGTCGCGGCCGGCGGCCTCCTGTTCGCCGCGGTCGTCGCGGTGGCCGCGTGGCAACTGTCCCGGCCGCCGGAACAAGTCGTGCAGAAGACGCCGGAGCCGCCCGGACCTCGGCCGGTGTCCGCCCCTTCGCCCAAGCTGCTGCCGCCGGCGGTCGCCACGCTGACCGGGGCCGGATCGACGTTCGTCGATCCGATGATGCAGCGGTGGGCGGAGCTGTACCGGCAGAAGGCGAACGTGGCGATCGCGTACACCAAGAGCGGGTCCAGCGCCGGGGTGCGGGAGTTCGTCAGCGGGCGGGTGCCGTTCGCCTGCACCGACGCCCCGCTGACCGACGCCCAACTGCCCGACGCGGAGGCGGCCGGCGGCCCGGTGCTGCACGTCCCGCTGGTGATGGGGGCGGTGGCGGCGACGTATAACCTGCCGGAGGTGAGCGAACCGCTGACGTTCACCGGCGGCGCGCTGGCCGGCATCTACCTCGGCAAGATCACTCACTGGAATGACCCGGCGATCGCCGCGTGCAACCGCGGGGTGAAACTGCCCGACCGCCCGATCACGGTGATCCACCGGCAGGACGGTAGCGGCACAACGTACATCTGGACGGACTACCTGAACAAGGTGAGCGGCGCGTGGAAGGCCCCGACCGGGCCGGGCGTGGGCAACGCGGTCCGCTGGCCGGTCGGCGTCGGCGCGGAGCGGAACGACGGCGTCGCCCGCGAGGTGACCCGCACCGTCGGGGCGATCGGGTACGTCGAGTTGAGCTTCGCGCTGGCCCAGAACCTGCCGGTGGCGCGGGTGGAGAACCGCGAGGCGGAGTACGTGCCCCCGACCCTGGCCGGGGTGACCGCGGCCGCCACCAACACCATGAAGGATGTGCCCCCGGACCTGCGGTTCGCGCTGACCGACGCCCCGGGCAAGGGGTCGTACCCGATCGCCGGCACGACGTGGGCGGTGGTGTTCAAGAAGCAACTGTCGGCCAACCGCGAGTTGCGCGAGTTCCTGCGGTGGGCCGTTCACGACGGGCAGGCGCACGTGACTGAGCTGAAGTACGCCCCGCTCCCGTCCGAACTCGTCACCAGGATCGATGCGTTGAGTAGTTGGTAGTTGGCAGTTGGTGGTTGGTAGTGAATGCAGAAGGCGGGGCCAGCGCGGGTTCCGGCCTTCTGCATTCACTACCAACCACCAACTGCCAACTACCAACTACTCCTTCACGATCTCCAGCGCCTTCTCCTCGGTGATTTCGATCTGGACCGCGCCCTGCTTGTTCACTTCGACCTTGCCGGTGACGCGGATCGTCTTGCCGACGAACGTGTCCGCCGACGCCTTCGCCCACGGCCCGGTCTGGAGCTTCACCGGCAGCACCACCGCGAAGTTGTCCTTCGCCCGGAAATCCTTGTGCGAGTTGATGTACAGGTTCGCCTTCCCGCCCACCGACTGCACCGCGAACTGCACCGTCACCGTCTCCCCGGTCTTCTTGGCGGCTTCGGCCGGCGAGAGGACACCCTTCGGCAGGTTCACCGCGACCGCCGGCCCCGCGCCCTTGAGCGTGCTCAGCCGCACCTTGAACCCGCACGCGGCGTCGCCGTCCTCGTCGCGGATCTGCACGTGAACCCGCGGGTCGTCGCTCCAGTCGATCGCGACGAACCCGAAGTTGTCGCCGTACGGCATCCCGGCGACGCGCTTGCTGTTGGCCTCCGGGGCGCGCCAGTTCTTCGTGGCCTGGTTAAACCCGCTACTGGTGACGTCGTACAGCGGGTAGCCGATCGCCTTCGTATCGACGCTCACTTCCGCCAGGTGCCGGTCGCCGCTCAGGATCAGCACCCCGTTCGCCCCGGTGCTGGTCAGCAGCGCGTATAGCCTCTCCCGCTCCTTCGGAATGGTCATCCACTTCTCGAACGGGTGCTCTTCCGACACCACCTGAATGCTGGACACGAGCAGGCGCAGTTCGGCGGGCTTCTTGAGCTGCTCTTCGAGCCACTTCCACTGCTCCGCGCCGAGCATGGTGGCGTCCGGGTCGGTGTTGGGGAAGTACGGGGTGATGCGCGTGGCCGGGTCGAACTTGCCCTTCTTGAGCGGGCTGCGGAAGTACCGCGTGTCCAGCAGGATCACTTGAACGCGCTTGCCGGGCGGGCCGAACGTCTCCGCGTGGTAGACGCCCTTCTGGGCGCGCCGCGGGTCGTTCGCCGGGGTGCCGAAGAAGTCGTGGAACTCCTTCTGCGCCGCGTCCTTGTGCTCCCACTCGGCCCCGGCGTCGTTCTTGCCGTAGTCGTGGTCGTCCCAGGTGCCGAGCACCTTGCCGCTGGCCGCCTTCAGGTTCACGAACCCGGGTACTTTCGCCATCTGCTGGTACTTCTCGCGGATGACGTCCGGGGTGACCTTGAGCTTCTTGTCGAGGTCGGCGTACATGTTGTCGCCGGTGAGCAGGAGCAGGTCGGGCTTGAGCGCGGCCATCGCGTCGAAGATCGGCACCGGCTTGTCCTGATCGACGCACGAGCCGAACGCGATCTTGGTAACAACCTTCGGGTCGTCGGCGCGGGCCGCGTGTGTGAGCGCGAGTGCGAGCGTGAGCAGAAGCGCGGCAGCGGGTCGGGTCATGGGGTTGACACCGTGGAGCGGGAAGGGGCGGGACGGCGTCTATTCAACGCCGCGGCCGGCGCACGGCAACCCGCAAGGGCCGGTATGAAGGCGGCGTGAAGCGGCCAACGGAGATTGTGCCCGGGCGCGTGGGCGGGTAGGTTGCGCGTTGAAGAAGGTCGGGCGAGCAAAGCGACAGGTGGGGCTACCGATGTCGAACAAGGAAGCGGCGGGCAAGCGGGCGAAGCCGGCCACGAAGAAGGCGGACAAGGGGGACGGGGCGGCCGAGGTGCTCAACAACCTCGCCGCGATGCCGGAACCGGACCGCGCCATCGGCGAGCGGTTGCACGCGCTCATCACGGCCGCCGCACCGGACCTCGTGCCGCGACTCTGGTACGGCATGCCCGCGTACACCCGGGACGGCAAGGTCGTCTGTTTCTTTCAGGGCGCGGCGAAGTTCAAGACGCGGTACGCGACGTTCGGCTTCCAGCACGACGCGAACCTCGACGACGGCCCCATGTGGCCGACCGCCTTCGCGCTCAAGGAACTGACCGCGGCCGCGGAGGAGCGAATCGTCGCGCTGGTGAAGCGAGCGGTCGGTTGAGGCCGACAGCGGGCCGATTTCATACCACCGGCGGGCTGTCGATCACGCGGATCACGGCCCGGTTCCGCCCGCCGTCCTTCGCCTCGCGCAGCGCCTCGGCCGCGATCTCGCGGAGTTGCTCATAGCCGGTCGGCACCCCCGCGTCGGCCACCGCCACGCCCAAACTGATCGTCATCCGGATGACGCGGTTGCCGTACGTCGTCTGGGCCGACTCCACCGCCGACCGCAGTCGCTCCGCCAGCACCTCCGCCCCGGTCAGGTCGGTGGCCGGGGCCACCACCAGGAACTCCTCGCCGCCCACCCGCCCCACCGAATCGGAGGCGCGAACCGACGACTGGAACAGCCCGGCCAGCCACACCAGCACCTGGTCGCCGGCCGTCTGCGAGTAGCTCTTGTTGACCTGGCCGAAGTAGTCGGCGTCGATCATCACCAGCGCCACCGGGGCCGGCACCCGCGCGCGCCGCTGCATCTCCGTCCGCGCGATCCGGTCGATCGCCCGCCGGTTCGGCAGGCCGGTCAGCGGGTCGGTCGCGGCCATCTTTTCCAACAGTTGGTTCTTCTGCTGGAGTTGCAGCAGGGCTCGCTCCAGTTCCAGCGTCCGCGTGTGGACCCGCTGTTCCAGTTCCAGGTTCAGCTTGCGGAGTTCGTCCAGCAGTTGCTCGTGGCTCCGCTCCAGCAGCAGTTGGCGGGAGATGGTCCGCAGCGTCTGGAGCAGGTCTTCGGACCGCCACGGCTTGAGCACGAGCCGGTGAACCTGGCTGCGGTTGATGGCATCGACCGTGTCCTCCATCCGGGCCGCCCCGGTGAGCAGGACGCGGGCGGTCCGGGGTGAGGTGCGGCGCACCCAGTCGAGCAGCGCCAGCCCGCTCTCGTCGGGCAACTGCAGGTCGGAGATGACGACATCGACAGACCGCTGCGCGAGCGCCGCCCGCGCCCGCTCGGCGGTGGTGACCGTCTGGACGTCGAAGTCCGTCGCCAGCTGGCCCGCCAGAACGGCCAGCACCGCCGGCTCGTCATCGACCGCCAGTACCGAACACCTGTAGCGGGTGACGTTCATGAACGCGGGCGGGATCGGGTGAGCGGACGGACGACAGTGCCGCCCGCGTGCAGTGTACAACACGATGACAGCCCGGGTTGTGTCAGGGCACAACTTTGCCGGATTGTTCGGAGAGGAGGGTTTGGGCGGTTTGAGCAAGCATGAGTATTCTACGGACTTCATAAATTCCGTGCCGCTGCAATACGTTTTCCGGTGAAAAATATTGTGAAGAACGCGACAGAAAAATACCGAATTTAAGCGTCTTGCCGCTTGATCGGCGGGAAAATACCGCCTACAATCGGGCTGTTAAATGGGGGTCAGACCCCGAACGACAACGCGAACGAGCCGCGCCACCGCCGGCTCGACCTGGGCCGTATCGCTCGACGGAAACGCCTACGCCGCCTCGACTTAACGCCGATTTTCCCCTTGCGACCAACCCACCCGCACGCCATTGGGGCGAATGCCGGCCGGTCGCACGAGTGGACGGCCGACATGCGACGAGCCGGTTATTGGGATGCCGCCGTGGATTCGTGACACTGCCGGGTCGGGTCGGGATTTTTGTTTCCCTCGCCGAGAAAGCGCGGGGGCGAGAGCGGGTGAGGCCCAGCGGCTTCGTCGCAGTCCCTCAGTAGGGACGGTTTGCGTTTGTCGGTTCGGTGGTCAAGCCCGGTAACCACCCACGAACCTCTTCCGACGATACAGGAAACGGCCGCCATGAAGACTGTCAGGCGTAAGCGATCCGACCATGCCGAAAAGGTCGATGACACCGCGTTGACGACCTTCTCCTCGGACCTGCTGACGCCCGAAGAAGAGCGCGAGTTGCTCCAGGGCTTCTGGGACTGTAAGAGCGAACTGGTCCGCGTCCTTCTCCGGCACTTCCCTAACGACCTCCGCGCCGTGCGGCCGCCGCTCGAGCCGTGGCCGATGGCCCAGTTCATCCGCGAGCACTGCACCGACGCCCGCTGCGACGTCACCGCCGTCCGCCGCCTGCGCGACCGCTACGTCCACTACAAGCACCGCCTCGCCAGCGCCAACATCCGTCTCGCCGCCCACGTCGCCAAGCGGTTCCGCCACCACTCGCTCGCCTACAGCGACCTGCTCCAGGAAGCGGTCTGCGGGCTGATGCAGGCGATCGACCGGTTCGACGTGTCCCACGGCACCCGCCTCGCCACTTACGCGACGTGGTGGATTCGCCAGACGTTGCAGATCGCGGTCGCGCGCCAGAGCCACCTCGTGAGCTTGTCGCCCCACCACCTGCAAGAACTGGGCCTTTTGCAGCAAGAATCTGAAGCTCTGGCCCACGGCGGCAAGCACCTGCCCAGCCCGCAGGAACTCGCCTCCCGGACCGGCAGCAGCTTGGAGCACCTGACGCACCTCCAGACCGCGACCCGCACCCCGGTCAGCCTCAACGCCGTCCTCGACGACGACAGCGACTTCAAGCTGACCGAGGCGATGCCCGACACCGGCACGCTGGTGATGCAGGAGAACAACGAGCGCCAGGAGGCCCTCGGTTTCCTGATGGAGAACCTCCGGCCGCGCGAGCGGAAGGTGCTCGACCTCCGCTTCGGCCTGACCGGCAACGGCACCCACAGCCTGCGCCAGATCGGCCACCTGCTCCGCATTTCGAAGGAGCGGGTCCGCCAGATTCAGAACCGCGCCCTCGAAAAGCTGAAGGCCAACGCCGAGCGCGTCGGCTGGGAGCCGACTCTGCTGCTGGAGTGAGTGGCGTAATCGCCTGAACGCGACGCGGGCCGGGGCTTTCACCCCGGCCCGCGGTCGTTCCTACCGGCCGAACGACTCCCGGCACTTCGCACTGCCGCCCGCTACACCTTCACGCCCGAAACTGGAACCCCGGAGTATAGAGGACAAAAGGCATCTGGTCTAAATGCCACTACTCTATTTTGGGCGATCATTTCCAACATGTCAAACGCAGACTCCGAAAATTTCTGAAATTTCGTCTACTGGTTTTTTGCACCGCATTTCGGGCGCCGGAACGGTCACGCGGCCCCTTCGACCGTTTCCAGGTACTCGCGGGCCGCGCCGCGGACGCTCCCGATCGCGCGCCAGTACACGCCGATCAGGAGCAGCCACCCGAGCATCAGCGCGCCTTGCTCGTACAGCAACAGGTCCGCGTCGGGCGTCTTCGGGCGGCCGAACTGCTTGTACAAGTCCCACCCGAGCACCGCGACGAACGCCCCCAGCCCGGCCACGAACCCGACCAGCCCCACCGCCCGCGCCGCACCGGGGCGCTTGAGCGCCAGCCCGCACGCGCTCAGCGACGTCAGGAACCAGAACTCCGCGATCGGGGCCAGCACCACGAACGCACCCCACGAGTACCGGTACTCGTCCTTCATCAAGAGGCGGTCGAAGCCGACCGACAGCGCTAGCCCGATCAGCGCGACCATCAAGAAGATGCCGCTGAACGACAGCATCCCGCGCGAGCCGCTGCTCTTCGGCGCGCCGCTCGCGCCCAACCGGCCGAGCACGACAAACATCCCGCCCAACAGCACCGGCAGACCGTACATGGCCAGATTGAGTTCGTCGGTCTTGCTGAGCGGCAGCGCGTTGACGTTGTTCGGGTCGTTGATGTAGCCCTCGATCTTGATCGACCCCGGGCCGGTCGGCAGGTCGTTGCCGGTGCGGGCGGCCACCATCTTGCCGAACCCGACGAACCCGAGCAGCGCGACGAAGAACAGCCCGAACTGAACGAGCAGCAGCCCGCGGCGGAGCTTCCTCCACCCGGCGGCGAGGATCTGCTCCGGCGTCTCCTCGGGTGCCCCGGCCTTCGGCTTGGCCTTGTCGGCGGCCTTCGCCGGCTTGGGCCGTTCCTTCGCGCCGCGGCCGCCGGCCCCGGTGTACGCCGGCGGGAACGCGACCGGGTCCGGCTCGGTCGGGGCCGCCGACGGGGGCGGCGGGGGCGGCAGCGGGCGCGGCGGCACGGCCGACGGCGCGGGCGGCTTCGGCCCGGTGGGCAGCGCGCCCCAGTCGTCGGGCGTGGCCACGACCGGGGCCGGCGGGGGCGGCAGCGGGCGCGACGGCGGGGCCGACCGCGGAACGGCCATCGACGAACCCGGCGGCGGGGGCGGGGGCAGCGCCGCGGCCGGCGTGTCCGACTCGTCCGGCGTGGGCACCTGCACCGCCGCCTGGCAGTACGGGCACTTCACCTTCTTGCCCGCCGACTCGTCGCGGGCGCGGAACCGCTTCCCGCACGACGGACAACTCAGGGTAATCGGCATGGTCGAACGACTCCGCGCGATGTGGGGGGACAGCGGCGGAGTGTCGGCCCGCCGGATGTCGGACATGGTAGAGCGGAATGCGCACCGGCGAAACCCCGTGCCGCCGAAAACCGACCGGAACCCGACACCGCCGGCGGGTACGACCGCTAACCCCGCTCGCCGCCGAAAACCGTGCCGGGCGGCATCGACAGGCCCGCACAAGTCGCCCATAATGCCCGTTATGGAACCGGGGCAGAAGGTTGACCCTCTCACAACCGACGACCCGACACCGCTCCCGCTGCGGGTCGATGCGCTCGCGCCCCCGCGCGCCCCGCACACCCCGGCCGCGGTGCTGCTCGCCATCGCGGCCGTCGGCGACGGCGGGGTGTGGTTCCCGTCCCGGTACGCCGCCGAAGCGGGCATCAGCCGCGACCTGCTCGACGACCCGCTGGCCGAACTGCGGGTCACCGGGCTGGTCCGGGTCGCGGCCTGGGAGCGCGGGGTCGGGCAGGGGTACGCGCTGACCGCCGAGGGCCGGTCGGTCGCCTCCGACCCTGCGGCGGTCGAGGTCGCGCTTGAGTCGATCGCCCGGCCGGCGGCGGAGGCGACAGCCGACCCCTCACCCGACGCGCCCGCGGCGGCCCCCAAGAGCGAGTTCGCGTTCGCCCCGCCGGTGGTCGTGCCGGCGCTGCTGATGGCCAACGTGCTGTGGTTCTTCGTGTGCGTGATGTACAGCATCCGCTGGGGGCTGACCCCGGCCCGGGCGCTGAGCGAGGGCCACCCGGACGTGCTCCAGCGGTTCGGCGCGGTCAGCGGGGCGTGGCTGCTCGAGGGCGAGTGGTGGCGGCTGGTCAGCAGTTGCTTCGTCCACATCGGCGCGCTGCACCTGCTCGGCAACATGTTCGCGCTGGCGATGATGGGGCCGCTGGCCGAACTGCTGTGGGGCCGCGGGCGGCTGGTGCTCATCTACTTCGTCAGCGGGCTGGCCGGCAGTTGCCTGGCGATGATCGTGCGCCCGGACACCATCCTGGCCGGCGCGTCCGGGGCGATCTGGGGCATCCAGATGTCCCTGTTCGCGTGGCTGCTCGCGTTCCGCACCCACCTGCCGCCGGCCGTCGCCGACGACTGGCTCCGCCGGTTGCTGGTGGTGTTCGTGCTGAACGCGGGGGTGAGCTTCCTGCCGAACGTCAGTTGGGAAGGTCACCTGGGCGGCGGCGCGGCCGGGTTCGCGACGGCCGGGCTGCTCAACGCGGCGCGGTTCGGCGGCCGCGTGCGGCGGGCGAGCGCGTGCATCCTCCTGGCGCTGGTGCCGGTGGCCTGCGTCGCCGCGCTGGTGGCCGCGACCGACGCCCTGGGCCTGCCGCGGTGGCAGCGGGTGCGCCAGCAAATGATCTCGCAGGCCGAGGCGCGGGCGGCGGTCGCGCGGCACGAGGCGCTGCGCGACGCGCTGGTCGAGTACCGGGCGAAGGCCGAGCCGCGGCTGGCCGAGCTGTCGCCGGACCACACCAAGAAGTCGGTGCTGGAGGGCACCGTGATGGCGCTGCGGTCGAACCGCCCGCCGGAGCGGGTGGAGGCCATCAAGGCCCAGTTAATGGCGCTGCGGACGGCCGCCGCGGCGGCGCAGAAGCACACCCCGGCCGCGCCGCTGGGCGATGACGAGTTCGACCGCCTGTTCGCGCGGGCGCGGGCGGCCGCCGCGGCGCGGCAGAAGGCGCTCGACCTGCTGCTGGCGCTGCTCGACGCGCCCCCGCCGCCGGCCCCGGAGGCGTGGTCCGCGTGGGAGGCCGCCCGCCGCGACGCCGACCGCCTCTGGGCCGAGTGGCGCGGCCGCTGAGAAGGCAAAAGGAAAAAGGTAAAAGGCAAAAGTGAAGACAGACGGGCAGAAGAGGCCGCCTGTCTTCACTTTTGCCTTTTACCTTTTTCCTTCTCAGAGGTCAGTCCCAGTTCACGATGTTGCCGTCGGCGATCTGAATCGCCCTGGCGAGCATGACCGGGTCGAAGCCCTTCCGCAAGAACTTCACCGACCCGTCGGCGAGCAGCGCGTGGGTGCCGGTGGCGAACACCCCGCCGACCGCCGGGACCGGCCCGTTCGGCGTGAACGCCATCTCGTCCGGTTTCGTCCACACCACCGCTTCGGCCGCCTCGGCCACCAGGATCGTGTTCGACGTGCCGTCGGTGATGTTGAACATGCCGATCTTTTGCGGCCGCGGGCCGACCGCCGGCGGCAGCCACGTCCCCGGCCCGCTGAACCCGCGGAGGAACGTGTACCCGTTGGTGTCGAACCGCGGCGGGGCGAACTGCTTCGGCATCTTCGTCACGAGCGCCTTGTTGGCGGGGCTGTCCCACGGCTCGTCCAACTTGAACTGCTTGTACAAGCCGTCTTGCTCAATGAACGGCAGGATCGCGACCCGCCACGACAGCAGCGGCTTGCCGTTCTTGTCCACGATCGCGGTGGGGAACGCGTTGTTCGTGTCGTGGTAGTTGTGGAGGGCCAGCCCGATCTGCACGAGGTGCCGCTGGGCCTCCTCGCGCATGGCCGCGGTCCGCGGGTCGGACAGGCCGAAGATCGGCGGACGGGGCGCGTTCGGGTCGCTGCTCTGGGCGACCGTGCCGGTGCTGTGGGGCGGCGTGTTCGGCGCGCCCGGGCCGGGCGTCGTGTTCGGCTGCGGGTTGGCCGGCGCGGGGTCCGACTCGGTCGATGGCTTCTTTTTCTTGCACGCCGGCACGGCGACCAGGACGGCCGCCGCGACGGCCGCCGCGCAAACGGTGCGGAGGGACATACGTCACGCGAATGTGAGGGTGTGGGAACGCGCCCGGAACACCGGCAGTGTAAACCGATGGCCGGGCGCAGGCCAGACGGCCGGCCGCTCACTCACTCTTCGTCGTCCACCTCCACATCTTGCTTGACTTTCGCGGCCGGCTTCTTGGTCACCTCGCCCTTCGCCGGCTTCGTGACCTCCGCCGGCTTGGCGACCTCGGCCGATTTCGCCTTCGCCGCCTTCTTCGCCTTCTTCTTCGCGGCCGCGGCGGCTTCGGCGTCCCGCTTCTTCTTCATGACCACGAACGCCAGCCCGCCGCCGAGCAGCGCGACCAGCGCCACGCCTAACAGGATCCAGATGAGCGGCGACGACTTCTTCGGCGCGGGCGGCGCCTCCGCGACCGGGGCCGGCGTCTCGACCTTCGGCGCGGGCGTCTCGACCTTCTTCGGCTCCGGCTTCGGCTCCTCCTTCGGCGCCGGGGGCGGCTCCTCGACCTTCGGCGACGGCGGGGGCGGCTCTACCTTCGGCTCCGGCTTCGGGTCCACCTTCGCGACGAGCGCGGTGGCGTTCACCAGCAGCTTCTTCGACAGGTCCGGGGTCAGGTTGGCGCGGCGGAGGAACAGCAGCGCCAGGCAGGTGTTGGCGATCGGCGTCTGGCCCGGGTAGCCGCCGTCGTCGGCCCAACTGCCGTCGGCCAGTTGGTGGCAGACCAGGATCTCCGCGCCCCACTTGTACCAGTCCTTGTTGCCGAGCTTCTGGATGTCGTAGAGGACGGCGATCCGCTCCATCGCCCACAGGTAGTACAGCCCGCCGGCGTCCTTCACCGTCGGGCGGTTGGTGGTGTCGCCGACCGGCTCGCCGACCCCGCGGGCCAGCGAGGTGAACGCCTTGATGATGATCTGGTCCGCCTCCGGGGCGACGCCCGGCGGGGAGACGACGTGCCCGATGGCGACCGCCAGCAGCGCGATGCAGGTGAACTGGTACGGGCCGTCGGCGCCGTTGCGCTCGAAGTTGTACGTCCAGCTCCCGCTCTGCCCCTGGCTGGTGCGGAACCGCCGGGCGACCAGCGCGAACGTGCGGTCCACCGGGATGTCGTACTTGCGGGCCGCCCACAGCCCGATCATGGCGAAGTGGGTGTTCGAGTTGTCCGTGGTAGCGTCGTACAGGTCGTGCCGCTTCTCCTTCGGGTCGGCGTTCAGCTTGCCGGTGGTGTCGTCCCACACGGCCAGCCGCCGCATGTTGTCCGGCAGCGACTGCTTGAGCTTGCCGACGTCCACCTTGTCCCCGTCCGGCCCGCTCAGCTTGCGCAGCGCCGACACCAGTTGCAGCACGCTCACCTCCGGGTACTTGTGCGTCTTGTACCCCCACCCGCCGCTGGGCATCTGGGCCGAGATGAGTCGGCCGGCGAGCAGTTGGATCACCTTCTTGTCGTTCTTGTCCTTCATCCGGTCGAGGAACAGGATGGCGAGCGCCAGTTCGTAGGTGTCGTCGATCTCGTAGGCGGCGGCCCGGACCATCGCAGCGGCCCGCTTCAGCCCCGGGTCGGTGGGCGGCACGCCGCACTCGACGAGGGTGAGGCCGACGAGCGAGCTGTACCCGACGCCGAACCCCTTGCCCGCGCCGGCCCCGGTGCCGGAGAAGAACCCGTCGGGCTTCTGCTGCTTCTTGAGAAACGCGACGCCCATGTCGATGCGGCGGTTGACGGTGGCCTCGTCGGCCGGTTGCTGCGCGACGGCGGGCGCGGGGTACAGGAGCGCGAGTGCCGCGGCGAGTGCGGCCGCCGGGCCGGAAGCGCGTGTGAGCATGGCAGACCTCGGAGAGACGCCCCGCCCGACGATGGGAACAGACGATCGCGAGTCGCAGAAAGCGGGGTGACGCCCCAAGCCTAACCGGGCGGCTCGGAAATCACAAATCCCAAGCACCAAATCCCAAAAAGAAGCCAGGACGCTGGCACTTCTTTTTGGGATTTGGTGCTTGGGATTTGTGATTTCCCGCGAAGCGGGGTCAGTTGCAGTCGCAGCCGTCGGCCTTCTCCTTGGCGTCGGTCTTGGCGACCTCGGCGGCGTTCTCGGCCTTGTCGGCGGTCTCGTCGGCCCGGTTCTGGGCCTTGTCCAGCTTCTCCTTGGCCCAGTTCTTGGCCTCGGTCGCGGCCTCGCTGACCCGGTTGCCGACCTTGGTCGCGGTCTCCGAGATCGCGTTGCCGGCCTCTTGCAGCTTGCCCTTGATGGTGTCCGCCATGGTCATTCTCCTTCGGGTGATGGTGCTTCGTTGCCGGGTTTATCGGCCCGGCGGCCGTTATGTCAGGAAGTAAAGCACCCGGCGTGCCAAACGCGCATAATGGGGCCATGACCGACGAGCACCGGATGGAGGGGCTGTCGCGGGCGTACGTGCAGGTGGTCGCGGCCGCGTGCGGGTGTACCTGCGCGCGACCGGAGCCGGACTACGGCGTCGACCTCACACTCAGAAGGGTGAAGCGGACGAGACGCGAGTATGAACCCGTCGGCCGCGGCTTCGACGTGCAGTTGAAAAGTACCTCCGCGGCGTCGCTGACGGCGACAGAGGTCGTTTACGACCTTGAGGCGCGGGCGTACCGCCAACTCCGCCGCGTAACTCAAACGGCCGCCGCCCCTCGCTCGTCGGATAGGGTGACGCCCCTCGCACACGACCGCGAGCCACGGGACTGCCTCATGCGCACCGCTCTCCTCACCCCGCTCGCCCTCCTCGCCTTCGTGCTGCCGGCGCACGCCGCGGACGACCCGAAACAACTCGCGCAGCAGGCCCAAGCGGTCCTCAAGACGCACTGCCACCGCTGCCACGGGCAAGACGGGAGCGTCGAGGGCGCGGTCAACTACGTCACCGACCTCGCCAAACTCGTCGCGCGCAAGAAGGTCGTCCCCAACGACCCGAAGGGCAGCCGGCTGTTCCGCCGCGTCGATGACGGCACCATGCCCCCGCCGGACGAAAGCCCGCGGCCCTCCGCCGCCGAAATCGCCGTCCTCAAGAAGTGGATCGACGCCGGCGCGCCCGCCGAGGCCGTCGCGGAGCGGAAGCCGATCGCGCAGAGCGAGGTGTACGCCGCCGTCCTCGCCGACCTCGCCACGATGGACACTCGCGCCCGCCGGTTCCAGCGGTACTTCACCCTCACCCACCTGCACAACGCCGGTGCGGGCGACGAGGAACTCCAGACCTACCGCAACGCGCTGGCGAAACTCGTCAACAGCCTGTCGTGGGGGTCGAAGATCGTGCTGCCGGTCGCGGTCGATGCGAACCGCACCGTCCTGCGGATCGACCTCCGCTGGTACGTGTGGGACGCGACCGTCTGGAACCGCATCCTACAAGAGTATCCGTACGGGGTGCTGGACGACTCCGTCGGCGCCCGGGCGTTGTCGGTCGGCACGCTCGCCAAGCTCCCGCTCGTCCGCGCCGACTGGTTCGTCGCCACCGCGTCGCGCGCCCCGCTCTACTACGACGTGCTCCAGTTGCCCGCGAGCCTCACCGAACTCGAAAAGCTCCTCCGCGTCGATGCCGCCGAGAACATCAAGCAAGAGCGCGTCACCCGCGTCGGGTTCAACGGCAGCGGGGTGTCGCGGTTCAACCGCTTGCTCGAACGCCACGACTCGGCGCAGGGAATGTACTGGCGGACCTACGACTTCGACGAGCCGCCGGCCAACCTCGTCGATCGCGTCAACGGCGGGTTGCTGCCCGACCGCCGCAACATCTTCGCGTTCCCGCTCGGCCCCGGCGGGCTGGCCGAGAACCCGTTCCAGCACGCCGGCGGCGAAGCCATCTTCGCACTGCCCAACGGCCTGCATGCGTACTACCTCGCGAACGCCGCCAACGCCCGGCTCGACAAGGGGCCGCTCGCCATCGTCAGCGACCCCAAGCGGCCCGACCGCGCCGTGGAAGCCGGCGTGTCGTGCATGTCGTGCCACGTCACCGGCATCCTGCCGAAGGCCGATCAGGTGGCCGAACACCTCGCCAAGAACCCCAAAGCGTTCACTCGCGACGAGGCGGACGTCATCCGCGCCCTCTACCCCGGCAAGGACGCGGGGTTGAAGCTGATGGAGGCCGACGCCAAGAAGTACGCCGACGCGGTCGCCAAGACCGGCGCGAAAGTCAGCCGCTTCGAGGCTGTCAGTACGATCACCCTCAAATACGAAGCGGAAGTCGACCTCGCGGCCGGGGCGAGCGAGGTCGGGCTGTCGGCCGACGAGTTCCGCGCCCGCATCGGGCAGTCGGAGGCGCTCGTCAAGCACGTCGGCGGGCTGCGCACCGGCGGCACGGTGACGCGGCAACTGTGGGTGCAGGCGTTCGGCGACGTCGCCCGCGAACTGCGCCTTGGCGGGCTGTACCAAGCGAACCTGAACGGCCCGACCAACCGCGACAACACCGGCGAACTCGACCCGCTCGAAGCCCGCGGCGACTCGGCCAACGGCTGGGCGTTCGCGCCCGACGGCCGCAAGGCGGTCGTGGCGAGCGGCGACCGCAGCGTCCGCTACTACGACGTCGAAGGCCGGCGCGACATCAAGCGCCTGGTCGGCCACACCGCGAGCGTGTGGGCGGTCGCGCTGTCCGCTGACGGCAAGAGCGCCGCGAGTGGCGGCATGGACGGCACCGCCCGCGTGTGGGACCTGACGACCGGGCTGGAAGTCGCCCGGTACGCCGACCACCGCTCGCTCGTCTCGGCCGTCGCGTTCACACCCAATGGTAAGTGGGTGGTCAGTGGCAACTTCGACGGTTCGGTCGCTTTCTGGAAGGCCGCGACCGGGGCCGAGGGCTGGCGCGTCGAGAAACTCGGCCTCGTGACGGCGCTGGCAATCGACCCGCGGGGGCAGTTCGTCGCGGTCGCGACCGACACGTCGCTGGTGCTGCTCAACGTCGCCGACGGGAGCGAGATCCAGCGCTACGGGCCGTTCGCGTCGCCGCTGTCGGCGGTCGCGGTCAGCCCGGACGGGCAGTGGCTGGCCGCCGGCACCGACGCGGGCGCGGTTCGCGTGTACCGCGTCGGCGAAGACAAGCCCCGGGCCACGCTGACCGGCCACGACGGCGGAATCCGCAGCGTCGCGATCAAGGACGGCGGGCGCTGGGTGCTGAGCGGCGGCGCGGACCGCACGGTGCGGCTGTTCGACACGACCGCCGACAAGCGAGCGACCCCAGTGTTCCGCAAGCACGCGGCCGGCGTGACCGCGGTGGCGTTCCTCGACAACGGCACGCAGACCGTCTCCGGCGACCGCGACCTCGTCGCCCTGCCGTGGAAGATCGGCGCCTTACTGAACGCGCCTTCGGTGCCGTCACCGAAGATCGAACCGCCGAAGGTGCCGGACACGATCCCGTACGCCAAACCTTGAGAAGTGCTGAGTGCTGAGTGCTGAGTGCTCAGACAGGAGGCGATATCGCCGGGGCTTTGCCTCCTTGTCTTGAGTCTTGTCTGAGCACTCAGCACTCAGCACTCAGCACTTCTCAAGGCAGGTTGATGACGGCCGCCGAGCGGATGTCGCCGAGCGGCTGGAACGCGGCCTGCGAAATGTTGTAGCTGATCGACCGCACCGAGCCGTCGCCGAGCACCACGTTCACCCCGCTCGGGTGCTGGCTGCCGAACCGCGTCGTGCTGGCGACCCCCGGGCGGTCCTGGAGCGGCGGCTCGAACGTGTTGCGGCACACGTCGTTGTTCATCCCGGTGAACATGCACTCGTTGTCGCCCGGGTCCGACCCGGTGGTGTAGTTCAGCGGGTTCAGGTACTTCTCGCCGATCATCAACTGGTTGCTCGTGCCCTTGGTGATGTCCGTCAGCCGCACCTGACTGCGGGTGTGGGCAATGCCGTTGAACGTGGTGCTGTTGGTCGCGGTCGCGCCGCTGCCGCTCGTCCAGAACGAGTCCTGGTCGCCCTGGGTCAGGCTGCCCGGGCCGCCGAACACCTCGTTGGTGTTGTTGGACGACACGCAGATGGCGTAGTCCGTGCGGCCGTACACGCCGCCGGGCGGCGGGTCGGCGTTAATGTACACGTAGTTGCCCGGGTACGGGGTCGCCGGGCGGCGGCTCGGGCACACGAACAGCGCGATCGCGGTGCCGTTCCGCTGGCCGTACCCGGCGTTCGGGTTGGCTGTCCCCTTGCCCAGGTCGTACAGGTTGCCCTGCTCGACGAACGGGAGGATGCTGAACACCCACCCGCCCGGTTGGTTCTTGCCGGCCCCGCGGTTCGGGTCGCCGGTCCAGTTCCACCCCCACCCGGCCGACGGGAAGAACCCGTTCACGTCGTGGCAGTTATGCATCCCCAACCCCAACTGCTTGAGGTTGTTGGCGCACTTCATCCGCGCCGCGGCCTCGCGGACCTTCTGCACCGCGGGCAGCAACAGGCCGATGAGGATCGCGATGATCGCAATGACCACCAGCAGTTCGATCAGCGTAAAACCTTGCCGCCGAAGCGGCCGAACAAAACGAGACATGACGGCCCCCGACAGGAGAATGAAAAAAGACGACTCAACGAGAACGACCGACAACTCAACAGCGAGTGACATTTGTCCAAAATGCCACTACTGTATATGTGGGCGATAAATTCTCCGAAGTCAACCGGCACGGCAGAAATTTTCTGAAATCGTGTCCACTAAATCGTTAGCCGTTTCCCGTCAACGACTTGTGAGGACAAAGACCGGCGGCTTCGCCCCGCGGCCGCCGGACACCTCCGCCCCCAGGGTGGTCTGTGTGTTGTACCGGGCGGGCAGTTGCGCCCCGCCGTCGCGGGTGATCCGCACCTTGTAGAAGCCCGGTTGCAGCCCCGCGACCTGCGCCCCACCGGCCGTGAACGCCGAAGCGGCGCCGTCGCCGTTGGTCTTGCCGGTCGCCTCTTTCAGCACCGACGCCATGAACGCTTCGGGCACGAACTGGACGGTGGCGTCGATCAGCGGCTGGCCGTCGAGGGTAACGGTGGCCGTCAGGCCGATCGAGCCGGTGCGGGCGGCCGCGTACTCGGCGAACCGCGCCCGCAGTTCGGCCTTCGACAGCTTGCCGTCGCGATCGGTGTCGATGCCGGCCAGCGCCCCCTTGAGCGCCGGGGAGGCGTCGAGTTCGGCCCCGTCGAGCGCGCCGTTCTTGTTGGCGTCGTACTCGGCCAGCGCCGCGTCCGCCAGCGCGTCCGGGTCGTAGTTCGGCGGTGCTTGCACTTCCGGCGCGGTCGGCGCGCCGCCGCAGCCGATCGCCAGAACGACGGGCAGAATGGGGAGAAGCGAACGCATATCAACCTCCGCTCGCCGCGGAAGGTCGGGAGAGCCGTGGGCGAGTTGTCAATACTCTACCCGGGGCGTTCGGCGAATTCCAATCGAAATCTCATCAGCCCGGGCCGAGCAGTTCGCGTGCGCGGGTCCGCCCGGCGTCGGTCAGCCTGAGCGCGTCCCCGCTCTGCGCCACGAGTCCCTTCCACTTCGCCCGCCACGCCACCACGGCCACCTGCCACGCCGTCCAGTGCAGGTGCGCGTGCAGACTGCTCAGTCGCGACTCCGACGCTTCCTCCGGCGTGCCCTCGTGCTGCGCCAGGTGAACGACCAGCATCAGTTCGTGGAACGCTAACTTCTGCCGGGCGCGGCGGGCGGTCTGTGCGACCAGCCCGCGGCCGGGCGCGAAGAGGAACACCACCGCGAACAGCGCCCCCAGCGCCGCGGCCACCGCCCCGGCGGTCGTGGTGTTCAGCCGGTCGGCCGCGAACGTCCCCGCGAACGCCCCGACCACCCCGAACAGGCACGCCAGTGCCAGCATGACCGCGAGTCGGTCGGTAAGCAGGAACGCGGCCGCCGCCGGCACCACGAAGAACCCGACGACCAGCACCGGGCCGACCGCGTCGAACGCCGCGACCGCCGTCAGCGACACCGCGGCCATCAGCCCGTAGTGGACGAGCGCCGGCCGGAACCCGAGCGACGCGGCCAGCCCCGGGTCGAACGTCGAGAGCTTCAACTCTTTGAAGAACAGGCCCACCAGCGCCACATTTAGCGCGAGGGCGGCGGCCGCAACCCACACCGGGGCGATCGCGTGGCCGCCCACCTCCCAGCGCGGTTGGTCGGCCGATTCTGGTTGGCCAAGTAGAACCTGATCGACGTCGAGGTGGACGTTCTTGACGCTCACGCTGACCATCAGCACCCCGGCCGCGAACAGCGCCGCGAATACGAGTCCCAAGGCGGCGTCGGACTTGATGCGCCCGCTTTTTTCGAGCGCCTCGACCAGTACGACCGCGAGCAACCCGGCGGCGGCGGCGCCGAGCATGAGCAGCGGCGAGTCGAGGTCGCGCACCGCGAAGTACGCCAGCACGATGCCGAACAGGAGGACGTGGCCGATGGCGTCGGCGGTCATCGCGGCGCGGCGGAGGACGAGGAACGCGCCCGGCAGCGCGCACGCGCACGCCACCACCGACAGGACGAGCGCGAGTTGGACGGTCGAGTTCATGCCAGTTCTCGGGCCGCGGAAGCCAGGGGTTGAAACCCCCGGCTATTCCCGGTGACCCCGTTGGGGTCAGAAGACAAGGCTTTGTGACCCCAACGGGGTCACCGGGAATAGCCGGGGGTTTCAACCCCTGGTGCCATTTGCGCCCCGGCCGCCCGCCGCCGCGCCCACCCGCGCGCCGCGCCGACCGCGAGCGACGCGAGCACCACCGCGACGGCGCACAGCACGACCGTCGGCCCGGTCGGCACGGAGCCGGCCTTCGGGAACTGGTAGCTCAGCAGGTGGCTCGCCAGCGTCCCGCCGACGCCGGCGAGCGCGCCGAACACCCCCGCCAGCACCACCACCGGACCCAATCTGTCGTACCACTGGCGCGCCGCGACCGCCGGGGCGATGAGCAGCGCCGTCATCAGCACCACGCCCACCGCCTTCAGCCCGATCACCACCGCGAACACGGTCAGTGTGGTCAGAAGGAGTTCGATCGCCCGCACCGGGTAGCCCAGGGACACCGCGAACGCCGGGTCGAAGCTCACCGCCTTGAACGGCTTCCACAGCAGCGCGACCAGCGCGACCGCGAACACCCCGAACCCGCCGGCCACCCACAAATCTTGCGCGTTGATGAGCGCCGCCTGGCCGAACAGGTAGCGGTCGAGCGGGTCCCGCGCCGCCCCGGGCACGTTCCGCTGAATGTACGTCAGCAGCACCAGCCCCAGCCCGAAGAACACCGCCAGCACGCCCGCCAGCGCCGCGTCGAACGGCACCCGCGACTTCCGGCTCACCAGCGACACGACGACCATCGCGAGCCAACCCGCGACCGCGCCGCCGATCACGAGCGCGAATGGCGCGCGGCAGCCGAGCAGGTACGCGGCGAACACGCCCGGTAAGGCCGCGTGCGCGACCGCGTCGCCCTGCAGGCTCTGCCGCCGCAGCACCGCGAACGCCCCGACGACGCCGGCGGTGAGGCCCAAAAGCGCCGTCCCGGCCGCCGGCACCCACAGCGCCGACGTGTTCAACTGCGAATAGAGGTCGTCCAGTGTCACGCGCTACGCGCCCTCGTCTGTCTTTGACCTCCCCCCTTGAGGGGGAGGTCGGCGCTTCGCCGCCGGGTGGGGGGTGAGACCGAGGCGGACGCGGGGTGAGCGATTCAGCGCGCGTCGCTTGCTTTCATTTCCCAGCCGCCTTACCCCCCACCCGGCGGCGAAGCGCCGCCGACCTCCCCCTCAAGGGGGGAGGTCAGAGGAGGCGGCGGGGTCGGCTCCTCGCCCAGCCGCCGCAGGTACTCCGGCTCCCACGACTCCTGCTCGTCCACCGGTTCGACGTGGATCGTCACCGCCACCTCCGGCAGCGCCGCGGTCAGCGCCGCGGTCAGCCGCTCGGCGTGGTGGTGGCCCTCCCGCACCGACAGGTCGCCGTGCACCAGCAGGTGAAACTCGATGAACCGCCGCGCCCCGCTCAGCCGCGACCGCAGCAGGTGGAACGTCGCCCCTTCGGGCAGGTTCGTGCGGATCAACTCCCGAATGCGGTCCAGTTCCTCACGCGGAATGGCGTGATCCATCAGGCCGTCGAACGACCGGCGGATCAGCCCCAACCCGGTCCAGGTGATGTGCCCGCCCATGATGATTGCGAGCACCGAGTCGAAGAACGTCAGTTTGGTCGCGTACACCAGCCCGAGGCCGACGAGCACGCCGACCGACGTCCACACGTCGGCCATCAGGTGCTGCCCGTCGGCCTCCATCACGATCGACTTGTGAACCCGGCCGTAGTGCAGCAGCACCCGGGCGACGCCGAAGTTGACCACCGACGCGGCCAGGGCCAAGAAGCTGCCGAGTTCGATGTCGCTGAGCGGCTCCGGGAAGAGCAGCCGTCGGGCGCCGTACACGGCCGCGCCCACCCCGGCGACCACGATCAGTACGCCCTCAAGCCCGCTGGAGAAGAACTCGATCTTCTCGTGCCCGTAGGTGTGGTTCGGGTCGGCCGGGCGGCTGGCGTACCACAGCGCGAAGTACGCGGTCACCGCCGCGAGCAGGTTGACCACCGACTCCAGCGCGTCGGTGAGCAACCCGACGCTGCCGGTGAGCGCGTACGCGGCTCCCTTCATGCCGATCGTGATGAAAGCCGCGGCGATCGACAGTACTACCGGCCAGCGCAGCCGTGCGAGAGGTTCCATACAGGCATAGTAAGGAGTGGGGAGTGGGGAGTGAGGAGTAAAGCAGGTTCGTTGCCTTTACTCCTCACTCCCCACTCCTCACTCCCCACTGTCATTTCCGGCCGTTCAGTTCCGCGATCCGCTTCTCGGCCTGCTTGAGCCGCTCCGGGTCGGTGTCGTGGTCGATCACGCTGCGGTACAACTCGATCGCCTTCGACCGCTCGTTGAGTTGCTTGTCGTACAGCGTCGCGGCGCGCATCCGGGCGTCGGTCCGCGACCCCTTCACCCACTGGAACGACCGCTCGTAGTACCGGGCGGCGCGGTCGTACTGCTTGTACGCCCGGCCCTCGTAGATGTCGCCCAGTTGGTACGCGACGTCGCCGATTTTGTCGGAGTTCGGGTACTTTTCGAGGATCTCGCGCAGGATCAGCTCGGACCGGCGCATGTTCAGGATGTACTCGTCGCCGAACCCCTTGCCCTTGTACTCCATCGCCGTGCGGTACAGGTCGTTGGCCTCCTTGACGTTGACGCGGGCTTCGAGCGTCGGCGGGGGCACGTCCTTCACGTCCAGGTTGTATGACGGCTTCCACGTCATGTGATAGGCGAGCAACTCGCGCTCGGCCCACTGCAACCGCTGCTTGTCCCCGACCTTCGCGTAGTGCTCGTACAGCGCCTTGAGCGACGCCTCGTATTCCTTACGGGCCGCGATCGCGCGCTCGACGAGTTGGATGTCGTTGCCGGCCGCGGCCGGGGGGAGCGGCGCGTCGGCGGCTTTCGCCGGCACGGACAGCGGCTTGCTCGGCACCTGGTCGGCGAGCGCCCACCCGACCGCGGCCGCCGCACACCCGCCCGCTGTCAGCAATACGGTGCGCATCGCCCACCCCTTCGATAGTGAGGAGTGAGGAGTGAGGAGTGAGGAGTGAGGAGTAAAGGTTCGGTGTCTTTACTCCTCACTCCTCACTCCTCACTCCTCACTTCTTCGGTTCCGGCGGCGGGCCGCCCATCTTCGAGTCGCCCGGGCCGCCGGTCGGCGTCGCCGCGCCGCCGGGCAGCGGCGTGTGCGACCCGCTCGCCCGCTGGTCCGGGCGGCCGAAGATCATCCGCCCCGCCGGCGTTTGCAGCACACTGGTGACGACGATCTGGACTTCCTGCCCGATGTGCGGCCGCCCCTGTTCGATTACGACCATGGTGCCGTCGTCTAAGTACCCGACGCCCTGTCCGATCTGGTCGCCGGCTTTCACCACCCGCACCGGCATGTACTCGCCCGGCAGCGCCACCGTCTTGAGCGCGTTCGCCAGCTCGTTCAGGTTGATGACGTCCACGCCCTGAAGCTGCGCGATCTTGTTCAGGTTGAAGTCGTTAGTGACGACGCGGGCGTTTAAGGCCTTCGCCAAAATGACGAGGCGCTCGTCCACCCGGATCCGCTCGCCGGTCCGCAACTCCGGCACGTTCCCGTCGTGCATCTGGAGTTCGAGCTTCGGGTTGCTCTGCAGCCGCTTCAGCACGTCCAGCCCGCGCCGCCCGCGGTTCCGCTTCAGCTTGTCCGAGCTGTCCGCCACCGCCTGAAGCTCTTGCAGCACGAACCGCGGCACGATGAGCGTGGTGTCGATCAGTCGAGTATCGCACACGTCGGCGATCCGGCCATCAATGATTACGCTCGTATCCAGCACCAGCGGCCGCCCGCCCTTCACCTGTTTGGAAAATTCGACATAAGGGATAATGAAGCGAAACTCGTCCTTCGTCTGCAAAAGCGTCGAAATCGTCACATAGCAACAGACGATGGTGATGAGCACGCGGGCCAGGAGCGGGGCCGCCGGCTTGCCGGGGAAGCTCGACTCCACCACCGGCACCAGCGCGATCGAGAACAGGAACCCGAACAGCAGCCCGAGGAGCAGCCCGAAGTACAGCGCCGAGATGGTGGTGATCTGCTTCTGCCGCTCGCGGATGTCGGTGAACAGCACGACCGCGCCCAGCCCGATCACGCCGAGCGGAAGCAGGACCATCTTCGCGGTGACCTCGCCCTCGTCGAACAAGCTGACGGAGAACCCGGCCATACCGACGAGCAGGATGACGAACGCGACGCGCAGAAGTGGTAGCAGCATTGGCACGGCCTTCGAGTGGTATGTCAAGTTGGTGCCGGCGGGCGCGGGCGGCACAGTAACCCATCCTACAGTTCGATGGACGGCAAAAATAGCCGCCGGTACTCGAGTTGCGCGAACCGGTCGGTCATCCCGGCGAGGTAGTCGCCGACCACGCGCTCCAGGCAATCGAGCCGCGTGCGGGCGGTCGTGACCCACCCCGGCGGGGGCGGCCCGACCACCGCGTCGGCCCCGTTCCAGCGGCGCAAGTGCTTCTCCGGCAACAGTTGCGGCGACGTTACGTACTCCCTGAAGAGCGACTCCAGAATCCGCTTGCCGTTGGCCGTCATCCGCAGGACGCGGTGATGGCGGTACACGCGTGTTTGCAGGAATCGCTCCAGATCGGCCTTCAAACGCCGCAGTTCCGGGGTAAACCCGACGAGCGGGCCGTCCGCCGCCCGCACATCTTCTACTGAACGGACGTTTTGAGCGGCTAAACGGTTCCCTGTTTCGTCCAATAAATCCGCAACTTGCCACGCGAGCAGTTCCCGCACCACCGCGATCCGCAGCGGGGCGTCGGACAGTCCGGGGGTGTGTTGGTGGACGCGCTCGGTCGCCCGCGCCCAGAACTCGACGCGGCTGAGTTCCTCCAGGGTGATGAAGCCCAGCCCGAGCGCGTCGTCGGTGTCGTGGGTGTCGTAGGCGATCGAATCGACGACATCGGCGATCTGCGCTTCGAGCAGCGGGCGGCCGCAGTTGCTAAACTCGGCACACTCGGGGGCGTCGGTGCGCCCGCAGTGTTGGACGAACGCCTCGCGCACTTCAAACGAGAGGTTCAACCCGGGGAACTGCGGATACCGCTCCTCCAACTCATCGACGCGGCGGAGACCGAACAGGTTGTGGTCGAACCCGCCGTGCGGCCGGAGGCACTCGTCGAGCGCGTCCTCGCCGGCGTGCCCGAACGGCGGGTGGCCGATGTCGTGGGCGAGTGCGATCGCCTCGGCGAGGTCTTCGTTCAGCCGCAGCCGGCGCGCGACCGTGCGCGCAAGTTGTGTCACCTCAAGGGTGTGCGTCAGGCGGGTGCGGTGGTGGTCGTTGACGCTGGCGACGAGGACTTGCGTCTTGCCGGTCATGCGGCGGAAGGCGGTGCAGTGGACGACCCGCTCGCGGTCGCGCTGGTAGAGGGAGCGGAACGGGTGTTCGGGTTCGGGGTGCCGGCGGCCGCGGCTGGCCCGCGACGGCATCGCGTACGGGGCGAGCCAACTCGCCTCGAAGTCGAGCCAGTCGGCGGTGGTGATCGGAGCGGGCATGGGTTCACCAGAAGACATACCACGGACGTTGCTGTCTCGCCCACTCGCGCCAGGGGTGGTAGTCGAATATCTCGTCTTCGGTAAACGGTGCGTCCGATTCTGGTGCGCGGCTGAGCAGTCCGTCGGTTTTGGTTATCGCCTGCTCTCTTGCGATCCGAACTCGTTCTGCAAACTCCTGCGGAATCTGCCACTCGTGTGCCCGCATTGTGTGCACGAACGCATCCGGAAGTTTGACGTTATGCTTCTCGACGTAATGAGCCAAGCCTCTCGGCCACATCCACACGCCATCGCTCAAGTCGCTGCACCCCATCTCTTCATCCGCGATGCTGCAATGAAACCGACAGTAGGAGTAACCGCAGTACGCCGAAATAGCGACACCGCTGTTGAGGTAATCAACGACCCTCTTGCGCTCGTGTTGCAGCCATCTGGAATCGACGCACCAGCGCGGCGACGGAAATGATCGAGTCCAAGACCACTCAATCAAAGAGCGCCAGTAGCCAATCGCCTTTAATTTAGGCCACGGCGTATCGGTCACGCCTTCAACTCCTCGGTCAGCAGGTCGTAGAGCGCCTCCAGCGACTGCGACAGGACGCGCATGTCGCCGACGGCGGTCATGAAGTTGCTGTCCCCGAACCACCGCGGGACGATGTGCCAGTGCAGGTGGGTCGGGACGCCGGCCCCGGCGGCGCGGCCGAGGTTCAGCCCGACGTTGAAGCCGTCCGGTTTCATCCGCCGCTCGATCGCCCCGATCATCTTCTGAATGGTGCGCTGGAGGTCGAGCGCCTCGGCGTCGGTCAGCTCGTCGAGCCGGGCCTTGTGGGCCTTCGGCACGACGAGCAGGTGCCCGTTGTTGTACGGGTACAGGTTGAGCAGCACGAGCGCGTGTTCGGTGCGGTGGACGACGAGGTTGCCGCGGTCGTCGGTGCCGGCGGCGGCCCGGCACATGAAGCACTCGTCCCCGCCCGCCGGGGGCTTGTCTTTCGGAGCGGTGATGTACGCCAGCCGCCACGGTGCCCACAGTCGTTCCACGAAGCGCCTCCGCCGGACGAGAACGCCGCGCCCGGTTGTCCGTTGGGGTGCGGCGGCCTAATCTGAGGGTGATTGTAGCGGGCGCGCGGCGGGCCGGTGCCTTTCTCCTGCTTGACCCTCGCGGGACGCGGTCCTAACATGACCGTCTTCGTTTCCGTGTCGACAGAATCGCGAGAACCGTCATGGCAGTCCCCAAGAGGCGTACCTCGAAGTCCCGTCAGGGCACGCGGCGCAGTCACCACGCCGTCACCCCGGTCCAGATCCAGTTCTGCCCGCGGTGCAGCGAGCCGGTGATGCCCCACCGCGTGTGCTCGCACTGCGGGTATTACCAGGGCCGCGACGCCATCCCGGTGGAAGAAGAAAAGCAAGGGAAGTGACCCATGAGGATCGCCCTCGACGCGATGGGCGGCGATCACGGCCCGGCCCCGAACGTCGGCGGCGCGCGGCTGGCCCTCGCCGCCGACCCCGGACTGACCGTCGTGTTGGTGGGCGACCGGTCCCAACTCGACCCGCTGCTGGCGGCCGATCCGCTGCCCGCCGACCGCGCGGAAGTCGTTCACGCGCCGGCCGTTGTGGAGATGAAGGAGAAGCCGGCCGAGGCGCTGCGCCGCAAGCCGGACGCGTCCATTTTTCGCGCCTGGCAGTTGATGGCCGAAGGGCAGGTTGACGCGCTGGTGTCGGCCGGGAACACCGGGGCGGTGGTCGCCGGCGGGCTCAAGACGCGCCGCTTCCTCAAGCACATCCACCGGCCCGGCATCGCCACCGTGATGCCGACCGCGAAAGGCCGCTGCGTCATTATGGACGTCGGCGCGAACGTCTTCCCCAAGCCCCGCCACCTGCTCGAATACGGCGTGATGGGCGCCGCGTTCGCCCGGCACGTCCTGGGCATCGCCAACCCCACCCTCGGCCTCATGAACGTGGGCGAGGAAGAGGGGAAGGGCCACGAACTCGTTCAGAAGACTTACGAACTGTTCCGCAGCGGCCCGGTGAAGGAGCGGTTCCTGGGCAACATCGAGGGCCGCGACATCCACCGCGGCGCGGTCGATGTGGTGGTGACCGACGGGTTCACCGGCAACGTCGTGCTGAAGCTGTGCGAGGGCGTACTCGAGTTCGTGATGGGCGTGGTCGGTCAGGAGGTGATTGCGCCCCTGCCGAACGACCGCGACGTCGCGGCGCAGGCGCTGAAGGCGGCACTGGGCAAGTACCACTACAGCGCGTTCGGCGGCGCGCCGTTGCTGGGCGTCGAGGGCGTGTGCATCATCTGCCACGGCTCGTCGAAGGACCGGGCGATCGCCAACGCACTGGGCGTGGCCGCGCGGAACGTGCAGGTCGGGCTGAACGAGAAGATCGTCGCGGAGTTGGAGGCGCTGCCGGACGGCGAGGAATAGAAGCACCCACCCCCGGCCCCTCCCTGCAGGGAGGGGAGAAAGAATCGCGCTGACGGCGTTGGCGAATTGCCGAGGTCTTTCTCCCCTCCCTGTAGGGAGGGGCCGGGGGTGGGTGCTTCGCCCACGAACAGGATCTCACATGCCACGGACAGCATTCCTCTTCCCCGGTCAGGGCGCGCAGACGGTCGGGATGGCCGCGGCGCTGTGCCAGTCGCTCCCGGCGGCTAACGACCTGTTCGCCCGGGCCTCGGCGGTACTCGGGTACGACCTCCTTGCCGTTTGCACCAACGGCCCGGCCGAAAAGCTCAACGCCACTGACGTCAGCCAGCCTGCGATCTTCGTGGCCTCCCTCGCGGCACTCGAACAGCTCAAAGCGACCGCCCCGGACGCGCCGGCCGAGGTCGTCGCAACTGCTGGGCTTAGCCTCGGCGAGTACACGGCGCTCGCGTTCGCCGGCGCGCTGTCGTTCGAGGACGGGGTGAAGCTCGTGCAGGCCCGCGGGCGTGCGATGCAAGCGGCTGCCGAGGCGACGCCGTCGGGCATGGCAAGCATCCTCGGGATGGAACTGGCCGAGGTCGAGCAGTTGGTGCAAGAGGCCCGCGGCGCGGACACCCTCGAAGTCGCGAACCTGCTGTGCCCGGGTAACACCGCGGTGTCCGGCTCTATCGCCGCGATCGAGCGGCTCGAGCAACTGTGCGTCCAGAAGGGCGGGATTCGCACCGTCCGGCTGGCGGTCGCCGGCGCGTTCCACACCCACCTGATGCGCCCGGCCGACGAGAAACTCGCCGAAGCCCTCGCGGGTATCACCCTGCACAACCCGCGCGTCCCCGTTTGGTCGAACGTGGACGCCAAGGCGCACACCGACGCCGCGGAATTGCGCGGGCTGCTCGTGAAGCAGATTCTGTCGCCGGTGCAGTGGGAGGCGACTCTCCGCGGCCTCCTGGCAGACGGCGTCGAGCGGTTCTACGAGATCGGGCCGGGCCGCGTACTCGCCGGCACGCTGAAGCGGGTCCACCGCAAGGCCGACGTCGTCAACGTGACCGCCTGATGCCGCGATGGCCTTTCCTTTTGGATGGGCGTCCGTAGATTTTTCGTCGTGAGTCGTGCCGCGGGGCGGCCGATATACACACAATTGACGCAGCGGGCCGGTTCGGAGCCGGCCGCGGGGGCCGCGGTGGCCGCCACCGCCCGGAGGGTCGAACCGTGTCCGTCGAGCAACGTGTCATCGACATCGTGAGCGAGCACTTCGCCTACGACAAAGAGAAGATCACCCGCACCACCACCTTCATCGAGGACATCGGCGCGGACTCGCTCGACATCGTCGAGTTCGTCATGGAACTGGAAGAAGAGTTCGACATCCAGATCCCCGACGACCAGGCCGAGAAGATCAAGACCGTGGGCGAAGCGATCGACTACATCGACGCGGCCATCAAGAACAAGCAGTGACGGGAATTATGACACGACGGGTCGTCATCACCGGGCTGGGGACCGTGAACCCGCTCGCGCTGAGCGTGCCGGACTACTGGCGGGGGCTGCTCGCCGGCAAGAGCGGCATCGCGCCCATCACGCACTTCGACATCGCCAACTACCGGACCGTGGACGGCACGCACGTGACGTTCAAAACCCGGTTCGGCGGCGAAGTGAAGGGCTTCAAGCCGGAGCCGGTGATCGACACGCGGTCGGCGCGGCACCTCGACCGGTTCGCGCAGTTCGCGCTGTTCGCGGCGGCCGAGGCGATCGCCGACAGCGGGCTGGACTTCTCGAAAGAGAACCCGTTCCGCTGCGGGTGTATCCTGGGCAGCGGCATCGGCGGCATCGCGGAACTCGAAGAGGGGCAGACGACGATCCTGACGCGCGGGCCGTCGCGCCTCGGGCCGTTCCTCATCGCCAAGATGATCGCCAACGCGGCGAGCGGCAACATCTCGATCCGCTACGGATTGCGGGGCGTCAACACCACCGTCTCGACGGCCTGCTCGTCGGCGGCGCACGCGATGGGCGACGCGCTGAACGCCATCCGCCACGGGCAAGCGGACGTGGTCATCAGCGGCGGCAGCGAATCGACCATGACGCCGCTCGGCCTCGGCGGGTTCGCCGCGTGCCGGGCGCTCTCGACCCGCAACGACGACCCGGCGACCGCGAGCCGGCCGTTCGACAAGGGCCGCGACGGGTTCGTACTGGCTGAGGGGGCCGGCATCCTCGTGCTCGAAGAGTACGAGCGGGCGAAGGCCCGCGGCGCGAACATTTACGCCGAGGTGTGCGGCGCGGGCAACACCGCCGACGCGTACCACATCACCGCCCCGCACGAGGACGGCGTCGGGGCGGCCCAGGCGATGCGGAGCGCGATGGAAGACGCCGGCTGGAACCCGGCCGACGTCGGGTACATCAACGCGCACGGCACCAGCACCCCGCTCGGCGACGTGGCCGAAACGAAGGCCGTCAAGGCGGTGTTCGGCGACCACGCGAAGCGGCTGATGGTTTCCAGCACGAAGAGCATGATCGGCCACCTGCTCGGCGCGAGCGGCGGGGTGGAGGCGATCGCGTGCGCCCTCAGCCTGAAGCACGGCGTCCTGCACCCGACGATCAACCTGCACGAGCAGGACGTGGCGGCCGGGTGCGACCTCGACTACATCCCCAACACCGCCCGCGAGCACCGCGTCAAGAAGGTGCTGTCGAACAGCTTCGGCTTCGGCGGCCACAACTGCTCGCTCGCGTTGGGGGCGGTTTAAAACATAAGCAGATTGGCCGCAAAAAAGCACAAAAGGCGCAAAAGAAAACCAAGACCGAAGACAACAGAGCGAGTCCAAGAACTCTCTTATTGTCTTGGTTTTCTTTTGCGCCTTTTGTGCTTTTTTGCGGCCAATCTGCCTTTTCTTCGGAGGCGCAATCATGTCTGACCTACTCGGCGGCCGGTGGGCCGGCGTGTCGCTCACGCAGCCGGAAATGGCCCGGTACTCGCGGCACGTCATCATGCCCGAAGTCGGGCTGGACGGCCAGCGCAAGCTCAAAGCCGCAAAGGTGTTAGTGATCGGAACCGGCGGCCTGGGCTCGCCGCTCGCCCTTTACCTCGCCGCGGCCGGCGTCGGCACGCTCGGGCTGGTCGATTTCGACGTCGTTGACGTGTCGAACTTGCAGCGGCAGATCATCCACGGCACCGCGGACGTCGGCCGGTCGAAGTGCCAGTCGGCGGCGCAGCGGCTCAACGACATCAACCCCGAAGTCAAACTCGACCTCTGGGAAGACCGCTTCACCTCGAAAAACGCCCTCGACATTGTCAAACACTACGACATCGTCGTGGACGGGACCGACAACTTCCCGACGCGGTACTTGGTGAACGACGCGTGCGTGCTGCTGAACAAGCCGAACGTGTACGGCAGCATTTTTCGGTTCGACGGGCAAGCCACCGTCTTCGACCCGCGTGTCGGGCCGAGCTACCGCTGTCTGTACCCGGAGCCGCCGCCGCCGGGCGAGGTGCCGAGTTGCGCCGAGGGCGGCGTTCTGGGCATCCTGCCGGGCGTCATCGGGTGCATCCAGGCGACCGAAACCATCAAGCTGATTCTGGGCATCGGCGAACCGCTCATCGGCCGCCTGTTGCACTACGACGCGCTGAACATGACGTTCAAGACGTACAAGATTCGCCGCGACCCGAAGTGGCCGGTGGGCGCGCCGCACCCGACCGTCAAAGGGTTGATCGACTACGAGCAGTTTTGCGGGATCGGTCGCGGTGAGGCTGCGCCGACGCAAACCGCGACCGGGGGCGAGATTTCGCCGCAAGACCTCAAGCGGCGAATCGATGCGGGCGAAAACCTGTTCGTGCTGGACGTGCGGATGCCGAACGAGTTCGCGATTTGCCGCATCCCCGGCACGACGCTCGTTCCGCTACCGGAATTGCCCTCGCGGCTGGCCGAAGTTCCGAAGGACCGCGAGGTGATCGTCCACTGCAAGAGCGGGATGCGGAGCCAGAAGGCGATCGACTTCCTGAAGGCGCAAGGCTACACGAAGCTCGTCAATCTGACGGGCGGCATCCTCGCGTGGGCCGACAAGGTCGATCCGGGGATGACGCGGTACTGAAGACGAAAGACAGATTGGCCGCAAAAAGGCACAAAGGGCGCAAAAGGAAGGCGGGAAGCAAAGAGCAGAGTTCAAACTGAACTCACTCTTCGGTCTTCTGCTTCTTCTTGTGCCCTTTGTGCCTTTTTGCGGCCAATCTTCTTCTGCCTTCGTTTCACGCCACCGGCGGGGCTTTCTCCTCCGGCGACTCGACCGGCGGTTCCTTCGCGCCTTCCCGCGGCGGGTGGAAGAGCAGCGCCAGCAGAATCGCGCCGACCGCCGCCGCGCCCATCGAATACTGGAAGATCGCCGAGTACTGCAGCTTGTCGCCGACCTTGTACGTCTCGCCCAACTGTCCGCAGATCAGGTTCGCGGCGAACGGCCCGACGCCCAGGATCAGCACGTTGAACAGCCCCTGCGCGCTCGACCGCACGTCCTTCGGGAAGAACTCGTCCACGAAGATGTACAGCGTGGCGAAGAAGAACGCGTAGCAGATGCCGTGAACCACGTTGATCGCCACCGCCGCCCACGGCTCTGGGTAGAAGGCGAACACCGCGAACCGCGCCCCGTGGCCTAGAACGCCAATCACCATCGTCAGCCGCCAACCGAGGCTCTTCAGGACGTAGCCGAGCACTAGCATCGTGAGGATTTCCGCGATCTGGCCGATCTTCATCACCGGCGGCACCCAGTTGGCCGGGATGCCGACCTCTGGGCTTTTGAGGAACGACGCGGTCCAGTAGAAGAAGCTCTGGTGGACGGCCGCGTCGATGAACGTGACCACGAACAGCACCGCGACGAACGGGTGCTTGAGCAACTTGATGGCCTTCAGCGCCGCGAGCGAGTCCTCACCGGTCGCCGGCCTGGGCGGGGTGTGCGGCAGCAGCGGGCTGATGGCCGCTAGAACGAACGACGCGATCCCGGCCACCAGGAAGATATACCGCTGCGCCGTGGACGCTTCCAACCCCTCCTTCGACGTGCCCAGCGCCTTACCGAGCCAGTCGACGAAGCCGACTTCGCCCATCGACGGCACCTTGTCCCAGTTCACCAGGATGAAGATGAACGGCCAGCTCGCGACGATCCACCCGATCGTGCCCCACACCCGCACCGGGCCGAACTCGTTGGCCGGGTCGCGCAGGTTGGCGAACGCGATCGAGTTCGTGATCGACACCGTCGGCACGTAGAAGACGCAGTGCAGGAGCATCAGCCCGAAGAACAACCCGAACGGGGCAAGCGGCGCTTTGGCATCGACGGTCACGAGGTCCGGCTTCTTGTCGGTCACCAGCGCGGTGAGGGACGTCCGCGGGTCCTTCAGCTTCTTTTCGGCGCGCTCGGCCTCGGTCGCGGCGTCGAACGCCTTCTTGTCGGCGTCGAACACCGCCCAGAACTTAGTCGCCGGGCCGATGTCCGGGGCCAACTTCGCCCGCTCGTCCGGCTTCGCGGCGACGTACTTGCCCAACTCCGCCTTCTCGGAGTCCGACCAGTCGGCTTTGTCCTTGTCCTTGTCGACCGCGACGACGTTCTTGACGAGCACGCGGGTCTTGTCCGGCAACTCGCCGTAGCCGTCGGCGAGTGTCGGGCCGCGTTCGAGCACCTTGACCGCAGTCACCTCGCCGACGCCGGTGCCGACCGGCACTTGCAGGAAGAACAGCCCGAGGATGGCCGCGCCGCCGATGACGTGGCTGAGCCCGAGGAACTTTTCGGCCGCAAACTTGCGGTCGGCGAACTGCGTGCTGAACAGCAGCGCGACCAGCGCGCCGAGGTTGAACGCCCCGAAGATGAGGGCGTTCTGCCACCCGGCGAACTTGAGGCTCGGGATGTAGTCGAACCCGAGTTCGAACCACGCGCCCCAAATGAAGATCTGGAGGAACATCATCAGGCACAGCTTGCGCTTGAGCGACGCGCCCAGCGTCGTGGGAGGCGGTGCGGCGGACATGAACGGCTCCGGTGGGAATCGCGCGGAATGTCGCTGAATGTAAGTGCCGCGGCGGGCGGTGGCAACGGGCTAGCCGCCCCCGGCCAGCAGTTCGAGCGGGTGCAGCGCCGGGCGGCCGGTCAGGTCGCGAATCTGGTGGCGGCACGAGGTGCCTGTCGCGACCACCGTCGCGGCCGGGTTCGCGGTCACCGCGGGCACGAGTTCCAAATTCGCGATCTTCACGCTCACGTCGTAGTGCGACTTCTCGTATCCGAACGCCCCGGCCATACCGCAACAGCCGGCGTCCAGCACGGTGACGTCCAGCCCGCGGACGAGCTTGAGCGCGTCGGCGGTGCCCTTCGCCGCCCCGAGCGCCTTCTGGTGGCAGTGCGGGTGCAAAAGCGCCTTGCCGGCGAGCGGCGGGACGTCGAGTTGCAGTCCGTTTTCGCGAACCTGCCGCGCGAGCCACCCGTCGGCCATTTCGGCGACCGCCGCGACGCGTTTCGCCGCCGGTCCGGGCACCAGTTCGGGCCACTCGTCGGCCAGTGACAGGATGCAACTCGGTTCCAACCCCAGAATCGGCACGCCGGCGCTGGCGTAGCGGTCGAGCTTGGCGATCCCGTCGCGGGCCAGCTCCCGGGCGTCGGTCAGGAACCCCTTCGACAGCATCGCCCGCCCGCAGCAGATGTTGGCGAGTTCGACCGTGTACCCGGCGCGCTCGAGCACCGCGACCGCCGCCCGGCCGATGTGCGGCTCCTGGAAGGTGGTGAAGCAGTCGTCCAGCAACACGACCTTGGAGGGATGAGGGATGAGGGATGAAGGATGAACGGAGCTACCGTCCTGTTGTGGCCTTTCCTTCATCCCTCTTCCCTCATCCCTCATCCCTCTCAAAAACCACCGCCGGAAGTGGTCGCGGTGCCACTCGGGCAGGCTGCGGCGGCGGTCGATGCCGAACAAGCCTTCCATCGCGCCGCGCACCCACTTGCGACGCGCCAACCAGTTGTTGAGGCCGGCGAACCGCGACGCCAGCGGGCTAAGGCGGTGGACGTACTTCACCAGCAGGTGCCCGAGCGGGCGGGCGCGGCGCGTGTAGTACGCTTGCAGGAACTCGGCCTTCAGCTTCGCCAGATCGACGTTGCTCGGGCACTCGCTCTTGCACGCCTTGCAAGACAAGCACAGGTCCATCACATCCGCGATCCACCGTTGTGCGACCGGGGAATGTTTCCCCTTCGGCGCGTCTTCGGTGAGGGCGAGCCGCAGCGCGTTGGCCCGGGCGCGGGTGGTGTCCTGCTCGTCCTTCGTGGCCCGGTAGCTCGGGCACATCGCCCCGCCCTGCGTCTTGCGGCACACGCCCGCCCCGTTGCACAACTCGATGCTGCGGAAAAAACCGCCTTGCTTGGAGAAGTCGAGCACGGTCGGCGGGTCGGTGTGCGGCATCTTGCCCGGCGGGACGCGCATGTTCGCCTCCATCGCCGGGCCGTCCACCACCTTGCCCGGGTTGAGCACGTTGCCCGGGTCGAACCCCCGCTTCACCTGCCGGAACGCCTCGTACACCACCGGCCCGAACATCTTCTTGTTCCACTCGCTCCGCACCAGCCCGTCGCCGTGCTCGCCGCTCAGGCTGCCGTTGAACTCCAACACCAGGTCCGTCACGTCTTCCATGATTGAGCGCATCGCCGCTAAGCCCGCTTCCTCGTGGATGTTGAGTACCGGGCGGATGTGCAGGCAGCCGACGCTCGCGTGGCCGTAGAAGGCCCCGTCGGTGCCGTGCTTGCGGAAGATGTCGCGGAACCGCGTGGCGAACTCCGGGAGGCGCTCCGGGGCGACCGCGGCGTCCTCGCAGAAGGTGACCGGCTTGGCGTCGCCGGGCATGCCGTACAGCAGCGGCACCGCGGAACTCCGCAGCGCCCACAGCGGGTCGCGCACTCCTGCCTCGATAGCCGGCACGCTCGCCGTCAGCCCGGCGACGCCCGCTAAGCGGCGCTCCAACTCGTGAACCCGATAGGACACGTCGGCCGCGTCGTCGGAGCTGAACTCGACCATCAGGAGCGCTTCCGGCCGCCCGCGGACGGCGGCCATCGTGTCCTTCAGCGACCGCTGGTTGCGGGCGAGGTCGATGAGCATCCGGTCCATCAGTTCGACCGCCGACGGGCCGAGTTCCAGGCACGCCTGGAGCGCGTCGAGCGCGGCCCGGAGCGATTCGAACTGCGGGACGAGCAACCCGCGGTACTTGGGCTTGGGAACGAGGGCGAGTTCGGCCTCCGCGATCACCGCGAGCGTGCCCTCGGAGCCGACGAGGAGGGGGACGAGTGAGGGGTGAGGAGTCAGGAGTGAGGAGTGACGGCCATCGGCCTTTCTCCTCACTCCTGACTCCTCACCCCTCACTGGGGGGAGCAGGCCGGCCAGATTGTACCCGGAAACCTTTCTGACAATGGAGGGCGTCCGGGCGGCGATCTCGGCCGCATTCTCGCGCACCGCGGCGTCAGCGGCGCGGTAGGCGTCGCCCTCGCGGGTGCGCAGTTCCAGCTTCCGCTCGTACTCGGCCGCCGACAGCGGGGCGAAATCGGCCCGGGTGCCGTCGGACAGGACGACCGACAGCGCGCGGACGTGATCGACGGTTTGGCGGTACACGACCGACCGCGCCCCGGCCGAGTTGTTGCCGATCATCCCGCCGAGCGTCGCCCGGCTGGCGGTCGCCACGTCCGGGCCGAACATCAGCCCGTGTTTCGCCACCGCCCGGTTCAGGTGGTCGAGGACCACGCCCGGCTGCACGCGGACGGTGCGGTTGGTGACGTCCACCTCGCCGACCGCGTTGAGGTACTTCGAGCAGTCGATGACGATCCCCGGGCCAATGCTCTGGCCGGACAGGCTCGTCCCGCCGCCGCGGGCGGTGATCGGGACGTTCAAATCGGCCGCGATCTGCACCGTGACCGTCAGGTCGTCGGCGGTCTTCGGGAGCACCACGCCGAGCGGCTGAATCTGGTAGTGGCTGGCGTCGGTGGCGTACAGCCGCCGGGATGTGTCGTCGAACCGCACCTCGCCGCGGACGTGCCGGCGGAGGTAGCGGACGAGGGAGTCGCGGCGGGCGGTGGCGAAGTCCATTGGGAGTCGGGGATGTCGGGTATAGCGGGTGTGTCGGGGGAGTCGGGAAGACGGGACACGGGCGTGGGTTTCCCTGTTCGTTCTATTCATCCGCCGCGCCCGGTCTTGCCGTGCCTTTCCTCTTCCCGACGTCCCCGATATTCCCGGCACGCCCGGCATCCCCGCGTCGAGCGGCACGCTCGTCATCGCCGCTACACCCGATCTAATTCGCAATCGGTCTCAAGCGGCGCGTCGGGACGTGCCGATTGTTCCGTGTAGCAGGACGACATGCGTTGTCCGGGTTGGGGGCGGTGTATCGGGGGATGCCCGTCACCAGAGATCCGGCGCCCGAAATCGGGGGAGTGCTCGGCCGGCGGCCGGCGCGTCAGACTGCCGACGGGTCCGCCACGGCTGGCAGAGCAGGAGCGTGCCATGCGAAAGGGATTCTTGGGATCGATCGCGGCCCTTGCGGCCGGGGCCGGCGGGGCGTTCGCCCAGCCGCCGGCGGAGCCGGTCGGCCCGCCGCTGAAGCACGCGGCCGCCGCGGCGGCGGTGCGGGCGCAGGCGCCCGAGCCGACGCCCGGCGGGCCGACCCAGTTCGGCGGGCTGCCGTTCAACGCGCTGCCCGGCAACGCCGGGTTCGCGCCGCCGCCGGCGATCATGCCGCCGGGCAACTTCGGCCCGGGGTACGACCCGCTCGGGCTCGGCCCGGTGGGCGGGTTCGGCCCGCCGCCGGGGCCGATGTACCCGGTGCCCGGGCCGTACGCCCAGCAGTCGTTCCAGCCGGCCCCGGACGAGCCGCTGGGCGGCGGGGGCGGGGGCGACCCCGGCACCGCGCTGGCGTCGCGGCTGTGGTTCGACGGCGAGTACCTGCTGTGGTTCACCCGCGGGCAGGAGGTCCGCTCCCCGCTGCTCACCAGCAGCGCGCCGGCCGACGCCGGGGTGATCGGCGCGTCCAGCACCGCCATCCTGGTCGGCAACCGGGCGCTCAGCTACGGGGCGATGAGCGGGGCCCGGTTCACCGCCGGGTTCTTCGGCGACGTCGACCGGCGGATCGGGTTCCAGTTGCAGGGGTTCTTCACCGAGCACGCCCCGTTCCGGTACAACACCGGCGACCTGAACAACACCGCCGGCATCCCGGTGCTGGCCCGCCCGTTCGTGGACGTCAACACCGGGCGGAACAGCGCGGTGGTGCTGAGCGGGCTGAACTTCGGGGCGGCGACCGCCCGGGTGCGGAGCTACCACCAGACGATCGGGGTCGAGCCGGTCGGGGTGTGGAACATCTACCGGGCCGAGCCGGGGGCCAAGCGGCTGTGGAGCGTTGACCTCCTGGCCGGGTACAAGTTCCTGCAGGTGCGGGAGAGCGTGAGCGTCGACACGTTCACCCAGTTCGACAACCAGACCGCGTTCCCGGTGTTCACCGGCGGGCCGTTCGGCCAGGTGAACCAGAACACGCAGATCGTCCCGGCCCAGGGGACGCTCGGCGGGGCGGTGGTCGGCGGGGTGGCGGTGGTCCGGGTGCAGGACGAGTTCCGGGCGACCAACCGGTTCAACGGGGCGGTGCTCGGGCTCAAGCTGGACGGCCGGTACGGCATGTTCACCACCAGCGCGACCCTCCGCACGTCGGTCGGCAACATGCACGAGCGGATGGAGATCATGGGGGCGAGCACGTTCATCGACCCGCTGTCCCAGTCGGGCAACCCGACCGGGTTCGGGTTCGCCTCCGGGGTGGGCGGCAACGGCGGCTCGGTCGGCGGGGTGCTGGCCAACCCGGGCAACATCGGCACCTACGTCCGCGACCGGTTCACCTACATCCCGGAGGTCGGGGTGACGTTCGGCATCGCCCTGACCCGCGGGATCACCGCGTACATCGGCGGGAACTTCATCTACTTCCCCGACGTGATCCGCCCGGGCAGCGCGATCAACCCGATGGTCAGCGGGTCGTCGATCCCGTTCACCACGACGTTCGGCAACGGCGGCGCCCGCAGCCCGAGCTTCCGGTTTATCGAGGAAGACTTGTGGCTCGGCGGGGCCACCTTCGGCCTCACCTTCCGCTACTAAAATTGCGGATTGCGGATTGCGGATTGCGGATTGGAAGACAGGGGAGCATGGCTTCTGTCTTCCAATCCGCAATCCGCAATCCGCAATCCGCAATCCGCAATATCCTTAACTGAGAGCTGACAACTGAGAACTGACAACTGAGAAGCTACCGCCGATGAACGACCCGTTGAAGCTCGGCCTGCCGGCCGGTTCGCTGCAGGAGGCGACCGCCGACCTCTTCCGCAAGGCCGGGTACAAGATCACCTTCCCCAGCCGCAGCTACTACCCGGCGATCGACGACCCGGAGTTGCACTGCACGCTGATCCGCGCGCAGGAGATGGGCCGGTACGTGGCCGACGGGTCGCTCGACTGCGGGCTGACCGGGCACGACTGGATCGTGGAGAGCGACGCCGAGGTGGTCGAGCTGGCCGAGCTGGTGTTCAGCAAGGTGAGCCGGCGGCCGGTCCGGTGGGTGCTCGCGGTGCCCAACGACTCGCCCATCAAGGAGCCGAAAGACCTCCAGGGTAAGCGGATCGCCACCGAGGTGGTGAACATCACGAAGAAGTGGCTGGCGTCGCACGGCGTTTCGGCCAACGTCGAGTTTTCTTGGGGCGCAACGGAAGTCAAGCCGCCGAGGCTGGCCGACGCGATCGTGGAGGTGACCGAGACGGGCAGCTCGCTGAAGGCGAACAACCTGCGGATCGTGTGCGACATCCTCACGAGCACGACGCGGTTCGTGGCGAACAAGGCGGCGGCCGCCGACCCGTGGAAGCGGCAGAAGATGGACGACCTCATCCTGATGCTGAAGGGCGCGATGGCGGCCGAGGGCAAGGTCGGGCTGATGATGAACGTCCGCAAGGGCGACCTGGAGCGGGTGATCGGTCAGTTGCCGGCGCTGAAGAACCCGACGATCGCGTCGCTGGCGGATCAAGAGTGGGTGGCGGTGAACACGATCATCGACGAGGACACGGTGCGGCACATCATCCCGCAGTTGAAGGCGGCCGGGGCGAGCGGGATCGTCGAGTACCCGCTGACGAAGATCATCGACTGACGTCGCTCACGCCGGGTTCGCCCGCCGGCGGAGGTTTCGCAGCAGGTCGGGGTACTGCTCGTCACCGAAATGCCGTTCGATGAAGGCGGCGAGTCGCGCCGCCTGTTCCGCCGAAAGCGTGTTGATAGACCACGGCGCGCACGGGCGGGACTCGTACCAGCCGTGCTCGTCGTAACCGTGGTCGAGGAAGACGAGGAAACGCACCCGGTCGGCGGTGACGGCGTCCGGCACGCCGCAGGCCCGCAGTTCCGGGCCGTGCCGCTTCAGGAACTCGTCCCACTCGTCGCGTTTTCGCCGGAAGGACATCGCGGCCTCACCAGTATAACTTGTCCAGGCTCACGTTGCCGCCGCTGAACACCACCCCGACCTTCCGCACGCCCTCGACTTCCTTGAACGCGGCCCCCAGGCACACCGCGGCCCCGACCGCGCCGCTCGGCTCCACTACCAGCTTCATCCGCTCCCATACCAGCCGCATCGCGGCGCGAATCTCGTCGTCGGTCACTGTGAAGACGCGGTCCACGAGGTCGCGGATGACCGGCCACGTCAGTTGCCCGGTGCTCGTCAGCAGGCCGTCGGCGATGGTGTTCGGTCCCGTTTGAGGAAGCCACGCGCCCGCCGCCTTCGAGCGGGCCGCGTCATCCGCGCCCAGCGGTTCCGCCCCGAACACGCGGACACCCGGCTTCAGCCCGTGAGCGGCGATCGCGCAGCCGGCGATCAGCCCGCCGCCGCCCAAACACACGACGAGCGCGTCGAGGTCGGGCACGTCTTCGAGCAGTTCGAGCGCGACCGTGCCTTGCCCGGCGATGACGTCCGGGTGGTCGAACGGCGGGATCAGCGTCGCCCCGGTTCGCGCCACCAGGTCATTCGCGGCGGCCTCGCGCGCGGTCAAGTTGGGTTCGCACTCGGTGATTTGCCCGCCGTAGCCGGCGACCGCGGCCTTCTTCACCGCCGGGGCGGTTTTGGGCATGACGATGTACGCCGGGACGCCGCGAATCCGTGCCGCCAGCGCCAGCGCCTGTGCGTGGTTGCCGCTCGAGTGCGTGACGACGCCCTTCGCCGCGTCCGCGTCGGATAGGCGGAGGACCGCGTTGGTCGCGCCGCGGTACTTGAACGCCCCGATCTTCTGGAGGTTCTCGCACTTGAAGAACAGCTCGCGGCCGCTGAGCCGGTTCAGCGTGTCGGAGGTCATCACCGGGGTGCGGTGGACGACCCCGCGGATGCGGTCGGCGGCCGCCCGGACGGCGGCGAGGTCGCAGGCGTAAGCGGTCATGGCGGGTTCCGTGTTTGAGTGTGGTCCGCTCGCTCCGCGAGCGGTGCGACACGGCCGGCGTTGCGAAGCGATACTCTCGTTCACCCGACCGCGCTTGTCGCACCGCTCGCGGAGCGAGCGGACCACACTCAGAGCCAGCCCTGTGCGATCAGCGCTTCGCCGACGCCGAACGAGCACAGGTTCGCCACCACAATTGCGGCACAGTCGCGGGCCGTCGCCCAGCGATTGATCGGCAGCCCGCGGACGAACGCGGCCCAGAAGACGACGCACTCGGCGATCGGGGCGAACGTCTCGGCAGCCAGCAGGAACTGCCACCGCGGCGAGGCGTCGAACAGCGGCGGTAGCACCAGCCACACCACCGGGTAGGTGCAGGCCGTCAGCCACATCCCGGCGAACGCCCGCACGCCGATCGAATGGCGCTTCGACAGCAACAACAGCAAGACCGGCCCTTCGACCGCGACCGACAGCGCGTAACAGCCGAGCATCAGCAGCAGGTACTTGGCGGTCACGGGCTGTGCCGGAGCGAGTGCCAGGTGCGGACGGCCCAGTCGCGGTCGGCCGGGTTCTCGACGTACACGTTGCACACCGCCAACTGGCCCGTCACCCCGACCACGGCGCTCAACCGCCACAGGGTGCGGCCGTCCTCCTCGACCGGGCCGAACACGGCCTCGCCGCAAAGCCCGTCGCGGGCGAACGGCGGCAGCGGGTCGCCGTCCGGCAGGCTCTTGCGGCCCACCTCGGCCGCTTCGGCGGCGGTCGGCGGCCGTCCGTCCCGCTTGGTGAACTTCAGCGCCTGGAACCACACGGTGCGCGTCCGGTCCCAGGCGTCCCAGGTGTGGTCGTCGTTCCGCTCGCGGGCCAGCTCGCCGGGCACCTCGATCGACCACCCGCCCTCGAGCGGCACACGCACCGGCCACAGCCGGTAGCCGGCGCGACCGCTCCCGGCGGGCGTCGGCAGCGGCCCGGTGCGCCGCCACAGCGCGACGCTCAGCGCCTGATCCTTCGGCGTCACGCAGAACCCGTCGCCGTCGCCCTCGATGGTGGAAAGCAGTTCGAGCCACTCGGCCCACGGCAGTTCGGCCCCGGGGTCGAGCTTGAACGCGCTGGCGAGGTCGTTGGCGATCTGGTCGGCCACTTCGCCCTCGTCTTCGGTCAGCGGCGGCCGCCAGAAGAAGTCGCACCACAAGCGGCACAGCGCCCGGCCGCGATAAAACGCCGCGTCCGTCTCCGGGCTCCACCACGGGAAGAAGTCGCGGCCCTTCGACGGGTCGGCGGCGACTTCGGCCGCCCACTTGTGTGTGCGCGGCCCGAGCGGGGTCAGTACCTCGGCCGGAAAGGTGAACCCGTGCCCGGCGGGTAACCCCACTGAAGAAGGGAGACCCGCGCACGTCTCCGCGAGCCAGCGCAAGAACGCCTGCTCGCACTGGTCGCGGTCCTTCGTGTGAAAGTAGCCGGTCGGGTCGGTGCAGTCGTCGGCGGTCCAGGAGAAGGTGAACTCGTCGCCCATCTGGCGGAACAGGTCGCACAGGAAGGCGTGGTAGCCGGGGCCGGCGGGCGTGGTGGTCGCGCTCACCCGCAGCCGGCCGCTCGCCCCCAGCCGCACCTCGACCGCCGGCGACGCCGGGTGAATGACGACCAGCAGCACCGGCTTGTCGTCGCCGTCGCGGACGACGCGGGCGTCGAGGACGGCGTCGCCGACGCCCTCGAACCACACGGCCGCTTGCGCGAGCCAGTCGCGCGCCTCGGTGCGCGACAGCCGGTCGTCGGTGGGGAGCTGTCCGGTGAGCGAAAGGCTGATCGGCATTTCGGGCGTCACTCGCTGCCCGTGAGAACGGAAGGGGCGTCCTACGCGAGTTCTAGAGTACGAACCGCCGCGGCCGCGGGAAGGCGCGCGGTCACGCGGGCGGCAGCGCGCGGTCGATCCACCCGCCGCCGAGGACGCGGGTGCCGGCGTAGAACGCGACCGCCTGCCCCGGTGTGACGGCCGGCTGTGGAGAGTCAAACCGCACCACCGCGCCGCCATCGGGTGAAGCCGTGACGGTCGCGGGCACCCCGGCGTGGCGGTAGCGGATCTTCGCGACACACTGGAGCGGCTCCGCCGGCATATCCAAGAGCCAGTTGACGCCGCTCGCCACGAGCCCCGGTGCGAGCAGGTCGGACTCGTCGCCAACGACCACCGCGTTCGACTCCGGCAGCAGTTCCAGCACGAACCGCTTCCGCCCGCCGCCGATGTTCAACCCCTTCCGCTGGCCGATCGTGTAGCGGTCGATGCCGTCGTGCTCGCCCAACACCGTGCCGTCGCGCTCCACGATCGCACCAACAGTTGCGACTTCGGGCCGCCGTGCCCGGACCACATCAACGTGGTTACCGCTCGGCACGAAGCAGATTTCGACGCTGTCGGGCTTGTCGGCAACCCCTAGTAACCCGGCGGCGCGGGCGAACGCACGGATTTGCGGCTTGGTGTACCCGCCGACCGGGAACAGCAGGTGTGGCAGGATTTCACGCGAAATGCCGTGCAAGACATAGCTCTGGTCCTTCTCGGCGTCGATGCCCTTGTGCAACTCGCCGTTCAGCACCTGCGCGTAGTGGCCGGTGGCGATGAAGTCGGCGCCGAGCTTCTTGCCGAACGCCCACAACTGCCCGAACTTCAGCCAGTTGTTGCACACCACGCACGGGTTCGGCGTCCGCCCGCGGGCGTACTCGGCGGCGAAGTAGTCAATAATCCGGTCGAACTCGGCCTCGAAGTCGAGCGCGTAGAACGGGATGTCGAGCTTGTCCGCGACCCGCCGCGCGTCGCCGGCGTCGATCGCCGAGCAACAGCCTTTCTTGTTGTCGCGGCGGGCGTCCGCACCGCCCTGATCGTGCCCGTGCGTGCCGGTGCGCATGAACAGCCCGACCACGTCGTAGCCCTGCTTCTTGAGCAGCACGGCCGACGCCGAACTGTCCACCCCGCCACTCATCGCCAGCACGACCCGCGGCATACGCACCTCCACACGTCAGTATAGAGGGTGCATCCGGCGCGGAGTTCGGGGCGCGGAACGGAAGAACCCACCCCAACCCCTCCCTGCAGGGAGGGGCTTCAGACATTCGCACTTCGCCTACGTTGTCGGCGCGCGGAGGGTTTGAAGCCCCTCCCTGCAGGGAGGGGTTGGGGTGGGTTGTTCATCACGCCACGATGCTGACCGGGCCGTGGTTGTCGCAGTGGCCGTCGTGCTGGTAGTGCAGGTGGCCGTCGACGATGTAGCAGATGTGGTCGCCGTGCGGCACCGCCTCGTGCCCGCACCCGGGGCCGTGGATGTGCCCGGCCTCGTGCGCGGTGCAGGCGTGCCCGCCGGCGCACCCGCCCGGGTTGGTCGCCGTCTCTTCGAGCTTGTGCTCCTCGACGCTGCCGTCGGGCAGCATGTGGTGCAGGTGGCCGTCGTGCGCGTAGCACACGTGGTCGCCGTGCTGGATGCCGGTGTGCCCGCAGCCCGGGCCGTGCGTGTGGTCGTGGTTCGCGTGGCAGCAGGAAGCCTTCATCACTCGTCCTCCGGTTGGGTACTCGGTTTCGACTCGTCCAGTTCGGTCGCGTGGGCCAGAGCGTTCGCCACCAGGTCGCGCACGTGCCCGTCGGCCAGGGTGTAGTAGACGTGCGAGCCGTCGCGCCGCCGGTTCACCAGCCCCTCGGTGCGAAGAATCCGCAGCCGCTGCGACACGGTCGAGAACTTCTCGCCGGTCGCGCTGACGATCTCACCGGCACACACCTCGCCGCGCAGGAGCAGGTGCAGGATGCGGAGCCGGGCCGCGTCGCCCATCGCGCGGAACAGCCCGGCCGCCCGCTCCAGCGACTCCGGGTCCGGCGGCAGACGCAACAGCGCGCCCAGGTTGTGCGTACACGCCGGACGGTCCGGCGCTTCCGTTTCACCACTTGGCGATTTCATGATTTCATGAAACCACATCGGCTGCCCGAATGCAAGCTCGTTGTCGGGAAAAATCGAACCCCCGTCGCGGAACGGCTCCGCGACGAGGGTTGAGTGGCTCCGGTTGCCGGCTGACTACTTCGCGTCGTGGTACTCGAAGAACCCGAGCATCATCTCGTCCCAGGTTTGATCGCCCCACCGCACCTTCTTCTTCGGGTTCGGGTTGAACGGGTTGGCGGTCGAGTTGTCGTACCACGCGGTGCATTCGAGCTTGCTCCCGGCGGGGACCGCCCGCGGCGCCGCCAGGGTGAACGACACCTGCCAGTTGAAGTCGTACTTCGGCACGTTCAGCAGCACCTCCCGCTTGCCGTCGGGCGTTACCAGCTCGTACCGGAACGCCTTGCCGCGGAGGTGCATGTGCGGGCTGAACGAGAGCAGAGTCGCGGCGTCCTTGAAGGTGTGGGCGGCGGTCACCTGGTGGTTCGCCGCGCCCGGCGGGATGGCGAACTCGTAGTTGGCCGCCGCGTCCCCCTTCGCCTCCCGCTGCGGCGGCTTCTTGGCGCGCACGATGCCCACTGCCGACTGATCCTTGCCCGGCTTGCCGTTGGGGGTGTAGTGCATCTCGAATATCAGCTTGGTGCCCTTCGGGATCTTCTTCGCCATGCCCGCCGGGTACACCAGCGGTTGGTCGCCGGGCACGTAGGTGGCGAGCATCCGCCGGGCGAAGTTGTCCGGGCCGAGTTCCTTCTCGCCCGGCAGTTGCATGTACACGATGACGTGGTGGACGACCGCCCGGTAGTCCGGCCGCACCTCGACCGCCTGCACCCAGGTGTCCTCGGCGAACGGCTCGCCGGCCGGGACGTACTGGTACTCGACCCCCAGCCCGAACAGCGTGGACGCGGGGACGTCGAACGGCTTGTTCATCGTGATGACGAGGTCCGGCTTCTGCGGCAGCCGCCAGCCGGCGGTGAACGTCGGCGCGGGCGGGGCGTCCTTCGGGTCGCCCTCCGGGCAGCCGGCGTCGATCCACGCCAGCAGGGTCTTCTTTTCGTCGTCGCTCAGCCGGCGGTCGTTGGCGAAGTGGCCGCGCGGGGCGTCGGCGTGCCACGGCGGCATGACCCCGTCGGCCACCACCTCGCGGATCATGTCGGCCCAGCCCTTGACTTGCTCGAAGGTGGACAGCGGGAACGGCCCGGCCTCGCCGGCGCGGTGGCACTCCAGGCACCGGGCGTTGACGACCGCCGCGACTCGGCCGTAGTAGGTCGGCGCGTCGGCCCCGGCGCGCGGCTTCTTCGCGCGAGTCAGCTTGCACCCGGCTGCGGCGGCGAACGGGGCCTTCACCTCGCGGCCGCCCAGCACCGCGTCCAGCGCCGCGCCGAGTTCGCGAGTGGTCGGCTTGTCCCGCTGCACCCCGGGGGCGAACTGGTCGTCGATCCGGCCGGCGTACCGGACCGCGCGGTCGGCGTCCAGCACCACCGCCGACGGCACCCGCTCGACCGCGAGCCGATCCGCGAGTTTGGTGCCATCGTCCTTCAGGTACGGGAACGGCAGTTTGAGTTCCTTGGCCGCCTTCGCCACGTCGTCGGCCGAGTCCAGCCCCATGCTGTTGACCGCGACGAAGGCGACTCCCTCCGGGGCGTACCGCTTGTGCAACTCGACCAGTCGCGGCCAGTACGCGCCGCACACCGGGCAGCCGGCGGCGGTGAACACGACCACGGTCGCCTTCGCCCCGCGGGCGTCGGCCGCGAGCGACCAGTCCTTGCCGGCGAGCGGGTCGGGCAGGGCGAAGTCGGCCACCTTCGAGCCGACCGGCGCGGGCGGGTCGGCCGCCGCGACCGGGGCGGCGGACAGCGCCAGCGCGAGGAGCGTCCGGTAGAGCACCTTCTTGTCTCCGTTCGAGGAAGCGGCCCGCGTGGGGCCGGTCTGGGTTGCCAGAGAGGTTTCACGATCGCGGGCGGAGGAATCGTTCGAGCACCTGCCGAACGGTCCCCTCGTAGCTCGCGGTATCGACTTGCGGGTCGAGGAACTTGCGCCACGTCAGCCCGTCGGCGAGGGCGATCAGGGTCTCGGCGACGCGCCGCGGGTCCAGCCCCGGGTCGATCTGGCCGTCCCGCTGGCCGCGGGTGATCAGCTCGATCATCCCGGCGGTCACCTCGCGGTCCTCGCGGCGCACCACCTCGGCCACCCGCGGGTTGCGCATCGCCTCGGCCGTGCATTCGAAGTACAGCGGGCCGCACGCCGGGTCGTTGATGTCGCGGAGCACCGCGGCGGCCACCTCGACCAGCCCGGCGACCGCGTCCGGGTGGGCCGCGGCGGCCGCGAACCGGGCCTGCACGGCATGCCGGTTCTCCGACGCCATCGCGACGATGATGTCGTCCTTGCTGCGGAAGTAGCGGTACACGCTGCCCGGGCTGAGCGCGGCCTCCTTGCACACCTCCTGCATGGAGGTCTGGTGGAAGCCGTGCCGGGCGAAGCACCGCTCGGCCGCGGCCAGGATCTGCTTGCGGCGGTCGTCGGCCAGGGCGTGCATGTCCCATCACCTCCTGCGAGCGAACGTTCATTCGCAGAATAAGCGGCACTCGTTCGGCTGTCAATACGGCAAAATCTACACGGCGGGATTCTTCACATCACGCGCAATCTCTCGGAATGCCGCTTGACAGCACTTTGTGTTGCCAAGTAGACTGCGGCGGTTGACTGGCGGAGGAGCCGACGATGGAAGTGCGCGACGCGCTGGCCCAACTCGACCGCATCCACGACCACCTGACCCGGGCAGAGGTGTACCGCGGGTTCCGCGTGCCGGCGGTCGCGGTGGTCGGGTGCGTGGGGTTGCTGGCCGCGGCCGCGCAGCCGTGGGTGGACGTCCCGTTCGTGTGGTACTGGACCGCGGTCGGCGCGGCCGGGGCGCTGGTCGGGTTCGGCGCGGCGGTGCGGTCGTACCTGTTCCGCGAGGACGACTTCGAACGCCGCCGCACGCGGCGCGTGATGGGCCAGTTCCTGCCGTGCGTGCTGGCCGGGGCGCTGCTGACGGTCAGCCTCGGTCGCACGGAGGCGTTCGTCCCGCTCCTGCCGGGCGTGTGGGCGGTGGTGTTCGGGCTGGGGGTGGTCGCGGTGCGCCCGCACCTGCCGCCGGCGGTCGGGCTGATCGGGTTGGCGTACGTGCTGGCCGGCGGGTTGCTGCTCGCGTGGCGGCCGGCCGAGCTGTCCGGGTGGAGCGTGGGCGGGGTGTTCGGCGTCGGGCACCTGCTGACGGCGCTGGCGCTGCACGCGGGGGCGAAGGAGGTGGGCGATGAGTGACGAGCAAGACGCCGGCCGGTTCGCCTACGAGGGGCTGGACCGCGTGCTGCACGAGAAGGCCCGGCTGGGCATCCTGACGGCGCTGGTGACGCGCCCGGCGGGCGTCTCGTTCACCGATTTGGCCCGCCTGTGCGACCTCACCGACGGCAACCTGAGCCGGCACCTCGACGTGCTGTCCGAGGCGAACCTGGTGAAGATCACCAAGAGCTTCGAGGGCCGGCGGCCGCTCACCACCTGCGTGCTGACCGCGCACGGGCGGAAGCGGTTCCGCGAGTACCTGTCGCAACTCGAGCAGGTGTTGCGCGACGCCGCGGCGCAGGCCGACGGCGCGGCCGAGGCGCGCCCGGGGCTGGCGGGGGCGTGATTTCAGAGTGGTCCGCTCGCTCCGCGAGCGGTGCGACACGCGCAAAGAAGCGATGCGAGAATTCGAGTGGCACCAACGGTGTTGCCCCACCGCTCGCGGAGCGAGCGGACCACTCTGGCGGGCGTCGGCCCGCTTTTCTTTCGGCCTTTTACTTTGCGATTCAAAGTTCACTGCGTTACACGGAGAATGCCATGCGAAGTGCGATGGTGGAAGCCCTCACCCTGACCACCGAACCCGCCGAGACGGCCGGGCGGGCGGCGGTGCGGACGTCGGCGGAGTGGGTCGCGTACTTCCGGCACAACGCGGCGCACCTGCTGTCGCTGCCGTGGGAAGCGGGCGTCGGGGCGACCGCGGACGAACTCGCCCCGGTGCTCGGCTCGCTCCGAGCGTGGCAACTCGGCGAAACCTCTGACGGGCGGCAACTGACGGCATCGGCGGAGCGGTACGCGGCCGAAACCGGCGATCCCGACTTCGTGCCGGCGATTGCGATGTTCATCGCGGAGGAGCAGCGGCACGGGGAGACGCTGGGACGGTTTCTCGACCTCGCCGGGGTGCCGCGGAAGCGGTGGGACTGGGGCGACGCGATCTTCCGCGTGTTCCGGCACTTCCTCTCGCGCATCGAGTCGTGGGCGGCGGTCGTGCTGATGGTGGAGGTTCACGCGATGGTGTACTACGCGGCGGTGCGGCGTGCGACGCCCTCGCCGCTGTTGCGCCGCATCTGCGCGCAACTGCTGCGCGACGAGGTGCCGCACATCCGCTTCCAGTGCGAGCGGCTGGCGACGATTCGCCACACCCAAAGCCGCGTCCGGCGGCTTCTGACGGCGGGCGTGGAGTGGGTGCTGTTCGCGGGGGTGACGGTGGCGATCTGGGCGGCGCACCGCGGCGCGCTGCGGGCCGGCGGGCTGACGTTCCGGCGGTTCTGGCGGTCGGCGTGGGGGCGGATGGCGAAGGCGTGGCGGGCCGCCGACCCGCGCGGCTACCGGTGGTAACGAAATTGCCAAAGGTGGTGACGGCGCTTCCACCCGGCGTCGGGGTGCGGTAAACTGCCGCACGTCCGATAAACGCCTGCGGAGGGTCCGCTCATGACCTCACGGCTTGCTCTATCGCTCGCCCTGGTGATCCCGTGTGCGTGCTTCGCCCAGCCGCCGAAGGGAGACGACCCGCCGGCCAAAGACCTCCCGAAGGGCGCGTTCGCCGGGCGGGTCGGCGAGGCCCGGGCCAAGCTCGTCAAAGAGAACGGCGGCAACGAGGCGAGCGAAAAGGCGGTCGCGGCCGGGCTAAAATGGCTCGCGGCGCAGCAGAAGGAGGACGGCGGCTGGGAGTTCGACCAGGGGAGTAAGGAGGAGCGCGCCGCGGCCACCGGGTTCGCACTGCTCGCGTTCCTCGGGGCCGGCGAGACGCACAAAGACCGGAAAGCCAAGCACAAGGACGTGGTGAAGGACGGGCTGGAGTCCCTCAAGAAGGCCTGCCCCGTGGCCGGTGCCGACGCGGGCAAGATCAGCACCAACGCCTACACGCAGGGCATCGCCACCATCGCGCTGTGCGAAGCCTACGGCATGACCAAAGACGCGGCGCTGCTGCCGCACGCGCAGGCCGCGGTCAACTTCATGCAGAAGTCCCAGGGGCCGAACGGCAGTTGGGGCTACAGCCCCGGCACCAACGGCGACACGTCCATCGTCGGCTGGCAACTCCAGGCGCTGTCCGCCGCGCAGGCTGCCGGGCTGGAGGTGAACGCGAACACGCTGAAGAAGGCCGTCAAGTTCCTCGACCTCGCGGCGGGCGGCGCGCAGAAGTCGTCGTTCGGCTACCAGGACGCCACCGGGGCGCGGCCGGGGACGGCGCTGACGGCGGTCGGGCTGTTCTCGCGCGCCCGTATCGACGGGTGGGGGCCGGACCACCTCGGCACCCGCGACGGCATCACCGGGCTGCTGAAGCGCCCGCCGGCGGGCAAGGGTGACGTGCGCGACATGTATTACTACTACTACGCGACGCAGGTGTTGCGGCTGTCCGGCGGCGACGACTGGAAGACGTGGAACGAAGGCCGGGAGGGGGCCGACGAGGTGCGAAAGGGCGGGATGCGGGACTGGCTCGTCGCCCAACAGGTCACGAAAGAGGGCGCGAACCTCGGCAGTTGGGATCCGGAGCAGGGCTGGTTCGGGTCGAGTTGCGGCCGGCTCGGCACGACGGCGGTATGCCTCCTGACGCTGGAGGTGTACTACCGCTGCCTGCCGCCCGAAAAGGCGAAGTGACGTCGCGGCGCGTTTGTGGAACGGGGCGCGTGTGACGTGCGTCCAACTTCCGTAGGTCACATCACGCCGGGAGTTCGCGCATGTCGCGCCTCGTTCCGCTCGCCGCGGTCGTTTTCGCCGCCGTTGGCTGTGCCCGCCCGCCCGAGCCGGCCCCGGACGTGCCGCCGGCGGTCGTGGAGTTGGAGAGCGGCCAGACGCCCGCGCCTGGCGGGCTGCCGGTCGCGCCGATGCCCCGCGCATCCGAACCCGGCCCCACCAATGTCGATGTCGGGCTGGACGCGAAGATCGAAGCGGCGCTGCCGGAACTCGATCGGCTCGACCCGAAAGGCCCGGTCGCGCCGCTTGCCGTGGACGGGACCGCGCCCGGTCCGAAGCCGGACGCGACTTCGGCCGACGCCGGCGGCTTCACCGTGCAGTTCCCCAACCGGCTCGACACCCGGTCCAAGCTGATTCGCGAGAACGGCGGTAACGAGGCCAGCGAGCGGGCGGTGGCGCTGGCCCTCGGGTGGCTCGCCAGGCAACAGAAGCAGGACGGCGGTTGGCAGTTCGATGCCGGCAAATGGGAGGACGACCGCGTCGCCGCGACCGGGCTGGCGCTGTTGCCGTTCCTTGAAGCCGGCGTCACCCACAAGTCGGGCGGTGACGCCGCCCAGAACAAGTACAAGGAAGTGGTCAACAAGGGACTGGAGTTCCTCAAGCGGAACTGCCCGAAGGACGGGCCGAACGCCGGCAAGTTCGACGGCGCGACGACTCGCACCGCCCAGGCGCTCGCGACGCTCGCGCTGTGCGAGGCCTACGGACTGACGAAGGACGGCGACCTCAAGCCGTTCGCGCAAGCGGCGATCAACTTCATCCAGGGGTCGCAGGCCGCCGACGGGGGTTGGAGCGACACGCCGGGCGGCAAGAGCGACATTCTGACGTCCGGAGGGCACATCCAGGCGCTTCAAGCCGCCCGGCTGTCGCGCATCCTCGTGGTCGATGCCGACGTCGTCAAGCGGGCGGCCGGGTTCCTGGACGCGGTCGCCGCCGGGCCGCGGAAGGCGATGTACGGCACCACCGACGCGAGCGACGCGAAGCCGGGCACGCTGGCCACCGCGGTCGGCCTGCTGTGCCGCTGTCACATCGGCGGCTGGGGGCCGAACCACCCGGGCATGATCGAAGGCGTCGCCGGGCTGAAAGACGACAAGGGTTCCGGCTTGATCGCCAACCCGCCCGGCACCGGCGCGCTGCGCGACACGCTGTACTTCCACCACGCCACGCGGGTGATCGCGCTCTACGGTGGCGAGGAGTGGAAGACGTGGAACGAAGGCCCGAAGGGGCCGGACGGCGCCCGCAAGGGCGGGATGCGCGACTGGCTGGTGAACGCCCAGGCCAAGAATGACGGCGTGGACCGCGGCAGTTGGGACGCGGAGGGCGACTGGGGCGAGCGGACCGGCCGCCTGGGGGCGACGGCGCTGAACGCGCTGACCCTTGAGGTGTATTACCGCTACCCGCCGCACTGGCGCGGTGCCGTCAAGATTCTGGAAGACAAGTGACCGCGTTTATGGGAACGGGCGTGCGTGACGTGCGTCCAAGTGGTGGGACCACGTCACGCCGAGGGTTTTACCCATGTCCCGGCCGCTCGCCCTGCTCGCGCTCGCCGCCGTCGCGCTGCTCACCATCCCGCGGCCGCCCGAACCGCCGGCCCCGCTGCCCGCCCTCCCGGCCGCCGCGTCGCAGCCCGAAGGCGAGTGGGAGACGGAACTGCCCGACCCCTGCGGGCACTTCTGCGGCTACCACGGCCCGGAGTTACTCCAAGAGGCGGAGGTCGCTCGGGCGATCGAAGCGGATCACATCGGCGCGCCGACCGTCGAACCGCTCGCGGGCCAGAGCGGCGACCGGATCGACTTACGCCTCGCCGCGTTCCACGTCGAACCGCCGCCTCCGGTGGAAGAATCCTGTATCGCGTGCCCCGGACCGCCGTTGCCGCCGCTACCGCGGTTCTTCTGGCGTGCCGGGGCGACCAAGTCAAAGTTAATTCGTTCGAACGGCGCGAACGCGGACAGCGAGCGGGCCGTCGCGAACGGCCTCGCGTGGCTCACGGCACAGCAACAGCCCGACGGCGGCTGGCAGTTCGACGCCGGCGACCGCGACGACCGCATCGCCGCGACCGGGCTGGCGCTCCTGCCCTTCCTCGGAGCCGGGACCACACACAAGCCGAGCCGCGAGGCATACCTTAACACGCACAGGAACGCGGTCAGCAGGGGGCTGGAGTTTCTCGTGCGGCGCTGCCCGCCGAGTGGACCCTGCGCCGGCGCGATGTCGCCCGACCCGACCGCGCAGGCGCTCGCGACGGCCGCGCTGTGCGAGGCGTTCGGCATGACGCTCGACCCCGCACTCAAGCCGCACGCGCAAGCCGCACTCAACCGCCTTCAGAAGATGCAGTCGCCGGACGGCGGCTGGGGCGACGTGTTCGCGACCGGGTGGGCCGCTCAGGCGCTGCTCGCCGCCAAGACGACGCGCGACCTGGTCGTCAACGACCGCGTTCCGCCCGCGGCCGTCGCGTACCTGACCGCGGCCGACGCCAAACCCGGCACGGCGGCCGCCGCGGTCGTTCACTTCGGCCGGTACCACTTCGCGGACTGGGGGCCGGGCAACCCCGGCTTCGTCGCCGGCGCGAACGCGCTGTTCGAGCAACCGCCCGGCCGCGACCCGCTGCACCGCTATTACGCCGCGTGGGTGTTGCTCCGCGCCGAGGGCGCAAATTGGATGGACTGGAACGCGGGGCCGAAGGGGGCCGACGGCGTCCGCGCCGGCGGGACGCGCGACCGGTTGGTCGCGGCGCAGGTGCGGGACGCCGACCGGCGGACCAGTTGGGACGCGGAGGGCGCGTCCGGCGAGCGGTACGGCCGGCTCGGCACCACGGCCCTCAACCTGCTCACGCTGGAGGTGTATTACCGCTATCTGCCGCTGTACAAGTACGGCCCCGACGGCAACCCCATCAAGATTCTGGAAGACAAGTAAGAACGGCGGCAATCGCCGCATTGCACCCCCGGCGCGGCGGTGGTAAGGTATGCGAGTCGTTTTTCATCCGTTCTTCAACCGCCGACGCCGGTTATGTCTGCCAACCTCGACGCCTCCGGGATCGGCCAACTCGCCCTCCGCCTCGGACTCGCGTCCGACGACCAGGTGCGCGAGTGCCTCATCGAACTCGACGACCGCTCCGCCCCGGCCGAGGACATGATCCGGCTCATGGAGCGGAAGCGGTACCTCACCCCGTGGCAGAGCGGCAAGCTCAAGAAGGGCGACACCGACGGGTACTTCCTCGGCGGGTACCGCCTCCTGTACAAGATCGCGTCCGGCAGCTTCGGCCGCGTCTACCGCGGCGACGACCCGCGGACCGGGCAGGTGGTCGCGGTCAAGGTGCTCCGCAACAAGTGGACGATGGACAAGCAGAAGGTCGACCTCTTCATGCGGGAAGGGAAGCTCGGCCTGACCATCCGCCACGCGAACATCGTGTCGGTGCTGGCGGTCAACCAGGACCCCAAGACCGGCCAGTTCTTCATCGTCATGGAGTTCGTCGAGGGCGGCAACCTCCGCGACCTGCTCCAGGCCCGCAAGAAGCTGACCGTCGAGGAGTCGCTGCGGATCATGGAGGAGTGCGCCCAGGGGCTGGCGTACTCCCACGCCCGCGGCCTCACCCACCGCGACATCAAGCCGACCAACATCCTGATCGCGGTCGCCACCGGGCAGGCGAAGCTGGTGGACTACGGGCTGGCCGAGGTCAGCCAGGGGTCGTCGGTGACGCTCCAGCGGCAGGAGGACAAGGACGACGACGTCGCGGTGGACCGCACGGTCGATTACGCCGGGCTGGAGAAGGCGACCAACCAGAAGGCCGGGGACGTGCGGAGCGACATCTACTTCCTCGGCTGCGTGCTGTACGAGATGATCACCGGGGCGACGCTGATGCCGGTCACCAAGGACCGGCAGGCGCGGATGATGGCCCGGCGGTACCAGGACGTCGAGGACAACCTGCGGAACAACGGCCCGGCCCTGGGGGTGACCCCGGCGGTCATGCGGGTGCTGGCGAAGATGGTCGCGTTCGACCCGAAGGAGCGGTACCAGACCCCGACGCAACTGGTGGAGGCGCTCCAGGCGTGCCGGGCCGAAGGCGGCAGCGCGGCGGGGGCGGCCGCCGCGACCGCGGCCCGCGTCCCGGCCGGCCCCAAGACGGTGTTCATCGTCGAGACGAACCAGAAGTTGCAGGACGCGTTCCGCGAGAAGTTCAAGGCCGCCGGCTACCGCGTGCTGCTGTCGATCGACCCGAACCAGGCGGCCCGGCGGTATCAGCAGCAGGCGTACCACGCGGCGATTATCGACGCCCGCACGGTCGGCCGCGACGGGCTGGCCGCCTACCACGACGTGCTCCGCGCCGCCGACTCGGCCGGCAAGGACGCGACGGTCGTGCTGCTGCTGAGCGAGGACCAGGCGGCGTGGAAGCGGGAGGCGCGGCAGGACGCGCACGGGGTGGTGCTGGTCGATCCCGGCATCTCGATGAAGCAGTTGCTCCGCGCGCTGGAAGGCCCGGAGAAGCCGGCGGAGTGATGACCTGAAGAACCCACCCCCAACCCCCTCCCTGCAGGGAGGGGGCTTTCGACCCCGACAGTTCGCGCACGTTGTCGGCGCGCAAGTGCCGAAGCCCCCTCCCTGCAGGGAGGGGGTTGGGGGTGGGTTCTTCGTGATCGCGCCCTGCCGGTTGCGGTTCCCTCCACATGCCGAACTCCACGTTCACCCTGCGCTCCCCCATGCCGGCGTCGGCCGACGAGCTGTACGCGTGGCACGCCCGCCCGCTCGCGTTCCAGCGCCTCCAGCCGCCGTGGGAAGTCGCCGACGTCGTCAACCAGGAAGGGTGGTTCGGCACCGACGGCCAGAAAGTCACCATCCGCGCGAAGGTGCTCGGCCCGGTCGGCATGACGTGGGTCGCGGAGGCCTACGACTTCCAGCCCGGACGCCGGTTCCAGGACCGCTCGCTCCGCGGGCCGTTCGCGTTCTGGAATCACACGCATTCGATGATCCCGGACGGGGCCGATGCGTCGTTCCTCGAAGACACGGTCGAGTACCGCCTGCCGCTCGGCCTACCGGGGCGTGTGTTCGGCGGCGGGATGGTGCGGGGGCGGCTCGCGGCGATGTTCGCCTACCGGCACTTCGTCACCGCGAGCGACCTGCGGCGGCACCGGCGGTTCGCCGACCGGCCGCGGTTGACCGTCGCCGTGACCGGCTCGCGCGGGAGCGTCGGCGCGGACCTCGTGCCGTTCCTCACCACCGGCGGGCACACCGTCGTTCGGCTCGTCACCGGCGGCGCGAAGCCGCCCTTCGACGACGGCACGAAGTGGGTGCCGTGGAAGCCCGCCGAACCGCTCCCGCCCGGCACCTTCGACGGCGTGGACGCGGTCGTCCACCTCGCCGGCGACAACGTCGCGGAGGGCCGCTGGAACCCCGCGAAGAAGCAGAAGATTCTGGAAAGTCGCACGATCCCGACGCGCCACATCGCGGACGCGATTGCTGCGACGCCCGCGGAGCGCCGACCGAAGGTGTTCGTGTGCGCCTCGGCCGTAGGTGCCTACGGCAGTCGCGGCGACGAGGAGTTGAGCGAAGACTCGCCGCCCGGTACCGGCTTCTTCCCGGAGGTCGCCGCGGCGTGGGAAGGGGCGTGTGCCCCGGCGCGCGACGCGTGCGTGCGGACGGTGAACTTGCGGATCGGGATCGTGCTGTCGCTGCGCGGCGGCGCGCTGGCGAAGCAACTGCCGGCGTTCAAGGCTGGCGCCGGGGCCGTGCTCGGCAGCGGCCGGCAATGGCAGCCGTGGATCACCGCCAACGACCTCGTCGGGGTCATCAACCACGCGCTCTACACAGACGGCTTGAGCGGGCCGGTGAACGCGGTCGCGCCCAACCCGGTCACCAACCGCGATTTTACCAAGACGCTCGGCCGGGTGTTGCGGCGACCGGCGTTCATGTGGCTCCCGCGGTCCGTCATGCGGGCGATGTTCGGTGAATTTGCCGATGAGGGTCTATTGGCAAGTCTGAATGTGCGGCCGACGCGGCTGACGGCGAGCGGGTTCACGTTCGATCACGCGCAACTCGAACCGGCACTTCGGTTTCTGTTCGGTCGCTAACACTCAGGTTGCAAATCGTTCCGCGAAGTGTTAGACGGACCGCCGCTCGCGTATCGGACGTTTTTGGTGAGAAACGACGAAAACGCGAACGAAGCGGCGGCGTTATGCGTCTATGAAATACTACCTGCTCTGCGGAGCAAGTGTCGCACTGGCGTGTGACAAATTCGCCCGATGAAGGCATGAGGGCCGTTCGACTATTGTCGATGTCGCGTTGTGTTTCGACGCGGCGTGTGATATCATGGACGAGTACGTCGCATAGCGCCTCTCCCGCCTGCCAACCGGTTCGTGTCGCCCACGGATCGCGTCTCCGTCTTTCCGAAGAGGGTCGAGTAATGTCGCCTGACCAATCCGGGCTGTCCCTTCGTGTGACCGAGGAAGGGGATAGCGTCGTCGTCCGGTTCGCGCCCGGCACCACCCTGTCCGGGGCCAACAGCGAGCGCCTGGCGGCCGAACTCGCCGCGCTGGCCGCCCGCGAGCCGCGCCCGCACCTGCTCATCGACCTCGGCGGCGTGAACATGCTCACCAGCCTGGTGCTGGCCAAGCTGATCGGCCTCAACAACGAGTTGCGCGCCGCCGGCGGCCGGCTCACCATCGCCAACGCCCGGCCGGTCGTCCGCGAGGTGTTCAAGGTCACCCGGCTCGACACGCTGCTCGACGTCGCCGTGTAGTCGAGCCGAACCGCCGGCGCAACCCGCCGGCTCACGCCGGCGGTTCGACCGCGTCGAGGTTCTGTACCGAGATGATGTCCCACCCGGGCGGGACGAACCGCGGGGCGAGCACCGCGAAGAAGTGCGCCTTCCACGCCCGCACGTACGCCTGCCAGTCTTCGCCGGGCGGGATGAGCGGTTCCGGCGACTCCTCGTAGGTGCGGTGGCAGCGGCCGCACACGAACAGGACGTTCGACAGACACGAGCGCCACGGCTGCGGCACGTTCTTCTTGTGCCGCTTCGGCACCACGTGGTGCCGGGTTAAGTCGGCGGTAACCCCGCACGCGCAGCAGCGGTCGTTCTTCACCTCCATGAAGAACGCGGTGAACCCGCCCGCGTACAGCGCCCGCAACCGCTCCTCCGTCTGCGGGTCGGTGAACTGCAGCACGCCCGGCTCCACCTCGCGCGCGAACCCTTTGCGCAGGTAGAACGCGGCCCGCTTCGCGCTGCAGCGGAAGAGCGGCTCGCCCTTCGTGTCGAGGACGCGGAACGTGTCGTAGGTTGTGGCCCCGTCGAGGTGGGTGTAGTCGGCGGACTCGGGCGTCGGCTGCCACCCGGCCGCGGCGAAGTTGCGGGCCTTGCACCGCCCGCCGCCGGCGCGCATCGACCGCGCCGGGCCGTGCAGGAACCGGAACTCGACCCACTCGCCGCTCAGCGCGACGACGCGGACGACCTCGGCCTTGCCGCTGCGGCGCCGCGCGTACACTCGCCCGATCTCGGGGTCGGAGGTCATGGCGAAGTCGAAGGTCATAAAGTCGAAGACGCAGGTATTATAGCTCTTCGACTTTACGACCTTCGACTTTATGACCTTCGACTCGGGCTATTTGCCGGCCTTGGCCGCGACGTACTTGGCCTCGACCGCCTTCCAGTTGACCACGCTCCACCACGCGTCGAGGTAGCTGGCGCGGAGGTTCTGGTACTTCAGGTAGTAGGCGTGCTCCCACACGTCCACGCCGAGTACCGGGACGAGGCCGTCCATCAGCGGGCTGTCCTGGTTCGGCTTCTTGAGCGCCTCGAGCTTGCCGGTCGTCGGGTTGTACACCACCCAGCTCCACCCGCTGCCGAACTGCGTCAGCCCGTTGTCCTTCACCTTCGCCTTCAGCGCCGCGAAGTCGCCGAACGCCTCCGTGATGGCGTCCGCGATCTGCCCGGTCGGCTCGCCGCCGGCGTTCGGCCCCATGATCTCCCAGAACAGCGCGTGGTTGTGGTGCCCGCCGCCGTTGTTGATGACCGCCTGCTTGATCGCCGGCGGCACGCTGCCGATGCCGCGGAGCAGCGACACGATGTCCTGGCTGGCGAGGTCCGGGGCCGACTCCAGCGCCTTGTTCAGGTTGTCCACATACGCCTTGTGGTGCTTCTGGCTGTGGATCTCCATCGTCTTGGCGTCGATGTGCGGCTCGAGCGCGTCGAAGGCGTAGGGCAGCGCCGGCAGGGTGTGCGGCATGGTGAATCTCCGGTGACGGGGTGAGAGGACCGCAGGCGAACCACTGTTAGTGTATGGACCGGCCGCCGCGGGAAGGCGAAGTGGGAGCGGGAACCGGAAGTGTGCCGATCGGCGAACCCGATGGCGGCGGAAACGGTCTTGAGGGCGCCGGCCGCGGCGATACGATGGTGGGTGTTGGGAAGGGTGGCAGAGTGGTCGATTGCACCGGTCTTGAAAACCGGCAGCGTGGCAACACGCTCCAGGGTTCGAATCCCTGCCCTTCCGCTCCGCGTCCGCGACTGTCGCATTTCCGCCGAATGTCTTTGAGATCGGCCGCCGGTTCGGGTAGAGTGGAGTCCGCGTCGGCCAACTACGCCTCATTCACCGCGGTCGGAACCGTCATGCAAATCACGCTGCACCACCGGACGTTCGCCGTCAAGGACGCCCCGTTCTCGGTGTCCCTGCTGCCGTTCGCGACGAGCCAGCGGCACACGTTCACCCACGAGGGCACGGTGTACGAAGCCGTGTGCAAGGAAGTGCAGATCGTCGTCCCCGACGACGCGAAGATTGACCCGGTCCGGAACCTGCTGAGCTGGACCGGCGACAAGGGCGTGGTCAAATCGACCGCCCGCGAGGTGTTCGAACTGGTCCGCACCCGCGTCTCCGGCTTTCGCATGGCCAAGTAGCCGCGGCCGCGGCGCGGCGTCAGAACCCGACGTCCGCGCCGCTCCGCTTCAAATCCAGGTACGCGAGGTACAGCAACCCGCCGAGGATGCTGTAACACGTCGCCGTCGCGACCAGCGACGACGACCCGAACTTCAGCGCGCTGCCGGCCGACGCCTTCAGCTTCGGCTTCACCCCGCGCCAGTCCACCGAATACACCTCATCCAAAATCAGGTGCGACAGGAACCCGAGCATCACCCCGCACGCGAGCATCACGCGGATGCCGCGGTCCGGGCTGTGGTACGCCAGGTACACGCACAGCCCGGAAATGAGCATCGCCGGGACGCTGTGGAACATGCCGCGGTGGACGGTGAACTGCTTGAACACGTTCGCCAGTCCGTAGCGGATGAACAGGTATATGAACAGGAGCGTCGCGAGGATGCCTTCGGGCGAAATGCCGGCGTGCATCATCCGCCGGACGAACATGAGCGGCACCACCGCGGCGGCCAACCCGAACAGCTCGCGCACCGGGATGCCGCTGTCGCTGTCGAGGTCCGGCAGCATGCCGCCGACGGCGGTGATGCCGGCGGCCAGGAACGCGGCCTCCGGGGTGAACCCGAGCGGCTGCACCGCGAACCCGCCGTAGGTGATGCCGCAGGCACCGGACACCGTGATGTGCGTGCGAAACCCGGCCATAACCACCTCGCTTCCTGTGCGACAACCATCCCGCGGCCGATAAAAGAAAATTCCCTGCTGACATTGCGTATAGACACCTGGCCGGAGTTAAATACTCACGGAGGTGCACTATGGCACTCAGCAACCAGGACATCGCGCGCAAGCTCCGGGAGCACGCCACGGAACTCGCGAAGGTGAACGGCAACTTGTACCGCGTGCGCGCGTTCCGCTCGGCGGCGATGGCGGTGCTCGGCCTGCCGGGCGAGGTGGCCGAGCTGGTCGCGGCCGGGCGGACGCGGGAGCTCGAGCGCGTGCCGGGCATCGGCAAGAGCCTGGCCGACACCATCACCCGCTACATCCGCCTCGCGCCGCAAGCTGAACCCCAGGCAAATCGGCCTGTCGGGGTCGTTTAGCGGCAGCCCCGAAGGGGCTGTGCCGTCGCGTCGCCTCTGGCGACGCCGCTAAACGACTCCCGTCGGCGCGGCCAGTTCACGAGGCGCGGCCGAGGATGTAGCGGCCCGGATCGACCTCGGTCCGCAGGATTTCCAGTTCGCGAGCGGTCGGGGCGGCGGTCGCGCCGAGCGGGTCGCACGCGCCGAGGTCGAAGCCGGTCGCGGCGCGCACTTGGTCGAGCGTCTTACCGGGGTGCAGGCTCCGCACGCGCATCCGTTTTGTATCGGGGTCGAAGTCGAGCACGCACAGGTCGGTGATGACGCGGTGCGGGCCGGTGCCGGCGGGTAATCCGGCGACCTCGCGTGCCCCGGGGCCTGTGAGGTAGCCGGGCGTCGTCAGGAAGTCGAGTTTGGGCACGAACTTCTTCGCGTCCTGCTTGATGACGATGAGGGTCTTCCAGCAGAAACTGGCGAGGTCGTTCGCCCCGCCGCTGCCGGGCAACCGCACCTTGGGCTTCGCGTGCGGCCCGATGACCGTCGAGTTCAGGTTGCCGAACGGGTCGATCTGTGCGCCGCTCAGGAAGGTGTAATCGACCATCCCGCGCTGGCAGAACTGCATCACGTCGGTCATCGAGGTGGCGAGTACGGCCTTGTGGAACGTGGTGCTGTCGCCGACGCTGACCGGCATGGTCGGGAGGAGCGGCGCGACGCCCCCGGCCTCGAACATGATGACGAGGTTCGGCGCGTGGGTTCGCTGGGCGAGCATCGCGGCGGCGCAGGGGAGGCCGGTGCCGACCGCGACCGTCCGACCGTCGTCGAGTTCGCGGGCGGCGCAGCAGATCATCAGTTCCATCGCGCTGTACGACACGATCGGCTCCCGATTGCGGCTGACGGAACGGCGGGCGGGCGTTATTCTGTCTGGATACCCCGCGATTCGCAACTCCGAGGCGCACATTACGTGAGTACCGTCCCCGCTCCCACTCCGCCCGTCCCGGCCGCCGCCGCCGCGTCGCCGGCGGCCCCCGCGACGGCTTCGGCCCGTAAGCGGCGGGTGTTCTGGTTCGTCGCGGCCATCGCCGGCATGCACCTGCTGGTGCCGTTTGCATTCCTTCCGTACACGTTCGTGTGGTGGGGCATCCCGGTCCTGCTGGTCGGCAACTTCATCTTCGGCTCGCTCGGCATCAACCTCGGCTACCACCGGATGCTGACGCACTCGGCCGCGAAGTTCCCGAAGGCGCTCGAACGGCTGTGGGTGCTGTTCGGCGTGTGCAGCATGGAGGGGTCGCCGCTGTGGTGGGTGTGTACGCACCGGATGCACCACCAGCACAGCGACGAGGACGGCGACCCGCACAGCCCCAAGGAGCGGTTCTACTGGGGGCACATGGAGTGGATTTACACCGAGGACGACCGGCGGCAGAAGCTCGACACCTACGCCAAGTACGTGCCCGACTTGATGGGCGACAAGTTCCTCCGCTGGCTACACCGCGGTGAGAAGTGGCTGCTGGTGTGGGCCGCGCACGTGGTCGCGCTCACCGCGCTCGGGTTCGGGGCCGGGTTCGCGTTCTTCAGCACCACCGACGACGCGATTCAGTTCGGCGTGCAGTGGTTCCTGTGGGCGGTGGTCGTCCGGACCGTGTACGTGTGGCATATCACGTGGCTGGTGAACTCCGCGTCGCACCGCTGGGGCTACCGCAACTACGGCACGAGCGACGGGAGCCGGAACAACTGGTTCGTGGCGCTCCTGACCAACGGCGAGGGGTGGCACAACAACCACCACGCCGCCCCGCGGGCGTGCTCGCAGGGGCACCGCTGGTGGGAAGTAGACTTGACGTTCACGTTCGTCCGCGGGCTTCAACTGGTCGGGCTGGCGTGGGATGTGGCCCCGGTGAAGGTGCCGAAACACATTGAGGAGAAGGCAAAAGGAAAAAGGTAAAAGGCAAAACGAAAGCAGGAAGCCGAAGCCGGGCCATATGTCGGGCTTCACTTTTGCCTTTGACCTTTTTCCTTTTGCCTTCTCCGCAAAGGCGGGTTCGGGTAGTATGACCGGAGCCGCATTTCTGCCCACTCGCCGAACGCCGCTGCGCCGCGGGGGTTCCGAATGTCCCTGTCGTACACGTGCCCGAACCCGGACTGCGGGGTGACCCTCAAGTCGCCCACGCGCGTCGCGGTCGGCAAGTCGATCAAGTGCCCCAAGTGCAGTCAGCCGTTCGTGCCGGAGCCGGTCGATAAGGACGCGGCCGCGCCGGCCACGTTCAAGCTGGTCGAGGACGAGCCGAAGAAGCCGGCCAAGCCGGCCAAGAGCGCCCCGGCGGCCGCGTCGCCTCCACCGCCGCCCCCCCCGGCGCCGGCCGTCTCGCCGTCCAAGAAGCAGTTCCAGGACGACGACGACGAGGACGCCGACTCGGTCCGGAAGGGGTACGGGGTCATCTCCGAGACCGAGGCCGAGAAGGAGGAGGCGGAGAAGAACAAGCCGAAGTTCACCGAGGTGCAGGACAAGTTCAAGAAGAGCGCCCGCGGCCCGGCGATGTCGCTCTTGGTGCAGCCCAGCAACATCCTCACCATCGCCGGCCTGGTCACCTGCGCCGGCGGGCTGCTCATGTTCGTCGTCGGCATGTGGCCGCTGGTGTTCAACGACGCCCCGCCCGGCGAGGAGGAGCTGGAAGAGGCGATCATCTACATGCTCCTGGGCGTCATGACCATGTTCTGGGGCGCGATGGTGTGCTTCGGGGCCAGCCAGATGCAGGAACTCGGCTCGTACGCGTGGGCGATGGTCGGCTCGGTCATGGGCATCGCCCCGTTCCTGGTCGGCGTCTACTGCATCGTGATGCTCCAGAACCCGAAGGTGAAGGCCGGGTTCGCTGAGGGCGACTTGGCCGACGAGGACGAGGATGAAGACAAGGACGACGATGAGGATGACGACGAGGACGAAGAAGACGACGACGATGACGACGATGACGACGACGGCGGGTCGGCGAAGAAGGCGGCCAAGAAGGCCGGCAAGAAGTTCGCCAAGAAGCTCGGCAAGGGGCTGCTGAAGAAGGCCATGGGCGGCGGAGACGACGAATGACCCCGCAGACGGAAGTCACCGACGCCGACCTGCTGGCCCGCTTCCGGGCCGGCGACGCGGCCGCACTGGACCCGCTGTTCGCCCGGTACGAGGGGCCGGTGTTCCGCTTCCTCTTCGGCATCCTGCGCGACCACCACGCCGCCGAGGACGCGCTCCAGGAAACCTTCGTCCACGCGCTGCGGGGGGCCGACGCGGTCGCCGCCGACACCTTCCGCGGGTGGCTGTTCACCGTCGCCTACCGGCAGGCGATGCTCTTGAAGCGGAAGGCCAAGCGGCTGCCGGCACAGGCGTCCGACGCGGCGCTGGTCGGGCTGATCGGCGACGAGGCGGCCGACGCCCGCATCGACCTGGCCGACGACGCCCGCGCCGTTCGCGACCTGCTCGCCCTGCTGCCGGACGCGCAGCGGCAGGTGATCGCCGCCCGGGTGTTCGACGGGCTGGCGTTCCGCGAGATCGCGGCCAAACTCGGCTGCCCGCTCAACACCGCCCTCGCCCGGATGCACGACGGGCTGAAGAGGCTCCGCCAACTGTGGGAGGCTCGCCATGCGTGACTCCACCCTGCAAGGGACCGCGCTCCGCTACGCCGCCGGCGACCTCCCGCCGGACGAGGTCGAGGCGTTCGAGCGGCGGCTGGCCGACGACCAAGACGCCCGCGACGCCCTGTCCGAGGCGGTACGGTTGTCGGCGGCGGCGCTGGGTCAGGCCGCGCCGGCCCCGGACCGCTCGTTCCGAACACGGCTCCGCGCCCGGCTCGGGCTGAGCTACCGCGGCCCGCTGGCGTGGTCGGCGCTCGGCGCGGCGGTCGTCGCCGCGTGCGCCCTGCTGGCGGTCTCGGCGGCCGACCGCGCCCGCCCGCTGCCCGCGTCGCCGCTCGTTCCGGCCGACGCGGCGCCGACCGTTGCGTCGGCCGAGGCGCCCGCCTTGCCCGAACCGGCCCCGCCCGAATCGCTGCCGACCGCGTGCGGCGACGAGCGGAGCGTGGCCGAAATCTGGGCCGACCTGAGCGGCCACGAGGGCGTCGAGAAGTCGCACGACGAGGAGATGAAGTGGCGGCAGAAGGTCCGCGACCTGTCGCACCCGCACCACGTCTCCAGCGCCGCCAAGTCCGACACCCCCTGACCCCCGGACCGAAGGGGTTGCCATGTCCCGATTGTCGCTCGCCCGCGCCGCCGCTCTGGCGGTCGCGCTGCTGATCCCGACGGCCGCGTCGGCCGACCCGCTGCCGCGGTTCACCGAGGAGCGGGAGGCCGCGGCGCTGCACTTCGTCAAGAAGCACTGCCCCGAGCTGCACCCGCTGCTCGACGACCTCAAGAAGGCCAACCGCGCCGCCTACGAACTTCAAATCCGCCAGACCTTCCAGGTGACCGAACTGCTGGCCGACTTCCACGACGATCCGAAGCGCTACGACCTCGAACTGAAGATGTGGAAGGCCGAGAACAAGGCGTTCGTGCTGGTCGCCAAGCTCGCCACCCCCAAGGAAGAGGACCGCAAGCAGATCGAGGAGCAACTCCTGGCGCTGGCGAAGGAGTTGGTCGAACTCGAGGCCCAGTCGCTGGAGCACCGCGTCGCCGTGCTGCAAACCGAACTGACCGGCGCGAAGGACGACCTCGCCAAGCTGCGCGACCACTTCGACCGCACCGTGAAGGAGCGGCACGAGGCACTGCTGGACAAGGCGCGGAAGAAGAAACCGTAGGCGCTGACTCTGGAGCCGCGTCGGCGGCTTCCCCTCACCCGGCGGCTTCGCCGCCGACCTCTCCCCAGCGGGGAGAGGTCCTTCCGGGGATACGCCATGCTGAACGGCGCGCTTCGCAGAAGCGGTCGTGCGGATGCACCTCTCCCCGCTGGGGAGAGGTCGGCGGCGAAGCCGCCGGGTGAGGGGAAGCCGCGTAGCCGTTTCTCAAGTGAGCAAGGGGTGAGGGGCCGCCACCGACGCGCCGCAATCACGCCCGGCCGCCGCCTACAATAGTCGCATGAAGCACATCACGGACCTCTTCGCCACCGTCGCACACCGCGTGAAGCCCCCGGTGCTGGTCGCGCTCGGCCCGCCGTGGCCGGTCGCCAACCTCGTCAAGGCCCTCGACCTGCCCGAAACCCAAGTCACCTGTGCGCAGTTCGACCTGCACCAGACCGACCGCGTCCGCGAGTGCCTCGCCGAAGTCGGCGCGGCGGCCGAGGTCGTCGCGGTGCCGGACATCTGGGACTTGCCCCAGAAGTACAACACCGTCATCTTCCCGGCGACCGCACAGTCGGACCGCGAGGTCAAGATCGACGTCGTCGAGCAAGGCGCGCACGTCCTCAACGTCGGCGGTGTGTTCCTCACGCTGTCCGAGTACGAGAAAGACTCGCAGTTCGCCAAGTTGCAGAAGAAGATCTTCGGCAAGTGCGGCGAGACGCCGTCCAGCGAGCACGGCATGGCGTTCTTCAGCACCAAGACCGAGGACGATCCGAAGCGGCGGCGGCACGAGGTGACGTACCACGCCGGCATCGGCGAGACCCCGCCGTTGACGTTCGTGTCGCGGCCGGGCACGTTCAGCTACGGCCGGTTCGACAACGGGTCGCGGGCCATGCTCGAGGTCGCCGAGATCAACGAGCGGGACGGCTGCCTCGACCTCGGCTGCGGCAACGGCGCGGTCGGGTGCCTCGCCGGCCAGAAGACCGGGCCGAGCGGCCGCGTCACCTTCATCGACAGCAGCCTGCGGGCCATCGCGCTGGCGCAACTGAACGCCCAGGCGAACGGCATCACCAACACCCGCTTCGTGACCGCGACGCGCCTGCAAGGGCTGGAAGCGAACGCGTTCGACGTGATCCTGGCGAACCCGCCGTACTACGCGAAGTCGGAGATCACGAAGCTGTTCATCGAGGGGGCGAAAGACCTCCTCAAGCCGGGCGGCCGCTACTACCTCGTGACCAAGATGCCGACCGCGGTGATGCCGCTCATCTTCGACACGTTCGGCGACTGCTCGGTGATCGAGAACCGCGGCTATGCGGTCGTCATCTCCGGGGTCTAAAGGCAGGATTCACCACAGAGACCGCAGAGACCACAGAGGAAGACAGGAGTCAGAGTTTGAAAACACTCTTCTCCTGTCTTCCTCTGTGGTCTCTGCGGTCTCTGTGGTGAATCCTCTTCACCCCAGCGCCGCGCGCAGTTCCCGCACCAGTTGCGTCACGTCGGCCAGCCCCTTCGCGCGGTCGGACGCGGCCGCTTCGAGCTTCTTCACCACCGCGCTACCCACGATCACCCCGTCGGCGATGTCTTTCAGTTCGCGGACGTGCTCCGGCTTGCTCACCCCGAACCCGACGCACAGCGGCAGGTCGGTCATCGCCCGCAGGCGCGCGAGTTGGTCGCGCAGTTGCGCCGGCAGCGCCTCCCGCGCCCCGGTGATGCCCACCACGCTCACCACGTACACGAACCCGCCGCACGCCTTCACCACCTTCTCCGCTCGTTGCGGCGACGTGGTCGGCGTGACCAGCAGGATCAGCTTGAAGTCGCGGTCGCGTGCCAGTTTCGATAGCTCCTCGGCCTCTTCCACCGGCAGGTCGGGCACGACGGCCCCGCTCACGCCGCTCGCCTTTGCCAATTCAATGAACTCGCTCGGCCCCTTGCGGTGCATCAGCGAGTACGACGCCATCGCCACCAGGGGCGTGTTCCACCCGGGCCGCGAACTCACGTCCTTCAGCGCCGCGAACAGGTCCGCGAGACGAAGGTTCTTTTCGAGCGCGCGGGTGTACGACGCCTGAATCACCGGGCCGTCGGCGATCGGGTCGGAGAACGGGAACCCGACCTCGAACAGGTCGGCACCGGCGTCGGCCGCGGCGGGCAGCAGTTCCCGCGTGAAGCCGATATCCGGGTCGCCGGCGGTGACGAACGGCATGAAAGCGGCGCGCTTCGCGGCCCGCAGCCGCCGGAACAGGTCGTCGATGGGGTTCATGCGGCTGTTTTACGCGCGGGCCGACGATTTTCCTGCACGCGCGGGACGGTTTCCGGACACCATGGGGGTATGAACCGGGTCCTGACGCTCCTCCGGCACGGCCTCGCGGACGCGCCCGCCGACCGCCACCTGCTCGACCGCTTCCTCGCCGCCCGCGACGAGGCTGCGTTCGCCGAACTCGTCCGCCGCTACGGGCCGGTCGTGTGGGGCGCGTGCCGACGGTGCCTCGCCAGCGCCCAAGACGCCGAAGACGCCTTCCAGGCGACGTTCTTCGTCCTGCTGCGCCGAGCCGACCGGCTCAGCGCCGATGTCCCCCTGGGGCCGTGGCTCCACAAGGTCGCGGTGATGACCGCCCGCAACGTGGTCCGCGGGAACCGCCGCCGCGCCGCGGTGGGCGGGCCGCTGGAACACGAGCCGACCGCCCCCGCCGGCGGTTCGGCCGAGACGAAACTCGACCTCGATTCGATCCTTCTCGCGCTGCCCGAACGCGAACGCCAGGCGGTGGTGCTGTGCCACCTTCAAGGGCTGACCCGCCGCGAAGCGGCCGAACGGCTCGGCTGCCCGGAGGGGACGCTTTCCGCCCGGCTGAGCCGCGCGCTGCGGCGGCTTCAGGCGCGGTTCGGCGCCGCGGCGCTGGCGGCCGGGGCGGTCGCGGTTCCGCCGCAACTGGCGTCGGCGACGGCGCGGTCGGCCACGATTTTCATGACCTCCACCCTCTCCGCCGCCGGGGTGTCGCCGGCGGTGGTCGGGCTGACGAACGGAGTGCTTCGCATGCTGTGGATGAAGAAGCTGACGGCCGCCGTCGCGGCGGCGCTGGTGCTCGGCGCCGGGGTGCTGGCGCTCGGTTTCGCGGGGTCTACGGCGGTCGCCGCGCGGGCCGGAGAGGGTGACGCCCCGCCCGCGCCGAAGGCCGCGGACGCCCCTGACCCGCTAAGGCGGGTGGAGGCGCTGCTGGCCGACCTCGAAAAGCAGAAGCGACAACTCGACCAGACGCTCGAACGGCTCCAGGCCGAGAAGCAGCAACTGGAGGATGCGAAGAAGGCCAGGGAAGCCGTCGCGGCCGCGGCCGAACTCGGGAAGGATGTCGAGGTGGCGGTCGGTAAGAGCGACGGGCCGCGCCCGTACTTGGTCCGCGAGGTCGTTAACGGCCGGGTGGCCGAAATGACCTGTTCGAGCCTCGACCTGCTCACACTGTACCTGACGCGGGCGAGGACCGACCCGAAGGGGCCGAAGGCGCTCCGCGTCACGACGAGCCGGGACGTGCTGTTCGCGGACCTCAAGAAGGTGCTCACGGCGTGTGAGGCCGCCGGGTACAAGCACGCGACGCTGAGTTACACCGCCGCGGAGGCGGAGAAGATGAAGTCGTTCACCTTCAACGGCGCCAAGTACGACATGAGCCTGGTCGAAACCCGCAAGCCGAAGCTCCCGCCGGGCGCGGTCGATCTCACGGAGTTCGCCGGGCCGAAGAAGCCGTGACCGCGGTCACAAGTACTTGATGCACACCACGCCGGCCACCACCAGCAGCGCGCCGAGCACGCGGCCGGCGGTCACCGGCTGCTCGCTCAGCCCCATCAGCGCGAAGTGGTCGAGGATCAGCGAGCACAAAAGCTGCCCGCTGATCACCAGCGCGATGAACAGCGCCGCCCCGAGTCGCGCGGTGAGCGCCGCCCCGGCCAGCACGATCAGCGCGCCGAGCGGGCCACCGATCCAGTTCCACCACGGGGCTTCCCGAAGCGTCGCGGCGCTCGGCATCGGCGGGCGTAGAATGACCAGCGCCAGCCCGGCCGTCAGGATCGTCCCGAGGATCGAAAACCCGGCCGCGGCCAGCGGGTTGTCGCCCAGCGTCTTGCGGAAGTTCCCGTTGGCCGACGCCTGAAGCGCAATACACGCGCCCGCACCTACGGCCAGCAGCGCGAAAATGATAGTTGTCATGGGGGCCGTTGTACGAACCGGCGGCCCGCGAATGAGTAGTTCCAGGTTCCACGTTCCAGGTTCCACGTTGAAGACAAAGTCGCTGTCGCCTTCTGTCTTCAACGTGGAACCTGGAACCTGGAACTACTCATTCGGCCCGGTTTCGAGCAGAAACTGCGTGTAAGTGACGTCGAGCCAGCGGCCGAACTTGCGGCCGACCTCGCGGAGTTCGCCCACCCGCTGGAACCCGACCGCGTACTGCAGCGCGAGGCTGGCGGTTTGGTCGCTGCTCGCCCCGCCAATGATGGTGTGCAACCCGGCCGCACGCGCCCGCTCGATCAGGTCGAGCAGCAGCGCCTTACCGACGCCCTTGCGGTGGTGTTCGTGGTGGATGTACACCGACGCCTCGGCGGCCCACGCGTACCCGCAGCGGGACTTCCACGGCGACAGCGACGCCCACCCGATCACCACCCCGGCGGCCTCCGCGACCGTCGCCGGGTGCTTGGCGGACCGCTCGCGGAACCACGCCCGCCGCTCGTCGAGCGTTTCCGGCTCGATCTGATATGTACAGGTCGAGGTGTGAACGTAGTAGTTGTAGATGTCGTGGATCGCGCCGAGGTCGGCCTCGGTCGCAAGCCGGATGGCGAAATCGGGCATGTTTCCTCCAGTTCCAGGTTCCACGTTCCAGGTTCCAAGTTGAAGACGGACGGTTGCGATTACTGCCTTCAACTTGGAACCTGGAACGTGGAACCTGGAACTCAAACTATTCCGCGAACCCGTGCTGGCGGCGGTGGTACGGCCCGTCGAACAGTTGCGTCGATTTGGACGGCTCGAACCGCCCGTCGCTCGCGACCTCCTGCACCCGCGCCAGCAATGCGTCGGACTCGGCCTTCGACATCGGCTTGAAGTCGTCCGCGATCGCCACGTCTTGAAGCAGCACGGTCATCGAATCGACGCCGACCACCAGCGACGCGATTTCCTGCGACAGCGCGAACCGGATGCACTCCTCGGCGTTGGCGACGCCGCCGGCGACGATCTTCCCGCCGCCTTCGAGCGCACCGCCGCCGAGCGACTTCATCCCGATCGCCGCGACGTTATTCTTGCGCAACTCGGGCATCACGTCGTGGATGCTGCTGCGGTAGAAGTAGTCGCACACGTTGACCGGCAGTTGGCACGTGTCCCAATTATCATGTTTGCCCAACATCTTGAGGAAGATGTGGGGCGCTTTGTGCCCGGTGAAGCCGAGGAACCGCACCTTGCCGGCCTTCTGGGCCTCCAGCGCCGCGGCGAGCGCCCCGCGTTCCACGATCCAGTCCGGGTCGTTGTCGTAGTTGATCTCGTGGAACTGCCACAGGTCGATGACGTCGGTCTGCAACCGACGCAGGCTGTCGTCGAGGTGCTGGCGGCTGGTCGCGGCGTCGCGGCCGCAGTTCTTGGTCATCAGGAACACCTTCTGCCGCCGCCCGCCGGTCGCCAGCGCCTTGCCCATGATTTCTTCAGACCGGCCGTCGTGGTAGTCCCAGGCGTTGTCGAAGAACGTGACGCCGTGATCGACGGCCGCGTGCATGATGCGCTCGGCCTCGGCGTCGCCGATGGCCGGCTGGCCGATGTGCCACCCGCCGAGGCAGATGATCGAGACGTTGACCCCGGTCTTGCCGAGTGGGCGTGTCGGAATTGCCACGGAAACCCCTTGTGTGTTTGGTTTTTCGTTTTTGGTGTTTGGTACTGACGGCGCGCGAAGGCACCCTCAGGGCGTGAATGCTAAACACAAAACACGAAATACCAAACACAAAACGCCCGCCGTCACGCCCGGCGCGGGCCGTCGTCGTCGAGCGGGCCGAAGTCGAACAGGTCGGCCAGCGGGTTTCGCTTCGGCTTCGCCTTCTTGCCGGGCGGCTTCGGCGCGCTCAGCGGCTCGAAGCGGTCGAGCACCAACTCCAGCACCCAGCACCCGCGGATGTGCTGCGGTTGCTCCTTCACCCCGACCTCCGTGCCGCGGCAGTGCCGCAGGATCGCCTCGGCGTCGCAGTCGGCGTCGAGCAGCGCGTCGGCCAGGATCGGCATCCGGTCGAACGCCCGCTCGTCGAAGATGCCCTTCGCCAGCGTCACCACCGTGTCCGTGCGCCATTTGGCGTCGAAGGTCGGCGGGGTGAACGGGTTGCCGACGACCTCGCGCAGCACGCGGGCTAATTGCTTCCGCTCCCGCTTCTCGCGCTTCATCTCGGCGTCGAACTCGTCGTCGGCCGACCGCGACGGCCCTTCCTCGATCTTCCGCACGATTTCGAGGGCTTCCGATTCGGCGATCCGCTTGTTCTTCACCCCGGCGGAGCGGTCGGCGTGCTCGTCGCCCTCACCCTTGAGCCGAAGGGCGTTGTTGGCCGACTTGTTGGCCCGGGTGCGGCTCGCCAGTGCCTGTTCCACGAGCGGCCGGATCGCTTCGAGCATCCCGTCGTTCGGCTCGCCGAACAGCACGCGGACGGCTTGCGCCGCTTCGCCGACCGCTTCGGCGATGACCTCGATCGACTGCGCCGCGTGCCGGCTAGCGGCCTGGAACAGCGGTAACGCCGGCACCACCTGATTGGGCCGCGTCAGTGCCGGGGCTTCCAGGGCGGCCGCGTCCGGGTCGGCGGACTTGACGATGTTCCGCTGCGCCAGTTCGGCCGCCCCGACCGCCTCCGGCACCGCGGCGTCGATCTTCTTCTGCCACTCGGCGCGCAGCGGGGCACTGAGCGGCTTCTCGGCCCGCTCGGCGGCGTCGATGGCGTCCTGAAGCACGCCCGGCGGGAGCACGTCCCACAGCCGGCGGGCGTACGCACAACAGATGAGCAGCCACTGGCGCGGCGACAGCCGATCGGAGACGAACTCCAGCATCGCGTCGCCGTCGGTACCGGTCAGCCACTTGGTTTCGTTCATCGAATGCGATCCTGACGGCAAGGCTCCGCGGGACTCTTAACCTATTCGCGACCCAACACCAAATCTACCACCCAGTTGCCGCGGCAGTGGACGCCCATTCCGACGAGGGAACCCCACGTGGGTTCCCCCGAGCCCCCTCCTGCTATACGGCAGCGGGCGAGAATGGTGTCGTCGTCGCACCCGGCGTCCTGAAGGGCGTCCGCGAGGATCGGAACCGCGGAAAAGTCGCCGGTGGCGTCCATCTGCCGTGCGAGGGCGATTACCGTTGACGTCCGCCAGTCGGGCCGAAGGGCGGGCGTGTAGCCCGGCGGCGGGAAGATGTCGCGGAGCAACTCGCACTGGTGTGCGCGGGCGGCGGCGAACGTGTCATTCCACGTCTCTTGCCACGTCTTCAGCGCCGGGTGGCCGGCGGGCGGGGCCGGGCCGGCGGTCCGGGAGGCGACCGCCTTGGCTGCGTTCCGGGCCGCGTCCCAAGCGTTCCAGTTGGTCTTCGGGCTGTGCCCGGCCTCCCACCGCAGCCCGGTGGCGCACTGAGCGGCAGCGGCGGCGTATTGAGCAGGTACGTCGGGCCGGCGCAGCGCCTCGCGCGGTGCGGCCGCCCGCAGGTCCGTCTCGGTCGCCCGGCCGTCGGCGAACCGCTCGCGGACGATCACCGCGTTCCGCGCGTCGGTCGGTACCAGCTCCCACACCGCTCGCGCACACGCGCAGCCGAACAGTTGCATCCGGCGGACAACCGCGGGCGGCCGCGGGGCGTTCGGCATCATGAACCGCCCCGGCCAGACGACCTCCAACAGCTCGTCCGGGTTGGTCGCGGCATGCCAGGCAGTTCGGCTCGGATGAGTCACGGGCGCACCTTCCGTTCTCAGGCAGAACGTTCAGTATACCAGAAGCATGGATTCCGATCTGCCCGCGTTGCTCGGCGGCCGCCCGCTCCGCCCGGAAGGGCCGCCGGCGTGGCCGCTCCCCGACCCGGACGTCGCCGCGGCCGTCGCCGACGCGGTCGCGTCCGGCGCGTGGGGGAAGTACCACGGCGAACACGTCTGCGCCTTCGAAAGCGAACTCGCGGCGTTCCACGGCGTGCCGCACGCACTCACCTGCGCGAGCGGCACGTTCGCGGTCGAAGCCGCGCTGCGGGCGCTGCGGGTCGGCCCCGGCGACGAGGTCGTGATGGCCGCCTACGACTACGAGCCGACCTTCCTGACGATCCACGCGCTCGGCGCGAAGCCGGTGCTGATCGACGTTCACCCCGACACCTGGCAATTCGACCCACAGTACCTCGAAGCGGCGATCGGTCCGCAGACGAAAGCGGTCGTGTGCTCGCACCTGCACGGCGGCCGGGTGCCGATGCCGGCGGTCATGGAGATCGCCCGGGCGCGCGGAATCGGCGTGGTCGAAGACGCCTCACAGGCGCACGGCGCGACCGTGGACGGCAAGCCGGCCGGGACGTGGGGCGACGTCGGCGTGCTGAGCTTCGGCGGGTCGAAGCTGCTGACCGCCGGCCGCGGCGGGGCAATCCTGACGAGCAGCCCGCAGTTACACCAGCGGGCGAAGGCGGTGTCGCACCGCGGGTTGCAGCAGTGGGCCCCGCTGAGCGAGCTTCAGGCCGCGGCGCTGCGCCCGCAGTTGCGGAAGCTCAAGGCCGCTACCGAGTGGCGGGCGGCGCGCGTCGCGGAGTTGCTCGCGGCGCTCGCCGGACCTACCCCCCCCGGCCCCCCCTCCCTGAAGGGAAGGGGGGAGAACTCACTTCCGCGCGCGAATCACGTAAGCGACACGCCGAGGTCTTTCTCCCCCCTTCCCTTCAGGGAGGGGGGGCCGGGGGGGGTAGGTCTCCCCGCCTTCTACAAGCTCGGCTTTCAATACGCGCCCGCGGCGTTCGGCCTTTCGCGCGACCTGTTCGTGAAGGCCATGCGGGCTGAGGGCATCGCGTTCGACGCCGGGTTCGGCGCGCTGCACGTCGGGCGGTCGCCGTCGCGGTTCCGCGCCGCCGGTCCGCTCGACCACGCCGCCGACGCCCACAACCGCTGCGTCACCCTCTACCACCCCGTCCTGTCGGGCACGCCTGCCGACGTACAGCAGGTGGCGGCCGCGGTGGCGAAGGTGTATCGTTACCGGGACGAGTTGAACGAACTGGCCCGCTCCGCGCCGCCCCGCGGCTAACCCCCACCTCGGAACCCCCATGCCACGCTTCCTGTTCGGCCTCGCGGTGCTGGCCGGTGCCGCGCTGCTGGCGCACTCCGCCGCGCCCCGCCACCTCCGCGCCGACGACAAGCCGAAGGAGAAAGAGAAGGACGCGGACAAGGCTCCGGCCGCCGCCGGCAACTGGAAGCTGTCGCTGCCCACCAACAAGGGCGAGGTCATCGTGCTGGTCGCGCTGGCCGAGAAGGACGGCAAGTGGTCCGGCGAGGTGCTCGACGCGACCCGCAACCTGGGCGAGCAACTGGTCGTCTCGAAGGCGAGCGTGGACGGCGACGTGGTCAAGTTCACCCTGGGCACCAAGGACGAGCCGGTGCTCACCTTCGACGGGCTGGTGAGCAAGGACCGCAAGAAGCTCAACGGCTCGCTCGCGCTCGGCGGGCAGGCCCGCGTCACCACCCTGCTGCCCAGCAAGCTCAAGAAGTTCGACGACTCGTTCTCGCTGTCCCGCGAGTTCCTGTCCCAGGTCGAGGACGGGGCGGAGCTGTTCGAGTACGCGATCGACGTGCTCGGGGAGGCCGCGGCGAAGAAGCTGCCGCCGGACGAGGCTCGCGGCATCGTGGAGCGGGTGAACAAGGCCGCAGCCGCCTACGGCACGCGGTGGGAGCGGGAGTTCGCCCTGCGGCTCATCGACACCCTGTCGGCCCAGGACAACCTGACCGACCTGGCCATCGCGCAGGCGAAGCGGGCCGAGCGGATGCTCGACGACGACGCCCCGGTCGCCACCCGCATGGCGGTGGTCCAGGCGCTGGCCCGCACGCTCACCAAGGCCGGCAAGCCCGACGACGCGAAGGCCTACACCGCCCAACTGACCAAGCTCGAGGCGCGCGACTTCGCGGAGTACAGCAAGGCGCACCCGCCGTTCAAGGTCGAGCCGTTCGCCGGCCGCAAGGGGAAGGGCGACCGGGCGGCCGTCGTCGAGGTGTTCACCGGGGCCGAGTGCGTCCCGTGCGCCGGCCCCGAGGCCGCCGTCGCCGGGCTGGCGAAGGCGTATCCGCCGACCGAGGTCATCCACCTCAGCTACCACATCCACGCGCCGCGCCCCGACCCGCTCACCGCCCCGGACGGCTTCGAGCGGGCCAAGTACTACGCCGAGGAACTGGAGCTGACGCCCGGCGTGCTCATCAGCGGCAAGCTGGCGATGGAAGGCGGCGGGCCGCCGTCGGCGAGCGAGAAGTTCTACAAGCGGTTCCGCGGCGCGATCGACGATCTCGTCGAGAAGCCGGCCGGGGTCAAGCTCGCGCTCACGGTCGCGAAGGGCGAGAAGGGCGCGTTCACCGCGAAGGCGGTGGTGAGCGACCTGGAGAAGCCGGGCGAGAAGGTGGCCCTCCGGTTCGTGCTGGCCGAGGAGCGGGTGCGGTTCGCCGGGGCCAACGGCGTCCGCTACCACACGATGGTGGTCCGCGCCATGCCCGGCGGGCCGAAGGGGTTCCCGCTCGCCAAGAAGGAGCGCGAGCAGACGGTGACCATCGACCCGGAGGCGCTCAAGGGCGAACTGGCCAAGTACCTGGACGAGTTCGCCAAGAACGAGGCCCCGTTCCCGCGGTCCGACCGCCCGCTGGCGCTGCGCAACCTGAAGCTGGTGGCGCTGGTGCAGAACGACGCCACGAAGGAGATCTTGCAGGCGGTTCAGGTCGATATCCCTTAGTCGTAAGGTCGTAACGTCGAAAGTCGTAAAGTCGAAGACCTGGAGCCGCCAAGGTCTTCGACTTTACGACTTTCGACGTTACGACCTTACGACTTGGCTGCGCCCGACTTTGCGACTTTACGGCCCGAAAGGCGCTTGACCCGCGTGGACGACCACGCTATCCCCGGCACCTGCCGAATGTGTTTGTTGGGGGTGGCATGGGAACCGGCTCGTCCGGTCGGTGGGGACGTCTACGCCGCGCGCGACCGCTCGCGCCCGCGATTCCTCTCCTGTTGGCGGCGGTCGTCGGGTGCTCGCTGTTCCGCGCGCCCACGCCGCCGGCGAACGTCGCCGCGAAGGTGTACCTCAACGGGGGGCCGGCCGACGCCGACCACTCGGACGTCGCCGACGTGGTCTCGGGGCTGTCGCTGGCGATGCAGGGGGCGGCCCCGGACCGCCCGGCCGACCGGCCGATCAACGCGCTGTGCGTGTCCGGCGGGGGCAAGTACGCGGCGTTCACCGCCGGCGCGCTGTGCGGGTGGACGGCCCGCGGCGACCGGCCCACGTTCGACGTCGCCACCGGGGTCAGCAGCGGCGCGCCGACGGCGCTGATGGCCTTCCTCGGCCCCAAGTACGACGCCCAACTGACCGACATCTTCCTCCACCTCGACCGCTCCGACCTGTACGTGTGGCGGCCGCTGAGCGGGCTGATCACCGGCAACGGGCTGATGTCGTCCCGGCCGCTCAAGCGGCTGCTCGACCAGCGGGTGAACGAGGAGGCGATGGCCGACCTGCGGGCCGCGCACGCCCAGGGCCGCCGGCTGTTCATCGCCACCACCAACACCCGCACGCACAAGCTGGTGGCGTGGGACGTGGGGGCGATCGCCAGCTCCGGCCACCCGGACGCGATCAAGCTGGTGCGGAAGATCATCCTGGCCGCGTGCTCGATCCCGGGGTTGGTCCCGCCGGTCGAGTTCGACGTGACGGTGAACGGGGTGCGGTACACCGAGGAGCACGCCGACGCCGGCAACCTGGCCCAGACGTTCCTGCGGACGCCCGGCCCGCTGCCGCCGGGGTCGGCGGTCTGGGTGCTGTCGGCCGGCAAGAACTACCCGAACCCGTCGAAGGGGCGGCCGCGGATCATCGAGTCGATGGTGACGGCGATCTCCAGCACGCTGTACTCGCTGTTCCGGGCCGACGCGCTGCGGCTGTACGCGCTGTGCGGGGTGACGCGGTCGTACTTCCACCTGATGGCCCTGCCAACGGACTTCGTCGGCCGGTCGAACAGCATGGTGTTCGACGAGGACGAGTTGCGGCGGATGTACATCGTCGGCTACCAGATGGCGCTGGGCGGGCAGTGGGCGACGGAGCCGCCGGACGCCGGTCCGGGCGAGCTAAGCCCGCCGCGCGCCGGCACCAAGTTCTTCACCGCGAACTGACCGCAGAACCCACCCCCATCCCCTCCCTACAGGGAGGGGTGACGATGGACTCTTCGATTCACGTCGCAAGAATACGCTGTAACCGTTCAACCCGTCGCCGACGCCCCGGGATCGCCCGAGGCGCGCCACCCCTCCCTGCAGGGAGGGGACGGGGGTGGGTTCTTCACACGGAACGCCGCCATGCTCACCGCCGACCTGATCGAGCGCATCCTGACCGCAATTCCCGGCCGCACGGTCGGCGTGCTCGGCGACCTGTTCCTCGACCGCTACCTGGACATCGACCCGGCACTGAACGAGCCGTCCGTCGAGACGGGCCTGACCGCATACCAGGTGGTAAGAGTACGGAGCTACCCGGGCGCGGCCGGGACGGTGATCAACAACCTCGCGGCGCTGGGAGTCGGCCGCATCTACCCGATCGCGTGCATCGGCGACGACGGCGAGGGGTACGAGCTTCGTCAGGCGCTGCGGCTACTGCCGGCGGTGGAGCAAGGCGGCATCATCTCGGCCCCGCAGCGCCGCACGCCGACCTACACGAAGCCGATGCTCGGCAAAGAGGAACTCAACCGGCTGGACATCAAGAACCGGACCTTTACGCCGGACTCGATCCAAGATCACGTCATCGAGTTGCTGGACGAGGCGTGGCCGCAGTTGGACGCGCTCTTGGTACTCGATCAGGTGAGCGAGGACGAGTGCGGGGTGGTCACGGCTCGTGTCCGCGACCACCTGGCGAAGCTCGCGGAGGCGGACGCGGCGAAGTTCGTGCTGGCCGACAGCCGCGAGCGGATCGGGCTGTTCCGCAACGTGTGCGTGAAGCCGAACGAGCGCGAAATCTGCGAAGCCGTCGAACCAGGCTTCTTTTACGACGAAGACACCGAGGCCGATGACAAGGCAATGGCATTTGCCGGCCGGCTGAGCCGTCGTCCGGTGTTTTGCACCCGCGGTACGGACGGCATCTTCCTCGCGCTTCCTATGGTTTCGTCTCCGACCGGATCGGGAGGTTTACCAATCCCCGCGTACCCAGTGGCCGGGCCGATCGACATCTGCGGGGCGGGCGACAGTTGCTCGGCCGGGATCGCGTGCGCGATGGTGAGCGGGCTGACGCACGAGCAGGCGGCCGCGTTCGGCAACCTCGTGGCGTCGATCACCATCCAGCAGATCGGGGTGACCGGCACCGCGACGCCCGCCCAAGTGCGCGCACGCTGGCGCGAGGTGAGCGGCCCGGCGTGAACTTCCACCGGCGACCGCGGCGTGATACGCTGTGTACACCATAATGGAGGCGTGACATGGCCCCGATCGTGCCCGATGCTTCGACACTCGCCAAACTGCGAGAACTGACCAAATCGGTCGAGATCGCTGACGAGAACGGGAATGTCATTGGCAGCTTCGTGCCCAACGACGCGTACGACCGCATCATGTCGCACATCCTGCGTCCGGCGACGCGGGAAGAAATCGCCGCGGCGCGGGCCGAAATTCTGGCGACCGGCACACTGAAGGACGGGGTGAGCAGTCAGCAGTTGATCGCCGGGTTGGACGAGATCAAGCGGCAGTGGGAAGCCCGCCAATGAACTACCGCGTCGCCGTCCGCGATCGGGTGGCCCACAACATCCACACCGCAGCGTTCCTCTCGAACGAACTCGGGCGCGACGGAACGGCGCTGACACGGGCGGCCGAGGAGATACTCCTCGCGCTCAGTGACAACCCGTCCGAGTTGGGCGAGTCGCGCGACAACAACGAGCGCGTTTACATCGTTCACCCGCTCGCCGCGATTTACGAAGTGTTTGAGGCCGCGCAGGTGGTCATGATCTACGAAGCGATTTACCACCCGCGGCGACGTCTTTAGCTTCACACCACGGAACCACACCCATGCTCGGTCGCGGGGCGATCGCTTCCTTCCTCCTCGTCGCGTTTCTGGTGCTCGCGGGCTGCGCCGACAACAAGCCGCCGGCGCCCGGGCCGCAGGGCACCTACGACATGCACTGCGCCCGCTGCCACGCCCAGGCCGGGCAGCCCGGCGGGCCGGGCATCGGCAACTCCAAGGGGCCGCCGCTCGCGGACGTCCCGAACCGCCCCGGCCGCACCAAGGAGTGGCTCGCCGATTACATCCGCGAACCCAAGAGCGTCAAGCCGGATGCCAAGATGATGCCGGCGTTCAAGGGCACGCTCACCGAGGAGCAGATTCAGGAACTCGCGGCGTGGCTCGCGAACGGCAAGAAGTAGCCGTATAACACGCCCCATGTCACGAAAATCATCCGTCCTCATCACCGGCGCGTCCGGTGAGATCGGCCACGCGCTCATCGGCCGCCTGTCGGCGTCCGACCCCGACCGGCCCATCGTCACCCTCGACCTCAACCCGCTCCCGCCGGAGTCGGCGGCGAAGGTGCGGCAGGCGGTCAACGGCTCGATCCTCGACGCCGCGCTGCTCGACGGCATCCTCGCGCAGTACGAGGTGGACCGCGTCTACCACCTCGCGGCGCTGCTCAGCACCCGCAGCGAGTTCAGCCCGGCGCTCGCCCACAAGGTGAACGTCGAGGGCACGCTTAACCTGCTCGAGTTCGCCCAGAAGCAGGGCGAGAGCCACGGCCGCCCGGTGCTGTTCTTCTACCCGTCCAGCATCGCCGCGTTCGGCATCCCGGACGTCGCCACCAAGACCCGCGTCGGGAAGGTGGCCGAGGACGCGTACAACGTCCCGACCACCATCTACGGCGCGAACAAGCTGTACTGCGAGCACCTCGGCCGCTACTACGCCCGGCACTTCAAGCAACTCGCCGCCGAGACGATGAGCGGCAAGGTCGATTTCCGCTGCATCCGCTTCCCGGGGCTGATCTCGGCCGAAACCGTTCCCAGCGGCGGCACCAGCGACTACGCCCCGGAGATGATCCACGCGGCCGCCGCCGGCAAGCCGTACGCGTGCTTCGTGCGGCCGGACACCCGCATCCCGTTCATGGCGATGCCGGACGCGGTCGATGCGGTCGTCCGGCTGATGGCCGCGCCGCGGGCGAAGCTCAGCCGCACCGTGTACAACATCGGCGCGTTCGCCCCGAGCTGCGCCGAGGTCGCCGACGTGGTCCGCGCCGCGTTCCCCAAGTCGCAGATCACCACGCAGGTGGACGAGAAGCGGCAGGGGATCGTGGACTCGTGGCCGGCCGACGTGGACGACGCCGCGGCGCGGGCCGACTGGGGCCACGCCCCGCGGTACGGGTTCGAGGCGGCGTTCGGCGATTACCTGATACCCACCATCAAGAAGCGGTACGCCGCGGGGTGAGCCCGTGCTGGTTCTCGACGGCGAAAACCCGGTCGCGGAGTTGGCGTTCACGCCCGACGGCACGCGCCTGGTCGTCCTGCGGGTGCGGACCTACCCGGACCCGCCGACGGCGTGGCCGCCGGAAGTGCTGACGATCGCCACCGGCGAGCGGATGTCACTCCCGAAACCGCCGGCGGCCATCTGGCCGTCGCTGGCCGTTCACCCGTCGGGCCGGCTCGCGCTGCTCGCCGAGGGCGGCCCGCTCCGAATCGCCGACCTGTCCGCCGGCATCGTCATGGTGGTTCCCGGCAGCGACGCGAGCGCCGTCATCGTGTCGCCGGACGGTCGGCGCGCGATCGCCAGCCGGGCCGGCGGCAGCGGGCACCTGTCCGCGTTCCGCCTCAACCCCGATGGCGGGCCGGTCTCCACGTCCGACTGGAGCGCGGCCCCGCGCGGGCTGGGCGAGCGGCTGGCCGGGTTCCTCGACGGCGGGTCGAAATTCGTGACCGTCGGCGCGCGGCGGATCGTGGTCCGCGACACCGACAGCGGCGAAGTGGCGGGCGAGTTCAAGTACCCGGCCGACTCGGCCATCCTGCCGACGCTCTCGGCCGACGGCACCCGGCTGGCGGTGCGCAGCACCTCGCAGTTTTACCTGTACGACGTCGCCACGTGGACGATCCGCTACCAGCTCGCGACCGAGATGCGGCCGTTCGTGCGGTTCACTTACCACCCGACGCGGCCGCTGCTGGCGGTCGTCAGTCATGGCCAGACGCTGGTCAAGTACATGGACGCCGACACCGGCAAGATCACCGCCAAGTTCGGCTGGCGGCTGGGCGAGGTGCGGGCCGTGTGCTTCAGCCCCGACGGCACCCTGTGCGCCGCCGGGACCGCCGGCGGCAAGGTCGTGGTGTGGGACGTGGACTGAGCGCCGCACCGCTCACTTCTTGGGCTTCCGCTTCTGGGCGAACACCCAGTTCCAGAACTCCTTCTCGTCGAACGCCGGCGACCAACTGTTGTGCCCCACCTTCGGGTACTCGGTGTACTTCGGCTCCGCGCCGGCCTTCCGCAGCGCGTCCACGAACTCCCGCGACCCGCTCACCGGCACCACGGTGTCGGCGTCCCCGTGGAACGCCCACACCGGGACGTGCGCGATGTCTTTCGCTTTGCTCAGGTCGGCAGCCCCGCAGATGGGGACGCACGCGGCGAACAGGTCCGGCCGCCGCTGCACCGCGTCGATCGCCCCGTACCCGCCCATCGACATTCCGACGACGTACACGCGGTCCGGGTCGATCGGCTGCTCCTTCACGAACGAATCGACCAGCGCCAGCGTGAGCTTCAGCGGCTCACTCACCTCGGGCGACTTGTAACTGCCCTTCGCCCACGGCACCTCGACGAACTGCGTGCCGTCCGGGCACTGCGGGACGATGACGAACGCCTTCTCGCGCGCCACCTCCGGCCGCGTCATCACGGACGGCTTCTTGTCGTTCCAGAACCACACCAGTTGCTTCTTGTTGTCGGTGCCGCGCTCGCCGGCGCCGTGCAGGATCACGACGAGCGGGTACTTCTTGCCCGCTTCGGCCCCTTCGGGCCTGAGCAGCCGATACGGCAGTTCCCGGCCGTCGAGCTGGAACACCAGCGCGTCCGGCTCGGCCGCGAACCCGTCCGCCGCTGCGGTCAGAGCGATCATGGCATACGTCCAGCGCATACAAGGTGTCCTTGGTAAATCGGCGCGCGGGCGGAACCCACCCCCGGCCCCTCCCGTTCGGCCCGCGTGCCGCGCCTCACCTGCGGACGCAGTCTCGGCTGCACGCGGGCGAGGGAGGGGAGAAAAACCTTCACGCACTGTCAACGTTTACGAACGGTCAATGCTTTTCTCCCCTCCCTGTAGGGAGGGGCCGGGGGTGGGTTCCGCCCGCCTCACTTCTTCTCGATCCGGTACAGCGCCTTCTCGGTCCGCAGCAGGAGCGCCGCGCCGTCCACCGCGAAGCTCGCCTGCGCCTTCTCGTTCAGCTTGTTCGTCGCCACCGCCTCGTACTCGGCCGCGTCCGGCTTGAACACCGTCGTCGTGCCGTCCTCCGAGAGCAGGTAGGCCAGCCCGTTCGCCAGCAGCGGCGACGACGAGTACGCCTTCTCGACCCGCTCCGTCCACCGCTCCTGCCCGGTCTTGCCGTCCAGGCAGCTCAGCACGCCGCCGTCGGACACCATGTACAGCGAGTCGCCGACCGCCAGCAGCGACGGGTTGTGCGGCACGTTCTTCTTCACCGTCCAGGCGACGTGGGTGGACGTCACGTCGCCGCTCCCGTCCGGGCGGATCGCCACCAGCGTCGGCGTGTTGTACCCGGTGCAGATGTAGATGAGGCCGTTGGCGAACACCGGCCGCGGCACCACCGAGTAGCCGGCGCCGTAAGTCGCGCGCCAGATCTCCTTCCCGTCCTTCGGGTTCAGCGCCATCACCACCCCGCTGCCGGCCGAGATCAGTTGCTCGGCCCCGTTCACCGTGACCACCAGCGGCGTGCTGAACGAGAACGGGTTGGCCCCGGTCTTGTTGTTCCGCGGCGTCTGCCACGCGACCTTGCCGGTCGCCTTGTTTAGCCCCACCACCGCCTGCTTGTCGGTGCCGTCGATGCTGAACGCCAGCAACCCGCCGTGAACGACTGGCGAGCCGCCGTTGCCGTGAACCGGGTTGTACTTCAACTCCTGAGTCGCCCACACCTTCGACCCGCTCGCCGCGTCGAGGCACGCGGTGCCGAGGTGGCCGAAGTGGACGTACAACTTGCCGTCCTCGAACACCGGCGTCGGGCTGGCGTGGCTGTTCTTCTTGTGGATCTTCGGCGCGCCGGCGTCCTGCTTGAACACGGCGACGTTCCACACCACGTCGCCGGTCTTCGCGTCGAGGCAGAGCGCGCGGAGCGAATGCCCGTCGCCCTCGGGCACGGCGGTGGTCAGGTAGATCTTGCCCGCCGCGACCACCGGCGACGACCAGCCGACGCCCGGCAGCTCCTTCCGCCACGTCACGTTCTCCTTCGGCCCCCACGTCGTCGGCAGCTTGGCGTCCGAATGCCCCTGCCCGCCCGGCCCGCGGAACTGGAACCAGTCGGCCGCACTCGCCGCGGCCGCGAGCGCGAGCGTGAACGAGCAAACCAGCAGCAGGCGACGCATGGGAACGACTCCGGGAAGGGTGGGCAGTGGTGGGGAGGGTGCCCCACAGTCTACAGTCAGGTTCGCCGCGGGTCTTTCGAAAACCGCGTCACGCGCGCCGCACGTGCGCCACCAGTTGGTGGTCGCCGATCAGCACGTCCAGCCGGCCGGCCAGCGCCGCGAACGTGGTCGCGTCGGTCACCAGCGTGACCTCGACGCGATCGGCGCGCGGGGCGGGCGGCGCGGCGGCCGGCTCGAACCGCAGCGCACGGGCGGCGCGGCGGTCGAACCCGCTCAGCGCGAGATCGGCGGCGCCGAGGTCGGCCAGCGCCGCCGCCAGCCGCGCCGCGTCGAACCGCCCCTGCGCCCGCGGGTTGTTCAGCAGCAGAGCCAGCGCCCGCTCGCGGGCCGCCGACAGGCGCACCACGGCCACCGGCACCTCCGCGATGCCGAGTTCGGCCAGCCCGCGGAGCCGGGCCGCGCCGTCGACGAGGTGCCCGGTCTGCTCGTTCCACACCACCGGCGCGACCAGCCCGAACGCCGCCAGCCCGGCCTTCAGCCGGCGGTGCGCCGCGGCCGTCGGGGCGCGCCGCGGGTGGCCCGGCGGCGGCTTCAACTCGCCCAGCGCGACCGTTCGCAGTTCGTAAGCGGCCATGACCCGCCCTCCGGGTTCAAGTGGACATTGTGTTATTCCGTATAGATATCGTGGGCGATGAAAATGACGAAGTCAAATCGCCCGGGCGAAGAATTTTCGAGAAAGTCGCAAGAGGCTTTCAGGACAGGATTTGCGGCTTAAAGAAGTCGGCGCCCGGGGCACTTCGCGGTGTGGCGGGCGGCTCTCAGCGGCGTTTCGCCGTCAGGATTTTGGCGACGATGGCCTCGCCGATGTGTTGCAGCGGCAGCACCTCGACGGCCGCGCCGCGGGACACGGCGGCCTTCGGCATGCCGTCCTTCACGACGCTCGTCTCTTCGTCCTGGGCGATGGTGTGCCACCCGGCGGCGCGGAGCCGCATCAGCCCCTCGGCCCCGTCGCGCCCCATGCCGGTCAGCAGCGCGCCGACGCCCAGCCGCGGGCTGTGGGCGGCGGCGCTGCAGAACAGCACATCGACCGACGGGCGGTACGGCGAGTGCCGCGGGTGCGCGGTGTAGCGGAGCAGCCGGTCCGGGGCGAACTCGAGGTGGTCGTTGCTCGTCGCCACGTGGACGACGCCGGGGGCGGGGAACTCGTTGTCCCGGGCGCCGCGGACGGTGAGCTTGCAGGTGGCGGCCAACTGCTGCACCAGCCCGGGGGCGAAGTCGGCGTCGATGTGCTGGGCGACCAGCACCGCGGCCGGGAAATGGGCCGGGAACACGCTCAGCACCTCGGCCAGCGCCGCCGGGCCGCCGGTGGACGCGCCGAGCACCACCAGCGGCGGCGCGTCGGCCGGCGCCGGCCCCACCGGCAGCGCCGGGTGGATGCTCGACCCGGTCAGCCCGTTCAGGGCCTCCTCCAGCTTCATCAGCCGGGCGATGAGCTTGTCGGCGTTCTGGACGGCGCCGCCGGGGCCGAGGGTGGGGGTATCGACCGCGTCCACCGCGCCCGCGCCCATCGCCCGCACCGCCAGCGCGTAGTTGTTGGCGACGCTCGACGTGACCACCAGCACCGGGCACGGCGACCGCTGCATGATCTGGCGGGTGGCCTCGACCCCGTTGAGCCGCGGCATGACGAGGTCCATCAGCACCACGTCCGGGCGGTCGGCGGCGGCCTTCCGCACCGCGTCGTCGCCGTCGTCGGCCATCCAGGCCAGCACATACCCCGGCACCGCGAGCACCGCACGCCGCAGCACCTCGCGCGCCAGGGCCAAGTCGTTCACGATCCCGATGCGCATTCCAGTGCGTCCTTTGTCCGATTAGCCCTTGGTCATTGGTCCTTAGTCATTGGTCCTTAGTCCTTGGTCGTTGGTCCTTAGTCATCGGTCATTCGGCCGGTCGGCTTCGCCCCTCTGCCATTCCGTCAGCGGCTCTCAGAAGGCTGGGGCGAACGGACACGATCTCGAATGACGAGGGACTCGTGACGAAGGACCAACGACGAAGAACCAATGACTCAGGACCAATGACTCAGGACTAACTGCCGTCGGCGGCGCCGATCAGATCGACCACCGCCTCCATGAACCGGTTGTCGTGGAAGCTGCTCTTGGTCAGGTAGGCGTTGGCCCCGACCTCCAGCCCGCGGACCCGGTCCTCCTCACGCTCCTTGTACGACACGATGATCACCGGCAGGTCGCGGAGCCGGTCGTCGGCCCGCACCGCCTGCACCAACTGGAGCCCGTTCATGCGGGGCATGTCGATGTCCGACACCATCAGGTCGTACCGCTCGGCCCGCACCTTGTTCCACCCGTCCACCCCGTCGACCGCGACCGCCACCTCGTAGCCCTTGTGCAGGAGCAACTGGCGTTCCACCTCTCGGACGGTGATCGAATCGTCCACGATCAGCACCCGCTTGCGGCGCCCCAGGCCGCTCGCCCGCGTCTCGCACCGGACCAGCGACCCGGTCTGGATGAACTGGTCCATCGACCGCAACAGGTCCTCGACGTCCACAATCAGTACGGGCGTGCCGTCGTCCAATATTGCAGCGGCGCTCAGGTTCGGCACCTTCCCCAGCCGGGCGTCGAGCGTGCGGACGACGAGGTCCTGCTCGCCGCGGAACGAGTCGACCACCAGCCCGTACTCGCCGGTGCCGTCGGAGAGTAATACCACCGGCAGTTCGGAGGCTGTCGGGGCCGGGGCCGGGATGTCGAGCAACTGGCCGGCCATCACCAGCCCGACGTTCTCGCCGTCCACGGTGACGAACTGCCGGTGTTCGAGCGACCGCACGTCGTCGCGCTTGACGCGAATGAGCCGGTCGATGCGGGTGTGCGGGAACGCGTACGGCTCGCCGGCGACGTCCACCACCACCGCCCGGATCACGGAGAGGGTGAGCGGTAATTGTAGATGAAATGTCGTCCCCTTGCCCGCCTGTGTCGTAATTCTCACATTTCCGCCGACCTTGCGGACGGTGTCCTGCACGACGTCCAGCCCGACCCCGCGGCCGGAGTACTCGGTGACGGCGGCGGCGGTGCTGAACCCGGGCAGGAACAGGAACTCGAGCAGCTCGGCCTCGGTCGAGCGGGCGACCATCTCCGGCGAGTTCAGCCCGCGGTCCACGATCTTCTTGCGGAGCTTGGCGAGGTCGATGCCGCCGCCGTCGTCGGCGATGGTGACCAGCAGCATGCCGGCCCGGTGCCGGGCCTCGACGGTGATGGTGCCGGCCCGCGGCTTGCCCGCCCGGTCGCGGACGTCGGGCATCTCCAGCCCGTGATCGACCGCGTTGCGGATGAGGTGCGACAGCGGCGACTCGAGCCGCTCGAGGATGTCGCGGTCCACCTCGGTCCGCTCGCCGACGACGACCAGTTTCGCCTCCTTGTTGAGCGACCGGGCCATGTCGCGGACGAGCCGCGGCAGGCCGTGGGTGCCGTCGCCGAACGGCCGCATGCGGCTGGCGATGACCTCGCGGTACAGCCGGGCGTTGAGGTCTTCGGCCCGGGCCGCGTGGTCGTCGAAGTCGCTCGTCTGGGCGTTCAGCTCTTGGCGGCAGGTGGTCCACTGGCGGCGGGTGTCGCTGATGAGGTCGGCGAGCTGGGCGGGCGGCATCCCGCCGGCGGCCGCGTGGTACGCCGCGTCGAGCATGGACGCGAGCAGGTCGTGCTGCTTCTTGAGCTTCAGGAGCGCGGTGGAGAAGGACGGCAGCCACCGGGCCTGGACGAGCGACTCGCCGGCCAGCCCCATGAGCCGGTTGAGGCTGGCGGCGGCGACGCGGACGACCGGCTCCGCGGCTGCCGGGGCCGGGGCGACGGCCGCTGGCGGCTTCGCGGGCGCGAGCGGGGCCGCCGGCGGTGGCGGAAGGGGTGCGGGCGGCAGACCTACCCCCCCCGGCCCCCCCTCCCTGAAGGGAAGGGGGGAGTCAGCCACTCGCGCGCCGTTACCCGCCTCGGCGCGCGGAGGTTGGTCGGCGGGCGAAGGTTCTTTCTCCCCCTTCCCTTCAGGGAGGGGGGCCGGGGGGGTAGGTGCCGCGGGCGCTTCCGCTTTCGCCTCTTTCTTCACGCTCGTCGCGACCGTGAACGCGTCCGCGACCGCCTTCAGCGCCGGGGAAGTCTCCTTCAACCACAGCGGGAACGTCTCGTCGTCGGTGCTGAGCACCCCGGCCAGCGTGCCGACGGCGTAGCGGGTCCAGTCGAGGGCGAGCGGGGACAGGTCGCACTTGCCCTCGCGGGCGGCGCGGAGGAACGCGGCCACCGCGGTCGCGGCGTCGGCCACCGGGGCGCACTTCACCAGCCGCGCGCCGCCGCGGAGTTGCTTGAGCGCCTCCAGCAGCGGCTCGGCGGCGGTCGGGTCGGTGGGCAGCGCCGGCAGCGCCTTGGCGACGGTCAGCAGGTGCCCGCGGGCCTCCTCGCGGAACAGGTCGAGCATCGAGTGCTCGGGCGGCAGCGCGAACGCCGCGGCCGGGACGTCGGCCGGGGCGAACGCCGGCACCGGCGGGAAGGGGGAAGGCGCGGCCGCTTGCGGCGCGGAACCCACCCCCCCGTCCCCCCTCAGTCCCGTCTCCGGCCCTGTCAGCGAAGCTTCTCGCGGGCCGGAGGAAGGGAGGGGGGTGACGGTCGGAGCCGCCTCCTGCGCGCCGTTCGACGTATTTGAACTGTTCGTGTCTTTCTCCCCCTCCCTGTAGGGAGGGGGCGGGGGGGTGGGTTCCGCGCGGGGCGGCGCGCTCACCCGCCGGCCCGCCGCGATCGCGGCGAACACCGGCTCCAGCGCCGCCACCGCGGCGGCGTTGCCGGCCTCCCACGCGGCCACCGTGTCCGGGGTCAGCGCCGCCAGCCCGGCCAGCACGTCGGCGCCCTTCAGCAGCAGATCGAAGTCGTCAGCCGTCAGCCGGATCTTGCCCTCCTGCGCCGCGACGAAGCAGTCCTCCATCACGTGCGCCAGCCGGACCGCCACGTCGATCCCGACGATCCGCCCGGCGCCCTTGATCGAGTGCGCCGCCCGCATCAGCGCTTCCAGTTGCGCCGGGTCGGCGGCGTTCGCCTCGGCCGAGATCAGCCCGGCCGCGAGGGTGTCGGCGTGCGCCTGCACCTCCTCGCGGAACAGCTCGAACATGGACGCGTCGATGCCGCTCATTTGATCCGCTCGCGGAGGGAGTGGAACAGCCGGGCGTCGTCCAGCAGCCCGACCGAGCGGCCGGCGTGCGGGAACACCCCGCGGGTCATCTTGCCCTGCGACCGGGCCAGGGTCGGGGCGGCGGTGGTCAGGTCGGGCAGCAGCACCCGGTGAACCTGGTCCACCTCGTCGGCCGCGAAGCACCAGTATTCCGTGTCGCGGCGGATCACCACCAGCCGCCGCAGGTCCGGGTCGGGGTCGGCCACCGGGGACACGCCCAGCAGCGAGTCCAGCTTGACGCACAGGTGCAGTTCGCCGCGGATGTTGGCCATCCCGGCGAGCAGCCCGCCGCGGTGCGGGATGCGGTGGACCGGCCGCGGCCGGGTCACCTCGATCAGCACCGCCACCGGCAGCGCCAGCCACTCGTCGCCCAGCCGGAAGACGAGCACGCTCGTCTCCTCGCCGTCGCGGTCGTCTTCGCGGGCGGCCAGCCGGGTCGTCCACTCGTCCAGGTAGCCGGTCGGCGACGGGGCGTCGAGGAACCGGCGGCCGGCGGCGGCGAACACCGGGCAGTTGTTGCAGTGGGTGAACTTGAGCAGCTCCGGGCACGACCGGTCGCCGCGGACGCCGATGATGTTCCAGCACTGCTCGGCCGGGGCGATCACGGCCAGCGGGGTGGCGGTCATGGGTGCCTCGCCTTCTGTAGCCGGCCTCTGTGAGGCCGGCCGTTTACGCGCCGCATCGCACCGGCCTCTGTGAGGCCGGCTACAGAAGGATGCCGCGGACACGACTTGGCTGTCACGGGGCGCCGTCCTCGCGGGTCAGCCGGTCGAGCCGGCGGCGGAGGGCGGCGGCCCGGGCGGCGTCGCCGCGCCGCTCGCACAGCGCCATCATGTGCGACACCGCCTCGGCGTGGTCGGGGTTCAGGTACAGCGCCTTCCGCAGCGCGTCGAAGGCGGCGTCGGCGCGGCCGGCGGCCAGGTGGACGACGCCCAGCAGGGCCAGCGCGTCGGCGTCGGTGGGGGACAGCCGGACCAGCGCCTCGCACGCGTCCCGGGCCTCGTCGAGCCGGCCGGCGTCGGCCAGCGCGCGGGCGCCGGCAAGCGGGTCGGCCGCGACCGCCTTCGGGGCTTCGACCGGGCGCGCGGCGGGCTTCGGCGGCGGGGCGGCCGGCGGCGGGACGGACGGGTCGAGCGCGCGGTACAGCCCGCTGCCGACCGCGGCCCGCTTGTAGACGCCGAACTCCGTCTGCCCCTCGGGCACGAACCGCCCGGGCGGCAGCCGGTCGGCCTCGGCCGGGGTCACGCACAGCCGCCCGTCCAGCGCCAGCAGCCGGTCGATGTTGGCCATCGCCCGCTGCCGCCCGTCCGGGGTGAAGTAGATGAACACGTTCCGGCAGATGACCACGTCGTACGGCCGCTCGGTGGCCAGGAACAGCGGGCTGGTCAGGTCGCCGGTCAGCAGCCGGACGGCCGCCCGCAGGTGCGGCTGCAACTCCCACTGCTCCGACTGCTCGACCCGGCGGAAGTACGCCACCCGGGCGTCCATCCCGCCCTCGCGGAAGGCGAACGCGCCGTACCGGGCGGCGGCCGCCTTGGCCAGCGCCCGCTCCGACTGATCGACCGCGTCGATCGCGTACTCGTCCGAGGTGAGCAGCCGCTCGTGCAGCGCGATGGCCAGCGAGTACGGCTCCTCGCCGGTGCTGCACGGGATGCTCAGCGCCCGCACCCGCGCGCCGCCGGACCGGGTGGCGGCGCGGTCGGCCATGAACCCGGCCAGCCGCTCGAACAGGATCTTGCCGCCGCGGAAGAACCACGTCTCGGACACCGCCAGGTCGGCCGCCAGCGCGTCCCGCTCGGCCTGCTCGGTCATCAGCCGGACGGTGTACAGCGCGTAGTCGCTCAGCCCGCGGGCGAGCATCCGCCCCTCGACGGCGCGGGCGAGCACGTTCGGCCCGAGCGACGCCGGGTCGATGCCCATGCGCTCGCGGACGATGGCGTCGATGGCGGTGAGCGGCACGCCGGTTCCTCCGCGGGTCGGATCGGCGCCGGCGCCCGCCCCCGCGGGCGGTGGCGTGCTCACGGGCCGAACCCCGCTTCGATCAGACCGCCGGACCCGGCGGCCACCTGCGCCAGCATCCAGTCCGGGTCGAGCAGACGCAAGATCCCTTCCCCGTCGGCCAGCGCCGGGCCGAGGCTCGGCCGCCCGGGCGGCCCGGGGATCGGCTGCGCGACGCCCGGCTTGATCTCGCGGATCTCGGCCACCTGGGTGGCGAGCAGGCCGACCAGCGCCTCGGGCACGTCGAGCGGGTACGGGAACAGGATGATGCGGCTGCTCAGGTGCGGCGGGCACTCGCCGACGCCGGCCAGCGCGTGCAGGTCGACGACCGGGACGACCCGGCCGCGGTACACGAACACCCCGGCGATCCACGGCGGCGCGCCGTGGACGGCGGTCAGCCGGACGCGCGGCACCACCTCGCGGACGCGGCGGACGTCCACCGCGACCTTGTCCGGGCCGACCTGAAAAACCAATCCGAGCATGGCGGCGTCCTTCGTCCTTTGTCCCTCGTCATTCGAGGGCGGCCTGCGCCGGGCCGCGCCACTTTAACCCGCCGTCGGTGCCAGAGTCGCCTGAACCCGTCGTTCCGCTCTCGAATGACGAGGGACAAAGGACGAAGGACGATTCACGTCTTAAACTGCGCGATCTCCTGGTTCAGCCCCTCGACCGAACTCCGCAGGGTCGTCGTGGCCCGCTCGAACTCCTGGATCGACTGCGCCGACCGGGTCGTCGCGGCCGCGATCTGGGCCATCGCGTCGTTGATCTGCTGCGCCCCGGCCGTCTGGTTCCGCATCCCCTCGTTCACCAACTGGAACCGGCTGCTGAGGCTCTGCACCTCGTTGATGATCTCCCACGTCATCTGGTTGATCTTCGTCACCTGGGACACGCCCGACCGCACCTCGTCGGCGAACTTGTCCATCTGCATCACCCCGGCACTCACCGCGTCCTGCATCTGTCGCACCATCGTCTCGATGTCGAGGGTGGCGACGGCGGTCTGGTCGGCCAGCCGGCGGATTTCGCGGGCCACCACCAGGAACCCGCGGCCGTACTCGCCGGCCTTCTCCGCCTCGATCGCGGCGTTGATCGACAGCAGGTTCGTCTGGTCGGCGACCTTCGTGATGGTGGTGACCACCGCGTTGATGCTGTCGGCCTTCTCGCGGATCATACCAAGTTTGGTGGAGACGCTCGCGGTCGATTCCACCAACTGCTTCATTTCCGTCGCCATCTTGGTCGTGTTGTCGCGGCCGCGGGTGGCGAGGTCGGCCGCATGAGATGCCGTCTGGGACACCTCGTTCATCGTCCCGGCAAGGTCTTTGCTGGTCGCGGACACCTCCCGCACACTTGCAGCCACCTGCGTGGTTGACGCGCTGAGGTTGTTGACGGTCTGCTCCTGGCTGCGGGCGGTCAGCGCGATCTGGCTGGCGATCGACAGCAGTTGGAGGCTGGACTCGCGGGCCTTGCCGACGATCCCTTGTATCTTGCCGATCAGCGCGTTGATGCCCTCGGCCAGTTGGCCCATCTCGTCCTTGCCGTGGACCTGGAGCCGGGCGGTCAGGTCGGCGGCCCCGCTGGCCATCTGCCGCACCCGCTCGTTCAGTTCCAGGGCCGAGTTGACGACGCTTTTGAACACCGACCCGCCGATCGCGCCGAACCCGAGCACCGCGGCCACGCTCAGCGCGATGGTGAGGTTCGACCACAGCCGGATGTTGGCCGCCGCCTCGGCCTCCTCGACCTCGGTGTTGGCCCGGGCCGACTTGGCCGCCTCGCGGATGGCGGCGACGTGCTCGCGGTACTTCGGGGCGATCCGCTTGTTCAGGATGTCGGTCGCCTCCTTCCGGGTCTTCTCGTCGCGGTTCTTGGGGATGTACTCGTCGTTGGCCAGCCGCAGCACCTCCATGGCCGGGATGTGAGCCGTCGTCTCCAGCGCGAGGCGGCCGGCCGGGTCGATCGGCCGGGACAGCCAGAACTCCCGCCGCTTGTAATACTCGGCTTCGTACCGGCGGTAGTTGTCCAGCGCCTGCCGGCGGTCCTCCTCGGTGGCGGCCGTCTCGATCTCCTGCAACATGAGGTAGACGCGGCCGATGAGCAACGGCGGCGGGGTCAGCTCGTTGACCAGCTCGCGGCGCTCGAGCACCTCGCGGTAGACCGGGCCGCCGACGCGGTACTGGGCGAGCAGCACGCCGGCCAGGGCCAGCACCGTCACCACCGTCACGGTGTACGCGACGAGCAGGCCGGTCAGCTTGGTGCGCAGCGGGAGGTCGTGCAGGCGGAACATGGTGCTCGTCACGGGGTTGGGAGGCGCGCGACCCGCTCGGGCGACCGGCCGACCGGCCGGCACAAGCGATAGTACCCGACCACCGCGCGCTGTCCAGCCGGTTTGCCCCGGCTTCGCCATTTACCCAGTATCCGTAAGGTCGCACCGCCGTCATAAGCGGCCATTCGGCACCCGGCGAGGGGCAAGGGGAGGCCGGCCGCCGTCTTCGCGCCGCGCCCCGGTTGCTTGACGCCCGCGGCCGCGGCGGGGACAATCTTACCGTCGCGCTGATTTCCCTCCGACGGACCGCTCATGAACAACGTGCCGCCGCGCCCGCCCGGGGACGCCGACCCGACCCTCGTGCCCGCCCCCACCGCGGCCGACCCGGCCGGCAGTTCCACCCGCACCTTCGACGGCGACCCGGCCGGCGCGGGGCCGATGCCGGCGGCCGTCGGCGAGTACGTCATCCTGCGCAAGCTGGGCGAGGGCGGGATGGGCGCGGTGTACCTGGCCGAAGACCCCAAGCTCGGCCGCAAGGCCGCGGTGAAGGTGATGAAGGCGGACCCGGCCGCCCGCAAGGAGGGCCGCGACCGGTTCGTACGCGAGGCCCGCGCCGCGGCCGCCGTCGAGCACGACAACATCGTCCCCGTCTGGGGGGTCGGCGAGGCGGCCGACGGCAGCCCGTACATCGTCATGCCGTTCTTGCAGGGCGAGGCGCTGGAGGCCCGGCTCAAGCGGGAGGGCGCGTCGTCGCCGGCGCTGGTCGTCGCGGTCGGCCTCGACGTCGCCACCGGGCTGGCCGCGGCGCACGCCAAGGGGATCGTCCACCGCGACCTCAAGCCGGCCAACGTGTGGCTGGAGGGCGACCCGCAGGCGGCCGACCCGGCCAAGCAGGTGCGGCGGGCGAAGGTGCTCGACTTCGGCCTGGCCCGGACCGCCGAGCCGACGGACGACCACCTGACCGCGACCGGCACTATCGTCGGCACACCGGCGTACATGAGCCCCCAGCAGGCGAGCGGCGACCCGGTCGATCACCGCACCGACCTGTGGAGCCTCGGCGTGACCATGTATCGCATGGCGGTCGGCCGCCAGCCGTACGGCGGGAAGAACGCGATGGCGGTTCTGAACGCGCTGGCCAACCACACCCCGCCGCCGGTCGCGACGGTCGCCCCGCACCTGCCGCCGGCGCTGGCCGCCCTCATCGACCGGCTGATGCGGAAAGACCCGAACGAGCGGCCGCAGACCGCCGACGAGGTGGTCGATGCACTCCGCGCGCTGGCGGCCGGGGCGCTGTCGAGCCGCCCGGTGCCGGTCCTCGTGCTGCCGGCCCCGCCGGCCGACGTGTGGGGCGATGTGACCGAGGCCGGAAGCGGGGCGGTCGTCCGCGGGCACGTCACCCCACCGGTGCCGACGCGCCGGCTGGCGTGGCTGCTGGCCGGGCTGCTCGGCTTCGGGCTGCTGTGCGCGGCACTGGCGGCGGTCGTCTGGTACGAAACGGCCGGGGGCACGGTGGCCGTCGATCTGAGCGCCCCCGAGGCGGAAGGGCGGTTCAGGAAGTTGGTGCTGCACGGCCCGGACGGGCGGGAGCGGTACGCGCTCACCCCGGACGGGCGGAGTAAGAAGGTGGCCGCCGGTGCGTACACGGTCACGGTCGAGGGCGACGGGCTGGTGCTGGACGCCGGGGAAGTGACGATCAAGCGCAACGGCGAGGCGACGGTGCGGGTGACGTTCGACCCGAAGAAGGCGAAGAAGCCCGACCCGCTGCGGAAGGAGCCGGATCGGCCGGGCACGACGCCGGCCGGGGACGACGCCCGGGACCGCGCCGCGGCCGTGTGGGTGTTGAATGTGGGCGGGAGGGTGACGCTCGACGGGCGCGGGCCGGAGGTGGTCCGGGCCGACGACCTGCCGAAGGAGCCGTTCCGGCTCGTCAAGCTGTGGCTGCCGCGACTCAACCGGCCGTCGGACCCGGCCGCCCTCCGCGGGCTGACCGCGCTGACCCACTTCCACAGCGCGGACGGCGGGGACGGCCTCGACGACGCGCTGCTGCTCGGGCTGGCCGACAGCGCCGAACTGGTCGACCTGGTCGTCGAAACCGCCGACATCACCGACGCCGGGCTGGCGGTGCTGAAGGACAAGCCGCAACTGGCGCTGCTCTGCGCCCACAAGACGAAGGTGACCGACGCCGGGCTGGACCACCTGGCGAACTCCCCGCGGCTGGACACGCTCAACGTGTCCGGGTCGCCCGGCATCACCGACGCCTGCTTCCCGAAGCTGCTGCGGCACAAGCGGTTGACCTTCCTGGCGGTCAACGGCACGAAGGTGACCGAGCAGGGTGTGAAGGAGTTCGCGAAGGCGATGCCGCGGTGTCGCGTCGTCTGGGACGGCGGAACGATTGAGCCGTCGCTCTCCCCCGACCCGGACCGCGCCGCGGCCGAGTGGGTGCTCGGCCTGGGCGGCGGAATGGTGAGCGTATCGGCCGGCGGCGACGAGCGGAAGGTAGTCCGGGCCGCCGACCTGCCGAAGGAGCCGTTCCGGCTGACGGACGTGTCGCTGCCGCACTTCGAGCGGCCGCCGCAGGGCGTGGCCGCGCTCCGCGGGCTGACCGCGCTCGCCCACTTCGGCGGCGCGGGGGCCGCCGGCCCCGGGTTCGACGACTCTGTCCTGCTGGCGATCGACGACAGCGCCGAATTGAAGACGGTATTCGCGCCGTACTCGGCCGTCACCGACGCCGGGCTGGCCGCCCTGAAAGACAAGCCGCGGCTGGGATACCTCAACCTGCACGCCACGAAGGTGACCGACGCCGGGCTGGACCGCCTGGCCAACTCCCCGCGGTTGCGCACCCTCAACCTGTCCGAGTGCGACATCACCGACGCCGGGCTGCGGAAGCTGACGCGGCACGCGGCGCTCGCCGACCTGCTGCTCAACGGCACGAAGGTGACCGAGCGTGGGGTCGAAGAGTTCGCCAGGTTGATGCCGCAGTGCAAGATCGACTGGAACGGCCGCAGCATCATGCCGCGGCGACTCGACCGCGAGGCCGCCGAGAGGGTGCTGAATGCGGGCGGGTGGGTCCACATCGACGGCAACCGACCGTTCGGGAGGGCGGCCGACCTGCCGAACGGTGAGTTCAGGCTGACCGAAGCCTCGTTCCGCGAGCGCGAGGAGGTGCGGGACGACGACCTGCGCGCGTTCCGCGGGTGCCCGGACGTGGAGCACTTCGACCTGTTCCGGTGCCGCAAGGTGACCGACGCCGGGCTGGCCCACTTCGCCAGCTGCACGCGGCTGAAAAAACTCAGCGCCGACGCGACGCAACTGACCGACGCCGGACTGGCGGTGTTCGCCGGCTGCGGGGAACTGACGGAGGTGTACACGTCGGAGACGCAACTGACCGACGCCGGGCTGGCGCACCTCAAGGGGTGCAAAAAGCTGACGTTTCTTGGCGTCGCGCGGACGAAGGTGACGGAAGCCGCGGCGAACCGCTTCGCCGCCGAACACCCGGGCTGTAAGGTCGTCTGGGGGCCCGAAGTGACGATCGAGCCGACGAGCAAGTGAGCCGACACCCTCTCCCGGCAGAACCCGCCATGAGTACGCCCGCCGACGACGTGCCGACCAACCGGACCGACCCGGGCACCCTGGTCGGCCCCGGCGCGCCCGGGTTCTACGGGCCGTTCGTCGTGCTCCAGAAGCTCGGCGAGGGCGGGATGGGCGCGGTCTACCTCGCCCACGACAACCGGCTGCGGCGGCAGGTCGCCATCAAGACGATGCGCCCCGAGTTGGCCGCCGCCCCGGCCAGCCGCGACCGGTTCGAGCGGGAGGCCCGCGCCGCGGCGGCGGTCGAGCACGACCACATCGTGCCCATCCTGCACGTCGGCGAGGCGGCCGACGGCACCCCGTTCATCGTGATGCCGTTCCTGAAGGGCGAGCCGCTCGACGCCCGGCTGAAGCGGGAGCCGGTGTCGCCGTTGTGGCTGCTGCTGAAGGTGGCTCGGGAGGTGGCCGAGGGGCTGGCGGCGGCACACGCGGCCGGGCTGATCCACCGCGACATCAAGCCGGCCAACATCTGGCTGGAGGGCGACCCGTCGTCGCCGTCTCCGTCGCTTCAGGTGAAGCGGTGCAAGATCCTCGACTTCGGGCTGGCCCGGCCGGTCGTCGCAGACAGCGCGCACCTGACCGCGAGCGGCGCGGTGATGGGCACGCCGGCGTACATGAGTCCCGAGCAGGCCCGCGCCGAGCAGTTGGACGGCCGCGCCGACCTGTTCAGCCTGGGCGCGACGCTGTACCGGATGGCGACCGGGCAGCCGCCGTTCCGCGGGCCGAACGCGGTGGCCGTGCTGATCGCGCTCACGACCGAGCCGCCGACGCCGGTCCGCGTCGCCGCACCGGCCGTGCCGGTGGCGCTGGCCGACCTCATCGACCAGATGATGAGCAAAAGCCCGGCGGGCCGGCCGCCGTCGGCGGCAATTGTGGCGGCCGTGGCGCGAATGGGCGACGAGACGCGACCCGCTGCGCCGAGCCCAACCCCTGTAACGCCGGCCGCCAACCCGGCCGCGACTCCGTGGGAGGAGATGACCGAGACCGACACCGGCGCGCCGGCCGCGGGCGTGCCGGCCGCCGCGCCGCGCCGCTGGCCGTGGATCGCCGCCGGCCTGCTCGCCGGCCTGCTCGGGTTGGCCGCGGTGGCGGTCGTCCTTCGCCCGAAAGCGGCCGACCGTGGCGCGCCCGAGCCGCCGCCGCTGCCGCCGGTCGCGGTGCCGAAGCCGGAGCCGTGGAACCCGGCCAACGACCGCAAGGCCGCGGAGTTCGTCTTCGACTACGGCGGCGGTCTCGCCATCGACGGGGCCGAGCAAGCCGTCGAGGGCCGGGCCGCGCTGCCCAGGGGGCCGTTCCGGCTGACCACGATCTCGCTCCGCAACAACCCCCAGGTGACGGACGCGGCGATGGCGGTGTTCGACGGGTGCCCGCACCTGCTGACGGTCGATCTGTTCATGGTCCCGGTCGGCGACGACGGGGTGGCCCACCTCCGCCGCTGCACCGGGCTTAGCTTCCTGTGGCTGCTGGGCACGAAGGTGACGGACAAGGGGATGATCCATTTCAAGGACTGCAAGGGGCTGACCGATTTGAATCTGTCGTACACCGGGGTGACGGACGCCGGGCTGGTTCACTTCGCGGGCTGCCCGGAACTGGTCGGGCTGCACCTCAGCCACATCCCGGTGACGGACGCGGGGATGATTCACTTCAAGGGTTGTAAAAAGCTTCGCCACCTGAACTTGGAGGCCAGCAAGGTGACCGACGCCGGGCTGGCCGTTTTCGAAGGCAACACGGAGTTGACCGGGCTGACGTTGGGCGGGCAGGGCGTGACCGACGCCGGGCTGTCGTACTTCCAAGGCTGCCGCAACCTGGGCACCGCGTGGCTGCAAGACACCGCGGTCGGCGACGCGACGCTGGCGATGCTGGCGGACTGCAAGAGCCTGACCGAGGTGAGATTGAAGGGAACAAAGGCGACCGCGGCCGGAGTGGCGGGGCTGGCGAAGGCGCTGCCGCAGGCGAAGATCGAGTGGGACGGCCCCACTTACGAACCGGGGAAGCGGTGAGGGCGGGCGAGCGGCAACCGGTTGACATCGGTCGCACGTCGCGGCAACAATGATGGCGTTCGCACTCACGGAAGCGTTATGAGCAGCCCGACGAACCGCCCGGCGTCCGACCCGCGAAGTTTCGGCCCGTTCACCGTGCTGAGCAAGCTCGGCGAGGGCGGGATGGGGGCGGTGTACCTCGCCGAAGACCCCAAGCTGAAGCGCCGCGTCGCCATCAAGACGATGCAGCCCGATCTGGCGAAGGAGAAGGCGAATCGCGACCGCTTCGAGCGCGAGGCGCGGGCCGCGGCGGCGGTCGAGCACGAGAGCATCGTCCCGATTCTGCAAGTCGGGGAGGCGGCCGACGGCACGCCGTTCATCGTGATGCCGTTCCTGAAAGGCGAACCGCTCGACGCGCGCCTTAAGCGGGAGCCGGTGTCGCCGCTGTGGCTGCTGCTGAAGGTGGCGCGGGAGGTGGCCGAGGGGCTGGCGGCGGCGCACGCGGCCGGGCTGATCCACCGCGACATCAAGCCGGCGAACATCTGGCTCGAAGGCGACCCGTCTTCGCCGAGTCCGACACTTCAGGTGAAGCGGTGCAAGATCCTCGACTTCGGGCTAGCGCGTTCCACGAGTGAGGACGACATCCAACTGACGCGAACGGGCGCGGTGCTCGGCACGCCGGCGTACATGGCCCCCGAGCAGGCGCGCGGGGCGAAGGTGGATCACCGCACCGACCTCTACAGCCTCGGCGCGACGCTGTACCGCATGGCCGCGGGCAAGCTACCGTTTACCGCGCCAAGCACGATGGCGCTGCTGTATGCACTGGCGAACGAAACGCCGCAGCCGCTGCGCGAGTTGAGCCCGCAGGTGCCGGCGGGTGTGGTCGGGATGATCGAGCGGCTGATGCAGAAGGCGAGCGACAACCGCCCGCGGTCGGCGGGTGATGTGGTGGTCGCGTTTCGCCGCTTCGATGAGCGCGAGCAGGGGCAGGCTCAACCACTGATACCGGCGGTGGTGGTTGAAACTCTTCCGCCGCCAAAGCGGCTTGCGGCCGAACCGCCGGCCAATACCGCGCCGGTCTCTCGTGCGCCTACGCTGCGCCCGCCGAACAAGCCGGCTCAAAAGCCGCGTTCCCCAATGCAGTCTAAGCCGAGCGACAAAACGGAAGGCGACGCAGAACTGAAGTCCCGCGGGACCGGTGCGTTGATTTTTGTTGGAACAATTCTTGTGGTCGCTGCCGGGATCATTGCTGGAATTTACGTCGTTGCGTCCAAGAAAGTGGAAACGCCTGGCGGCGAGAAGAAGAATGAATCGCCAAAAGCAGAAACTTCAAAGATAGACCCTTCTCCGGGAAAGGTTGAGGCGGAGCCAAAGAGCCTGGTTACGACCGATTCAGACAGGAAGGCAGCCGAGTATGTTCTATCCCTCGGGGGGGATGTGCGTGTAAATACAAAGGATAGCAATATCAATTCTATAGCCGATCTACCTGATAGCCCATTTTTACTGACTTATGTAAATCTTTATAATAGCGAGAAAGTTCGTGATGCGGATTTGATTCGCTTTCGGAGTTGCCAGGGACTTGTCTCGATCGACTTCCGTAAAACGCAAGTTTCGGATACGGGGCTGAGAAATTTACAAGACTGTGTGAATCTCGAAGCCTTGTGGCTTTCTGATACGTTAGTTGGAAGTGCCGGACTGGCAAATTTTGAGAAATGCACCAGGCTGAAAGTCGTCGCTCTTGTTCGGACACGGGTTGACTCAGATGGGATTAATCATTTGAAAGAATGCAAGGCTATCAAGAATCTCGACCTTGCATATACTAAAGTGAATGATGACTGCTTGGGATTAATTAAGACATTAAGCAATCTTGAGTTGCTTGATATAGACGGGACGGACATTACTGCTGCCGGCCAATCAGAGCTTGTAAAAGCATTACCACGATGTACTATCTTCTACAGTGCTAGGAAATAGCTTCAATATATTATTATTAAGCGAGCAACTTCACCCATACCTGAGCGCCTCGATTGGGTGAATCCGCGACGCCCGCCGCGCGGGGTACAGCGCCGCGAGGGTCGTCACGCCGACCGCGAACAGCACCGAGCCCGCCCACAGCCACGCCGGGAACACGAAGATCGTCGTGGACAGCATCTTCTGGCCGTCCATCTGACCGGCGATCAGCCCGCGAACCCACTCGTCGGCCCACAGCGCCAGCCCCCACGCCAGCGCCAGCCCGAACGCGGCCCCCAACAGGCCGATGAGACTGCCTTCGAGCAGGAAGAGCGTCACGATTTGGCCGCGGGTCGCGCCCACCGCCCGCAGGATGCCGATTTCGTGCGTCCGCTCGATCACGCTCGTCACCAGCGTGTTCGTGATGCCCACCCCGGCCACGAACAGCGCGATGAAGGCGAAGAGGTTGAGGCCGGCGGCGATCAGCGTGACCTCGCGCTTCGCGGCCGCGAACCACTTCGCCCCGCTGTGCGTGCGGAACCCCATTGCCTCGATCGCGGACACCGTGCCCGGCAGGTCGCCGCCCGGACGCACCCGCACGTCGGCGGTCACGAACCCGCCGTCCTTCTGCCACGGCAGTTGCCCGAACAACGCGTCGCCGGTTCGCGGCGGCAGGAACGCGTGCCCGCTCGTCAACTCCCACGAGTCCAGCGGCGTCACCTTCTTCCGCTCTTCCCGCGTGACGATTCGCACCACCCCGCACACGCGATAGGTGCCGCTCACCGTCTTGCCCGAGTCCAGCGGGCGTTCATCACCTGTCGCCTCCGCGGGCAGTTGCAGCAGCTTTTGAATCTCCAGCTTCTCCGCGGCGCTCAAATCGAACTGATCGACCTTCTGCGGCAGCGTCCGCGTGATCTTTTCGAGCGCCTGCGTCTGCCCGCGAGTCAGTTCCTCCGCCGGGCGGCCCCCGAGCAGCGCCTTTGCGAGAGCGAACGGCGACGCGTTCCGCACCCCGCCCACCTCCAACCGCACCGTGCGCCCGATCGCGGCGGGTAGGTCGGCGTCGTCGGCGATGCCGAGTTGGTACAGCGCGAACTCCGACACAACGACCTCCGCGGCGTCGGGTGATTCCGGTAGGCGACCGGCGAGCAGTCGGGGTTGGAGGTCGGTCAGCGCGCCGCTGACCGCGGGAGCGACCGCCGGCTTGTCGGCGGTGTCCGACCACACCCGGCCCTCGCCGGTGCGGAAGGTGCGCACCTCGGCCACGTCCGGGAGGCGCGAAATCGCGTCTAACTTCTCTGGCGTGAGGAGTTTAGGCGCTTTCGGGGCGCGGGTGTTCTGGTAGCGATCGACCAGCGCTTCGCGGATGCGGGCGCGCCGGTCGTCGCTCATGGCCCCCTTCACCGCGATCTTGTCCGCGGGGATCGACGCCTCGTCCGGCGGCGGCTCATCGACGCGCACTAGCACCCGCCAGAAGTCGTCACGGCCCTGGAATTCGGTGTCGATGAACGCCCGCAAGCCCAACCCGAGCGACAGGCTGAAGGCGAGGGCGCAGGTGCCGACCGACACGCCCACGAGGGTGAGTGACGTGCGCACCTTCTGCCGCCACAGGCCGTGCAGTGCGAACTTCAGGAATTGCAGGGGGTTCATGGCTTTTGGAAGGATGAAGGATGAAAGAGGAAGGATGAAGAGAAAGCCGAAGGCATTCGGGACGTTCCCTTCATCCTTCCTCTTTCATCCTTCATCCTTTTCCCGACTCCCCTGTTGCAAACGTCGCACGGCCGATACAATTCCGAAACTTCGCACCCGATGTCGCGCGCTCACTCCGAGTTCGCCGGGGCCGAAGCCGGCCTCTAACCCGCTGCCCGTCTCTACTCACACTATGGTCAATCGTAACCTCCTCCGCCAGTTCGACGTTCCCGACGACGACCTCCAGAACTACGACGACATCTTCAACCAGGAAATCGCCAACTGGGTCAGCAGCGACAGCCAGGACTACGAAGCCAACAAGATCGTGTCCGGCAAGGTGCTGGAGATCCGCGGCGACGACGTCGTCATCGACATCGGGTACAAGTCCGAAGGCGTCATCAAGATCGACGAGTGGAAGGAGGACGGCTCCGACGCGCCCCCGCCCAAGCCCGGCGACACCGTCGAAGTCCTGCTCGAAACCGTCGAGAGCGAAGACGGCACCATCGCCCTCTCCTACCGCAAGGCGAAGCGCCAGAAGGAGTGGAACGCGGTCCTCGCCAAGCACAAGGAAGGCGACGTGGTCGCCGGCAAGGTGCTCAAGAAGATCAAGGGCGGGCTGCTCGTCAACATCGGCGTCAACGTGTTCCTCCCGGCCTCCCAGGTGGACATCCGCCGGCCGCAGTCGATCGACGAGTACATCGACCGCACCATCGAGTGCGTCATCCTCAAGATCGACGAGCAGCGGCGCAACATCGTGGTGTCCCGCCGCAAGCTGATCGAAGACCGCCGCCGCTTGCAGAAGGACAAGCTGATGGCGGAGCTGGAGATCGGCCAGATCCGCAAGGGCGTGGTCAAGAACATCGCCGAGTTCGGCGCGTTCGTGGACCTCGGCGGGATCGACGGCCTGCTCCACATCACCGACATGGGCTGGCACCGGGTTACGAACCCGCGTGACGTCGTCCAGATCGACCAGGAGCTGGACGTCTACATCCTGCACATCGACCGCGAGAAGGAAAAGATCGCGCTGTCGCTGAAGCACAAGACCCCGTCGCCGTGGCAGAACATCGAGTCCAAGTACCCGATCGGCCAGCGGTTCCAGGGCGAAGTCGTCAACATCATGCCCTACGGGGCGTTCGTCAAGCTCGAGCCGGGCATCGAGGGGCTGGTCCACATCAGCGAGATGTCGTGGATCAAGCGGATCGCCGACCCGAAGGAGATCGTGCAGATCGGCGACAAGGTTGAGGTTCAGGTGCTGAACATCAACCACGACAAGAAGGAAATCTCGCTCGGCATGAAGCAGTGCCAGAGCAACCCGTGGGGCGAGGTGGCCAAGAAGTACCCGCCGGGCACGGTCATCACCGGCGTGGTGCGGAACCTCACCAACTACGGCGCGTTCATCGAGATCGAGGAGGGGATCGACGGCCTCCTGCACGTGAGCGACATGAGCCACGTGCGGAAGGTGTCCAACCCGTCGGAGATCGTGCAGAAGGGCCAGAAGATCACCTGCCAGGTGCTGACGGTCGATCAGGAGCGCAAGCGGGTGGCGCTGGGCCTGAAGCAGATGGGGCCTGATCCGTGGGAGACGGACATCCCGGCCCGGTTCAACCCGGGACAGAAGGTCCGCGGCAAGGTGACCAAGCTCACCAACTTCGGCGTGTTCGTCCAGCTCGAAGAGGGCTTGGAAGGGCTGCTCCACATCTCCGAACTGACCGACGCGAAGGTCGAGTCGCCGGAGGAGGTGGTGAAGGTGGGCGACGACGTGGACGTGAAGGTGCTCCGCGTCGACGCCAAGGACCGCAAGATCGGCCTGAGCATGCGGAACGTCGATGACGGCAAGGTGCCGGACGTGATCCCGGACATGCCGATCGAGGGGCCGGAGGCCGAGAAGGCGATGGAGGCGGCCAAGTCCGCCCGCGCCGCTGAGGCGACCGCGCCTGCCGCGGCCGCCCCGCCCGCCCCGCCGAAGAAGGAAGGCAAGAAGAAGGACAAGGAGGAGGAGAAGGAGGGGCTTCGCGGCGGCACTGGGGCGGCCGGCCCGCTGTTCCAACTGCCAGGCGACAAGAAGGAGTAAGGCAAAGCAAAAGGCCGGGTGTCGTTGCCAACGACACCCGGCCTTTTCGATTACTGCGGGACGCTGGTGATCCAGCCGTCCTTCAGCTTGCCGTCGCGGGCCACGAAGTACTTGAGCGGCAGGAAGGTACTCAGGTCCTTGTGGTTCAGCACGAACGTCACGTTGTCGAGGTTGAGCGTCTCCCACAGGTGGAGGCCGACCAGGATGTCGCCCTTCTGAATGCCGGCCGTCGCGGCGGCACTCCCCGCAGCGACGTCGGTCACCTGTAGCCCGCCGCGGAGTTGCGGGTTGGCCTTCGCGACCGCCGCCGCGTCCACCGCCGCCACCCGCACGCCCAACCGCTTCCACACCGCGTCGGCCGGGGCGAGCGGCGCCTTCGCGACGGCCCCGGTCAGCGTCAGTTCGAGGTCGGTGGGGGTGCCGTTCCGCCGCACCTTCACCGCGGTCTTCGCCCCGGCCGGCTTCTCGACCAGCGAACGCTCGAAGTCGATCGAGGTGACGACCGCGATGTCGTCGGCCTGCTCGACCACGTCGCCTACCTTGAACCCGGCGGCCGCGGCCGGCGAGTTCGGCTCGACCATCTCCACGCTCACCGACCGCTTCGACAGCCCCTCGGTCGTCTCGCGGGTGGCGGTGTCGCGGAGGGTCAGCCCGTGCCGGACGCCGAGCTTGCGGCGGACGCCGATCAGGTCGGCCGCCCGCGGCACCACCTGGTCGATGGGCAGCGCGAACCCGATGTTCTGCGCCCCGGCGCGGATGGCGACGTTCACCCCGACCACCTCGCCGAGCACGTTCAGCAGCGGGCCGCCGCTGTTGCCCGGGTTGATCGGGGCGCTCGTCTGGATCAGCCCCTTGTACCCCATGTCCTTGTTCAGCGACACGTCCCGCCCCTTGAACGAGACGCGGCCGTCGGTGACCGAGTGCTCGTAGCCGAACGCGTTGCCGATGGCGATGACCGGCTCGCCCACCATGAGATCAGACGAGGTGCCCAGGCCGATGACCGGCAGCGGGCGGACCGGGTCGATCTTGATGAGGGCGAGGTCGGCTTCCTTGTCGGTCGAGACGACGCGGGCGGTGTGCCCGGTGCCGTCGTGCAACCGCACCCGCAGGCTGTTCACGTCGTCCACGACGTGGAAGTTGGTGAGCACGTACCCGCGTTGGTCGAGCACGATGCCGGTGCCCATCCCGTTGACCCGCTGCGGCTGCCCGGCCGGGCGGAACGGGTCGGTGCCGGGGTCGGCGACCGTCCGCTCGCTGTGGATGTTGACCACCGACGGCTTGAGCGTCTCGTACACCTCGACGACCTGATCGCGTCGCTTGCCGGGGGTGATGGCCCGCTCGCCGGCGCTCAGTTGGGGCGGCGGGTCGGAGAACGCGGGGGTGAACGCGGTCAGCCCGACGGCGACCGCAAGCCCGGCCGGCGCCAGCAAGCGGCGGCGGGTGAACCGGAGAAGCGAGGTGAGTGTCACCGAACCCATGTGGCCCCCGTGCCAGCGGCGGATTTCCTTTCCTGCGACAGTATCTGTTCGGAGCGCCGCTCCGCGCCGCTGCACGCACCGGTGTGCGGTCCGGCACACCGCGGCCGTTTTCGGGCGCACTTGCGCCGCGCGTGCCCGTCGGCGCGAGGGGAACGGTTGGCCGATCCGGGAAGGGGTAGCGGTTGTGGCGGCGGCGCGGTGCGGTTGTCGTTTGGGCGCGGCTCGTTAGGGTGAATGGGGCGGGCGGGCTTGAGGCGAAACGGCTCGTCCGCCACAGACCCCTCCGGGGTCGTCGCTACACTCGGAAGGCTCGACATGGCGCGCACCCGTCGGATGGAACAAATCGAGGCGCTGTTGGCCGAAACGCCGGACGACGCCTTCCTGCGGTACGGTCTGGCGATGGAGCACGCCAGCGCCGGCGACGACGACGCGTGCGTCGCGGTGCTGCGGGACGTCATCGCCCGCACTCAGTCGAGCCCATACGTGCCGGCGTACTTGCAGTGCGGGCAGGCGCTGGCGCGGCTGGACCGCCCCGAGGAGGCGTGCGCGGTGCTCCGCGACGGGGTGGAAGCGGCCCGCAAGGCCGGCGACACGCACGCCCAGGGCGAGATGCAGGGGTTGCTCGCCAGCCTGGAGTGAATAACCGGCGCGTGGTATAATCGCGCACGGAAGTGAGGTGGGGTGTGGCAAAACGGCATTCCAAAATGGCAGATTCTCCGCTCACGCGCCGACAGCGGACGGTCGTGGTTTCGGATGGCGTTCGCGTCGTGATGGCCGGCTTAACCCCGGTGGAACGGGCCGCGGTGGAAGCGGCCATTCAGTCGGCCCAGGCGGTGAGCGGGCTACCGGTCGAGCACACCGTTCGGGGGGCGGGCGGCAATTTGTACGCCGCTCGCGTCACACCGCGGTTGCGACTCATCTACCGCCGCGCCCCCGGTCGCGTCGAAGTCGCCGACCTGCTCAGCAGCGGCACGATCGACTTCCTGCTCCGCCGAAATGAGGCCGGTGAAGGGGCGAAGAAGGGGCGTCGCGTTCGGATTCAGCCGCGCGCGAACAAGGCGCAGACACCGAGCGAAACGAACGCCGAACTCACGGCCAAATCCTGAGTGTGCGGTTTTTTCGCCCATGAAACGGTTCCAGGCGTTCACGCTCGATCGATCTGCGCTGGCGGGTGAACTCGCCGCGTTTCAGCGACTGCTCAAGCCGGCCGACCGAGAATTGTCTGAGGGCAAAGACGTTCTCCCGTTCTTCAAAAAGAACAGAAACCTCGCGTCTTTGCTGGGCTCCTTCAACTCCCACTTGGTTGCACCGGACGTAATCAAGACTGAGTTCGAACTGTTCGGCGAGCACGCCTGCGATTTGGCCGTCGGCGAAACGCAAAGCCGGCAGTTTTGCTTTGTCGAGTTCGAGGACGCGCGCCGCAACAGTATTTTCAACCACGGAAGTAAAGGAAGCCCGGACTGGGCGACACGTCTCGAACACGGGTTCAGCCAGATCGTCGATTGGTTCCACACCCTCGCGGGACAGGCCCATTCTTCGCTCTTCAGCGAATTCTTTGGTACGAGTTTAGCCAACTATTGCGGCCTGTTGGTCATCGGGCGTGACCGATTCCTTTCTGATGCGGACCGCGACCGACTCCGCTGGCGGTCACAGAACGTCTTGGTTGCCGGAAAACCAGTTTCGATCATCACGTTCGACCAATTGCTCCACGCCCTCACCTCGCGGGTGCAACTCGTCACTCCGAAGGCGTCGAAACGATTACCCGCAAAAAGAGCAGCGAAGAAGAGAGGGGCCAAATGAGCAATCGATTTATGTCCAACGCCCTCATCGGCGCAATTGTGCTGTTTGCGCCAATACATGCCTCCGCTGCGGACCTCGACAAGTCGAAGCTGGCCGCGATCGACACCGCCGCCGAAGCCGCGATCGAGCGCGGGGAGTTGCCCGGGGCGGTCATTCTTGTCGTTCACGACGATGCCGTCGTGTATCGGAAAGCCTTCGGCAAGCGGGCCGTCAAGCCGGACGCGGTCGCCATGACGCCCGACACCGTGTTCGACATGGCGTCACTGACGAAGCCGGTCGCCACCGGCACGTCGGTGATGCTGCTGATTCAGCAGGGGAAGCTGAAGCCGGGCGACCTCGTGAGTACGCACTGGCCGGCGTTCGCGGCCAACGGCAAGGAGAAGGTGACCGTCGAGCATTTGTTATTGCACACGTCCGGGCTGATCGCCGACAACCCCGCGGCGGACTATGCCGACGGGGACAAGAAGGCGCTCGAGCGCGTCGCCAACCTGAAGCTCCAGACCCCGCCGGGGACGCGGTTCGTGTACAGCGACGTCGGGTTCATCGTGCTCGGCCACCTCGTCGAGCGCATCAGTGGGGTGCCGGTCGATGAATTCTCCAAAAAGCACGTGTTCGACCCGCTCAAGATGTCCGACACCGGGTTCAACCCGCCGGAGGCGCTGCGGAAGCGGATCGCCCCGACCGGGCTGCGCGACGGGAAGACCATCCTCGGCGAAGTTCACGACCCGCGGGCGTTCAAGCTCGGCGGCGTCGCCGGGCACGCCGGATTGTTTTCGACTGCCGACGACGTCGCCCGCTACTGCCGGATGCTGCTCCGCGGCGGCGAACTGGACGGCGTGCGCGTTCTGGACGCCGACACGGTGAAGCGGTTCACCGCGCCGCACGCGGTCCCGACAATCGACAAAGACAAGAAAGAGGGGAAGGGCGCACGATCCTACGCATGGGACGTCGATACGAGCTATTCGGCGCCGCGGGGGGACGTGTTCAAGGCGGGTGAGGGGTTCGGGCACACCGGGTTCACCGGGACGAGCGTGTGGATCGTCCCGGAGGCCAAAACCGCCGTCATCGTGCTGTCCAACCGCGTCCACCCCGACGACAAGGGCAACGCCACTCGCTTGCGGCGGGAGGTGGCGAACGCGGTGGCGGCCGCTTTGCGGCGTCCTTAGTCATTAGTCCTTGGTCATTCGTGGGCTGATCTCAGGTTGCGATGCGACCCGTGTGCCCCAATGACCAAGGACTAATGACTAAGGACGAACTCAAGCGTACTGGTTAATCAGCTTGGACAGGTCTTCGGGGGAGAGGACGCCGCTCTCGGTGTGGACCGGGGTGTCGCTGCCCTTGAAGAACAGGATCCGCGGGATGGTCATCACGTCGTACTTGACGGCCAGCTTGGGGTTCTCGTCGACGTTCAGCTTGCCCACCTTCACCTTGCCGGCGAACTGGTCGGCGACCGCGTCGATGGTGGACGCCAGCCGGCGGCACGGGCCGCACCACGGGGCCCAGAAGTCGGCCACCACCAGCGTCCCGCTGGTCACGTGCTCGTTCCAGTTGCTCTCGGTCAGTTCCAGAACGTTCGGGCTGCCCATTAGCGAATCCCCGTGAGAGGTGAAACGCCCGCGCCCACGCAGGCGATTGGTTTCCCATTGTACACGAAAAGGTTTACCGCACCAACGTCCCGTCCTTACTCGCGGCAGTGGGCAGTGGATAGTGGGCAGTGGGCAGAGAATGAGGGCGGTTCTCCACTGCCCACTGCCCACTGGCCACTGCCCACTGCCGCAAGTAAGAATGGTGTGTCCTGAGGCGCAGCCGCCGGCGTGGCCCTATCGTCTAGTGGCCTAGGACACTGCCCTTTCAAGGCAGGAACTGGGGTTCGAATCCCCATAGGGTCACTGAGCGAGTTGTCAGTTGTCAGTTCTCGGTTGTCAGTTAAGACAGAACCCAGGGCGCGATCGCCCCGACTGTCTGAACTGACGACTGATAACTAACAACTGACAACTTTTTTTATGAACAGCATTCCCTGGTGGGGGTACGTCGTCCTGGCCGGGCTGGCGTGGGGCACGTACGTCCCGATTATTTTCTTCGGCGGGCAGTTGCTCAGCCCGCTCAGCCCGCAGGGCACGCCGATCGGCATCGGCGGGCGGCTGGCGTCGATCCTGTCGGTCGGGGTGGCGTACTTCGTGATGGCCGTGATGGTGCCGGTCGCGCTGATGGCGGTGAGGGACGACGCCAAAGCCGACTGGCGGGGCGTCGGGCTGGTGTTCAGCGGGCTGGCCGGCGTCGCCGGGGCGGTCGGCGCGATCTGCGTGATCTTCGCCAGCAAGGCGGCCGTCGATCAGGCGCGGGCCGACGGGGTCAACCCGGCGACCTACCGCGTCTTCATCGCCCCGCTCATCTTCTGCCTGGCGCCGATCATCAACACGCTGCTGAGCATGGTCTGGCACCCGGACGCGAAGACCGGCGAGTGGGGCGTGTTCCACCTCGACGTGCCGGGGTGGAAGCTGTGGCTCGGCATCGTGCTGGTGGCGGCCGGGACGTTCCTGGTGCTGAAATCGAAGGAGGATATGGAGGCGTCGAAGGGCGGGCCGCCGAAGCCGGCCGCCCCGGTCGCGCCCGCTCCGGCCGACGGCCCGGCCGACCAGCCCAACCCCGCGCCGAGCGGCTCATGACCCCGGCCGACGCGGTCGCGCGGCTCAACACCGTCCTCGCGCACGCGTGGATGGTCCGCACGTTCCTCAAGCACGCCGACGAGATTCAAGCCGACGAGGGGATGCTCGACGTGCCCCGGACGCTGTACGACAGCATCCGGGCCGTCGAGCCGGCGTTCCAGCGCGGCGACCACGCCGACTTCCTCCGCCGGCTGAAGGGCAAGCTGCCCAAGCTCCGCCGCGTCGCCGACCACTTCGCGGCGCACTTCAAGGCGTTCTCGCCGCATACCAACTTCGAGATGGCCGCGGCAAGCCTCGCGGGCGTCGTCCGGCAGATGGAAGAGATTTTCGCCGCGGTCGATTGGGTTGAGGTGGCGAAACTCGCTCAACCGAAGCCGCACGACCCGCTCGACGACATCGAAATCCCGGAGGTGTGACGTCCGCCCCCGAGGCGTCACGGCGCGAACGCGAGCACAACCGCGTCCGACCCGACCAGCGGCGACTGGCACGCGAAGTTCTCGCACACGTACACCGTCACCGCCCCGCCGACCGCGTCCTTGCCCGCGAACAGCGCCGCGAGTTCCGCGGGCGGCGGGCCGGACGCCGGGTCGTGGAACGCGACCACCCGCCGCGGCTGGAACCTTGCCCGAATCGCCGCCACGGCGCGCCCTGTGTCGTCCGTGCGCGCTGGGCCGACGATCGCGATCTGCTGCACCGGCCCGAGGTAGAAGTCGAGGGCGACGAGCATCTGCCCGCTGGCGGCCGGGTGTTCGGCCATCGTGTCGCGGTAGCCGCGGAGGGCCCGCTCGGCCGGTTCGGCGAGGTCCCGCCGCCCGGTCAGCGCCGCAAGCCGCAGAAGGGCGGTCACGGCCATCGCGTTGCCGCTCGGCGTCGAGCCGTCGTGCAGGTCTTTGGTGCGGGCGATGAGCCGCTCGTGGTCGTCGGCGGTGAAGAAGAACCCGGGGCCGTTCGGGTCGGCGAAGTGCCTGAGCATCACCTCCGCGAGTTCGATTGCGGCCCGCAGCCACTTCGGCTCGAAGGTGGATTCGTACAGCGTGACGAGTGCGTCGGCGAGGAAGGCGTAGTCTTCGAGGTAGCCGCTGAGCTTGGCCGGTTGCCCGACGGCCGCGGTGCGGTACAGCCGACCGTCGGCATCGCGCATCGTGTTCAGAATGAAGTCGGCCGCTTTCGTCGCCAACGCCAGATAATCCGCGTACTGGTTTTTACCGAACGTTGCACCGGCTTGGGCGAGAGCGGCAATCATCAACCCGTTCCAGGCGGTCAGAATCTTCTCGTCACGTCCCGGACGCACGCGGGTGCATCGCGCCGCGTAGAGTTTCGCGATCGCGTCTTCGAGTGTTCGGAAAAAATCCTCGTACGACATCCCGGCCGCTTCCGCCTCGGCGGCGTCGGACCGCGCGCGGAAGAGAATGTTGCGGCCCTCGAAGTTGCCGCCCTCTGTGACACCCCACACTTTGCACGGCAGTTCCGCCGTGTCAGGGCCGAGAACGTTGCGCAACTCGTCTCGGCTCCAGACGTAGAACTTGCCCTCCTCGCCCTCGCTGTCGGCGTCCTGCGCGCTGAAGAACCCGCCGTTTGGCGCGGTCATCTCGTCCTTCACGTAAGCGAGCGTGTGGTGAACGATCAGCGAGAAAAACGGGTCGCGCGTCTTCTGGAACGCCTCCACATACGCGCTGACGAGCAGCGCGTTGTCGTAGAGCATCTTCTCGAAGTGCGGGACCAGCCATTTGTCGTCGGTGCTGTAGCGGGCGAACCCGCCGCCGAGTTGGTCATACATCCCGCCGCGGGCCATCATCGTCAGCGTGTGCTTCACCATGTCGAGCGCCACGGGGTCGTTGAGGCGGGAGGGGGGCGCGGGGGGAACTTGTGGGAGGTTCCCCCCCTCGAAACGCTCGCTCAGCCGCAGCAGCAGGCGCAACTCCAGCGCGTGCGGGAACTTCGGCGCGCTTCCAAAGCCGCCGTGCTTCGGGTCGTAGCTCTGGCGAAGGGCGGTCAGTGCGTTGGATAGCAGGTCAGCCGACAGCGCGCCGCCGGCCGCCGCGGTGTCGCTCATCTGTTGCAGGTACTGCGCGACGTTCCGCCCGACCTCGGTGATGTGGTCGCGGCGGGTCTTCCAGGCGTCGGCGATCTCCGCGAGCAGCCGCTTGAAGCTCGGGCGGCCGTGGGCGAGGTAGCGGTCGTCCGGCGGGTAGTAGGTGCCGGCGTAGAACGGCGTCAGGTCGGGCGTCAGGAACACGGACAGCGGCCACCCGCCGCCCTCGCGGGTCATCAACTGCAGCGCGTTCATGTAGATGGTGTCGAGGTCCGGCCGCTCCTCGCGGTCCACCTTGATGCACACGAACGACGCGTTCATCACCACCGCGGTGCCCGCGTCTTCGAAGCTCTCGTGCTCCATCACGTGGCACCAGTGGCACGCGCTGTAGCCGACGCTCAGGAAGATGGGGCGGTCGAGTTGCTTCGCGCGGGCGAGCGCCTCCGGCCCCCACGGGAACCAGTCCACCGGGTTGTTCGCGTGCTGCCGCAGGTACAGGCTGGTCTCGGACGCGAGGCGGTTCGGCATGGCGGTTCTCGCGGGGTGCGCCGGGCGGGGCCATTGTACGCCCCGGGCACCCGCTAGCTTTGCCCGGCCCTTCGCACCTGAAGCGATATCAAATATGTTGCGAGCAGCGCTACGACGGCGGCGACCCCACCGCTACACCACACGAAATCTGTGTACGGATTGCCCCACAGCCGCCAACAAGTGAGAGTAAAAAATCCGGCCAGCAGGGTCGACGCGGCACCGTATATAGTCTGTGTGTGAACCATATCTTCAACGGGTAGGGCGCTCGCGGCCGCGCGATTGCCCCTGAGCCGATCAAATAGCTGGACTGCGATCGCGCCGACACCCCACAGGCAACTGTAAAAAACGGTTACGACAAGAAACGTCATCGGCTCGCGGACGGTCAAGGTTACACCGAATAAAGAAAACAATACAGACGTTAGACCTGTGGCAATAAGCTCAAAAACCACAAAAATGAGGCCGCCCAAAGTCGCAGCAATTGGTACTATAAACGAGGCTACGAGTAGACCGAGTGCAAGAACTCCACCGACCGCCCACCCCTTGGCTTCAATATCCCATAACTTTCTCGCCTTCTCGCTCACAGTAATGCTAACTCCTGCGAAGACAAGAAATCCGCCGGCGACATAGGCGATTAGTGCGGCGTTCATTGCAAACAGGCCGCCGAACAAATCGACGCTGTTCGGATCGAGCGTGATGTTCTGTCCGGCGGCTTGTCTGACGATCCAGGGCGTTATCTTACGCACGGCTTCGGCAGCCGACTGCAGGCACACGAAGAAAGGAATCGCAAGGCCCGCTCCGACCACACCCAGCACGACCGCGAGGGGCGGCAAGGGGGTAATCTTCTTCGTTCCGATCTCGGCCGGTAGTTCACGCCTCTTTGGGCGCGGCGGGGTAGCCAACCTGTCTTCGCCCCTTGCCGGCCTCACAACGGGATCGTGTTCGGTCGCGAGCGGCGGCCTGTCAGGCGGAACGGTTGCGTTGCTCGGTTCGGGTTGGTCGGGTCTCTGGCGCGTTTTGGGGCGGCCTTCCTCTCGGCGTTCCGCTTCGGCCCTCAAACTTCCTCTGGCCTCTTCCTCGGCCTTCTCACGTTGGACTTGTTCGGCGATACGGGCCGCCTCTGCCCGCCTCTGCCGTTCTACCCGCTCCGCCTCTCGTCTGATCTCTTCCGCCCGCCGGATGGCGAGTCGCTCTTGTTCGGCGCGCTCGAGCGCTGCCCTCCGCAGCAGCTCCTCAGACAGTACAGTTTCCCATACTGTCGCGTCCTTCGGGCGGCGGTCGGCGTTTAAGGCAACGCTGTTTACGATCAGGGACGCAATGTCACTTGGCACACCCAAGTCGCGAAGCTCGAAGGTCGCGTCAGCGCCCGGGGCATATTTCAGATCGCCCTTCAACATTTGATAGGCGATCACGCCTAACGCGAAAACGTCGTCCCGCGGATGCGGCGGGCTGCCGTACATCTGCTCAGGAGGGGCGTAGTTGCGCGTGCCCATCGCTTTGAGTGCCGACGGAAGTTGAGCGGCCGCGGCATAAGTCGTCAGCGAGCCGACGCCGTCAGATGTGCTGGTCACGACCCCTACTCCACCAATGCCGAAATCGGCGATTCGGGGAACAGACCCATCCATTAGCACGTTCTGCGGCTTCATGTCGCGGTGTACGATCGGCGGATCAACCCGATGACATTTGGCGAGCGCCGAAGAAACGGCATGAATTATCGGTACCGCGCGATCGAAGCGATTAGCCGGTGTCAAATCATGCCACCGTTCGATTAGCTCGGCAAGTGTGCCGCCTTCGACATATTCGTACATGAGCCAAGGTGTGGCCCCGTCGAGATTATATTCTAGTAAAGCGACAATATTCGGATGCCTGGGCGCGTATTTCATTACCCGGACGACGACATTCTTCTCATGCGTGATGAGCCGATGCCGTGCTAACGGATCCGTACAAAATTTCACGGCACGGCGGCCGACTTCGCTTTGCCACGCGTGGCGTGCGAGCCAGACCTCGCCGAAGCCACCGCCGCCCAACCGGCGTTCCAGTAACCAACTCGATAGCCCCGGTACCGTGCCACCCGCCTTGAAAGTGGGTTGGGCAACCGATTCGACCAACGAAAGACGCTCCCTCTCCTCAGGGGTCTGGTCGCGCGTTCTGTCTTCCGGTTCGACCATCACGCCCTTTCGCACGGTTCGACATACGATAACCTGCCGCCGAATTGTGGGAAAGGGGCTTTGCTCAAATCGAAGCGGACCTGAAAAGCTACTCGGAAGCACAAACCGTTATTCAGCCGCGGCGGGCGATGGCCCGCTCGACCAACCCGAACAGGCCCTCGATCGCCAGCGCCAGCAGGGCCGCCGGGATCGCCCCTTCGAGCATCAGCGGCACGTCGAACTTGTCGATCCCGCGCAAGATCGGGCGGCCGTACCCGCCCGCGCCAATGAACCCGCCGAGCGTCGCGGTGCCGACGTTGATCACCGCCGCCGTCCGCACCCCGGCCAGGATCGTCGGGGCCGCCAGCGGCAGCTCAACCCGCCACAGCGCCGCGAATGGCGGCAGCCCGGCGGTTCTCGCGGGTGCGCCGGGCCAGGCAATTGTACGACCCGGCGCGCCCCGCTCCCGCCGCTACTTGTTGAACAGGAACTCGCGGCTGTTGACGAGCACCCAGAGCAGGTCTTGCAAACCTTCGCGCACGGTCGGGGCGGAGTTCACCCAGCCCTCCGCCTTCTTCGCCTCGTCGGCCGACGGGCGACGGCCCCACGCGGCGAGGTACAACTCTTCAATAGCTTTGGGCACCGGCACCTTGCCGGCGATCAGCTTCTCGACGCGGCCGGACTTGTCCGCGATCTTGCCGTTGAGGAACGTGCCGTTGAGCAGGTGCATGGCCTGCGCGATGTTCGGCTTGGTGGTCCGCTCGCACTCGCACAGCACCTGACGCGGCGGGCGGCCGAACGTGTCCATCAGGTACGACTTCACCTCGCTGTCGGGCAACTGAATGGCCTTCGTGCCGAGCGGCAGGCCGGTGTACTTCTCCTGCGTGCCGGTCACCGAATCGACCGCGTCGGCCAACTGCTCGGCGGTCAGCCGGCGGACCGTGTAGCGGGTGAAGTGGACGTTCGCGGCGTCGGCCCGGTTGCCCGGCGTGCTCTGGTGCGACAACTGGTAGGCCCGGCTGCGGAAGATCGTCTTCAAGAGCGCCTTCTGGTCGAAATTGGACTTCACCAACTCGTACGCGAGCGCGTCGAGCAGTTCGGGGTTGGACGCCGGGTTCGTGGCCCGCATGTCGTCGAGCGGTTCGACCAGCCCGCGGCCCATCGTGTACCCCCAGAAGCGGTTCACGATGTTCCGGGTGAACATTTTGTTCCCCGGATCGGTCAGCCAGTCCGCGAGCACCTTGCGGCGGTCGAACTCGTCGTCGTAGCTGGTTTTCGAGTTGCCGTCGAGCGGCATCGGCTTGACGACGGTCCGCTTCCGCGGGTGCGTCGCCTCGCCGGCCGGGCGGATGAAGATGACCGTCTCGCGGCCGAAGATGCCGAACTCCTGGCTGTTCTTCGTCCCGATCCGCGTGAAGAACGCGGCCATGCCGTAGTAGTCATCCTGCGACCACTTCTCGAACGGGTGGTGATGGCACTTGGCGCAGCCGATCCGGATGCCGAGGAACAGTTGCGTGGTCGTCTCCGACCAGTCCTCGAAGGTGCGGCCGATCTGGAAGAAGTTGGCCGGGCCGTCGAGGAACGTGCTGCCCTCGGCCGTCACGATGTCCCGCACGAACTGGTTGACGGGCGTATTGTCGCGGACCTGCCCGCGGACCCAGTTGTGGAAGCTCCACATGCCCTTTTCTTGCAGTTGGGTGCGGTTGATCCGCAGGAGGTCGCCCCACTTGAGCGCCCACCAGTCGATGAACTCCGGCCGGGCCAGCACCACGTCGATGGCCTTGTCGCGCTTCTTCGGGTCGCGGTCGTCGAGGAACTTGCGGACCTCGTCGGCGGTCGGCAGGGTGCCGATCGCGTCGAGGTACAAACGGCGCAGGAACTCGTCGTCCGAGCAGAGCGGCGAAGGGGTCAGCCCCAAATCCTTCCACTTCGCGATGAGCTTATCGTCGATGAAGTTGTTCGCGGGGACGTCCGGGAAGCGATCAAGCTTGGCGAACGGCAGCGTGACTTGCGACACGACTGCCTGGCCGCCGAAGCGGACCATGACGTGCGTTTCCCCGGCGTCCTTGGCGGTGACGAGGCCGGCGGCGTCCACCGCGGCGACCGCGTCGTTGAGCGCGTCGAACTGCGCGGTCGTCGTGACGTCCTCGCGGCGGCCGTCGGACCACGTCGCCATCACCAGAAGCTGTTGCCGCTCGCCCGGCACCACGATGCGGCTCGGCGGGTACACGTCGAGCTTCGTGACTTCCGGGTCGGCCTTCGCGTCCGGCGGCGGGACGCCGTCTTCGATCCATTGACGCATGCGGAGGTAGTCGCGGCCGTTGAGCTTGAGCTTCTCGCCGCCGCCGTGCTCCATCACGAGCGCCGGTTTCGCGATGAGAATGCTCCGCTCGGCGTCGTTGAGGACGAGCCGGCGGCCCTCGTTGCTCTGCACGATCTGGAGGTAGTCGAATTGCGGGTCGAAGCCGAACAACGACAGCCGGAACCCGCCGCGGCCGTGCTGCGCGCCGTGGCACCCGCCGCCGTTGCACCCGGCCCGGGTCAAGATCGGTTCAATTTCTCGGGCGAAGCTCACCCGCTCGTCCGTCGCCGACTTTTCGACGGTCACCGGCACGCTCGCCTTCGCGCCGGCGGCCTCAACCGCGAGCGCCGCGGTGCCGTCGCCGGCCGGGCGCACGACGCCCTTGTCCGCGACCGCGACTTTGGCGTTTGTGCTGGTGATGACAGAGGTTCGCGTCACATCCCAGGTGCGGCCGTCGGGCCACGTGCCGACCACGACGAGCTTTTGCTCGGCCCGCGGCCCGCTCAGCGTGATCTCGGCCGGGTAGACCGTGAGCGCCTTCGGCGTCCCGGCGGGCGGGGTAGGGTCGGCGGAGAAAACCGGTGCGGTCGCAAATCCCAGCGCACAAGCGGCGAATAGCAATCGGACGGGCATGGCGGAGGCTCGCGAGCGAGGCGGAAGGGCAACCCGGCGGGTCATGAAATCGTCGCCGATTCGCGGAACGATGTCAAGAACGAGGCGTCTGTTCTGAACGCATTCCATAGGTGTCATCCATGAACGCGCTGCTGGTTTCGCTCCTCGTCGTCGCGGCCGACCCCAAGCCGCCCGAGCCGAAATTACCCATCGGAAAGGACACCACCCGCGTCACCGGGCCGATCGACAAGCACGGGTACATCGACTACGAGGCCGCCGTCAACGACCTGCTCGGTAAAGGCGTGACGGCCGAGAACAACGTCAACGTGCTGCTGTGGAAGGCGTTCGGGCCGAAGCCGGAAGGGTCGAACATGCCGCCGGAGTACTTCAAGCGGCTCGGCATCCCGGAGCCGGCGGGCGGCGGCGATCACTTCATCAACACCTACCGCTACGCGAAGGACGTGCTGCGGATCGAACAGGAAGACGTCAACGCGATTTACGACCAGCAGAACGCGGCCCGCAACCGCCCGTGGACCGCGAAGGACTACCCCGAGGTCGCCGCGTGGCTCAAGGCCAATGAAAAGCCGCTCGCGCTCGTGCTGGAGGCGACCAAGCGGCCGAAGTACTTTAACCCGCTGGTGTCGAAGCGCGGCCCGGACGACTCGAGTCAGCTCATCGGGTGCCTGCTGCCGAGCGTCCAGATGTGCCGCGAACTGGCTAACGCGCTGGCCCTCCGCGCCACCCTGCGGCTGGGCGAGGGCAAGCAGGCCGAGGCGTGGGACGACGTGCTGGCATGCCACCGCTTGGCCCGGCACCTCAGCCACGGCGGGACGCTCATCGAACTGCTCGTCGCCAACGCCGTCCACGCCATCGCGTCCAACGCGGCGGTGGTGTACGCCGAGCACTCCGGGCTGAAGGGGCACGAGTACGCCGGCCGGCTGAAGGAACTCCAGGCGCTGCCATCCTTTGCCCCGGTCGCGGACAAGATCGACCTGACCGAGCGGCTCATGGGTCTGGACTCGGTCCAACTGATCCGCCGCGGGGCGTTCGACGGCAAGAAGCCGACCGCGGAGGAATTGAAGGCGCTGGACATGATCGACTGGGGGGCCATCCTCAAGACGATGAACGGCAGTTACGACAAGATGGCCGCGGCGATGCGACTCCGCGACCGGGCCGCACGCGAGAAGGCGTTCGACGAGTTGGAGGCCGACCTGGAGAAGCGGGTGAAGAAGACCGGCTCGGCGGACCTGGAAAAGCTCATCAAAGAGGCCGGGGCCGGCAAGGTGGTGGCCGACCAACTCGCCAACGTGCTGATGGGACTGCTCGCGCCGGCGATTCGGAAGGTGCAGGCGGCGGCCGATCGGACGGCCCAGATCGAAAACAACCTGCACGTGGCGTTCGCGCTGGCCGCGTACCGCGCCGACGCCGGCCGCTACCCCGCGAAGCTCGCCGACCTCGCCCCGAAGTACCTCACCGCGGTGCCGGGCGACGTGTTCAGCGGCGGGGAACTGATCTACAAGCCGTCGAAGGACGGGTATCTGTTCTACAGCGTCGGGCAGAACGGCAAGGACGACAACGGCCAGTGGTTCGGCGACGACCCGCCGGGCGACGACCCCGGCGTGCGGGTGCCGCGCCCGCTGCCGAAGAAGTGAAGAAACCCACCCCCGGCCCCTCCCTGCAGGGAGGGGAGGAAAACATTCACACGCGGGCAACGTTCGCGTGTTATCGACGCCTGTCTCCCCTCCCTGCAGGGAGGGGCCGGGGGTGGGTTCTGCCTTCTACAGCCCCTCGACCTCGTACCCCTTGCGGTACTCGCGGCGGACGACCGCGTTCGCCTCCGGGTTGTTCGTCACCTTCATCAGCTTGGTGTCCCACTTCAAATCGGCCTTCGGGAAGCGGGTCGCCAGGCACCCGAGCAGCACCATCTCGGTCAGCGGGCCGCTGTAGCTGAACGGGGCCGACGTCTGCGCGTTCCCGCGGACCGCCTCCACGAACTGCAGGTAGTGGTCGTCCGACTTCACGTCCGGCATCTTGAAGCCGGCGAACTTCTCCCCGATCAGGATGGGCTGCCCGCCGGAGTCGTACGGCGAGTACATGACCCCCTCGGTGCCGATCAGGATCGACCCTTGCCCGTCGAGGTGGACGGCCGGGTCGGACTTCTCCTTCGGCTCCATCAGCCGGCGACCGACCAGTGCGATCACCTCCTTCGGCGGCCGGGCCTTGCCGTTGTACCACGTCAGCGACACCGGGTCGGTGGTGAACTTCGAACCGGGGAACACGTACTTCACCTGCACGTCGAGCGACCAGTTGTACGCGTTCGGCCCGGGCAGCTCGGAGCGGATCGAACTCGGGTTGCCGACGCCGATGGCGTTGAACACCGGGTCGAGGATGTGGCACCCCATGTCGCCGAACGTGCCGGTGCCGAAGTCGAGCCGCTTCCGCCACTCGCCCGGGTGGTAGTAGCCCTGGATGAACGGCCGCTCGGCCGCCACCCCGAGCCACAGGTTCCAGTCGAACCCGGCGGGCACCGGGTCTTTGCGGTCCGGCTTGGCCGCGGTGTCGCCCCACGACTTGCCGCTCCACGAGTGGACCTCCTTCACCTTCCCGATGACGCCATCCTGAATCAGCTTCACGACGAGCTTGTGCTTGCGGGCCGAGTGGATTTGAATGCCCATCTGGGTGATGAGCTTCTTCTCGGCCGCGACCTCGGTCAGCCGCCGGGCCTCGTAAATGGTCTGCGTGAGCGGCTTCTGGCCGTACACGTGCAACCCGCGGTTCAGCGCCCGCATGCCGATCGGGGCGTGCATGTGGTCCGGGGTCGAGACGTTGACCGAGTCGAGCTTCTTTTCGTCGTCGAGCAACTTCCGGTAGTCCGTGTAGACCTTGCAGTCGGGGAACGCCTTCCGCACCTCGGCGGTGCGGGCCTCGTCCACCTCGGCGACGGCGACGAGCTTGAGGTTCTTGCTCGCGGTGAGCGACTTGATGTCGGACCAGGCCATGCCGCTCGCGCCGAAGCTGGCGTGCAGCACGGTCTCGCTCGGGGCGGCGTGGGCGTGCTTCCGCCACACGTAGGGAACGGCGAACGCGGCCGCGGCGGCCTTCAGCGCGGCCCGGCGGGTGATCTTCGACATCGGAACTCCGGTGGGAGGTGCGGCGGGCGGGGTGGGCGTTCGTCGGTCGTGCGGCGTCTACTTCCGGACCTGTGGCGCGGACGGCTCACGGCACCGCCGGCCGGACCGACTCGGTCCGCGAGTCGGAATCACGGCCGCGGGGTTGACCCAGCCCACCAACCGCAGGTCCTGCCCAAGCACGACAGCGGTGCTGGAACAGCCGTCCCCGCGGCGGACTGCGTAGAAGGCGCTCGGCCGACGCAACATCGGCCTGTCGCAGAGCGACGAGCTAAACGCGCACGACCGACGAACGCCGGCAGTGTAGCCCCGCGGCCGCGCCGCCGCAAGCGGCTAGCCGAGGCGGAACAGCCGCCGGGCGTTCTCCTCGAACACCAGCTCGTGCCAGTCGGGGGGCACCGCGGCGCGGACGAACTCGCGGTACGCGGCCATCGGCGCGAGCGGCCAGTCGGTCCCGTACACGAACCGGTTCGGCCGCTCCGAGTACTTCATCGCCCGCTGAATCGCGGTCGCCAGTTCGCCCATCGCCTCCCGACCTTCGTCGGACGCGAACGCGCCGTCGTCGCCGACCACCAGCCCGGACAGGTCGGCCCACACGTTCACGTTCTTGTAGATGACCTCCGCCGCGTCCAGCGTCCACGGGTTGCCGACGTGGCACATCACGAACTTGCACTCCGGGTGATCGACCGCGACCTCGTCCACGCCGAGCGGGTGCGCGAACCTGAGCTTGGCCTGCGGCGAGTAGGTGTCGCCGGTGTGGAACATGACCGGGACGCGGTACTTGGCGGCGAGTTCGTAGTAGCGGCGGTAGTTGGCGTGTGCCGGCTCGAAGTGCAGGTAGCCCAGGTAGCCTTTGAGCGCCGCGACGACCCCGCTCGCGAGGACGAGTTCGACGCGGCGGAAGTGCTCGTCGTCGGTCTTGGTCGGGTCCATCGCGCCGATCGGCCGCAGCCCGGGCACGTAGGACGCGATCTCGAGCGTCCGGTTGATGCCGAGCGGGTCTTCGGGGCCGGCGTTCCACGCGCCCATCGCCAGCGCCTGGGTGACGCCGGCGGTCTGCATCTCGCGCCGCAGTTGGGCCGCGACGGCTTCCGCCGACTCGCGCAACAGCGGGTGCAGTGCCCCGACGCCGGGCAGGTTCGGCGGCACCGCGTGGATGTGAACGTCGATCATCGCAAGCCCCCCGCTAACGTCCCTCACTTTCTAGGGACGAACGCGGGGGGCGAGTCAGCGTTACGGCTGCTTGATCACCGGCAGCGTCGAACCGCCCGCCGGGGCAGCGGCCGGGGCGGCCGGCGCGCCCGCGCCGGCCTGCTGGCGGAACTTGGTCAGATCGTGGCGGCGGATGACGACCCCGTTTGCGCCCTCGCCCGGCCCCATCGTGTACACCCCGAACTGCCCGGTGCTCGTCTCCGCCAGGTACAGCGCCGACTGCCCCTGCGTGATGTACCCGGTGGTCATCATGAAGTGGACGTCCTGCTTCGCCTGCAGGTTGAACTCGCTCGTCAGATCGACCTCGGCCCAGCCGACGATCTTGCCCTGGGTGCGGTCGATGACCGTTCCCAGGAGCTTGCCGGCCTTGTAGTCGAGCAGCCACACCCCGTCGGTCTGGACGCGCGGGTTGACCGACACCGCGCCGGTGGCCATGATGTAGTCGCCGTACCGGTCGTTGCTGGCCGCCGCGGCCGGCCGCGACTGACTCAGGTAGAGCATCGCCGCCCCCATGCCGACGGCGAGACCCAGGGCGACGAGGCCGAGTGAACCGAAGGCGCGCATGACACTCCTCCCGATGGCCGGAAACGCACGTTTCAGGCCTCATATCACGCCGGGGAATCGTGTCGAGGCCAGTTTTCGGCTACCATAGCCGTGTCGCACCCAGTCTCCCCTTTCCGAAAGTCGTCCGATGCCTCAAACGCGCCGCTCGTTCCTGAAATCCGCCGCGGCCGGCGGAACCTTCCTCGCGCTGCCCGCGGTCACCTACCGCGCCGCCCTGCTGGCCCAAGACAAGCCGAGTGAAACCGTCCGCGTCGCCGCGGTCGGCCTCGGCAACCAGGGGCGCCCGGACCTCAACGCGGTCAAGAAGAACGTCGTCGCCATCTGTGACGTGGACAAGGACCGCGTCGCCGCGACGGCGGCCGACCTCGAAAAGAGCAACATCAAGGCGTTCACCACCGGCGACTACCGCCAGTTGCTCGACCGCAAGGACGTGGACGCGGTGCTGAACGTCACCCCGGACCACTGGCACGCGCTCATCACGGTCGATTCGTGCAAGGCCGGGAAGGACGTGTACTGCGAGAAACCGCTGTCGCTGGTCGTGACCGAAGGCCGGGCGATGGTGACCGCGGCCCGGGCGAACAAGCGGATCGTGCAGACCGGCAGCCAGCAGCGGTCGTCGAAGGAGTTCCGGCAGGCGTGCGAGTTGGTCCGCAACGGCGCGCTCGGCAAGCTCACGGGAATCAAGGTCGGGCTGCCGGGGCCGAACTGGACGGCCCGCGCGAAGGGGCCGGTGCCGGACAGCGACCCGCCGGCCGCCCTGGACTTCGACCGCTGGCTCGGGCCGGCGCCGGACCGCAAGTACAACGCCAACCGCGTCCACTACCTGTTCCGCTTCTTCTGGGACTACAGCGGCGGTCAGCAGACGAACTTCGGCGCGCACGACCTCGACATCGCGCAGTGGGCACTGGGGATGGACGACAGCGGCCCGACCACGATCGAGGGCACCGCGACGTTCAACAAGGACAAGTGGTTCGAGACGCCGGAGACCGCGAAGCAGACCTTCACCTACGCGAACGGGGTGCAGGTGAATTGCACGCTCGGCAGCGGCGGCAACCCGGGCGGGGTGACGTTCGAGGGCGAGAAGGGCAAGATTTACGTGAAGCGCGGCTCGATCGAGGTTACCCTCAACGGCGAGAAGGTGAAAGACCCGTACGCGCTGGCGACCGGCGACGCGAAGCTGTACGTGTCGAAGGGGCACTTCGCCGACTGGCTGGAGTGCATCAAGACGCGCAAGCTGCCGATCTGCGACGTGGAGATCGGCCACCGCAGCGCGACCGTGTGCCACCTGGGCAACATCGCGATCCGCACCGGGCGGAAGATCACCTGGGACCCGAAGACGGAAACGATCGTGGGCGACAAGGACGCCGCCGCGATGCTGTCGAAGGAGTACCGGAAGCCGTACCGGCTTGAGTCGTAAAGTCATAAAGTCGAAAGTCGTAAAGTCGAAGACCAAAGCCGTCGGCGGTCTTCGACTTTACGACTTTCGACTTTATGACTTGAGACTTTTCAGATCGCCTCCGGCCCGCGCTCCCCCGTCCGAATGCGGATGCAGTCTTCGAGCGGCAGGATGAAGATCTTGCCGTCGCCGATGCGACCCTCCGGCCCGGTCCGCGCCGCGTCCATGATCGCGTTGACCGTCGGTTCCACGAAGTCCTCGTTCACCGCGATCTGAAGTTGCACCTTCCGCAGCATGTTCACCGTCAGCTCGTGCCCGCGGTACACCTCCGTGTGCCCCTTTTGCCGGCCGAACCCGAGCACGTCCACGATCGTCAGGCGGAACACCTCGACCTTGTTCAGCGCCTCCTTCACCGCGTCGAGCTTCGACGGCTGGATGATCGCGAGAATCAGCTTCATGGGAGTTGGTGCGGGGTGAGCCGCCAGGAATCGGTGTCAACGGTCGCGAACGCCCCGGCGAACAGCGGGCCGACAACCACAAGATACCGCTTCCCATCCTCGAAGCGTAGCGGGGAGGTGCCGTCCCACTCGATCCGCCCGCCCTCGTCCATCGCCCGCCAGTGGTGGAAGTGACCGGTGAACGCGACGCGCTCCGAAAACGCGGCGAAGCTTTTCGCCAGCCGTTCCGGCTCGTCCGGCCGACCGGAGCACAGCCACATGTCCGCGACGCTCTCCGGGTCCAGCCACGGCTCGACGTGGGTGAAGTGGCACCCGCCGAGCGACAGCCGCGGCTGCATCGTCGCCATGTACGCGAGCGACGCGGCGTCGAACTTCGCCCGGGCCTCGTCGGACACGTCGCGGCACAAGCCGTGGTCGTGGTTCCCCCACACCCCGACCACGCCGTACTCTTTCAGGAGCGACGCGACGCCGCCGACGTTCTGCCACTTGCCGTGCAGGTCACTGGTGTCGCCCAGGGAGACGATCGCATCGACGCCGTCGGCCCGGAGGGCGGCCAGCGCGCGGGCGAGCTTCGCGGTGTCGTCGTGGGTATCGGTGATGACGCCGATTCGCATGGGCGGATATTCCCTCTCCCTCTACCCTTGCGGGAGAGGGTGGCCGAGTCTTCGAGGCCGGGTGAGGGGGCGCTGCCCCACGCGGATCCGCGAAGCTCTTCCTGACGCAGAATTTTACCCCTCACCCGGCCGGCGAAGCGCCGGCCACCCCCTCCCGCAAGGGGAGAGGGCGAAGGCAAAAGACACTACGTACACGGGACGACGATTTCGCCGTGCGTCGCGTACTCCACTCCCACCGCGTAGTTGTCGAAGCTCAGCGTGTACGCCGACTCGAACCACTCGCGGATGTGCCCCAACGCCCCCTCGTCGTAAGCCGGGCGCACCGCGAGCGACGGGCCGAACGGCACGCGGCGGATTTCGCCGTGCTCCACAATCAGTTCCCCGGCCTTGAACACGTACCGCGGCAACTCGAACATCAGCTTCCGATCTGCGCCCGGCGTGTAAACGGTGACGTCTGCGTCCGCGCCCGGCCCGAGGTGCCCCTTGTGACGCAGCCCGAGCATCCGGGCCGGGCCGGCGCGCGTCACGATCGCGATTTCGTTCAGCGTGTACTCGCGGTCGAGGTCCGGCAGGGTGCAAACGGTCCTGAGGCGCTCGGGGACGCGCTTCAGCACCTCGCGGCGGTAGTCGCGGCTCATCAGGAGGGCGCAAATCTCGGGGTACGCGGTGAACGAGCCGCCGTTCGGGTGGTCGGTGCTCATCGCCACCTTCCACGGGTCGCGGACGAGCAGGTACCACTCCAGCCCGATCGCCCACTGCAACGCGTGAACGAAACTCTTCTCCTTGTACTCGATGGGCACAATTCCGCACCCGCCCTCGCACTCGGTGTCGCCGTTGAACCACTTGCGGCCGGTGACTTTGTGCAGGAAGTGGCCGAGCGGGCCATCGCCGGTCATCGACGTCGTGTCGCCGAACATCACCTGCCCGACATCGACCGTCAAGTTCGGGTGGGCGTTTACGTACTCGGCCAGTTCCGGCACCTTCGAGCAGAACGTGCCCTGGTCGTCGGGGCCGCCGCCGTAGCTGTGGAACTGGATGTGCGTGAAATGCCCGCGACTGCCATCGACCGCCTTCATGGTGTCGAGCGTGGTCGTCCAGTTGCCCGGCATTCCGAGCTGGTTGCAGTGGATGTGAGCGGCGTGCGGGAGCTTCAGCTCGTCCGCGGTGCGCGCCACGGCGGCGACGATGGCCCGCGGCGACACCCCGAACCCCGGGACCACATCATCGAGGCCGGTCATGCCGTTCTTGCCTTGCTTCCACACCTCCACCCCGCCGGGGTTGACCACCTTCAGCGCGTAGCCGCGGGTGGCGTGAAGCAGCCAGCCGCAGAACGCCCGCAGCCGCTCGGTTTCGCCCGCGGCCAACTGATCCATCACGTAGTGGTTGTTCCCGACGAGGACGTAGAAGCCCTTGTCGATGACCGGGGTGTCGTGGAACTCCTCGTGCGTGTGCCGGGCGCCGAGCGGCGGGATCGCGGCGTCGAACACCGACGTGTAGCCCAGCCCCGCGTACAGGTAGCCGGTTACGAAGGTGGTCGGGGTGCTGCCGCCGGTGCCGCTGCGGAGCAACTCGGTGCGGCGGTGCGGCGGGTGGTCGCGACGGTCTTCGGGGCGCAACTTCCGCGCGACGTTGACCTTCGGCCCGGCGATGTGGGCGTGCATGTCCACCCCGCCGGGCATCACCACCAGCCCAGAAAGGTCGAACACGCGGACCGCGGCCGCCGGCACGTCGGCGGGCGGCGCGATCACCTTGCCGCTCTCAATCCAGATGTCGCGGACAACCCCGTCGATGCCGTTCGCCGGGTCGTACACCGTCCCGCCGGCCAGTTTGGTGAGCGCCATGCGGACAGGATAGCGGCGGTCATCCCGCCCGGCTCTTGGCGCCCGGCGGGTCGTCGTTGAGGAACTCCAGCACGTCGGCCTCGTCCCACCCGAGCTTCTTCTGCGGCAGCGGGGTGGTGGGCGAGTCGTCGTCGGCGTTCACGTCGGGCAGCGCGAGGTCGATTTCCTCGTCCGGCTGCGGCTCCGGTTCCGGTTCGGACTCGCCGGCGTCGCCGAAGACGCCCGCCTCGCCGAGCCGGTCCCACACGATCCGCGCGAACGGCTTGACCTCAATGTGCTCGCCCGCCTCCCACCGGTCGCGGTCCTGTGGGCGGATGAACTGCGCCGTCCGCAATCGCCGCAACGCCGTCAAGGCGTCGGAGTTGCGGTCGAAGTCGGGGAACACGTCGCCGACGGTGAGCGCCCCGCTGTCATGCGACATGATCGAGCGGAGCACCTGCCGCTCGTGCGGGGTGACGAACGGGGCGGCGGCCCGCATCTCGCGGAGCAGCCCGGCGAGCGCGGCGGCGACCTCGTCGGCCCCGCAGCGGATGGTGTCGGTTCCCAGGTCGAATTCGAGTTCGGTCTGAACCTGCGTCATTAACGCTACTCCCAGAGCGGGCGAAGCCGCCGCACCGTGCGGCTGCACGGCGGGTGCGCGAGTGAAATGGCGACGGAGGCGATAGCGGGCGAAGGCGAAAGATGGGCGGAGCGACAGGCGATCTACTTCCAAACTACCCACAGGCGCGGGGCGACGCAAGCGATTATTCGCCAGAGATTTCGGTCCGCGTGCCGACTTGTGTGCCGTCGGGGTTCCAGGGGTTAGAGACCCCTGGCTATTGCCGGTGACCCCGTTGGGGTCAGAAAAGACAGCGAACCCGATTGATCGTGTGTGTTTTTTGACGCCAACGGCGTTACCGGCAATAGCCAGGGGTTTCTAACCCCTGGTCTCCCACCGCGTACTCAATTCTGCCGCCGTTACTTCGCCGTCAGTTCGACCGGGATGAGGTGGTTGATCATGTAGGTTCGGCGGTCGGTGTCGCGGGCGTCGGGTTGCGTGTTGCCCTTGTCGTCGGTGGCGCGGGCGACGAACTTCAGCGGGCCGGCGGCCTTCGGGGTGAACGTGGTCGTCCACTTCGCCGCCTTGAACGCCTCGCCCTTCCCTTGCATCGGCGTCCACGTCTTGCCGCCGTCCGGGCTGAACTCGACCTTCGCCACCGGCCGCTCGCCGGCCCACGCGGCGGCCGTAATCGTGTACTCCGCCCCGACCTTCAATTCTTCGCCCGGCCGCGGGATCGTCAGCACCGCCTTCGGCTGCACCTCGGTCACCGGGACTAGTCGCGGCGGCGCGCCCTTCGGCCGCTCCCACACCGAGTAGTCGAACGTCTGCCAGAACCCGGTGTGCGGGCGGTCGAGGACGATAATCTTCGTGAGCCACTTCACCGACGCCATGCCGTACCACCCGCCGACGACGGCCCGCAGCGGCGCGCCGTGTGACGCGGTCAGCGGGGCGCCGTTCATGTCCCATGCCAGGAGAGTCTCGTCCTTTCGCGCCTTCGCGAGCGGGATGCCGCGATCGAAGTGGATGACGCCGGGCGTGGCCGGGTCGGCGATCGAGCCGCTGTCCGCGCCGACGAGCACGACATCTCCGGCGCCTGCCTTCACCTTCGCGCGGTCGAGCACCGCTCCCAGGGGGATTCCGGTCCACGACGCCATCCCGACGGCCCCGTGCGCCCACTGCAAGCCCCGCGCCTGCGGCACAAGGAACACGCGGCCGTTCCCGGCGCACTCCAGCACGCTGTCGCGGGTCACCGCCTCCATCTTCTTCAATTCGTCGAGCGTGATCTCGTATGGCTTTTCGACGTGCCCTTCGACGCTCAGCTTGTAGGTCTTCAGGTCGATGGCCGGCACCGCGAAGTGGCTGCGGACGAAGAACTTGTCCGTGCCGCCGCGGAAAAGGATTTCGTGTGGGGTTTCGAGGTTCCGCGGCTCCTGCATGCGGACGATGAGCGGGTGCTCGTCGGCCCGCACACGGGCGGCCAGCCCGAACGCCAGCGCGGCCGGGGCGGAGCGGAGGAGGTCGCGGCGGGAAAGGTTCATCGCAGGCTCCAGTGAAGAGTTTTATCCGCAGATTACGCAGATAAACACAGATTGAAAGTCAGAAAGCGAGTTCAAATTCGACTCACTCTTCTATCTTTCAAATCTGTGTTTATCTGCGTAATCTGCGGATAAAACTCTTTGCCGCCTACCAACCGAGACCCTTCGTCGCGGTCTTGACGCGGGTGAGCTTGTCGTTGGTGGCGAGGTACAGCACGGTGCCGTCGTCGCCCCAGGCGCAGTTGGCGGTCTTGTCGTTGGTCACGATGCGGCCGAGCAGGGTGTGGTCCGGGGCGAACACGTACACGCCGTTGACCGCGGTCGCGAAGATGTTGCCCTTCGCATCAACTTTCAGCCCGTCCGGCAGGCCCTTGTTCGGCGACGCCTTCACGTCGGGCGTCGCGTCGTACACCAGCTTGCCCGCGTCCAGCGTGCCGTCGGCCTTGATCGGGAACGCCATCCAGATGGCCTTGTCCGGGTCGGAGTTGGCGACATACAGCGTCTTCTCGTCGGGCGAAAGGGCGATCCCGTTCGGCCGCGTCATTTCCTTCGTCAGCAGCGAAAGTTTCCCGTCGGCCGAAAGGCGGTACACGCCCTGAAAGTCGAGTTCCTTGGTCGGGTCTTCGGTCAGCCCGGGCAGGCCGTAGGGCGGGTCGGTGAAGAACAGGTCGCCGTTCTTGGCGAACACGAGGTCGTTCGGGCTGTTGAACCGCTTGCCCTCGTATTTGTCCACGACCGTTTCGAACGTCTTGTCGGCCTTCAGCCGGGCGACGCGGCGGTCGCCGTGCTGGCACAGGACGAGGTGCCCGTCCTTGTCGAACGCCAGCCCGTTGGCCCCCGGCTCGAAGTCGCGGCCCTTCGGCAGCAGCTTGGCGTTGGGCAGTTGGTCGAACGGGGTCTTCCCGGTGTACCCGCTCGGCTTGAGGAAGTCGCTCACGCCGTCTTTGGCCGACCAGCGGACGATCCGGTTGTTCGGGATGTCGGTGAACAGCAGCGCGGCGCCCTTCTTGTCCCACACCGGCCCCTCGGTCCACTTGAACCCGCCGGCCAGCACCTCGATCTTCGCGTCCTTGGGGATGAGCGCGTCGAGCTTGGGGTCTTTGCGGTCGATGGAGCCGAGCGTCATGGGCGGCTTCGGCTCCTCGGCGGTGCCGGGGCCAGGGCCGGCGAGCGCGAGCGCGGCGAGCGCGAGAGCGGCGAGAGAGCGGAACATGGGGTGAGTCTCCGTGGCGGGCCGACGGGGAGTGCGAAGGAGTGTCGGCCCGCACGCCGACATCGTATCCGCCCGGAGGGGCGGAACAAGCGCGAAGAACCCACCCCCGGCCCCTCCCTGCAGGGAGGGGAGTTCCGTCTTTGCCCTCTCCCCTTGCGGGAGAGGGTGGCGGCCGGCGCCGAGTCTTGTCGAGCCCCGCTCGACGGAACCGAGAAGCCGGCCGGGTGAGGGGCGCTGAGCTTCCGAGGAATTGCGAAGCTCATTTTAGCGCGTGGCTTACCCCTCACCCGGCCGGCGAAGCGCCGGCCACCCTCTCCCGCAAGGGGAGAGGGCACAGACGAAAGCCCCGCCCTGCAGGGCGGGGCCGGGAGTGGGTTCTTCGCCACATTTCCGCCCCGCACTCAACTCGTTCGGCCCCCGCCTCAACTGGATTTCGCGCGTTGGACTTCGGCCGCGGCGCGATCTACGGTTCAATCGGAAATTTCTCGGAACTCCGAACCGGTCGGCCCCGTCCGCCACCCCGGTCACAGGTCTCCACCCCATGAACTGGCTGCGCGAACCCGACACCGAACCGCTGCCCGGGTACCGCCTGATCGAGCCGATCGGCACCGGCGGGTTCGGTGAGGTCTGGAAGTGCGTCGCCCCCGGCGGCATCTTCAAGGCCATCAAGTTCGTCTACGGCAACCTGAACGCGCTCGACGGCGACGACGCCCGGGCGGTGCAGGAGATGAAGGCGCTGGAGCGGGTCAAGCAGGTCCGGCACCCGTTCGTCGTGTCGATCGAGCAAATCCAGGACATCGGCGGCGAACTCGTCATCGTGATGGAGTTGGCCGACAAGAACCTGCACGAGCTGCTGGTCGAGTACCAGGAGGCCGGCCGCCCGGGCATCCCGCGGGACGTGCTGCTCGGCCTGCTCGACAACGCCGCCGTCGGCCTCGACCACCTGATCGAGAAGCACAACCTCCAGCACCTCGACGTCAAGCCGCGCAACCTGTTCATGGTCGCGGACATGGTCAAGGTGGCCGACTTCGGGCTGGTCAAGCAACTGGAGCGGTCGAGTTCGTCCGGGCTGATGGGCGGCGTCACCCCCATCTACGCCGCGCCGGAAACCTTCCAGAACAAGATCAGCAAGCACTCCGACCAGTACTCGCTGGCGGTGGTGTACGTCGAGCTGTTGACCGGCAAGCGGGCGTTCCCGGGGCGGAACATCCGGCAGTTGGCCCTCCAGCACATGACGGAGCCGCCGGACCTGTCGATGCTGCCCGAGGCTGACCGGCCGATCGTGGCCCGGGCGCTGGCCAAGGACCCGGACGAGCGGTGGCCGAGCTGTACCGCGTTCGTCCGCGCGCTCAGCGCGCTCGGCGGCGGGGGCAGCGGCGGGAGCAGCGGCGGCGGGCCGGGGGTCGGGGTGCGCGAGCCGGCGGCGTGGGCGCGGTCCAGCCGCACCGCCCACGACGTCGATCTGACCCCGCCGGCGCACGCCTTCGCGTCGGCCGGCGCCGCGGTCGCCACCCCGCCGACCGCCGGCCGGTCGGGCGAGGTGCAGCCGGAGATCGACGAGGACCACCTGCTCGGCTCGACCGCCCCGCAGAAGGCCGCGGGCGTGCTGCGGCCGACCATCCTGGTCGGCATCGGCAGCTTCGGCCGCCGGGCGCTGCAGGAGATCCGGTGCCGGCTGACCGACGCGGTCGGGGACGTGCAGCAGGTGCCGACCTACCGGTTTCTGTACGTCGATTGCGACCCGGACGCGGTCGCCAAGGCCGTCAGCGCCCCGCCGGACGTGGCCCTCCTGCCGGACGAGGTGTTCCAGGTGCCGCTCCAGCCGGTCACCCAGTACCGCCGCCGGCAGCTCGACCAGATCCTCGACTGGCTGCCGCGCGAAAAGCTGTACTCGATCCCGCGGAGCCTGCACGCCGGCGGCAGCCGGGCGCTCGGCCGGCTGGCGTTCTGCGACAACTACCTGCGGTTCGTGACGCGGCTGCGGCGGGAGCTTCAGATCGCCACCCACCCGGAGTCGCTGACCCAGTCGAGCGACCAGACCGGGCTGGTCGTCCGCGACCACACCCCGCAGGTCTATGTGTTCGCCAGCGCCAGCGGCGGCAGCGGCGGGATGCTCATCGACCTGGGGTACGCGGTCCGCCGGGTGCTCGGCCGGATGACGGCCGGCGACAGCCCGGTGACCGCGTTCCTATACGCGGCCAGCCCGGGCGACCCGAACACCGCCGACGCCGAGCTGGCCAACGTCTACGCGGCGGTCGCCGAGCTGAACCACTACGCCGACCCGGACGTGACGTTCGTCGGCCACTACGGCGGCCCGGAGGGGCCGAAGGTAGAGAGCAAGGGGTTGCCGTTCACCGCCACCTACCTGTTGCCGATGCCGGAGCGGTCCGCGGCGTGCTTCCGCGACTGCGTGTCGCACCTGGCCAGCTACGTCGCCCACGACCTGACGACGCCGCTCGGGTCGGCGCTGGAGCGGGTGCGGTCGCAGCCGGTCGGGTTCGACCGCAGCCCGTTCCGCTCGTTCGGCACCTACGGGGTGTGGTTCCCGCGCGGCCTCTTGCTGCGGGCCGCGGCGCAAAAGATCTCCCTGTCGCTACTGAAAGAGTGGAAGGCGGACGCGGCGCCGATCGACATGGACGTGGTCAAGAAGGTGGTGGGCGAGGCGCTGGCCGACCCGCGGCTGAAGCCGGAGGCGGTGCGGGCGCAGATCGAGGAGGAGGCGGTGCGCGGCCCGGACGGCGGCCCGGCCGACCAGACCGAGCGGTGGCTGACCGGGTTGGAGACCCAGGTGGCCGCGTCCGGCCGGCACCCGGACGCCGGCGCGTGGGCGCGAGCCGTGTGGGAGCAGGCCCGTGACCTCATCGGCACGAAGCCGACCGGCGACAACGACAGCACCGTCCGCCGCAGCCGCATGTCCAAGATGCTCGAAGAAGCGGTGAAGCGGGTCGCGGAGATGTGGGGCAACGAGTTCGCCGAGGTGGTGCGCCCGCTGGAGCGGGTGCCCGGGCGGCGGCTCGGGGCGATCGGGGTGGCGCTGAAGCGGCTGGCGACGGTGTGCGCCGAGTGGGCCGAGGCGGCCGACGCCCGGGCGCAGCAGATCGCGGTGAAGTCGGGCCAGGCCAAGAGCGACGTGCAGGCGGCGCACGACGTGTGCCAGGCGGGGAGCGGCACGTTCAGCTTCTTCGGCGGGCGGTCGGGCCGCAGCATGCGGCACTTCCTCGACCAGATCCGGGCGTTCGCCCGCGTCCGGCTGCAGGAGGACTTCGCCGACGCGACGGCCAAGTTCTACCGCGCCCTGCGCGCCCGAATCGAGGACCAGTTGCGGGAGCTGGCGTACTGCCGGACGCGGATGGACGCGCTGGTGCAGGCGATGGAGTGCCCGCTCGCCAACCTGCCGGTGTCGTCGGACACGCCGGTCGCGCTGTCCGAGGAGGCGCTGCAGAACACGCTGCACCCGACGAACACGCTGAACGTGGTGCTGCCGTCCGGGGACACGCACATCGACCGCTCCGCGCACCGGCTGGTCAAGGGCGTGCGGGCGGGCGACGTGCAGCGGCTGGAGATCGCCCTCCAGAAGCTCGTTCTGGAGCCGCGCGGCGGGCTGACGGCCCTGTGCGTCCTGAACGCGGACATGAGCCGGACGCTGGTGGCCCCGATGGTCGAGCAGACGACGGCGTTCCTGAGCGACCTCTTGCCGGTGACGGACGTGACGGAGATCGAGGTCGCGACCTCGCGGGCGCGGAAGGTGGAGGTGGGTACGCGGATCAAGGACTACCACGCGCGGGCGGTGCCGTCGTGCGGGGCGGACGGGGACGCGCAGACGTTCGTGCTGGTGCCGGAGACGGAGAGCGGGCAGGCGTTCGCGGCGGTGGTGAAGAGGGTGGTGCCCGAGGCGCTGACGATCAGCGTGAACGGGACGGCGACGGACCTGATGTTCTGCCGCGAGCACGGCAACCTGCGGTCGGACGAGGTGGCGGCGCTGATGCAGGCGTGCGTGCCGGCGTACTACGAGTCGCTGGCCAGCCCGCTGACGGCCCCGCACGCCCGGTACGACGTGACCGAGTGGATGCCGCTGAGCGAGTGACCACAAGGATTGACAGGACGCACGAATCTGTGAGACTGGAGCGGTGCGAGCCGGCACTGGTTCTGATGCCGGATTGCGCGGGTTGAGCAGTTCTCACCTGACAGGGAAACTGCGCTCGGCTCTAGAGGGTGAGCGGCCTCGTGAAGCGCCGGCGTGCGGTCATCTTCTTGGTTCTCATCACAATGGGCGCCACCGCAGCGGCTTTTACGCTGTGGGCGCGATCGGCCAAGCAGCCTTCTGCGCTTCGCGTCATTTCTGAAGAGGAAAAAGCAACGGTCCCCTCGCTGTTGGCTGGTCCTTGGGTGCAAGACCCCGACGCGCGGGTGGGCAAGGTTAAAGCGCTGCACGGCGCTGATGAGAACCGCGTCCTGTCAGAGTTGGGCGAGCCGAACGAGACGTTCGAGTTCCCGGTCGAGGAGTTCTACGGCGAGTTCCGAATCGAACTGTGGAACACGTACCCGCCTGATGACACGCGCTCGCGTGGCGTCCGTATCTTGGAATGGCAGTGGCGGTACAAGGAGTTCAGCTTCGCCGTCTGGTTCCACAAAGTAGATGGGCGGTGGATCGTACTTGACACCTGCCGGTGGAAGAAGGGCATCGCGTTTTAGGTGGATGTCGAACCGGGTTTCCCGACGGGGCCGGCTCACGACGACCGGTTGTAGTAGCAGCCTCCGCCGCGGCGTGATATGATACGCGCGCCACAGTTGGAGGGACTACACAGATGCCCCAAGAGCCAATTCCCCAAGACCCGGTGCCCGCGCCTGTGCCGGCCCCGATCCCGGTTCCGCCCGAATTGCTGGCGTGGGCGAAGCAGACGCTCGACGTACAAGCGTTTCTTGAAGAAGTCCGGGAGACGCAGGCCACCGGCGGGCACACGTTCGAGTCGGTCATCGCGGCGGTCGAAGCCGTGATGCGGTCGTCGTGAGCGCTTTCGATGGGCAGCTCCGGCTGATACCCTGACCGTGTCGGCTTCCGTCGCGGAGGGGGCGTCATGCCGCTACTCGATCACTTCCGCCCGCCGCTCAGCGAACGCCGGCACTGGCACTCGTTCCCCAACTCCTGGGCGACGTACATCTCGTCGCAGCTTAACGCCCTGCTGCCCGAAGGGTACTTCGCCGAGGCCAACGTTCAATACGGGGTTGAAATCGACGTCGCGGCGTTCGAGGAAGCGGCGGCAAGCCCCGCGGCCGGGTGGACGCCCCCGCCCCCGCGGGAGAGCGTCCCGCTCGCGCTCAACGGGGCCGTGGTCGAGGTCGGCATCTTCAACCGCGCCGGCGGGCCGACCCTCGCCGCGGCCGTCGAACTCGTCAGCCCGGCGAACAAGGACCGGCAGGCCCACCGCGACGCGATCGTGTCGAAGTGCGCGTCGTACCTTCAGGCCGGGGTCGGCCTCGTGCTCGTCGATGTGGTTACTGATCGCTCGGGCGACCTGCATCGCGAACTGCTGACGCGCCTCGGCGTCGCCGACGTCGCCCCCGGCGCGCCGCTCTATGCGGCGGCGTATCGGCCGGTCGAGCGCGGCGGCGCCGCGACCCTCGACGTCTGGTACGAGCCGGTCGCGGTCGGGCAGTCGCTGCCCACGCTCCCCCTCTGGCTCCGCGGCGGGCTGTGCCTGCCGGTCGAACTGGAAGCCACCTACGCGCGGACCTGCGTCGAGCAGCGCGTCCAACCCGCCGCGTGACACGGCTCGCCCCACCGCGAGGTGCACGCGGGAAAAATTCCGAAAAATCTTCCCCGCGACATTTGACTCCTGTTCAGTTATCGCAAATAGTTCAAATGTCCAGTTAAACTGGACGCCGGATCACTTTCGTCTACTCGCCGCGCGTCCGGCGCGGGGAGGTGCGCATGGGCAGCTATTTCACCGGCCCGGGGTGCGGGCCGCGGCCGAAGCCGGCGGGGCAACACCCCGTCGCGCCGGCCGACGTCAACGCGTTCATCGAAGGCTGCTTCACCGACGCCCGCGGGGTGCCGGTCCAGCAGGCGAAGGTTCACCGCGAACTGCAAGAGCACCTGACCAAGCACCGGCGGGCGCTGGTCGAGATGCCGCGGGACCACGGCAAGAGCTTTCAGGTGTGCTGCCGCGTCCTGTGGGAACTCGGCCGCGAGCCGGGACTGCGGGTCAAGATCGTCTGCGCCACGCACGCGGTCGCGGCCGAGCGCAGCCGGTTCATCATGGACACCGTCGTGCTCAACCCGCTCGTGCGGAAGGCGCTTCCCAACCTCCGCGCGGGCAAGCCGTGGACGGTGAAGGCGCTCACACTGAAGCGCGCGGCGCAGACGATCGGGCCGAGCGTCGCCGCGTTCGGGGTCGGCGCGGGCAGCACCGGGACGCGGGCCGACCTGCTCGTGTGCGACGACATCGTGGACGTGCGAAGTCTACACAGCCGCACGCAGCGGGACCGCGTCGCGGACTACTTCACCAACAACCTGATGAACCTGCTCGAACCCGACGGCCGGTTCTGGGGGCTGTGTACGCCGTGGCATTCCGATGACATCAACGCGCGATTGAAGAAGACGAAGGCGTACCCGCTGTTCACGCGGCCGATCGACGCGGACTTCACCCCGGTGTGGCCGGAGCGGTGGCCGGAGGCCGCGCTGCGTGCCCGGCTGGCGGAAATCGGCACCGCGTCGTTCGCACGGGGCTACCGATTGGTGCCGATTTCGGAAGAGGAAACGCCGATCCGCCCCGCGTGGGTGCGGTTCTGGACCGAGGACGTCGATTACGACCTGGTGGTGCTGTCGGTCGATCCGGCTGTGAGCGTGTCGGCGAAGGCGGATCGGTCGGCGCTGGTGGTGCTGGGGCGGACGGCCGCCGACGGCGCGCCACGGGTGCGGGTGCTGGCGTGCGCCGCCCGCCGGGTCGCGACGCCGGAACTGGTGCAACTGATCGAGCAGTTCGACCGCCTGCACAACCCGGCGGTGATCCTGTTCGAGACGAACGCGGCGTTCAAGGGCGTCAAGGACATGCTCACGGCCAACGCCCGGTTCGGCCCGAAGCTGCGGGGCGTGACGCAGTCGGCCGACAAGGGCGCGCGGGTGTCGGCGTTCAGCGTCGCGGTCGAGAACGGCGCGTTCCGGCTGCGGGGCGACGGCGGCGCGGTCGATGTGGCGCAGCGGGAGCTGTTCGACGAGATGACGACGTTCCCGTTCGGCGAGCACGACGACCTGTTGGACGCGGCCGCGACCGGGACCGCGTACCTGCTCGACCGCCGCGCCCCGCGGGCGTGGTGACGCTGGCGGACGCGCCGCCGGAATCGTAATGTGTTCGCCAGACCCGCACGATACGGAGGACGCCCGTGGCCGACGACAAGCCCTGGAAGAAGCGGCGCGAAGACGACGAGGACGACGACCGCCCGCGCGGCCGCGCCCGCCGCGACGATGACGACGAGGATGACGACCGCCCGCGCCGCCGGCGGCGGGATGACGACGAAGACGACCGCGAAGGCCCGCGATACCGGCGGTACGAGGACGACGGCGCGGACGACTTCGACGACTACGACGACCGCCCGCGCGGGCGCGGCCGGGGGCGGCTGTCGCGCGAGACGCTCCGCGGCATCGCCGGCAACCAGAAGGCGATCATCATGTGCATTCTGGTGTACTTCTGCCTGATCCCGGTGCAGTTCGTCATCCCGCCGGAGACCCGCATCGTTCTGGCGGCCGTATTCGTTCCGCTGGCCATCACCGCGGCGGTGTTCGTGTTCCTGCTGGCCACCAAGGTGTACAGCACCGCGGCGGGCGTCGTGATGGGCATCCTGACGCTCGTCCCGTGCATCGGGCTGCTGGCGCTGCTCATCATCAACGGCAAGGCGACGACGGTGCTCAAGGAGAACGGCATCCGCGTCGGGTTCCTGGGGGCGAACTCGTCGGACATCTAATGTGAGGGCTTGCCATGCCGCGACCGGGGCCGGGCGATTACGCCGAGTTCTGCGCGAAGTACGTCGATCTCGTGCCGGAGGCCGACGTGCTGCCGGCGATGGCCGGGCAACTCGACCACCTGCTCGCGTTCCTGCGGGCGGTGCCCGAGGCCGACGCGGGCGTGCTCCACGAGCCGTACACGTGGACGTTCAAGCAAGTGGTCGGCCACGTCGCCGACGGCGAGCGGGTGTTCGGCTACCGGGCGCTGCGGTTCGCCCGCGGCGACGTCACCCCGCTGCCGTCGTTCGACGAAACGCTGTTCGCACAACACGCCGATCACGACCGGCGGCCGTGGGGCGACGTGATCGAGGAGTGGGCGGCGGCGCGGCGGGCGAACCTGGCGCTGTTCCGCAACCTGCCGGACGCGGCGTGGCAGCGCGACGGGATCGCCGCCGACAACCGCATCACCGTGACCGCGCTGGCGTATGTCATCGTCGGTCACGCCCGGCACCACGCGGCCATCTTGCGGAAGCGGTTGATGTGAGCGTGATTAGCGTAAGGTGATGGACCGCGGCCGGTATCGACCCGGAGGACGGCCGTTACTCCAACGAGGATCTTGACATGCGGACCTTGCTGCTCGGCTGTGTGCTGGCTCTCGCGACGGTCGCGACCGCGCGCGACGACGACGCGGGCAAGAAGGCGCTGAAGGCGCTCGAAGGCAAGTGGACGGTGACCGCGGCCGAGCACGACGGCGACCCGCTCGACCGCATCGTCGGCGGCGTCATGGTGATCAAGGACAACAACTTCCACGTCACCACCAAGAGCGGCACCGAACTGAAGGGCGATCTCGTTCTGGACCCGTCGAAGACGCCCAAGCACTTCACTTACTTCCACCAAGAGGGGCTGCTGAAGGACAAGAAGTGGGAGGGCATCTACGATCACAAGGACGACGTGCTGAAGATCTGCTACGCGGAGGCGGACAGCGACAAGGAGCGGCCGACCGAGTTCAAGACGCTCAAGAACTCGAAGTTGCTGTACCTCGAGCTGAAGCGCGAGAAGAAGTGACGCGGAGGGGCCGATGGCGAAGTCGAAGCCGCCGGCGGACACCGTTCACCCGCTGACGCGGGCCGCGTGGCGCCAGTGGCTGGCCGCCAACCACGCCCGCGCGTCCGGGGTGTGGCTGGTGTTCTTCAAGAAGGAGACCGGCAAGCCGCGGGTCGATTACGACGAGGCGGTGGAAGAGGCGCTGTGCTTCGGGTGGGTGGACAGCAAGCCGGCGAAGCTCGACGCCGAGCGCTCCATGCTGTACTTCGCGCCGCGGAAGCCGCGGAGCGGGTGGTCGAAGCCGAACAAGGATCGGGTCGAGCGCCTGTCCGCGGCCGGGCTGATGGAGCCGGCGGGACTCGCGAAGGTCGAGGCCGCGAAACTCGACGGCAGTTGGTCGGCGCTGGACGCAGTCGAGGCGTTGGAGGTGCCGGCCGACCTCGCCGCGGCGCTGGCGTCGCTCGACGGAGCGGCGGCGAACTTCGACGCGTTCCCGCGGTCGGCGCGGCGGGGCATTCTGGAGTGGATCGCGCAGGCGAAGAAGCCGGAGACGCGCGCGAAGCGGGTCGAGGAGACGGCCCGGCTGGCGGCCCGGAACGAGCGGGCGAACCAGTGGAAGCCGAAGTAGCTGCTGTGTTTGGTCTTTCGTTTTTTGTGTTTAGTGCGGTCAGGCAGCGGCGGAGGTGCTCAGGCGTCCGTCAGGCACAAAACACTAAAAACGGACCACCGAACACCAACTAAACGAACAGGTCGGCGACGGCGCAGGTGAAGCCGGGCAGCACGTCCTCGCCGGACAGTGCCCCGGCTTCGCCCACTTCGGACAGCGTGCCGTCGGCGCGGCGGATCAGCACGGATCGCGTCTCCGGGCTGACGACCCAGATGAGCGGCACGCCGGCGCTCTTGAAGTCGGCCACCCGCACCGCCACCTCTTCGTAGGTGTCGTTGGGCGACACGACCTCGACGACCAAATCCGGGGCGACGGAGAAATCGCCCTTCGGCGGCTTGCCGTCCGGCAGGCGGGCTTGCGACACGAATGACGCGTCCGGCTTGCGGACCAACTTCGGCTTGCCGGCGAAGCACCGGTAACCGGTCTGCGAGCCGAACACGGCCCCGCACCTGGTCCGCAGACAGAACTGGTCGAGCAGGCTGCCGACGCGGAGCGCGAGTTTGTCCGATTCCGCGCCCATCAGCTTCTCCTTGAGCCGGCCGTCGATCAGTTCGTAGTTGTCGCCGTCGGCCAGGCGCAGCAGGTCGTCCGGTTCCAGCACAGCGGGAATAGCGTTGTTCGTCATCGCGCGTCCTCCGGGCGCGCATTCTACCACGTTGTCGGTTTCGATAGGAGGTGTGTCATGCTCGCGCCGATCACCATTCGCCACCCGTTCCGGCCGCGGCGGCGGAGCCTCGCGACCGCGATCGTCGGCGACCTGTTCGGGCTGCCCGAGGCCGAGCCGGAGCACGTCGTGTGCGAAGACCTCGCGCTCGACATCCGCCCCGGCGATGTGGTGCTGTTCCGCGGGCCGAGCGGGGGCGGGAAGTCGTCGCTACTTCGCGCCGCGGCCGCCCAACTCGGCGCGACCGACGCGCTCGCGCTGCCACTGCCCGACGTGCCCGTCATTGATGCGCTCGCGGGGCCGGTCGAGGAGCGTATGGCAGTGCTGGCCGCGTGCGGGCTGTCGGAGGCGCGGTTGCTCCTGCGCACGCCGGCCGAGTTAAGCGAGGGGCAGCGGTACCGGTTCCGGTTGTGTGTCGCGTTCGCCACGGGTGCCGCATTCGTCACCGCCGACGAGTTCACCGCCACCCTCGACCGCACGCTCGCGAAGGTGGTCGCGTTCAACGTGCGGAAGCGGGCGGCGCGCACCGGCGTCGGACTGCTCGCGGCCACCACGCACGACGACATCACCACCGACCTCGCGCCCGATGTGGTCGTAAACTGCGAGGAAGGTTCGGTGACGGTCGAGCGGCGCGCCCGCGACGCCGGCCGACGCGAAATCTCGTTCGCGCATGAGTTGCGAATCGAAGACGGCACGGCCCGCGACTGGGAGCGGTTCGCCCGCTGGCACTACCGCGGGCACCGGCTGGCGTTCGTCAAGCGGGTCGTGTTGCTGCGGCACGGCCCCGAGGCCGTTGGGATTTGCGTGTTCGCCACCCCGGCGGCGAGCCTGACCCTGCGGACGCAGTACTTCGGGCTGTGCGACCCGCGGTCCGCCGTGTCGATGGCCCTGATGAACGAAAAACTGTGGCTGCTCCAGCGCGTGGTACTGCACCCGACGTATCGCGGGGCCGGGATCGCGTCGAAGTTCGTTCGCGCGGCGTGCGAGAGTTGCCCGATCGACTGGATCGAGACGCTCACCGCGATGGGCCGGGCGAACCCGTTCTTCGAGCGGGCCGGGTTCGTGCGGGTGGGCGTGATCGGCCGCACCGGGCGCGGCGGGCAGTTCGGGCCGCGCGGCGGGGTGTCGGGGGCGACCAGACAGAAGAGCCGGTTCAGCGACCCGGTGTATTACGTGTTCGACAACCGCGGCCGCGCCGCCGCACCGCCGATTTACTAACGTAAGCTCAAAACCGACCGGAGATGCGCATGAACAAGTACGCGAGGGATGCGGGGATGGTGCTGTTCACGGTGTTCGCGGTGCCGCTCATCATTATCACCCCGTTCGTGCTGTTCGGGTTCCTGGGCAAGCCGTAACGAGGGTCTGCGATGAAGACGCGACCGTTCGCCGGGGTGCCGGTGTCGGAGGTCGGGCTGGGGTGCTGGCAGATCGGCGGCGACCAGTGGGGCGACGTGCCCGACGCCGACGCGCTGGAAGTTTTGCGCGCGTCGGCCGACGCGGGCGTCACGTTCCTCGACACCGCGGACGTGTACGGCGCCGGGCGGAGCGAAGAACTGATCGGCCGCTTCCTGAAGGAGCGCGGGCGCGACCGGTTCTTCGTGGCGTCGAAGTTCGGCCGCTTCCCGCGCCCCGGGTGGCCAACCAACTTCGAGCCGAAGACGATCCGCGCCCACACCGAGAACTCGCTCAAGCGGCTCGGCATCGAGCGACTCGACCTCACGCAACTCCACTGCCTCCCGATGACGCAGCTTCAGCGCGCGGAGGTGTGGGACACGCTGCGGGCGCTTCAGCAGGAAGGCAAGATCGCGCGGTTCGGGGCGAGCGTCGAATCGGTGGCGGAAGCGGAAGAATGTTTGAGGCACGCGGACTGCGCGTCGCTACAACTCATCTTCAACATCTTCCGCCAGACGCCGGAAACGTCCGGCCTGCTCGACCGCTGCCAGAAATCCGGGGTGGCGGTCATCGTGCGGCTGCCGCTCGCGTCCGGGCTGCTCGCGGGGAAGTACACGCCGCAGAGCACGTTCGGCCCGCAGGACCACCGCACGATCAACCGCAACGGCGAGAAGTTCAACGTCGGCGAGACGTTCGCCGGGCTGGGGTTCGAGAAGGGGCTGGAACTGACGGAGCGCTTGAAGGCACTCGTTCCGGCGAACTACCCGCCGCTCGCCGAACTCGCGCTGCGGTGGTGCCTCGATCACCCCGCGGTGACGACGATCATCCCCGGCGCGCGGAACCGCGCCCAGGCCGAGGCGAACGCGAGGGCGAGCGACGCCGAACCGCTGCCGCCGACGTTCAGCGTGATGTTGCGCGAGTTCTTCGTGAACGAGGTCAAGCCCCTGGTGAGGGGGCCAGATTGAAGGAGCTATGAGTTCTGTTTAGCGCACGCCCCAGCGAGGCGAAGGCTCTGGGGTTCGGTCGCCTTCGCCCCGCTGGGGCGTGCGCTAAACGTGGGGCAAAGGTAGGTTTTGAACTGAACCCTGACTCCTGATTTCTGACAAGACCCTTGCCAGACGACAGCCTGATTGCTTACAGTACTGTCAAGCTTGTGAAAAGTTTCACAAAGTCGCACTGCAGCCGCAGTCGCCTGTGACATCAGGGGGCGAAGCGTGCCCGCGATCTTCTCTCGTTCGCTCGACGGACTCGTCCGGCAGGCCGCGGTCGGCGCGGCGGTCGCGGTCGGCCTCGTGGCCGTCGGGTGGTACTACTACGCACTGCCGAGCTACACCCGGGTCGGCTACCAGCCGGAGCAGCCGGTGCCGTTCTCGCACGAGTTACATGCCGGCAAGCTCGGGATGGACTGTGCGTACTGCCACCAGTCGGTGTTCGAGTCGCCGCACGCGACCGTGCCGACGTCGCAGACGTGCATGAACTGCCACAACCCGAAGATGGCCAACGTGAAGGGCAACAGCCCGCTGTTGGCCCCGGTGCGGAGCGGGTACGACACCGGCAAGCCGGTCGAGTGGCAGCGGGTCCACAAGCTGCCCGAGTACGCGTACTTCAACCACGCGGTCCACGTCAACAAGGGCGTGTCGTGCGTGTCGTGCCACGGGCAGATCAACGAGATGCCGGTGGTGTTCCACGCGAAAGAGCTGTCGATGGGCTGGTGCTTGAAGTGCCACACCAACCCGCACGAAAACCTGCGGCCGGTCGAGCAGGTGACGAACCTGGCGTGGAAGCCGGACCCGGGCAAGAGCGCCGCCGACATCGGCAAGGCGATCGAGAAGGACTTGCAGGTGAAGGCCCCGATGAACTGCCAGGGGTGCCACCGCTAGCGTGGTGTTTGGTGTTTGGTGTTTAGTGTCTCACTCGAGCCGCGAGCGTGACCGGGCGTCCGCTTAACACCGAAAACCAAACACCAAAAACGAAACACGAGACACCAAACACGGCCTCGCCGCGAGCGCGAAGCAAATGACCCAACCGAGCTACTACCGCAGCCTCGAGCAGATGGCCGACACGCCGGAGTTCCGGGCGTTCGCGGCCGCGGAGTTCCCCGGCTTCGCCAACGTGTACGAGTCGCTCGGCGAGGCCGAACCGGTCGATGCCGACCCGCATGCGGCCGCCCTCGATCGCCGGCGGTTTATTGCGCTGTCGGCCGCGGCGCTGGGGATGGCCGGGTTGGTCGGCTGCCGGCGGCCGGACCTGCCGATCCTGCCGTTCGCGGCGGTGCCGGAGGAGCAGACCGGGCACGTCGTCCACGGCAAGCCGACGTTCTATGCGACCGCGATTCCGCGCGCCGGCGGCGCGCTGCCGGTGCTGGTCGAGAGCCACGACGGCCGCCCGACGAAGATCGAGGGGCACCCGCAGCACTCCGCGAGCGGCGGCCACACGGACGCCCACGCGCAGGCGTGCATCCTCGACCTGTACAGCCCCGACCGCGTCATGTCGGACAAGTACCCCGGCGTGATGGAAGGGAAGGCGGCGCGGAAGTGGGAGGACTTCGACCGGTTCGCCCGCACCGTCGCCGAGCAGGTCGCGAAGGACAAGGGCAAGGGCTTCTACGTCCTCGCGGAGCAAACGACCTCACCGGCGGTGCGCAGCCTGCGCGACGCGATCAAGAATAAGCTGCCGCAGGCGTCGTGGCACACCTACGAGCCGGCCGATAGCAGCGAGGCGCTGCGCGGGGCCGAAGCGGCGTTCGGGGCGAAGCTGGTCTGCCGCTGGCGCTTCGACAAGGCCGAGCGGGTGCTGGCGCTCGACAGCGACTTCCTCGGCAACGAGCCGGACGCGGTGTTCCACAGCCGCGGGTTCGCCGCGAAGCGCCGCGACGCCCACCACATGAACCGGCTGTACGTCGTCGAGCCGACGTACACGGTCACCGGCACGATGGCCGACCACCGCCTGCGGCTCGCCGGGTCGCAGATCGGGGCATACCTCGTCGCGCTCGCCCGCGCCCTGAAGGGCGAGTACAGCGCGAAGCTGAAGAAGGCCGCGGCGCTGCCGGAACTACCCTCGCTGGCCGAATTCCCTGAGAAGTGGGTGAAGGCGGTCGCCAAGGACTTCGCGGAGCACGCCGGGAAGGGGCTGATCGTCGTCGGGCCGCGGCAGACGGCGTGGGTTCACGCCCTCGCGCACTCCGTCAACGACGCGCTGGGCAACTACGAGGCGCTGGCCGAGTTTCGTGATGCCCCGCAAGAACTGCTCGACAAGGGCCTGCGGGAACTCGTCGCGGACATGGCCGCGGGCAAGGTCGGTACGCTGTTGGTCGTCGGCGGCAACCCGGTGTTCAACGCCCCGGCCGACCTCCGGTTCGCCGACGAGTTGCAGAAGGTCGGCAAGAAGCTGCGGCTCGGCCTCTATTACGATCACACGTCCGAGAAGTGCGACTGGCACCTGCCGCTCGCCCACTTCCTCGAAGGGTGGGGTGACACCGAGGCCGCCGACGGCTCGCTCTGTTGCGTGCAACCGCTGCTCGCCCCGCTGAATAGCGGCAAGACGAGCGCCGACGACGTGTCGCCCCCGGCCCGCGGCGGGCGCACGCTGCTGGAAATTCTGGTGCTGCTCACGCAAACCGGTCCCGACGGCAAGCCGGTGGCGTCGTACAGCGCCGCGGCGAAGGCCGCCTACGGGTTCGTGCGGAAGTCGTTCGCCGACCGCACCGGGCTGGCGCTGACCGACCCGAACTTCGACGCCCACTTCAACCGCTACAAGCAGTTGGGGTTCCTGCCGCTCGCGGCGGAGCAGGCGAAGCAGTTCGTGTTCCCCGGCCCGGACGCGAAGGCCCGCACGCCGAAGCCGGTGAGCGCCAAACCTGATGGCGCGAAGGCCGCACTGACCGGGTTCCGCCCGCTGCCCGCGCCGTCGAAGGAGTCGCTCGAAGTCGCGTTCAGCGCCTCCTACGCAGTTGGCGACGGCCGATTCGCGATGAACCCGTGGCTGCAGGAACTGCCCGACCCGATCACGAAAGTGGTGTGGGACAACGCCGCGGTACTCAGCCCGGCCACGGCCGCTGCGTTCGGCGTGAAGCAGAACGACTTGGTAGACATTCGGCTGGAAGACAAGTCGGTGACACTGCCGGTCTTCGTGCTGCCGGGGCAAGCGGACTGGGTGGTGGGGTTGCAGTTCGGGCAATACGGCGAGATGCGGATTTCGCACGTGCCCCAAGGCGGCGGCACGGACATCTACCCGCTGCGCAAGGCGAGCGGGCTGCACTTCGCCGCCGGCGCGCGGCTGAAGAAACTCGGCCGCACCGGGGACTTGGTGACGACGCAAGAGCATGGGGTCATCCCCGAGGGCCGCGACATCATCCGCGAGGAGAACGCGGGCGAGCACAAGCACGACAGCCACGACAAGCACGATAAGCACGACCACCACAGCGGGCACGGGCCGAAGATCGGCGTTTCACCGACCGACCACATCACGGAAGACAAGCTCAAGAAGGAGTTCCAGGGCGGGTACGGCAACAACCAGCAGCCGGCGGCTCCAGCGAAGCAAAAACAAGAGCGGTTCCCGCTCGACCTTGCCCGCCCGGAACTGCTCGACAGCCAGTTCCAGTGGGGCATGGTGATCGACCTCACCGCCTGCACCGGGTGCTCGGCGTGTATGGTCGCGTGCCAGGCCGAGAACAACATCCCGGTGGTCGGCAAGCACGAGGTGAAGCGGAACCGCGAGATGCACTGGATCCGCATCGACCGCTACTTCTCGTCGCCCGACGGCGAGCACGCGTCCGAAGACGCGACGATCGTCACGCAGCCTTTGGCGTGCGTCCACTGCGAGGCCGCCCCTTGCGAGCAGGTGTGCCCCGTCAACGCGGCGCTGCACAGCCCGGACGGGCTGAACCTCCAGGTGTACAACCGCTGCATCGGCACCCGGTACTGCTCGAACGCGTGCCCGTACAAGGTGCGGCGGTTCAACTGGTTCGACTTCAACAAGCGGCGGCTGGACGAACTCCGCGTCCCGACTCCGTTCGCCAGCGGCGGCACGAGCTTCGCTGAGAGCGGCGTGCCGGAGACGCTGAAGATGCAGAAGAACCCCGACGTGAGCGTCCGGATGCGCGGGGTGATGGAGAAGTGTACGTACTGCGTGCAGCGGATCGAGCGGGGCAAGTACGGGGCGAAGATCGCCGCGACCGAGGCCGCGCAGGGCCGTCGCGGGGTCGAGGTGGACGCGGCGTTCAAGCCGGCGATCGCGTCGGCGTACAAGAAGCCGCGGAACCCGCTCGCCGCCGGGTACGACCTCGACAAGGAGGGCCGCGTGATCGTGCCCGACGGGGTCATCGTGACCGCGTGTCAGGCCGCCTGCCCGACGGAGGCGATCACCTTCGGCAACGTGCTCGACCCGAACAGCAAGGTCAGCAAGTTGAAGGCGAAAGAGAGCGAATACCTGCTGCTCGGCGAGTTGAACACCAAGCCGCGCACCAGCTATTTGCCGCGGGTGCGGAACTTGAACAAGGACATGACCTGACTGGCTTTGTGGCACAGGCTTTCCAGCCTGTGCGCCGTATAGCTCAGCGGACACAGGCTGGAAAGCCTGTGCCACGAAGAACACCAGTGCGGAACCCCAACGATGACCGCGACCACCCACGAGCACGAACCGCACGCCGCCGGGCACGGGCCGAGGTTCCCGGACCCGCTGCCGCGCATCCCGCTCGTGTGGGGGCCGGCCGACTACGACTCGATCTCGAACCAGATCAGCGAGATCACCGAGAAGCCGCAGCCGTACTGGTGGTGGCCGGCGTTCCTGATGACCGCGTCGCTCCTGTGCGGCGGGGTGCTGGCGGTCGCGTACCTGATCTCCAACGGGGTCGGGGTGTGGGGCTCGAACGTCCCGGTCGCGTGGGCGTTCGACATCACCAACTTCGTGTTCTGGATCGGCATCGGCCACGCCGGCACGCTCATCAGCGCGATCCTGTTCCTGTTCCGCCAGAAGTGGCGGACGAGCATCAACCGCTTCTCCGAGGCGATGACCATCTTCGCCGTGATCTGCGCGCTGGTGTACCCGGCGCTGCACGTCGGGCGGGTGTGGTACGCGTGGTTCATGTTCCCGCTGCCGAACGCGAACCACATCTTCCAGAACTTCCGCAGCGCGCTCCTGTGGGACCTGTTCGCGGTCAGCACGTACTTCACGATCTCGCTCATCTTCTGGTACGTCGGGCTGATCCCGGACCTCGCCACCTTGCGGGATCGAGCGAAGTCGAAACAGCGCCAACGGATCTTCGGGTTCCTGGCGCTCGGCTGGCGCGGCAGTACGCGGCACTGGCGGCATTATGAAGTCGCCTATTTGATGCTCGCGGGCCTCAGCACGCCGCTCGTGTTGAGCGTCCACTCGGTGGTCAGCTTCGACTTTGCTACTTCATTGATCCCGGGGTGGCACACGACCATCTTCCCGCCGTACTTCGTGGCCGGGGCGATCTTCGGCGGGTTCGCGATGGTGCTTCAGGTGATGATCCCGGCGCGGGCGGTGTACAAGCTCGACAACGTGGTGACCATCAAACACATCGACGTGATGTGTAAGTTCATCATGGCGACCGGCACCATCGTCGGGTACGCGTACTGCATGGAACTGTTCATCGCGTGGTTCGGCGGCAATCCGTATGAGTGGCAGACGTTCAAGAACCGCGCGTTCGGCGGCGACTATACGTGGGCGTACTGGGTGATGATGGGGTGCAACCTGTTCATCCCGCAAGTCTTTTGGATTAAGTGGTGCAGGCAGACGCCGTGGTTCGTGCTGATCATCGTGACGTTCGTGAACGTCGGCATGTGGTACGAGCGGTTCGTGATCATCGTGCAGTCGCTGCACCACGACTTCCTGCCGGGGTCGTGGGGTCAGTTCCACCCGACGTGGGTCGACTGGCTCATGATGATCGGCGACTTCGGGCTGTTCTTCACGTTCACGCTGCTGTTCGTGCGGTTCCTGCCGATGGTCGCCATCGCCGAGGTGAAGGGCGTGCTGCCGATGGCCAACCCGCACGCCAACTTTGTTCCTAACGAGCAGTATCTGAAAGGTGAGAACGGCGAATATCCGACCGCGGATCACGCCATGGCCGCGGCATATGGGCCGCCGACGCGCCCCAATAACGAATTGAAGCCACACCCAGAGCCGATTCCGGCGTTCATCCCGTCGCCCGAAGGAACCGGGAAGCCGTGGGGGGCGGTTGCGGAGTTCCCCAACGGCGCGGCGTTACTGGAAGCGGCAAAAAAGGTGGTCGCGGTCGGCTACAAGCACGTTGACGCGTGGACCCCGTTCTACGTCCACGGGATGAAGGAAGCGATCGGCCGCTCGCGGAGCCGGTTGCCGCTGTTCACTCTGGCCGGTGCGCTGACGGGCCTGGCGGCGGCCGTGTCGCTGACCTTCTACCTGATGGCGTACTACTACCCGACCATTGTCGGCGGTAAGGAGTACCGGTCGTGGGAGGCGTTCGTGCCGGTCTTCTTCGAGATGACGGTGCTGTTCGCCGGGTTCTTCACCCTGTTCGCGCTGATCGGGCTGTGCGGGCTGCCGAAGTTCTTCCACCCGATCGACAGCCACCCGACGTTCGGCCGCAGCACGCAGGGCGGGTTCTTCCTGACCATTGAGGCGACCGACCCGGCGTTCACGGTTGACGGCACGCGGAAGTATCTGGAGACGCTCGGCGGCCAACACGTTGCCGTGGTGGAGGCGTAATCATGTATTACATCGACGCAAATGTATTCATGAACGCCGTCCTCGCGGTGGTGCTGCTCACCGCGGTGGGTCTGGTCGGCGTCACGCTGATCGCGGCCGTCCGGGGCACCCGCGGTCGCCGGATGTCGTACCTGTATATGCTCACCGCGCTGTTCGTGTCCTTCACGGCAGTTGTGGCGGTCCTCGGCTTCCGCGGGCACAAGAGCGGCGACCGCCCGTGGCATCTATTCCTCGATATGAAGTATCAGCCGAAATATACGAGTCAGGGGGCGAGCAAATACTACACGGACGGGCGCAGCAGCCGGTTGCCACCGACGGACACGATTCCCTTTGACGGCACGACCTACACCGCCGACGCGGGGGCGCACGACGCGCCCAACCCGGACTTCCTGAAGGCGGACAAGCGGTATTACTTCGGCATCGCCGACCCGACCGCGAAGGAGAACCGCGACGGCGTCGAGGTGCCGGCGAAGCCGAAGTGGGCCGACGGGAAGCTCGCGGGCGAGGGGTATTACGTCAACCACATCCCGCAGCAGGCCGTCGAGAAGGCCGGCGGGTGGGAGTTGCTGCTCAAGCGCGGGCAGACCCAGTTCAACCGCAACTGTGCCGTATGTCATGGGTCCAGCGGGCGCGGCGGCGGGGGCGACGCGGCATACGGGATCGTCGGCGCGTACGGCTTGAGCGTCCCGCCGGCGAACATCCTGACGCCGGAGATTCAGGCGCAGCCGGACGGCCAGTTGTTCCACGTGGTGAGCAACGGCGTCCGCCAGATGCCCGGCTACGGGCACCAGATCAAGGACGTGTTGGACCGGTGGGCGATCGTCGCCTACGTGCGCGAGTTGCAGTTCGCCTACGGCAACCCCGTTGTTGATAAGAAGTGACGTCCGTCGTTGAGATCAACTGAGGCGAATCGTTTAGCGGTGACCCCACAGGGGTCGAGGCGAGTCGAGGAGTCGATGAGCACAGCCAGCGCGACCGACGACACGAGCGCCCCGCCGCTCACCTACCCCGCCGGGCTGCCCGACCCCGTCGCGCCGCTCGGCGACGCGCTGACGGGCGGCGCGCGGGTGCTGTTCGTGGCGCTCCTGGCGACGGGGTTGCTGCTGGTGGTCGGGCTGATGGCCAACCCGCGGCAGTTCTACCACTCGTACCTGTTCGGGTACGTGTTCGCCCTCGACATCGCGCTGGGCGCGCTGTTCTGGACGCTGATCCACCACGTCGCGGACGCCGGCTGGTCGGTCGGGCTGCGCCGCGTGTTCGAGAACATGACGCGGGCCATCCCGGTGCTGACGGTGCTGCTCCTCCCGGTGCTCGCCGGGGTGTTCAGCGGCGAGCTGTACCCGTGGTACAAGTTCGTCCACGGCCCGCAGCCGCAGGGCGGGCACGAGGAGCACCTGTGGCACGTGAAGCACGCGTACTTCAACACGCCGTTCCTGCTCGCCCGACTCGCGATCTACTTCGGCGTGTGGACCGCCTATTCGGTCGCGATGCGGACGTGGTCGGCGCGTCAAGATTCCGAAGGCGGGATCGCCCTCACGAAACGGATGCAGTGGTGGGCGCCGTCGGGCGTCGCGCTGCTGGGCCTGACCGCGACGTTCTTCGCGTTCGATATGTTGATGAGCCTGCAATATACGTGGTTCAGTACGATCTACGGCGTGTATTTCTGGGTGGGGGGTATTCGCGGATCGCTGGCGACGTGTGTGCTGTTCGTGCTGACGCTGCGTACAATGGGTTACCTACGAAACACGATCACAATGGAGCACCTGCACGACGTCGCCAAGATCATGTTCGGGTTCACGGTGTTCTGGGCGTACATCGCGTTCTCGCAATACTTCTTGATCTGGTACGGCAACATGCCGGAGGAGACGCAGTTCTACCTGCTGCGGCGGAACGGGCTGTGGTACGCGGCGTCGATCCTGCTGCCGATCCTGTACTTCGTGGTGCCGTTCTTCATGCTGCTGCCGCGGGCGCACAAGCGAAGCCCGAAGTGGCTGGCGGTCATCAGCGTGTGGGTTCTGGTGATGCACGCCTACGACCTGTACTGGCAGATCATGCCGGTACTGCACCAGGACACGGTTCGCCCGCACTGGCTGGACGCGGTCGCCCCGCTGTTCACCTTCGGGGTGCTGGTCGGCGCGACCGCGTGGGGGTTCGCGACGCGGCCGCTCATCCCGATCCGCGACGCCCGGCTGAACGAGACGATCGGGTACGAGAACGAGACGCCCTGAGGGTTGTGTTTCGTGTTTGGTTTTTTGTGTTTTGCGAGCGGCACGACACGGGTCTCAAACTTGAGATGAGCGAAAGCTCAACACCAAACACTAAAAACCAAATACCAAACACAATGGCTGATATACCGCCGCCCGCCGACGAGCCGCGCTCCGGGTTCCCGTTCGTCACGGTCGGGGCCACGCTGGGCGTGCTGTTCGCGTTCCTCGTCCTGACGGTGCTGGCCCGGTACGGCGAGAACCCGCTCACCGACCGCGCGCCGGCCGACGCCAAGGGCGAGCCGAAGGCCGAGCCGCCGAAGCTGGACGAGGTGAAGGCCCGCAACCAGGCGGCGCTCAACGGCGTCGGGGCCAAGATGTCGCTCGCCGAGGCGCACGGGAAGCTGGTCGGCGGCCTCAAGGGGCCGGGCGATACGCTCCCGTTCCCGACGCCCGACCCGCAAGCCCCGCCCGCGCCCAAGAAGGACGACAAGAAGCCCGACGACAAGAAAGACGAAGGAAAGAAGCCATGAACGCCGTCGCGGCGGCCCTGTTCGCGGCCCGGTTGCCGGCCGGCGACGGGCCGCAGTTCATCAGCGCGGTCGATATCGCCCTGTTCTGCACCGTGGTCGGGTCGATGGTGCTGTTCGGCGGAGCCGCGGTGCTGGCCCTCGGGTGGGCGTTCAAGACCGGCCAGTTCGACAACTTCGACCGCGGCTCGAAGTCGATCTTCGGCCCGGACGAGCCGATCGGCGCGCCGACCGACGCCTTCCCCGACGCCGAGCCGGAAGTCGAAGCCGTTGACGAGGGGTGGTGACGCTTCGCGCGTCGTTTCACGGCGACCCCGCGGGGGTCGTCGAACCGAATACCGAAGAACCCGCATCCAATATGGCCGCCACGCTCCTCCCCGAACCGCCGACCCACGACCGCGTCAAGTCCGCGGCCGAGCGGGCGGCCATCGACGCCTCCTGCCGCGGCCCGGTGCTCGCGTTCGCCGGCAGCGGCGTCGCGTGGCTCTTGATCGGCTCGGCGCTGGCCGTGGTCGCGTCGGTCAAGCTGCACAGCCCGTACTTCCTGACCGGCAGCCCGGAACTCACGTTCGGTCGCGTCCGCATGGCCCACCTGCAAGCGGTCGGCCTCGGGTGGGCGTCGTCGGCGACCATCGCCGCGTGCCTGTGGCTGATGTGCCGGCTGTCGCGCGTCGAACTCGTCTACCCGCGCCTGCTGTACGCGGCCGCGGCGCTGTGGAACGTGGGCGCGTTTCTGGCGGTGTTCGGCATCATCTTCGGCGACGGGCAGTCGGTCGAGTGGCTCGACGCCCCGCCGTACGCGGCGCCGTTCATCGCGTCGGCGCTGGCGGTCGTGGTGGCGTGGGTGGTGGCGACGTTCCGCCGCCGCCGCGAGCCGCACGTGTACGTCACGCAGTGGTACATCCTGGGCGCGGTGTTCTGGTTCCCGTGGATGTATCTGGTCGCGCAGTTCATGATCTTCTGGAGCCCGGCGACGGGCGTGGTGCAGCCGATCGTGAACTGGTGGTTCGGTCACAACACGCTGGGCCTGTGGTTCACCCCGGTGGCGGTGGGTGCCGCCTACTACCTGATCCCGAAGATCATCGGCCGCCCGGTCCACAGCTACTACCTGAGCATCATCGGGTTCTGGTCGCTGGCGCTGTTCTACTCGTGGGCCGGGATGCACCACCTCATCGGCGGCCCGATCCCGGGGTGGCTGGCGAGCGCGAGCACCGTCGGGAGCATGATGATGATCATCCCGGTGCTGGCGGTGGCGATCAACCACCACATGACGCTCCGCGGGCACTTCCACCGCCTCCGGTACAGCCCGGCGCTGCGGTTCACGGTGTTCGGGGCGATCGCCTACACCGCGGTGAGCATCCAGGGGTCGTTCGAGTCGCTCAAGGACTTCAGCGAGGTGACGCACTTCACGCACTACACCGTGGCGCACGCCCACCTCGGCGCGTACGGGTTCGTGACGATGATCATGTTCGGCCTGTTCTACTACATGGTGCCGCGGCTGACCGGGCGCGAGTGGACCAGCCCGCTGTTGATCCGCGTCCACTTCTGGTGCGCCGCGGTGGGGATCACCATCTACTTCGCGTCGCTGAGCATCGGCGGGTGGTGGCAGGGGCGGATGATGAACAACCCGGACATCCCGTTCGGACAGATCGTGACCTACCTGCTGCCGTACCTGTTCGCGCGGTCGGTGGCCGGGGTGCTACTGTCGGTCGGGCACGTGGCGTTCGCGACGCTGTTCGTGGCGAACCTGGCCGGGTGGGGCAAGGCGCGGAGCGGCGGCCCGACGCTGTTCGTCGAGCCGGCGGCGGTGAAGGCATAAGAACCCACCCCCGGCCCCTCCCTGCAGGGAGGGGAGAGAAGACATCCGGGGCTTCGTCGCGTCACACGTTTCCCAGGAGGCGAGCCACTCCGTCACCCCTCCCTGCAGGGAGGGGCCGGGGGTGGGTTCTTCGGAGCGTCAACATGGATCGCGGGATGGTCATCTTCCTCGGCGCGGTGCTCACGTTCTCGTCGAGCTGGCTGGGGCTGATCCTGTTCCCGTTCTGGCAACTGCGGGACGAGAAGCCGCTGGCCCGGGACGGCGAGGAGCCGTACCCGCGGCCGCTCCAGGGCCGCGCGCTGGCCGGCAAGACCGTGTACCAGAACAACGGGTGCATGTACTGCCACAGCCAGCAGGTGCGGAGCGAGCGGTTCGGCAACTGGTGGGACGCCAACGGCGAGCAGAGGACCGGGGCCGACATCAAGCGGAGCTACGGCCTCCGCCGCACCGTCTCCCGCGACTACATCTACGACAGCCCGACCATGCTCGGCACCATGCGGACCGGCCCGGACCTCGCCAACATCGGGGTGCGGAACCCGTCCGAGACGTGGCACCACACGCACCTGCTGAACCCGCGGTCGGCCAACCCGTGGAGCGTGATGCCGTCGTTCGCCTTCTTCTACAGCCGCGAGAAGGTGGTCGGCGGGCGGAGCGACCGGGCGCTGGCATTGGGCCGCGAGTGGACCGTCGAACCCGGCTACCGCTGGCGGCCGAGTGCGGGCGAGTGGGACCGCATCCTGAAGGAGCGGGGCGACACCATCCTGGCCGCCGCCGGCCCCGGGTTCGACGCCGGCACGCCCGACGGCAAGAAGAAGTTGCTCGACTTCTGGCTGACCACGCCGGAAGAAGACTACCAGATCAGGCCGACCGCCGACGGCGAGGCACTGGTCGCGTACCTGCTGGCACTCCGCAAGGCCGAGGTGCCGCTGCCGGAGGCGAAGGAATGAGCGAAACCAAAGCTGACGGGCCGATCCGTACCGATGCGCCGGTGACGCCGAGCGGCGGCGACAGCGTGATGGACCTGCACCGGGCGCACATGGAGCAGCAGAACGACCCGGTCATGCTCACCGCCGACGGGGTCGATGAGGACGCGGTCGGCGCGGGCGGGTCGGACTCGGTCCAGGGGATGCACGCGGCGGTGGTCCGCGAGCACGGCGAACCGCGGGACGGGTTCGAGCCGGTCCCGTTCTGGGTCGCGATCGTGTGCAGCGGCCTTCTGGCGTGGGGCGGCTTCTACATCGGCGCGTACACCGCCGACTTCCGCGCCGACGTGTACGACCGGTCCGACCTGAAGGACGTGGCCCCGCCGGCCGCGCCCGCGCCGGACCCGGACCCGAAGACGGTGGCCGACCTCAAGCAGATCGGCGAGCAGAAGTATCAGGCGATCTGCGCGTCGTGCCACGGCCCGGAAGGGAAGGGCCAACCGGCCAACAACATCCCGCCGCTGGCCGGGTCGGAGTGGGTGGCCGGCGACCAGGCGTCGGCGGCCCGGCTGTCGCGCATCCTCCTGTACGGGCTGACCGGGCCGATCTCGGTCGGCGGCCGCACCTACAGCGGCGCGGTGATGCCGAACCAGGGCAACCAGTTGAAGGATTACGAGATCGCCGGCGTCATCACCTACATCCGCAACAACTGGGCAAACAAAGCCGACCCGGACAACGCCAAGCCGGCGGTGACCGCGGCCGAGGTGAAGGCCGCCCGGGCGAAGGAGGGCGCGCGGAAGCCCAACGGCACGCAACCGGTCACCCAGGACGAACTCCTCAAGCTGCCGCTCACCTACTCCGACGCCGCCGGGGCCGCGCCACCCCCACCGCCGAAGAAGTAGCACGTCGGCCTTGTGGCACAGGCTTTCCAGCCTGTGCGTCGTTGAGCTTTCTGGCGCACAGGCTGGAAAGCCTGTGCCACGAACCGAAAGCCATGTCCACCTGCTCCCACTGCCGCGGGCCGATCACCGGGGGCGGGCACGCCGGCCGCAGCGGGGCGATTTACTGCTGCTACGGCTGCCTCCAACTCGGCGAAACGGCCTGCCCGACCGCGGGCTGCGCCGTCCCGACGGCGAGTTCGGCCGGCCTCGGAATGCGGCTCGGAATCGGCGTGTTGGTGGTCGGGCAGTCGATGATCTTCGGCTTGGCGCTGAACCTGCACGACGACGTTCCGCCGTTCGCCCGCGCGCTGACGCAGTGGCTGATGCTCGCGGGCGCGATTCTCGTGTGCGCGCTGCTCGGCGGACCGCTCGTCCGCGCCGCGTGGGCCGAACTCCGCCGCGGCCGGCTCACCATCGAGGCGCTGTTCCTGCTGACGATGAGCGGAGCGCTCGCGGCGTCGTTGCAGGCGCACTTCACCGGTCGCGGGAAGGTGTACTTCGAGGTCGTGTCAGTCCTGCTCGTTGTGTACACGCTCGGCAAACTGATCGGCGCACGATCACGCGAAGCCGCGCTCGCCGCGGCGCGCCCGTGGGCCGACCGGCTCGCCACCTGCCGCCGGGTCGAGGGCGACGGCACGCGGGCGGTCGCGGTGGCCGAGGTGCGGCCGGGCGACGTGATCGAGGTGTACGCGGGCGAGTCGATCGCGGTGGACGGCGTGATTCGCACCGGCGTCGGATTCGTGGCCGAAGCGGCGGTGACCGGCGAGCCGGGCGCGGCGGTCCGGCGGCCGGGCGATCGCGTCCTGGCCGGGGCCGCGAGCGTCGACGCCACGTTCCGCATCGAGGCGACGGCTCACGGCACCGCGCGGCAGGTCGATCGGCTGATCGCGGCGGTCGAGGCGGCGCGTGACCGGCCGATGTCACTACAATCCCGCGCCGACGCGCTCGGCCGGTGGTTCCTGCCGCTCGTCGTGCTGACCGCGCTCGGAACCTTCGCCTACTGGTCGCTCGCCGCCGACTGGGAGGCCGGGCTGTTCAACGCGATGTCGGTGCTGCTGGTCGCGTGCCCGTGCGTGATCGGACTGGCGACGCCGGTCGTCGTCTGGTCGGCGCTCGGGCGGCTAGCGGAACGCGGGGTGATCGTCCGCGGCGGGGACGCAGTCGAGCGGCTGGCGGAAGTCGATCGCGTGATGTTCGACAAGACCGGCACGCTGACCGAAGACCGCTTCGTGCTGGTTGACGTCGAGGTGCTGTCGCCGCGCCTCGACCGGCCGACGCTCTTGGGCTGTCTGTCGCTGGTTCAGGCGCAGAGCAGCCACCCGGTGGCGCGGCCGTTCGCGGAACTGCCGCGGCCGTTCGCCCCGGGTGCAGAGCCGCGGGTGCGGTCATTCGCGGCGGTACCGGGCTGCGGCGTGAGCGCCGAACTGGTCGAAGCCGACGGCGCGAGCCACACGCTTCAAATCGGCACCCCGGAGTGGCTGTCGCCCGGCCGCGAACCGAAGGCGAGTGAGAAGCTCGTCTGCATCGCCCTCGACGGCGAACTGGTTGCCGTGGCGACGGTCGCCGAGCGGCTACGCGACTCGGCCGCGGGCGCGCTGGCACACCTCGCAGCGCTCGGGCTGCCGGTCGAGGTGCTGACCGGTGACGCGGCCGACCGCGCGAAGGCGCTGGGGCTGCCGGCCCCGCGCGGCGGGTTGCTGCCGGACGACAAGCGTGACGCGGTCGAAGCGGCGACGGCCGCCGGTGCGAAGCCGCTGTTCGTCGGCGACGGCATCAACGACGCCTCGGCGCTGGCCGCGGCGCACACGGGCGTCGCGCTGGCGAGCGGCACCGACCTCGCGGTGAGCGCGGCCGCGGTCACGCTGTACGGCGGTGACCTGCGGGCGGTCCCGTGGGCGGTCGAGTTGAGCCGCGAGACGGTCGCGGCGGTGCGGCGAAACCTGCTCCGCGCGCTGGCGTATAACCTGGTCGGGATGGCGCTGGCCGCGTGCGGGGTGCTGCACCCAGTCGTCGCGGCGCTGCTGATGCTGGTGTCGAGCCTGACGCTGGTGTTCTCATCGACGCGGGTGGGCGTTGCTTCGGAACCCACCCCCCAACCCCCTCCCTGCAGGGAGGGGGAGAAAGAACCCGCGCGGATCGCTTCCGCCCACGAAGTGCGAGCCTCTTTCTCCCCCTCCCTGCAGGGAGGGGGTTGGGGGGTGGGTTCTGCGGCTCTCGCCCACGCCCTCGCCTTCGCGCTACAAGGTGTGCTCGTGTGGCTCCTCGTCCCGTCGGCGCCCGCGGTCGCGGTCGGGGCGTTCGCACTCCTCGGCGCTGTGCTGGCGGGCGCGTGGCGGCGCTACCGCGTCCCGCATACGGTCGATATGGCCTTCGGTATGCTCACGCTCGGCAACCTCGGCATGCTCCTCGGCTGGTGGGCGGATAACGGCTTCGAGCCGCTCGCCTGTGCGAAGTGCGCGTGCGCCGACCTCCAGAAGCCGTGGATGTGGCTCGGGATGCTGGTGTTCGCTAACGCGGCGATGAAGTGGCTAGCCCGCGAACCGGTGACAGACGGGTGTCACTCGCTGGCGATGTACACCGGCGGCAACGTCGGGATGGTGTTCGGCATGATCGCCTGCGGGTGGGCCGCGCGGCTCGCGGGAGTCGGGGAGGTGGGGGCCGCGTTCGCCGCGATGACCGCCGGCATGCTCGCGGGGATGTACGCGGGGACGTGGCTCGCGGAGCGGTTGCTGGTCGGCCTCCGCGCCGTCGGGCTCGCGCCGAAGTGGCTGAAATTCAGCCCTTCGCGTACTCCTTGATGAAGTAGAACGCCGACAGGCCGAACCCGATCAGGATGACCGCGTACCGGACGTAGCTGGCCGGCAGGCGGCGGGCGACGCGGGCACCGGCGTAGCCGCCGACGATCGCCGCCGCCGCCATCGGCCACGCGAGCGACCAGTTCACCAGCCCGTCGCGGACGAACACGACCACGCTCGCGCCGTTGATCAGCGCAGCCAGCACCGTCTTCACTGCATTCATCCGATGGATGTCGCCCACAGCCATGAAGCCGAGGGCGCTGAGCATCAGGATGCCGATGCCCGCGCCGAAGTAGCCGCCGTACACCGCGACCAAGAACTGGAATCCGATCACCAGCGCCTGCGTCATCGCGTTCGGTTCGTGGTGCTCGGGCTGCGCCCCATCGACCGCGGCGCGGCGCTTCACCCACTTGGAGAGCGGCGCCTGCACGACGAACAGCACCGCGGCGGTGAGGATGAGCCACGGCACCAGCACGCCGAACAGGTCTTGGTTGCGGCCGACGAGGTAGGCGCCGAGGAAGCCGCCGGCGACGCTCGGGACGAACATGCGGAGTACGAACTTGCGGCACTCCCACAGCTCCTTGCGGTAGCCCAGCGCGCCGGCGAACGACCCCGGCAGCAGCGCGACGGTGCTGGTGGCGTTGGCGATGGCCGGGGCGACCACGCCGGTCAGTGCCGGGAAGGTGAGCAGCGTGCCGCCGCCGGCCACGGAGTTCATCACCCCGGCCAGAAAGGCCGACACGCACAAGAACAGGTACGTCCAGAGTTCGGCTGACATCCTGAGATGATAGGGCGCCCGCTAGTTCGGGCGAACGCCGGCGGTCAGCTTCTCGCTCAGTTCGCCCGCGAGTCGCGGCAGTTCGGCGATGCTCGTGATGACGGCATGCGCCCCGGCGGCGCGGTAGCGGGCGCGGACGGCCTCGCGGCGGGCGTCGAGTTCGCGGGCCGGCAGCGCGGCCAGTTCCGCGCGCGTCAGGCCCATCTCGTTGCTCGAGTCCACCACACCGACGCTCCAGCAGCCGGCGTTGCGGCCATCCTCGATGTCGATGACGGTGTCGCCGACCTTCAGCACCGCCGCCGGCGGGTACACGCCGAGGGCCTCCATGCAGCGGAAGATCATCCAGGGGGCCGGGCGGCCGGCCGGCACGTCGTCGGCGCAGATGTTGAAGTCCGGCTCGTACCCCTGTCGCTTCGCGGCGCTCGCAACGGCGTCGGCAGCCTCCGTGAAGTAGCCGGTGGTGCCCGCGACCTTCAGTCCGCGGCGGCGCAGCTCCGCGACCGCCTCCGCCGCGCCCGGGATCAGGGCGCTGTATTCGGCTGCGGCGGCGACCTGTCGCGGGGTGACGTCGGCGTACAGTTCGTTGACGTCGGCCTCGGTCCAGTCGCGGCCGGTGTGTGCCCGCCACCGCGCCCCGACGCTGTCGGTGCGGAGCATCGCGCGGATGTGGTCCTTCTTGTGCAGCCCCATCGGCCCGCGGGCCTCGGCGAGCGTGACCACGACGCCCTTCGCGGCGAACGCGGCCACGAACGCGCCGGACGGGGCGATGCACCCGAAGTCGATCGTCGTCCCGGCCCAGTCGAGCACGACGAGCCGGATTTCAAGCGGGTTCGGCACGAATCAGCGCCTCCAGGTGCGGGCGGAAGTGGGCGAGCGGCGGCGTGGCCAACCCGACCACCTTCGCCCGGTCGTCGTACTCGCGGACCGCGGCCGCGGCGGCGAAGTGCGGGTGCCGCTCGAACTCCCGGACCTCGTCGGGCGTCATCGGCCCGCCCTGCAGTTCCAGGCTGCGGACCGACGCCGGCGAGAGCGTGTCGAAGTACCCCGGGCGGGCGGCGCACAGGTACCGCTTGGCCGGCACGTGCAGCCGGATCGGCTCGGTCACGTCCGGGCCGAACGCGCGGCCCAGGAACCGCGCGCCGAGGTCTTCGTGCTTGTCGTTGACGCCGCGGTCGAGGTAGTCCTCGCCGTGCCCGTGCAGCAGGTGGCCGACGTCGTGCAGTAAAGCGGCGACGACCCACGCGGTCGGGCGGCCGTCCTGTTCGGCCATGTGCGCGGCCTGAAGTGCGTGTTCGAGTTGCGTCACGGCTTCGCCGTGGTACTCGCCGCCGCCGCGCTCGGCGAACAGCGCGTCGATGCGCGACAGGACTTCGGTCGGCGTCATGCGTGGGCCTCCCACCACTCGGCCGCGAGGCCGAACGACAGCGTCATCCCCGCGCCGCCGGGCGAGACGGCGACGACACACCCCGGCTGCGGTTCGGCGGTCACGAACGTCTTCGTCGGGTGCTTCGCATAGACGCCGTGCCACCGCGCCGCGACGTGCCAGTCGGGCATCACCAGCAGCGTGCGGAGGTAGTCGAGCACGAGGTCGTCGATCCGCGGTTCGTCGAACGGGGTGATGTCGGCGTCGTACAGGTGCGAGTCGCCGATGATGACCTCGCCGCGGTCGTTCTGCGAGGCCATCACGTGGATGCCGTACTGGACGTACTCGGGCATCTCGGCCGCGACGCGGGCCTTGACCGCGGCGAGCGACGGGCAGTCGGCGAACGACTTGTAGTGGGTGAGGGTCAGCCCGCCGGCGAGGTGGGTGCCGAGCCGCCACCCGCCCGGCTGCGGCCGCGTCCGCATCATCTGGAGCTTGCACCGGCGGATGCCGGCGGCCTCGTACACGTCGGGGAACAGCGTCTCGAAGTCGGCGCCGCTGCACACGAACACGCGGTCGGCCCGCCACGACTCGCCGCCGGCGGTGCGGACGGCCGGCATGTCGATGGCGGTGACCGCGACGCCCAGGCGGAGCTTCACGCCGTGCGCCTCGGCCAGGAAGTGCGGGATGCGGGCGACGGCCTCCGGCGGGTTCACCGCCAGTTCGGTCGGGCTGACCAGCGCGCCCTTCAGCCCGACGGGGTTGACCGCCGGGAAGCGGCGAACCGTTTCCTGTGCGTCACAGTATTCGCAGTGGACGCCGAGAGCCGGAGCCTGTGCTGCGAATTCACGCAACACAGAATCTTCATCTGAATTGTACACGGCGTGAACAGAGCCACACTCCGAAGCCCACACGCCGGCCCTATCGCGGAGTTCGAGCCACCGGGCACGGCTGCGAAGGGCACTTTGGTAGTCCGGGCCGGGAATTTGACCGATCGGCCAGACCATGCCGAAGTTGCGGACCGACGCGCCCTGGGGTTTGGCGGTGCGGTCGAACAGCACGACCGACTTCCCGCGGCGGGCCGCCTCCCACGCGAAGGCCAGGCCCACAATGCCGCCACCTACGACGGCCACATCCACGCGAGTCGTATCGGTTGCCACGGCGTTAACCTCCTCCGGCGTCGCCACTTGCGTCGGAGCCTGCGGAGCTTTCGCGGACGATCAGGCGGCCCGGGACGACCACCTTCAGCGGTCGCCGGGTCGGGTCCTTGATCCGCTCGCGCATCAACCGCACCGCCTGCTCCGCCATGCCCTCGGAGGGGTAAGCGTATGTCGTAATGCCGATCGTGAACAGGTTCCCGATGGGGAGATCGTCGGACCCGACCACCGCGACGTCGTCGGGCACCTTCAGTCCGCGGGACAGCAGCTCGATGATCAGCCCCATGGCTGTGTAGTCCTGGTAGCATACCACCCCGTCGAGCTTCTGCTTGCGGATCTGCTCGGCGAGTTTGGCGTACGCCTCGCGGGACGCCAGGTCGTGGCTCTGGTATAGCACAGCCGGCTTGAGTTCGACCCGGCGGCCGGCGTCGAACGACGCGGTGTGCAGCGCGTACAGGTACCCGGCGACGCGGTCGTTGTGGCTGCTCGTCGGGGACGCCACCACCAGCGCCACCTTCGACCGGCCGCGGTCGAGCAGGTGCCGGGTGCAGCGGGTCGCGCCGTCGAGGTCGTCCACCGCCACCAGGTCGTGCTCGAGGTCGCGGTTGTGCCCGCGGAGGTTCCGCTCCAGCAGCACGACGGGCAGCGCCTCGGCGGCGCACGCCTCGAGGAACCGCTCGTCGGCCCGCATCTCCTCGTCGCTGTACCGGGACGGCAGGAGGAACGCGCCGCCGACGCCGCCGTCCTTGGCCTTCCGCACGGACGCGCGGAGGTCGGCCGTGGTCGAGTTGACGCTCACCGGGATGGCGTCGGGTTCCAGGTGCATCGGCTCGCGGCGGGCCAGCGCCTCGAACCCGAACCGGGCGAGGCCGGTGGTGTGCTTCTGCCACTGCCCCGGGGTGAGCCGCAGCACCAGCGCCCACCGGTCGGCGTCCTTGGCCGGCACCCGGTAGCACCCGGACCGCTGGACCGTCTGAATCAGCCCCTTGTCGCGCAGGATCTGGATCGCCCGCGACGCGGTCACCACGCTGATCTTGTGCTGCTCGGCGATCCCGCGGACGCTGGGCATGCGGCCCCCGTCCCACATGCCGTTGCGGATCTGCGCCTCCAGCGTCTCGGCCACTTCGACATACTTGGGCGAGCCGTTCATGACCCTCATCTCATTCCCCGCCGAAGTGCGTATAGCACAGCATGTTACAGCCGAAGATCGGTCGAAAGTGCGAGTGTTTTCATTCGACCAGTATCGGCGTGTGGACCGCGCCCACATCTCATAAAAACGTCATTTCCTCCCAAACAGAGACCGCTTTTTCGTCCCTCCGCCCTGAGATTCGCGGAAAAGTACGCCTTCGCGGTGGAACTGCGCGATTGCGGCGAACAGGGCCAGTGCTACACAAAGTGCCAGAGTGCCGAAGACAGCCGGGGCGTGGTGCCACGGGAACGGGTCCGGCCGCACCGACATGAGCCGCTGCTGGAACAGCAGCGCGTTGGCCATCGGCACCCACTGGGTGAACTCGTTCAGTTCGATGCCCGGGGTCATGCTCCAGTAGGCCAGCGGCAGCGCGACGAAGAACAGCGGCACCATGTAGTAGTTGCCCTCCTTGGTGCTGCGGGCGAAGATGCCCAGCGACAGGGCCAGCGCCGCGAACAGCATCGCCAGGGGGACGGCCGCCAGCACGCACGCGGCCAGCCCCGGGAGCGAGATCAGCCCGCTGCCGAACAGGTTCGGGGCGAGCAGTGGCGCGACCGCGACCGCGACCACCATGAGCAGGACGTTCCACATCGCCGTGCCGAACGCGAAGCAGGTGGTGGCGAAGAACTTGCCGGCGACGATCTCGGTCCGCTCGGCCGGGCTGATGAGCAGGGTTTCCATCGTCCCGCGCTCCTTCTCGCCGGCGGTCATGTCGATGGCCGGGTAAATCGCCCCGGTCAGCATCCACATGACCAGCAGGAACGGGATGACCTTCACCAGCATGTCGCGGAGTTCGTCGGCCACCTTCTTCTCGACGGTCTTTTCCGACTGCGGGTCGCGGATCTCGACCGGGCGGTCGAAGTCGGGCGGCTTGCCGGCCCGGGCGAACCGCACCGCCTTCACGTCGCCGGCCCACCGGTTGAGCACGCCGCTCGCCCGCTGCACCGCGAGCTTCGAGTTCTCGACCCCGTCGCTGCCGAGGATGCGGACCGTCGGCCGCTCGCCCGCGTCGAGCTTCTCCGCGGCGCCCGGCTCGATCACGACGACCGCATCGACCTGCCGCGAGGCCAGCAGCGCCTGGAGTTGCTCGTCCGACTGCGTGTCGAGCAACTTGGCGGTGAGCGGGGCGGCGTCCGGCGCGTCGGCGGCGTACTGCGGCAGGAACTGGCCGTTGTCGCCCATGAGCGGCGGGTACGCGCGGGTCTGCTGCACGGCCCCGACCGCGCCGCCGGCCAGCGGGGTGCTGTCGGCCACCGGTTTGGGCAGGTACTCGGCACCCGCCACGCCGATCGTCAGCTTCTTTTCCTTGAGCGCGGTGACGAACAGGATGCCCACCCCGACGAACAGCGGGTACATGAGCACCGGCAGCCCGAGGATGAGGAACAGGGTGCGGCGGTCGCGCAACTGGTCGCGGACCTCGCGGGCGGCGATCAACCGGACGACGGACCAGCGCATAAGGGCACTCGGGGGTAAGGGTTGCGAGGCTGTTATAGCGAGACTTTGCGCGTCGCAGACCCACCCCCCGCCCCTCCCTGCAGGGAGGGGGAGAAAGAACCTCCGCGCGCTGCAAACGTCAGCGCGTTGTGCACGTCTTTCTCCCCCTCCCTGCAGGGAGGGGGCCGGGGGGTGGGTCCGCGCGGCAACTTGGGGTTGATTCACCCGGCGTCCGTCGGCCACAATCCCGCCCGCCCTGCAACCCGGGTGACACGGATGTCTGCCACCAGCTTCGCACCGACCGAATCCCCCGCGCCGCTCGCGACCGCGCCCGCCTCGGCCGTGGCGCGCCCCGCGGCGCTCCAACTGGCCGCGCTCGCCGGCGTCCTCGGGTGGGCGTACCTGCCCATGCTCCGCGTGTTCGCGGACAAGTGGCTCAACGACCCGCAATACTCCCACGGCCTGCTCGTGCCGTTCTTTTCGGCGTACCTGCTGCGCCGCACGTGGAAGGGTGCCGCGACCGAACTCAAGCCGATGCCGATCCTCGGCTGCGGGCTGCTGGCCGTGCTGCTGGCGTTCCGCGGCGTGGCCGGGGCGGCGCTGTTCCACCAGCTCGACGCCGCGGCGTTCCTGTTGTCGCTGGTCGCCGTCAGCCTGGCGTTCGGCGGCGTGCCGCTCGCCAAGCGGACGGCCCCGGCCATCGCGTTCCTGATTTTCATGGTGCCGCTGCCCTACGAACTCGAGCGGAACGTCGGCGCGCCGCTCAAGACCGCCGCGACCGTCGCCAGCACGTTCCTCCTTCAGACGCTCGGGCTGCCGGCCATCCGCGACGGCAACCTGATCCTCATCGACGAGGTCCGGCTGGGCGTCGTGGACGCGTGCAGCGGGCTGAAGATGATGGTGACATTCGCCGCCTTCTCGGTCGGCGCGGTGCTGCTGATGGACCGCAGCCGGTTCGAGAAGCTGATGGTGTTGCTCGGCATCATCCCGATCGCCGTGCTGACGAACGTGCTGCGGATCACCGCCACCGGGGTGAGCTTCAGCGGGATCGCCGACAAGGCCACGCAAGACTTCCTGCACGACATGCACGGCTGGCTGATGATGCCCGTCGGGCTGGCGCTGCTGTGGGCCGAGGTCTGGGTGCTCAAAAAGCTGATCGTGGAAGACGAGCCGAACGGCACGATGCCGTTCGCGCGCTCGTGAGCCTGTCAGTCGGACTGTTGGGAACGTCGCATCCGTTTAGCGGTCGCCCCGCAGGGGCACATGCGCCGAGTCGCCGTGCCCCTGCGGGGCGACCGCTAAACGAGTGTCGGCGGCGCTCGCAGATACGTGACACTGGAACTGTGGAACCGCCGCAAGGCGCGCCACCTACCTGAACGGATTCGGGTACTCCCATGACCGGACCCTCGTTCGCCGCGCCCGGCGCGCCTGCTACCCCTGCCGCGCCCTCTGTCGCGCCCCTACCTGCGTCCGCAGTTTCGGGCGTGCCGCCGAAGCCGGCGGCCCGGCCCAAGCCCGGCGACAAGCCGGACGACAACGGGCTGCGCGTCCTCACCTACCTCAAGCTGCACTGGCTGATGATCAGCTTCTGCGGCTCGCTCATCGGCACCGCCGGCGCCTTCGCCGCGTGGGAGCTGCTCGCCAGCAAGTACGAGTCGTACGCGCTGTTCCAGGTGTCCAGCGTGCCGACCGCGCTGGGCAACCAGAACGCCAACCAGGCCCGCACCGAGTTCTCCACCTACGTCAAGACCACCGCGGCGCTGATGAAGTCCGAGTTCGTGCTCAACGCGGCGCTGCGCGACATGAAGGACGTGGCCACCATCAAGGCCCAGCCGGACCCCATCCGCTACCTCGAAGAGGAGCTGATGGTGAACTGGCAGGACGGGTCCGAGGTGGTCCGCATCACCTTCAAGAGCGGCGAGCCGCAGGACGCCAAGCGGATCGTGGACGCCGTCCAGAACGCGTTCATGCGCGAGGTCGTACAGAAGGACGTGGACGAGAAGCGCCTGTTCCTCAAGAAGGTCGAGGACGCGCAACTGGACATGAAGAAAGTCCTCCTCCAGGCCACCGACAACAAGCAAAAGACGCCCGGCATCGTCCAGACCGGCGGGGCGGCCCCCGGCGCGCAGCCCGCGCCGCCGGGTACCCTCCCGCAAGACCTGATCAACCGCCTCAACCCGCAGCTCCTCATCAACAGGCTCGTCCAGCTCCAGCAGCAGGTGGACGGCCTGCCGAACACCATCCGCCACTACACGCGGCAGCAGACCCTGATCAAGGAGAAGCTCGAACAGCTCCAGAAGGAGCCGGTGCCGCAGGCGGTGTACGACGCGGTGGACCGCGACCAGGACGTCGTCACCCAGAAGCTGCGGATGGTCCAGGCGCTGCGCGCCTGGGAGTTCCACAAGGCCGGCGGCGACCCGAACGCGCCGGGCGTGCTGCAGTTCCAGTCCCGGTACGAGGCCGAAAAGCAGCGGCATGAGGAAATCCGTCAGGAGAAGGTGAACAGCGCCCACGGGGCGGCCCGGCTGGCCGAGGCCAAGAAGCTCGCCGGGCAGTTGGAGACCGTCGTCGCGACCATCCAGCAGCACCAGGAGCAACTGGTGGCCGCCGAGGCGCAGCTCAAGAAGGCCAACGAGCAACTGCTCCAACTGCCGCTGCCGCAGGACAAGGCCGGCGGCATCATGCAGGCCGGGTTCCGCGAGAAGGCCCCGTACGAGGTCGAGGACACCGCCCGGCTCGGGGCAGACAGCATCTACGGCCGGCTCGTGCAGCAGTACTACCTGACCCAGATGGAGCTCAACTCGCCGCCGCGGGTGCGCATCCTCCAGCCCGCTTCGCACCCGGTTCAGAAGGACGTGAAGAAGCAGGTGATGGGCACCGCGCTCGCCGGCGTCATGGGGTTCGTGCTGATGGCCGCCGGGGTCATCGCCTACGAGATGACGACCCGCCGGGTCAGTTCTTTGGCCGACGTGACGGCGACGGTGCCGGCGCCGATCGTCGCGGTGATCCCGGGCGAGCCGGGCGAGGCGATGGGCCGCGACCCGGTCAAGCGTGCCGCGGCGAACGAGGCCGTGGACAAGCTCCGCGCCTACGTGTCGCAGACGTGGCTGGCCCGCGGCGCGACCACGATCGCGGTCACCAGCCCGATCGGCGACGAGGGCAAGGCGTTCGCCGCGTTCGGCCTGGCCAGCAGCCTCGCGCAAGCCGGGTACAAGACGCTGCTGGTCGATTTCGACCTGCGCGAGCCGGCGCTGCACGCCTACGCGGGCGTCGCCAACACCGCCGGCGTGTGCGAACTGCTCCGCGGCGAGACCGACATGCGGGCCGCGGTCCAGTTCCTGCCGAGCGGCCTGCACCTGTTGCCGTCGGGGAAGTGGTCCGACGAGGCCCGCAAGGCGGCGACCGGCGAGAAGCTCGAAACGCTCATGGCCCGCATGAAGGAGCCATACGACTGCGTCGTCCTGCACGGGCACGCCCTGCTGACCGTGGCCGAGTCGGTCGAGGTGGCGCGGCGGTGCGAGGTGGTGCTGGTGTGCGCCCGCTACCGCGAGACCGCGACGCCCCTGCTCAAGAAGGCGGCCGAGCGGGTCGCCACGATGGAGATCCCGTTTACCGGCGTGGTGTACGTCGGCGCGACCGAGCAGGAAGCGCTGTGCTGAGTGGGTGTGGAACCCACCCCGACCCCTCCCTGCAGGGAGGGGAGAAAGAAGCCGCCCTCGGTTCTGCGAATGGCTTGTGGCGCGCCCGCGACGCCGCAAGCGGCCGAGACGAACCACGCGCCACCCCCTCCCTGCAGGGAGGGGGCTGGGGGGTGGGTTTCTGGAGCATTCACCATGATGAAGCCTCTCACGTTCCTGTCCGTTCTGGCGCTCGTCGTGTGCGGCGCATTGGTCAACGGGGCGGTCACACAGCGGTGGGACGTGTTCACCGCCGACGCCGCCCTCACCGAGCGCCTGCACGCGCTCGAACTCCGCCACGAGGACTGGCAGCCGACCATCGTGCCCACCGAAATGCCGGTAAACGAGCGATCGACCGCGACCAGCCGCCGCTACGCCACCCCGGGCGGCCGGGTCGCGTCGGTCAGCTTCATCAGCGGCATCCCGGGGTCGGTCGCCACCCACACCCCGGACGTGTGCTACCCGGGCAGCGGGTACAAGGTGCTGCGGGCGATGCGCAAGGAGCCGTTCACCCTGCCCGACGGCCGGTCGAGCGTGTGCTACGTCGCCGACTTCGAGAAGAAGACGCAGACGAAGGTGGACCGCGTCCGCGTCCGGTGGGCGTGGACGACCGACGGCGCCTGGACCGCCCCGGACAAGCCGCGGTGGCAGTTCGCCTCGTCCCTCCGCGCCCCGGTCCTGTACAAGGTGTACGTCGCCACCCCGCTGCCCGACGCCGAGGCCGACGACGCCCAGGAAGACGACGCCCCGACCAAGTCGTTCGTCGCCGCCGCGTGGGCGCAGTATTCGGCCGCGTTCGCCAAATAAGTGCGAGTGTGGGTGTGGGTGTGAGGGAAGGCCGCAAGCCGACGTCGTTCCGCTCGCCTCGCACTCGCACTCACACCCACTCCGAGCCACCCCGAGGATCGCACCCGATGTCCGTGCGCGTGAACCCGAGGCCCGCGTTGCGAATGCCCGCCACCCACCCGCCGCGCCGCCGACCGACCCGGCGCGCCGCGCTCCGCGCGTTCGTGGACGGCCGGGCGAAGGTCGCGTTCGACTACGCGACCGCGGCGCTGATGCTCGTCCCGGCCCTGCCGCTGATGGCCGCCTGCATCGCGCTGGTGCGGCTGACCTCGCCCGGCCCCGGCATCTACTCGCAGGCCCGCGTCGGCCGCGGCGGGCGGGTCTTCACCCTGTACAAGATTCGGACCATGCGGTTCGACTGCGAGAAGCTGACCGGGCCGACGTGGTGCAAGCCGGGCGACAGCCGCATCACCCCGGTCGGCCGCGTGCTCCGCAAGTTGCACCTCGACGAGCTGCCGCAACTGTTCAACGTACTTCGCGGCGAGATGAGCCTGATCGGCCCGCGGCCGGAGCGGCCGGAGATCGTGACCAAGTTGCGCGAGCAGGTGGTGGGCTACGACCGCCGGCACGCGGTCAAGCCGGGCATCACCGGGTTCGCGCAGATCCACCTGCCGCCGGACTCGTGCCTCCAGAGCGTCCGCAACAAGCTCGTGTACGACCTCTTCTACATCCGCCACCGGGCGTGGCCGATGGAGCTGTTCATCCTGCTCGCCACCGGGCTGAAGATGTTCGGCCTCAAGCGGCTGTACTACCGCGCGCCGCGCGTCCCAACGGAACAGTGAGGAGTGAGGAGTGAGGGGTGAGGAGACAAAAATCACTTCTCGTCTTCACTCCTCACCCCTCACCCCTTACCCCTCACTGAGTTCCATCATGCCGTCCGTCTCCGTCGTCGTGCCGGTGCGCAACGAGTCGCGCTCCATCGAGCACACGCTCCGCTTACTGCTCACGCAGGACTTTCCTCGTGACGAGTTCGAGGTGATCGTTGCCGATGGCGTCTCGACCGACGACACGGTGCCGATCGTCCGCCGCTTGCAGGGGGAGTTCCCGAACCTGAAGCTGGTGTTCAACAGCGCGAAGCTGGCCAGCGCCGGGCGGAACACCGCGATCCGGCACGCGACGAAGGACGTCGTCGTCATCGTAGACGGGCACTGCCACGTCCCGGACCGCGACTACCTCTCGAAGCTCTCCGCCGCGTTCGCCGAGAGCGGCGCGGACTCGCTCGGCCGCCCGCAACCGCTCGACATCGACGACCCGACGCCGTTCCAGCGCGCGGTGAGCGCCGCCCGCAGCAGCCGGCTCGGCCACAACCCCGATTCCGACATCTACTCGAACGAGGCCAAGTTCGTCCCGCCGCAGAGCACCGCGGTGGCCTACTCGCGCAAGGTCTTTGCGCAGATCGGGTTGTTCGACCAGGCGTTCGACGCGTGCGAGGACGTGGAGTTCAACGAGCGCGTCCACGCCGCCGGGTTATCGTGCTACTTTTCGCCGACTGTGAAGATCGTGTACGAACCGCGGAACAGCTTCCGCGCCCTGTTCTACCAACTGAGCCGCTACGGCGGCGGGCGCGCAAAGCTCGCTGCCAAGCACCCGAAATCGCTCTCGGTGCCGGCGCTGGTTCCGCCCCTATGGGCATTATGGGTGATATTTTGCCCATGTCTAGCAATTTGTTCAGAAATTTTCGGAATTCTTTGGCTGGGCAGTTTGGCCCTCTACGCGGCCGTTCTGATGGGTGCCGGGTTGGTGCTCGGCCGCGGGCAGCCGAAAGCGGTTGCGGCGCGCATCCCGATGGTGTTCGTGGCGATCCACTTCGGCTTCGCTTGGGGCTTCTGGAAGGAAGTGGCGAAGCAACTGCGAAACCCACCCCCAACCCCCTCCCTGCAGGGAGGGGGCTTCAGAACCTTTTCGTGACGCCGACGTCAACGACTCATCGAGTCTGAAGCCCCCTCCCTGAAGGGAGGGGGTTGGGGGTGGGTTCGTCGCCGCACCCATCGGCCGCACCAATTCCTCATGCACGCGCCGCCGATGCCGGCGGCGTTGCCTGACGCATCTCCCACCCGTAACGATAGATATAGCCCTCCGCCACTCGCCTTCCGCTCGCAACGACACCACACTTACATTTCCGAAAGGACGGCCAATGAGGCGCTGCCTACCCCTCTGCGCGCTCGCGGTGCCGGCACTCGTCGCGCTCGCCGCCGCACAGCCGACGCCCCAACCCACTCCGCCCGGTGCGGCCCAACCGAAGCTCGAAGCGGCCGACTTCCTGCTGCCCGACGAAGCCAAGATGACGCCATTTAAGGACCGCGTCCCGATGGTGTTCGTCGCCGCCAACCAGCCCGAATGGAAGACCCTCAAGGGCTTCTGGACCGAGGGCACGCAGGACGACTACGACCCGGCCGTCGGGGCGAAGGTGACCCGCAAGGTGGTCAAGATTCGCGTTCCGCTCGGGCTGACACAGGTGCCCTCGGTTCCGGTCGAGAACCCGATGACCGTCGAGAAGTGGGCGCTCGGCAAGCGGCTGTACTACGACCACATCCTCTCGACCGACAGCACCGTCGCGTGCGCGTCGTGCCACGACCCGGCCAAGGGGTTCGCCGACGGCCGCCGCACCTCGACCGGCATCAACAACGCGCTCGGGCCGATCAACTCGCCGACCGTGTTCAACACCGCGTACAACCGCTTCCAATTTTGGGACGGCCGCGGGTCGTCGCTCGAAGACCAGGCGCAGGGGCCGGTCGGCAACAACAAGGAGATGTTCGGCGGGAAGGCCGACCCGTGGGAGGAGGCGGTCGCCCGGCTCCGCGCGAACCCCGATTACGTCAAGGCGTTCAACGCGGTGTTCGGCCACGCCCCGACCCGCGACGCCGCGGCGAAGGCCGTCGCCGCCTACGAGCGCACCGTGCTGCTCGGCGACAGCCTCGACGACCGCGCTTACACCCTCATGCGCAAGCGGGTGACGGAAGAGGAGAGCGGCCGGTTTCTGCTCAAACCGCAGGACTACGTTGCGGCCTTGAAGGACGAGTTCGCGCGCAAGGGGTCGGCACTCAAGGACTTGGGGCTGGACGCGGAGAAGGACGCGGGCAAGGTCGAAGAGATCGGCAACCGCGTGTTCCTGGGCCGGCGGGTGTTCTTCGACAAGGGCCGCTGCACCAGTTGCCACACCGGCGACACGTACACCGACCACACGTTCCACAACCTCGGGGTGGGGGCAAAGGATGGCGAGTTGCCGCTCGACGAGTTCGGCCGCTTCCTCCGCCTGCCGACCGGGCACAAGGACCAGGCGTTCGTCGGCGCGTTCAAGACGCCGGGCGTGCGCGGCCTCTTGCAAACCGCCCCGTACATGCACACGGGCGACGAGAAGACGCTGGAAGCGGTGGTCGAGTTCTACGACCGCGGCGGGAACGTGAACCCGTGGCTGGACGAGAAGATGCGCGACACCGCGGCCGAAGCGGCGTACATCAAGGCCCGGGCCGAGGGCAAGCCGGTCGATCCGAACGTCAAGACGTACGGCCCGACCAAGAAGCCGATCATCCCGCTCAAGCTCAACCTGACCGCGCAAGAGAAGGCGAATCTGGTGCTGTTCCTGAAGGCGCTCAACGGCGACCCGCTCGACCCGCTGGTGAGCGACCCGAAGGCGTTCCCGAAGTAGAGCCAGAAGAGTATTCACCACAGAGGAGGTCCCTTCCGCCTCGCGGAGGGACCTCCTCTGTGGTGAATACTCTTCTGTCCCCGGAAGCAGCCTTCCCGCCCTTCACACAATCACTACAACAGAGGTCGCACAACTCGCATTTGTGCGGCTCTTTCGCTCGCGGAGTGGCGCATGTCGGCCGACACCACCCCCGGCGCCCAACAGTCCGCGCCGATCTGGCCGCCGCTCGCGGTGGCCGAGCGGCGGGTGCTCGGCGTTTTGGTCGAGAAGCAGAAGACTTCCAAGACGCCGGACGCCTACCCGCTCACGCTCAACGCCCTCCAGACCGGGTGCAACCAGAAGTCGAACCGCGACCCGCTGCTGAGCCTCGACGAGGTCGAGGTGGAAGAGGCGTGCGACGCGCTGGGGCCGCGCGGGCTGGTCGAGCGCCTCACCGGCGGCCGCGTCGATCGGTTCCGCCACAAGCTGTACGACACCTGGACGAGCGACAGCGCCGGCCTCGCCGTTCTGGCCGAGTTGCTGCTCCGCGGCCCCCAAACCAAGGGCGACCTGCGCACCCGCGCCGCCCGCATGGCCCCGATCGAGTCGCTCGACGCGCTCGAAGACGTGCTCAAGCCGCTGGTCGAGCGCGGGCTTGTGGTCTACCTGACGGACCCGGACCGCCGCGGCGCGATCGTGACGCACGGGTTCCACGCCGCCGACGAGCTGGCGCAACTGAAGGTCCACCACTCGAACGCCCCGGTCCCGGTGTCGGAAGTGGCGGCCCCGCGCATTTCGCCGGCCGCGGCCGTTACCCCTCTTGCCGCCCCGGCCGCCGACCGGCTCGCCGCGGCGCTGGCCGAGATCGACGCGCTGAAGGCCCGCGTCTCGGCGCTGGAGGCGCGGGTGGCTGAACTCGGGGGCGCCGCCCCGTCGCCCACGTCGCCCGCTGGTGAATGACGACTCGTCGCCCTTTCCGACTCGCTGCATTCATGAACGAACACGACTGGCTCACCGGCACCGACCCGATTCGGTTGCTCGAGGCCCGCTATCCGATTCGCGGTCACGACAGCACCGAGCCGCAGTCGCGGCAGTCGCGGCTGTACCTGCTGGCGTGCGCGCGGGCGCACTGGGCGAACCTGCCGCCGGTGGGCCGGGCGGTGGTGTGGCTGGGCGAGTTGTATGCCGACAACCCGGCCGGGCACGAGTGGGTGCGGGCCGGGGCCGAGGCGACGCTGGAACACCTGATCGAGTCGCCGGACGCGGCCGAGGCGGCCACCGCCGCGCTGCTGTTGAACGGGCACATCGAAGCCGAGCAGGCGGAGGCGTGGGCGGCCGCGACGGCCGACCCGGTCGGGCCGCCGCTGCCGGGCCACCAGTGGCGCGGGGTCATGATGCTGGCCCGGCTGGCGTTCGAGTCGCGGACCCCGGCGTACCACTGGGTGCGGCCGACGCTGTACCGCCTCGACCTGTTGCACGAGGTGTTCGGCAACCCGTTCCGCCGCACGGTCTTTCGGCCCGAGTGGCGGACCAGCACCACACTGGCGTTGGCCCACTCGATGTACGAGTCGCGGGAGTTCGGCGCGATGCCGATCCTGGCCGACGCCCTCCAGGACGCCGGGTGCGACGACGCGGCGCTCCTCGGCCACTGCCGCGACGACGCCCAGGCTCACGCCCGCGGGTGCTGGGTGCTCGACGCGATCCGGCGGCCGTCCGGCACACGGTCTTAACCGCTCAGTCCTTCGCCCACGTCCTTCAAGTCGGCCCGCTTGCCCTCGTAGGTTTCGCTGAACGCGATCACCACCGCGTCCGGCGCCTCGCCCGCCGCGCGGCACGCCATTTCGTACACCGCCGGCCACCAGTTCGCGTGCTCCGTCAGCCCCTTCTCCTTCACGGTCGCCCAGTTGCTCAGAATCTTCGACCACGCGACATCGCCGAAGTCGAGCGCCTCTTTCAGCCCGCCGAACTGCGGGACGTACCACTGCCGGCCGATCTGGGCGTGTAACACCTCGTCCGCCCAGTCGAAGTCCTGAAGCGTGGCGATGAGCGGCAGGCCGGACTCCTGCCCGACCTCGAACTCGTACCGCTTCCCGGTCTTGGGCATCAACCCCTGCTCGATGAAGAACAGCACGCCGTGCGCCTCGAGCGGGGTGCATTCGGTGTTCAGCCGGTGCGACCAGTTGAGGGTGATTTTGGCCTTCGTCCAGTCGACGCCGAGCGCGACGAACCCGACCTCGCCCATCATCGCGTGCCGGGCCTCGTCCCACAGTTGGCGGGACATGTCGCGGTAGTAGCCCCACGACTTGCCGGGCGTGCGGGTGATGATCGACGCCATCATTTCCGGCACGTCGATCTCGCGGAGCCGCTTGTAGAGCATCATGAGGGCTTTGGCGCGGGCCGGGTACGCCGGGTTGTACAGGAAGCTCTCCGCGTTGACACCCTGGTTCCACGGGTCGGTGAACCGCTCGTCCCGCCGCGGCACCGGGTCGTAGACGTAGGGGGCGGCGGAGTAGCGGCGCTCGACCGGTTGGCCCGACTCCGGTTCCGTGCCGTCGGGACCGCCGGCCGCTTCGACCAGGCGGCCCAGTTCCCACTGGAAATCGAACTCCCCGCGCGGCCGCTCGTCGGCCAGCGCGAGGAGGGCGGCGTCACACCACCGCGCCATGTCGTTGATCTCGGTTCGGGCAAAGCGCAGCGTCCGCCGTGACGGTGCGTCGGTAAGCGGGTTCGTGTCCCGCGAGTAGTTGTCGAGCGCGACGCCGAGATCCGACAGCGAGTTCATGTAGCCGAGCAGCATCTCGTAACCGCTCGGCGCGCACAGAATCTCGTCGAAGAACGCCGCCAGCGCCGGGTGCGGCACCTCGTCCAGCCCGAGCGGCGGCTCGCGCATCTCGCCGATCCGCGCCCGCAGCGCCGCGACGTGCTCGGCGCACAGGTACGCGTGGTGGGCGAACGCGGTCTTCAGCTCGTAAATCGGTTCGGCCGTGATGCGCGCCGTCAGAATCTGGTGCAGCCGCTTGAAGCAGTAGTGGAACCGCTTCAGCCGGCGGACGCACTCTTCCACCGAGAGGCCGGGTTTGGCGGCCTCCTCCAGCGCGCAGAGGCCGGCGAGCGGCGGCAGGTTCTTGTACGGCGTGTAGTTGGCGAGCATGGTCGGGTCACAGTTGGGGGATGAGCGACTGGAACGGCTCCTCGCACGCGTCGACGACGTCCTGGGAGGCCAGGAACGCCGGCATCAGCGTCCCGGTGACGATCGAGAACACGCCCATGTGGACGACCGACGCCAGGATCTTGGTGAACAGGTTGATGGTCGCGTTCGTCTCGATGATGAACGCGAAGAAGAAGAAGAACAGGAGGGCCAGCAGCCCCGGGCCGCCGCTCGCCACCCCGGCGGTGCGGGTGCAGCGGGCGGCCAGTTCGTCGTCCAGCGCCGCCCGCGCCATGCACGACAGGAAGATCATGATCATCACCGTGCGGACCATCTCGGCCATGCCGACGAACATCGACAGCCGCATCCGGCCGCGCGGGGTGACGCCCTGCTCGTCCGGGTAGGTGATGGCCACCAGGTAGTACATCGTCGCGTTCAGCCGGGTCGGCAGCATGTGCCAGCGGGTGAACCCGTGGACCTCGTCGGCCCCGGTCACGCCGATCTCCTTCCCCTGGCTCACCACCCCGGCCAGCATGACGCCGTGGACCAGCACCGCGGCCAGCGCCGCGCCGCCGAACTCCCAGTGCCCGGGTGCTTGCGGCCCGGATAAGCACAGCGCGACGCCGACCGCCGCCAGCACCCAGTTCACCAGCCCCATGAACCCGGCGACGGTGACGATCCACCCCTGCGGCGAGCCGAACGCCCCCTGGAAGAAGAACCCGGTGACGATGATCATCGACAGCAGGTACAGGGCGAGCGAGATCATGATGAGCCGCGACCCCCACGCGGCGCGGTCGAACGCGGCGCGGCGGTTGATCTTCTCCTGCGGGGTGAGTTCGTCGTCCGGGACGCGCGGCCGCCGCTTCTTCTTCGGCCTCCCGTCTTCGTCCTCGTCGCCGTCCATCGGGACGAAGTCGCGGTGCTTCTCCTTGCCCTCGTCCTTGCGGTCTTCATCTTCGTCGTCATCCTCTTCGGTCCGGTAGACGCGCTTCGGCTTCTTTTTGGGTCGTGGTGGCGGTTCCGGTTCGGGCGGCGCGACGTTGTCCGCGGGGGAGAAGACGGTCTGACACGCCGGGCAGCGGACGAGCGCGGTGGTGCCGCCGGGCACCTCCAGCACGCTCCGGCAGGTCGGGCAGGCGAGCCGCAGCGTCGCCGGCGGTTCCGGCTCAGGTTCGGGCTCCGGCGGCGCGAACACGTTCTGGCATGCCGGACAGCGGACGTACGCCGTCGTGCCCTCGGGCACCTCTAGTCCGCTGCGGCAGTTCGGGCAGGTGAGCAGCACGGGCGGACCCTCACGCCTTGGCACCAAGCGGCGCGACCGCGGTCGCGCCGTGCGACACGGGCCGTCGAGCCGCCGCGTCATTTCAATGACGCCGCTTGGGGAGGACACGTTCGGCCTGCCGTCACGCCTTCCGCGCGCAGGCGTCCCGGGTGCCGAACGCGGCGATCGCCGGGGCGAGCATCATCAGCGTGTACGCCAGGTACATCAGGAACAGCGTGCCCAGCGTCAGGTTGATGACGGTGTTGATGCTCTTGAACTTCCCCTCGTTCAGCACCACCGCGACCAGCAGCGCCAGCAGCACCACGCCGCCGAGAACGCCGATGACGATCATCATCCCGTAGCCGGAGCGCTCGGACGCGTTGTAGTCCTTCGCCGCGGTCGCCAGCGCCTTCAGCGCGAGCAGCCCGAAGATGAGCCGCCCGGCCTCGCACACCCCGGCCAACAGCACGATGACGTAGTCGCCGTCGATCGCCTTCGACTGGTAGAACAGCATCGGCAGGAACAGATCGACGGCCGGCAGGAGCGACGCGACCGCGACCCACGCCGCCTTCCCGGCGCCCGGCACCATGTTGCCCATGCTCAGGCCGTCTTGCAGCTTGCTGAACGCCACCCCGACCAGGAGCAGGTGGACGGCCGAGAACACCGTCGCGGTGATCGCCATGCCGCGGGACTTGCCCGGCCCGGCGATGGCGAACGAGCACCCGATCAGCCCGACGATCCACGCGGACAGCCCGATCAGCCCGGGCAAGATCACCAGGAACTCGACGAAGCTGCTGCCGCCGTCCCCGCTGCCGCTACTGCTCCGCCCGCCTCCGCCGCGCGACGAGCCGGACCCGGAACTCTCGCCGACCACCGCCAGCCACGCGATGAGCACGAACAGGCACAGCAGGCCGTAGGCGGCGAGGTTCAGCCAGTACGACACGCCGATGAGCGTGGCCCCGGTCTTGGCTTTGGCGAACGGGCTGTCGCCGCGGCGCTGCGGCCGCCAGTCGTCGTACTCGTCGTCGTCCTGGAACCGCTTCTTCTTCCCGGTACCCTTTTTCTTGCGCGGGCGGTCGTCCTCGTCATCATCATCCTCGTCGCGGCGCCTTTTCTTGGCCCGCGGGCGGTCGTCTTCGTCCTCCTCGTCTTCGTCGTCATCATCGACGCGCCGCTTGGTGCGCGGGCGGTCGTCCTCGTCGTCATCGGCGGCCTTGGTGACGCGCTTTTTCGGCTCGCCCACGACCTCGAACTGGGGTTCGGGCTTGGCCGCCGGCGGGGGCGGCAGCGGCTTGGGTGCGGGCTTCGGCGCGGGCTTGGCGGGCGCCGACCGGGGCGCGGGCGGGACGACTTCGAACGCCGGCGGCGCGACGGGGAAAATGGTCCCGCACTTGGGGCAGCGGGTGTTGCCGCTCACCCCGTCGGGGATCTTCAGCTTGGTGGGGCACTTCGGGCAGCTAATGACCGGCACGGGCGCACCCTCGACGCACAGCGGGTAGGGGTGCCCATTTGTACTGCGAAAGTGGGGGGAAGGGCAATGCCGGAAGGCGGGAAACAGTGAGGAGTGAGGAGTGAGGAGATAAATCCAAACGGTCGTCTTATCTCCTCACTCCTCATTCCTCACTCCTCACTCCTCACTGTTTTCAGGCGGTCCCCAACTCGGCCAGGATGGTGGCGGCCTTGTTGGCGTCGGCGACGGTGTCGAAGGTGGCGTAGCCGATGAACTTGCCGCCGACCACCGACATGACCAGCCCGTGCAGGTTGATGCCGGCCATCTCCCACGCCTGGGTGACGCGGCCGCCCAGCCCGGCCTTGTCGTCGCCCTCGACCCGCATCACGATCGGCTCGCCGACCTCCTGCAGCCCGGCCTTCTTGGCCGCGGCCAGCTCGCCGCTGCCGACCAGCGGGGCCACGAACAGGTCGCCCATCCCCGGCTTGGTCGCCGACCGCTGGCTGTACACGTACTCGAGGTGCGCGCCGGACTCGGCCAGCGTCTTCAGCTTGGCCGAGATCCCGCCCGGCTTGTCTTCCACCTCCGCGTGGAACACGTGCACCCGCTGCATCTTGAAGCTCATCGGAAATCCCTCGTATGTGGTCGTCGCGAACCCAGCTTCAGAAGAAGTGTCGTGCGATCGGCCTTCCAATTGGGGATGATAGCCCTGGAAGGGGGCTTTGCAACAGGGTAGCGTGTGTGAATCTATCGTGTCGCTCCGCCGAGGTCCGCATGCGCCGACTCGCACCGCTCGTCCCCGCTGTCATCGCGCTGTCACTGCCGCTCGTGCCGTCATTCGTGCCGCCGCTCGCGGCGTCGCGGGACGCCCCGAAGGCCGACGGCAAGCTCACCGTGTTCACGAACGCCACCATCTACACCGCGACCGCGGACAAGCCCATCGAGAACGGCTACATGGTGGTGAAGGGCGGGAAGATCGTCGACATCGGCCAGAACCTGCCGCGACTCGACGCCCCGCCGGAAGGCGTCGATACGATCGACCTGAAGGGGCTGACGGTCATCCCGGGACTGGTCGATACGCACTCGCACGTCGGCGTGTGGAGCCGGCCGGGCGTCGCGGCCAATAGCGACGGGAGCGAGATGAGCGGCCCGGTGCAGCCGTCGGTGCGGGCCATCGACTCGTTCAACCCGGACGACCCCGGCATCCGCATGGCCCTCGCCGGCGGCGTCACCACCGCCAACGTGATGCCCGGCAGCGGGAACGTGATCGGCGGACAGACCGTGTACGTCAAGTACCGCGGCCCGAGCATCGACGCCATGCGGATTACGGGCCTGCTGAACGGCAAGGAGATCGTCGGCGGGCTGAAGATGGCCAACGGCGAGAACCCGAAGGGGTACGGGCGCACGAAGGGCGTCGCCCCGTTCACCCGGATGAAGATCGCGGCCCTCCAGCGCGAAACCTTCCAAAAGGCGAAGGAGTACAAGGCGAAACTCGACGCCGGGACCAAAGTTGACCGCGACATCGCGCTGGAACCGCTCGTGGAGGTGCTGAGCGGGACGCGGACGGTTCACTTCCACTGCCACCGGGCCGACGACCTGCTCACCGCGGTGCGCATCAGCGAGGAGTTCGGGTTCGAGATCGTGCTCCAGCACGCGACCGAGGGCTACCGCGTCGCCGACGTACTCGCCAAGAAGAAAATCCCGGTGTCGCTGACGCTGGTGGACAGCCCCGGCGGCAAGGCCGAGGTGATGGGCCTGCTGGAAGAGAACGCGGCGGTTCTGGAGAAGGCCGGCGTGACGGTCACTGTGAACACCGATGACAGCATCACCGAGTCGCGGTTCATGCTGCGGACGGCCGCGATCGCGGTTCGCGGCGGGATGAGCGAGGCCGCGGCGCTCAAAACCGTGACGATCAACGCGGCGAAGCTGCTGCACCTCGACCACCGCCTCGGCTCGCTCGAAAAGGGCAAGGACGCCGACTTCGCGGTGCTCGACGGCAACCCGTTCAGCGTCTACACGCGCGTTCTGGCCACGTTCATCGAAGGGCAGAAGGTCTTCGACCTGCAACCCGACCGCGGCTACCAGACGGGCGGGTTCGCGCTGCCGGCGGGCGAGAAGTTGCCGAACCTCGGCGCCCGCTGGCCGGGGCCGATCGGCAAGGCCACCGAAGCCGAACTGGCTCTGGACGGTAACGAAGCTCCGCTCAAGGGTGCGGTCGCGATCGACGCCGAGCACATCCACACCGCCGGGGCGTCGCCATTTGGCGCGCGGGGCGGGCTGATCGTCGTGAAAGACGGGAAGATTCTGCGGGTTCACCACGGCCCGTACACGCTGAAGGACATCCCGCTTTACAAGGCGAAGTACGCCACCCCGGGGTTCATCGACCCCTTCTGTTCCGCCGGGCTGAGCGGGGCGTGGAACGTCCCGGCCGACCAGGACCAGGACGAGCCGAGCGACCCGAACCAGTCCGACCTCCGCGCGCTCGACGGGTTCAACCCGCGGGAGCCGCTGCTCGACTTCCTCCAGATGAACGGCATCACGGTCGTCCACGCGACACCGGGGCGGGTCAACCCGATCGCCGGCCGCGGCGGGGTGTTCCGCACCGACGGCACCACCGCCGAAAGCGCCGCGGTCGTGCCGGTGTCGTCGCTGGTGGTCAACCTGGGCGAGAGCGCGAAGGGCAAAACCCCGGGCTCGCGCATGGGCGTCGCGGCGATCGTTCGCAAAGCATTCGCGGACGCCCAGGCCTACGCGGCGAGCAAGCCCGCTGCGAAGAACGCCAAGCACGAGGCGCTGCTCCCGGCTCTGGAAGGCAAGGTGCCGGTGTACTTCGCCGCTCACCGCAAGGACGACATCCAGACCGCGCTGCGGATCGCTTCCGAGTTCAAGCTCAAGCCGGTCATCGCGCTGGGCACCGAAGGCTACCGCATGGCCGACGAGCTGAAGAAGGCCGGGGTGCCGGTGGTCGTCCACCCGACGATGCAACGAGCGGGTTCCAGTATCGAGACGCTGCATTCGTTCACGGGCAACGCGGCGGCGCTCGACGCGGCCGGCGTGCCGGTCACGATCTGTAGCGGGTTCGAGGGCTACGTTCCCAAGACGCGCGTGTTGCGACACGAGGCGGCGATGGCGGTCGCCGCCGGCCTCGACCGCGACCGCGCCTTGCGGGCCGTCACCATCGACGCGGCGAAGTTGCTCGGCATCGAGAAAGACTACGGCAGCATCGAGGTGGGCAAGGTCGCCGACATTGTGCTGTACGACGGCGACCCGTTCGAGCACGCGACGCACGTCACGAAGACGCTCATGCGCGGAAAGGTGGTGTACGACCGCGACGAGTACCTGAAGCTGCCGTTCGAGCGCCGCATCCTGCCGATCCTCGGCGGCGGCAGCGGCGTCGGCTGCTGTATGCAATAAAGTGCTGAGTGCTAAGTGCTGGGTGCTGAGTGAAGGCAGAAGGCAGGAAAATACCGGCCTCTGCCTTCACTCAGCACCCAGCACTTAGCACTCAGCACTATTCCCCAAGGTCGCTCTCGGTGAACAGCGTGAACCCCTGCGACTCGAGCGCCGCGGCGGCGTTCTCGAAGTCGTCCACGTACACCGCGATCGCCGTGTTGCCCAGCGGGCCGACGCCGATCAACAGCGGGTACATGTAACAGATGTTGACCTCGGCCGACAGCAGCGCCTTCGTGATGGTCAGCAGCGGGCGGTCGTCGTCGGGCAGTTTCACCACCAGCAAATCGCTCTCGGTGAACGCGAACTTGGCCGACGTGAGGATCTCGTACCCGCGTTCGTAGTCGCTCGGCACGATGCGGATGATGGCGCAGTCGGCGGTCTCGACCACGGTGAGCGACACGACGCGGACGTCGGTCTGCTCGAACCGGCGGACGAGGTCGAGCAGCGCCCCCATGCGGTTGGCCAGGAACACGTTGAACTGCCGCACGCTCGGCCAGTCGCGGCCCTTGGCGGTGGCGTAATCGATCTCGGCTTCGTCGCCGAAACTCATCGCGGCTCCTCGCCCGCACGGGGCGGGGCGTGTGTTGAACGGCTAGCGTGACGTAAGTGTAACGACCGGACGCGGTTCCGGTCAATCGTACCGCGCAGCCACTAAGAACGTAAGATCACGTGGAAAAATTTTCACAAAATGAGTTGACAAGGCGTGAACAATCACCCACTATTCGGCGAGAAGGGTTCATCTGTAGCCGGCCTCTGTGAGGGCGGTGCGATACGTGAGGGGTACCACCGGGGTCACAGACCCCGGCTACAGAAGTCAGAGGTCGGGTTGAAGGAGCGTTGCGGGTTGCCCGGTGCGGCGGAGGACGACTTCCGCGGCGCGGTAGCCGCTGCGGACCGCCCCTTCCATCGTCGCGGGCCAACCGGTGTCGGTCCAGTCGCCCGCGACCGCCAGGTTCGGGATCGGCGATTCCTGCGGGACGCGCCAGCGGTCCACGCCGGGCACCGCGCTGAACGTCGCGGTGTGCTCGGTCACCACCCGCGCGCGCAAAACGTTTGCAGAGGCGACCGCGGGGAAGACGCGGCCGAGTTCCTCGACGACGCGGCGCTGAACTTCGTCGCGCCCGAGGCCGCGGAGGTCGCGGGCGGCGCTGACGACGACTTGCAGGTAGTACTCGCCGGGCGCGACCTCGCCGCGGTCGAACACCCACTGCCCGAGGCAGTCGATCAGCACCGCGTGCGGCCGTTTCAGGGTCGGGCGGTCGAGCCACAGGTGAACGCTGGTGATGGGCGACGGGGTGAGGTTTCCGGGGGCCGCGAAGTACGGCTCGCGCGCGACCAACTCCGGGGGGAGCAGGTCCGCGACGCGGTCGAACGGCACCGCGAGGACGTAGTGGTCGGCGGTGAGGGTGGAGCCGTCGCGCAGTTCGACACGACCCACCCCCCAACCCCCTCCCTGCAGGGAGGGGGAGCAAAACCCTTCGCGCGCCGACAACGCAATCGAAGCGTCGGGGCCTTGCTCCCCCTCCCTGCAGGGAGGGGGTTGGGGGGTGGGTTCTTCGGCGAGCACCAGCCGCTTTACCCCGGCGTTCTCGCGCAGTTCGACGCCGTGCCTGGTCAGCCACGCGCGGAGTTCGTCGCCGTACAGGCGGCCGAGCGGCACACTGGGCACGTGAACGGTGAAGGCGTCGCGGTGACGCACGAAGCCGTCGCGAAAGACTTTTCGCGCGTACTTGAGGCCGACCCGCTCGACGGTCTCGTTCAGCGCGCTGGTCAGCACGATGCCCCAGAACCGCGAAATGGTGCGGTCGTTCTGCCCGTGCCTGCGGAGCCACGGCAGGAGCGGCGGGTCGGCGTCGGCCGGCCCGAGCAGCATCCGCGCGAGGCCGTAGGCGACGCGGAGCTTGTCGAGCGGGGTGAGGTAGTGCGCCCCGGAGAGCGCGCGGCCGAGGTGCAGCGGCGCGGGCCACGGGTCCGCCTTGAACACGCTGGTCCGGCCGTCGGGCGTCACGAAGTACAGCTTCGGCTGCGGCGACAGCAGGTGTTCGACGCCGACGGTGCGAAGCAGGTGCGCGAGGTTGGTGCAGCACCCCATGCTGACGTGCTGGCACGCATCGACCATCTGCCCGCTGCTCGCGTCGGTGAACGACCCGGCGCGGCCGCCGAGCCGGTTCCGCGACTCCAGCACGGTGACGCGAACGCCGCGCTGCGCGAGGCCGACCGCCGCCGCGATACCGGCGAGGCCGCCGCCAATAACAATTGCGGATTGCGGATTGCGGATTGCGGATTGAATGCCAGGAGAGGACGCGTCGGCCGCCCGGGTTGCACCGTTTTCACTCCGCATTTCGCACTCCGCACTCCGCATTACCACAGCCCCCACTTGGTCAGCCACCCGGACGCGAAGCCGGCGAGCTTCCGCCACTTGGCGACGCGGACGCGGCGCGCGAACACGTCGTAATCGGCCCGCGCGATCTCATCCAACAACCGGCTGTAGGTGCCGCTCATCACGCCGAAAATGGCGCGGCCGTCGGGCGACAGCAGCGGCGCGAGCCGCGCGCCCTTGCGGTAGTACTCGCGGGCGCGGGCGACCTGGAACTGCATCAGGGCGCGGAACCGGGCGGCGTACACCGGGTCGCGCCACCGCTCCGGCGGGCAGTCGAAGTGGGCGAGTTCGTCGGCCGGCAGGTACACGCGGTCGCGCGAGCCGTCTTCGCCCAAATCCCGGAGGATGTTCGTCAGTTGGAAGGCGATGCCGGCGGCTTCGGCGGGCGGGTCGGTGTCGGCGAACGTCACGCCCGGCCGCGCGCCCCAGATGCGGACGCACGCCAGCCCGACCGCCGACGCCACGCGGTAGCAATACGGGTACAGTTCGGCGAACGACCGCATCCGCACCGGGCCGAGGTCGGTTTCCATGCCGTCGATGGCGTCGAACAGGAACCGCGGCGGGACGGCGTAGCGGCGAACGGTGTCGATCAGCGCCGGGTGGATGGGGTGACTGAACGCGCCGCCGAGCGCGGCCGTCAGGCTCGCGCGCCACGCCGCGAGCTTGGCCCGCGTCTGCCCGCTCTCGCCCGGTTCGTCTGCGAGGTCGTCGGTCACCCGCATGTAGGCGTACAGGGCGTCCATCGCGCGGCGGCGGGCCGGGGACAGCAGCCGGAACGCGACCGGGAACGAGCTGTTGGCCGCCGCGGTGATCGCGTGACACGCCCGATAGGAGTGAGGAGTGAGGAGTGAGGAGTGAGGAGTGAAGACGGCACCACCTCGCTCAAAGCGGGCGGCGCTCTCCTGATCGCTTATCTCCTCACTCCTCACTCCTCACTCCTCACTGTCATTGTCCGAGGTTGACGCGGACCCGCTGGCCGACGCGGAGCGGCGGCTTGCCGCTCGGGGCCGGGTCGGTCACCTCGATCGGCACCTCGATGACGCGGGTGTCGCCGCCGAGGAAGTTCTCGGACGTGGCCCGCTTCAGCAGGAACACCGGCGGGACGCGGCGGACGGTGCCGGGGTACGTCAGCTTCGGGTCGGTGTGGTCGGAGATGGTGACCGCCTTGCCGACCAGCTCGGGGCCGACGCGGTGGGCGAACTCGGCCTCCACCTCGGCGCGGACCACCCGCGGGCCGTCCGGGATGAGCCACAGCGCCGCGGCCCGGGTGCCGACGCCCATCGTGGTCCCGGGGCCGATGGTGATCTGCTCGACGGTGCCGGCGGTCTTGGCGGTGACGACGCACAAAGCGACCGCCGACTTGGCCTTGTCGAGTTCGGCGTCGGCCTGCTTGACCGCCGCCTCGGCTTCCTTCACCTTGACCTGCGGATCGACCGTCTTGAGGCTGTCGCGGGCCTGCGTGGCGAGGTCCTTCTCGGTCAAGGCCGTGTCGTAGTCCACGTTCGCCTTGTACAGACCCGGGTCGCTCTTCTTGCGCTCCGGCCAGTCGGCCTCCGGGATCTTCTCGGTGCGATAGAAGGTCTCGACGCCCTTCTCGACGAGCTTGTAGTACGAGTGGGTCAGCTCCACCTTGCGGTCGGCGGCCTTGACCCTGTTTTCGGCGAGTTGCAGGTTCGAGGGGTGCTGCTTGACGCCCTCCTCGGCCGCCCGGACGTGCGCCTTGGCCGTCTCGATGGCGGCCTCGGCCCGCTTCACGTCGCTCCGCTGGATGGTGGCGTCGAACTCGTACAGCGGCTGGCCGGCCTTGACCTCGTCGCCGTCCTTGACGTGGACCTTGACGACCGTCCCGCTCGGGAGCACCGGGGGCAGGCCGTAGGCGACCGGCGGCGGGTCGGTGTCCACCAGCCCGAGCACGACCGGGCCGCCGTGTTGGGCCGGCGGGGCCGCGATCTTCGCGCCCGCGTCCGACGGGCTTCCGCCGGTCAGCGACCGCGCGCCGATGAGCGTGGCGACGCCCACCGCGAGGCCCGCCGCCAACAGAACCGGCCGCATCTTGCGAAGCATGGGAAGCTCCTTCAGGAGCCGTTGGCTGTTAGCTGTTGGCTGTTAGCCACACAGTCGCGTGCTGTCGACGGCTTTTGTGCCGGCTAACAGCCAACAGCCAACAGCCAACAGCTAACAGCTATTCCGCGGGCAGCGCCCGCCGCTCCAGGTGCCCGTCGTCCAGGTGGTAGTACACGTCCACGAACGGCAATAGTCGGCTGTCGTGGGACACGCACAGCACGCACGCCCCGCGCTGGTGGGCGGCGTCGCGGAGCAGTTCGATCACCTTCTGGCCGTTCTCCCAGTCCAGCGCGCTGGTCGGCTCGTCGGCGAACATGAAGCTCGGGTTCTTGACCAGCGCCCGGGCGATGGCCACCCGCTGCTTCTCGCCGCCGGACAGTTGGGCCGGCTTCTTGTGCGTATTCTTGGCTAATCCGAGCTTGTCCAGCATCTCGTCGGCGCGGCGCCGGGCGTCGCCGGGGCCGGCCCCCTCGCCCCATTTTAGTACGATCTCGAGCTGCTGGCGGGCGGTCAGGGCCGGGAACAGGTTGTACCCCTGGAAGATGAACCCGGTGTGCTTGCGGCGGTAGTGCTCCCGCTCCTTGGCGGTCATCTGCCACACGTCGCGGAGCGTGCCGTCGTCGTCGGCCAGCACCTGCCCGCTGTCCGGCTCCAGCAGGCCCGACAGGATCGCCAGCAGGGTGCTCTTGCCGCTGCCGCTCGGCCCCATCAGCAGCACCAACTGCCCGGGGTACAGATCGACGTTCACCGACTGCAGCGCCGCCCGGCGGGCGGTGCCGTCGCCGAACGTGCGCACCAGGTTCACCCCCTTGAGGGTGGGCGTCGAACTCGTCCCGGCCCAGGGCATGTGTTCCATTGTATTTCGTGTTTGGTATGTCGTGTTTTGTGAGCGGGTCGGATCGGTCACGTCATTCGTTCAAGGGGTTGCAACACAGCGGCGGAGCACAAAACACCAAAAACGGAACACCAAACACTAGCGGAGCAAAGACATCGGCTCGATCTGGCGGACGCTCCGCAGCGCGAAGATGCCGGCCATGAGCGCCATGCCGACCGTGACCACGGCGGTGCCCAGCAGCACCTCCCAGCGGAGATCGACGTCGGCCCCGATCCGCGAGGCCCCGTACTGAAGCCCCTTGCACACCGGGTAGGCCAGCCCGACGCCGATGATCCCGACCCAGAACGACTGGGCCAGCACCATCAGCGAGATCCGCCACCGCGGGATGCCCAGCGCCAGCAGGATGGCGAACTCCTTCGCGTTGGCGGTGGTCGCGGAGTACAGCGTCTGGGCGGTGATGACCGCCCCGACCACCAGCCCGAGCAGCGCCGCGTACCCGATGGCCACGCCCGCCTTGGTGCGGATCAGCCAGTACTCGCGGCTGCCGTACGAGAACTCCTCGGCCGTGCGGGCCATCATGTCGCCGCTGTACCGCTCCTTCAGCTCCGACGCCAGCTCCTTCGCCCGGCCCGGGGAGTCGCACTTCACCAGCAGGTACGTCACGTGGTCCTGCGGGAGCAGGAACCCGAGCAGGTGCCGGGCGGTGTGCAGCGAGCAGAAGATCCACGGCGCGGCGAGGCTCTTCAGCCCCTTCACCGTGCCGACCAGCTTGACCTCCTTGCCGTTGATCTTCGCCTTGCCGTCCGGGCTGTCGAGGAACCCGAGCCGCTTCAGGTCCGACTCGTCCACGATGATGCTGTTGGGCATGGTGAGGGCGTCGAGCTGGTCGCGGCTGAGGACGCGGGCCGCGCCGGCGGCGCCCGGGTCGAGCTTGCTGCCCAGGAGGAAGCACATCTCCGTCCCGCCGACCGGCTTGGCGAAGCTGGCGAACGCGGCGGTGTACAGCTCGACGCTGGCGACCCCCGGCATGCCCTCGACGCGGCTCAGGTACGAGGTCGGGATCGGCCGCCCGAGGTCCACGCTCTCCACCTTCGTGGACCCCACCCACACGTCGGCCGACGTGTTGTCGATCGGGATGGAGGTGATCTTGAACAGCCCCAGCAGCAGCCCGCACTGCAGCGCGATGAGGACCGCCGAGAACGTGACCGCGAGCACCCCGGAGGCGTACCGGGCGCGTTCGTGCCACAGGGTCTGGAGAGCGATGGACATAGGCAGGGCCGATTCTTCTGTAGCCGGGGTCTCAGACCCCGGGGCTATACCACTCGCGTCGCACCGGGGTCACAGACCCCGGCTACAGTTAGAGGTCACGCCGCCTTTTCGGGTGCGGACAACCGGTCCGGCAGGTCGCACAGGCCGCCGCTGATGTATAAGTGGTGCCACACCTGCGTCGCGAGGACCGCGGTCAGGCCCATCTCGACGCTCAGCCGGGTCAGCCCGCGGCCGGGGGCCGCCAGCCGCGCCCGGGCCGCGGTCACGGCCGCCGGGTCGAAGTAGCCGGCCTTCCGCACCGCCTCTTCGGACAGTACTTCGTCGATCCAACTCGCCGGCCCGCCGGTCACGGCCGCCCACGTGTCCATCGGCGCGCGGAACATCTTCTTGGTCCGCCACGCCACCTCTTTCGGCAGCCAGCGCTCGGCAACCTTTCGTTCTATGAACTTGTCCTTGAAGACGCCGCGCAACTTCCACCGCGGGTGCAGGCCGGACATGTACGCGATCACGTCCTCGTCGAGGAACGCGTACCGCGTCTCGACGGACGAGTGCATGGCGATGCGGTCGCCCTTCGACGCCAGCAGGTGCCCGGGGAGCATGACCCGGGCGCCGAGGTACATCTGCCGGTGGAACGGGTGCCAGCGGGTCCGCTCGGCCGGCAGTTCGAGGTCGTCGAACGCCGACCGGCCGAGAACCTCCTCGCGCGCGGCCCCGGCGAAGAACCGCAGCTTGTTCGTGCTGACGAGGCCGTACATGTCGGCCCACCCGCTGCTGTCGCCGATGGCCTTCTGGGCGGTGCGGTAGGCGGGGTAGGGGAACCGCGGCTGGCGGCCGAGCCGCTGGAAGAGGGACCGGACCATGTACCCGAGCGGGACGCCCGGGATGCCGTCCATCCAGCCGACCAGCTTGCGGATCTTGAACCACGAGTACCCGGCCAGCCACTCGTCGGCCCCCTCGCCGGTCAGCGCCACCTTGTACCCGTGCTCGTGAACCGACCGCGCGAGGTGCAGTAGCCCCAAGCACGACGTGTCAATCACCGGGAACTCGGCGGCGGCGATCAACTCCGGGTAGCCGGTCCGCAACTGCTCGTGCCCGCAATCGACCAGCGTCGGGTTGCACCCGAGGTGCTTGGCGACGGCCAGCGCCTCCGACTTTTCGTTCATCCGCTCGTCGGTGACGGAGATGGTGAACGTCGGGATGGCCCGGCCGGCCGACTTGTTCGCCATCGCCACCACGAGCGACGAATCCACGCCGCCGGACAGGTACGACACGACCGGCACGTCGGCCCACACCCGCCGCTGCACGGCCTGATAGAGCACCGCTTCGAACCCGTCGACGACCCGCTTCTCGTCGGAGCCGTAGTCTTCTTGCCCCTGATCCGGGTAGGACACCTGCCAGTAGGTCTTTTGCGCCGTCGCCTGCTCGACGTTGGTCTGGCCCAACTTGAAGTGCAGATATCGGCCGGGAACGAGGCACTTGATGCCCTTGAACACGGTCGTGGGGCCGGGCATGGCCATGAACGTGAAGACGTGGTTCAGCCCCTGCATGTCGGGCTTCCGCTCGACCAGCCCGGAGGCGAACAGCGCCTTCATCTCCGACGCGAACAGGAGCCAGTCGGCCCCGTCGTGCCGCACGGTGGTGTAGAAGAGCGGGCAGATGCCGGCCCGGTCGCGGGCGAGCAGCACCTCGTTCGAACGGCTGTCCCACACGCAGATCGCGTACTGACCTTTGACGTGTTGGAGAAACTGTGACCCGTGGTCTTCCCACAGGTGCGGGATCAGTTCCGTGTCGGTGTGGGTGCGGAACGTGTGGCCTTTGGATTCGAGGGCGGCCCGCTTCTCCTTGTAGTCGAAGAACTCGCCGTTGAAGACGGTCCAGACGGTCCGATCTTCGTTGGCGATGGGCTGTTGGCCGTCGGCCAACCCCACAATCGAGAGCCGGCGGTTGGTGAGGTGCAGCCCGGGGCGTTCGAGGAACCCGCCTTCGTCGGGGCCGCGGTGGAAGAGGGCGTGCGACATCGCCCCGACCACCCCGGCCGGCGCGGCCCGCTCGCCGCTCAGGTCGAACATCCCCGCGATCCCGCACATGCAAACAGCCTCAGAGCCTAAGAAAAGTCAGGATTCACCACAGAGGGCACAGGAGAGCACAGAGAAAGACAGAAAGCCGAGAGAAGAATTGTTTTCAAGAACTCTCTTGTGCCTTCCTCTCGTGCCCTCCTGTGCCCTCTGTGGTGAATCTTCCTCTGCTTTCAAACCGCCCGGTAGCAGGCGTCGTTGCACACGAACACGAACCGCTTCACGTCCGCCCACAGCACCGGGTGGACGTCCGCCGGCCCGTCGGCCGTCACCTTCGCCAGCACCTCGTCCAGCGCCGTCTTGAGCGGCATCTGGAACCACAGCGCCGCGGCGGCCACCGCCAGCGACCGGCTCATCCCACCGTCGCACGCCACCAGCGTCGGGACGTTCAACCGCAGCAACCCGGCCACCGCCTGCACCGCGGCGCACACCAGCCACGGCGGGTTGTCCGCCCCGTCGGCGAGCGGGAACCGCAGGCCGATCAGGTCGCGCGGCAGCCGCAGCGGCTCGTTCATCCCGGCCAGATCGACCACCGCGGACACGCCCGCGGCGAGCACCGCTTGGGTGTCGCGGGCCGCCCCGGCGTTACCGACCCACAGCGAGCAGTCCTTCACCTTTCGCATGGCATCACCCGCCGTGCCGTCGGGCGTACTTCCACACCTTCCGCTGCATGAAGAACCGCACCCCGCGCGGGAAGAACCGCTTCCCGAACCACACCCACCACGACGCCCAGCCCACCGCCGCCTCGGCCCGGTTCTTCAGCAGGCTCCGCACCACCGAATCCGCCACCTCGTCGGACGGCTGCGCCCCCTCGAAGTCGAGGTAGATCTTGCCCTCGTTCCGCAACAGATGTTTGTTCAGATCGTCGCTCCGCACAAGCCCAGGTAGCACGAGCAGCACGTCGATCCCGAACCGCTCGAACTCGGCCCGCAGGCTTTCGGTCAGTCCGACGAACGCGTGTTTACTGGCGCAGTGCTCGGACATCGACGGGATGCCCCACCGGCCGCAGATGCTCGCCACGTTCACCGCCGCCGGCGTCCAGCCCGCTTCGTAGCTCCGCGTCAGGTGCGGCTGGCACAGTCGGATCAGCTCGATCGGCGCGAAGAAGTTGACCTCCAACACCTTGCGGACGATTTCCTCGCTCGACGTCGAAAACTCGCCGAAGCTGCACACCCCGGCACAGTTCACCAGCACGTCGAGGCTGCCGAACCGTGCGACCGCCTCGGAAACGAGCCGCTCGCGGTCGTCGGGCTTCGTGAGGTCGGCCGGAAAGGTCGCGCAGTCGGCCCCGAGCGCCCGACACGCGCCTTCGACCTTCGCGAGGTCGTCGGCCGAGCGGGCGGTGAGGGCGAGCTTCGCGCCGAGGCGCGCGAGCCGCTCCGCGAGCCGCCGGCCGATGCCCCGCGACGCCCCGGTCACCAGTATCACGCGCCCGCGCACGTCCCGTCCCATCAGGTCATTTTAGGCTCACGGCGGGCATCGGCCAACCGCAACCGGCCCGTGGCCTATTCGCGTCCGTATAACAGCGGCGATTCATCGAGAATCGCAACAGGAGCGGCACACATGGAAATCGCGATCGGGCTGGGGTTGGGCATTCCGCTGGGGTTCGTCGCGGCGCTGGGGCTGGCGATCGCCCGGGCCGGCGGCCTCGGGAAAGCGTTCGACGGGCTGGCCGTCGCCGGCCGCGCGAACCAAGACCCGGCGTTCGCGACCAAGTTGCAAGCGATCCTGAGCGGGGCCGACATCAAGCCGGTCGAGCCGCCCAAGCCGATCAAGCCCAGCGGCGCGCCGCTCCGCATGCTCGCGCTGCTGCAAGCCGAGTCGCGACTCGTCGATTTCCTGCTGGAAGACATCAGCGGGGCCGCGGACGCGCAAATCGGACAGGCGGTGCGCGAGATTCACAAGAAGGCGCAAGCGGCTCTGAAGCAGCACGCGGTGATTGAGCAAGTACTGCCCGGGAGCGAGGACGACAAGGTGACCGTGCCGGCCGGGTTCGACCCGTCGGCGATCCGCGTCGTCGGGAACGTGACCGGCGCACCGCCGTTCAGCGGGACGATCAACCACCCCGGCTGGCGGGTCAAGGAACTGAAACTCGCCACGCCCGCCGAGGGGGCCGACGAGTTCGTCCTCCAGCCGGCGGAAGTTCAGATTGCGTGACTACTTGCGGACGACCTTCTTGATGGTGACCGGCGGCTCAAGGCTCTGCTCTTTGGCCGCCGACATCTGAATCTTCTTGACCACGTCCATTCCCTTCGTGACCTTGCCGAACGCGGCGAACCCCTGGCCGTCCGGGTTGCGCTTCCCGCCGAAGTCGAGTTCGGGCTGGTCGCCAATGCAGATGAAGAAGTCGCCGGTCGCGGTGTCGGGGCCGTCGCGGGCCATCGAAATGGTGCCGTCCTTGTGCGAAAGGCCGGTGTCTTTCGTGCGTTCGAGCTTGATCGGCGGGAAGTCGTCCTTCGCCTTGTCCGGCTTCACGCCCGCTTGAATCACTTCGATCTTCACTTTGTTGTCGGGCTGGTTGTTCGGGGTGACGGTGCGGTGGAAGCGGCCGCCGTCGTAGTGCTTGCCGTCCACGTACTTGAGGAAGTTGGCGACCGTGTTCGGGGCCTTCGCGGCGTCCAACTCGACCTCGATGTCGCCCTTGTCCGTTTCGATGAGCACGCGGACCGGCTTGGGCGCGTCGGCGTGGGCGGCGGTTACGGCCAACATCAGCCCGGCAAAGACGGCGTGTCGCATTGGGTCACCTCCGCGGCTTATGGTACGCTTTTCGGCTTGCCCGGGCGCGCCGCCCGCCGGACAATCGCACGCTCCCGGCCCGACACAACAAGGCCAAACCCATGCGCGCCTTCGTTTCACTGGTCGCTCTATTCGCGTGCGCCGCGCCGGCGTTCGCACAGCCGTCGGTGCCGCCCGCGGAGCCGTACAAGGCCGCGGTCGCGGAGTTGGAAGCGCTCATCAAGGAACAGGTTGACGACAAGAAGCTGCCGGCGCTGTCGGTCGCGCTCGTGGACGATCAGACGGTGGCGTGGGCGGCCGGGTTCGGGTTTCAGGACCGCGAGCGGAAGACGCCGGCGACCGCGGAGACTATCTACCGCGTCGGCTCAGTCTCGAAGCTGTTCACCGACGTCGCGGTGATGCAACTGGTGGAAGAGGGGAAGATCGATATCGACGCGCCCGTCAACAAATACATCCCCGACTTCAAGCCAGTATACAAGGAAGGCGAGAAGCCGATCACGCTGCGAATGTTGATGTCGCACCGCAGCGGGCTGATCCGCGAGCCGCCGGTCGGCAACTACTTCGACCCGAGCGAGCCGTCCCTCGAAAAGAGCGTGCTGAGCCTCAACGGGATCGGGCTGATCTACCCGCCGGAGTCGCGAATCAAATACTCCAACGCCGCCATCGGCGTTGTCGGGTATGCGCTGGAGAAGTCGCAAGGCGAGAAGTATGAGAAGTACGTGCAGCGGCGCGTATTGGACGCGCTCGGGATGAAATCGAGTTCGTTTCAGCCGACCGCGGACGTCAAAAAGAAGCTCGCGGACGCCGTGATGTGGACGTACCACGGCCGCGAGTTCCCGGCACCGACATTTGAACTTGGTGTGGCCCCGGCCGGGTGTATGTATTCGACCGTTCTCGACCTCGCCAAGTTTCAATCGTGTTTGTTCGCCGGCGGCAAAATTAACGGCAAGCCGTTCCTGAAGCCGGACACGCTCGCGGAGATGTTCCGGCCGCAGTACGCCGAAAAGGGAGCCAAGAACGGCTTCGGACTCGGCTTCTCGGTCGGCGAGTTCGAGGGGCAACCGCAGATCGGGCACGGCGGCGCGATCTACGGCTTCTCCACATCGTTTGTCGCCCTCCCGCAGTCGAAGTTGGGCGCGATCGTCGTTTCCGCCCGCGACATTTCCAACGCGGTGACCGGGCGCATCGCCCACGACGCGTTGCGGCTGATGCTCGCCGCGAAGGCCGGAAAGCCGCTGCTGCAAATCGAGCGGAGCGAATCACTTCCGCCCGAGGAGGCGCGGCAGTTGGCCGGCCGTTACCGGTCCGGCGAGCGGTGGGGCGATCTGTACGAGTCGTTCGGCAAGGCGTACTTCGTGCCCGACCGCGGCGGGTCGCGGGTGCAACTCCGCAAGTCCGGCCGCGGGCTGATCAGTGACGATATCCTCGCCTGGGGAAATAAATACGGCCTGGTTGGTGGCGGCATCACGAACGGGCCGTTGACGTTCATCAAGCAAACGCCGAATAAGACCCCGCCGGCTTCGGCCCCGGGCAAATTTTTGGGGCTGATCGGCGAATATGGATATGAGCACCTCCCGCTCGTTATTTACGAGCGCGACGGACAGCTACACGCGCTGATCGAACTGATCGAAATTGATCCGCTCACGGAGATCAACGAGAACGAGTTCGCGTTCCCGGCCGACCGCGGGATGTATCACGGCGAAAAGTTGGTGTTCACGCGCGACAAGAACGGCCGCGCCACGAAGGTGACCTGCGCCAGTCTCGAATTCGCCCGTCGAAAGATCGACGGGGAGAACGGCGAGACGTTCAAGATTAAACCGGTGAAGCCGCTCGACGAGATTCGCAAGGCGGCGCTCGCCGCGACGCCGCCGGCCGAGAAGGGCGACTTCCTCAAACCGGAACTTGTTGATTTGGCGACGGTCGAGGGCGTGAAGTTCGACATTCGTTACGCGACCGACAACAACTTCTTGAGTACGCCGTTTTACACGTCCGCGAAGGCGTACATGCAGAAGCCGGCCGCCGCGGCGCTGGCCCGCGTTCACGCCAATCTGAAGGATTACGGGTACGGGGTGCTGGTGTACGACGCGTACCGGCCGTGGCACGTCACGAAGATGTTTTGGGACGCGACGCCGGAGAAGTTTCACGGCTTCGTCGCCGACCCGGCAAAGGGCTCGCGGCACAACCGCGGGTGTGCCGTCGATCTGACCTTGTATGACCTGAAGACCGGGAAGCCGGTCGAGATGGTGAGCGGGTACGACGAGTTTTCCGACCGCGCGTTCCCTGATTACATGGGCGGCACGTCGGCACAGCGGTGGCACCGCGACTTGCTCCGCGGTGTGATGCAAGCGGAGGGCTTTACGGTCTACGAAGAGGAGTGGTGGCACTTCGATTACAAGGACTGGAAGCGGTACCCGATTCTCAACAAGACGTTCGAGGAGTTGAAGTGATGCCGAAGCGGATCGACTGGCTGTACGAGCGCCGGGCCTGAACGACGTGCAAAAAAGCCCAGGGGTTCCTTGGGCAAGAGTCGGTGAGCGTGACCGAGACGGTGGACGCGACGAAGACGCGGATTGCGGCCGCCGAAGCGCTCAAATTGCTCGACGGCGTTGACACTTTGATCGCGACGCGGGGTAAGAAGGTGGAGACGTTCGACCTGGCGGCGGCCCGGCCGGACGACGCGGAGTTGCTGGCCCGGCTGATGGGGCCGACGGGCAACCTCCGCGCCCCGACCGCCCGGGTCGCCCGCACATTAGTAGTCGGGTTCAACGAGGCCGTGTACGCGCAGTTGCTGGGCTGAACCGCGCCGCCGCGGTCGGTCCTCTAATCCCTGTGTTTCCCCGTTTTCGGTAGCTGGCCTTCGTGAGACCGGAGCGACTCCAATTGCATCGCTCCGGTCTCACGAAGGCCAGCTACCGAGGGCGGATTTGAATATTCACAGGGAGATTCTGTGCCTTACAATTGGACGACGTTTCCGCCGCTCGATGAGGTTTCGCCTATGGACGTGCTGTTGGTGCTGGCCGCGCTGGGGGTTTACGCGCCGCCGGCCCCGGACAAGTTCGAGCGACATCCGGATATCGGTTACTGGGACGACAAGACTGCCGACAAGGTGCGGCACGCGCTGGACGTGTACACGCCGCGCGGGAAGAAGGACTTCCCGGTGGTGATGTTCGTCCACGGCGGCAGTTGGCGGAGCGGGGACAAGAACCTGTACGCGGCGCTCGGGCAGTCGCTCGCGGCCGACGGGATCGGGTGCGTCATCTGCAACTACCGCTTATCGCCCGCGGTGCAGCACCCGGCCCACATCGAGGACGTGGCGCGTGCGTTCGCATGGACGGCCGACAACATCGGCAAGTACGGCGGGAACAAGGAGCAACTGTTCCTGTGCGGGCACTCGGCCGGCGGGCACCTCGTGTCGCTGCTGGCGACCGACCCAAAGTACCTGAAGGCCGAAAAACACTCCGTAGCCGAGGTGAAGGGCGTCGCGGCGCTGAGCGGGGTGTACGAGATCGTGCCCACGGTACAGGTGCTCCAAGTACCGTTCGGCAAGGATGAGAAGGTGTGCAAGGCGGCGTCGCCGCTGACGCACGTGACCGGCAAGCACCCGCCGTTCCTGATCGCCTACGCCGACAACGACTTCCCGAAGCTGGACGAGACGGCGCTGAACATGCACGCGGCGCTGAAGAAGGCCGAAAGTCCGGTCGAGTTGGTGAAGTGCAAGGACCGCAATCACTACACCATCATCATTCAGTTCATCAACGGTGACGACCCGTTGAACAAGGCGTTCCGCGAGTTCGTGCAGAAGAACAGCAAGTGATAACGTGGCTTGTGCTGCAGCGTACTACAGCGATCGTCGTTTAGCAGGGGCCGTTGGCGGCGAGGCGGATCGGCCCCTGCGGGGCCGCCGCTAAACGACTTCGATAGGTGTCTTCAGGCGCGCGCCGCCTCTGGGACGTTGGTTAGGCTCACGCCCACCTCGGCCAGCGCCGCCATCAGTGCGGCGAAGTTCGCCTCATCGACGGCGACGGCCAGCGGGCCGAGGCGCTCGGCGATCAAGGGGCGGGTGCCCGGCCACTGCATCAGCCCGTCGGCCAGTTCGACGGTGGCGAGCTTCAGCACGAGCAGCCGCGCCGCCTGCGGGGGCGGCATCTGTGCCCCGAGGAGCAACAACCGGCCGGCCGGTGACAGCGGCGCGCCGGTGCGCTCGGTGAACCATACGTCGATGTCGGCGAGCGGCCGACCGGACTCGATCGCGCGGCGCAAAGACTGTGGCGTGAGGCGGAACTTGCGGACGCCGTTGGGGTCGATCGGCAGCGCCTCCGCGAACAGCCCGATCTCCGCTTCCAGCAGCAGGTCGGCTTGCGGGGTATCAACTGTCAGCGTGACGCCATCGTCGGCGACCGCGAGGCACCGCTGCGGCCGCGACTCGTAATCGCGGTTGCCGATCAGCCGCAACTGCGACAGCGACGGCTCGCCGCCGTCGGCGGTCATGCCGATGCGGTCGGTCAGGCGGAGCGTGACCACGCCGCGGTTGACGGCCGCGTCGAGTTCGGCGGGCGTCTGGAACTCGACTAGCACCGCGGACGCGAAGCAGGTGATGCGCTCGCGCTTGCTCGCCCACCGCTGAAGCAGGTCCGCGACGCCCGCCGGGACGGGGCGCGTGCCGTGACGGTTGAGCGTCTGCACGATCATCGGCAGCGTCAGCCCGCTTTCGAGGCCGCGGTAGGTCTGCTCGGGCGTCAGTTCGAGCGTGCAGGCCGGGCCGATGCCCTTCCACCCGGCGAATCGGGTCAGCGACGCGATCAAGGAAGGCGTCAGCCCCTGCCGGTAGGCGAGGATTTCGGCGTTCGGCTGCACCATGAGCGTCTGCGGGAACGCCGGCGGCGCGGGCGGCTCCTTCTCGCCGAGCAACAGGTGCCGGCCGAAGGGCGAAAGGCGGAGAAGATCGCCGCCGACTTCGACAATGCCGAGCGGGAACGCGACGCCGAGCAGGAACGCACGGACCCACGCGGCGCCTTTGTCGTCGCTGCCGGCTGGCAGGACCGCGGCCCACGACGGGTGGTGCGACCACAACCACTCCGCGACCGCCTCGGGCGTCGTGAAGTCGCGGGCGAGCAGCAGCGACAGGAACCCGACGGTCGGTGTGGGCGAGAGGGCTTCTCCGGGCGCGTACCCGGCGAGCGGGTCCCACGCCTCGACCAGCGGGAGGCTGGCGAACAGCTCCGCGAGGAGGTTCGGCAGCGGGCCGTCCCACGCGGGCGGGAAGGGGGCCGACTCGAGCGCGTCGGCGCGGTCGCGGAGCAGCCCGGCGGCCCGCGCCCACAGCAGCGCGAGCACCCCGGGGTCGGCGGCCGACGTCGGCGCTTCCACCGGGGCCGCGGCCAGCACCGCGTCGGCCTGCAACCGCTGCAGGTCGCGCTTGAAGAGCGTGTTCCCCTGCGTCTGCCGGATCGGCTCGGCGTTCGCCTGCTGCCACACGGCCGCCAGCCGCAGCGGCCATTCGAGGCCGTCGGCCGCTCGCGGGGTGGAAGGAAACTCGTCGCTCGCGAGGTTCGGCAGGCCGAGGTCTTCGCCGCGGGCGCGGGCGGCCACGACCGGGTGGGCGAACACGACCGCGTTCTGCGCCCCGTCGCCGCTCTGGTTCAGCCAGTCGGCGAAGTCGGCGAGCGGCGGGCCGTTGGGGGCGGGTTCGGGGAACAGCAGCCCGGCGTCGAGGAGCGACTGGACCGGGGCGAAGCCGTCGTCGTGGCCGAGCGTCGAGAGCAGGGTGAGGAGGTGCCCGACCTTCCACCGCGGCTGCCGGCTGAGGCCGACCAGCGCGAGCAGCTTGCGGGCCGCGTCCGGCTGCTCCTTGACGCGGCGGTCGATGACCGGCGGGTTGGTGATGGCGGCCGCGGCCTTGTCGAGCAGCTCGTCGGCGGGCAGCTTGGTTCGCGGGCGGACGAGCTTATCTGCGACGGCGCGCAGGAGCGGCTCGGCGTAGCCGGCGAGGGCGTCGCGGCAGCGGGCGGACCAGTCGGGTTCGGCGGGTGGGGGCATCGAGGTGTTGTATGGCGGTCGCGGCGCGGCGGGCGGCTACTTTCCTACTACCTGCGGGGTGTGCCCCATCTTGCGGAGTTCGTCGAGGACCGCGTCGAGCCGCCCGGGGCGGACCAAGAGCACCTTGTCGGACAGCCGCCCGGCGACCTCGGCCGCGAGCTTCTTCCGCGCGAGCAGTTCCTCGGCCAGCACCGCGTCTTCGGTGAGCACGAGGCACACGCGGCGGTGCAGCTTCGCGGGAAGGCGGGTCGTGGGGTTGTTCATGGGGCGGCCGAACTCCGAGTGATGCTCACACCTGTTGAGCGAATGTCGAGCAACGCGCGAACTTCCGCCTGTGTCAACACGACGCCGCTCAACTTGATTTCTTCGAGCGCGGCGCACGCAGGCGAGCGGAAGAAGGCTTCCCACTCCGCGAACGGCGTCCGCATGTACGGCTCCGGCCTCGTGTACTCGCAGCAGAAGTCTTTGTAAGCGAGATGTCGGAGCTTCGCGAACCGCTTCGACGCCGTCAGGCTCGGAATGAACTCTTGCGTTGCGTAACCGCTGTGGATGTCGAGCGTTTCGAGCGGGTGCGGCGGGCCGGTGAAGAAGGTCGTGTCTGGGGCCGACGGCAAGGCGAGTCTGAGCAAGCGCGGGCACGCGTTCAGAAGAGCTGCCCCCTGCCCGCCCTCTTGGTAGCGGCCGCTGCTGTCACACAAGATCGTGTTCTGGCTCTGCTCGATGTCCAGCGATTCCAGGTGCGGGAACACCGTCTCGGTGAGCGGCCACAGCGAGACGGCGAGCGTGCCGTTCGTTCGCGGGTGCTCGTCGTACGCGTGCAGCGACACGCGGAACAGAACGGGCGCGATTTGCGGATCGCTCAAGAAATCGAGTACGGGGGCCAGTCCGCCGGCCTCCTCGTCAAGCCAAAGGTTGCCGACGTAATGAAACCACCACAGCCCACAGTGGTAATGCAGCTCGACGGACGAATCCGCCCAACTAAAATCGTCCTCACGTTCCTCGACCTCGCGAGCGATACCCTCAAAGCGCGCGTTCAGTTCGCCCATCATCGACAGCCACGGCCCCGAGCACCCCTTCCGCAACTCGATCATTCGCGCGGTCGGCTTCTTGCGACCGTTCATCGCCAGCAGCCGCACATACTCGCCGCGCGGGTCGGACCTCTCGTCCAGCCAGTCGGCGTAAACGAGCTTCGCGGTCTTGTCGGTCGGCGCGTCCGCGATGCCGAGAAGCAGCGCCCGCTCCTCGGCGTTCGGGAACTCGGTTTCGAGAAACTCGGTCACGCGGTCCATCGCTCACCCCGCGGCCGCTTTCACCGGCAACACGTCCTTCTCGTCCAAGATCTCGTAGCTGTAACCCTGCTCGGTCAGGAACATCTGGCGGTGGTGGGCGAAGTCGAGTTCGCGCGTGTCCCGCGTCACCAGCGTGAAGAAGTGCGCGTCCCCGTCGCCGCTGCTCTTGGGCCGCAGGATGCGCCCCAGCCGCTGCGCCTCCTCCTGACGGCTCCCGAACGTGCCGCTCACCTGGATCAGCACGTTCGCGTCTGGCAGGTCGATCGCGAAGTTGCCGACCTTCGATAGCACCAGGTGGCGCACGCGGCCGTCGCGGAACTTGCCGTACAGGTCTTCCCGCTCCGCGTTGCCCGTGCTGCCGGTGATCAGCGGAATGTCGAAACGCTCGGCCAGGCGGTGCAGTTGGGATAAGTATTGGCCAATGACAATGACGCGCTGATCCTTGTACCGCTCCAGCAGTTCCGCGACGATCTCGTCCTTCGCCACGTTCTCGCTGGCGATGCGGTACTTGGCCCGGTGGTCGGCCACCGCGTACTCCATACGAGTGGCGTCGGTGGGCAGTGCCACACGAATTTCGGTGCAAGACGCCGACGCGATCCAGCCCTTCGTTTCGAGTTCCCGCCACGGCACGTCGTACTTCTTCGGGCCGATCAGCGAGAACACGTCGCCCTCGCGCCCGTCCTCGCGAATCAGCGTCGCGGTCAGCCCGAGTCGGCGGCGGGCCTGAATCTGGGCCGTCACGCGGAACACCGGGGCCGGCAGCAGGTGGACTTCGTCGTAGACAATCAGCCCCCAGTCCCGCTGCTCGAACAGTCCGAAGTGCGGGAAGTCCTCGGTCTTGTCCGGGCGGTAGGTGATGATCTGGTACGTCGCCACCGTCACCGGGCCGATGTCCTTCGTCTCTCCCGTGTATTCCTTCACTTCGTCGACGGTCAGCGTCGTCTTGTCGAGGATCTCGCGCCGCCACTGCTTCACCGCGGTGATGCTGGTGGTCAGCACGAGCGTGTTTTTCTGGAGGAGGCACATCGCGGCGATGCCGACGACCGTCTTGCCGGCCCCGCACGGCAGCACGATGACCCCGCTGCCGCCGCGGACGTCGCCGCCGGCGTGGAACACGTCCGCGGCCTCGCGCTGGTAGTCGCGGACGTTGAACTTCACGCCGCTGGCGGCGATGTCGCGCAGCGACATCGGCAGCATCGCGCCTTCGGTGTACCCGGCGATGTCCTCGGCCGGGTAGCCGACGGTAATCAGCGCCTGCTTCAGCACCCCGCGGTACGCCGGCAACACGCTGAAGGTCGTATCGTCGAGCTTTTCGCCCAGATACTCCTTCACCTTCTTGTTGCGGGCGAGTTCGGCCAGGAGTGGCTTGTCCGGGCAGACCAGCTTGAGCGTGTCCGCGTCGATCCGCTCCAGCTTGACCCGACCGTACCGCGACACCGTCTCGGCGATGTCGGTCGGGATGTTTTGCGGGATCGGGAACTTGGTGTACTTCTGCAACACCCCGACCACTTCCGCGGCGGAGAACCCGGCGGCCGCGGCGTTCCACAGCGACAGGTTCGAGATGCGGTACGTGTGGATGTGCTCGGGGCTTTTTTCCAGTTCCGCGAAGGGCGCGATGGCGTCGCGGGCCTCGGCGTACTTGGGATTGTCCACCTCGACCAGCACGGAGCGATCCGACTGGACGATGAACGGGTTGGTCGGGTCGAACGACATCGGCGCGGCCGGGGCGGGCGCGGCGGCCTTCACAGTCTTCGGCGGCATGGTCACCGTCGGGTTGTCAGTCGTGTGCCCCGGGCAGTCCTTCCGGGGCCGAACGAACCATGCTATCGGAGCGCGGCCGCCGCGGGCAAGCCGAAGTGCGCATTTCCGGCGGAGGGGCGAAGGTGAGAGCGTCCGCCGCGGCCGGGCGGACGAAGCGCCGCTCCGAGCCGGCACCCGGGTTCAACCCCCTGGCACCGGTATCGGTGCCGCGTCCGTGCCCACGAGCGGCTCGACCCCGGCGTCCGCCTTCAGCCCGAGCCGCTCGCGGAGCCACGCGGCCAGCGCCTCGGCCGACCGGCAGTCGCCGAACGTCGCGACGTGGTACGGGTCGGAGTCGGCGCGGACGAACTCGCAGTGGTACTCGTGCGTCACGCCGCTTTGGGAGTCCGGCTTCTCCTCGTGCCGCACGACCACGCCGCGGATCGAGGAGAACGGCAGTTTGGTCGGGTCGGGCGGGAACCGGATGACTCCCCGCCGCGTGTCCACGTCCATCCGCGTCGGCGGGCTTGGCAGCCAGGCGCTCAGGCCCGCCGCGACCGCGACCAGAACGACGTACAGCCAGCCGGCGAGTTCGGGCGGCGGGGTGAACGTGAACCCGAACGCCCACACGAAGCTGCCGAAGAAGGTGACGATCAGTACCAGCGCCGCCCCGCACCCGGCGCGGCTGTAGCCCGGCAGCTTCACCCGGTAACCGCCCCTGATCGTCCGCACGCATCGTCGCCGCCCCGGGTCGAACGGCCGGCTGTTGAGGAACCACACCCACCCGCCGACCGCGATGATGTTGAACGGCGTGAGGAACCAGATCATCGACAGGACGAACCCGTTCAGCCCGGGTTGCAGGAGTGACTCGGCCGGGTCGGCCGGGTCGTAGCGGACGGTCACCGGCGTCCCGGCCGGCAGTTCGGCGGCCACCTTGTGCCAGTGGCGGGTGTCCGTGCCCACCTCGCCGTAGCTGTACCGCGTCCCGGTATACGTCCGGCCGTCCACCTCGTACTCGTACGCGATCGACAGGCGGTTGACGTCGCGGGTCTGCACCCCGCTCCGCACGACGACGCCGTCGGCCGCGGGCCAGGTGAATGCCCACACCTGCTGAAACGCGGTCGTACCGATGAGGATGTTGAACGGCGCGACGACGAGCGTCCAGCCACACAGCCACGGGAGCATGAGCGCACGCGACGGGCCGGTGCGGGCGGGTTCGGGCATGGCGACCTCGGCGGTTACGGCACCGGTGGCGTGTTTGGGTGCAGTTTCACGCGGGCGTCGTACTCGGTCGAGAGCACGTCTTTCACGATCCCGCGCGTGATGAGTTCCTTTTCGGGTACTTCGCCCAAGTCCTTCGTGTCTTTAATCCACTTGTCGAGCGCCGCGGACATTTCCTTCCGGACCGCTTGAATTTCGGCCGATTCGGCCGAAGCGAGATTGTTGACCTCGTGCGGGTCTTTTTCGAGGTCGTACAGCTCTTCCTTCGGCTTGGTGCGCGACCAGAACAGCTTCTGCGTTTGGTTCAGCTTTCCTTCGAACGCGAGCCGCCGCCAGTCCTTCATGATGGGCATCTCGTCCATGTAGTTGATGTACTGGAAGTACGGCAGTTCCGGGTGGAAGTTGCGGACGTACCGGTACCGCTCGCCGCGAACGCTGCGGACGCGGTCGTAAGTTTCGTCCATGCGGTCGCGGGCGGCGAACACGTACTTCGGCGCGGGCTGCGCCTTCTCGCCCAGGAACACCCGCCCTTGCATTTGTGAAGGCACCTCGCCGCCGGCGATCGAAATGAGCGTCGGGGCGATGTCGAGGAAGCTTGTGAGGTCATCACGCACGCTACCGGGCTTCACCTGCCCGGGCCACCGCACGAGGAACGGGACGCGCAGCCCGCTGTCGTACGGCCACCGCTTGCCGCGGGTCAGCCCCCACCCGTGATCGCCGAAGAAGATGACGATCGTGTTGGCACTCAAGTTCCGCTCGTCCAACAACTTGAGCACGTCGCCGGCGGTGTAGTCCATCGCGGTGACGTTGTCGTGGTACTTGCCGACGCACTCCCGCACCGCCGGCGTGTCCGGGTAGTACGGTGGCAACTTCAGCTTGCTTCGATCGCGAATTTCCGACGGCTTGAGGCGGCTGATGTTCTTCTTGTAGGTGTCGTCCGCGACCCGGGCCTGGCTCTCGTGGGTGACGATCATGTTGTAGACCGCGAAGAACGGCTCCTTGAGCACTTCGGGCTTCTTGGTCCAGTCGTCGGTGACGTCGCGCCAGCCTTTGGGCGGGTCGAAGTTGAAGTCCGTCTTGCCGATCCCGCCGGCCTGGGGCCAGCAGATCGTGTACCCGGCCTTGCGGAGGTATTCCGTGTACATCGGCGGCGCGTTCGTCAGCTTCGACCGCATGTGGTGGCTGCCGAGGGTGGTGGGGTACTGCCCGCTGATCAGCCCGCTGCGGCTGGGCGCGCACACCGGGGCGTGGGTGAACGCCCGCGTGAACCGCGCGCCTTGAGCGGCGAGTTTGTCGAGGTTCGGGGTGATCGCGTCCGGGTCGCCGTAGCAGCCGAGGTTGGGCGAGGTGTCTTCGCAGGTGAGCAGCACGAAGTTGGGCTTCTTCGTCTCCGCGGCGCAGACCGGGCCGCCGCAGGCGAGCGCGGCGAGTAGGGAGAGTGGCAGACGCATCAGAACCTCGTCATGAGGGGTTTTGCGAAGGCGATTGTATTCGCGGGTCGGCGTCCTCGGCTCGCCACGCGCGGAGCGTCAGCCACATCAGCAGCAGGCACGCCAGCCACTGCACCGTGCTGGTGTGCAGGTAGACGGTGTGAACCGCGTAGAACGGGCCGACGACCACGACCCGCCGCCGGGCGTCGTCCATGAGGTAGTCGAGCAGGAGGTGAACGTAGAACAGCACCGCCTGGCACAAGAGCGCGACGCCCCACGCCCACCACCGCCACGCGGTGCGCCGCGGGCTCGGATCGCGGGTGTAGCTCAGTTCGATTGCAAAGACGGCAACGCCGACCGCGCCGAGGAGGTTCAGGGTGTCGGTGACGCGGGCGGTCACGGCCCCCTGCCCGGTCGCGCCGAACAGGTCGGTCCCTTCGGGCACGACGAACGCGGCGTAGAACAGGAACCCGCCCTGCCAGACGAGCAGCGCCTGGAGGAGGGCGAAGCGGCGGAAGGTGATGGCCATCGTGCTGGAAATGATACGCCCGGCTGCGTCGGCGGTAGAATGGGCCGCGTCAACGGACCGGATCGTGGGGGCGTATGGCGCGGCCGCGAGCGAACCCCGAGATGCAGGCGCTGTACCGCGCCGTCCTCGCACACCCGGACGACGACACGCCCCGGCTCGTGTTCGCCGACTGGCTTCAGGAACAGGGGGATGCCGACCGCGCGGAGTTCATCCGGGCGCAGTGCCGGCTGGCCCGGGCGAGCACCTGGGACGATGGGTACACCGCCGACGTCCTCCGCGCTGACCGCCTCCTCCGCCAGCGCCGCAACGACTGGGTCGGTCCGCCCGGCGGCCGGCCGTGGAAGGCCCGGTACCCGGCCGCCGGCTTCGGCCTGCTCCGCGGGTTCGCCGGGTGGATCAACTTCACCACCGTCATCACCCCGGCGGAGGCGCGGCGGTGGTTCGTCCCGCACCCGATCACCTCCGCCGACATCCACTTCGGCGATCCGCTCGGCGGTGACCCGAAGCTCTGGCGGCTGACGTCGGACGCCATTCCCGGGCTGCGGGCGCTCAAGATCGACGCGCAGTACAGTTGCCCGCCGGAGGTGCGGCTCGCGGTGTGCCGGGCGCTGGCCGCGGCCGAATCGCGGGCTGACCTCACCTGGCTGGAGTTCGCCGGCGACCCGTCCCCGGCCGGGCTGGAAGCGCTGGTCACGTCGCCGCACTTGCGCAGGCTCGAAGGGCTGGTCGTTCGCGGGGAGGGGGTGGGCGACGCCCACGCGCCGGTGCTGGCCGACAAGCTGAACCTGCCGGCCCTCCGCCAACTCGTCCTCGGTCACCGCGGGCTGACCCCGGTCGGCGCGGCGGCACTCGGCCGCGCGGCGTGGCTCGACCGGCTGCACGTCCTGGGGCTGTACGGTCACGAAGGCCTCGGCGACGCCGGCCTCGGCGCGCTCCTCGCCCGCCCGCTGCCGGAACTCCGCACGCTGCACGTCCACCACTGCGGGCAGGAGGGGGCCGAGGCGCGACGGGCCGGCGGGCCGACCCTGCCGGGGTTGGTCGAAATGATCCTCTACGGCCGCTATCTCTCGACGGACGACTGGCGCACGCTGACCGGCGGGCCGCAGCGGTTCCGCTCGCTCGACCTGAGCGACCTGTGGCTGGACGGGTCTGGCGGGCTGTTCGACCGCCCGTCGCTGGCCGATTTGCGGCGGCTGGAGTGGGGTGGGCGGTGGACCGCCGCCGCACTGGAGGAACTGACCCACTCGCCGCTCACCCGGACGTTGCGGCGGCTGGACATTCCGTTCAACCTGGAAGCGGACGCCGGGGCGATCCTGCTGGCCGGCGACGACTGGCCGCACCTGGAGCACCTGAACGCCGGCGGGCGGATGCCGTGGAAGTCGGTGCTGGGGCTGGTCGAGAGCGACAAGTTCCCGCGGCTGGTGAGCCTGTCGGCGTCGCCGCACGACGGGTGGGCGAAGCTGCTGAAGGCGGTGGCGAAGTCGCCGGCCGCGGCGCGGTTCCGCAAGCTCGACTTCAACGCCTACCTGACCCCGCTGGCCGCCCGGGCGCTGATCGACTCGCCCCACCTGAACGAAATCGACCTGTTGGGCGTCTACAAGGGCGAGTGCAAGCCGGACGACTGCGCGCAACTGGTGAAGCGGTTCGGCAAGCGGATCGAGATCCGCGGATACCACGGCTAGACCGCGACCCGGAGTTGACCTTTGGGGCAGTGAAGAAGTAAGTGTTTCGACCGCTCCGCTGTATGCGAGGAGGATCGGGGTATGTGTATCCGCGGGTGGGCGGTTGTGCTTCTTTCTGCCGCATTTTCGCTCGTGTTCGTCGGGGGTGTTCCGTCCGCCCCCGTTCCGAAGGACGCCGGTGGCCGCACCTTCTTCCCAACCGCACCGGGTACGAAGTGGGTGTACGTGTGCGGTCAGGATGAATTCCAAGTCGCTGTCTTGAAATCTTCCACCACCGACAGGGTTACGACCCTGACCCTCGGAAGACCGGATGATCCCAAGGCGGCGACCTCGGAGTTGGTTGTGTCCGACGAGGGCGTGTTCGAAAGCAGGGCACGCACCTACCGTTTCGACCCGCCCGTCTGCGTTCTCAAACTGCCGGCCAAGAAGGGCGACACGTGGGCGGTAAAGTCGTGGTGGACAACCTCGGACGGCCCTCCGGGTCAGCGCGGGATCGAATTCACCGGGAGTGTGAGCGTCCGTGCCGTCGAGAAGGTCGCGGTGCCGGCCGGTACGTTCGAGGCGCTGAAGGTTCGCGCGGACGACGAAAGGGGTGTATTCCTTGGCTGGCAGCGGTGGTACGTGCCGGGCGTCGGAGTTGTCAAAATCGACACCGGCGAGGACATTTACGAACTGAAGTCGTTTGAACCGGGCAAGTGAAACAGCCCGGTTCCCACTCTGGGCTTCGCTTGCCGCTCACACCGCGGCCATCACCAGCGCGCCGTTCTGCCCGCCGAACCCGAAGCTCGTGGACAGCCCGTACCGCACCTTCGCCTCGCGGGCCGTGTTCGGGATGTAGTCCAGGTCGCACGCCGGGTCCGGGTTCGTCAGGTTGATCGTCGGCGGGTACACTTGCGTCTTCAGGCTCATCGCCAGCGCCGCCGCCTCGATCGCCCCGCTCGCGCCGATGGAATGCCCGATCATCGACTTGATCGACGAGAGCTGAACGCTCTTCGCGTGATCCCCGAACACCCGCTTCACCGCGGCCGTCTCCATCGCGTCGTTCAGCTTCGTGCTGGTGCCGTGCGCGTTGATGTACCCGACCTCGCGGAAGTCCACCTGCGCCTCGTCGAGCGCCGCCCGGATCGCCCGCGCGCCGCCGCGGCCCTCCGGGTCCGGCTTGGTCACGCTGTAGGCGTCGAACGTGCTTCCCCAGCCGCACACCTCGGCGTAGATCGGCGCGTTGCGGGCCTTCGCACGCTCGTAATCCTCAAGGACGAGCACCGCGGCCCCCTCGCTGATCACGAACCCGTCGCGCAGGCGGTCGAAGGGGCGGGAGCGCTCCTCCGGGGCGCGGCCGTCGGCCTTGCTCAGCGTGCCGAGCGCGGTGTACGCCAGGAGCATCAGCGGGTCGATGCGGCTGTCGGCCCCGCCGCACAGCATCACGTCCGCGTCGCCGCGCGAGATCAGGCGATAGCCTTCGCCCACCGCCTGCGTGCCGGCCACGCACGCGGTCACCACGGTGTTGTTCGGCCCCTGGCAGTTGAACGCCATCGAGATGTGCGCCGCCGCCATGTTCGGCAGGTACTTGAGCAGCCACAGCGGGAACAGCGGCGAGTCGGTGCGCGACGGGTCGGGCAACTTCGTCTCGTCGAACGCGCCGTTCTCCTCGCAGGCACGGGCCAGCAGCGGCGCGAGTTCGCCCAGGTCCATCGGCACCAGCCCGGTGCCCATCACCACGCCCAGCCGGGTCGGGTCGAGGGCGGTGGTGTCAATTCCGCTGTCGGCGACTGCCAATCCGGCAGCCCCGATGCCGAATTTGGCCGCCCGGCCCATCACCTTGACCGACTTGCGGAACCTTTCCGGAAGGAACGGGGCCGGGTCGAAGTCGCGGACCTCGCCGGCCACGCGGATCGGGTGGTTGGACGCGTCGAACGAGCGGATCGGCCCGATCCCGCTGTGCCCGTCCACGCACGCCTGCCAGAACGCGTCTTTGCCCACCCCGTTGGGCGCGACGACGCCCACCCCGCTGATCACCACCCTGCGCATGACGTCACCCCGATCGGCCGCCCCTGTTCCTCGTCCGTGAGGAGGGCGGCACGTCACGCCGACTCGAGCGGCACCGGTCCCGGTTTGTGAACTCCGCCCGTCGCGCCCGGGGCAACCCCCTACACCCGAACGCGCCCCGGCGAAGTTGCGCCGCTCACCCGCTGTTTTACTCGACTCCCCCAACTTCACCATCTTCCTTAAAGCTAATTCAGCTTACGGCTTCGTTCAATCCCCTGCCCCATGCCGAATCGGAGCAAATTGCGCACCTTACCCAGTCTCGCCCGCTAAACTCGTCACAACCGGACTGGCGCTGTCGGGCATCGGCGAGAATTCGTCGAAGTGGCGAAGTTCGCCTCAAGTGCGCGCCGCCTGGCGCCGGCTTTGCGGTGCCGTGACAGTTCAGTGGCGGGAGTGCCACGGGAGTGAGGTAAGAGGGACGAGACATCGCCGTGGAAAAATGCGAACCCCGTGCCCGGCGAAGTGCTGACAGCGGCCGCGGAGGGAACGTTCTTTTGTTCTGCTTCGTCGCACCGTTATAATCTGGACAGGCGGGCGAAGCGGGACGGACCAACCCGCCTCGGCCCGCGCCCCGAAGGAACGACCCCCGATGCCACTCCCGCGTGCTCTCTGCCCGTTCGCCGTCGCGGTCGCCTGCGTATTCGGCCCGGCGGCCGCCGCGCTCGCCCAGGACGCGACCGGCGACGCGGCGTTCGTCACCGTCCAGAACCCGATCACCAGCGACGCGTTCAAGCGGATCCAGAACCAGATCAGCCAGCGGCTCAACGCCCCGGACGGGCAGCGGCGGCTGTCGGCGGTGGTGTTCGACTTCAACCCGGACGGCAAGCCGGCGTTCACCCCGGACTTCGGCCCGTGCTTCGACCTGGCCGAGTACATCGGCAGCCTGAAGGGGCAGGTGAACACGATCGCGTTCGTCAACGGCCCGGTCACCGGCCACACGGTGCTGCCGGTGCTGGCGTGCAAGGAGCGCGTGATGCGCGACAAGGCGACGACGAGCGGCCAGCCGCCGGGGGTGATCGGCCCGATCGTCACCCAGGGCGTGCCGCCCCTCACCGGCGCGCGGGTCACGGCGTACCGCGAGAAGACGCCGCCCGACCTGTGGCCGCTCGTGCAGAAGATGTTCGACCAGAACGTGCGACTGGTCCGCGGTCGGGCGCGGGAGGGCGCCGACCGCACCGTGTACGCCGACGCCCGCGACAAGCAACCGGCCGAACTGCCCGCCGGCGCGGCCCCGGTGCAGGGCGTTCAGGAGGGGCAGTACGCCGGCTACGACGCGCCGCTGGCCCGCAACGTCGGGCTGTCGCAGGGGCGCGCCGACAGCCGCAGCGAGGTCGCGGAGGTGTACGCGCTGCCGCCGTCGAGCGTCCGCGACGACCCCTTGCGCGGCCAGACGCCCGAGGCGTTCCAGTGGACGCTGTCCGGCGACATCGACGGGGCCAAGCGGGAGCAGGTGAACCGCATCATCCGCGACGTCCGCAAGAAGAAGGGGAACGTCCTGTTCCTGGTCCTCAAGGACGCCGGCGGGATCGACCTCGACGCCGCCCGCGGGCTGGCCGACGACCTCGTCAAGGCCCAGACGGGCGACGACGCAGTGCAGGTGATCGCGTTCGTCCCCGAGGCCGCCCCGGACGCCGCCGCGGTGGTCGCGCTGGGCTGCTCCGAGATCGTCATGGGCCGGACCAAGGGCGACAACGGCGAGTTCAAGGAGGCGGAGTTCGGCAACTTCGACCGGTACCTCAAGTCGGCCCAGTTCGGCGCGATCGACGCCCAGCGGAAGAGCCTCCGCGAGCTGGCCGAGCAGCAGGGCTATGCCGGCGTGCTGATCGACGGGATGCTGGACAAGAAGGTGGAGATCGTCCGGGCCGCCGCCCGCGACAACCCGCGGAAGACGAAGCTGATGACCCGGGCCGAGTTCGACGCCGACCAGAAGGCCGGGGCCGAGCAGAAGCCGCCGCAGGTGCCGTGGGCCGACGTGCCGAAGACGGTCAAGCCGAAGGACATGCCGTTCCACCCGAAGGCGTCCGAGGCGGCCGAACTCGGGCTGGCCCGGTCCGTCGTGCCGTCCACCAGCCTGGCGGACGTGCTACAGATTTACGGCGTTCGGGAGGCCAAAAGCCCCGAAGCCGGGTGGGTGGACAAGCTGGCCGACTTCCTCCGCATCCCGGCGGTCACCATCATCCTGGTGATGCTCGGGTTCATCGGGCTGATCCTGGAACTGAAGGTGCCCGGGCTGACGGTGCCGGGGATCGTCGCGGCGCTGTGCTTCATCCTCGTCTTCTGGTCGCAGTCGCGGTTCAGCGGCGAGATGTTCGTGCTGGCGCTGCTGCTGTTCCTCCTGGGGCTGTTCCTGCTGGGGCTGGAAATCTTCGTGCTACCGGGTTTCGGGGTGTGCGGCATCTGCGGTATCCTGTTCATGCTGACCGGGCTGGGGGTGGTGACGCTGGAGAAGATGCCGTCGAACACCGGCGAGTGGGCCGGGTTCGGGGTGCGGGTGTCGTACTACCTGTTCGCGCTGATGGGCGCGGTGGTGATGGCGTTCCTGATCGCCCGCTTCCTGCCGCAGGTGCCGGGGGCGAACCGGCTGCTCTTGTCGCCGCCGTCCGACGGCCCGGCCGCGGCCGACCCGGTGCTGCCCGGCGCGCTCGAGGCGCTCGAGCTGCTCGGCGCGATCGGCACCACCACGACCGCCCTGCGGCCGGCCGGGGTGGTCCGGTTCGGGGACAAGTTCGTGGACGTGGTGAGCGACGGCGGGTTCATCCCGACCGGCTCCCGCGTCCAGGTGATCGCCGTCGAGGGGACGCGGATCGTGGTCAAGGAAGTGTGAGCGAGGAGAGTGTGGGTGCGAGTGTGAGTGTGAGGAAAGACAGAAAACAAAGGCAGTGCAGTGAAGAGTAAAGGGGTGGAAGGCCGGTTGTTGCTGGTAGGACAAGTTCCGCCCCTCGCACCCACACTCATTACGGGAGTAGCCGATGTCGCTGGCCAGCTATCACGACCTGTTCGCGTGGCAAAAGGCCGTCGATTTCGTCGTTGATACGTACAAGCTGACCGGCCGATTTCCTCGCGCCGAGTTGTACGGGCTGACGGCTCAACTGCCGCGCGCCGCGGTATCGGTTCCGTCGAACATTGCCGAGGGCGCGGGACGCATCCACACACGCGAATACATCCACCACGCGGGTATCGCGCGGGGATCCCCGTTCGAGGCCGAAACGCAGATCATTGTGGCTCAGAGGCTGGGGTTCGTGAGTGAAGAGGAGGTCCGCCCGCTCCTCGCCGCGGTTTCGGAGGTCGGCCGCTTGCTTCACGGCCTAATCGCCTCTCTGGAACGGAAGTTAACTTCGGACAGTTGCGGCTGACCGCTTCCGTTTTGGTTTCCACTGCTTTTGTCTTTCCTCACACTCGCACCCACACTCTTGCAGCATGGACCATTTGACCATCGCTCTCGTCCTGATCGGCCTGGGGGTGCTGATGCTCCTGGCCGAGATCCTGCTGCCGACCGGCGGGTTCCTGGTGGTGGGGGCGCTGCTGTTCTTCACGTGCGCCGTCGGTATCATCATGTACCACGACGCCGTACAGGGCGCCGTCGCGCTGGTCGGGCTGGCCGTCGCGCTGCCGGCCGTCGGGTACGCGTCGGTCGCGGCGTGGCGGCGGATGTCGCTCGACAGCGCGCTCGACGCCGCGTCGGCCGCCCCGGTGCCGCCCGTGCTGGTGCCGGAGGTCGAGACGCTGAAGGGCCGCACCGGCAAGACGGTGTCGCCGCTCCGCCCGTCCGGCAGCGTCGAGTTCGACGGCAAGCGGATCGACGCCATGACCGAAGGGACGATGCTCGACGCCGGGGTGTGGGTGCGGTGCGTCGAGGTCCGCCGCGGGCAGGTGATCGTCCGCAAGATGGACGAGCCGTCCGACGTGCCGGTCCTGAACCTGGGGGCCGAGCCGCCGCCGAAAGCCGCCCCGCCGGCCGACGAACAACCCAGGAAAGACGAGCCGAAGAAGGACGACTTCGACGACTTCGACATCGGCCTGGACAAGATTTGACGTCGGTCGTGTTTGGTGTTTCGTTTTTGGTGTTTTGTGTTCCGCTTCATCCGTCACGCGGGTTCCAATAACGATACCCCAAACACCAAAAAACCAAACCAAACACCAAAAACTAAACACTAAACACCAAAAGGGTACACCGTGACGCTCCCGACTGCACTGCCCCTCTTCGCCCAGCCCGCGCCGAACGCGCCCAACACCGCCCAGGTGGTCATCATCGTCGTCGCGCTCGTCGCGATGCTGATGTTCATCGTGTTCCTGTTCCTGTTCTTCAGTTTTATCCGGCTGTGGATTCAGGCCCTGCTCACGAAGGCCGACATCGGCATCGGGAGCCTGATCGGGATGAAACTGCGGAACGTCGATTACGCGATGATCGTCCGGCAGAAGATCGCGCTGGTGCAGGCCGGCGTGCGGGTGACGACCGGCGAGCTGGAGTCGCACTTCCTGGCCCGCGGCAACGTCCCGAAGACCGCGACGGCCGTCATCGCCGCCCACAAGGCCGGGCTGGACCTGCCGTGGCGCACCGCGGCCGCCATCGACCTCGCCGGCCGCGACGTGCTCGAAGCCGTCCGCACCAGCGTGAACCCGAAGGTCATCGACTGCCCGGACCCGGGCAAGGGCAAGCAGTTCCTCGACGCCGTGTGCCGTAACGGCATTCAGCTTCTGGCGAAGGCCCGGGTGACCGTCCGCACGAAGCTCGAACGGCTGGTCGGCGGGGCGACCGAGGAAACGATCATCGCCCGCGTCGGCGAGGGCATCGTGAAGGCGATCGGGTCGGCGCACGACCACAAGGAGGTGCTCGCCAACCCCGGCATGATCTCGCAGACGGTGTTGCACAACGCGCTCGACGCCCAGACCGCGTACGAGATCGTCTCGATCGACATCGCGCACATCGAAGTCGGCGAGAACATCGGCGCGAAGCTCCAGGCCGAGCAAGCCGCCGCCGACCTTCGCGTTGCCCAGGCCGAGGCCGAGAAGCGGCGGGCCGCGGCGGTCGCCCGCGAGCAGGAGATGCGCGCCCTCGTGGAAGAGAACCGGGCGAAGGTGGTCGAGGCCGAGGCCCAGGTGCCGCAGGCGATCGCCGGGGCGTTCGAGAAGGGCAACCTCGGCGTGATGGACTTCTACAACATCAAGAACGTGCAGTCCGACACGCTGATGCGGAACAACATCGCGACCATGACCGGCGGGGCCGAGGGCCAGTCCGGCTCCGGCCGCTAATTGGCGTTTGGTGTTTCGTTTTCAGTGTTTGGTGCCTGACGGACGCGCAAGCACCCTCGACGGCCAGAGGGGCGACCAAACACTGAAAACGAAACACCAAACACGAGCCGGTGCGCCGTCGCGCATCGGCCGATACAGTCTCTCACGGCGCGAGGCCGCACATGAACCCGCAAGGGCTGATCATCACGATCCTCATCCTCGTGGTCATTTCCACGGTGGTGGGGGCGATCGCCAAGGCGCTGAACGGCCTGGCCGACGCGGCGGCGAACCGCCGGGCCGAGGACGAGCGGCGCGCCCGGGCCGAGCGGATGGAGCGGGCCGCGGCCCGCGCCCGTGCCGCCGAGGACGAGCGGGCCGAGCGGCCCAACCGCGCGGCCACGGCCGCCGCGACACCCACCTCCGACTACGCCGGCGGCACGGTCCGCCCGGCGAACAGCGAGATGGACCGCTTCCTGGCCGAGATCGACCGCTTGCGGCGGAAGGCGGCGGTTTCCCCGGACCCATCCCCGGCGCAGCCCGGGGCGTCGGCCCCGGTCGCGCCGGTGGTGCAGCCGATCAAGCCGGCGGCCGACCGCCCGCGGCCGCGGGTGATCGCGGAGCTGGCCGACCCGACCGCGGCCGCGCCGGTCATCCCGACGGTGAACCCGGTGTCGCCGCCGGCCGGCAGCGGGGCGAGCTTCGGCACCAGCCCGCAGGCCCCGGCGCGGGCGGCCCCGGTCGCGGCGCAGGTGGAGCAACTGCCGGTCGCGCAGGTGCTCCGGGCCACCTCCTCGACCGGCGCGCCGGCGACGAAGGTGACGCGGTTCGGCCCGCGTGCCCGCCCGGCCGATAAGACCAACTTCGGCAAGAACCTGGCGGCGCTGCTCGGCTCCGGGCAGGGGGCCGCGATGGCGGTGGTGCTGATGGAGGTGCTCGGCCCGCCGAAGGCGAAGAAGAACGCCGGGCACGAGTGACGCGCAGCGGCCGGGGCGACCCGGCCGCGGTCGTTCTGCCGCCGGAGGGCGACCCGATGACCGAGCGGCAGTGGCTGTCCTCTGGCGTCCCGAACCGGATGCTCGACATCCTCAACCCGGCGGTCAACCACCGTCGGTTCCGGCTGTTCGCGGTCGCGTGCGGCCGGCTGTTCGGGACCGGCTTCGGCGACGGCCGGTTACACACCGCCCTCGAGGTCGCCGAACTGTTCGCCGACGGCGTGGTCGCCCTCGCCGACCTGCACGCCACCTACGAGGTCGTGCGCGACGTGCCGGTGTCGCTCCGGGGAGAGCGGGTCGCCGCCGAGGCGGTCCGGCCGGACCCGTGCGGCGCGGTCGCCCGCGCCGTCGCCCAGACGATCGCCATGCCCGGGGGAACACGGGCGTCAAGCCGCCTCGCGGCCGACCTCCTGCGCGACATCTTCGGCAACCTGTTTCGCCCGATGGTACTCGCCCGCGAGTGGCGCACCGACACCGCGGTGTCACTCGCCCGCGTCATGTACGAGTCACGCGACTTCTCTGCGATGCCGATTCTGGCCGACGCCCTCCAAGACGCCGGCTGCGACAACCCCGACATCCTCGACCACTGCCGCGACACCTCCCTGACGCACGTCCGCGGGTGCTGGGTGACTGACCTCGTGCTTGGCAAGTCGTAGCGGTACGCTGCACGCCGGAGGTGGAGTATGTCAACGCTCACGATGCCCACGCCGCCGCGCCGCACCCCGCCGCACCGCTGGACGGTGCCCGAGTTCCACCGGCTCATCTCGCTCGGCATGTTCGCGGGCCGCCGCCCAGTGCTGCTCGACGGCGTCATACTGGAGCAGGGGCCGATGGACTCACCGCACGGCAACGGCGTGGAGCGGGCCGACGAGCAGGTTCGTCTCGCCTTCGGCCGCGGGTGGCGGTTCCGCGTCCAACTCCCGCTCGTGCTGAACCTGCACACCGACCCGATGCCCGACATCGCCGTCATCCCGGGCGTCCTCGTCGGCAACCCGGACCACCCGACGACCGCGGCACTCGTTATCGAGGTGGCCGATACGACGTTCGACACGGACGTGACCGAGAAGGCCGAGTTATACGCGACCGCCGGCATTCCCGACTACTGGGTACTCGATGTGTTGAAGCGCGAACTGCACGTGTTCCGCGACCCGCTCCCGCTGCCGACCGACCTCGCCGCCACCGCGTACCGCACGCACGACATCTTCACCGACGCCGACACCGTCTCGCCGCTGGCTGCGCCGCACAGCGCGATTCGGGTCGCGGACCTGCTGCCGTAACTCCCGGCAAGTTGCAGTTGCATCCGTTTTGCCGCCGTGCGTATGATCGTCGCATCTGCGGGCGGACCCGCAGGCCGGCACTGGGAAGGAACCCACATGGCCCTGGCCAACCCGCCAGACGGCACCTCGCCGCATCCGTCCGTGGCCGCACCCGGCCCCGAACTCGCGGTCGCGCCGCCGCACCACCGCCGACCCGCACCGCCCGCCGCCCAACTCGCGGTCGTCGTGGTCAACTTCTGCCAGTGGAAGAACACCGCGCGGCTCGTGCGCCAGTTGCGCCGCTCGGTGGCCGTCCGCACCGGGGCGGCCGAAGTGCAGATCGTCGATAACGCCTCGCCCAGCCACCCGCTCGCCGCCCGCGTCGGCCGGTTGCGCGGGGTGGCCGTCCGACGGGCCGACCGCAACCTCGGGTTCGCCGCCGCCGTCAACCGCGGGTGCCGGCTCACCGGCGGCGAGTGGGTGCTGCTGCTCAACCCCGACGTCACCGTCCCCGACGGCTTTCTGGACGACGTCCTCGCCCGCGTGGCGAAGGCCGACATCTCGGCCGACACCGGCGTGATCGGGTTCCGCCTCTTGAACCGCGACGGCACCACGCAGCCGTCGGCCGGGCCGTTCCCGACGTTCACCCGCACTCTGGCCGGGCTGTTCCTCTCCCGGGCGCGGCGGAAGTGTCAGGCGAACTACGGCGCCGCCCGCCGCGAGGTCGAGTGGGCGACCGGCGGGTGCCTGCTCATCCGCCGCGCGTGCTTCGACCAGCTCGCCGGCCTCGACGAGTCGTACTTCCTCTACTACGAGGACGTCGATTTCTGCCAGCGGGCCGCGGCCGCCGGGTGGGCGGTGTGGTTCGACCCGTCCCTTGAGGTGACGCACCACTGGCCGCTGCACGCACGCCCGGTGCCGGCCCCGCTGCGCCTCATCACCCGACATGCGCTGTTGACCTACGCCCGCCGTCACTGGCCGCGGTGGCAGGCCGGGGCGCTGCGGTGGCTGATCTGGTCGGAAGCGGGGGTGCGGCAGTTGTGGGCGTCCGCCCGCGGGCACCGGGCCGCCGCCGCGTGCTTCGGTCACCTGCGGAAGCTCGTCTCCGACCTCGCCGCCGGCCGTGACGCGGACGCCGCCGCCCGCATCCGCTACGCCGCCGACTTCCTCAGCCCGATCGCCGCCGAGCAGGACGGGCGAACCAATTAGTTCCAAGTTCCAGGTTCCAAGTTCCAAGTCGCGGAACTCTGGAGTTCGTCTTCAACTTGGAACTTGGAACCTGGAACTTGGAACTCTCGATTGTCATCCCCTCCCACTCCCGCCCTGACTTGCTGCGGCTGTGCCTCGCCAGCGTCGCCCGGTTCGCGCCGGCCGGCACGCAGGTCATCGTCGTGGACGACGGCTCGCGCGGCGCGTGCGTGTCGCGCGCCGCGGAGTCGTTTGCTGGCGTCACGATTGTGCGGCGGCCGAAGGCCGGCGGGTTCTGCGCCGCAGCCAACGCCGGCATCGCCGCCGCGACCGGCGGTGTGGTCGAACTCCTCAACGACGACGCCGAAGTGACTGCCGGGTGGGCCGACGCGGCGCTGCGGTGGTTCGCCGACGCCCGCGTCGCCGCGGTCGCGCCGCTGGTGCTCCAGAACGACCCGGACCGCCGCGCCCGCGGACTGCCGCCGTTGATCGACACCGCCGGCGACGAGTACGACTTCGGCGGGTTTGCCCGCAAGCGCGGACACGGGGAGCCGGTGAGGAGTGAGGAGTCAGGAGTGAGGAGTGAAGAAGGCGCTTCGGCTCCTCACTCCTCACTCCTGACTCCTCACTTCATCTGGGGCGCGAGCGCGTGCGCCGCCTTCTACCGCCGGTCGGCGCTGGTCGCAGCCGGCGGGTTCCCGGAGCACTTCGGCGCGTACTTCGAAGACGTCGATCTGTCGTTCCGGCTCCGCCGGCTCGGGTTGGAGATCGTGTACGACCCGGCGGCGGTGGTGTGGCACCGCGTCAGCGGCAGCTACGGCCGCACGCCGAGCCGCCGCACCCTGGAGCGGCAGTCGTGCAATGAGGAGCGGGTGTTCTGGCGGAACGTCCGCGGCCGGCGGTTGGCGAAAGCGTTGCCCCGGCACGCCGCGGTACTCGCCGCGAAGGCCCTCCGGCGACTTCAGGAAGGCGCGCTCGTGCCCTGGCTGATGGGCCGGATTCGCGCCTGCGCGGGCTGAAGCCGCTCGCGACTTCTTACTGTAGCCGGCCTCTGTGAGGCCGGTGCCACCCGGCGCGCGTCGCACCGGCCTCACAGAGGCCGGCTACAGAAAACAGTCACGGCTTCGGGACCGGCATCGGGGTGATGTCCTTGAACAGGGTCGGGGCGTTCATGACCGCCCGCGTGCCGGCCTGGTCCTCGGTCACCTTCGCGGTCATGCCGGACAGCAGCCGCTTGGTCGCCACCAGTGCCGGATCGTCCGGGCCGTCATACTGACCAACGGTCACGATGCTGGCCCCGCGGGTGTGCAGCACGAACGCCTCCAGGTTCAGGCTCTCGCCGCCGCGCCCCTTCATCGCCCGCAGCATCTTGGCCATCTCCTCGGCCTGCTCGCCGGCGGCCACCAGCGCCCGCCCGCCGTCCTTGCCGAGCCCGAGCCTCTTGAGCGGGCCGGAGTCGGCGTCCTTGTTGACGAACTGCACCGGGGCGGTGAACGACTTGACCGCCAGCGTCCACCCCTTCTTCGCCTTGAGCAGGCTGTACGGGTTGTCGTCGTTGAGCTTGACCACGAACGGGTCCATCCCCGGCTTGCTCCCGGCCGGCGCGGCCGGGCGGGCGATCGCCGGGTTGGGCACCACGAACGCGGTCGCGTACGGGTTGATGGCCGCGGTCACCAGTTGCATCTTGCCGTCCGCGTCCGGCTGGGTGATCGCGCCCTTGTCGCACAGCACGTCGTTCTTGGGCGTCGGCCACTTCTTCAGCACCGCCAGCGCCTCGAGCGCCGCCTTCTCCGTCTGGAACCCGCCGACCAGCACGCCGATCTGGTCGCGGTGGCTGTGGGTCATCACCCGCAGCCTGTCGTCCGGCTCCAGGAATTCCAGCCCCTGCAGCGCCGCCTTCTGCTTGATCGCCTCCATCTGGGCGACGTACTCCTGCGCCTTGGCCCGGGCCTCGGCCCGCTGCCGCGCCTCGGCCTTCCGCTCCTCCGACACGTACTCGAACAGGTACGCGTACACGCGGTACGTCTCGCGAATCTCCTGGGCGAGCATCTCGGCCAGCTCGCGAGCGGTCAGCCCCCTGTCGTCCTGCGCGGCACGCGACCCCTTCGCCGGCCGCACGTAGCTCTTGACCATGATGAAGTACGCCCCGTGCTCCGGCTTGATGAGCCACGGGTGATCCTTGCCCAGCACGCTGGGGATCTCGACGGGCACCGGGACCGCGGCCGGGGCGGGCGCGGGGCGAAGCCCATCGACCGGCGGGACGTACCCGCCCATCGGCGACGTCGGCGACATCGGCGAAGCGGGCGGGGTGGGCGAAACCGGCTGGAACCCGCCGAGGACCGGCTGTTGCGGCGGCTGCGGCGGGCTGACCGGCTGCCCGGCGACCGGGCCGGCGACGACCGCGGCCAAGCCGACCCCCAGCACCCATTTGTGGCGCATAGCGGCACACCTCCGTGCGTGCGTAGCGGTGCGAACTGTCTGTGAGCGTGCGGGCCAGATAGCGACCCGCCGCGCGGAACGCCAGAGGAAACCTTGTAACGGTGCGTGTGTGAGTGCGAGTGTGAGGAAAGGCAGTGAAGGCCGAAGTCACTCGGCTTTCACTGCCTTCACTGCCTTTCCTCACACTCGCACACGCACTCTCACTTCGGCAGCGTGGGCTTGAAGTCGAGCGACTTCACCAGGAACGCCCACATGTCGGCCGTCTCCTCGATGGCCTTCGACGTCGGCTTGCCGGCCCCGTGCCCGGCCTTCGTCTCGATGCGGATCAGCACCGGGTTCGGCCCGGTGTGCTTCTCCTGCAGCGCCGCGGCGAACTTGAAGCTGTGCCCCGGCACCACGCGGTCGTCGGTGTCGGCCGTCGTCACCATCGTCGGCGGGTACGCCTTCGGCGGGTTGTTCAGCAGCACGTGGTACGGGCTGAACTTGTAGAGCGCGTTGAACTCGGCGCTGTTGTCGCTCGACCCGTAGTCGTCCACCCAGAACCGCCCGGCGGTGAACTTCTGGAACCGCAGCATGTCCATCACGCCCACCGCCGGCAGGCACGCCCCGAACAGGTCCGGCCGCTGCGTCAGGCACGCGCCCACCAGAAGCCCGCCGTTGCTCCCGCCTTGAATGGCGAGCTTCTTGTTGGACGTGTACTTTTCGGCGATCAGATATTCGGCCGCGGCGATGAAGTCGTTGAACACGTTCTGCTTCTGGAGCTTGGTGCCGGCCCGGTGCCACGCGTCGCCGTACTCGCCGCCGCCGCGCAGGTTCGCCACCGCCAGCACCCCGCCCATCTCCATCCACTGCAACCGCGACACCGAGAAGCCCGGCGTCAGCGAGATGTTGAACCCGCCGTAGCCGTACAGCAGCGTCGGGTTGGTGCCGTCAAGTTTGATGCCCTTCTTGTGAGCAATGAACATCGGGACTTTCGTCCCGTCCTTGCTCGCGTAGAAAACTTGCTTGACCTCATATTCCGCGGGATCAAATTTGACCTGTGCCTGGCGCACCAGCTTGCTCTCGCCGCTCGCCGGGTCGTAGCGGTACACGCTCGTCGGCGTGGCGAAGCTGCTGAACGTGTAGAACGTCTCGGTGTCCGTCCGCTTGCCGCCGAACCCGCTCGCGGTGCCGATCCCCGGCAGCGCCACCTCGCGGACGAACTTCCCGTCCACCTCGTGGACCTTCACGAGCGACTTCGCGTCCTTCAAATAGCTGCAAATGAAGCGGTTACCGACCAGCCCGACGCCGCCGAGCGGCTCGTCCGCCTCCGGGATGATCGTCTTCCAGTTCTTCCGCTCCGGGTTCTTCGTGTCGATCGCGATCACCTGAGACTTCGGCGCGTTGAAGTCCGACTTGAAGTAGAACACGCCGCCGTCATTGCCCAGGAAGTCGAACTTGTTGTCGTGGTTGTCAACGAGTTCGATAACTTTGTTATCCGGCGCGCCCAGGTCTTGATACGCGAGCCGCGACTTGCCGCTCGTGGTGCCGTCGCCGATCTCGATAATCAGGTATTTGCCGTCCTCGGTCACCGCGCCGCCGATCGTCCACTTCGGGTTGTCCTTGCGCTCATAAATCAACTTATCTTCGGTCTGCGGCTTGCCGACCTCGTGATAATACAGCTTCATATCGACGTTGAGGTTCTGGAACGCCGCGTCCTTTTCCGGTTCCGGGAACCGGCTGTAGTAGAACCCCTTGCCGTCCTTCGACCACGACGTGCTGCTGAACTTCACCCACTTCAGCTCGTCGCTCAGCGTCTTGCCGGTGGCGACGTCGAACACCCGCCACACGTTCCAGTCGCTGCCGGCCTCGGCGACGCCGTAGGCGAGCAACTTGGCGTCGTCGCGGGCCTCGACCCCGGACAGCGCCGCGGTGCCGTCCTTGGTCCACGCGTTCGGGTCCATCAGCAGCGTGGACGGGCCGTCGAGCGTGTCCTGCACGTACAGCACACTCTGGTTCTGGAGGCCGTCGTTCTTGAAGTAGAAGTACCGGCCGCCGACCTTGAACGGCGCGCCGATCTTCTCGTAGTTCCACAGGTCGGTGATCCGCTTCTTGATCGGCTCGCGCTCCGGGATCGCCTCCAGAAATCCGAAGGTCACCTTGTTCTGCGATTCAACCCAGTCGGCCACTTCTTTCGACTTGCGGACGTCGTCTTCGAGCCAGCGGTACGGGTCGGCGACCTTGGTGCCGTGGTAGTCATCGACGGTGTCGCCCTTCTTCGTCTGCGGGTACTTCAACGGCTTCGGCTCCTCGGCGTGGGTGGTCGAAACGAGTACGGCGGCGAGGCCCGCGACGATCGCGGCCATCGCCCGGCGTGTCCTGCGCATGGTGCGCCCTCTTGAGGTGGATGAGAGAGGACGGGGGGATTATAGGGGGCAGAACCCACCCCCAACCCCCTCCCTGCAGGGAGGGGGCTTTCAGCATCGACACTTCGCAAACGTCGGCGCTGCGTAAGGTCCTAAAGCCCCCTCCCTGGAGGGAGGGGGTTGGGGGTGGGTTCTTCACTCCCCCTCGCGCCCCAAGATCGCGTCGAACGCCTCGCGCATGACCAATACCTGCCGGGTCACGTTCGGCACCACGCACGCCTCGGTCAGCGCGCGGCGGAGGGCGTCCTTCATCGCGTCCGGGGTCGCCGGCGTGTTCACCACGAGCCGCGCCGCGCACGAGTACACTTCGAAACAGCCGCGGTGGTCGCCGATGTTGAAGGCCGGCGCGCCCAGGGCGATCGCCATCGACAGCAGCACGCGCAGTTGCTGCGGCGGGACGCCCTCGCCGCTGCCCCCCATGTCGCCGACCGCGTCGAACGCGTGCCGCATCGCCCACGCGGCCGCGTCCGGGTCGTCCAGCTTGCCGGCCTGCTCCAACCCCTCGCGGAGCCGCGCCGCGGCCGGCTCGGGCAGTTCCGCCACCGTCGCCAGGATCGCCCGGGCGGTACACGAATAGACGTCGTAGCACCCCTGCCGGTCGCCGGTGTTGTACGCCGGCGCGCCGATCGAAATCGCCTGCCCGATCAGCGCCTGTGCGGCTGCCAACGGCGCGTCCGGCAGCGTCTCGACCTCCACCTCTTCCAGCAGCGACTCGAACCCGGCCTGCAACTCCTCGGCCTGCGCGTCCGGGGCGTCCTCGTTCTCGGCCGCCTCCAGCGCCTGCTCCAGCCGGAAGTCGGCCACCTCGCTCAGCCCGCGGACCTTGCGCGCGAGTTTCGCGGCGCACGCCAACAGCGCGTACGCGCCGGCGTGGTCGCCGGTGCCGGCGGCGCGGTCGCCCAGGCGCTGTGCGACAACCAAAATCGGGCGCGCCGGCCCTAGCGGGTCCGGCCCGTCGGCGTCTTCGTCGGCCGCCATATCTGCCTCGCTGGCAATTCCCCTCGGACGTGCTGAAGGGAATGGTACGCGCCGCCCGGCGCGCGAGCAAGTTACCGCAAGCGCCGCGACGGCGCCTGTGTATGCACTATTGGCGATAAGTGAACGCTTGTCAAGAGGAATTGCGGGAAATTTTTACCGGAGGGCTTCGGTCAACACTTGCGACACGGCCGCGTTCAGCGCCGCCATGCTGAACGGCTTTTCGAGCAGCACCTCGTCGGCCGGGAGCGGGTCGGGGGCGATCCCGGGGCCGCCGGGGAACGCGGACATGAACAGCACCGGCACGTCCGGGCGCACCGCCCGCGCCCGGGCCACCAACTCCGGCCCGATCATGTGCGGCATCACGACGTCGGTCAGAATGAGGGCGAAGTGGTGAGGGGAAGCGGTAAACAGGTCGAGGGCGGCGCGCCCGTCCGGGGCGGCCACCACCGCGAAGCCGCTCTGCTCCAGCGCCGCGCAGACGAAACTGCGCACCGCGTCGTCGTCTTCGGCGACCAAGACGGTGCGTGCGGCCGGCCGTTTCGGGTGTCCGTCCATGACCACCGGCGGAGTCGGGGAACCCGGCATCGCGCACCGGGCGGATGTCGGGGTGGAGGTATCGCTTCAACGCGAGTCGGTCCGGCACCGGAACGTGCGTGATAGGATTATCGGCCGGGGCGGGCGGGCGGCAACACCGCGGGTGCGAAATTCTTTACACCCCGACGCCGCGTCAGCCGGTCGCCCGGCCGAGCATTTCGGCCACGGCCGCCGCGTCCGCCGGCCGCTGCGCCGGGTCTTTGGCCAGCAGCCGCAGGATCAGGTCGTCCAGCCACGCCGGCAGGTTGGCCCGGTGCTGACGCGGCGGGATCGGGTCGCGGGAGCACACCGCGTTGAACACCGTGGCCACCGACTGGCCGGGGAACGGCTGCCGCCCGGTCGCCATCATGTACAGCACCCCGCCCAGGCTGAACAGGTCCGACTTGGGGGTGATCGGCTCCCCCTGGATCGCCTCCGGGGCCATGAAGAACGGGGTGCCGATCAGCGCCCCGTCGGCGGTGATGCGGACGTCGTCGGCCACCCGGGCCAGCCCGAAGTCGGTCAGCTTCACCCGCCCGCTGTCGGTCTCCAGCAGAATGTTGGCCGGCTTGATGTCGCGGTGGATGATCCCCTTGGCGTGGGCCGCGGCCAGCCCGGCGGCGATCTGCCGGGCGGTGGCCACGTGCAGCGGGATCGGCATCGGCCCGTGCTGCTCGATCCGGGCCTCCAGGCAACTGCCGCGGACGTACTCCATCGCCAGGTAGGTCAGCCCGGCCGACTCGCGGACGGCGTACACCGCGACCACGTTCTCGTGCTGGATGGCGGCGGCGATGCGGGCCTCGCGGGCGAACCGCTGCCGCGCCCCCTCCGACGTCGCCAACTGCGGGGCCAGCATCTTGATGGCCACGTGCCGGCTGAGGCTCGGCTCGAACGCCTTGAACACCACCCCCATGGCCCCGCGGCCGAGCAACTCGACCAGCTCGTAGGTGCCCAGCCGGCACCCGCCCGGGGGCAGCTTGTCGGCGAACTCGGGCCGGAACTCGGGCAGCTTCGACAGCCCGGCGACCGGCATCGGGGTGACGTCGGTCGGGGCCGACTGGGTGCGGGTCGCGACGACCGGCTTGCGCACCGTCGTGGCGGTGCGGATGGTGCCGCTCAGCCGGTCGCGGCTGGTGGCGACCGTCAGGTTGACCAGCTCGGTCGCCCCGGCGGCCAGGATGGAGGCGAAGTCCGGGCACTGGCCGATGTCCTGGCTCAGCACCCCGGCGAACGCGTCCACCTTGGGCGCCACCCGCTGCAGGAACTCGACCAGGGCCGGCTGCGACAGGTTGAACTTGTCCCGGGCCGTCGCCAGCAGCCGCTCGAGCAGGTCGGGCTTCTGCGCGATCTGGTCGAGGTGGGCCAACTGCGAGGCGAAGCACAGCAGCTCGGCCCGGTCGCGGCGGACCTTCTCGGCCCCGGCCAGCCGGTCCGGGCGGTGGTGGTGGCGGATCGGCTCGACCAGGTCGTCGGGCAGGTTCCACCCGCGGAGCAGTTCGGCGCTGACGTCGGCGTGGTCGATCCCGAACGACTCGATCTCGGCCCCGCACGGGTCGACCACCAGCCGGTCGGCCTGGCACAGCAGGTGCCGCGGCCAGACGTCGGTGAACGCCTGCTTCAGCAGCACCTCGCCGAGGTCGCGGAGCAACCCGGCGACGAGGTCGTCGTCGGGGCCGGGGCGGCGGGTGAGCACGGCCAGCTCGCGGGCGATGGTCGCCCCGGCGACCGACGACACCCAGTACTCGCGCAGCCCGGCGTCGGCCGCCTTGCCCGGCTTGACGGCCGGCAGCGACAGCCCCAGGGCCAGCGACCGGACGGTGTTGAGGCCGAGCACCTGCACCGCCCGGGCGGCCGACGCCACCGGCTGCTTCAGCCCGTACAGGCACGAGTTGACGGCCTTGAGCAGCTTGGCGCACAGGGCCGGGTCGAGGCCGAGGAACCGCACCACCTCACCCGGGTCGGCGTCCGGCCGGCTGGCCGCGTCCACGATCTGTAGCGCCACCGCCGGCGGGGTGGGCAGCCGCGACGGGTCGAGGATTTTGGCCAGCAGCGCCTCGCGGTCGCGGCCGGTCGCGCCGCCGCTCTCGCCGGGGGTCTGGGCGATCGTGCGGGCGGGGGCGGGGAGGAACGTGTGAGTTGTTGCCGGCACCGGACCATCCCTGTGTGTTGAGCCGCGGGTCTGCGGCGCGTCGAGCGAGCGCACCCAACCCTGTATCAAGGACGCACGAGAATCAAGCGCCGCGGACCCGGTGAGCGGCCCGGCGGCGCGGTTCGGCGGCCCCGGTTGCGCGGCCGGCACAAATGTGTGGCGACCGCCGAACCGCCGCGCCGCCCGAAACTCGCCTCGACAGCCGCGCCGCAGACGCTATGCCGTTCGGCCGCCGGGGCCGGGGGAAGGGCCGCGGGTCAAAATGGGGGAGCGGTCATGAGGCGCGTGTTCGCGTCGGCGCTGCTGCTCGTGTCGGCGTTCTGCGGCGGGTGCGGGTCGTCGGCCAAGTACATCGAGAAGCGGGGCGACACCGGCGTGGTCGCCATCCCGGCCAACACCGACGTGTGGCCGTCGTACAACCGCCGGGCCGCGCTCGAACTCATCCAGAAGCACGTCGGCGTCAACTACGAGATCCTGGAAGAGCGCGAGGTGGTGACCGGCCAATCGACCACCAACAACCAGCAGACGAACATCGAACAAACGGTCAACCGCGAAATCTTCTTTCTGCCGGCCGAGAAGCAGACGACGACCACCACGACGACGTCGCGGGACCTCACCGAGTGGCGGATCGTGTACCGGCGGGTGCCCACGCTGCCGGCCAGTGGACCGCCGCTGCTGCCGATCGGCGGCGCGGTGCCGGCCGCCGGTCAGGCGCCGGCGGGCGTAGTGCCGAGCGTGCAACCGGCCGCCGCGACAACACCGGCACCGGCGGCCCGCGGCATGTCGCACTTCATGGGCACCCCGAAGCCGGCCGGGCCGAAAGCGGGCGACGACTGCGACCACTGACGGTTCAAGTGACGTGCGCGGTCGCGCACTAAACTGAAACCATGAGCGAAGAGCCGGAGTTGCGCCGCGACCCGATCTGCGGGCGGTGGGTGTTGGTGGCCCCGCGGCGCGCCCGGCGGCCGATCGCGCTGGCCGACGGCGGCCCGCAGCACCGGACCAGCGGCGAGCGGACGCCGTGCCCGTTCTGCCCGGGTGAGGAGCACGACACCCCGCACGAGTCGTACGCCTTGCGCCCGCCCGGGTCGCCGCCCGACGGCCCCGGGTGGCGGCTGCGGGTGGTGCCGAACAAGTTCCCGGCCGTCACCGCGGGGCCTACCCCCCCCGGTCCCCCCTCCCTGAAGGGAAGGGGGGAGAACTCGCTTGACGACACAGTTGCGGCATCGGCGCGCGGTGGTGTTGACTCCCCCCTTCCCTTCAGGGAGGGGGGGCCGGGGGGGGTAGGTCGGCCCGCCGTCGGCGTCGCCGAAGTGCTGATCGACTGCCCGGACCACATCGACAGCCCCACCCTCTTGCCCGACGACCACTTTCGCGATGTCCTGGTTGCCTACCGCGAGCGCATGACCGTTCTGGCCGCCGACGCGCGCCTGGAACACGTCGCGGTGTTCAAGAACGTCGGCGCGGAAGCCGGGGCGTCGCTCGGGCACACGCACTCGCAGATCATCGCCACGCCGGTCGTCCCGGCGCTCATCGAAGCCGAGTTGAGCGGCGCGGCGGGCCACTTCGCACAAACCGGGCGCTGTGCGTTCTGCGACCTCATCGACCGCGAATTGGCAGACGGCACGCGGGTGGTGGCGCGGTCGGCGCACTTCGTCGCCCTCGCCGCGTTCGCGCCGCGATTCAGTTATGAGATGTGGGTGCTGCCGGTCGCGCACGAGCCGCGGTATGAGGCGATTACCGATTCCGCGGCGATCGAACTGGCGATTCTGATGAAGAGGGTGCTGCGGGCGCTGGACGTGGTGTGCCACTCGCCCGCGTACAACTGGTTCCTGCACACCACCCCGCTCCGCGGCGGCGACCCGCCGCACTACCACTGGCACTTCGAGATTCTGCCGCGGACGGCGCGGCCGGCGGGGCTGGAGTGGGGGTTCGGGTGTCACATCACGACCGCGACTCCCGAGGGCGCGGCATCGGAGCTGCGGGCGGCGGTGGCGGCGGAGTGACTCGCGACGGCCGCGCGAAGTCGCCCTCGGGCACCGGCGGCGGGGGCGGGCCGCGGTCGATGTCGGCATACGGAACGACGCGCGGCGCGACCCGCGGCGCCTCGGCCGGCGGCGGGAGCAGCGGCGACGGCGCGACCCGCGGCCCGGGGGGGAGTTCCTGCGGCGACGTGGGCGCCCACGCCGACGGGACCGAGACGAGCGGGTCCGGGCGGGTCCGCTCGCGGACGACTTTCAGCCGCACGCGGAGCCGGTCGATCTTCTCTTCCGCCTCCGGGGTCAGTGCGTTCGACTCACTCAAGCGCTTGATCTCTTTGCGGATCAGGTCGAGTTCGACGCGGGCGAGTTCGTCGTCGAGTTCGTCGGCGGTGTCGCGCGGGGTCGCGGGGCGGGGCAGCGGGCGAAGCGGGATTTGCGGCGGGCTGCCGTCGCCGTCGCCGGTCGCCACGGCCACCCGCTGCGTCGCGGCGAGTTCGCTCACGTCGGCCGGCAGATGGGTGCCGTCCTTCTTCTTGACCCGCGGGGCGAACCAGTACTCGCCCGGCTTCTTGGCGACGAACGTGAACGCGTCGGTGGCCGGGGTGATGGACTCGTACAGTTGCCACGACTTGCCGCGGTCGGCGGACACCCACAACTGCACCTCGGCGACCGCGTCGGCGGCGGTCACCTTGCACGGGATGAGGAACGCCGGCCCGGGCACCTTGTGCAACTCCGGCACCGGCTCGTAGCCGCCGGCCAGGGCCACCGCCATCAGCAGGGTCGATACCATTCGCGCGCCTCCGTGCGGACGAAACTCGGGCGGTTGTCATACCCCGGCCGGCGGCGCGGGGTCAATCCCGACGCCGGCCGCGTCGTTGCAACGACACCTCTTGGCCGTACGCTAAAACCAGACCCCGAAACCCGAACACCCAACACAACCCCATGCGAATCGGCATCTTCGGCGGCACGTTCGACCCGGTTCACATGGGCCACCTCATTCTGGCCGAGCAGTGCCGCAGCCAGGCGAATCTGGACGAGGTGTGGTTCGTGCCGAGCGCGACCCCGCCGCACAAGGCGCACGCGGTGACGCGGTTCGAGCAGCGGTGCGAGATGGTGGAACTGGCCATCGCCGGGCACGGTGCGTTCCTTCTGAACCGCATCGAGAGCGAGCTTCCGGCCCCGAGCTACACGGCCCGGACGCTCGACCAGCTCCACCAGCGGCACCCGGGCAACGAGTTCTCGCTCCTGCTCGGCTCCGACTGCCTCCCGGACCTGCCGGGGTGGTACGAGCCGCGGCGGATTCTCGAACAGGCGAGTTTGGTCGTCGTCCCACGGCCGGGGGTAATGCTGTGGACGGCGGCCCGGCTCGCGCAGGCGCTCAAGATGGACGAGTCGGAGGTGCGGGTGCGGTTCGTGGCGTGCCCGATGATCGAGATCGCCAGCCGCGAGTTGCGCCGCGCGATCGCCGACGGGTTGAGCATCCGCTACCTGGTGCCGCGGGCGGTGGAGGAGTACGTCCGCGAGCGCAAGCTGTACACCGGCGGGGGCGCGTCGTGACCGAAGCGGAATGGCTGACGAGCGAAAAGCCGATCGCGATGGGCGACTTCGCCGCCACGACCGCGCGGGCCAGCGATCGCGTGTGCCGGCTGTACGTCGCGGCGTTCTGGGGGTGGCAGTTGCTCCGGCTGCCGGCCGCGACTCGCGCCGACCTCGCGCGCCGGGTGGCGGTCGAGGAACACTGGGCCGAGGCCGGCCAGCCGCCGAAGGGGGCGCGGCGGTCGCGGTCGGACAGTTCCATCTTCCTGAACCGCGACGCCCGGCGGGCGCTGCACGAGACCGTTCGCGCGCCGCATTCGAGTTGGAAGACGGGCTGGGAGGACGCCGTTCGGGTTCAGCCGCTGCTGCTGCGCGACATCTTCGGCAACCCGTTCCGCCCGGTCGCCGCCGATCCGAACTGGCTCACCGCGGACGTGATCGCGCTGGCCCGCGGCATCTACGACGACAAGGCGTTCGACCGGATGCCAATTCTCGCCGACGCCCTTCAAGACGCCGGGTGCGTGAACGAGGATGTGTTGTCACACTGCCGCACCGCGCAGGTTCACGCGCGCGGCTGCTGGGTCGTCGATTTGCTGCTCGGAAAGGCGTGACCCTCAGTCCGCGCCGCCCAGGGCGCTGATCGCCTCGGCCGCGGTGTCGTACAGCGCCCAGTACATCTCCAGGTTGGTGATGCGGAGCAGCTCGCGGATGTTCGGGTTCACCCCGGCCAACACCAGCTCGCTGCCGCGGGCGCTCAGCAGGTGGTGGCACCGCAAGAGGAACGTGATGAACGCCGAGCCGAAGTACGACACGTCCGACAGATCGACGATGATCTGATTCGGCGGGTCTTCCTTTAGGGGAGCGAGCACCAACTCGGCCGCCGGTTGCAGCAGCGTCTCGGGCAGGTCTTCCACCTGCGCCGACGGCACCACCACGGCCACGTCGCCGTGCCGCTTGACCTGAAAGAACTCGTTGGTCAGGTCCGCGTCGGAAGGCATAGGGGCTGCTACCTCGGTCGGAGTCCGGGGGCGAGCGGGCGGCGATTCACCCCCAGCGTATGCGTATTCGTGTGTCGAATCAAGCGGTTGACGCGCCGGCGGGTGGCGGACACAATTACAGGAGCGGACGGAACCCGGCGGCGCGGCCCGCGACCGTCCGCGAGCGGCCTTACGCCGGGTTCGCCTTCAGGAAGCCGTCGATCTCGTCGATCTCGGCCAGCGTCAACCGCCAGTCGGCCGCGCCGACCAGTTCCTTCAGTTGGCCGGGCCGCCGCGCGCCGACGATCGCCCCGGTCACCGCCGGGTGCCGCAGCACCCACGCCACCGCTACTTCGCCCGGCGTGCGCCCGTTCCGCAGGCCGATCGCCTTCAGCAGTTCCACGAGGTTCAGGTTGCGGGTGAGCAGCGGCTCCTGGTAGTGGCGGTTCTTCTCCTTCCGCCAGTCGTCCGGCGGCAGCGCCGCGACCCGCTCGCGGGTCATCGCCCCGGTCAGCAACCCGCTGGCCATCGGCGAGTACGCCAGTACCCCGATGTTGTGGTCGTGGCAGTACGGCAGTTCCGCCCTCTCGACCTCGGGCCGGATCATCGAGTACGGCGGCTGAAGGGACGTAATCGGGCCGAACTTCGACACCTGCGCCATCTGCCCGGCGCTGAAGTTCGACACCCCGGCCCACCGAATTTTGCCCTCCTCCTTCAGCTTCTGGAGGGTCTGCCACCCCTCGTCGATGTCTTCCGGCGGCTCGGGCCAGTGAATCTGGTACAGGTCGATCACATCCACCTTCAGCCGCTGTAAGCTCGCTTCGCACTCGGCGCGGATGCTGGCGGCCTTCAGGCGCTTGCCGATCTGCCGGTTCTCGTCCCACACGCGGGCGCACTTGGTGAACACGTACGGCCGCTTCGCCACCCCTTCGAGCGCCTTCGCGACGACCTGTTCGGAGTGCCCGAGGCCGTACACCGCGGCGGTGTCGATCCAGTTGATGCCCAGGTCGATGGCTTCGCGAATGGTGGCGACGCTGTCGGCGTCGTCCTGCGCGCCCCAGGCGAACGCCCACCCGCCGCCGCCGATCGCCCACGCGCCGAACCCGATCGCGGTGATGTCCAGGTCCGAGTTGCCGAGCTTGCGCGTCTGCATGACTGCCTCTGAAGTTTCAGGTTCCAAGTTCCAGGTTCCAGGTTGAAAGCCAAGTGCGTCGGCCCTCTCTTCAACTTGAAACATGGAACCTGGAACTTGAAACTACTGCTATGCAACCCATCGTACTGATCAACGCCGTCGGGCTCACGCCCCGGCTGCTCGAATACGCCCCGCGGCTGAAGGCGGTCGCGGAGACCGGCTGGGTCGCGGACATGCCGGAGGTGCTTCCGGCGGTCACCTGCACCGCGCAGGCCACGCTCCTCACCGGCGAACTCCCGAACAAGCACGGGGTGGTGGCGAACGGGTGGCTGTTCCGCGACACCAACGAGGTCCGGTTCTGGCAGCAGTGCAACCGGCTGATCCTGGCCGAGCCGGTGTACGACACGGCCCGCCGTCGGGCGGCCGAGCGGAACCAGCACTTCCGCAGCGCCAAGCTGTTCTGGTGGTTCAACCAGGGGGCGCACGTCGATGTCAGCGTCACCCCGAAGCCGCACTACGCGGTGGACGGGAACAAGGCGTTCGGCATCGCCGGCACCCCGGCCGGGCTGACCGACGGGCTGGAGGAGGTGCTCGGCCCGTTCCCGTTCCCGGCGTTCTGGGGGCCGATGGCCGGGCGGGCGTCCACCGAGTGGATCGCCCGCGCCGCGGCCAACGTCGTCCGGTACCAGCGGCCGACGCTCAGCCTCGTGTACCTGCCGCACCTCGACTACGACCCGCAGCGGTTCGGCCCGGGCAGGAGGGGGGACCAGGGGGGAACCCGCGGGGGGTTCCCCCCAACGAGCGGCACGAACATGCCCGGGTGTGTGAAGGAACTGGACGACGCGTGCGAGCCTCTGCTCGAAGCCGCCGCCGAACTCGGGGCGAAGGTGTGGGTGGTCAGCGAGTACGGGCACTGCGACGTGTCGCTGCCGGTGTACCCGAACCGCGTCCTCCGCGACGCCGGGTTGCTGGAGGTCCGCAAGGGGCCGTTCGGCGAGCAGATCGACCTGTACGGGTCGCGGGCGTTCGCGGTGGTCGATCACCAGTTGGCCCACATCTACGTGCGGGACTTCGGCGTCGCCGGTCACGCGGCCGCGGCGCTGGCCGGGACGCCGGGGGTGGCGAAGGTGCTGGCCGGCACCGAGCGGGCCGATATCGGCCTCGACCACCCGCGCAGCGGCGAGCTGATCGCGCTGGCCAAGCCGGACGCGTGGTTCGCGTACCCGTTCTGGTACGACGACCGGTCGGCCCCGGACTACGCGCGGGCGGTGGCCATCCACCACAAGCCCGGGTTCGACCCGTGCGAGCTGTTCTTCGACCCGCGGCTGTCCTTCCCGACGCTGCACGCCGCCCGCCGCGTCCTTCAGAAGAAGCTCGGGTTCCGGATGACGATGGACGTGGTGCCTTTGGACGCCAAGATCGTGCGCGGCAGTCACGGCTTGGCGGCGGCCGACCGGCTCGACCGGCCGATCCTGATCGGCCACGGCCCCAAGCCCGGCGACAGCGTGCCGATGACGGACGTGAAGGGGTTGTTGCTCGACGCGCTCGGGCTATCAGACAAAGAGTGATTCACCACAGAGGGCACAGGAGGGCACGGGAGGAAGGCAAGAGAGAGTTCAAAAAGACTTTCTCTCTTGCCTTCCTCCCGTGCCCTCCTGTGCCCTCTGTGGTGAATCACTCTTCTCGATTGCTCAGAAGATCGGGCTGCCGGTGCCGCTCGTGCCGTTGGTGCCGGTGAGCGGGACGGTGGCCGTCGTCCCCGCGGTAAACCCGGTGCCGTTGTTGACGGCGCCGAACCCGCCGGTGGTGTTCGCCGGGCCGAACCCGCTGTTACTGGCGAACCCGGTGCTGCCCGCCGGGCCGAACCCGGTGCTGTTGCCGACGAACGTCGACCCCGCGCCGAACCCGCTGCCGTTGTTGACGGCGCCGAACCCGCCGTTGTTGAACCCGGTGGTGCCGAACCCGCCGAACCCAGTGTTCAGCGTGCCGTTGAAGGCCCCGTTGGTGTTGAACCCGGTGGTGCCCAGCCCGGTCACGCTCAGCGGGCCGAACCCGCCCATCGTGCCGAACATGTTGAGCGTCGTCGCGCCCAGCGTCGGCGACACCAGCCCGAACCCGCCCTGGAGCTGGCCCAGCAGCGGCGAGAACTGCGACTGCGAGAACGACTGGATGCCGGTCCCGCCGAACGACGTCCCGAACTGAGCTAACCCGGCCTGCTGCAGCCCGTAGAAGCTGCTGAACGCGGCGACCTGCGAGTTCAGCGCCGACCCGGTCAGCGTCGGCAGCGCGCTGATGACCGCCCGGTCGATGGCGGTCAGTTGGACGTTCAGCCCGGCCTGGGTGACGAGCGGCGACACCTGCTGGAACAGGGCGAACTGGTTGGCCGCCAGTTGCGAGCCGAACGACCGGACCTGCGGGTCGGTCGCCTGGTTGGCCGCGAGCGTGCCCAGGAACGTCTGCATCAGGCTGAGCCGCCCGGCCTCGGCCACGAACGCCCGGTCGATGGCGGTCGCGTTCGACAGCGACAGGCCGTTCAGGGCGGTGGTGTTGAACCCGGTATTGAACCCGTTATTGAACCCGGTGTTGACGATTCCGGCCGTTCCCACGCCGGCGGTGCCGAACCCGGGGGTCGCCGTTCCGACGACCGCCGGGGTGGTCCGGTCTTCCATCTCTTCCAGCCGCGGCGCGGCCTTGCCGCTCGACGCCGACAGCGAATCTAGGTGCTCGAACACGGTTGCGTCCTCGCTCGTATGTGAGCGCCGGGGCGGCCCGGCGGCTGCGTGGGCGACGACGAGGGAAGGTATTGCAACCGGCGCGCCGCGACGCGTCAGCCGATCAGCTTCCGCAACTCCTTGGCGTACCGCGGCACCGCGACCTTCGGGTCTTCCTTGGCCTCGTACTCGAGCGCAACGTAGCCGTGGAAGTTCGCGTCCTTGAGGATCTGCACCACCTTCGCGAGGTCCGCTTCCTGCACCTTGCCCCCGGGGTACACCTCGGTCTTCACCTGCGACACCACCCCGTAAGGGGCGATCTTGGCGATGTCCGCGTACGGGTCGGCGGTCTTGAAATTGCCGGTGTCGATGTTCACCCCCAGCGCCTTGCTCTGCACCGGCTTCACCAGTTCGAGCAGGTGTTCCGCGGTGTCGGTGATGCCGTGGTGGTTTTCCAGCGCCAACAGCACACCCAACTTCTCGGCGACGGCACAGCACTCGTTCATCGAATCGACGACGCGCTTCTGGGCAGCTTCGAGGGTGTCGCCCTTGGGCAGGTTGCCGGCGAAGATGCGGACCGTCTTCGCGCCGACTTTCGCCGCGCGGGCGGTCCAGTCCTTAACCTTCTGCACCTCGGCCTTGAGCGCGTCGCCGGTGAGGCAGAAGTTGTTGCCGACCGGCACGCCGGAGACGGCGAGCTTCCGCTTCTCCGCGTGCGCGCGGAGCTTCTCGGCGTAGGTGTCGGTGGTTTCGGCCCAGAAGTACGAGGTGAGTTCGACCGCGTCGAGCGGCAGCTCGGCGGCCGCGTCGATGAACTCGAACAGGGTCATGGTCGGCTTCTTGAGGTCGAGGAACTGCCGGTAGCTGTACGCGGCGAGCGACAGCTTGAGGTCCGGCTTGTCCGACGGCCGCTTGATCGGGTCGATGGCGGTTGCGACCCCGCCGGAGGCGAGGGCGGCGGACGCGGCGAGGAACTGGCGGCGCGAGAGCATGGCAGCGACTCCGAAGGTGGGAGGGACGCCGACATTGTGACCGGGCGGACGCGCGGAGGGAAGAACCCACCCCCGGCCCCTCCCTGCAGGGAGGGGAGACAAGCCGCTTGCGGCGTCGCGGGACATCTACTTACGCGCTCCCGCGACGCCGCAAGCGGCCAAGCAGATGTCTTTCTCCCCTCCCTGCAGGGAGGGGCCGGGGGTGGGTTCTTCGGCCACCTCGTTGACGCGCGCCCCGCGGTCGCGTACCTTCGGCGCACCCCGCCCGGAGAACCCGTCATGCTGTCCCGCCGCGACGCGCTCGCACTTGCTGCACTCACCGCCACGGCGCGCACGACGTTTGCCGCCGACGAAGACCCGACGAAGGTGTTCACCGGCGACCTCAAGCCGACCGACGCCCGGCTCGGGCCGCCCAAAACCTTGAACGACTACTTCCCGTTCGTCGTGCCCAAGTCGAAGGAGGCGTGGGAGGCGCGGCGGGCGCAACTCCGCGAGCAACTGCTGGTCGCCACCGGGCTGTGGCCGCTGCCCGAAAAGACGCCGCTCAACGCGGTCGTTCACGGCGCGATCGAGCGCGACGAGTACACCGTCGAGAAGGTGTACTTCGCGTCGATGCCGGGGCACTACGTGAGCGGCAACCTGTACCGGCCCAAGAGCGACGACAAGGCGGAGAAGCGGCCGGGCGTGCTGTTCGCGCACGGCCACTGGGCCGACGGGCGGTTCCACGACGCCGGCGAGAAGGCCGGGGCCGCGAGCGTGAAGAGCGGCGGCGAGCCAGACATGGACCGCGCCCGCTACTTCATGCAAGCGCTCCCGGCGACGCTCGCCAAGCTCGGGTTCGTCGTCTTCCACTACGACATGGTGGGCTACGCCGACAGCACCGCGATCCCGCACCGCGAGGGCTTCAAGGACGCCGAGGCCGAACTGCGGCTGCAAAGCCAGATGGGCCTGCAAACCTGGAACAGCGTCCGCGCGCTCGACTTCCTCGCCGGCCTGCCCGACGTGGACCCCAAGAAGCTCGGGATGACCGGGGCGAGCGGCGGCGGCACGCAGACGTTCATGCTGGCCGCGATCGACGGCCGCTTGTCGGCGGCGTTCCCGGCGGTGATGGTGAGCACCGGCATGCAGGGCGGGTGCGTGTGCGAGAACTGCTCGCTGCTGCGGGTGAACACCGGCAACGTCGAGATCGCCGGGCTGTTCGCCCCGAAGCCGCAGGCGATGAGCGCCGCGAACGACTGGACGAAGGAGATGACGACGAAGGGCTACCCGGAGCTTCAGCAGCTCTACGATCTTTATGGTGCCAAAGCCGACGTCACGGTGAAGGCGTGGCTCGAATACGGGCACCAGTACAACGTCCACGCCCGGCAGATGATGTACTCGTGGTTCCTGAAGCACCTCCAGGGCAAGGACGCGGCGGTGAAGGAGGAGCCGTTCAAGCCGGTGGTGCCGACCAACGGTCTGAGCGTGTTCGACGACAAGCACCCGCGGCCGAAGGACGAACTCGACGCCAAGTCGCTGCGCGCCGCGATGACCTCGGCGAGCGACAAACAGATGGCGGCGCTCGCGCCGAAGGACGCGGCGAGCCTCAAGGAGTTCAAGCACGTCGTCGGCACTGCCCTGCGGGCGATGGTCAACAGCGCGGTGCCGGGCGGGGTCGTGGAGCGCGGCGGTGCCGACCAGGCGTCGAAAATCGGCACCCTCCGGGTGAAGGCGGTCGCGTTCGGCCGCAAGGGCGAGTCGGACGCGGTCCCGACGGTCGTCCTGCTCGGGCCGAAGTTCGATAACAAACTGGTGCTGTGGCTACACCCGCAGGGGAAGGCGTCCCTGCTCGACAACGGCAAGGCGGTCACGGCCGCGCAGGCGCTCGCCGACGCCGGGTACGCGGTCGTTGCCCCGGACCTGCTCGGCACCGGCGAGAACACGTTCGCCAAGCCGTGGCCCGTGGACAAGACGTTCGCCGGCTACACCTACGGCTACAACCGCTCGCTGCTCGCCAACCGCGTTCACGACGCGCTCACGCTCGCCGCGTTCGGCCGGACTACGCTGAGGGTCGATGCGGTTCACCTCGTCGGGTGGGACGAGTTCGGCCCCATTGCGATTCTCGCCAAGGCGCTCGCGGGCGACTCGGTCGCCAAGACCGCGGCCGACCTCAACGGGTTCGACTTCGCCAACATCAAGGCCGCCGCCGACCCGATGATGCTGCCGGGCGCGGTCAAGTACGGCGGGATGGGCGCGTTCCTCGCCCTGTGCGCCCCGGACCCAGTGCTCGTCCACAACCACAAGGACACCGGCAGCGGGCAGCTCTCCCGCGCGGCCTACGCGGCCGCCGGGGCCGCCGATAAGCTGACCCGCAGCCCCGACAAGCTCGACGCGGCCAAGGTCGTCGAGTGGTTGATCAAGTAGAAAGGCAACCCACCCCCGGCCCCTCCTTGCAGGGAGGGGAGACAAACACTCGCGCGCCGTCGAGCGACGCGGGTTGTCGCGGTCTTCCTCCCCTCCCTGCAGGGAGGGGCCGGGGGTGGGTTCTTCAGGCATACACATGAAGCGTTCCCTCCTCGTCGTCGCCGCCGCGCTCGCCGTCCTGTGGGCGCGGTCGGCGTTCTACACCGTCGATGCGGCCGAGTTCGTGTACGTCACGCGGTTCGGTGCCCCGGTCGCGCTGCACGACGGCGGCACCGACGCCGGGCTGCACCTCAAAGCCCCATGGCCGGTCGATTCCGTCCTCCGCATCGACCGCCGCGTGCAGTCGTTCGACCTCCCCGCGGTCGAGTCGCTCACCCGCGACCCGGACGGGGCCGTCGGCAAGACGCTCGCCGTTGACGCGTTCATCACCTGGTCCGTGCCGGACGCGAACAGCGCCGACCGGTTCGTCCGGGCCGTCCGCACGCCCGAGCAGGCGCGGAAAATCCTCGCGCCGCTGATTAACGGCCGGCTCGCGGCGGTCGTGAGTACGATGCCGCTCGAAGACCTCGTCCGCCCGGTCGATTCGCGCGCCGCGTTCGACCTCGCCACCGCCGCCGCAGGGCTGCCGCCGCTGCCGTTCCCGGACGCGGTGTTTCGCGCCGAGGACTACCGCGTGATCGAGGAGCGGAACGAGGCGATCCGCCGCCGGTTGCTCGGGGCCGACTCCGACGACCTGCGCGCGAAGGCGCTGGCCGAGTACGGCATTCAGATCGTCGATGTTCGCGTCCGCCGGTTTTCCTACCCGGAAGCGGTACGCAGCAGCATCGCGGAGCGCATCCGCAGCGAGCGGGCGAAGAAGGCCGCCGAGTACGACAGCGCGGGCCGCAAGCAGGCCGCGGACATCGTCACCAACGCCGACCGCGCCGCCCGCACCATTGAAGCGACGGCCCGCGCCGAGAAGACCGCGATCGAGGGCCGGGCGACCGCCGACGCAGCCGTCATCCGCTCCGCCGCGTTCGAGCAGGACCGCGACTTCTACCTGTTCCTCGAAAGCCTGCGGTCGTTCCGCAAGGTGGTGGCGAGCGGCCGCAGCCTCCTGATGCTCAGCACCAAGAACCCGCTGTTGGGCCGCGCGTTCGAGCAACCCGCGCCGCCGAAGAAGCCGTAGCGTCGCGTAGAACCCACCCCCGGCCCCTCCCTGCAGGGAGGGGAGATAAAACCCTCGACGTTCCGCTTGCGCCTGCGGCGTGCGAATGTCTTTCTCCCCTCCCTGCAGGGAGGGGCCGGGGGTGGGTCCTTCGCGACGCGCCTGAAGGACCGCAATGAAACTGCGCCACGCGCTGATACTCGGAGCCCTCGCCTACCTCGCCACCGGCGTCTACCAGGTGGGGCCGGACGAGCGCGCCGTCGTGCGCCGCTTCGGCAAAGTCGTCGCGCGCCCGGGGCCGGGGTTGGGGTTCGCCGCGCCGTGGGGAATCGATCGCGTCGATCGCGTCCCGGTGCGCGCGGTGCAGCAGGTCCGCGTCGGCTACAACCCGGAGGCGCTCGACTCGGCCGCCACGCCCGCCGGGCAGATGCTCACCGGCGACCAGAACCTCGCCAACGTCCAACTCGTCATCGACTACGCGGTCGGCGAGACCGACGACGACCTCGACAACTACATCCTGCACCGCGACCGGGTCGATGCCGCCCTGACGCGCGCCGCCGAGGCCGCGGCCGCCGAGTGGGCCGCCGGGCACACCATCGACCATGTGCTCCGCACCGGCAGCGGGCAACTGCCGGCGTGGGTCATGGGCCGCTTCGCCGACCGCCTGCCGGAACTCAAGCTCGGCGTCCGCGTGCAGCGCGTGAGCGTCGCGATGCTCGCCGCCCCGGACGAGGTGAAATCCGCGTTCGAAGCGGTCGATCAGGCGCAGACGGCGATGCGCACCCGCGAGACGCAGGCCCTTCAGGAGCGCGACCAGCGGCTGAGCCAGGCCGCGGCGATCAAGTACCGGCTCGAACAAGAAGCGGCGCAGTACCGCGACGAGCAGCTCAAACAGGCGGCCGCCGAGGCGGCCGCGTTCCGCAACGAAGCGGAAGCGTTCCGCCGCGTCGCCGCCACCAACCCCGACGCCCTCCGCTTCCTGTGGTGGGCCGAAATGCTCGAAACGCTCGACGCGCTCAAGGCGAGCGGCGGCGAGACGCGGCTCATCGACCACGTCCTGACCAACGGCGAACTGAACCTGTACGCGGTGCTCGACTTCTTCCGGCGCTGAGGTCATAAAGTCGTAAAGTCGAAGGTCGTAAAGTCGAAGACAAGATCGGTGACTGCCTTCGACTTTACGACCTTCGACTTTACGACTTGGGACTATTCCAACACCTTCTCCCCGCGCCCCACCACATCGCCCCGGGCCGCGGCGCGCTCGGCACCCGCGGCCCGACGGCCACCGACACGCTCATACGCCTCCGCCAGTAGCGCCCGCGTCCGCGGGTCGGTCGGCTTCAGCTCCTTCGCCTCCTGCAACGCCCGCAGCGCCTTGCACGTCAGCTCTTCGCAGAACGCGGGGTCGCGGTCGGCCGCGCCGTCCTGCCCCTTGACCAGCAGCAGCAGCCCCGCGCCGCGGTGGTGCGTCTCGGCGAACCGGTCGCCGGCCTGTTCGGCCAGCGTCATCAGCTTGATGTGCGCCGTGACCACCTGCGGCCACAGCGCCGCCCCCTCGGCCGCGCACACGAACGCCTCGTAGTGCCGCCGCGCGTCGGTCGTGCGGTCGCACTTGCCGCACAACTCCGCGAGGTGGAAGCGGAACAGGTGCTGCCCCGGGTTCGCCGCGACGTACGCCTCGAGGTGCCGGACCGCCGCGCACGAATCGCCCCGCGCGAGGCACTCTGCAACCCGCACAAGCGGGTCTTCGGGCGTCGCCTGTTGGGCCGACACGCGCAGAATCTCGGCCGCCGGCGGCGCGGCGGGCGCGGCCGGTGGCGCGGGTGCCGGCTCCGGCGCGGCCCGAAGCGGCGTCGGCGCGGGCGCGGGCCGCATCGCCTCACACCCCATCACCGCGATCACGAATACCGTTGCGCATGCGCGCCGCATCCGCCGCCCTCCGCTGGATGACGGTGGAATCGACGGGGCGGGTTACAGCGGTTGACGCGGGCGAGCGAACTTGGCGAACGGACGCGCGAAAGCGGGCAAGTTGTGCGCGTCGTCCGACCTGTGCCGGCGCCGCACGAGCTGCCAATATTCTGTACACGTCAACAGTTGGCGATGATTTTGCGAAGTCAAATCGGATTTGCGAAATTTTTCCCAGAAATGTTCGGCGGACCTTTGCCTTGTGTTTAGCGTTCGCCCCAGCGGGGCGAGGGCGTCTTGAACCGCGGCGCCCCGCTGGGCGAACGCTAAACACAGAAGGGCCTCGGCGTTCAATCCCCACTCAGGTCTTCGCCCAGCTTGGCCAGGGCTTCCCCTTCGATCTGGCGGACGCGCTCGCGGGTCAGCCCGAGGCACTCGCCGATCTCCTTGAGCGTCTTCGGCTCCTCGTCGTTCAGCCCGAACCGCATCCGCAGCACCGTCGCCTCGCGCGGGTCCATCTTGTCCAGCAGGATGAGTACCTGCTTGAGGTCGTCGGTCTCGACCATCTCCGTGTCCGGGGTCTTGGACCGGTCGTCGGACAGCATCTCCTCGATCGACCACCCGCCGTCGCCGGCCTGGTCGGACTGCGGCGCGGCGTTGTAGACGCGAATCGCCTTCTTGATGATGTTCAGCTTCTTCTTCGGCAGGCCGAGCAACTTCGCCACTTCCTCGTGCGTCGGCGGGCGGCCGAGTTCGTCGCTCAGCTTGTTCGTGGCCCGCCGCCACTTGGCGAGCAACTCGACCATGTACGCGGGGATGCGGATCGTCTTGGCGGTGTTCACCAGCGCCCGCTTGATGCTCTGCTTGATCCAGTACGACGCGTAAGTCGAGAACCGCGTGTTCATCGTCGGGTCGAACCCCTCGACCGCCCGCAGGAGGCCGAGGTTGCCCTCTTCGATGAGGTCCTGGAGGGCAAGCCCCTTGCCGGTGTACCCGCGGGCGATGTTGACGACGAGCCGCAGGTTGGCGCGGACCATGCGGTCGCGGGCCTCGGTGTTGCCCCCGGCGATGGCCCGGGCCAACTCCTTCTCCTGCTCGGCGGTCAGCAGGGCCGTCTCGTTGATCTCGCGCAGGTACGTTTCCAGGGGCGACTGGACAACGTCCGGGCGGTAGCGGCGGAGTCGCGACATGAATCAGGCGTCCTGTCTACGGAGGTCCGGCGTCGGGCGGTCGCGGTCGAGTCCCGGGTCGCGGTGCACACGGCTTGCCCCCGCACGCGGGGGCGAGTCGTGGCGGCGGTGCGAATCCGGCGCGCCGCCCGACGAACCCGCAGGAGCGTATCGACCGCTGAAACGATAACCTGGACGCGCGCCGCGGCGGAACGGGCGCGCGAGGGGGATTGCCGGCGGCGTGGCTCGCAGCACGATTACAACCCGCCCGCCGCGCCGAACCGTCACAGCCGGCACGACCGGGGCGAGCGGCATAACGCCACCCGGGCGCGGGCCGAACGCACCGGACGGGGCGGTTGTTCGGCCCTTCTCAGAATATCTCTACGCCCCGACGGAGATCAATATTTTTCCCCGCCCGGATTCCGTGTTCGGCCCGCCGCCCGCGGCCAATCGCTACCGCTTCCCTATCTTCGACCGCAGCCGGCGCATTAAGTTTCGTGAAGTCAACCGGATTTTTGCCCGCGAAGTGCGCCCGCGCCCGAAAATCGCCCGACAGTGTCCGAAAACCGGAGTGCGGCGCCGACGCGGGAGCCGCCCGCCCGGGCGCCGAACTCCCTACTTCACCGCGGCCGTCAGCCCGTTCATGGTGCGGTCGAACGACGACGACTCGGCCGACCCGGCGAACCTCCGCTCCTCGTCCCACACCGACAGCGCCACCCGCAGCACCAGGTCGGCGAAGAACACCGTCAGGAACAGCGACCGGCCGAGGTACTCGACCCACATCTTGTGCAGGTCGAGGCTCCACGGCCGCACGACCGACTTGTCGCTGTCGAACCCCAGGACCGTCACCCCGCCGACCTTCCCCGTGAGCATGTACACGAGCAGGGTCGCCACCCCCAGCAGCATCGTGCCCAGCACGAGGGGCGACAGCCGCGCCAGCGCGTCCCGCTCGGCCGGCTCGGTGACGGGCTTGGTCAGCAAATGGAACTTGGTCAGGTAGAGGAGCGGCGCCCCGACCCACAGCAGCATGCCGAGCAGCAACAGGGCGTTGCCGGCGATGTGGTAGAGCAGCACGAACGTGCTGAGCGTCAGGAGGACGAACAGCGGGGAGCTGGTCGCCAGCCCCCACCCCGGGACGAGCGACTCGGGCAGCAGCAGCTTCAGCCGGATGCACGCCCGCGACACCGCCGGCAGCAGCGAGAACACCGTCGGCACCAGCAGCAGGTAGTACGTCACCCCGACCAGCATCCCGACCTCGGCCCGCTCCTGCCCGGTCGTCTTCGACTCGATCAGCCAGTCGGTCGGCACGAACGCGACGGCGAGCGGCACGGCGAACGACACCAGCCCGCCGATCCGCACCCACATCGCCGATTTGGCGAGCCGGTCGTAGGCGAGGGCGCCGAGCACCGCCGCGACCGGCAGCGCGAACACCGCCAGCGCGCGGACGTAGAACAGCAACAGCCCGAACGCGCTGTAGAACTCCTTCTGGCCCTTGCTCATCGCGACCGTGTCGATCAGGCCGAACAGCGCCGCGAACGCGCACGGGACGGCGGCCGCGAACAGCATCGCCCGCCGCCACACCGCCAGCTTGCGGGCCGTCGGGTCGGTCACCCCGGCGGCGTTCAGGGCGAGTTCCTCCGCCGGCTCCGGGCGGATGCGGCCGGTGTCGGTGGTGGTCGCGCGCGTCAGGAACACGCCGGCCAGTTTCACCCACTCCGGCGTGCCGGCGGGCGTCGCGCCGTCGTCCGGCGCCGCCGGGCGGGCTTTCCCCTTCGAGCGGGCCGGCGGCGGGGCTTCGAGCGTCAGCGTCTCGGGGTGCGCCGGCGGGGGCGGCGGGGGCGGCGACAGCGAATACGTCGGCTGCGGCGGCTTCGGCGGCGCGCCGGCCGGCGGGAACAGCCCGGCCACGGTACTCGCCGCGACCCAGTCGGGCGTGCCCTCCTGCCACACCAGATCGGCCGCGGTGAACTTCCCGGCGGCCGCGGCGCTCTTCAACTCGGCCAGCGACACCGGGCCGACCTGATTTCCGTTACTGACGTAGTACCACGCGACGTCCATGTGAACCTGTCTCGGGTGCGGTGCGGGTTGTGGTTGGCGAATATACTGGCAACCGGCGGGGCGGGGCAATTCAAAGTCCCGGCCGCCGGAAGTCGCGCCCGCCACACGAGGCCCGCACATGACCCTCACCCGCCGCGCGTTCCTGGCAACGGCCGCCGCCGTGCCGACCTTCGCGAACGCTCGCGAAGCCCGCAAGCCGCGCGTCCTGCTCCGGTCGTCGTGGCAGACGGTCAACATCGGCGACATCGCCCACACCCCCGGCGTACTCGCGCTGCTCGAAAAGCACGTCCCCGACGCCGAGGTGCGGCTGTGGCCGTCGAAGGTCGATAACGGCGTCGCGGAACTGCTCAAGAAGCGGTTCCCGAAGGTCGCCATCGTGCAGGGGGCCGACGCGGTCAAGGCGGCGCTCGCGGAGTGCGACTTCCTGCTGCACGGCAGCGGGCCGTCGCTCGTCGCGGCCAACGACGTCGCCCGGTGGCGGAAGGAGACGAACAAGCCGTACGGCATTTACGGCATCACCCTGTCGAGCCCGACCGACGCGGTTCTGGATCACATCACCAACGCCCGGTTCGCGTTCTTCCGCGACACGGTCTCGCTGAAACTCGCCAAGGACAAGGGCGCGAAGTCGCCGCTCATGGACTTCGGCCCGGACGGGGCGTTCGCCACCGACATCAAGAACGACGCGGCGGCGGCCAAGTTCCTCGCCGACAGCGGCCTCGAAGACGGCAAGTTCGTGTGCTGCATCCCGCGACTGCGGAACACGCCGTACTGGAAGATTCACGACCGCAAGATGACGCCCGAGGACGACAAGAAGCACGCGACGAACGAGGCCAAAAAGGAGCAGGACCACACCCCGCACCGCGACGCCATCGCCGCGGTCGTCCGCAAGACCGGGCTGAAGGTGCTGGTGTGCCCGGAAGACCAGTCGCAGATGGCGGTCGGCAAGGAACTGCTGGTCGACCCGCTGCCCGCGGACGTCAAGAAGTCGGTCGTGTGGCGCGAGAAGTACTGGCTGACCGACGAGGCGCTGAGCACCTATGTCCGCTCGGCCGGGCTGTTCGGCAACGAGATGCACTCGCCGATCATGTGTGTCGGTAACGGCGTGCCGGCGGTGGTGTGCCGGTGGGCCGAGCAAACGTCCAAGGGGTACATGTGGCGCGACATCGGGCTGGGTGAGTGGCTGTTCGATTTCGACGACGACAAGGACCGCGCCCGGGCGGCCGACGCGGTGCTCGCGATGGCGTCGGATCTGAAGGGGTCGAAGGAAAAAGCCGCGAAGGCGCGCGAGTTCGTGCAGAAGCGCCAGCGCGAGACGATGCAGGCGCTGGCGGACGAGTTGGCGAAACTGAAACTGTGATCAGGCCTTGCGGCGCGAGCGGCCGGCGAGCCACAGCCCGCCGAAGACGAGCGCGAGTGCCGCGGCGACGCCGGCCGCCAGCGGGTACGGCCGCGTGCCGCCGTTCGTGAAGTCGTTCGCGACGGACTGGAACTCGGGGTCGTTCCCGGCGCCCGGTTCGCCTTCCTCTTCTTCCTTGTCGTTCTTCGGCTCCTTCTTGGCCTTCGGCGGCACGTACCCGTCGCCCTCGACGGTCGCCTTGACGCCCTTGGCATCGACGGCCGTGATGGTATACGTCCACTTGACCGACTCGCCCTTGATCGTGTCGGGCACGGTCGCGGAGCCGGCGAGGTCGAGCCGGTGCGTGCCCTTGATCTTGTTACCCTCGACGGCGGCGAACAGGTCGGCGTCGGTCTTGAACTCCTTCGCCGCGTCCACCGGGACCGCGACCACGGAGGCGAACGCGCGGCGGCCGCCGTCGGAGACCGGCACCGCCTTGTCGGTCGAGAGGTCGAGCTTCTTATAGCTGAACATCGGCCGGCCGGGGTTGTTGCTCGACTCGCTCACGAATATGTACCCGCTCACGTCCTTGGCGAGTTTCACCTCGCTGGCCACGCTGACGTACTTCTTGCCCTTCGGCGGAGGCGGCGGCGGAACGTCCGCGACCGCCACGCCCGCCACCGCCGCGACCAGAACCGTGGCCAAAAGTCTGCTCATCGCTGCCTCCCAAAATGCGCTACAGGCACACCGTTCCAGACGGCCGACCGGCTGCCGCGGATTGGCACTCCGGCGACAACCCGGTGACGGTGGGCGTCAGTCGCGGAGCCTCCGCCCGGTCGCCGCCTCCCAGAACTGTAGTACTTTGTCGTACCCGGTGGTGAACACGCGGGTGCCATCCGCGGCGAACCCGATCGCCCCTACCCCTTTGACGTGCCCGCCCTCCAGGGTCGCGACCAACTTCCCGGTGGCCGCGTCCCACACCCGGGCCACGCCCTTCCAGTCCCCGGCGGCCAGTTGCTTTCCATCGGGCGAGAACGCCGCCGCGTAGATCGACTCGCCGGCCATCTGGAACGTGGTCGTCGTCTTGCCGGTCGCCAGGTCACGGACGTCAACGACCCCGCGGTTCGTCACCAGGGCGAGCCGCTTCGCGTCCGGGGAGAAGGCGACGCAGTTGATCAGGCCGCGGGGCGGGGCGGGGAACTCGTGAACCCGCTTGCCGGTCGCCGGGTCCCACACCCGCACCACCCCGGTGTCGCCCGGCACGGCCTGCCCGGCCAAGAACTTCCCGTCCGGGCTGTACGCCAGCAGGTGGTAAATCGCCCCGTCCTCGATCGCGCGGAGTTGCTTACCGGTGGCTGCGTCCCAGACGCGCACCGTCTGGTCGAACGACACCGAGGCGAGCGTCTTGCCGTCCGGGGCGAAGGCGACCGCACGCACGGTGAGGGTGTGCCCCTTGAGCACCAACTTTTCCTTCCCAGTGGCCGTGTCCCACAGCCGGACGGTGTTGTCGTCGGCCCCGGTCGCCAGGGTCTTCCCATCCGGGCCGAATGCGAGGCAGTAGACCGCGTCGGTGTGGCCGGACAGGGTGTGAAGCACCTTACCGGTTCGGCCGTCGGCGACGGTGGCGGTCTTCTTGTTGCCGCCCCACGCGTACAGCCGGCCGTCGGGCGCGGCCGCGACCCCGATTACGAACTCGGACCCCTCCTCGGGCCACACGGGGCCGGCGAGCGACAGTGCGAGCAGACCGGTCACCACGAACTTCATGCGCGTTTCTCCAGGCGAACGTCAGCCCGGCGGTCAGCGGTCGATTTCGCCCATGACGACATCAATGCTGCCGACGATCGCCGGCACGTCGGCCACCAGGCAGCCTTTACACAACTCGTTGGTAACGCTCAGGTTGGCGAAACAGCTCGACCGCGCGCGGACGCGCAGCGGGACGTTCTCCTTCGCCGGCCGCCCGGCTACGTAGAACCCCATCTGCCCGCGCGGGCACTCGGTCTCGACGTAGCACTCGCCCGGCGACAACTGCCGCGGCGGCTCGACCCGGTGGGCGTACTTCGTCCGCAGCGCCTCCGCGAACTGCATCGCGGCGGTGCCCTTCGGGTCGCGGGTACGCTCCTCCTTCGTCTCCGCGTCGAGCTTGGCGAATTCGGCCTGTAGCGCGTCGTACTTGTCGGCCGCCTGCTCGCAGATGCGGATGCTCTGCACCACCTCCAGCATGCGGACGTAGAAGCGGTGCCAGCAGTCGCCGATCACCGCCCCCGCGGGCGCGCGGTCGAATGGCGGCAAGGGAACATCGAATTGGTATCCCTCGTACCCGCTGTACGGCTCGGTCTTGCGCAGGTCCCAGTCGGGGTCGCCCTGCGAGCGGTCGAGCGACGCCCGCAGCATCGGCCCGGTGCAGCCGTAGTCGAGCGCCATCGCCTTCGACAGCACCCCGATGCCGGCGGTCCGCTTCACGAAGATGTGGTTGTCCGTCAGCAGCGCGTGGTACTCAGGGATGCGGGGTGTCAAGTATTCCAAAAACTTTCTGACGCGCGCCGTGAACCCGGCGGGCAGGTCGTCGTGCGCCCCGCCGATCGTCAGGTAGCTGTACGTCAGCCGCGCGCCGCACACGTCTTCAAAAAGGTCGAGGATGTGCTCCCGCTCGCGGAACGCGTACAGGAACGGTGAGAACGTGCCCAGGTCCAGGCCGTACGCGCCCATCCCGACGAGGTGCGACGCGATCCGGTTGAGTTCGCAGATTAAAACCCGAATGACCGACGCCTTTTCGGGCACCTTGAGGCCGCACAGCTTTTCGACCGCGAGCGAGAACCCGAGGTTCATGTTCATCGCGGCGAGGTAGTCCATCCGGTCCGTGTACGGGATGAACTGGATCGGCGTGACGTTCTCGCCGACCTTCTCGGCGCAGCGGTGCAGGTACCCGAGGTGCGGCTGCACGTCGGAGATGACCTCGCCGTCGGTCCGCAGCACCAGCCGCAGCACGCCGTGCGTGCTCGGGTGCTGCGGGCCCATGTTGACGAGCATCTCGTCTGTGCGGACGTCGAACTCGACGACGGTGGGGTCGGCCGGCATGGGAGAGACCATCCGAGGTTCGGCGCGCGTGGCCGCGCGCCTCCTGTGATGGTATCATCGAGCGGTCCGAAATTCAGGAGTATCTCCCCATGCTCGTGTTCTCGCTGCTGCTCGCCGCCCCGCCGGTCGAGGTCGCCCCGCCGCCGCGGCCGGTCGATCCGTTCGCCAAGTGGGAGAAGAACATCCTCGCCATCGAAAAGAAACTCGCCGCTCAAGCGCCGAAGCCGGGCGCGGTGTTCTTCGCCGGCAGTTCCAGCATCGTCGGCTGGGACCTGAACAAGTTCTTCCCCAACGCCGGGTACGTCAACGTCGGGTTCGGCGGGTCGGTGACCGCCGACAGCACGCACTTCAGCCCGCGCATCCTGAACCCGCACAAGCCGGGCACGGTCGTCTTCTACGCCGGCGACAACGACATCGGCCGCGGGGGCAAGCCGGAGCAGGTCGCGGCCGACTTCAAGGAGTTCGTGGCCGCGGTCCGCAAGGACAACCCGTCGGTCCGGGTGCTGTTCGTCGCGGTCAAGCCGAGCCTCGCCCGGTGGAAGCTGTATGACGCGCAGAAGAAGGCCAACGCCCTCGTCCGCGCGTACTGCGCGGCCGACATGAACCTGACGTTCGTGGACGTCGTGCCGCTCATGCTTGGCGCCGACGGGACGCCGATCCCCGAGCTGTTCCAGAAGGACGGGCTGCACATGACCCCGAAGGGGTACGAACTGTGGACCGCGGCCGTGAACGCGGCGCTGGGGAAGTAAGGTTCTGACGCTCAGGAGGCAGGAACGCGGATGACGCGGATTTGAACGCGGATCAAGGCAAAGATTGATTTCAAAGAAATCTCTTCTGTCTTTGATCCGCGTGCATCCGCGTTCAAATCCGCGTCATCCGCGTTCCTGCTCTCAGACCCACGTTCACAGTACCTCGTCAATAACGGCCTCGGGGCGGCCGTTCACTTCGTCGAAGATGCGCCACAGGTATTCGCCGATCACCCCCAACATGCAGATGACCAGCCCGAGCAGGAACGACAAGATGGAGGTGATGGTGGCGAACCCGGGCACGTCGTAGCGGCCGAGCAGGCCGTTCACCACCACGAACACGACGAACGCCAAACTCGCCGCCGACACACACAGCCCGGTCAGGGAGATGAGCCGTAGCGGCACGATGGAGAACCCCAACATCGTGTCGAGGAAGAACTTGAGCTTCTTCTTGAATGTCCACCGGGACTTACCGTGAACCCGCTCGCGGCGCTCATAGGGGATCACGTCCGGTTTGAACCCGAGCCAGAACGCGAATACGTTCGGGTTGATGTTCTTGCCGCTATTCTGCATGTGCGGCAGCATCGCCTTGTCCATCAGGGCGAGGTCGTACCCGCCGTCGGGGTACGTCGGCACCACTACGAACCGCAGCAGGCGGTAGTAAGTGCGAGCGAACAGCTTGGTGAGCGGCGGGTCGGCGCGCTTCTTGCGCACGCACATGACGAACTTCGACCCGGCCAGCCACCGGTCGGCCATTTCGAGAATGAGCGTCGGCGGGTCTTGCAGGTCGGCGGCCAGCACCACATAGGCGTCGCCGGTGACGAACCGCGCCCCGGTCTTGGAGGCGTGGACCGCCCCGAAGTTCCGTGCCAGCTTGATCACCCGCGTCGCCGGCCGCGCTTCCTTGATCTTCAAAAGCTCCGCGAACGAGCCGTCGCCGGACCCATCGTCCACGAAGATGAGTTCCAGCGCCACCCCGCGGTCGAGCAACTTCTGCTCGACGTCGGAGAGTTCGCGGAACAGGTGCGGGAGCGACCCCTCGTTGTAGTACACCGGCACGACCACCGACAGCGTCTTCATCGGGCCGCCTCCGCCAGTACGACCGGTGCCGCGGTCAGATCGACGCGGTAGTGTTCGTGACACACCGCCCGCGCGCCGAAACCTTCTTTTTGATCGATCAGCCCGGCGTTCACCGCGCGCCCGGCGTCCTCGTGCGAGCTGCCGAAGTCGAAGTACGGGTGCTCGCGGTACACCGCGGTCAGGAGGTGGTGGAACAGCAGGTCGAGGGCCGCACACGCGCGCCCGGCGGGCGACGCGGCGATGTACTGGCAGTGCGCGACACGCGGCGACTCGTACACCAGCACCCCGGCGTTCAACTCGGCATTCGCGGCGGTGAAGAGGCGGATGTTGTGCGGGAACCGCGCCTTCAGGAGCGTGATTTCATCGAGCGTGTGAACGGGCACGGCATCGAACCGCTCCGCAAGTGTTGCTGCGAGCAGCGCCCAGTACGCCGCGAGGTCGGTTTCTTCGCGCACCGCTACGCCTGCTTTGAGTGCCTTCTTCACCCCGCGTTCGCGGCGCGTCTGGTACGGCAGGCGGTCGGCCCGCGGCACCACCGAGAGCACGTCGCGCCGCGTCGGCTTGGCGTTCAGCAGAAAGAGGGCGTACCGGTCCTCTTCGGCCGGCTGGCGGTGGTAAATGTGGGGAATCGTCTTGTAATCGAAGCTGGTGAAGCCGGCATCACGCAAGTAAGTCGTGACTGCGTCGAACACGCGCAGCATCAGGGAGAGTTTCATCCCCGGGCCGACGACGAACCCGCCGTAGGACAGCCCGCCGTGGCTGGCGAACCGCTCTCCGACCTCATGAGCGGGCAGCAGCGCGACCAACTCGCCTTCCGGGTCGCGGATCAGCAGCGAGTGGTCGGCGAAGCGGTCGCGGTGGTAGTCGACGTAGCCGCGTTCGAGCAGGAACGTGCCGTTGCGGCTGCCGCGGACGAACGCGTCCCAGCAGGCGGCGTGCTCCGGCGTGTAGCGCTCGACGATCACGCGTCCTCCAGCACCGCGACGCCGAACCCGGTCGCGCCGTGGCGGTTGCCGTTGTAGAACATCAGCCGCCGGCCCCCGGCGTCGATCACCGCCGGGTAGCAGATCATCTCGCTGTCCCACCCTTCGGCCGACGCGGCGATCCCGGCGAGGTCGTCGCGCCGCGTCCAGGCGATTCCATCAGCCGATTCGGCGTAGCCGATCGTATATGGGTTGGAATGGGCGCGGGCGGAGAACCACATGCGGTAGGTGTCGCCGTCGCGCACCACCGACGGCCGCCCCAGCGCGTATTCATCGGGTTCGTTCGGCATCAAGCACGGCTCCGCGTCCGGTTCCCACGCGATTCCGTCACTCGAACGCGCGTGCATGAGCGCGTTGACGTAGTGCGGCGCGCCGCCGGTCGGCTGCCAACGGAGGCACGACCAGTACCAGACGCGGTAGCCATTTCCCTCGCGTCGCACCCACGGTGCCGACCGCGAGAACGGCTCGCGGTCGGTCCGGTCGAGCACCGGCACGCGCGACCGCCGCTCCCACCGCTCCAGGGCCGAATCGCCGGCGGCGAGTCCTGTAAAGAGCATGTAGGGCACGCGCTCGGCACGCTGGAAGCCGATGTAGTACAGCGACGGTTTCCCGCCGACATCCGCGACGCACGACGGGACCGCCCCGCAGTCGTCGAAGCACCCGAGTTCGCCCAGATCGAGCGCCGGGTCGGGCGACTCGCGCAAGACGCGCGTCGGGTCACTCGTGGGCACGTCCACGAACCCGACGCGGCCGTATTTGTGCTCGTCCAGCGCCGCGAAGTACACCCGGATCAGGCCCGGTTCCACTTCAAAAGGCGTCGGCAGGTGTGCGTACCCGCGCGCCCACGGCCGGTCGCCGGGCGGGCGGTACACCAGGCCGAGCTTGCGCCACGTCACGCCGCCTCCGGCACTTTCGAGAACCGGCGGGCGCTGATGGGCTTGCTGAGATCGCTCAGCGTGCCGCGGACGAGCGTGTCCGGCGGCACGTCCTTGACCACCGCCGCGCCTGCGCCGAGCAGGCAGTCCGCGCCGACGGTCACGTTGTTGCCGACGGCTGCGTTGACGCCGAAAAAGCAGTGGGCGCCGACGTCGCAGAACCCGGACACGACGACGTGCGACGAGATGAAGCAGTGGTCGCGGATGACCGAGTGGTGCCCGATGTGGTTGCCGCTCCACAGCACCACGTTCGCCCCGATCTTGGCGAACGGCTGAACCACGTTGTTCTCGAAGATGAAGCAGTGCTCGCCGAGTTCGACGTTGCGCCACACGAACGCCCGCGGGCTGACGTACGACGCCGGGGCGTAGCCCATGTCCTTCGCACTGCGGTAGAGGCGCGCCCGGAGGCGGTTGAGTTGCGTGTACACGAGCGCCGCGTAGAACCAGTGGTCGCCCGGGCTGTAAAGTCGCGGCAGGTCTTCGAATGGAACGATTGGCAGGCCGAACAGCTCGGTCCGCTTGAGGTACGCGCGCTCGACCGCGAACGCGACGACCTCGTACGGCGAGTCGTGGGTGAAGTACTCGTAGGCGACCTCAGCGAACGCGCTGTCGCCGATCAGGATGAGCGGGCGGGTTTTGGTCATCGGTGTACCCTCCGGGGTGCGGCGTGTTCGGCGAAGCGCGTCGGTGGCGGCTTCTGGGCTGGCCGGCGCTCTTTCGAGATCCGTTCAGGTGGCTCCCCTCACCCGGCCTCGAGGACTCGGCCGACCTCTCCCCAGCGGGGAGAGGTGCATCCGCCGATGCGCCAAGCTATTCGGCGCGCTTGCCATATGCGGTACTGCGGATGCACCTCTCCCCGCCGGGGAGAGGTCGCCGCCGGCTCTGCGGCGGCGGGTGAGGGGCCGCCACCGACACGGACAACCCCGCCCGCTACGGCCGCGTCACCAGCACGTCCTCGCGGCGGTTGGCCATCGGCAGGTCGGCCGCCTGCGGCACCACGTACGCGTCGAACCCGGCGGCCCGGGCGCGCGACACCAGCGCCAGCACCGCCGCGTCGTCGATCTTCGTTCGCTCCAGCGTGTTGAAGGCCACGCCCGGAAGCTCGTCGGTGCCGGTGAACGCCCGGTGGCACCGCACCCCCGCCTCCGACGCGAAGAACCGCTTCCGCTTGCTCACGTTCGGGATGTCGCCCAGCAGCAACTGCCCGCCCGGGGCCAGCAGCGCCAGGCACGCGTCGAGGAAGTCGAACACGGACGCGTCCACGAACACGTAGTGCAGCACCGAGTACACCAGGATGACGTCGACGCGGCCGGCGAACTCGGACAGGTCGCCCGCTTGCGGGAAGCGGCCGGCGAACTTGGTCACGAACGGCGCGTCCGGCAGCCGCGCGAGCATCTCCGCCGAGTCGCACAGCAGCAACTCGTGCCCCTGGTCGCGGCTTGTGTCGAAAAGCATAAGGGGCAGGTCGCTGCACCCCGGGCCGATGTCCAAAACCCGCCGGCCGCGGTCGTCCAGGTTGGTGAGCTTCGAGCGGATATCGCGATAGATGTTCGACTCGTGCCCGGAGCGGTACGAGTCCGGGAAGCCGATCCGCTCGTAGCGGCTCAGCCCGTCGGCCGCGGCCAGCGCGGCGAAGTCGTCGAACGTCAGGTCGGCGAACCGGCGGTAGTCGTTCACGCCGCGGCCCTCCGCGGCGCGGCCGCCGGCGGCTGCCAGTAGTGGTCGCGGTGCCGGCGGTAGTAGTCGAGCGTCTGCCGCAACCCGGTATCCAGTTCGGTCCGCGGCTCCCACCCGATCACGCGGCGGATCTTGCTGATGTCGGAGTAGAAGTCGCCCGGCTCCTGCGCCGCCCGCTCCGGGGTGAACGGGGCGTACTGCCACGAACACCCCGGGCACAGCCGCTCCAGCGTCTGCGCCAGCTCCAGGAACGACGTCGGCCGGTCCCACCCGACGTTGAACACCTCGCCCACCGCCGCGTCGCACGTCGCCGCGCCCAACAGCGCATCAACGCAGTCGTCGACGTACACAAAGTCGCGGAGAATCTGCCCGGTGCCGAACACCTTGAGCGGCACCCCGTCGAGGGCCAGCCGCACGAACCAGTTCACCACCCCGTACTGCGAGTGCTTCATCTGCGCCCGCGGGCCGTAGATGTTCGTCAGCCGCAGTAACACGGCTGGAATGCCGTGGATCTGGTGGTACACCTGAATGATCTTCTCGGCCGTCAGGTTCGAGATCTCGTAGATGGCCTTCGGGTTCGACGGGGCGGTCTCGGCGACCGGCAGCGTCAGGGCCGGCCCGTACTGCCCGCGGGTGCCGGTGAACACCACTTTCGCCGTCGGGTTGTGGTGCCGCACCGCCTCCATCACCACCGCGGTGCCCTTGACGTTGAACTCGATGTCCGGGAACGGGTCCGTCATGCTCATCACGTGCGACACCTGCCCGGCGAGGTGGAACACGTACTGCTGGCCGCGAACCAGCCAGTTCATCGCCAGCCGGTCGCAGATGTCGCCGAAGTTGACCGTGACGCGGTCCTTGACGGGTTCGATGTTGAACAGGTTGCCGCCGTACTCGGGGATCATGGCGTCCACGATGGTGACGCGCGCCCCGGCCTCGGCCAGCCGGATGGCGAGCGTCGAGCCGATGAACCCCAGCCCGCCGGTAATCAGCACCCGTTGCCCGGACCACGGCGTCATCGTCGGTTCTCCGCCTTCTGTCCCCGGCCGATCGGTCGAAGGCCGGGGCCACGTCGGTGGTGCCGCACCTTCTTCTGTAGCCGGCCTCTGTGAGGCCGGAGCTACTCGGGTCGTATCGCCCCGGCCTTCACCCGAGAGGCCGGGGACAGAAGTCACGCGACCTTCCGCGCCACGGGTGTGCTTTCGGCGTTCACCGCGGCGCACACCGCGTCCAGCTGCTCGCCGGTGATGCCGACGAACAGCGGCAGCGACACCACCTCGCGCGCCGCCCGCTCCGCCGCCGGCAGCGCGCCCTCGGCCACGCCCAGATGCTCGTAGGCCGGTTGCAGGTGGACCGGGATCGGGTAGTGCGACAGCGTCTCGACGCCGCGGGCCGCCAGCCGGGCGCGGAACGCATCGCAGTCGGGCCGGCGGATCACGAACAGGTGGTACACGTGCCCGGTCCCGGGCCGCGCGAGCGGCAGCCCCTCGGACGGCAACTGCGACAGGTAGCGTTCGGCGGCCCGGCGGCGCTCGGCGTTGTGGTCGTCCAGGCGGGCGAGTGCGGTCGTCAGTAGGGCCGCCTGAAGCTCGTCGAGCCGCGAGTTGAACCCGCCGCGGTCGGCGTGGTGGTAGCGGTCGGTCTGGCCGTAGTTACGCAGCCGTTTGACGCGCTCCGCGAGCGCCCCGTCGCGCGTGAAGACCGCCCCGCCGTCGCCGAACGCCCCGAGGTTCTTGGTCGGGTAGAAGCTGAACGCGGCCGCGTCGCCGAACGTGCCCACCTTGCGCCCGTCGTAGGTCGCGCCATGCGCCTGCGCGCAGTCCTCGATCAGCAGCAGGTTGTGGCGGTCGCAGACGACCCGCAGTTCCGCGAGTCGGGCCGGCTGGCCGTACAGATGCACCGCGACGACCGCCCGCGTCCGCGACGTGACCGCGGCGGCGACCGCATGTGGGCACAGGCAGTAGTCGGCGGGGTCGATGTCCGCGAAGACGGGCTTGGCCCCGGAGCGTTCGATCCCGCACGCGGTGGCGACCGCGGTGTGGGCGGTGGTGATCACTTCGTCGCCCGGGCCGACGCCGGCGGCGCGGAGGGCCAGTTCGATGGCGTCGGTGCCGTTGGCGACCCCGACCGCGTGCCCGCCGCCGTGGTACGCGGCGAACGCGTCCTCGAACGCCCGCACTTCCGGACCGAGGACGTACCACCCGCGGGCCAGCACGCGCTCGACCGCGGCCCGGTAGTCGGCGGCCGCGTCGGCGAACCGCGGGGAGAGGTTGTTGAACGGCACGCGGAGCGACATCGGCCCTTCCCTGGGTCAGTTGCGGTCGCGTGATACCGCAACCGTCCCGCCGACGCAAGGGGAAGCGAGTCCGCGGCTCTGTCGGGAAGTGGCGAGGCGGGAGAAAATTTTCGCGGTTGGCGTTGACAATGGCCCGCGCGGCGACCACTATACCGGAAGTTCTGCCTCTTCTCTGTTCCGGCCCCGTCGTGACGAAGCGCAAGCCGAGTCACGGCGGGGTTTTCTGCTTCCTACACCGCCCGGCGACGGCACATCAAGGGGAATTCCGTCGTTCCAGGTTTCACGTTCCAGGTTCCAAGTTGAAGGCGGAAAGTATTGGCTGTATTCAACTTGGAACCTGGAACGTGAAACCTGGAACTACTTTTTTAGCTCCCAGTTCTTTTCGTTCGTGCCGGCCTTCACGTCGAAGGTGAGTTCGGACTTGTCGTTGTACTTCGCCGGCAGCGATTCCTCCAACACCTCCTGCACCGGGCTGTCCGGGGTGTTGTACAGCTTCTTCTTGCCGGCCACCTTCGGCACCCGCACCTGCACCTTGCTGGTGCCGAGCGGGACGCGGGCGGCGTACTTGCCGCCTTTGATCTCGGCCCCGGCGGTCGGCGACTTGCCGTCGGCCGGGATGAAGGTGACCGACCCGCGCTCGGCCGGGGTGCCGTCCACCGTCACCGTACCGCTCACGTCGGCCATGTTGTCGCCGGCGCAGCCGGCCAGCGCGGCCAGCAGCCCGGCCAGGGCGGCCGCCCGCCCGGCGTGTCGCAGTCGCATCGCGTCTCTCCGGGGAGTGGGAAGTTCCAGGTTTCAGGTTCCAGGTTCCAAGTTGAAGACACGCGCCATAGGTTGCCGTCTTCAACTTGGAACCTGGAACCTGAAACCTGGAACTAACGGAGGGGTCAGTTGTCGGAGAACACTTCGCCGCCGTTCATCGTGCCCATCTTGGTCCACGTGTCGAGCGGGATGCTGTTGCGGAAGAAGCGGACGCTGCCGTCGCACAGGGCGGCGTTCACCCCGCCGCTATGCCGGCTGCGGGCGGCGTTCTGCTGCGGGGTGCCGGCCGACGCGGGCATGAGCGGGTCGTTGGTGGTCTGGAACCACCCGCTGGCGATGATGTCCGGGGCGGTCGTGTTCGGGGTCAGGGTGGTGTGGAACCGGAAGATGCCGTCGTCGTTGTGGATGTCGCCGCGCCAGTCGTTGTCGTCGGGCGACTTGGCGATCAGGTACTCGGACATCATCAGGGTGTTGCTGGTGCCGTCGGTGATGCCGGTCATGGTCGTCTTGCCGGGGGTGCTGCGGCTGCCGTTGACGTGGAAGAACGGCCCGGTCCCGCCGGTGCCCGGGGCGGTGTCGTACCCGGTGTTGCCCCAGTTCACCACGTAGTTGCCGCGGACCCGCTGGTAAGTGCCGACGTTCTGCTCGGCCTGCCCGTTGTCGCTCGGGCAATAGTACACGGGGATCTTCTGGCCGCACAGCCCGTTGAGCGTGTTGGCGACCGTCCCCGGCGGGTTGTAGAAGTGCTCGTTCAGGTTGTTCCGCGTCGCCAGCGCGTTCTGCTCGACGTTCGCCCACAGGTACATGACCCACGTCTGCCGCGGGTTGTTGCGGGAGCCGATCGGGAACTGGCCCATCGTGTCGTGGAAGTTGTGCATCGCCAACCCCCACTGCTTGAGGTTGTTGCTGCACTTCATCCGGGCCGCCGCCTCGCGCACCTTCTGGACGGCGGGGAGCAACAGCCCGATGAGGATGGCGATGATCGCGATCACCACCAACAGTTCGATGAGCGTAAAGCCGCGTGGCCTGACACGCGCGGGAGAGAGCCGCATGACGGAACCTCGAAATGGCGGGCGAATGACGTTACAAGCCGTGGACGAAATGAGTCCTCCGTCCACGTTAATCGCCCGTCGGCGGCCGGGGCAAGAGCCAAATTCGTTAAATCCCGGCTCGGTTCCCGCCCGCTACTTGCCCTTCGACCACCGCGCGGCCGCCTCCGCCACCCGCTTGCCGAGGATGGCGGCCGTCTTGCGGTCGCCCGGGTTGACCTGCTCCTGGCCCCAGTCGGTCTGGGCCATCGCCCCGCTGAAGCTCGACAGCCGGTTCACCTTGTCCGGCCCGGTCGCCTCGACCATCTCGCCCGGGCCGATCCACACCATCCCGTGCTGCATGGCGTTGACCCACAGCGACTGGAGGGTGTTCAGCTTGTCGCCGCTCAGCCCGAGCGAGTGGGTGAACCCGGCGGCCAGCTTGTCCTTCCACCCGAGCTTGAACCAGACGGCGCTGGCGGCGTCGATGAACGCCTTCATCTGGGCCGAGTAACCGCCCATGTACGTCGGGGTGCCGAACACGATGGCGTCGGCGGCCGCGAGCTTGTCGAGGACGGCGTCGTTCTTCCACCGGCCCTCGACGATGTCGCTCCCGGCCAGCCGGATCAGTTCGACGGTCGTCCCGCTCACGCCGGTCGCCCCCTCGGCGACGGCCTCGGCGATCTGGTGGGTGTGGCCCTGAGCGGAGAAGTAGACGATGGCGACGGTCGGCATGGGACGCTCCTTGTGAAGGCTCTGTTGGGATGGCGGAGAGGTCGATCGCGGTGTTAGGTTGTATGGACCTCGGAGGAATCAGCGATGTCGATCACGACCGTCACGCCGGCCGCGCGCATGACTGCCGAGGAGTTCGGGCTGAGGCACTCCGGCGATACCGTCGAGTACATCGACGGGGTCGTAACGCCGGTTTCACCCGGCGGCGCGATGCACGGCTTCGTGTGTGCCAACGCCGCGTTCGAGATCGCCCGATACAACGCGGCGACCGACCGCGGACACGGCTTCAGCAACAACACCTTCGTGAAAGTGCCGACGGAGAGTGACCCGGAGCGCGTGTACGGCCCCGACGTGTGCTACGCCTCGTACACGCGCCTGGCGAAAGACGCCGAAATACCCGCCGGCATCCTCCCGGTCACGCCGGAACTCGTCGTCGAGGTCCGGTCGCCCTCGGACGAGTGGAGCGAGGCGATCGGGAAGATGCTCGACTACATCCGCGCCGGGGTACCGGTCGTCGTCGTCCTCGACCCCAAGACGCGGTCGGCGTCGGTGTTCCGCAACCAGGACCGACAGGACGTGTTCGAGGCCGACGAAACGCTCGCCCTGTCGGACGTGCTTCCGGGCTTCTCGGTGCCGGTCGCCCGCTTCTTCGAGTAGCGGTCACTGCGCCAGATAGCCGCCATCTACCGGCAGCGAGATCCCGGTCGTGAACTTGGCCGCGTCGCTCGCCAGGTACAGCACCGCGGCCGCCACCTCCTCCGCCTGGCCCAGCCGCCCTACCGGGTGCGCCGCCGTCAGCCCCTTCCGCTGGTCCGTGTCGCCAGCACCCACGAACCGGTCGATCATGTCCGTCTGGATCGCCGCCGGGGCCACCGCGGTGACGCGAATGCCCTGCTTGGCGTACTCCAGCGCCGCCGCCTTCGTCAGCCCCTCGACCGCGAACTTGGTCGCCGCGTACAGGCTCACGAACCCCATCCCGACGTGCCCGGCGATGCTCGACGTGTTGATGATCGCCCCGCCCCCGGTCTTCAGCATCGCCGGGATCTCGTGCTTCAGGCTCGCGACCACGCCCCACACGTTGATGTCGAACACCTTGCGGTAGTCGGCCTCGGTCGCGTCGGTGAGCGGCCCCAGCACCTCGATCCCGGCGTTGTTGAACGCCACGTCGAGGCGCCCGTACTTCGCCACGGTCTCGTCCACCAGCCGCTTCACGTCCGCTTCCTTCGCGACATCCGCTTGGACGAAGTGAGCGGTGCCACCGGTCGCGGTGATCTCCTCGACGACCGCCAGCCCTTCCTTCTCGCGGCGCCCGGACACGACGACCTTCGCGCCCTCCTTCGCGAACGCGACCGCAGTCGCCTTGCCGATGCCGCTGGTGCCGCCGGTGACGAGCACGACCTTGCCGCTGAACGTGGCCATGGGAACGCCCTCTGTGAGTGTTGCGTGTGACGGGAGAAACCGAGCCGCCGGACCTCTTCTGTAGCTGGCCTCTGTGAGGCCGGAGCGACACGGCCGAGGTGGCTCCGGCCTCACAGAGGCCGGCTACAGTTAGAACTGATGCCGGGAGTTACCGGGGCGTTACGCCGGGCTTACGCGCGCCGGGAAACTTCGCGCACCGGCGTCGCTACGGTGATTGCACGCGGCCGAACCGGGCGGTAACTTCCACCTAACTCACCCCACCACACCGACGCGGGGCCGCGGTCATGGACCTGGAAAACGGGCAAGTGTACGAGATGCAGGGTTCCGGCAAGAACCCGTACAAGATCAAGAACGTCGGCGGCGTGTACTCGTGCTCGTGCCCCGCGTGGCTGAACCAGAGCGCGCCGAGCAACGCCCGCACCTGCAAGCACATCCGCAAGCTCCGCGGCGACGCGGCCGAGGAGGCACGGCTGGCCGGTGCCGGCGACCTCAAGCCGCTCAAGCCGGCCGGCGCGGAGGACAAGAAGGAGTTGCCGCTGCTCAAAGGCGAGCCGTGGGACTTCGAGCAAGACCTCACCGGCTGGTGGATGAGCGAGAAGCTCGACGGGGTGCGGGCGTACTGGGACGGCAAGCAGTTCCTGAGCCGCGGGTACAACATCTACCACGCCCCGGAGTGGTTTACCTCTGGGCTGCCCAATCATCCACTTGACGGCGAACTGTGGATCGGCCGCAAGCAGTTTCAGGAGGCGTCCGACTGCGCCAAGTGCCAGGGCATGCCGGAGCGGTGGCGGCCGATGAAGTACCTCGTGTTCGACGCCCCGGACGCCCCGGGCCGGTTCGAGGAGCGGATGAAGTTCCTCGCCGACGCCATCCCGTCGTGGCGTTCGCCGGTCGTGCAACTCGTCGAACACGCCGTCTGCACGGGCAACGACCACATCCATGAGGAACTCGAGCGCATCGTCACGTTGGGCGGCGAGGGGCTGATGCTCCGCAAGCCCGGGTCGCTGTACGAGCGGACGCGGTCGTCTTCGATCCTGAAGGTGAAGCGGTTCCTCGACATGGAGGTGATCGTAGACGACTACGAGCCGGGCGAGGGCCGGCACAAGGGCCGCGTCGGCGCGCTGTGGGTGAAGCTGAGCACCGGGGTGCTGTGCAAGGTCGGCACCGGCCTGAAGGACCGCGACCGTGATAATCCCCCCGCGAAGGGGAGCATCATCACGGTGAAGTATCAGGAATTGACGCCCGACGGGGCGCTGCGGTTCCCGGTGTACGTCGGCCCGCGGCCGGACGGCGACCCGACGCAGGCTCCGCTGACCCGCAAGAAGACCGCGAAGGCGGTAACGGTCGCCGTCGCGGCCGACCTGCCGTCGGCGCTGTTGGGGCCGGTCGTGGCGGCGGTCGAAGTGCCGAAGGCCGCGCCCGCGACGCCGCGGGCGGCCAAACCCGAACCCGTTCCGATCCCTGTTCCCGTTCCAACCCCTGTTTCCGCTGGAGGGCCGGCGATGACGACGAAGCGGTATTTCGAGTTCGCGGAAGGCTCGTCGAGCAAGTTCTGGGAGGTGTGGGTCGAGGGCAACGAGGTGGTGACGCAGTGGGGCAAGATCGGCACCGAGGGCCGGGAGACGCGGAAGGAGTTCCCGGACGCCGAGAAGACCAAGAAGGAGTACGACAAGCTCGTCGCGGAGAAGACCAAGAAGGGGTACGCCGAGAAGCCTCGGCCGTAACCGGCCTCACCCGGCCGTCAGAACACGCACACGTCCTTGCCGAACCGCTTCTTCAGCCGCTCGCGGCCGACCGCGGTGAGCGTCTTGCGGTGCCCGCGGAGGGTCAGTCGCTCGAGGTTCGACAGGTGTGGCGAGTCGGCCAGCGCCGCGGCCCCGGCGTCGGTGATGTCGTTGTCCGACAGGTCGAGGGTGCGCACCCCCGTCAGCGCGGACCGGGCGACGGCCTTCGCGAGCGGGTCGCCGAACTGCTTCCACGCCACCGTCAGGTGCTCGAGCCGGTCCGCTAGCGGCGACACGAGCAGCCCGCGTACCCCGTCCAGACTGACCCACGACCCGCCGCCCCACAAATTCAGCGAGCGTAGCGCCGGCAGGCGGTCGGAGTGCGTGATCGCCCGCAGCCCGGCGTCGTCGAACGGGTTGGACGACAGGTCGAGGTGCGCCACCGCGCCGAGGTTGGGGCAGCCGGCGATGAGCCGCAGGTCGTCGCTGTCGAGGCTCTGCATCGCGAAGTCGAGCCGCCGGACGGTCGCGAGGTGCGGCGACGCGAGCAGCGCCTCCAACCGACCGGCGTAGTGAAGCTGCGCCATGATGTAGCTGCTGAACCCGAGCGCCTCGGCGCGGCCCAGCAGCGGCGACGCGGCCAGTTCCGGCATCCGCGGGCCGAGGGTGTTGAACCGCACTTCGCGAACCGGGGCGAGTTCGAACAGACGCTCGCCGTCGGCCAAGAAGCTGTCCGCGGTGACGGTGACCGACTCGACGAACCCGCGGCGGAACCGGTGTGCCGTCACCAGGCGCGCGACCTCGCCCGCCCACGCCGCGCCGTACTTGTCGAGAAGTGCGGCCTCTTCCTTCTTCGCCTTTGACGCCTTCGGGCCGACCGGGGGCAGCTTCTCGATCTCGTACTGCAACCGGATGAACCTCGCCCGCTCGGGATACCCGTTCTCGTCCAGCCAGTCGGCGTAGGCGAGCCGGGGCGTGTCCTCGCACGGGTTGGCGACGATCGCAGCGTACAGTTCGGGGTTTTCGACCACCGCTCGCCCTCCGGTCACCAGCGGAACGCGGCCCGCACGTCCGGGTTGACGACCTTCTCCGCCGGCCACCCGCCGCGGCGCAGCGCCGCCACCGCCTCGGCCGCCGACCGGGCCATGTCTTCGAGCGACCGCACGTCCACGCCCGCCGCGTGCGGCGTCAGCACGACGTTCGGCAGCGTGCGGAGCGGGTTGTCGCGGGGCGTCGGCTCGTCCTCGAACACGTCCAGCGCCGCCCCGCCGAGCCGCCCCTCTCGGAGCGCTGCGATGAGGTCGGCTTCGCACACCAGCCCGCCGCGGCTCGTGTTCACCAGCACCGCGGTCGGCTTCATGCGGGCGAGTGTGCCGGCGTTGATGACGTGTCGCGTGTCCGGGGTGAGCGGGAGGTGCAGCGAGAGGAAGTCGGACTCGCTGAGTAGGCGGTCGAGCGGCACGAGTTCGATGCCGTGCCGCTCGCAGAACGCGCTGTCGGGGAGCGGGTCGTAGGCGATGACGGTCATCTCGAACGCGCGCGCCCGCGTGGCGACCGCTTTGCCGATGCGGCCCAGCCCGGCGAGGCCGAGCGTGCGACCGCGGAGGGGAACGCTCATCAGCCGCGGCCACCCGCCGCCCGCGAGCGCCGCGTGCCGGGCCGGTACGTGCCGGGTCAGCCCGAGCATCAGCGCGAAGCAGTGTTCGGCGACCGACCCTTGATTCGTGCCCGGGGCGATGCACACCGCCGCGCCGGCCGTCGTGGCGGCGGCCAGATCGACCGCGTCGTAGCCGACGCCGACCCGGGCGACGACGCGCAACTGCGGGTGCGCCGCGAACACTCGCGGGCTGTACGGCTCCGACCCGGCGACGGTCGCCTCGACGCCCGCGAGCGCCTCAATCAGTTCGTCCTCGGTCGGCAGGTTGGCGTCGGCCGGCGGGAGGAACACAACCTCCAGCCCGGCCGCGTCGAGCGGGGCGCGGAACTTGTCGGCGAACCTCGCCACCTCACGCGGGACGATGAGCACTTTGGGCATCGGAGACTCGGGGAAGGAACGCGGTCAGGGTCGTGTTGTTGTACCGGTTGGGTGCCCCGACGCGCGTCCCGGTCGTTTAGCCCCCCCGGCAAGCTCACCCCGGTGGAAAGAGACAAGGAACGGCCCCCGGTAGTATGCGACCCCCGCATCGCCCACGATGATCGTACCAAACGTCTCGGGGTCGAGGACCGCCAACTCGATCCGCTCTTTGGTCGAGCTTTCCAGAGTGACGTAGTGCGTCGTCCGGGTCACCCCGCGCTTGAATCCTGTCCACTGCTCGCTGCGCCTGGCCCGGATCACCCCGACGACGATGCCGGTCGGTTCCGCTCCCAGCCGCCGGCTCTTGCGCCGCTGCAATAGCCAGACGAGCCCGACGGTGACACCGATGGCGCCGGCCAAACCCACGCCCAGGCGCCACTCGAACGGCAGGGGTTCCAGACCGAAGGCGGTGGCAACGCCGAACGCCATCCCGGCGAGGGACGGGATGCCGAATTCGTTGGTGTCGTCGAGGTAATACCGGGCGTGCATCGTGTGGTCTCCGCTGGCTACACGGCAATTTATTCGCTCGCAGCTGGCGGGTATTTGGGTGATTGTAACGGGTCGCCGGCTCCTTCCCTGGCACGAACTTACGACCCGCGGACGCGGTCCCGGCCGGCGGAGGTGATTCGAGCCGTCGCCCGGCAGGCGAACCTGTCTCGACACGGCGTGTCCGTTTGGTGCCAGTCGGCACCGCCGGCCGACCCGCCCTGGATTCGCTCGTTGCGAAAAAAAGGCCGCACCCGCGGCCGGGCGCGGAGAGCCGGTTCACCGCAGTCGCTCGTTGCGGCTGAGGAGCTTCGTCCTCCCATGCGCAAGGTTCACGTCAACGTCGGCACGATCGGCCACATCGACCACGGCAAGACCACCCTGACCGCCGCCATCCTCGCGGTGCAGGCCCACAAGGGCCTCGCCCGGGCCAAGCGCTACGACGAGGTCGCCAAGGGCGGCACGCGGCGCGACGACACCAAGACCGTCACGATCACCTCGGCCCACGTCGAGTACGAGACGGCGACCCGGCACTACGCGCACGTGGACTGCCCGGGGCACGCGGACTACGTGAAGAACATGATCACCGGGGCCGCCCAGATGGACGGCGCGGTGCTGCTCATCGCGGCCACCGACGGCCCGATGCCGCAGACCCGCGAGCACGTCCTCCTGGCCCGGCAGATTGGTGTTCCGCACCTGGTCGTGTTCCTCAACAAGGTCGATCTGGTCCCCGACCCGGACCTGCTCGACCTCGTCGAACTGGAGACCCGCGAGCTGCTCACCCGCTACGGGTACGACGGGGACGCGGTGCCGTTCGTCCGCGGCAACGCGAAAGGGGCGCTCGACAACCCGGCCGACCCGGGCGCGAGCGGGTGCATCACCGCGCTGCTCGACGCGCTGGATAGGCACATCCCGGCCCCGGAGCGGGACGCCGACAAGCCGTTCCTGATGGCGGTGGAGGGCGTGTACTCGATCGAGGGTCTGGGGACGGTGGCGACCGGGCTGATTACGCAGGGGCGGGTCAGCCCGGGCGACCGGGTGGAGATCGTCGGCCTCGCGGACACCGCGGAGACGGTGGTGACGGGGGTGGAGGCGTTCAAGCGTCCGCTCCCGGCGGGCGAGGCGGGGATGAACGTGGGGGTGCGGCTCCGCGGGGTGAAGGCGGAGCAGATTCGCCGCGGCCAGGTGCTGGCGGCCCCGAAGTCGATCCGCCCGCGGTCGCGGTTTCGGGCGTCCGTGTACGCACTGCGGAAGGACGAGGGCGGCCGTCACACGCCGTTCTTCGCCGGGTACAAGCCGCAGTTCTACGTCCGCACGACGGACGTGACCGGGGTGGTCACCCTGCCGCCGGAGGTGGAGATGGTGATGCCGGGCGACAGCGCGTCGGTGGAGGTCCGGTTGGACCGTCCGGTGGCGCTGGAGGCGGGCAGCCGGTTCGCGATCCGCGAGGGCGGCAAGACCGTCGGCAGCGGCGTCGTGGCCGAGGTACTGGAGTAGGGTGACGCGGCGGGGCACGGGCGAAGGTTCGCGCCCCGCCGCGTCAGTCGCCGCCCGCGAGTCCCCAAAACGCATCCAACTTCTTGACCAACTCCCGCTCGTCGAGCCGTGACAGGATCGCGCGAAGCGCCCGCACCTCCCGCAGCAGCCGGGGGTTCGTCTTGGGCACCCGGGCCATCAGCAACGACACCGCTTCCTCCTGTAGCAGTCGCGCCGACGCCTCGTTCCCGGCGGCCGACTGATGCCGCGCCGCGGTCGCGAGGAACTCGCCTTTGAGGTTGGCCGGGTTGGCTAGAAGGATCGCGTTGTACTCCCGCGCCAGCCGGGCGATCCCCCGGCCGGCGTCGGCGGTGCGGCCGGCGGCGACGTCGGCGCGCACCAGCCCGAGTTGCCCGCGGATGGTGTCGGCGTGCCGCTCGCCCTGCGTCTTGCAGCGGAGCGCGAGGGCGGCGCGGAACAGCTCCTCCGCCCGCCGGCCCTCGCCCCGCCGCTCGGCCAGGAGCGCCTCGTATTCGTGCAGGGTGGCGTGGGTCGGGTGGTCGGGGCCGTAGGCGGCGGCGCAGTCGCGCCGCGCCCGCTCGAACCGCTCGCCCGCGCGCGGCCACTCGGACTCGGCGTCGAGCAGGAGGTCAACGGACAGGAGCGTCGTGGACGCGTTCAGGTACGATTGCGGGCCGAGGTGCTTGCGATACAGCGCGAGCACGGCGTCGAGTTCGGCGAGGGCGTCGGCGGCGCGGCCGGCGTGGTAGAGGCCGATCGCCCGCTCGACGCGGGCCGGGCAGCCGACGACGTCCGCCCGGGCGTCGGGGGCGAGTGCGGCGACCGCCGCGACGTCGTCGCAGAGGCGGGCGGCCGGCCGTCGCACCCACTCGGGGGCGCCCGGCCGCTCGAGCGCCGGCCGCAACCGCTCGACCGTCCCGCGGAGTACCTCGAGGTCGTCGGCGGTGCGGACGAGGCGGAGGGCGTGGGCGACCTGCGCCTCCGCGCGGGTGACCTCGGCGGCCGGATCGGCCGGGGGTGGGTTGTCGCGCGCATCGACCGGGGCGGCACAGGCGAGGAGAACGGCGAGCGACCGCGCGACCGAAAAGACGTTCATACCGCCCTCACTTTCACCCGGTGAACTTGAGCCGGGGTGATAGCGTCCGCCGGGCGGTAATGTCAAGTGACGGCCGGCGGGTGGCTCAATACTTGATGTAAACGTTGAGCAACCACTGACTCGGTTGGTTCTGGCCGGACGTGCCGAACGGCGAGGGCAGAGTGGTGCCGAACGGCGGTTGGGTGTTATATCCGAAATCGACACCTCCGGCCGGGCCGGTCACCGACAGGCCGAAGAACGGCTGACCGGACGAATTAACCCCGCCGGTACCGTTGAAATTGACACTGCCGACAGGCACCGTCACCCCGACCCCACCGTAGAGGCCGGATGAGTTAACCCCGCCCAGGAGGCTCACGACCGCCGGGTCAAGCGGGACAACGAGCGCCGTCGAGCCGCTCACTTGTCCGGTGGGCGAGACGTTGACGGAGAAAGGTCCGTAGAGAGTCTGAAGCGCCACGCCGCCGTACACGTTCCCGGTCGATGCAACACCGAGCGAAACGTTCGCGCTCGGGGTGCCCAAGCCGACACTGCCGCTCGTCTGGCCGCCGCTGATTTGGAGGTTGCCGAGCACGACCAGGTTCGGGATGGCGAACCCGCCGGCGACGGCGGTGTTGCCGGCGCTGCCGGTGTAGTTGAGCATCCCGGCGGCGCTCGGGAGGGCGAAGTACCCGCCGGCGTTCGTCGCCCCGCCGGCCTGCTGGAAGAACGCCAGGGCGACGAGGTTGGGTGTGAGAAGGTATCCGTTGAGGGTGGTGCTCCCGTTGGCCTGGAGGAACGAAGCGTTCGCGATCACGTCGCCGGTCGAAACGCCGACGTTGGCGCTCGTCTGCGCGTTGCCGGTAGTAAAGTTCGCCAGCGCGACGATGTACGGTGTGTAGAACCCGGCGCTGCCGCTCGATACCGCACCGCTCTGCTGGAAGTTGCCGAGCACGACCAGGTTCGGGATGGCGAACCCGCCGGCGACGGCGGTGTTGCCGGCGCTGCCGGTGTAGTTGAGCATCCCGGCGGCGCTCGGGAGGGCGAAGTACCCGCCGGCGTTCGTCGCCCCGCCGGCCTGCTGGAAGAACGCCAGGGCGTTGGCGTTCGTGGCCGTGAGGGTCAGTGTGGCGTATGTCCCGGTGGGGTTCTGGAGGTAGACGCCGTTCAGGTTGCCGCCTGCCGTTGTCAGGTCGATGTTGGCCGCTGTAGTCCCGTTACCGGTCTGAAAGGATGTCAGCGCGGTCAAGTACGGGTTGGTGAAGCCGCCGTTGGCCGTCGTCACCCCGCCGCTCTGCTGGGCCGTCAATGTCCCCGCGCTGGTGAGGGTAGTGAACGCACCGCTGGCCGTCGTCGTCCCGCCGCTCTGCTGAACGGCGACACCCCCGTTCAGGCCCGGAAGTGCCACGGCGGCGTTCCCGGTCACAGCGCCGGTAGTCGGTTGGTAGGTGCCGCCCGCGGAACCGTTCGCGCCCGTGAGCGCGCCGCCGAGCGGATTACCCGGGTCATACCCGGCCGCGTTCAGCACCGCCGGCACCGGGCTGCTCGGTGGCAGCAGAGCGGGGACGGTCGGAACCGGCGGGATCACCGGCGCGGCGGGATCGACCGGCGCGCCGTCGGGCACCTCGCGTGCCTCCAGTGATTCCAGTCGCAGGCGCGGCGGAGCGGGCTTCCGAGTGGGGCGCGTAAACCAGTTAAACATCGGGTCGATCTCCTGGTGACAAGTCGTCGGTCGCGACAACCCAATTCGACCGCCGTGACGTCAACGGCTCGCACCCCCTGACCGCGCTCCGGATCACGTCCGTTCGAGCGATCAGGGCGGCCGTTCGGCACCGAATGCGGTTTGGCGTAATTCGTCGGGATAGTGCAACACGGCTCACCAGCCGTGTCAAGGGGCCGGGCGGTCAGAACTTGAGGGAATTTGAGTCCGGAGCGCGTTCCGTTTTGAGTTCCCGGTGAGCGGCAAATATCGAAGGCGAGTTGACCACCGGCATACAAAGGCGGGAATCGGGCGAGCCGGCTCATCACGTACCGGTCGATGGGGGACACTATGGCCCGCACCCAAATAACCAGGAATTCGTCATGACCGTCACCGACTCGGTTGCCGACGTCGCCACGCCCACCGGGCCGATGCGGACGTACTTCTACACACCCCACGACCCGCACTCGGCCGAGAAGCGGCCCGGGGTCGTGCTGTACTCCGAAATCTTCCAGCAGACGCCGCCGGTGCGCCGGCTCGCCGTCAGCGTCGCCAGCATGGGGTACCTGGTCGCGGTGCCGGAGGTGTACCACGCCCACGAGCCCGCCGGGTGCGTCCTTGGGTACGACGACGACGGCAAGAACCGCGGCAACGCCCTCAAGGGCATCATCCCCATGAGCGACTTCGACGCCGACGCCCGTGCGGCGGTCGACGCGCTGAAGGCGCATCCGGCGTGCAACGGGCGCATCGGGGCGGTCGGCATCTGCCTCGGCGGGCACCTCGCGTTCCGCGCGGCGCTCCTGCCGGACGTGCGTGCCACCGCGTGCTGCTACCCCACCGACCTGCACAGCGGCACGCTCGGCAAGGGCGGCAACGCCGACTCACTCGCCCGCGCCAAGGACGTGAAGGGCGAACTGCTGATGGTGTGGGGGCGGCAAGACCCGCACATCCCGGCCGCCGGGCGGCGGCAGATCTACGACGCCCTCGACGCGGCCGGGGCGTGGTTCACCTGGCACGAGTTCAACGCCGCACACGCGTTCCTGCGGGACGAGGGTGAGCGGTACGACCCGGCGTGCGCCCGGACCGTGCTCGGGCTGATCGCCGACCTGTTCGCCCGCCGGCTGTAGCCCGGCGGCTACAATGCCGCCATGACACGCCTCGCCAAAGCTCTCGCACTCCTGCTGACCGCGGTCGGTGTCGGTGTCGCCCGCCCGGACGCGCCCAAGCCGCCGCCCGGCGACGCCACCGTCCGCGGCAAGGCCGGGCCGTCCGATATTGTGATCACCACCACCGCCCGCACCGCCGGGGCCGTCCACTCGCTCACCTGGAACGGCATGGAGTTCGTGGACAGCTTCGACCACGGCCGGCAGATCCAGTCAGCGAGCAACTTCGACTGCGGCCGCGACTTCGTGCCCGAAGTGTTCAACCCGACCGAGGCCGGCAGCCTCGCCGACGGCCGCGGGCCGACCTCCACCAGCCGGTTGCTCGAAATCAGCGCCAAAGGCAACGAACTGGTCACCCTGAGCCGCATGGCGTTCTGGCTGAAGCCGGGCGAGAAGTCGTTCGGCAACCCGGCGCGGAACGCCGCCCCGCTGTCCGACCACTACCTCGCCAAGCGGGTGACGGTCGGGTACAAGAGTCTGCCGCACGCGATCGAGTACCGCGTCACGTTCCTCGTGCCGAACGAGAAGCACACGTTCGCCCAGTTCGAGGCGGTGACCGGGTACATGCCGCCGGCGTTCGGTACGTTCTTGCGGTTCGATGCCAAGGATGGCGAGCTGAAGCCGCTGACCGACGGCCCCGGCGAGCAGCCCGACCCGGTGGTGTTCGCCACCGCCGACGGCAAGCAGGCGATGGGCGTTTACTCGCCCGACCAGCCGAGCAAGGGGTACGAGGCGGCCGGGTACGGGCGGTTCCGGTTCGCGGCCGAGAAGGTGGTCAAGTGGAACTGCGTGTTCCGGCGGAAGGGCGAGCCGGTGCCGGGCGGCGAGTACCAGTTCCGGTGCTTCCTGGTGGTGGGCACCCGGGCCGACTGCGCCGCGACCCTGGCGGCCCTGCGGGACGAGTTCGCCCGGCGGTAGCGGTTGTAGCGGTGGCGGCCGGCGTGAAGACGGCGTTCGCGCGGTCCGGTCACTCGCCGCGGCCGGGCGGTTCGATATCATCGCGCCAATCGGAATCGCCGCGAACCGTTCCGACGCACGAGGCCCCGCGCGTGATCCGGTTCAACTGCCCGGCCTGCCAACGGCCGTACGAATTGCCCGACGCCCTCGCCGCCCTGCCCCTGGTGTGCAAGCAGTGCGGGCAGCGCATCACCCCGCCCGCGCCGACCCCCGACCCGCCCCCGGCCCCGCCCCCGCCCCCACCTCCGCAAGCCGCGCCGAAGCCCGCGCCGCCGAAAGCCGCCCCCGCGAAGCCGCAAGCGGCACCGCCGCCCCCGCCGGCCCCGGCGAAGCCGCAACCGGCCAAACCGGTCGAGCCGGTCGAAGATGACGACGTGCTGGTAGCCAAACCGGACGAGACCCCGGACATCGACTTCAACATCGGCGGGCCGACGGCCGCCAGCCTGAGCGACGCCGCCCGGGCGCGGCAGTCGAGCGCTGAGGCGGCCCGGGCGTCGGCGGCCGAAATCAACCTCGACCTGCTCGGACTGCCCCCCGCGCCGCCGCCCAAGCCGGTCGCGCCCGCGGTTTCTGTCGCGCCCGCGCCGGAACCGGCCGCCCCGGTCGCCGAGCCGACCGTGCTGCCGTTCCTGGCCGACCTCGGGGTGCTGCTGCTGCTGGTGTTCGGCGGGCTGCTGCTGGGGGAGGTCGCGACGCGCAAGCCGATGGGCCAGGTGTTCACCGAGGCCGGGTCGGCGGCCAAGTTCCCGCCCGTCGATCTGCTCTTACTGCTCGCCCCGCCGGCGACGTTCGGGCTAATCTACTTGCTGCTCAACAGCCGCGAGAAGACGGTCGGCGCGTGGCTGCGGCGGCGGTCGCGGCCGCAGTAAATCCCGGCCGGAACGTCCGTTGACGGGCGCGATTCGCGACCTGTGCCGAAGTTGCCTGTTCCCGCGAGCGCGACGCCGGGGTAAACTACGGGAGGCCAGAAGTTTACCCCGCCCCGCAACCCCGCCCGGTGCCCGCGCCGAAGCTAGTACCGTCCCGGCCGCTCGCCTCCGCACTCCACCGCCAGACCCGGAGCCGCTCCGATGCTCGACGTCACCCTGAACCGCCGCCACGCCCTCCGGGTCGGAGCCCTCGCCGGCGTCTCGCTCGGCGCGCTGCTGAAGGCCGAGGCGCGCGGGGCGAACAAGTCCCCGAAGGGGGCGCGGGCGAAGTCGGTGGTGCTGGTGTACCTCGGCGGCGGGCTTTCGCACCACGACAGCTTCGACCCCAAGCCCGACGCCCCGGACGACGTCCGCGGCAACTACGGCACCACCGCCACCAGCGTGCCCGGGCTGCGGGTGAGCGACAGGCTGCCGCTCCTGGCGAACGTCATGAACAAGGTGGCGCTGGTGCGGAGCGGCGCGCACAACAACGACCACCACGAGACCGCGACCAACTGGGTGCTGAGCGGGCGGTTCGGGACGCCGTTCGGCGACTACCCGGCGGTCGGCGCGGTGGTCGCCCACGAGACCGGCTTCAGCGGCACCCTTCCCCCGTACGTCGCGGTGCCGCGGAACCCGTCGTTCACCTGGGAGCTGGGCAAATCGGCGTTCCTCGGCGGCCGGTACGAGTCGTTCAAGGCCGGCGACCCGAACCAGCCGGATTACAAGGTGCAAGACCTGACGGCCGGCTCTGTGGATGCCAAAAAGGCCGCCCGCCGCGACACCCTGCTGCAAGCGGTGGACGGGCTGGCGAAGAAGGTGGAGGGGAACGACCAGATCGCCACCTACGACGAGTTCCACGCCCGGGCGCGTGAGATGGTCCTTTCGACCGAGGCGCGGAACGCGTTCGCCATCGACCGCGAGTCCGACAAGCTCCGCGACCGGTACGGCCGCAACACCGCCGGCCAGTCGATGCTCCTGGCCCGCCGGCTGGTCGAAAGCGGCGTACGGTTCGTGACCGTGAACTACGGCGGGTGGGATCACCACGGTAAGATTTTCGAGAGCTTGGACAAGAAACTGCCGGAGTTCGACCGGGCCGTGTCGGCGCTCGTGGAAGACATGAGCAGCCGCGGGACGTTCGAGGACACGCTGTTGGTGGTGATGGGCGAGTTCGGGCGGACGCCGAAGATCAACAAGGACGCCGGCCGCGACCACTGGGGGCCGGCCGCGTCGCTGCTGTTCGCCGGGGCCGGCGCGAAGCCGGGGTTCGTCCTCGGCAAGACGGACAAGCACGGCGCGTACACGACACAGCGCCCGGTGTCGCCGGCCGACGTCGCGTACACCATTCTGGACTCGCTCGGCATCGACCCGCGGAAGCAACTGACCACCCCGGACGGCCGCCCGATCGAGATTCTGGACCAGGGCGACGCGGTGCGGGAATTGTTCGTGTAACGTGAGAGCGCCGTGAACAAGCACGCCCACTGCGGGTACTGCGGTGCCCGCTTCGCCCCCGAGCAGCCGTGGCCGCGCGTCTGCGCTGCCTGCAACGGCACGACCTACGTCAACCCGACGCCGGTCGCGGTGTGCCTGCTGCCGGTCGGCGGCGGGCTGCTGTGCGTCCGCCGCGCGATCCCGCCGGGCGTCGGCCAACTTGCGCTGCCCGGCGGCTTCATCGACCGCGCCGAGACCTGGCAGCAGGCCGCCGCCCGCGAACTCTTCGAGGAGACCGGCCTCCGCATCGACGCCGGCGAAATCGAGCACTTCCGCACGATCAGCTCCGAGCGCGGCGACGGCGTGCTGCTCGTCTTCGGTCGGGCCAGGCCGCGGCCGCCCGAGTTCGCCGCCGGGTTCACCCCGACCGCGGAGACGTCCGAGGCGGTGGTGATTACCGGCCCGACGGAACTGGCGTTCCCGCTGCACACGCTGGCCGCCGCGGCGTTCTTCGGTGCATGATTTGCGACGTCCCGGGACCTGCCCACCCGACACAGGAGACGCCGTGTCTACTCCGCCGCCGGAACTGACCGAGACGCTGGCCCGCCACGGCCAACAGCACCTCACCTACGGCTGGGAGCGGCTGACGCCCGCCGGGCGCGACGCCCTGGTCGCGCAGATCGCCGCGATCGACTTCCCGGCGCTCGCCGGCCTGCACGCGACCCGCGACACCCCCGCCACGGCCCTGCCGCCGCGCGAGCGGATCCGCCCCGTGCCCGTTCAGCCGGAGACGACCGCCGCCCGCGCCGCCGGCGAAGCGGCGCTCCGCAACGGGGAGGTCGCGGTGCTGCTGGTCGCCGGCGGGCAGGGCAGCCGGCTGGGGTTCGAGAAGCCGAAGGGGATGTACCGCGTCGGCCCGGTGTCGGGCGCGTCGCTGTTCCAGGTCCACGCCGAGAAGGTGCTGGCGACGTCCCGCCGGTACGGCCGCCCGGTGCCGCTGCTCGTCATGACCAGCCCGGCCACGCACGCCGACACCGAGGCGTTCTTCCGCGACAACGCCTACTTCGGCCTGCCGGCCGGCGAGGTGCGGTTCTTCCAGCAGGGCACGATGCCGGCGGTGGACATCGCGACCGGCAAACTGCTGCTGGAGGCCCCGGGCAAGCTGTTCCTCAGTCCGAACGGGCACGGCGGCACGCTCACCGCGCTGGCCGACAGCGGGCTGCTTGCAGAACTGGAGGCGCGCGGGGTGCGGAGCGTGTTCTACTTCCAGGTGGACAACCCGCTGGTGAAGGTGTGCGACCCGGCGTTCCTGGGCGCGCACGTCGCCGCGAGTTCCGAAGCGTCGTCGAAGGTCGTCTTCAAAGAGCAGCCGGGCGAAAAAGTCGGCGTGCTGGCGTCGATCGACGGCCGCTGCGCGATCGTCGAGTACTCGGACATGCCGGCCGCGATGGCCGCGGAGCGCGACGAGGCCGGGGCGCTAGTGTTCCGGGCCGGCAACCCGGCCATCCACATCTTCGACGTGGGCTTCCTGCGCCGCGTCACCGGCCGCGGGCTGGACTACCACCTCGCCCGCAAGAAGGTGCCGCACCTCGACGTCGCCACCGGCGCGGCGGTCGCCCCGACGACCGAGAACGCGCTGAAGTTCGAGCAGTTCATTTTCGACGCCCTTCCGCTGGCCGACCGCTGGCTGGCGATGGAGACGCGGCGCGAGGAGGAGTTCGCGCCGCTCAAGAACGCGACCGGGGCCGACTCGCCGCAGACCGTACACGAGCTGATGACCCGGCTGCACCGGGGTTGGCTGGAGGCGGCCGGCGCGACGGCGGCGGCCGCGGTCGAAATCTCGCCGCTGTTCGCGCTCGACGCCGACGAGTGCCGCGCGAAGGTGCAGCCGGGGGCGCGCTTCGATCAGCCGACGTATCTCCGGTAGCGATTCTTTCGTACAGTCAGGTGAACCATGCCCCGTCTGCTCGCCGCGATCGTCCTGATCGCGCTCGGCCCCGCGCCCGCGTTCGCGCAGCCCAAGCCGCCCCTCGCCGGCGCGGAACTCAAAGATTACATCCGCGCGAACTACACCAAATACGAGTATCACATCCCGATGCGCGACGGGAAGCGGTTGTTCACGGCCGTCTACGTGCCGAAGGACGACTCGCGGACGTACCCGATGATGCTGATCCGCACGCCCTACAGCGTCGGACCGTACGGGGCGGACAAGTACCCCGACGCGCTGCGCCCGAGCGCCTACTTCGTGCAGAGCGGGTACATTTTCGTGTATCAAGACGTCCGCGGGCGGTGGATGTCCGAAGGCGAGTTCGTCAACGTCCGGCCTCACATCGCCAACAAGAAAGATCAAGAGATTGACGAGAGCAGCGACACGTATGACACGGTCGATTGGCTCGTCAAGAACGTGAAGGGCCATAACGGGCGGGTGGGCATCACCGGCATCTCGTACCCGGGGTTCTACGCGGTGTGTGGGATGATCGACGCGCACCCCGCGGTGAAGGCGGTCAGCCCGCAAGCCCCGGTCACGGATTGGTTCGTCGGCGACGACTTCCACCACAACGGCTGTCTATTTCTGCCGCACTGCTTCAACTTCATGTACGGGTTCGGCAAGAACCGGCCGGCCCCGACCAAAAAGGGCAGTCGCGTCGGGTTCGAGCATGACACGCCCGACGGGTACAAGTTCTTTCTAGAGATGGGGCCGATCAAGAATGCTGACGCGAAGTATTACAAGGGCGAGATCGCGTTCTGGAAAGAGGTGATGGCCCACGGCAATTATGATGAATTCTGGAAGGCGCGTAACATCCGCGCGCACGTCAAAAACATCAAGCCGGCGGTGATGACGGTCGGCGGGTGGTTCGATGCCGAAAACCTGTTCGGCGCGCTCGAAATCTACAAGGCGGCGGAGGCGAACAGCCCGCCGAAGCACAACCACCTGGTGATGGGGCCGTGGGACCACGGCGGATGGAGCCGGCCCGGCGGGGACAAGCTCGGCGACGTGAGCTTCAACGCCAAAACCGCCGACTTCTACCGCGAGAAGATCGAATTTCTGTTTTTTGAAGCTCATCTCAAAGGTAACGGTGCGGAGGAGCGACCGAAGGCGTGGGTGTTCGAGACCGGCACGAACGTGTGGCGCAAGCACGACGCGTGGCCGCCGAAGGAGGCGGAGCGGCAATCGCTGCTGTTCTTGGCCGACGGCGCGCTCCACCGGCGGGGGCATGACCTCCCGGCAGGCGACGCATTCGACGAGTTCGTCAGCGACCCGGCCAAGCCGGTGCCGTTTATCAACAAAACCGACGTCGGCATGGTGCGCGAATACATGACCGCCGACCAGCGGTTCGCGGCGCAGCGGCCGGACGTGCTCGTGTATCAAACTTTACCGCTCATATCCGACCTCACACTCGCCGGGCCGATCGAGGTCGATCTATACGTTTCGACAACGGGCACCGACGCCGACTGGGTCGTGAAAGTGATCGACGTGTACCCGGACGACCTGACCGACCCCGACCCGAACCCGACTGGCGTGCGGATGGGCGGTTACCAGCAGTTGATTCGCGGCGAGCCGTTCCGCGGCAAGTTCCGCAACGGCTTCGACAAGCCGGAGCCGTTCAAGCCCGGTGAGGTGGCGCGTGTGAAGTTCACGATGCCCGATGTATACCACACGCTCCGCCCCGGGCACCGGTTGATGGTGCAGGTGCAATCGACGTGGTTCCCGCTGGTGGACCGCAACCCGCAGACGTTCTGCGACATCTACAAGGCCGACGCGGGCGACTTCAAGAAGCAGACGCACCGCGTCTACCGCGACGCCGCACACCCGTCGCGCGTCACGGTGGGCGTGGTGAGGTGACGCGGGCGGGGTCTGGGTTTCCGTGTCGGTGGCTTCCCCTCACCCGGCCTCGCGGACTCGGCCGACCTCTCCCCAGCAGGGAGAGGTCCATCCGGGGATACGCAAAGGTACGCAGCGCGTTTAGCTCTGCGCTGCGGCGGATGCACCTCTCCCCGCTGGGGAGAGGTCGCCGCCGGCTTTGCGGCGGCGGGTGAGGGGAAACCACCGACGCGCTTCTCAAGTAACCACCACAGCACAAGCACCGACCGCTTGCATTCACGCCAATATGCCCTTCACCACCTCGCCATGCACGTTCGTGAGACGCCGCTGAATGCCGTTGTGGTAGTACGTCAACTTTTCGTGGTCGATGCCGAGCAGGTGCAGCACGGTGGCGTGGAAGTCGTGCCACGGGACCGGGTGCTCGGCCGCCTTCCAGCCGATGTCGTCGGTCGCGCCATAGGCGAACCCCGGCTTCAGCCCCGCGCCCGCCAGCCAGCAACTGAACCCGTACTTGTTGTGGTCGCGGCCGGTGCCGACCACGTTCCCGGCACTCTGCGCGAACGGTGTCCGCCCGAATTCGGTCGTGAAGAGCAGCAGCGTGTCCTTCAACATGCCCCGATCCTTCAAATCGCGCAGCAGAGCGGCGACCGGTTGGTCGATGCGGGCTGCTTCCGCCGAGTGGTTCTCGCGCACGTTCTCGTGCGCGTCCCAACTGGTGCGCGGCGAACCGGCGATCGGCCCGCCGCTGTAGACCTGCACGAACCGCACCCCGCGCTCCAGCAACCGCCGCGCGAGCAGGCACCGGCGGCCGCAGTCGGCGGTCACCGGGTCGTTCAGCCCGTACGCGTCTTTCAGTTTCGACGGCTCTTTCGAGAGGTCCGCGACCGCGGGCACCGCGAGTTGCATCTTCGCGGCCAGCGCGTAGCTGTTCATCCGCGCCGCGAGGTCCGCATCGCCCCCGCTGCGCTCCAAATGCAGTTTGTTGAGCGAATCGAGTGTGGCGCGCGCGTCTTTTTCCTCCGCGGACGCGACCGGCTTGTCGGGGAACAGGTCGCGGACGGGTTGCTCGCCGCCGCGGAACACGACCCCCTGATGCTGCGCCGGCAGGAACCCGCTCGACCAGTTCGACGCGGCCCCGTTCGCGTCGCCGCGGCCGTCGGGCAGCACCACGAACGCGGGCAGGTCGTCCGCCTCGCTGCCGAGGCCGTAGCTGAGCCACGACCCGAGCGCCGGGTAGCCGTTGAACTGGAACCCGCTGTTGAGCACGAACAGCGCCGGCGTGTGATTCGCCGAGTCCGCGGTCATCGACTTGACAACGGTGATGTCGTCGGCCATACTTGATATACGGGCGAACAAATCAGATATCCACAGCCCACTTTCGCCGCGCTGCTTGAACGGCCAGTCGGGTTTGCGGAGCAGCCCGACCTGCCCGAAGAACACGTCCGGCTTGGCGTCGCCGCCGAGCGGCTGGCCGTGGCGTTTGGCGAGTTCGGGCTTGTAGTCAAAGCTGTCGATGTGGCTCATGCCGCCGACGAGCGAAATCTGGATCGCGCGCCTGGCCTTCGGGGTGTGGTGCGGGCGTGCCCCGGCGAGTTGGTGGAGCGCCGCCAGCACGCCCAGGGACGAGCCGGCGAGGAAGTTGCGGCGGGTCGGCATGGCGTGCGTCGGGTTCGTGGCTCGGTTCGGCGGCCCGCCGATTGTACCGCGCCCGCGGGCGTCACGAAAGGACGTCCGACACGCGCACGTCGCCGCCGGGCTCCCACTCGAAGAGCATCCAGTCGGCCGGCTGCCCGACCTCCAACCGCGGCACCGGCAAGCCCAGCAGGGCGCGGGGCCGGACGCTCGCAAGGTCGATCGCGTCGGCCAAGCCTACACCAGCCATCCGCATCACGTTGCCCACGCACACGTCGGTGAAGTGCCCGCTGCCGGCCAGGAACGGCGTGCCGGCGACCACCACCTTGCCCGACGGCAGCACCTCCAGGTCGGTGCCCCACTCGCGGTACGTGCCCGCCGGCAGGCCGGCCAGGCTGCTCGCGTCGCACGTGATGAGCAGCCGCGACACGCCCTTGGCGCGGACGAAGCACTTCACCACCGCCGCGGGCAGGTGGTGGCCGTCGGGGATGATGCTCGCCTGCAACTCGTCGCACGCGAGCTGTTCCCAGATGTAGTTGTCGTGCCGCGGCAGCACCGCGTGGCACCCGTTGCCCAGGTGCGTACTTGTGCGCGCCCCGGCGGCGACCGCGTCGCGGATCCGCGCCCCGCTCGCCGCGGTGTGGCCGATCGCGACCACCACCTCGGCCGCGGCCAGCTTCTCGATGAACGGCAGCGCCCCGGCCCGCTCCGGGGCCAGCGTCACCATGCGAATCCGCCCGTCGGCGGCGTCCTGGAGGCGGCGGAACTCGTCCCAGTCGGGGTCGCGGGCGTGCTCGCGGGGGTGCGCCCCGCGGGGGCCATCATCGCTTGAAAGATAGGGCCCTTCGAGGTGGAAGCACGGCAGCCTGCGGGCCAGCTCGCGGTCGGATTCGATCGCCCTCGACAGCGTCGCGAACCCGTGCCGCAGCGCGTCGAACCCGGCGGTCACGAGCGTCGGGCAGAACCCGCCGATGCCGTGCCCGCGGCACACGTCGGCCACCCGCCGCACGCCGCCGGGCGTGAGCGCCGGCGAGTTGAAGCTGATCCCCAGACAGCCGTTGATCTGCGGGTCGAAGAGCGCCGGGCCGAGCCACCGCGCCGGCTTCTGGTCGGAGTCGGAGACGGCGGCGACGCGGCCGCCTTCGATCGCGACCGCGACCGGCCGCCCGGTGGCGTAGTGGCGGGCGTGAACGAGCATTGCGGTTTGCCTGTGGTGGGTGCCAGCGCGGTCGGATAGATTGGGTTACAAATAGTGCGCCCGCCCCACACCCGGTAACCGCCATGACCCGCCCGCTCGCGCTGGTGTTCGGCTTCGGCCTGCTCGCGCTGCCCCTCGCCGCCGCCCCGGTCCCGCCCGCCCCGAAGGCCGAGGACGGCGTTTCGGCGGCGGTCGCCAAGCTGCTCGAGCACCGCAAGGTGCAGAAGGAGCTGAAGCTGTCGGCCGAGCAGCGGCTCGTCATCCTCGACGGGCTGGCCGACATCGACGACGACCACGCCGACAAGCTCAACGAGCTGTCCCGGCAGCCGAACGCGGCCGTGGAAGACTACGACAAGCTGGACAAGGCCCGGCAGAAGCAGGCGGACAAGCTGCTGGGCGACGCGGCCGCCAAGACGCTGACCGCGGCGCAGCGGAGCCGGCTGCGGCAACTCGACTGCCACATCCGCGGCGTGGCCGCGCTCGCCGACCCGCAGGTCGAGAAAGGACTGCAACTGACCGACGCCCAGAAGAAGCGGGTGAAGGAGGCGGTCGAGCGGGTGAAGAAGGAGGTCGGGCAGTACATCGACGGGGCCGGCGACGACGACGCGCCGAAGCGGAAGATCGACCTGTTCTCGTTCCGGGCGGCGCGGCTGAAGGACGCGACGGCCGCCCTCACCGCCGACCAGAAGGCGGCCTGGGAGCGGATGCTCGGCCCGGCCCCGACCGGGTTCAACCCGGACGAGCTGTGGCTCAAGATCGAGGAGGAGTTGGACTCGGCCGCGCCGCCGGAGTGAGCCGGAAGCCCGGCGGGCCGGTCTCGGTCGTGTTTGTGGCACAGGCCTTCCAGCCTGTGCCACAAGACATCGGGCACGGAGGTCATTTCCTGCGATCCCGTGTCATTCCGCCTTCTTGTCGTCGTCCGCGTCGCGCTTGCCGCCGCGGGCGGCGCGGGCCAGCACGAACCCCATGCCGACCGCCGACACCACCCCGAACGCGCCGGCGGTGAGCATGATCCAGTCGCGGCGGCTGGGCGGCCACAGCGGCTGCTCGCGGGGCAGCGGGGCGGCGGCCACCGGCACCGCGTAGGGGTCGAACGCCGGCGCCGCCGGGGCCGGCTCCATCACCAGTTCGACGTCCATTTCCTCTTCGGCGGGCGGCGCGGCCGGCGCCGGGAGTGCGGCCGGCGCGACCACCGGGGCGACCGGCTTGGGCGGCGCGACCGGCTTGCTCACCGGCGGCGCCGTGCGTATCGCGGGCACGTTAAACGTGGTCGCGGTGAGGCCGGGCACGGCGGGCGCGGGCTTGCTCGTCGCCGGCAGCGCCGGGGCCGGTTTCGAACCCGGTTTGGCCGCCGGCGGCGCCAGCGGCTTGGGCATCTCCATCTGCGACTCGCTGTCCAGCCAGTCCTTGTACGCCGGCAGCACCTTCGACGCGGCCGCCGGCGGCCCGCTCGCCGCGAACGGCTTCAAGGCTTCGGCCGCCTCCGCCGGCGTCTGGTACCGCTCCTCCGGCTTCTTCGCCAGCATTTTGTCCACCACCGCCTGGAACGCCGGCGGCACGTTCCCCTCCACCAGCGTGCTGAGCGGCGCCGGCTTCTCGGTCGCGTGCTTGAGCATCTGGGCCATGATGTTCGTTTCGGGGAACGGCGGGCGGCCGGCGAGGCAGTGGTAGAGCACGCACCCGGCGCTGTACACGTCGGCGCGGATGTCGGCGCTGCGGGCGTCCTTCGCCTGCTCCGGCGCGAGGTAGTCGGGGGTGCCCAGCACCGACCCCTCCTGCGTGAGCTGCGTCTCGATTTGCGCCTCCGGCGCGTCGTCGTCGAACAGCTCGCGGCCCAGCCCGATGTCGAGGATCTTGATGGTGCTTTCCCAGGTGGTGTCGGCCTTGCCCTCGCCGCCGGGCGTGATCATCAGGTTCGACGGCTTCAGGTCGCGGTGGACGGTGCGCCGCTCGTGCAGGTGCTGAAGCCCGTCGAGCGTCTGCCGCATCAGCCGGATGGTCTCGCTGATCGGCAGCCGGCCGCGGCGGTCGAGCACCTCGTCGAGCGTTTCGCCTTCGAGGAACTCCATCACGATGTAATGCACGCCGCCGCTCTCGCCCACCTGGTACGCCCGGACCACGTTGGGGTGGTCGAGTTGCGTGAGCAGCCGGGCCTCGCGCTGGAACCGGCCGAGGACGTGCGAGTTCTTGGCCCGCGACGCCGGCAGGATCTTCAGCGCGACGAGCTGGCCGAAGTTGTGGACGGCCTTGTACACGCCGCCCATCTGCCCCTTGCCGATCTGGTCGAGGATCTTGTACCCGCCGAGGAAGAACCCGTCCGACCGGCCCCGCTGGATCAGCGCCGCCTGGTACTCGGTGAGGGTGCGGCGGGTGACGAGGAAGCGGCGGAACGAGTCCACGCGGGCGTCGCTGCCGGGCCGCTCCTCCTTCCACCGCTTGTACAGCGAATCGACCTCCTCGGCCGGCAGGAGGCGGCTCTTGACCAGGAGCGAGCAGTATTCGGCCGCGGTCGTAGCGGGGGTCGCCATGGGGTCAGAGCCACAGAGGACGGAGGGGCAGACAGGACAGAAGAGTATTCACCACAGAGACCGTAGAGACCACAGAGGAAGACAGAAAACAGGGTTTTCAAGAACTCTGTCTCGTGCCTTCCTCTGTGGTCTCTGCGGTCTCTGTGGTGAATACCCTTCTCGTCTTCACCGCGACAACAGTTTCAGCCCGGCGCGGGCCAGCTCGACCCAGCGGCGCTCGGCCTCGGACTCGCCGTAAGCGGCGACGACCGCTTCCCACGCGGCCCGGGCCTCGGCGGACTCGCCGTCGCGGGCCAGCCGCAGGCCGCGGTTGTAGCCCCGCTCGGCCGGCGACCGGGCGTCCGGCTTCGCCCCGTCGGCCACCGCGCGCTTCAGCTCGCGCCAGTCGCGGGCCTTCGTGCGGGCGGCGGCGATCTCGTCCTTGTACCGGTCCGGGTACTTCCGCGCAAGCGGGTCGAGGTACTTTTCGAACGCCGCGTCCCAGTCGTCGGGGTTCTCGGACGCCAGCAGCGGCTGTGCGGCCGCGTACAGCTCGTCGGCCGGCGGCGCGGGCCACGCGAACGCCGCCACCAGCACCCCGACCACCAGCAGGAACAGCGGGGCCACGACCAGCGGCCGCTTCAGCAGCGGGCGCGGCTCCGGCTCCGCTTCGGCCTCGGGCGTCACCGGCAGGGCCATCAGCGCCGGCGCCTCGGCCGTGTCCGGCGTCAGCTTGGTCGGCCACGCCAGCTTCTCGCCCTTGCGCTCCAGCTTGCCGCGAATCCGCTCCAGTTCGTCGATCACGGCCGCCGCGCTCGCCGGCCGCCGGCCCGGGTTTTTGTCTAACAGAACACAGAGGAACTCGTCCAGTTCCGGCGGCAGGTCGGGGACGAGGTTGGCCGGCCGCTCGGGCAGCGTGTAGCACTGCTTGTGCATCAGCTCGACCACCGACCCGGCGGCGAACGGCGGCCGGCCGGTCACCAGAGTGTATAGCACGCCGCCGAGCGAGTACAAATCACTCCGGCGGGTGAGCGGCTTGCCGCTCGCGGTCTCCGGCGGCAGGTAGGCGCTCGACCCGATCGCCGGGGTGTGGCTCGGCGGCGTCGGGAACACCTTGGCGATGCCGAACCCCAGAATCTTCAGCGTGCCGTCGGGAGTCAGGACGAGGTGCGCCGGTTTGAGGTCGCGGTGCAGGACGTTGCGGTTGTGCGCGTGCTTGAGCGCCCGGGCGGCCTGCACCGCGACACTCAGCACCTCGCGCCACGGCCGCGGGCCGCTCTCGAGCAGCCGGGCGCAATCGGTGCCCTCCACCAACTCCGACGCGACGAACGGCAGCCCGCCGTGGGTGCCGCAGTCGAGCAGTTTGACGACGTTGGCGTGGTCGAGCCGCTGGAGCGGGAGGAGTTCGCCGGCCAGCCGCCCGGTAGCGGCCGGGTCGCGGGCGTCGGTGTACACTTTGACGGCGGCCCGCTGCTCCGGGTCGTCGTACCCGCGGGCGCGGTACACCACCCCGAGCGGCCCGCGGCCGATCTCGGCTTCGACATACCAGTTGCCGACGCGCGCCCCGATCATGAGCGTATGTTAATCAACGGCCCCGCCGGGGTCACGACCAAACAGCGAGCGAAAATGACCGCACCGACCGCACTCTTACTGATCGCGCACGGCAGCCGCCGGGCCGAGGCCAACGCCGACCTGGAGTTCGTCGCCGAACGGATCCGCGCCCGCGGCCGCTACCCGCTCGTCCGCGTCTCGTACCTGGAACTCGCGGAGCCCAACATCGAGGCCGGCGGCGTCCAGTGCGTCGAGGCCGGCGCGGCGGAAGTGGTGATGCTGCCGTACTTTCTGTCGCCCGGCGTTCACGTGGCCGAAGACCTGACCGCGGCCCGGGACGCGCTCGCGGCCCGCTTCCCACACGTCCGGTTCGCGCTGGCGGAACCGCTCGGTCGCCACCCGTTGCTCATCGACGTGGTCGAGCAGCGGGCGGCCGAGGTGCTCAGCCCCGCCGCAACCGGCGGTACGTGAGCGGGACCAGGCCCAGCGCCGCCAGCGCCAGCGTGCCCGGCTCGGGCGCGGCGACCAGCGGCGGGTTGTCGCCCACCCACACCTGCACGCTCGCCTGCGTGCCGCCGTCGAAGTGGTTCGCCCCCCACACCGTGTACCGGTTGCCGCCGAGCGTCACCGCGGCGCGGTCCTGGAACCAGAAGTACGTCGTGCCGGTCCACCCGCCGGTGGTCGTGTAGTTGTTGTACATGTGGGCGCGGCCGTTGAACCGCAGCACCGCGGCCTCGCCAGAGGCGACGTCGGTGAGCGTCACATCGACGCCGAAATAGCCGTCATTGTTCCAGTGGGTGGTGCCGTCCGGGTGGATGTGGATCGGGTCCGGGATCGGGATGCGGGTCGGCTCGGCGACCACGACCGGGACGGTGACCGGCACGCCGCGGCCCGGCTCGAAGGCGAAGCCGACGCCGGGCGCCGGGTACGGCATCAGGGCGATGCCCAGCGCCGGCGCGTCGGCCGAAGTGGTGAGGTTGCCGGCGGCGTAGTTGAACGCGATCGGCCCGGCGGTCGCGCCGGCGGCGGTGGCGAGCAGTGCGGTCAGTGCGAGTGCGATCCGTCGCGGGTGCATCATCCTCTCCGGGGGAGCGTCGGGCGGCGGATGATGCGGGATTTGGGCGGGCGGCGTCAAGGCGGAAATACGTGCGGGCGGCCGTGCGGCGCGGGCGGATACAGAACTTTGCGTTTTGTATCACGATCGCACGTGTGCCAACATCAGGGTAACTGGAGGGCGAGGTTGTACACCTCTTCGACGTCGAGCGTGAGGTTGTTGGCCTCGAACAGCTTCGCCAGTGCCGCCTTGTGGACCTTCATCTTGGTGCCGCCGACGCCCAGCGCGCCGTAGCGGACGATGCCGTTCCGCTCCGCCCCCTTGTCGTTGAGTTCGACGCCCTCGATGCCGGCCGGCGGGACGCCGTTGAGGTCGATCAGCACGCGGAGCGACTTCAGCCCGTCGCGGAGCTTGCGGGGCAGCAGCACCGCGCCCGCGGCCCCGGCCGCGACGATCAGGCTGCGGTCGCCCAGCGCCGCGGGCGCGTCCGCGCTGCTCGACACGCTCACCGCTTCGATCTTGGCCCCGGGGATGTGGGCGCAAATGGCCGCGCACACCGCCTCGGCGCGGTCCTTCTGCCGCGACCCGACGCGGACGTGCCCGCCGGCCTTCGCCAGCAGCCGCGCCACCCGCTGCCCGACCGGCCCGGTGCCGCCGAGCACCAGCGACTTGGCCGAACTCAGGTCCAGGTGCCGCCCGGCGGCGCGGACGGCCGCCGCGGCGGTCGTGTTCGAGCCGTTCGAGTCGAGCATCAGCGACACGCTCAGCCCGTACTGCGGGATGAGGTGCTTCTTGACCTCCGCCAGCACCGCCTCGCCGGCCGACACGTCCGACCCGCCGACGAAGATGGCGGTTTTCGCCAGGTCTTTGCCGCCGCGGGTGAAGATGCACCCGTGGACGAGCGGCATGACGTTCTGCGGGGTCACCCCGCCGTAGCTGAAGATGTGGGCGACACCGGCATCGACCGCCACGACGCGGTCGAACACGCTCGGCAGCGGGTCGGTGTCGAACTGGACGAGGATGGTCGGCTTGTCGGACATGGTCATTCGTCCCTGGTCATTAGTCATTAGTCCTTGGTCATTAGTCCTTGGCACGTCCCCGATCGTCAAGTCGCAAGGGGAGCCGGTCAGAACTAAGGACCAAGGACTAATGACCAAGGACGACCGCAGGTTACTCGAACGGGTGCGGGGTGTCCTTCTTGGCGATGATCTCGTCGATCGACGGCGACTTGTGGATGGCGTTCTTGATCGCCAGCTTCACCGCCTCGTAGTTGTTCTTGTAGATCTTCTTGTTGTCGTTGGCGCTCGGGGCGATGAACACGCCGCACACGATCACCCAGTCCTCGGCCTTGTCCTTCGGCAGCACGCCCTCGACCACGCTGTCCACGACGGCGCGGGCGACGGCCGCCTGGGCCGGGCCGAACATCTGCATCACCTGGGCCGACTTCTTCATCGTCACCTTGGTGATGGTGACGGTCGCCGGCTTGGCCGGGATGTTCGGGGACACGACCGCGAGCAGGTTGGTGTGGCCGGCCGTCTGGCTGGCCAGCGCGTTGGCGAACGCGGCGCCGACCGGGCCGTCCTTCGGCCCGATGAGCAGGTCGATGTGGGCGACGTTGTCGAGGTCGCTGCCCTCGATGACCAGACCTTCGCCGACGTAGAACGCGGACATGCCGTACTCCGGATAGTGGGTGAGGTACGGCGTAGATGCTAGCGGCGGCGGCCGCGAAGGCAACCGGATTCCGTCGTTCCCGCGACGCCGCGAGCGGCCGCGTCAGGCCGCCCGGGCCTCGCCCGCTTCGTTCAGGAGTTCGACCAGCCGCGCCGCGAACCGCGGGCCGGTCGCCGCGTCCTCGTGCTTGAAGAACACAACGCACTCCCGCCACGCCTGCGCGCGGATGCGGGCGACCCACTCGCGGAGCGTTGCGTCGGTGTAGTCGGCCCGCCGCAGTCGGATGTAGCCGCGACTCCCGGTCGCCACGAACGGCACTTCCAACTCGTCGCCGGCGTCCGCGACGCACAGAGCCGCGTCGCGCTCCCGCAGCGCGGCGAACACGTCGTCGCAGAACCAACTCGCGTGGCGGAACTCGAACGCGACCGTCGCGGTCGGCGGGAGCGACGCCAGGAAGTCGCGCAACAGCGGCACGTCCTTTTTGGTGTGCGGCGGCAACTGGAACAGCACCGGGCCGAGCCGCTCGCCCAGCACGGCGGCCGCCGCGAACAGCGACTCCACCGCGGCCTGGCACCCGGCCAACTTGCTGACATGCGTGATCGGCTGCGGTGCCTTCAGCACGAAGCGGAAGTGTGCCGGCACCTGCGCGGCCCACCCGGCGAGCAGTTCGGCCGTCGGGGCGCGGTAGAACGTGTTGTTGATCTCGACCGTGCCGAACCGGGCCGCGTAGTAGCCGAGCATCGCCCTGGCCGGCGTCTTCGGCGGGTAGAACCGCCCCTTCCACTCCGGGTACGAGTACCCGCTCGTGCCGACGTACACGTCCATGCGCCGAACCCTCCTGCGGCAGAATTCATAATGCACGAACGATCACGCCGCGTCAAGGTCGGTGAACAGGAACCGCAGGACGCGGTCGAACCGCGCCCCCCACGACGCCTCGTTGTGCGACCCGCCGGGCACCTCGGCGTACACGAACTGCTCGCCGGCTTTCAGCCCGTGCCGCTCGAACACCCGCGCCAGCCGGGCCGTGCGCCGCATCGTCGCGGCGCTGCCGTCGGCCGACCCGCCTTCGTGTTCGCCCACATCGAGCCATACCCGGCACCGCTGTAGCCACCCGCACGACACCGCGACGTTCCGCAGGAAATATTCGCGGTCCCACCACAATGATGGCGACATGGCAGCACACTTGCCGAACACCGACGGGTACCACTTGCACAGGTGCAGCGAGATCAGCCCGCCCATCGACGACCCGCCCACCGCGGTGTGCTCCGGGCCGCTCAGTGTGCGGTACGTGCCGTCGATGAACGGCTTCACCGCTTCGACCAGGAAGCGGCCGTAGTTGCGGGCGGTGTCGGAGTCGCGGCGCGGGCCGTACTCGTCCAACCGTGCGGGCGTGTTCGCCACCCCGACGATGATGAGCGGCGGGACGCGCCCGGCGCGGACCTCGCGCTCGGCCACCTCGTCGGCCCGCCACGGGTTGCCGGCGAACGCGGTGTGCGCGTCGAACAGGTTCTGCCCGTCGTGCATGTAGAACACCGGGTAGCGGCGCTCGGGTTCCAGACCGTAACCCGGCGGCAGCCACACGCTGACGGTTCGCGCGTGCGGCAGCAGCGGCGAGCGGAAGTCCGGGTGGTAGTCAATGCTCGACTGCCCCCAACCCTCAACGACGGCTTCGACGCGCGATTGCGTACCGCGGAGTTCGCGGGGCGGCCGCTCGTGCCCGTCGGCGGTGCCTTCGACCCCGCGCCAGCGCCCGGGCGTCACGAGGAAGCGGCCGCGGAAGTCCGGCGGCAGGTCGAGCGCGACGCGGTGCGTGCCGTCGTCGCCCGCGGCGAGCGGAACGCCGTCGGCGCGCCAGTCGCCGAGCGGCCCGTCGCCGGCGAGGAACAGTTGCTGCCCCGGCGGGGTGTTCTCCGGCACCTGCACCACGATCTCGACCATTCGCCCCTCGGAACTCGCCCGCGCGATAAGATGCGCTTCGCTCAGGAGCGCGGCCTGCTTCTGTAGCCGGCCTCTGTGAGGCCGGAGCTTTACGGTTCATGCCGCTCCGGCCTCACAGAGGCCGGCTACAGAAGCAGGCCGTACACGAGGCGCGTCCGTCATGCTCGGCCCCAAGGACATCGTATCGGCGCTCGAAGCCGCCGGGTTTACCCATCTGGTGTGGATTCCCGACAGCCACCTGGGCACCTGGGACGCGGCGCTGTCCGAATCGACGCTCAAGCCGATCCGCGTGTGTCGCGAGGGCGAGGCGGTCGGGGTGGCGATCGGACTGCTGCTCGGCGGGGCGAAGCCGCTGGTGGCGATTCAGTGTACCGGGTTCTTCGAGGCCGGGGACGCGGTACGGAACGCGGTTCACGACATGAAACTGCCGCTCAAACTGATCGTCGGCGTGCGCGGCGAGCGGGCGGCGAAAGCGGGCAAGGCGTCGGACAACTGCCCACACTTCGCGCCGAAACTGGTGGCCGCGTGGGAGTTGCCGCACGCCCGCTTCGACCCGTTCGACGCCGACGCCTCCGGACTGGCCCACGCGCTCAAGGCGCTGGTCGATCAGCCGACCGCCGCGGCACTGTTGTGGGCCGAATAATTCGAGTTCCAGGTTCCACGCTCCAGGTTCCAAGTTGACAACACGCAACTTGGCTCTGGTCTTCAACTTGGAACCTGGAACGTGGAACCTGGAACGACTTCCATGACCCACCGCGACGCGCTCGAAGTGCTGGCCGCGCACCGCCAGACGCAAGTAGTTGTTACGACAATGGGTTCGGTCGCGCTGTGGCCGCAACTGTCCGACTCGCCGCTCGACTTCCACTACCTGCCGTCGAGCATGGGGCAGGGGGTGCCGGTCGGGCTTGGGCTGTGCCTCGCGAAGCCCGGGTTGGGCGTCGTCGTGCTCACCGGCGACGGCGGGCTGCTCATGAACCTCGGTTGCCTCGTCAGCGCCGCTCAGTTCCGCGTCCCGCTCACCATCCTGTTGATTGACAACGGTTTATACGAAGTGACAGGTGGGCAGGCAGTGGCCGGGGCCGGCGTCACGAACTTCGCAGCGCTCGCCCGCGGGGCCGGCATCGCCCGCGTCTACGAATGCGCCGAGCGGAGCGAATGGGAGGCGGTCGCCGGCGAATCCCTTTCGGGCGCCGGGCCGGTGTTCGTGTGGCTGAAGGTGCAGGGCGAACACGGCAAGCCGACGCCGGCGGCCCCGCGCCCGATGGCCGAACAGATCGCGCGCCTGCGGGACGCGCTGCTGAGTGTTTAGTTTTTGGTTTTTTGTGTTTGGCACCGACGCGCCCCGAAAGGGCGCTTCGCGTTGCCGTCAGGCACAAAACACCAAAAACAAAAAACGAAACACTAAGCCGCGAGCCGGACGCCGCTCTCTGTCGGTTGCAGGCGGGCGTTCGGGATCGGCTTTTTCGCCTTCAGCACCAAGACGCGGCCGATCGCGCGTTCGAGCAGCGTGAGCGGGAAGATGCGCCACATGTGCGGCAGTTCGCCGCGGCGCAGGTGCCGCTTGCTCACACGGTGCTCGGCGAAACGGTCGAACAGGCGGACGAGTTCGCGGGCGGTGGTCTTGGGCGCGGTCGCCGGGTCCGGCGGGCGGCGCCACCACAGCCGCTGCAGCGGCAGCAAGACGTCCTGCCAGAAGGCGGCGTCGTAGTACGCGGGGAACAGCCCGATCAGTTTCCCGCCGGGCTTGAGCACGCGGAACAGCTCGGACACGCGCAGCGGGTTCGGTCGGTCGGCCTCGTACAGAGCGTTCCAGGCGACGACGTCGAACCGGCCGTCGGCGAACGGCAGCGCCGGGCCGCCCAGCCGGGCGAACTCGGCCTCGATCCCGTGACGGCGGAAGTTGTCGCGAACCAGTTCGGGGTGTTCGTCGGGCGCGGCGGCGACGGTAACGGCGGTGCCGGTGCGGGCGTAGGTGAGGGCGTCGGTGCCCAGCCCGCAGCCGAGGGCGAGGAGCGATTCGTCCGGGTGGCGGCCGAATTCCAGCGCGCGGGGCAGCCACGCCCCGTGCCGCTGGTATCGCTTTTGCTCTAGCTCCTCGAACCACTCCGCGGAGAACGGCGGGGACTCGCGCCGCCCGCGGCGGACGGTCGGCGGGCGGATCAGTTCGCGGGTGGCGGCGGTGTGCGGGTCCGGGCGCGGCACGGGCGGCAGCGGCGCGTGGTCGGCCGACCCGGGCGGGTCGTCGGCGAACAGCTTCAGGCTACCGAACCCGCCGCTCATGTGCGTACCGCGAACCGTACCCGGTGTATGATGAGCGCACGCGATAGCAGCGGCCGGAGAAGAAGTCAAGAGAAGAGATTTCACCACAGAGGAGGTTCCCTCCGCGAGGCGGGAGGGGTTCACAGGAGAGCACAGAGGAAGACAAAAGAGAGTTGTTGAAAACTCTGTCTCCTGCCTTCCTCCCGTGCCCTCCTGTGCTCTCTGTGGTGAATACTCTTCTGCCTTGGTCGGAGTACACATGACGCGGTTGTGGGACGCGGTCAAGCGAACAGTCAGCGGCGACAGCGGGCCGCCGCCCGACCTGGAGGCGGCGCTGTCGGACCTGCGCGCCCGGACGCCCGCGCCGGTGTTCTGGCTGCTCGGCAAGACGCAGTCCGGCAAAACCTCGATCGTGCGGTTCCTCACCGGGGCCGAGGACGCGGCCATCGGCAGCGGGTTCCGCCCCTGCACGAAAACCTCGCGCCTGTACCAGTTTCCGACGCCCGACGCGCCGCTGCTCACCTTCCTCGACACCCGCGGCGTCGACGAGCCGGGCTACGACGCGACCGAAGACATCGCCGCCTTCGACCCGACGGCGCACGTCGTCATCGTGACCGTGAAGGCGACCGACTTCGCCCAGGGGACGGTCAAAACGGCCCTGGAGCGGATCCGGACCGCGAGCCGGTCGCGCCCGGTCGTGCTGGTGGTCAGTTCGCTGCACGAAACCATCCCCCGGCAGTCGCACCCGACCCCGTACCCGTTCGCCGGTCTGGCCGACGACCCGCGCGCGCCGATTTCCGAAGACGTGCCACAACCGATGCGGGAGTGCATCGATCAGCACCGCCGGGCGTTCGACGGGCTGTTCGACTACTGCGTGCCGCTCGACCTCACCAAGACCGACGACGGGTTCGCCGAACCGGACTACGGCGGCGAGCAACTGAAGCAAACGCTGCTGAAGGTGCTGCCGGGCGCGTACCGGCAGACGCTGCTCCGCCTTAAGGAGGCGACGGACGTTCTCAAGGGCGCGCACCTGCGGCACGCGCTGCCGGTGATCATGGGCTACTCGTCGGTCGCCGGAACCGCCGGCGCGGTGCCGATCCCGTTCGTCGATCTGGTGATCCTGCCCGGCATTCAGGCGCGGATGGCGAACCAACTGGCGCAGATCTACGGTCAGCCGATGACGGCCGAGCGGTACAAGGAGATCGCGGCGGCGGTCGGCGTCGGGATGGTCGCCCGGACGCTCGCCCGGCAGGCGGTGAAGTTCATCCCGTTCGTCGGGTCGGCGGTCGGCGCGACGGTCGCCGGGGCGTCCACGTTCGCCCTCGGCCGCGCGCTCTGCTACTACTTCGAGGCGGTGTGCGAGGGCCACGTGCCGACCGCCGACGCGCTGCGGAAGTTCTACCACGAGCAGTACGAGACGGCCGAAAAGCAGTGGAAGGCCGACCATCCGAAGGCGGAGAAGAGGTAGGAACCCACCCCCGGCCCCTCCCTGCAGGGAGGGGAGTCAACCTTCGCACGCCGCAAACGTTGTCGTTGTGCCGAGGTTCTTTTCTCCCCTCCCTGCAGGGAGGGGTCGGGGGTGGGTTCTTCGCCGCACCACAGGAACCCCGCATGACCCGGTTTCGCCTGATCGTCCTGGGCCTCTTGTTCAGCGCCCCGTTCGCGTTCCTCATCGGGGCCGGCGGCTACCACCTGTGGAACACCGGGTGGATGGTCTACGCCTGGATCCCGCTGTTCCTGTGCTTCGCCCTCGCGTACTTCCTGGCGTGGCGGTGGACGCGGCGGAACAGCCTGCCCGCGCCGGACATGCCCCCGCCGAACTACTGGACCGACCGCGACAAGTCCGCGTGGGAAAAAGTGGTCGCCAAGGGCAAGTCGTTCGACAAGATCACCCCGGAGCAGCTCGAAAGCCCCGAGCACTACACCGCGCTGGCCCTCGACCTCGCCCGGCAGATCGCGGAACACTACAACCCCGGGGCGGCCGACCCGTTCGAGCACCTCACCCTGCCCGAAGTGCTCGCGTGCGTCCAATTGGCGTCCGAAGACCTCGACGAACTCGTTCAGAAGTACGTGCCGGGGTCGCACATGCTCCGCATCCGCGACATGAAGCGCGCCCGCCAGGCGGTCGGCTGGTACAAGACCGGGATGAACGTGTACTGGGCCGGGGCCGCGATCTTCGACCCGGTTCAGACGGCGATCCGCTACCTCGCCTCCAAGGCCGCCATCGGCGGGCTGATGGACCGCGTCCAGAACAACATCATCCTGTGGTTCCACACCGCCTTCATCAACCTGCTCGGCCGCTACCTGATCGAACTGAATAGCGGGCGGCTGCGGGTGGGGGTGAAGCGGTACCGCGAACTGGTCGCGCTGCGCGAGGCGCCGCCCGCGGACGACCCGGCGACCCGCCCGGCCGCCGCGCCGGAGGCCGTGCAGCAGGACGCGGTCACGATCGCCGCCAACACCGCGACCGGCCCGAAGGCGATCACGCTCACCGTGCTCGGGTCGGTGAAGGCGGGCAAGTCGAGCCTCGTCAACGCCCTGTTGGGGCGGAACGCGGCGACGGTCGATCGCCTGCCGGTCGCCGCGGGCGTCCGCTACGACTACGTCCTCCGCGGGGCGGATGGGGCTGCCGGGCAACCAGTGAGCATCCTCGACACCACCGGGTACGGCCAACACGGGCCGAGCGACGCCGACTTTGCCGCCGCGGTCGAAGCCTCGCGCGACGCCGATCTGCTTCTGCTCGTGACGCAAGCGACGAACCCCGGTCGGCAACCCGATGTGGACCTGCTCGACCGCCTGCGGGCGTGGTTCGCGGCCAAGCCGCACTTAAAGATGCCGCCAGTGGTAGCCGCGGTGTCGCACATCGACCTGCTCAGCCCCAAAGCCGAGTGGAACCCGCCCTACGACTGGAAGAACGGCACCCGGCCCAAGGAACAGAACATCCGCGAGTGTGTCGGGGTGGTGAAGGAGCAGATGGGCGAGCGGGTGACCGACATCGCCCCGGTGTGCGGCCGCGAGGGCGAGCGGTTCGGCGTCGTGGAAGGGCTGATCCCGGCGATGGTGTCGCACCTCGACGCGGCCCGCGGGACGGCCGTCTTGAAGGCGTTCGACGCCGAAGCCGGGGCCGGGCAGTACGAGAAGATCGGCACGCAGGTGCTGGAGGGCGGGAAGGCCGTACTCGGCATCCTCCGCGACGTATTCGGGAAGAAGTAACCTGCAGCCGCTTGCGGCGTCGCGGGAACAAGCGCCCGCGACGCCGCAAGCGGCCGACAGAACGACCTACCAACATTCCCCTCTACTGCTCACTTTCGTACACTTCATCCAATTCGCCCTCCGGGCGTGTACACTGTCGGCGTCCGCCGACCCCATCACCACTCACGTTCCGACGCGAGGTCGCTCGATCATGGCCAAAGCACCGGCCGCGAAGAAGCCCGCCGCCAAGAAGCCGGCGGCGAAGGGCAAGACCGCGAAGGCGAAGGTCACCCCCGGCACCCCGGCTCTCGCCGAAGCAGCCCCGCTCGCCCGGCTCAGCGGGCGCAGCAAGTTCACCCTCTACAACCTGCTCGGGCAACCGCGGGCCTACTACCTCGTCGAGCCGCAGGAACTGCCGCGCGACGCGGTCCCGAAGGACGCCAAGTCGGTCGCGCACAGCGTCATCGTGGTGGACCGCAGCGGGTCGATGTACTACGACCTCCCGGCCACGAAAGAAACGCTGCTCAAGATCCTCACCCTGGACGAGTACGCGCAGTTCAACCTGCTCGTCACGCTCATCTCGTACTCCAGCAGCGGCGACGTGAAGTGCCACTTCGAGCGCGTCCCGATCCGCGAGATCATGAAGAAGGACTCGAAGTACCAGCAGGACATCAAATCCATTCAGACGTCGTGCGCGACGTGCATTTCGCAGGGGCTGCGGCTCGCGTCCGAGAAGGTCAAAGACGGCGAGCTGACCGCGATCACGATTCACACCGACGGGTACGCGAACGACCCGTCGGCGGCGTCGGAGGCCACCACCCTCCTGAAGCTGTGCGACGACATGAAGGGCAAGGACGTGTTCGTCAACACGCTGGCCTACGGCGACTACACCGACTTCCGGTTGCTGTCGCGGGTCGCCAACGCGGGCAGCGGGGCGTGCATCAAGGCCGGCAAGATCGCCGACGTGTACCAGTCGCTGTACTCCTCGACCAAAACGCTCGGCTCCTCTGTGACTCCGCCGATCGCCGTGCCGCTTGATAAAGGCTTCGACTATCAGGTGTTCGTGTCGCGGTCCGCGGGGCGCGTGAACGGCGGCACCGAGACGCTCTCGATTCGCGGGCTGAAGACCGAGGACGACGCGGTCGTGTACCGCTACCGCAAGCTGTCGAAAGCGGATTACGACAAGCTCGCCGACGTGCCGACCGAGCAGACGAGCGAAGCGGTGTTCGCGTTCGCGAAGGGCAACCTCGCCGAAGGCAACCTGAACACGGCGAAGTACGCCCTCGCGAGCACCTACGACGCCACGCTGGTCGGCGCGCACGCGCGGGCGCTGACGAACAACCAGGTCGCGGCGATGGCGACCGACATCGACACGCTGCTCCTCACCGACCCGGGCCAACTCGCGACCCACACCGTGCTCGATCAGGTGCCGGTCAACAAGCGGATTCCGTTCCTCACGCTCGTCAACCTGCTGGATGCGAATCGCGGCAACTTCGTGATCAACCGCAAGGCGCTGACCGAGGTTTACGTGCGCCGCGGGCTGAAGCGGATCGAGGGCAGCCGCGACAAAGACACCGGTGCCGTCACGAAGCCCTGGCTGAAGACCGAGTTCGTGAGCGAGGACGAGTACATTCCGATCTCGTCGTTCGACGTGAACCGCAACACCGCGACCATGAACATGCTGCTGACGCGGAAGGTGCGGCTCGTCCCGGCGGCGGGCGGCGCGCCGATCGAGCAAGTGGCCGGAGTCAAGCTCGACAACCTGAGCACGTTTAACAACTACACGCTCGTCGGCGACGGCGAACTGACCGTCCCGTTCCTGCGCCTCAAGATCAGCGAGAAATCACTCTTCGACAAGCTCTCCAACGAGGGCGTGCTGGAGATCGACGGCGCACCGGCCGCGTCGTTCGACAAGAACAAAGAATACACGCTGCGGCTCGATCAACTCCCCATTGTGCCGCCCTTTGAGGGCACGGTGAACCTTGACGGGGTGTTCAACGAACTCGCGGAACTGAAGGTGCTGTCGAGCCTGTGCGCCGCTCACCTCAAGGAAGAGTCGTCGGACTTCACCGCGGAGCAGGTCGAGGAACTGAAGAAGCACTACCTGTCGAAGAGCCTGTTCCTGAGCTTCCCAACGACCACACCCTACGCGAAGCTGGAAGAGGCGCTCGCGGACGGCAGCGTCGATACGCGGACGAGCTACAAGATCGACATCGGCACCAAGTCCATCCTAAACCTGTCGAAGCTGCACAGCGCGAACAAGTTTCTGGAGCGGATGTACGAGGTGATCGGGGCCGACGGCAAACCGGCGGACAAGCCGGCGTTCGAGGACACGCTCGGCGGCGACGTGTCGTTCAAGCACAAGACGCTGTCGGCCCGGACGAAGGTGACGAAGGTCGATGACTTCATGAAGGCGCTGTTCGACGACTTCCTCGGGTTGCGGCCGAACAACTCCGCTACGAAGGTGCTCGAAGCGGTCGGGGCGGACAAGCTCGCGGCGATCGTGAAGGGGCGGGCGGGCGGCAAGCATCCGGACCGCAAGGCGTTCGTGGAGGCGCTGGCCGACGCGCGGAAGAAACTGGAGGCACGCTCGGACGCGCTGTTCGCGGACAAGCTGAGCGCGCTGGTGTTCTACGTCGGCGCGACCGGCCTCTTGCCGGACGAGGTGGACGCGAAGGCGGTGTCGGCCGACGCGCTGGCGCAGAAGTACCCGGACTTGGCGTTCTCGAAGGACGAGAAGGAGGGGACGTTCTTCGAGGTCGGCGACACGATCATCAGCGTGTACGCCAAGACCGAGTACTTCTCCCGCGACAAGGCGTGAAGTGCCGCTCGCATTGACGGTGCCCGGTCGCGCCGGTAGTGTCCGCGCGGTCGCACCGGAGGCTCACAATGACGACAGCACCCGCACGCCGCCTGTTGCCGCTCGCGGCGGTCCTCGCCGGCTGCATGACGGTGAACGCCGGCGGCTCCCGCCGGACGTTCGGCCCGGAGTGGAAGCCGGTCGGCGGCGGCGGCGAGCACGAGCGCACCGTGAGCGTCACGTTCCGCCACAGCAGCGGAAACGTCGCCGGCTTCCAACTGCCGCTCGAGTGCGGCGACCACCTGTGGGGGCATGAGACCGACGACAACGCCGGCTCGGCGGTCGAAATTCGGCCGCGCGACGGCCGCCCGTATGGCGGGTTCGAGGTCTCAAAGGCCGCGAACGGCAAGGCCACACAGTTCACCGTTCGCGTCGGGGCGAACATCTATCTGGATCTCGACGCCGACGGCACACTCGACGCGATGTTCGACCGCACGTCCGACGCCCAAGGATCGAAAATCCTGTTCGAAGGGAAGTTCATTCCGGTAGAAACCGGGAAGATGGGGTTCTTCGGTACGAGGCCTTCGGTTTCGACCGCCGACCGGTCCGAAAGTTACGAGTTCGCGGGCGGCCGCTGGCACCGGGTCAAAGCGACGGTGCCGTGAGCGGGCCGTCTTCACAGGAGCGCCGCGATGTCCTCTCCCCTCGTGCTGGCCATCGACCAGGGCACCACCAGCTCGCGGGCGGTGGTGTTCGACTCCGACACGTTCGCCGTGCTCGGCACCGCGCAGCAGGAGATCGAGCAGCACTACCCGCGGGACGGGTGGGTCGAGCACGAGCCGGAAGACATCTGGTACTCGGTCGCCCGCACCGTCCGCGAGGCGCTCGCCAATGCCGGCCGCAGCGGGCGCGACGTCGCCGCGGTCGGGATCACCAACCAGCGCGAGACGGTCGTCGCGTGGGACGACGCCACCGGGCGCGCCGCGGGGCGCGCGATCGTCTGGCAGGACCGCCGCACTACCGCTTTCTGCCGCGAACACGAAGCCGATCAGCCGACGCTCACCGCGAAAACCGGGCTGGTGCTCGACCCGTACTTCAGCGGCACGAAAGTCCGCTGGATGCTCCAAAGCAACGCGGCGCTCAAGTCCGCGGCCGAAACCGGGGCGCTGAAGTTCGGCACCGTCGATTCGTTCCTCATCTGGCGGTTGACCGGCGGGGCCGCGCACGTTACCGACGCGACCAACGCCAGCCGCACGCTGCTGTTCAACATCCACACGATGCAGTGGGACGACGAACTGCTGAACTACTTCGGCGTGCCGCGTACCGCGCTTCCCGAGGTGAAGCCGTCGGTGGCCGAGTTCGGGGTGACGAAGGGGCTGGACTTCCTGCCGGACGGCATTCCGATTCGCGGCGTCGCGGGCGACCAGCAGGCGGCGCTGTTCGGACAGTGCTGCTTCGCCCCGGGCGAGGGGAAATGCACCTACGGCACCGGGGCGTTCTACCTGCTGCACACCGGCGATGCCGCGGTGTCGTCGCGGCACAAGTTACTCACGACTGTCGCCGCGATGACCGACGCCAGGCCGAAGTACGCACTGGAAGGCGCGGTGTTCATCGCCGGGGCCGCGGTTCAGTGGCTGCGGGACGGGTTGCACCTGTTCAAGTCGGCGGCCGAGGTGGAGCGGATGGCTGAGCGGTCGAACCCGAATGAGCCGATCCTGTTCGTGCCGGGGTTCGTCGGGCTGGGCGCGCCGCACTGGGTGCCGGAAGCCCGCGGGGTCATCTTCGGGCTGACCCGCGCCACCACCGCCGCCGACCTCGGCCGGGCCGCGCTCGAAGGGGTTGCGTTCCAAGTGGCCGACCTCATCGATGCGTCGGAGAGGGACGCGGCGAGCGAAGGGACGGCGGCGCTGAAGGTGGACGGCGGGATGGCCCGCAACGACTGGTTCTTGCAGTTCCAGGCCGACGCGCTCGGCCGCCCGGTCGCCCGGGCCGCGCAGAGCGAATCGACGGCGCTGGGCGCCGCGTCCCTGGCCGCCGTCGGCGCGGGGTTGGCCGACGAGGCGCGTCTGACGTCGCTCATGTCGGCCGCGACGCGGTTCGAGCCGAAGCTGCCGGCCGCCGAGCGCGAGTCGAAGCTCGCCGCGTGGCGGAAGGCGGTGCGGGCCGTCATCGGCTTCTACGCAGGGTGATTCTTCTGTAGCCGGCCTCTGTGAGGCCGGTGCTACTCCTGTGGTGTCGCACCGGCCTCACAGAGGCCGGCTACAGAAGAGCTTCACCACTCGCCGGCAATCACCTCGCCGGCGGCGTGCGTCGAGAGGGCGCGGTAGGTGGCCGGATCGACCGTCTGGCGGACGAACCGCACGCTGCCGTCGAGTAGCACAAAGTTCGCCCCGCCGCTGTGGACGCTGCGGAACCCGCTCACGAAGTCGCGGCCGCTCTGGTTGAACCCGCTGCGGTCGCCGCCGTAGATCGTCGGCGTGCCGGGCGAGCGGTTGAGCGGCTCGTCGGCCGGGTTCGGCGACAGCCCGAACTGCGCCGTCACCGCGAGCGCGCCGGCGTACCACGGGTGAGCCGCGTCCCCGAACCCGGTCGCGCCCCAGCACTGCTCCATCAGCGCCGGCGCGCCGGTGAACGGATCGCTTACCGCCCGCGACGGGTCGTTCAGGTCGCGGATTGGGAACTTGGGCGACCCGCCGGCCGCCTCGCCCAGCGCGAACGTGGACGCGGTGCCGTCGCGGGCGTCGGTCAGCCGCGTGCAGCCGATCAGCGTCTTGGCGTCCTCGCGCACCGCCAGCCCGAACGGCCCGCGGACGCTGAGCGGCACCTTGTCCGGTTCGAGCGACAGCCCGGCGTTCGCGCCCTTGTTGAACGCGTAGTCGATGCCGGCGACGAACGGCGGGATGTAGCAGTTCCACTGCGCCGCGATCGGGGCGGTGTCGATCCCGCCGGAGGCGCGGTTGGCCGGGCAGTAGAATACCTTCACCCCGGTGCCGACCGCGGTCGCGTTGGCCGGGTCGAACCACGACACGTCGAACCGGTACAGGTTGCGGAGGTTCTGCTGTTCCAAGTACGGCAGCATCTCGGTGAACCCGGTGCCCCAGCCGTCGGTGATGTCGCCGCCGACGATCACCCCGCCGGGCAACCGCTGAACGGTGTCGTGGTGGGAGTGCAGCGCCAGCCCGAGTTGCTTGAGGTTGTTGGCGCAGCTCATCCGCGCCGCGGCCGCCCGCACCTGCTGTACCGCCGGCAACAGGAGCGCGATCAGCACGGCAATGATGGCGATGACGACGAGCAGTTCGATGAGGGTAAAGCCGGACCTTCTCCGCTGTAGCGACATGCGGTTCCTCCGACCGGGCGAGGCGCGATGACACCCGATTGTAGCTCGCGGACGCCGGCCCCGCACCGGGCGCTGATCGTCGCACTCGTATTCTTCGCGCCCGGCTGCGGGTCGCCGCCCGCGCCGACCCTGCGCGACGCGGGGCGGCCTCCGGAAGACCTCCGCGCGATGCTGAAGGACGCCGACCCCGAGGTGCAGGCCCGCGGCGCGCTCGGGCTGAGTCGGGCCGGTGCCGAAGCCCGCGACGCCGTCCCGGACCTGATTCCGCTGCTGAAAAGCCCGTCGCCGCTGGCCCGGCAGAACGCGGCGCTGGCGCTGGGGGCGGTCGGTGCTGATGCCGCGGCCGCGGTGTCGGCGCTGACGGAAGCGCTGAAGGATTCCGAGTGGGCGGTGCGGCGGCAGGCGGCGCAGGCGCTGGGGGCGATCGGTTCAGCGGCCAAGACCGCGGTCCCGGCACTGAAGCGGCTGGATTCCGACCCGCAGAAGCAGGTCCGCGAGGCCGCGAAACAGGCCCGCGACAAGATCGGCGGGTGACCCTACTTCTTCCGCTTGCCCTTCGGCTTCTTCGCCGGCGGGGCCGGTAGGTCAACGAACAGGTCGGCGAGTGGGAGCGCGAAGCCGGGCAGTACGGATCCGCCGCTCAGGGTGCCGTCGGCGGAGATCGCGGTCTTTGCGTCCGGGGCGGTGTAGGCGTCGGCGGTCCGCTTCTCCGGGTCGATCACCCACGCCAGTTGCACCCCGGCGAAGAAGTAGTCCTTCAGCTTCCGGGCGATCTCGTCGCGGGTGTTCCCCTTGCTCAGCACCTCGACGACGAGGCTCGGAATGACGTCGCTGATGGCGTCGGTGTCGGCGGTCCGCTCCGGCCGCTGCGTCCACGCGGTGAAGCTCACGTCCGGCCCGCGGACCACCTTCGGCATGAGCCGGATGAGGTCGTCCGAGCCGGAGAAGTACCCGAGCTTGTGCATCTCGATGAACGTGCCGAGCCGGACGATCAGCTTGGCCGCGACGATCGACTCGACGTGCCCCATCGGCTTCTCCACCAGGGTGCGCTCGACCAGTTCGTACAGCTTGTGCGGGCGGCCGTGCTTGCGGAGCAGGTCGCGCTCGGTCGCGGTGCCGGGGAACGGGTCCAAGCAGACCCGGCTGGGCGAGATGTTGCCCAGCCGCTCCAGCAACTCGCCCAGGGTCTCGAACGGCAGCTTCTTCTTCGCCGCGGGCATGGCCGCCCTCCGTTATCCGCACGCCGGTGGAACGTCAGTAAGATACCCGCCCGCGTCCGCCGGCCCAACGCCAACCGGAGGCCCGCCGTGCTCCCCGCCGATGTGCTCCGACAGGTGCGCCGCCTTCACCTCCGCGCCCGGCGGCTGGTGCAGACGCTGCTCGGCGGCGAGTACCACTCGGCGTTCAAGGGGGCCGGGCTGTCGTTCGAGGAGGTCCGCGAGTACCAGCCCGGCGACGACGTCCGCACCATCGACTGGAACGTCACCGCCCGCGTCGGCCACCCGTTCATCAAGCGGTTCGTCGAGGAGCGCGAGCTGACGATGATCCTGGCCGTCGACGTGTCGGCGAGCCAGGGGTTCGGCACCCGGCAGCTCACCAAGCGCGCCGCGGCGGCCGAACTCGCCGCCCTACTGGCCTTGTGCGCCGTGAGCAACAACGATCGCGTCGGGCTGCTCGCGTTCACGTCAGAAGTCGAACGCTACGTGCCGCCGAACAAGGGGCCGCGGCACGTGCTGCGGCTGTTGCGCGACATCCTCGCGTTCGACCCGAAGAGGCCCGGGACCGACCTCGGCGGGGCGCTCGACCACCTGAACAAGGTGCAGCGGCGGCGGGCGATCGTGTTTCTGATGAGCGACTTCATCGCCACCGGGTACGACGCCGCGTTCCGGCGGGCGGCGCACAAGCACGACCTCATCGCGGTGCGCACGAGCGACCCGCGCGAACGGAGTTGGCCGGCGGCCGGGCTGGTCCGGCTGCTCGACGCCGAGAGCGGCGTGCCGGTGCTGGTCGATACGTCGAATGCGCGGGTGCGGGAGCAGTTCGCGGCGGCGGCGAAGGCCCGCGACGACGCGTTCGCGAAGCTCGCCCGCGGGTGTCAGGCCGATCTGATCGAAGCTGGCACCGACGGCGACCACTTCGACGCGCTGCTGGCCTTCTTCCGCAAGCGCGACCGCCGCCGGAGGCACGGATGAGCGCGACCCGGCGAGGAACCCACCCTCCGGCCCCCTCCCTGCAGGGAGGGGGAGAAGGAGCCTTCACATTTCGTCGGCGGAATCGGCGCGCCGAGGTTTTGCTCCCCCTCCCTGCAGGGAGGGGGCCGGGGGGTGGGTTCCTCGCCGCCCTCGCCGTCCTGCTCTCGCTTTCGGCCGCCCGCGCCCAGCCGCCGGAGGTCCGCGCGGCGGTCGAGGGCGCGCCGAAGCAGGTCGCGCTGTCCGGGTCGGCCCGGCTGACGCTCGTCGTCGAAGGGCCGACGCCGCTGCGCGTCGAGTTGCCCAAGCAACTGCTCACCGCCGACGCCAACGCCATCTGGGGCATCCGCCCCGACCGCGACGAGGCGAAGGTCGTCCCGCTCGGCGGCGGGCGCGAGCGGTGGAGCCGGACGTATCGGCTCACGCCCTTCCCACCGGTCGAGGGGCCGGCCGCCGGCAAGCGGGCTGTTGGCTTCAGCCCGGTCACCGTCAACGGCCAGCCTGTAACGCTCCCGACGGTCGAAATCGAGGTGACGTCGGCCGTCGGCAGCGCCGCGGTGCCGCCGCACGGCATCGTCGGCGTCGAAGACCCGCCCCCGCCGCCGGTCGATACACAGCCGTCGTCGCTGCCCTGGTTCGCGGCCGTGGTCGGCGCGGCGGTGCTCGTTCTCGTCGCGGTGGCCGCCCTGCGCAAGCCGCGGGCGAAGCCGGTGCCGCCCTACGAAGAGGCCGTCGCCACGCTCACGTCCCTACTCGCCGCCGGATCGCCCGGGGCGGCGGAAGTGGAGCAGGTCGCGGCCGTACTGCGCACTTACGTCGAGCGGACGTTCGGCATTCCGGCGACGCGGCTGACGACCGCCGAGCTACTGGCGGCGGCGCGGCAGGGCGGGCGGGCGGGCGAGCAGGCCGACGCGCTGGGTCTACTGCTCGACGCGTGCGACCGGGCGAAGTTCGCCGGCGACGTGCCCGACGCCGACGGGTGTCGGCGACTGGTTCGGGCCGCGCTCGACTGGCTGGACGACCTCCGCCGGGCCGCCGGGCCGCGGTAGCGGCGGCTTCGGCCCGAACCCGCGCCGGGCGGGCACCGTCTCTGTCTGCCGTGTGACCCGCTCGCACGCCTGGAGTGCCCCGAATGCTCCTCACCATCACGACGACCCGCGCCCCGGCCACCGACCTCGGCTGGCTGCTCCACAAGCACCCCGAGCGCGCCCAGACCTTCGAACTCGCGTTCGGGAAGGTCCACGTTTTCTACCCGGAAGTGACCGACGACCGCTGTACCGCCGCGCTCCTGCTCGAAGTCGACCCGGTCGGGCTGGCCCGCGCGAACCGCGGCGGGGCCGGCGGCGAACTGCTGGCCCAGTACGTCAACGACCGGCCGTATGTGGCGTCGTCGTTCCTGAGCGTGGCCATCGCACAGGTTTACGGGAGCGCGTTGGCCGGCACCTGCAAAGGCAAGTCGGACCTCGCCGAAACCCCGCTGCCGCTGGTCGCCAAACTGGCGGTGCTGCCGTGCCGGCGGGGCGGCGAACCCTTCCTGCGGAAGCTGTTCGAGCCGCTCGGCTACGCGGTATCGGCCACGCGGCACCCGCTCGACGAGCAGTTCCCGGAATGGGGCGAGTCGCCATACTTCACGGTGGAACTCAGCGCCACGGTGCGGCTCGCGGACCTGCTCTCGCACCTCTACGTTCTGATTCCGGTGCTGGACGACGAGAAGCACTACTGGGTGAGCACGGACGAGGCCGAGAAACTGCTGCGGCACGGCGAAGGGTGGCTCGCGGGGCACCCGGAGAAGGAGCAGATCGCCGCCCGCTACCTCAAGCGGCAGAACAAGCTGGTGCGGTCGGTGCTCGGGCACCTCGCGGCCGATGAGGCGGTTGACCCGGACGAGGCCGCGGCGGCCGCCGACCTCGCCGAGGAGCGCATCGAGGCGAAGACCAGCCTGCACGAGCGCCGGCTGGACGTCGTTCACGCGGTCTTGCAATCGACCGGGGCGAAGCGGGTACTCGACCTCGGCTGCGGCGAGGGCAAGTTGCTGAAGCTGCTCGCCACCGACCCGCGGTTCACGGAAATCGTGGGCGTGGACGTGACCGTGCGGAGCCTGGAGATCGCCCGCGAGCGGCTGAACCGGTCGCGGCTGCCGGACAACCTGCGCGATCGGGTGAAGTTGCTGCACGGCGCGCTGACGTACTGCGACGCCCGCCTGTCGGGGTACGACGCGGCGGCGGTGGTGGAGGTGATCGAGCACCTGGACCCGCCGCGGCTGGGCGCGTTCGAGCGGGCGCTGTTCGGTGCGGCGCGGCCGGGCGCGGTGGTGCTGACGACGCCGAACCGCGAGTACAACGTGCGGTTCGAGAACCTGCCGGCGGGCAAGTTCCGGCACGCCGACCACCGGTTCGAGTGGACGCGGGCCGAGTTCGCCGCGTGGTGCGCGGGGGTGTGCGAGCGGTTCGGCTACCGGGTCCGCATCGACCCGCTGGGCGACGCCGACCCGCAGGTCGGCGGCCCGAGCCAGATCGCGGTGTTCACGCGCGAGTAAATCACGTTAGCCGCTGCACCTTCGCGAGAATCTCGGCGAGCAGGTCCGGCGGCACCGCCCCGCCGCTGTCGGTGGCGTCCGCGACCGGAACCGACACCACCCACGAACACACGACCTCGCACGGCCGCTTCAGCTTCGTCTGCGGGTGCCCGCCGGCGGCCGCCGGCAACTCGACCGTTTCGGAGAACGGCGCTTGCCCGGTCAGCGTGGTGACCGCGGCGACTTGCACCGCGCCGGCCGGGTCGATGTCGGCGGTCGCGGTCAGCACGACGGCCGGGCGCGACTTCGGGTTCCCGCCGCGCGGGTCGGGCACGGTGGCCCACACGATCGCGCCTTGGCGGAGGGGCGACGACATGCCGGCACCTCAGCCCGCGAACGGGTCGGCGGTCTCGTCGAGCCACGCCGCCGGGGGCGACGACCGGTCGGCCAGCGCGCGGAGTGCGTCGGCCGGCGGCGTGAACTTCTCGATCAGCAGGCTGTGCAAGTCGTCGGCGGTTCGCCAGCGCGGGAACAGTTCGTCGTGAAGCCCCTTCAACGCGCCCACGGCCTCACGCAACTCCGTCACGCGATCCGCACCCGTGCCGAATACGCGCGAGTGCAGTTCGGCCAGGCTGAGGTAATCCTCCAGCAGCCGGAGGTGGCCGGACAGCAGCGCGCGGTAGTCGTCGCGGGCGGCGTGGAGGTCGGCCAGGCGGCGGTTCTCGGCCGCGGCCCGGCTGGTGCGGTCCCACTCGGCGCGCAGTTGCTCCGCCGTCTCACGCGCGCGGAGCGCGAACGAGCCGGGGAAGTCGGCCAGCGCCCGCGGGCGGAACAGCTCGCTCAACATCGCGCCCATGTGCCCTCCTCAGCCCATCATGGCGCGAGCGGGCGGCCGGATCAAGGCCGGACGTCAGTCGGCGTCGGTGGCGGCCAGCAGCGCGACCGTGCGGCCGTCGGGGCGCAGGCAGAACAGCCCCAGGTCCCACGCCACCTGCGCGAACCACTGCGTGCCGCCGAACGTGAACCACCGGCACGCACCGGCCGCTTGCTCCACGGCCTCCGGGCCGGCGGTCGGCGGGCACCCGGCCAGCGCCGCTAGCGACCGCCACGCCCCCAGCCGCCCGTACGCGCCCCACTCGCGGCGGCCGTACGCCCCGCCGTTGTGCGCCGCCCCGAACAGCACCGCCAGCGCGCCGCTCGCCTCCACCCGGTCCACCGCCCATTGCGGCGTCACCAGCGCGGCGTTCAGCGCGTCGGCCGGCAACCGCGAGAACCACAACCGCCCGACCGCGACCGGGTCCAGCGGCCGGTCGAGCCGGAACGCCCACCCCTCAGCCCGCCCGTTCGACTCCTCCAGCCACCCGCGGACCGCGGCGAACAGCGGCGATTCGATGGGGAACTCGTCCGAGCCGACCACCGCGGGCGCGTCCACCCCGACGGCCCGCGGCGGCAGCGGCTCGCCCACGATCGGCGCGCCGAACGCCACCGCCCCGTTCGCCCCGAACCGCGGCACGTGCGCCGACAACTCGGCGTCCGGGGCGAGCAGTCGTAGCGGCAGCCACGCCAGCGGGTGCCCGCGGTCGCGCATCCGTTCGGCGTGCGCCGCCGCGCCCGCGATCGGATGCACGTTCCGCCCGCGCAGCACCAGCTCGTGAAGCAGGCAGGCCTGCTCCTCGACGGTCCGCGGGTCGTCGGCCGGTGTAAACGCGGGCTGGTCGGCGACCGGCCGGTCGGCGGCGCGGGCGGCCAACTCGCGCACGAGCGCGATCTGCTTCGTCCGCGCGTGCTGCCAACGGCTCAGGAACCCGCCCGGCGGTGCAATCCCTTTGAAGCCGAGGGGCGGCAGGGCGTTGACGTCGAATTGCGTCGGCGCGCCGGGCGGGACGGGGAACAGGTGACGGTAGCGCGTCAGCAGTTGGGCGGCCGGCAGCGGCGGGAAGAGGTCCCGCAACTCCTCGCGGTCGCGGTCGTACCGCTGGCTGCGCCGCGATGGCGACACGTCCCACCGGGTCAATTCACCGAGGTAGGCGACGATGTCGCGGTGGTCGCGGAGGGCCGCGGCGAGGTCGTCCTCGCCGTGCTCGGTGAGCCAGTCGGCGAACACCAGCCGCGGGGTGTCCTCGGCCGGCTCGGCCAGCGCCGCGGCAAACAGCAGCTCGTCTTCGGTCACGCGCCCCCTCCAAGCGGCCGGCGGGCTTACGGCTTGCCGGCCCGCTCGGCTTGCTCGATCAGTGCCAGGTAGCGCGGCGCGTCGGGGTGGACCACCTTCGACAACTGCCACCCCGGCGGCGGCTCGCGGAGCGACTGCCCGAACCACCGCCTGGCCGCCGCGACGTCCCCCTCCAGCACCGACAGCACCCCGCGCTGGTGGAAGTACCGGGCGTCGTCCCTCAACTGCTCGGCGATGCCCTCGCGCAACTGAAGGGCACGATTGCCGCGGTCGGCCGCGGTCAACTGGAACGCCGCCGACGGCCACAGCCGGTTCAGCTCCAGCGGCGGCCACCCGGCCAGCGCCGCGTACAGCATGTCGTTCGGCCCCACCCTGGCCCGCTCGGCGGCCGCCAGGATCGGCTCGACCCCCACCCGCGCCCCCTCGCCGAACACGTCGCCGGCCCGCTTGTACTCGCCGGCCGCCAGCGCCGTGTTGTACTTCAGCAGCCGCACCACCGGCGTCAGTTGCGCCTGGGCGGCCGCCTTCACCTGGTCCGGCTCGTCGTACCGGGCCAGCGCCGCGTGCGCGCTCTCGACCCGGCCCAGCCCCAGGGCCAGCGACACCCGCGTCACCGCCGCCCCGGCCAGCCCCTCCTTGTACGCCTTGGCCACGTCCTCCGGGTCCTGCGACAGCAGCCGGTACGCCTCGCCGGCCAACCCGGCGGCGCGGGCCGCCTCCACCAGCGTCGGCAGCTCGGCCCCGCGCGCCTTCGTCTGCCCGTACACCTCGTTCGCCCGCACCAGCGCCGCCTCCACCTCCTTCCGCCACCCGTCCAGCCGCGCCACCTGCTTCTTGCCCTCGTCGCTCAGCTCCCCGCCGATGTCCAGCGGCAGGTACTCCATCGCCACCGTCATCACCTCCAGCGCCGCGTCCAGCGGCAGGAAGAACGGCGTCGTGCTGATCGGCTGCAGGTTCCGCGGGACCAGGCCCCGCTGGATCATGTCCGGCGCGTACCGGGCGAGCGGGGCGGCCCCGGCCCGCGGGTTCTCGAACACCACCTGGCCCAGGACGACGTTGAGCGGCGCCACCTCGACCGGCATGCCCAGGAACCCGCGGATCGTCGGCTGCTTGGTCTTCGGGTCCGGCGGGCCGGGGACCGGGTCGCCGCCCAGGTACTCGCGGGCCAGCGACAGCGCCACGTCCGAGGCGGCGGCCAGGTACTGGCCGCGCTTGTACCGGTCGGGCTTGGGCATGCGGTCCAGGCACTGCCGCAGCGCGGCGACGCGGCCGAGCGTCCGCTCGCCCTCCGACAGCGGCAGGTCGGCGTCGGTCAGCGCCACGTACAGCGCGTAATAGCCGTCCGGGTGGTCCGGGTCGGCGGCGATCGCGCGGCGGGCGGCCCGCAGCGCCAGGACGGGCACCGCGACGCGGGCGGCCGCGTCGGCGGCGACCCCGGTCGGCCCGGCGTCGGTCCGCGCGTTCGGGGGGAAGCTCAGCCCGCCGCCGGCCGCCGAGACGGCGAACCGGTGCAGCGTCCCCTCGGTCGCCGGCGCGCCGAAGAACCACGGGCCGACCAGCCGCTCGCGGATCAGTTGCCGGTCCTGCTCCCGCTTGAGCAGCCCCTGCTTGTACTGCCGCCAGCCGAGCACCTCGGCGGCGGCCGCCGGGCCGGGCCGGGGCGGCCGCACGAACGCCTCCTCCCACCCGAGTTCCGGCGGCGGCAGGTCGGGGGCCACGTCGGGCGTCGGCCGCACGTCCGGGCCGAACGCCACCCGTACCGGGTCGGCCCGCAGCGCCGCGAACGCCGCCCCCGGGGTGCCCGCCCACCCGAACACGGCCGTCCGGCCGTCCACGTACCACGGCGCGAACTCCGCCGGCTTGCAGTGCATCCGCAAGACGGCCGCCGCCGCCCGGTCCGCCGCCAGTGCCCCTTCGGCGGCGGACGCGTGGACCGCGACGTACTCCGCCCTGGCCTGCTTCAGCACGGCCTCGGCCTCCGGCCCGACGGCCGCGGTCGCGTCGAACGCCGCCGGCTCGTCCTTCGGGTCGATCAGCCGCAGCCCCTTGCGGACGGTCACGTAGTCGGGCAGCTCGCGGGCGTGGTGCGAGTACCGGCCGTTGGCGAACACCTTCTCGTCGGGCGCGTACCACGCGAGGTAGTTGGCCAGTTCCAGGTTGGCGACGAACCCGCGGGCGTCGGCCGGCAGCTTGCCGGAGGCGCGCCACGCGCCGAACTGCTCGGCCGCCGCGACCATCGCCGGGTCCGGCTCGACGCCCCACGCGACCCGCCGCACGTACGGCTGGTAGCTGGTGTCCGGGTGAACCCACCCCGGGTAGGCGACCACGCACAGCGCCACCAGCACCAGCAGGCTGACGACCCGCCCGCCGGTCGAGCCGAGGTAGAGCAGCCGGCTCCGCGGGTCGCCCCACGACTTCAGCTCGGCCCCGGCGCTGGCCGCGTTCAACTGCGCGGCCACCAGCGGCGCCGCGACGACCGCGAACAGCGGGATCGCATACATACTGACGAGGCTGAGGCCGGCGAACCCGACGAACAGCGCGACGTGCGCCCCCCGCACCCGCCCCGGGCCGAACCCGAGCGCGACGGACCCGGCCAGGAACAGCGCCGCGTAGGCGAACCCGTTCAGGTTGTACCCGTACCCCGGGTTCCGCACGAACACGCCGTCGGTCGGGCCGAACAGCAACAGCCGCAGCCGCGGGTCGGCGTCCGCGAACGCCGGCTTGGTCAGCTCGATCGGCAGTTCCCACACTCTGAAATGGTGCGGCGTAAGCATGCACGCGAGCACGCCGACGCCGAGCGCCTTCAGCAGCGTGGCCGTGTCCGGCAGGCGGCCGAGCGGCTCGTCGGCCCCCTCCGCGGGCGGCGCGTCGGGCGCGTTCAGCAACTTCAACTGAACGAAGTCGCCGAGCAGCAGCAGCGCGAGCGCGAGCGGGCCGACGAAGAACCACTGGTCGAACTGCGCCCACAGCCAGAACGTCACCCCGATCGACACGGGAAAGCGCCACGAGCCGGGCTTGTGCGGCAGCCGGAACAGCAGGAACACGGTGACCGCGAGGAACACGATCGACGCGACCAGCGGGCGGAGGGTGAACTGCGGGGCGGCGGCCAGCACCGCCAGGGTGGCACACGCGGCCCACGGCCACAGCGGGAACTGCGGCCGGCGGACCGCGATCAGCAGCCCGAACGCGAGCGTCACGGCCAGCGCCTTCGCGACGACGAGTGCGATTCCCTTCCCGCCGAACAGCAGGTACGCGCCGGCGTCGTACAGCCAGTTGTGGTTCACCCAGGCGCGGTCGGCGGCGGTGTAGCTGAACGGGTCGGACCCGGGGGTGTACTGGCCGCTGAACAGCCGCTTGCCGGTGGCGAGGTTGAGCCACAGGTCGGAGTTGCGGGCGACGAACGACGCGGCCGCGAACGCGAGCACGAGCGTCAGCACCGCGAGCGCGTTATCGACGTTTGGGTACCACGCCGGCCAGCGGAGGACGGGCGCCTCGACGGGCGCGGGCGGCGGGGGCGCTTCCGGCGGCTGTTCGGGCGGGGCGGGGGCGGGGTTGGAGTTGTCCGGGGGCGGCTCGCCGCCCGCGGGCACTTCGGGCGGCGGGGGCGGCGGGGGCGGCGGTGCGGACAGCTTCACAACGACCTCACGAAGCGGGCGCGGGTGCCAGTGGTATCACGCTAGGTGCAGTCACAAGTACGGTCAAGCACGGCGGGCGGTTCGGCCCGGCGCAGTTCGGCTTGCTATTGCGGCCGGAATGCGGTCCAATCCCGCACTTCCCGAACACCCGCACGCACGGACGCGCGCCCGGAACGCCGCCATGATGGCCCCGCTGCCCACCCCCAGCCCGCCCGGCGACCGGCCCGACCTCCCGCGGGCGCGGCTGAGCGTCCGCACCGCCGCCGGGCGGACCGTCGAGTGCGAGTTCGCCGGCGGCGAGTTCCTGGTCGGCGCGGCCGCCGGGTGCGACGTCCGGCTGCCGGCCGGCACCCCGCCGGTCGCGCTCCAGCTCACCCGCAAGCCGGACGGCGTCCGCGCCCGCCGCGTCGCCGCCGCACTGCCGGTGCTGCTCAACGGCGCGCCGCTCCCGGCCGGCACCACGACCCTCCTGCGCGACGGCGACGCGCTCACCGCGGCGAACCTCGCGATCACGATCGCACTCCCGGCGGTCGTCGCGCCCCCACCGCCCGCCATCCCGGCCGCGCCGCCTCCGCCGCCCGTGCCCCGGCCGATCGTGCCAGCGGTCCCGGACCTGCCCGCGGTGTACCTGTCGCCCAAACTCGTCCCGATCGAAGTTGAAGAGGACGCGGACGTTCCGCTGGCCGAAACGGTTCCCGACGAGCCGCCGCCGCCGATTCCCCCGCCGCCGGCACCGGACTTCGGCGCGGAGTACCGCAAACTCGCGGACCGCATGCGGGCGCTCGACGCCGAGGAGGCCGAGCGCCGTGCGGCGTGGGAGGCGCGCGACGCCGACGCGGCACGCCGGCAGGGAGAGTTGGACCGCCAGACCGCGGAACTCGAAGCCGACCGCGCCCGCTGGGACGAGCAGCGCCGCGCCGCCGAACAGGAACTCGCCGACCAGCGGGTCGCCGCGGCAGCCGAGAAGGAGCGGGAACTCGACCGGGCGCGGGCCGAAATCGAGGCGCTACGGCAGGAGTGGGCCGACGAGCACGCCCGACAGCGCGCGGAACTGGCCGGCGCGGCGGAGACGCTGAGCGCCGACCGCGCCGCGTTCGAGGCCGACCGCGCCACCCTCGAACCGCAGAAGCAGACACTTCGCGACGACCAGAGCCGCGTCGCGGCCGAAGCCCAGGAGCTGCGCCGGCAGCGGGAACTGTTCACCGCCGATCGGGCCATTTTTGCCGGCGAGCGGTTAACCTTCGACACTGAAAAGGCGGCCGAAACCGAGCGGCTCGCGTCGTGGGAAGCGGCCCTCGCGCTCCGCGACGCCGAACTGACCCGCCGCGACGACCTCGTCCGCGCCGCCCGCGACGCGTTCGAACAAGAGCGGGCCGCCTTCCAGGCCGAACTCGCGCAACTCGAATCCCGCACGGCCGCGGTCGAGCGCGGGGAGCGCGAACTGGCTTCCCGCTCGCAGGAGGTGGACGACCGGCTGGCGCGCCTGCGCACCGACGCGGCCGAACTGGAGGAAACCTTACGGCTGGCGACCGCGGAGCAAGACCGGCTTCGCGCCGAGGCCGAGCGGCTCGACCGGCAGAAGGCCGAACTGGACGCGCAGTCGGCGGGGCTGGCCGAGCGGGCGGCGCAGATCGAGGGCCAGCAGGCGGTGGTCGCGGTACTGCGAGCGAAGCTCGACCGCGGCCGGCAGGAGATGGAGCGGGAGGCGTGGCAACTGGCCGCCGCCCGCATCCGCGAGGACGAGTCGCAGGCCGAACTCCGCAAGCGGATTCAGGAGGCCGAAGAGCTGCGCGCCGCGATGACCGCGGTTCAGGCCGACGCCGAACTCGACCGCCAGCGGCTCGAAGAGCGGCAGTCGCTGCTCACCGCCGGGCTGGCCGAGATTCAGCAGCAGAAGGACGCGCTGACGTCCGAAGCGACGCGGCTCCAGGCGCTCGAGGCCGACATCGACCGCCGCACGGCCGAGATCGCCGAGCAGGCCGGGATGCTCAAGGGCCGGATGACGCAGGCGCTCGACCTCCAGGCGCGGCTCGAAGCCGACCGCGTCGCCATCCGCGAGCGCGAGGCGGCGCTGGCGCAGTCGGAGGAGGCGCGGCAGGCGCTTCAGGAGCAACTCCGCCGCCGGGCCGAGGAACTCAGCGCGCGGTCGAAGACGCTCGACGAGATGGCCCGGCAGTTGGCCGCCGACCGGGCGAACCTGGGTGAGGTCCGCTCGGCGGTCGAGACGTCCCGCCAGACCACCGCGGGCGAACTCGACGCCCAACGTGCGGAATTGGAGGCGCGGGCCGCGCAACTCGAACGCCAGACGGCCGAACTAGCGGAGAAGGACGCGGCCCTGGCGCGACAGGTGAGCCGGTTGAAAGATGTGGGCGCGGCGGTGGCTGCCGAGCGAAAGGCACTCGCGACCGCCCGCGAGGCGTGGGAGGGCGACCGCGCCGCGGCGCTCGAAGCGGACCGCGTTTCGCGCGAGGAGTTGGAGGCGTTCCGCTCTCGTGCCGCAGCCGACCTTGACTCTCTTCGCGCCCAGGCCCCGGAACTGGACGACCAGGCGAAGGTCGCGCTGGAGCGGCTTGGGGCGGCCCGCGACATGCTCCGCAACCACCTGAGCGAGCTGAACGAGTTCAGCCGCACCAGCCGGGCCGACCTGGAGGCCGCCCGCGCGCAGGTGCGGCAGGACGCGGAGCGACTGCGCGAGCAACAGGAAGCGCTCGACCGCGCGAAGGACGAGCACCGGCTCGCGGTGACCGCGTTCCGCCAGCAGATCATCGAGTGGCAGGGCACCGTCAGCGACATGCGGCGGCTGCTCTCGACCAGCGAGAACCGCCTGGAAGCCAAAACGGTCGCCGCGACCGAGGCGGCGACGGCCGCGGCCGACGCGACCCGCCAACTGGCCGAGGAGACCGACCGCTTGCGCCGCGAGCGCGAGGAACTGTCGGCCCGCCGCGGGGAGATGGAGCGGCACCTCGCGGACATGCGCGAGTGGTACCGCAAGAAGCTCCGCGAACTCGCCCGCACCAACGCGAAGCAGGACGCGGAACCGCCCGAACTGCGGATCGCGGAGTTCGGTCCGGGCGACGCCGGCGCCCCCGGTTCGGAATCCGCAACCCGCAACCCGCAACCCGCAATCGAAGAACTGGAGCCGGGCGACCGGCAGTTGGGCGAACTGCTCCGCTCGCTCGCGCTGGTGGACGCCGACACGCTCACGGCGCTGTGGGCCGAGGCGGTGCGGCAACGGCGGACGCTGCGGCAGGTGCTGCTCGCCAGCGGCGCGATCACGCTGTACCAACTCGCCCTCATCGAAGCCGGCAACCTGGACGCGCTCGTCCTCGGCCGGTTCCGCGTGTTCGACCGCCTGCGCTCGTCCACGAAGGAAGCCGTGTACCGCGTGTTCGACCCGGCGCGGGCGGGCGAGCGGTCCGGCGGCATCTACATGCTGCGGCACCTGGGCGAGGCGGAGGCGGCCGACGCGGTCCGCCCGGACGAGTTCCGGCAGCGGTTCGCCGCCGCCCGCGACGCCGCCCACCCGAACCTCGCGGCGGTGGTCGAGGTGCTGGACGTCGGCGGCAGGCCGGCGGTGCTGCTGGAGTGGCTGTCGGGGCTGGCGAGCGCCGACTGGCCGCCGTTCGCGGCGCACCCGGGGTGCTGGGTGCGGCTGGCGACGATGGCCGCCGGCGCGCTCGACGCCGCCCACCGCGTCGGGCTGGCCCACGGCCGGCTCACGTCGGACTCGCTGATGCTCACCGCCGAGGGCGCGCTCAAGGTGACCGGGTTCGGCGAGCCGGGGTGGCTGTCCGGCGCGCCCGCGGTAGCGGAGGTGTCGTTCGCGGCCGATTTGCGCGCGTTCGGGCAGGTGCTGTTCGGCTGGTCGCAACTGGCGGTCGGGCGGAAGCGGGTGGCGCGGACGAAGGCCTTCCCGGAGGCGCTGTGGGCGGTCATCCGGCGGCTGGAGGCCGACGCGGAGCCGCCGATGGCCGACACGGTGGCGACCGCGGAGCCGTACGGGTCGGCGGGCGAACTGCTCGCGGATCTGCAGCGGATCGCGCGGGACACGCCGTTCAGCGATGACGCGTGGGAGAAGTTGCTGAAGTACGTCGCCGATCACGCCCCGGACGCGCCCGCCGGGCTGAAGCGGGCCGGGTGAGCGCCGCCCCGTCTGGTGCGGAGCGGCCCGCGGCGGAACCGGCTCACGGCTCCTGAAGTTGCTTCCGGACGGCGGCCGGGTCGTGGGGCGGGTCGGCGCCAGCCGCGCCGGGCAGGCGGAGGGCCAGCGACAGCCGCCCGTTCCGCCCTTGGGCCAGGGTGAGCAGTTCGGCGTCGGCGTCGCGCACCGCGAACGAGATCATCGCAGGGGCGATCTCCCCCTTCGCGTTGGCTTCGGTGCCGATGGCCACGATCAGCACGTCGGCCAGTAGGCGGAACGCGCGGGGCCGCTTTTCGTCGCCGAGTGCGACCCACACATCGACGCGAGCGCCCGGCGCGGCGAACCCGGCCGCGCCGGGCGGGATCGATACCGACATCAGCTTGTGACCCGGCGGAAGGGCCAGGCCGCCGCTGCCGAGGTCGCGGGCGTCGAACGGTTCGCCGGCCCGGAGAGCGCGTGTCAACCGCTTGTCGGCCAGCACGGCCAGGTCGGTCACCGCGCCCGCCGGCAACTTGTTCTTCGGCACCTTCGTGCGGGTCACGTCGTTCTTGAGGGCGTCGGGGGTGAACGTGGTGCCGACCGGCAGGTCGCGGGCGGCGGCGAGCACCTCGACCAACTCCGGCACCGCGACCGGCGGGAACTCCTTGATCTCGATCTTGCGGAAGTGCGCGCGAGTAATACCCGCTCCCCACACCTGAAGGGCAATCCGCCCGCGGGTGAACCGCCACTGGGCGTCGCGGTAGGTCGCGGCCGGCTGGCCGTTGACCCGCGTCGAGAGGTGGTTCCCCTCGGCGATCACCTCCAACCGCACCCACTCGTCGGCCCGGTGCGGGTCGAGCGGCGCGGGCACGTATTGCGGGTAGACGAGCACGATCGCGCCGGTGTGGACCGGGTAGTTGGCCCGCACGGCCAGTTGCGCCTCGTACCCGCCGGCGAGGATCGGCTCCTTCGTCCGCGCGACGCCCACGTTGAACGGGGCGCGGAAGAACACCCCGGCGTCGCCGGTGGCGTTCACCTTCGCCTCCATCCGCAGGTGGAAGTCGGCGTACTCGCGGTCGCTGAACAGGAACGACGTGTCGCCGAGGCCGACGACGGCCCCGTCCTCGACCCGCCAGTCGCCGGGCGCGTTCGGGTGCGGCGCCCACCCGCTCAAATCCTTGCCGTTGAACAGTGACGTCCACCCGTCTTCGAGCGCCGGCGGTATCGGCACGTCGCGGAGGACGGCCCGGACCGTCGTCCGGTCGCCGCGGCGAACCGGCAGGTAATACTCCGACGGCTCCCAACGGCTGGCGACTGTGTTGAAGTGCAACCCCTCGCCCTCGCCCGCCCAGTAGGCGAGTGCCCGTCCCGGCGCAAAGATGCCGCCGAGCCGGTACTCGCCGGGCGGTAGCGTGACGGTCACTCCGTCGCGCACGTCGATCGGGCCGAGGACGGGCTGGCCGTCCTTCGAGACAACGACCGCGAGGAGGCCGTCGGTCGGGTAGATGACGACCTCGTTCCGGTTCTCTAGATACCGCATCACCGGGCCGTTCGGCCGAGACAACATCGACGCGCCGAAGAGGGCGAGTAGCAGCACACCGCTGCCGATAAGGACCAGCGCGATCGACTGACCTGCCTTCGGCGGCCCGAGCGCGGCGGTCCTCTTTGCCGGGATGCGCGCCGCGTCGGCCAGCGTCCCGTGCGCCTGGAGTTGCCGCATGCAGTCGGCGAGCAAGTCCGCGACCTCGGCGGCGGTCTGGAACCGGTCGGCCGGGCTTTTGGCGTGCAGCTTCTCCACGACCCGGCACAGCCACTCGGGCACGTCGGCGTTCGTCTGGCGGATCGGCCGCGGGGCGTCCTCGATCACCCGCTTCAGCACCCCCATCGTCGTCTCGGCCCGGAACGGCGGGTGCCCGGTACACAGCGCGTACAGCACGCTGCCCAGGCTGAACAGGTCGGACCGGTGGTCCACCTTGTCGCCCCGGGCCTGCTCGGGCGACATGAACACCGGCGTCCCGGCCACCACCCCGCTGTGCGAGATGCTGGCGTCGTCGGCCGCCCGGGCCAGCCCGAAGTCGGCGATCTTCACCCGCTCGACGCCGTTCTCCAGCAGCACGTTGGCCGGCTTGATGTCGCGGTGGATCAGCCCGGTGGCGTGCGCCGCCGCCAGCCCGCGGGCGATCTGGCCGCCGATCCGCAGCACCTCCTTGACCGGCAGCGGGCCGGCCTTATCGAGCTTCTGCTGGAGGGTCTGCCCGCTGACGAACTCCATCACCAGGTACGGCACCGGCTCGCCGTCGTCGCTGACCGCGTGGACGCCGACCACGTGCTCGTCGCGGACGGCGGCGGCGCTGCGGCCCTCGCGCAGGAACCGCGCCCGGGCGGCCCCGCTGGCGGCCAACTGTGGGGCCAGCACCTTCACCGCCACGACCCGGTGCAGCCGATCGTCGAACGCCTTGAACACCGTCCCGAACCCGCCCGAGCCGAGCACCTCCTGCACCTCGTAGTGGGCGACGCGGCCGAGCGACCCGGGGCGGTCCGACGGCCGGAGGACGGCGAGCGCGGCGACCGACGGCACGTCGGCGGGGAGGGTGGCCGGGCCGGGGTCGGCGGGCGCCACGTCGGCCGGCAGCGTCGAGGTGTCGGCCGGGCCGACCGCCGGCCGTTCGAGGAAGCCGCCGGCGTCGGTGTGGGCGGCGAGCAGCGCCTCCACCCGCCGCCGCTGGCCCGGGTCGGGGCAGGCGGCGTCGAGGTACGCGGCCCGCTCCGTCGGGTCGGGCTTGTCGAGGGCGGCGGCGAACAGGGTTTCGTCGGTCATGGGCGGCTCCGCGCGGGTATCCGTCATGCGTCGAAACGGGCGAAACCGGCTCACAGAAATTGTGCGCACCGCCACCCGGTTCGCAACCGACCTCGCGGGCAAGCACCCGGACAAGGTGGCCGAGTTGTACAAAAAGTTGACCGAGTGGCGGAAAGCCGTGGGCGCGCCGATGCCGGCGGCGAACAGGAAGAAGTGACCGCCGGGCCGGGCGGGTCAGAGCGGGATCCAGTCGGCGGCGGTGCCGGGCAGCCACCCGCGGAGCCACTCGAGGTCGTTGACGTGGGCGAAGTCGCACACGAGGTGCTCCAGCCCGCGGAGGGCCGGCAGGCCGGCGTACCAGGCGTCGCGGGTGATCCGGTCGCACCCGTCGAGCTCGACCGCCCGGACCGGGTTGCGGGCCCGCACCGCCGCCCCGTGCCGCAGCCACTCGTCGGCCGGGCAGGCGACCGCGTCCACGAACCCGCGCCGCCACGCCAGCCGCTCGGCCCCCTCGAAGTGCACCCGCCCGCCGCCGGCCGCCCGCACCAGCTCCGGGCAGTCCTCGGCCGCCCACAGGTGCCGGAACACAGCCTTCGGGCCGAGGAACGCGTGCTCACGGCGACGCAGCTCGACCGCCTGCGGCGTGCCGTACAGCCCGGCCGCCGCCAGCCGCCCCAACTCCACCTGGACGCGGATGAACATCCCCCGGTCCGGGTCGCCGTTCTCCTCGAGGAAGTCGGCGGCGACCAGCCGCGGGATGTCGTCGCTCGGCTCGGCCACGATCGCGGACACGAACGCCGGCCAGTCGGGATGGGTCATTGCGGATTGCGGATTGCGGATTGCGGATTGAAAGACCGAAGACAGAGGATTGATGCCGGCCGGGTGGGAGCGGTTCCACCGTCTTTCAATCCGCAATCCGCAATTCTCAGGCTTTCTCGACCCGGTAGGCGACCGGGTAGCTGGGGTAGTCGAAGCTGGAGACGCCGTTGCGGGCGGTGCCGACGTACGCCTGGTCGGCGCCGCCGACGACGGTGACCCGGACCAGCCCGCGCTCGCCCTCGCGCACCACCCCGGCGTGGACGACCGCCACCGCCAGCCGCGAGTCGGCGGTGTACACGTCGGTGCCCCACACGCTGCCGTCGGTCCGGCCGGTCACCTCGAACAGCGCGGTGCGGCCGGCGTCGGCGGCGGTGAACTCGGTCATCGTGCCCGGGTCCGGGCGGACGCCGAGCAGGTCGCCCCGCATCTGCCGGACCCGGGCGCGGATGGCCAGCGCCTCGTCCAGCAGCCCCTCGCGGGCGTAGTGCCGCTGGAGGTCTCGCAGCCGGTCGAGCAGGCCGCGGACCAGCGGGGCGAGTTCGCGGGTGGTGTTCTGCTGCACGGCGGCCAGTTCCACCTCGCCGCGGCCCCGGGCCAGCTCGATCTCCAGGTTGACCGAGTCGCGGACGGCCCGGCTCTGCCGGTCGGCGCGGTCCCGCACCTCGGCCATCGCCCGCTCGGCCGCGTCAATCGCCGCCCGCGCGTCGTCCGGGAGCTCGTCCAGCCCGGTCCGGTCCGCTTCGTCGCTCATCAGGATGCTCCGAAGAACCCACCCCCGGCCCCCTCCCTGTGAGGGAGGGGAGAAAGGCACAAATCACCCGCTCACGCCGGCGGCGCGTTGGTTCGTCTCCCTCCCTGTAGGGAGGGGGCCGGGGGTGGGGCCACCTCATCGTAAAGGCCGGCCCGGCGCGCCCACAAGACGCGATCCGCCCGGCGGCGTAAAATTCCCGCCACCCTCTTCCCGGCGAGACCCGCGATGACCGCCCCCACCACCTTCCAGCCGATCCCCGGCCAAGACGAACTCCGCGAGGTCGAGCGCGACCTCCGCTTCCACCCGGCCGCCGGCGCCGCGCCGAAAGTGTTGACGCCCGAACAGGTCGCGCACTTCAACAATAAAGGGTACGTGCTGCCGTTGCCGATTTTCGACGCCGCCGAGGTCCGCGCCCTCCGCTCCTACTTCGACGGCCTGCTGGCGAAGTACACGGCCGAGGGCAAGGACAGCTACTCGATCAGTTCGGCCCACCTGCGGCACGGCCGGGTGTGGGACGTGCTGACCAACCCGCGGATCGTGGCGATCGTGTCCGATTTGCTCGGGCCGGGCGTGGTCGCGTGGGGGTCGCACTTCTTCTGCAAGATGCCGCGGGACGGCAAGACGGTGAGCTGGCACCAGGACGCGAGCTACTGGCCGCTGACGCCGAGCAAGGCGGTGACGGTGTGGCTGGCGATCGACGACGCCGACCGCGGGAACGCGTGCATGAAGTACATCCCCGGCACGCACGTGCTCGGCCACCTCACCTACCAGTTGAGCGAGAACGACCCGACGAACGTGCTCAACCAGGCGGTGCCGGACGTCGAGAAGTACGGCTCCCCGGTGTACGTGGAGTTGAAGGCCGGCGAAGCGTCTCTCCACAGCGACCTGCTGCTGCACGGCTCTGAAGCGAACACCAGCGACCGCCGCCGGTGCGGGCTGACCCTCCGCTACACCCCGGGCGACGTGCGGGCGTACATGGGCTGGGCGGACAAGGGCGTGATCGTGGCCGGCGAGCAACCGGCGCACTGGGGCAACCGCCCGCGGCCGACGGAAGACTGAGCGGCGGCCCAAAATTCACGGAAGCGTTCCGCGGGTCGGGGGCACTCGCCCGGTGCCCACCTTCCCACCGGAGGCCGCCATGCCCGCCCGACCGACCGCCGCGCTCGCCCGCCTCGCCCACCCCGACCCGGCCGGGGTGCCCGACGCCGAGTTGCTCCGCCGGTTCGCCGACACCCGCGACGAGGCCGCGTTCGAACTGCTCGTCTGGCGGTACGCCGGGCTCGTCCTCGGCACCTGCCGCCGGACCCTCGCCCGCCCCACCGACGCCGACGACGCCTTTCAAGCCACTTTTCTCGCACTTGCCCGTAAGGCCGGGGCGGTGCGCGCCGGCGCGGCGCTGGGCGGGTGGCTGCACACGGTCGCGGTGCGGGCCGCCCTCCGCATCCGCGCCGCGAGCGCCCGCCGCACCGAGGCGCCGCTGCCGGACGACCTCGCCGCGCCGGCGGTTACGGCACCGGACGACACTGCACGCGTGCTCGACGAGGAAATCGCCCGGCTGCCGCACAAGCTCCGCATGGCGTTCGTGCTGTGCGAACTGGAAGGTCGGACGGACGCGGAGGCCGCGGCGCACCTCGGCTGCCCGAAGGGGACGGTGCAGTCGCGGCTGTCGCGGGCGCGCGAGCGGCTGCGGGCGCGGCTGACGAGCCGCGGGCTGGCCCCGGCGGTCGGCGCGGCCGCGGTGCCGCTGACCGTCTCGCCGGCGCTGGTCGCCGCGACCGTCCGCGCCGCCGGGCCGTTCGCCGCCGGGTTGCCGGCCGAGGGTGCCGCCGTCCCGGCCGCGGTCGCCGCCGGGGTGCTCCGGGCGATGGCCGGCGATGTCCTGAAGCGGGCCGGCGTCGCGATCGCGCTGCTGGCGGCGTTCGCCGGCGCGGCGGTGGCGATGCGGCCGGCCGCGCCTCAGGAGCCGCCCCCACCGGCCCCGCGGGTCGCCGCGCCCCAGCCCGCCCCGCCACCCCGCCCGGCCCCGCCCGGCGCGCGGCTCGCCACCGCAAAGCACGGCCCGAAGTTCGTGGACACGGCCCAGTTCACTCTGGACGGGAAGTGGATCATCACCAGCGGGGCGTCGCCGCGTGCGGACGGGAAGTTCGACCAAGTCGCGATGGCGTGGGAGGCGGCCACCGGCCGGCACGCCCACACGTTCGCCAAGAGCGACGGGGGCGTAACATACAACATGAACTTATCGCCGGACGGCAAGTTCCTGGCCTTGACCGAGGTCGGGCCCGGCGGCGGGTGGGTGTCCCTGTGGACCGTGGGAATGTGGCAGAAGGTGTGGGCTGTCGAGCACGATTTTGTTAACGAAGCGAGCTTTTCGCCAGACGGAAAGGCACTCGTCACCAGTGTCTCTTTTCATTCCGAGGGTGGTCGGGGGATCAACACGGTCGTGCGGGACGTGGCCACCGGGAAGAAGCGATTTTCCCCGACCGTCGGCCCCGAAGAGAGGCTCAGGTACGTCCTGTTCGCCCCCGACGGGCGGCTCGCCCTCGCGGTGAATACCGGGGTCGTGCGGTTCCTCGACCCGGTCACCGGCAAGCCCCGGGGCGAGCTGAACGCGCCCAAGCACCCGGACCTCATGTTCACCTTCGCGCCCGACGGCAAGCGGGCGCTCACCTGGGTGTGGGAGGCGCTCCCGCCCGGCCCGGCCCCCGCGCCTCTGGGGGCACATCTGTGGGATGTAGGCGCGGGCAAGGTCGAGCGGGTGCTCGCCAAGGACGATCCGATCTCGATCGCGTGGTTCTCCGACGATGGCGCCCGGGTGCACACAGCGAGCTTCGCCACGAAGACTTATCCCGGGAACGCGACGGGCAAAGTGGTGCCTCAGATCGAATCGCCGGCGACGGGTGCCCGGCTGCGGGTCTGGGACGCGGCCACCGGCAAGGCGGTGTCCGAGGTCAAGCCGTCGGCGAGGGATGCCATGCTCAATGCCCTTTCGCGGGACGGCAAACTCGTGGCCTTCGATTGGCGCGAGGGCAACGACTCGCGCCTGGTGTGCGCCTTGTTCGATCTGGGCACCGGTAAGGAGGTGGCCCGGCTGCCCGGCGTGCGGCGCCTGTACTTCTCCCCCGACAGCGCGTCAGCCCTGGTCGTCCGCGAGACCTTGCTCGCAAACGGCGACCCGGACGCGGACGAGGTCGAGATACGCCCGGTGGTCGAGTTGCTCAAGTTCAAGCCCCCCGAGAAGAAGTAGGAGCGCGCATGGAGTTCACCGCCCCGCCGCTATCCGGGCGTTGGGTGACGCTCGAACCGCTGGCCGAAGCCCACCGCGAGGGGCTTCGCGCCGCCGGCAGCGACGAGCGCGTCTGGACGTATCTCGCCATCGGCGGCCCGGGGCCGGCGTTCGACCCAGTGTTCGACGACGCCCTCGCCCAGCAGGTGGCCGGCAAGCGGCGGCCGTACGCGGTGCGGCTGAACGCCACCGGCGAATTGGTCGGTGCGACCAGCTACGTCGATCCGCTTATGCCGCACAAGCGCGTTGAAATCGGGTGGACGTGGTATCGGCCGGACGTGTGGGGCGGCCCGGTCAACCCGGCGTGCAAGCTCCTGCTCCTGCGGCACGCCTTCGAGACGCTCGGGCTGAACCGCGTGCAGTTCAGCGTCGATCGGCTGAACGAGCGATCGCAGGCGGCGGTGGCGAAGCTCGGGGCGACCCGCGAGGGGGTGTTGCGGAGCTACGTCTACACCCGCGGCGGCCGGCTTCGCGACACGGTCGTGTTCAGCGTGATCGCGCCCGACTGGCCGGCGGTGAAGGCCGGGCTGGAGGCCCGACTCGCGGCGTTCGAGCGGCTGGCGTGAGGGCGACCGGGTTCGTACACTGACTGCGAAACCCGTTACGGAATCGCCTATGTCGCGCCGCCTGTTCGCCGAGCTGTTCGGTACGTTCGTGCTGGTGTTCGCCGGCACCGGGGCCATCGTGTTCGACGCCGCCAACCCGGGCAAGATCGGGCACGTCGGCGTCGCGCTCACGTTCGGCCTGGTCGTCCTGGCGATGGCCTACGCCGTGGGGAGCGTGAGCGGCGCGCACCTGAACCCGGCGGTGACGCTCGGGCTGTGGGCGGCCCGCCGCGTGCCCGGGGCGCACGTCCTTCCGTTTATCGGCGCGCAAACACTCGGCGCGTTCGCCGCGAGCGGGCTGCTGCTCGCCATGTTCCCGACCCACCCGACGCTCGGGGCGACCCTGCCGCACGGCCCGCCGTGGCACAGCTTCGTGCTCGAGGTGTGGCTGACCGCGGTGCTGGTGTTCGTCATTCTGGCGGTGACGATCGCCGAACCGCAGGTGCGGGCGCTGGGTGGGGTGATCGTCGGCGCGGTGATCGCGTTGGAAGCCCTGTTCGCCGGACCGATCAGCGGGGCGAGCATGAACCCGGCCCGGTCGCTGGCCCCGGCGGTCGCCAGCGGGTCGCTCGACCACCTGTGGATCTACCTCGTCGCCCCGCTCGTCGGCGCGCTGGTCGCGGTGCCGACGTGCGCCCTCATCCAGCAGCCCGGGTGCTGCCGCGAAGGAGCCTGCCGATGACCGGCCGCAAGGTCCGCGTGCTGTTCGTGTGCGTCGAGAACAGCAACCGCAGCCAGATGGCGCAGGCGTTCGCGGCCATGTACGGCGGCGACCGCGTCGAGGCGCTGTCCGCGGGTAGCCGGCCGAGCGGCCGCGTGAACCCGAAGGCGGTCGCGGCGATGGCCGAACTCGGCTACGACCTCTCCACGCACGCCTCCAAGGGGCTGGACGACTTCAACGGCACCGAGATCGACGCCGCGGTGACGATGGGGTGCGGCGACGCCTGCCCGCTGGTACTGGCGAAGCGCCGCTACGACTGGCAAATCCCCGACCCGCGCGAGATGCCGCCGGACGAGTTCCGAAAGGTCCGCGACCTCATCGGTACGAAGGTGCGCGAACTGCTGACGGAGTTGGGGATCGGCTGACGGCACGCCGAATGCGTCTTCTCCCGACGGGAGGACGCACATGGCCAAGACCAAACCGAAGCGGCCGACGCCGTACCGCAGCCCGACGTTCGACTACGCGCTCGACTTCGCCGCGACCGACTTCCGCGCGCACCCGGAACTGTACAAGGTCGGGCGCGGCGAGGAGGGCGTGTTGCTCGTGCAGCCGTACAAGGGCGAAATCCTGCCGCACTGGCGGTTCGCCACGCCGGCGGTCGCGAAGGCGTCCGCGGCGGCCATCCTGAAGCTGTTCCGCGCGTACAAGAAGGCCGGCGACTTCGTCGGCATGGACATGGCGCGGAAGTTCATCCAGATGGGCTACACCCGCGCCCGCCGCTACGCCAACCACAAAGGCGGGCGCAAGTACGGCCCGGACGGCGTCGAGTTGCCCCGCGGCAACGACGCGGTCAAGGCCGAGAGTGCCGCCATCTTCTACGCCGTGTGGAAACAGGTGGAAGCGGATGCGGTGTACGCCCGCCGCAAGGCCGAACACAAGGCGCAGTACGGCTGAGCCGCCCGCGCCCGGCGGGCGTCACACGAGATCGGGTTAATTGCCTTCTGTAGCCGGCCTCTGTGAGGCCGGAGCGATTACCGGCGTGTCGCTCCGGCCTCACAGAGGCCGGCTACAGCAGAAGGTAACCGATCAATGCGATGCGGTATCACTCCTTCAGGTTGACGTCCCAGAAGACGTCGCGGCGCTTCGGGCGCATCAGGAGGTACAGCACCGCCGCCAGCCCCAGGAAGCTCAGCCCGATCCACTCCGGGCGGAGGTACTCGGCCAGCAGCGAGCCGATCTGCTGGTAAATCGGGAACCCGCCGGCCTTCTGCGACTCGTAGTCGAGCTTGAGCGACTTCAGCCCCATCGTCAGGTACGGGGCGGCCAGGCTCATCAGCCCGCACGCGATCGCGAGCGTCTGCTTCGCCACCTTCACGTCCAGCGGCACCTCGGCCAGGACGCGCCCGCCCTGGCGGATCAGCACCCGCGCCCCCTGGACGCGGCCCAGCACCTTCGGCACGACCCAAATGGTCGCGGTCGATGGGCCGTCCGCTTCGACCGCGAGGGGAAGGCGCGGCGGGTAGCAGTCGCACCCCGGCAGCACCGGCTCGATCTCCACCACCGACCCCTCGTCCACCTTGAACGACTCGCTCGACGCCTGCCCGACGCGGGCCTTCACCACCTCCTGCACCTGCCGCTCCGACAGGATCACCAGGAGCGGGAACATGCGGTCCGGGTTCATGCGGGTGTAGTAGCGGACGGTCGCCCGGCGCTCGGCCGTCCGGCGCACGTCGGCCACCAGGGCGTCCTCCTCAACCCGCCCCGGCCGCGCCTTCCGCCGCGCCTTCTCGCCGTGCCCAACCCGTCCCGGTCGGGGCACAGGTGCTTCCTCCGCGTCCTCCTCCGCGTCTTCGTCCTCGTCGGCCGGCGGGGCCGGGGCGGGTAACGGCCGCGGGGCCGGTAGCGGGACCGGGCGCGCGCCGGGGCGGGTGACGGCCCGCGGCGGCAGCGGCGCGACCCCGGGCAGAGCCTCCGCGGCCGGCGGGGCGGCCGGCAGCGCCATGTCCGGCAGCGTCGGCAGGTTGGAGTCGGACGACCGCGGGCCGAACCCGGACGCCGACCCGGGCGTCCGCAGGGTGAAGTCGTTGCCGACCGGGCGGTCGGCGAAGTACCACAGGTCCAGCCACAGCACCCCGCCGGGCACGTGCCGGCTGCCGGCGTACTCGGCCATGAGCGTGTCCAGCCGGATCGACCAGTCGAGTTGCCGCTCGCCGATCTGGAACCGCCACGTCAGCCCGCGGGCCGAGCGGTGCTCCGGGCCGATCTGGGCGAACAGCTCGTTCAGCGTCCGGTCGGCCGCGACCGCCAGCTCGACGTGCTGCTCGGTGCCGTCGGTGACGCCGAACTGCTTGATGGTGATGTGGACCGGCTGAAGGGCGGGTTCCGACACGTGAAGGCCTCGCGCGGGTGCAGTCGGCTACACCTCTTCGCTACAGACCCGCGCGCCTTCCCGCAACCCAAAAACCGTCGGCTTGTCCGAGTGCCGGGCGCCGGCCCGACCCTGGGAACGACCCTAAGACGGCCACGACTTGACGGCGTCGACGGCGCGGTGCATGGGGCCGTCGATCAGGCCGGCGGGCGTGTCGCCGGACGCGGTCGCGTCGGTGTTGAACAGCACCGCCCAGTTCAGCCCGTCGTGCCGGCGGACGAGCAGCGTGCTGGTGCCGGCGATCAGCCCGTTGTGCCAGGTGTTGGCGCGGCCGGCGTCGCCGACCGGGCGGACCATCCACCCGCACCCGTAGTACGCGTCGAGCGGCTTCTTCTGGCCGTCGTACCCGGCCGGGCCGTCCGGCCGCGCCCACATCTCTTTAATGAGGGCTTCCGACAGCAGCGGCGACTGCCGGCCGTAGTCGAACGCCGACGCGAACCGGACGAGGTCCGGGGCCGACGACACCCACCCGCCGTGCGCCTCGAACGCCTCGACGTTCTCCGCCCCGTCGGGCAGCGGCACCGGCTGGCCGACCCGCGGCGCGTACAGCCCGCGCCCGGTGCGGTCGTCGGAGTCGTGGTACTTGACTTCGAGTGCCGGCCGCTTCTCCGGCACGCCGCGGGCCAGGACCATGCCGCCCGCGCCGCACGGGCCGAGCACGTTGTGCGTCACCCACGGCTCGTACCGCTGGTTCGTCGCCGCTTCGATGACGCGGCCCAGCACGAGGTAGCCGAGGTTCGAGTACGCGAATCGCGCCCCGGGGTCGAAGTCGAGTTGCCGGCCCATCATGTACCGGACGACGTCGTCCGGCGACGGCGGGCCGTCGAGGGCCAGCGCCAGGGTGATGCGGCCGGGCGTGGCGATCGGGTCGAACCCGCCCCGCGCGCCGCGGTCCCACCCGCCGGTGTGCTGGAGGCAGTGCCGAATGGTGATCTTTTCCCAGCGGAGGTCGAACTTGCTGCCCAGCGGCACCGCCGGCTTGAGTTTCAGGTAGTTCATGACCGGTTCGTCGAGCCGCACCTTGCCGCGATCGACCAGCAGCATGACCGCGGCCGCGGTGATCGGTTTCGAGATGCTGGCGAGCCGGAACAGCGCGTCCGGGCGCGTCGGGAGGCGCTTATCGAGGTCTGCGAAGCCGTACCCGCGGCTGAACACGACCTTGCCGCCGCGGGCGACCGCGACCGCCGCGCCCGGCAGCTTGTGTTCGGCGAGGAACTTCGTCAAAAGTTCGTCAATTGGCGACAGAGCCTCGGCGCGGGCGCGCGAGGGGGCGAACCCGGACGCGACGACACCGGCGAGGGCGGACGTCAGGAACGCGCGGCGGCTGGGTGTGTGCATGGGCGGCATTATGCACCCGCGGCGGCGATTCTGCTATAATCCTGTAGGGATTAGCCCGCCGTGTCCGTTACCCCGTGCCCCGCTGCCATGAAGATCGTGAACTACCCGCACCCGGCGCTCCGGGTGAAGACCAAGCCGGTCACCGCCATCGACGCGGGCGTGCAGAAGGCCGCGGCCGAGATGCTCGAGATCATGTACAAGCACGACGGCCTGGGTCTCGCCGCCCCGCAGGTGACGCTCGACTACCAACTGATCGTGATGAACTTCGCCGGCGACCACGAGCGGCCGGACCAGGAGTGCGTGGCCATCAACCCGGTGATCGTGGAGACGCGGGGCGGCGCGATCGCCGACCGCGAGGGCTGCCTGAGTTTCCCGGGGCTGTACCAGAACGTCCGCCGGCACAAGACGGTGGTGGTGCAGTATTACGACCTGAACAGCCAGTTGAAGGAGATGACCTGCCACGACCTCGCGGCCCGCGTGTGGCAGCACGAGATCGACCACCTCAATGGCACGCTGTTCATCGACGTGATGGGGTCGCTGGGCCTGCACCGCAGCCAGAAGGATTTGGAGAAGTTCAAGGCCGACTTCGAGAAGGCGAAGAAGAAGGGCGAACTGCCGCCAGGTTTGGAGCCTATGCTCTAGCCAGGGAGATGCCGATGAGCACCGCGTCTGCGACGGCGACCGAAACGCGTGAGCCGCTGCTCGCCTCGCCGGATGTGCGCGCGTTCTGCGAGCGGCATCAACTCGCGGCCGCGGTCGCGGAAACGGCCCGACTCCTGCGCGAAACGTTTCCTGCGGCAATCGGCATTGAGGTGGCGCTGAGGCACGACCCGGAGGCGTCCGGTGTGTCGTGGGTGTCGGTCGCGGCCCGCGTGTCGGGCCGGGCGGCCGACCTCGCACGCGCCTACGACGACTTCTTGGACCGTTGGGTTGCGTCCACGCCCGCACCCGTCCGCGACCGTATCACCCCCACCTTCGCGGCCGCGTAAGCATGGACCCCGCCCACTTCCTCGCGCTGGCCCGACAACTGGTTGCCGGCGTGGAACAGGGCCAACCGCTGACCGGTGGGAGCGGTGCGGCCGAGTGCCGCTGTGCGATCGGCCGCGCCTACTACGCCACCTTCCTCGCCGCGCGTGCGCTATTGGCGGAATTCGGCGTCGGTGTGCCACCGGACGGCTCGGCGCACACCGCGGTCTATTTCGCGCTGAACAACAGCGGCGCGAACGTTCTGGCCAAGGCCGCCGTCCAACTCCGCGCGCTGTACGACGCCCGGACGACCGCGGACTACGACACGACGAACGCGGACGTCGAACGCGTGGCCGAGGCGGAAAGCGCCGTGGCAAAGGCCGACCTCGCGCTGACCGTGTTCACCCTGATCCGCCAAAACCGCGTCACGCCGCCCCTCGACCGGGCGGCCGTAGCCGACGCCATCTTCGCGTGGGCGAAAACGGCCGGGTGGGAGCAAAAGCTCAAGCGGCGGCCGTGAGCGAATGGCTCAGACGCAATCGCGTTGATTCGCGTCCGTCTGCTGTAGCCGGCCTCTGTGAGGCCGGAACTACTCCGAAAATGTCGCCCGGCCTCACAGAGGCCGGCTACAGAAGGCAATCAACGCGACCCGGTCTCAATCCTCGGCCATCGGGATGCGCGCGGCCGACGGGGTTGGCGTCGGCGTCGGCACAGGGCGCGGCGCACTCCGCGGCATCGGGGCCACCGGCATCGGCGGCGCGGCGGGCGTCGGGGTTGTGGTCGCCGCGCCGCCGGCCAGCCCCGCCTTCGCCTTCTTCCACGCGATCGCGTCGGCCGACACCACTTGCACCGCCTTCAGCAGTTGGCCGTCCACGCCGCGGAACCAGTCGTCCGGCGTCATCTCGACCGGCACATCCGGCTGAACGCCCTGCTTCTCCATGTTCACGCCGTCCTTCGTGTACACGCCGATCCGCGGGATGCGGAACGACGAGCCGTCGATCAGCCGCGTGCTGCCGGTGCCGATCACGAACCCGCCGGTCGCCTGCCCGACCACCTTGCCGAGGCCCAGCGAGCGGAACGCGTGCGGGAAGATTTCGGCGTCCGAGTACGACCGGTTGTTGGTCATCACCGCCATCGGCCGCGTCCACTTGCGGTCGGTCGCCCGCAGCACCAGACCCTCGCCGCCGTCCCGCTGCCGGAAGAACGTGTGCTCCTTGCCGGCGAGGTAGTTCAGTACCTGGTCGTGAGTGAACCCGCCGCCGTTGAACCGCACGTCGATCACCAGCGCGTCTTTCTCGAAGTGGTCCGAATAGAGAGCGCGGACGAATGCATCGAGGCCGGTCTCGTCCATGCTCGGGATGTGGATGTACCCGACCGTCCCGCCGCTCGCCTTCGACACGGCTTCGGCGTTCCGCTCCACCCACCGCTCATACATCAGTTGCTGGATGCGCACGCGGTTGGCCGCGGTGATTTCGACCTTGCGCTTCGTCTTGGCGTCTTTCGGGTCGGACGCGACCTCCAGCAACACCCCCTCGCCGATCTTGTTGTTCAGCAGCTTCGACACGTTCACGTCGTCGGTCAGCGGCACGCGGTCGATGCTGACGACCACGTCGCCGGGCTTGATATCGAGGCCGCGCTTGTCGGCCGGGCCGCGCTTGAGCACCTCCGCGACCTTCAGCCCCGGGCCGCGGTAGGTGTCGTCGAAGATGAGGCCGAGGTCGGCCGTCCACTCCTGCGGGTCCGGCAGCCGGCCGCTAATACCCAGGTGGGACGCGTTCAACTCGCCCAGCATCACGCTGACCAGCGCGTACAGGTCTTCGCGCGTGGCCGTGTGGGCGACGAGCGGCAGGAACCGCTCGCGGACCGCCGCCCAGTCGGCCCCGTGGTGCTGCGGGTCGTAGAAGTTGTTCGCCAGCGCCCGCCAGCACTGGGCGAACATCTGCGCGAACTCTTCTTCGCGCTTGATAGACATTTTGGCCGTGAACGCGACCTTGCTCGGCTCGAACGGCGCGCCGAACGTCAGCCCGGCGCGGACGTACCGCAGTTCGCCGTACCCGTTCAGGAAGTACACCGTGCTGCCGGTCTTCCGCGTCCACCGGATCCAGCTCGGCATCTGGTTGCCGGTAGTCATCCGGGTGACGGCCGCGCCGTTGCTAGCCGCCAGCCACAGGTCGTCGCCGCCGGACTGCGAGCGGAACGCGACCTGCGAGCCGTCCGGCGAGACGCTGCCGTACTCGGCGGAGGTCGCCGTCGGCCGCTCAACTCGGAGGTGCAGGTCGTCCCAGTCGATCTGCTCGGCCGGCGGCCGCGGGGTGCCATCCACCTTCGGCTTCTGGAGCGAGACCACGTGCATCGCGTACCCGCCGCGCCGCTGGCCGACGAACGCGATCTTGCCGTTAGTGTGACTCCAACTGACGTCGCTGTTCCACGTCGCGTGCCGCGACACGTTCACCGGCGGCCCGCTGCCGTCGGTCGCGGCGATGTACACCTCCGCCGCGAACGACCCGTCCATCCGGGTGTACACAACGTGTTTGCCATCCGGCGACCACGCGTAATCCAATATCTTCTGCCCACCCACGAGCACCTTCTGGTCGGTGCCGTCCGGTTTCATCAGCCACAGCTTGCCCTCGCGAATGAACGCGATCTGCTTGCCGTCCGGGCTGAAGGCCGCGGCGCTCTCCTCGCCGATCGTGTTCGTCAGCCGCGTCGTCTTGAACTTGTGGGCCTTGGTGATGTCGGGGTGCTCGGCGTCGTCGTGTTCGAGCAGGTAGAGGTCGGTGGTGCCGGTGCGGTCGGAGGCGAACAGGATTTTCTTGCCGTCGGGCGACCACGCCGGGCTGGAGTCCGCATAGGCGTGTTCGGTGAGCCGCGTCGCCTTCCCGCCGTCCGGGATCTTGGTGAGGAACAACTGCCCGTGGATGACCAGCACCGCGTGCGTCTCTTCGGGCGAGATGGCGTACTCGGACGCGTCGCGGGTGAACGTGACGCTCCGCTCGGTGTTCGACTTGTCGTCCGCGTTCACCTCGATGGCGAGCTTCCGCGCCGGCCCCTCGCTGCGGAGGTTCTTGACCCACAGGTCCGGGCCGCACTCGTACACCACCCATTCGCCGTTGCCGCTCACCCGCGCCCGGCGAACGGTGTCGTCGTCGTGCGTGGTGACGCGCTTCGCCGGACCGGTCAGCGCTCCGTCACTCGAAATGGACTGGCAGACGACGTTCGCGCAGCCGGGCTTGCTGCCTGCTTCGGTGACATAATAGAGCCGCCGCCCGTCCGGGCTGAACGACGGGTACGAGTCCTGGCCATCGAAGGTCGTCACGCGACGCGGGTTGGAGCCGTCAGCGTTGCTGACCCAGATGTCATCATTGCTCGACCCGCGGTAGCCGCGGCGGTACCACGTGCCCGGGCCGCGGACGAACGCCACCGTGCCCCCGGTCGGCGCGAAATACGCTTCTTTCGCCTCAAAGAGGTTGAGTTTGCGTTCCGCACCGCCCTCGAATGGCACGACGAAGCAGTCGGTGTTGCTCGGGAACGCCATCGACCGCGGCGACGAGAACACCACGCCCTTGCCGTCGGGCGTCCACCCCGTCACCGTGTCCGGGGCGCTGTCGAAGGTGAGCCGGCGCGGCTTCCCGCCGACCGCGGGCACCACGAACACGTCGTACTGGCCGAACCGGTTCGAGGAGAATGCCAGGTACTTGCCGTCCGGGCTGAAGACGGGGTTGATGTCGTGTGCCTCGTGCATGGTGACCGGGCGGGCGACGCCGCCGATCGTCTCGACCGTCCAGATGTCGCCGAGGTAGCTGAAGGCGACGGTTTTGCCGTCCGGGGAGATGTCCGGGGTGCGGGCGAAGCGGATCGGCTCCTGCGCCGACGCCGGACACGCGGACGCGGCCAACAGGACGGTGGCGAAGAGGCGGAGCGGGGTCATGATGTTCGTCCCTGTTGGTGAATTGGCGCACGCAGGCGGTGGCGGAGAGGGGCAGACCTTCATCGACCGGTCACGCGGGGTTCACATCCACTTTACCCGGTCGGCGCGGGCGGTTTCAAAAGGAATGACGGCCGAAGTCGCCCAAATTGACAGTCCTTTCGGCCACCGAGCGGGGTTTAAGGACGGGCGGGACGAATCGTCAGAACCGTCCCAACTCTGAAAGGCGTATGAGACTTACGCGAAACCCGCGTGACACCGGTGGCGGTCGCGGGGTAAGATCACAATTGACGGAATCTGCCCCTTCTCGGGTATCGGCCATGTGGAAGAAATTCGCCGCGTTCGCCGGAATCCTCGGCCTGGTCGTTCTGCTCGACCCGACGCCGTCCGACGCGCAGCCGCCGGGCGGGTTCGGAGGTAAGGGCGGCGACCGCGGCAAGGGCGGCGACCGCGGTGCGTTCCCCGGCGGGAACACGGGCACGCCCGGCGCGTTCCCGGCCCCGGGCGGGATGGGCGCCCCGCAACCCGGCGGCAACAACATGATGACTCGCCCGCTCGGTGGCGGCGACCGTCAACCGGGCGGCCCCGGCGGCCCCGGCGGCGGACCGGGCGGCCGGCGCATGGATCCGGAGATGGTGTGGCGGATGCTTCAGGGGGCGTCCGGCAGCACCGGGGACACGCTCGACCTGAGCCGGATTCCGCCGGAGACGCGGGCTATGAGCCGCAGTTTCGCCGAGCGGACCGGCAGCCTCATGCTGCCGGAAAGCGGCATCATGACCAAGGCCCAGTACCTCGATTTCGCCGCCCGCAGCGAAGCGGCGCGGGCCGAGTTCGCCGCACGGAACGCGGGCGGCGCCGGCGGCCCCCCGGGCGGCTCGCCGATGGGCGGTGACCGCGGCCCCGGCGGCGATCGCGGGCCGGGCGGGTTCGGCGGACCGGGCGGCCGCGGGCCGGGCGGCCCGGGCGGGATGATGGGCGACCCGGCCGAGATGGCCGCGCAGCGCATCCGCGAGCAGGACCGCAACAACGACGGCAAGATCTCGCTCGACGAGGCCGACGGCCGGTTCCGCGACCGGTTCCGCGAGGTCGATCGCAACGGCGACGGGTTCGTCGATCTCGACGAGTACACCGCGTACCTGCGGGAGCGGTTCGGCGGCGGCGGGCCGGGCGGCCCCGGCGTCCCCGGTGGCCCGGGCGGTTACGGCGACCCGAACAACCCGAACGGCCGGTTCGAGAAGAAGGACACCGAAGAGGAGCGGCCGGTCGCCATGCGGTACGGCAAGCTGCCCAAGGACCTGCCCGGCTGGTACGACGAACTCGACAGCGACAAGGACGGCCAGGTGTCGCTGTTCGAGTGGCGCAAGGACAAGCGCGAGATGAAGGAGTTCATGGAGATGGACCTCAACGGCGACGGGCTGGTGACCGCCGACGAGTACCTGCGGTTCGCCCGGCAGAAGAACATCCAGACGAAGGTGGACGCCTACGTGGAGAGCGACGGGGCGGTGCGGCCGTCGAACTGGGGCGTCAGCGCGCCGGTCGATGCGAAGGGCGGCGACCGGAACTCGCGCGGCCCCGGCGGCCCGCCGGGCTTCGGCAAGGGCGGTGACCGCGCTGGCAGCGACAGCAAGCCGAACGACAAGGGCGGCGACAAGAACAAGGACAACAAGGGCGGCGAGCGCCAGAACCCGTGGGACAAGCGGCCGAAGAACTGACACCGGTTCCGAAACGAAAGCCGCCCTCGCGCACCTCCGAGTGTGCGAGGGCGGCTTTCGTTTCGGAACCGCTTGCTCCGCGTTCGGCGCGGGGTTACAACTCTGGACGTGTCGCGGGCGCGTGCCCAGCTCGCTCTCGCCCACGCAGCCCGCTGTGCGGAAGCTCAGTGGGCGCGGCGTGGGCGGCAAACGGAGCAGGCCGATGTTGCGTCGGCCGAGCGCCTTCTACGCCAATCGCCGCGGGGACGGCTGTTCCAGCACCGCTGTCGGAAGTATTCCGCGGCGCCGTGGCTCGAACGGGTCCAACCCCGCCGATCGTGGTTTCGAGCCACGGCGCCGCGGAATACTTCCGGCGGTGCCGTGAGCCGTCCGCGCCACGGGTTCGGAAGTGGGCCGCGCCCGCGACACGCCCGATGCCCGTCTTCTTCTGTAGCCGGCCTCTGTGAGGCCGGAGCGACACGATGCGAGTAGCACCGGCCTTCACCCGAACGGCCGGGGACAGAAGAAGGGCCACACCGGCGGCCGTCACTCCTCGCGCTTCTTCCACGCCCGCAGCAGGTTGGCGAAGTCGTCCCGCCACAGCGGGGCGTCCGGGTCGCGGGGCACCGTCTGCCAGTCGAGCCACTGCGCCCCACCGCCCGGCCGCCGCAACATCGGCCGCAGGTCGTCCTCGGTGCGGGCCACCAGCATCCACTGCGACGGCGTCTTGCCGTCGGCCCGCTGGCCGTCGGTCACGTAGGTGTCGTTGCACGCCCGCACGTGCAGCGGCGGGCTGTGGTCGTCGGCCAGCCGGGCGATCAGCGGCGGCAGGTCGAGGTGGACGTTCGACACGTGCAGCGCCAGCACCCCGCCGGGGGCGAGCTTCTGCGTGTACAGGCCGATCGCCTCGCGGGTCAGGAGGTGGACCGGGATCGCGTCCGAGCAGAAGCCGTCGAGGATGATAACGTCGAACTCGCCGTCGGCGGCCCGGATCAGTTGCCGGCGGGCGTCGCCGAGAACGACGTTCAGCTTCGCGCCCCGCTCCTCGCAACTGGACAGGAACCGGAAGTACCGGGTGTCGCGGGCGACGCGCACGACCGCCGGGTCGATCTCGTAGAACGTCCACTCCTGCCCGGACTGCGCGTACGAGGCGACCGCCCCGGTGCCCAGGCCGACCACCGCGACCCGCTTCACCCGCCCCGGCTGCAGCTTCTCGAACAGGTGCCCGACCGGCCCCTTCTGGTGGTAGTAGGTCATCGGCCGCGGGGGGCCGTCCTCGTCGATCCGCTGCTGCCCGTGGATCGTCGTCCCGTGGATCAGCCGCACGAACTGACCGTCCGGCGAGCGGGTCACGCGGATGACGCCGAAGAAGTTCCGCTCCATGTGGAGCGTCTCGCCGAAGTGCTTGGTTTCGAACGCCCCGGCGACGAACAGCGCCGCCAGCGACAGCGCGTACCGGGCCGGCTTGCGGACGAGCGCGAACGCGGCCACGGCCGGGAGTCCGAACATTAACCCCCCGCGCAGGAGCCGCGCGGTGAGGGCGTCGGGCGCGTCGGATTCGGTGGGCACGGTCACGAACTGCGGCACCGCCAGCACCAGCCCCACCGACAGCCCCAGGAGCACGAGCACCAGCACCGCGTCGCCGATGCGGAAGCCGCCGCCGGGTTCCTCGGCCCGCGGGCGCACCGCCGCGGCCAACACCAGCGCGAGCGGGTACTCGATCATGCCGACCTTTTCGAACACGACCGGCGCGACGAGCGCGTTGAACACGCCCCCCAGGACCCCGCCGAGTGACATCCAGAAGTAGAACGCGGTCAGATGCTCGGGCGGCGGCCGGTCCTTTGCAAGCTCTCCGTGACACACTAAGCACACGCCGAAGAACGCCAGCATGTGCAGCCCGCCGACCAAGCCGAGCGGTTCGGCCGCGTTGGTCAGCAGGGTCACGACCGCGAACAGGATGAGCATCGGGGTGCCCCGCCCGACGACGCGGTGGACGTTGTCCGGCCACCGGGCGAACACCACGATGAAGCTGACGAGGTACAGCGCCAGCGGCACCACCCACAGCAGCGGCACCGGGGCCAGGTCGGTGGAAACGTGCGTGGTGACGCCGAGCAGGAGGCTGGACGGCAGCGCCGCGAGCATCACCCACCGGGCGACCCGCCAGCGGTCCGGGTGCGGGCTGGTGCCGACCGCGTGTTCCTCCACCTTCGCCGGCTTCCGCAGCACCGTGAGGGCGCACGCGAACACCAGTCCGACGTACCCCATCACCCCGCCGGCGAACACCCACTGTTGTTGCGCGAGCGTCAGCCGCGGTTCGATGAGCAGCGGGTACGCGAGCAGCCCGAGTAGGCTGCCGGCGTTGCTCGCGGCGTAGAGGAAGTACGGGTCTTTGGCCGCCGGGTGCCCGGTGCTGGCGAACCACCGTTGTAGGAGCGGCGATGTGGTGGACAGCACGAAGAACGGCACGCCGACCGCGACCCCGACCACCGCGCACAGTTGCACGAACACCAGAGCAGAAGAGTCCTGGTCGTCGGGCAGGATGTTCGACACGACCGGGACCGGCGAGTGCTTCTCGCTGGCCGCGACCGCGATCTTGAACGTCAGTACGACGATGGCGAGAACGAGCAGGTGAAAGAGCGCCTGCCTTCGCACCCCGAGCTTGCCGGTGCTGCGGTGCGCGTACAGGTAGCCGGCGAGCAGCAGCACCTGGAAGAACACCATGCACGTGTTCCACACACCAGGGGTGCCGCCGACGAGCGGGAGCAGCAGTTTGCCGACGAGCGGCTGCACGAGGAACAGCAGAGCCGCCCCGGCGAACAGTGTGACGGCGTAGAGGGCGGGGAGCAACTCGCGACCTCCGCGGGGCGTCGGTCCCCGGAGCGGGGGCGGGGAGAGCATGGGCCGGTGGTCCGGTCGGACCGTACAGACAGGATGCGGACACGCCCGCGCCGGGGCAAGAGGGTTATTCGGCGGGCGTGACAGCGGCGAACGCTTCGACTTTGGTCGGATCGATCGGCGTGACGCGATACAGTTCCACGCCGCCCCGCTCGCCGCTCGACCAGCACACCGCGTCCCACACGACCGCTTCACCTGCGATCGCGGTGAACGTCCCGCACGCCGCGCCCCCGCGGCCGAACACTCGCTCGATAAGGGTGGGCGGCGGGGTAAACAGTTGCCGCGCCACCTCGATCATCAGGTTCGCGTGCTGAGGCGGCGGCGGAACGAACTCGTACTGCTGCCACCCGATGACGTAGGTGAGGATGCGTTCGTCTCGCCACGGGCGATAACGCACGGACTCAGCGCCGTCGCGCACCGCCATACACAGCACCATTCCCCACAGCTTCCGGAACGCCGCAGCCAGTTCCGGCCCGACGGCGTTGGGGAATTCGACCAGCAACGGCCCGTCGTCCGACGCCTCAGGAAGCGGGCCGATCAGTTCCGCGACGTCGTGGACGATTGCGGTCATCGCTTACCCCTTGGCGGCGATGAGGCTGGCGAGGTAGTTGACCGGGTCGCGGCGGGCCTTCGCCGCTTCCGCCAGCGACGCGAAGTCGGCCGCCCGCTTCGCCAACTCGCTCACCCCGGGGCAGATCAGGTTGCGGTCGTCCTCCGCCAGCAGGAACCGCTTCGCCGCCGCGAGTGCCTCAGCCGGCCGGGACGCCTTCAGCAGCAGGTTGACGTACACCTGCGCCGCGTAGGTCGCCCCGTCGGCGGCCTCGCGGGCCGCTTTCGCCTCGAACCGCTTCAGGTTCTCGTCCACGCTCTCGCCGGCCACCACGTTCAGATACGCGAGGTAGTCCTCGTAGTTCTCCTCGAACGGGGCGTCGTTGTTGCCCTGCAAGTTCGGCGACAGCTTGCGGCCGTAGTGACACAGCTCGCGGGCGAGGTCCACCGCTTCGCCCGGCGGCATGTGCATCACGATCATCTGAACCACGCTCGACAGGTGCGACGTGTCGATGTGGTATGCGTCGTCCGCAAAAAGCTCCGGGTCGGCATTCACCAACTCCGGGATGGTCGCGTGCGGCGAAATGCTCGTGCCGCGGCCCTGGAGATCGTTCCGCAGGCGGTCGGTGAGTTGGGCGTGCAGCGCCCGGGCCAACTTGGTCGCGCAGTAGTCGCGGAGGTCCGGGTTGGACGACAGGTCGGACCCGCTCACCATCGTAATGGCCGAGCACAGCCCGTGACGGTCCAGAACGAGGTCGAACCCCTTCTTCGGCAGCAGCCCGTTCTGCCACGCGATCTCGATAACGGGGTACACGTCGTCGTCGGGGCCGGGGGTGAAGCCCTCGAGGGCTTCGCGCACCGGTTCCGGCTCGCCGAGCATCCGGTAGAACGCCCACGCCTTCGCGTACTCCTTGCGGGCGAGCAGCAACTCACCCACGTGCCGCCCGGCCTCGCGGATGGCGGTCTCGTACGGCTCGTGCGTCTCCGGCGGCAGTTCGTTCGCCGGCCCGGTCGGGAACGGCGACACCCCGAGTTCCACCCGCTTCTTCATCAAGAGTGCGTAGAAGAGTCCCTGGAAATCTTCGGCCGCGCGCAACTCCGAGATGAGTTCGTCCACGGCCGCGGCGGCCCCGCGCGACGCGAGCGACGCCTGAAGCTTCTCGTACGCGGCGTCCGAAATGGCCGGTTGGGGCACTTCGTCGGGGTCCAACATGCTGACGTGCTCCGCGGAGTGATTCTGGCGTGACCGAGCGTGTGTAACGTAGTGTAGCCAGTGTAGCAGAAGGCGGTGGCTCGCGGGGCGGGCGGTGTGGTACACTGAACGCCTCTCCCGGGGCCTTCCCATGAAGCCGCGGCGCTCGCCGGTGTCCGTTCAGCTCCCCCCGCACGGCGTGTACGTGTGGGAGACGCAGCACGACCACGGGTTCCGCATGGACCCGGAAGCCCACCCGTTCGCCGAGATCTTCTACGTGCTCGACGGCCGCGGGTCGTTCGACGTCGCCGGCACCCCGGCCGCGTGCGCCGCCGGCGACGTGGTCATCATCCCGCCGGGCGTGCGGCACGCGATCGAGGACGGCCCGGCCCCGCTCACCCTCTACGGCATCGGCGTGTCGGCCGACCTGCTGGCCCGCGACCCGGAGGCCGAGCTGCGGGCCGGGGTGGTCAGCGCGCGGCCGCTCGCGGCGAAGGTCCGCGACGGGGTGCGGAAGCTGCTGTACGAGCAGACCGACACCCGCCCCGGGCACCGCGCGCTGATCGCCGGGCAGGCGCTCCAGTTGGTGGCGCTGCTGGCCCGCGCCCCGGCCCCGCGGGGCGACCCGCCGGCCGACACCAGCCGTCGGGCTGTCGAGCGGTTCGTGGCCGAACTCGCCCACCGGTTCTACGAGCCGGTCCGCCTCGACCGCGTTGCCGCCGACCTCGAACTCAGCCGCCGCACCTTCACCCGTCTGTTCCGCGAGGCCGCCGGCTGCTCGTACGCCGACTACGTGGAGAAGGCGCGGGTCGAGTACGCCTGCCGCCTGCTGCGCGAGACCGGCCGCGGGATCGCCGCCATCGCGTTCGAGTGCGGGTACGAAGACCTGTCCGGCTTCTACCGGGCGTTCAAGCGGCACACCCGCGTCCCGCCCGGCCGGTGGCGGGAGTCCGGCCGCCCGGTGCCGGTCCTGTGCCGTGGCCCGATCCGCCAACCCGATTGACCCGAACCGCCAAGACATTTCTGAAAGAACGGTTAAACTCCTCACAGTCGGTTCGCTGCCATTTCGTTTGTCTGATCCGTATTCGTCCAGCAACATTTCGGAGGTTCGTCGTGCCGCATTCTCCACGGCGCAGTTCGCCCCCGCACGTCGCGGCGTGGGCGCGGTCCCGGCCGCGTGCCGGCTTTACCCTGATCGAGCTGCTCGTCGTCATCGCGATCATCGCCATCCTGATCGGCCTGCTGCTGCCCGCCGTCCAGAAGGTGCGCGAGGCCGCGGCCCGGATGTCCTGCCAGAACAACCTGAAACAGCTCGGGCTGGCGTGCCACAACTACCACGACTCGATCGGCACGCTGCCGCCGCTGCGGGTGACCAACAACACCGTCACGTGGTTCGTGCTGATCATGCCGTTCATGGAACAGGACAACCTGCGGAACCTGTGGACGCCGACGGCGAACTACTCGTCGACGACGAACGCGAACGGGCGGCAGTTTCACGTCAAGACCTTCTACTGCCCGAGCCGCCGCTCGCCGGGAGATTTGAGCCGGCAGGAGGACGTGACCCCGGGCGACGCGACCCCGCCGCCGGACTTCCCCGGCCCCGGCACCGACGCCCGGTTCGCCGGGTCGAACAACCCGCCCGGGGCGCTGGGCGACTACGCCGGCAACGTCGGCACCGTCGACAACTACCCGTCGGCCCCGACCGACATCTCGTGGGCCAGCGTCCGGGCCAACGGCGCGCTCATCCAGGGGCAGGCGCCGGTCGGCACCAGCTTCAAGGGGCTGACCCAGTTCGGCAGCATCACCGACGGGCTGAGCAACACGTTCCTGGCCGGCGAGAAGCACATCCCGCAGGGGATGTTCGGCCGGGCGAAGGTGGGCGACGGGTCCATCTACAACGGCGTGTGGACGACCTACTCGGGCCGCGTCGCCGGGCCGGACGATCCGCTCGCCACCGGCCCGCGGGACGTGACCCCGAGCACCCGCGGCGACGCGTTCTACGCCCGCAAGTTCGGCAGCTACCACAGCGGCGTCGTCAACTTCGTGTTCTGCGACGGGAGCGTGCGGGCGGTCCGCACCAGCATCGACGGCGTCAACCTCCGCCGGCTGGCCGTGCGGAACGACGGCGAGGTCGCGTCGGCCGATTCGTAAGCGCCGGCGGTGGAAGAACCGCCGCAAGAAAAGGCCGCGGCCGCCGGCGCCCCTTCGGGCGCCGGCGGCCGCGGCGTTTCACCGTTCCGACCTCGTCCTTCGGTTAGAAGTCGTTCGGGATGACCTCGCCGCCGTTGCGGGTGCCGAGGAACGAGAACGTTTGGGGGTTGATGCTGTCGCGGATGAACCGCACGCTACCGTCGGCCATGAGGAAGTTGGCCCCGCCGCTGTGCCGGCTGCCGTAGCTCAGCTCGTACCGGGCGTGGTCGGAGCTGCCGGGGGCCGGCGGGTTGGCGGCCATGAAGTTGATCGGCACCCCGGTGCTGCCCAGGAACTCGGACATGTCGCCCTGGTTCGAGGTGTCCACGTCGTCGGACCCGATGGCCCAGTGGTCCTTGCGGCCGGACCCGCTGGCGTTGTTCTCCCGGGTGATGCCGGCGTCGGCCACGAACCGGCGGTCCGGCTCGGCCTCGCCGATGGCGATGGTGTTGCTGGTGCCGTCGGTGATGCCGGTCATGGTCACCCCGCTGGTCATCCCGCCGCTCCAGTTGAACGCCGGCGAGGCGTTCTGGAAGATGATCCGCTGGTGCACCATCTTCGCCTTGAAGATCCCGTCGAGGGTGTGAATGTCCTCGGTGCCCGAGTTGCTGCCCCACGGGGTGGTGGCGGTGATCCGCCGGCGGTCGTCGGTGATCACCCCGCTCACGCACCCGAGGTAGTTGCACACCGCCCGCTTCTGCACGATCCAGTTGTCGCCGGAGATGTCCGGGTAGTTGTCCGGCACGGTAGACGACGGGCAGCGGAACATCTTGAACTTCATCTCGCACAGGCCGATGTTGCGGACGCTGGCGCTGGTGCTGGTCACGTCGCCGACCACGCCCGGCAGCCCGGCCGCCCACTGGTCGTTGCTGATCCCGTCCTCACGGAAGGTGAGGCCCTTGAACGCCGAGTCCTGCTCGATGTACGGCAGGATGAACGCCGTCCACCCGCTGCCCACGTTGAACTCGGCCCCGAGCGGCCACCCCTCTTGGGCGTCGTGGAAGCTGTGGCACGCGATGCCCAACTGCTTCAGGTTGTTGCTGCACTGCATGCGGGCGGCCGCCTCGCGGACCTTCTGCACGGCCGGCAGCAGCAGCCCGATCAGGATGGCGATGATGGCGATGACGACGAGCAACTCGATGAGCGTGAACCCACTCCGCAGGCGCGAGCGCATGATCACTCCTCGGTTAGATGGATGGGAATCGGAACGCGGATGACGCGCCGCACTCACTGCGCGGCGAGATCGAAGTTGGCTACGGCCCCGTCCGACCCGACGGTCAGCCGCTCGGGGGTGCTGCCGAGCGACTCGTACTTGTCCGGCAGCAGGTTCTTCACCCCGCCGGGCACCTCGCTCGGCTTGGCGTCCGGCGGGACCGGCTTGCCCTTGTTGTCCACCCAGGCGACGAACGTCACCTTGTAGGTGCCCGGGAAGATGCCCTTGGTCCCGTTCGGGTGCTGGACCTCGAACTCGCCGCTCTCGTTGGTCATCCCGAACCCGTACCCGTGCTTGGCCGGGTCGAACCCGTCGACGTCCGGATACAGGCCGACTTTGCAGTGCGGCACCGGCTTGCCGCCGACCTTGACGACGCCCTTGACGGTGACCATCGGCGGCTTGCCGCAGCCGGGCACCGCGACCAGCACCGCCGCGAGGGCGGGGAGTATGAAGAGTCGCATGAACGCCTCCCTGGGGGACGTTCTCATGCTACGCCGGAAGTTAGTAGTGTCTGTGAAGTGTCATGGAAGAATCAGCACACGGCGATAATCTGTAATATACATTATGAGCTATACAGAATTGGGCAGCGGCGGCGGGGCACCGTCGAATCCGACCGGGCGCGGTGGAATTTTTCCGCACTCGTGCGTACAATCCTGTTGACGGCACTCACGGATGGCGTAAACTCCCGTTAGTAGAGAGCAACCGCACTTTCCGGCGGCGCGGGCCTTCCACGATGGCGGCTCGCAACGCATCTTGACTTCCCCACCCGCAATCTGGCACTGTATCGCCGCGACGCGAACTCATAACTCCAAACCTCGGAATGTGAATCGCTGGAATCGCGGCGTGCCCGATTGCCCCGCTCGGAAAGCTCGGCGGGAAGTCTGTGCGAACCTTCTCGACGCCCCTACGAAACGACCGAACGCCCGACCGGTTTGGCCCGAACTTGTTGGTACCCACGGCTCCGGGGTGGTCCCCGGGGTCCGTTTCCCGCGGCGCAGCCGAATCCCACGCTGTTCCGCGTCTTGACCCTGCGACCGGCGCACGATTCGCCGCCGTGTCGGTGTTATCCCCTTCTGCTCGAGGATCTGCTATGCCCGACGCCAAAGGCGTCGAAGGGTCGCCGCTGCCGCGCCCCTCACTTCGTGCCGCAGTCGCCACCAAGCGGCCGTTCCGCAAGCCGGGCGACGCCCCGGCCCCGTCTGGTGCTGGTGCCGCCGCTCCTGCGCCCGCCCCGGCCGCGCCCCCCGCTCCGCCGCCCGCCCGCGAGGATCGCCGCGAGCGCCCCGAACCGGCCGAGCGGCCTGTCCCGCGCGGCGGCTCCCGCCTCGACGACCTGTACCGCATGCCGATGCCCGACCTGTTCGCGCTGGCGGAAAAGGAAGGTATCCGCGAGCACACCGGCATGAGCCGGGCGCAACTGATCGTCGGCGTGGTCCGCCGGCAGATCGAGCGGGGCGAGGTGGTCCGCGGGTCCGGCACCCTGGAAGTGCTGCCCGACGGCTACGGGTTCCTCCGCAGCCAGGCGCACAACTACCTGGCCAGCCCGGAAGACATCTACGTCTCGCCGTCGCAAATCCGCCGCATGAGCCTCCGCACCGGGCTGGTGGTGGAGGGGCCGATCCGCCTGCCGATCGAGAATCAGGACAACTTCGCCCTGATGCAGATCGAGCTGGTCAACGGCAAGCACCCGGACGAGGGCACCGGGGGCACCAGCTTCGAGGACCTCACCCCGCTGCACCCGAACGCGCGGCTGAAGCTCGAAACGACGCCCGACGACATCTCGATGCGGATCGTCGATCTGGTCACGCCGGTCGGCAAGGGCCAGCGCGGGCTGATCGTCGCCCCGCCGCGGACCGGTAAGACGATTCTGCTCTCGAAGATGGCCAACGCCATCCTCAAGAACCACCCGGAATCGTACGTGTTCGTGCTGCTGGTCGATGAGCGGCCGGAAGAAGTGACGGAAATGCAGCGGCTGGTACAAAGCCCGAACGCGGAGGTGGTCGCCAGCACCTTCGACGAGCCGCCGGAAGAGCACATCCACGTCAGCGAGATCGTGCTGGAGAAGGCGAAGCGGATGGTGGAGATGAAGCGGGACGTGATCATCCTGCTCGACTCGATCACGCGATTGGCCCGCGCCCACAACACCGAAGCCCCGGGCGGCGGCAAGCTGCTGTCGGGCGGTCTCGACTCGAACGCGATGCAGAAGCCGAAGCGGTTCTTCGGGGCGGCCCGCAACGTCGAGGAGGGCGGGTCGCTGACCATCCTGGCGACCGCTCTGGTTGATACCGGGTCGCGCATGGACGAGGTGATCTTCGAGGAGTTCAAGGGCACGGGCAACAGCGAACTCCACCTGGACCGCCGGCTGGTCGAGAAGCGGGTGTACCCGGCGGTGGACGTGAACAAGAGCGGGACGCGGAAGGAAGAGCTCCTGATGCACCCGGAGGAGTTCGAGAAGGTCCGCGTCCTGCGCCGCGTGCTGGCCGACATGCACCCGGTGGAGGCGATGGAGATGCTGGTGAACAAGTCGAAGAAGACGAAGTCGAACCTGGAGTTCCTGCTGTCGATGAACTTGGGCTGAGCCTCCGCGCCTCAACCCTCTGTCTTCACAACGTGGTCAGCTCACTCGTTGCGACGAGTGGGCGAAGCGACAACACCCCATTTCGCCCCGCGCGAGGTGGGGTGGTTGGCATTGGGGGCGAGTCGTGACGGAAGTGGAGTGGCTGGAGTGCGGCGATATCGAACAGTTGCTCGCGGGGCTCCCGCGCTCCGCGAGTCGTCGTAAGCTCCGGCTGTTCTTGGTCGCGTGTTGTCGTCGGGCGTGGCACACGATGACACCGGTGAGTCGATCGGCGGTCGAGCGGTCGGAATTGTTCGCGGACGGAGAGGTGTCGTGGCGCGAAATGGGAGCCGCACGAACGGCCGCGAACCGGTCCATTCGCGCATCCGGCGGCACCCCAGCGGATCAAATGGCAGCGGCGATTGGCATCGTCAAGTACACTTTTGAACCGAAGTGGATTGCTTACTTAGGGCGCTCGGCGCTCGTTCGGACGACGGAGTCCGAAGAAACGGAACTCGCTGCTCAAGTCGCGCTTCTGCGGGACATCTTCGGCAACCCCTTCCGCCCGGTCACCTTCTCCCCCGCGTGGCGCACCGGGACGGCCGTTTCGCTCGCCCGCACGATGTACGACGCCCGCGACTTCAGCGCCATGCCGATCCTCGCGGACGCCCTCCAGGACGCCGGGTGCGACAGCGACGCCATCCTCGCGCACTGCCGCGACACCTCTGCTGTGTTGGGGGAACCCCCCGCGGGTTCCCCCAAGCCCCCACCTGCCACGCACGTCCGCGGGTGCTGGGTGACTGACCTCGTTCTGGGCAAATCCTGACGGTACGATGGGTGTGGAGGTGAATCATGTCCGTCGCGCTGTTGTCCCCGCCGCCGTGGCAGCCGTCTGCGGTCGTCCCGCAACCGCGGAGGTGGACCGTCGCCGAGTTCGATCACCTTGGTTCGCTCGGCTGCTTCGTCGGGCGTCGCGCATTCCTGCTCGACGGCGTCATTCTGGAGCAAGGCCCGATGGACCCGCCCCACGCGGACGCGCTGGAAGTGTTGAACGAACTCGTTCGCGCCGCGTTCGGCCCCGGCTGGCGGTTCCGAATCCAGACGCCGCTTCACCTCGACGAGTTCAATAACCCCATGCCCGATTTCGCCGTGGTCGCGGGAACCCCCGGCTACTATGGCGACCACCCCGTTTCCGCCGCGCTCGTGGTTGAGGTGGCCGATACGACGCTGCAAACCGATCTGACGGACAAGGCGGAGCGTTACGCCACCGCGGGCATCGCGGATTATTGGGTTCTCGATCTCAACGGTGGCGTGCTGCACGTCTTTCGCGACCCTCAGCGGCTCCCCGCGAGCTTGGGCGCGACCGCGTACCGCACTCACAACGCGCTCGGCCCCGGCGACACCGTATCGCCGCTCGCCGCCCCGCACGCCACGATTCGCGTCGCGGACCTGCTCCCGTAAACAAAACGAGCCGAAGGCAACCGCCTTCGGCTCGCCTCACACTCACACCCGCACTCACTTATCGATGCAGTCTTCGGCGTAGCTGCTCTCGTACACGAACTTCGTCCCCTCGCCCTGGTGGTTGGCGAGGTCGGCCCGGGCGCGCAGCCGCGCCGCGTGGTACTTCCCGGCCGCCACGTTGAAGTACACGTCGCCGGTCCACAGCATCGGGGCCAGCGGCACCTGCTCGGCCGCGCTCTTCGGCACCGCCTTCAGCGACGTCTCGACGCCCACGATGAACAGCCCGTCCTTCTCGCCCTTGCTCGTGTACTTTTGCACGAAGTCGCGGTTCTCGCCGGTGCCGTGCGGCGGGTCGAGCTTGACCGCGAACGGCCGCTCCCAGCTCGCGTTCGCCGCCACCGCCGCTTCCGGCAGCATGACGCGGAACGGCAGTTCGGCGTGAAGCCGGCTCGCCGCCCCGCCCTTCGCTTCCTTCACCTCGACCAACTGGCCGCGGGCGTCCATCCGCACCGTCACGATCGGCTGGTTGAGGAACGCGGCCATCATCTTCGCGTCCTCCGGCTTCGACGAGTCGGTCGTCAGTTCCGAGCCGTCCGGCTGCTTGATGTTGTTCTTCATCTCGCTGATGCTCATTTCGAGCGTCGCGACGCCGGCCTTGTCCACGTCCTTGACGGTCCACTTGCGGACCAGCGTGAGGTGCGTCCGCGACTCGCCGGTCATCGGCTTCTCGCCCTTCTCGTCAACGGTCGTCTCGCGGATGAGCGTCTGCTGGATGACGCGGTACGTGAGCACCTTCCCGGCTTCCCACTTGAACCGCGGCGCGGCCGGGGGCGCGGCGGGCGGCTGCGCGACCGCCGCGGCCGCCAGCACCAACGCCACCGGGAGAACGAACAACCGCCGCATGTGATTCCTCCTCGCGGAACGCGGGCACGATGCCGGCGGGATAGCGGGTGTGGGCGGCGGCGCGAAGGGCAATCACGGCGCGTGCTTCGACAGGAATTCGGCCAGCGCCGGCAGGTAGTGGCTGGCGATGGTGAGGTCGTGCCCGGCCCCGCTCACCGGGATGAGCTGCTTCGGCTCGTTCGCGGCCTCGAACAGCTTCTCACCGTGGCTGAACGGAACCGTGCGATCGGCGGTGCCGTGAACGATGAACACCGGGCGCGGGCAGTTCGGCATCTTTTGCAGGTTGTCGAACCGCGTGCGCATCGCGGTGCGCGTGGGCAGAAACGGGTAGTGGTATTTGGCCGCGTCCGGCAGGCTGGTGAACGTGAACACGAGAACCAACGCGCGGTGTTCGACCCGCGTTGCCAGCTCAACCGCCGGCCCGCCGCCGAGCGACTCGCCCAACAGCACGATCCGACCCGGCGCGAGCTTTTGCTCCTCGACCAGCCAGTTGTACGCGGCATCGGTCGACGCGTAACAGCTTTCCTCGGTAGGGCTTCCGGTGCTCCTGCCGTAGCCGGGGTAGTCGAACAGCAGGACGCCGGCGCCGAGTTCCCGCCGAATATCGGCCGCGAGTTTGCCGCGGTGCGTCAGGTTGCCGCCGTTGCCGTGCGCGACCAGCACCGCGCCGTGTTGTGAGGTTTCCGTTGGAACCCAGCGCGCCGATATGGTGTTTCCGTCGCTCGAAGCGAACGTTACGTCCTGCGACCGCGGGTCGTCCGGCTTGCCCCAGAACTCCGCGGCCGACGACGGGCGGAACACCAGCGACCGCTCGATGAGCCAGAACACAACGACGATCCCCGCGTAGGTGAGTAACAGGAAGAAGGCGAGGCGGCCGACCCGCCGCCACATCGGGCGGCCCGGCGGTTCGGGTTCGGCACTCACGGCGCCTCACGCGTTCGGGTTCGGGGTGACGAGCAAGTCCGCCCGCCGGGCCGCCGGGGTTACTTTCGAGCTGAAAGCCCGATCATCGCGGGGTTATGCGCCTGAGCGTCCCCGCGATGATCCGTTTTCACCTGGCCGGCACCACGTTCCTTCCGCGGCGTAACGCCGCAGTCGCCGCTAACCGATCCCGGCGGCCCGGCGCGCCGGTTCAGCATACCCGAACGGCCGCGGCCGGAAAAGCCTCTCGCCACGCGCCGGCGGCGGCGGTATCATCGCCCGCATCCCGCCGGAATGCCGCCCTTCGAGGTTCCACAGCATGTCGCGCCGCCGCGCCTGGGTCACCGCTCTCGCCGGATTCGTGTTCGGGCTTGCCGTCGTGCTGTCGAGCGGCGACCGCGACGCCGTCGCGCAGCCGAAAGCCCCGGTCATCGTCGCCGCGCCACAGGCGCCGACCCTCACCACCCTTGCGAGCCTCGGCGCGTCACCCGGGGCCGAGGTCGAACTGACGCTTACCGGCACCAACCTCAACGATCCGACCGCGGTGCTGCTCAACGGCCCCGCGAAAGTGGCCATCCCGACGGACAACAAGAACGGCACCGAACCCGGCAAGCTCCGCGTGAAAGTCGCCGTCGATGCGAAGTGCCCGACCGGCCTCTACGCCCTCCGCGTCGCCACCAAGCATGGCGTCTCCAACCTGCGGCCGTTCGTCGTCGATTCGCTGCCGGCGGTCGCATCTACGGGTGCCAACCGCGCGAAGGACGCGGCGCAGGCGGTGAGCGCGCCGTGCGTCGTGAGGGGCACCGTCGCGGCGGAAACGTCGGAGTTCTACAAGGTGAAGGTGAACGCCGGGCAGAAGTTGACGTTCGAAGTGCTGGCCCGCCGCATCGGCTCGCCGCTCGACCCGGTCGTGATCCTGCACGACGCCCGCGCCAAACGCGAACTCATCGAACTGTACGACGACGACACGCCCGGTTTGCAAGGCGACTGCCGGCTGACGCACACCTTCAAGGAGGCGGGCGAAATCCTGGTCGAGGTGCGCGACACCACGCACCGCGGCGGCGGCGACTTCGCCTACCGGCTCCGCATCGGCGATTTCCCGTCCGCGACCACCGCGTTCCCGCTCGCGGCGACTCGCGGCGCGAGCCTGAGCGTCGGGTTCACCGGGCCGAACGCCCCGGCGGCGGTCAATGTCACCGCGCCGAAGGACGCGGGCTTGGCGGCCTTCTACGTCGCCCCCGGCGGCGGTTGGCCGGTCCCGGTGCGGCTGAGCGACCACCCGGAAGCCGCTGAGGTCGAGCCGAACGACGAGCCGGCGAAGGCGAACAAGCTCCTGGTGCCCGGCGGCGTCTCGGGCCGCTTCGAGAAGGCCAAAGACGTCGATCACTTCGCGATCACGGCGAAGAAGGGTCAGAAGCTCACGGTGTCCGTGCTCACCTACGAGGTGAACTCGCCCGCGGAGGTGCTGGTGCGGGTGCTCGACGCGAAGGGCGCCCAGGTGGCGGCGAGCAACCCGACGGCCGCGCCGAACCGGTTCGAGTTCACCCCGCCCGCGGACGGCGATTATGTGCTGGCGTGCGAGCACCAGAACTTCCTGAGCGGCCCGAACGAGGTGTACCACCTTTCCGTAGTGCCGTCCGGGCCGGACGTGAGCGTCGCGCTCGGCTTCGACCGCGCCGAGGCGGCCGCAGGCAGCGGGACGGCCGTGTTCGCGACCGTGACGCGGCTCAACGGCTACGCCGGGCCGGTCGAACTCAGCATCGACGGCGACCCGAACGTCAGCGGCAAAACGATCCTGCCCGCGGGTCAAACGCTCGCGTTCGTGCCGCTACTCGTGAAGGAAGGCACGAAGCCGGGCGCGTACGCGTTCCGCGTCAAGGCGACCGTCGGCACCGGCGGCGACGCGGTGACGCGGTACGGCACGCTCATCGACCCGGTGAAGGCGGCGCTCGGCGGGATGACCAACCCGCCGCCGGAACTGCTCTCCGCGTGCGCCCTGGCGGTCACCGACGGCGCGCCGTTCGCGCTGAAGTTGACCGCCGACCCGGTCGCAATCGAGAAGGGCAAGGCGGGCAAGATTCTGGTGGAGGCGACGCGGGACAAGGCGGCCGACGGCGACATCGTGTTGGCCCCGCTGTTCGCGCCGCCGACCGCCCCGGCCGCGGTCAAGCCGATCACCAAGGGCACTACGAAGGGCGAGATCGGTGTGACGGTGCAACCGGCGTCGCCGGCCGGGCCTACGCCGTTCGTGTTCCGCGCGACGACGAAGGTCGGCGGCAAGGATTACGCGGTTACGCCGGCCCCGGTGGTGATCGACGTGACCGAGCCGAAAAAGGCCGAACCGGCGAAGAAATAGTCGGGTAGCCGCCAGCGGATTTCGTGCCTTCGCCCTCTCCCCTTGCGCTCGCACGCAGCGCGAATTGTGACGACTCACAATTCGCTGCGTGCGAGGAGCGGATCGAGGGTGGCCGAGTCTTCGAGGCCGGGTGAGGGGACGCGATCGAGTTCGTCACGCTTCGCGGTTTCTCGATCACTCAGCGTCACCCCTCACCCGGCGGCCCAAAGCGGCCTTCGCCCTCTCCCGCAAGGGGAGAGGGCGAAGGCACCCAGAGCGACTCTCCTGACGCGAGCCGGTGTCACTTCCGCTTCGCTTTCGGGCCGCGTTTGGGCGGGGCCGGTGTCGGTTCCGGGAGGCCGGCCTGACGGGCGTTGAGCGCCAGCACCAGCCCCTTCGGCGCGACGGCCCGGTAGCTCTCCTCGATCCACTCCTCGAGCAGGTCGGTCGGGATGTCGGCGTCCGGGGCGAACGAGCACGTCACCCACCCGCTCTTGCCCAACCCGTACCCGGTCGGCTTGGCGTACGGCTGCATCAGCGCGTACGCGTTCGAGTCCGGCAGCTTCATCGTGACGCGGAGCGTTCCATTCTCATTCGCGAAGATCACAAACATCTTCGCCTTTACCTTGATGGCGCGGTGGCCCCAGGGGAAGTCCTCGGTCGCGCCGGGGTAGGCCATGGCGCGGTCGCGGAGGAACGTTTCGGCCGCCAGCAGCGGGTTCGGGTCGGTCATCGCAATCGCCTCCGCGTCGCGCGCCTCGATATCCACACCCCTGAGTATTGGGAAGTGCGAGCGTCTTCGCAACGTCGGGTGCCGGCGGCTTCTGGTATGATGGGGCCGGCGTGGCCACGCCGACCCCAACGGGTCGCCGCTAAACGAGCGTCGAACGACGAACGTGTGTGAGGTTCGGCCGATGACCGACGGTGAGGCGCTGTTCCGCGCCCTCTGCGAGCAGCCGCGCGAGGACACCCCGCGACTCGCCTACGCCGACTGGTTGCAAGAAAACGGGCAGCCCGAACGCGCGGAACTCATTCGCCTTCAGTGCGAGGCGTGGGCGCTGTGCCCGGCGTTCCCGACGCCCGCCGCGGCCCGGACGCGGGCGTCCGAACTGCTCCGCGCCCACCGCGACCGCTGGGACGCCGAACTGCCCGCCTTGCCGCGGGTCGAGTGGGGCGACATGTACGTCCGCGGGTTCGTCGATTCGGCCCGTGTCGGCCGCGTCGAGACCGATTTGCCGGGCACGCTCGACCGCATGTTCGCGGCGGCCCCGCTGCGGTTTCTGACCGTCGGCTGGCTGTTGCCGGGGCAGTTGGCCGAGTTGCTCGCCTTCCCACAGCTCGGCCGGCTGACGCGGCTGAGCGTGCCCGGCGTGTCCGGCCGCGCGGAGACGCGCCTGCTGCTCGACGCGCAGGCCCGCTTCCCCGGCACCGAGATCGTGTGACCGCGGCCACCGAGTTGGACATTCCGCCGTCGCAGCGTTATGCTGGCAAGTCATAAAGTCGTAAAGTCGAAGGTCGTAAAGTCAAATACGACGGCGGCTTCCGACTTTACGACCTTCGACTTTCGGACCTTCGACTGACGCCTATGAGCGAGCAAGTGACGGGCGTGATCGAGCGGGTCACGCACCACAGCCCGGAGACCGGCTACTGCGTGCTGAAGGTCGCGGCCCGCGGCCACCGCGACGTCGTCACCGTCGTCGGCTCGCTCCAGCAGGTCGTCGTCGGCGAGTCGGTCACCGCCACCGGCGACTGGGTCACCGACCGCAACTACGGGCTGCAGTTCAAGGCGACCGACATTAAGACGCACCCTCCCCACACGGCCGAGGGGATCGCCCGCTATCTGGGGTCGGGATTGGTCAAGGGGATCGGGCCGAAGACGGCGCAGCGGATCGTGGATCTGTTCGGCGACCGCACACTTGATGTGATCGACAAGTCACCGGCGTCGCTGTCCGAGGTGAAGGGCGTCGGGCCGAAGCTGATCGAGAAGGTGCGCAAGAGCTGGCAGGAGAACCAGGGCGCGCGGAAGATCATGGTGTTCCTGCACTCGCTCCAGATCGGCACCGCGCTGGCGACCAAGATCTACCGGCACTTCAACGAGAACGACGAAGACGCGATTGAAGCCATCAAGGCCAACCCGTACCGCCTGGGGAACGAGATCTGGGGCATCGGGTTCAAGAAGTCCGACGAGGTGGCGCTGGGCCTGGGCATCCCCCGCGACTCACCGTTCCGGGCGCAGGCCGCGGTGCGCCACTGCCTGAACGAGGAGACCGGCAACGGGCACGTCGGCTACCCCGAGGAGTTGCTCCGCGAGAAGGCCGCCGAGCTGACCGGCATCCACCCGTACGGCATCGCCGACGCGGTCGAGCAACTGCGGATCACGGACGAGATCGTGCGCGATTCAGAAGCGATCTTGGGCGCCAAAGAACCCACCCCCAACCCCTCCCTGCAGGGAGGGGAGAAAGAACCTTCGCGCGCCGCCGACGTCGGCGAATCGTCGGTGCCCGACTCCCCCTCCCTGCCCCCGCGTGCAGCCGAAACTGCGTCCGCAGGTGAGGCGCGGCACGCGGGGGCCAACGGAGGGGGCCGGGGGGTGGGTTCTTCCGACGCCCTCCTCTTCCTCCGCCCGATGTTTATGGCCGAGGTCGGCGTCGCGCGGTCGATCAAGGGGCTGGCGTCCGGCCCGCACCCGCTGCCGAACGTGAACGTCGATTCGGCCATCGCGTGGGCCGAGCAGAAGATGGGTATCACTCTTGCGGAGAGCCAGCGCGCCGCGATCCGCGCCGCGGTCACGAATAAGCTGTTGGTGGTCACCGGCGGCCCCGGCACCGGCAAGACGACCATCGTTCGGGCTATCATTGAGATGTTCCTGGCCAAGTCGCTCCGGGTGGTGCTCACCGCGCCGACCGGGCGGGCCGCCAAGCGGCTGAGCGAGTCCACCGGCCGCGAGGCCATGACCATCCACCGCCTGCTCGGGTTCAACCCGTCCACCCGCGACTACGTCCACACCCGCGAGAACCCGCTCGACGCCGACCTCGTCGTCATCGATGAAACCTCGATGGTCGACGTCGTGCTGATGAACAAGCTCCTCCAGGCGATCCCGCCGTACGCCTGCGTCGTGATGGTCGGCGACGTCGATCAACTGCCGTCGGTCGGCGCGGGGGCGGTACTGACCGACCTCATCGAGTCGAAGGCGATCCCGGTGGCGCGGCTGAAGGAGGTTCACCGCCAGGCGGAGAGCAGTTGGATCGTGCGGGCGGCGCACGCGATCAACCAGGGGGCCGAACCGATGTCCGCGCCGCCGGGCGGGGACGGCGACTTCTACTTCGTCGAGGCGAACGAGCCGGAATCGATCATCGAGCGGATCGTGCAGATGGTCCGCGACCGCATCCCGGCGAAGTTCAAGCTCGACCCGTTCCGCGACGTGCAAGTCCTGTCGCCGCAGGTGAAGACGGCGCTGGGCGTCGCGGCGCTCAACCAGCACCTCCAAGCCGCCCTCAACCCGCCGCGGCCGGGCGCGCCGGAGGTCAAGCGGATGGACACCACGTTCCGCGTCAACGACAAGGTGATGCAGGTCCGCAACAACTACGACCGCGACGTGTTCAACGGCGACATCGGCCGCGTGGTGGACATCGACCCGCAGGAGCAGATGCTGGTGGCCGAGTTCGACGGGCGGGCGGTCGAGTACGAGTTCCCGGACCTGGACGAGCTGCAACTCTCTTACGCGTGCTCGATCCACAAGAGCCAGGGGAGCGAGTACCCGGCGGTGGTGATCCCGGTCCACACGCAGCACTTCGTGATGCTGCAGCGGAACCTCTTGTACACGGGCATCACCCGCGGGCGGAAGCTGGTGGCGCTGGTGGGGACGCGCAAGGCGCTGCGGATCGCGGCGATGACGGCCGACACCAAGAAGCGGTTTTCGCTGCTGAGGTGGCGGCTGCGGCCGAGCGGCGAGTGACCCGCACGGCGTTTGTGTTGACTCCCGCCCGCCGGTCCCTGAGAATGATTCGTCACCCCCTCGCCTTCCCTGGTGGCCGCGACGCGGCACGGTTGCGTCCTGATGCGCCTCCCCCCCGAGCGACTGGCCGAGATCCTTGACATCGCCGAGGACGGGATCGTCACGGTCAACGCGCGGCACCAGATCGTGCTGTTCACCCGCGGCGCCGCCCGGCTGTTCGGGTATGCCCCCGACGAGGTGCTCGGGCAGCCGCTCGACCTGCTGCTGCCCGAGCGGTTCCGCCCCGGCCACGGCCGGCAGGTGGGCGAGTTCGCCCGCGGCCCGGTCGCCGCCCGCCCGATGGGCGAGCGGCGCACCGTGTTCGGCCGCCGCAAGGACGGCACCGAGTTCCCGGTCGAGGCGACCATCTCGCGGCTGGACGCCGGGGGCGAGCTGTTCCTCACCGCCATCATCCGCGACGCCGCCGACCGCAAGAAGTACGAGGACGCGCTGCGGCGGCTGAACCAGGACCTGGAGGAGCGGGTGCGGGCGCGGACCGCCGAGCTGGCCGAGCGGAACCTGCAACTGACGCAGAAGACCGAAGAGAACGAGATGTTCGTGTACAGCGTCAGCCACGACCTGCGGTCGCCGCTGGTCAACCTGGAGGGGTTCAGCGAGGAACTGCGGATGGCGGTGCGCGACCTCCAGGCGCTGCTGGCCGACGAGCGGGTGCCGGCGGACCTGCGGGCGCGGGCCGACGCGCTGTGCGAGTCGGGGGTGCGGGAGTCGGTCGGGTTCGTCCGCGCCGCCGTCGGCCGGCTCGGGCGGATCATCGACGCGCTGCTGCGGCTGTCCCGGGCCGGGCGGGTGGTGTACCAGTCGCAGCCGCTCGACGTGGCGGCCATCGCCCGCCGGGTCGTGGACGCGATGCGGCGGACGGCCGGCGAGCGGAAGGCCGAGGTGGTCGTCGGCGCCCTGCCGCCGGCGTGGGGCGACCCGACCGCGGTCGAGCAGGTGCTGGCCAACCTGGTCGGCAACGCGCTGAACTACCTCGACCCGGCCCGGCCGGGCAAGGTCGAGGTGGGGGCGGTGGCCGGCGACCCGGCCGCGGCGCGGACGTACTTCGTGCGGGACAACGGGATCGGGATCCCGCCGGCGTACCACGGCAAGCTGTTCCAGGCGCTGCAGCGGCTGCACCCGGACAAGGCCCCGGGCGAGGGGATCGGGCTGGCGATCGTCCGCCGGGTGCTGGAGCGGCTGGGCGGGACGATCCGGGTCGAGTCGGCCGGCGCGGGGGCGGGCACCACGTTCTACTTCACCCTCCCGGCCCCGCCGCCCGGGGGGCCGACCGGAGGCGGGGCATGAGTCATGAATCACTGGCCATCCTGCTGGCCGAGGACGACGACGGGCACGCCCGGCTGATCGAGCGCAACCTGCAGCGGGCCGGGTTCATCAACCGCATCGTCCGCGCCCACGACGGGCAGGAGGCGCTGGACGCCGTCCGCGGCACCGGCGCGCTGCCGCCCGGCACCCCGGTGCTGCTGCTGCTGGACATCAACATGCCCCGGGTAGACGGGCTGGAGGTGCTGCGGCGGCTGAAGGCCGACCCCGCGACGGCGAAGGTGCCGGTCATCGTGCTGACCACCACCGACGACCCCCGCGAGGTCGAGCGGTGCTACCAGTTGGGGTGCAGCGTGTACATCACCAAGCCGGTGCGGTACGAGGGGTTCGTGGAGGCGATCAACCGGCTGGGCATGTTCCTGGAGATCGTCAAGTTGCCGCCCCCGCCGGCCGAGACCGAGGGCCAGCCGCCCCGATGACCGACCCGCCCGACACGATCCTGATTGTCGAGGACGACGCCGGCGTGGCCCGCCTCCAGCGGCTGCGGCTGGAGCGGGCCGGGTACGCCGTCCGCGCCGCGGCCACCGCCGACGAGGCGCTGGAGCAGGTGCGGGCCGGCGGGATCGACCTGATGGTGCTCGACTACCGGCTGTCCGGGGCCGAGGACGGGCTGGCGTTCCACGCCCGGCTGAAGGCCGCCGGGTACGACCCGCCGGTGGTCATGGTGACTGGCTACGGGGACGACGCGACCATCGTCCGGGCGCTGCGGGCCGGGGTGCGGGACTACATCTTCAAGTCGGTCGAGTACCTCGACTACCTGCCCGAGGCGTGCCGCCGGGTGCTCGACCAGGTGCGGGTGCGGCGGGAGCTGGCCGACTCGCAGGCGCTGGCCCGCGGGGTGCTCGACTCGCTCGGCGCGCACATCGCGGTGCTGGACCGGGACGGGACCATCATCGCGGTGAACGAGGCGTGGGACCGGTTCGCCCGGGCGCACGGCGGCGGCCCGCGGACGTGCGGGGTCGGCGTCAACTACCTGGACGTGTGCCGGCGGTCGGCCGGGCCGTACGCGGACGAGGCCCCGGGCGTCGAGCGGGGGATCCGCGGGGTGCTCGACGGGGCGCTGCCGTTCTTCGCCCTCGAGTACCCGTGCCCGTGGCTGGCCGAGCCGCGGTGGTTCAGCCTCCAGGTCACCCGGCTGGCGACCGACCGCCCCGGGGTGGTCGTCACCCACGCCGACACCACCGAGCGGCGGCGGGCCGAGGCCGACCTGCGGCGGCTGGCCGAGGAGCGGGAGCGGGCGCTGGCCGACCTGCAGGCCAAGACGGACGAGCTGAAGGCGACGACCCAGCAGTTGTGGCTGGCCGCCCGGCTGGCCGGGGTGGGCGAGCTGGCCGCCAGCATCGCCCACGAGCTGAACAACCCGCTGGCCACGGTCAGCCTGCGGGTCGAGGGGGTGCTCGCCAAGACGCCGGCCGACGACCCCCGCCGCAAGCCGCTGGAGGTGGTGGCGCAGGAGGGCGAGCGGATGGCCCGGCTGGTGTCCAACCTGCTCAACTTCAGCCGCGCCGGCCGCGACCAGGTGTCCACGGTCGATGTGTGCGAGGAGCTGGTCAAGACGGGCGAGCTGGCCGAGCACCACCTGCGCAAGCGGCAGATCCGACTGGCGACCGAGTTCGCCCCCGGGGTGCCGCACATCCACGCCGACCGGCAGCAACTGCGGCAGGTGTTCCTGAACCTGTTCACCAACGCCGCCGACGCCATGCCCGACGGCGGCCGGCTGGCCGTCCGGGTGCGGCGCGGCGAGCTGCCCGGCGGCGTCGCGGCGGTGGCGGTCGAGGTGGCCGACACCGGGGTGGGCATTCCGGCCGAGCACCTGGCCCGGGTGACCGAGGCGTTCTTCACCACGAAAGAAGAGGGCAAGGGGACCGGGCTGGGGCTGGCCATCTGCAAGCGGATCGTCCACCAGCACCACGGCAGGTTGGAGATCGAGAGCGCCGTCGGCGCCGGGACGACGGTCCGGGTCACCCTCCCGGTGCGCGCGGAGACGAACACCGCCGGGTTGCGGGTCGAGCCGCCGCCGCTGCTGGGCGGCCCCGACCCCGCCGGCCGCAACTGACCCCCGCGCCCCGACTGCGGCTCACGACTTCCCCAGCACCAGATCAACGACCCAGCACCCGCGGGTGTGCGGCTGTGCGGTGTCGCGGCAGTGGTTGAGGACGGCTTCGCAGTCGCACCCGGCGTCTTGGAGTGCGTCCGCGAGAATCGGCATGGCGCTGAAGTCACGCGCCTCGTACATTTGGCGGGCGAGGGTGACGGCGGTGTCGGTGCGCCACTCCGGCGCGAACGCGGCCGGGCGGAACGGGTTGCCGAACACTTCGCGGAGCAGGTCTGCGAGCGCCCGCGCCTCGGCCCGGCGGTCGCTCTCCGAGTCCGCGACGACCAGCACCTTGCTGAGCACGACGGCGGCCGAGGCCGCCGCCGACATCTTGTAGAAGCCCCGGCCGAGGTACTTCGCCACCCAGTACACCGGGTTCGCGCCGTGTTCGTGCTCGCCGGCCGAGGAGGCGACCGCCGGGTCGTAGATCTCCCGGTCGCCGAACCCGTAGTCCGGGTAGTCTTCGACCGCCGCGACGAGGTCGCGGTTGCGCGGGTCCGGGAACGCGTCCCAGACCCGACGGCAGCACGCGCAGGCGAACAGCCGGTACTTCCGGTCGGAGCCCTCCTCGCGCCGGAGCAGCTCCAGCATCGACTCCGCGCTGTCGCACGCCAGCCATTCCGCCTCGGTCATCGGCCGTACCTCCCGCCGCGCCCTCATCCCTTGCGCATCATCTCGATGAGCGCGACCACGAACGCCGGCAGGTCTTCGGGCGTGCGGCTCGTGATCACGTTGCCGTCGATGCACACCTCTTGATCAACGTACACCCCGCCGGCGTTTTGCACGTCGTCCTTGATCGAGTGGAAGCAGGTGACCTTGCGGCCCTTCAGGGCCGGTGCGGGCTTGAACGACAGAATCCGAGGCCGACGAGGAAATCTGAGCCGTTCATCCGGCAAGCCGTTCGCGGCGGTTCGGGGTCAGCCGGGGCGCGAAATGGCCCGCTCGATTAGCCCGAACGCGCCCTCGATCGCCAGCGCCAGCAGCGCCGCCGGGATCGCCCCTTCGAGCATCAGCGGCACGTCGAACTTGTCGATCCCGCGGAGGATCGGGCGGCCGTACCCGCCCGCGCCGATGAACCCGCCGAGCGTCGCGGTGCCGACGTTGATCACCGCCGCCGTCCGCACCCCGGCCAGGATCGTCGGGGCCGCCAGCGGCAGCTCAACCCGCCACAAGGCCGCGAACGGCGGCAACCCGAGCGCCGCGGCCGACTCGCGGAGCGCCCCGGGAATCCCGGTCAGCCCGGCGTGCGTGTTCCGCACGATCGGCAACAGGCTGTACAGGAACAGCGCCGCGATCGCCGGCGGCGGGCCGGTCCCCTCGCCCACCAAGTACATCATCACCGGGATCATGAACAGCAACAGCGCCAGTGACGGGATCGTCTGGAGCACGCCGGTGCCCACGAGTACCACCTTCCCGAGCGCCGGCCGCCGCGCCGCGAGCACCCCGAGCGGGATCGCGACAATCACCGCGGCCAAGAGCGACGGCACCACCAGCAGCAGATGCTCGCCGGTGGTGACCAGCACGCGGCCGGCGAGGGTGCCGCCGGCCGCGTCGGTTTCGATGCCGAACGCGTCGCGCAGGAACGCGCCCGCGACGGCCCCCTCGTCGCGCTTGTCCGCCTGCACCGCGGCGTTCATTCGTTGCATTTCGGCTTCGGTGATCTTCCCCTCCAGGCGGCGGAGTTGATCGACCACGCCCGGGTGCCGCTCGCCCAGGTCGGCGCGGTACAGCCACACCGCCTCGTAGGTCGGGAAGAACTTCTTGTCGTCGTCGAGAACGAGCAGGTCGTACTGGGCGATCTCGCCGTCGGTGGTGTACACCTCGGTCGCATCGGCCGCCCGCTCGACCACCGCCCGGTACGCGAGCGTGTGGTTCATTTCTTTGACGTCGGCGTGCGGCAGGTCGTAATGCCGCTTGATGCCGGGCCACCCGTCCTTCGCGCGGTTGACGAACTCGGGGATGAACCGGAACTTCAGGTCGGGGTGGGCCTTGAGGTCGGACATCTTCGTGATGCCGCGGGCGGCGGCGACGTCCTTCCGCATCCCGAGCGCGTAGTTGTTGCGGAACCCGAGCGGCCGGCTGACCCGCATCCCGCGGGCGGCGAGCGCCGCGTCGAGGTCGGGCGGGTTGTCCTTCAATATCTCCTGCGTGATGGTGCCGGTGTACTCGGGGTAGGCGTCGATGTCGCCCTGCGTGAGCGCCAGCCACAGCGCCGGCGTCCCGCCGAGGTCGTCGCGGCGCGCCGGAACGCTCGCCTGCCGCGCCAGCCGCGCCCCCATCTCCGCGAGGATGATGGACTCGGTGAACTTCTTCGCCCCGATCACGACGGGCCGGTTCGTCGGCCGCCCACACCCGGGGACGAAGGCGAGCGCCGCGGCGAGGGCGCAGCAGGCGAGGGCCGCGGAGCGGTCGAGCCGGGTCATGCGGGCACCTCTGATCCGCGTTGCGCCTGCACGAATCGCGTCACGAACGGGTCGGCCGGGCGGTGCCACAGGTCGCGCGGCGTGCCCTCCTGCACGATCTGCCCGTCGCGCAACAGCACCACGCGGTCGGCGAAGAAAGTCGCCTCGCCGAGGTCGTGCGTTACCAGCACCACCGTCTTGCCGAGCGACCGGAAGATGTCGCGGAGTTCGGCTTGGAGGTCGGCCCGGACGAGCGGGTCGAGCGCGCCGAGCGGCTCGTCGAGCAGGAGCGCGTCCGGGTTGAGCATCAGGGCGCGCATCAGCCCGACCCGCTGCCGCTGCCCGCCGGAGAGCTGGTGCGGGTAGCGGTCGAGCCCGTCGGCCGGGAATCGCGTGAGTTCGGCCAGTTCGGTCACCCGTGCGGCGGTCGCGCCGCGGTCGCGGCCGAGGTGCCGGGCCATCAGGGTGACGTTGTCGCGGGCGGTCAGGTGCGGGAACAGTCCGCCGTCCTGAATGACGTACCCGACCCGCAGCCGCACGGCGCGGGCGGTCGCGGCGGTCACCGGCGTTCCGTCGAACGTGACCCCACCGGCGTCCGGCGTGACCAGTCCGACGAGCAGGCGCAGCAGCGTGGATTTGCCGCACCCGCTCGGGCCGATGAGCACCGTGGTGCGGCCGGCCGGGACGTCGAGTGACAGCGGGCCGAGCGCCGGCCGCCCCGCGTACACCTTCGTCACGTCGCGCAGCACAAACATCAGGCGGTCACCATCACACGACCAGCGGACTTCAATTCGGCCGCGGCCTCGCGACCGCGGAGAATGGCGAGCATCAGGCCGTCACCGTTACGCCCTTCCAGCTTCAATTCGGCCGCGGCCGCGAGTCCGCGGATGACCAACCTCTTGTCACTTTACCGGAAACCACTGGGGCACGATCGCCAACACTCATGCCGATACCACTACACCCTTCCAGAACGCGACATACCCGGCGATCTGCCGGGCCGCGTCCTTCGGCTCCGGGTAGTACCACGCGGCGTCCGGGTTCTGCTTCCCGTCCACCTCGACGGTGTAATAGCTCGCGGTGCCCTTCCACCCGCACACGGTGTGCGTCTCGCTCGGCGTGAAGTGCTCGGTTTTGAGCGACTCGGGCGGGAAGTAGTGGTTCCCCTCGACCACGATGGTCTGCTCCGACTCGGCCAGCACGGCCCCGTTCCACATCGCCTTCATGACGCCCCTCCGGGTAAGAGATGTCGGCCTACACCGCGGTCAGGTACAGCACCGCGAAGTAGTTCTGCTCGTCGGTCCAGGTTTCGTCCAGCCGCAGCCCGCACGCGGCGGCCCGGGCGGCGAACTCCGTCACGTCGTACTTGTGCGAGTTCTCGGTGTGGATCGACTCGCCGGGGCGGAAGTCGAACGCCCGCCCGCACACCCGCACCCGCTGCGCGCCGTCACTCACCAGGTGCATCTCGATCCGCGACCGCTCGCGGTTGTAGAACGCCCGGTGCCGGAACGCGCCGAGGTCGAAATCCGCGTCTAACTCGCGGTTGATCCGCACTAGCAGGTTAAGGTTGAACGCCGCCGTCACCCCGGCCGCGTCGTCGTACGCCCGCTCCAGCACCACCACGTCCTTCCGCAAGTCGATGCCGATCAGCACCCCGCCGCCGGGGCCGACCAACCGGGCGAACCGCTTCAGCAGCGCGTCGGCCTCGGGCGGGTCGAAGTTGCCGACCGTCGAGCCGGGGAAGAACGCCACACGCCGCGATGCGGCGGAATCGGGCAGCGCGAACGGGCGGGTGAAGTCCGCGACGACCGGTGTGACCGGCAGGGCCGGGTAGTCGTCGGCCAGCGCCGCGGCGGCCCCGCGGAGGTGCTCACCGGACACGTCGACGGGCACATACCCGGCCGGGCGGTCGAGCCGGTCGAGCAGGAGCCGCACCTTCGTCAGGCTGCCGGCCCCGGGTTCGATCAGCAGGCACCGCGGGCCGCACCGGGCGGCCATCTCGGCGGCGTGCGCGCGGAGGATGCCGAGTTCGGTGCGGGTCGGGTAGTACTCGGGGAGTTCGGTAATCTGGTCGAACAGCCGCGACCCGGCCGCGTCGTAGAAGTACTTCGCCGGCAGCCGCTTCTGGGGGCGGGACAGGCCGGCGAGCACGTCGGCCCGGAACTGGCTCGTCGGGCACGCGGGGGTGCGGGTGGTCGTCATGCGGGGCCGTCCTTCGCGAGTCGGATGCCGGAGAACTGCCAGCGGGCGTCGGGCGGGAAGAAGTTGCGGTACGTCGGGCGGACGTGCCCGGGCGGGGTCGCGCACGACCCGCCGCGGAGCACCATCTGGTTGCACATGAACTTGCCGTTGTACTCGCCCAGCGCGCCGGCCGCCGGCCGGTACCCGGGGTACGCGACATACGGACTCGCCGTCCACACCCACACATCGCCGAAGAACCCGCCGCCATTATTCGCCGGGTGCAACAATTCCGAGTCGAGGAAGTTGCCGCGCACCTCCGAACCGGCCGCGGCCTCCCACTCCTGTTCCGTCGGCAGGCGACACCCGGCCCACCGGGCGTACGCGTCGGCCTCGTAGAAGCTGACGTGGCACACCGGCTCGGCCGGGTCCAGCGCCCGCTCGCCGCGGAGGGTGAAGATCCGCCACTCCGAGCCGTCGCGGTGCCAGTGGAGCGGCGCACCCCAGCCGTGCTGCCGCTTCGCCGCCCACCCGTCGGACAGCCACAGCTCCGGGCGGTCGTACCCGCCGTCTTGGATGAACCGCAGGTACTCCGCGTTACTAACCGGCCGGGCGGCGATCGAGAACGCGCCGACGAAGGCGCGGTGGCGCGGCCCCTCGTTGTCGAACGCGAACCCGCCGCCGGCGTGCCCGACGTGGCGAACGCTCGGCGGGAAGGACTCCCAGGCGGGCGCCGCGGGCGTGGCCGATGATGCCGCGAGCGGCGGGAGGTACGCCGGGCGCAGCGGGTTCAGCCCGAGCGCGTGCTTGAGGTCGGTCAGGAGCAACTCTTGGTGCTGCTCCTCGTGGTTCAAGCCGAGTTCGATCAGCGGCGCGAGGGTTGAAAGGGTCTGCTCGTCGGCGGATTCGATCAGGTCGAGCGTGCGCTCGTCGGTCGCCTGACGGTACGCATACACCTCGGCGACGGTCGGCCGGGAAAGCAGCCCGCGGGCCGGCCGCGGCCACCGGTCGCCGACCGCGTCGTAGTATGAGTTGAACAGGTAGTTGAACAGTGGGTGGAACGACCGGAAGCCCGGCGCGTGCGGGGCGAGGACGAACGTCTCGAAGAACCAGGTGGTGTGCGCGAGGTGCCACTTCGGCGGGCTGCAGTCGGGCATCGACTGGAGCTGGTAGTCCTCCGGTTCGAGCGGCGCGCACAGCCGCTCGGTGCGGTTGCGGGTGGCGCGGTAGCGGGCCGCGAGGGCGGCGCGCGACAGTGGGGCGGCCGGGTCGGACATCGGGCCTCCGGTGCGGGCAATCCTGACACGAGCAAAAACCGGTCCGCGGCGTCAGCCCTTACGCATCATTTCGATGAGCGCGACCATGAACGCCGGCAAGTCTTCGGGCGTGCGGCTGGTGATCACGTTGCCGTCGATGCACACCTCTTGATCAACGTAGGTGCCGCCGGCGTTGGTCACGTCGTCCTTGATCGAGTGGAAGCAGGTGACCTTGCGGCCCTTTAAAGCGGGCGTACTGCACAGCACCCACGGGCCATGGCAGATGGCCGCAACCGGCTTGCCGGCGGCGAACGCGTCGGCGACGAGCTTCAACATGGCCGGGGAGCGGCGGATGTAGTCCGGGGCGAACCCGCCGGGCACCACCACCGCCGCGAACTGCTCGGCCTTCGCGTCGGCCGCGGACAGCGTACTCTTGGCCGGGTAGCCGAGCTTGCTCGGGTACGTCTTGCCGGCCTCCGGCCCGACCAATTCGACCACGCACCCGGCCTCGCGCAGGCGGTACACCGGGTACCACACTTCCATCTCTTGGTATTGCTGCTCGACCAGCACCGCGACGCGCGTCCCTTGCAGGCTCATGGCGACACTCCGTGTTGTGGGCGAAGGGAAGTGTATGGGTGCCGCGGGGGTGTGAATTACCGCGGCGGCCGAGGCTCGCCGACGAGTAGTAGGAGCAGAAACGGTCCGGCGACGGCGGTCGCCTTGAGGCCGGCCCACCGCGCGAGGGCGTTCTCGCTCTCCAAGACGGCGTCGCGGGCGTCGGCCGAGGTGAAGGTCTGGCCGGCGTCATAGTCGGCGGCGTGCCTCTGTTCCTGAAGTGTCACGAACGCGGTGGCCAACTCCTCCAACTCGACCGGTGCCCGCACGCCGAAGAACGGGACCGCGAACGCCGGAATCGGACTTTTCGTTACGAGCTGACAGACCTTCTTCATGTCGGTGTGCGTGAAGCGCCGCCCGACGGCCGTCCGCTGCTCTGCGTCCGACAGGAGGGACGCGGTCGCGTCTTCGACGAGGCGGTGAAAGAGGGCGTAGTACGCGGTCGAGATGGCACGGCGGTAGTCGGCCTCGGTCGCCGGGGTCGTGGCGGCGAGGCTTTTGGCCGTGGCGAGTAGGTCGTCGGCCAAGCTCATCCCCGCAACCCCACTGCCGGTCGTGCTACCTCGGCACACGCCCGCGTCCGGACGTACGGCCACCGGTCGATGCCCGCCTCTTGGAGCTTGGCGCGGAACAGCAGCCGCAGGCGGTTCAGCCCTTGCCGCGTGTTCGAATCCCCGATGTCGGTGCCGTCGTTCAAAACGAGCCACACCCACACGGCAGGGTCGCCGTTCGAGTCGTCACCGAGTTGGTAGTCGAACGTCGGAATCCAACCGCGTACCCCTTCGGCCGTCCACACGGCCCACAGCACTTCGCGCACCGCCTTGCTCTCCGATGTGCGGTATGGTCGCAACAATTCCCAGATGCGAATCAGGTCGGTCCTCGCCTCCGCGATGCGTTCCCCGTCGGCGTTCGCCGCGTCTCGTGCGACCGCCTCAAATCGCGCCGCGCGGCGGAACAGCTCCTCGCGTTGGGTGCGAGGTAATGTGACGAAATCGATGTCCGTCAGGCCGTGAACCGATGCGGGCGTAAGCCAGTCGTCCGAGCCCAAGTGGTCAACCCCGCCCTCGACATAGCCAATGAAGTCAAGCGGCATCGCAAATCCTCCGGCGTACTCGCATCATACCGCCGGTGCCGTCGTCACTTCAACTTTACGCGGACGAAGTTCGGCCAGTACAGGTCGGCGTTGTTGATGACCGGTCCCAGCTCGAACGCGTTGGTGGCGTAGGAGACGACCAGTTCGTCGTCGGCCGCGAGGTGCGGGTGGGCCTTACCCGCGTATGTGAAGACGACTTTGTCGCGCCTGGACTCCGGGCAGGTGTAGAGCAGCACCGGGTCGCCCCACGGACCTTCCAGCGACGGCGCGAACCGCGCGACGATGCGGTCCGACAGGCCGTTCTCGGTGGTGACGAGCGCGTACCGCTTCAACCCCGGGACGTAGCTCACCGAGAACTCGGCCCCGATGCCGCCGGCGACGCCGTGCGCGGCCTTCGGGTCGGCCGACCACTCGCCCTTCTCGGTCAGGAACCGCCACGCCTCGAAGTCGGGCAGCTTGTCTTTCGGGACGCGGGCCGTGAGCAGCTTGCGCGTCGGGAACGGCTTCCCCGGCGTCTCGTCGTAGCCGTAAACGTAGGCGAACTCACCGGCCGCCAGCACCGCGGAGCCGAACATCCACTTCCGCTTTTCGCCGAACTCCGCGAACGGCATTTTCGCGTACGCGATATTCCATGCGCTCGGTTCCGCGTCTGGGTTGGCGACCGTGCCGAGCCACACGTCGACGTTTTTGAACCCGAACGCGGCCGGGCCGACGGCCTTCTCGAACCGGGGCGTAAACACGTGCATTTTGCCCGTGGCGGCGTGCCCGGCGAACAGCCAGAACCAGCCCTTGCCGTCGGGCGGGGCGAACACCGCCGCCGGTTTGCCCTTCGCGTCCTTCTGAACGTGGAACGCGAGCTTCGCGTCGGCCCCGCGGCCGGTCTGCACGCCGACGGTGTTGTTGACGAGCGCCACGTCCTTCCGCTTGCCGTCGCGGACGGTGCCCACCCACGTGTCGCTGAACAGCCACAGCGCGCGGCCGTCGGGCAGCGGCACGGAGTACGCCCCGTCGCCGCCGACCCAGCCGTCGGTCTGGCGGAACTTGGACGTGAGCGCCGCGTCCGGTTCGGCGGACGCCACCCGCGGCGCGTCGGGCGGGGCGGCGCAGGCAAGGGACAACATGCATATCGCGCTCGACATCGACCGCTCCATCCGTTCAAACCTGTTCCGCCCCGACGATTTCCTCCAGCAGCCGGAGCGCCTTTTGCGCCTCGAGCCCGAAGCCGAGCGCGACCGTGCCCCAGCCGAGCGCGAGCATGACGAACGGAACGACCAGCGCCGGGTTCGGCACACGGCCAGACAGCACCTCGTACGCAGTGACGAGTCCGGCGACAACACAGCCGAGGAGAACGCCGCTCAGCCACAGTGCCATGAACGCCCCGACCGCCAAGTGCATCTCCATAGTCCCTTCGACCCGCGAACCGCTGCCCGCCGGTGTGACGCGGCCGCGAACGATCGGCAGGAACGAGTTGCGGTAACCGATGACGCGCGCGAACTTGAACCCATCGGCGCCGACCTCGCCCCGAAACCGCCGCGGCGAGGCGACTGCGGCGGCCAGTCGCACGCTGACCTCCTCCGGCGGCAACCGTGACTCCAACCGGAACTCGCGGTACGGAAAGAGCGAGATCACTTCTTCGCGTCCTTCTTGGTGAACACGATGGCGTGCTGCCACGGCAGGTCTTTGTGCGTCTTGGTGTGCGTCATCTCGCCGAACGGGGCCATCTCTTTCAGGACTTGCCGCTCGGACATCTTGTGAACCAGCTTGATCGGCACCTTGCCGTCCTCCAGCCGGAACTCGACGAACACCAGCCGCCCGCCGGGGGCCAGCGCGGTCACCATCTTCTCCGTCATCTCGAACGGGAACTCGAACTCGTGGTACACGTCCACCATCAGGATGAGGTCCACCTTGCCCGCCGGCAGCTTCGGGTCGGTCGTCGTCCCCATCACCGTCTGCACGTTCGTGACCGACAACTCTTTGGCCTTCTTGTCGATGAGGTCTACCATCTCCTGCTGGATGTCGGACGCGATCACCTTCCCTTTTGCCCCCACCAGCGGCGACATCAAGAACGCGTGGTACCCGCTGCCGGCACCCACGTCGGCGACCGTCATGCCTTCCTTGATGTCGAGCAGTTTGATCAGCTTCTCCGGGTCTTCCTCCTGCTTCCGCTCCTTCCGCTCCAGCCACCCGGCGGCCTGGTAGCCCATCACGTGCGCGATCTCGCGGCCGAGGTAGAACTTGCCGATCCCGTCCCGGTCGTGCTCCTCGCGGTACTCGTACTTCGGCTTCTCCCGCTTCGGCGGCTCGTCGGCCGTCCCGACCCCACCCGCCAGCACGCCGGCCGCGGCAATGAGCAGTGCGCGAAACATCGTGTCGCCTCCAAGTCGATGACCCGAGAGCACTTCCGACCCGCAATTCCCATCGTACCGAAAAATTCCGAAAAAATCCCGCGCCCGCGGTTGACACACGATCAATAATCACCCATGTTCATTATATGAACGAGATGCCACAGTGGGCATCCGTCGGCCGGGAGCGCCGTCACTCGTGCCCCGGCACTGTCGGGCACCGGCGGGCGGCGAAGGGAGGCGCTATGCCGCACTGGCACTCGTACACGTCGTACTCGCCGCACTTCGACGGCGGCGACATGACCGCCGAGCAGGTCGAGTTCCTGCTGGCGATGGCAGCGTACCAGAAGCGGTACGGCCGCCGCTACCCGACGTGGCTGGAGGTGCTGCACGTGCTCCACTGCCTCGGCTACCGGAAGGTCGCGGAGGCGGACGCCGTGACGCAACCGCTCCCGCCCGCCGAGGCGAGCGAGCGGCCGTCGGAGTACGACCTGATGAAGGCCAAGTTCGGCCTCGCGGGCGACGCGCCGCCGTAGCGGCGCGCGGAAGAGTCGTGATGTGTGTCGTCTCGCATTCGGCCGGTCACCCCGGCCGTTCGTCTTTTGGGGAGGTTCACATGTCGCTGGTGTCGCGGCTGATCAAGGCGCTCCGGCCGCCCGCGCCGAAGGTGCCGCCGCTGAAGATCGCGTCGGTGCTCGCGCCGCCGCTGGCCGCCGGCGGGTGGTGGCACGACGACCCGGCCGAGCAGCTCCGCAACTACCGCTCGTGGGTGTACGCGGCGGTGAACGCGATCGCGCAGGAGGCGGCCCGGCACCGCCCGTTCCTGTTCGTGAACACCGGGCAGGCCGAACACGAGCAGACGGCGCTGCCGCACACGCACCCGCTTTGTCGATTGCTCGAGCGCCCGAACCCGTGGCTCACGCCGTGGGAACTCTGGTATCTGACCGTCGTGTACTTGGAGTTGACCGGTAACTGCTTCTGGTACGTCGCGCCGCAGTCTGTTGGAGAGACGCGGCTGTCAGCGCCGGGCGAAATTTGGTTGATCCCGACGCCGTGGGTGCGCGTGGTGCCGGACCGCGAGCGGTTCGTGAAGGAGTACCGCGTCACCGCTTCTGGAGTAGAGGAGGCGTTTTCGCCGGACGAGATCATCCACCTGAAGTACCCGAACCCGCTCGACCCGCATTACGGGCTGTCGCCGTTGCAAGCGAACGCGCTGACTGTGGACGCGAACACCGAGTTGCTGCGGTCGCGATACCAGACGTTCCACGCCGGGCAGCGGCCGGGCGTCGTGCTGCAAACCGAGCAGACGCTGACGGATCAGACCGTGTCGCGGCTCGAAGAGAAGATCGCGGCCAAGTTCGGCGGGCGCGACAACTGGCACCGGCCTTTGGTTCTCGAACAGGGTTTGAAGGCCTCGCCGTGGACGCTGACGCCGGCGGAGATGGACTTCCTGAACTCGGCGCGGATGACGCGGGACGAAATCCTGGCGGTGTTCCGCGTTCCGCCGCCGATCACCGGGGTGGTGGAGAACATGGGGCTGGGCGCGGACATCTGGTTCGGCGCGCGGGTGATGTTCTGCGAGGGGACGATTCAGCCGAAGCTCGACCTCATCGGGCAGGTGCTGACCCGCGACCTCGCGTCGCGCTACGGGCCGGACGTGGGCGTGTACTTCCCGGATTGCTCGCCGCGGAACCAAGACCAGCGGCGGAAGGACGACGAGCTGGACGCGCGGCTCGGGCTGCGGACGTTCAACGAGATCCGCAAGGGCCGCGGGCTGGAGCCGTTCCCCGACCCGCGGTTCGACCGGCCGATCCTGCCGCGGGAGTTGGACGGCAAGTAAGCGCGGCGAGCGGCGCGGCGTCAGCCCGCCGGTGCGACGCGCCTGTCGTGACGTGTTCGTTGTCTGTTTCGTGTCGCACCGGCGGGCTGACGCCGCGCCGCTCGCCGCGATCCCCTGACCCCTGACCCCAGGTGACTGATGAGTCCGAGCATTCGGGCCGATCCGGCCGCGCGCACGCTGAACGTGGACGCCGCGAACATGCGCGTCCGCAGTGTGGTCACCACCGTCGACCCGGACCGCGCCGGCGATGTGGTGGTGCCGAGCGGCATCCGCAACCTCGACGAGTTCATGCTCAACCCCATTGTGCTGTGGGCACACGACCGCGTCCGCGTGCCGCCGGTCGGGGTGTGTGAGTGGCTCGACGTGCAGCCGCGGCGGATCGTCGCGCAGACCAAGTTCGCCGAAGGCGTCGGGTTCGCCGAAGACCTGTTCCGGCTGTACGAGCAGGGCGTTTTGCGCGGCTGGTCGATCGGGTTCGTGCCGCGGGTGGCGAAGCGGCTGATGCAGCCGACGGGCCGGTCGTCGCTGTTCGTGAGCGAGTGGGACTTGCTCGAATACTCCGCGGTGCCGATCCCGGAAAACCCTGGCGCGCTGACGGTGGCGTTGCAGAAGGGGCTGGTGCGCGACCTGACCCTGCGCGACTGGCTGAAGCTGATCCCGGACGACCGCGGCGGCCGCTTCTGGGCCGCCGGCGACGTGCTGAGCGAGTTGGTGGGCTGAAGCGACCTACCCCCCGGCCCCCTCCCTGAAGGGAGGGGGTGACGGCGCGTGTCGCCTCCTTGGCGTTCGCGAACGTGCAGGATGCGAGCCGCGCGTTCACCCCCTCCCTTCAGGGAGGGGGCCGGGGGGTAGGTCCAGCGTTTCCCTTTCACCTTTGGAGGTACTTCCATGTCCGCTCCCGTTCTCCCGGCCGACAAGTTCCAGTCCCGCGACGAACTCGTCGGGTTCATCGAGCAGCAGGCGGCCGCGGCCGTCGAGAAGGCGGCCCGCGTCGAGCGCCGCGTCCCGTGGGTGACCAGCGGCCCGGTGTGCGCCGACTCCGCCGGGTACAGCGTGCTCAAGGCCGCCGCCTACGCCCTCGGGTTCGTCGGCCCGGACCAGGCGAAGGAGGAGATCCACGCGCACCAGCAGTTGCGCGACCTCTACGCCGGGTACGGCTTCTCCCCGCACCACGGGCAGCAGTCGTTCCTCGTCCCGCTCGCCTCGGCTCACCTGCCGGCGTTCGAGCCGCAGGGCCGCAAGCTCCGCGACGAACTCCACCAGAAGCTGACCGCCCACAGCGACAAGTACGATCCCGACGAAGCGGACTGGATCGGCCGCCGGCTCAACCCGCTCCGCAAGGCGCTGGGCACGCTCACCGACACCGCCGGCGGGACCATGGTCCCACTGCCGATGCTCGGCGAACTGATCGACCTGCAGCGGAGCCTCGAAGTGTTCGCCACCGCCGGCGCGCGAGAGGTCGCGCTGCCACCCAACGGCCGCATCCAGTTCCCCAAGCTGACCGCCGCCAGCACCGCGTACTGGGTGGGCGAGGGCAGTTCGATCACCGAGAGCCAGCCGACCACCGGCAACCTGGATTTGCAGGCCAAGAAGCTCGGCGTGTTCGTGAAGATCAACAACGAACTGCTGCGGTTCGCATCGCCGAGCGCCGAGGGTCTGGTTCGGCTCGACATGGCGCGGGCCGCGGCGCTGAAGGCCGACCTCGCGATGCTCGAAGGCACCGGCGGGACGCAGATCAAGGGCGTCACCACGTACAGCGGCATCGGCACGCACACCGCGAGCACCACCGGCACCAACGGCGACACCTTCCAGCCGGCCGACGTGGCGCTGATGGAGAGCAAGCTGCCGGACGCGGTGGACGCGCCGACCGCGTGGGTGATGCGGAAGGCGATGTACGCGGCGCTGATGAACCGGCGGGCCGACGCGGTGTCCGCGGCCGACGGGAAGGGCCCGTTCCTGTTCCGTGACATGCGGTCGATCGGCAGCGGCCCGCCGGCGACGCTGTACGGCACCCCGGTGGTGCGGTCGGCGCAGGTGTCCGCGGCGCGCACCAAAGGCTCGGGCACGAATCTCACCTACATGCTGTTGGGGTACTTCCCGGACTGGATCGTCGCGCGGATGGGGGTGATGGAGTTCCTGGCCAGCGGGCTGGGCGACACCGCGCTGCAGAACGACATGACGTACCTCCGCGGCATCCAGCACATCGACGCCGGCCCGCGGCACCCGGCCAGCTTCGTGCTGTGCGACCAGTTGCTGGTGGCGTGACGGGGAAACCCACCCCCGGCCCCTCCCGGCAGGAGGGGAGAAAAGCACTCGCGCGCCGTAAACGCGAGCGAGTCGTGAATGTCTTTCTCCCCTCCCTGTAGGGAGGGGCCGGAGGTGGGTCTTCGCACCGCGCACCACTCACCCTTTCTTTCTTCAAGGAGCCCCGAATGTCCGCTCACATCAACGACCTCGCCTCGGCGGTCTTGGTCTGTCAGGCGGTGGCCCCGGCCACCCGCACCGCGACGTTCAGCGGCGACACCGTGGACATGATCGACGCCGACGGCGCGTGCTTCGCCGTCCAGCAGATCGGCGACTTCGAGGGCACGCAGTCGTGGGCCGGCCGGGTCGAGCAGTCGGCCGACGGGTCGGCGTGGAGCGCGATCGCCGGGGCGGCGTTCGCCGCGGTGACCGCCGGCGAGAACACCCAGACGATCCGGTTCGCCCGCACCGCCCGTTACCTCCGGTACGCGGTCACCGCCACCGGCACCAGTCCCGAGGCGCCGCTCGCGGTCCTGTTCGGCCAGGTGCGGAAGACCTTCTAACCGCCCGTCGTAAAGTCGGAAGGTCGAAAGTCGTAAAGTCGAAGACTCCCGCCGTGTGGGTCTTCGACTTTACGACTTTCGACCTTCCGACTTTACGACGGCTCCAAAGGAGCCCCCGATGATCGAAACCCGCGACAACGTGAAGGCGTCGCTGCTGATCGCCGGCAGCGGCGACGACGACCTGCTGAACTGGCTGATGGACGCGGCCGCCGGCTACGTCCGCGACCTGACCGGCCGCGACTTCGACGGCGGCACGTTCACCGAACTCCACCCGGCCGGGCGCGCGACGCTGTTCCTCCGCAACTTCCCGGTCACGAGCGTGACGAGCGTGAAGGTGGACGCGGCCCGCCTGTTCGGGGTCGAAACCGCCCGCCCGGCCGATAGTTACGTGCTGCACGCCGACCGCGGCGTCATCGAGTCGCTGGCCGGGCCGTTCCTCGCGCCGCGGGGGCGCGACGACTGGCCGGCGGCCGTTCAGGTGGTGTACGCCACCGCGACCGGCGCCCCGGCGGCCGTCAAGGAGGCGTTCGCCCAGTTGGTCGGCCACTGGTATCGGCAGGCGAAGACGTTCAGCGATCAGGAGTATCAGATGCTGCTGGAGCGGGACGGCGGCACCAGCGCAAAGACGTGGTCGTGGAGCCTGACCCGCGGGCTGACCCTGCCGCCGGGCGTGCGCGAACTGCTCGAACCGTACCGCGTCCCACCGGTGTGACGGCCGCGATGCGCCGCGGCGCGAAAACGTGAGAAAGTTCTCCCTTTCGCGTCGCGGCTCGCGTAACATCTCCCGGGAACCGCCCGCCGTTTCTCCCCCCCCTTGCCCGCACAACCATGACAGCCCACAAGAACCGCGCCTTCACGCTGATCGAGCTGCTCGTCGTGATCGCCATTATCGCGATCCTGATCGGTCTGTTGCTGCCGGCGGTCCAGAAGGTCCGCGAGGCCGCCGCCCGGCTGAAGTGCCAGAACAATCTGAAGCAAACCGGCCTCGCGCTGCACAACCACGAGGGCGCGATGGGCAACTTCCCGTCGGCCCGCGTCACCTCGTCGCTGGTCCACTCGGCGCTGTCGCGGCTGCTGCCGTACTGCGAGCAGGAGAACTTGCAGAAGCTGGTCGATTACAGCCAGGCCATCACGACCGGCACGAACGTCACCGCCGCATCGACCCGCGTGCCGTTCTTCGTCTGCCCGAGCGACCCGGCCAACGGCCAGGTGCCCGGCAGCACGCTGTTCGGCACCAACTACATGGTGTGCAACGGGACCGGTGTCATCGACATGAGCGGTACGCCCAACACGCTGCACCTGAACATCGGCAACGGGGCGTTCCAACTCACCCCGCGGCGGGTGGCCGACTTCAGCGACGGGCTGTCGAACACCGCGGCGCTGTCGGAGACGCTGATCGGCACCGGCGTCGCCCCGGCGAACGGGTCCGCCCCGCCCGACCCGCGGACGGTCGTGCTGCGGCTGAACGCGGTCACCACGACGCCGTACAGCGGCTCGACCATTTCCGCCGACCCGCCGGCCCAGTGCGGCAGCCCGGGCAGCGGGACGTGGGTCGCCGACCGCGCCAACCAGTGGCTCAACGGTCACCTCACCTACTCTATTTACAACCACTACTACACGCCCAATCAGAACGGCGTGTGGGATTGTAAGAACAGTAGCAACAGTATGGCCCTTACCGCGGCGCGAAGCGGGCACAGCGGCGGGGTGAACGTGCTGCTGATGGACGGCAGCGTGCGGTTCGTGAGCAACAGCGTGTCGCTGGCGTCGTGGCGCGGGCTGGCGACGGCCGCCGGCGGCGAGGTGCCGGGCGACTTTTAATTCTAATAGTGCTGAGTGCTAAGTGCTGAGTGCTGAGAGAAGACAGGAAAAGCCCTCTTGTCTTCTCTCAGCACTCAGCACTTAGCACTCAGTACTGAGGAAATCGCCAACGGACCGCGGGCGGCGGCGTTGTGCCCTCCAGAGCGGGGCGGTGTTCGGTGTTTGGTTTCGAGTGTTTGGTGCCCGCGGCCGCGGCGGCCTGCGAACGACGAAACACCAAAAACCGAATACAAAACACAAACCCTAACCCCCACCCGCCGGACCCGCCGTCGTGAGTCGCGCACCGGTGCCACCCCAGCCGGACGACACCTCGTCCGACGAGGCCGAATGGATTCGGGCCGCCCAGGCGGGCGACCGGTCGGCGTTCGCGCGGCTGATCGAGCGGTACTGGGACCGCTTATACCGGTGGCTGTACCACCTGACCCGCGACCGGCACGCGGCCGAGGACCTGACCCAGGAGACGTTCCTGCGGGCGCTGGCGGCGGTGAAGTCGTTCCGCCCGGGGAGCAACTTCCGGGCGTGGGTGTTCCGCATCGGGCACAACAACTTCGTGAACCAGAAGCGGGCCGAGCGGCGGACGAAGCACACCCTGCCGGACGATGCGGCGGCCGCCGGGATCGCGTCGGAGGTGGTGGCCGAGGACCGCGAGGCGCTCGAAGTGGTGAACCGGGCGGTGGCCGAGCTGTCCGCCGACTTCCGCGCCGCCCTCCTGCTGCACGTGCAGGAGGGGCTGTCGTACCGCGAGGTCGCGAAGGTGCTCTCGACGACGGAAGAAACGGCCCGTTGGCGGGTGTTCAAGGCCCGGCAGAAGCTGATGAAGGCGCTCCCGCCGGAAGTGCTCCCGCCGGGCGTCGTGTCGGAAGCAAAGGAATAGTGCGAGTGCGAGTGTGAGTGCGAGGAAAGACGAGTGAAGGGTGAAAGATTCCGTCTTCACGTCTTCACCCTGCCTTTCCTGCCTTCCTCACACTCACACTCGCACTCACACTGCGAGCGAAGCGAGCCATGAACTGTCAGGCGGTGCAGAACCAGATCCTCGACCTGCCCGACCCGCGGCAACTGCCGGCGGAGCTGGCCGCGCACGCTCGCGCCTGCCCCGTGTGCCGGGCGTGGGCGCGACAGGCGGCGCGGCTGGAGGCGCTGGTCGAGCACCTGCCCGCCCCGGCCGCGGTCGGCGACAAGAAGGAACTGCTGCTCGCCGAACTGATGTCGGGCGGGCCGGCGTTGGCGACGCCCGCGGCCCGCGGCGGGACGTTCGAGTTCCTGCAGCGGAACGCGAGCTACATCGGCGGGCTGGCCGCGGCGGTGCTGGTCGCCCTCGGCGCGTACGCCCTGTGGCCGACGGCGCAGAAGCAGCCGGACGTGGTCGCCCGGCCGCCGCAGAAGCACCCACTGCTGGACAAGGTCGTCGCCGGCAACACGCTGCTGGCCCGGGCGGACACGCCGAAGCGGCGGCTCGAGGTGCTCGGCGGGATGGCCGGCGACATCGCCGCCGACACCCGCGGCATGGCCCGGGTCGCCGGCGCCGCCGAACTCCGCCAGATGGCCGGGTGGTACGACGAGGTGGTCGCCGCCGGGATGGTGCGACAGGCCGACCGGCTGTCCGCGTCGCCGACCGAGAACGCGGCCGACCGGGAGCGGTTCTTGAACGAGATGGCCGACAAGTTGCGCGCCGACGCGGCCGAGGCCGAGAAGTTGTCGCGCGAGGTTCCGCAGGATGCCCAACCGGTGCTGCGGCGGATGGCGGACACCGCCCGCGCCGCCGAGCAGTCGCTGCGGAAGGGGAAGTGAGATGGCCCGCCGGGTGTACTTACTGGTTGCGTTCGCGGCCCTGTCCGGGTGGGCCGGCGCGCAGAACCCCGCGCCGCCGCTGTCGGCCGAGGACCGCGTGCGGCTGCTGAAAGCCAACGGGACGCTGCTCGACAACCTGGTCCGCGACGGGGTGGCGCTGTCGTCGGCCGACACGCCCGAGGACCGCGCGGCGCGGTGTCGCGGGTCGGCGCTGGCGCTGGCCAACGCCATTCAACAGGCCGCCGCGGCCGACGACGCCGACCGCGTCGCCGAACTGACCGCCCTCTACTGCGACCTGGTCCGCGACGGCCTCGTGCCGATGCTGGCGGAGTCGCAGCGGCTGGTGCCGCCCGAGTCGCCGTCGGGGAAGAAGCTGCGCGAGGTCCGCGGGCACGCGACGGCCGACGTGTCGCGGGTGCGGGCCGCCAACGAGAAGGTGAAAGGCCCGCTCGCCCGGCTCGACGCCATCTCCGACGAGCTGAAGTGACCGATTCGCCTGTTGTGCCGCTCGCGGGCACGGGTACACTGTGCGGCGTCACTCCCCTTCGCCGCGGAGGTGCAGACCTGTGGCCCTGCTCAAGATCAAGTGCCCGGAGTGCAACGCCGGGCTGAAGTCGCCGACCGGGTTCGAGGTCGGCCAGAACGTGTGCTGCCCGAAGTGCGAGACGTACTTCGCGGTGGAAGAACCGGAAGAGGACGAGGCGCCGCCGAAGAAGCCGGCCGCCGGCAAGAAGCCGGTCAAAGCCGCCGCGTCCGACGACGATGACGAGGACGAAGACGACGCGCCCAAGAAAAAGAAGAAGAAAAAGAAGCAACGCGAAGACGATGACGACGAGGGCGGGTCGTACAAGAACTCGCCGGTGCGGTTCATCATCCTCGGCATCCTGGTCGTCATCATGCTCGTGCTGGCCTACATGCTGTACGAGAAGAAGAAGAAAGAGAAGGCCGACAACGCCGGATTAGTAGTTCCAGGTTTCAAGTTCCACGTTCCAGGTTGAAGGCAGAAGACAGTTGCCGCATTCAGCCTGAAACCTGGAACGTGGAACCTGGAACTACCAAAGGTAGTTCGGCTTGAATCCGCGTCGGTGGCGTGCGCTAATAGGCGGCCCGTCACGGAGGACGCGGATGATCGACTCGTTCCCCCGGCGCGCCGGTGCGCCGGTTTCGGCCGCTCCCGACCCCGCCGCTCCCGACCGCGCGTTCGCCGCCCGCTCGGACCTCGCCCGCCTGCGCGATGGCCTCGTCCGCGCGGCCCGCGAGCGGCCGTCGCGGTGGGGCGAGCCGGCGGCCTTCTTCTTCGACGCGAAGCGACAGGCGGAACTGGTCGCCGCTCGGTCGCCCCGGCCCGAACCGCACGTCGAACTGACGGCCCACATCCGCGACCGGATGCCGGACCTGATCGAGTCGGTCGAGGTGCGGCGGGTGGCCCGTGCGACCGCCGGCCTCCGCGCCGCGGCCGACGCGCTCGCCCCGCGCCTGCCCGCCGCCCGCGACCTGAGCGAGTTGCTGGCGGTCCCGGACGACGAGGTGTTCCTCGCGGTCGCGCCGGAAGGGCGTGTCGGGGTGCGGCTGCACGTCCGCGGGGCGGCCCGCGTCGCCGACCTGCATTCCTTGCTCGCGCCGGTGTTCGGGTACGAGCCGCTGCAACTGTTCCGGCCCGCGGCGGTTCAACCCGACGGGACGCTGCCGGCGGGCGTGGCCGGGTGCGGGCACTGGCTGTGGCCGACGCAGCCGCTGGCCGCGGTGCCGCGAGTCGGCGGCGAGCGGGTGGTGATCGTCGGCCCGGCGGCGGTGACTTCGGCACCGGACGCGGAGCCGCGGTTCCCCGGGCTGGTGGTCGAGTGCGAACTCGTGCAGACGCTGTCGGTCGGGCAGGTGGCGGCGGCGCTGGAGCGGCTGTGCGGGGTGAGGCCCGCGGTTGCGGTCGCGCGGGCGGCGTGACGTACAATCACCGGCATGAGCGTCCACGACCTGCTCGCCGAAGGACAGTTGTCTGACGCGGTCGCGCTTCAGGAGGCGGCCGTCGAGGCACAGCCGGCCGACCCGGCCGCGCGCCGGCTGCTGGTCGATCTGCTCTTCTTCGCCGGCCGGCTGGACGACGCGGCCGAGCACCTCGACCGCATCGACGCCGACGCGCCCGAGTGGCCAGAGGCGGCGCGGGAACTGCACCGGCTGCTGCGGGCCGAGCGGCGGCGCACCGCCGAGGGCCGCGAGCCGGTCATGTTCCCCGACCCGCCGCCCAAGCACGCGACCCGCCGCTGGCACGCCGTCCGACTGCTCCGCCGCGCCCGGCCGGACGACGCGGTGGTAGCGATCGACACGGCGGATTCACAGTCGCCGTCGCTCCGCGGGTTCATCGACGGCCGCGAGTTCGACGGGCTGCGCGACGCCGACGACCGGTACGGCTCGATACTGGAGGCGTTCCGCGGCGGCGAATACCTGTGGGTGCCGTGGGAGGCGGTGCGGAAGGTCGTGCTTTCCCCGCCGGCCGCGCTGCTCGACCAGCTTTTCCGCCCGGCGACGCTGACCCTCCGCGACGGCACCGCGGTGGCCGTTCACCTGCCGCTGGTGTACCCGGCGTCGTACCGGGCTGAGGGCGCGTTCGCGCTCGGCAGCGAGACCGACCACGTGTGCCCGGACAACGGCCCGACGCGGTGCGTCGGCGGCAAGCTGCTCCTGGTCGGCGAGGACGACGAGGTGATGCTGTCCGAGTGCCGGATGATCGAGGTGCGGTGAAGTGGTGATTGGGGCTGCGCGGAGGTGGTTGCCCCTGACCCGGCCGGCGGACGGCAGGGCGGGTGTGGGTGGTGGCCCCTCACCCGGCTGAAGGCTTAACTGGGCGTTCGTGTGGGTGGTGCCCCTCACCCGGCCGGCGGTGGGAGTTCGGCGCGTCACTCCGGTTGGAAGTGGCCCGCGCCGGCCACCCTCTCCCCGTAAGACGGGGCGAGGGAAAACACTCCGCGTCTCAATAGCGACTCGGCGCGTGTTGCTCCGCGCGAGGGGGTTGTATTCCCTCGCCCCGGCTCTGCGGGGAGAGGGTGGCCGGCGCGAGTTCCGACAACAGGTGTGGGAGTGCGTCGCCGAACCGCCGGCCGGGTGAGGGGCACCACCCACGCGGGCACCCGTCAAGCCTCCGGCGGCGGGTGAGGGGCAACCACCGCCGCACACCCCAAACGACTCAAGCCCGAGCACCTACACCCATGGCGCTGACCCTCGACATCCCGAACCTCGACGCGACCGAGGCGTTCGGCCGGCGGCTCGGGGCGGTGCTGTTCCCCGGGGCGGTGGTCGCGCTCGTCGGGCCGATGGGGGCCGGCAAGACGCACCTCACCCGGGCCGTCGCCGAGGGCATGAACGTGCGGAACCCGGCCGCGGTCAACAGCCCGACGTTTGTGCTGATTCAGGAGTACGCGGCGCGGCTGCCGATCTACCACTTCGACGCCTACCGGCTGAGCGGACCGCGGGAGTTCGCCGAATTGGGCGTTGATGAGTACTTCCGCGGCGACGGCGTGTGCCTGGTCGAGTGGGCCGACAAGGTCGAGCCGACGCTGCCGGCCGAGCACCTGCGGGTTGAGATCGAGGTGATCGATTCGTCGCGCCGGCGCATAACCGTTCGCGCCGCGGGCGAACGTTACGAGCGACTGCTGAGCGGGCTGAGTTAGTTTCGGGTCGGCGGTGGACTTCGGTCCGATTCGGTTCCACAGTTCAGGCGCAATAACCTGCCCCGCGCCCGGGAACCCTCGGATGCCCACCGTCACCCGCCACGACCTGTCGCAGGCCCCCACCGGGGCCGAGACGCGCATTACACCGCCCGGTCGCAACGACACCCCGCTGCCGTCGGAGTTCCCGTTCCTCCGCCCGCCGCAGGCGCCCGGCGAGCTCGGCCGGCTCGGCGGCTACCGGGTGTTCAAGCTGCTCGGCTCGGGCGGCATGGGCAAGGTGTTCCTGGCCGAGGACGTGGCGCTGGCGCGGCCCATCGCGCTGAAGGTCATGTGCCTGCCGCCGGGCGAAGACCTGCTCAGTTGGCGGGAGCGGTTCCTCCGCGAGGCCCGCGCCCAGGCCGGCACCCGGCACCCCAACCTCGTCACCGTCTATCAGGTCGGCGAGGACCGCGGGACCGTGTTCATCGCGATGGAACTGCTCGAGGGCGAGACGCTCGAGGCCCGCATCCGCCGGGCCGCGCCGCTCCCCATCCCCGAGGCGCGGACGGTCGCCGCGGACGTGCTCCGCGGGCTGGCCGCCATCCACGCGCAGGGGCTGATCCACCGCGACATCAAGCCGGCCAACATCTGGCTGACGGCCGGCGGGGCGACCGCCGTCGGGCCGGCCGAGGCCAACCCGCTGTGCTTCACCGACGACCCGGAGCCGCTGCCGGCGTCGGCCGTCGCCACCCCGGCCAAGATCCTCGACTTCGGGCTGGTCCGCGAGGTCCGCACCGGGACGCAACTGACCGAGGCGGGCGCGGTGGTGGGCACCCCGGCGTACATGAGCCCGGAGCAGGCCCGCGGCCGCGAGCTGGACCACCGCACCGACCTGTTCAGCTTCGGGTGCGTGCTGTACGCGGCGGTGACCGGCCGCCCGCCGTTCGTGGCCGACACGCCGATGGCGCAGGCCGCGGCGCTGGCCGCCGACGACCCGACCCCGGCCCACAAGCTCAACCGTGAGGTGCCCCGCAAGCTGTCCGACCTCATCGACGACCTGCTGGCGAAGGAGCCGGGCGACCGGCCGGCGTCGGCGGACGACGTGCTGTACCGGCTGCACACGCTGGACGACGCCCCGGGGCCGCGGCCGGGCACCGCGGTGCGGCGGGCGCTGCCGCGGGACGACGAGCCGGGCTCGTTCCGCCGCCGGTATGCGGTGATGGCGGTCGCGGCGTCGTGCGTGCTGGTCGCGGTCGTGGCCGCGGTCGCCGCGGCGGTGTCGCTGAGCCGCGACGCGGCGACCGCCGACCGGGAGAGGGACCGGGCGGAGAAGGCCGAGAAGCCGGAGAAGGCCGAGAAGCCGAAACCGGCCAAGCCAGCTAAGCCCGAGCCGGTGACCGACTACGTGGTCGATCTGCCGCCGGTGTGGGAACTGCGACACCCGGTCCCGCCGGACCGACTGCCGCCCGGGCCGCCGATCATCGGCGGGGTGAAGTCGCCGCGCAGCCTGCACATGCACCCGACCCCGCGTGGTTCGGACCCGGCGCAGCGGGTGGTCACGCTCGGCGGCGCGTACACGCAGTTCATCACCGACATCGGGTTCGCCGACTCGACCAACCCGTCGGCGTGCCCGGTCGGGTTCGTGCTGCTGACCGACGGCCGCCCGGTGTGGCAGTCGCGGCCGCTCTTCCCCGGCGGGCCGGTGGAGCACATCGAACTGAACGTCCAGGGCGTCCAGACGCTCACGCTCAGTACCATCCTCGTCGGCCTGGACCACCGCGGCACGCACGCGGTGTGGATCGAGCCGCGGCTAATCAAGTGAGTTCAGCACCTCGGGGTGCGACGGGGTCCGCGCCGCGGTCATCCGGGCGACGAGGTCGAACACGGCGCGGTTGAGCGGGCACGGCGCCCCGCTCGTCGCCGCGAGCCGGATGAGGTGCCCGTTGTAGTTGTCGAGTTCGGTCCGCCCCGTCTGAATCTCCCCGGCCATCGAGCAGTACGTGCCGCGGAGCGACGGCTCGAACCCGCGGGCCATCAACTTCGCCAGCCACTTCCTCCGCAGAATCCAGGCGACGGTGCGCGGGCGGAACGGCCCGACCTTGCCGAGTTCGACTCCCGCGGCGCGGAGAATGGCGTAGTTCTCTTGCAGCAGGGCGAAGAACAGCCGGCGGGCGCGCGGCAGGGACAGCAGCTTGCCGTTGTCCAGCCCGGCGGCGGCGGCGAGCGGCGAGATGGCCGCGTTGTACATCAGCTTGGCGTGCTTGATGGGCGCGATGCGGGGGACGTGGGCGACGCGAAAACCCACCCCCCAACCCCCTCCCTGCAGGGAGGGGGGGCAAACCCCTTTACTGTCCGTTGAGCGGAACGGTGCGCCGAGGTTCTGCTCCCCCTCCCTGCAGGGAGGGGGTTGGGGGGTGGGTTCTTCGCGCGCACCAATATGTAGCTCACCCTTCCGCGTGATGCGCGTGTGCGGCCGGTCCTTCGCGCACTCGGACACGAACGACGCGATCCCCTCGGTTTCGTGCCCGAAGGCGTCCAACTGCGGATCAAAGCCGTTCTGAATCGGGATGAGTTCGACCGCCGCCGGCAGCTTCGCCAGCACCGCCGCGTTGTCGTAACACTTGACGCACAGCACGACCGTGTCGCCCGGGCGCGGTGCCCACTCGTCGAAGTGTTGGAAGGTCGCGGCGAGTGGCGGGCGGTCGTCTACCCGAACTCCTTCGCGGTGCCCGGCGATAATCTTGGCGGGGTTGGCGTCCACGAAGGTGACCGGCACGCCGGCGGCCCGCAGCGCGTACCCGACCGCGCAGCCGATTCCGCCCGCGCCCACAACGGTGATTGCGTCCATGCTCGCTCACCTGTCGCTACGCCGCTTGAACCCGCGGCGACCCGCTGATAGCTTACGAAGTTGAGGCTCAAATCGCGCCGGCCCCGGAACCGCTGCCAATGGCCACCACCCTCGAACAGTACGTCGAGCGGCTCGACGCCCGCGCCGATCTACCCTGGCCGGCCGCGCCCAAGATCGACCCGCCCAAAGCCAAGCCGAAGCTCAAGGAGCTGCCGGTCAAGGCGGTGTTCTGGAACGTGTACGGGACGCTCGTCGCCGTCCCGGGGGGCGAACTGCTGTTCGAGCACGCCGACCCGGACATCACCGCCATGGCGCTGGAGAAGGTGATCAAAGAGTTCAAGATGTGGCAGTCGATGAGCCGCAAGCCGGGCGCGCCGTCGGAGTACATGAAGGAGTTGTTCAACAAGGCGCTGACCACCCTGCGGCTGACCGGCGGCCCGTCGGGCGAGAAGTTCCCCGAGGTGCAGTCCGAGCGGGTCTGGGACGACATCGTCAAGAAGCTCCAGCAGAAGGACTACAAGTTCGACGCCGGCACCTACGGCTCGCTCGACGACTACACGAAGAAGATCGCGTACTTCTACCACGCCAGTATCCAGGGCAGCGGGGCGTACCCGGGGGCGGCGGACGCGCTCAAGGAGTTGGCCGGGCGCGGGGTCGTGCAGGGGTTGCTCGGCGACGGCCAGAGCTTCACCGCCGGGCAGGTGCAGCGGTGCCTCAAGAAGCAAGACCCGGACTTCGACCTGAGCGCGGTCATTGCACCGGCGATGCGGATCATCTCCGGCGAGAAGCGGGCGCGGAAGCCGTCCGACACGCTGTTCAAGGCGGCGGTCGCGGCGGCCGGGGCGAAGGGGATTTCGCCGTCGGAGATTTTGCACGTCGGGTCGAGCTTAACGCGCGACGTCGCGCCCGCTAAGAAACACGGTTTCCGCACCGCGCTGTTCGCCGGCGACAAGAACAGCCTCAGCGCCACGCCGGAGCAACTCCAAGACCCCGCGACGCGCCCGGACGCGATGATCACCGAGTTGACGCAGGTGCTGGAGATGATCGGGTGAAAGTAGGCGACTCGCTCCGCGAGTCGCGCCTTCGGCTGTCGAGTCAGTCGGTGAGCGTCGGAAAGGTGGCTGGTGTCACTCGCGGAGCGAGTGACCTACTTTCACGGAGATTCGTCTGATGGCCGAGGACTCGGTGGTCGCCGACCTGAGCGCGTACGACTTCGACCGGCCGCTGGCCGGGATCGAGCAGATCCGCGCCGCCAACCCGCACCGGCACGAGTTCGAGATGCTCACCGGCATCGTCCACCTCGACCCCACCAGGCACGTGATCGTCGGCTATAAGGACATGCGCGCCGACGACTTCTGGACCCGCGGCCACATGCCCGGGTTCCCGCTGTTCCCCGGCGTGCTGATGTGCGAGGCCGCGGCGCAGATGTGCGGGTACTACTACATCGCGCAGAAGGTCGGCGACGCGGGCGTGCTGCTCGGGCTGGCCGGCATCGACGAGGCCCGGTTCATCCGCCAAGTGCGGCCGGGCGAGCGGCTGGTGATGGTCGGCACCGGGATCAAGGTTCACCGCCGGCTGACGCGGTTCCGCATCGTCGGGCAGGTGGGAGGCGAGAAGGCGTTCGAGGCGGTCATCACCGGCGCGCCGCTGGGCAAACTGGAGGCGCTCCGCGGTGCGTAAGCCACGCCGCCTGACCAACGAGCAGCTCGCGCCGTGGGTGTGGGAGATGCCGAAGCCCCCGCGGCCCGACGCGGCGGCGCTGTACGACGACCCGGCGCTGGCCGGGCTGTCGTCGGACGCGTGCCCGGTCGTGTCGGTGGCCGACGCGACTCCGCTCGCACCGCGGCCGATCGACTGGGCCGCGCTGTTCGGCAACGACAAGCCGGTCGAGATCGAAGTCGGCACCGGGAAGGGGCTGTTCCTGCTGCACGCGGCGACCACGCGGCCGGATACGAACTTCCTCGGCATCGAGATCGTCCGCAAGTACCAGCTTTACGCCGCGACGCGGTACGCGATCCGTCAGTTGCCAAATGTGAAGACCGCGTGCGCCGACGCGAAAGTCGTCCTCCACGACCACGTCGCCCCCGCGAGTGTGGCGGCGGTCCACGTGTACTTCCCGGACCCGTGGTGGAAGAAGCGCCACCGCAAACGGAGAGTGTTCACCCCGGAGTTCGCGGCCGACGCGGCGCGGGCCATCAAGCTCGGCGGCCGGCTGTACATCGCCAGCGACGTGGAAGAGTATTTTGGGGTGATGACCGCGATCGTGCGTGCGATGCCGGCGTTCGCCGAGCGGCCGGAGGAGGCGTCGCTGGCCGCCCCGCAGACGGAAATGGGGTACGCGACGAACTTCGAGCGGAAGGCGCTCGCGGCGGGAACATCAATCTGGCGGGCGGTGTACGAGCGGACGGCCGAGGCGGTGACGGTCGCGGCCGACCCGGCCGAAGAAGAGCCACAGAGGACAGAGGACAGAGGACAGAGCAGTTGATCTCTGTCCTCTGTGGCTATGCCTTCTCAGCTTACTTCGCGCCGGCCCCGGCGAGGGCGGCGGCGGTGGCCACGCTCACCGGGCTGTCGCCCGCGTCGCAGCAGCTCGCGCACCCGGCCGCCGGCTTGGCGAGGGTGTACTTACCGGCGTCCTTGAACGCCGGGGCGTTCGCCTTCGCGCCGTCGCAGCAGGTGCCGGTGACGCAGCAGTCGACCCCGGCCGCGCAGCACGCCGCGCCCGGCGCGCAGCAGTCGCTGCCGCCCGCGGCGCAGCAGTCCGACTTGGCCTTCGCCTTGACGACCGACGTGTTCAGGCTCGCGGTGCCGGCCCCGGCGACGCAGCAGGTCTCGCACACCGAGCAGCACTCGGCGCAGTCGGTCTCGCACGCCGGGCAGGCCAGCTCGCAGCACGAGTGCTTGGCCGACGCCTTCTCGGCCGAGCAGCACCCGCCGCTGGTGGCGACCGGGCAGCGGCTGAACGGGCAGCCGCCGTCGGACGAGGAGGCGAAGAAGTAGGTGGCCCCGCCGGCGGCCATCAGCGACGCGGTCAGAAGCGCAAGAACCTTCATGGTCGTTCTCCGAATGATGTTGGTGTTGGAATAGCGAACGGTCGGTACGCGGGTGAGATGCCCGGCGCACGGGTGACGTTACAATACCCGCATTGGCGGGCGGGTGTAAACCACGTTCCGGCGCTCAACAGCGCATGACGTGTCGGTCGAAGAGGGCGGCGGATTTGGCATCGACGCCCGCGTCCGGCGGGCGGGTTCCGCGGGTCGCGCCGCGGTGTTCGGTGACGGCCGCGATGAAGTGCGGCAGCGGGAGCAACTCACCGGTCGGCTCGGCGGCCGCGACAGTGAGCTTGGTCTCGGTCTGTGCGGCGGTGGGCCGCTCGACGCCGCAGGCGCACTTCCCGGAGGTCGGTTGCGGAGCGGGTTCCGGCTTTTCCGGAGTCGCGGGCGGTTGCTCGTCGTGACAGCACGAGTGAACCACCTTCTCGCAACACGAATGTGCCGGCTGGGCGCCCTGGGGAGGCTGCGCGGGCTGCGGGTGGGCGTGCGCGACCGACGCGAGGCCGCGTGCCTTGCAGCAACAGAGGGCCGGGGCGACGATCAGTGCCACCGCCAGCCCGATGTGGACGAGTGCCCGCGTCATAACGCTCGCGTGGGTGTCACATTCGGCACCGGCATTATTCCGGCCGGCGGGCGGGAAGTCAACAGTTATCCCCGACGGGATTGGCACCGGAAATGCCCTTACCATAGTGCGGACCGATTGGTCGGGCCGATGTTCTAATGAGTTGTGCGGAATGCTTTCGTCCGACTTTGCGACTTCTGGAGGTTCGACCGGGGTCGGCGTGTCGCTCGCGGCCCGGCCGCTGCGGGTTCTGGTGGTGGACGACCTGCCCGATGCGGCCGACTCGCTGGCCGAGGTGGTCCGCCTGCTCGGGCACGAGGTCCGGGTGTGCTACGACGGCGCGTCGGCACTGGCCGCGGTGCAGGCCGAACTGCCGGACGTGTGCCTGCTCGACCTGACGATGCCCGGCATCGACGGGTTGGAACTGGCCGGGCGGATCCGCGGGCAGAGCGGCCGGCGGCCGATGCTCCTGGTGGCGACGACCGCCCTGGGGGCGCTGGAGGACCGCACCGCGACCGCGCTGGCCGGGTTCCACTTCCACCTGGTGAAGCCGGTGCCGATGGAGGCGCTGCAGGCGGCGTTCGAGCGGTTCCGGGCCGTCACCCCGCGCCCGCTGCCGCTCCCGCCGGAGTGACCCCGCTACCGCGGCTCGAGCACGACGCGAAACCCGGTGTCCGTGTCCGGCTGTGTCATCGGCACCAGCCCCCACTTCTCGATCATCGGGAACGTCATGACGGCGGTGTGGTGGTAGCTCATCCCGACGGTGATGACCTCTTCGCCGGCGTTCGGGGCCGGGGTGAGGTTGATGGGCGGGCCGTTCGGGTCGCTCTGGCAAATCCATTCGGGGCCGTTGGTCACCAGTTGGCGAATCCCGCAGTAGCTGACGTCCCTGCCCTCGGTGACCGGCAGCGGGCGGTCGCGGCCCAGGCCGAGCTGACGTTCATTCAGCACGGCGCGCTCGACCTCGCGGGTGGGCTTGCCGCCGAGCGGGTCGCCGGCGGGCGGCTTGCGGTCCTTGCCCGACTCCAGCGCGCCGGTCGCCTTCAGCCACTGGCGGAACCGTGGCACGCCGCCGCCGAGCTTATCGGCCGCCAGCATCGCCTCCGGGAGCGTCACGCCCAGCACCGGGGCGGCCTGCATCTCGCCGCCGGTGCCCAGCCGCGTCGGCGGCTTGGTGTTCTGCGCGTGGTCGATCGGCCCGGCCCTCCACCGCCCGGGCAGGAGGGTGTCGCGCTCCCCCTTGTCGAAGGTGTGGAACCGCGTGTTCGCGTCCTTCTCGACCCAGCCCCAGACCTCGCCGAACACCCGGTTGCTGACCTTGCACTCGAGCATGTAGAACGGCGGCGGGTGACCCTGGCGGTTGCCGGTCGGCAGGATCAGAAGTGCGGTCAGCGGCTCGCCGGCCACGACCCGCGTGAGCTTCGGCGGGTACCGCTTGCCGTCGAACACGACCGGCTCGCCCTCGGCCTTCCACTCCTCGGGGTAGCCGACGAGCGGCGGGTCCGCTTTCGGCGGGGCCGCGGGCGGATCGGCCTTCGCGGCCTTCTCTTCCGTCGGCGCGGTCGGCGGCTTGGGCATCAGGAAGACGAGGACTGCCGCGACGGACGCGGCGACGGCCACCGCGACCGCGACCCCCACGGTCAGGGCCAGCGTCAGCGGGTTGGGGCCGGCGGCCGCCGGCTTCGACTTCGGCGACTCGGGCGGCGGGAACACCGCGGCGTGCAGCGCCTTGGCGAACTCCTTGCACGACGGGTACCGGTGGTCCGGGTTCTTCGACAGTGCCTTGAGCAGCACCGCCTGCTCGGCGGCGGGCAGCGGCGCGAGGTCGGGCAGCGTGTTGATGTGGCTGTTCGCCATATCGACCAGCACCGTCGTCTGGAACAGGTGCCGGCCGAGCCGGCAGCGCACGTAAGTGGCCGCGAGGCTGTACTGGTCGCTCTGGAGGCTCACCTTCTGCTGCCACATCTCCGGGGCCATGTACGCCGGCGTGCCGGCCGTGTTGCCGACGGTCGTCATGGTGTGCTCGTGCGCCCGCACCAGCCCGAAGTCGGCGACCTTCGCATACCCGCGGAGGATGAGGATGTTCTCCGGCTTGATGTCGCGGTGCGACACGTTCTCGGCGTGCAGGTAGTCGAGCGCGTCGCCGGCCTGCTCGAACAGCGGGATCAGCTCCTCCGGCGGGATGCCCATCCGCCCGGCCGTCTTGTGGTACTCGATCCGGTCGGCCAGGCTGCCGTCGGCCAGCTCCATCACAATGACGAGCCGGTCCTCGAACACCCAGTACGCGTTCGTCTTCAGCAGGAACGGGTGCGACAGGTTCTTGATCGCCTCCAGGGACTCCTGCTCGGCCTTGCTGGCGGCGTGGGAGGTGGTGCGGGTGATCCGCTTGACCGCGACGCGGACGCCGCCCGGCGCGAACGCCTCGAACACCTCGCCGAACGCCCCCTCGCCCAGCTTCCGGGCGAGCCGGTACGGGGTGTCCGACGGCAGCACGTCGCCGGCCGAGACGCTCAGCGGGGTCGGGTCGATGACGCTCCGCCGCACCGGCGGGACGGACGACGCGGCGACGGTCTGGTTCAGGTTCGACGGGGCGACCGGGTCGCGCTTGAGCGCCGCCGCGATGGCCGGGAACTGGTCCGGGAACCACCGCTCGTACTCGCTCAGCGGCGGCCGGTCGGTGTACTGGTGGCGGAGCCGGTACTCGGCGGTCAGCAGCTCGGCCGGGACGCTGTGCGACTGGAGGTCGTCGGGGAACATGCCGACGTACCGCTCGACGCGGAACGGGAGCCGGGCGGCGGCCCGCTGCTCCATGTCGGCGAGGATGACCCGGACGAGCGCCGCGAGCCGGTGCCGCGCGCCGCGCGGCGGCAGAACCGGGGCGAGGTCGGTGGACCCGTCCGGGGACCACGCGGCGCGGAACCGCTCGACCCGCGCGGTGACGTCGGCCAGGTCGGCGTCCGTCAGCCCGTCCGACCAACTGGCGCTGGACATGGAAGACCTCAACAGGTTCGCGCGCCCGCGGGGCCGCCGCGGCGCGCACGCCGGCGCGCTGAATCCGCGGCCTCCGTGCGCTCGTAATTTACTGCATATTGCCGCCGGACACAGCTATAATCGAACGCCCGTCCCTGTCGCCGGTGCCTCTCCGCCAATCCAGGTGTCACGCCATGCACACACCGGCCCGCCGGCCCGCCGCGGTCGTCCTCGCCGTCGCCCTCCTCGCCCTCGCCCGGCCGATCGCCGCGCAGCCGAAAGGAAAGGATAACGTCCTGCCGCCGGCCGACAACGCGCCGCGGCTGATCCTGACACACGACAGCAGCCATGCCACCGTTAACGCGCTCGCGTTCGGCCCCGACGGCTCCACACTGTACGCCGCCGGGTTCGACAAGCGTGTCCTGCGCTACAAGCTCGACGCGAAGGGCCGGTTCGTGCCCGACGGCGAGTTCCGCATACCCGTAAGCCCGGGCAACGGCGGGTTGGTGAACGCGCTGGCGGTTTCCCCCGGCGGCGAGTGGGTGGCGGTCGCCGGCCGCGCGCCGATCCGCGGCGAGGTGTGGACCGGCCCGGCCGACGGGCTGTACGAGGACTATGGCGACGACCCGGACGACGTCCGCGGCGACGCCGGCATCGTGTACCTGTTCGACCCGAAGGGCGTCGCCCCGGGCAAGGCGATCCGCGGCCCGCTGGGCGAGGTCCGCGCGGTCGCGTTCGCTTCCCCTGTGCCCGCGACCGGCCCGGTGCTGGTCACCGCCGGCATCGAGCTTGTGAACAAGAAACAGGCCGGCGTACTGCGGGTGTTCGACGTCGCGACCGGCACGGAGCGAGCCAAGTACGTCGGCCTGCCGTCGAGCACCATCCCGCCGACCGTGGTCGCGTTCGCCACGAACGACGGGAAGGGGTTGCGGGTCGCGGTCGCGTGGGACGCGGGCGACGGCCAGCCCGGCAAGCTGCTCGTGTGGGACGACCCCGCGCCGGGCAAAGAACCGACGCTGCTGAACGATAATACACGCAACTCGACCCTCGCGGCGCGCGTCGAAGGCAAGGCGGTCACGGAGTTGCTCAGCGGCGGGTTCGGGCCGAAGGGCGGCGGGTACTTCGTCCGCGCGGCCGACGGCGCGGAAAAGAGCTTCGAGCCGATCAAGGGCAACGCGGGCGAAGCACATTTGCCTGTGGGACTGGCGGCGACCGCGACGGGCGTCGCGGTGCTGACGCGGGTCGCGGCAAAGCCGGCCCGGCACGAGTTGCGGTTCGCCGGCGGCGCGCCGGTCGTGCTGAAGGACAACCCGGTCGGCAAGCCGGTGTTCGCGGCGTCGCCGGACGGCCGGTTCGCGGCCGTCGGTAGGTTTGCGGACCACCACATCGAGGTTCACGCGCTCGCGGCGGGCGGCCCGGTGCAGACGATCGCCGGGGCCGAGCCGGGGTTCACGAAGGTCGCGTTCCTCGACGGCGAAAAGCTGTGGCTCGGCAAGGCCGGCGACAGCACCGCGCTGCTCGGCGGCGGGGTCGTTCTCGACCTGGCCGCGAAGGTCCGCGCGGCGGTCCCGCGCCGGGCGAACGAGGAACTGAAGCTCGACTCGCCCGACGCCCCGGCGGCCGAGATCGTGCCGGTCGGGGCCGACGGCGTCTCGCGGGTGCGGGTCGCGTTCCCCGGCGCGCCGACCGAAATCGCGCTGCCGGCCGACGAGGTGGCGACGGCGGCCGCGGCATTGCCGGCGAAGCGCGGATGGGACGAAGGACTCGGCGCGGCCGTCGCCGTCGCGCAGCGGAACGTCCGCAGCCGCGACGTGAAGTTGGTGCTGTACGCCGCCGGCGGCACCAAGCCGCTGTACGTGTTCGGAGGGCCGACGCTGCCGGTCACGTCGCTGGCGTTCTCGAACGCCCGCCCGCTGCTGGCCGCCGCCGGCGACGACGGCACCGCCGCGGTGTGGTCGCTCAAGGGCGTCGCGCGGCCGTCGCCCGGGGTCGAGGGGCTGATGCTCACCACCCGCAACGGCAAGGTCGTCGTCTCGGTGGTGCAGAAGGGCAGCCCGGCCGAGGGCAAGCTCAAGCCGAATGACGAAATCGAGTCGGTCAAGGACGCGAAGGGCAAGGCCGTGAAGGTCGAAACGCCGGGCGACTTCGTGCAGACGGTCCGCACGCTGAAGGTCGGCGACGAGGCCGCGGTCACCGCCGACGGCAAGGAAGTGACGGTGAAGGTCGGCACCGCGACCGGGTTCCGGCTGCCGCTGTTCAGCGTGTGGGCGAACCCGGTCGCGAAGGACGGGCGGCACGCGTGGGTGGGGTGGACGCCGGGCGGGCCGTACGACGCCAGTGACCTGGACGCGGAGAGGCGCATCGGCTGGCTGACGGCCACCAACGACCCGGCGCAGCCGGTCACGTTCGTCGCGGCCGAGCAGCACCGCAAGCTGTTCTACCGGCCCGACTACGTCCGCCAGTTGCTCACCGCCGGCGGCTACCAGTTCGGCCGCCAACTGCCCCGGTCGCCGACGTTCGCTGCCGCCTTCCCGGACGCGGCCGAGGACGCGCTCGGGCGGCTCGTGACGCGCGCCCGGATCGACGCCGAGCTGACCCTCGACGACCCCGACTTCGCGCTCGACCCGGCGCGGGCGGTCGTCGCGTGGCAGGTGGTCTCGCCCGACGGGACCGCGTCCGAGTGGGTGCGGGAGCGGTTCGCCGCCGGCCGCGCCGTGCCGAAGTTGTCCGAGCGCGACTGGACGCGCGGCACCTACAGCCTCCAGGCGAAGGTGTTCGCCACCGCCGAGTCGCCGGCGCCGCTGTTCGAGGCGGCGGCGGCCGTCGAGTACACGCCGCCCGCGCCGGCGTTCGCGGTGCTCATCGACGGCAAGCCGGTCGAGCCGGGGGCGCACGTCACCGCGGCGAACGCGAAGGAGGTGACGGTCGCCATCGGCCCGGCGTTCGCGGCCGACGCGGCCCGGGCGCAGCTCACCTGGAAGCCGGGCGGGGCGGAGGCGAAGGCGATCGGCCGCGACCCGCTCGCGATCCCGCTGACCGCCGACGAAACCGAGATCCGCGTGACCGCCACCAACGTCGGGGCCGACCCGAAGAAGGGCGACGAGACGACCGTGGCGAAGGTGTGGGTGCGGCGGCCGGTCGTCATCCCGCCGCCCGCGGTCACGCTCGCGGTGCTCGATCCGGTCGATGCGCCCCTGCCCGGCGACGAGACGCTGGTGGTCAGCACCGAGAAGGTGCGGGTGCGGGCGGCCGCGACCGACGCGACGCCCGTCAAGGCCGAGTGGAAGGTCGGGGCGGGTGAGTGGACCGCCGCGAAGCTCGTACCCGACCCGAAGGACGCGAAGACGGCGGCCGAAGAGGTCGTCGTGGACTTCGCGGCGCTCCGCAAGGCGGGGCTGATGGGCGACGAGGTCGCCGTGCGGTTCCGCGCGACCGGGAAGGGCGGCGCGGCCGAGCGCGTGGTCACGATCCGGTACGACGGGCTGCCGGAAATCACCGTCGATCCGCCGCCGGCGGTGAGCGGGCCGGAGATGCGGCTCAGCGGTGGGCTGAAGGTGACCAGCAAGCGGCGGTTCGCGGTGCGGGTGCTGGTGACCAGTTCGCGCACCGGGCGGACGCGCGAGTTCGCCGCGACGCCGAACGCCGAACTGACCGCGTGGGCGGCCGAGCTGACGCTGTTCCCCGGCGGCAACCAACTCGGGTACGTCGTCCGCTACGACAGCGGCCAGAAGGAGATGCTCCGCGCCAACCTGGTCGAGGTACAGTACCGACCGGCGCCGGCGGTCCTCGGCGGCGGTCCGCTGGAGGTCGGGCTGGGCCACAGCGGGCCGCTCGGCGTGGTCGTCGCGAGCGGCGGCGACGACGCGCCGGAACTGCTGGTCACCGGCGTCGCCGTCGGCGCACGGGTCGGGCCGCGGGCGCGGGTGTTCGGCCTGCCGGTGTGGGCCGTGACCGCGCCCGACGCCCCGGCCAACCCGGAGCCGGACCGGCTGAAGCCGGTGTCGGTATCGGTGCGGACTTCCGAGGGAACGAGCGCCGCGGCGCGGGTCGATGTCACGGGCGCGGAGAAGCCGAAGCCGCCGCCCGCGCCGACGCTCGCGGTGCAGTACAGCGGCGGGCCGATCGCCCACAACGCGCAGCTCACCCCGACCGGCGACCCGGACTTCACCTTCAGCCTGCGGGGGCGGTCCGAGGTGCCGCTCACCCGCGTCGAGGTGTGGCACGGGGCCGGGCCGAACGAGAAGCTCGAGCCGGTCGCCGTCGGCGGGCCGTTCGACACGGAGGCGAGCGCGTCTCCGAAGGTGCGACTGCGGCCGGGCGCGGCCAACTTCATCAAGGTGGTGGCGGCCAACGGCGGCGACCCGGTCGAGGTCGGGTTCTCGGTCACCTACGTGCCGCCGGCGGTGCAGGTGGTCATCGACTCAGTTCAGGAGCCGGGCAAGCCGGCCGTCGGGGTGACCCGGGACAACGTCGCGGCGCTGGACGTCGCCGCCGGGGTGGTCGAGGTGAAGGGCCGCGTGCTGTGGACCGACGCGGGCGAGTCGGCCGGGGCCGACCCGTACCTGTCGGTGGTGTTCGTCGCCAACGGGGTGTCGCACGTCGCGGTGCCGGCGCAGAAGGCCGAGCCGGGCAAGCGGGAGCGGGCGTTCTCCGGCCGCGTGTTCCTGAACTCGTACGACCCGACGCCGGAGCGGAAGGGGCTGTGCCCGGTCCGGGCGGAGCTGCGGTCCGGGCTGCGGGCGGTGCCCAAGACCGACACCAGCCGGGCCGCGGTGGTGGTGCGGAGCACCGCCCCGGTCACCCAGCAGCGGCTGCACGTGCTCGTCTTCGGCGTCGGGGTGCCGGAGGACGAGCGCGGGCCGCTGGTCCGCAACTTCGTCACCGCGATCGGCGGCCGGCTGCCGGCCGACAGCCCGAACTTCACCGAGGGGCCGTTCGAGCGGGACCGGTTCGAGTCCGCCCGGGTGTACCGGCCGCAGTTCGAGAACTCGCAGAAGAGCCACCTGAACGCGATGTTCCGGGACGTCCGCAACGCCATCGCCGGGCGGGCCAGGCGGCCGGGCGACGAGTGGGTGAACGACGTGGTGCTGCTGTTCTACCAGGGGGCCGACTGGCAGGACCCGGCGAGCGGGCGGTGGCTGCTGCACACCGCGACGACCGGCGACGGGACCGGGCCGACCGCGGCCGACGAGGCGATCCGCCCGGACGCGCTGCCGCCGGTGCCGGGGATGCTGGTGGTGCTGGCCAACGTGACCGGCCGGCCGATGGCGGCCGACCCGCTCGCGACCGACACCCCATACCTGCGGTACGCGTGGCGGGACCGGGCCGCCTCCAACGGGCTGCTGGGGGCGATCAAGTCGGCGGTCGAGGCGCAGCGGAAGGTCGGGGAGATCCGCGACGGCGTGTCGGCGGCGGTGCGGGCCGCGGCCGGCGCGTCCGGCGTGCCGATCGACTTCCTGCCGCAGGTGGTGCTCGACCGCATCCTGGGGCTGAAGTAGCGGCCCGGCTACGCCGGCTTGACCGCGCGCGTCGCCATGAACGACGGGATGACCCGGGCCAGCGGGCGGTCCGGGTCGGCGTCCTCGTACAGCCCCGTCAGCACGAACCCGGCGGCGAGTTGGCCGCCGACGAGGTCTTCCAGCGTGTGCCCGTAGACGAGCGGCTCGCCCTTGTCGGTGTACTTCCGCCGCTCGGCCGCCGTCAGCGAGGTGCAGTCCGAGTATGGGATGGCGTACTTCACCCGCAGGTCGCCGTCGGGCGTCGGGTCCTCGTCGAACAGGAACAGCACCGGGTTGCAGAACCCGGACAGCAGCGCGCCGCCGGGCCGCAGCACGCGGAGGCACTCGCGCCACACCGGCCGCACGTCCGGCACGAAGCAGTTCGAGCACGGGTGGACGACCAGCCCGAACGCGCCGTCGGCGAACCGGGATAAGTCGGCCATATCCCCCTCGACCGTTTCGATCGCCAGGCCGTCCCGCTCGGCGACGAACCGGTCCTGGCCGAGTTGCCGGGGCGAGTTGTCGAACACGGTGACGCGCGCCCCGGCGGCCGCCAGCACCGGCCCCTGCTGCCCGCCGCCGCTCGCCAGGCACAGCACGTCCAGCCCGGCGAGCGGCGGGAACCACTCGCGCGGGACGGGCTTGGTGGGCGTCAGGACGATCGACCACTCGCCCCGGCGGGCGGCCGCGGTCACGGCCGGGCCGACCGGGACGGTCCAGCGGTTGCCGGCGGCGACGGCCCGGTCCCACGCGGCGCGGTTGTAGGTGCGAAGGTCGAAACTCATGGGGGCAATTTAGTCCGGCCGGAATTATCCTGCAACTGACCTCGTACCTCGGTCACAGGCGTGGCATAGTCCCCACCGGTCCGGTTTCCGAAAGGGGAGTTGTCATGTCCGAGATGAGCGGTCTGATCCCGCACCTGGTGGTGAAGGGCGCGGCGAAGGCGATCGAGTTCTACAAGGCCGCGCTGGGGGCCGAGGAGATCGCCCGCATGCCGCTGCCCGACGGGCGGATCATGCACGCGACGCTGAAGGTCGGCGGGGCGACGCTGTTCCTGTGCGACGACTTCCCCGACCACTGCGGGGGCGTGTCCCGCGCGCCGAGCGGGCCGTCGCCGGTGACGCTCCACCTGTGCGTGCCCGACACCGACGCCGCGCTCGCCGCCGCGGCCGACGCCGGCGCGACCGTCACCATGACGGCCGAGGACATGTTCTGGGGCGACCGCTACGGCCAGATCGCCGACCCGTTCGGCCACGCGTGGTCGTTCAGCACCCCGCTCCCGGCCGAGCGCAAGGCCGAGGCCGAGAAGAGGTGGGCCGCCGAGAACCCGTTCGGCCAGAGCGCGGCGGCCTAGCGATAGTTTTCAGGTTCCACGTTCCAGGTTCCAAGTCGAAGACGGCACCAACTGCCTTTGCCTTCAACCTGGAACGTGGAACCTGGAACTGCCGACGTTAGACGAACAGGATGGTGGTCACGTCGCCGTCGGCGGTGGAGATGTCCAGCGCCTGCTCGTCGAACAACGGGACGGCGGCCGTCGCCCGGTTCAACTGCCGGCGGACGAACGTGTCCTTGCCGCTGCCGCCGATCAGCACGTCCTGCTTGCCGTCCTTCACCCCGTCGTCCAAGAGGTCGTCGCCGGCGCCGCCGTCGAGGGTGTCCGTCCCCCGGTTGCCGGTCAGCACGTCGTTGCCGTCGCCGCCGACCAGCACGTCGTCCTTCGACCCGCCGAGCAGCACGTCGTTGCCCGCCCCGCCGTTGATCGTCAGCTTGACGTCGGCGGCGCTGCCGTCGAGCACGTCGTTGCCGTCGCCGCCGTCCATCACCACGTTCTTGACCCCGGTCCCGGCCAGCGCCGTCACCGTGATCGTGTCGTCGCCGCTCTGCGTCTGCATCGTGACGGTTTCGGTGGTGGTGATGCCGATGCGGAACGGGACCAGGTTGGTCCGCTGGAACAGCGCCCCGCCGGTCGTCGGGTCGGCGTCCAGCCGGAAGTTGTCGCCCTGGTTGTTGCCGTTGCCGACCACCACCGCGGTGTCGTTGCCGCTGCCGCCGTCGAACGTGTCGATCAGCGTCCCGGGCAGCCACCGCATGGTGTCGTTGCCGCCCTCGCCGAACAGTTGATCGTTGCCGAACCCGCTGTCGAGGAAGTCGTCGCCGGACCCGCCGTACATGGCGAAGTTGCCGACGATCGGGTTGCCGATCACCCCGCCGACGAACCCGCCGCTCATCACCTTGATGGCGTCGTTGCCGCTCCCGCCGCGGAGGGTGCCGTTGGGCGAGGCGGCCAGCTTGCCGTTGGCGTCGAGGACGTTCACCGAGCGGTCGATGGAGATCGAGTCGTTGCCGCCGCCGGCGTCCACGTTGATGTTGTTCGTGTTGGCCTTGTTCGGCGTGCCGGCGATGGTGCTGATCGGCACCGCGGTGCCGTTGCTGAACACCTGAAGGGTGCCGTCGGCGGCGGCCGAGACGGCGATGTCGGTGTCGGTGTTGTCGCCGATCACGGTGAGCGTGTCGGTGTTGAACGCGGCCAGCACCGCGGGCACCTCGCGGGCTTCCAGGGTGTTCAGGGCCGGGGCGAACTTGCGGGCGTTGTGGCTCGACATGGGAGAAACTCCTTACGGCGGCCGGAGTTAAGCCGGCGCGCACGATGGGCGGTCGCGGGCCGAACGGCCCGCGGATACCGGGTTCAGAAAGTGGGCGCAAACGGCCGTGGACAGCCGGCCGCGGCTGAGGGGTGGCAGCGAGTCGGACGAACGGGGCGACGGGCCGCGGGGACGAGCCGCGAGGGCGACGGGCGATTGCTGACGGGGTTGACTCTTTCTTAGGCCGCGGTGAGCTGCGGGGCGGCGGAAAAAATGAGTGCGGGCCGATTTGACCGACGGGTGTGAACCCGGCGGCGCGCGGGGAGCGCTTCGTTAGCGGGGTGTCGCGGTGCGCGAATTTCGGGCCGGCACTTCGGCCCGAGCGGAACGCGGGCGCGCCTTCCCGGGCCGCGCCCGCGATTGCCGAATCCGGTCACTTCCCGGCGGCGAACGCGTACAGATGCTTGTCGCTCCGCACGTACAGCGTGTCGTGGGCGAGGGCCGGGGTCGCCCGCACGCCGTCGGGCAGTTTCACCGAGTGGACCACGTCCGGCTCGTCCCCGCCGGCCGCGACCACCGCCACCACGCCCTCCAGCGACGCGATGTAGATGTGCCCGTTGGCCGCCACAGGAGATGCGTAATACCGGGCGCCACCTTTCACCCGTTCCGCCTCAAAAACCGGTTTCCCGGTCTTCGCGTCGAGGCAGGTCATCAGCGGGCCGTCCTTGAGCAGGTAGTACCGGTCGCGGTACACCAGCGGGCTGGGCACGTACGGCAGGTTCTTCTTGTACGTCCACGCCAGCTCCCCCTTGCCGCCGGGCTTCAGCGCGACCGCCCGGTTCTCCCCGCCGGCCAGCGCCTTCATGTTCGCGTCCCACTCCTCGCGGGTGATCTTCCCGTCCTTGTTCGGGTCGTTGTTGTCGAAGAAACCGCCGAACGGGGTCTTCTGCGCCCCGGCCTTGGTCAGGTAGCCGAGTTTGTCGTCGCCGGCGGTCTTCAAGAGTTCGTCGAACGTCGGGAGCTTGAAGTCCTCGCCACCGGGCGACCAGCCGGAGTACAGGAGCGTGTCCTTGTACACGACCGGCGTGGTGCAGGCGGCGGTGCAGAACTTGTCGAGCGCCCACAGTTCCCGGCCGGTGTCCGCGTCGTAGCCGGTGAGCGTCCGCATGCCCGGCACCACCAGCACCTTCTTGCCGCCGTCGGTCCACAGCACCGGGGTGCTGTACGCGGTCAGTTGCTTGCGGTCGGTCTTCCACTTCTGCGACCCGGTCGCGAGGTCGATCGCGTACACCGCGGAGTCCTTCGACAGGTCGCGGGCGAGCAGCACGTTCCCGTCGCTGATGAGCGGCGACGTGCCGGTGCCGAACTCGTAGTTGGTGACCGCGCTGGGCAACTCGAACCGCCACAACTCCTTGCCCGCGAGGTCGTAGGCGATCAGCCCACACGAGCCGAAGTAGCTGACGACCGTCTTGCCGTCGCTGACCGGGGTGGACGCGGCCGGCGAGCCTTCCGTCGGGTGGAACGGCTCGATCTTGGTCGCCTTCGCGTCGGCCCGCCACAGCTCCGCGCCGTCCTTGCACGAGTAGCCGATCGTGAACAGCTTGCCGCCCTCGAACGCGGTCAGGAACAGCTTGTCGCCGACGACGATGGGCGACGACGCGCCCGGCGGCACCGCGACCTTCCACGCCAGGTTGTCCTTCGGCCCGAACTTGACCGGCGGCTTCTGGTCGTCCGCGACGCCGCTCCCGCCGGGGCCGCGGAACTGGGGCCAGTCTCCCGCGTGTAGCACGGAAGTGAGCGCGAGCGCGAGGGCCAGACCGATTCCGAACTTGGTCATTCCTGACTCCGGAGTAAAGACGGGCGAACTTCTGCGGCCGCTGAACGTGGCAGTGCGGTTCGGCGTCACCGCAGTGACGCCGCTTGGGCTTGGATAGAAGACGAGTTGAGCCTCGCCTGTCTTTCCAACATCCAGACCCAAGCGGCGTCACTGCGGTGACGCCGAACCGCACTGCCACGTTCGATGAAATAGGACAGACGGACCGAACGCGCGGTTCACACGCGAATGACGACGTCGCTCGCGTCGAACCGCACCTTCGCGTGCGTCGCGTACTCGTCGTCGGCGGCGCGGTAGCCGACGGCGGCCATCACCACCGAGGCCAGCCCCTTCTCCTTCAGACCGAGAATCTCGTCGTACTTGTCGCCCTGGAAGCCCTCCATCGGGCACGCGTCCACCTCGGCCAGCGCGCACGCGGTCAGGAACACGCCCAGCGCGATGTACACCTGCCGGGCCGCCCACCGGTGCGCCGCGGCCGCGTCCATCCGCGACAGCGACCCGAGGATCATCCCCTTGTACCCGTCCAGGGCCGCGAGCGGCGCGCCGCGCACCTTCGAGATGTCCGCCATGTACGCGTCCACGTCGGCCGGGGTGGGCGGGTTCTTGGCCGCGAACACGATCAGGTGCGAGCAGTCCAGCACCTGCGACTGGTTCCACGACACCGGGTGCAGCTTCTGCCGCACCGCCGGGTCGGTGACCACCACGAACTTCCACGGCTGCAAGCCGTACGACGACGGCGCGTGGATCGCCGCCGCTTCGAGCTTCGCCCACAGGTCCGGGGCGATCTTCTTCGCCGGGTCGAACTTCTTGGTGGCGTACCGCCACTTCAACTGCTCAAGCACGGTCTCGGGGGCAACGGGCATTGTGGAAACTCCTACGGGAATGGTCGCGCGGCCGTCAATTTTCACGCCTTTAAGTCGTTCTCCAGCACGGCGCGATACCGGGCCTTGCCGGCGCGGACGTGCTCGATCGCATCGTTCACCTTCGACAGCGGGAACGTCTCGGTCACCGGCGCGATGCCATGACGGGCGGCGAACTCCAGCATCTCCGCGGTCGTCGCCGGGCTGCCCAGTGGCGACCCGCTCACCGACTTCTGCGGCATGATCAGCGCCATCGCCGGGATCGCGATCGGCGCGAGCACCGCGCCGACGAAGTGCAGCTTCCCGCGCGGCGCGAGGGCGCCCAGGTACGCGTCCCAGTTGAGCGGCACGTTCACCGTCACCAGGATCAGGTCGAGCACGCCCGCGAGTTTCGCCATCGCCGCGTCGTCCTTCGAGTTGACGACGTGGTGCGCGCCGAGCTTCTTGACCTCCGCCTCCTTGCCGGCCGACGACGAGAACGCGAACACCTCGCAGCCCCACTTGCTGGCGAACTGCACCGCCATGTGCCCCAGCCCGCCGATGCCGACGATCCCGACCTTCTGCGTCGGCCGCACGTCGAACTGCACGAACGGGTTAAACACGGTGATCCCGCCGCAGAACAGCGGCCCGGCCTTCGCCGGGTCCAGCCCGGCGGGCAACGGCGTCGCCCACGCCCAGTGCCCGCGGACGCTCGTCGCGAACGCCCCGTGCCGGCCCACAATCGTGGCCTCCGCCGTCGGGCACAGGTTGTGATCGCCCTTCAAACACTGGCGGCAGCCCATGCAACTCTTCGAGTACCAGCCGAGACCGACGCGGTCGCCCACCTTGACATTGCTCACGCGCGAACCGACCGCCTTGACGGTGCCGACCGCCTCGTGACCGGGCACGATGGGGTACTTGGTCAGGCCCCAGTCGTTGTCGAGCATCGACAGGTCGGAATGGCAGATGCCGCAATGGGATACGGCGATCTCCACCTGATCCTCGCCGAGCGGTCCCGGGTCGTACTCGAACGCCTTCAACTCGCCCTTCGGCTCATGCGCCGCGAACGCGCGTACGCCCATATCGGACTCCTTCGGGGATGTGACGTATCGATACTATGGGCGATAAATGCACGCGCGTCAAGTAAGTGAACGAAAATTTACTAAAATTTCTCGTTTCGGCTTCCCGGTGCGAACGCGAGGAGAGATGTCGGCTGCGTCGTTATAGCGACCGAGTGGCGGCGGTCTTTCAGCATTTAGCCGTGTGACGGCGGCCTCGTTTTCACCTCCCCCCTTTGAGGGGAGGTCGGCGAGGCCTTGCGGCGGGTGGGGGGTGGGCGTCACGGAAGCAAAGCGAGCGAGACGCGCGGACAGGCTCACTCGCGCTCCGCGTCGGTCTCACCCCACACCCGGTTCGCAAAGCCTCGCCGACCTCCCCTCAAGGGGGGAGGTCAAGACGCGCGGACCCGCGCGTGATTCGCACCGCCACGGCTGGTAATATGGCGGTATGAACGACTACTTCTTCTCGTCGCGGCCGGCGTTCCCGTGGTCGGTGTACCCCGTGGGGTTGCCGGCGCTGGGCGTGGTCGCGGCGCTGCTGGTCGTGTTCACCGTCTGGACGTACCTCGGGCACCCGCAGGCCACCCGCCGCCGCGTCATGATCGTCCTGGCGCTCCGCGTCGCGGCGCTGGCGGTCACCCTGCTGACCGCGGTGCGGCCGAGCGTCGGGGTGAACGAGAACCCGAAGCAACCGGCCGTCCTCGCCATCGGCGTCGATGTTTCCGAAAGCATGAGCGTGCGCGATGAGGTGGGGGGACAAGCGCGAATCGACGCGGTGCGCAAAACCCTGGAGAAGTGCCAGCCGATACTCGACGAACTCCGCGACGAGCACGCGGTGAACGTGACGATCTACAAGTTCGGCCCGCCGGACTTCAACGAGGCCACCGGCCGGTGGGCCCCGACCGACCAAGCAGACGCCAAGCGGTCCGACTACGGCGCGTACCTCAGCCGCGTGTACGACCGCCTCCAGTCCGAGCCGCGGGTCCGCGGGCACCTCGTCATCGGCGACGGCAACGACAACGGCGAAACCTTCGTGGCCGCGGTCGAGGCGGCCAAGTTCGGCCGCCGCGGGGTGCCGGTCACCACCTTCCTGGTCGGCTCGGAGACCGCCAGTTCGGAGGCCAAAGACCTCGCCGTGACCGCGGTCGAGTGTACCCCGTCGCCGGCGTTCATCAAGAACGACGTGGTCGTGACCGCCCGGGTCAACGCCTACAACTTCAAGGACGCCCGCGTCACCGCCCGGGTGTCGTACTTCCACGAGGAGAAGGAGCGGGTCTGGTACGAGCAGTTCACCCTCGACCGCGAGCGGGGCAACGAGCTGAAGGTGACCATCAAGGCCCCCGAAACGCGGGGCGAGATCAAGGTGAAGGTGGAGGTGGGGCTGGAGAAGAACGGCAAGATCGAGCCGCTGCCCGGCGAACTGTCGCCGCTCAACAACTGGTCGGAGACGTACCTGACGGTCAACAAGGAAGGTGTGCGCGTCCTCATCGTCGATCAGTTGCGGTGGGAGGAGACGCTGCTGCGGGACGCGCTGCGGGGCGAGAAGCGGTTCGACGTGTACGAGGTCATTCGGCAGCGGAACATCCCGCCGGGGGCGGACGAGCGTAACCTGCTGGACCTCGAAAAGAACGCTTACGACGTGGTCATCATCGGCAACCTGGGCGGCGACGACCTGGGCGCGCCGTTCCTCAACAAGCTGGCCGAGCTGGCCGAGAAGCGCGGCGTCGGGGTGATGTTTCTGGGCGGCGAGTACGCGTTCCGGGGCATCCCGGACACGCTCCTGAAGGTCTCCAGCGACGGGATCGTGGACGCGCTCGGCGGCAAGGGCCGGTCGCCCGACTACCCGGCGGTGCCGACCCCCGACGGGCTGGCCAAGATGTTCCGCGTGTCGGCCGACCCGAAGGAGTCGGAGCTGAAGTGGAACCGGCTCAACAACGCGGTCGCCGGCGAGTTCCGCCCGGCCAAGCTGACCGGGTTCAACAAGCTGACCGCCAAGAAGCTGGACGGCGTCCGGCTGACCGTGTTCGCGCGGACGATCGACGACCGCAACGCGGCCGCCCTGACGGCCGGGGCGACCGAGGGCGGCGAGTGGCTCCTGGTCGGCAGCCAGAAGGCCGACGCCGGCGGGCGGTGGCTGGCGTTCGGCGGGTTCGACACCTACCTGTGGCGGGCCTACGGCCAGCCGAAGCAGCGCGACGGGATCGACATGCACGAGCGGTTCTGGCGGCAGTGCGTGCTGTACTTAGCCCGGCAAGACGAAGAAGAGAGCCAGGTGTACGCGCGGCCGAAGTACCGGCAACTGAAGGTGACCGCCGAGCAGGAGGTGCGGGTCGGGCTGAAGAAGCCGGACGGGACCGACGACCCGGCCGCGAAGCTGGACGTGCGCATCGTCCCGCTCGCCCCCGGGCAGCCCGAGCCGAAGCCCGAGGACGAGAAGAAGGCGCCGCTGCTGCCGGTGCTGACCGACAAGGACGGCCGCAAGGTGCTGTTCCGCGCCCCGGGGCCGGGCGAGTACTTCGTGTCGGTCACGGCCCCGTCGAAGAACGACAAGGGCGAGCCGGTCGAGCTTCGCGGCACGGCCAAGTTCGTCGCGGTGCCGGACGTGTCCGACGAGATGTTGCAGGTGAACGCCAGCCCCGACCGGATGCAGCAGCTCTCCGCCCCGACCGGTGGGAAGGCGCTGCGGCTCGAAGACCTGCCGGGCTTCCTGCGGGAGCTGAAGGCCGAGGTGCCGCCGGACGCCGGCAAGAAGCCGCGGTACTACCCGGACTGGAACCGCAACCGCTCCCGCGGGTTCCTGCCGCTGTGGGTGGTGGTGTTCGCGCTCCTGCTGGGCGCCGAGTGGGGCCTGCGGCGGCTGTGGGGGATGGTGTAGCCGCCGCGGGGCGAAGAACCCACCCCCGGCCCCTCCCGTTCGGCCCGCATGCTACGCCTCACCTGCCGACGCAGTTTCGGCTGCACGCGGGCGAGGGAGGGGAGAAAGACATTAACGACTCGATTCGCGGAAGCCACGCGCGAAGGTGTTGTCTCCCCTCCCTGTAGGGAGGGGCCGGGGGTGGGTTCTTCCTGTCTTCACCTTTCGCGGGCGGGATTCAGAAGACTGTTGACGGCGGTCCGGCGATCGTGTCAACTGGAACGAACCCGCCGAACGCCTCCTGCCGCGCTCCCGCCTACCCCGAAGCGCTCATGCTCGCCATCGACACCACGGACCGCGTCTGCTCGCGCCGCCGCTTCCTCACCGTCGGCGGGCTGGCCCTCGGCGGCCTGTCGCTGTCGTCGCTGTGCTCCGTGCGCGCGGCCGAGGGGCCGGCGGGCCTGGAAACCGGCCGGTCGGTCATCTTCCTGTTCCAGCAGGGCGGGCCGAGCCAGTTCGAGACGTTCGACCCCAAGCCGGACGCCCCGGCCGAGATTCGCACCGTCGGCGGGCTGGTGCAGACGGCCCTCCCTGGCGTGCGGTTCGGCGACAAACTGCCGAAGCTGGCCGCGCGGGCGGACAAGTTCACGGTGGTGCGGTCGTTCGCGACCAACAACGGCGGGCACAACATCCGCCCGCTCGTCGGCCCGGAGTCGCAGGACACCTACCTCGGCTCGATCTACTCGTCGGTGGTCGGCGCCACCAGCGCCGCGACCGCGGTGCCGACGAACGCGGTGGTGTTCCCGCAGGCGGTGTGCAACGACGTGACGAAGGGGCAGGGGCGCGGCGACTTCGCCGCCACCGGGGCCGTGGGCGCGGCGTTCGCGCCGTTCATCCCCGGCGAGGGCGGGCAGCTCCAGAAGAATCTGAAACTGAACCTCCCGGCCGACCGGTTCAACGACCGCCGCGCGCTGCTCAGCGGGTTCGACACGCTGCGCGAGGGGGCCGAAGCCGACCCGCAGTTCCGCGACTTCGACCGCGGCCAGCGGCAGGCGTGCGACGTGCTGTTGAGCGGCAACGTCGCCGCGGCGCTGGACTTGAGCCGCGAAGACCCCAAAGTCGTCGCGAAGTACGATACCGCGCAGTATGTGGCCCCGCACAACTGGGACCGCTCGGCCCGCGGCAAGCGCGGGTACTACACCGGGCACACCAAGTCGCTCGGCAAGGCGCTGCTGATGGCCCGCCGGCTGTGCGAAGCGGGCTGCGGGTTCGTCACCGTCCACGTCGGGTACGAGGGCGTGTGGGACATGCACGCCGACGGCAACAACCTGAACATGGCCGACGGGATGGACGCGATCGGCGGGGCGTTCGACCACGCGGTCGCGGCGTTCATCGACGACATGGAAGCCCGCGGCGCGGCCGACAAGATCATGCTGGTCGCGACCGGCGAGATGGGCCGCACGCCGCGGCTGAACAAGAACGGCGGGCGCGACCACTGGGCGAAACTCGCGCCGCTCATGCTCTACGGCGGCGGGGCGGCCCGCGGCAAGGTGATCGGCCGCTCGACGAAGGACGGCGGCGAGCCGGACTCCGACGGGTGCGCGACGCCGAACTTGATCGCGACGATCTTGAACTGCGTGTTCGACATGGGCCAGGTGCGGCTGAAGCCGGGGCTGAGCGCGGTGACGCGGCTGGGCGAGCCGGGCGCGATCCCGGGCGCGCTGGGGTAAAGAGCGAACCGCGGAGGCGGCAGCCCCTCACCCGGCGGCGAGGCGCCGCCACCCTCTCCCCGCAGAGCCGGGGCGAGGGAATACACTCCGCGTCCCAATCGCGACTCGCGCCGTATGGCTGTGCGCGAAGGGAATGCCCTCCCTCGCCCCGGCTCTGCGGGGAGAGGGTGGCGGCGCCTCGCCGCCGGGTGAGGGGGCCAACACCGACACGATTCCTCACGCCGCCAGCCGCCGAATTGCCGTCCTCCGATCGAGGTTCCCGCCAGTGCTCCGCCTCCCGCTCGCGCTCCTGCTGCTCGCCTTCGCGGCCACCGCCCCGGCACAGGCCGCGGACACCTTCGCCGACAAGGTCAAGCCGTTCCTCACGGAATACTGCGTCCGCTGCCACACGGCCGACAAGAAGAGCGGCGAACTCGACCTCACCAAATACGACACGTCCGCGAAACTGCTCGACGACTTCCGGCAGTGGGAGCACGTCGTCACCTTCCTCAAGAAGGAAGAGATGCCGCCCGCGGCCGCGAAGCAACCGGCCGCCGCCCTCCGCGCCGAGATGGTCAAGGCCATCGAGGCCGTGCTGCACGCCGAGGCCCGCCGGCTTGGTGGCGACCCGGGAGTCGTGCCGCCGCGGCGGCTCACCAACGCCGAGTACGACAACACGATTCACGACCTCACCGGGGCCGACATCCGGCCGGCGAAGGCGTTCCCGGTCGATCCGGCCAGCGGCGAGGGGTTCAGCAACACCGGCGAGGCGCTGACCGTGTCGCCGGCGCTGTTCAAGAAGTACCTCGCGGCCGCCGAGTTCGTCGGCGAGCACGCGGTCCTCGCCACCGACGGGCTGCGGTTCGCCCCGCACCCCGCGGTCGCGTTCGCCGACCGCCAGAAGTTCTACGAGCGGCAGATCATCGCCTTCTACGAGGCGCACGCGGTCGATCACGCCCGCTACTTCACCGAACTGTGGCTGTACAAGCACTCCCCGAAGCCGAAGGCGGCCGCGGGCGCCGGCGCGTGGGCCGCGAAGGCCGGGCTGAGCGCCAAATACGCGGAAGCGCTGTGGGGCGCGCTCGAAGGCCCGTCGGATGACACGCACTTCGTCGTGTGGCTGCGGCAGCGGTGGGCGGCGTTCCCGGCGCCGAAGAGCGCGGCCGCGCCGACCGCCGCGGAGGTGCAGAACGCGGCCCGGTCGCTCGCCGCCGACGCCGCCAAACTCGGTAAGGAGATCGCGCCGAAGGAAACGGAAGCGATCGTCGCCAACGCCGGCAACGGGCCGATCGACCACCTCGCCCGGCGGCGCAAGACGGCCGACGCGCGCGACACCTTCGACCCCGCGAAGCTCGCCAAACTGAGCGTGAGCGTCCCGAACCTGCCCGACGCCGGCCAACCTGTGCCCGCGGCCGTGGCCGCGTCCGGCAACGCCTTCTGCAAACTGTTCCCGAACCGCTTCTTCTACGTGGACGGCACCCGCGGGCTGTCGGCCGGGTTCCACCTGATCGAAGGGTTCTTCCGCGACGACCGCCCGCTGTGCAAATCTGTCCTTTCGGACGCCGAGAACGCCGAACTCGACCGCCTCTGGCGCGAGCTGTACTTCGCCACCGGCATCTGGGAGAAGATGCTCCGCGGGTTCGTGTTCTTCGAGCGGTCCGAGCGGAACTTCCTCAAGCACAAGGACTTCGACGAGTTCAAGGAGGAAGACCCGGACCTCACGAAGGACGAAACGCTGGCGCGTTTCCAGGCCACGTACCTTCTGCGCTCGAACGTGAAGCTGACCGGAGAGGAGTTGGCCAAACACCCGATCAGCGTGTTCTTCACCGACGTGCGAACCGGGCTGAAGGGGCAGGCCGCGGCGCTCAAGGCGGCCGAACCGCTGTACCTCCGCGACCTGCTGGCGTTCGCCGAGCGCGCCTACCGCCGCCCGCTCACCGCCGACGAAAAGCAAAAGCTCGAAGCGTTCTACGCGAAGGTGTGCGCCGACAAGGACCACGGGACCGAAGCGGCCGTGCGGGCGACGGTCGCGCGGGTTCTGGTCTCGCCGCACGTCCTGATGCGGTTCGCCCCGACGCCGAACGGCGACACCGTTTCGCCGCTGTCGGACCTCGCGCTCGCTTCGCGGCTGAGCTACTTCATCTGGTCCGGGCCGCCGGACGCGGAACTGCTCGCCCTTGCCAAGGCCGGCAAGCTGAGCGACGACAAGACGTTGCGCGAGCAGGTGCGGCGGATGGTGCGCGACCCGAAGGTGAGCCGGTTCGCGCAGGAGTTCTTCGGCCAGTGGCTCGGCCACCGCGACTTCCTCACCCAGGAGGCGGTCAACCGCGCCGCGTTCCCGGCGTTCGACGACGCGCTCAAGCAGGCGATGTTCGAGGAGCCGACGCGGCTGCTCACGCACCTGATTCAGCAGGACAGGCCGATTACCGAGTTCCTGAGCGGCGACGGCACCTTCGTGAACAAGAAACTCGCGGCGCACTACGGGCTGCCCTTCAACGGGGCCGCGGACGAGTGGCAGTATGTGACCGGGCTGCGGGCGGCCGGTCGCGGCGGTGTGATGGGCATGGCGGTGTTCCTGACGAAGAACTCGCAGCCGCAGCGGACCAGCCCGGTCAAGCGCGGGTTCTGGGTGGTTCACAAACTGCTCGGCGAGCACATCCCGCCCCCGCCGCCGGACGTCGCGGTGCTGCCGGCGAAGGAGACCGACACCGGCGGCAAGACCGTCCGCGAGTTGCTCAAGTTACACGTTTCCGACGCCAAGTGCGCGAGTTGCCACCAGCGGTTCGACCCGGTCGGGCTGGCGATGGAGGGGTTCGACCCGATCGGTAAGAGCCGCGCGAAGGACCTGGCCGGCCGGCCGGTCGATACCGTCGTGACGTTGCCCGACGGGAAGGCCGCGAAGGGCGTTCCCGAGTTCGCCGCGTACCTCGCCACCGCGCGCAAGGCCGAATTCACGAAGACGCTGAACCAGAAGTTCCTCGGCTACGCGCTCGGCCGCTCGCTCCAGCTTTCCGACCAGCCGCTGCTCGAACGGATGCAGTCCGAACTCGACCGGAGCGGCGACAAGCTCTCCGTGCTGTTTGAGCTGGTGGCGACCAGCCCACAGTTCCGCACGCAGCGCTGTAAAGACTTTTCGCCCGCCAAGTTCACGTCCGCCAACCCGCCCGGAGGCCCGAAATGACCGTTTCCCGCCGCGCGTTGCTCAAAGGTCTGGGCTTCACGGTCGCGCTGCCGTGGCTCGAATCGCTCGCGGTCGCCGCGCCCGCCGCGAAGGCCGCCCCGAAGCGGTTCGCGTGCCTGTTCATCGGCGACGGCATCTCGCCGCCGCACTGGTGGGCGGAGGGTGCCGGGAAGGACATGGTCCTGGGCTCCAGCCTGGAGCCGCTGTCCGCGTTCAAGGAGAAGATCAACGTCGTCCAGGGGCTGTTCAATAAGGAGGGCGACGGCGGCCACGCCCGCTGCACCGGGAACATCCTCTCGGGCGCGGCCCTCTCGCGCGGTCGCAACATCAAGGGCGGCGTCAGCATGGATCAGGTGCTGGCGCGCCACTACGAAGAGGAGACCGCGCAGCCGAGCCTCGTCCTGGGCTGCGAGCAGCCGGTGAGCGGGTTCCACGAGAGCCAGTACTCGATGGTGTACGCGTCGCACATCTCGTGGCGCAACGGCGACTCGCCGGTGCCCATCGAGCTGTACCCGTCGCTCGCGTTCGACAGCCTCTTCGGCGGCAAGGCGGGCAAGCTCCAGGGGAGCATTCTGGACGACGTGCTGGAGCAGGCGCGCGACGTCAGCACGAAGGTGAATGGCCCGGACAAGCAGAAGCTGAACGAGTACCTCGACTCGGTGCGCGAGACCGAGCGGCGGGTGCAGAAGCTCAACAAAATGGCCGGGGAGGAGGCCCCGGCGGCTCCGGCGGCGCAGCGGCCGCCGGCCGGGCAGCCGAAGGACTTCCGCGAGTACTCCCGCCTGATGTGCGACATTATCGCGCTGGCGTTCCAGGCCGACCGCTCGCGGGTGGCGACGCTGCTGATGTCCCGCGACCTGTCCGGGCAGGTGTACCCGTTCCTGGGCGTCCGCGACGACCACCACAGCTACTCGCACTCGAACGAGGGCAAGGAGTACCAGTCGATCGTCAAGTGCCACATCGAGCAGTACGCCTACCTGCTGGAGAAGCTCTCCAAGATGCCGGAGGGCGAAGGCTCGGTGCTGGACAACTCGTGCATCATGTTCGTGTCGGAGCACTGGAACGCGCACAACGGCACCCGCGTGCCGCTGATCCTGGCCGGCGGGCTGGGCGGCACGCTCAAGACCGGCCGCACGCTCGACTACCTGAAGGCCGGCAACGACAAGCGGAAGCTGTGCGGCCTGTACCTGACGCTGATGGACAAGATGGGCGTGGAGCTGAAGGAGTTCGGCGACGCGAAGGAGCGTCTGGCGGGGATTTGACGCGAGCGAATGCGCGGAGATGGCGGCCCCTCACCCGGCCGGCGGTTCGAGTGCGCCGCGTTGGTGTTTGCCCCTCACCCGGCCGGCGGTTCGGCTACCGGGAGTTACACCCGTAGTATCTCAGCGCGCCGGCCACCCTCTCCCCGCATGCGCGGGGCGAGGGGCCGCACGCGGCGTCCGCCTCGCAACCCGCGCCGTGTTGCTGTGCGCGGCGGGAGGGTCTTCCCTCGCCCCGCGCATGCGGGGAGAGGGTGGCCGGCGCGCACCGCGAACACGAATCTCAAGGTCGCGACCCCCGCCGCCGGCCGGGTGAGGGGCAAACACCTTCGCGCGTCCCGAAAGCACATTCACGCCGCCGCGGCGGCCGCCAGCGGAAACCGCACGCGGAATGTCGTGCCCCGCAGCGGCGCGGACTCGATCTCCAGCGTCCCGCCGTGGTGCTCCAACACCATCGCCACGAACGACAGCCCCAAGCCCATCCCGGCGCTGTAGCCCTCGTACAGCGCGTTGTCCCGCTTCGTCGTGAAGTGCGTCTTCAGGCAGTTGTTGCGCACCTCTTCCGTCATGCCGATGCCGTTGTCCCGCACCTCAAGCACCACGCGGTCGCCCTCGGCGCGGGCGCGCAGGTGAACCTCGCCCCGCCACCCGGCGGCGTCGAGCAGCTTTTTGCGCCGCGCGGAGGCGTCAGTTTCGCGCTTGGCCTCGTCGCGGAGGTGGTTGCGCATCTCGAACGTCGCGTCGCGGGCGTTGAACACGAGGTTCTCGACCGCCTGTTGCAGGTGCGACAGGTCGCCGCGGACCAGCGCCGGGCCGTCCGGCACGTCCGCGGTGACGAGCAGCTTCCACTTGTCGCGGCCCATCTCCGCCCACGTCCGCTGCGTCTCGCGGAACAGCGCGTTCACATCGACTTGCGTCACTTCGGCGCTCGCCGGGTCGCGGCGCACGGTCCGCAGAATCTGCTGAAGCCGCTCGGTCACCGTTCCGAGCGTCTGCCGCACCTCCGACAGCATGCTTTGTTGCTCGACGTCGCCGTTGGCCGACTCCATGCAGCGGGTGATGAGGTCGTTGGGCCGGACGAGCAGGTTCTTGATGTTGTGCGCGTAGCTGCCGGCCATAATGCCGATACTGGCGTACAGTTGCGACTTCATCTCGAGCGCCTCGCGCTCGGCCTCGGCCGCCCGGCCGGCGAGCTTGGCAGCGGACAGTTCCTGCTCCAGCAGCTTCCGCCCGAGTTCCTCGGACGCGCGCTCCGCCTCCTGCTGCTTGACGCGCGATTCGAGCAAGCTGCGCTCGATCAATTCGCGCTCGACCTGCGCGGCGAGCAACTCCCGCTGCCGGTGCTCGGCCTCGGCGGCGGCCCGCCACTTGTCGAGTTCGCGGGCGCGCTCGCGGCGGAGGAACCGCACCACCATGTACACCGCGAACAGCGTCGAGGGCACCAGCACGGCCGCGGCCAGCGTCTGCCAGAAGCGGTACTCGTCCTGCTGCTTCTGCATGCGGTTGAACGAGTGCAGTTGGTACACGCACCGGAGGGTGACGCGGGCGCCGTCGCGGCCGACGTTCGGTTCGTATTCGAGGGTGCGGAGTTGGGCCTTCGCCGGGCCGCCGGGCCGCGGCTTGGGCGACACCCACCGCAGCGGCTCGACCGGTTCGGGAGCGCCGCTCACCTCGGCGAACTCGACCTCGATCGTGTACACGCTCGGGAACACCGGCAGTTGGCCGGCGTACATGCGGGTCGGCTCGACCATCGCCCGCAGGTGCTCCTCGATCTCGGTCCGCTTGTCGCGGACGCGGTCGGCGTGCCCGAACCCGGGGGCGTCGGTGCGGACGAGGTCGATGTAGTCGCGGACGAGTTCGGTGAGCGTCTTGCGGAACACGCGGGTGTTGTCGAGCCACTCGCGGACGTCGGCCCGGTCGGACTCCTCGTTCCACCCGGCGCGGGTGTAGAGGAGCCACGCGAGCAACCCGACGAGGACGGCCCACAGGACCGCGAGCGGGGCGAGGCGGCCGGCGTACCGCCACACCGGCAAGGGCGGCGCGGCGGCAGGCTCGGGGGTGGGGGAAGCGGTCATGTGCGGTGTCGCTTACAGAGTGTCCGTGTGATATCCTTGCGCGCGGCTGTGGCGCTCGCTAAAGAGCCGCGGGGGTGGTTGCCCCTCACCCGGCCGGCGGCGCGAGTGCGTTCAGCAACTCCGGTGTCACTCATCCGCGCCGGCCACCCTCTCCCCGTAAGACGGGGCGAGGGAAAACACCCCCGCCGCGGGCAGCAACACGGCGCGAGTTGCGGGGCGGACGCCGAGTGCTGCCCCTCGCCCCGCGCATGCGGGGAGAGGGTGGCCGGCGCGGATGTGCGACACCGCAGTAGGACCGCGAACTCCAACCGCCGGCCGGGTGAGGGGCAACCACCCCCGCGCTTCATCCTTCGCCCTCGCCGCTACTCTCCGTCGCGGAGCCGGGCGGTCTGCACCACCGGCCGCGACCGCACCTTCACCCACTCGCCGCCGGGGCCGCGGGTCCACACCTCGATCACCGCGTCCGGGTACGGCAGCACCCCGGCCACGCTCGGCGTCGGCCGCAGCAGTACGACGTGTTCCCCGGACCCGGCCAAGCGGTCGCCGGACGGGTCGAAGAACGCCGGCACCAGCCCGCGGAACCGCCCGGCGAGTTCGTCGGTGCTGTCGGTCAGCCGGCCGGTGCCGTCGGCGAACGCGCACCGCGACAGCACACGCGTCACGTTCGAGAACAACTGAATGTCCTCGGTCGTGTTCTTCACGTCGCCGGGCCGGGTCGGGGGCGGTAGCTCGTACCCGCGGGGCGGCGGCGGCTCGCCCGGCTCGTCCCAGTCGAACGGGTCGGTGTGGGTGAACAGCGCCAGCGGGATCGGCACCGCCCGCACCGGCCACGCGAACTCGCCGTCGCGGAACAGCGCGTTCACCGGGATGCCGTCGCCGGTCACCGCGACCAGCCGCCGCGCCGCCCCCGGGCTGCCCTGCGCGATCGCCCCGAGCACCCGCCGCGCCGGGGCGGTCACCGTCGGCACGACGAGCAACGTCCGCTCGCCCCGCTTCGGCAGGTTCGACACGATGTGCTCGACCACCTGGGCTTCGTACGGGTTCGGGCGGCTGAACCGGCCGACGCTGAACGGGATGAGGTTGAACTCGACGGCCAGCCGCGGTCGCCCGGGCCGCCCGCCCTCCTCGTGAATGGCGTCGCGGAACTGGTCGTACAGGTCGAGCGCGTACGGGTCGTCCTTCCACACCACCGCGAACGCCGGCAGCCCGGGCCACTCGGCCGGCGCCCCGGCCAGCGCCGCGACCCCCGGCGGCGGCGACCGCAGTTCGGCCAGCCACGGCAGCATGCCGAGCGGCCCGCCAGCCGCGCCGCCGACCGCCCGCATCCCGGGCAGCACCGCCGGGCCGGGCCGCAGCCCCGGGTCGGTCAGCACGAAGCTGGTCACCGTCCGCGCCATCTGCCGGTTGGTGAAGCAGAAGCGGAACGACCGGTCGTACAGCTCGATGAGCTTTTTCGGCTGGTACTCGCGATCGAAGTTGTCGTCCGCGTGGACCGCGTCGGCGGTCGCGGTGGCGATGAGGAAGAGCGGCTTCTGGCGGGGCCACGGGGTGGCGGCCATCGCCTCGGCGACCTCGCGGGCGCGGTCGCTCGACCACCCGCCGACGACCGCCAGCGGGGCCGGGTCGCGGGCCGCCAGCGCGCGAACCCAGGCGTCGGTCGGGGCGTAGTTGGTGACCTTGTACCAGCGGACGCGGAGCTTGCCGGCGAACCCGTCGCGGGTGACGACCAGTTCCGGCACCGCGGTGGTGCGGTCGGGGAACGCGGCGCTGTCATCGACGTGCAGGCCCGGCAGCCCGCCGATGCCGGGGACTTCGGCCCGCTTCATCCCCCAGACGAAGTTCTCCCAGGTGTCGCCCTGGGTGGGGATGTGGAGGAACGCGACCTCCTGGTCGCCGCCGGGGACGGGCAGCGGGCGTGCGGTCTCGCCGGCCCGCCACCACGGCGACCGCACCAGCACGAACCCGCCGACCGCCAACAGTAGCGCGAACGCCAGCCACCACCGCCGCATGCCTGCCTCCTGCCGGGCGGAACGACCAATCCGAGAGCCGCGAAGGTGAGGGGCGATCACCCGCGGCTGTGCGCACTTGAGAACCGCGAAGGTGATCGCCCCTCACCCGGCTCGCAAAGCCTCGCCGACCTCTCCCCAGCGGGGAGAGGTGCATCCGCGGACGCGCAAAGCTGAACGGCGCGCACACGATGAGCGGTTCTGCGCGAGCACCTCTCCCCGCTGGGGAGAGGTCGGCGAGGCTTTGCGAGCCGGGTGAGGGGCGATCACCCACACGCTCGCCCCGCCACCTCCGCACCGCCTCACGCCTTCCGCCGCAGCACCGCGCGGACCAGCGCCAGCAGCGCGAACACCCCGACCGCGCCGAAATACCACCACACCGCCCGCATCGTGAACGGCACCACCGGCGGTTGATCGTCGTCCGGTGGCGGCACGACGGCCGCGGCCTTCGCCACCGCCTCGCGGTGCGCCATCAGCACCTTCCGGTTGCTGTACTCCAGCGACCACGCGCACTCGTCCAGAATCTTCGCCGCCGTCTTCAGCTCCCCGGTCGCCGCGTACACCTCCGCCAACAGCCAGTACAGCCGCACGTCGAACGGGAACCACAGCACCAGTTGCTGAACGGTCGCCAGCGCGTCCGGCGGGAGTTTGGCCTTCTCCGCGTCGGCCAGCACGCCCGGCTCGTACTGCCCGGCGGCGTTGACGAAGTTCACGTCGAAAATGCGATCCGGAAGTTCGTTTTCGGGCAGCAGTTCCGCCGGCGGCTCTTTCTTCGCGGCCCGCGCCTCATCCTTCGCCCGCGCCTCCCGCCCCCGCAACCGGAACAGGGTCGTCAGCGGCCCCTTGTTCAGCTTCAACTGCCACGCGAGCTTTTTGGGGGCGGTCCCGGGCAGTGACGCCGGCGGCCGCTCCTCGTTGGCAATCGAAAGGTACTCGGCCGCTTCCGCCCACCGCCCCTGTTCGGCCACGACGTGCGCGAGCGTGACGTTTGGCAAGAACCCGCGGCGCGTGCCCTTCAGTTCGGCCTCGGCCTGAACCGGGTCGCGGAAGCGGAGCAGATCGACGGCCAGCGCCGCCCGCTCGTCGGCCGTCCGGCCCTTCTTCTCCCGCTCGCGCTTGATTCGCGCGTCGAGAGCGCCGCGGTCGCTCAGCGCCGGCTTGCCGTCCTTGTCGAGCACCGGTTGCTTGGTCTGCGGGTCGAGGGCGACGAGCGGCCACGCCGGGTTGCCCGCGTTCCGCAGGATCAGCCGGCGGCGCGAGAACTCGTCGAACGGGAGTGACTCCGGTGCGCCGTCGTCGCCGACGGGAACGGCCGCGGTCTGATCGTCGGGGTGGTGCAGCGACGCCCGGCCGTCCGCGGCGAGCAGAAGCCCCAGCACACCCGCCCCGACAGCGACAATCGCCACTCGCCTCACGGCCACACCCTCGCACCTTCGACGGCACGGGGACATTGTAGACGCGATTACGGGCGACAGTCTTCCCCAGGTTGCGCACCCGGCCGCGCGAACCCCGGGCCGGCGTTCAGTGCCGCGAGGACTTCGGCGGTACAGTCCGCGCCGCCGGTCGTGTTCACCCAGACGGCCCACGGCGTCCACAGGATGCCCCACGGCACGCCCCACGGCCCCAGCAGGAGCGCGAGGAAGCTGTACCACAGCCCGCGGACGTAGCGCTGTTGCCACGACGTTGTCAGGTGAACGGGCGACTGCCTACGGACGGTAAAGAAGAGAAGGGAGAAGCAGAACTCGAAGCGCACACAGCGCGCACCGGCGGCCACCCGCGTGCGCAGTTCCTCGGCAAACAGTGGGCGCACTCCAAGGAAATGGAGAAGTTCCGAAGAACTCGGGGGATTCTGGTCTTCGCTTTGCACTTTGGCTGTATACCACAAGAGAGACACCTTTTTGGCCGCTTACCCGCCCCTGTCGCGGGCACGAATGCCCGAGTCGTGAGCAACGGCAGAGAAAGGTACCGATTCCTATGAGCTCCCTTCCCATGCAATTGAGCGAAGTTGTTACGCAGCGGGTTTCCGATCGTACCGGCCGCCGGGTCCGCAACCTCACCGTCGAGGTGGACGGCAGCGGCGAGAGCGTGATCCTCCGCGGTCGCGCCACCTGTTACCACGTCAAGCAACTCGCTCAGCAAGGGGCGCGGGAAGCGCTGCCCAACGCCCGCCTCGAAAACGCCATCGTCGTCGAGTGAACTGGTATTTGGTGTTTGGTCTTTAGTGTTTTCGGCGCTGCGCGTCTGGGATCAGCGCCGCCCGCGTCTTGCGGAAGACAAAACACTAAAAACCAAACACCAAACACTACCGTGCCTCGTATTCGCACGTCACGTTGGTGCTGATCCCGCCGCGCGGGGTCCACACCGACACCACCTTGCACCGCACCGGCTTGCACGCGGCGACGAAGTCGTCCAACAGCTTGTTCGTCACCGCCTCGTAGAATATCCCCTGGTTGCGGAACCCCTGTAGGTACAGTTTCAGCGACTTCAGTTCGACGCACGTTTCGGCGGGCGTGTACGTGAACGTGATGGTGCCGAAGTCCGGTTGGCCGGTCTTGGGGCACACGCTGGTGAACTCGGGGCAGATGATCTCGACGCTGAACTCCCGCCCCGGCCGCGGGTTGGGGAACGTCTCCAGTTGCTCGACGGACGGGGTCGCGGTCGGTTCCATGCGGCAAATCTCGTGGTGATACCTACCTTATCTTGATAGGCGAAGCGCGGCCCGAAGGGAAGCGAGCATGGCGAAGGCGGTCGTCCTCCTGAGCGGCGGTCTGGACAGCACCACGGCGCTCGCAGTCGCTCGCGGGCAGGGGTTCGCGTGCTACGCGCTGTCGGTCGATTACGGCCAGCGGCACCGCGTCGAACTCGAACACGCCGCGACCGTCGCCAAAACGCTCGGGGCGGTCGAACACCGCACCGTCGTACTCGACCTGCGGCAGATCGGCGGTTCGGCGCTGACGGCCGACATTTCGGTGCCGAAGGACCGCAGTTCCGACGACATGGGCCACGGGGTGCCGGTCACCTACGTCCCGGCGCGGAACACCATCCTCCTGGGCGTCGCGCTCGGGTACGCGGAGGTGGTCGGGGCGTTCGACATCTTCATCGGCGCGAACGTGTTGGACTACAGCGGCTACCCGGACTGCCGGCCGGAGTTCCTTTCCGCCTTCGAAAGCCTCGCCAATATTGCGACGAAGGCCGGGACCGAAGGCGTCGGCAAGTTCCGCGTCCACTCGCCGCTGCTCAAACTGACGAAGGCCGAAATCATCCGCGAGGGCGTCAAACTGGGCGTCGATTACCGCCAGACGCTGAGTTGCTACGACCCGGACGCGGCCGGGCGTGCGTGCGGCCGGTGCGACTCGTGCCAGCTCCGCAAGAAGGGGTTCGCGGAGGCCGGCGTGCCCGACCCGACCCAATACCAGTAATTGCGGATTGCGGATTGCGGATTGCGGATTGAAGACAACACACATTAGGCGGCGCTGTATTCTGTCTTCATTAATCCGCAATCCGCAATCCGCAATCCGCAATGGACTTGTCCGTTTCGCTCGGCCGGCTGACCCTCCGCAACCCGGTGCTGGTGGCCAGCGGCACGTTCGGGTACGCGAAGGAGATGGCCGGCTTCGTGGATTTCGCCAAGCTCGGCGGGATCGTCCCGAAGACCGTCACGCAGTCGCCGCGGGCCGGCAACAAGCCGCCGCGAACGGTCGAAACCGCCAGCGGGATGCTCAACGCCATCGGCCTCGACAACGACGGCCTCGAACACTTCCTCACGCATCATCTGCCGTACCTCCGCACCCTGCCGACCGCGATCGTCGGCAACATCGCCGGCAAGAGCGAGGACGAGTTCGTCGCGATGGCGGCACGGGTGCATCAGGCCACCGCCGGCGCAGCCGACTGTGCCAGCAGCACAGTCGGCGCGGTGTCGGCGACGAACAGAGGGTTGGCCGCGCTGGAACTGAACCTGTCCTGCCCGAACGTGAGTGGCGGGACGGACTTCGCCAGCGACCCGGAACTGACGCGGCGGATCGTCCGGCGGTGCCGCGACGCCTGCCCGGACCTGCCGCTCATCGCCAAACTGACGCCCAACGTCACTGACATCACCGTCATCGCCCGCGCCGCGGCCGACGCCGGGGCCGACGCGGTGTCCGCGGTGAACACGTTCGTCGGGATGGCGATCGACTGGCGGCGGCGGCGGCCGATCCTGGGGAACGTAACGGGAGGCTTGAGCGGGCCGGCGATCAAGCCGCTGGCGCTGCGGGCGGTGTGGCGGATCGCCCAACTGAAGGCGATCCCGGTGGTCGCGGTCGGCGGGATCGGCACGCTGGACGACGTGATGGAGTTCCTGGTGGCCGGGGCGAGTGCGGTGCAGGTCGGCACCGCGAACTTCTACGACCCGACCGCCAGCGTGCGGATCGTCGAGGGGTTGCCGGCGGCGCTGGCGACGCTGGGCGCGGGCAGCGTGCGCGAGGTGGTGGGCACGCTCGGACAGCCGAGCGGGTGAGCGACGGCCGGAAGTTTGACAGGTCGGCGGGCTGTTCCACAATTAGTATTTCGGCCCGGGGCGCGCGTCCGGGCACTACACTCACCGTATCGCGGTCCTCCCCGCCACTCCCGAGACGCCATGCTGCTCACCCGGATTCGCCCCGCCCTGCTCGCGGTCGCGTGCGCGCTGCCGTGCGCCGCGGTTCAGTCGCAGGACAAGAGCGCCCCGCCGCCGCGGCCGGTCGCGACCGCCGGCGCGTTCGACCAACTCGCCCGCGACTGGCCCGCCCGCAAAGGCGCGTACGAAGTTGCCTACCAGCGGTTCACGGCCCAGGCCGCGGCGCTCAAGGCGGCCCGCGAGCGGCTGAAGGAGCTTCCGCCGCCGACGGGAGCCGTTCCGCCGGTCGTGCGGGCCGCCGACATCGCCCCCGCGGTCAAGGCGGCGCAGGAGTCGGCCGACGCCCACGCCGAGCGGGTCAAGCGGCTGGAGGCGGTGAAGGCCGCGCTCGCCGCGACCGCGAAGGCGGCCGACGAGTCCGCCGCCGCCACCGCCGCCGCCGACAAGCACCTGTCGCCGTTCGTCGCGGCCGCGAAGGCGGGCGTTCCGGCCGACCAGTTCCCGCCGTCGCTGCTCCCGCCGGTGGTCACGGCCGCCACGGTCAAGCTCACCGCGGCCGCCGAGGACGTGTCGGCGGTCATGGCGGGCGTGAAGGCCGATGCGCCGGAAATCGACAAGCAACTGGCCGAGGCGAAGGAAGCGTCCGCCGCCGCGACCGCCAGGCTCGACGCGCTCAAGGCGACGCAGGCGCAGTCGGCCGCCCTGCTCGCGTTCGAGGAGCAGTTGAAGGGGCTGGCCGTCGCGCCGCTCGCGGACGAGTTCGCCAAACTGCGGAAGGTGCTCGCGGAGAAGACGCGGGCCATCGGCGGCGACAAGGCGGATTACGAGAAGACCGCCGCCCCGGTCGCGGAGGCGCTGGCCAAGCTCATCGCCGTCCGCGACCCGCTTCCACCCGGCGACGGCGGCAACGTCAACTCGCTCGACGCGGCGGGGAAGCAACTCGCGGCGGCGCAGCAGTACCTCGCCGCCCAGATTCGCGCGTTCGACGAGCGCGCCGAGAAGGCCGCGGCGCTGGTCGCGGCGCTGGACGAGCAGGAAAAGCGGGCGCTGGCGTATTCCACCACGCTTTCGGACCTGCGCACGACCGCCGGGCAGTTGGCGGCGGTCGCGGCGGAGATCGGCGCCCGCGTCGGGCGCGGCGACCTCGACGCGGCGAAGGCCCCGGACGGGCTGGCCGAAGCGGTCGGACCGGCCGGCGCGCGGGCCACGCTCGACGCCGACTTCGCCGCCCTTCAGGGCTCGTTGAAACAACTCCGCGACGACCGCGCCGCCCTCCGCAAGCCCGACGCGGAGGCCGAAAGCCGCAAGTCGCTCATCGCGGCGGTCAAGAAGAGCGTTGATGAGCGGATCGACCTGCACACCGACCTGAAGCGGCTCGCCGCAGACTACGCGACCGCCCGCGCCGCCCGCCCGGAGGCCGAGCAGAAGCGGCTCGACCAGAAGGCCGCCGAGCGGCTGGCGAGGGACAACCCGCAGTGGGACATGGCGCTCGCCCTCGACCGCTCGCAGCCGTCGGCCGACCTCGCGGCGCTGCTGTCGGCGTACTACAAGGAGTTAGTCGAGCTTGACGAGAAGGACGAGAACCTGAAGCGGCAGAAGGAGGCGCTGGACAAGCTCGTCCGGCTGACGGAGAAGGACGCCGGTGAGTCTGCGAAGCTGCAAGCCGCGCCGCAGAAGGCCGTACCGACGGACCCGCTGGCGAACGACGACACATCGGTTCGGCTCCCGGGCACGGCGGCCGCGAAGATGAGCGAATGGCTCGCCGCTCGACTGTCGCCCGCCGGGCTGAAGGCCGAGGCCGACACCTACCACGCGGAAGCCGCCCGGCTCACCGCGCAGGGCGGGGCGAACTCGCGGCGGGCGCAGGCCCTCGCCGCGGACATTACCGCCGCCCGCGACTCGCTCCTCCAATCCCGCGCCCGCGGGCTGATCATTCTGGCCATCAAAGTGGGCGCGGTGCTGCTGCTCGCACTCATCCTGCCGCGACTCATCACGTCGGTCGTGCGGCGGTCGATGCGGACCGGCACCGACGAGGCCGGGAACCCGCTCCCCGCCCTGCGGCCGGTGCGGGCGGTGCTGCGGGTCGTCATCTGGCTGGGCGCGCTGGCCGTCGTGCTCAGCATTTTGGGCTTCGACGTGACCGCGTTCGTGATCGCGCTGGCGGTCGGGGTGCTGGCGTTCGCGCTGGCCGCCCGGCCGATGATCGCCGACATCCTCGGGTCGGTCGCGGTGTTCTCGGAGCGGCGGTTCAAGGTGGGCGACGTGATCCGGCTGAGCGGCGGCGAGCCGGCCCGGGTCGTCAACATGACGTGGCGGGCGGTGTCGCTCAAGAACGCCAACAGGGTGGTCAGCAGCGTGCCCAACCGCACCGTGGCCGAGGCGACCGTCGAGAACCTGACCCGCGGCACCGACACCTACGACACCCTCACCGTCACCATCAGCACCGACAAGGACGCGGGGAAGGTGATCACCGTGATCCGCAACGCGATGACCCAGTGCAAGAACCTGACCGCCGACCAGGGGGTGACGGTGGTCAGCTACGTCCAGAAGGGGGCGATCAAGCTGGTGCAGTACCGGTTCTGGTGGTTCCTGAAGGACTACGAGCAGCGGAACAAGACGCGCGACGAGGTGTTCGCCCGCGTGTCGCTCGGGCTGGCCCAGGAAGACATGACCGGCGTCGAGCTGGCGCTGGCATAAAATTCCGCCAACGCCCGTTGACAGGTTTTGTTCAGAGGTATAGTTTTCAGATAATGAGGTACGGGGGCTTACGTTTTCGGGCGTGATTGCGGTCGCGCCGTGCGACCCGCGTCGTCGCGGCGACAGCGCCTGGGAAGACAACACCAAGCCGAGGGCCGGCCATGCGTCGCTCGTGGTTGTTGCTCGTCCTTTTGGCGTTCGGCTGCGCGCGGCCGGCGCCGCTCGCGCACGCGGCCGACCCGAAGCCGGCCGCGCACGGCACCTTCCCCGATGAGGCCATCGAGGTCGGTCAGCAGAAGCGCACTTACCGATTGGTGGTGGCGAAGTCGGTCGATTTGCAGAAGCCCGCGCCGCTGGTCGTCGCGTTTCACGGCATGGGCATCGACAGCAAAGACCTCATGCCGAAGTACACCAAGCTGGACGAACTCGCGGCCGACAAGGGGTTCGTGCTGGTCTACCCTGAGGCCGAAGGGCGGTCGTGGGGGCTGGCACCCAAAAAGGTCGAAACTGATTTGGCGCTCTTCGACGCGCTGCTGAAATCTCTCCAGGCGCGGTTCAAGATCGACGCCAACCGCGTGTACGTGCTGGGCATGTCCAACGGCGGCTACTTCGCGCATTTGGTCGGCAAGGAGCGGTCGAAGACGGTCGCGGCGGTGTGCTCGCACTCCGGGCCGCTCGGCCTGCAGACGCTCGGCGGGGTGAAGGCCGACCGCAAGTTCCCGGTGATGATCGTCCACGGCGACGCCGACAAGCTGCTGCCGGTCGATTGGGCGCGGGAGAACCGCGACAAGTACACGAAGGAAGGGCACGAGGTCAAGTACGTCGAGGTCGCCGGGTTGGGGCACGAGTGGGCGACCCGGCAGAAGATCAACGATCAGATCTGGGAGTTCTTCGAGAAGCACCCGCGCAAGTAGCCCGGGGCGCGGCCGGAAGCGCCGGAACGACGCCCTACCTGCCTTGACGCCTTCGCCGATGTGGTGTGTGCTGGTGGCGGTCGCTCATTCACGGAGTTCGCGCGATGGGAATGGAAAACTACACCCCGCACCAGCAGAAGATCATCAAGCGGTATTACGAGAATATCGATCAGGTGGCGTGGCAGCGGCTGTCGGAGATGGTCGCCGACCTGTACCTGGCCGAGGGCAAGAAGCGGGACAAGCTGTGGGCGTCGGCCGCGTCGTTCATGGAGAAGCTGAAGGTGCCGCAGGCCCGCATCGACGCCCTCATCGGCAAGAAGGACATCGAGGGGCTGGCCAAACTGGTCAAGGAACTGATGGGCAAGGAGTGAGCGGAGAGCAGGGGTCGGGGGGCAGGATTCGGGATTCGGGGCAGAAAACTGCCGGCTCTTTCTGCCCCGAATCCTGACCCCAGACCCCTGCGCCGTCATCCCAGCGGGTACATCGGGCGCGCGATCCGCTTGTATTCAAACCGGGACGCGTTGATCGCGGTCAGCCCGGGCGTGTCCACCTCGATCACGGTCCCGCCGACCGGCGCGTACGCGGCCTTGTACGCGACCGCCGCCTTCACCACGATCACCGCCATGTGTCGCGGGTCGATGCCGAGGCTGGTGAGCTGGCCCAGGCTGAACGGCGGCGTGCGCAACGTGTTCACCACCAGCAGGTTGCCGTCGGCGAGGTCGATGACGGCGGTGTGCCCCTGGTCGTTCTGCCGCCGGCCGCCGTGCCGGGCTTCGACCTCGAGCCAGCGGCCGTCGTGCAGCGACCGCACCAGCCCGCGGACGGTCACCGGCGGGCCGTGGATGTCGCCGGTGCTGCCGCCGACCTTGACCTCGACGCGCCCGCCCACGCCGGCGTCCTTCGCCTGCGCCACCGCGCCCGGGGCGTGGATCACCACCACGAACCCCTTGGCGTGCTGCCGCAGCAGTTCGGCCAGCAGCACGGTCCCGTCGCCGGCCGACCCGCCGCCGATGTTGTCGCCCAGGTCGATCAAGAGTGCCGGGAGTTTCGGGCACGCGAGCGCCCGGCGGACGGCCTCCTCCGGCTGCGGCGGGACAACGTTCAGTTCGTCGCGGACCGCCCACATCGCCGCCGCCAACTCGTCCGCGACCGCCTTCGCGAGGGCTTTGTCGCCGTCGGTGACTGCGATGACGCTCGCGCCCATGTCCGGCACGTCCGCGTAGGGGAACCCGGCCATCAGGCTGACCGACAGCACCCCCGGACGTTTCTCCGCGGCGCGGGCCTGGGCCATGAGGTCGCTCATCGGCGGCCGGGCGGTGTCCTGTCCGAGCAGGTTCAGCAGCATCGGCGGCTTGGCGACGTGCGACACCGCCCGAACCTCGCCCCGGACCATCCGTGTCAGGATGTCGGCCGCGACGACCCCGCGCTGCCGCTGATCGACGTGCGGGTAGGTCTGGTAGCCGACGAGGGCGTTCGCGGTGTCGGCCATGCCCGGCGCGACGTTGCCGTGGAAGTCGAGGGTCACCGCGAGCGGGGTGTTCGGCCCGATCGCCCGGCGGACGCGGCGGAGGGTCTCGGCGTCGGCGTCGGGGAGCGTGGGGGTGACCATCGCGCCGTGCAGGGCGAGCAGCACCCCGTCGGCCCGGGCGAGCCGCAGCCCGGTGGTGAGGGTGTCGGTGAAGTGGCTGTAGAACTCGTCGGCGACCGGCCCGGCCGGCGTCGCCCACGCCATCGCCACCGGGACGAGGTCGTAGCCGAACTTCGCCGCCCCCTCGATGAACCCGCCGAGTTCGTGGTGCGCGTCCTGCCAGATGGGGATGACCGCGTCGCCGTAGGTGAGGCTGCCCTCGCGGAACCGGGCCAGGTCGGCCGGCAGCGGCGCGAACGTGTTCGACTCGTGCATGAACCCGGCGACGGCGATGCGCATGAAAGCGGGGAGGGGTCAGGGGTGAGGGGCGAGCCGGCGCGTCGCGCCGCACCTTATTAGTCATCACTCCCCGGTTCGGTCGTCAACGAAATTCGTATGCTTTCTTCGGGCGAGCGCCTCGCCCGCTCTCCGTTCCAAGAGGTGTTCCCGTGTCCGTGAACGTGGCGGTTGTCGGTGCGACGGGTGCCGTGGGCGACCTGATGCGGACGGTGCTGGCCGAGCGCCAGTTCCCCATCAAGTCGATTAAATTCCTGGCTTCCGAGAAGAGCGCCGGTAAAACCGTCGAGTTCGCGGGGAAACAGTACACGGTCGAGCCGATCCGCGCCGAGGCGTTCGCCGGGGTGCAGATCGTGCTCAGCAGCACGCCCGGGTCGGTCAGCAAGGAGTATTCGCCCATCGCCGCGAAGGCGGGGGCGATCGTCGTCGATAACTCGTCGGCGTGGCGGATGGACCCGGACTGCCCGCTGGTGGTGCCGGAAGTCAACGCGCACGAGCTGCACAACATCAAGAAGGGCATCGTCGCAAACCCGAATTGCGTGGCGATCCCGCTGTGCGTCGCGCTGAAGCCGCTGCACGACCTCGCCCGCGTCAAGCGGGTCGTCGTCGCCACCTACCAATCGTCGTCCGGCAAGGGCGCGACCGGTTTGAAGGACTTCACCGCCCAAATCAGCGCGTGGGCGTCCGGGGGGCCGGTGCCCGCGCCGACCGCGCACAAGGCGCAGTTGGCCGGCAACGTCGTCACCCTCGACTGGACGCTCGACCCGAACGGCTTTACGGAAGAGGAGAACAAGGTCGTCAACGAGACGAAGAAGATCATGGGTGACGCGACCATCGGGGTGTGCCCGACGTGCGTCCGCGTGCCGGTGAAGGTGGCCCACAGCGAGGCGGTGACGGTCGAGTTCCACCGGCCGCTGTCGGTGGCCGACGCCAAAGCCGCGCTGGCGAAGGCCCCGGGCATCGTGTTCATGGACGAAACGGTGGACGGCCGGTTCCCGCAGCCGATTCACGCCGAGGGCGTCGATCACACGTTCGTCGGCCGCGTCCGGCAGGACCCGAGCAACCCGAACGCGCTGTGCCTGTGGGTGGTGGCCGACAACCTCCGCAAGGGGGCCGCGAGCAACGCCGTGCAGTGCGCCGAGGAACTGGTGAAACGAGGAATCGTGAAGTGAGCTTCGCCCCGCCCGAGCACCCCGCCGACCTGACGCCGCTCCAGCGGCGGGCGCTTCAGAACACGCGTGCGTTTCTGGACGAGCCGCCCACCATGCTGACCCTGCTGCGGAAAGGTCTGCTCCGGCTGACCTTCTTGGTTCTCTACTTCGGCATATGCGGGGCGGGGTTTCTGTACTACGGGTATCCGGTGGTGGCCGCGTTCATCGTCGGTATGGGTACCGGGGCGGTGGTCCTCTCGTTGGGGGCCAGCCGGCAGTTCGTCAACCTCTGGCCGGTGTCGGCGGCGATCATCGACCGCCGGAAGGTTGATTACCTCCTCGGAGAGCCGCCGGACCCCGTCGACCAGCCATGAGCGCCCGCAACCTCAAGCTCACGATCCGCTACGACGGGACGGACTTCTCCGGCTGGCAGACGCAACCGGGCAAGCGGACGGTGCAGGAGACGGTCGAGAAGGCGATCACCGAGATCACCCGCGAAGCCCGCGTGCGGCTGAACTGCAGCGGCCGCACCGACGCCGGCGTCCACGCCGTCGGGCAGGTCGCCAACGTCTACACCGCGTCCAAACTCGGCTGCGACGTGCTGCTCAAGGGCGTCAACGCGAAGTTGCCCGAGGATGTGGCCGTCCGCGAACTGGTCGAGGTGCCGCAAAGCTTCTGCGCGAACAAGGATGCGGTGCGGAAGATGTACCGCTACGTCGTGCAGGACGGCCGCATCCCCGACCCGTTCCTGCGCCGCTACGCGTGGTTCGTGCGGCAGCACCTGGACGCCGACGCGATGGCTCGGGCGTCGCGGTGCCTCGTCGGAAGGCACGATTTCCGCTGCTTCGAGACAGAGTGGCCGAACCGGCTGAGCAGCGTGCGGACGATCACCCACCTGAGCGTAACCCGTTCCGACGAGTGCGTTTGGATCGAGGTCGAGGCGAACGGCTTCCTCTACAACATGGTGCGGGCGATCGCCGGCAGCCTGGTGCAGGTCGGCCGCGGGTTCTGGCCGGAAACGCAGATCGCGGATGTGCTGAGTGCGATGGATCGGAGATTGGCGGGTCCGACCGCGCCGCCGCAAGGTCTGTTCTTGATGCGAGTGACCTACGAATCATGTCCGACGTGACGTACCCCCCCGAACTGACGGTCGAGCCGCTTGCGAAGCCGGTGGGCGCGACCGTGACCGTGCCCGGCAGCAAAAGCATCACCAACCGCGCGCTGGTGCTCGCGGCGCTGGGGTGTGTGCGCGGTCGCGGAGGTTGTGAACTTGAAGGAGCGTTGTTTAGTGAAGACACGGAAGTGATGATGACCGCGCTGCGGCAGTTGCGGTTTTACGCCGCCCGCCGTCGGGATTTGCCGACTCCGACCGTCAAAGTCTTTTGCGACGAGACTTACCCGGGGCTTGGATCGGCCCCCGCCGCGGATCTGTTCGTGGGGAACTCTGGGACAACAATTCGCTTTCTTACCGCCATGCTGGCGTTGGGACACGGTCGCTACCGACTGGATGGTGTGCCACGCATGCGCGAGCGGCCGATCGCGGATTTGCTCACTGCCCTGCAACAGCTCGGCGTGAACGCGCGGAGCGAATTCGAGAACGGTTGCCCGCCGGTGATCATCGAGGCGAACGGCTTAAGGGGGGGGGAAGCGCGCGTTCGGGCAGACGTCAGCAGTCAGTATCTCAGCGCGCTGTTGATGGTCGCCCCTTTTGCGGATGGCGAGACCCTCATTCGTGTCGATGGCGCTCAGGTTTCGGAACCGTACATCGAGATGACCCTGGCGATGTTGCGTCAGTGGGGGTTATCGGTCGAAATGGAACCCGGACCGGCTTACCGCATTCCGGGCGGTCAGCGGGTGCGTCCGGCGGAGGGATCCGATTATTACGTCGATTACCACATCGAGCCGGACGCGTCGGCGGCGAGCTACTTCTGGGCCGCGGCCGCGGTGTGCGGCGGGCGCGTCACCGTCAGCGGGCTGAACCGCACGTCGCTACAGGGCGACGTGCGGTTCGTGGACGTGCTGGCCGAAATGGGCTGTCGCGTCGAGGAGTGCGACGCCGGCATCACCGTTCACGGCGGGCCGCTGCGTGGCGTCGATGTCGATATGAACGACATCAGCGACACCGTGATGACGCTCGGCGCGGTCGCGCTGTTCGCCGACGGCCCGACCACGATCCGCAACGTCGGGCACATCCGCCACAAGGAGACCGACCGCATCGCGGCGCTGGCGACCGAACTGCGGAAGCTCGGCGCGGCCGTCGAAGAGCGTGAGGACGGGCTGACCATCACCCCGGGCGCGCTCCGCGGGGCCGCGATCGACACCTACAACGACCATCGCATGGCGATGAGCCTGGCGCTGGTGGGGCTGAAGGTGCCGGGCGTCGTGATTCGCAACCCGGGGTGCGTGGCGAAGACGTACCCCGGGTTCTGGCAAGACCTGGAGCGCCTCCGCGGCGCGTAGAGTGGTCCGCTCGCTCCGCGAGCGGTGCGACGCGCCTGTTGAGGTTATTGGAAAGTCCGTTTCGCTCGACCGCGTGTCGCACCGCTCGCGGAGCGAGCGGACCACTCTGAAGTCACTTCAGCGGCGAGTAGGTGGTCGGCTCGAGGAACTCGGAGATCACCCCGCCCTTCGGCTCGGTCAGGCTGCCGCCGCCCTTCTTCTCGCTCGCCTCGCGGGCGGCCTTCCAATCCGGGTCGTCGCGGAACGCCGCGAACGACTTCGCCGCCGCGTCCTTGTCCTTGTGCGCGAGGAGGTAGATCAGCATCTTGTCGTCGTCCTTCTCGCCCTTCAGCAGGTTCCAGTAAACGACGTTGGTCATCCCGTGCTTCTCGAACAGCTTGACCGTGTGATCCTTGAACCGGTCGTTGAGGTGGCCCAGGTTGCCCTTCGTCGCGGTGTAGGTGCGCAGCTCGAACACCCGCTTGGCGTTCGCTTCCGCGACCTTGAATTCGGGCGAGTAGTCGGTGGTGGTCAGGAACCGCTGCTCGATCTTGTCGATCAGCTTGCCGTCCTTCTCGCTGTCCGCGGCGGCCTTGAGCCAGTCCGGGTCGGTCAGGAATTTCTCCCACGCCACGTCGCGGCTGACCTTGTCTTTGTACGAGAGGAAAAACACCAGCTTGTTGGCCTTGTTGTCGATCGGGGTGAAGTAGGCGACGCTGGTGATGTGGTGCTTCTCGAACAGCTTGAGGGTGTGATCCTTGAACCGCGTGTGCAGGGCGTCGAGCTTGCCCGGGGCGGCGTAATAGGTGCGCATCTCGTACACGCGGGCGTCCTTCTCGGCGGCGGAGGTGCCCGCCGCCAGCGCGGCGAGCGGGGCGAGGGCGAGCAGGGGGAGTAAGCGGCGCATGGGTGCCTCGAAAGAGGAGAAGGCAGAAGAGGATTGGCCGCAAAAAAGCACAGAAGGCGCAAAAGAAGACCAAGACAACAGCAGGAGTTGAACTTAATTCTCTGGTCTTGGTCTTCTGTCTTCTTTTTGCGCCTTCTGTGCTTTTTTGCGGCCAATCCTCTTCTGCCTTTCTGCTGACCCGCTACTTCTTCGGCAACTGCGGCAGCACCTCGCGGTCGGCGTACCGCTCCGGGTCTTTCTCGAACCGCTCCTTGGCGGTCGTGTTCCAGAAGTACACCTTCACCCCCTGGTAGGTCGTTGACGGGTCTTTCTCGGACACCTTCTTGTCCTTGTAGACCGGGCAGAACTGCTGCTCGATGCCCCGCTTGGGCAACTCGACGCCGGCCAGCGCCGGGACGAACTTCGGGTCGAGGTACGCGGCCGGGTCGCGCTTGAAGCGCTGCACGCAGGTGTCGCAGCACAGGTAGACCTTCACGCCCTTGTAATCGACCGACTTCGACGCGGCGGGGTCGATCTCGTCCTTGGTCATCACCGGGCAGAACTTCTGCGCCTTCGGGTCGGCCTTCGGCGGGTCGGCGCGGAGCGGGGTGAGGGCGGCGAGGGATACCGCCGCTAACAGCAGACGGATCATCGGATTGGCTCGGGGTGGGAACGTGGAACCGCTCGCGGCTTCGCGAGCGTTTTGCCCTAACGATACACGAAGTAGAGGGCGGCGAACAGGAAGAGGATGTTGCCCAGCGCGACCAGCAGGAACACGACCGCGAGTCGCGACAGTTCGCCCAGAATTTCGCCGCCGCTCACGGGTGCCGGGGTGTCGGCGGGCGGCTGAGGCTCTTCCGGTTCGGCCAGCGGCTGCGTGAACCGGTTCCGCATCTGCGGCGGGAGGTCGTCCCACCAGTGCGGCGCGCCACTGCCCCCGTTGCGGTTGTGCGTCACCATGGTCGCGTTCCTTACGCCTTCGCCAATCCGGTGGCAGCGCGGATCGGGCGGACTCGCCCGGCGGAGAGGTCACCCCATATTAACCCGCTCGTGCGGCTTTTGGTACCGGAACTTTTGTAACCTCACGCGGGTCAGTTCCAGGTGGTCGGCACCGACGGGGCCGGCGGCTCGGACGGCGGGTCGGCGCGGTGGGGGATCGCGGGGTTCTCCGGCGGGGACAGCGGCAGGGGTTGCTCGGTCTCCGGCGGCGCGGTCGGCGGGTCGGTCGGCCGCGGGACGGGGTGCGGCTGGGTCGGCACGTCCGGGCCGGGCGGGGCCGGAGTTGATGAGAGATTCATCGTGATTTCCTGACGTCAGAACGGGGCGAGGAACCGATAATCAACGCAACCGGCGTGCCGGGCCGCCCGACTCTGCCGCCTGTACGGGGCGGGCGAGGTGTGCGGATCGCGGCAATTCAACTGGCCCCTTGTGCCGGCGCGAATTTCGAGCGAGAATGCTTCTGTTCTTCGCCCGCGCCGCGCGAATCGTGCAGATGCACGACTCGCCGCGCGGGCGTGTGACGACTCGCCCCCCTGCCAGGTGACCCCATGCGCGCCCGGTTGGTGTCCGCCGACGGCGGCCCGTCCATCGACCTGTCCAAAGAGATGACCCTCTTCGGCCGGGACGAGGACTGCGACGCGCGTCTGGATCACAAGAGCGTCTCGAAAATCCACTGCGTCGTCGTCAAGACCGACGGGGCGCTGCTGCTGCGCGACCTCGGCAGCACCAACGGCACCCGGGTCAACGGCCAGCGCGTCCGCCGGGCCACACTGCTGCCCAACGACACCCTCGCCATCGCCAACCTGAAGTTCGTGGTCAAGTACGGCGTAGAACTGGAGAAGGAAGAGGCCGGCGAGTTGAAGGCGAAGAAGGAAGCGGCGGCCCAACTCCGCCGCAACGCCCTGCCCGACGTGTACCCCGAACCCAAATCGCCCAAAGGTTGATTGCCTTCTGTAGCCGGCCTCTGTGAGGCCGGTGCCATCTCGTACCGACTTGCGTTGATTCCTTTGGGAAACCGCGGGGCCGGAATTGCCTTCTGTAGCCGGCCTCTGTGAGGCCGGAGCCACACCACTCGAAGAGCACCGGCCTCTGTGAGGCCGGCTACAGAAGGCAATCAACGCAATCCGGCATCATCTGCGCCGCACCGGCCTTCACCCGAAAGGCCGGGGACAGAAATACGAATCGCACTACTCCACCGTCACGCTCTTCGCCAGGTTGCGGGGCTTGTCCACGTCGCACCCGCACAAAAGCGCGATCTCGTAGGCGAGCAACTGCAGCGGGATCGCGGTCACGATCGGCTGAAGGTATTCCGGCACGTCGGGAATCGCGATCACATCATCCGCGAGGGCTGACACGTCCGCGTCGCCCTCGCTGGCGACCGCGATCACCGGCCCGCCGCGGGCCTTGATCTCCTGCATGTTCGACATCACCTTGTCGAACACGTTGCCCCGCGGCACCAGGAACACGCTCGGCGTGTTCTCATCGACCAGCGCGATCGGCCCGTGCTTCATCTCCGCCGCCGGGTAGCCCTCGGCGTGGATGTAGCTGATCTCCTTCAGCTTCAGCGCGCCCTCCAGCGCCGCCGGGTAGAGGTACTGGCGGCCCAGGTACAGCACGTTTCGGGCGTCGGCGTACTTGGCCGCGACTTCCTTCACGCGGTCGTGGCATTTGAGCGTCTTGCGGATCGTCTCGGGCAGCGCCTGAAGGTCGTCAATGATCCGCTGTCCCTGAATGCTCGACAGGTGCCGCGTCCGGCCCAGGTACAGCGCGAGCATCGTCAGTACGGCGCACTGCGACGTGAACGCCTTCGTGCTGGCGACGCCGATTTCCGGCCCGGCGTGCAGGTACACCCCGCCGTCGGCCTCGCGGGCGATCGAACTGCCGACCGCGTTGCAGATCGCGAGCGTGGTGTGGCCCATCCGCTTCGACTCGCGGAGCGCCGCGAGCGTGTCCGCGGTCTCGCCGCTCTGGGTGATCGCCAGGACGACCGTGTTGCGGTCGATGGGCGGGTTGCGGTAGCGGAACTCGCTCGCGTATTCCACCTCGACCGGGACGCGGGCCAGTTCCTCGAACAGGTACTCGCCCACCAGCGCCGCGTGGTAGCTCGTGCCGCACGCGGTCATGATGACGCGGTCGATCTGGCGGAGTTGCTGGGCCGGGAGGTTCAGCCCGCCGAAGTGGGCGGTGCTGTCGGCCGAGTCGAGCCGGCCGCGCATCGCGCTTTCGAGCGTGTCCGGCTGCTCGTAAATCTCCTTCAGCATGTAGTGCGGGAAGTCGCCTTTTTCGGCGTCGCCGTCGGACAGGTAGCTGCCGATGTCGCTGACGGACACCGACACCGGGGCCAGGTCGTGGTCGCGGATCTCCCAGTCGGTCTCGGTCAAGGCACAAATCTGCCGGTCGGAAAGGTACACGACCTTGTCCGCGAACCCGGCCAGCGCGTTCGCATCCGAAGCGAGGTACGAGCCGTCGTCGCCGACGCCGATGACGAGCGGGCTGCCGAGCCGCGCGCCGACGATCAGCCCCGGGTCGCTCTTGGCCATCACCGCGATGCCGTAGGTGCCCTTCACGCGGGCCAGCGCCTGCCGGACGGCCGCGACGAGGTCGCCGTGGTAGTAGTGCGAGACGAGGTGCGCCAGGACTTCGGTGTCGGTGTCGGAGCGGAACTCGACGCCCTTCGCTTGCAGTTTCGCCTTGAGAATCGCGTAGTTCTCGATGACGCCGTTGTGGACGAGGGCGATGTCGCCGGCCTGGTTCATGTGCGGGTGAGAGTTCCGGTCGGTCGCGCCGCCGTGGGTGGCCCACCGCGTGTGGCTGATGCCGTGCGTGCCGGGTGCCGGGTGCTCCGCGACGTACCGCCGCAGTTCGGCGAGCCGCCCGGCTTTTTTGCGCAGGTGAAGCTCGTTCCCGGTGCTGGTGACGAGGCCGGCACTGTCGTACCCGCGGTACTCCAGGCGGCGCAGGCCTTCGAGCAGCACCGGGGACGCCTCGCGGCGGCCCGTGAAGCCGACGATTCCGCACATGATGCGACTCCTTCCGTGAGCGGGGAGTGTAGTGGATGCGACCGGGCGACGGGAAGTGCAGTTCGGGCCCGAAGAACCCACCCCTACCCCTCCCTCCAGGGAGGGGAAATTTAAAACTCGCGCCGCTAACGGGCACGAACTGGCGATGCTGAAAGCCCCCTCCCTGCAGGGAGGGGGTTGGGGGTGGGTTCTTCCTCGACGGCGACGAAGCCGCACCCCTCGTACAGCGGGCGCAGGCTCTCTTTGCTCGTCAGCATGACGTAGGGCACGCCGCGCAGATACGCCTGATTCAGCGTCTCGGTGACCAGCGCCGACGCCACCCCCTGCCCGCGGGCCGACGCGGCGACGACGACGTAGTCGATCTGCCAGTTGATCGGGGCGTTCACCAGCAGGAAGCCGTCGGCGGTGCCGTCGATGTCGCGGTGGACGGCCACGAACCGCACCCCGGCCCACACCGCCAGGAACTTGCCGCGGGTGCGGAACTGCGTGCTGACCAGCTCCCACAGCGTCTTGCACGCCGGCTCGTCGGCGATAAATTCCGGCATCGTCAGGAACTCGACGACGCGGGCCACCGGCCGCTCCCCGGTCGGCTTGCAGAAGTAGTGCAGTTCCGGCTCGCTCATGTGCGTTTCCCCCAGGGGCGAATCGGGCGGAGAGGGAGAGATGGTGCGCTCCGCGGGCGGGCGATTCAAGCCGAAGTCCGGGGTTCACCACAGAGACCACAGAGACCACAGAGAAGCAAAAGCCGAGTTTTGATTAACTCTCAAATGTCTTCCTCTGTGGTCTCTGTGGTCTCTGTGGTGAATCCTCACCCGCGCGGGCCGAACTCGTCGAACGGGTGCGCGTCCTTGCCCTTCAGCAGCTTGTACGCCTTCATCTTCTTGTACAGCGTGACGCGGCTCACCCCGAGCATCTGCGCGGCCCGCGTCCGGCTCTGCCCGGCCTTCTCCAGCGCCCGCAGGATGTTCGCCCGCTCGGTCGCCTCGCGGGTCTGCCGCAGGGTGCCGTCGAACCCGCCCGGCGGCGGGGTCGTGGTCAGGTTCGGCGCGTCCACCCGCGCCAGCACCTGCGGCGACAGGTGGTGCAGCTTCAGCTCGTTCCCGGTGCTCGTCAGCACCGCCTGTTGAACTACGTTCTCGAGCTGGCGAATATTTCCCGGCCACGGGAACGCCTCTAGCACCCGCAGCGCCTCCGGGCACACCGCGAACAGCCGCTTGCCGTACCGCGTCCCGTACCGGGCTACCATCCCGCGAACGAGCGGCCCGATGTCTTCGGGCCGGTGGCGCAGCGGCGGCAGGTGAAAACTGATGACGTGTAACCGATAGTAAAGGTCGCGGCGGAACGAGCCGCGCTCGACCGCGTCGGCCAGGTTCCAGTTGGTGGCGGCGATGATCCGCGCCTTGCACACCTGCGTCTCGTTGGAGCCGACCGGCTCGAACTCGCCCGTCTCGATGACGCGGAGCAGGTTCGCCTGGTGCTCCAGCCCGAGCGTGTCGATCTCGTCGAGGAGGATGGTGCCCTCGCCGGCGGCGGCGAACTTCCCGACCTTCGCGGCCTCGGCGCTGGTGAACGCGCCTTTGGCGTGCCCGAAGAACTCGCTGGCGATCAGGTTGCCCGAGAGCGCGCCGCAGGCGACCACCAGGAACCGGCCGGCGCGGCGGGCCGAGCAGTCGTGGACGAGTTTGGCCAGGAACGTCTTGCCGGTGCCGGTCTCGCCCTCGATCAGCACCGTCACGTCGTGCGCGGCGGCGATGCACAACTGCTCGACCATCGCGGTCAGCGACGGGGTGTTGTTGATCAGCTTGCGGCGGATGGTGGCGGCGACGGTCTCGGTGGCCGGGTCGGGGAACGGCGTGCCCGGGGCGAGCGCGTGCTGCGCCCACGCGGTCAGCTCGCGCGGCTGGTGCGGCCACAGGAACCGGTTCGCCAGGTACGGGTTGAGCGCGTCCAGCCGCCCGCTCACCCGCACCGCTTCGGTTTCGAGCACCGACATCGCGGCCGGCAGGTGCTGAACCCGCGCCTCGCGGACCGCGGACTCGATCGCGTGGACGTCGAGCGGGTCGGCGGCGACGAACAGCACGTCGCCGTCCGTCTCCGGGGTGAGCAGCCCGGGCACGTCCTCGAACCGGACGAGCGGCGCGGCCAACTGGACCGCCTTCAGCAGGTGCGCCTGCACAGCCGCGGCGAGGCGGTGGTCCTGGGCGGCGATGACGAGTCGGCGGTTCGTGAACATGGTGCGGCGTCGCTCCGACGTGGGCGCGGGCGGTGGAGACCGCCCGCACAGTCGCGACAACCGTTACGCCCCGAGCCGGCCGTTAACACGGCCGTATCGGAAAGGTTCCGGCGGCGCTTCCGCACTCAAGGAAAGTTTACAAACGGGGGTGAGGCAAACGGTCCGGTAGAAGATGCCGGAAAAACCGATTGCCCCGGCCCGCATGTTGCGGCCGGAGGCGAAACGGCCCGGAAAATCGGCCGAAATTCGCGCACAACCGGAAGAATTGGAATCGCGCCTACGGAATCCCGCGAACGATCATTGGGCCGACGCGCCGCGTGACGAACACCGGCAGGCGCTGCCAGACCCGAATGGCCCGCTGATACCGCGGGCTGTCCGGCCGCATCTCGCCCACCTCCCCGTGCAGCACGCAGTACTGCCACGCCGCCGGGTGCGGCTCCGCGCCCCACTGCTGTTTGAATTTGAACGTCCGGCCCTCGGTCGTCGAGCGGCCGAAGTCGAACACCGCCTGCCCGCGGCTCACCGCCCGGCGCAGCAGGTGGTGGTACATGAGCATGTTCACGTTGCTCGGGTTGTACGCCTTCAGCGACGACGCCGTCGGCACCTCAGTTAAGCCCCAGCCATGCAGGAGGAGCGCCGCGGCCACCGGCTTGGGGCCGTCGCGGACCACGCACACCTCGGCATCACCGGGGAACGCCTCCAGAATCGCCGCGAACAGCGCCTTGCCGTACACCGGCGAGCCGAGGTCGCGCATGTTCTCGCTCAGCACGTCGTGGAACGCGTCGAGCAGGTTCTCCGCACCCCACTCGACCGCGAACGTGCCTTTTTCGCCTTTTCGAATCTGGTTCCGCACCTTCGTGTCGAAGCCCTTCCAGAGCTTCTCCTCGGTCGCCGGCAGCGGCAACCGCATGTGAACCTTGCTCGTCAGCGTCGCGGTGAGTGAGGGGTGCGGCACCGGCGCTTCGTGCCGCAACTCCAGGTAGCGCACGTCGAGTTCGTCGGCGAGGGTCGCGGCGCGGCTGACGAGTTCCGCCTGTACCTCCGGCGACGCCGCGACGACGCCGTTCGTGTTCAGGTACGGCAGGCTGACGAGGAACCGGCCGAACAGCATCGAACTGACGTGCGCGAGCGGGAGGAAGCCGACCGTACAGCCGCCGCTCACCGCCTCGACGGCGTAGACGTCGTGCCCGAGGCCGGTTTGCAGAACGCGGAGCCACAGCGGGTGCTTGCTGAGCGCGACGTGCGGGGCCGAGTGCCGGACGAACGCGGCCAGTGCGGCGACGCGCCCGGCGAGGGCGGCCCGCGGGTGAACGACCGTGTGGAAGGGGGGCGCGGTCGGCATGAGGCGAATCATACGGTTTCCAGATGCAGAAGGATTCACCACAGAGACCGCAGAGACCACAGAGGAAGGCAGGAGAAGAGTGTTTTCAAGAACTCTGTTTCTGTCTTCCTCTGTGGTCTCTGTGGTCTCTGTGGTGAAACTCTTCTTTACGCCAGCAGTTCGTCGTAAAGTCGCGCGAGTCGCTGCATCCGCGTGGCGAAGCTGTACCGCGTCTCCACCGTGCGCCGGCCCTCGGCCCGGAACGCGGCGCGGAGGGCGTCGCTCGCCAGCAGGTTTCCCAGCGCCGCGGACAGCCCGTCGCGGTCGCCGGCATCCACCAAGAACCCGTTGCGGCCGTCCTGAATCAGCCGCGGCACGCCGTTCACCCGCGTCGACACCACCGGCACCTCAAGGGCCATCGCCTCCAGCAGCACGTTCGGCAACCCCTCGCGGTGGCTGCTGAGGGCGAACACGTCCATCGCCTCGAAGTAGGCCCGGACGTCGGCCTGCCACCCGGCGAGCCGGACGCGGTCGGCCATCCCGAGTTCGGCCGTGAGGCGTTCCAGGGGCGCCCGCTCGCCGCCCTCGCCCACAATCAGCACGCGGGCGTCGATTCCACGAGCGACGAGCGCGTGAACGCTACGGATCAGGACGTCGAAACCTTTCTCCGCCGACAGCCGGCCCACGCCGCCGATCACGAAGCTGTTCGCGGGCAGGCCCAACGCCGCTTTCGCGGCACTCACGCTCTGCTTGCGGGCGTATTCGGTCGCGTCGATGCCGTTCTCGAGCAGGACGCAGTTCTTCGCCGGCACGCCGGCCTTGAGGCACGCTTCGAGCAGGTCGTCGGACACGCAGATGACCCGCTCGTACCGCGGCAGGCAGAACTTGTCGATGCGGTAATAGAGCGGCGTGCGGGCGGTGTGGTGAACCCACCCGTGGACCGTCGTCACCAGGCGCATCGGCCAGAACGGCTTGAGGAGCAGGCCGAGGGCGTTGGTTTTGTAGTCGTGCCCGTGCCACACCGCGACCCGCTCCCGGCGGCACAGCGCCAGCATGCGGGTAATCACGCGCCAGTCGAGCGCGCCGCGATCGGGGATCGAGACGAGCGGCGCGTTGTACTTGGCGGCCTTCGCGCGGAGGATTTCGAACCCCGGGTCGCCCGGCGGGTGCGCGTACGCGCACACCATCCGATACCCGAGCGGCTCCAGGAACCGCGGCGAGTTCAGGATGGTCTTCTCCGGGCCGCCGCCGGCCCCGGTGACGACGCGCGTATCTAAAATGACGGGGGGCATCGTGTAGTTGGTAGTTGGTAGTTGGTGGTTGGTAGTTGAAGACATGCGGCTTCGGGGTGTTTGTCTTCAACTACCAACCACCAACTACCAACTAACTGAATATCGTGTCGAGCAGCGGCTGCAAACAGCGTTCCCAGTGGTGCCGCCGCTCGACGTATTCGCGCGCCGCCGCGCCGAGTGCCCGTCTTCGTAGCGGGTCCGCGAGTAGAGTGCAAACCGACTCGACCCATTCGGCTGTCGTGGAAGCGGACAGCAGGTGCGTTCCGGACACCGTTTCCAGCGCCGCGAGGGCCGGCGGGGCGGCGACCACCGCCTTCCCCATCGCCATCGCTTCGAGCACCTTGTTCTGAACGCCCCGAGCCAGCCGTAGCGGCACCACAACCACGGAAGCCGACGCGACGAACGGCCGCACGTCCGACACCTGACCGACCAGATTCACGCCGGGCACCGCGGACAGCGCCTTCACCGCCGGCGTCGGGTTGCGGCCGATGACACGGAACTCCGCGGCCGGGAACTTCTCGTGGATCGAAGGCCACACGGCCCGCGTAAACCACACCGCCGCGTCCTCGTTCGGCAGGTAGTCGAGCGCCCCGACGAACGCCAAAGCGGGCTTTTCTTCGACCGCTTGCGGGGCGAAGTACTCGAGATCGACGCCATTCGTTGCCACGGTTGCGGCCCCGGGGCGCGTGAACCCGTCGTACACCGCCGCTTCCGCCCGGCTGACGACGCTCGCGGCGCGCACCTCCTTCGAGAGGGCCGCTTCGAGCTTCCGCACGCGGGCCGCTTCGAGCCGGTACAGCCACCGCTTCGGCGGCTGGCTCGCGGCGGCGAAGTCGAGCCACTTCTGGCTGTCCACGTCGATCAGATCGACCACTTTCGGCGTGTCGCGGAACACCGGGTCGCGGAGGTACGGCATCAGCGCCGACGACGACGCCACGACCGCGTCGAACCGCGCCTCCGCGGCCCACCCGCGCAAGACGCGGGTCAATTCTCCCGACGCGAACAGCCCTTCGGACAGGCTCGCGCCACCGGCGAGGCTGGCGAGCGCCTTCAGCCACCGCGCCTTCCGCCCGACGGGCACGGCCGCGACCCGCTCGCACAGTCCGCCGAGCGCGGCGTGCGTCTCGGGCGGGACGGGTTCGTCGGCGAGGCACCCGAGCCACACCCGGCCGCGGGCCGCGAGCTGTCGCAGCAGGTGGTAGGTGCGGATGCGGTCGCCCTTGTCCGGCGGGTACGGGGTGCGGTGCGTGAGGAACAGAACCCGCGACACGGTGGCATACCTCGGAGGATTCACCACAGAGACCACAGAGACCACAGAGGAAGGCAACGAGAGTTCAAAAGAACTCTGTCCCTGTCTTCCTCTGTGGTCTCTGTGGTCTCTGTGGTGAAATCTTCCTCTTCAAGCCGGTTGCAGGACGACGGCAGGGACGTCCTCGGGCGGCGGGACGATGCGGCTGTAGAAGGTCTCGGCCACGCGGCGGCGGCCCGGCAGGAGGAACAGACGGCGGAGGGTGTTCGGCCCAGCCCCGGCGGCGCGGAGCAGCGTCGCCGCCACCAGCCGCAGGTCGAGCCACAGGCTCTGGTTTTCGACGTAGTACAGGTCGTACACGACCTTGTAGCGGACGCTCGTCACGTCGGAGTCGGCCGGCAGTTGGCACTGCGCCAGCCCGGTCACCCCCGGCTTGACGCGCAGCCGGTGCCGGTATCCGGGCACCAGTTGGTTCAGCCCCTTCGCCTGAATCACCTCGGGCCGCTCCGGGCGCGGGCCGACCAAGCTCATGTGCCCCATCAGCACGTTCCACAGTTGCGGCAGCTCGTCGATGTGCGACGCCCGCAGGAACTTGCCGATCTTGGTGACCCGGGAATCCCCCTTCTGCGACCACTGGATGCCGCTCTTGGCCTCGGCGTCCACCCGCATCGAGCGGATCTTCCAGATTCGATATTTGCGACCGTTGAGGCCGACGCGGGTCTGGGAGTAGAACACCGGGCCGGGCGAGGAGACCTTCACCGCGACCGCCGCGGCCGCGATCAGCACCAGGGCGAGCGGGGCCATCGCCAGTGCGGCGGCGTAGTCGAACGCGGTCTTGGCGGCCGCGTACCAGCCCAGATCGACGGGCAGGTCGATGACCGTGTCGGACGCGAGCCGGTCGATCTCCGGCCACGGTTCGCGGTCCACGACGGCCCGCGGGGGCGGGGCGGTCGGCGTCGGCGTTATCGTCGGCGCTGCGCTCATATTCGAGTCCGTTCTCCGCGTCGGGGCGAGATCGGGTAGAAATCCCAAAACTCAACACCCAAATCTCAAACAAAGCCCGGCCGTTCCGTCGCCTTGTCCGGAATTGGTCAGTTGGGTTTTGTGATTTCCCCACCAGGGGCCAGCGCCTTCTTCACTTCCGGCAGGAAGGCGGTCAGGAACTCGTGGACCGGGTCGGCCTCGTCCCGGGCCAGCGGCTTCGGCTCGGCGCGGACCACGTACAGCTTGTACAAGGCCCGCTTCAGCGCGAACTCGCTCCGCGGGCTGTCGGACGCGGTCCAGTTGCCGTCCAGCCCCCACATCCAGCACACCCGCAGCGGCACGTCGGCGGTCGGCGGCCGCTTGGCGAACTGCACCGTCCAGTAGGTCGCCGCGGTGCCGTCGGCGGCCGAAACCGCCTTCTTCGCCTTCGAGCCGCTCTCCTCGTACCCGTTGCCGGTGTAGCAGTACCTCGGCTCGTGCGCCCCGATCGGCCCGGTCGGGCCGCACAGCATCAATACGGAGACGACCGCGCCGTTCTTTCGGCTGGTGTAGGCGCGGTTCACGTACCCGGCGGCCTCGGCCACCCGCAGCACCTTGTCCTCGATCGGGCTGTCGGTGCCGGCCCAGTCGCCGAACTCGCGCGGGACGCGGTCCAGGCGGGACGCGGCCTCCTTCACGTCCCCGGACTCGACCCCGGACGTGAGCCGGTCGAACACCGCGGCCCCGGCCAGCCCGGCCGCGCCCACCACGACGATCAGCCACCGGAGGACGTTCGGTGTTCCGTTTTTCGTTTTTGGTGTTTGGTGTTTCGCGTTGAGCATTTCGTCAATGGCCATAAGGCGATTCCGTCAGGACTAAACACGAAAAACGAAACACCAAACACGACCCCCTACGCGGGCAACTGCTTGACGTAGTTGTACCCGTACGAGTAGACGTCCTGCTTGATCCCGTTGACCACCGCGCCGACGAGCGGGATGTTCAACTGGTTCATCTTCTCGGTCGCCGTCAGGACCTTCGGCAGTTGGCTGATGTCCTGCATGATCGAGAACACCACGCCGTCCACGTGCTGGCCGATGAGCAGCGCGTCGGCCACCGGCAGGACCGGGCAGCTGTCGACGATGATGAAGTCGAACTGGCCGCGGAGCCGGTTGAACAGGGTCTCCATCGGGTGCCCCTGGGCCAGCGCCGCGATGGTGGCGTTGGAGCAGTGCCCGGCCGGGATCACCCACAGGTTCGGGACGGCCGTCGCCTGCACCGCGTCGGCCACGTCCACCTCCTGGCGGAGCACCTCGGACACGCCCGGGCCGAGCGGCAACTCGAACAGCTTCTGTACCGACGGGTTGCGGAGGTCGCAATCCACGATCAGCGTCCGCATGCCGGCGGTCGCCATGCTGGTCGCCAGTTGGCTGGCCAGCGACGTCTTGCCCTCGCCCTGGGTGGCGCTGGTCACCATCACCACCTGCATCGACTGGGTGCGGGCGGTGTGCAGGAGCATGGTGCGGGCCGAGTTGATCGACTCGTTGAGGACGAACCGCCAGTTGGCCCCGCCGGCCTCGACGGCGGCCTTCAGGTTGGCCCGGTTGGGGAACGCCGGCACGGTGCCGATCACCCGCAGCCCCAGCTCGGTGACGACCTGATCGACCCCGTCGATGCGGCGGGTCCGCCACTCGAGGAAGGCGACCAGCAGGACGACGCCGAGGAACGACACCAGCCCGCCGAACCCGGACATCGCCAGCTTGCGGTTCTGGTTGCTGAAGGCCACCTTCTCGACCTCGCCGTGCATCTCCACCCGGCCGGCGGTCCGCTCGGCGATCTTGAACTGGGCCAGGGTGGCGTTGATCTTCTCCAGCGACTCCCGCTGCGGCTTCAGCGCGTCCCGCATCCGCAGGATGTCCCAGTTGACGCCGGCCCCGACGCCGATCGCCTTGGTCAGCGCGTCGCGGGTCGTGGCGGCCGACTCGCGCTCGGCCTGCTTAACCTCCAGCTTGTGGGTCAGGTCGTTGAACGCCTCTTGCCGGCGGGCGTTGACCAGCGACCGCGCCCGCACCGTGTGGGTGGCGGCCGCCAAGTTCCGCACCTCGCCCAACTCCTTCTCGGCCCGCTCCAGCTCGGCCGCGTCCTTCTTGACCAGGTCGGCCTCCTTGTTGCCCTCGGCGACCTCGAGCGTCTTGTTGTAGTTCGCGCGGGCCAGCTCGACGGCGGCCAGCGCCGCGCCCACCTTCGGGTCGCCCTCGACCAGTTGGTTCAGGATCGTCTGATCGACCGGGGCCTTGTCCTTGTTCTCCAGGTCCTTCTTGAGCACGGTGATCTCGGCCTTCAGCGACGCGATGGCCTTGTCCAGGGCGGTGATGTCGCCCTCGATGCCGGCCAGCTTCTGGTGCAGCAGCGCCCCCTTGACGTCGCTGTCCTGCCCGCCGCTGGTGCCGTTGGCCCGGACCAGCAGCTCGATGTTCTTCTCCAGCGCCTCGATCTCGGCCCGGGTCGATTCGGACAGTTGCTCGATCTTCTTCCGCTGCTCGGCCCGCTCCCGCTGGTCGAACCCGGTGGCGTCGTCCACGTACCGCTTCACCAGGTGCTCGACGAGCACCTTCATGTCGTCGATGTTGTTGCCGGTCATCATCACCTGGAGGATGTCGTCGGTGACGACGTTCACCTTCAGGGTGCCCTCGATCGCCTGGACCGGGTTCTCGGCCCCGCGGACGCTGTCGAGGCTGGCCACCGCCGGCTCGGCCAGCGTCTGGGTGATCATGGTCCGCGACTTGATGATGAACCGCTGCCGCTCGCGGTAGTCGCCGAAGTTCTCGGTCGGCCCGCCGATCAGGTTGTTCCGCGGCTTCAGTTTGATGAACGCGTGGACCTCGTGCTTGCCGCCGGGCAGCACGCTCCACACGCCGATGGCGACGGCGGCGGCGACCAGCGCGCCGAGGAAGGTGCCGAGCACCCACCGGCGGCGGAACGCGTTCCACAGCCCGGCCGGGGTCGGCGCGGACGGGACGGCGGCCGCCGGCATGCTCGGCTGGTTGGTGTAGTTGAACGGCGAGCCGGCGACCGGCTGGGCCAGACCGGCGGGCGGCGGGGCCTGGAACGGCGACGGCGGCAGGGCGGCCGGGGCGTCACCGGCGGTCGGACGGGCCATATCACGGTTCTCCGGCAGGAATGCGGCTCTGTCAGCGGTCCGGCGGTGCCCGCGGGCGGGCGAGCGGGCACGGGATTCGCGCCCGGGCCGAATTCGCGACGAGGTCCGACGCCTCAACCGATTATGCCGGTTGAAACGTCATCGTAGCCGGGTCGTCGCACAAATTCGGGCCGAAAAATCAGCACGCCGCGTGCCGGTTGTACTCCGGCCGCAGTTCGGTTCTTGCTCCAACTCAACGCGGCGGCGCGAACGACTCGTTTTCCCGGGGCTTGAGGCCCCGGCAAACGAGGGGGAGGGACGCGCCGCCACTGCATCCGTACGCGGGGCACGGCGTGGTGTAAGAGTCCGCGCGCTTCCGGCGGATTACACCCGATAACCGGCGTTAACAACACGACCGGACTGACACAGTGTAATCACTCCAACCCAGGATAGGAAAGGCCACCTGTCAAGTAGGTGCGGAGTAGTTTCTACATAGCGCGGATGTCAACCGGATCGTGAAGATTTCCGGCACGGCGGGAGGGGCGGAGAGGACGGGGAGTTTTGTTGGAGCGGGAAAACGGGGGTGCCGATTAATCAGCGTAGCACGGGTGGGCCGGGTTACCGGAGCGATTACGGCCATCCGCACAAGCTGGGTAACCCCCATGACAGGGAGAGTCCATATGCCACGCCGGCGCGTCCCCAATCCGCTGATGCTCGCCGTTGCCGCGCTGGCCGCCCTCGCGGGCGCGTCCGGGTGCGGCACCGTCCACAACGCCAAGAACGAGCGGGCCTGCTGCAAGCCGCCCGACTTCAACTGCTGCACCATCCCCGACACCCCGGTGCCGAAGGAGCTGAACAAGGTCAGCCAGCCGCCGTACGTGGTCGAGACGCCGGACGTGCTCCAGATCGACGCCGTCCGGGTGATCCCGCTGCCGCCGTACCGGCTGGAGCCGCTCGACGTTCTTTATCTGAGCGCCGAGAACGACTTCCCGACGGCCAAGATCACCGGCCTGTACCCGATCGACCCGGACGGGACGATCAACCTCGGCACGACGTACGGCGGCACGGTCCGGGTCATCGACCTGACCGCCGACGAGGCCAAGAAGGTCATTGAGGCGCGGGTCCGAACTAACCCCGTCAACCCCGCCCCCAAGGCGAACGTGACGGTGTCGCTGGCCCAGTCCCGCGGCGTCCAGCAGATTAGCGGCCAGCACATCATCCGCCCGGACGGGACGGTGAGCCTCGGCTCGTACGGCAGCGTGTACGTGGCCGGGCTGAGTCTGGCCCAGGTGAAGCAGGCGATCGAGGCGCACCTGTCGAAGTACCTGTACAAGCCCGAGGTGGCGGTGGACGTGTTCGCGTACAACAGCAAGTTCTACTACGTCATCACCGACTTCGCCGGCAACGGCGAGCAGGTGGCCCGGCTGCCGCACACCGGCAACGAGACGGTGCTGGACGCGGTGTCGCTGATCGGCGGGCTGTCGGCGGTGTCGAGCAAGCACATCTGGGTCGCCCGCCCGGCCCCGACCGAGTGCGGCAACGACCAGATCCTGCCGGTGGACTGGTGCGGGATCACCCGCAAGGGCCAGGTGAAGACGAACTACCAGATCTTCCCCGGCGACCGGGTGTACATCCTGAGCCAGCCGCTGACCAAGTTCGACACCTACATGGCCCGCGTCCTGTCGCCGGTGCAACGGGCGTTCGGCGTGACCCTGCTCGGCACCAGCACCGTCCGCCAGCTCCAGGGCAACCGCGGCGGCAACGGGTTCAACAACAACGGCATCGGCATCGTCGCCCCGATCCTCCCGTAAGCCTAAGTCGAAGGTCGTCAAGTCGAAGGTCGTCAAGTCGAAGGTCGTCAAGTCGAGGGTCGTAAAGTCCGGGGCAGTCACCACGACTGTCTCCGACTTTGCGACCCTCGACTTTACGACTTTACGACTTTTGACGGTTGTCTCAGCGGGCTTTCGAGAGAACCGGGGGCCGCCGGCGTGTCGGAGAGCGGCCGGGGGCGAGCGGCCGCCGATGTCGTTTGCGGGAGATGAGCGCCGGGTGTGCTACACTGACACGCACTCGCCCCGTTGTGCACCTGGGAAGTGAAGGAGTCGCGCATGTCGTTCCGCGTGTCCGCGCTGGTGGCCGGGTTGGCGGTGCTCGGTCTGGCCGAGGCGTCCCCGGTACTGGCGCAGCCGCAGGCCCCGGTCCGGCCGCGGTACTCGTCGTTCGGCAGCATCTTCAGCCCCAGCCGCGGCCCGAACGGGCAGCAGTTGATCGGCAACGCCCAGATGCAGCCGTTCGTGAACCCGCTCGGGCCGCAGGTGGTCGGCGGCCAGCTCAACCAGGGCGGGTTCGTCCTGCCGGGGTCCGGGGCGGCGCCGGGGGCGTTCCCCGGGGTGTACGCGATCGACCCGCTGGCCCGCCCGACCGGGATCGTCGGCTCGTTCAACAACCTCGGCCACTGGTACGGCGGCGGGTACACCGGGGGCGGGTACTACGGCCACTGGTATCCGGGCGGCGTGACCAACGGCCGCGGCATCCTCGGCTACGGCGGGGGCGGTCTCGGTGGCGGTGGCGCGGTCGTGCTGCCGACGTCCGGCGGTGCCGGCCCGCGGGTCGGCGGCCCGCTCATGAGCACCGCGTTCACCGCCGGCGCGACCATCAACCAGTTCCGTCGGTAGCGGGAGTTCCAGGTTCCACGTTCCCGGTTCCGGGTTGAAGACACAGGGCGGTCGTCGCGGTTTTCAACCTGGAACGTGGAACCTGGAGCGTGGAACTTGAAACGATAACCGTGAAGGGAGTCTCGGTATGAGCGTCCGCTCGTTGTTCGTTCGGCTGGTCGCTGTGACCGTGTTGGTGCTGGTTGGTGAGTCGGCCCGCGCCGCCGACGTGTCCGCGCCGCCGGCGGCCGCTGCACCGGTGTATGGCGACCCGGCCGCCCCGGCGATGCCCGGGTGTGCCGCCTGCCAGGGCGGCGCGTACTGCCAGCACGGCGCGATCCGCGGCAAGTGCGACGTGTGCGGCAAGCTGCTGGGCAGCAACCTGCACAAGCTCAAGCACAAGAAGGACCCGTTCCCGGTGACGCTGTGCCCGGGCGCGTGCTTCGGCTACTTCCAGACCCAGTGGCGGAAGTGGGACGAGGTGTGCCCGTACCCGTACACCGGGACCGGGGTGAGCGACGCGGCCAAGCCGATCAGCCCCTCGACCAACCCGCGCCCGGCCGGCACCGGCCTCGAAGCCCCGCGGACGCTCGAAAAGGGGATGACCGAGCCGAAGAAGTCGGACCTGCCGGCCATCCCGAACGCGGGCAGTAAGTTCGGCCCGTGATTCGTGGCCCCACAACCCTCGAAGGTGTCGCGGCGTCCTCAGAAGGGACGCCGCGATACCTTTTTTGACGTAAATGAACCTGTCGAGAGTTCTCCTGACAGGGGGCGGCCGATGGGTAAGCTGTGTCTGGTCACCGGCGGGGCCGGGTTCATCGGCTCGCACCTCGCCGACGCGCTCACCTCTGCCGGGCGCACCGTCCGCGTGTTCGACGACCTCTCGACCGGCCTCCCGGCCAACCTTGCGCACATCTCACCGGCCCCGGAACTGATCAGCGGGTGCGTGACCGACGCCGCGGCGCTCGAGCGCGCCGCCGAAGGCTGCGACGTGGTGTTCCACCTCGCGGCGCTGGCGTCGGTGGCGAAGAGCATCGAAGACCCGCTCGCCACGCACGCCGCGTGCGCCACCGGCACGCTGAACGTGTTGAACGCGGCGCGGAAGGCGGGGGTGCGGCGGGTGGTGTACGCGGCGAGCGCGTCGGCCTACGGCGGGGCGAGCGACCCGGCCGGGCAGGACGAATCGACCCCGCTCGTCGCGCTGTCGCCCTACGCGGCCGCCAAACTGGCCGGCGAGTTGTATTGTGAATCGTTCGCGCGCACCTTCGGCCTGGAAACCGTCCGCTTGCGGTTCTTTAACGTGTTCGGCCCGCGGCAGCGCGCCGACAGCCCCTATAGCGGGGTGATCGCCATCTTCGCGGCGATGCAGGCCGCCGGGCGCACGCCGACCGTCCACGGCGACGGGCTGCAGTCGCGCGACTTCGTGTACGTGTCCGACGTGGCGAACGCGCTCCTGCTCGCCGCCGACACCCCGGGCGTTTCCGGCCGGGTGTACAACGTCGGCACCGGCAAGAGCGTCACGCTGCTGGAACTGATCGGCGAGTTGAATGCGATCCTGGGCACGACCGCGGTGCCGGCGCACGGCCCGCCGCGGCTGGGCGACGTGCGGCACTCGCGGGCCAAAATCGACCGCATTCAAGCCGAACTCGGTTACGAACCGCGAGTCACCTTCGCCGACGGGCTACGGCGCACGCTCGAATGGTCGCGCGGCCAGTAGCCGTTACGCCTGCCGCCGCACCCGGCGCACCAACCCGAGGGCGCCCAATCCGAGCGCCCCGAGGGCGAAACTCGTCGGCTCAGGCGTCGCCGCGACCGCGGACACGGTCACGTCCGCGACCAGTCGCTCCACCGTCTCCGACCGCGCGTCGGACACGCGGAAGTCGTACCGGTTGCGGCCGAGTACCAGGCTGGCCGACCCTTCGCCGGAAATGCCCAGGTACAACGGGTCGTCGGTCGTGCTGCCGGCGAGCAGATCGACGCGGCCGAAGAAGTCGAGCGTCCCGCTCTGCCCGGACTCCCGGTCGGTGACCATCACCGACACCTTGAACCGGTTGTCGGTCGGCTCGGCCGGCACGGTCTCGCTCAGTTGCGTCCCGCCGTTGTTGGTGAGGCTGGCGAGCAAGATGCGTTCCGACCCGGTAACCGGTGTCACCTGCCCCGTCCCGGTAGGCAGGGTGTATTGCGTGGCGTAGAAATCGACCGGCCCGGACGTCTCGTTGTTGCTGCCAACCATCAGCAGCGAGTGGACGCCGAGGTTGAGGGCGTTGTGGCCGAACTCGCCGCCGGCCGTGGAAGAGTAGCTCCACTGGATCGGCCCGGCGTGCGCCAGCGGGGCGAGGGCGAGGAGAGCGGTTGCGGCGAACGTCGCCCGCAAGTTGCTAAGCATGAGAAAGCCTCCGGACCCGACGCGGGGCAACGCGCGCGGGGCCGGAGGCTAGCGAACTGACGCCGGACGAGCAACCCGAACTGCGCGACACACGTGAACCCACCCCCGGCCCCTCCCTGCAGGGAGGGGAGAAACCCGCCGACGGACCGCATACGCGATCGAATCGCCGAGGTTTTGTCTCCCCTCCCTGCAGGGAGGGGCCGGGGGTGGGTTCTTTCCCCGTCACGGCTTCGGACGATTCTTCAAGTGGTCGTCCATCTTCAGGTGCGGGACGCCCTCACTCCACCAGTCCGGGGCCGGTTTGCCCATCAGGTGGTGGTCGAAGAACTCCTTCATGCGGATCGCGTAGTCCTTGCGGTTTTCGGGCTTCGCGAGGCCGTGGTTCTCGCCCTTGTACTGCAACATCACCACCGGCTTCTGCAACCGGCGGAGCGTGTTGTAGTACTCCACCCCCTGCGTGAAGTCGACCGCCCCGTCCTTGTCGTTGTGGAGGAGCAGGAGCGGCGTCTTCACCTTCGTCGCGTGGTACACCGGGGAGTTGCGGATGTACGCGTCCTGCTGCTCCCAGTACCCGCCGGTAAAGCGGCCCTGGCTGCTCTCGAAAATCGGCTGGTTCGACATCCCGACGTTCCAGTACACGCCGCTATACATGCTCACGAGGTCGGTAAGAGCTGCGCCCGCGATCGCGCACTTGAAGCGGTCGGTCTGCGTGACCATGAACGCCGTCTGGTAGCCGCCCCACGAGTGCCCGTGCAGCGCCACCTTGTCGTTGTCCACGACGCCGGTCGCCACCGCGGCGTCGAGGGCCGGCAGGATGCACTCCTTTGCCGACATGCCGGGGTCGTTGAGGCGGTAGGTGATGTCCGGCATCAGCACCGCGTAGCCGTTGGAGGTGTAAATCGAGCCGATCGCCCACTGGCTCGGCGGCTGGTAGCGGTGCAACCCCTGCGACAGCTTCTCGTAGATGTAGACGATCGTCGGGTACTTCTTGCCCGCCTCGTACCCGGCCGGGAGGAACAGCGCTCCCTGCAGCTTCTTGCCGTCAACGCCCTTGTACTCGATCAACTTGGCACCCGCAGTCCACTTGTAATCCTTCTGCTGCGGGTTGGCGTCGGTCACCTTCTTGGCGTCGTTCAGTACGCGGCCGTCGGTGGTAACGTAGTAGTCGGGGTAATCGACGGCGGTCTGCTTGGTGTACGCGAACACGTCGGCCTTGCGGGCCTTCAGCGGCACGCCGAACGAGCATTTGTCCCACAGAAGCCGGCTCACTTCCACCTTGCCTTTCGACTTGGGATCGAGCCGGGCGACGCCTTCGTTTTTCGTCCACTCGCCGTACATCGAGACGTAAACCGGCTTCTCCAAATCAGCGCCGGGCTTGAACTCCGGTTCGAGGTTGCCGATGAGCCGATAGCGGATGCCGTGCTGCTTTCCGACTACCGTGAGGTTTTCACCCCGACCGTCACCGCTGCCGTCCGCGGACACCTTCCAGATGTCGTAGCCGTCGGAGAGCAGCAGGAACTTGCCGTCGCGACTCCACCCGAACGACGGCGTCGCCGGCTTGTCGAAGTTGTGGTCGTCCTCGGTGTCGATGAACGACGTCCCGACCTTCTCCGTCACGTTCACGCTCTTGCCGGCGGTCATGTCGTAGACGTGGTAATGCCCGTCCTTGTAGTAGGAGAAGTGGGTGCCGGTGGGCGACGTGCTGACGCTCGCGCCGCCGAAGAAGATGCTCGACAGACGCTCCACCACCTTCTTGCGCTCGCCGGTCTTCGGGTTCACGAGGTAGATGTCGGTAAAGAGCTTCCCGTTCAGGTAACTCATGTATTCGTAAGGCTTTGAGTCGCGGCCGATGGCGTACTGCTGCTTGGCGGCCAGTGTCACCTGCTTCAGCTTGTCATCGGAGAGGCGGACGAACTTCTTGTCCTTCGTCCAGTACACCGCGGTGGAGTTGGTGACGCGGTCGGCGCCGGCCTGCTTCTCCTGCATCGGCTGCAACCGCTCGTCCTTCCAGTGCCACACGACGAGGTCCGGTTTCGCCCCGCTCGCGCCCGCGGCAACCGGAGCGGCCTTCTTCTCCTCCTTCTTGGCTTCCTCTTTCTTCTCGTCCTTCTTCACTTCTTTGGGTGCGGGGGCGGTTTCGCCCTTCTTCTTGCGCTCCGCGATGGTGAACGAGAACCCGTCGAGCGAGTCGGTCCACGCGACCGAACCGCTGATGCCCATGTCCGCCGGGAAGGTCTTGTCGGCCTTCGGGTCGTACACGGTTTTGGCCGCCTTCGGGCCGACGTCGGTAAACCCGATGATGCTGACCGCCTTGCCCTCGTACCCGGCGTCGTCCACCGACTTCAGCACGGTGAACGCGGTCGTGTCCTCGTTGAACGACAGCGACCGGTAGCCGGCTTTGGCCGTTTCCAGCACGGTCGTCGTGCCGGTCTTCATGTCGCGGAGTTGCACGCCGTTGCCGATCTGCCCGGCCGCGTCGATCAGCATCACCAGATGCACCCCGGACTTGTCGAAGTCGTATTCGGGCACGTTCCCGAGCACGAAATCGGTGCCCGCGGTGAGGTCGCGCAACACGAGGTCGGTGTTGGGCGCCGGCGGCGCGGCGGGAGCGGGTTGCGGCGCGCCCGGGGCCGGCGGGCCGGTGGGAGTGGGCTGCGGCGCGTCGATCACCTTGCGGTAGACCAAATGCGACGAGAGTTCGCCGTTGAAGCGGAACGACGTGCCCTCGATTTCGCTCTTCTCGCCACTCGCGAGGTTCACCAGCACGATTTTCGCCTTCGCCCGCGTGCCCGGGAACGGCCCCTTCGGCGCGGGCGGCGAGTAGCTGAACGCGAACCACTTGCTATCCAGCGAAAACGCCTGACTGCCGAACCCCCCGCCGCCGGGGAACTTCGTCTCCTTGCCGCTCGCCAGGTCGCGCAGGATCACGTCGCCGTCGCCCTCCGCCGGGCCGACGCGGTGGGCGAACCACTTGCCGTCCGGCGACAGCAGCGCGGCCTTGACCGACCGCCACACGTCCACGTCGGCCAGCGTCAGCGCCTTCTTGGTGCCGGCGGCGGCCTTCTTCGACTTCAGCTCGTCCAGCTTCTTCTGAAGCTCCGCGATCTGCTTCTCGACGTCGGCGGCGGTCTCCTGCGCGGCCGGGCGGGGCGCGGGCGCCTCCTGGGCGCGGAGGGTGACGGCGACGCCGCCGAACAGGGCGAGGACCGCGCAGGCGCGCGCGAGCGGGGGTGAACCGAACACGGCCGGATCTCCGGTGGCTGTGGGATTAAGTTGCCCAGATTACCCGAGTTCGCGCCCGGAGTCGAGAACCCGCCCGCCGCTTCGCGGCCGGAATCGTGTTTGGCGTTCGGGGTTTGGCGATTAGCATGAAGGGGGATAGCGAACCGGACCCCGCGAGGCACTCTCATGTTGCTCGGCACGACGAAGCGGCGCGGCGGGCGCGCCGCGCTGTGGCTGGTGGTCGGCCTGCTCCTCGGCGGCCTCGGCGGGGCGGCGGCCACATACGTCCTGAAGCGCGGCAAGCAGGGCATCGAGGGCGGGCCGCGGCTCGGCAAGGCCGACGAGTTCGACTTCGTCCCGGCCGACGCCGCCGGGTTCGTTCACCTCCGCGTTCGCGGCATCTGGAACGACTCGAGCATGGCGGACATGCGCAAGATCGTCGAGGCGGCCGGGCCGGCGGCCAAGGCGGCGCTCGACGACAGCTTCGTGCCCGCGCCGTCCACGCTCGACCGGCTGACGGTGGTGTTCGTCAAAGTGGCTCCCGAGGGCAAGGTCGGGGCGGCCCCGCCGCCGGCCCGCGGGGGCGGCGGGCCGAACGTCGACCCGTTCGGCGTCGGCGTCGATCTCGGCGCGGCTGGCGACGACCTCAAGCCGGTGCTGCTGCTCACCTTCAACGCCGCCTTCGACGCCGGCAAGGTCCGCGAGTCGCACGCGAAGGGCGCGGCCGCCAAGAAGGCCGGCGACCGCGAGTACTGGGAGGACGCCGACAACAACGTCGGGCTGTACTTCCCGAACGACACCACGCTGGCCGTCGGCGACGTGCCGGCGGTGAAGGCGTACCTGGCGAAGCTGTCGCAGGGGGCGGGCGGGCCGCTGGCCAGGTCCATCGAGCACGCCCGCGACGGCGGGTTCCACTTCGTCGCGGCGGTGAACGTCGCCCGGCTCGGCATCCCGGTGGGCAAGCTCGGCGACGCGGCCGGCGAGTTCAGGGAGGTGGCGAAGGACGCGGTCACCGTGCTCAAGGCCGAGGCGCTGATGCTCGGCACCGGGTTCGGCGAGGGCGGCGCGGTCAAGCTCGAGATCCGCGCGGCGTACAAGGACGACGCGGCCGCCGCCGAGAGCGAGAAGGCGCTCCGCGAGATCGCCGCGTTCGCCAAAAAGAAGCTGGCCGAGCCGAAGAAGCAGATGGAGGAGGCGGTGACCGGCCCGCCGGGGGTGCAGAAGCCGCGGCCGCTGTCCGACCTGCCGAAGGTGCTCGGCGGGCTGTTCGGGCTTGGCTCGCTCAACACGCTGGACGAGTGGCTGGCCGACCCGCCGCTCAAGACCGACGGGCCGGAGGTGGTGTTCGCGCCGAAGGTGCCGTCGATGACCGCGATGTACGCCGGGGCGGCGGCCGCGTCGGTCGGGATGCTGCTGCCGGCGGTGGACAAGGTCCGCGGCGCGGCCGAGCGGATGAAGGACAGCAACAACCTGAAGCAGATCGGGCTGGCGCTGCACAACTACCACGACGTCATGCAGTCGCTGCCGGCGCAGGACGGGGCGATGTTCGGCAAGAAGGGCGGGCTGAGCTGGCGGGTCCACATCCTGCCGTACATCGAGCAGGAGAACTTGTACAAGCAGTTCAACCTCGATGAGCCGTGGGACAGCCCGACCAACAAGCGGCTGATCGACCAGATGCCGATCACCTACGCCAGCCCGCTCGCCCCCGCCGACCCGCCGGGCCAGACGCGGTACAAGGTGTTCAACGGCAAGGACGCGGTCTTCTACCCCGGCTCGCGGACCTCGATTGTCGGCATCACCGACGGCACGTCGAACACGATCATGGTGGTCGGCGGCGGGACGCCGGTGATCTGGACCAAGCCGGACGACATCACCGTGACGCCGGCCCTGGCCCCGTCGGCGCTGGCGCTGCCCGGGCACACCGGGTGCAACGTGGCGATGTGCGACGGGTCGGTGCGGTGGGTCGATCTGGGCAGCCTGACGGCTGAGCAACTGAAGGCGGCGATGACCCGCAACGGCGGCGAGCCGTTCGGGCTGGACGCCGGCGGGCCGGCGATGCGCCCGGCCCCGTTCGTGCCGGTCCCGAAGACCAAGACGAAGTGACGGCGCGCTTTTCTGACCTCCCCCCTTGAGGGGGAGGTCGCCGCCGGCTTTGCGGCGGCGGGTGGGGGGCGATACGCGATTCGCGAATGAGCACATCCTCGCGTGTTGCTCGCTTCAGTTCCGCGTCGGCCTCACCCCCCACCCGGCTCGCAAAGCCTCGCCGACCTCCCCCTCAAGGGGGGAGGTCAGAAACTCACACCCCGCCTCCCCACGCAGGCCCCTCATGCTTTCCCGCCGCGAACTGCTCCTCCGCTCCGCCAACGGGTTCGGCGCGGCCGCCCTCGCCGCCCTCCTCGCCGACGACGCGGCGCGAGGGGGTGAACGAGACCCCTTCGCGCCCAAGAAGCCGCACTTCGCCCCGAAGGCGAAGTCGGTCATCGTCCTGTTCATGGACGGCGGCCCGTCGCAGGTGGACACCTTCGACCCCAAGCCGCTGCTCGAGAAGTACCACGGCAAGCCGTTCCCGGCGAAGGTCGAGGCGACCCAGTTCAACAACGTCGGGAACACGCTCGCCAGCCCGTGGGCGTTCAAGCAGTACGGCCAGAGCGGGCTGCCGGTGAGCGACCTGTTCCCCAACGTCGCGAAGTGCGCCGACGACCTCGCGGTCATCCGCTCGATAGTGTCGAACTTCTCTGAACACACGAACGCCAACTACTTCTGGCACAGCGGGCACGGGCAGCAGGGGCGGCCGAGCTTCGGCAGTTGGGTGACCTACGGCCTCGGCAGCGAGAGCCGCGACCTGCCCGGGTTCGTGGTGCTCGGCAGCGGGATGATCCCGCCCGGCGGGATCGACTGCTTCGGCAACGGGTTCCTCCCGGCCGCGTATCAAGGCTCGCTGTTCCGCAACGGCTCGCAGCCGGTCGCGGACGTCACGCCCCCGAATGGCGAATCCGCCAAGACCCGCGCCGCGAAGCGCGACCTGCTCCGCAAGCTCGACGCCCAGGCGGCCGAACGCTACGGCGACCGCGACCCGCTCGACGCCGCCATTGCGAACTACGAACTCTCGTTCCGCATGCAGACCGCGGTGCCCGAACTGGCCGACCTGTCGAAGGAAACCGACGAGACGCAGAAGCTCTACGGCCTCGACGACAAGAAGACGGAGGTGTTCGGCCGCCAGTGTCTCATCGCCCGGCGGTTGGTGGAGCGCGGGGTGCGGTTCGTGGAGCTGCTGTGCCAGAACCTCGGTCACGACCGCTGGGACCAGCACCAGAACCTCAAGAAGGGCCACGACGACAACGCCCGCGCCGTGGACAAGCCGATCGCCGGGCTGCTGACCGACCTGAAGCGCCGCGGGCTGCTGAAGGACACGCTGGTGATCTGGGGCGGCGAGTTCGGCCGCACCCCGGTGGCGCAGGGGAGCGACGGCCGCGACCACAACCCGTTCGGGTTCACCATGTGGCTGGCCGGCGGCGGGACGAAGGGCGGGACGGTGGTCGGCGCGACCGACGACTTCGGCTACCACGCGGTGCAGGACAAGGTCCACGTCCACGACCTGCACGCGACCGCCCTGCACCTGCTCGGGTTCGACCACAAGAAGCTGACGTACCGGTTCGGCGGGCGCGACATGCGGCTGACCGACGTCCACGGCGAGCTGGTCGAGAAGGTGCTGGCGTAGGGCCGTTGGCGGCTCAATGAGAGCCGCGTATGTGGTGCCCCTCACCCGGCGGCGAAGCGCCGCCACCCTCTCCCCAGCGGGGAGAGGGCCATTCGGGGACGCGCCAAGCTGAACGCGCCGTGTACCTTTTCGGAGCTGCGCGAGCACCTCTCCCCGCTGGGGAGAGGTCGGCCGAGTCTTCGAGGCCGGGTGAGGGGAGCCACATACGCGGACACCCGCCGAGCTTTGCGCCTGCTGAACATTTCTGGAAATTTTTCTACTTCACAATTTGACACTATACGATAATAGCGTATAGGTATGTGGTCGCGGATTCGCACGCGCGCGTTGCGGCGGCGCGCCGGTTTCGGTACGCTCACACCGTACCCGCCTGCGAATCCTACCCCGCTCCGTTCCCGAACGAGGCACTTCCGTGAAACGCGCGCTGCCCGCCCTGTTCCTGATCGCCGCGACGGCCACCCTCGCCCCCGCGGACAACTGGCCGCAGTGGCGCGGCCCCAAGAACGACGGCCACTCGGCCGAGAAGGGCGTCCCGACCGAGTGGAGCGGCGACAAGAACGTGCTGTGGAAGTTCCCGATGCCCGGCATCGGCGCCAGCACCCCGGCCGTGTGGGGCGACAACATCTTCGTCACCTCGGTCGATGGGAATGACGTGGTGGCGCTGTGCGTCGGCACCGACGGCAAGCAGAAGTGGAAGCGGAAGTTGTCGGACACGGGCGCGAAGCGGTACAAGAACCCGTCCGGGGCCGACGTGTCCGACGCGTCCGCGTCGTGTTCGACCGACGGCAAGCACGTGTGGGCGGCCGCGAGCAGCGGCGGGCTGGCGTGCTTCACCGTCGCCGGCGAACCGGTGTGGACCGCCGACCTCCAGAAGTACGGGGCGTTCCAGATTCAGTTCGGCTGCCACTGGACGCCGGTTCTGCACAAGGGCAAGCTGTACGCGCAGGTGATGCACCGCAAGGCGCAGAAGCTCGTCAAGTTCGACGCCGCGACCGGGGCCGAGGAGTGGGTGGTGGAGCGCCCCGGGTACAGCAAGGGCGAAAGCCCGGACGTGTACGCGTCGCCGTTCATCTGGGAAGGCCCCAACGGCGAGGCGCTGCTGATCGCGCACGGCAACGACTACACCACCGGGCACAAGCTGACCGACGGCAGCGAGGTGTGGCGGGTGGGCGGGCTGAACCCGAACGCGAGCGGCGCGTGGCGGTTCGTGTCCAACGTGCTCGTCACCCCGGACCTGATCGTGGTCCCGTCGTGCAAGAACGGGCCGCTGGTGGCGTTCAACCCGGTCGGGGCGAAGGGCGAGATCAGCCCCGAGAACAAGGCCGAGCTGTGGCGCGTCACCCCAACCCCGGACGTGGTCGCCCCGATTCGCGTCGGCGACGTGATCTACCTGTGTCAGGCCGGCCCGTTCCTCGCGCTGGACGCCAAGACCGGCAAGCAGCTCTACAAGGAGAACGTCGCCAGGGGCTACCACTGGTCCAACATGGTCGCGACCGCCGACGGCAAGATTTACGCGACCTCGGAGGCCGGCGTGACGGACGTGATCGAGGCCGGCCCGGAGTTCAAGAAGGTGGCGACGAACACGCTGCCGGACAAGGTGTTCGGCTCGCCCGCCATCGCCGGCGGCCGCATCTACATCCGCGGCTACGGCCACCTGTGGGCGATCGGCGCGAAGTAGGCGCGTGAATGGTGGCCCTCCGCCGCGTGGCCGATTCGGGCGCCCGCGTGGGTGTTGGCCCCTCACCCGGCCGGCGGTTGGAGTTCGTTTCTTTCCTCCGGTCACAGCTGTCCGCGCCGGCCACCCTCTCCCCGCAGAGCCGGGGCGAGGGAAGACACTTCCGCCGCGAACGGCGACACGCGCCGAGTGGCTATTTAGACGCGCAATGTCTTCCCTCGCCCCGGCTCTGCGGGGAGAGGGTGGCCGGCGCGAGACCGCAACTTTGAAGGTCGATGACGTAGCCGAACCGCCGGCCGGGTGAGGGGCGCCAACCGCGTGTCCGCCCGCACATCCCGCCCACCCCACTCCTCTTCGCTCATCGGCCGTTCGCGTCGTGCCGGTCGCGCCCGTCCTCGGCGACATGACGCGCCAACTCTCGCCCGAACGCCGGCCGCCCCGCGCAATTCGTCGCCGCCGCCCGTCACGTCTGCCGACCTTCTTCCAAGCTCACACACCATGATTCCGGTCGCGGGCGGACGACGCCCTCACCCCCCGCGGGGACGACCCACACCGTTGAGGAGCAACGCCGGCATGTCGCACCCGCGCACGCGCCTGTCGCTGGAACACCTCGAAGTCCGCGAGAACCCCGCCACGCTCTTCTCCGAAACGTTCGACTCGCTCGCCCCCCCGGCGCTGCCGGCCGGGTGGACGGCGTGGTCGAGCGACGGCACCGCGGCGTTCGCGTCGGCGGCGCAGGGGGCCAACGGCACCAACGGGCTGGTCACCGCCGGCGGCAGCCGCACCGCGGCGCTCGCCTGGCACCCGCAGACCGTCCCCGCCGACACCGGGGCGGCCGTCAGCGTCCGCGCCGACTCGCTGGTGCCGGCGCTCGTGTTCACCCGCGGCACGAACCTCGACACCGCCGACCGCAGCTACCTCGCGGCGGTCGTCACCCGCGGCGTGAACGTGCAGTTGCTCGAAGTGACCGGGGCGACGGTGAAGACCCTCGGGAGCGTGTCGTCGCCGAGTTCCGCGTACTTGTCGGGCAAGTGGGTCCGAGTGTCGCTCGTGCCGGACGGGACGAGTGCGAAGGTGTCGGTGACGCGCTCTGATACTGGCGCGTACCTGAACGCGAGCGGGACGTGGCAGGCGGCGCAGGCGTTCGCCATCAGCGGGACGACCGCCCTCACTCCGGCGGAAGGCAAGGTGGGCGTCGGCCGCAACCTCGCGTACTCGGGCACGGTCGCGCTGGACGACTTCGCGGCGCTGAGCAAGCCGACCCCGCCCCCGCCGCCCGCCCCGCCGCCGGTCGCGGTCGCGCAGTCGTTCGACTCGACCGCCGTCGGCAGCGCCCCGGCCGGGTGGGCGACGTGGTCGAGCGGCCCGAGCGGTGCGTTCGCCGTCTCGACCGCCCGCGCGCTCAGCCCGGCGAACGGGTTCACGTCCGGCGGCCAGTCAACCAGCGCCGCCCGCGCCTGGGACGGCACCGAGCTTCCGGCCGACTCGGATGTGTCGGCCGCCATCTACCTCGACAGCCTCATTCAAGCTCAGGTGTTCACCCGTGGCAGCAACCTGAACACCGCGACGCCGAGCTACTACGCGGTGAACGTCGTCCGCGGCATGCAGGCGAATCTCGTGAAGGTGGTCAACGGGGTCGAGACGGTCATCGGGTCGGTGCGGTCGGCCGACTACTACAGCGGGCAGTGGACGCGGGTCCGGCTGATCGCCGAGGGCGACCGGCTGCGGGTGCAAATCTACCGCACCGACACGCGGCAGTGGATGTCGCCGGACGGGCGGTGGTCGGACAGCCCCGACTTCGCGCTGGAACTGCGTGACACGAGCATCACCGGCGGCGGGAAGGCCGGGGTGGCGCGCAAGAGCGGCGCCGCCGGCGCGCTGACGATCGACGACTTCGAGGCGAAGTCGGCTGGCGTCGCGAGCGGGCCGCAGGTGACCGTGACGCGCGTCACCGGCACCGGGAACGTGACCGGCGAGGTCACCTTCCGCGCCGCGGTGACCGGCGGCTTCAACCGCGTCGAGTTCCGGCTCAACAACATCGTCCGCGCCGTCTCCGCGACCGCCCCGGCCGAGTGGACGTTCGACAGCACGACGGTGGACAACGGGAACTACACGCTGGTGGTCCGGGCGTTCGACGCGGCCGGCAACGTGACGTCGAAGGAGTTCGCGTTCGCCGTCTCGAACCCGAACGCGGCGCCGCTGCCGGTCCCGACCGTCCCGCGGCACTACACCCACATCCGCGTCGCGCAGTTGGCCTACAGCGGCACGCCGATCGGCAACGCGTTCGAGCAGAACCTGCTGAAGAACAGCGTCGATCTGGTCATCCCGAACACGCAGTACCTCGGGCCGATCGACAGCACCTCGCCGAACACCCCGCAGCTCATCTACAGCAACGTCTCGAACCTGTACCAAGGGCTGCTGAGCGACTGGCTCGAGTACGCCGACCGGCACGGGGTGTCGCGGGAGCAGGCGTTCTACCACGTGACGCGGGCGACCGCGTGGCAGGGGGCCAGCCCGTCGGCGCAGCCGGTGACGTGGTTCTGGGGGGTGTACCAGAGCGCCAACGGCGGCCCGGCGACGGACGTGACGTCGGCGGCGCGCAACGGGCGGAACTTCAGCGTGCAGTTCGGCGGCGCTGGGACGAGCACGTCCATCGCCTACGTCGAGCGGTTCCGCGAGATGAACGTGGTGCTCTCGCGCGCCGCGGCGGCCGGGGCGTCGGGGGTGTGGGAGTACGTCAGCGCGGTGGACGCCGCCGGCAACCCGACCGCGTGGAAGACACTCAGCTTGGTGTCCGACGGCACCACGCGGCTGACGACGTCCGGGCGGATCACGTTCGACCCGCCGAAGGACTGGGTGGCGTCGGCCGGGCAGCCGGGGGCGGCGCGGCTGTTCGCGGTCCGCTACCGCGTCACCGCCGGCACGGCCGAGCAGAACGCGGTGCTGTTCACCGTGTTCGGGCGCGACTACGCGGCGGCCAACGGCAAGAACTTCGGCACCATCCCGGCGTTCGATTACGCCGCGGACAAGGACGGCGACGGCTACCTCAACGACGCGGAGTACGCCGGCCGCACGGCCGGTATGGACGCGCGGTTCGTGTACGAGTCGCGGCTGTTCTACCCGTATTACGGGCAGATGCGGTACGTCACCAACCCGTCGTCGTCGGCGGTGCGGCACTGGGCGGCCGAGTACCACGAGCGGCTGCTGAACGCGACCCCGCAGGCCGACGGGGTGTTCATGGACAACGCGACCGGCAACCTGCCGTTCCCCGGCATCGGCGTGCTGGAGCCGACGGCCACGTACAGCCTCGACAGCGGCGCGCTGATGACGACGCTGTCCCGCGAGATCGCCCCGCGGTGGGTGCTGGCGAACACCGCCGGCGGGGCGAACACCGCCGACGCCATCACCGCCGCCTCGGGCGGGGTGTTCGAGGAGTTCCTGATCCGGGCGATGCAGGCGAACTGGTCGGAGGTGGGCGACGCGGTCAACCTGGCGGCGCGGCGGCTGAACACGCCCGGCGACGCGTACCTGGTGATCGACAGCAGCGCCGCCGGCGGCTCGCGGCTCGACCCGCGGACGCAGTTGGCGACGCTCTCCTACTACTACCTGATGGGCGACCCGGACCGCACGTTCCTGATGTTCTTCGGCGGCGACGCCCCATCGACGTCGTGGACGGAGCACTGGTCGGCGGCGGCGGCGGTGGACGTGGGCAAGCCGGCCGGGGCGATGCGGGTGTTCGCGACCGGCGCGGACCCGGCGAACACCCAGTTGACGTATCAGGTGCTGGCCCGCGACTACGACAAGGCGCTGGTGCTGTACAAGCCGCTGTCGTACGCGCAGGGCAAGGGCGAGGGGACGACCGGCAACAACACCGCGACGACGCACCAGTTGGGCGGGGTGTACCGGGTGGTGAACGCGAACGGCACGCTCGGCGGGTTCGTCACCTCGATCACCCTCCGCAACGGCGAGGGCGCGGTGCTAGTGAAGGCGTAGGAGTAGTGGGCCGCAGAGAGTGGGCGGTGGGCAGAGAAGATAGAGCGACCGGTTCGCTTTTGTCTTCTCTGCCCACCGCCCACTGCCTGCTGCCCACTGCTCACATCAGTCGTTGATGTTGGCGAGGTAGTCCTCGTACTTCTTGCGCGCCTGGAACTCGTCGCCCATGAGCTTCTTCTGCCGGGCGGTGAGCGCGTCGATCTCCTTCTCCTGATCGGACAGCTTCTTGAGGTAGGTCTTGTAGACGTCGGCGTCCGAAGGTGTCTCGCGCAGGTTCTTGCGAATGCGGTCCTGATCGACGTTGAGCCGCTGCAGGTCGGCGTTCACCTGTCCGAGTTCGCGGGTCAGCGCGTCCCACTCCGACTTCGTCTTCAGCGCGGCCTTCAGCTTCTCTTGCAACGCCGGGCTGATCTCCTTGAGACCGAGCAGGTAGTTGATCTGCCCTTCCGAGCCGTTGGTGAGCCGAATGGTCGCGGAAACGTCGCGCTCCTCCTTCACCGTGAACGACTGCGTCTGGCCGGCCTTCACCGCGATCTGGAAGCGGTACACCTCGGGCGTCTCCTCGCCCGGCTTGGCCGGCTCGACCAGCTTGAACCCCCGCGCCAAGCGGTTGGGGTGCTCGATGAGCAGGGTGCGGTCGGTCTGGCTGCGGTTGACGACGCGGTACGTCTTCTCGTCGGTCACTTTCGTGACCGTCGTCACGATGCCCTTGACCGCCTTCACCGAGGTGATCTTCTGGGCGCCCGGGCCGGCCTTCGGGTCCACCTCGGTGCCCAGGTCAATTGCGTACGACAGCAGACGCTCCTCACCCGGCTGCACGTTGAGGACGCGGGTGTCGCCGGCGTAGGTGCTGCCCTCGAACACCGTCACCGGGCCTTGATTCAGGTGCGCCCCGGTGGTGTTCTTGAAGCGGAACCCGAGCAGCGGGTGCTTGGCCTGCACGCCCTCGTTGTAGATCGACAGCCGCGAGCCTTCGACGTCCTTGCCGACGATCGGCAGGAGCGCCGACTTCTGCCGGCTGAGCGAAACCGGGTGGTCGATGACGTACTGGAAGAAGTCGCCGAGCGCGCCGGCGGTGGCCGCGTTCCCGACGCCCCCGGTGCCGATCCGCTGCGCCAGTTCGGCTGCGGCGTTCTTGGCGAACGGCGCGTTCGGGTTGTTGGCGGCGACGCCACCGCCTTCGCGCAGCAGTCTCTCCTTGCTCGCCCCGCTGCGCCCGGGGAACGATGCTGTAACCTGGCCGAGGGTGTCGACCGTCACCGCCGCGTCCACGGTCTTCTCACTCAGGCGGTCGAGTGCGGGCAGAGTCGCTTCAATCTTGCTGTCCAGCCCCGGGTCTTCGTTGGTGAGGTCTTTGTCGCGGTCGCGCCCGAACGCGCCGCGATACGTCACCGGGCGGAGTGAGGCGAACAGTTCGGGTTCCACGGTGGGTCGGCCGACGTACAGCGGGTTGTACAGGTCCATCTTGAAGCTGATCGGGCGGCCGGACACCAGGGCCATCTTGACCCCGCTCCAGTCCTCGTCGGTCGGGTTCTCGACCATCGCCCAGCCCTGTAGGTACGGCTTCTCCTTGTCCGCCAGCACCAAGCGGTAGGAGGTCTTCCAGATCGGCGCCTCGACCACGTACCCGACCTGCACCTTCCGCTTGCCCTCCCCGGCGAAGTGCAACTGCACCGCCTTCTTCTGCGAGTCGTGCGACAGCGCCAGCACCTCCAGCGCGCGGCGGAACTCGCTCTCGATCACCGGGTTGGCGAACCGCAGGGTCTGGGCGTCGCTCAGCTTGACCGCCCGCAGGCCCTCGGCGCACCACAGGTTCAGCACCTCGGCCTCGACGGTCGTCGCCCCGGCCGGCACCTTCTGCTCCTCGACGCCGACGATGACGCCCGACAGCTTGCCCGGCTGGTTGGCCGCGGTCGGCGACACCGCCACTTCCACCCGCTCGCCGCGCATCTGGCCGACGATGCCGGCCAGCGTCGGGTTGTCGTTCAGGTTGACCGCGAAGCTGCTGAGGGTGCGGGCGATCGGCTCCCGCGAGTCGTAGCTGACGGCGCTGACGCGGCCCTTGCCGAAGTCCTCCAGCACCATGCTCTTGAGCAGATCGTTGATGTCCGACTCGGGGAAGGTGAGGTCCACCCGGGCGTCGCCCTCGACCTCGCCCGACCGCGAGAAGTAGCCCACGCCCGAGTTGAACAGCACCACCCGCGTAATGGGCAGGCTGGCCGCCGGCTTGAGATCCTGTTTACCCTCGCCCGCGGCGAGAAGCTTGTCCAGACCGATGCCCGTACCGACCCCCAGCGCCCCGGCCACCGGGGCGACCAACAGCCACTTGCGCGCCATGAGTAGAACCCTCACGAATGCCCCGAAAGGGGCGGCCAATAGACGTGATCCGCGACGCCGACAGCGGTTGGACGCGGCCGCGTTGGCAGAGTTCCCGAAAGTTACGCCAGCGCGTCCTTGATCACCCTCCCGAACACGTCCGTCAACCGGAAGTCGCGACCGGCGTGCCGGTACGTCAGTTTCTCGTGGTCGAGGCCGAGTTGGTTCAGGATGGTGGCCTGCACGTCGTGGATGTGAACCCCGCCTTCGGCCGGGTGGAAGCCGAGGTCGTCCGTCTTGCCGAGCGTCACACCGGGCTTGATGCCGCCGCCGGCCATCCAGATCGTGAACGCCTGCGGGTGGTGGTCGCGGCCCAGGCTCCGCCCCAACACCGGGTTCGACTCGACCATCGGCGTGCGCCCGAACTCGCCGCCCCAGATGACCAGCGTGGAGTCGAGCAGCCCGCGGCGCTTGAGGTCCGCGATTAGCGCTGCCGACGCCTGATCGGTGGCTTTGCAATTGTTGCGCGAGTTGCCGGTCACGTCGGAGTGGGCGTCCCAGCCCTCGTGGTAGATGGTGACGAACCGCACCCCGCGTTCCACCATCCGCCGGGCCAGCAGGCACGCCCGGGCGAAGCTCGGCTTGTCCGGGTCGGCCCCGTACAGCGCGAGCGTCTCACGGTCCTCCTTTTTGAGGTCGGTGAGTTCCGGGGCGGCGGTCTGGAGCCGCCCGGCCATCTCGTAGGCCGCGGTGCGCGTGGCGATCTCGGGATCACCCACCGCGCCGAGCCGCTGCGTGTTCAGTTGCTTGACGAGGTCGAGCGTGTCGCTCTGCAACTGAGAGTCGAAGCCGGCGGGCGCGCTCACATTCAGAATCGGGTCGCCGCCGTTGCGGAACCGCGTGCCGGTGTAGAGCGTCGGCAGGAACCCGCTGCTCCAGTTGGCCGCGCCGCCGCTGATCCCGGCCCCGGTGCTCATCACCACGAACGCCGGCAGTTCCTTCGTCTCGCAGCCGAGGCCGTACACGACCCACGACCCCATGCTCGGGCGCCCCGGCTGGCCGAACCCGGTGTTGAAGAAGATTTGCGCCGGGGCGTGGTTGAACTGGTCGGTGTGGACCGCCTTGAGGATGCAGACGTCGTCCACCACCTTCGCCAAGTGGGGCAGTACCTCGGACAACTCCGCGCCGCTCTTGCCGTGCCGCGCGAACTTGAACCGCGGCCCCAGGACGGCCGCGTCGGGACGGATGAACGCGTACCGCTGCCCCTTGATGACCTCCGGCGGCAGCGGCTTGCCTTCGAGCCTGGCGAGTTCGGGCTTGTGGTCGAACAGGTCGAGTTGCGACGGCGCGCCGGCCATGAACAGGTGGATGACCGCCTTCGCCTTCGCCGCGAAGTGCGGCTTCCTGGGCGCGAGGGGTGCGGGCGCGTCGGCCGCGCGGGCGTTCGCGCACAGCAGCGACGCGAGCGCGGCCTTGCCGACGCCGTACCCGCAGTCGCGGAAGAAGTGGCGGCGGGTGACGCTGAGCGGGAGGTTCATGGCGTGGCCCTCGTTTCAACCTCCCCCCCTTGAGGGGGAGGTCGGCGGCGCTTCGCCGCCGGGTGGGGGGGGACGTCGGCGGAGCGATGAGGGGCAACACGCGGGCACGCACTCTCGGCGTCCGCGTCGGCCTTACCCCCCACCCGCCGCCGAAGACGGCGGCGACCTCCCCCTCAAGGGGGGAGGTCGAAGGCAGGACACGCTTACTTCACCGGCAGCCATTGTACCGCGTCGATCACCACATACCCGTCGGCCCCGGTGTTGCCGATCGTGACCGCTGCGCCCTTGCCCTTCGCGAACTCGAACGTGCCCACCGACACCCACGCGCCATCGATCGGCGGCTTCTTCCGCTGATCCACCTTCACCTCGGCGGTGCCGCCGGCGTGCGCGACGCTCACCGGCACGTTGGTCGCGCGGTTCGGGTTGGCGGTGTACGCCAGCCGGACCTCGTACTTGCCCGCTGTCGGCAGGTCTGCAACGAACCGCGCGGTTTGTTTGCCGCGGTTCTCGTTGCCGTCGTGCCGGTAGCCGACGCCCACGAACGGCCCGACGCTCGTACTCACCGCCTCGAACCCCTTCCGCTCGGCGTCCGCGTCGTCCACTACAACACCCGCCAGATTCTTCGGGTCGATCGCGCCCGGGGCGGCCGGAGCGGCGAACTCCAGCACCTGCTTGTCGGCCACCAGCCGCGCCTTCAGCTTTTCGTAATCGACCTTCTGCACGTCGAGCTTGTCGTCGATGGCGATGCACGCGGCGGTGGCGGAACTCTGCCCCAGCACCATGAACACCGGCTCCATGCGGATCGAGCCGTAGGCGATGTGCGAACTCGACAGGCACACCGGGACGAACAGGTTCGGGCACTCGCCCGCTTTCGGCACGATCGACTTGTAGGAGATGCGGTACGGGCCGCCCGGCGACACCTGCACGTCGCCCTCGTTCTGCACGAACCCCTCCGGGGTCACATAGCGGGCGCAGTTGTGCGAGTCCATGTTGTACGACCCCATCCCCACCGACATCGGCGTGTCCCGCTTCCGCCGGCAGTCGTTCTCCGTCACCACGTAATCGCCCACCAGCCGCCGGGCTTCGCGGACGTAAATCTGGTGCGGCCAGTGCCCGGTGTCGGTGAACTCGTCCTTCGCAAGCCCCCACCGCGCCATCTGGGTACGCACGGTCTCCGGCACGCGCGCGTGGTTCTGGAGCGACCACATCAGCCCCTTCTGGTAGCTCAGGTGCGCGGCGATGATCTTCTCGCGCTCGGCGTAGCTCGCCTCGGGGTACGTGTAATTCTGGCCGATGAAGTCGGTGCTGACCGCGTAGTTGTTGTTGGTGTCGGTCTTGCCGTTGGGCATCCGGTCGGGCTTCATCGGAACTCGCAGGTCGCCCGCCTCGAAGTTGCGGAAGAGCAGTTCATACCACGCCTCGTTGTAGTCCGCCGGCTTCTCGAACGGGACGCGGTTGGCTGCGACGTCCGACATGCACATGCGGAAGCAGTACGCCTGCATCCGCTTGTCGCCCTCGCCGTCGGCCGGCAGCGGGTTCGGGTCGATGCCGAACAGCAGCCCGCTCTTCGGGTCGCCCGGCTTCACGTACGGATCGACCTTCGCGGTGAAGCGGTGGGTGTGGACGTTCCACTTCTTCGCCACGCCGTTGAGCGTTTCGTCGTACTGCTTGTTCGGCTCGCGGCCGACGGTGTACATGACCCCGGCGGCGGCCATGAGGTCGCCTTCATAGGTGGCGTCGATGAACATCTTGCCGGCGAACGTCTTCCCGCTCTCCGTCGTCATCGACACGATCCGCTTACCGTCGAGCCGCACGCCTTTGGTCCGATCCAGGCGCTCGCCGAACACCACTTCGACCTTCGCCTCTTTCAGCAGGTCGCGCAGAATCTGCTCGGCGACCTTCGGCTCGAAGGTCCACATCGCGTCCTCGTCCTTGCGGTAGAACTTGTAGCCGTCCCGCTTCTCGTGAACCCACGCCTGCGGGTCGTCGTAGTGCTTCTTGACACGCTGGTAGAACTCGCGACTGATGCCGCCGATGACCCGCTTGTCGCCGCTGTCGGTCCAGCCGAGTCCGCCGCTGGTCAGCCCGCCGATGTGGCGGCCGGGTTCGATCAGCACCGCAGTTTTGCCCATCCGCGACGCCTGAGCGGCCGCGGCCACACCGGAGGCGTTGCCGCCGTACACGACGACGTCGTAATCCGCGGCGCGGGCGGCGGGCGCGAGTGCGAGTGCCGCGAAGAGGCCGAGTGACCGCATTGGGGAGGCTCCGGAAGAGGTGGGGTTAGGGTACTCGCGGCTTCGCCTTCCGTCTTCTCTGGCCCCTGACCCCTGTCCTCTGACCCCTCTTTCCTTATCGTGCCCCTCATCCTCTGTATTTCGCGAACGACTCTCGGAGTGGCGAATGGCGGTCCCGGCGCGGGCGTGGGCGGTGACCGCCGCGGGCACGGCGGTCAACCTGTGCCTCGGCATCCTGTACGGCTGGAGCGTGTGGAAGTCCGCGCTCGTGCCGAAGGACAAGGCCCTCTACGGCCAGCCGATGACCGGCCTGAACGAGGGCTGGACGTACCTCGACAACACCGAGGGGACGGTCGCCTACGCGGTGTGCGGGATCACGTTCGCGCTGTTCATGATCCCCGGCGGGCGGCTGCAAGACCGCTACGGGGCGAAGGTCGGCGCGACGCTCGGCGGCCTGTTCCTCGCACTCGGGTGTGTCGTCGCGGGGCTGATGAAGAGCTATCTGGGGCTGATCGTCGGGTTCGGGCTGCTCGGCGGCATCGGAATGGGTCTGGGCTACGCCGCCGCGACCCCGGCCGCGGTGAAGTGGTTCCACTCGTCGCGCCGCGGGCTGATCGTCGGGCTGGTGGTCGCCGGGTACGGTGCGGCGGCCGTCTACATCTCGCCGCTCGCCGATTACCTCATCACGAACTACGGCCTGACCGGCAGTTTCGTCGGCCTGGGGGCGCTGTTCGCGGTCGTGGTGGTTGTCGCCGGGCAGTTGCTCAGCCCCCCGCCGCCGGGGTATGTCGCACCCGCGCCGCCGAGTGCGGCCGCGGCGACAGCGGCCGCGCCGGCCGCGGCGACCGACCGCACCGCCCGGCAGATGCTGTCTACGTGGCAGTTCTACGCGCTGGTGTTCCTGTTCGTGGGGTCGGCGCAGTCGGGTCTGTTGGTGATCGCCAACGCGAAGGCGCTGCTGACCGAAGTTGCTGAATCCGGCGGGTTCTTCGCGACGAACGGGTGGCTGCTGGTCACGTTCATCGGGGTGGTGAACGCGCTCGGGCGGGTCGGGACGGGCCGCTACTCGGACCGCATCGGCCGGCTCAACGCTTACGCCCTCAACGGGCTGGTGTCGGCCGCGTGCCTGTTCGCCGCCCCGTGGGTGCTGGGCGCGAAGAGCGTGCCGCTGCTGTTCGCGGTCATCGGGGTGATGGCGTGGCAGTACGGCGGGACGCTGGCGGTGATGCCGGCCGTCACCGCGGACTACTACGGGGCGAAGAACCTCGGCCTGAACTACGGGCTGGTGTTCGTCGGGTGGGGCGTGGCGTTCTTCGTCCCGCAGCTCGCCGGGCTGATCAAGGACGCGACCGACCGGTGGGACGGGGCGTTCTACCTGTCGGGCGGGCTGCTGGTAGCGGCGGTAGCGGTCGGGCGGATCGTCCGCCGGCCGGTTTAAGGCTCGCGGCCCCTACCGGCGGGCGCGGGGCGTGGTAGAATCGGGCACCCGGAACCAGGGTCGTATATGCTCTTCGCGCTGTTGTTCTTCCTGCTGGCCGCACACGCGCTAATGGATTATTCGTTGCAGAACGACTCGATGGCGGTGTGCAAGTGCCGGAAGTCCACGTCGCCGCTCGCGGCGAGCGTGCCGTGGTACTACTGGCTGACCTCGCACGCGCTCCTGCACGGCGCGGCGGTCGGGTTCCTGTTCCGCTGGATGGGATTCGACTGGTCGGTGGTGGCCGCGCTGGCGACCGCCGAGACGGTGCTCCACTGGTGCTCGGACTTCGGCAAGTGCGAGAAGTGGTTCTCGCTGCACGCCGACCAGGCGTTCCACATCACCTGCAAGCTGGCGTGGTGGTCGCTGGTCGCCGGCGAGGTGGTGCGGCCCGGCGTGGCGCTATTTTAGGTGCTTCGGCCGTTTAGCGGCGTCGTGCCGGCTTGCACGAGGGTAGCGCGTCGCCGCTAAACGGCCGAGGTCTCACCCTCTCCCTCCCCTGGCACGCCCCCGACAGGCTCGATCGCGTCGCGGAACGGCTTGCCGTCGCGGTACAGCGCCAGCCGGGCCTCGTACTCGGCCTTCGCCGACTCCGGCGCGATCTCCAGCGCCTTCTGCTGCCACTTCACCGCGTCCTCGAACCGTCCCAACTCCGCGTAAGCCGCCGCCAGCGTGTCCACGTATCCCGGGGCCGCGTGGTCGGTCAGCTCGCACGCCCGCAGCGCGTCCCGCAGCGCCGCGGACCCGTCGCGCAAATCGTCCTGGGGGCAGGTGGCCCGCACCCACGCGACGTGGTTGAGCGTCGCCGCGTCGTCGGCGTCGATCTCGGCCGCCGCGAGGTGGTCGGCCAGCGCCGCGGCGAAGTCGCCCAACTGATAGCGGAGCGAGCCGCGCAGGTTGTATGCGGAGTCGGCCCGCGGGTTCCGTACGATCACCGCCGACGCGTCGTCCAGCGCCGCCGGCAGGTTCCCGAGCCGCCGGTGCGCGAGCGCCCGGCCGAAGTACGCCCGCCCGCTCTCCGGGGCCAGTTCGATCGCCTTCGTGAAGTCCGCGATCGCGCCGGCTTCGTCGCGCTTCTCGTAGAGCACGTACCCGCGCTGGACGTAGCCGGACGCGTCGTCCGGGGCCAGTTCGATGGCCTTCGTGAAGTCTTCGAGGGCCGCGTCGAGGTTGCTGCTCCGCGAGTGGGACAGCCCGCGGTTGAACCGCGGCGCGGGGTCGTCCGGTGACAGCGCGATGGCCTTCGTGAAGTCGGCGACGGCCTTCGCGTGCTGCCGCAGCGACGCGTACTCGACGCCGCGGAGGTTGAGCGCGTCGGCGCTGTTCGGGTCGAGCTTCAGCACCCAGGTGTAATCGGCGACGGCCTTGTCGTGCTCGTCGCGGTCGCTCCAGACCCGCGCCCGCTGCCAGAACGCCTCGGCGCTGGTCGGGTTGAGCCGCAGGGCGGTCGCGAAGTCGGTGAGGGCATCATCCGGGCGGCCGAGCGCGACCAGCGCCATCCCGCGACACAGGTACGCGCGGGCGTGCCGCGGGTTGAGCGCCAGCGCCTGCGAGTACGCGGTCACCGCGTCGTCGTACCGCTCGAGTTCGGCGTTGGCCCGGCCGCGGTTGAAGTGGGTGCGGAACGTGTCCGGGCCGAGCTTGGCCGCCGCGTCGTAGTCGGCCAGCGCCGCGTCGAAGTTCCGCTGCCGGCTGTGGACGGCGGCCCGGCCGTTGACCGGGTCCGGGTCGTCCGGGTCCAGTTCCATCGCCCGGGTGTAATCCGCGAGGGCCGCGTCGAGGTCGCCGGCGTCGGCGTGCGCAGTCGCGCGGTTGTGCATTGCCTCGGCGTAGTCCGGGCGCAGTTCCAGCGCGCGGTCGAAGTCGGCGATGGCGTCGCCGAACCGGCCGGCGGCGGCGTAGGCGTTGCCGCGGTGGTAGTACAGTTCCGGGTCGTCCGGGGCAAGATCGACGGCCCCGGTGAACGCCTCGACGGCGCGGCCGTACTCGCCGCGGCGGGCGTAGGCGTGTCCGCGGCGGACGAGGTTGAGCAGTTCGGGCGGCGGTTCCTTCTCCATGCGGCCATTATACCGCCGCGGCGGGGGCTGTCGGGAAGCTACGTTGCGAGCAAGGAAAGTAGGTCACTCGCTCCGCGAGTGACGCCGGCCCGTATCGAGGAACCGCAGAGCCGAGGGCGCGACTCGCGGAGCGAGTCGCCTACTATCCGACAGGCCGGCTACAGAAGCGGGATGCCAAGCTGCCGGGCGATGGTGCCGAGTTCGGCCCGCGCCTGCACCGCCGTCGGCCGGGCCTTCGGGTCGGGGTTGAGCAGTTCGGTGAGCAACCGCGACAGCCGGGCGTTGAGCGCCGGCAGCGCCGCCCGCAGCGCCCCGCACACGTCGGCCAGCGGTTCGGTCAGCGTCACGTGCCGGTACCTGGCGCGGCCGGCGAGCAGGTAGTAGAAGCTGGCCCCCAGGCCGTACATGTCGGCGCTCGGCTCGATGGTGCCCGTCTTCCGCCCGAACAGCGCCTCCATCGGGGCGAACAGCGGCAGGTAGAACCGCGGCGACACCCCGTTCACGGCCGCGACCGACGTGCCGGCCGGCATGCAGAACATCGGCCAGCCGAACTGGACCGACCGGGCGTCGCCGCGGAGCACCGCCGACCCCGGCTCGACCAGTTGGTACACCAGCCCCGCGGCGTGCAGGTAGACGAGCGCGTCGGCCAGTTCAACCATGAACGCGACCGCGGCGGACTCGTCCAGCGGGCGGCCGCCGTCCACGATGTCGCGCAGGCTCCTCCCCTGCGTCGCAGTCACCACGAACGCCCGTCCGTCGTGCGTCCCCCAGTCGATGACCTCGGAAATGCCGGGGTGCGCCAGCCGCGACGCCCGGTCGGCGGCGGCGAGGATGTTGCCCGACGTACCCCCAATCGGGCCGTGCGGCTGGAGGTGCATGAGCCGCGCCGCCTGCCCGGTGTGCGCGTGATTGACGACGTGCCCGAGCCAGTTGGCCGACTCGTGGACCCGCTCGCCCAGCACCCACATGCCGATACGGTCGGCGGCACGGACCGTTTCCTGAAGCGGCGCGGTCGAGCCGGTCCCGCTCGCGACGGGCGCGGCCGGCAGGGGCTTCGCCGCCGGCAGGGGTGTGTCGATCCCGGCGAGCGCCGCGAGCGCCTCCGCGGCGCTCGCCGGGCGGTCACCGACGTTCCGCGCGATCATCCGATCGACCAGCGCCGTCAGCCCGGTCGGCAGGTCGGGGCGCTGTTCGGTCAGCCGCGGCCGCGGGCCGTTCTTCGCCCACTCGATCACCGCCCCGAGCGGCCCGGGCGGGAACGGGTCGGCCGGTAAGAGCAGGCAGGCGAGCGTCATCCCGAGTGCGTACAGATCGGTGGTCAGACCGACCTTCGGGTCGTCGTCGAACAGCTCCGGGGCCATGTACGGGAGCGTCCCGGAGCGGTCGTACCCGGCCCCGGTCTGCCACTCGGCCGCGACCCCGAGGTCCGCGAGCTTCACCCGGCCGTCGCGGGCGCGGCGGAGGCAGTTCGCCGGCTTGATGTCGCGGTGCAGGATGCGGGCGTCGTGAAGGGCTTGCACGCCGGACAAGAGTTGACGCGCGACGTCGAGCGCGTCGGCCGGCGACAGCGACCGCAGCCCCTTGCACGACCCGCCGTCCATCAGTTCGAGCACGAGGTAGACGGAATCGCCTGTTCGTCCGGCGTCGAGGACGCGGAGCAGGTTCGGGTGGTCGAGCCGGGCCATCAGGCGGGCTTCGCGGAGCACCTTGTCGGCGTCCCCGCCGGCGATCTTGTGGATGTCGATGAGCTTGACGGCGACGTCGATATCGAGCGCCCGGTGCCGGGCGCGGTACACGCTGCCGAACGCGCCGCGGCCGAGTTCCTCGGTCGGCACGAACCCGGCGATCGATTCGGGCAGGTCGCTCGGATACATAAGGTGTCAGCTACCGGTGGCGGCCGCCGGCGGGGGCGGGGCGAAGAACGCGGTCACGTAGTCTTCGATGGCGACCAAGTGCGTGTCGATCAGGACCGATTGCACGATTGCCGCGTAGCGCGACGTGAACTGATTGATCGTCCCGTAACGGCTTGTCTCGGCTGCGTCTTGAAGAACTTCGTAAGCGTCGGCGATGACGCCGTGCTGCCGGTGATTGACGAGGTACAACCGGCGTTGCGTGTGGTTTCGGTGGTGAACCGGACCGCGCGGCTCGGCAGCAGCCAGGCGCTCGACCAAATGCACCGCCGCGTAGAACGCGACGACCGCGGCCCACTCCGGCTGAGTCGCGGCGAGGCCGGTGTTGAGGAAGGCGCGGTTGAGGGTGTGTTTGGCACGGTGTTCGGCGGCGTTGGGCATGATCACTGCCGAAGAAGTACGAGGGCCTGTTCGGGATCCAGGTAAGCCGCCAACTCGTCCGCCGTTCCGTCGGGAATGACCGAGCCGAGTACCTCGTAGCCGCCGCGATTCAGTTTGATGACGAGGTCGGTCAGCGATCGGCGCAGCTCGAAGTCATACGGGACTGCCCTGGCAACAACGCGGAGGTGAACAACGCCTTCTTCGGGCGTGATATAGACTTTCACGGCTCGGTCGTTGGCCGCGATCCATGCGCGAATGAATCCGAGAAGTGACGTGAAGCGGACCATCGCCCGATGTTCACTCCGCCGCCGCCGTTCGGCAACACCCGCGTCTGGTATCGCCGTTCCCGTTCCGAGCGCGATTTCGGTCGGCATAACCTTCCTCACCAAGCGGGTTCGTACCCGCATTATACCTCACGCGTCGGGCTTCTTGTCGCCCTCCTTCTTCCACTCCTGAATCTTACGGTAGAGGGTGCGTTCGCTGATCTTGAGCATCTCCGCGGCCGCCTCGCGGTTGCCGCCGGTCAGTTCCAGCGCCTTCTCGGTGTAGTACCGCTCGACCTCCTCCAGCGGGCGGCCGATCAGGTGGTTCGCGCCGCCCGACGCCCCCGGCGCGCCGCCCGCGCCCGCCGGCCGCACCCCGGCGTCCTCGGGGAAGTCGTCCGGTCCCAACTCGCCGTCGAGGTCGAGCACCACCATGCTGTCGAGCAGGTTCCGCAGCTCGCGGACGTTGCCCGGCCAGTCGTGCCCGTCCAGCGCCTTCCACACCGCCGCGGCCACGGTCGGCACCGGCTTGCCCGCCCGCTTCGCGCTCCCCTTCAGGAAGTGCTGCACCAACTGCGGGATGTCTTCTTTGTGCTCGCGCAACGGCGGCAGCCGCACCGTTCCTACTTTCAAGCGGAAGTAGAGGTCTTGGCGGAAGCGCCCGGCTTCGACCTCTTTTTGGAGGTCTTTGTTCGTCGCGGCGATGATCCGCACATCCACCTTGATCGGGTCGTTCGCCCCGATCCGCACTACCTCGCCGCCCTCCAGGGCGCGCAGCAGTTTCGCCTGGAGGGAGAGCGGCATGTCGCCCACTTCGTCGAGGAACAGCGTGCCGCCGTCGGCGTACTCGAAGCGGCCTTTCCGCGCCCCTTTGGTGCCGGTGAACGCCCCATCGACGTGCCCGAACATCTCATCATCGAGAAGATTTTCGTTGAGGGCGGCGCAGTTCATCGCGGCGAACGGCCGGGACCGCCGCGGGCTGTTGTAGTGCAGCGCGCGGGCCGCCAGTTCCTTCCCGGTGCCGTTCTCGCCTAGCACCAGCACCGACGCCGACGTCGGCGCGTACGCCTTCAGCAGTTGGAGCACGCGGAGCATCTTCGGGCTGTCCCCGACGACGCCCTCGAAGCCGAACTTCTCGTCGATTTGCCGCCGCAACTCGCGCAGGGTGCCGACCCGCTTGGCGGAGTTCTCGACCACAGCCCGCAGTTCGCCCAGGTCGAGCGGCTTGGGCAGGTAGTGGGCGGCCCCCTTCTTCATCGCCTCGACGGCGGTTTTGACGTCGGCGAACCCGGTGACGACGTACACCTCGGCGTCCGGCCGCACCCGTTTGCAGTGCTCGACCACGGCCAGGCCGTCGAGGTCGGCCATCTTGAGGTCGGTGAACACCACGTCGAATGGCTCGGCCTCGAGCTTCGCCACCCCGGCCTTGCCGCTGTGCGCGACGGTGCAGGCGTGCCCGCGGCGGTCTAAGCTCTCGGCAATGGTATCGGCCAGGGTTTTGTCGTCGTCAATCACGAGGATTTGGAGCGGTTCGGCCGGGGCGGACATCGGACACCTCAAGGCAGCAGAGCAGAAGGTTCACCACAGAGACCACAGAGACCACAGAGGAGACAAAGAACGAGTTCTTCAAAACTCTGTTTCTGTATTCCTCTGTGGTCTCTGTGGTCTCTGTGGTGAATCCATTCATTCTATTTGGCTTCGACGCGGGCCGGTTCCTCGGTCAGTTCGAACCCCAGCAGCGGCTCGTCGGCCAGCCGGGCGGCGATCCGCACCGTGAACGTGCTCCCGCGGCCGAGTTCGCTGTGAACGGTCACGTCGCCGCCCAGCAGTTTCGCCAGCTCGCGGACGATCGACAGTCCGAGCCCGGTGCCGCCCTGCTCGCGGGTCATCGGGTTGGCCGCCTGGCGGAACTTCTCGAAGATCAGGTCCTGCTCCTCCGGCGCGATCCCGACGCCGGTGTCCGACACCGTGAACACCAAGTCGTTGCCGTCGCACGCGGCCTTGACCGTCACCCACCCGCCTTCGGGCGTGAACTTCACCGCGTTCGACAGCAGGTTGGTCAGGATTTGATGGACTTTGCCGGCGTCCTGGCGCGCCGGCGGGCCGTTCGGGTCGGCCATCACGCGCAGGTCGATGTTCTTCTTGTCCGCCTGCGGCCGGATGAGCGCCGCGGCGTGCTCGCAGGCTTGCGCGGGGTTCAGCGCCTCCGGGTGCAGCCGCATCTTGCCGGCTTCGAGCTTCGCGAGTTCCAGGATGTCGTTGATCAGCGCCATGAGGCGCTGCCCGCTGGTCATGATGTTGCCGGCGAACCGGTGCTGCTTCTCGGTCAGGTTCTCGGCCGCCAGGAGGATTTCGGAGAACCCGATGATGCTGTTGAGCGGGTCGCGGAGTTCGTGACTCATGGTCGAGAGGAACTCGCTCTTGAGCCGGTTCGACTCGAACAGCGCCATGTTGACCCGGGCCAACTCGTCCACCTTCCGGTCGAGGTCGGTGATCAGCTTCCGGTTCCGCTCCTGAATGTTGGTCAGGTTCCGCAGCATCCGGTTGAACGCGTGCGACAGGTCCTCGAACTCGTCGCCCGTTTGGATCTCGCTGCGGATGTTGAGTTCGCCGGTGGCGATGGCTTCAGAGACCTCTTTCAAGTGCTTGACCGGCTTGACGATGACGTAGCGGATGATGAGGTAGCTGCCCGCGATGATGAGCAGAGAAGTACCGATGGCGAACGAGATGAGCACCGCCCGGTTGGTGTGAAAGCCCTCCTCGATCGACTGCGTCGAGAGGCGGATGCGGACGACGCCCATCAGCTCGTCGGGCTGGAGGTTGGCGCTGGCGGCCTTCACCTTGGTCGGGTCGCGGTGGCACCCGACGCACGACGGCCGCGCCCGGATCGCCCCGTAGTAGTAGTAGGCGTTGTCCTTGAGGTCTTTGCGCGTCTCCTCGTTCTTCCGGTCGTTCTGGATGCGGTGGAGGACCGGCAGGTCGTCGCTGGCCGGCAGGGTTTCGGCGTCCTTGGAGTCGAGCCGGACGAGCCGGGCGTTGTACCCGCGGAGGGTGGCCGGCCAGTCCCACGTCTCGTCGGCGTGCAGTTGGAAGTCGTCCACCGACTTGAGCCGGTCCGGGCCGACGTGCAGCCGGGCGAGGCTGGGCGACAGCAGCGCCCGGCCGGTGGTGAGCAGTTGCTCGTAGGCGAGGTCTTCGGTCTGCCGGGCGTACACCCAGAAGCTGCCGGTCATCAGCAGGAGCACGCCGGCCCCGAGCAGCCAGCGGCACTTCCGCTCCAGGCTGGTCTCGCCGAGCAATCGCTTGAAGGCTTTATAAGACATGGGAGTTGCACCACAGAGACCACAGAGACCACAGAGAAGAAGGCGGCAGAGAAGTCATTTCTTCGCTGCCCTCCTCTGTGGTCTCTGTGGTCTCTGTGGTGAATCCTTCTGACAAACCGGGCAGTAATGACTGGCGCGGCCGGCGTGGCGGCCGACCGCGATGGCCGTTTCACACGCCGGGCACGGCTCGCCCGTGCGGCCGTACACCGCGAACTCGTTCTGGAACCCGCCCCGCAGCCCGGACCCGCCGATGTAGTCACGAATCGTGCTGCCGCGCGAGTCGATCGCCTTCGTCATCACCGCCTCGATCGCGGCGCGCAGGCGGTCGCACTCGTCGGCCGACAGGCCCGCCCCGGTGCGCCCGGGGTTCAGCTTCGCGCGGAAACACGCCTCGTCCGCGTAGATGTTGCCCACCCCGGCGACGATCGTTTGATCGAGTAGGATCGCCTTCAGGGTGCGCTTCGTCCCGCGAACCGCGGTGCGGAAGTACTCGGCGTCGATGCCGAACGGCTCCGGGCCGAGGTCTTCGTTCATCGCGGTGTCGAGCGCGTGGCGGTCGGGGAAGAACTCGGCCGAGCCGAACCGCCGCGGGTCGCGGAGGCGGAGTTCGTGCCCGTCGTCGAGGGAAAAGACGACGTGCAGGTGATCGGGTTCGGGCGCGCCCGCCGGGGCGACCGTGAACTGGCCGCTCATCCCGAGGTGGACGCGGAGGGCGGGTTGACCTACCCCCCCCGGCCCCCCCTCCCTGAAGGGAAGGGGGGTGACGGCGCGCGAAGCCTCCTGCTCACCCTCCGACGTCTCCGAATTGTCAATGTCTTTCTCCCCCCTTCCCTTCAGGGAGGGGGGGCCGGGGGGGGTAGGTTTCCGAGCCACATCAATCAGAATCCACTTCCCGCGTCGCCGCAACCCCTCGATCCGCAGCCCGGTCGCGGCGGCGTTCCACGCCGGCAGCCACGGCCGCCGCAGCTTCCGCTTGCTCTGGCGCACGGCGGCGATCGTCCGCCCGGTCAGCAGCGGGCGGAGGTCGCGGACCACGGTCTCGACTTCAGGCAGTTCGGGCATCCAAGCTCCTTGCGGCGGATAGAAGATTGTACCAGATCGCCCGAACGCGGCGGCAAGGCCGATTGGAGGTCGGACGTGTGCTAGATTTTCCGAAAGCGTAACGAGAGGAGCCGGTCATGCGGTGGGACGCCCTGGACAGGTGGTTCGGGTACACGGCCGCGGGCATGGCGCTGGCGGCCGTCCTTTTCCTGTACCCGTGTGCGGACCGGGGCAGTACGGCCGCGGCCGCCGTCGGCCGGTCCTGCATGACGCGCGAGCAGGTGGCCGCGCGACTCGGCACCGACGGCCGGGACACGACGGGTGCCGAGCCGTCCTTCGCGCTGAGCATCAAGCCCAGCGACCCGAACAAATGGTATCACGTCCAGCGGTACGCGGAGGGGCTGGAGACGCTCTTCGTTAAGGAGCGAACGTACACAGGGCTGTTCTTCACACTCACCGTGTCGTACTACCGGATGCGAGTCACCACGGTCGAGGTGCGGAATCCGACTTGGGATCCGCGGACGTGGCCGGGGGCGGTGGTGGCGCTGCTCGCCGCGGCCGCGGCCGGGTTCGGCGCGGCGGAAGGGGCGCGGCACGTGCGGCGGCAGTGCGCGGAGGCGCCGCTCCCGGCGTGACGGGCCGGCGTTGTCCTTGAAATCCCGCTGCGGTTCCGGCAGAAAGAACGGTGCGCCCGCGCGCCACTCGCCGAGGACCGTAATGACCGCCGCGACCCGTCCGCAACCCCTCCCGGCTTCCGTCTCCGAGGTGCCCGACGCCCGCGGTCGGTTCGGCCCGTACGGCGGCCGATACGTGCCCGAAACCCTCATGTTCGCGCTCGACCAGCTCGACGCCGCGTACCGCGAGGCCAAGACCGACCCGGCGTTCGAGTGCGAGTTCCAGCGCCTGCTGCACGACTACGTCGGCCGGCCGAGCCGCCTCTATTTCGCCGAGCGGCTCACCAAGCACGCCGGCGGGGCGCGCATTTATCTCAAGCGCGAAGACTTGAATCACACCGGGGCGCACAAGATCAACAACGCGCTCGGCCAGGCGCTGATCACCAAGCGGATGGGCAAGAGCCGCGTCATCGCCGAAACCGGGGCCGGGATGCACGGCGTCGCCACCGCGACCGCCGCGGCGCTGTTCGGCCTCACCTGCCGCGTCTACATGGGGTCGGAGGACATTCGCCGGCAGGAACTGAACGTGTTCCGGATGCGGGCGATGGGGGCGGAGGTGTTCCCGGTCGAGAGCGGGAGCAAGACGCTCAAGGACGCGACCAACGAGGCGATGCGCGAGTGGATGTCGAGCGTCGAGAGCACGCACTACATCATCGGCAGCGTGGTCGGGCCGCACCCGTTCCCGGAGATGGTCCGCGACTTCCAGTCGGTCATCGGCGAGGAGACGAAGGGTCAGAGCGTCGAGGCGTTCGGCCGCCTGCCGGACGTGGTGGTGGCGTGCGTCGGCGGCGGGAGCAACGCGGCCGGCATGTTCTACCCGTTCGTGGACGAGACGAAGGTCGAGCTGGTCGGCGTGGAGGCCGGCGGGCGGGCGGCGCAGTACGGCGAGCACGCGGCGACGCTGTCCAACGGCAAGCCCGGCGTGCTGCACGGCAGCTTCAGCTACGTGCTTCAGGACGACGACGGCCAAACCGCCCCGGTTCACAGCGTGAGCGCCGGCCTCGATTACCCCGGCGTCGGCCCGGAGCACAGCTACTGGAACGACGCCGGGCGGGTGAAGTACTGCAGCGTCACCGACCAGGAGGCGCTGGACGCGTTCCACCTGTGCGGCCGGCTGGAAGGCATCCTCCCGGCGCTGGAGACGGCGCACGCGGTGGTGGAGGCGATGAAAATCGCGTCAAAACGGCCGCCGTCGGACGTAATCGTGGTGTGCTTCAGCGGCCGCGGCGACAAAGATTGTGCCGAAGTGGCGCGGCTGACGGCGAAGAAGTAAGCAGGATTGGCCGCAGAAAAGCACAAAAGCCACAACAGAAAGCCAAGACCCGAGCAGGATTTTGAACTCATTCTTTTGTCTGCGTCTACTTTTGTGACTTTTGTGCTTTTTTGCGGCCAATAGTCTTGGTCTTCAAATGATCCCTACACTCATCCAGCGGCGCGGGGCGCAGCACCTCGCGGAAGAGGACGCGGTCCAGGCGCCGCTGACCGGCGGCCTTAGCCCGCTCAACCCGCCACCGGACGTCCTCGACCTGATCCCCGAGTCGGTCGCCCGCGAGAACACCGTCCTGCCGCTGCGGCTCGAAGGTCGCACCCTGCACATCGCCACCGCCGACGCATCCAACCTCCTGCTGCTTGACAAGCTCCGGTTCCTGCTGAACAAAGACATCCGGTTCGTCGAACACCCGCGGGCCGACATCCTCCGCGCCATCCGCCAGCACTACGGCCAGTCCGAAACCGAGTCGGTCGATTCGATGTTGGCGGAGTTCACCGACACCGCCGTCGGGTTCGCCGGCGGCGAATACGACGAGGACGCGAACGTAACCCGAACGGGCGCGGTGTATGGGCGGCCGATGGCCCCCCGGGCGGCGCTGGGGGATCACGCCCCGGCCCGCGCCCGCGGCAGGCTGTTCGGCGGCTTGGCCCGGACGCTTGCCGAATTCCGGCATGGCATGAAGGGCGTCGAGGACGAGTTCAACCCGAGCGGCAACAACGGCGAAGATAACACCCCCGACTACGGGACGCGATCCATGTGGCACTACACCGTCGAAGAGGGTCAGCGGGCGCTCATGATCCGCAAGGACGGGCGCATGGAGGTGATCGTCGGGCCGCGGCGGGTGTGGGCGTGGGGCAAGCGGTTCGAGCGGATGCGGCACTTCGTCGCCCACCCCGGCGACTTCCTCGTCGTCCGCTTCCGCGACGGCCGCCAGGACCACGTCGCCGGCCCCGCGGACGTGTGGTTCGACCCGCGGATTCACGAGCACGTCACCAAGCAGGAGGCGCTGCAACTGGCCGCCAAAGAGGCGGTCGTGGTGTACTCGAAGGCGATCGAGAACGCGCCGATCACGCGGCGGCTGGTGTACGGCCCGACGCTGTTCGTCCCGGCCCCGGGCGAGTGGCTGCACACGTTCGCCTGGCACGGGGCCGACGGCGGCTCGCAGGGGGCGCGGAAGGTCGCCAAGGGCTTGGTCTTCCAGAAGCTGTGGCTGATGCCCGACCAGATGTATCACGACGTGGTCGAGGTTCGCACGGCCGACGACGCGGTGCTCACCATCAAGCTGATGATGTTCTTCGAGCTGCTCGACATCGACCGCATGCTGGAGGCCACGCACGACCCGATCGGCGACTTCGTGAACGCCGCGACGTCCGACGTGGTCGACTTCCTCGGCCGCCGCACGTTCGAGGAGTTCAAGAAGGAAACCGGGAAGCTCAACGAACTCGAAACCTACCGCCAACTGACCGCCCGCGCCGCCCAGAACGGCTACCGCATCAACAAGGTGGTGTACCGCGGGTACGACGCCCCGGCCCGGCTTCAGACGATGCACGATCAGGCCATCGAGGCCCGAACCAAGCTCCAACTCGAGCGGGCGACGGAGGAGCAGTCGCAGACGCTCGAAGACTACAAGCTGACGGCCCAGATGAACCGCGCCGCCCGGCGGCGGACCGAGCAGGCGATCGAGGCGGACACCGAAATCGACCTGACCCGCAAGCGGCAGGAGGCAGAGCGGGCGCAGAAGGAGGCCGAGCGCACCGCCGCCCGCGAGCAGCGCCGCCGCGACGCCGAATCCGAGCAGGAGATTCGCCGGCAGGCCGACGAGCGGCAGCGGCAGCACCTCGCGGCCCTCAAAGAGATGGGCGTCGATCTGACGGCGCTCTTGACGCAAGGCCGGGCCGACCGCGTCATCGAGTTACGCGGCGGCAAGGGCGTCAGCCCGCACCTGCACCTCGACAACACCGACGGCGACGGGGCGTGACAGCGGCGTTACACGCCGTTTGCGACACTCTTGTCGAACCGCCGGCGTGAGCCGGTCGGGTCACCGGCGTACGACGACAACCCGGCCGGCTCACGCCGGCGGTTCGACAGGCGGGCCACCCATGCGCCAGCTCCTTTTCCTCACGCTCCTCCCGTTCGTGCCCGCGATGGCCGCCGAACCGCTTCCCGCTCCGCCCGCGGCCAAAACGGTCAAGGTCGCGGCGGTGCAGTGCTCGTCGGAGTTGGGCGACGTCGCGGGCAACACCAAGAAGCTCACCGCGCTCGTGACGGAGGCGGCGAAGGCGGGCGCGAAGATCGTCGTCCTGCCGGAAACCGCGATCACCGGCTACCTGTCGCAAGACCTGAAGACGAACTGGCACATCAAGGGAATGCCGATCGAGCCGCGGTTCCAGGGCAAAGACCCGGACGGGTTCGCGGAGGCCGTGCCCGGCCCGTCCACCAAGCACTTCTGCGCGCTGGCGAAGGAACTCGACATCTACCTGACGATTCCGCTCCTCGAAGTGGACCGGCCGAAGGAGAAAGCCCCGCGGTATTTTAATACGGTGTGCTTAGCGAGCCCGAAAGGTGAGCTGGTGGCACACTACCGCAAGCTGACGCCGTGGCCGTACCCGGAGAAGTCGTGGGCGACCGCGGGGGACCGCGGGGTGCAGACCTACGACACCGAATACGGCCGCGTCGGGCTGGGCATCTGCTTCGACATCCACACGATTCTGGAGAAGTACGCCCCTCACAAGCTGTGGTGCCTACTGTACCCCATCGCCTGGGTCGATACCGAGCACCCGGCGGAGTGGATGTGGACGAAACTGCCGGAGCGGGTCAAGCCGTTCGGTCATCACCTGATCGGCGCGAACTGGAGCGTGGACAAAAAGCAAGACTGGCGCGGCTACGGGTTCAGCGTGATCGTGTCGAATGAAGGGAAAGTGCTGGCGAGCGCCAAGAGCCTGTACGGGAGCGAGATCGTGTACGCGGAACTTCCCTTCGGGAAGTAGTGCGGGTGCGAGTGTGAGTGCGAGTAAAGGCAGAAGAAGTGAAAACTGAAGGCAAGGCATTGCGCCGTGTCTTGGGCCTTCACTTCTTCACACCGTCTCTTCTGCTGCCCTCCCTCACACTCGCACCCACACTCACACTACTTCTGGCGGATCATCTTCGCGCAGGCGGCCTTCGCGGCGTCGCGGACGACCGGGCTGGTGTCGTCACACGCGGCCTGGATGAAGCCCAGGAACTGCGGGGTGTGGTAGCCGAGCTTGCACAGGTGGCCGATGCACTCGGCCCGCACCTCCGGGCACGGGTCGAGTTGGGCCGCCTGGAACAGCGCGCCCTTCACCCCGTCGGTCGAGCCGTGCCGGCCCTCGGCCAATCCCTTCGCGGCGGTGATGCGGGCCGACGGCGCGTCCATCGTCTGGAGAGCGATCACGAACGGCTGCACGTCGCGGTCGAAGGCGACGCCGGTCGGCAGGAAGTTAGCGGGCACGACCACCTGCTGCACCGGGGCCGCGCTCGACGTGCCGCCCGGCGGGATCGGGATCGGCGGCAGCGCCGGGGCCGGCGGCAGCGGGGTCGGGATCGACGGCGGGGCCGGCAGCGGCGTCGGGATCGGCACCGGCGCGCTCGCGGGCGGCAGCGGGGTCGGGATCGACGGCGCTGGCGTCACCGGGGCGGGCGTGGCGACCGGCGGCGCGACCGGGGCCGGCGCCGGCTTGGACGGCATTACCCGCGGCGGCTCGGCGGTGGTGCTCACCCCGCCCGGCGGGGTCGGGATGACCGTCGGCGGGGCCGCCGGGGTCGGCTTCGTCGCCGGGGTCGCGGCTGCCGGCATCGCCGGGCCGGTCGGCTTCTTCGGCCCGAACACGCGGCCGAACAGCCCGGGCTTCTTCTCCGGGGCCGGCGGCGGGGGCGTCGCGGGCATCTCGGCCGGCATCGCCGGCTTGTCCTTGTCGCCGAAGAGCCGCCCGATCACCGGCCGCTTGCCGTCCTTGTCTTTGTCCTTGTTCGCATCCGGCAGCGCCGCGGCGGCCGTCGGCAGCAGCGGGTCGCTGGCCCGCGACTTGGCCTTCGGCGGCCCGCTGTCTTTTGGCGCGTCCGGCGCCTTCGGGACGTCCGGTGCCTTCGGCGCGTCGCCGCCGGCCGGCGGGGCGTCGCCGGTCTTATCGACGAGCGTGATCGTCTCGCCGGTCTTGGTGTCCTTCAGCTCGGACGCGTACGTCCCGTCCGGCTGCTTCTCGGACTTGATGACCTTGAACGACCGGTCGCCCTTGCCGTCGATGTTCAGGGTGATGACCGTTCCGACCTTGGGCGGGCCGTTGTCGGCGCGGCCGTCGGCGGCGCAGACGGCCATCCCGGCCCCGGCCACCGCCGCCCACACCCACCGCCGCGCGAACCACCGTGACATGTCCGCTGCCTCCGTGCATGTGGCCCCTGCGCCGTCCGTGGCGTCGTCGGGGCATCCGTGCGTGCCGAAAGCATCGGCTTGCCCGCCTTCGCCGGTTCACCCGCTTTCTCCCGATGCGCCGCGCGGGGCGGAAGATGGGCAAGATATAGCAGTGCTGAGTGCTGAGTGCTGAGTGCTGAGACAAAGCCTCATTGCCTTCTGCATTTGTCTCAGCACTTAGCACTCAGCACTCAGCACTCAGCACTCAGCACTCAGCACTCAGCACTCAGCACTCAGCACTCAGCACTTACGAAGCTGCGGTTGATCCTTCCCCCGCGGCACGCTATCTGACCGCGAACTCTGCGACCGAAGTTCAGCGCCCGCACGCGGGCCGGGGGAGCTAGCTGTGTACCGGGCACTGCTGTTTGCCGCTGCCGCCGCGGCCCTCGCGCCGGCCGGGTGCGGGACCATGTGGGACGCGGTCACCAGCCGCCAGTTCCGCAGCGAGCCGTTCACCACCGTCAAGAACGTGGTCGTGCCGGAAGACCCGATGACCGTGCTGCGGGCCGACCCGCCGCGGTCCGGGGACGACCGCGCGAAGGCCATGCACCGGCTCAAGGAGCCGATCCGCAACGGCTACTCCCAGCAGGACCACGACCAGATCGTCGAGATGCTCGAGCGGACCGCGACCGCCGACAAAAGCCCGGTGCTGCGGTACGCGGCCATCGACGCGCTCGGCCGGTTCGAGGACGAGCGGGCCACCCGCATCCTGATGCTGGCGTACCAGAAGGCCGACGGGCAGACCGAGCAGCAAATCAAAGGGCCGGCCGAGGTGGTCCCGGTCGGCGGGCTGAGCGCCGGCCGCGCGCCGACCAAGTCCGGCATCGAGGTGGTGCAGTTGGTCGGGCCGACCGGGTACTCCCCGGACACCGTCGCGGCGCTGCGGTGCCGCTGTCTGGAGTCGCTCGGCCGCACCCACAAGCCGGAAGCGGCGCGGTTCCTGGCGACCGTCGCCGGCACGGGCGGCGCGGACATCACCCAAATCGGCGCCGAAGACATTGAGGTGCGGCAGGCGGCGGTCCGCGGTCTGGGCCAGTGCCGGCAGCCGGAAGCGGTCGCGGCGCTGGCGCAGGTGCTGGCGGCCGAGGCCGGGAAAGACCCGACGCTGGCCCGCGGCGCGCACGCCGGGCTGGTCCGGCTGACCGGCAAGCGGCTGCCGCCCGACCCGCAGCAGTGGAACGCGGTAGTCCAGGCCGGCGTCGTCATCGCCCCGGAACCCACCTGGGCCGAAGACTTCATCGAGAACGCCGCGTTCTGGCAGAAAAAATAACTTTAAAGTGCTGAGTGCTGAGTGCTGAGTGCTGAGTGCTGAGTGAAAGGCAAGAAGGTCCGGTGCTTCTGCTTTTCGCTCAGCACTCAGCACTCAGCACTTGAGTCACCGCCGGTACGTCCACTCGTCGCGCGCGTACTTCTCCGCGACCAACTCATCGGCCTTCGCCAGCGGCGGGTCACACTCGCCGTCCGGCTTCCACTCGGCCACCAGCAACCGCTTCGCCTCCTCGACCGAAATCGGCAGATTCGCGACGAACTCCGCGTGCGGGCGGTCGCGGCGGTACTCCGGCTGCCGCTCCGGCGCGTTCAGGTAGCGCGACACCCGCGCCAGGTCGAACCCGCACAGCAGCGTGCCGTGGTGCAGGAACGCCCGCCGCTTCCGCTGCTGCGCGTTGCCGGAAAACTTGACCCCGCTTACCGCGAGGTCGCTCGTTCCCTCGACCGCGGCCACTACCACCGACTCCAGCGCCCGGACCACGCGCCCGAGGATGTAGCGGTTCGACGCCGGGATCTCGTTCAGCCGCGGCGCGTGCTCGTAGCTCAGCACGAGCGTGTAGCACAGGCACCGTGGGCCGAGGACGACCGTTCCGCCGCCGCTCGCCCGGCGCACGATGGGGATGCCGTCGGCGGCGCAAGCGGGGCGGTTCACGTCGATCGGAACGGACCCGCCCGAGCCGACCACCACCGCGTAAGTCCCCAACTCCCACAGCCGTAGAACCTCCCCGCCGCCCTCTTCGGCCGCGACCAGCAGCGCTTCGTCGAGTGCGACGTTTGCGGCCGCCGCCGGCAGCGTATAATCGAGCAGCTTCATCGGCGTTGTTGACGCGGGGGGAGCGGGGCGTATTCCAACCTCGTTGTACGATCCGAACCGCAGGTTCCGAACGAGGCACACGCCGATGTCCTCTCCGCGACTGGCCCACAACGTGTTCTTCAAGCTCACGGACGCCTCGCCGGCGAAGGTGCAGGAGCTGGTGGACGCGTGCAAGAAGTACCTGAACGTGCAACCGGGCATCGTGTTCTTCGCCGCCGGGTCGCTGTGCGCCGAACTCGACCGCCCGGTCAATGACCGCGACTGGCACGTCGGGCTGCACCTCGTGTTCATCGACAAGGCGGCCCACGACGCCTACCAGGACGACGCCACGCACAACAAGTTCATCGAGGAGAACAAGCCGAACTGGGCCGCCGTTCGGGTGTTCGACTCGCTGGTGTAACGGCGCAACCGCGCGAAACGTATGAACCGCCTTCAGCCGCACGAGTTCGCCAAGTTCCTCCGCTCCTACCGCCTCGTCGGCGGGGTGCTGCGGGGCGCGAGCGTCCGCCACACCGGGCCGCGGGAGGTGGCCGTCGAGTTCCGCCTGAGCGCCCGCGAGGCGATCACCGACCTCGGCAAGGAGCCGCGCCGGGTGCGGCTCACCCTGCGGCTGGCCGGGGTCGAGGAGTTCCGCCTCCAGATGCGGCCGGCACAGCCGAAGGTGAAGATCACCGACGCCCGCATCGGCTACCACGGCGGGTTGTTCTACGTCAGCCTCGACTCGGTCGGGCTGGAGGCCGGCGAGACCGCCCAGGTGTTCGACTTCCGCGCCAGCGAGGTGTACGCCGCCGGCCGCGAACTCTTCTGGGAAGAGGCCAAACCGGCCGCGGACAAGGCTCAAGAGTGAGCCACAGATGGACACGGATGAAACACAGATAAGCGAAGAGGCAGATTGAGTTGTATCTGCCTCTTCGCTTATCTGTGTTTCATCCGTGTCCATCTGTGGCTCGGCCTTTTCTTCTTCGCGGTTATCGCACTTCTGCCGCGCACAATCTCTCGGAATTGACCTTGGCGCTTTGACCGCGTGCCCCGGGCGGATACTATTGAGTCGCTGAGGTCCGTACTTCGAGGGCACACCATGACGCGGTTGTTCGCGGCGGTCGGCGCGGTCGGGCTGATGGCGGGCGCGGCCCTGGGCGCCCCGCCGTCGCCCACCCCGGCCGAGTTGGTCGCCAAGCTCGGGTCCGACGAGTACGCGGCGCGCGAGGCGGCCGCCCGGGCGCTCGCCCGGCTGGGGCCGGAGGCGCTGCCGGCCCTCCGCGACGCGCTCAAGTCGTCGGACCCGGAGGTCCGCGCCCGCGTCGCCCCGCTCATCACCCAGCTTCAGCGGACCGCCGACAGCGCCGGCCGGCTCACCCCCAAGAAGCTCGCGCTCAACTACAAGGACGTGCCGCTCGCCACCGCGCTGGCCGATTTCAAGCTCCGGTCCGGGCTGAACCTCGTGTTCGATACGGCGAAGGTCGCCGACCCGCTCCGCGCGGTGACGGTGAGCACGGCTGAGGTGTCGGTGTGGGAGGCGCTGGACGCGTTCTGCACCGCGGCCGGGCTGCGGGAGGAGTTCCGGTCCGAACTCGAAATGCCGAAGGTGCAAAACCAGAACCGCCGCGCCTACACCCCGCCGCCGCAGATCCCCGGCCCGGACGCGGTGCCGGTCGTGCTGGTCGAGGGGACACCGCGGGCCGTCCCCGGCGACCGCCGCACCGCGGTCCGGGTGCTGGCGCTGCCGGCCAGCTTCCCCGGCCACCGCGTCACCCTCGGCACCGGCGACACCACCCTGTGCTTCGACGTGGCCCCGCAGCCGGGGCTGAACTGGGTGGACGTGACCGCCGTCAAGGTGACCCGGCTGACCGACGACGCCGGCCGGGTCGGCGGCGCCGGGCGGGCGCGGTCGAACGACGGGACCGACTTCGGCGACGAGGTGGTGGCGTTCGCCGGCCCCGGCGGGTTCGGCGGGTTCGGCGGCCGCGGCGTGGTGCGGTTCAACCCGCAGACCGGGATGCCCATCTACCCCGACACCGTCCCCAACCCGCGCATCGTCGAGGTGCCGCTCAAGCTCGCCACCCCGTCGGCCCGCAGCATCAAGCGGCTGGACGGCTCCGTGCTGGGCGAGGTCCTGCTGACCAACCAGACGCTGCTGACGGTGGCCGACCCGACCAAGACGACCGGCACCGCGCACGACGGGCTGGGCAACTTCCGCCTGACGGTGCAGGGGGTGACGGAGACGAAGGCCGGCGGGACGCAGGTGCAACTGGTGTTGCAGTACCCGCCGCCGTGGGCGCGGCGGGGCGGCTTCAACCCCGGCGGCATCTGGCCGGAAAGCCCGCGGCCGGGCGCGACCCCGACCGTGCAGGCGTTCGACGCGGCCGGCAAGGCGATGCCCGCGTCCACCAGCGGCGGCTACTCCGACAGCAGCGACGACGGCCAGACCATGTACCAGCACGTGACGATGACGTTCCGCAAGGACGCCGGGGTGCCGGCCAAGTTCGTCGTCACCGGCTCGCGGCCGGTGACCGTCGAGGTGCCGTTCGTGCTGGAGAACGTCCCGCTGCCGTGAGCCGGCAACCGGGAAGCGGCGGGCAAAGGGAGAAGGCATGAACCGCCGATCTCGATCGGCGGTTCATGCCTTCTCCCTTTGCCTGCGCCGTGGTACACTCCTCTCACCCCCGCCAAGTCGCCACCCCCAAGGCGCCGCCTCATGCCCCGACCCGCTCTCGCCGCGCTCGCGCTCCTCGCACTCGCCGGCCCCGCCCGCGCCGCCGACCCGACGTACTGGCAGGACGTCCGGCCCATCCTCCGCAAGCACTGCGTCGTCTGCCACAGCGAGCGCAAGCTATCGGATGTGGACGTGTCCGCCGGGCTGGCACTCGACACCCCGGACGCCGTCCGTAGGGGCGGGAAGGGCGGCAAAGTCGCGGTGTTGGTGCCCGGCAAGCCGGACGAGTCGTTGCTCGTCACGCTGCTGACGTCGAAGGACAAGAAGCGGGCGATGCCGCTCGACGCCGACCCGCTCCCGGCCGATGACGTCGCGGTCATTCGCAAGTGGGTTCAAGCCGGCGCGCCGGAGGGCACGCGGCCGAAATCCGACGACACCGTCGCGCCCGTCGGGCCGGCCCGGCCGACGCGCAAACTCGACGTCGTATTTCCCACGAAGGCCGCGCTCCCCAAGACGGCGAACCTGCCCGGCCCGCTCGAACTGACGCTGCCCGTCGGCCCGCTGCCGCCGGTCGCGGCGGTCGCGTTCAGCCCGGACGGCAAGTTACTCGCGAGCGGAAGCTACGGGCGCGTCACCGTGTGGGATTTGCAAGCTGGGAAGCCGCTCAAGGCGCTGACGAACGTGCTCGGCGCGGTCAACGACCTGAAGTTCTCGCCCGACGGCAAGCTGCTGGCGGTCGCCGGCGGCCAGCCGTCGGCCCGCGGCGACCTCCGCCTCTTTGATACGGCCGAGTGGAAGCTCCTGCACTCGCTCGGCGGGCATTTGGATACGGTGTCCGGCGTGAGCTTCTCCCCGGATGGAACGAAACTCGCCAGCGCCAGCTTCGACAAGACCGTGCGGCTCTGGAATGTACCGGAAGCCAAACTGCTCCACACCTACGGCGGGCATTCGGACTTCGTGTACGCGGTCGCGTTCGGGCCGGACGGCAGTTGGTACGCGACCGCGAGCAAGGACCGCACCGGCCGCATCATCGACGCCGCGACCGGCAAGGGGCTGTTCACGCTCAGCGGCACCGATCAGGAGGTGATGGCCGTTGCGGTGCTGCCGGGCGGGCAGGTGCTGGCCGCCGGGCTTGACCCGCTCGTCAGTTGGTATGACCCGAAGACCGGCGAGCGGTCGCGGCGCGCCGGCGGCCCCGCGACCGCCGCGAACGAGATCGCGACCGACCCGAAGGGCACGCTGGTCGCGGTCGCCGGCGGCGACGGCACGATTCGCACCCTCGACCCGAAGACGGCCGCTCAGGTGAAAGCGGTCGCGGCCGGGGGCGTGGTGTTCGCGGTCGCGGTCGATCCGGGGGCGAAGCGACTCGCCAGCGGCGGCGCGGACGGCGTCGTGAAGGTGTGGGAGGTTCCCTCGGCGAGGCCGGAGGGGGGGGCCGACGCCCGCTTGCTGCTCACCCTGTGGAGCGGACCTGAAGACGCGCCAGGAGGGGGTTTGGGGGAACCCGCGGGGGGGGCACCCAAATACAACTGGCTGGCGCTGACGCCGGAAGGGTACGCCGCCGGTTCGCAACCGCTTCTGACGAAAGGCGTTTGGAAGGCCGGCGGCAAGCCCGTCGATGCCAAACTGCTGTCGCCGCTGCTCGACGGGGCGCAGGTGGGCAGGGCGGCGCAGGGGCAGAAGTTGGCCGAACCGGTGTGGAAGTAGCGCCGCGCCGGCGGGGGCGATATACTAGCCGCAACCCCGACCCAAACTCAGGAGTGTAGCGGATGTTGCGTGCGATTCGTGCGGCGGTTGGCGCGGCGGCGGTGCTGTTCGGCGGCGTCCTGTTGGCCCAGCCCAAGGACGCCCCGGCCGACAACTACTTCCCGCTCAAGGTGAAGAGCAAGTGGACGTACAAGGTCGGCGACAACGACGTCACCGTCACCGTGGTGAAGGTCGATAAGGTGGGCAACGAGGACCACTACCAGGTGGACACGTTCGTCGGCAAGGAGGCCAAGGCGGGCGAGGCCAAGACGAGCGAGTGGTACGTGGTCCGGGCCGACGGGGTGTACCGCACGAAGGTGAAGGACGACAAGCTCGACCCGAACGTCAAGGTGCTGCCGCTGCCGGTCAAGAAGGACGCGACGTGGGACGTGAACAGCAAGCTCGGCCAGCAGGCGATCAAGGGCACGCTGAAGGTGAAGGACGAGAAGGCGAAGGTGAAGACGCCGGCCGGCGAGCTCGACGCGGTGCTGGTCGAGGGCGACGGGGTGGACGTGGCCGGGGCCAAGACCGTCATCCGGCTGTGGTTCGCCAAGAACTACGGCATCGTCAAGGAAGAGGTGTCGGTGGCCGGCGGCGAGAAGGTGCTGGTGGAACTGTTCAAGTACGAAGAGGGGAAGTGAGCCGAGGGTGAGCGCCGTGTTGGTGGTGACCCCTCACCCGGCCGGCGGCGTCGTTCGTGGCTCGGTTCCGGTGTTGGTGTCTCGCGCCGGCCACCCTCTCCCCGCATGCGCGGGGCGAGGGGAAGCACTGCGCGACCGAGTCGCCACACGGCGCGAGTTGCGATTGAGACGCCGGTGCTTGCCCTCGCCCCGCGCATGCGGGGAGAGGGTGGCCGGCGCGCCGAGGTAAACTGGTGTAGGTAAGGTAGCCCAACCGCCGGCCGGGTGAGGGGCGGCCACCAAAACGGCCGCCCGAACACCATCGAAACCCCGCAACCCCTTGCCTTAAAAGCACTAAACAGAATTCCAGAAATATTGCCCTCCGGCATTTGACTCCGCGAAAAACATCACCCATAACTTCGATAGTGGCAAAATGGACAGTTCAAATCTGTTCTGATGCCTTTCCGCCGCTCCGCTCTGGGGGATTCGCCATGCGCCCGGTGCTCGCGCTCGTCGTCGCTGCCGCCCTCGCGAACGTCGCGGTCGCGCAGACGTCGTTCCCGATGCTCACGCACGTGTCGCCGGCGGCCGTGCAACGCGGCACGACCGCCGAGGTGACCGTCGATTGCCGCACCAGTTCGCTCGCCGGGGCGTACAAGGTGCTGGTCGAAGGCGCGGGCGTGACGGCCGAAGTTGTCCCGCCGAAGGACGCGCCGCCGGCGGCGACGTGCAAGCTGAAGGTGACCGTCGCGACCGACGCGGCCGTCGGGGTGCGCGAGTTCCGGATCGCGTCGGCGCTGGGCATCTCGTCGCTCGGCCAACTGGTGGTCGTGGACGCGCCGGTGATCCCCGAGCAGGCGCAGCCGAGCACGATGGCGAAGCCGGTGCCGGTCCCGGTGCCGTCGGTGGTGTGCGGCCGCATCAAGGTGGCCGAGGCGGTCGATTACTACTCGTTCCCGGCGAAGGCGGGGCAACAATTTACGCTCGAAGTGATCTGCGCACGCATTCAGGACAAGATTCACGACCTCCAGAAGCACGCCGACCCGCTGGTCGCGGTGTACGACTCGAGCGGGCGCGAGCTGGCCGCCGCGGACGACGGCTACTTCGCCGACCCGGCGCTCACCTTCACCGCGCCGACCGACGGCGAGTACCGCGTCGCCGTCCGCGACGCCAAGTACGACGGCGACGCCCGCTGGGCGTACGCGCTCTCGATCACCGACGCGCCGCGGGCGCTGTACTCGTTCCCGCTTGCGGTCAACCCCGGCACGACCGCGAAGGCGGAACCGGTCGGCAGCGCCGCGACCGCCGGGAAGGGGTGGACGCTCACCGCGCCGAACGCGGCCGGAATCCACACGGTTCCGCTGCGGCTCGGCGCGGCGGAGACGAACCCGATTCCCGTGGTCGTGACCGCACTTCCGCTCGTCGAAGAGGCCGAGCCGAACGACACCCCGAAGCAGGCGACACGCTTGCCGCTGCCGGGCGGGGCAAACGGGCGGATCGGGCAGAAGCGCGACCTCGACCACTACGTTTTCGCCGCGAAGAAGGGGCAGGCGGTGCGGCTGGAGGTGTTCGCCCGCCGCTTCGGTACGCCGCTCACCAGCCGGCTCGACGCGGTGCTCGACGTGATGACGCCCGACGGCAAGCCGCTCGCGTCCAATGACGACCTGAACGGCAAAGACCCCGGCCTTGTCTTCGCGGTGCCGGCCGACGGCGAGTACGTGGTCCGCGTCCGCGACCTCAACAACAAGGGCGGCGACGGGTTCGTCTACTACCTCGAATGCGACTTCGCGCGGCCGGATTTCACGCTGAAGTGCGACCCGTCGAAGGCGATGATCGGCCCCGGGGCGCGGACCGCGTGGTACGTTCAAGTCGCGCGTTCGAACGGCTTCGCCGGGCCGGTGAAGGTCGAAGTGCAGGGACTGCCGGCGGGCGTGAGCGTCAACCCGCTGACGATCCCGGCGTCCATGTCGCAAGGCTTGCTCGTCGTTTCTGCTTCGGCCGACGCGAAGGTCGATGCCGCGGCGGTGAAGGTGGTGGGCACCGCGGAGGCGACCGACGAGAACGCGAAGCCGGTGACGCTGACGCACACCGCGGTCGCGGTCGAGGAGATTTACCTGCCCGGCGGCGGCCGCGGGCGCTTCGACGTCGGCATGATGGCCGTCGCGGTCGCGCAGTCGTCCGACCTCGCCGCGATCAAGGTGAAGCAGAACCGCATCGTCCTGAAGCCGGGCGAGGAAGTGAAGATCGACGTGGAGGTGGTCCGCGGGCCGGGCTACGACAAGGCGGTGACACTCGACGTGCTGTTGCGGCACCTGGGCGGCGTGTTCGGCAACCCGCTGCCGCCGGGCGTGACGATGGTGGACGGCAAGAGCAAGACGCTGCTCGGGAATGGCAGTGTCGGGCACATCACCCTGAAGGCCGACCCGACCGCGGCCGAATGCGCCGACGTGCCGGTGTGCGTGCAGGGGTTCGTGGCGATCAACTTCGTGGTGAAGATCGGGTACGCGAGCGAGGTGATCTGGGTGAGCGTGAAGAAGTAAGAGGATTCACCACAGAGGGCACAGGAGGGCACGAGAGGAAGGCACAAAACAGAGTTTCCAGAACAATTCTGCTCTCTGCCTTCCTCTCGTGCCCTCCTGTGCCCTCTGTGGTGAATCCTCTTACTTCTTCGGGTTCGGGTAGTGCTCCTGCATCACCTGCTTCATCTCGCGGACGGCCCGCTCGAAGCCGACGAACACCGCCCGCGACACGATGCTGTGCCCGATGTTCAACTCCTCGACCCCGGGGATGCGCACGATCGGCTGCACGTTCCAGTAGTTCAGCCCGTGGCCCATGTGGACGTGCAACCCCAGCGCCGCCGCCTGCGCGGTCGCGCTGCGGAGCTTTTCCAGCTCCCGGGTCACGTCCGCTTCGCCTTTTGCCTCGGAGTAGCTGGCGGTCTGGAACTCGATGGCGTCGGCTTTCAGCTTGCGGGCGGCCTCGATCTGGAACGGGTCCGGGTCGATGAACAGCGACACCTGGATACCGGCGGCCTTGAGCCGCTCGACCGCGTCGCCGACGCTGGCCGCGTTGCCAGTCACGTCCAGCCCGCCCTCGGTGGTGAGTTCCTGCCGGCGCTCGGGCACCAGTGTGGCCTCGTCCGGCTTGACCTTCAGCGCGATGTCGATGATCTCGTCGTAGGCGGCCATCTCGAGGTTGAGCCGCGTCGTCACGGTGTCGCGCAGCAGGTACACGTCGCGGTCCTGGATGTGCCGGCGGTCTTCGCGGAGGTGGACGGTGATGCCGTCGGCCCCGCCGAGGGTAGCGAGGACGGCCGCCGCGACCGGGTCCGGCTCCTTCGCCCGCCGCGCCTGGCGGACCGTCGCGACGTGGTCGATGTTCACTCCGAGGCGAATCATGCGAGTAGTTCCAGGTTCCAAGTTCCAGGTTCCAAGTCGAAGACATTCGCCCCAGTTCCGGGTTCGCCGTCTTTCAACTTGGAACCTGGAACTTGGAACCTGGAACTAACGCGGGGCATAGCGGGCCAGGTAGTCGAGGACGGCGCGGTAGCGGTCGAGTTCGCGGACCAGGATGCGGTACGCGATCACCACGATGAAGACGTCGAGCAGGCGCTCGAGCACCGGGCTGAGGATCGGCACCACGAACCACACCGCGAACGCGAAGTAGTTGAGCACCAGCAGCGCCGCGAACAGCGGGAGCGCGACCTGCAGGGTGCGGCTGACGCGGTACCGCGGGTCGAAGTACATGCGGACGGCCAGGCCGAGTTCGGCCCACAGTTGGGCGAAGAACCAGCGGCGCGGCGGCTCGGCGTGCTCCGGCGGGACGAGGACCGCCCCCTCCGGCGGCGGGAGCAGGCGCACCAGCGGCAGGATCGCACCGGGCGCGGGGGGCGGCGCGTGCGGGGCCGGGGCGGGCGGCGAATCGGCGTGCGGCTCGGTCATGCCCACTCCTCAGGCTTCTTCATGGGGTTAGGTTAATCCGGTTTCACGCCGAGGGAAAGGGCGACCGGTGAGGAGTGGGGAGTAGGGAGTGAGGAGGAAATACAAACCGTCGTCCTCACTCCCCACTCCTTACTCCTCACTTGCCCTCGGCGATCGGGCTGGCCTTGTCGGCGGTCGGGAACTCCTTCGGCAGCGGGATGGTGACCGCGCCGGTCGCGGCCCACTCGGTGCCGCGGGTCAGCGTGGCGGCGAACCCGTGGCACTTCATCGCGTTGGCGTCGTGCCCCATCGGGGTGTGGAACACCCGGCCCTTGCCGTAGCTCACGGTCCAGATCATCGGCTCGTGGGCCTTCGTGCCAGTGCTGTACGCGGTGGCCAGGACGGTCACGTTCTCGACCGGGCCACGCATGTTGTCGTACAACTCGTCGCGGACGTGCAGCCACTCCTTCGGCATCCCTTTCGTGACCGGGTGCTCGGCGTCGCGCACCTTGACCGCGAACGGGCCGGTGTAGCGGTGCCCGCTGCCCTGGTCGGCCCCGGCCTCGACGACCACCGGCTTCCCGTCGTCGTCGTACTTGAGCCGCTTGCCGGCCTTGGCGTCGCGCCAGCCCATGCCGATCATCTGGTTGTACTCGGCCCACCCGCCGAACGCGTTGTTGGCCGCGTGGACGACGACGAACCCGATCTTGCCGTCTTTCAGGAGCTTCTCGAAGTCGTCGTTGAGGTCTTTGCCCCAGGATTCGCCGTTGTAGTTGCTGACGACCACCTGGTACTTCGCCAGGTCCGGGCGGAACTTGGCCATTTCCTCCTTTTTGCCCTTCGGCGGGCTGGTGGCGACATCGACCGCGAACTTGCCGGCGTCCTCCAACTGCTTCTTGAGGACGGGGGTGGTCTGCTGCCAGTTGTGGTTGTTCTGGCCGTCGATGATGAGCACTTTCAGCTTGTCGTCGGCCCGCGCCGACAGTGCGGCGCACAGGACGGCGAGGGCGGAGAGGAATCGCATGGCTAACTCCGGGGTTGAAAGGGGAAATCCGGCGGCACTGCGATTGTGCGAGTGACCGCGGCCGCGCGTCAACCGGATAAAATGGCCGACGACTTCTTTTCCGGAGGGGCTTCGATGACGACGCAGGGCGAGCACGACGTGGTCCGGGTGTACGCCGGCCCGGTGGTGACGGTCGAGTTGTACCAGCAAGCGCTCAAGGACGCCGGCATCGAGAGCAAGGTGGTCGGGCTGGACCTGACCGGCGGGCTGGGTTCGGCCCTGTCGAACTCGGTCGAGCTGTGGGTGAAGGGCGAGGACGTGGAGAGGGCCGCGGCGGCGATCAAGCGGTACGAGGACGACAAGGGCGTGATGGCGTGAACCCACCCCCGGCCCCTCCCTGCAGGGCGGGGAGGAAGAGGCGGGCGGTTCGTCGGCGGAACCGGCGCGAAGGTCTTGTCTCCCCGCCCTGCAGGGAGGGGCCGGGGGTGGGTTCGCCGGGTCAGTTGTCGTACCGGACGCGGACGGTGCCGTTGTGGCGGAACTCGATTTCCACCTCGTAGCCGCCGCGGAACTCGAACCGGATCTCGCGGCGGTCCACCTTGAACTCCCGCAGTTGGCCCGGCGGCAGGGTGAAGCACACCTCGACCGGCTGGCGCGTCACCGGGTGGATCACCCACACGTGGTGCTTGCCCGGCGTCGGGGTGAAGACCCGCGAGAAATCGGCCAGGCTAATCGCCGCCGGCACCGGCGGTTGCGGCACCGGGAACGGCGGGCGGAGCACCGGCACCGGTTGCGGAACCACCACCGGCACCGCGACCGGCACCACCTGCGGTTGGATTCGCACGGCCGGGGCGATCACGACCGGTTGCGGAACCACGATCGGCTGCGGGAAGATCGGCGGGGGCGGGAGTTGCGGCGGGTGAGCGGGCGCGGACGTCAGGGCGGCGGCGAGCACGAGCGAGTTCATCGCGGTCACTCCGGTTGTGTCGATTACACACCGAGAGCGTCTGAGTAAGTGAAACTTGCGCCGCTCATAAAGTTCCAGGTTCCAGGTTCCACGTTGAAGGCAGCTATCGCAGGCTTCTGTCTTCGACTTGGAACCTGGAACGTGGAACCTGGAACTACTCGGCCCGGTTCTGCACCTGGTAGGCGAGCGTCGCGAACACGCGGGCGAGGGTGCCGAGTTCGTCGTCGCGCTCGGCGACCACCGACAGCAGCCGCGGGTCGTACTCGCCCTTCTCCATCGCCTGCGCGGCACGGGTGAGGTCGGCCACCGCGCGGAGGTACTCGGCCTGCAGGTCGCGGAGCCGCCGCTTGTCCAGGCAGGCGTTGACGCGGGCGAACAGGATGACCGGCTCGTACGGCTTGTGCAGGTAGTCGTCGGCCCCCAGTTCGATGCACCGGACGATGCTGTCCATCTCGTCCAGCGCCGAGATCATGACGATCGGGATGTTGGCCAGGTCCGGGTCGGCCTTCATCGTCTGGAGGACGGTGTATCCGTCCACGCCGGGCATCATGATGTCGCACAGGACGATGTCGAACCGCTGCTTGACGACCATGTCGAGCGCCTGCGCGCCGTCGGCCGCCTCGCCGGTCGCGTACCCGCGGGCGTTCAGCCGGCGGCACAGCATGACGCGGTTGGCGTCGTTGTCCTCGACCACGAGGATGCGCTTCGGCTCGACGGCGCACACCTGCTTGGCGTCGGTCACCGGGGCGGCCATCGGGATCGACTCGGCCGCGGGGACGACCGGCTCGGCCGTGGGAACGACCGGTTCAGCCGTGGGAACCGACGGTTCGACGTCGGGCGGGGCGGCCGGCTTGACGCGGCGGATTTCGGTCGCGGCGGTGGGGTCTACCGGCTCCGCCGGCGGGCCGCCGAAGTCCACCTCGTCGTCGGGCGGCAGCGCGGGCCGCGGCTTGGTGCCGGCCTTCGCCCGGGCCAGCGCCGCGTCGATCTTGCGGAACAGCGCGTCCCAATCGACCGGCTTGGTCTCGAACTCCTCGCATCCGGCGGCCAGCGCCTTCTCGCGGGCGACGGTGGTGGCGTGGGCCGACAGCGCGATGACGGGGATGCGTGCGGTCGCCGGGTCGGCCTTCAGCCGCCGGGTGGCCTCCCACCCGTCGATGTCCGGCAGCCCGAGGTCCATGAGCACGAGGTCGGGCCGTTCGGTCTTGGTGAGGGCGACGGCCGACAGCCCGCTCTCGGCCGGGACGACCGCGTACCCCTTCCGCTCCAGCCGGCGGCGGAACAGCTCGCGGTTCACCTGCTCGTCTTCGACCAGTAGCAGCCGGGGCATGGATTGACCTTCGTGGCTGGGGCGGGCGCGGTTCCAGCTTACTGGATTCGCGGCGGAACGCTACAATCAGGTGATCCGCTCCCCCGCACGGTGACCGCCATGCGCGACTGGCTCCGCAACGTGTACCTGGCCACGTCCACGATCGCGGCCGGCATGTACGTGACGCTGTGGCACTTCGTGCAGTCGTTCCGCCGCGGCCCGTTCACCGGCCACTTCGCGTACCCCGAGCAGCCGGTGCCGGTGCGGCCGCGGTACCGCGGGTTCCACCGGTTCGACCTGACCACCTGCATCGGGTGCGACAAGTGTGCCCGCGCGTGCCCGGTGGACTGCATCTACATCGACAAGGAGAAGGCCCCGCCGCCGGCCAAGGGGTTCGTGGTGACCGGGTTCAAGATCGACTACACCAAGTGCATGTTCTGCGCCTTGTGTGTGGACCCGTGCCCGGTGGACTGCATCTTCATGGGGTCGAACCACGACATCAGCACCTACACCCGCGACGGGTGCGTGGTCGACTACGCCAAGCTGCCGCTGGCGGTGGCGTGGGGCCAAGCGACGCTCAACCCGACGGCGGTGCAGGAATCGAAGCGGGTGGCGCTGCCGGTGTGGACGAAGACGGCCGAGCCGCCGAAGCCGGCCGCATCCCCCAAGCCCGCGACCGACGGGAAGCAGGCCACATGACGACGCTCGTCCTGTTCATCGTGATCTTTCTGGCCGCGGGCGCGACCCTGCTGGCCGCGAACCTCGTGCTCGGATTGTTGGTGCGGCCGGACCGTCCGAGCGCCGCGAAGGCCGAGGTGTACGAGTGCGGCGAGCGGCCGGTCGGCCCGGCGTGGGTGCAGTTCGACCTGCGATTTTATGTGGTCGCGCTGCTGTTCGTCATTTTCGACGTGGAGCTGGCGTTCTTCTTCCCGTGGGCGGTGGTGTTCGGCAGCGCGACCCGGGCCGCCGACGAGTCGAAGCCGGTCGAGGTGCGCGTCGAGGCCGCGACGAACCTCCAGCCGCGGGTCGGTGCCGCGGCCGGCCCACCGGCCCCGCCGAACGCGGTCGCGGCGAAGCGGCTGGCATGGATCGCATTCGCGGACATCATGGTGTTCTTCGGGGTGCTGCTGGTCGGGTTCGCGTACCTGTGGCGGCGCGGCGACCTCGAATGGGTTCGCAGTACGGCGGCGCAAACTAACGCCGACGAGAATCGAATCGAGGAACGCCCGACGACCGTCGACGGGCCTGTGGGGGTGTAACGTGGGCTTGCTCGAAGGCGCGATGCGCGACGGGTTCGTGACGACCAACCTGGAGTTCGCCATCAACTGGGCGCGGGAGTCGTCGCTGTGGCCGATGACGTTCGGCTTGGCGTGCTGCGCCATCGAGATGATGGCCACCGGCGCGCCGCGGTACGACATCGACCGGTTCGGGGCCGGCGCGTTCCGCGCCACCCCACGACAGGCCGACCTGATGATCGTCGCCGGCACGGTGAACCTGAAGATGGCCGAGCGGGTGCGGCGGCTGTACGACCAGATGCCCGACCCGAAGTTCGTCATCGCGATGGGCGCCTGCACCTGCGGCGGCGGGCCGTACTACAAGTACGGTTACAACGTGGCAAAGGGAGTCGATCTCATCGTGCCGGTTGACGTATACGTGCCCGGGTGCCCGCCACGGCCGGAAGCGCTGCTCGAAGGGCTGATGCGCGTGCAAGACAAGGTGCGGCGGATGCGCGACCTGACCAGGGGCCAACCGGAGGAGTTGCCGGTGCCGGCGCGGAAGGGGAGCGTCCGGCTGCCGGCGGAACTGGCCGACCCCGAGAAGGCGGTCGAGTTCCTCAAGGAGCAGAAGGAACGCGCCAAGCCAGTGAAATGACGGAGCGGCGCCCGTGCCCGACCTGATTTTTCGTCGCGGCGTGACCGAGCCGGTCAAGATGGCGTGCATGTACTGCGGTGCGGCCGCGACGCACGCCCGCGAGCGCCGCGTCACCAACCCGCGGCTCGACCCGCCGGACAACCCCAACCCGGCGCTGGACGGCGTCCCGGGCGGTGACGATCCGATTTCCGGGTGCATCGCCCTGGTCATGCTGCCGTTCGTACTGCTCGGCCTCGGCCGGCAGGCGCGGGTGTGGTGGCGACACCGCGCGGCGCTGAAGGCCGCGCCTCCGCTCTACCCGCCCGATACGGTCGTGACGGTCACCACCTGCGGCCGGCACCGCTGCTACGCCCGGCGGTTCGCGGTCGCGGCGGCGGTCGGGGTGTTCGTGCTGGCGTGCGGGTGGGGTGCGATGCTGCTGCCGGCGGTGTGTGAACCGGTCGGCCCGCCGTTGTGGCTGTCGGTGAGCATGCTGGTCACCACGCTCGCGTTCCCGATCGTGTTACTGATGGAGTGGGCCAACCACGGCCCAATGCGGGTGTCGCGCGTGGGCCGCGACGGGGTCGTGCTGTCGGACGTGCGCCCGGCGTACTTCGACGCGCCGGGCTGACGTCAGGCGATGTGCAGCACGCGGCAGGCGTCCTCGTAGCTCGGCTCGAGGTCGAGCTTGATCGCCACATCCTCGGATAGCCACAGCGGCAGCGACGGGAGCGGCTGCCCGAGGGCGAGCGGGTAGAACCAGACGTCCAGAACGGGCCGGCTTCGCTTCCGCGGGCGCAGGCAGACGCTGTACACGGCCGGTGGCTCGGGTTTCAAAGCGGGGTCGGACAGGTCGAGCAGGCTCATGATGTCGGCGTACAGGTTGAGCGGCTCCGTCGTCACGACGTCCACGATCGAAACGCAGACCCCCTGCTGAAGCATCGCGGCGCACTTGACGGCGAACGCCCGCCGGCTCTCGGGCCAGTCCTTGTTCGCCGGGCTGACGATCTCGACCGCCGCGACGAGCCGCTTCCCGTCCCGCCGGTCGTAGACCCGCACTTCGTACTCCTCCTGAGCGGGCCATTCGGTCGCGGCGGTGAGCGTGGGTGCAACCGCCGAGGCATCGACGACAAACGGCTCGTGATCGAAACCTGCGTCCGTCAGGAGGCGAATACGCGGGGCGCTGGAGTAGCCATCTGGGAGCAGCGGGAAGAGGTGCTGAGCAATGGTCGGCGTCCACATGCCGTGCAACTCGTCCCACGAGTTGCGGTCGTTGACCGGTGAGCGGAAGTGGTCGCGGAGCGGCATGCGCAGTTCCTCCCACCGGGCATTCTAATCGCCCGCGCCGGGCGATACGATGTCAGCACTCGCCGGAGACTTCGCATGACCGCCGCCGACGTGATCCCGCTCCTGCAACAGCAGTTCGGCCCCGCGATCACTGCGGCCAAAGCGGATGCGCTCGACCCGTTCGTCACCGTCGAGCCGGCGCGGCTGGTGGAGGTGTGCCGGTTCCTGCGCGACGACCCGCGCACGCGGTTCGCCATCCTCAACGACATCACCGGCGTCGATTACCTCGAAACCGACCCGAAGAAGGTCGCCAAGGCCGGGTTTGAACCACACTTGGAGGTGCTCTACCACCTGTCGAGCTTCGCGTTCCCTGGGTTGCGGTTCACACTCAAGGTCGTGTTGCCGCGGTGGAAGGAGGACAAGGCCGGCGAGTTGCCCGAGGTGCCGAGCGTGAGCGGGGTGTGGAAGACGGCCGACTGGCAGGAGCGGGAGGTGTACGATCTGGTGGGCGTGTTCTTTAGCGGGCATCCGAATTTGGTGCGCATCTTGCTCAACGACGACTGGGTCGGTCACCCGCTGCGTAAGGACTACGAATTCCCGCTCGAATACCACGGCATCCGGTGCCGCTAGTTTTGGGTCGCGTGCGTTAAAATAGGAAATATCGGGACAATGGGTGGCCGATCGGCGGTGGCGTCACGACGGTGACGTTGCCGGTTCTGCTTCCCATTCACCCCGAGAGGCCTCATGCGCACGTCCCTCTGCTCCGCCGTCCTGCTCGCGCTCACGAACACCGCGGGCGCCCAGCCGCTGCCCGAGCCGCTGCCGATGGGCGTCCCGTACGTCTACCAGCCGGGCAACAACTACTGGTACGCCCCGGCGCTGCCGGCTTACGGCCCGTACTGGACACAGCCGGTGGTCGCGGTGGTGCCCGGCGGGGTGCCGCTCCGCGTCGTGCCCGGTGCGGCGGTCGTGTACCCGTACCCGTTCGCGTCGAGCGGGCCGGTGTTCGGCCGCTACTCGTGGGACTACACCGGGGCGTACGCCGGCGGGTTCGGCGCGTACTCGCTGGCCATGCCGCATTACCCGTACTCGTACCAGTACCCGACCCTCACCGGCCGCGTGTGGATGGGCTACGGCTGGTAAGATCGCGGACCCGCGAAGTCGTCGCCGCGGCCCCCGGCCGCGGCGATGCGGCCACCCCGTCCGCGGCACACCGCCGGCCCCTCTTTGGACCGTTCGTTCCGCGTCAGTTCACACCGCCCGTCGGGGACGAAAAAGCGTGCGGGAAGGCCGTATTTCCGCGGCACCGGTTCGTCGCGCTGGTAAACTCGACCCTCGAAGTCGATAAGACCGCGAACAGGTGGCAAACGATGGCGACGGTCGCGTGTCCGGGCTGCGGGCTGCCGCGGGTCGAGGGCGAACTGACGACGAAGCCGTGCCCGGTATGCGACGCGGCACCGAGTCCGGTCGCGCCGCGCGCCAAAACGCCGGCCGCTCCCGATCCGACCGCCACCCTGCCGGCCGACGTCAGCCAGTTGCACGCCCAACCGCCGCGGGCCGACGGCGGGTCGCGGGCCGCCGTCGGCGCGGTCGCGTTCGCGCTCGGCCTGCTGTGCGGCGTCGGCGGGGTATTCGCCGTACAGTCCCTCGACGGCCCCCGGCGCGAGGAACCGACGGAGGTGGCCGCGGTCGCACCGCCGACGCCGGCCGACACGCCCGCGCCCCCACGGCCCGCGCCGGCCGCGGTCCCGGTCGCGCCGATGCCGCGCGAGGTCGTGCCGCCGATGCCCGAGCCGGAACCGGGGGCCGAACCGGACCCGAAGCAGCCGCCGCCCCCGGCCGGGCGCGTCACCACCTTCGAGCTGAACCAGCCCGACCGGCCGTTCGCGCTGCCGTTCCCGATGAAGAGCGGCGAGCACGTCGTCCTCAAGGGCAAGGCGAAGTCGCTCCGCGTCTCCAACCTCGACGGCGGGGCCGTCCTCGACGCGTCCGGGCTGGAAGTCGAGTCGGCCTCCCTCGGCGGCAAGATCGACGGCGGCGCGAAGCTCAAGCTGAAGGCTGCGGCGGTCACGGTGATGAGCCGCATCACCGGCGGGGCGGAGGTGGCGATCGACGCGCCCGGGGGCGAGGTGAAGTTCACCGCCGCCGCCCGCGACGGGACCAAGATCGACGGCGGGGCGCAGGTGAGCGTCACCGCCCGCGTGGTCGAGTTCAAGGGCGACATCGCCGGCGACGGCACCCGCGTGTCGGTCACGCTCACCCGCAGCGCGTGGCTCAAGTTCGCGTCGCTGAGCGGCCGGGCGACGCTCGAGTACCGCTCCCAACTGGCCGGGTGGTCGCCGCCGGACGTCATCCCCGGCGCCGTCGCCCCCGGCGCGACGTTCCGCAAAATCGACGGCGACCGTTGACACGTTCTGTAATTGCGTATAAAGTGAATATTCGATCAGATTCTGAGGCCGCACGCGGCTTCGCGCGGGAGCTTCCGATGACGCACGACGTGTTCGGCAAGCTGCGGTACAAGGAACACGACGAGTCGTGGGCCGGGTCGGCGCGGCTGCCGCTGTTCGCCACCGTCGGGCTGCGGCCGGAGGCGCCGCCGCCGACCGAGGAGGACGTGCGGCGGTCGATCGCGGACATGAACGCCGCGCTGGAGGGGATGCGCGACACGATGCGTGCCCGGTTCGGCGACCAGATCGACAAGGCGTTCGCGGAGATCGACCAGGCCGCTGAGGAGGAATTGCGCAAGGCCGAAGAAGGGCCGGACGAGCCGGACCCGCGGGCCGAGGAGCGCGAGCAGAAGCGGGCCGAGCGCCGCGCGAAACACGAAGCCCTGTTGGCGAAGGGCAAGTTCCCGGTCCGCGTCGCCGGGCCGGACGAGACCGAGCCGTCCGCCAAGCAGGCCGCGTCGTTCCAGTTTCTCCAGGCCAACGAGCAGGCGGTGTTCGACGCGGTCGCGGCGCAGGTGCTCGACTCGTTCCGCAACGCCTACGAACAGGAGCACTGGCGGCGGCTGAACAATTTGCAACCCGCCGCGTCGGTCGAGGATTTGAAGGGCCGGTTCGCGGTCACGCGGCTGGACATCGCCCGCGAGGCCCGCGGCGGGTTCGCGCATCTGGTGTTCCACACCGACTGCGAGTGGGCCGACGAGCACGGGCTGATGGTGGTTTTCTCGCCGGACACCCGCGAGGCGACGTGGACGAGTTGGGACGGGCTGTACGATCTGCTCGACTCCGACGACCCGGACGACGGGCCGCCGGGGCAGGAGTTCGTGCCCACCCCGCACGACGAGTTGCTCGAGGCGATTCTGACCGGCGACGAGGCTCGCGCCCGCGAGCTGGTCGCGGCCGGGGTCGACATCAACGCGCTGGGCGAGGACGAGTACCCGCCGCTGTGGATCGCGGTGGATCAGATGGAGGTGGAGGAGGTGCGGCGGCTGCTGGCGTTCGGGGCCGACCCGGCGCTGGTCAACCCGGACGAGAAGACGACCCCGCTCAAGCACGCCAAGAAGATGTATCGCGACATGGGGTTCGCCCCGGTCAAGCAGAAGGACGCGCTGCTCGGCGACCTGATGTCGATGATGCGCGAGGCCGCCGGCAAGCAGTTCGACGAACTCAAGGGCCGGCTGGAGGAGATCATCGCGCTGTTGGAAGGGAAATAGTTCCAGGTTCCACGTTCCAGGTTCCAAGTTGAAAACAGGTGTCAACGGCCTTTTGCCCTCAACCTGGAACGTGGAACCTGGAACTCGCGCGTCGCGGTTGCCCTTTTTTCCCCGGCCCGGGCGGGCTACATTCCGGCGAGGTGCGTAGCGGAAGGATTCCCAATGGCCACCGCCCCCAGCCCGAACGACCTGACCCGTCAGCAACTCGACGAACTCGACGCGCTGCTGCAGCGGATGCTGTCGGTTCCGCTCGCCCCTCCGGACACGCCGTTGCCCGGGGCGCTCAACCGCGCCGACCCGCCGCTGCCGCCGTCGTGGCGCGCCGACCCGCCCGCGCCGGTCGCGGCTCCCTCGGTGCCTCACCTGCTGCTGGTCGCCCCGCCCGCCGCGGCCGAGGCACCGGCGCCGTGGTATGAGCCGCCGGAGTCGGTTGCGGACGTTCCCAAGCCGCAGGCGAAGTCGCCGCCCGTTCCGGCGAAGCCGCCGGCCGCCGACGCGCCGAAGGTCGAGCCGCCGAAGCCGGCTCCCGAAAAGTCGCCGGTCACGCCGCCGAAGCCGCAGCCCGACGCGCGAAAGCCGCAACCCGACGCGCCGAAGCCGCAAGCGGCCGCCGCGCCAGCGGTTACGAAGCCGGTCGCCCCGGCCCCGGGCGCGCCGCCGGTGCCGTTCCCGCTGCTGCCGCTGGTCGCGGTCAATTCGGCGTTCGACGCGGTCTGCGGGGTGTTCGGCCCGCCGGGCAAACTGCTGCGGTCGGGGTTCTTCAAGCACATTTACGGCCTGGTCGGGCTGGGGCTGATCGCCTACACCGCGGCGCACGTCGCGCAGGTGCAGGGGTGGGTCACGCTGCCGGTGCAACTGCCGTGGCCGCCGCGGACTTGGCCGCGGTGACGCCGGCCACCTCGCGCGGTCCTGTATATAATCTGGGGAATCGACAATCCGGGCCGCCCCGCGGCGAAGGACCGGGTGTCGCGGCGCGGTGCGTCTGCCCGCGGTTCGATTCCGCAGAAGGCTTCCGGCGGCGCGCCGGGGCCACACGAGGCCCGCTGATGGCGTCCCCGCCGACCACCGACCCGCCGCTCCCGCCGGTCAAACTCGACCCGCTCGCCGCCCTGCTCAGCTACCTGATCCCCGGCCTCGGCCAGGTCTATCAGGGGCGCGTCGGCAAGGGCCTGCTGTTCTTCGGCGGGCTGTACGTGCTGTTCTTCTACGGCATGTGGATGGGTCAGTGGCGGAACGTCTGGCTGCCGGACACCGACGGGCTGCCGCCGGTCGCGGTGGCCGGGCAGACCCTCGAGGGCGTGCCGAAAGCCCTGTCGTACCGCTTCCAGTTCATGGGGCAGTTCTGGATCGGCGCGGCCGCGTGGCCGGCGGTGTACCAGTACGCGGTGTTCGACCGCGCCAAGGACGCCGGCCCGGTGTTCGGCAAGTTCCAGCGGATGCCGCCCGAGTCCGAACTGAACGAGCTTCAGCGCAACGGCAACAAGCGGTGGGATTTGGGCTGGGTGTACACGGTCATCGCCGGCGTGCTGAACCTGCTGGTGATCTACGACGCGCTGGCCGGGCCGATGTTCCGCGACCCGCCGCCGGCGCTCGACCTGCCCGAAGACGGCATGGAGGACGCCCGCACGGCCGGCGGCGCGCCGCCCGTCGCTGAACCCCCGGTTCCCGTCGCACCCGCGCCGCCGATCCCGCCTCCCGGCGAGCCGGAACGCCCGTCGCTGTGCCCCGACCGCTTGCGGCTCCCGTCGGAGGGCGTGTAATGCTTCCGCTGCTGGCCGTGAGCATCTACCTGGACCTGCCGGTGTTGCTGGTGGTGGTGAGCCTCGTGTACGCGGCGACGCGGCACGACCGGTGGGACAAGATCGTCCACGAGGCGACCGGGTGGGGGCTGCGGATCACCGCGTTCCTCACCGCCATCGGCGCGGTGCTCTACCTGCTCTCGACGTATTTGTGAACTCACCTCTCGCGGAGGTTCACGCATGGCACGTCTCCTGGCGGCCGTCGCGCTGCTCGTCGCGGCGATGTCCGCTCGCGCCGCCGACTACGCGGTCAGCCCCGACCACGCGCTGGTGTACGTCGCGGCGAAGGGCGGCGGCATCGACGCCGTCGATCTGGCGTACGGTAAAGTGATTTGGACGAACAAGACCGGCGGCCAGGTGGTCGGCGCGTCGAACAAGCTGGCGTTCGCGTGGGCCGCCGACGAGAAGAAGGCGAACGTGTTCCGGTTGGTGGGACTGGAGGCCAAAATCGGCAGGGCGGTGCTGACGTCGGACCCGATCGAGATGCCCGAGTGGGCGACGACGGAAAAGGGCGCCGGCCGCACGTTCGCCGTGCAGGCCCGCGACGACGGCGACCTGGCGATCGTCGCGTACGCGGTGTCGGCCGACGACAAGAAGGACGCGGCGGTGGTGTGGGTGAAACTGGACACCGGCAAGGTGACGCCGCTCAAGGGCAAGAAGAAGGAGGACTTCTTCAAGCCCGCGGAAAAGCCGGGCGAGTTCGGCCCGTACGCGCTGGCCGTTGAGCCGGCGGCGAAGGGTGCTGACAAGGGGCCGACGCTGGTCGTGAAGAAGGACGGCCGGCAACTGTGGACGCGCGAGATCGGTGGCCCGTGAGCGACTCCGCGGCGGTAGTAAACGTGGGTTCGGAAATTTTCAAAATTCTTGCTTGACTCCGCAAAAAAATCGCCCACATTTCATTTACTGAAATTTTGACCACATCGCATCGGCGTGTGGCCCGAATCGGTCGTTTCCGTTCTCTGTGGCTTGAGTCGTGTCTGACCCGTCGGCGTCATCGGGAAAGGGTCGCCCGCGCGGCAGCGGCGGGTTCGGGTGGCGCGCGTTCTTTCAGCACAGCACGACGCCGGTCTACGTGGTCGGCAGGAACCGCCGGCTGCGGTACGCGAACCCCGCGTGGGAGCGGCTGACCGGCATCAAGCTCGCCGACGCGCTCGGGCTGGTGTGCTCGGCGCGGCGGACGCACACGCCGCTACAGGCGGCGCTCGCGCCGACGCCCGAGGCGCTCGCCGGTCGTGCCGACCGCGCCCGCCGGCCGGCCCCGCCGAACCGCAGCGGGCCGCCGTGGTGGGACGTCACCTTCGCGCCGCTCGCCGGCGACGAGGCGCCGCTCGGCGTGGTCGGGTTCATCGCGGTCGTGGGCGAGCCGGTGCCGGCGGCACAGCGGAAGGTGCCGGCGAGCGTCGCCGCACTCCGCGACGACCTCGCGCGGCACTTCACGCCGGACCTGCTCGACGGGTCGTCGCTCGCGTCGCAACGGTTGGCGACGCAGGCGCGGCTGGCGGCGCAGGTCGCCGCGCCGCTGTGGGTCAGCGGCGAGGCGGGCAGCGGCAAAGAAACCGTGGCGCGCGTGGTTCACGCCGCGAGCGCGCTCCGCGACCGCGCGTTCGTGGCGATCGACTGTGCCGGGCTGCAACCGTACCTGATCGAGAGCTTGCTATTTGGCCACGGCGGGCTGGGCGCGTCGGACCGCGTCGGCACAATCTACCTGAAGGAACCGGCGGCGCTGCCGCGCGACCTTCAGCAGCGGCTCGCGGACCACTTCGCCGACCGGCCGGGCGTGCGGCTGATGTGCGGGTCGGTGCGTGCGGCGGCGGAACTGGTCGCGGGCGGCACGCTCGTGCCGGTGTATCAGACGGCGCTGTCCGCGTTCGAACTGCGCGTGCCGCCGCTGCGCGAGCGCCTGGACGACCTGTCGCGGATGGCGGCGCGGGTGTGCCCGGAGCGCCCGCTCGACGCTAGCGCGCTGCCGGTGCTTCGCGCACACAACTGGCCGGGCAACCTGCGCGAGTTCGCCGAGGTACTGTCCGACGCGGCCGGCGCGGGGCCGATCCTGCGTGACCACCTGCCGCTCGCTCTACGGGTGAAGAGCGACACGCCGCGCGCGACGCCGCGGAAGGATGTCAACCTCGACGCGATTCTGGAAGCGGTCGAGAAGCGGCTTATCGAGTTGGCGCTGCGGAAGACCGGCAACAGCCAGACGGATGCGGCGGCCCTGCTCGGCATCTTTCGGGCGCGGCTGTGGCGGCGGCTGCCGGCGCTGGGCATTCCGGTGCCGCCGTCGCCGCCGAAGCCGCGCAAGGGCGGGGACACGTGATGCGGGCGGCGCAGTTGATCGTGCTCGAGTCCGACGGGTGGCTGGCCCGCAACCTGGCCGACCTCGCCACCGAAGGCGCGTGGCTGGTCCGGGCCGCCCGCGACTGCGACAGTGCGATGTCACTCGCTACGCCGCCGTGCGCGCTGCTCGTGCAGGTGGAGCCGGCCGACGACCGACCCGACCCGCTGCGGCTGATCGCCGGCCTCCGCAAGGCGCGCCCGGACGTGCCCGTGGTGGCGGTCAGCGACGTCAAGCTCAACGACGCCGACCGGGTCGCGTGGACGGCGGCGCTACTCGACCTCGGCGCGCGGTACGTGCTGTTCCCGCCGCTCACGCGGCCGGTGCTCGAAGATGTGGTGAGCGGGCTGATGGCCGCGACCGTCCGGCGCACGGTGGGCGACGCCCCGGACGCGAAGCCGGTCGCGCCGAAGCCGCGCCCGCGCCCCGCGAGCGAGGACGACGTCATCGACCTGGCCGACGAGGACGTTCACGAATGAACCCGCTCGGCGCGCTGCCGGTGCTCGATTCCAGCCGCTGCACCGGCTGCGGGGACTGCGTCGCGGTGTGCCCGACGGGCTGCCTGGCGATGAGCGGCGCGCGCCCGTGGCTGCCGCGGCCGCGGGACTGCGTGTCGTGTTCGGCGTGCGCGCTGGTGTGCCCGGCCGACGCGATTCGATTGGAGTCAGGAGATGCGAAGTGATTCGCAGGTGTTCGTGTACGTGAGTTCGAGTTCGAGCGGCACCGCGAGGTTCGGCTCGAGCCACAGCGGGACGGTCGGCAGTTCGGCCCCGAGCGTGAGCGTGTGCGGCCACACCTCGAGCCGCTCTTTCCCCTCGACCCGCACCAAGCGGTAGCAGAGCGCGCTCAGGCCGGTGGGCGGCGACCAGTCGAGCGCGTCCGGCAGGTGAAGGGCGCCGGAGATGTCGTCGTGCAGGTTCGCGTTCCGCTCGGTGACGATGTCCACCGTGATGACGCTGATGCCCTGTTGCAGGTACGAAGCGACTTTGGTCGCGAACGCCCGGCGGTGCGATGACCGGTCCTTGTTCGCCGGACTGACGAGTTCGACGGCCGCGACCAATTTCCACCCGCCCTCTTGCTTGTAAACCTCGATCTCGAACGTGTCCGCGTCGGCCATCGCGACCTCGCACGCCAGCGGCGGCGCGGGCGGGGCGTACGTCTGAGTTTGCGTGGCCGTGCCCCCGCCGTGACCGTTAGCGCCGAACGGCGACGGCGGGTCGCGGTCTTCCTCGTAGGTGGCGACGTCGATTTCGATGTGCGGGCCGTGGTGAACGTTCGGCTCCGATTCGAACCACGGCGACAAGAGCGTTCCGTTCAGGCGGTGAACGATCATGCTGGCCCAATGGCTGTGGAAGCCTTCCCACCCTTTGCGGAGAGAAACCGGCGGGTGGAAGTGATCGCGTAGTGGCATGGGTTGTCCTCCGCCGCTCATCATAACACCGGCGGGGCGCGAAACGAAGCGCCGCAGGCGTACGCCCGCGGCGCTTCAGGGGGTTGCTCACTTAGACCGCGGCCAGTTCGGCCGGGTCGGCGACGAACCGCTCCGCCAGGGACGGGTCGATCGCCTCGAGGACTTCCTTCAGCCGCAACCGGGCGACGTGCAGCCGCCGCTTCACGGTGCCGGTCGGGACGCCGAACTCCTTGGCGATCTGCTTCAGGCTCCGGCCGCGCAGGTAGAACGCCTCCAGCGCCTGCCGGTCGAGCGGCTTCAGCCCGGCGAGCGCGTCCTTCAACTGCTCGACCGCCTCGCCGACGGCGAAGTTCTCCTCGGCGGTGCGGGTCTTCGCCTCGACCGCGTCGAGCAACTCCGGGTCGGCCCCGAACAGCGGGCCGCGGCGGGTCATGCGGTTGATCGCCATCCGGGCGGTGATCCGCCGCAGCCACCCGGCGAAGCACCGAGCGTCCCGCAGTTGCGGCAGCTTCCGCATCGCGTGGACGAACACGTCCTGCGCCAGCTCCTGCGCCTCGAGCGGGTCGCGGACGCGGCTCAGCGCCATCGCGTACACGCTGCTCTGGAACCGGGTGACCAGCTCGCCGTACGCCTCCCGGTCCCCGGTTTTCGCCCGCTCCACCAGCACGGTGATCTCGGTCCAGCTCATGATGGATACCTGTCCCGATCCCTGGTTTGGCGCTGGCGCACCTCCGGCGGGAACGCGGCCTGCCTCGGATCAGAGGAAGCGGCCGACATGCTCCTCGCGCGGACGACTCGCGGTCGTGGCTCCACCGACTCGCACCTCGAACGTCTCTTGAACGAGCAAGAGGCATCGGCGCGAACGCTCGTCGGGAGCGCACAACGACGCAGAGCCGCGGCGGCTTTTAACCCGTTCAGGCGGTGGTGGGTGCGACGCGGTTCGTCACATGCGACGGCGGTTGTCCCGAGGCGACTGGGAAAAGGGGTATTCCCGTCTGCTTCGTGGCACCGGCGCACCGTGCGAACGGCGGCGTCGAACCGAACGACTGCCCGTCAGGGACCAGCGTGGTTGAACACAAAAACGCCTGGCTGTCAGGTGACCTCGGCGGAACGCGAAACGGCTACGGCTGTACATCCGACCGGCGCGGGGGCGTCGGTCTCGTGGTCAATCCGGTTGCGCGGTGCGTTTACGCCAGGGGTCACCTCACTTTCCGACCGTCGCGGCCGGAATCGCTCCCCGGTGTAAGGCGCGTTTGTCGCCGACCCGGACATGCGATTGGCAGTCGCAGCGGTCCGAGATTCTGGCGCACGCCTTCGGGTCGCGGCTCCGGGCTGTACTCGGGGCGGTAATTCGCCACGAGACGACGGCCGAGGAACCAGGGGTTGGGAGTCCGGCCGGACCGGCCGGGGGCACGGCGTCGGGTACGCCCACGCGCATCTGCTTTCGCATCTGCACCGCGACGGAACCGACCTGCCGTGACCGGAGCTGTTCGGGCTCCGGATTCTGGGGCGTTGGGAACAGCCCCGGGGACAGGTTGTCCGTCGGATAGGCGCGCGCCGCACCGAACCCCAGACCCGCGCGATCGGCCGCCATCACCAGCTTGGTGCTGGTCACGGTCGCGGTCATCGGCTGCACGGTCTTCAGGTTGGTCAGGCTCATCACACACCTCCCGACGGACTGTTGCGGCGGCTCCCCTCGCAAAAAGGGAGTGCCAAGAGAATGAGTTAAGAAGTCATCTCGAACAGTTAGGGGTGAAAAAGGGTTACATGGTACGCGGGCAACACAAAAGGCGAGGGCCGAGTTTCGCCCGGCCCGTGACTGGTAAACATACCAGCTTCGGCCGAACAGACAACCGGCTCCCGCCGATTTTCACGATTTATCCGAACGCTCGCACTCGAAACGACGCCCCGTGAGGCGAACTCCGGTGCGTCTTCACCTCTCGGACACAGTGTTCGACGCACGGGTTCGCGCGGTTTTTGATTTTTTCCCGAAGCCCCTCCCCGGCCCCTCCCGGCAGGAAAGGGAGGGCACCGGGTCGGCCGCTTGCGGCGTCGCGGGAGACGAGCAAAGGCGTCCCGCGACGCCGCAAGCGGCTTCTCTCCCCTCCCTGCCGGGAGGGGCCGGGGGTAGGGCTTCGGCCCTTGCCCCGGGTCGCATGACCGCCACATAATAGCTTCATCTCCCGCGTCACCACCCGCGCCTTCCACCGAGGTTCTCGGCATGCTCAGGACGTTCCGCCCGCTCGCGGCGGCTGTCGCGCTGGCCGCCATGCTCGCGCTCGCACAGCCCTCCGCCGCACAGAAGCCGTACGACGACCCGGTTCTGGAGCGCATCCGCAAGGACATCTTCTTCCTCGCCAGCCCGGAGTGCGAGGGCCGCGGGATCGAAACCAAGGGCATCGAGAAGGCCGCCGAGTACATCGCGGCGGCCTTCCAGAAGGCCGGACTCAAGCCGGCGATGAAGGACGGCAGCTTCTTCCAGCCGTTCGACGTGAAGATGGGGCCGGAGCCGGCGGCGCCGACCGCCTTCACCCTGGTCGATCCCGACGGCGGCAAGAAGGACCTGAAGCTCGACGCCGAGTTCGCGGTGATGGGCTTCACCCGCACCGCCAAGGCGAAGGGCGACCTGGTGTTCGCCGGGTTCGGCATCAGTGCCCCGGAACTCAAGTACGACGACTACAAGGACCTGGACGTCGAGGGGAAGGTCGTGATCGCGCTCCGCCGCACCCCCCGGTACGGCGAGACCGGCGACAAGCGGTTCGACACCACCATCGGCAAGGACCAGGACAGCAAGCACGCGTCGTTCAACAGCAAGATCAACCTCGCGGTCAAGAACAAGGCCGCGGCGCTGGTCGTCGTGAACGACACCACCGGGGCCGGGGCCGACGACGCGCTGCCCAAGTACACCGACTTCGCCGGGCCGTTCGCGTCCAAAATCCCCGTCTTCATGATGAAGCGGGAGCGGTTCGACGCGCTCCTGAAGGCCGCCGGGCAGAAGTCGCTGAAGGAGGTCGAGTCTGGTATCAATGAGTCGCTGACGCCGAACTCGTTCGCGCTCAAGGGCTGGTCGGCCGACGCGGTGGTGACCACCAAGCAGAAGGAAGTGGCCTGCAAGAACGTCGTCGGCGTGCTGGAGGGCAGCGGGCCGCTCAAGGACGAGACGGTCGTGATCGGCGCGCACTACGACCACGTCGGGTACGGGCTGTGGGGCAGCGCCGGCGGCCCGCAGGCGGCCGGGAAGATCCACTACGGGGCCGACGACAACGCCAGCGGTACCACCGGGCTGATGGAACTGGCCCGGCGGTTCGGCGAGGCCAAGAACCGGCAGGGGCGGCGGCTGGTGTTCATCGCGTTCAGCGGCGAGGAGCACGGGCTGGACGGCTCGCAACACTACTGCAAGAACCCGCTGTTCCCGCTCGCCAAGACGGCGGCGATGATCAACCTGGACATGATCGGCCGGACCAAGCCGGTGCCGGTCGACTGGATGGGGCTGTTCGGCGAGAAGGACCGGCTGGTGATCTACGGCACCGGGACCGGGACCGGGTTCGACGAACTGGCCGAGGAGACCGCCAAGAAGGCCGACTTCCGGCTGTTCAAGGTGGCCGCCAGCGCCGGCAACAGCGACAACGCGTCGTTCTACGCGAAGAAGGTGCCGGTGCTGTTCCTGTTCACCGGGCTGCACAACGAGTACCACCGCCCGGTGGACGTGCCGGAGAAGATCGACGTGCCGGGGCTGAAGCGGGTGGCCGACGTGGCCGAAATGATGGCCAACGAGCTGGCGGCGCGCGTCAAGTCGCCGAAGTTCGCCGCGGTCGCCACCGCCGCCCCGCTGGACCCGTCGGACCCCAACAGCGGCGCGCCGCGCCGCGGCCCGTCACTGGGCATTCAGCCGAGTTACGCGTACGAGGGCAAGGGCGTGCTGCTCGAGGGCGTGCGCCCGGGCGGCCCGGCGGAGAAGGCCGGCATCAAGGAGGGCGACGTGATCCTCCAGGTGGCCGGCAAGCCGACCGATAACCTGAACGCGTACATGGGCGTGATGGCCGGCGTGCGGCCCGGCGCGACCATCGACGTGGTGGTCGAGCGCAAGGGCCAGAAGCTGACGCTCAAGGCCGAGTTGAAGTAGTTGATTCACCACAGAGACCACAGAGACCACAGAGGAAGACAAGAGAATTGTCCAAAGAACTCTCTGCCTTCCTCTGTGTTCTCTGTGGTCTCTGTGGTGAATATCCTCCCTCTTCCCACCGAGACCGCCGTGAACCTTCCGCGTATCCAACTCGTCCGCCAGGTCGCCCCGCAGCCCACGGTCGCCGACGTCGCGGCCGAAACCCGCCGGTTGTGGCTCGAATCGAAGACGGCGAAGCGTATTCGGCCCGGGATGCGGATCGCGGTCGGGTGCGGCAGCCGCGGCATCAAGAACTTCCTCGCGCTCGCCAAGGCGACCGTCGAAGCGCTGCACGAGCTAGGCGCGAAGCCGTTCGTGGTCGCGGCGATGGGGTCGCACGGCGGGGCCACCCCCGCAGGCCAGCGCGAACTGCTCGCGAGCTACCAAATTGACGAGGCGCACTTGGGTGTGCCGGTCGTGACCGACATGGACGCGGTCAACATCGGGCTGAACTCGTGGAACCAGCCGGTGTGGTGGGACAAGAACGCGCTCGCGGCGGATGGCGTCGTCACGGTGTCCCGGGTGAAGCCGCACACCGACTTCCGCGGCCGGTTCGAGAGCGGCATCCTGAAGATGCTCGTCATCGGCCTGGGCAAGCAGCGCGGGGCCGACCAGATTCATAGCTTCGGCACCCGCGGGCTGCGGGACATGATCCCGGAGTCCGGCAAGGTCATTCTCGAAAAGACGCCGTTCCTCGGCGGCCTGGCGACGCTCGAAAACGCCAACGAAGAAACCGCGCACCTCGAAATCATCGACCGCGACGACCTCTACGCCCGCGAGCCGGTGCTTCTGGAGCAGGCGGCCAAGATGATGGGCCGGCTGCCCTTCAAGGGGTGCGACGTGCTGATCGTCGGCGAGAGCGGCAAGAACTACAGCGGGGCCGGGCTGGACCCGAACGTCATCGGCCGCATGCTCGTCGAGGCGACGCCCGAGGCCGAGACGAACGACCCGCGGATCGTCCGCATCGCGGTGCTGGACGTGTCGCCGGAGAGCCACGGCAACGCCACCGGCATCGGGCTGGCCGACATCACCACCACCCGCGCGCTGCAGTCGATCGACCCGATCCCGTTCCGCATGAACAACTTCACCGCCCGCTCGCTGTGGCGGTCGAAGCTGCCGTTCGGCTTCGACACCGACCGCGTTGTCATCGAAAAATGTATCGAGACCTGCTGGCAGCCGGACTACGACCAAGTCAAGTTGTGCGTGATCCCGAACACGCTCGAAGTCGCCGAGGTGTGGGTTTCCGACCCGCTCGCGGCCGACCTGCGGGGCAACCCGCACCTGGAGTTCGTGGGCGAGCCGATCGAACTTCCGCTCGACGCGAGCGGCAACGTGATGCAGGAGAAGCTGTTCCCGCACAGCGTCCGCGGGCGGCGGAAGGCGCATTGAAGAACCCACCCCCGGCCCCTCCCTGCAGGGAGGGGAGAAAGAACCACGTCCGAATGCTGACGTCGGCGGGGTGCGAAGGCTTTTCTCCCCTCCCTGCAGGGAGGGGCCGGGGGTGGGTTGTTCGCAATCATCTTGCCCACGCCGCCATCCCTACCCAGTCCGCACAACCGGCAAGTCCGCTACGCGGAGTAACCGGAATTGCACCTCTCGCCCGCAAGTCGGCTCGGCCGGTAACTTTTACAAGATAGAATCGGTGATCGGAGGGCCTGCGCCCTCGCGAACCGCTTGCGTTTCCGCCCGCGCCGCGAATCGGCCGGCGCGGGCACCGCAGTTGCGTAAGGGCCGCCCGCCGCGCCCGGATCGCGCGGGCCGAAACCCGACCTACGGAGGACCGCCGACATGCGCCGTCAAATCCTGCTCGCCTCCGCCGCGGTGCTCGTCGCGTTCACCGGCTGCCGCCACCGCTGCCACAAGCTGTTCGACCGCTCGGACCGATTGCCGCCGGGCGCGATCCCCGCGCCGGCCAACCTGCCCCCGCCGAACGTGCCGACCACGCCGTCGGTGCAGCCGGCCCCGAGCGGGTTCCTGCCGCCGGCCGCCACCACGCCGCTGCCCGCCCCGGCGCCCAAGACCGGCGGCCCCGAGGTGCTGTTCCCCGACCCGCTGCCGTCGGGCGGGTCGTCGGCGCGCCCGGCGCAGCCGGGGCCGAACGTCATCGGCGCGCCGGTGCGGCCCCAGACCGCCGAGCCGCCGAAGGCGAGCGGCACCACCGGCCTGCCCGGCTACACGAAGGTCCGCGACGGCCTGTTCGCCGGCGGCAAGCCGTCCCTCGACGGGTTCGACCAGCTCAAGAGCAACGGGTTCCGCAGCGTCGTGTTCCTGCACGCCGCCGGGGCCGACGTGGCCGCCGTCAAGGACATGGCCTCGACCCGCGGCCTGAACTTCGTGGCGATCGAAACGACGCCGGAGACGCTGGCCGAGGCGAGCAAGCAGTTCGAGCGCACGGCCGGGGACCGGCTGACCCGCCCGGCGTATGTGTTCGCCGACGACCCGCAGCGGGCCGGGGCGGTGTGGTACCTGTACTTCCGCACGACGCTGGCCGAAGGCCACGACGTCGCCCGGCTGTCGGCCAAGCCGCTCGGGCTGAGCGACGCCGGCGACGAGGGGAAGGCGTTCGCGGTGGCCATCAACCGCGTGCTGGAGACGCGCTGACGGCTTTTCAAATCCCCGTTGAGCGTTCGCCCCAGCGGGGCGAGGGCGACTTCACCCCCGTAGCCCTCGCCCCGCTGGGGCGAACGCTCAACGAGAGGTTCGACGCCCCGCCAGACGAGGCGTGAGCCTACTTCAACTCCTTGACCCGGATGTTGCGGTAGCGGACGAACTGCTTCGTGTAGTCGCCGCCGCCGTGGACCTGCAGCGCGATCCCGCCGGTGTCGCCGAGCCGCTTCTCGGTGTCGGTGTACTCCATGAACTTCACGCCCTTGACCCAGGTCGTGATCTTCGGCGGGTTGCCCTCGATCCGGGCGCGCAGCTCGTTCCACTCGCCGTGCTTCCAGAACTTCGACCAGTCTTCCGCCGACACCGGGCTGGTGTACTTGCCGTCGGCCTGCTTGCTCGGCACCGCGATCTCGGTCACGTCCTTGCCGAAGTCGAAGTTGCGGACGTGCGGCTTGCCGCCGATGCCCTCGCCGTACACGCCCATCAGGTTGCCGCCCTTGTGGTAGTCGATCATCGCCTGGTAGCACTTGCCGGTGTCGGTGCTGCGGAGGAACAGCCCGCTGTCCGGGCCGTCGTCGTTGTTCATTTCGAGCGCCACCTCGAAGTCGCCGTACTGCTTCTCGGTGATGATGATCCCGCCGTTGCCGGGCACGTCCTGGCTGCCCACAATCGCGCCGTCCTTCACCTCCCACTTGCCGCCGCTCTCGTTCTTGCTGGTCCGGCTGTGCCCGGTCTTGGCGGAGACCTTCCAGCCGTTGAGTGTCTTGCCGTCGAAGATGGAGACAAAACCCGTATTGTCGAACGACTCCGGCTTGGGCGGTTCGGCGCGGGCGGATGTCAGCAGCGCGACGAGGGCCGCGGCGGTCGTGAGGGGGAGGCAACGCATGCGATGCTCCTGAAGGTGGAGTTGGCAGTATGAGCGGCGGCAGAGGGCTTGTCCAGCGGCGGCCCGGCGGGCGATAATGCACCTTCACATGAGCGCTCCGGCGTCCGCAGACTTTGACGGCTCGGTCACACGGTTCTTCGGCCAGTTGCGGGCCGGCGACCCGGCGGCCGCGGAGCAGTTGTGGGTGCGGTTCTTCCCGCGACTGGTCGCGCTGGCCCGCCGGACGCTGGCCGGGCGGCCGCAGCGCGCCGCCGACGCCGACGACGCGGCGCAAAGCGCGTTCGCCTCGTTCTGCCTGCGGGTCAAAGCCGGGCAGTTCGACGTGGCCGACCGGGCCGACCTCTGGAACCTGCTGGGTGTCATCACGGCCCGCAAGGCACTCAAGCAGGCCCGGCGGGAGGCGGCCGACCGGCGCGGCGGCGGGCGGGTGCTGGGCGAGGGGCAGTTGGCCCGCCCGGACGGCACCCCGCTGCCGCTCGACGAGGCCGCGGCCGCACCGCCGGCCGACGCGTTCGACCTGCATTGCGCCGAACTGCTCGACCGGCTGACCCCGGAGTTGCGCGAGTTCGCGGTGCTGCGGCTGCTCGGCTACCGCAACCGCGAGATCGCCGACCACTTCGGCTGCACCGAGCGCAAGGTCGAGCGGAAGCTGAACTTGATCCGGCTGACGTGGGAAGCCGAGTGGCCGGGCGAGTAAATTAACGGAATCCGTGTCGGGAACCGGCCGCGGCCGGGAATGTACGGCACGCCCACCGCGAACCGGACGACAACAGGACTTCAAAATGCCCCAGCCCGACCCGACGACCCTCTCCGCCGCTCAGCGGGCCGACGCCGCGTGCGACTCGTTCGAGCAGGCGTGGCGCGCCGGACGCAAGCCGCGCGTCGAGGACTACGTGGCCGCGGTGCCGGAGGCCGACCGCGCCGCGGTGCGGGCTGCGCTGGCCGCGGTGGAGGCGGAACTGCGGTCCGGACAAGCCCGCGGCGAGACATCGACCGGCCGCACCGCCGAGCGCACCGGCAGTCGCACCGTGCCCGCGCCGGCCGACCCGGACGCGGTGCCGACGCACATCGGCCGGTTCGAGGTGCGGGCGGTCCTGGGGGCCGGGGCGTTCGGCCGCGTGTACCGGGCGCTCGACCCCACCCTGGGCCGCGAAGTGGCGATCAAGGTGCCGCAACCGGGCACCCTCAAAACCGACGCCGACCGCGACCGGTTCCTCCGCGAGGCCCGGTCCGCGGCGACCGTGTCGCACCCCAACGTCTGCCAGATTTTTGAGGTCGGGACGCACGACGGGCAGCCGTACATCGTGATGGCGCTGGTGCCGGGGCAGTCACTCCAGGAGGCGCTCCGCTCGCGGTCGGACCCGCTGCCGGAGCGGCAGGCGGCGATCATCGCCCGCAAGATCGCGCTGGCGCTGGACGCGGCGCACAAGAAGGGGGTGGTTCACCGCGACCTGAAGCCGGCGAACGTGATGTTCGACAAGGAGCGGAAGGACTTCGTGGTGATGGACTTCGGGCTGGCCCGGCGGGCGGAGGCCGGGGACGTGCGGGCGACGCAGAGCGGCGCGATCATGGGCACCCCGGCGTACATGAGCCCGGAGCAGGCCCGCGGCGAGGCCCGGGACGTCGGCCCGGAGACCGACGTCTTCTCGCTCGGGGTGATGCTGTACGAGATGCTGGCCGGCGAGCGGCCGTTCCGCGGCGCGAGCGTCCACGAGGTGATCGGCCGCATCATCCTGATGGAGCCGCAGCCGCCGTCGCAACTGCGCCCCGGCCTCGACCCGCTGCTGGAAGCGGCGTGCCTGAAGGCGCTGGCGAAAGACCCGGCGCAGCGGTTCGCGTCGATGGCCGAGTTCGCGACCGCGCTGGACGGGTTCCTCCGCAAGGCGGCGTCCCCGAGTGCCGAAACGGTGCGCCCGATGGCCACGCGGAACGGCGACGAGGGCGGGTCGGTGACCGAGAGCCAACACTTAGGCAACGCGTTCGCCAGGATGACCGCCGAGGAGGACGCAGGCGACGAGGGCGACGCCGACGCGACGGAAGCGAGCGCCCGGACCGCCGAGAAGCGCGCGACGGGCAAGCGCGCGGGCAAACGGACCGGCGGCAAACGGGCGAAGCCGCCGGCCCGCCCGTGGTGGCCGATCGCGGCCGGGGTGGGGCTGGCGCTGGCGCTGCTCGCGGCCGGGGTCGTGTTCTTCACCCGCGGCGACACGGTCAAGGCGTCGGTCGAGTTGAGCGGCATCGACCTGAGCGACAAGTCGCTGACGTACTTTCTGGACGACAAGCCCGTCACCGCCGACGAACTGTCGCGGCCGATGGAACTGAAGCCGAACAAGTACGTGCTGGTGGTGAAGCGGGACGCGGCCATCGTCAAGCGGTACGCACTGACCGTGACCGGCGGGCGCCGCCCCGGGATCGCGGCCGAGGACATCACCCCGCGACCGGAGGTCGCGGCCGCGCCGCCAAAGAAAGGCGGAAACCCCGAGCCGCCCGCGGCGAAGAAGGAGCCGGACTCCGCGCCAAAGGTGCCCGCGGCCGAAGACGGGTTCGTGCCGCTGTTCAACGGCAAAGACCTGACCGGCTGGTCGGTCGAGCACGGCGACCCCGGCCGCTGGACCGTGACCGACGGCCTGATCGTCGGCAAGCCGCCGGTCGCCGACCACGCCAACTACATCTTGTCCAAGCAGGATTTCGCCGACTTCGAGTTGCGCCTCGAGTTCTTCCTCGAACCCGGAAGCACAGGCGCGGTCGCCCTTCGCGCGATACCGGGCGAGAAGATGCCGGTCGAGAACGCGCCGAGCATTTACGACCACCCCGTCATCCAAATTGTGGACAGCTCGACGTCCCGCGACGCCTCGTTCGGCAACGCGTACTGGGTCGAGAGCGACCGGAACAAGGTGAGGAGGACGGACCCGTCCCAGAAGCTCAAGATCGGACCCGGCGAGTGGCACCGGATGGAGATCACCGTCCGCGGCGACGAGTGTACCGTTCGCGTGAACGGCCAGCAGATACAATCGCTCAAATACAGGCCGAGCCCGAACCCGGACACCACCTACGCTCCCGCCTTGGCCCGCAAAGAAGGGAAGGTGGGTTTGAAGGCGCACTTCGGCACGGTCAAGTTCCGGGGCGTCGAGGTTCGGGAGTTGCCGAAGGCTGACGACTTCGTCCCGCTGTTCAACGGCAAGGACCTGACCGGGTGGAAGACGCACCCGGCGCAGGTCGGCAACTGGCGGGTCGAGAATGGCGTCCTCACCGGCTCGAAGGGTAACCAACCCGGCCCGGCGGCCGCCACCAGCCACCTGTACACAGTCCGGGACGACTACCGCGACTTTCACCTGCGGCTCGAAGCCCGCGTGCGCAACAGCACCAGCGGGGTGTACTTCCGCGCCCCGTTCGGGCCGACGCACCCGGCCGACAACCCCACCTGGGTCGCGGCGTACAACGCCAAACTGGACAAGAACCGTGTCGGCGGGCTGATCGTGGACGGCGTACTCGGCCGCCCGCTCGTCCGCGACCAGGTCGTCCCGTTCGAGTTCGACCGGTGGACGGCGCTCGACGTGATCGCCCAGGGGAACCGCTTCGAGATCAAAATCGACGGCAAGACGACCGCGACCTTCGTGGACAAGGACAAGACGTACGCGAAGGGGCACATCGCCCTCCAGCAGCACGCCGGTGCGGCAGTCGAGTTCCGCAACATCCGGATTCAAGAACTGAAGGACGAGCCGGCCGCACCGGCGCCGGCGCCCGGGGACGGGTTCGTCCCGCTGTTCAACGGCAAAGACCTGACCGGGTGGAAGGGTCACACCACGATGGCCGAGCGCGCCGGCCTCAAGCCCGCCGACCTGCTCAAGCTCCAGGCCGAGCGCACGAAAGCCGCGCGCGAGCAGTGGTCGGTCGTGGACGGGGCCATTCACCTGACGCCGCCCGCGAAGAGGGGCGACGGCGTCAGCCTCGTGACCGACAAGGACTACGGCGACTTCGAACTCATGATCGACTGGAAGATCGAGAAGGACGGCGACAGCGGCGTGTACCTGCGCGGGCAGCCGCAGGTCCAGATCTGGGACTCGAACAAAGCGGACGCGAAGGGCGCCGACCGGAACTCGGGCAGCGGCGGGCTGTGGAACAACCCGCCCGGGGACCGGGCGCGGGTGCCGCTGAGGAACGCCGACAAGCCGGTGGGCGAGTGGAACACGTTCCACATCGTGATGAAGGGCGACGAGGTGACGGTGAGGCTCAACGACGTGCTGGTGGTGGACCGGGGCAAGCTGTTGAACTACTGGGACAAGGGCCGGCCGGTGCCGCCGCGCGGGCCGATCGAGTTGCAATTCCACACCGGCCCGCTGTGGTTCAAGAACGTCCGCATCAAGGAGTTGAATTAGGCCCGAGCCGGGCCCGCGGTGCCGCCCGCTTCGCGCGTGTCGCGAAGCGGGCCGCCAGCGGCCCGCACATCCCGTTACCCGACCCGGCTGCCGTTGGCCCCGTCGGCGGCCCGCTCGGCGAGCAGCTCCCGCAGCCGCCGGTTCTCCTCGATCAACTCCTCCATCGCCGCCCGGACGTCGCTCGCCTGCCGCTCCAGTGCCCCGATCCGGGTCTCGTGGGCGACGGTGATGTCCCCCATCCGCCGCCGCTCGGCCATCAACTCCTCCAGCATCTCGGCCAGGTCGCCCAGCAGCGCGCACGCGGCCTCCAGGGCGTCGTGGAAGATGGCGTCCGGGCGGAGCTTGCTGTGGGACAGCACCTCCAGCGCCCGGAACCGCCGCCGCACCACCTCCCGCTGCGTCACCTCCTTGCCGCCCTCCTCGGTCGCCGGCAGGAACCGGGCCGCCTTCAGCGCGTCGGACAGGGCGTCCTTGTGCCAGCGGAAGAAGTCGTACTTGAACCGGGTCGTGGCCGGCCCGTCGCCCGGCTCCCACACCGCCGTCCTGAACGTGTACTCGGCCCCCCGGGCCTGCTGGTACCGCAGCCGCTCGACCAGGAAAGGGACGGTGTTCGGGTCGGTGTCGAACCGGTACGCGGTGTCGTGCAGGTGGGCGATGTCGATCCCGGTCCGCTCGATCTCGTCCTCCACCTGGAACCGCAGCCGCGGGGTCCGGTTCATCACCGCCACCAGCACGAACCCGACCACCGCGCAGAACAGCGCGAGGGCCAGCACGATCGGCACCTGCCACATCACCGTCGTCAGCGACCCGGTGGCGACGGCCGCCGTCACCCCGCCGGCGACCCCGCAGAACCCGTGCACCGGGATCGCCCCGACCGGGTCGTCGATGACGCCGATCCCGAGGATCCGCCGGCCGGCCGCGTAGTGCGGCCAGTACGACACGATCAGGGCGGCGAGCAGCCCGTAGGCGACCGGCCACCACGGGCTGACGATGTCGGCGCTGGCGGTCACGATCACCAGCCCGCCGAGGATGCCGTTGAGCACCTCCGGCAGCGACTTGTCCTTGAACCCGAGCGCCTGGAGGAACCACACGAACGTCCCGCCGGCGGCGGCCGCGAGGGTGGTGTTCAGCGCCACCCGGGAGGCGACCGACACCCCGGCCGGGGTGCCCACCGCCTCGGCGATGCTGCCGCAGTTGAACCCGTACCACCCGAACCACAGGGTCAGCGCGCCGATCACCACCAGCGGGATGTTGTGCGACTTCGGGGACGGGTCGGACCGCGGCTTCAGCGCCAGCGCCGCCCCGAACGCGGCCATCCCGCCGACCGTGTGGACGACCACCGACCCGGCCAGGTCGTGGAGCGGGTTGGCCAGCGGCAGCCACGGGTCCCACGGCCCCCACATCACCCGCGCCACCACCGGGTAGAGGAACAGGGTGATCGACGTGCTCAGCACCAGGTACGGGCCGACGTTGGCCCGCCCGGCGATCGTCCCGGAGATGATCGTCGCGGCGGTGGCGGCGAACACCGCGTTGTACACCAGCACCGCCGTCGGGTGCTTGACCGTCGCCCCGTCGGCCGGGATCGGCGGGGCCACCCCCATCCACCCGTCGAGCACGAACTGGTAGTCGGGGGCGAACTGGATGAACGCGCCGATGAACACGTAGGCGATCGCCCCGATGCACACGTCGAGCACGTTCTTGAACAGGATACTGATGCAGTGCCGGGACTCGATAAGCCCGGCCTCGACCATCGCGAACCCCAACTGCATGACGAGCACGAGCGGGGTGCAGAGCAGGATGAAGACGCTGTTGTCGGTCGGTCCCATTGGGGGCGCCTCGGGCTTCGGGGGCAAACGCTGTGTGGGCCAGGGCTGCGGGCGGAGAGATGCGGGCTACGACCGGGCGGCCGAGCGGACGATCCGGAACCCCAGGTCGCGCCGCTGGTGGGTCCGGCCCAGGCTGTCGCGGGCGGCGGCCCGGCACCGGGCGGCCGGGGTCTCGAAGCTGCCGCCGCGGACGACCCGGTAGTCGCCGGGGGCCGACGCCGGGGCGTCGGCGCACCACTCGCCGACGTTGCCGTGGAAGTCGAACAGGCCGAACCGGTTCGGCCGGTACGCGCCGACCTCGCGGGTCGTGCCCGGCGCCCCGCCCGGGTCGAGGAACAGGGCGTCGGCCGGGGTGAGCTGGTCGGCCGGCCCGGCCTCCAGGTGGAACGGCTTGCTCGCCCGCCCGCACGCGCCGCCGCGGCACGCGTACTCCCACTCCACCTCGGTCGGCAGCCGGTACCGGACGCCGGCCAGCTTGGACAGCGCGTCGCAGAACTCGACGGCCGCGTCCCAGGTGATGTACTCGACCGGGAACCGGCCGCTCCCGGCCTTCGCCCGCGGCCCCAGCCGGGCGCGGTTGAACCAGCTCGGGCTCTTCCGCCCGAGCACCGCGGCGAACTGGTCCTGGGTGATCGGGTACCGGCCGACGTAGAACGGCTCGGGCACCACCACCAGCCGCTGCCCCTCGTCGGACCGGCGGCCCGGCTCGCCGGCCGGCGACCCCATCCAGAACGTCCCCGGCGGCAGCAGCACCAGCTCGATCCGCTGCCCGGCCAGCGTCAGCGCCTCGCCGGGCGACACGCCGAGGTGCTCGGCCCACCGCGCCCGCAGGCTCTTGATCTCGTCGGGCGAGTGGTCGCGATCGACCAGCCGGGGCGGGGCCGGGGTCGGCGACTGCGGCTCGGCCGCCTGCAACTCCCGCCAGAACGCCAGGCAGCTCGTCTGCCGCTTCTTCGGGTCTTTGTCCAGCGCCCGGCGGACGACCGCCTCCTCGACCGGCCCCAGCCCGGTCAGGTTCGGGTTGCCCTCGTAGTGGCACAGCATCATCTGGATCTGGTTGTCGGCCGCGAACGGCGGCCGGCCGAGCCGCAGCTCGGCGTACGTGACCGCCAGCGCGTACAGGTCGCTGGCCGGGGTGGCCGGCTCCTTCCGCCACAGCTCCGGGGCCATGTACGCCGGGGTGCCCAACCCGCCCCCGCCGCTCGTCCCGCGGAGCGTCGGCCCGTCGTGGTACGCCCGGGCCAGCCCGAAGTCGGCCACCTTGATGTGGTCCCCGAGGGTCAGGATGTTGGCCGGCTTGATGTCCCGGTGGATGATCTTGCGGGCGTGCAGGTAGTCGATCGCCTCGCACGCCTCCCGCATCCACGGCATCAGCCGCTCGGCCGGGATGCCGGACGGGTTCCCGGCCGCCCGCTCGGCCGCCAGGCAGTCGGCCAGGCTCCGGTCGGCCAGCTCGACGACGATCACCAGGTGGTTGTTGAGCAGGAAATATGCCTGGGTGGACAGCAGGAACGAGTGCTGGATCTGCTTGATCAGCTCCAGCGCCTGCCGCTCCCGCTGGGCCTCGGCGTGATCCACCGGGCGGAGGATGACCTTGACCGCGACCGCCACCCCGCCGGGCGCGTCGGCCTGCCACACCTCGCCGTAGCTGCCGGCCCCGATCCGGCGGCGGAGCCGGTACCCGCCGAGGTCCAGGCCGACGTGCAGGAGTAACCCGGCCCCCCACGCGCCGAACGCGGCCGGGGTCGGCGGCGGGGTGTGCAGCATGCCCGTCAGCCGGGCCTTGAACGTCTCGTACACGTCCGGGAACCGGCCCTCGTACTCGCCCGCGTCGGGCACCCGGTGCCGCCGCCGGGACTGGTACTCCTGGCAGATCAGATCGACCACGTCGGCCGGGTGGGCCGCCAACTCCGGGTACAGGCGGAGGACCGACTCGACCAGCCGCTCGGTCCCGGTCCAGCAGTAGAAGTCGATGTGCGCCCGGGCCAGGGCGACGAGGTGTTGGCGGAAGTACGGGTCGTCCCGCGGCGGCAGGAACTGGGACAGCTCGGTGTTCGGGGTGTGCGTCAGGGCGTTGACGAACCGATCGACGGCGGCGCTCAGCCGCCGCAACTCGTCGGGAGGCAGCGGGTCGGTCGGAAAAGGCGCGGCGGTCATGGGGAGTGGCCATCCCGGTTCACGCCGGCCCCCGTGGCCGAAGGGCCGATGGTGGAACGTTTTCGCTCGTGTTCTGTTGGGCGCGCGGTCCCGGCCGTCAAACGTTGCCGACGGCGGCGCGAGCGCCGACGACCGGCCGTCCGGCACGCGAGCCGCGGGAGAGGGGGAGAGGAGGTGCGTGCGAGTATTGTATCGTAGCAGACCGCGGCCGCGGGCAGAAGACGAAACTGCAAAAAGGTCGGGCGGGGGCGAAAAACCCGCCGTCCGGTCGGGTTTGTGGCCCGGCTTCACTCTTTCTTCGTCCGCTTCATGCCCTTGACGGCGTACAGCGGGAACAGCTTCCACCCGGCCTCGACCTCGCACAGCGCGCCGAGCAGCGTCGCCGTCTTGCCGTCCTTCTCCACCGTCGGCGGGATCACCACGATCCGCACCGCGTCGCCCGACTGCACCTCCACCGCGACCGTACTCGTGTTCGCGTCTACGGCCAGTGTCGTGTAGGCGGTGGCGGCCGCGTCCAGCTTGAGCGGGTCGCTCTTGTGCGTCGTCGCGGCGTCGGCGATCACCTCGGTCCCGCCGGCGAGCCGGTACACGAACTTGAACTCGCCCGCCTTCAGCGTCGGGTGCATCGCGTCCTTCTGGTTGATCTGCACCGCCCACGCCGGGCCGCCCTTGCGCGCCGGCAGGGGCTTGGCGTCGGCGAACGACACCGCCTTGATGCTCCCCTTGGCAAACCCGCCGCCGCTGAACTTCGTCGGCTTGCCGTCAACGGCCCCTTCGAACTGGAGCACGTTCAGCCCCTTGTACTGGAGCGTCCCGGCCAGCGGCTCCGACAGCCCCTTGACCGCGACCGTCGCCACCTGCTTGTCGTAGTCGTACTTGATCGACTCGACCGACGCGAGCGGGACGTAGGTGACGACGCCGGCGGTGTAGGTGGTCGAGTGCGGCTCGCGGAGGGCCAGCACCAGCGGGCCTTTCTTCGCCTCGTCGGTGTTGCCGTTAGGGTCGGCTAAGTACGCCAGCCGCTGCGTGCCCGGGCCGAACTTCAGCCCGCTCAGCTTGACCTCTTTGCCCTCGGCGTCGGTCACGGTGGCCTCGGCCGGGGCGTCGGCCGGCGCGCCCGCGCCGGCCAGCCCGCCGATCAGCACCGCCGCGACCGCCAGCCACCCCGCGCGCGCCATGTCCGCTCCTCGTTTCAGACCCGGTTTCGGCCCGGCGCGATTCATGGTCGGGCGGAACCGGCGGGCGGGCAAGGAAAAAGTGGGATTCGGGCGGCCGGGCCGCCTTGCGGGCCGACGCGCGGCGCGACATAATCACCCCAACGCCTCAGGCCGCCGCCGGCGGTCCCCCGCTGCCCAACGAGACGGAAACGGGTCCAACCGTGGACGACATCTTTCTGCCCAGCGGTCGCCTCCGCCCGGACATCCTGGACGAGGCGACGGCACGCGTCCTGCGGGAGGCGCTGGGGCACACCCGCGCGACCAACTGGGACAGCGTCCGCACCCCGCACCTGTTCATGGGACTGCTCGGCGCCCCGGACTCCGGCGTGTTCAAGTGGGCGGCCAAGCTCGGGGCCGACCTGCCCGGCCTGCTCGACCAGTTCCGCGACCTGTTCCACCAGCCCAACGCCGAGCCCGTCCCGCCGCTGCTCCTGAACCGCGAGTTCCTGTCCGACAACGTGATCCGCCTGCTCCGCGACGCGCAAGCCCGGGCCAACGACTGCGGCCGCATCTCGCTCACGCCGATGGACTTGCTCATCACCCTGTTTACCACGCCCAACAGCATCGTGGCCGAGTGCTTCGAGCGCATCGGGGTGACCGCCGCCCGGCTGACCGAGCTGGCGGTGATGGCCGAGCGGGACGTGCCCGCGAAGTAGTGGGGAGTAAGGAGTGAGTGCGTTCTTGCCCTCTCCCCTTGCGGGAGAGGGTGGCCGGCGCTTCGCCGGCCGGGTGAGGGGTACGCCGGCTTCCGCAATTCTGCGTCGCTCTTCTGATTTGAACGGCTTTACCCCTCACCCGGCCGGCGGTTCGGTTATGGTTCTTTCCGCTCGCGTCGCGGTCCGCGCCGGCCACCCTCTCCCGCAAGGGGAGAGGACGAAGGCCAAGACCGCCCGGCACTCCTCACTCTCCACTCCCCACTCCTCACTTTCTTGTCCGGCCTCACACTCACACTCACACCCGCACCCGCACTTTTCCGGCGTCGGGCCGGAATGTGAACTACGCTCCCATTATCCCGTGGTCCCGATTCTGCGGTTTGGAGCGTCACGTCCATGAAACTCACACGGTTCGGCGGCCGAGCCCCGCGGCCGGGGTCCATCCTGCCGATGCTCTGCCTGTGCATGATGGGGCTGTTCGGGTTCGTCGCCCTGGCGGTCGATCTGGGCATGCTCGCGGTGTCCCGCACCCAGTCCCAGAACGGGGCCGACGTCGCGGCCCTGGTCGGCACCCGGACGCTCAACAACCGGGACGGGACCGCCTACAGCAACCTGCCGGCGGCCATCGCCGCGCTGAAGACGGCGGCCACCAACAACCCGCACCTGAGCACCAACTTCACCGCCGGTCAGATCACCAAGATCGAGGCCAACCAGTACATGTACAACCCCGCCTCGCAGCGGTTCGAGGCGGACGAGACCACCTGGGTCGATGTGACGAACAGCGGGGCCGTGACCGCCCCCAACGGCGGGTCGTGGACCGCCCTGCGGGTGACCGTCAGCGTCGTCCAGCCGACGTACTTCATGCGGGTGTTCGGGGTCAACACCATGCCCAGCGGGGCGCGGGCGACGGCCGTGTACCGGCCCCGCGACATCGCGTTCGTGCTCGACGTGACCGGGTCGATGGCGTTCGCCAGCCAGTTCACCGACGGCAGCAAGTCGCTCAACCCGGACACCGTCGTCCCGCAGGCCGGGCACTACGTCGCCAACCAGAGCAGCCTGATCGCCACCTCCAACCTGGTGATCGCCAGCGGCGAGGTGAACACGCGGAACAACTACACCATCACCACCCCGGCCGGGCCGCCGATCGTCCGCGGGTATTACTACGACCCGACCAACCTGGGGAACCCGGCGGTGCTGGCGTACCCGCTGACCACCAAAGCCGACGGCAGCCCGAACCTGCTGCCGGCGCTCCACCGGTGGAGCCCGCCGGAGACGCCCGGCGACCCCGACAACTACGTCGGCCAGACGTACACCTGGACCGGGTACAACCCGCTGTTCGTGCCGACCGTGGCCAACCCGGTCGGCACCGGGCCGGTGCCCGCGCCGCCGTGGTACGGCACCATGACCGACGCCAACGGGATCGCCTACGCCGGCGACCGGTGGCGGCGGGCCGACGGGTCGGTCAACAAGACGCAGACCAGTTGGGCGACCACCAGCGCCGCGACGCGCAGCCCGTATAACCTCGTCGACCTGCTCGGGTACGGCAACGGGACCGGCGGCGGTACCCCGCCGACCGGCATCGCCCCGGCGTTCACCACCGACTGGCTCAACTTCCGCGACCCGGTGTGGGAGCAGTTCGGGTACGACCTGGACATCGTCAAGTACCGCCTCCTGAGGGCCGGCGGCGCGCCGATGAACCCGGCCGTGTACGTGACCCTGGCGGCCGCCCTCGGCGGCCACCTGCTGCCGCTGGCCGACCGCTACCAGGGGTGGTCGATGGGGCCGGGGTACTGGGGCAAGACGCCGTTCATCTGGCCGCCCGACCCGCGGGCGCCGGTCGGCAACCCGGGCGACGCCAACTACGTGCCCGGCGACTGGCGGCGGCGGTTCTTCTTCAACAAGAGCGGCGGCGCGCTCGACCCGCAGGGCGACAACAACACGACCAACACCGCCGGGACCGTGGACAACGTCAACGAGGTGCTCTTCAACACGGGCGCGAGCGGCCAGATGATGTCGCTCAACGGCAGCCAGATCAACTACCCGGCGGTGCTCAAGTGGATCAAGAGCGGGCCGCAGGTGCTGCCGCCCAACATGCGGGCCGGGCGGGTGCTGTACTACGCGTCCATCCCCGACGACGTGAACATCACCGGCACCACCCAGGCCGACCTGGATAAGGCGTTCTGGAAGTATTACATCGACTTCGTGTTCGGCGTCGGCAGCTTGACCGGTACGAGCAACCTGTACGGCCAGGCGGACAGTTGGGCCGACAGCCCGGCGTCGATCAGCACCAGCGACATGACCACCTACAAGTTCTCGTGGGAGGCCACCGCGTCGCGGCCGTACATGCGGTACACCGACAGCCCGCTCCGCCCGCGGCTGCACATGTGGTTCGGCCCGCTCAGCCTGCTGGGGTTCCTCGACCGGGCGCCCACCCTGACCAACGTCAACAACAACTGGTCGGCGGCCACCACTTACGAGGCCCAGAGCTGGCAGCTCAAGGCCGGGGTGAACTCGGCCCTGGACGACGTCAAGGCCAACCACCCCAACGACTTCGCCGGGCTGGTCCTGTTCTCCGTCGCGCACAACGGGGTGCGGGTGGGCATCAGCCAGAACTTCACGTCGCTCAAGAACGGGCTGTTCTACCCGAACCGGGACATCAGCGGGGCCAACCTGCTGACCAAGATCAACGCCGGCGACGTGACGAGCGAATACCGGCCGTTCAACACCACCACCCTGGGCGGGTACACCCGGTCGATCATCCCCAACGCGACCGACGGCACCGACCCGAGCACCGGGCTGGCGTACGCGTACAACCTGCTGTCGTCGTCGAACATTTCGGCGGCAGTGTCGGCCGGGGCCGGCGGCGGCCGCCGCGGGGCGCAGAAGATCATCATCCTGGAGACCGACGGGGTGCCCAACTACGCCCGCACGCTGACGTTCAACGCCCGCGGGTACAACTCGTACTACAGCGTCACCGGCGGGCAGAGCATGACCCAGGGGTCGGCGGCCGTCCAGCAGGAGTCGTTCAACGTGATCAGCCAGATGGTCAAGCCGGCGGCGGCGACGTTCACCACCGGCACCACGGTCGGCGACGACAGCGGGCTGAGCCTGCCCAACGCCCCGGCCCGCGTCTACCCGATCGCGTTCGGCGACCTGTTCGACCCGGTGCTGGCTCCCAGCGCCAGCGGCCGGACCGACGCCCACATCTTCCTGTCCCAGTGCGCCGCGCTGGGCGGCACCGGCCCGGCCGGGGCGACCACCGTGGCCGACGAGCGGGTCATCACCGGCTCGTACCAGCAGCGGATCAGCCGCCTCCGCGACTGCCTCGAGCGCATCTTCCAGGGCGGCGTGTCCGTCGTGCTGGTCGAATGAGTGTGGGTGTGAGTGTGAGTGTGAGGGAAGACTAAAGCCGAAAGCAGTGAAGAGTGGGGCGGCAGACCAAGGGCCATTGCCTTTGGTCTGCCGCCCCACTCTTCACTGCTTTTATTGCCTTTCCTCACACTCGCACCCGCACCCGCACTTTTCGCGACCTATGTTAACTTCCAGAAGCGCGTTCGCACCGGGGGGAGTTGCCGCCGTGTCCGCAGCCGCGGTGTTCAGTGACGTGGTCAAGACGTACGCGACCGGGCTGACCGGGCGCGGCGGGGTGCCGGCGGTCCGCGGCGTGTCGCTGACCGTGCCGGCCGGGTCGGTGTTCGGGCTGCTCGGCCCGAACCGGGCCGGCAAGACCACCCTCGTCAAGTTGCTGCTGTCGCTCGCGCACCCGACGTCGGGAACGGTGACGCGGCTCGGCGCGCCGCTGGCCGACCGGGCGACGCTCGCCCGCGTCGGGTATATGCACGAGAACCACGCATTCCCACGGTATCTGTCGGCCGCCGAACTGCTCGACTTCTACGGCGGGCTGTCCGGGCTGCCGTCCGAGCAGATCGCCCCGCGCGCCGCGGCGCTGCTGGAGCGCGTCGGGCTGGCCGACCGCAAGCGGGAGCCGATCGCCCGGTTCAGCAAAGGGATGGTGCAGCGGCTCGGGCTGGCCCAGGCGCTCATCAACGACCCGGACCTGCTCATCCTCGACGAGCCGACCGAGGGGCTGGACCTGTTCGGCCGGCAACTCCTGCGCGCGGTTGTCCGCGAGCGGAAGGCGGCCGGCAAGACGGTCCTGCTGGTGTCGCACGTGCTCACCGAGGTGCAGGAGTTGTGCGACGCGGCCGCGGTGCTGGTGGAGGGCAAGCTGGTCTTCCAGGGCACGCTCGCGGACCTCATGAAGGATGCGAAGTCCGGCTCCCCGGTCCACCTCGAAACCGCCCTCCAGCGGCTGTACAAGTCCTGAAGTGAGGCCCGGCGCGGGCCGGCCCTCATCGACTCAACGGGAAGTGGCATGAGCGGGCTGAACACCCTCCCCGACGCGCTGCGCACCACCCGGTGGATGGTGCGCGACACGTTCCGCCAGTCGCTGGCGTCCAAGCTGTTCTGGGCGATGCTCGGGCTGACGGTGCTATGCACCGGGTTCGCGCTGAGCGTCCACGCGACCGACGCGCCGCCGCGGCACCCGGCCGAGATCCCCGCCTACATGCCGAAGGGCATGGCCGCCGACGGCGTACCGGAGGCGCAGGGCGACGTGTCGGTCGGGTTCGGGCTGGTCAAATACCGGGTGGCCAAGAGCCGCGCCGACTCGATGCGGGAGCTACAGTTGTGGCTGGCCGGGGTCGCCGCGGACACCGTCGGGGTGCTGCTCGCGCTGCTCTGGACCGCGGGCTTTTTGCCCACGTTCCTCGACCCGCAGTCGGTGACGGTGCTGTTGGCCAAGCCGGCGCCGCGGTGGTCGATCCTGGCCGGCAAGTACGTCGGCGTGGTGCTGTTCGTCGCGCTGCACGCGACGCTGTTCGTCGGCGGGACGTGGGCCGGTCTCGGCATCGCGACCAACCACTGGGACGCCCGGTACTGGTTCGCGGTGCCGCTCCTGGTGACGAACTTCGCGGTGTTCTACGCGTTCAGCGCGTTCCTGGCGGTGTGTACCCGGAGTACGGTGGTGAGCGTGTTCGGCACGCTGCTGTTCTGGCTGCTGTGCTGGGCGATGAACTTCACCCACATGCGGCTGGTCGCGTTCCCGGTCGAGGGGATCACGCCGACCGCGTCGTTCCTGGTCGAGGCCGGGTACTGGGTGCTGCCGAAGCCGCTGGACCTGAGCGGCATCTTCTTCGACGCGCTGAACGCCGGCACGCACTCGACCCCGGTGCCGGAGCTGGACGCGGCGAAGGCGAAGGGGGCGTTCCACGCCGAACTGTCGGTGCTGGCGTCGGGGGCGTTCGCGGTCGGCCTGCTGGCCGTCGCGGCGTACGAGTTCCGCAAGATGGACTACTGAAGAAGGGATGAGGGTTGAGGGATGAAAGGAAGAAGGGAAGGCAGAAGAGCGAGGTGTCTTCTGCCTTCCCTTCTTCCTTTCATCCCTCAACCCTCATCCCTCATCCCTTCGCCAGAGGCGAACTCTCGCCCGGGCGGACCATCGTGATCTTGATCGGCGGGCGCTTGCCGCTGGCCGGCTTGGCGACCATCGCCGGGGTGCGCAGCACCGGGGTCGGTGCGACGCCGGATAGCGCCGGCGTCGAGCCGGACTTGGGCGCGCTTTTGGCTGCGGGCTTGTTGTCGTCGGCGTCGAGCGAGAACGTGACCGGGTCCGGGTGTTGCGCCTCGGCGTCGAGGTTGAACACCTCGCTCGACGGCACCGCCGGGGCGGGCACGATCGGCGTCGCCGGCGACGACCCCTTCGCCGGCACCGGCAGCGGCAACCCGGAGTCGAGGTCGAACGTCATGCTCGCCTTGCTGCTGAACTTCGGCGGCGCTTTCGGCTCCGGCTGAGGCGCGGGGGCCGGTTCCGGCGGCTTGGGCGCGGGCTGCGCGTCCAGCGCCGCGAGGTCGAACACCGCCCCCGGCGGTTCCGGCTCGACCACCGCCGCTTCGATCACCTCCGCTTCGACGACCTCCGCTTCAACGACCTCGGCCTCGACCACCTCGGCCGCGATGATCTCCGGTTCCGCGGCCGCTTGCGGCTTCGCGGGAACGCCCGAAACCGCGAAGGCCGGTGAGGGCACAACAGGAGCTGCGGAGGCAGGCGAGGGCGCGACGGGCGGTTCGGGGGCCGGTGGCGGCACCAGCGGGATCGTCGAGCGGTACTCGGGACGCGCAACCGGTGCGACCGCGGGCGCGACGAACGCGGCCACCGATTTCGGCGGCTCCGGGGTGGGCGGCGCGTCGGTCGGGGGCGGCAGCACCTCGGCTTCGATCACCTCCGCCGCGATCGGCTCGTCAATCACCTCGGCCGGGACCACTTCCGCCGGGACCACTTCCGCCGGCACCACCTCGGCTGGGATTGGCTCGGCGTCGATCACTTCCGCGGCGATGGGTTCGGCGTCGATCACCTCGGCCGCCACCGGCTCGCGGCTCGCCTTCCACTTCGCCGCGATCTGCTCCTGCAACTTCAGGATGCCGCCGACGCTCTTGAAGTGCAGCCGGAAGCACTTCTGCCGCACCCCCTGCAACTGCGTCATCAGCTTGTCGATCCACACGCCCTTGACGTAGCTGAGCGGCGGCTCGGGCACCATTTTGCCTTCCAAAATGAAGTCCGCGAGGTTCTCGCCCTCCTCGAAGTTCTTCATCGCCGGCAGGTTGATGTCGCGGGCGTCCTTGACGATCTTCTTGAGCACCTTCCACTGCTCGCGCAGCGTCTGGATGACCTCGGCGGCGAAGTCCGGGCCGACGTTGATCTCACCCCGGCTCGCGGCCGCGTACGCGCCCAGGTACGCGTCGGCCTTGTTGAACGCGTTCCGCGACTCCTGGTACAGCCGCTGCACCTCCAACTGGAACCGGTACCGCTCCACCAACTCGTCCTTCAGCTCCTTATCGACGCACGCGGCCATCTGGACGTGCAGGAGGTAGACGCGGCGGTCGAACGACTTGAACCACTCCCAGTTCTCGTCCTGTTTCTTCTCGATCTCCTCCATCTTCCGCTTCATCTTCGGCGACGGCCGGCCGACGATGCTGCTCTGGAGCGACTGCATCTCCTTGTACAGCTCGGAGTGCGCCTCCGCGTGCTCCTCGCACCCGTCGTACAGCTTGGCCAGCACCTTCTCCATGCGGTCGTCGTCCCACGGCTTGTCGCGGATGATGCCGTTGAGTTCGGCCAACTCGCCCGGTTCGAGCGGGCGGTCGTCGTAGCACCCCTTGTATTTGGGGTCGTAGGTGGTGTCGGCGTGCTCGTTGTCGATGAACCGCTGGACCTTGACCGCGTCGGCCAAGTCGGCGTTCTTGGGGATCTTGAACACCATGCGGTAGAACTTGTACGTCATCCGCTCCTTGAGGTCGGCCGGCTCGTCGAACAGGATCCACGGCGACCGGTGGTCGACCACGGCCGGCACGAACTGGTCCTTGGCGTTCTTCTCGCGGTCGGAGTTGGACGGGTGCGTCCGCCACATCGGCGGGATTTCGTCCTCCATCTCCTCCTGCTCGGCGTCGAAAACCTCGACGTTCTTGCCGTCGTTGTCGGTCTTCAGTGCCGGCGGCAGCCCGAGCTGCGGCTCCTTCTTCTTCCGCCGCACGATCGCCGCGGCGCGGTCCTGGTGCAGGTACATGTCGTTCGAGTACAGCTTGTGGTCCAGCGCGGTGGCGAGGTCGTTGAGCGCCTGCATGAAGCACTGGTGCCCGAACTCGGTGCGGAGCAGGCAGTGGACGACCGCGTTGCTGCCGGCGGCGCTGACCGCGACCAGGTCGGCGTGGAACTCGCGCTCCCGGCTGACCGCCAGTCGCTGCAGGGTGATCGCCTTGTAGAACCACTCCAGCAGCTTGCGGCCGACCCACAGCGGCGCGCCGATCGCGTACCCGATGAGCGAGATCGCGTTGTCCTGCCGCTTGCACCAGTTCACTACGCGGTCGAACCAGTCCTCGCCCTCCACGAGGTCGCCGATGATGCGCCCGGCCACATACGTGTAGCTGGACGCCATCGCCGACTGCGAGAAGTGGCCGAACTCGTGGGCGAGAACGGCCTTGAACTCGCTCAGGTTGACGCTGTTGACCAGCCCGAGGCCGATGAGCAGATCCTTCTTCGGCTCGACGAACAGGTTGATGAGGCTAGTCTGCGGCATCACGGCCGCGTTCACGTCCGGGGAGACGTACACCTTGTTCGGGGTGGGCGCACCGAGTTCGTCGCACAGGTGGTAGATGAACTCGAACAGCACCGGGTGCTCGTCCGCGGTGATCTCGATGTGCATGTCCTTGTTCATCGGCGGGCGCTTGAAGAACCCCTTCACGAGGAACAGGAAGAAGACGCTGGAGAAGACGATGCCGACGACCTTGAGCGGCGGGTAGTGCCCGAAGCTCCACACGCACCACGCGCCGATGAGGGCGAAGAAGAAGACCGCCCCGATGTAGAACATGAGGAACACGAACAGCCCGGCGAGCAGCAGGTTCTGCTGCTGGGTGTAGGAGTCGGCGTAGTCGGTCAGCCCGTCGGGCACGTCGGTCGGGCTGGTCGGGTAGGGCACCTTGCGGTCGGTGACCGGCTTGCGCGGCGGCGGGTCGTCCTCGTCGTCGCGCGGGCGGGCGCTGTTCGCGCGCGGCTTCGGCCCGCGGCCCCTCTCCGGCGGCGCTTCGTCTTCGTACTCTTCGTCGCGGTCGTCGCGGTCGCGCTGCTTGTCAGGACGGGCCATGACTACCTGTCGGTTCGTGCCGCCGTAGGAAGATAAAAGGTCACCATAGACGATGGCGGCACGATGGGCGTCTGTCAACCCCCGTAGGCTCGGAAGAGTGGGCAGTGGACAGCGGGCGGTGGGCGGAGAAGACGGCAGACGGAACGATGGGCTTTCGAGCCGAAAATCCGGAGGCGGACGTGAGCGAACCCGAGGGCGGCAAGGTCGATTGGGCGGCGGCGCGCGGGCGCGTCATGCTCGACCCCGCGGTCACGCAACTCAACACCGGCTCGTTCGGGGCGTCGCCGGCCGTCGTCTTTGATAAGGCCCACGAGATCCGGCGGCGGATGGCGTCCGGGCCGACCGACTTCTTCGTGCGACAGTTGCCGCCGCTCTTGTGGGAAGCCCGCGAGCGGACGGCCGCGTTCGTCGGGACGACCCCGCAGCGGCTCGTGTTCACGTCGAACGTGTCCGCGGCGATCAACCTCGTCGCGTCCGGGCTGCGGCTGAACGCGCCCGGCGAGATTCTGATGTCGGATCACGAGTACGGGGCGATGATCTGGTGCTGGGAGCGCGCCGCCCAGCGCCAGGGGCTGAGCATCCGCACATTCAAGCTCCCCACCATGACGACCGACCCGGCGGAGATCGTGGAAGCGGCGGTCGGCGCGATGACGCACCGGACGCGACTCCTATTCTTCAGTCACGTTCTTTCGCCCACCGGGTTGGTTCTGCCGGCGAAGGCGTTGTGCGCCGAGGCGAGGAAGCGGGGCATCCTGACGGTGATCGACGGCGCGCACGCCCCGGTCTACACCCCGCTGAGCGTCTCCGAGGTGAACGCCGACTTCTACACCGCGAACCTGCACAAGTGGCTGCTCGCCCCCTCCGGTGCCGGGTTCTTGGCGATCGGGGCCGGCAACGAGGACCGCTTGCAACCGCTGCACGTCTCGTGGGGCTACTTCGCGGACAAATACCCGATCGGCGAAGTGACACAGTCGCGCGGCCCGGACGCCCGCGACGCCTACGGCAGCACCCCGCGGACGCGCTTCCTGGAGTTCGAGGGGACGCGGGACGTGTGCCCGTGGCTCGCGGTGCCGACCGCGATCGACTTCCAGGCGGAAATCGGGAGGGGGGGGCGGGGGGAACCTGCGGGAGGTTCCCCCACGGAGGCGGCGTTCGACAACGTCCGGGCGCGGATCGCGGAACTGGCGGCGTACACGCGGAAGGTGATCGGCGGTCTGGGGTTACCGCTGGCGTCTTCGCCGGCTTCGGGAATGGCCGGGGCGATGACCGCGTTCGAGTTGCCGGCCGGTTTCACCGCCCCGGCGCTGCGAAAGGAACTGTGGGCGCGACGGGTCGAAATCCCGGTGATCGAGCGGCCGGAACGCCTGCTGATTCGCGTCAGCCACCACTTCTACACGATCGAAGCCGAGATCGACCGCCTTGCGGAGGTGCTGAAGGAGATCGGCGTTCCGAGTTGATCACGCACCATCGCCGGCGCTCCCTTCGGCCGTGGGCGGGGCTTGCGGGATCAGGTCGGCGAGTGGCAGGGTGAAGCCGGGAAGGACCGTTCCACCGTCGAGTGCGTCGGCGCGCGTCAACCGCCGGACCTGACGCGCAGGCTCGTACACGTACACGCTCCCCTGCCGCGGGTAGACCACCCACACCAGCCGCGCGCCGGCGCGAAGGTACTCGTCCAGCTTCGTCTCGATCTCGTCCCCCAAGTCGTGCGGGCTGACCACCTCGACGAAGATGTCCGGGAGCACATCCCAGGCGTTCGTCGTGGGAATCGGCTTGTCCTTCGGCCACCGCGAGTAGGACACGAACGCGGCATCCGGCCGCCGGTTCCGGTCCACCGGCAGCGGAAGCTTGAAGAGGACTTCGGTACACGCCTCGCCGATGTTTTGGGCAATCCCGAAGTTGCTCAGGTGGCGGGCCAACCGGAAGGCCAGCATCTGCGAATCGGCACTCATGGGCGGTAACTCCACTTCGACGCCGTCAACGACTTCGTAACGATCGTGATCAAACTCATCACGGACGACCGTCGGCAGTGGGGTCAGCGCTTCGGCGGTGCTCATGTCGATTCTCCTCCGACTGGATCATAACTTGTTCGCGGGGGCGATCAACCCTTCGGTCGGGCTGCTGGCGTTGGCGTACAGGCGTTTGGGGATGCGCCCGGCGAGGTACGCGAGGCGGCCGGCGTCGGTCGCGTACCGCATCGCCCACGCCATCCGCAGCGGGTCGCGGGCCGACGCGATCGCGGTGTTCAACAGCACCCCGTCGCAGCCCAACTCCATCGCCGCGGACACGTCGCTCGCGGTACCCACGCCGGCGTCCACGATCACCGGGTACTCCGGGTCGTTCTCTTTCAGATATTCGAGGCAGATGCGGATGTTGTTGGGGTTCAGAACTCCCTGCCCGCTCCCAATCGGACTGCCCGCGGGCATCACGCTCGCGGCGCCCGCCTCCTTCAGGCGCTTGGCCAATACCGGGTCGTCGGACGTGTAGACCAGCACCGTAAACCCTTCCTTGACGAGCTGTTCGGTCGCCTTCAGCGTGTCGATCGGGTCCGGCAGCAGCGTCCGCTTGTCCGCGAGGCATTCGAGCTTCACCCAGTCGGCCCCGGGGTTTTCGAGGTTGGTGAGCAGTTCCCGGGCGAGCCGGGCGTGCCGGATGGCGTCGTCGGCGCTGAAGCACCCCGCCGTGTTCGGCAGGATCGTCAGCCGCTTCAAGTCGAGGAAGTCGAGGATGCTGCGGCCGTCCTTATCGACGAGCCGCTCCCGGCGCACCGCGACCGTCGTCACCTCGCACCCGCTGGCGTCCATGCACTGCTGCATCAGTTCGTAGGACGTGTACTTCCCGGTGCCGGTGAAGAGGCGGCTCTGGAACGTGAACCCGCCGACCTTCAGCGGCTTGTCCTGCGGCGGGTCCAACTGCATCCCGCCGCCGACGAGCGTCACGATCTCGACCGCGTCGCCGTCCTTGAGCGCGCGGGCGGCGTGTTCGGACCGCGGGACGAGGTCGCGGTTCACCTCGACGGCCAGCTTCCGCGCGTCCTTGCCCAGGTGCGACAGCAGGTCCGCGACGGTGAGCGGGTCGGGGAAGGTTCGCGGTTCCTCGTTGACGGTGACGGTCGGCATCGGCGCGCCTCGGGAGGGTGGTGAAGTTAGCATACCGAACGGCGGTCCCGCCTCGTACAACAGTGGTAAGCCTCTCACTCGCGACCCGACCGGTAGCCGCCCAATGAGCGCCGCCGAGCCGACGGCCAACCTCCTCAACAACCTCCAGGCCAGCGGGCTGCTGACCGCCGCGCAACTGCGCGACCTGCAGGGGTGGATGTCGGAGACGAAGCCCGACCTGGCGGGCATGGCCCGGGAGATCGGCCGCCGCGGCTGGCTCACCGCCTTCCAACTCAAGGAGGTCGCCCGCGGCCGCGCCGCCGGGCTGACGGTCGCCGACCGGTACAACCTGCTCGACATCCTCGGCGAGGGCGGGATGGGCCGGGTGTACAAGGCCCACGACACCCGCATGGGCCGCGACGTCGCGTTCAAGGTGATCCGCAAGGAGAAGCTGTCCAACCCCAACACCGCCGGCCGGTTCGTCCAGGAGATGATCGCCCTGGGCAAGATGGGCAAGCACCCCAACGTGGTCGAGGTGTTCCTGGCCGATCAGGTCGGCGACAACCACTTCTGCGTGATGGAGTACATCGACGGCTCGGACCTGACCAAGCTGGTCCGGGACCGGGGCAAGATGCCGGTCCCGCAGGCGTGCGACGCCATCCGGCAGGCGGCGCTGGGGCTGGAGCACGCGTTCCAGTCCGGGCTGGTCCACCGCGACATCAAGCCGTCGAACATCATCGTCCCGCGCAACGGCGGGCCGGTGAAGCTGGTCGATCTGGGGCTGGCGCGGCTGATGGAGCCGCCCGGCGGGGCAGAGGCGCACCGGGTGACCCAGGAGGGGTTCGTGATCGGCACCCCGGACTTCCTCGCCCCGGAGCAGGCCCGCGACCCGATGTCGGTGGACATCCGGGCGGACATCTACTCGCTCGGCGGTACCCTCTACTACGTGCTCACCGGCCGCGTCCCGTACGAGGGCGGCACGCCGACGGAGAAGCTGCTCCGCCACTGCACCGACCCGCCGCCGTCGCTGCTGGCGCACCGGCCGGACGCGCCGCCTCAGCTCGAGCAGTTGCTCCACTGGTGCATGGCGAAGAACCCGGCCGAGCGGCCGCAGACGCCGATGGCGCTGGCGGTGGCGCTGCAGCCGTTCTGCCCGCCGCCGGGCACCGGGGTGTTCGGCCCGGCGTCCGGCCGCTTCCCGGCCGCCGCGCCCGCCCCGTACCCCGCGTCCGGCCGCTTCCCCGCCGCCGCGCCGGCGTACCCCGCGTTCCCCGTCCCGGCCTACCCCGTGCCGGTCCCGCTGCCACCGCCGACCGACCCGAGCCGCAGCAGCCAGGTGTTCCGGCTGCCCGATCAGCCGGTCGAGGCCGACCCGATCCGCAAGCGCGGCGAGCGCGGCTTCCCGACCGGGCTGCTGCTCGTGGCGCTCGGCACGCTGCTGGTGGGCGGCATCCTGGGGTACGCGACGTACCGGCTGTTCCTGAGCGAAGACGCGTCGGTGCCGGAGCCGTTCACCAACACCCAGGGCATGAAGATGGTGCGGCTGGAGGGCGGCACCTTCCGCATGGGCTCGCCGGACGGCGAGCCGGGCCACCGGCCGGATGAGGGGCCGGTGCGCGAGGTGACGATCCGCGGGCCGCTCTTCATGTCCACGTATGAAGTGACCAACGGCCAGTTCCTGAAGGTGTACGGGTCGAACCCGTCGCGGGCGGCGAACCGGGCCGCCCGCGGCGACCACCTGCCGGTCGATTCGGTCACCTGGGACGAGGCGACCGAGTTCTGCCGCAAGCTCACGGAGAAGGAGAAGGGCCAGCCGTGGTGGCGGAAGGGGTGGGAGTACCGGCTGCCGACGGAGGCCGAGTGGGAGTACGCCTGCCGCGCCGGCACCGACGGCCCGACCGCGTTCGGCCCGAAGCTCGACCACCTCACGCACGGCGTGTTCCTGCCCACGGCCGGCGACCCGGTCGGCACCGGGGCCGACCCGGAGAAGGCCAAGCCGCTGCAGTTCCCGCAGGAGGCCGGCAAAACCGAGGCCAACAAGTTCGGGCTGCACGACATGCACGGGAACGTGGCCGAGTGGTGCCGCGACTGGTACCGCTCGGAGGCGTACAAGGACGCGGCGCGCGACAACCCGCAGGGGCCGGCCGACGGCGACAAGCGGGTGGTGCGTGGCGGCTCGTTCAACGCTCCGGCGGCGGCGGCGCGGTCGGCCGCCCGCGAGGGCCGCCGGCCCAACGAGCGGGCCGCCAACGTCGGGTTCCGCGTCGTGTACGCGCCGGTAAAACAGGGGTGATGGGTGAGATATTGACCGCGGTCCTCGTCTTCCTCGTTGTCCTCCGTTCCTCGTCCTTCAGAGGCTTCCAATGTCGGTTTCCTGGCGCGGCGTTTTCCCGGCGGTCTGCACGCAGTTCAACGCCGACTTTTCGGTCAACATCCCCGGCACGCTCGCGCACATCGACGCGATGCTGACGGCCGGCGTCCACGGGCTGGTGATGATGGGCAGCGTGGGCGAGAACACCACGCTCGAAGCCCACGAGAAGAAGGAGTTGCTGAAGGCGACGGTGGAGCACGTGCGGAAGCGGGTGCCGGTGCTGACCGGGGTGGCCGAGTACACGACCGCGGGCGCGTGCCGGTGGGCCGCCGACGCCGCGAAGCTCGGCGCGGACGGCCTGATGGTGCTGCCGCCGATGGTCTACAAGAGCGACGACCGCGAGACGGTCGCGCACTTCCGGGCGGTGGCGAAGGCGACCGACCTACCGATCATGATTTACAACAACGCCCCCGCTTACAAGGTGGACATCGCGCCGGAGATGTTCGCGGAGATGGCCGACGAGCCGAAGTTCGCGTGCATTAAAGAGAGCAGCGACAACCCGCGGCGGATCACCGACATCATCAACCTGACCGGCGACCGGTACGTGATCTTCGCCGGGGTCGACGACCTGGTGGTCGAGTGCTTCGCGGTCGGCGCGGTCGGGTGGGTGAGCGGGCTGGTGAACGCCTTCCCGGCCGAGAACCGGCTGCTCTGGGACTTGCTCTTGGCCGGCGAGTGGAAGAAGGCGCTGGACGTGTACCGCTGGTACACGCCGCTGCTGCACCTGGACACGCACGTGAAGCTGGTGCAGTACATCAAGCTGGCGGCGGCCGAGTGCGGGTACGGGACGGAGCTGTGCCGCCCGCCGCGGCTGCCGCTGGTCGGCGCGGAGCGGGAGCGGGTGCTGGGGCTGATCCGCAACGCGATCGCCACGCGGCCCAAGCGGTAAAAGGGTTCACCACAGAGACCACAGAGACCACAGAGGAAGAGAAGAATTGAGTTCTTCACAACTCGGGTTTCTGTCCTCCTCTGTGGTCTCTGTGGTCTCTGTGGTGAATCTCCGATGCGGATTCAGGTGATCGATTCGCACACCGGGGGCGAGCCGACGCGGGTGGTGATCGCCGGCGGGCCGGACCTCGGCTCCGGGCCGCTGTCCGAACGCGCGGCGCTGTTCCGCGAGCGGTTCGACACGTTCCGCTCGTGCGTGGTGAACGAGCCGCGCGGGTCGGACGTGCTCGTCGGTGCGCTCTTGTGCGCCCCGCATGACGCGGCGAACGCGTGCGGCGTGATCTTCTTCAACAACGTCGGCGTGCTCGGCATGTGCGGGCACGGTACCATCGGCCTGGCGGTCACGCTCGCGCACCTCGGGCGGCTGACGCCCGGTGTGGCCCGCGTCGAGACGCCGGTCGGTGTGGTCGAGGTGACCCTGCACGACCGGCACCGGGCGAGCGTGCGGAACGTGCCGAGCTACCGCGCCCGGGTCGGGGTGGCTGTTGAGGTCGAGGGGGTTGGTCGCGTGGTCGGCGATGTGGCGTGGGGCGGCAACTGGTTCTTTCTGGTGAAGGACTGGCCCGACGAACTCCGCGTGTCGAACGCCGAACGCCTGACCGACGCCGCGTGGCGCGTCCGGCGGGCGGTGAACGCGGCGGTGCCGGAACCGGTCGATCACGTCGAGCTGTTCGGGCCGCCGCTCGACCCGGCGAGCCACTCGCGGAACTTCGTGCTGTGCCCGGGCAAGGCGTACGACCGCTCCCCGTGCGGCACCGGCACCAGCGCCAAACTCGCGTGCCTGTTCGCGGATGGCAAGCTCACACCGGGCGCCGTGTGGCGACAAGAAAGCATCACCGGCAGCGTCTTCGAGGGCACGGTCGAGCCGACCGGCGAGCCGGGCGTGGTGATCCCGACGATCACCGGCACCGCGTACATCACCGCTGAAGCGACGCTCATTGCGGACGCCGCCGACCCGCTCCGCGACGGCATCCGCTCGTGAGCAGGGGTCGGGGGGCAGCATTCAGGATTCAGGGAAGAAAAGACGAGGACAGCAATCGCTCGCTTGCCTTCCTCTTCCCTGAATCCTGAATGCTGGCCCCCGACCCCTGCTCAAGGTCCGTACTCGTATAGCATCTCGCACAGCCGGCCGAGCACCTTGCCCTCGCGGGCCGGGGTCTCGCCGGCCGGTAGCGGCACGTTGTTCACGATCATGCAGAAGTGCAGCGCGGTGCCGTTCTTGGTCGTCATCGTGCCGGCCAGCGCCTTGCTCTTGAGCAGCGAGCGGTCGTTGACCGCGTCGGGCCACACGAGCGTCCCGGTTTTGGCGAACACCTTGCCGCGGGCCGGGCTGTCGGGCTTCACCGTCTCGGCCAGCGTGCCATCGACGCCCAGGATGGGCAGTGCGGCCTTGTAGGCATCCCACTCGGCCCGCTTCGCCATGCCCTGGAGTAGTTGGACGGTCGCCCGGGCGGTGACGTAGTCGGCCGGCGCGCCGCCCGCGCCGCCGCCGAACGACACCGCGCCGACGTCCACCCCGAGCTTCTCCAAAATCTTCCGCTGCTCGCGCAAGCCGGCCTCCGCGGTCGTCTGGCCCTTCGACGCGGCCACCAGGCACGGCAGCGTGCTCGCGTAGAGGTTGTGGCTGACCTTCAGCGTGACGGTGAGCGTGTCCTTGAACGGGGCGGAGGTGAGTTTGGCGACCTTCGGCAGCTTGTCGTATTCGTTCTTGGCCGGCAGCGCCCCGCCGTTGGACCGGAGCACCGCGCACTGTGCCCGGACGCCGTTGCGCCGCAGCGCCTCCACGAACAGCGCGCGGGCGAACGCCGTCGGGTCGTCCACGCCGTAGATGCGGACCACCGGCTTGCCGCCGGCCGGCACCTTGCCGCGAACCGCGAACTGGTTCGATCCGATCGGCACGAGGTGAAGGTCGGCGCTCGATTTGGCGCCGCCGGTGCCGACGACCGCATCGACGTTGAAGAACGCGGTCTCCGGCCGCGTGGTCACCTTCGCCGGGTCGCCCTCCTTCGCCCCGGGGGTCACCACGACGTCCACGACGTTGTCGTTGACGACGACCGGCGACACCGCGTCCGGCCCGCTGCCGCTGCTCCGCGTGCGGGCGAACAGCCGGTCATCGACGAGCACGTCGCCGTCGACCTGGGTAATACCGCTGTCCTTCACCTGTTTGGCGAGGGAGTTGAGGCCGGCGAGCGGGTCGGTGTCGGTGAGTTCGGCGGCGCTCAGCCCGCTGTTGGCGTAAGTGTGGTCGCTGTTGGCGAACACCGTCTTGCCGTCCTTGGCCCGGCCGCCGAGGGTGAGGTCGCCGGCCGCGACCAGCACGAGGTCGCCGTGCAGGGTGCCTTTGACCGTCGGCAGCCGCTCGCGGGCGTAGACGGCGGTCTCCTGGGTGTGGTCCGGCCCGAGGGCGACGAGCGCCGCGGCCCCGCTGAACAGCTTGGTGACCGACGCCGGGGCGAGCATCGTGTCCGGGTTGCGGGCGTACACCGTCTCGCCGGTCGCGGCGTTCACGACCAGGATGCCCCACGTGGCGTGTTTGTAGTCCGGCCCGGTGACGACCGCGTCGAGCCTCTTGGCGAGCGAATCGGGTTCCGCCTTCGGCGGCGCAGGCGGTTGTGCGCGAAGCACAATCGCCGCGGCGTCGCCGACGAAAGGAACGGGCAGCGCGAGCAGTGCGGCGAGCAGGGGCAGCGACAGGCGAGCGCGGGCCACGGGCAACCTACCTTTCGTGCGGCGGACGCGGCGGAAGGGATATCGTACGTGCGGCCCGCCGCGCGCGGCAGACCCGTCCCGCCCTTGACGCCCATTGCCGCGCCCACTAGCGTGAAACGGGTTGATCGACACCCTGATTCGACACCGGCGGTTTCTCACAATGCCCGCGACGTGCGTGGTCGGCTTGCAGTGGGGCGACGAGGCCAAGGGCAAAATCGTCGACCTCATCGGCGACGGGTTCGACCTCGTCGTCCGGTACAACGGCGGGGCCAACGCCGGGCACACGGTCGTCGTCGACGGGAAGGCGTTCAAGCTGTCGCTGCTGCCCACCGGCGTCATCCGGCCGAACGTCACGAGCGTCATCGGCAACGGCGTGGTCGTGTACCCGCCGCGGTTCCTCGAAGAGGTCGAGTCGCTGGCCAATGCCGGCATCGACGTCTCGAAGTCACTGTTCCTGAGCGACCACGCGCACGTCATCTTCCCGTACCACATGGAAGAGGAGCGGTTGCTCGAGAGCGGCACCGAAGGGAAGATCGGCACGACCGGCCGCGGCATCGGGCCGTGCTACCAGGACAAGGTCGGCCGCCGGTTCGGCATCCGCGTCGGCGAACTGCTCCGCCCGGATCACCTCCGCGAGCGGCTCAAGTTCGTCGTCCCGTTCAAGAACCGGCTGATGACCGCGTTCGCCAACGGGCACGCGGCGACGCTCAAGCCGTTCGACGCAGAAGTCGTTGCGGCCGAATACCTGGGCTATGCGGAGAAGCTGCGGCCCTACGTCCGCGACACGAGCGTCTTCCTGCACGACGCCCTCAAGGGCGGCAAGCGCATCCTGTTCGAAGCGGCGCAAGGGAGCCTTCTGGACGTCGATCACGGCACCTACCCCTACGTCACAAGCTCCAGCAGCCTGCCGTCGGGCATCTGGGGCGGGAGCGGGGTGCCGGCGAAGTTCGTCGGCCGCACCATCGGCGTGGTGAAGGCGTACACGACCCGCGTCGGGCAGGGGCCGTTCCCCACGGAACTGCTCGACGCGACCGGGAATCGCATTCGCGACATCGGGCGCGAGTACGGGACGGTGACCGGCCGCCCGCGGCGCGTCGGGTGGTTCGACGCGATGGCCGTCCGCTACACCGCGGCGCTGTCCGGGGCCGACGAGATCACCCTGATGCTGCTCGACGTGCTCAGCGGCCTGCCCGAACTGAAGCTCTGCACCGGGTACGAGATCGACGGCGAGCGGCACACCCATTTCCCCAGCGACTCGTACCTGCTGGAGAAATGCAAGCCGGTGTACGAATCCATCCCCGGCTGGAGCGAAGACATTACCGGGGTGCGCAAACTGGCCGACCTGCCGACTGGCGCGCGGCGGTACGTCGAGCGGATCAGCGCTCTGGTCGGACTCAACGTGAGCGTGGTGTCGGTCGGCCCCGACCGCGAACAAACCATCATGGTTTAAAGGCATTTTTTCACCACAGAGGGCACAGAGGGCACAGAGGAAGACAGGAGACAAAGCTCCGAACCCGATCTTCGGTCCTCCTCTGTACCCTCTGTACCCTCTGTGCCCTCTGTGGTGAATCCATCATGACTTCGACCACACACGACACCCGCGCCTACGCCGCGTCGGTCGGCCTCGACGCCGACCGCCTGCCGCGGCACGTCGCCGTCATCATGGACGGCAACGGGCGGTGGGCGCAGCGGCAGGGCAAGGAGCGGATGGAGGGCCACGCCCGCGGCGCGCACTCCGTCGATGTGGTCACCGAAGAGTGCTGCCGGCTCGGCATCGGGCAACTCACCCTGTACTGCCTCAGTTCGGAGAACTGGAAGCGGCCCAAGCCGGAAATCGACTTCCTCATGGCGCTCCTGAAGGAGTACCTGCTCGCGGAGCGGCAGAAGATCCTCGACCAGAACATCCGGTTCACGGTCATCGGCCGCCGCAGCGGGTTGCCCGAGGAAGTGCTGGCCGAAATCGACGAGAACATCCGGCTGACGCGGGACAACACCGGGCTGACACTGTGCCTCGCGATCAACTACGGCAGCCGGGCCGAGATCGTGGACGCGGTGCGCCTGCTCGCCGAACGGGTCAACCGCGGCGACCTCGCCCCGGACGATATCACCGAGCAGGCGATCTCCGACGCGCTGTACACGCGGGGGATGCCCGACCCGGACCTGCTCGTCCGTACCGCCGGCGAGATGCGGGTGAGCAACTACCTGCTGTGGCAGATCTCCTATGCGGAACTGTGGGTGACCGAGAAGTTCTGGCCGGACTTCGACGCGGCGCTGTTGCACGAGGCGCTGCGCGACTTCGCCCGCCGCGAACGCCGCTTCGGCGGGCTGGCCGCCCGATAGAATGTGTTTGGTGTTTTGTTTCTCGTGTTTAGTGCCTGACGGACGCGCGGGCACCTGTGCAGTTAGTTGACGGTACCAAACACCAAAAACCAAAAACCAAATACGACATCATGTACGGCCTGCCTCCGGAAATGGGGATGACCGGGTTCGACACGTCGATGTTCCAGCTCACCGGCTACCTGTTCGCCGGGCTGGTCGGGCTGATCCTGTTGGCGATCGCGCTGGGCATGTTCACCCTGCCGGCGTTCTTCGCCATCCTGTACACCTCCGACAAGGCCGTCGGCGTCGCCGCGACCGCGACCGGGTGGTTCCCGCTCAAGGTCGTCGTCATCATGTTCCGCGGGCTGCGCCGCGCACCGCTCCGCACCTCACTCACCTACCTCGCCATCTTTGTTCTGACATTGGTACTGTGCCTGATCTACTCCGTGCTCTACATGATCGGGAACGCGACCAGCGAGAAGGAGGCGAACTTCAAGGCGATCGTCACCCACAAGACGACCATCCCGAGCCAGATGCCGCCGGGCTACTACGAGGAGTTTAAGCGGGTCTGCATCGAGGATATCCCGAAGGAGTACGCGGCCACACACCCGGGCACGCCGCCGCTCGTCATCCGCGACGCGGACATCATGAGCTGGTCGTTCATCCTCGGCACCACCGACAAGGTGAACCAGCGGAAGGACACCATGGTGTTCCTGTTCGCGCTCGAGCCGGACAAGGTGCTGACCATGATGGACGGCCTCGACGACCTCACCGGCGAGGAGAAGGAGTTGCTCGAAAAGGGCTGCAAGGCCATGACCGACAACCCGCGGGCGGTCGTCATGAGCCAGAGCCGGCTGAAGCAACTCAACCTCCAAGTCGGGCAGAAGATCAAGCTGTACGGGGTCAACTACCCGAACCTGCTGTTCGAGTTCGACATCATCGGCGCCCTGCCCGAAGGAAAGTACGAGGGCGTCACGTTCATGAACAAGGCGTACCTCATCAAGCAGCTCGAAGGGTTCCAGCGGGACACCGCGGCCAACCCGAAGGGCGACGTGCATCCGATGATGGACAAGTGTATCAACCTCATCTGGGTGCGGCTGCCAAATAAGGAAGCGTTCGAACTTCTCAGCGCGAAGGTCAACGACCGCTCGAAGTTCAACAAGGTGCCCATCAAGCTCGAAACCGCGTCGAGCGGCATCGGGTCGTGGCTCGGGGCGTTCAAGGACATCTTCTGGGGCATCAAGTTCATCCTCGTGCCGGCGATGATCGGCATCATGAGCCTCGTCGTCGCCAACGCGCTCTCGATCAGCGTCCGCGAGCGGCGGACCGAGATGGCGGTGCTGAAGGTGCTCGGCTTCCAGCCGCGGCACGTCCTCCTCTTGGTGCTGGGCGAGGCGCTGCTGGTCGGTCTGCTGGGCGGCGGGATGGCCGCCGTGCTGGCGTACTCGATGCTCGGCAGCTTCAAGTTCCAGATCGTGTTCTTCGGCGCGTTCTTCGTGCCGATCAACGCGCTCTTCTACGCCCCGGCGCTGGGCATGGCGGTGTCGTTCGCCGGCAGCATCCTCCCGGCCCTCTCGGCGAAGGACGTCAAGGTGGCCGAGGTGTTCGCGAAGGTCGCGTAGCGCCGTCAGTCCTTGAAGAGCGAACGCGGAGGACGCGGACCGGGGCGCGATGCACGCGGATCAAGGCAGAAGAGATTTTGTTCTGAACTCAATCTTTGTCTCGATCCGCGTGCATCCGCGCCTCAATCCGCGTCCTCCGCGTTCCTGCCTCACTGTCTTCGGGTGCCCGCAATGACCGACCAGCCGACGAACCTGAGCCTCGAGCGCGACCTTTCCCCGGGGCCGCTGGCCCGCGCCGCGAAGGCCGCCGGCGGGTTCGGCCGCGCCATCCTGCGGCTCATCGGCACCCTGTTCGTCATCGGGTTCTCCCTCCTGCCGCTGTCGGCGCTCCTGGTGGCGCTGCCCGCGGTGTCGCCGAACGAGGCCGTTCTCACCGACACCGTGCAGCCGGCGCGGTCGCGGTGGCGGCGCGGGGCGCGGCGGCTGTTCGCGGCCGTCGCCGGGGTCGTCGTGCTGGTCGCGCTGGTCGCGTTCGGCATCGAGGTCGTGTCGCGCCTGCCGCTGCCGCCCGGCGGGCAGATGGCCACCCTCGCCAAGAAGGTGTTCGGCCTGTCGTTCTCCGAGTTCCCGATCGTCTCGAAGGCGGTGTTCCCCGAAGACGTCAAGCCCGACGACCTGCCGTCGGGGACCGTCTGGCTGTCCGCGTCCGAACTGCTCGACAAGAGGAAGGCGCTCCAGCAGGCCGCCGGCCGATCCAACCTCGACATCCGGGACCGTCGCGAGGCGCTAGAGAAACTGGCAGCGGTCGAGGCCGAGATCAACGAGCGCAGCCCGAAGTCGGCGCGTCTGCGGCTCCTGCTCGACTCACGACTTGCCCCGGTCCTCGCGGAGCCGCTGTGGAAGCTCCTCCCGCCGGCCCTCGTCGACCACTGGCCGTTCGTGTTCCTCATCGTGTACGGCACCGACCTCGTGCTGCTGCTGGTCATCGGCAAGGTGCCGCTCGCGTACAACTTCCGCTACCTGTGGGTGCGCCGCCGCGACACCGCGCTGACCGCGGTCGCGTTCACGGTCGTCGTGGCGCTGGTCGTCGTGCTGCTCGCGTTCGTCAACGGCATGTACAAGCTGAACGAGACGACCGGCGTGCCGGGCAACGTCCTGGTCATGTCGGAAGGCTCGACCGACGAACTCTTCAGCAACCTGGCCCGCGGCGGCGAGATCGACAACGCGATCAAGTCCACCGTCGCGGCCGACTCCAAGGGCCGGCCGATCGGCCCCGGCGGGAAGGGCGTCAACGTCGGCCGCGTCACCCCCAACGCCGACGGCTCGTACGCCCGCGTCCCGGCCGACGCGCCGAAGGACTTGCCCGACGCCCGATATCTGGCCAGCTACGAGTCGTACCTGGTGCTGAACCAGCAGGTGGCGACCAAGCCGGGCGAGCCGCAGAAGCGGCGGTTCGTGCAGCTCCGCGCGTTCCTCGACCCGGGCATCGGCGGGGCGGTCCACAACATCACCCTCGACCCGGGCGGCCGGTGGTTCACGCCCAACGCGGTCGAGCCGGGCGACAAGGCCCCGGACGGGCTGCAATACCTCCAGTGCTGCATCGGCGAGGGCGCCGCGGCCACCCTGGGCGAGGACGCCGGCAAGCCGCGGCTCGTCTTGGGCGACACGTTCCAACTGGCCGACCGGTGGTGGAAGGTGATCGGTCTGATGCACACCCGCGGCACCACCTACGGCTCGGAAATCTGGACCGGGAACGAGAACCCGGTCGTCCGCGAGACCGGCAAGGGCGACAAGTTCACCACCCTCGTCCTGCGGATGGAAGACAACTCCGACGACTCGGCGAAGGCGATGGCCTTCTTCCTGACCGAAGTCTATCAGCAGGCCAAGCTGAAGGCGTTCAGCGAGCCGGACTACTACAAGGAGCTGACCAAGACGAACGAGCAGTTCCTGACCGCGATCGTGATGATGGCGGTCATCATGGCGGTCGGCGGCATCTTCGGCGTCATGAACACGATGTTCGCGTCGATCGCGGCCCGGATGAAGGAGGTGGGCGTCCTGCGCATCCTCGGGTTCAAGCGGTGGCAGATCCTCATCTCGTTCATGATCGAGTCGCTGGCGATCGCGTTCGTCGGCGGCCTCCTGGGCTGCCTGCTCGGCTACTTCGCGAACGGGTTCGAGGCCGCGAGCACGCTCAGCGGCGGGCAGGGCGGCGGCAAGAGCGTCACCCTGCAGATGCAGGTCGATACGCCGATCATCGCGGCCGGGCTGCTGTTCACGCTCGTCATGGGCCGGCTCGGCGGCCTCGTCCCGGCCCTCTCGGCCATGCGAATGGAGATTCTGGAGTCGCTCCGGTGAATAGTTGGTAGTTGGTGGTTGGCAGTTGGTAGTGAAGGCAGAAGGCCAGAACCGTTCATGGCTCTGGCCTTCTGCCTTCACTACCAACTGCCAACCACCAACTACCAACTATTGAAGTGTCCGCCCGCGGGGTGCCACTGTCTTCGCCGTGAGGCGAGTACACTCCCGCTCCCCGTCGCGGGGTCGGAGCGGGATGTGGAGCCGAATCCCACCTTGTCGGGACTGTTCCCGGCCGCGGCGTAACGCCGCAGTTCGTGGCGCTGACACCCCGCGAGCGAACACCCGCAGGGTAGCCGAGCGCCGCCGCGGTCGCAACGTCGGCAGTCGCGCCTACTTCTTCCCGCCCTCGACGGTCAGCGTGATCGGCACCACCGCCAGCGCCGGCGCGGCCCGCAGCGGCGCGTTGTTGCCGCCCTTCGGGGCCGGCGCGGCGCTCGTCGCCCGTAGCACCAGCGTGTGCGCGCCCGGCGGGAGGTTCGCGGGCACATCGACGCTCGCCTTGAACTCGCTGCTGTTCGGCTGAATCGTGCCGACCGGCGGCAGCGGCTGGTTGTTCGCCGGCTTCGGCCCGAAATTCGGCGTCGCGGCGAGGACCGTAATCGGGTCTTTGAAGCCGTCCTTGCGGGACACCTTGAGCGTCACCTCGACCTTGCCGCCGGGCTTCGCGGCGAGCGCGGTTTCGGCCGGCGCGAGCGCGAACGGCGCGTCGCCGCGGACCGCGACCGCCATCCCGGGGCCGCGGTCCATGCGGGTGATCATCGGCGTGTTCGGAATCTGGTTCGCCTGCACCCCGACCGCCGGCCACGTCACCGTGAACGGCCGCGCCGCGTGCTTCAACTTGCCCGCGCTCGCGACGATCGTCACGAAGCCTTCGGCTTCTTCCGCGTCCGCGTCGCAGGTCAGCACCAGCACGCCGCGGGTCTGCCCGGGGCCGATCACCTGCTTCGGGCAAGACACGCCCTTCGGCAGGTTCTCGGCATACAGTTCGATGGCGTCGTTGAAGCCGTCGAAGCGGAACGCGAACACCGCGAAGCACGTCGCCCCGCCGCGCATCAGCGTGCCGGCGTCCGGCGTGTGCGGGCTGAGCGGCATCACCGCGACGCGGAAGTCCGGCGTTTCGGGCGCGATCCGCAACACGTACTGGTCGCGGACGCCGAACTGCACGCCGGCCTCGCGCGTGGACACCATCACCTTGTAGGTGCCGTCGGCGGGGGCGACGAAGCGGTAGCGGGCCGGGTCGTCGCCTTTCGTGTAGAACTGGTTCGGGCTGAGCGGGTCCGGGCCGTCGTCGAGTTCGGCGATCACCTTGCCCTTCTCGTCCGCGACGACGAAGTACGCATCGACCGGCGAGCCGATCCGCTCCGCGAACACTTCGAGCGTCCAGGTGTCGCCCTTCTTCGCATCGAACTTGTACCAGTGGCGTTCGCCCTTCTTGGCGATGCGCCCGGCGACATCGCACGGCGGCTTGACCTCCTGAGCGGCGTCCGCGGTGCCGTTTTTCTCGTTGTCGAGGACGACGAAGCCGGTGCCGTTTAGGACCGGTAGGCCGTCCGGCGTCCACTGCTTCAAGAGGTGCGACGCGTCGATCCCGCCCGCGGCGGGCAGGAACGCCCCGCCGGCGAGCGCGTCTTCGGGCTTCGACCGGATACGCGGGCTCAACACGCCGATGGGCATTTCTTCGAGCGGGCGGCCGTCCGGGCGGCGGAAGTCGCGGCTGGGCACGATCAGCGCGGCGGTCAGCCCGCGGCCGTACACGATGTGCCCGCGGCCGTCCGTCGGGTGTATTGGCGGGAACACCGCGTCCACCCACGGCCGGGTCGTCACCGTGAGCCGGTAGAAGTGGTCGTAGCCGCCGGTGGTGTACGCGAACTGCGCCACCCGCACCACATAGTCGCCGTCGGCCGGCGCCTTGAAGTCGAGCACCGCGTCGCCGCCGCGGTAGCCGCGGTTGGACGCCAAAGGCTTGCCGTCCGGCCCGCTCACCATCAGGTCCGCTTGCAGCTTGCTGTCGATGCTCGTCGTCAGGCAGTACACGACGACATTTTGCCCGGCCTTGGCCTTGAACGACACGAAATCCACGTCGGTCGGCGCGCTGATGACGCCGTTCACCGTCGTGTTGAGGTCGATCTTCTGCGCCTGCGGCACGTCGTTGTTCGGCTCGACCTCGCTCACGTCGGTGAGGTCGCCCACGACGAACGCCCGCGGGTTGCTCAGCCCGTTCTTGCCGACGACGCGCACGTCGTGTGTGCCGCCTGCGTCCTTCGGCACGGTCACCTTGAACTTGGCGCTCGACGTCGGCTGCGCCTGCTGGCCCTTGACCGAGACCGCCGGGCCGACTGCTTCCGACGTGAAGCCCTTGGCGCTGAACAGCAGTTTCTCGCCGCCGTCGAACCCGTGCCCGGTGAGCGTCACCTCGACGGTTTCACCGGCCTTCGCGCCCATCGGGAACACCGACAGCAGTTGCGGCCCGGCCGGCTGCGCGAGGGCTACCCCGGACGCAACCAACAGGGCGAGTGCGGCGGCGAAGTGGCGGAACATGGCAGCGTCTCCTGTGAACGGCCCTTATGGTACACGCGGTTTTCGCCGCGTGCCATCTCGCGCGGCGCGTATCATGTCTGTATCCCCAACCCTTTTCGGAGGCGCGTCCATGCGCGCGTGGTTTGTTCCGTTCGCCGTCGGGCTGGCGCTGGCCGGGTGCGACGCCCCGCCCAGCGGTTCGAGCGAGCCGATGCCGACCGACGGCCCGAATCAGGTCGTCCTCAAAGTCCCGGACATGACCTGAGCCACCTGTCCGGCCGCCGTGAGCGAGCGGCTGACACGTCTGCCGTGGGTAGACGCCGACACCATCAAGACCGACCCGCCCAAGCGCCAAGTCCGCTTCACCCTGAAGCCCGGCGCGCAGTTCAGCCTCGAGGACGTCAAGAAGACCCTCGGCGCGCGATACAACGACGGCGTCAAACTGCTCGTCGGGCCGACGACGCAGTAGACACGCGGTCATCTATCGCAACTGTGGGCGATGTCTGAACTCGTGTCAAGTGATTTTTTGTCGATTTTGGAAAAATGTTTATGCTGCCGAGCTTCGTCCGCCCCACACCGATGACCGACCGGCTGTACGAGTACGTCCTGTCGGTCGGGGTGCGCGAGCCGGCGGCGTTCAACGCCCTCCGCGAAGACACGGCGAAGCTGGCCGAAGCGGAGTGGCAGATCGCGCCGGAACAGGGACCGTTCCTGGCGCTGATCGTGCAGCTCACCGGCGCGAAGAAGTGCCTGGAGATCGGCACGTTCACCGGCTACTCGGCGATGTGGGTGGCGTCGGCGCTACCGGCCGACGGGAAGTTGGTGTGCTGCGAACTGAGCGCGGTGTACGCCGGCGTGGCGCAGAAGCACCTGACCGCCGCCGGCCTCATCGGTAAGGTGGAGTTCCACATCGCCCCGGCGGCCGACTCGCTCGCGCACCTGCTCGCCGCGGGCGAAGCGGGCACGTTCGACTACGCCTTCATCGACGCCGACAAGGGCCGCTACGACCTCTACTACGAAGAGTGCCTGAAGCTGGTACGGCCCGGCGGGCTACTGCTGATCGACAACACCCTGTGGGACGGCAAACCGGCCGATCCGTCGGTCACCGACCCCGACACGCAGGCCATCCGCGCGCTGAACGCCAAAATCCACGCCGACGCGCGCGTGGATTTGAGCTTCCTGCCGTTCGCCGACGGGCTGACGCTCGCCCGGAAGCGTTGAACGCCGCCGCCCCGTCTGTACCCTGACTTCTGGCCCCGATTTTTGCCCCCGTCTCCGCCGAGGTTACGTCAATGCCTGCCACTCGCGGCGAGTTGTTCGCCGGCGTCACCGTCGCCATCGTCACGCCGTTCAAGGGCGGGGAAGTCGATTGGGACGCCCTCGGCGCGCTCGTCGATTGGCACTGCGAGCAGGGGACCGACGCGCTGGCCCCGTGCGGCACCACCGGCGAGTCCCCCACCCTGACCCACGACGAGAACGAGCGGGTGGTGGCGTTCGTGTGCGAGCGCGCCCGCGGCCGCACCAAGATCATGGCCGGGACCGGGTCGAACTCGACCGCCGAAGCGATCCGCATGACGAAGGCCGCCAAGAAGGCCGGGGCCACCGGCACGCTGCAGGTCGGACCGTACTACAACAAGCCGACGCAGGAAGGCTACTTCCGCCACTTCGCCGCCATCGCGGAAGCCACGGATTTGCCGGTGGTGGTGTACAACATCCCCGGCCGTACCGGGAGCAACATCGCGCCGGAAACGCTGGCCCGCATGGCCGCCGAGTGCCCGACAATCGTCGCGGTGAAGGAGGCGACCGGGTCGCTCGACCAGGCCAGCCAGATCGCAGCGCTGTCGGACCTCACGATTCTGAGCGGCGACGACAGCCTGACGCTTCCGCTGATGAGCATCGGCGGCAAGGGGGTGGTGAGCGTAGTCGGCAACATCGTCCCGCGGGACATGATGGCGCTGGTGCGGGCGTTCGCCGCCGGGAAGTTCGAAGAAGCCCTTCAGTGGCACCGGAAGCTGTTCCCGCTGTGCCGCGACATGCTGAGTGTGGCGACGAACCCCATTCCGCTCAAGACCGCGATGAAGCTGTTGGGCCGTGGCAACGGCGAGATGCGACTGCCGATGTGCCCGATGGACGCCGCGAGCGAAGCGAAGGTCAGGCAAACGCTCGTCAACTACGGCCTGCTCAAGGGGTGAACGCATCGAACTCGGACGCGGACGGCGCGGATTTCAGCGCGGATGCACGCGGATCAAGCAAAAGATTGAGTTAAGCTCAATCCTTCTGTGTGTCTGATCCGCGTGCATCCGCGCTGAAATCCGCGCCGTCCGCGTCCGAGTATGAATGCCTTTACGCCACCGCCGGCACCACTTCCGACCTCCCCCAGCCGCGGAACGGCCGCGGCGGGTACATGATCAGCCCTTGCAGCACCAAGAGCGCCATCCCGCAGTAGCCGATGGTGAACGCGATCTCGGGCATGTTCTCCACGAACAGGATGTCGTGCAGCAGCCGGCCCATGAACGTCTCGCTGCCGGCGAACGTCTGCCCGGCCAGCTCGCGGAGTTGCTCCTCCCACACCGTCAGCGGGCAGCGGAGGCGGTAGAGCGCCTCGTAGGCGACGATGCCGATCGCGGTCAGGTGGGTGAGCCGGAACCACGGGTTCCGCGCCCACTCCCACCGCAGCGGGGCGGCGATCACGATCGCCAGTTGCCCCAGCACGACGTAAGCGACGTACGCGACGTGAATAGCGACCATCAGGTCGGCGGCGATGCCGTACCACATGGGACACCTTCGGGTGTTCGTGGGTGAATCTGCCTGCGACGTGGGCGGTACGTTAGATGTGATCCCGGCCGGCGGGGGTTTATTCCCCGCGTCGTCATTGGTCATTGGTCATTGGTCCTTCGAGCGGCGAAGTGAGCCGCGAGACGTGAAGGACCGGACTAATGACCAATGACCAATGACCAATGACTACCTGACGATGTACCCGAACCGCTCCTTGAACTGCTCCGGGGTCATCTTGACCACCGCCGCGAGCTTCTCCAGCCGGCCGGCGTCGTCGAGGTCGCTCTGCTCCAGCCGGATCATGTAGCGGCGGGCCACCTCGTACGTCTCGCCGGTGATGTCCACGTTCCGCGTCCGCATCTTCTTGGTCGCCGGGTCGATCATCTCCGGGAACGGCCGCGGCACCATGTTCCCGCCGACGAACGTCACCACCACGCCGTTCTTTTCCGACTCGGCCGACATCAGGAACTTGACCGCCCCGTACCCGAGGTTGCGGGTGTACTCGGCGTCGAACGGGATCGGGTCGGCGCACCGGAGTTCGTACCCCAAGTCCTTGTCCACCATGTCGAACTTCAGCCCGAGGTCTTTCAGCCGGCTGGCGATGGTGGTGCGGATGAGCCGGCCGAACTCGATCTCGCCGAGCCGCAGGTGGCCGAACGCGTCCAGCTCGATGTTCCCGAACTTGCCCGGGTTCCGCTCCATCATCTGCCGCAGCTTGTCCTCGCCGATCTCCTCCAGCAGCCCCTCGGCCAGCACCGCGACGCCGTAGGCCTTGCCCTGCGCCTTCCGCTTGACCATCGAGCCGATGATGATGTCGCAGATGAGTTCCAGCGACACCTCCTTGCCCTTCAGTTCCTCGGCGATGAGGGTGACGGTGGCGGCCGACGCCTTGCCGATGCCCAGCGCGAGGTGCCCGGCGGCCCGGCCCATGCTCACCACGATGTACCAGCGGGTCGTGGTCTTTGCGTCCTCGTGCAGGTTGCGGGCGACCTGCACCCCGTAGTGCCGGGCGGTCTCGAACCCGAACGTCGGGATGCCCGGGGGCAGCGGCAGGTCGTTGTCGATGGTCTTGGGCACGTGCGCGACCTTGATCGCGCCCTTCGCGTGCGCGTACACCTGCGACCCGCTGTACGCGGTGTCGTCGCCGCCGATGGTGACGAGGTACTTGATCCCGAGCGTGTTCAGGCCGTTGAGCACGGCGGCCATGTGGTCCGGGTTCTTGGCCGGGTTGGTGCGGCTGGTGCCCAGCAGCGAGCCGCCCCGCTGGTAGTACGGGGCGACGTCCGGGATGGTGAGCGGGCGGACCTGGGTAACGTCGCCGGCGGCGAGGTGCTTGAACCCGTCGCGGATGCCGACCACGTCCAGCCCGCGGTTGATGGCCTCGATGGTGACCGAGCTGATGACGCCGTTGATGCCGGGGGCCGGGCCGCCGCCGACCACGATGCCGAGCTTGCCGCGGGTGCTGTCCGCCATTGCTGCGCTTCCGGGTGGTGAGTTCCTACCCCAATTAGGATTGGAACCGCCCCCGCGTTTTCAAGAGTGCGCGAATGCGTAAAGTAAGCGACGGGCCTCTGAAAACGGAACGCGGATCGGGGCGCGGATGTGCGCGGATGAAACACACGAAGAGATCGATTTGATCTCAGAAACCTCTCCTGTCTTGATCCGCGTGCATCCGCGCCCCGATCCGCGTTATCCGCGTTCCGTTTTCGGGTACGCGCCGAGGGCGGAGGGACCGCCATGACCGAACTGCCGGCCGACGTGGCCGAACTCGCCGCCGGGTTCATTCACGAGATCAAGAACCATCTGGGCACGCTGTCGCTCAACCTGCAACTCTTGGCCGAGGACTTCGAGACGGCCGAGACGCCGCGGGAGCGCCGCGCCTTGGAGCGGGTGGGGCGTCTGTCCGGCGAGTGCCGCAAGCTGGTCGATCTGTCGAACGACTTCCTCCGCTTCGCCCGGCTCCGCGAACTACACGCCAAGCCGACCACCCTCGACGCGGTGGTGTCGCGGATGATCGACTTCCTGGGGCCGACCGCCCGGCAGCGCGGGGTCGAGATCAACTGGTTCCCGGCCCCGGACCTGCCGCCGGTGCGCCTCGACGCGGACTTATTCGAGCAGGCGTTACTCAATCTGATGCTGAACGCGGAGCAGGCGATGCCCGACGGCGGATCGCTCACCCTCATCGGCCGCGCCGAGGGTGACCGCGTGCTGTTGGACGTGATCGACACGGGCGTGGGGATCGAGCCGGAGGCGATGGGGAAGCTGTTCCGGCCGTTCCACACCACCAAGCCGGACGGCAGCGGGCTGGGGCTGGCGACGGCGCGGAAGGTGGTGGTGGCGCACGGCGGCACGATCGAGGTGCAGAGCGCGCCCGGCCGCGGGACGAAGTTCACGATCGCCCTGCCGGCCCTTCCGCCCGCCGCGCTCGACGAGTGAACGCGGGCGCGGCCCCGCGCTCACTCCTCGCTCCCGGACGCCGTCACTTCACGAGGTAGTTGAGCGTGTAGTACGCCTCCGGGTGCAACACCCCCTCGCCCTCGGCCGTCTTCGGCCCGTCGATGCGGAACTCGTACACCCGGCCCTTCCGCAGGTTCTCGACCGGCACGAACAGCGTCTTGCCGTCGTCCGACAGCTCCGCCTGACCGACCGCTTCGGCCCGCTGATCGACCTCCGGGCCGCCGTAGTTGCTGTTGTACACGTAGGTGAACGAACTCACCGACACCGGCTTCTTGCCGAGCGAGTCGGCGGCCAGCGGCTTGGTGAACGTCAGCTTGAAGCCGTCGCTCGTCAGGTTGATGTGGTGAACTTCGAGCGGCTCGGTGCCGGTGTACTGCAACCGCTGCAGCCCGTACGGCTTGCCGCCGAGCGACCCCCACCCGCGGTTCGTCTGCCCGGCGAACACGCTGCCGTCCGGCGCGAACGCCAGCCGGTTCACCCCGCACTGCAACCCGTTGCGGAACGGGAAGCACGCCCCCTGGAACTCGCCGTCCACCTTCTCCAGCGCCACGCGCATCACGTTCGACTTCGTCTGGTCGCCGACGAAGCACTGGCCTGAAAATGGCCCGAACTTGCCCCCGGTCGTGTCCCACACCGGTTCCGTGACCGACTGGCCCATCCGCCCGTACGGGAACCAGATGCACGGCGGCGACAGGTCCGGGTACACGTCCGTCTGCTTACCGTTCTTGTCCACGCCGTCGTACCGCATCCCAGAGGCGACCTTGTCGGGCACCTTGCCGGCGAACGGCGAGTCCTTCACCCACCGCAGCCCGGCCTGATGGCCGAAGAACGCGCCCTTCTTCAGGTGGTGCATCTTGTTGGTGACCACCCACTCGCCCTGGTTGTCGCAGTAGAAGAGGTCGCCGTCGGGCGAGAAGTTGATGCCGTTGGGTGACCGCAGCCCGTAGGCGAACGGCTCCATCTTGCCGTCGGGGGAGACTTTCACGCACCAGCCGCGCCACGGGGCCTTCGCCTGGTGCCCGCCGCCGAACCCGACGTTGAGCGTGATGAAGAAGTTGCCCTGCTTGTCGCGGGCCGGGCCGAACGCGAACTCGTGGTAGTCGCCGCTCACGCCCCACTTGTCGCACACGGTTTGATACTCGTCGGCGCGGCCGTCGCCGTCGCTATCGATGAGCTTGGTGAGTTCGGCCCGCTGCACCACGTACACGGCGTTGTTCGACTCGACGTACAGCCCGAGCGCCTCGTGCAGCCCGGTGGCGAACTTGCTCATCTTCACATCCGCCGGGTTCTCGGCGGTCGGGTTGTCGATCAGCCACACCTCGCCGCGGCGGGTGCAGGCGAGCAGCTTGCCGTCGGGCCGGAACGCCAGCCCGCCCACTTCGAGCACGCAGTCCGGCGGGAGCGGAATGGTGGTGAGCTTGTAGTGCTTGCCCTCGGCCCCCTTGTCGGCGGCGACCGCGAGTTCGCCCTTCGCCGGGAAGTTGCGGTCGAGTTGCTTGCGGATCGCCCCGGGCACGATCTCGGGCAGTTCCGGCGCGACGTACACCTGCCACCCGCCGCCCAACTGGCACACCTTCACCATCAGTTCGTTGGTGCCCTCCTTCACGTCGATCGTCACGAGGTCTTGATCCGGGGCGGCCCCGCGCTCGTGCGGCTCGTGGTAGACGCGCTTGCCGTTGACGAACACGCTGAGCGTGTCGTCGCTGCCGAACGACAGCGGCCACTTGTACGCCTTCGGCGACTCGAACGTGTGGTACAGGTACACGACCGCGTCGTTCCTCGCCTTCGGGAACAGCTTTTCGAGGTCCAGCAACTGCCCGAGCTTGAAACTGGTGTACTCCTTCCACGCGACCTTCGCGCCGCCCTTGCCTTCGTAGGTCGCCTTCAGATCGACCTTCTTCTCCGGCGGATAAGCGAAGTCGAAGCCGACCCGATTCGTGTTGTCGAACGGCCCGGCGTAGTACCACTTGCCTTCGAGGCTGGGCAGTTTCTGCGCGGCGAGGGTGGCCGCGGCGCTGGCGGCCCGAGTGCCCTTGTTGACGAACCCGCCGCTCTCCTCTTTCGGCTGAGCGGCGGTCGGTGCGAGCGGCGCGAGGGCGACGGCCGCGGCCAGTGCGGCGACGGCGAAGCAAAGGCGAGTCATGGCGGCTCCGAGAGCGGGAGACGGCGGGTGCGTACAGGATACGGTTTCTGCCGCGCGAATGCACGACCGAACGCGGCGTTAATGGCCCCGCGTCCCGTACCACTCGTACACCGGGCAGTCGATCGCCCACGGCTTGAATTGTGACCAGTAGTGGACAATACGCACGTCGTAGTCCGGGTTCAGCCCGACCGTGTGTCCGCGCCAGCGGTCGCCGACCCGCCGAATCTCCGTCACCCCGGCGCAACTGTTCCACTCGGGGCCGGCGAGCGGGTGCGTGTAGTCGTAGCCGATCGAGCGGAAGTAGCGGAACAGCACCGCCTGATCCTGCCCCGGGGTCGCGAACATCTGTCGCTTCGGCACCGTCGCGTGCAGCGACAGCGGAACGACGGCGTTTTGGGCCGCGAGGATGGCGTCGAGGTCGTAAAAGCTCGGGTCGCCGACCAACTGCACGCCGGAGTTGAGGAACGGGCTGCGGTGCGTGCGCTCGTCCGACGGAATCCATTGGTGATCGGCCCCGATCCACGGCTTTTCGGCCCGCAGCGCCCACAGCGGGCGGAGGTCGTCCAGGACGAACGCGTCCGCGTCGATGTACAGGAACGGGTAATTCAGACTCGCGAGGTTGGCGAGCTTGAACCGCAGGTTGAAGTGCGGGTGCCCGACGTCGAACGACCGGCCGCGGATCACTTCGATGTCCGCGGCGCGGCGGTGTTCGGGGCTGACGCGGGGTTCGTGCGTCTCGTACAGCAGCGTGACGCTCTCGGCCCCGTTCGCGAGGAGCGAGTCGAGGAACGCGTAACACATCCGCGCGAAGTGCGGTTCGTGCGGATAATCGACGATCGACACCACTTTCAGCCGGAAGTCTGCCATCACAAAACATTTTACGTCAGAACCGTTTCCACAGCCGCTCGAACTCGGCACTAAATGCCGCGACCAGACCCGCGTCGGCGGAGTCCACGACATTTTCGTAGTTGAGGTCGGCGGCCCCGCGGGTCCAGTTGTAGCTGCCGTTCAGCAGGCGCGTGCCGTCGAAGATCGCGAACTTGTGGTGCATGTGGCCGTTGAGGCCGGCGTCGGCGGGTGCGGCGGTGTCGTCGGTCTTGACCGCGATCCCCGCGGCGCGGAACTTCTGGAGGTCCGAGCCGGGGTCGTGCTGCTTGTCGTTGTCCGAAATGATGCGCACGGACACCCCGCGGCGGTGCGCGTCCAGAATCGCCCGGCTGATGCGGTCGTCGGTAACGGTGAACACGCACACGTCGGCGGTGCGGCGGCACCCGTTGAACCGGGCCACGATCCGCTGCAAGCACGCCTCGCCGGGCGCGAAAAACGCCTCGTCGCGCCCGTCCGAGGCGCCCGCGGGCGCGCCGGCGGCCAGCGGGGCGATGACCTTCATGACCGCTTCGAGCCAGTCGATGAGGTCCGGCCCCGGCACGGCGGTGCGGGCGACCTCGAACGCGTGGTGCCGCACCAGCCCGCGGTGCTGGTCGGTGCGGACGTTGCGGGCCAGCCAGTCGGCCAGGGCGGATTTTTCGCCCCCGGATAGTTTACGATCGACAAGCGATTGTGTAAGAAAGCGAACGAGTTCGTCGGGGTTCATTTCGGGATATTCCGAAGTCGATGAGTAGGTATACTGAACGCGATTGCGGATTCTGCCACTCTCCTCCGGAGGACGCAAGCCGTGAAAGAGTTTCCGCTGTTCGGCCTGGACGCCGTTCGGGAGTGGGTGGGCGATCTGGAGATCGGGAAGGGCCGCCCGTACGCGGCCGGGGCCGCGGTGAGCGGGTGCGTGCGCGCCGGGCAGTTGCTCAAAGCCTGCGTGAAGGGGACGCGGACGCGGCCGTACCGCGTGTGGGTACAGCCGCACGCCGGCAAGATCGAGGGGGCCGGTTGCACGTGCCCGGTCGGCCGAGGGTCCACCTGCGGGTTCGCCAAGTGTAAGCACGTCGCCGCGACCCTGCTCGCGTACCTCGAAGCCCCGAACCGCTTCGTGAAACTCGACGACGTGTACGCCGACCTCGAAGCCCGCGACAAGTCCGAGCTGATTTCGCTGGTCATGCAGATGCTACAGCGCGCCCCGGAGGTCGAGCCGCTCCTGGCCGCGCCGCTGCCGGGGGTGGAGTCGCGGCGGGCGGTCCCGCCGGACTTCTACTTCTGGCAGACGGCGGAAATGATTCGCGGGGTGAACCTGACTAACGACCGCGCCGCCCGCGAGATCGCCGAGTGGGTGGTGGAGATGCTGGAGGACAACTTCGCGTTCGACCACTGCGACCAGACGGACGTGTTTCAGGCGGTGCTGGACGGCGTGAGCCGGGCACTACAGACCGAACTGCCGGGCGACGTCCGCGAGGCGGTGCTGTGCGAACTGCCGGACGATTTGCGCTGGACGCTCGCCGGCCCGGCGAAAGCGGTCGAGTTGCAAGTTTGAAGACAAAGAGGATTGGCCGCAAAAAAGCACAAAAGACGCAAAAAAGAAGCAGAAGACAAGGTTGAGTTCAAAACAACTCGTCTTTGTCTTCTGCTTCTTTTTGCGTCTTTTGTGCTTTTTTGCGGCCAATCCTCTTCTGTGTTTACTTTTCCCGGCGGATGCTCCAGTCGGCGATCATCTCCAGGATCGTGCGGCACTCGCCGCGGGGCAGGCACTCCAGTTCGGTCTTCGCGGCGCGGGCGAGGTCGTCGGCCTTCCGCTTGGCGTGCGCCACCGACTGCGTCTTCTCCAGCGCCGCCAGCACCCGCGGCCCGAGGTCGGCGCCGCCGGCTCGGATCGCTTCGCGGAGCTTGGCCGCCTCGGCCGCCGGCAGGCGATGCAGGCAGTGGATGACCGGCAGGGTGAGTTTCTGCTGGGCGAGGTCGGTGCCCAGCGTCTTGCCCGCCGATTCTTCACTCCCGACGAGGTCGAGCACGTCGTCGGCGATCTGGAAGGCGAGGCCGAGGTTGCGGCCGTAGCTCGCCAACTTCGCCGCGACCTCCTCCGAAGCCCCCGCGTACAACGCCCCGAGCCGCCCGCAGCACTCGGTCAGCGCCGCGGTCTTCCCGTCGATGATCGCGAAGTAATCGACCTCGGTCAGGTCGAGGTTGCCGCGCTCGGTCACCTGCCGGAGTTCGCCGGCGCACACGCGGTTGGTCACCTCGCCCGTAATCTGGCACGCACGGCCGTCAACGGTGCTGGTGAGGTGGAAGGCGTGTGTGAACAGCATGTCGCCGAGCAGGATGCTGACCTTGTTGCCCCAGCGGGCGTTAAAGGTGTCCGCGTGGCGGCGGGTGACGGCCTCGTCGAGCACGTCGTCGTGAACGAGCGTGGCGGTGTGGATCATCTCCATCGCCGCGGCGAGCGTGTGGTGCGCCGCGGTCACCTTCCCGCACGCCTTCGCGGTCAGGAGCAGGAGTGCCGGCCGCAACCGCTTGCCGCGGTAGTGCTTGAGGTGCTCGACCAGCGGCCCGAACGGCCCCTTGTGGTGCGCCACCGTCCGGTCGAAGATGTCTTCGGCCGCGGCGATGTCCGCGGCGACCGGGCCGAAGACCAGGGCGGCCTTCGCCGCCCGCGCGGCGCGGTCCGGATCGGGGTCGAGTGCCGGTGCGGTTCCGCCGGTCGCAGCGGGCGAAACGGTTGCCATTGCGGTCCCCATCGCGCGGCCCTCCCGCCTTCCGCGTTGGGTCGCAACCCGGAAAGCATACGCCCGCGGTGAATCCCGTCAATTGCAAGCCAAGGCGAGCAGAAGCGTTACGCCGGGTCGCGGACGAAGTGCCCGCTCTGCCCGCCGTCCTTCTCCTCCAACCGGACCGCCTCGATCACCATGCCGCGGTCGGCCGCCTTGCACATGTCGTACACCGTCAGGGCTGCTACGCTAACCGCAGTCAGGGCTTCCATTTCAACACCGGTGCGGGCGAAAACCGCCGCGACCGCCTCGACCCGTATCGCGTCCGTAGCTGGGAAGTCGAAGGCGATCTTGACCGACGTGAGCGGCAGCGGGTGGCACAGCGGAATGAGGTCGCTGGTCTTCTTGGCGGCCATGATGCCGGCGAGCCGAGCGACTTCGAGCACGTCGCCCTTGCTCAGCTTCTTGTCGCGGATGAGCGCGAGCGTTTCCGGCTTCATGCGCACGACCGCCGACGCGCGGGCGACGCGATGGGTTTCAGCCTTCGCGCCGACATCGACCATGCGGGCCGCGCCGGACTCGTCGAAGTGGGTGAGGGGGTTCATGGAACAGCCTTTGGAGTCGGCACCAGGGGTTAGAAACCCCTGGCTATTGCCGGTGACGCCGTTGGCGTCCAGAAGACGAGCCCGACGGCCTGAGTTCGTGCCTTTGTGACCCCAACGGGGTCACCGGTAATAGCCAGGGGTTTCTAACCCCTGGTCGCGATGCGCGTGACATCTACGGCTTCTGCGGCGGGCCGAACCGCGCGCCGCGCTCGGCCGGGGCCGGCGGGGGCAGTTCCTCGGTCCCCGGCGGGATCGCCGACGGCACCCCCGGCGGCGGCATTTCGGGGTACAGCGGTTGGCGGCCCGGCGGACGTACCGGCGTCGCGGGGAGTGGCGTCGGTGCGGCGGGGCGTGGTGCCGATGGCTGCGGGTACGGAAGCACGTTGTTCGGCACCCCCGGCAGCGGAGGGCGCACGCTCACGTCGCGGTCGGCTTCGTAAGTGCGCCCGTCGGTCGTCACCAGGCGCACCGCGACGCGGACGCGGTCGGTCGAGGGGAGCGTCTGCCACGGCAGGGCGATGAAGTACCCGGTGCTGACCAACCCGCTACGCCACGTCCCGCGGAGCCGGTCGGAGGTGATTTCCCACGACCCGATCGGGTTTTTCAGGCCGGCGGGCGTGATTTCCCACGCCGCGACCAGCGCCCGCGCCGGTACCTTCACCGCGGAGCCGTCCTCGTCGCGCGGGACGACCACCACGAGCAAGCCCTCGTCCCCGGGCACGCCGTCCTCGTCCACGCCGCCCGTCCCGCGACCGATGGCGATGTCCTTGAGCGGCAGGAAGACGCCCCCGCCGGGCGCGGGCTGGCCGCGCTGTTGGCTCGCTTCGTAGGCACGCAGGAGGTTGCGGGACTGGTCGAGTTGGGCGCGGGCGTCGGCGAGTTCGCGCTCGCGGGTGCGGAGTTCGGCCTCGATGAGGTCGTAGCGGTTGTTCGATCTGCAACCGACCAAAATGAGGGATGCGACTCCACAGACCGCCGCGCGGCGGGCGAACCGGATCAGGTTCGGCCGGTGAAGTCGCATCCTGCTTCCCGAATCTACCCACCCCCCGGCCCCTCCCTGGAGGGAGGGGAGAAAAGAAGCGATCTTCTCTTTCTCCCCTCCCTCCAGGGAGGGGCCGGGGGTGGGTTCTTTACTCGCTCGCCCGGTTGCCCAGCGTCTCGACCGGAATCCGCTCCAACACCTTGTCGATCAACCCGAACTCGCGGGCCTCGTTCGCCGACATGAAGTTGTCGCGGTCGGTGTGCTTGGCGATCGCCTCCAGCGGCTGCCCGCTGTGCTTGGCCATCAGCTTGTTCAGCGTGTCCTTGGTCCGCAAGAACTCCTTCGCGTGGATCAGGATCTCCTCCGCGGTGCCCTCGCTGCCGGCGAGCGGCTGGTGGATCATCACCCGGGCGTGCGGCAGGGCGTACCGCTTGCCCTTCGTCCCGGCGGTCAGGAGCATCGCGCCCATGCTGGCCGCCTGGCCCATGCAGTACGTCGCCACGTCGCACGTGAGGAACTGCATGGTGTCGTAGATCGCCATGCCCGCGGTCACGCTCCCGCCGGGGCTGTTGATGTACAGGCTGATGTCCCGCTTCGGGTCCTCGAACTGCAGGTACAGCAGTTGCGCGACGATCAGGTTGGCCATGTCGTCCTGCACCACCCCCTGGAGGAAGATGATGCGGTCCTTCAGCAGCCGGCTGTAGATGTCGTAGGCGCGCTCTTCGCGGCCCCGGCTCTCCACCACGATCGGTACGAGCGGCATGCGTATGTCCTCATGCGGACCGCCGCGCCGTCTGGATATCGGGCCGGCGGGTCGCGGGGGTGTGTAGGGAAATGCGGATTGCGGAGTGCGGAATTCGGAATGAAGGCAAACAGGCGGAATTGGCGCACCCGACGGCGCATCCGGCCGTCTTTGTCTTCAATTCCGCACTCCGAATTCCGCGTTCCGAATTACTTCTTCGATTCGGGCCGCGAGAGCACCTCGTCCACCAACCCGAACGACTTCGCCTCGTTGGCGTGGTAGTACTTGTCGCGGTCGGTTTCCTTGGCGATGATTTCGAGCGGCTGGCCGGTGTGCTTGGCCAGAATCTCGTTCAGCCGCGACCGCTCGCGCAGGATCTCGTTCGCTTGGATTTCGATGTCGCTCACCTGCCCGCCCACTTGACCGTAGGGCTGGTGGATCATCACCTTCGAGTTCGGGAGGCAGTACCGGCGGCCCTTGGTGCCGGCGGCGAGCAGCACCGCGGCCCCGCTGGCGGCCAAGCCCATGCAGTAGGTGTGAACCGGGCACTCCAGGAACTGCATCGTGTCGTAGATCGCGAGTGTCGAGGAGACGCTGCCGCCCGGGCTGTTGATGTACAGGTGGATGTCGTCCGTCTTCTTCTCGTACTGTAGGTACAGCAACTGCTTGATGACGTGCGTGGCCGACTCGTTGCTGATCGCCCAGTTGAGGAAGATGATCCGCTGTTCGAGCAGCAGGTCATCGAGCGTGAGCATCCGCTGGCGGGCGTACTGGCCGCGCTGTGCGAGCGGGTCGAACGCGCCGGCACCGGCCGCGGGGTCGAACGGGGGGAACATGGTTTCCTCCAGAAGTCGAAAGTCGTAAAGTCGAAAGTCGTAAAGTCGAAGACGACAGACACTCCGGTCTTCGACTTTACGACTTTCGACTTTACGACTTTCGACTCTCGTCAGTAATACTGTACGCGGCCGGTCAACTGCCTTCGGCGGGCGCCGCCTTCGCGCCGCCTTCGCCCTCGGGCACCGCCTGCACGTCGGCCGACGCCACCTCGCCGGCCTGCTCGCTCGGCTTCAGCTCGTAGTCCTCGTAGGTCGCGTTGGCGATGATCAGGTCCAGCGCCTTCCGCTCGAGCAGGTCGGCGGCGACCGCCTCCATCAGGTCTTCCTTCTCCAGCCGGGCCTTCACCTTGCGGAAGCTCTCGCCCGACTGCTCGGCGATCCGGTCGATCTCGTTGTCGATGTCGTCCTGCTCGATCTCGATCTTCTCGACCTCCGCGACCTTCTGGAGCACGAAGTGCTCCTTCAGCGCGTCCGCGGTGGACTTCAGCACGTCCTGCTCGAGCAGCCGGCGGCGGCCCTTGATCTGGTCGTCGCTCATCCCGCTGTTCTTCATCTCCAGCAGCCGGCGGTGGAGCGTCTTGCGGGCCTGCTTGCGGAGCATGTCCTGCGGCAGGTCCCACGTCGCGGCCGACGAAATGTGTTCCAGCACCTGCTGCCGGGCCGCCTGCCGCTGGGTGTACTCCAGCCGCCGCTCCAGCACCGCCTGCACCAGCTCGGTGAACGCGTCCGGCGTGCTGACGCCGAAGGACTCTTCGAGGAAGTCCTGGGTGACCTCCGGCGGCCGGGTCGTCTTCACGTCCTTGATGGTGAAGGTGGCTTGCACCTTCTGCCCGCGGAGTTGCTCGGCCGGCGTCTCCTGCGACAGCGTGATATCGACGACGCGGGTGTCGCCCGGTTTGGCGCCCTTCATCTTGGTGCCGAAGTCCTCCGCGATGCCGTCCGACAGCGCGAGTTGCGGCTCGACCTTGACGCGGACCTCGTCGAGCTTGTTGATCTCCTTGCCCTGGTAGGCGATGGTGACGTCCGCGGTGATGGTGTCGAACAGGTCGGCCTCGGCCGGCTCCTTGGGCACCACCTGGCCGTACGGCTCCAGCAGCCGCCGCTTCTCCGCCTCGACCTCGTCGGGGGTGTAGGTGTGGACCGGGCGGCGGAGCTTCATGCCCTTATATTCGGGCAGGTCGAACTCCGGCCGCACCTCGATGTCGAACTCGTAGACGAACGGCCCTTCCTTCGGGATGTTGATCAGGTTCGGGTCGAACTCCGGTGGGCTGAGCGGCGAGATCTGCTGATCTTCGGCCAGTTGTTCGAGGCTCGCCATGAGCACTTGCGACTTGATCTCCTCAGCGACGCTGTCGTAGTACTGCTTCTCGATCATCTTCCGCGGCGCCTTGCCCGGGCGGAACCCGCGGACCTGCGGCTGGTCGCTGAGGGTCAGCTCGCTGAACCGCTCGTCGAACCGCTGGTCGATCTGGGCGCGATCGACGGTCACCTTGACGTGCTTCTTGCACGGCCCGACGTCCTTGATCTCGACCGCCTGCTGGAGCTTGACCGGCGCGTCGTCGGTGATGGCGACGCCGGCCGCGGCGTCCACGAACCCGGTGTCGATCGCCGTCCCCTCGGCTCCTTCGGTCTTGGGGGTTTCTTCTTCGGCCATTGGGTTTCTCCTATCGTTCTCGGGTTCGTCGGCGGTGCCGTATCGCTGGTATGTATTGAGAAACGCGCGGGCCGGGAAGTTCGGGGCGGCGGGAATTCTCCCCGCCGAGCACCCGCGACTCCCCGGCCCGCGCGTCGTCTGCCTGCTTCGTTTCAACTCGCAGAGCGGGTGATGGGACTTGAACCCACGACAACCTCGTTGGCAACGAGGTACTCTACCACTGAGTTACACCCGCAGTTCGTCCCGTCACCAGCAATTTAGGTACGCGCGGGCGCGGTTTCAAGGGAGAATATTTAGGAGCGAAGAACCCACCCCCGGCCCCTCCCTGGAGGGAGGGGAGAACGCCTCGACATGACGCGAACGTCGATGGCGCGCAAGTGGTTGTCTCCCCTCCCTGCAGGGAGGGGCCGGGGTGGGTTCTTCACCGCAGGAGCTATCGAATGCCGTTCACTCTGACCCGTGCCGAGGTGCGTGAACTCGATCGCCGAGCGATCGAAGGTTTCGGCGTGCCGGGGCTTGTTCTGATGGAGAACGCCGGGCGCGGGGCCGCCGAGTTGCTGATGCGATTGAACCCCGGCCGCGCGCCGGCGCTCGTCCTGTGCGGGCCGGGCAACAACGGCGGCGACGGGTTCGTGGTGGCCCGGCACCTCGACAACGCCGGGTGGCCGGTGAAGGTCCACGTGTTCGCCCGGCACACCCGCGGCGACAACGCCGGCGGCGCGGACACCAACTTCGACATCCTGTTCACGTCCGGGATCGAGTTCACGCAGTTCCGGCCGGACAACTTCGACCAACCGCACCGCGACCTCTTTCTGAAGCAACTCGCACCGGCGACGTGGGTTGTGGACGCGCTCTTCGGCAACGGGCTGACGCGGCCGCTCGCCGACCCGTTCGACTGGCTGGTGGGGCAGGTGAACGCGACCGGCAAGCCGGTGCTCGCGCTCGACCTGCCGAGCGGCCTCGACTGCGACACCGGCGAGCCGATTCCTCTCGCACGCCCCGCGGATTGTGACGACTCACAACCCGCTGCGTGCGAGTTCGGGGTATGCGTGAAGGCGGCGCATACCGCGACGTTCGTCGCCCCCAAACGCGGCTTCTTGAACCCCGCTTCAAAAGCGTGGACGGGCGAGGTTCACACGATTGACATCGGCGCGCCCCGGGTGCTTGTGGAAGAATACCGACAGCGCGCGAGCTAGCGCCCAAACACGAAACACTAAAAACGAAACACCGCGCCAGCATGGACGCACTCGCCTTCCTCAAAACGGCCAACGCCAAACTGCAGCGGGTGTACGCGCTGGTCGGCGACGAGCCGTTCCTGAAGCGGCTCGCCCGCGAGCGGATCATCACGACCGCCATCGGCGACGAAGACCCGTCGTTCGCGGTCGGGGTGTACCAGGGCGACAAGCTCGACTTCTCGACCGCCCGCAACGAGCTGGAAACGCTCCCGTTCCTCGCCCCGTGTCGCGTCGTCATCGTGGAAGACGCTGACGACTTCGTGAGCGACAACCGGCCGGCCCTCGAAGCGTACGCGGGCAAGCCGAGCGCCGTCGGGGTTCTGATTTTGGACGTAACCACGTTCCCGGAGACGACGCGGCTCGCGAAAGCGCTACCGGACGTGGCCAAAATCGCGTGCAAGTCGCCGCCGGACTACAAACTCTACGACCTCCAACCGTGGCTGGTGTCGTGGGCGAAGTCGGCGCACAAGAAGAAGCTCGATTCCGACGCCGCGGCGCTCCTGCTCGACCGCATCGGCTCCTCAATGGGGCTGCTGGATCAGGAGTTGGGCAAGCTCGCGGTCGCGGTCGGGGCGAAGGCCGAGATCACCGCCGACGACGTCGAGCGGATGGTCGGCCGCGGCAAGGGCGCGAACGTGTTCCGCATCCTGAACGCGATCGGCGACGGCAAGCCGGGCGAGGCACTGAGCATCCTCGAAGAGCTGTTTTCCGAGGGTGAAGACCCGATGGCGATCATCGGTCCCTTGACCGGCTGCCTGCGGAAACTCGCGACGGTCGGCCGCCTGCGACTGGTGGAGGGGATGGCACTGGGCCCGGCAATGGACGCCGCCGGGGTGCCGCGGTTCGACAAGATTCGTCAGGAGGTCGAGGGGCAGTTGAAGCACCTGGGCCGCGCCCGGCTGGCGAAGTTGACCGACTGGCTGGTGGAGATCAACTTCGGGCTGAAGGGCGGCTGCGCGCTGCCGGAGCGGGTGCAGGTGGAGCGGCTCATCGTGATGCTGGCCCGGCCGCTGGAAGCGAAGAGGTAGCGTCAGAACATCCGCCCGCCGAGCGGAACGTCGCGGTCGGGCGCGAGCAGCACCACGTTGCCCTCCGCGTCCGGCACGCCCAAGACCAGCACCTCCGAGTTGAACCCGTTGACCTTCCGCACGCCCAGGTTGACCGCCGCGACCACTAACCGCCCGACGAGCGCGTCGGGTGTGTAAAGGGCGGTCAGTTGCGCGCTGGACGCCTTCACCCCGAGCGGGCCGAAGTCGATCCACAGCTTGAACGCCGGCTTCCGCGCGCCGGCGTTCGGCTCGGCGCGGGTGATGCGCCCGACGCGCACGTCCACCACGCCGAACGCTTCCAGCGGTTCCATAACGGCCTCCCTTCGGGTATTGGTGAAGGACACAGCAACGGCGAACAGGTTCCGGGGGCCGCCGATGTCCGACGAGAAGGCGCTGTTGGCGGCGATCTGGGAACACCCGCACGAGGACACCCCGCGTCTGGTGTACGCCGACTGGCTTCAGGAGAACGGCCAACCTGAGCGGGCCGAGTTCATCCGCGTGCAGTGCGAGATGTGGCAGATCGACCCGTGGGACGAGCGGATGGACGACCTCCGCCGGCGGGCCACGGCCGCGCGGGGTTCGCTCCCGGGGCGGTGGCGCGAGGGCTTGCCGCCGGGCGCGGTGGCGGGGTTCGAACGCGGGTTCCCGGTCATCGACCTGTCCGAGATCGGGACGTCGGCGTTGCTCGCACTCAAGCCGAAAGACCTGCGGGCCGCCCCGCTGTCTCGCTTTCCGAACGAGTTGAGTTCTCGCGACCTCGATTCGTTCCTGAAATGGCCCGGTGCCGCGGTTCAGGACGTGCTGTGCGTCAACACCCTCCAGGCGTCGGGCTGGATCGACCACCTGACCCGGTGCGCGCGGCTGCGGAACGTGTCCGACCTGCGGTTGGTCGGCCGGGCGCTCGCGCCGGGCGACCTGCGGGCGATCCTCGACGCCTGGGCCGACCGGCACCTGCTCAAGTTGTGCGTGGGGTGTCCGATCGGGGAAGTGGGTGCGACGGTACTCACCGGCCGCGCCGCGCTCGGCCGGGTGCGGGAGTTGAACCTCTCCGGGTCGGGGCTGACCGCGACCGGCATCAAGGCGCTCGGGCGCTCGCCCCACCTCGGCCGGTTGCGCGACTTCGACGCGTCGCACAACCCGCTCGGCGACGCCGGGGCGACGGCCCTGGCCGGATCGCCCTTGCTGTCGGTGCGCAACCTCAACCTCGGCCACACGGAAATGGGCGACGCCGGGGCCGCGGCGCTGGCGGGCAGTCCGCGTGCCGCCGGTCTCCGCTGGCTGGTGCTGGGCCGCAACCGGATCGGCCCGGAGGGCTTGCGCACCCTGGCCCGCTCGCCGCACCTGAGTGGGTTGAAGTATCTGAACGTCTGCCGCAACCCGGGCGTCGGTGATGCGGCGGCCGAACTGCGCGACCGGTTCGGCGCGGTCGTTGCGACCGACTAGGTCGCTCACTTCACCGCGGCGCTGACGGTGCTGGTGATGTAGTCGCGGTTCAACTGCGCGATGTGCTCGACCGAAATCTCCTTCGGGCACGCCGCCTCGCACTCGTTGATGTTGGTGCAGTGGCCGAACCCCTCGCGGTCGTGCTGGGCGACCATCTTCCGCACGCGGTCGCTGCGCTCCGGCTGGCCCTGCGGGAGTTGCGCCAGGTGGCTCACTTTCGCACTCAGGAACAGCATCGCGGACGCGTTCGGGCAGGCGGCGACGCACGCCCCGCAGCCGATGCACTCGGCCGCGTCCATCGCCCGGTCCTGATCGACCTTCGCGACCGGCAGCGAGTTGCCGTCCGGCGCGCCGCCGGTGTTCACACTTACGAACCCGCCGCTCTGGATGACGCGGTCGAACGCCGAGCGGTCGCACACGAGGTCTTTGAGCACCGGGAACGCCTTCGCCCGCCACGGCTCGATGTAGATGCTGTCGCCGTCGGCGAAGCTGCGCATGTGGAGCTGGCAGGTGGTCGTCGCGCGCTCCGGGCCGTGTGCCAGCCCGTTGATCATCATGGCGCAACTGCCGCAGATGCCCTCGCGGCAGTCGTGGTCGAACGCGACCGGCTCCTCGCCGCTCTTGATGAGTTGCTCGTTGAGCGTGTCGAGCATCTCCAGGAACGACATGTCCGGGCTGACGTGGTCGAGGGTGTAGCGGGCCATCCGCCCGGCGTCGGTCCGCGACTTCTGCCGCCACACGTGCAGCGTGAGCTTCATGGGTGTCCCGTGGGGTTGAAAGGGGTCTCACGCAAAGCCGCAAAGGCGCCAAGAGGCAAAAGAAAACAGAGAGAAATTGGACTTCTTGCCTCTGCTTTCTTGGCGTCTTTGCGGCTTTACGTGAGACCCTGCCTTTATTTCAGCACTTCCAGTTTGATGTCCTTGAACCGCACTTCGAGCGGGCCGCCGCTGTGCAGTTGCAACCCGATCACGCCGCGGCGGGCGAGCTTGTCGTCGGTGTAGTCGGTGCAGAGCTTACCGTTAATCGTGATTCGCACCGTCGGTCCATTGGCCTCGATCACATATTCGTTCCAGTCGTCCGGTTTGACGAACTGCTCGCCACCGTCCTTAGCAAGTAAACCGCGGCCGCTCTCCTCGTACAACTTGCCCCACCAGCCCGCGCCGATGTCGGCCTGCGGCCCGCGCATTTCGCCGTCCGGTAATGGGATACTGCGGAATTGTATGCCGCTGTTCTCTTTATTCGGCGTCAGACGCACCTTGAGCGTCAGCTTGAAGTTCTCGACCGCGGTGTGCGACACCAGGAAGTTGTTCTGCTTCAAGCCCTTCGTGGTTTTCCCGACGATAACCCCGTCCTCCACTTTCCACAGGTCTTTATCGCCGTCCCAGTTGCTCAAGTCCTTGCCGTTGAAAAACTCTTTCGCGTTGTCGGCGGTGGCGAGCAGCGGAACTTGCGACTGCGTCTGAAGATACGCGATCAGCGCCCGGAACTCGGTTTCGCTCACCTGCTTGAGAATGTCGTCCGGCATCATGGAGAGGTCGGACGGCTTGCGACTTGCGACGTCCGCCGCGGCGATGGTAAGCAGTTCGCGGTCGGTCTGAACGGTGAGCAGGCCGTTCGCCTCGCCCTTGACGATGCCGACGATGTTGCGGTCGTCGGTGGTGACGATCCGCGTCGCCGCGTACTCCTTCGGGATGACCGCGTTTGGGTCGAGGATGTTTTCGAGCAAATAGTCGACATTACCACGATTCGCCCCGGTGATCTCCGGCCCGACCTTCCCGCCGACGCCGTACAAAGTGTGACAGTTTAAGCACGTCTTCGCGAAGACGGCGCGGCCGAGGTTGACGTCGCCCGGCGGGGCGGTCGAAGCGGTCAGGCGCTTCTTCCACGCCGCAATCGCTTGCTTCTTCTCCGCCGGCGTCTCGCGGACCACGCCCCACAGGTCGGCAATCTGCTTGTCGAGCGTTGCGTCGTTGTACCCGCGAAGCTGCCGGACGATCTCCGCGGGCACGTCGGTGCTCGTAATGGTCTTTGCGGCGACCGCGGCCATCAGTTCCTTCGCAAACGCCGCCCGCGCCGCGAGCGTGCCGAGCGCGTCGCGCTTCTCGGCGAGCGTGAGTTGCGGGTAGGCGGCCAGAATCGCGGCGGGCGTCTTCGGGTCGTCGAACGCGGCGAGCGCGCGGAGCGCCGCGGCGCGGACGTCCTTCTCCGCGAGCGCCGCGTGCAAGAGCGGGGCGGTGCCGGCGTCGCGGGCGTCGACCAGAGCCGCCATCGCTGCCAGTCGCGCCGCGGTGTCGGCTTTCGGATCGCCCAGCGCCTTGCGGAGTGTGCCGATCGCTTCTTTGTCGCCGAACGTGACCGCGAGGCCGAGCGCCTGCTGCTGAAGGGCCGCGTCGGGGATCGTCTTGAGGGCGGCGTAGGCGTCGGCCCACGACTTCGGCGTCGGGAGGGACCGCTGCCCCTTCGCCCCTTCCTGAAGCCCGCGGAAGTACGCGAGCCGCTGCTCGTCGGTCTTGGCCTCCGCAAGCGACTTCGTCAGTAAATCGAACGCGGCCGGGGTGCCGATCGCTCCGACCCGCCGGCACGCGGACTGAAACACGAACGGAATCTTGCCTTCGGCCGCGACCTTGAGCGCCTTGGCCGGGTCTTCGGCGCACAGCGGTTCGAGCGCGTACCAGTAGAGATATGGCAGGTTGTGGTCGGTCGCGTCTTCGCTCCGCGCCAGAAGGGACGCGAGGAGTGCCCAGCGGTATTCTGCAGCGAATCGAGGCAATGCCGAGGCGATCTCACGGCGGATGATCGCGGAATCGCTCGTCGCGGCCGGCGCCTTCAACAGCGTGACGAGACTCACCGGCTTGTCGTAGCTCTCCACCGCGGCTCGAATCGCCCACGCGCGAACCTGCGGGTCGGGATCGGCGAGCCACTTCTCCACGCGGTCACCGGTAGCTTGGCTGTGTAGGAGGAACAGCCACAGCGCGCGTAGCCGAACTTTCTCGTCGGCATTTTTGAACGCCATTTCATCTGCCAGCGGCACCTCGGTGACGGTAAAGAACCCGAAGTCGCTCTTCAACCGGTACCGCTCCTGTAGAAGGCGGCGGGCGGTCCGAGCGTACCAGTCGTTCTCATGCGTCTGGTACTGAATCAGCTCGCGCGTCGTCGCCTTCGACAGGTCGAACGGCTTGACCGGCTTGGCGTCCTTGTGGCTGATCTTGTAGATGCGGCCGTTGGTGCGGTCCCACACCTCCGGCTCGCCGCGGTGGCAGATCTGCTTGTCGTACCAGTCGAGCAGGTACACGTTGCCGTCCGGGCCGCTCTTGAGCGCCAGCGGGATCGACCACTTGTCGTGCGTCAGCAGGAAGTCCGGGTTGCGGTCGGCCACATACCCGCTGCCCTTCGGCGTGATCGCGTCGACGTTGATGCGGTGGCCGTGCAGGTTCCCCATAAACAGCTTGCCGTGATATTCCTTCGGCCACGCCCCGCCCTGGTAGCACAGCAACCCCGCGTGCGCGTGCCCGCCGCCGGCGCTGTCGCTGCGCCCGTTGCCGCCGTGCGGTGTCGCCCCGACGTAGTGCCGGTGAACGGCGATGGTCTGAATGTCGCCGTAAGTGTAAGGGTTGAAGTGCTGGTTCGCCTGCCGGGCGTAGCGGCCGCCCTGGATGATGTGCCACATGTGCGGGATCACGCACGCTTCCACGAAGAAATCGCCGTTCGCGTTGTAGTCCAGCCCCCACGGGTTCGACGTACCGTGCGCGAAGACCTCGAACACGTGCTTGGTCGGGTGGTACCGCCACACCCCGGCGTTGATCTTCTGCCGCTTGTCTTCTGGAGTGCCCGGCGGGCCGACGTTGCTGTGCGTGAACACCCCGTGACAGCCGTAGAGCCAGCCGTCCGGCCCCCAGATGAAGCTGTTCAGCGTCTCGTGCGTGTCCTGGTAGCCCCAACCGTCTAGCAAGATCTTCGGGGCACCGGCCTTGTCCGTCTTCTCGTCGTGCGGAATGAACAGCAGGTACGGCGCGGCCCCGACCCACACCCCGCCGAAGCCTAACTCGATGCCGCTGACGAGATTCAGCCCCTCAAAGAACACTTTCTTCGTGTCGAATCGACCGTCGCCGTCGGTGTCCTCGAAGATGAGGATTTTGTCGCCGAGCTTCCCGCCGGGGATGACCGGCCCGGGTTCGGGGTGGCGTCGCGGGTATGTGTAGGCCTCCACGACCCACATGCGGCCGCGGTGGTCGAACGTGAACGCGATCGGCTGATGCACGTCCGGCTCGCCGGCGAACAGCGTCACCGAGAAGCCCGGCGGGACGGTCATCGCCTTCGCCGCGTCTTCCGGCTTCAACCCGGCGAACTTGTACGTGTCGGCCGGGGGCGGCGGTTCGGCCTTCGGCCGTTCAGGGAAATTTGGCTTCTGGGCGTGGAACCGGAAGTCGTCGAAGTTGACGTGCCCCCAGTGCCCGGTGTGCTTGTCCACGACGCGAACCTGAATCTCTTTGCCCTGATGCTTCGACAGATCGACCGAGACGCGACGCAAGTCCTCCTCTTCGAGGCCGGCGGCGCGGAAGATGACGTCCTTGCCGCTCACGATTTCGACACACGTCTCGTTCGTGTGCGGCCCGCCGCCGACGAGGAAGCTGGCCCACGGGTGCGTCACCTTGAACGCGACGCTCGTCAGCGTCCCGGTCGGCTTGTCTTGCACCTTCTCATAGCCGCCGATCCAGTATTGCCCCTGGTGCCGGCTCTGCATGTCGCCGCGTCGCGGCTTGACCGTGTCGCCCTTGATCGGCTGGCCCTTGAACGCTTCCCCCTCCAGAGTCCAGTCCTTGAGGGTGCCGGTCTCGAAGTCGAGGTTGAGCGGCTTCCCGTCCGCGCCGAGCGGCAGCACACCGACGTCGTTCGCGTCGGCCTTCGGCTGAGCGGGCGTGAGTAAGGCGGCGGACAGGAGGAGTGCGGTCACGAGAGCGCTCCGGGAGAGGCGTCACGACATTGTTACCAGGGGTTGAAACCCCTGGCTATTCCCGGTGACGCCGTTGGCGTCCGGAGAACAGCGCCTTGGACCCCGAAGGGGTCACCGGCAATAGCCAGGGGTTGCAACCCCTGGAACCGAGGCGGTCGATACGGACGTGATACGCGCCGCCCGCCGCCGAGCAATGGCACCACCGCGGCACGCCGGTTGCATCCGGCAGATTCGGAGGTGCTCCGTGAAGTCGAAAACGCCCGCGTTCGTGTTCCCGCTGAAGGCCCGGCTCCGCGCGTCGTCCGACGCGCAACCGGGGTTGCACCGCGAGCGCGCCGGCACGGGCTTCCGCTACCGCGATGCCAGCGGCAAGCTGATCCGCGACCGGGACACGCTCGCCCGCGTCCGCGCCCTCGCCATTCCGCCGGCCTACACGGACGTTTGGGTGTGCGCCGATCCGCTCGGGCACCTCCAGGCGACCGGGCGCGACGCCCGCGGCCGCAAGCAGTACCGCTACCACCCGGCGTTCCGCGCGAAGGCCGACGGCACCAAGTACGGCCGCCTCCTCGCGTTCGGAAAGGCGCTGTCGCGCATCCGCACGCGGGTCGAAGCGGACCTCGCCAAACGCGGGCTGCGGCGGGACACGGTGCTCGCTGCGGTGGTCGATCTGCTCGACCGCACGCACCTCCGAATCGGCAACGTGGAGTACGCCCAGAGCAACAAGTCGTTCGGGCTGAGTACGCTGCTCGACCGGCACGTGACGTTCACCCGCCGCACGGTGACGCTGAAGTTCCGCGGCAAGAGCGGGGTGGGCCACGCGCGAACCGTGTCCGACGCCCGGCTCGCGCGGGTGGTGCGGCAGTGTCGTGATTTGCCCGGCCAGGATCTCTTCCAGTACCGCTCCGCCACCGGCCAGCCGAAGCCGATCGGCTCTGCGGACGTGAACACGTACATCCGCAAGGCGGCGGGCGCGGAGTTCACCGCGAAGGACTTCCGCACCTGGGCCGGCACGGTGAAGGCCGCGACCGCGCTGGCGGCGCTGACCAAGCCCGAAACGAAAGCCGCGACCGAGCGCGCCGTGTGCGGGGTCGTCAAAGCCGTCGCGGCGGAGTTAGGCAACACGCCGGCGGTTTGTCGCAAAAGCTACATTCACCCGGCGGTGCTCGCGGCGTTCGTGGATGGCGAATTCCCGAAGGCCCGGGCGAGCGGGCGGCTCAGCGCGGCCGAGGCGGGCGTCTTGCGGTTGCTCGGAGGGGCGTAAAGAACCCACCCCCGGCCCCTCCCTGCAGGGAGGGGAGATAAACCCTCACACTCCGCCGGCATCAACGAACTGTCGAGGGTTTATCTCCCCTCCCTGCAGGGAGGGGCCGGGGGTGGGTTCTTCGCGTCCGCGCTTGCCCGCGGCGCGCCGAACCGTACCGGTAACCTCCCAATCACCTCCGGGGTTGCCCGTATGCCGCCGTTCCGCACCAGCCGCGGCCGCCCGCTGCCGCTCGGCCCGTCGCTCACCCCGGACGGGGCCAACTTCGCCCTCCTGTGCCGCCACGGGCGGAGCGTCACCCTCGTCATCCTGCCCGAAGAGGGCGGGAACACCCCGCTCGCCGAACTGCCGCTCGACGCCCGCATCAACCGCACCGGCGACCACTGGCACGTCCGCGTCCACGACCTGCCGGAGACGTTCTGCTACGGGTGGCGCGTCGATGGCCCGCGCGGCCCGCGGACCCGCTTCGACCCGTCCCGCCTCTTGCTCGACCCAGCCGGGACGATGCTCTCCCACGGCGCCGAGTGGGCCGGGACGTGCGAGATCGACCCGCAGCGGACCACCCGCCGCAGCTTCTACCGCCGCGGCACCCGGTACGACTGGGGGGACGACATGCCTCCGCTCACCGAGTATGAAGACTCGCTCATCTACGAAGTCCACGTCCGCGGGTTCACCTGCGACCCGTCCAGCGGGGTCGCCGACAAGGGCACGTTTCGCGGAATGATCGAGAAGATCCCGTACCTCAAGTGGCTCGGCGTGACCGCGGTCGAACTGATGCCGGTGTTCGAGTGGGACGAGTGCGACTGCCCGTTCTTCCACCCCGAGACCGGCGAGAAGCTGACCAACTTCTGGGGCTACAACCCGATCGCGTTCGCCGCCCCCAAAGCGGCGTTCGCCGCCTCCGCCAAGACGCACGGTCAGACGCACGAGTTCCGCGACATGGTCAAGGCCATGCACGCCGCGGGAATCGAGGTGATTCTCGACGTGGTGTTCAACCACACCGGCGAGGGGAACGACAGCGGCCGCACGTTCTCGTTCCGCGGGCTGGACAACGAACTGTACTACCTGATGGACGACGACGGCCACTACCTGAACTACAGCGGGTGCGGCAACACGGTGAACTGCAACCACCCGGTCGTTCGCGACCTGATCATGACGTGTCTTCGGTACTGGGTCGGCGACATGCACGTGGACGGCTTCCGGTTCGACCTGGCGAGCATTCTCGGCCGCGACCGGAAGGGGAACGTGATGATCGAGCCGCCGGTGATCGAGAGCATCACCGAGGACGGCGTGCTGGCCGACACCAAGCTGATCGCGGAGCCGTGGGACGCGGCCGGGCTGTATCAGGTGGGCGGGTTCCCGTTCGGCCGGCGGTGGAGCGAGTGGAACGGCCGCTACCGCGACGACGTCCGCCGCTTCTGGAAGGGTGACCACGGCCTCACCGGGGCGCTGGCGGAGCGGGTCTGCGGCAGCGCCGACCTGTACCAGTGGAGCGGCCGGCTGCCGCGGCACTCGGTCAACTTCCTCACCGCGCACGACGGCTTTACCCTTTACGACCTCGTCAGTTACAACCACAAGCACAACCACGCCAACGGCGAGGAGAGCCGCGACGGCAGCAACGACAACCACAGTTGGAACTGCGGGCACGAGGGCGAGACCGACGACCCCGCGGTGCTCGCCCTGCGGCAGCGGCAGGGGCGCAACATGATGACCACGCTCATGCTGAGCCAGGGGGTGCCGATGATCCTGGCCGGGGACGAGTTCCTGCGCACCCAGAAGGGGAACAACAACGCGTGGTGTCAGGACAACGAAATTTCGTGGGTTGACTGGACACTCGCGGAAAAGAACAGCGGCTTCCTGCGGTTCGTGCGGGAGCTGATCCACCTGCGGAAGCGGCACCCGGTGTTGCGGCGGCGGCGGTTCTTCAAGGGGACGTTCCACGGCGGCGACGCGGTGCGCGTTCCCGCGCCGGGCCTGACCCCGGACGCGCCGGAGGCGTTCCCGGCGGGCGGCCCGGTGCGCCCCGGCGACGCCGGGCTGCCGCCGGACGCGCCCGCCCCGGCCATCACCGCCCGCGCCGGCCGCGACGGCGGGGCCGCGCTGCCCCTGGCCGACATCCACTGGCACGGCACCGAGCCGTACAAGCCGGACTGGGGCCACGACTCGCGGACGCTGGCGTTCGTGCTCGACGGCCGGTTCACCGGCCGCGAGGGCGACGCCGACTACCGCATCGACGCCGACTTCTACGTGGCGATGAACGCGTGGAGCGAGGAGCTGAAGTTCCGCGTCCCGCCGTCGCCGACGCGCCGCCGCTGGCGGCGGCTGATCGACACCGCGCTACCGTCGCCGGACGACTTCGTGCTCGAAGGCGAGGGGCCGCACGTGGCCGAGGGGAGTCAGTACGCGGTCGCGGCCTTCGCCACGCTGGTGCTGATCGCGGAGTGAGGCCGAGTCGCCCGGATAAGCCGGGGCGCGGGCGTGTGTCGCCCACGCAACCCGGCATCCGACGCCGTTGACGCTCCTTTCGCGCGCGGCAATAATTCGCGCACCTCCCAGTTTCCGCCTGACGCTTGGCGTGGAGTCTCTATGAGTGAGAACTCGCCCACCCGCACCTCCGTTCCACAGCCCGAAGCGGAGCCGGAAACGCTCAATCACCTGCCCGATTCACCCGCGTCCAGGCCGGACGGGGCACCCACCGCGACCGGGCCGGCCGCCGCGGGTGCGGATCCCGTCCCGGAGCGGATCGGCGAGTACCTCGTGGTCCGCAAGATCGGCGAGGGCGGGATGGGGTCGGTGTACCTGGCCGAAGACCCGAAGCTCGGGCGCAAGGCCGCGGTCAAGACGATGCGGCTCGAACTGGCGGCCCGCAAGGAGAACCGCGACCGGTTCGTGCGCGAGGCCCGGGCGGCGGCCGCCGTCGAGCACGACAACATCGTGCCCATCTGGGGCGTCGGCGAGGCGGCCGACGGCACCCCGTACATCGCCATGCCGTTCCTCCACGGCGAGATGCTCGACGCCCGGCTCAAGCGGGAGCGGGTCTCGCCCGTCGCGCTGCTCCTGGCGGTCGGCCGCGACGTCGCCGACGGCCTCGCCGCCGCGCACGCCCAAAACCTGGTTCACCGCGACATCAAGCCGGCCAACATCTGGCTGGAGGGCGACCCGGCCTCGGCCGAGTTGGGCAAGCAGGTGCGCCGGGCGAAGGTGCTGGACTTCGGCCTGGCCCGATCGAGCGACCAGGAGAACACGCAGCTCACCGCGACCGGGGCGGTCCTGGGCACCCCGTCGTTCATGGCCCCGGAGCAGGCCCGTGGCGACGCGGTCGACCACCGTGCCGACCTGTGGAGCCTGGGGGTGACGCTGTACCGGATGGCGACCGGCCGGCTCCCGTTCCGCGGGGCGAACACGATGGCGGTGCTGTACGCGCTGGCGTCGGAGGCGCCGCCGCCGGTGTGCGACCTCAACCCGGCCGTCCCGCCCGCCCTCGGCGCGCTCATCGACCAGTTGATGCAGAAGGACGTCGCCCTCCGCCCGCAAACCGCCGAGGAGGTGGCCGAGCGGTTGCGGCAGACCGCCGCCGATCAGCCCGCGTCCGCCGCGGGCCGGTCGATCCCGGTGCTGGTGCTGCCGGACGCCGCCCCGGACCCGTGGGAGGGCGTGACCGAGGCGGACGCGCCCGGCGCGTCTGTCGTCCGCCCGCACGCGCCGAAGCCGCGGCCGAAGCGGGACCTGCTCCTGCCCGCGGTCGGCGTGCTGACTCTGGCGGTGCTGTGCGCCCTACTGGCGGTCGTGGTCGTCAAGGTGCAGACGGCCGAGGGGACGCTGACGGTCGAGGTGGCAGACGCCGACGCGGAGGCGCGGTTCCAGGGCGGGCGGCTGGTGCTGGCCGGTGCCGACGGGAAGGAGCGGTACGTCCTCGCCCCGTCGGAGCGGCGCAAGACGATCGACGCGGGCAAGTACACGGCGCGCGTGGAGGGGGCCGACGGGCTGGCGCTGGACGCGAGTGAGGTCACCCTTAACAAGAACGGCGCGGTGACAATCCGCGTCGTGCTCGCGACGAAACCGGCCGCGAAGAGGGCCGATCCGCCGAAGAAGGAAGTCAGCGACGACCGGAAGGCCGCCGAGTGGGTGCTGAGCGTCGGAGGAGAGGTCTGTGTTAACAATCGGAACCACAAGATACGAGCGGTGAAAGACCTGCCTGCCGACCCGCTGACCCTCACGTGGGTGGAACTAAACGGCCTCGGGGATCGGGTGACGGACGAGGGACTCGCGCACCTCAGGGGATGCCGCGAGCTGGCCGTCGCACTTATTTGGGGTGCGTCGGTGACTGACGCCGGGGCCGAACACCTCAAGGAGTTGACGAAGTTGACGTTCCTGACGTTTGGTTCCACCAAACTGACCGACGCCGGGCTCCGGCACTTCAAAGGGCTTACCGAACTGCGGTCGCTGGGTGTCAGTTTCACAGGGGTCACAAACGCCGGTCTGGTAGAGCTCAAAGGGCTGCCCCACCTCGCCTCAATCAACGCGGGGAAAACTGGGGTAACGTGTGCCGGATTCGAGCCGTTCAAGGGTAGTCCGACGCTCCGGGAACTTGTACTCGGCGAGAACCCACTGACGGATGCGGACGTCGATCACCTCGCCGCGCTGCACGCGCTGGATGAACTCTGGCTGCACGAAACCCAACTGAGCGACACCGGCCTGCTGAAGCTGACGCCGCTCAAGCGCCTGGCGACGCTGAACGTGGCCAAGACGAAAGTCACCGCCGAGGGGGTGAAGGCGCTCGCGAAGGCGCTGCCGCGGTGCAAGATCACGTGGGACGGCGGTGTTATCGAGCCGACCGAGAAAGTGAGCCCCGACCGCAGGGCCGCCGAGTGGGTGCTGTCAGTTGGCGGGTATGTGCGGCTCCGGGGGCAAGCGGATAACTGGATCGCGAAGGCTGTTGACCTCTCGCAGGGAGAGTTCGCGGTGGCCGGCGTCAGACTCGGTTACTGCACCAAGGTCGATGTGGCCGGTATGGCCCTTGTGGCCGGGTGTGCGGCACTCGAAGAGTTCAGCGCGCACCACTCGTCGCTCACGGACGAATGCGTGGCTCACCTCCAAGAGTTGACCACCCTGACCCACCTCAACTTCGGCGGCTGCGTCGCCGTCACCGACCGCATCGCCCCGCACCTCAAGAAACTGACGGCGCTGAAGTTCGTGGACTTCAATCGTACATCGGTCGGGGACGCGGTCGCCGAGCACCTCGGGGGGTGCCCCGACCTGGAGTTGATCGGCGCCGGCGGGACTCGTGTGAGCGACGCCGGGGTGGCGCACTGGAAGTCGCTCAAGAAGCTCAAGACGGTGAATGTGATCCGGAGTCAGATTACCGGCGCGGGGGTTCTTGCGCTTCGGGAGTGCCCGGCGCTGACCAGTCTGCACTTGGGCTTCGCTTCATTCCCGGCCGACACCCTCGCGGCGTTGGGACAGACGCCCGGGCTTCGGCTTTTGCACCTGGAAGAGGTCGGCCTCCAGAACGAGCAGTTGGCTCATTTCAAAGGACTAAACACGCTCGAAACCCTTGTTGTCTGCCGCAACCCCATCACTGATGAGGGCTTGTCGCACCTGAAGGGCTTGGGGCAACTCCGGGTGCTCGACCTCAGCGGGACGAGCGTCGAGAGCGGCGCGGCCGATTATCTGCGGGTGCTGGCTCTGGCCGAGGTCAATCTCGAAGCGACGGGGTTCGGTGACGACGGGCTGGCAAAGATGATCGGCCACAAGACCATCGAGGTCTTGTGGCTGGGAAAGTCGAAGGTGACTGCCGAGAGGGTGAAGGCGTTCGCGAAGGCGATGCCGCAGTGCAAGATCGGGTGGGACGGCGGGCTCATCGAGCCGACCGAAAAGAAGTAGTGCCGCGGCGTCCGGATCGGTTGTTGCACCGGCCGCGGCCGACGCTATACTCCAATTACCCGCCGAACGCCCACCCCGCCTCCACTCCGTACCGGAGTTCGTTCGATGCTCACCGTCTACGGCCCCCGCTCGCGGTACTGCGACGGCCTGTCCCGCCGCTCGTTCCTCAAGGTCGGGGCGCTCGGCGTCGGCGGCCTCACCCTGCCGCAACTGATGCGCGCCGAGGCCAAAGAGGGCCGCAAGGGGCACAAGTCGGTCATCATGGTGTACCTGTCCGGCGGGATGGCCCACCAGGACACGTTCGACCTCAAGCCCAACGGCCCGGCCGAACTGAAGGGCGAGTTTACGCCCATCGCCACCAACGTGCCCGGGATTCAGTTCGGCGAGCACCTGCCGAAGCTCGCGAAGTGCGCCGACAAGCTGGCCGTCATCCGCTCGCTGGTCGGCCAGCGGGACGAGCACAGCAGTTGGCAGAGCATGACCGGCACCACGATGGACGCGGCGAAGCGCGAGAACAAGCCGCACTTCGGCAGCGTGGTGGCCCGGATGCAGGGGCAGACCGACGTGACCGTGCCGGCGTTCGTCGATCTGTCGCCGACGATGCAGCACAAGCCGTACAACTCGCCCGGGCCGGCCAACCTCGGCCGCGCCGCCGCCCCCGCGAAGGTCGATGGCGACGAACTGGCCGTCATGAAGAACCTCGCGGTCACCCCGGAAGAACTCCGCGACCGCAAAGCCCTGCTCGAACGCGTGGACGCGTTCCGCAAGACCGCCGGGCAGACCAACGCTATCGCGGCCGACACCTTCCACGACCGCGCGTTCGACGTGCTGACCTCCAGCAAGCTGGTCGAAGCCCTCGACGTGACGAAGGAAAGCCCGAAGGTCCGCGAGCGGTACGGGAAGGGGTCGCCGAAGCACCTCGGCGACGGCGCGCCGCAGTGGAACGACCAACTGCTGATGGCCCGGCGGTTGGTCGAGGCCGGGTGCCGCGTCGTCACCGTCGCCTACGGCTTCTGGGACACCCACGGCAGCAACTTCAAGTACCTCAAAGACCACCTGCCGCTGTTCGATACCGGCGTCTCGGCGCTGGTCGAGGACATCTACACCCGCGGGTTGCAGGACGACGTGACGGTGTGCGTGTGGGGCGAGTTCGGCCGCACCCCGAAAATCAACAAGGACGCCGGCCGCGACCACTGGGCCCGGGTCAACTTCGCGCTGATGTCCGGCGGCGGGATGAAGGTGGGCCAGGTGATCGGCAGCACCGACAGCGCCGCCGGCGAAGCGAAGGACGACCCCATCCCCTACGCCGGGGTGCTGGCGAGCGTGTACAAGAACCTCGGCATCGACCCGCACGCGATGGTGTACGACGTGTCGAACCGCCCCAACCCGATCCTGCCCGGCGGCGTGCTGCCGGTCGACAAGCTGTATTGAGTTGTGTTTGGTGTTTCGTTTTTTGTGTTGAGTGCCTGCGTCCGACTGCGAATGTGCCCGGGAGTTCCCCAAGCACGAAACACAAAAAACGAAATACCAAACACACCCTCAGGTCGTCAGTTGTCCGACACCACCTCGCCGCCGGCCCGGCTGACCAGCGCGCCGAGCGTCGCGCCGGAGACCGCGTCGCGCAGGAACTGCACGCTCCCGTCCGCCCGCAGGGTGTTCGCCCCGCCGCTGTGGAACGAGTAGATCTGGTACGCGCCGGCCCCGCCGCCGTTGGTCGCGTTCACCCCGACGCACCCCGAGTCGGCGGTGGTGCCGCTGTACGCCCGCACGCGGATCGCGCCGTTGTAGTCGAAGAACCCGGCGTTCAGCGCCCACCCGGCCGAACCGGCCGTGTTCGGCGACACCGGGGTGCGCCCGGCGTACACCTGGTGCCGGCCGGCGCTCTCGGCGAACAGCAGCGTGTTGCTCGTGCCGTCGGAAATGGCCAGCAGCGTCGGCTTGCTGACCGTCAGCCCGCCCGCGGTCCACGTCCCCTTGCCGCCCAGCGCCCCGCAGTCGTCGGACGGAGTCGGGGACGCCGGCGAGCAGTTCGTGCGGAAGTTGCCGTGCATCCCGCGGACGGCCGAGTAGTCGGTCGGGCCGAGGGGGAACGGCCCCTGGTTCGGCACCCCGAGCGACGTCCAGTACGGTTGGTAGTCGATCACCCGGTCCGGGGTGGACGGGCAGACGTAGCTCTTCACCTTCGCCGCCGCCTCCGGCCGCGGGCCGTACGGCGGCGGCCAGTTCCGCGGGTCGGCCACCGACAGTTGCAGGTTCATCGCCTTGATGATGTTCTCCTGCTCCATGTACGGCAGCAGGTGCATCAGCGGGGCGTGCCCCTGGTTGATGCTCGCGCCGAGCGGGTTGCCCGCCGGGGCCGGGTTGAAGTCGTACGCCCACGGCGGCAGGAACCCCTGCGCGTCGTGGTGGTTGTGGGCCGCCAGCCCGATCTGCTTGAGGTTGTTCGAGCACGACATTCGCGCCGCCGCCTCCCGCACCTTCTGAACGGCCGGCAGCAACAACCCGATCAGGATGGCGATGATGGCGATCACGACCAGCAGTTCGATCAGCGTGAACCCGCGTGTGCGAGCCGAGGGAGAAGTCACGGCGGCCTCCGGGAAGAAGGGGACTGCGAACGTCGAACGTGCGTCGCAATCTTCCCGCGAGGCGGGCCGTGTGTCAAGCCCCCGCGGGGGGGTATTGTAACAGCCGCCCGACGCGACGAAGGGCACCAACGCGCCGCAGCCGCCGGGGGCCGACGCCACACCCTCAAGTGTGGCGTCGGCCCCCGGCGGCCGCGGCGTGGGATCGCGAACGCGGGCCGGCGATCGGCGCGAATCACAGCCGGCGGCCGGTGCGGCCGTCGGTGGTGGTCGTCGTGCCGTCGGGGTTGAACAGTTGCAGGTCGGCGACGCGGTCGCCGTTGAAGTCGGCGGCCACCGCCAGGAACCGGCCGGTCGCCCCGTCGACGGCCACCGCAATGCCCGGCAGGATCAGAATGACGTCGCCGTTGCCGTCGCCGGTGACGTCGGCGAACAGGGCGACGGAGCCTTGCGGCACGGCCAGCGTCGATTGCCCGCCGGGGACACCCGCGCCGGTCAGCGTCAGCGCGTTGCCGACCACCGACGCGCCGCTGTAGAACGGGGCCGGCGGCGCGGGGGGCGCCGGCGGGGCCGGCGGGGTGCCGATCAGGAACGAGACCGTCCCGGTCGCCGTTTTCGGGTCGGCCACGCCGTTGGTCTGGCCGTTGTCCTGGATCGTGTAGGTGAAGCCGGCGGTGCCGCTGAACCCGGCCGCCGGGGTGAACTCGACGTTGCCGTTCACCAGAGCCACCGTTCCGCCGACCGCCCCGCCGACGGCGATTACGGCCAGCGTCTGGTCGGCCTCGTTCGCGCCGGGGCTGTCGTTGGCCAGCAGGGTCGCGACCGGGATGACCCGCACCCCGGACCCGGCCGGGACGGCCGACAGCGCGTCGGCGGCCGCCACCGGGGCGGCGTTGACCGCGGTCACGTTGATCGCCACCGTGCTGGTGGTCGTCAGGATCGGCCCGCCGACCGGGCCGGCCCCGCCCAGGTCGCTGGTGAACACGGTGAGCGTGTCCGCCCCGTTGGTGTCGGGCTGCGGGTTGTACTGCAGCCCGTTGGCCAGGGTGGCGTTGATCGCCGCCGGCGTGCCGAGCAGGGCGACGCTCCCGCTGCCGTTGCCGCTCACCTGCGCGGCGGTCAGCCCGCCGACGACGGCCGGGTTGATCAGGATGGTGCCGCGGGCGACCGACAGGGTCACCTGCATGGTGGTGGCGGCCGGGTCGGCGACGCTCACCCCGGTCACCACCAGCGTCCCGCCCTCGGCCGTGGTCAGCGGGCCGGCCGGGACGGTGTTGACCGGGACGAGGTTGGTCGGCACCACGGCCACCGTCTTGGTGACCGCCGGGCCGACCGAGATGCCGTCGGTGGCGGCGAAGGTGATGACCCGGGCGGCCAGGGTCGGGCCGGTGCTGGTGTTGTTGTAGGTGACCGACCGCAGGGCCGCCTGGTAGGCGGCCTGGGGGGCCGACCCGGCCAGGGTCAGGGTGCCGGTGACCGGGTCGAAGGTGCCGGTGATGCCCGCGGCGGGGGTGAACGCCAGCACGTCCTGGCCCCGGGCGTACCCGCCGGTGATCTGGGCCGTCGCCCCGGTCAGGTTCGGGCTGTCGGCGTCGGTCAGGGCCAGTTGCGGGTCGACCGCCACCGCCCCGGCGCCGGCGACGAACGCGGTCGAGCCGGGCGAGGTGCCCAGGACCGGGGCGTTGCCGACGATCAGCGCCCGGGTGGACGGGGCGCCGGGGCCGTTGTCGTCGATCCCGCGGAAACTGAGGGTGCGGACGCTGGTGGCGGGGGTGGCCCCGGTGTTGGCGTAGGTGACCGTCCGCAGCGCCGCCTGGTAGGCGGCCAGCGACGCGGTGCCGAACAGGGTGAGGGTGCCGGTGGAGTCGTCGAAGAAGCTGAGCAGCCCGCTCCCGTCGGGCAGGGCCAGCACGTCCTGCCCCTTCACGTACCCGGCGGTGATCTGCACCGTCGCGCCCTGGATCATGGTGCTGTCCAGGTCGGACAGGGTCAGCCCCGGATCGACCGGGACCGGCGGGTTGTTGACCAGGTAAGCGGACGCCCCGGCCGAGGCCGACAGCACCGGCAGCAGGTTCACCCCGGTGGTGATGCGGACCGCGTACTGGCCGACCTCGCCGGCGCCGACGCCCGCCGTGGTGCTCCGCCGCACCTCGATGAAGTAGGTGCCCATCGGCAGGTCTTGGGTGATGCTGGAGTCGAGGCTGTTGGCCGGGTTGCTGATGGCCAGTTGCGTCCCGTTGACGTCGAGCAGCCGGACCTGCGAGTCCAGGTTGCCGTTGTAGTCGTCCACGTCGACGGTGATGGCGGTGGTGCCGGAGGCGATGAACCGGAACACGTCCAGGTCGCCGGCGTTGCCGATCACCCCGGACGTGAGGTACGTGGCCGGTTGCTGCTGGCCCAGCCGGGTCGCGGCCATAATGGTGTTCGGGACGTCGTCGTTCCGCACGGCGAACTTGTTGGTCGTGTTGCCGATGATGGCCAGGTCGTCCTGCGTGCCGCCGGACTCGTTGATGTTGCCGGCGCCGCTGATGAACACCTCGCGGTTGAGGCCGCGGTCCGGGGTGGACATGATCCCGTTGGGGAACACCGACTCGCCCAGGGTCACCACGTCGGCCGCGGTGGTCGCGTAGTGGTCCAGCCCCAGCGCGTGGCCGAACTCGTGGGAGCTGGTATTCCCCTGCTCCAGGGCCGCGGCCACGATCGCGCCGGAGAAGCCGCCGCCGTCGCCGTAGTTGCCGAAGTTGCCGGCGAAGGTGAACGCCGCGTTGTCGGTCGGCCCGCCGCCGGCGAACGCGCCGAGTTGGGCGGTTACGCCCAGGATGCCGGTCGTGACGCCGACGATGTCGGCGTCGCTGTTGGTGATCACCTGCCGGAACCCGACGGCGTCGTTGAACGCCCCCATGGCCGTCGGCAGGACGGTCGTGACGTTCAGGTTGAACGGGCTGTAGTCCTCGGACGTCGTCGCCCAGATGTTTCGGATCGCCAGCCGCTCGGCCGGGGAGAACTCGTTGGGGTTGCCGGTGATGTCGAACGGCTTGGCGCTGTACGCGGTGGTCGGCCCGAAGGTGCCGACGTCGCCGTCGAAGTCCAGGTACAGGGTGGCGGAGCCCGACGGGAAGCTGCTGAACGCCGGGGCGGTCGTGCTGTAGTTGGTGTCGGCCAGCAGCTTCAGCTTGTACGCGCCGGTGGTCGCCCCGACCCCGGTGATCTGGATGACGTACGTGCCGGGCGTCAGATCGACGTACAGTGCCGAGTCCCGCGACGTGGGCGCGTTGATCCCGGTGCCGGTGGCCGGGGTGGCGAACGAGGTGAAGTCGTACCCGTTGTCGTTGGACGACAGCGTGGTGATGCCGTTGGCGTCGAACACCGTGACGACGCTGTCCAGGGCGCTGGCGGGGGTAAGCCCCTGCTGGGCGTCCACGTCGATGAAGAGCCCGGCCCGGCTGGTCAGGGTGAACTTGTAAAAGTCCGGGCGGGACGCGCCGGTGGTGACGCTGCCGTTGATCTCCAGCCAGTCGGACGGGGCGGCGGTGAGGATGTCGGCGGTCGGCACCACGACCGTGTTGGCAGTCGCCGCGGTGTCGTTCGGCTCCACTTCCGCGAACGCCGTCGGGACCACGCGGCACTCCAGCGCCTCGACGCGCGGCCGCGCCCGGTATGCGGGCGCCCGCCGCGCCGGCCGGGCGGCCGGCACAAACAGCTTCTCGAACCACTTCCGCATCGGCATGGTCAACTCCTGGTGCGGCGCCACGTCCGAGACGGCGGCCGTTGGTAAGACACTCGAAGGGGCAGAATAAATTTGATCCCCCGCCGCCGCGTCGTGCCGCGTGTGCGCGGGGTTAGAGGGTCGCGCGAGTAAAAGATTCCTCTCAAATTAGCCCGCGGCGCGGAAAATGAGCAAGGGGAAATCTCACCCCCACGTGCGCAAATTCGCGCCACCGGCCTGCCCCGACCAGACGGCCGAACCCGCCTATTTGCGCGCCGCTTCTGGCCCCAACCCGATACCGGCTCAGGACATCCGCAACCGCGCAGCTTGCCCTTCCTGCGGCCGGCCCGGCGGCGCCCCTTTGTGCGCTCCGCTCCAGACGGACTATCGGGACAGTTTCTCGTATTTGATGTAACAGGCCGGCACCGACCTTTCCGAAATCGCCGCGCCTCTCCTGATTCGGTAATCGACGCCCGCTCGCCCTTGACGGCGCCCGCGCCGCGGGGATAATTCGCACATTCGTCATTTCTCGCGTAAGTCGTCGCACAGGTGAAACGGTCATGACCCGCCCCGCCCCGCTGCTCGCTCTCGCCCTGGCGGTGGCCGCCGGGGCGCTCCGCGCCGACGACAAGAAGGTGCTCGAAGCCCGCGGGTGGGGCCGGGCGGTCGATCCGGACGACGACTGCACGTTCACCGAGGCCAAAGGCAAGCTCACGATCGCGGTGCCCGGCCGGCTGCACGACCTGTTCCCCGGCCAGCGGGACCCGAAGAAGCGGAACAACGCGCCGCGGGCGGTTCAGCCGGTGAAGGGCGACTTCACCGCCGGCGTCAAGGTGACGGCCGACTGGAAGCCCGGCGGGCCGCTGCCCGGCGCGAACACCCAGCCCTACAACGGCGCCGGGCTGCTGGTCTGGGACTCGGACACGCAGTTCGTGCGGTTCGAGCGGAACGTGTGGGTCGGCCGCGACGGCGCCGCGTGGTGCTTCACGACCCCCCTTCAGTACGCCGACGGCCGGCAGGTGAACGCCGACCGGCAGACCAAGGACGAGCACTTCAAGGGCCGCTCGACGTGGCTGAGGGTGGAGCGGGGCGGCGACAAGCTCGTGTTCTCGATCAGCCACGACGGCGACAAGTGGCAGGAAGTGGACACCCTGCGGGCGAAGCTGCCGGAGAAGCTGAGCGTCGGCGTGGAGGCGGTCAACTCGTCGGCCAAGGAGTTCGTGGTCGAGTTCTCCGAATTCGGCATCCTCGGCGGTCAATAGTTGGTAGTTGGTGGCTGGTAGTGAAGGCAGAAGGCGACGTATCGTGCTGTCTTCACTACCAACCACCAACGGTCAACTACCAACGACCGTAGTCACGTCCACGACGTACACCTGCCGGGTGGGGCCGTGGGAGCCGTCGAAGCAGACGTGAGTGCCGGTGCGGTCCCAGCGGGGGTGCAGGTCGCACCGCAGCGGGCCGGCGTACTCCTTCGGCGAGTGGAAGCGGTTCAGGTCGTACCGGCGGCCGGTCGCGGGCTTGAACAGCATCAGCGTCTGCATCCGCTCCTTGTCCGGGTAGGTGTCGTTCAGAATCCACTTGCGGTCGGGCGAGTACGAGCAGTGCCCGTCCTGCGTCAGCACGCCGTCGCCCACGAGGGCGATCTCGTCGGTCCGCACGTCGAGGGTGAAGAACTTGTTCTCCTGTTTGGGCGTTTTGGCCCAGAACAGCAGGGTGTGGTCGTCGCGCCAGTCGAAGTGTGACGCCATGCCGGTGTCGAGGTGGAGGCGGAGGTCGGAGCCGTCCGGTTTGACGGTGAAGACGCGGGTGAGCCAGGGCTTGTCGCCGGCGCGCCAGCGGTGCAGGAACACCGCCCGCGTCCCACCCGGGTTGAACACCGCGTGCTCGATCCCGTGGTGGCAGCCGTCGAACCGCGCGTCCGGCTTGTGCGCGGCCACCTGCTTCAGGCTGAGGATCAGCCCGCCCTTGCCGGTGGCGAGGGCGGTGTGCCAGATGCCGAGCTTGTCCGGCGCCGGGTCGGCGGCGAACTCCTCGGTGTAGCTGGCGTAGCCGTACCCGGGGCGCAAGCGTTGGGTGCGGGCGAAGTCGAGCGACAGCGCCTGCGCGCCGTCGGCCGAGACGGTGTAAACCGGCCGCGGCAGCGTCCGGCTCTTGCCGCTGTGGACATCAAGGACCGTAGCGGACGGACGGCCGTCGGTGAGCGAGTTGAAGATCACCTCGCGGTCGGGTGCGGACCCGAGCCACTGGAGCATCGCGCCCTGCTGCCAGCTCCACGCCACCGTTTTTGCAAGGGGAATGAACGTGTCGCCGCCCTTGAGATCGACCATCCCCACCGTGAGTTCGTCCTTCGCCTCCGGCTGGCGATCGACGAACCCGACCTCGTGGGCGAGCAGGTAGCGCCCGGTTTTGTCCCACGGGGTCTTGTCGTAGTAGCCGAAGAAGTGGTGCTTCGGCCCGGCGGTGGCCGCTTTGGCCGGCAGTTTCAGCACCTCGTCGGCCTTCGGCTGCGCCCCGGCGCGCCCCGGCGCGGCGAGCGCAGCAGCGGACAGCACGAAATCGCGGCGGGAGAGCGGCGGCATTGCGGAACCTCGTGCGCGGCCGGACGTCGAAAACGTGCGCGTTTGATGTTTCGTCTTTCGTGTTTTGTGCGAAATCAAAGCCCGGGTGGGCTTGCGACAGGACGGCGCGGCAAAACACCAAAAACGAAACACCAAACGCCACCTAAGATGACACCCCGCGGCCTCGGCCGTCAACTCTCTCGATGGAGAATCGCATGCGCAGCCTCGCGTTCCTGTCCCTGGTCGGCCTGGCCCTCGCCGCGTCGGCCCGCGGCGACGACAAGCCGGTGGTGGTGAAGCTGGTCAACTTGTCCGCGGCGGCCCCGGCCGACTGGAAGAGCGAGAAGCCGGCGAACACGCTGCGGAAGTACCAGTTCAAGCTGCCGGGCGCGAAGGACCACCCGGACGCCGAGCTGACGGTGATGGGCGAGAGCCTGCCGGGGGCGGCGAAGAACTTCCCCAAGTGGAAGGCGACGTTCGTAGCCCCGGAGGGCAAGACGACCGACGACATCAGCAAGACCGCGACGTGGGACGTGCCGGGCGCGACGGTCAACGTGCTGGACGTGAGCGGCACGTGGAAGTACAAGGAGAAGCCGGTTGACAAGAAGGAAACGCTGCTCGACGACTGGCGCGTCATCTGGGTGATCGTGGAGGAGAAGGACGCGAAGGGCGGGCTGGCCGAGGCGTTCCACTTCCGGCTGAGCGGGCCGAAGGTCACGATGGACGAGCAGGCCCCGAAGTTCGAGAAGTGGCTTCGCGGGCTGAAATAGTCGTAAAGTCGTAAAGTCGAAGGTCGTAAAGTCGAAGACAGAGCCAGTGACTGTCTTCGACTTTACGACCTTCGACTTTACGACTTTACGACTCACGAAGTGCCGAACTGCCGGTCGCCGGCGTCGCCCAGCCCCGGGACGATGTACCCGATGTCGTTGAGGTGCGAATCGACGGCGGCGAGGAACACCGGCACGTCCGGGTGCGCCGCCTGCAGCGCCGCGACGCCCTCCGGGGCGGCGATCAGCCCGGCGAAGATCAGCTTCGGCGTGCCCGCGGCCTTCAGGATGTCCAGCGCCGCGATCGCGCTGCCGCCGGTCGCCAGCATCGGGTCGAGGACGAGGCCGACGTCCATGTCCGGCTTGGCGGGCAGCTTGTTGTAGTAGGTGACCGGCTTGAGGGTGGCGTGGTCGCGGTAGAGGCCGAGGTGCCACACCGCCGCTTCCGGCAGCGCTTCGAGCATCGCGTTGGCCATGCCGAGGCCGGCGCGGAGGACCGGGATCAGCCCGACGCGGTCCGCGATCTGCTGGCAGGCGGCCGCGGTGAGCGGCGTCTGGACGGTGATCGGGGCGAGGCGCAGGTCGCGCGTCGCCTCGAAGAACAGGCAGCGGGAGATCGCGGAGACGAGTTCGCGGAACTCCGGGGGCGGCGTGTCGGTCGCGCGGAGGCGGGCGAGCTTGTGCTGTACCAGAGGATGCGTCGAGACGGTCACAGGGGCTGGCATGAAAACCTCGTGATCGTTTAGCGGTCGGCCCGAAGGGGCGACGAGTTCAGTTGTTTCACATCGAACGCGCCGGGGATCAACTCGCGCACCGTCCATTTCACGACATCGCCCTTCAGGTTGGCGAGGACAACTTCGGCGTCCGGGGCGAATTCCCACAGCAGTTGCCGGCACGCCCCGCACGGCGGGGTCGGTGTCGGCGTGTCGGTCACCACCGCGACGCGGGTGAAGCAGCGGTAGCCGTCGGTCACGCCGCGGGTGATCGCGACGCGCTCGGCGCAGATGGTCAGCCCGTAGCTGGCGCTCTCGACGTTGCACCCCGGGACGACGGTGCCGTCTTCGGCGAGCAGCGCCGCCCCGACCTTGAAGTTCGAATACGGGGCGAACGCGTTTTCGCGCGCTTTCGCGGCCGCGGTGATGAGCGGGTCGGTCACGCGAGTTCCTCCAGAATGAGGGGCGACTCGGCCGGCGGGGCGTCGGCGATATCAAACGCGCTCTTCAGAAGCTGAAACGCCTCCGCCGACGCGCGGGCCGGGTTGTGATGCGCCTCGAACACGGCGTCACCCGCCGCGACACGCTCGCCCGGTTTCGCGCGGACGATCACCCCGACCGCGTGGTCAATACCGTCCTCGGCGCGGCTCCGCCCGCCGCCGAGCATCCGCACCACGACGCCCACTTTTTCGGCGTCCATCGACGTGATGTAGCCGGCTCGCGGTGCTTCGATCGGGGTCGTATCGATCGCGGTCGGCAGGCGCTTGTAATCATCGATCACGCGCGGGTCGCCATCCTGCTGCTCGATGCACTTGCGGAAGACTTCCAACCCTGCGCCGCTCGCGAGCGCCGAGCGCACCTTCGCCTCCGCTTCGGCGTCGGTTCCGAGGCCGGCGAGTGACACCATCCGCGCCGCAAGTTTCACCGACAGTTCGGTGAGGTCCGGGGGGCCGTTGCCCTTCAGCGTTTCGATCGACTCGACCACTTCGAGCGAGTTGCCGACGTAGCGGCCCAGAGGCGCGCCCATCGCGGTAATCATCGCGACCGTGCGCAAACCATTTGCATTCCCGACGGACACGATCGACTCCGCGAGCGCCCGCGACCGCTCGCGCGTCTTCATGAACGCCCCGCGGCCGGTTTTCACGTCCATCACCAACCCGCCAATGCCCTCCGACAGCTTTTTGCTGAGAATCGACGCGGTGATGAGCGGGATGCTCTCGACGGTCGAGGTCACGTCGCGCAGGGAGTACAACGTTTTGTCCGCGGGGGCGATGTCGGCCGTCTGGCCGATCATCCCCAACCCGACCTTCGACAGCGCGGCGCGGAACTCGGCTTCGGACAGGTTGACGCGGAACCCGGGGATGGATTCGAGCTTGTCGAGGGTGCCGCCGCTGTGCCCCAACCCGCGGCCGCTCATCATCGGAACGACCACCCCGCACGCCGCGGCCAGCGGGCCGAGGATCAGCGACGTCTTGTCGCCCACCCCGCCGGTGCTGTGCTTGTCAACTTTCGGCCCCGGCAGGTCGGACAGGTCGAGCCGCTTGCCGCTGTCGGCCATCGCCTGCGTGAAGTACGCGGTCTCTGCTGGAGACATGCCGTTTACATAAACGGCCATCAGAAGGGCGGTGAGGTGGTACGGCTCCCACCCGCCGGCGTCCCGCCTGGCCGCGAGCCGCGCCGCGGCGGTCACGAACGCGTCGATCTGGGAGCGGGAAAGCTCACCGCCGTCCCGCTTGGTCTGGATCACGTCGCCGGGTCGCATGATTGTGTCCCTGACCCACCCCCAACCCCCTCCCTGCAGGGAGGGGGCTAAAACCTCGGCGTAACGCCGACGTCAACGCGCTGTCGATGCCTGAAGTCCCCTCCCTGCAGGGAGGGGGTTGGGGGTGGGTTCCTCGCGACGCGGCCGAATGTCACACCACCCACTTTGAACCGGCCTCCGCGCGTGCGGTACAATCCTCCCATCAATCTATGCGAAAGGGGAATCCCGTGGCCGACCGTGCGGCGCTACTGATCGCGGTGGAGACGTTCTTCGAGGCCGGGCCGGTCGTGCAGTACGCCGCCGGCGACTGCGCCGAACTGCTCCGCGCCCTGCCGGCCGCCGGGTACAACCCCAAGAAGTGCGTCCTCGTCGCCGGCACCCGCACCACCAAAGCCGCCATCGAGTCGCACCTCGCCCGGCTGCCGAAGATTATCGATAAAGCCGACGCGCTGCTCGTTCTGATCGTGAGCCGCGGGTTTCAGCACAAGGGCCGCGGGTACGTCGCCTGTGCCGACACCATCAACCCGGACCTCACCGGCACGGCCATCGGCATCGCCGAACTGAGCGCCGCGCTCGCCAAAACGAAGTGCAAGGAGGTCGCGGTGCTGCTCGACCTCGACCCGCTCACCCCCGCGACCGACGCGCACCCGGCGGGCTGCACGCCGGGAGTGAATGACGCCGAACTCCGCGAGTGGTTCGACAACTCGGCCACGTCGGTGGGGCTGTCGGCGTGTGCGGAGGGCGAGCGGTCGTTCGAATCGGTGCAGGCGCGCCGCGGCATCTGGCGGATGCACCTCATCGAAGCGTTCACCGGCAAGACCCGGGCTGGAGTCGGCAAGGACGGGACACTCTCGGCCGCGGCGCTGCACGCGTACTTGGCCGACAGCGTGCCGCGGTCGCTCCGCCGCGCCTACGACGCGCCCGACGACCAGACGCCGGCCCTCTACGGCGAGGGCAACGCGGCGGCGGTCGTCGCGGACCTCGGCGCGCTGCTCGGTCCCGGTGGCGAACTACTCGACCCGACGCGGATGAAGCGGGTGGTGTTCCGGGCCGAGAGCAGCGGGCGGGTGAAGGACTTGAGCGGGTATCGCAAGTCGCACACGGTCCCGGAGCGGGCCAACGACTGGGCGCGGAAGTACGTCAACCGCGTCGCCGCCGGCGACATAAAAGCGGACTTGGACAACACGTTCGACATGGTCCGCGAGGAGTTCGGGTACAAGCGGAAAGACCTCGACGTGTCGGCCGAGCGGGACGGGATGGGGTTCATCCGCACCCCGGACTTCGAGTACACGGTGACCGTGAGCGTCGACCCGGACGAGCCAGAATCAGTGATCTGGCGGCGGGAGGTCGGGCGGCTCTCGGGGCCGGAGTTCGTGCGGTCGGAGGCGTTCCGCAACGTGTTCGGCACCACGTTCAACAAGCTGGTGTTCGAGTTCTCGTCGGCGATCGACGTCGCGGAGTTCGTTGATCGAATTGAGGACGCGCCGCCGGAGGGGGTGAAGGTGTCGGTGGCGAGCGACTCGGGCGCGGCGGTAGTCGCGCTGGCCGGGTTCGCCGGCAAGGTGAGCGTGACCCGCGACGCGGTGGTGATCGAGGGACCGGCCGGCAACCCCGGCAGCCTGCTGACGCAGTTCCTCGCGTTCCTCACCAAGTTCGGCGGCCTGGGAGAACCGCTTGCATTAAGTCCCAAGTCGTAAAGTCGAAGGTCGTAAAGTCGAAGACAGAGCCGGTAACTGTCTTCGACTTTACGACCTTCGACTTTACGACTTGGGACTCACCCCGAAGGGTTGGCGACGTCGATGACCAGCTCATTCGGCCCGGGGCGGAGGTCGCGGCGGACCGGCGAGTTCGGGCCGGCGACGGTTTTGAGCTGGTCGGACGTCTTGCCGACCGCCTGGATGGCCACCTGATAGCGGCCGGCCGGCACCTCGCCCCCGGACGCGACCAGCTCGAACGTGCCGTCGGCCCCCAGGACGCAGGTGAACGCCCGGGCCTGGTCCGGCTTGTCGTCCGGGCCGCACGGGGCGAGCACGACCGCGGCCTGGAACCCCGGGAACGTCATCGGCTGGCCGTTGGACACGACCCGGCCCTTGACCTTCGCCTTGGCCTCGGCACACCCGCCGGACGCGAGGGCGGCGAGCGCGATCAGAACGAGCGCGCGCTTCATGAGCGAACACCTGGTGGAAGCGGGCGCGGTTAGAAGTCGTCGCCGAGCGGCTGGCCGTCGTTGCGGCTGTGCAGCTTGAACCACGTCTGCTGGGAGACGCCGTTGGACACGAACCGGACGCTGCCGTCGGCCAGCCCGGTCACCACCCCGCCGCTGTGCCGGCTCTTGGCCGTCACCTGCCAACTGTTGCACCCGCAGCAGCCCATGCCGATGGCCGGGTTGTCCTGGCACCCCTGGATGTCGTCCCAGCCGCTCAGCGACACGTTGGGCGTCGGGGTGTCGATGCGGCCGTTGCCGGCCGAGATGCTGGCCCCGCACTGGCCCATCGCCCACGTGCCGCGGATGTCGTTGGCGTTCCACCCGACCCGCAGTTCGTCGATCAGGATGGTGTTCGAGGTGCCGTCGGTCAGGAGGTGCAGCTTGGTGCCGGCGTTGACCACCAGCGCGCCGCTGCCGCCCCACCCGGCCGTCCACGCCGGGTAGTACTCGCTGGCGAACCCGTTGGGGTTGTTGTCCTTCCACGCTCCGCCGGTGTTGTTGGCGACGCCGACGAGGCCGCCGTTCCACCGCATGCCCGGCCCCTCGTTCGCGCCGTAGTTGCCCCGCGCCCACCCGCCGCCGGCGGCCGCGGCGGGCACGTCCTGACCGGTGTCCGATGGGCACAGCACGACAGTCAGCCGGGTGCCGCGGATGCTCCGCCAACCGCTGTCGCCGCTGGTCGGGTACGCGGCCACGCTCCCGGCCACTTGGTTGAACAGGTTGCCCTGCTCGATGAACGGCAGGATCAGCACCACCCAGTTCGGGCCGAAGTTCTGGTTGTAGTCGTCGATCGCCCCGACGCCGGGGTGCATCAGCGTGGACGCCGGCAGCGCGCCGTTCTGGTCCTGGAAGTTGTGGCAGGCCAGCGCCAGTTGTTTCATGTTGTTGCCGCACTTCATGCGGGCGGCGGCCTCGCGGACTTTCTGCACGGCCGGCAGCAAGAGGCCGATCAGGACGGCAATGATCGCAATGACCACGAGCAACTCGATCAGCGTAAACCCACGCCGCGGGCGGTGAGGGGGGCGCATGATACGGTACCTACGGGGAGGCAAGAATGAACGCGATCTACCAGGATAGCCGCGCTTCGCGCGTTGGTACAGCGGAAATCGATGCCCTCGCACGCTCGAAACCACTCATCCGGTTGCCACCGCTCGGGATGTCGGGTCGGGGGAATGCCCGGCCTCGGCGACCGGCCGGCGGCGTATGCAGACGGAGCGGCGGTGTGGGTCGCGGGTTGGTGCGGGGGCTGCGAAATGGACTTGAACCGCGGCCGCCGGTCGTTAAGATGCCGTGTGTGCGGGATTGGTATATCGGCTGTGCCCAGCCTTCCCAAGGCTGTGAGAGGGGTTCGACTCCCCTATCCCGCTCTCCTAACCGCTCTGTAAACGGCGACTTGCGCCTCTTCTCTTGCAGGCAACTCTGCTGGCAAAATCGGGACGGATGGGCTGTTAATTCCAGCCCATCCGTCCCGCATTCAATTAAGCCGCTTCCGTTTGCCCGCTTCGGCGAACCGGTCTGCCCCGGTTGTTACGGCGGCAGAAGCCCACCCTGCGTGTCCAGCCGCGCCCGCCGCTCGTGCCACTCCTTGGAATCGAGCACGCGGAGCGCGCCGAACGAGTCCAGTTCGCGGTACGTCAGCGTTTCGACCCACAGCCGGACCGCGTCGGGCGTGCCGGCCTTCGGCGCCGGGAACTCCCAGAACTGTACGACGCCGTCGTCACCGCCGGTGGCGAGCAGCTTACCGTCAGGGTGGAACGCCGCCGTCTTTGGCCACTTTCCGTGCGACAGCGGCGGCCCGAGCCGAGCTCCGGTCGCCACGTCCCACACGCGCACCTGATTGTCGTGACACCCGGTTACGATCCGCGTCCCGTCTGGGCTCCAGCAGGCGTTCGTCACCTTCTCGGGGTGCTCGAACGGCGCCCCCAGCGGCTGGCCGGTCGCTACGTCCCACACGCGCGTCGTTTTGTCGGCCCCTCCGGTCAGTACGCGGGTGCCGTCAGGGCTGATCTCCAGCACGGACGCCGAACCGCCGCGCGACAGCGGCGCGGGCGGTAGAAGCTGGCCGGTGGTCGCGTCACGGCGGTCCACGCCGCGGTAAGTCGCATGCAAGATGATGCGCCCGTCGGGCGAGTAGCGGAGGAGAGACAGTCCGGTCTCGGCCACGACCTCCGTTCGCACCACCGGCCCGCCGCCCGTCAACTCCCCGAACAGAAGCCGCCCCGACGCCTCGACGGCGACGAACTGCTTACCCGAGGGGGAGATCTGCACACCGCTCACCTGCCCGGGCCGGAGTGCCGTCGTGCCGACCTGCGTGCCGGTGGCGGTGTCCCACAGCACGATCTCGCCGGCGCGGGCCCGCCCGCCGACCGAGAGCAGGCGTGAGCCGTCCGGGCTTAACGCCGCCGCGTAGACAGGCCCTGGCGACTTCATCGTGCGGTGCAGACTCAGCGCGGCCGTGTGCCACAACGACAGCGTGTTGCCGAAATAGGTGAGGAACAGCTTTCCGTCGCGGGTGTGGCCGCTCGGACCGAAGCCGCCATGCGCGGTCGTCTCTCCGCCGAGCGCGAGGGCGCGGGGGTTCACCAACCGGGCCTTGTCGCCGACCACCACGCACCCGGGCGCGCCGGGCGGGAAGTACACCGCCGCCACCGCCCGCCCGCTCAGAAACGGCGGCGCGGCGACGAGCGACCCCGGGGCGAAGTGCAGCCACGCCTCGCGCCCGTTGTACGGCTCGACGCCAGAGGAATTCATTTTGGCCGTCAGCGGCGTACCCGCTCCCGCGCCGACCACGATCCACTGCCCGTCGGGGTTCCACCGCCCGTCGGCGTTTAGCACGAACCGCCCGTCGGGCGACAATGCGACCTCGTTGCCCAAGCTGTCCGGGACCGGCAGCACCTGCCGCGCCTCCATCTGAACCGCCGGGCCGAGCGGCTCGCCCGGGAGCAGGCTCGACCGGCGGACCGACCAGCGCGTCCGCGTCAGCACCGTGCCGTCGATTGGGAAGACGGTCTGTTCGATCGTGTGCTTGTCCGCGAACCCGCTGTTCGTCTCGCCCGACTTCACGTCCCACAGGCGCAGCCGGGACGGGGCCGCGCCGGGCGAAAGGGCGACGGACTCGTCCTTCGGCTCGTCCGTCAGATCGACCAGCGCCGCGACCCGCCCGCCGGGCTCGAAGCCGAGCGACCGGAGCGTCGTCTTCTCGACCGGCGGGCCGACCGGCTCGAGTGACGGTAGGCGTACCTGCTGGACGCGCCCCGGCTGTGGGAGGGCGCGCTTCTGGACGTATTTGACCGGCTCCAGCGATTCGAGGAACGCGACGGTGCCGTCGGGCGACAGCGCCAGCCCGGTCAGCCCGCCGGGCTGCTTGCGCTCGGCCGTGCTAACTCCCGTCGCCAGTTCCCACAGACGCGCGGTCCCGTCCTGCGACGCGGCCAACACCCGCTTGCCGTCGGCCAGGACCGCGACCCCGGTCACGCGGTCGGGGTGTTCGAGCGGGGCGCCGACGCCCGCGCCGGTCGCGACGGTCCAGGCGCGGACGGTCTTGTCCCAACTCCCCGAGACGAGTACGTCGCCGGTCGGCGAGAACGCCAGCGCGGACACCCGCTGCGCGTGTCGAGCCGTCTTGCTGACCGGTTCGCCGGTGCCCACGTCCCAGACCCGGACGCCGCCGTTCGCGTCGCCGGTGGCGAACTGGCGGCCGTCGGCGGTGAACGCCAGCGCCGTCAGGGCCGCGTCCAGGGCGACCGGCTCGCCGCGGAGTTTCCCGGTCGCGGTGTCCCACAGCAGCAGTGCGTCGGTCCCCGCGGGCGAGGTCTTGCCGGTGCCGATGAGTGCGGTTTTGCTGTCCGGGGTGAACGCGACCGTCCAGGTGCCGTTGGGCGGCGTGATGCGGGCCGCGACCCCGCCGTTGATCCGCGCCCAGCACGCCAGATTGGTCCGAATCACGCGGTCCAGGTCGCGGTCGTCCGCCGGGACGGCCCGCAGCGCCTCGGCCAGCCACAGCAGGCCGTGGCGGGTGTCGCCGCCTTCGCACAAGAGGAGCGCGCGGGTCAGGTGACTCCGGGCCAACTGCCGCTTCGCCTCGCGCAGCGCCGCCTGCTCCCCCGCGAGCGTCACGCCCAGCGCCACTTTGGCGTTGCGCTCCGCGTCCGCCGAGGCCTCGGCCTGCCGCACCGCGGCCTTCTCGCCGTTGTACGCCGTCTCGAGCCGGCCGTTGGAGATGGCCAGGATCGTGACGGCGACGACGATCGAAGCCGCCGCCACCGCCGACGCGATCGCCTTCGCCGGCTCGCGCCGCGCCCACCGCACGGCCCGCTCGGCGCGGCCGACCGGGCGGGCGACGACCGGCTTGCCGTCGAGGAACCGCTTCAGGTCGTCGGCCAGTTCGCGGGCGCTCGCGTACCGCTTGTGCGGCTCCTTCTGGAGGCACTTGAGGCAGACGGTTTCGAGGTCGCGCGGGATCTGCGGCTGAAGCTCCCGCGGCGGCACCGGGTCGTGCTGACTGACCAGCAGGAGCGTCTCGACGATGCTGGCGGCGCGGAACGGCGGCCGCCCGGTGAGGCACTCGTACAGCACCGCGCCCAGCGCGTACACGTCGCTGCACGGGCCGACGTCGCCGACCCGGCCTTCGGCCTGCTCCGGGGGCATGTAGCTCGGCGACCCCATCACCGACCCGGGCCGCGTCTGCCCGACCTCGTCCAGCCGCTTCGCCAGCCCGAAGTCGGTCACCTTCGGCTGCAGGTCGGACAGCCGGTAGGTCGCGAGATCGAACGTCTCGGGCAGGTCGCCCTCCACCTGAAGGAGGATGTTCCCGGGCTTGATGTCGCGATGAAGAACCTGGGCGTCGTGCGCGCTCTGCACGGCCCGGGCCACCTCCTCGACCACGAACGCGGCCTCGCGGGGCGCGAGCGGGCCGCCGGCGAGCCGCCGGTCGAGGCTACCGGCCTGGCAGTACTCCAGCGCCAGGAACGGCCGCCCGCCGTGCTCGCCGATCTCGTAAATCTGCACCACGCCCGGGTCGCGGAGCCGGGCGATCGCCTCCGCCTCGCGCGCGAACAGCTCTTGCCCCTCCGCGTCGTTCCCGCGGTCGAGAATCATCTTCAGTGCGACCAGCCGGTTGAGCTTCACCTGCCGCGCCTTGTACACCACGCCCATCCCGCCGCGGCCGAGTAGCCCGAGCATCTCGTACCCGGGCACCGGGGGCGGCCGGTCGGCGGGAGCCGCGGGGGCGACGATCTCCGGGAGCGTGCTTTGCGCTCCGGCCGGCCGCGGGGTGACGTGAACGATCGGCGTCGGCTGCTGCGCGCCCGCCTCTGTGGACGGGCCGCCGGACAGCACGTTGAGCACCTCGGCCCGGTACGCGGGGAAGCGGTCGGCGTACTCGGCCGGCGTCACGGCCTGGCCGCACGCCTTCCGGACCCGGTATTCGAGCACGATCAGCGCGAGGACGGTCGGCCGGTCGGCGAGTTCGGGGTAGCGGGCGACGACCTGCTCGACGCGGGCCGCGACGCCGGCCCGGATGGCGTACTCGAACTGAAGCCGGACCAGCTCGCGGAGCAGCGCGGCCCGCCTGTCCGGGGCGGTCCGCTGGAGGTACTCGGAAACGCTCGGCCGCTGGCCGGCGCGGCACGCGGCCTCGAACGCGTCGGCCAGCGAGTCGAGGCCGTCGCGGGGGGTGTCGGGCATGGGCGGTTCTCGGTCGGGGTGAGTGCGGGGCTCCACCGCGGGGGATACGCGAACCGGGCCGCCGCCCGTCACGCATTTCCGGATTCTTCGTCGGCCAGCAGTTTCGCCAGGAACTCCCGCGCCCGGGCGTGGACCCGCTCGACAGTCGTAATGGACGTGTCGAACTCCCGCGCGATGGCGGCGTGCCCGGCCCCTTCGAGGATGCGGGCCGCGATCCGGTGGTACTTGTCCGGGTGCCGGGCCTTCAGGTGTGCGAGGAGGTGTTCGCGCAACTCGTCGGCGATGCGGACGTCTTCCGGCCCCGGCTCGCGGTCGAAGGCGTCCGCCTCCGCGAGCGGCGCGGTGCGGTCCGCGGCCCGCCGGGCGGCGGCGTTCCGCTCGGCGTGCCGCCGGACCCGCCACACCGCGACCTGCGCCAGGTAGCCCCACAGCGACTCCCAGTCGCGCAGTTCGACCTTGCCGGCGTGGTACTGCCGGAAGAACGTGGCGAACACCGACTGCACCACGTCCTCCGGGTCCACCCGCTGCTGGAGGCCGCGGCTCATGCCACGCGCGGCGAGTCCGGCCAGCCGTGACGCGAACCGCTCGACGACGAGTTCGGCCGCGTCGTTCGTTTCGGCCCGGGTGAGGCAGTTGACGAGGCGGCGGAACGACTCACTGGGCATGGCGTGGCTCTGAAAGCGAGTGCGGCGACACGCGGCCTCGTTCGCGGCCCGGTCAACCGGTCGTCGTGGAAAGCTCCCGTTGCCGCTCGGACGGGAGCTTCGGGAACGCCGACGCGGCGGCGTCTTCCAACTCGCGCCGCGTGGCCGTCGCGTTCTTGCTCCAGTGGGGACAGCACGTCCCGACCTTACCCTCGAACTCGATCAGGTCGAACCAGTCGCGGGGCAGAACGGCCCCGATCCTCCGCCAGTCGTCCATGCCCACCCAGAACGGGCACGGGTGGCTGCCGACGTTCGGGCACCGCCGCAGCACCCCCAGCACCCGGTATCCCGGCCCTCGCGGGTCGCCCTGCTCCTCCAGCCAGTCCCCGAGCACCATCCGGGTGTGGTGGTCGTCGGGATGGAGGTCGAGTTGGCGTTGGAAGTCGTCCTCGGTCGTCATCGCTGACCGCCGCCTCCCACGACGCAATCCCAAGCGCGCGATCCCGCCTCAGTTTACCGCATTTTCACACCCGGAAGCGCCTGAAGCCGTTGTGCCCGCCGGTCGCGTGCGATAAGCTGAACACGTCACATCTGCCGGTCGGCCCGTTCGGGCCGGTTCACGACCGCTCGACTCTCGCTTCCCGATCCCCAATCCCCAATCCCAAACAGGAGTTCCGATGCCCACACTCATTGTGGAGCCGCGCGCCCTCGTCGGCCCGACGGGCGGCGCGCCGGCCGCCTACGCGAACGAGCAGCGGCTCATCGCGGCCGCCGACGCGCTCGGCTGGTCGGTCCGCGCCGCCGACGCCGACCCGGCCGCCGGCGTGAGCGACCCGGCGGTGTACGTCTCGACCGACCGCGCGCTCGACGTCGCCGCCGCGCTCGGGCTGGCGCTGCTCGAGCCGCCGCTCGACCTGCTGACCCGCGTCCCCGACCGCTACCTGCGCCGGCGGGTGGAAGCGGCGACGTTCGGCGACCTGGGCCGGTTGCGGGGGCCGACGTTCGTGAAGCCGGCCGACCCGCTCGACAAGTGGTTCGACGCGGGCGTGTACGCCGACGTCCGCGACATCCGCACCCGCGGCCCCGGCCGCCCCGACGCGCCGGTGCTGCTCAGCGAGGTGGTCGAGTGGTCGGTCGAGCTGCGGTACTTCGTTCACGACGGCCGGGCCGTCGCCGGCTCGCCGTACCTGGCGTGCGGCAGTCCGGCGTGGCGGTGTCACCCGCGAACGCCGTCCGCGGTGCCGCCGGCCGGGCTGGCGGTGGTCGAGGGGGTGTGCGCCGCGCTGGCGGCCGAACTGCCGCCGGCGTTCGTGCTCGACGTCGGCCGGATCGACGACCGCGGGTGGGCGGTGGTGGAGTTCAACCCGGTGTGGTCGGCCGGGCTGCTCAACGCCGACCCGCGGGCCGTCCTGCCGGCGCTGCGGGCCGCGACCCATCGCGGCTGAGCCGTCAGTCCGCCTCGCCGACGCGGGCGTCCTTCAGTTCGAACAGGTACGCCTCGGGGTTGTCGCGGTTGAGCGCGAGCGTGCCGGTCAGCTTCACCAGCCCGCGGCGGTACTCGGCCGTCGTGCCCGCTTTCAACTCGACGCTCACGAGGCCCAGCGGGTCGGGCTGCTCGCAGAACCAGCACCCGACCGGGTATTCGAGCAGTAGGAACTCCGCCTGCGCCGCCGCGTCCTTCGTCGGCTGCATGTACCCGGTGACGGTCACCGTCTTGCCGTCGAGCTTGTCGAGGTGATCGGCGAATTTCGGCACGCCCTTCGGGCCGATGGTGGTGGCCGCGAGCACCGGCCACGGGAGCGGGTTGCTGCGGTCGGCACGAATCGCCGGCAGGCGCGACTCGTCGAACGCCTTCACCAGCGGGCGCGTCGATTTCACCTTGAGCGTGCCGCGGTGCCGCTCGTGGTCGGGCAGTTTGGCGAGTTCGTCGGCCGCGGCGCGGAACTTCAGCCGGCGGGCGCGGAGGTCCGGGGCCGCGAGTGCAAACTCAGTGACGCACCCGTCGAGGCAGTTGGCCGCGGCGCGCACGTCGCCGTACGCGCCGCACAACTCGCCGAACTGCCACAGCAGCCGCCCGTCGGCCGGGAGCCACAGGGCGAGTTGCTGCACCACCGCGACCGCGTTCTCGGGCAACTTCTGAAGCTCCGCGGCCGGCAGCGCCCCGGGTTCGCCCTTGTAAATGACGCCGAACAGGTCGTCCGGCGCGAGCGGGCCGGTCGCGGCCTTCGGCTCTTTCGCCCGCAGTTTCACGAGCCGCAGATGAGCCTGCTCGAACGACTTGAGCTTGGCAGGCGCGAGCCGGACGGCCTCTTCGAGCTGTGTCGCGGCCTTTTCGAGGTCGCCACCGAGTTGAAAAGCGGTGGCGAGGTTGGCCGCGAGCCGGAAGTGCTCCGGGTGTTTGCGGGCGGCGGGCGCGAGGGCGTTGAGCGCCTCGCCCGGCTTGCCGAGGCGCAGGAGCACGGCCCCGAGGTCGGCCGCTTCGTCGGCGGTGAGGGCGCGCTGCTTGGCGAGTTTCTGGAGGCGCTCCGCGGCGGCGGTGTAGTCGGCGCGGAGGGGGGAGGGCAGGCCATCGGGCCGCTCGAAGCCGGCGGCGCGGAGCGCGCGGTGGTCGATGAGGAACCCGGTCGGCCGGCTGGGCAGTTCGGCGAACTGCTCGGCGCTGTAGTGCAGCCCGGCGGTCGCAAGGCCGGGTGAGAGCAACAGGGCGAGGGCGGCGATGGTTATGCGTGTCATGGGGTCGTGGTGTCCGTGTACGTAGTGCCCCTCACCCGGCGGCGAAGCGCCGCCGACCTCTCCCCAGCGGGGAGAGGTGCTCGCGCAGTTCCGAAAAGGTACGCGCGCCGCTCAGCTATGCGTATCCCCGGATGGACCTCTCCCCGCTGGGGAGAGGTCGGCCGAGTCCGCGAGGCCGGGTGAGGGGAAGCCACCTCCGCGATTCTCAATCGAGCGATCAGAGGCTCAACTCGGGTCAGGGCCGGTTCGCCTCCGACGCGGGGACGCGGTCGGCCACCAGCATCTCCCCTTCGCTCTCCAGATACCACTCGTCCGGCGTGCGGGCGCGCAGACGCAGGTACGCGTCGTCGGCGATCCGCAGCGTGTCGCCGGGCGCGAACTGCTTGCCGCTCGCCCGCAGGTACGACAGCAGGTTGCCGAACAGCTCGAACGCGAACCGGGTCTCGTCGTGCCCGCTCGCGCGGTACGCGAGGTCGGGCAGGCCGAAGCGGTGCGCGCCGTAGACCCGCATCCACACGCCCGGCGTGCCCTCCACCTCCATCTTCACCATGCCGCAGTACAGGAGCGGCAACGGGAAGCCGCGGAGCGCGCCGAGCATGTCCCCGGCGTCCTCCTCGTGCGGGTGCAGCACCGCCGCCGGCACCGCCGTTCGGGCCGTCTCGTTCAGCACGAACGACGCCCCGAAGTACGCCAACGAACCCGCCGCCGCCGCCAAAGCCACGTACTGCTCCAGCGGGTCGCGTTCATAGCCCGCGTAGTACAGCATCAGGTGCGACTTGTGCTCGTAAGCGATCCGCTTGTACTGCGGGTCGATGTGCGCCGGCTGCACGCACGCCTTCACTGCCTCCGCGGGCATTGGGGCAGCAAACCCTACCACCTTCACAACGTGCCGCTCCCACGCCAGCAACCCCATGAGGGTCGGCTCGTCGTCCTTGTTGCCGTCCGGCTTCGGCGGGGCGTGGAACAACTCGGCCGTCGCGTCCGCCATCTCCGGGTGGTAGTCGCGGAGGGCGAGTTGCACCTGTTCGGCATCGAGGGCGAAGTAATCGTCGAACAGCAGTTGCAGGCCGACGGGGTCGGCGAGGTGCGGGTTGGCGACGGCCGGCCCGCCTAAACGGGGGACGCCCTTGCCGAAGAAGCGGTCGAGCAGGTCGTCGGCCATGTGCGCGATTTTCCCTTTTCACACCCCATCCACTCTCGTCTATCATACTCCGTCAGGCCCTCCCTCTCTATCCGTCTGAGCGAAAGAGACTCGTCATGTTGGATCGTGGAAACCTGTCCCGGCGCGGGTTCATGAACCGCTCCGTGGCCGCCCTCGTCGCGTCCGGGCTGCCGGCGTGGCACGCGGCGGACTACTTCGGCAGCGCCGCCCGGGCCGACGACAAGAAGCCGGGCGCCAACGGCAAGCTCAACATCGGCGTCATCGGCGTCGGCCCCAACCCCCGCCGCTCCAACGCCCTCTACGCCGAGGCCAAGAAGTTCAAGGACCTGGTGAACTTCACCATGGTGTGCGACGTGGACAGCCGGCACGTCGATCACGCGGTCAAGCAGTACGGGGCCGACGGGTACGAGGTGAAGGGCACCAAGGACTTCCGCGACCTCGTCACCAGCAAGGACGTGGACGCGGTCATCGTCGCCACCCCGGACCACTGGCACGCGGCCATCGCCATCGCCGCGATGAAGGCCGGGAAGGACGTGTACTGCGAGAAGCCGCTCACGCTGACGGTGGAAGAGGCGCTGGCGATGAAGAAGGCGGTCGCGGGCACCAAGCGGGTGCTCCAGACCGGCAGCCAGCAGCGGACCGAGATGGCCGGGCGGTTCCGGCTGGCGACCGAACTGGTCCGGGCCGGCCGGGTCGGCAAGGTGCAGAAGATCGAGTGCCGCATCGGGTTCAACCCGCAGAGCGGGCCGATCAAGGAGGTCGAGCCGCCGAAGGAGCTGGACTGGGACATGTGGCTCGGGCCGACCCCGAAGGTGCCGTTCCGCATCGAGCAGAAGAAGGACGGCCTCAAGACCAACTGCCACTACGAGTTCCGCTGGTGGTACGACTACAGCGGCGGGAAGATGACCGACTGGGGCGCGCACCACATCGACATCGCCCAGTGGATGCTCGGGATGGACGGCAGCGGGCCGGTCGCGGTCGAGAAGATCGAGGCCAAGGAGCCGTACAGCAAGGGCGACGGGTACAACTGCCACGAGACGTTCAAGGTGCTGCACACCTACGCCAGCGGGGTGCAGGTGGAGGTCAGCCACGCGGCCGGGAGCGTCGCGAAGGGCCTGGTGGACGCCAAGGGGGAGCCGCGGAAGGACAAGGGCGGCAAGGTCATCGACGGGGTCGACGGCGGCGAGAACGGCATCCTGGTGATCGGCGACGAGGGCCGGCTGTTCGTCAGCCGCGGGCTGCTGCTGGCGAGCGACAAGGCGATCTTCGAGCCGCTCAAGGACGACCCGAAGCTGTACCCGTCGCGGCCGACCAACCACATGGGCAACTTCCTCGACTGCGTGAAGAGTCGTGAAACGCCGATCTGCGGCGTGGAAGTGGGAGCCGGGTCGGTGATCGTGTGCCACATCGGCACGGTCGCGCTGCGGACCGGGCTGAAGCTGAAGTGGAACCCGAAGGAGTACAAGTTCGACAACGCCGAGGCGAACAAGCACCTGTCCCGCGAGCGCCGCGGCGACTGGAAGCTCGCCTGAGTAGGCAGCGCCACCCGGCGTTACAGTGCTGATTCGAGGGCCGCGGAGGTGGTTGCCCCTCACCCGGCCTCGCGGACTCGGCCGACCTCTCCCCAGCGGGGAGAGGTCCATCCGGGGAACCGCACAGCAACACGCGTTTTTCACCTTTGCGCATCCGCGGATGCACCTCTCCCCGCTGGGGAGAGGTCGGCGGCCGCTCTGGGCCGCCGGGTGAGGGGTAACCACCTCCGCGGTTCTTAATGGTGGCCGCCACCACGCCTCACACGTCCCCTATCGACTGCCGAACAGACCCACCGAGAAGTTGACCAACTGGCGGTTGTCGCCCGGGGTGCGGTTGAGCGGCACCGCGAAGTCCAGGGCCAGCGGCAGCGGACCCAGCGCCGGGATCGACACCCGGATGCCGGCACCCACCGACACGCGGTAGTCCTTGATCTCGAACCGCCGCTCCACCGTGCCGTGGTCCACGAACGCGACCACGAACATCTTGTCGTTCGGCAGCACCGGGATCTGGTACTCGACCGTGTTCAGGAACGCGAACGTGCCGCCGAGCGACAGGTTGTTCTGCGCCGGGCCGACGCCGCGGAAGCTGAACCCGCGGAAGCTGCGGATACCGCCGGCGTAGAACCGCTCGAACACCGGGGCGTTCGTCCCGGCCACCGACACCTGCGTGCGGATGCCCAGCACGTGCCGGCCGCTGCCGTCCTCGCGGGCCAGGTACCGCGACGAGAAGAACTGGGTGAACTCGGCCGTCCCGATCGGGAACGTGTAGTCGCCCAGCACCTGCTCGAACCCGGCGTCGAACACGTTGCCGCGGGTCGGGTAGACGTACGAGTCGCGGGTGTCGCGGTTGATCCCGGCCCGCAGCCCGAGCAGGAAGTGGCTGCCGGCGTCGCGGGCGATCTCCGGCGGGGCGAACCCGGGCACGTCCTTGACCGTCACCGCCTCGATGCGGGTCGAGCCGGACAGCGTCCAGATCGGGTCCAGCCGCCGGTCGATGGTGATCCGCCCGCCGTACCGGTCCTCGTTGTACTCGGCGAACGCCCGGTTGTAGTAGTACGCCGAGTTGGTCAGCCCGAACGGGGTGTCGAACAGGTACGGCTCGCGGAAGGTGGCCGAGTACCGCTGGAAGTTGGTGCCCGGGGCCGCCTCCAGCCGCAACTCTTGGCCGGCCCCGCGGAACGCGCGGCCGTACCGGAAGTCGTCCCAACTGGTCGGCAGCCGGAAGATGTCGAAGTTCCGCTCGTTGATCGCGATGTTGCCGGTCACGCCGGCGTCGGAGTTGACGCTGCCGCCGAGCACGATCTGCCCGGTCCGCGTCTCCTTCACCCGCACCCGGATGTCCTTGAACGTCTCGTCCAGCTCGTTCGGCAGCACCTCGACCGACGGCGGCTCCTCGGCGTCGAAGATGCCCAGCCGGTTCAGCCGCATGCGGGCGTCCTCGAGCTTCGGGTACTGCAGGATCTGGCCGGGCCGCAGGTCGAGCTGGTTGAGGATGACCCGGTCGCGGGTGATGTCGTTGCCCTCGATGATGACCCGGCCGACCCGGTCCGGCTCGCCGCGGTCGTTGAGCACGTTGTAGTGGACCTGCACCAGCCCCGGCTGCACCTCGTACCACTGCTCCTCGACCCCGACCGAGTACCCGCGGACGCCGTAGTAGTCGCGGGTGCGGGTGATGTCCCGCTGGGCGACCCGGCGGTCGTACCGCTCGCCCGCCTTGACCTCGATCACCTTCTCCAGCTTGTCGGTGGTGAACGACTTGTTCCCCTCGATCTGCACCCCGGCGACGCGGTACTGCTCGCCCTCGACGATGTGGTACACGATGGTGACCCCGGCCATGTCGGACGACCGCCGCACCTCCGGGGTGACGGTCGCGCCGAGGTAGCCGAGCGACTGGTAGTACTCGAGCAGCGCCTTGCGGTCGAGTTCGACGCTGGTGGGGTTGAATTTCCCGCCGATCGACAGGACCGATTTCTTGGTGACGAGCTGGGTCTTGAGCCGCCCGCTCATCGCCCCGCGGTTGCCGACGAACTCGATGTCCTTGACCTTGACGAGCGGGCCTTCGACGATCGAGTACACGACCCGGGTGTCGGTCGGCTTGGTGCCCTCGACCAGCTCGACGCTGGCGTAGTACCGGCCGTCCTCCTGGTACTTGCGGAGGATCGCCTGGCGGCCGAGCTCGTTGGCCCGCGGGTCCATCGCGTCGCCCTTCCGCAGCCCGGTGAGCGACTGGAGCTGGCTCCAGTTGTGCTGCGCGCCGTCGTACACGATCTCCTGAATGGTGCTGGTCAGTTCGGTGACGTACACGGTGACGGTGATGCGGCCGTCGGGCTCGTTGGTGGTGAGGATGCGGATGCCGTTGGGGGTGAACCAGCGGGTGTTGTAGAGCCGGCGGACGTCCTCCTGAATGGTGGCCTCGTCGTAGGGCTTGCCGGCCCGGGTGTGCATGATGTTGGTGATCTGCGCCGACGAGTGCAGCCGGTTGCCGACGGGGACGATCTCGGCGATCTGCTTGCCCTGTGGGTTGTCGGCGGCCGCGAGCCAGCCCCGGCCGGCGGCCAGCAGGGTCAGCGCCGCGGCGGCGGCGACGAACCAAACGCGGATACGACGACAGGCGGTCATCGGGGGGTCCCCAGGTTCCCGTTCGCGGCGCGGCATCTCTTGGCTGAGCCGCGGCCCATAAGCGGGTGGGGATTTTGTGTCAAGATCGGCGCGCGGGCGGCCGAATCGCTTCCCGGCGCGTCCCCGGGCCGACGTCGCAATCAGCCCGGGCGCCCCGGCGCGTCACTTCTTGCCGAAGCAGAACAGGTGCCCCTCGCCGCGGACGAACACCCGGCCGTCGGCCACCGCGGGGCTGGCGAACACCCGCTCGCCCAGGCTCAGCAGCGCCGGCTCCTCGAACTCCTTGCCGGCCTTCACCACCGCCATCTCGCCCTTCTCCGAGATCATCAGGATTTTGTCCCCGGCCATCACCGGCGAGGCGGTCACGTCGGAAGTGGCGAACACCCGCTCGGCCCACACCGCCTTGCCGGTCTTGGCGTCGGCGCACGTCGCCAGCCCCTTGTCGCTGACCCAGTACAGCCGGTCGCCCTTCACCAGCACGCACGGCACGTACGGCGTGTCCTTCTTGAGCTCCCACACCTTCGCCGGCGGCGTCTTGTCCGGGTCGATGGCGGCCATGTACCGCGACCCGCCGCCGTCGCCGGTGTACACCACGACCAGCCCGGCCGCGTACACCGGGTGGCCGACGGCGCGGAGCGGCATGTCGCCCTTCGGCCACGCGATCGGGTACTCCCAGTTCACCTTGCCGGTCTTCGGCTCGTACGAGGTGACGGCGGTGGTGGTGCCGAGGATCAGCTCGACCGGCTTGCCCGGCCGCTCCAGCAGCGACGGGGTCGAGTACGAGGCGCGGACGTGCTTCCGCGGGGCGATCCACTTCCGCTCGCCGGTGGCCGCGTCGAACGCGACCAGCTCGGCGTGCTGGTCGTCGTCCACGTTGACGTACACCATGCCGTCGTGGGCCATCGGCGAGAACCCGGGGCCGTGCTGGCTGACGTACCCGCCCAGCGACTGCCGCCACTTCTCGTCGCCCTTGAGGTCGTAGCAGTGCAGCGACACGCCGCTGCCGTCCCACCACTGGCAGTAGATGTGCGTGCCGTCGCACGCCGGGGTGCCGGAGGCGAGGGAGTTCTTGGCGTGCGTCTTGGCCTTGTCGCCGGGCACGTCCTTGGTCCACTCCGGCTTGCCGGTCGCGGCGGTCAGGCACAGCAGCGACCGCGTCTTGCCGTCGGCCGACGCGGTCTGGAGGTACACCTTGCCGCCCACGACGATGGGCGAGCTGACGCCCTTGCCGGGGATGGCGGCCTTCCACAGCGGCTTGGCCGGGTCGATGTCCGGCAGGGCGCCGTCGGCGGTGCCGGTGCCGTTGGGGCCACGGAACCGCGGCCAGTCGGCGGCCGAACCCAGTGTCAGTGTGAGCGCGAGCGTGAGCGCGGACAGGGAGCAGCGGCGGAGCATCGGCGTGCGCCTGGGGTGTGGGGTAGCGGGGCGGGAGTGGAGGGATTATCGCAGCGGAGAAGGCAAAAGGAAAAGGCAAAACGAAGGCACAGACTGTCCTGTCTTCCTTTTGCCTTCTCCCTTTTTCCTTTTGCCTTCTCAAAAGCTCACCCGCCCTTGAGCAGCCGGGCGACCGGGCGGGTGGCGTCGAAGTGGTCCATCACCAGGATCGACACCGCCGTCAGCGGGACCGCCAGGAACATCCCCGGGATGCCCCACAGCAGCCCCCAGAAGGCCAGCGAGCCGAGGACCACCAGCGGGCTGACGCCGACCGCGTTGCCGATGATCAGCGGCTCGGCCACCGACGCCGAGCCGAGGTGGCACGCCAGCAGCAACCCGGCGGCGGCGAACGCCGGGGCGGCCGGCCCGAACCACAGGAACGCGAACCCGGTCGGCAGTCCGTACGCCACCGCCGCCCCGATGTACGGCACGAAGTTGCACAGGAACGTCAGCACCGCCCACAGCAGCGCGAACTTCACCCCCACCGCCCACAGCACCAACCCGACCGGCAGCGCCAGAACCAGGCTCGACTTCACCTTCGCCTTCAGATAGCTGACGACCGCCGCGTTCACCTCGCCGGCGACCTTCAGGATCGCGTCGGCCCGGTCCGCCGTATACGCCCGGCGGATGCGGTCCGGCATCCGCGACCCCTCCAGCAGCAGGAACAGCAGGTACAGCGCGACCACGCACGCTTCGAGTGCGGCGTCGGCGGCGGCGTTCAGCAGCGGCCGGGCGAGGCGGCCGAGTTGCTCGTTGGCCCGGGCCTTCAGCGGCTTCGGGTCGTGCTCGGGCAGCGCCCACGGGGCGCGCTCGGCCAGCAGGCGCTCGGCCCCGGCGGTCAACTCCCCGGCCCGCTCCTGGAGCGTCGGCAGGTCGTCGGCCAGCGCCAGCACGCTGACGTAGGTGGCCGCGGCCACCGCCACCAGAAGCGACGCGGCGACGCCGGCGATCACCGCCAGCGACGCCGGCGTGCCCAGCCGGTGCCGCAGCCGCGCGTGGTACGGCATCAGCACGTAGCCGAGGAACGCGGCGGTCAGCAGCGGGCGCAGGATCGGGGCCAACTGGATCATCAGATACCAGCCGGCGGCGGCCGCGACCACCACGAACGCGGCGGTGCGGACGGCGTCCGGGGCTTGCCACCGCGGCCGCGGGGCGGGCGGGTCGGTCATGTCAGATCGCCCTCGTGACCGTGGGAAAAGGGTGTCGGCATCTTACCAGGCCGAATCGCCGCGACGACGACGCCGCTGTGCGACGGTGTCGAAATGTCGGCATCGGTGGCACGGATCGCCCGCGTCGCGGGCAGTGGGCCGACCTGAAAATTGCTCGGTCACAAACACCCGGTACGCGGAACGCCTGAAAAAACCTGCGTCCGCTGAAGAAATCCGGGCGAAACTTCCGCCCCGGCCCCGGTGTTGCATTAGGGTAGAGTGCGTAAGATGTCGTCGGGTAGCCGGAACTACCCTATGATATCGGAGAGCAGAACTCCCCACCCCTGCCGTTGGCCCCGCGCCGGCCTGGAACACCGGCGCGACGACCGACGGTCCTCGATCACGCAGGCGGCACTCGTTGTGCGCCCGCGTGTGCTAACCGGCCCCTTCCGCCGTTGTCAGCGGGAACAAGGCCGGGCGCGGGCTTCGGATGTGCGTCACGGGACCTTCCCGCCACATTCACCCGCGTGCAATCGGTTTCACACGGTGCCGGGCTAAGATGCCCTCGCCGTACCCGTGACGCGTCGGCATCCTGGAGCGATCCGGAGCCGACCGGTCTACGAGTGCCGCGCGCACCGCCCTCCCCACACGCCCCCGGCCGAGCGACACGTCGCTCGCACGCCGGAGGTGTCGGACCGTCGCCCATTATCGCCCGTTGGACCCGGAGACTGATACGGTGTTGGAATCCCTCTTGTCGCGCCCCCGCGTTCTGGTCGGCTCGTGCGTCGCGGTTGCCGTCGCCGTGCTGGCCGCTCACCCGTCGCTGGCCCGGACGATCGGGGCCGACGTGTGGAACGTGCCGGCCCTCAAGGAGCAGGTGCGGGACGCCGCGGCGGTCGAGGACCGGCTGGCCGGCGAGGACGACGAGGTGATGCGCCGCATCGCCATCAAGGAGGCGATGATCGCCGACCTGATCGCCGGCCGCTCCACGCTGCCCGAGACGACCGCCCGGTTCGTCGAACTGAACGCCACCCGCCCGCACTACCTGGCCGCGCTGCGGGACAGCTACCCCGGCGCGACCGACGGCGAGAAGTACGCCCGCAACGTCATCTCCTTCGCGCTGGCGCGCGTCGCCCCCCACGACCGCGCCGCCCTCTCCAGCCGGTTGGAAGGCGAACTCCGGCAGTCGCTGCGCGTCGTCGCGACCCACTGAGACGCGCCGCGGAGAGCGGAGTCCGAATGCCGTGCGTGTGCCGGCGGCTCTGCCCTCCGCCCCTCTCCTTTTTCTCCCTCTCTGCGGTCGAACGTTCGGTCACACCGGACGGCCGCCGCAACCGCCCCCGCGTGCCCGGCCGAGCCGGACCGCGCGGCCGTTTCACTCACACGAGGGATTCGAGATGCCCGCCATTCGCCGCCCTGGGGTCGCGTCGGCCACCGTCCTGATCGGATTGGCCGGCTGCCTGGTCGTGGCCCACGCGGTCAGCCCGGACTGGTCGCGCCGCGCCGGCCTGGACGTATGGAACATGCCGGCGATCGAGGAGCAGCGGTCGGCCGTCGCCGCCGAGCGGGAAGACCTGGTGGCGAAGGCCGACCGGCACGCCCGGCGGCGGGAGGTCGCCAACGCCGTCGCCGCCCGGTTGCTCGCCGGCGAGATCACCCTGCCGCAGGCCGCCGACGAGGTGCGAAACCTGTTCGCCGAGGACAGCGGGTTCGAGGTCAGTCTGACCGTGTCGTACCCGGACGTGCCGACCGAGCGGTTGCGGTTCGCCCGGCACATGATCGAGCGCGCGTCGCGGCAGTTCGGGGCCGACCCGGACCGCGACGCGGCGGTGCTGGCCCGGTTGGAGGCCGAGTACGCGGCGATGGTCGCGGCTTCGGAATCGCCCTCCGCGCCGTGATAGGATGGGGGGCATGAGCGACGCCCCCGCGTTCTTCCGCGCGATCGAAGCGGACCCGGCCGACGACACCCCGCGGCTCGTCTATGCCGACTGGCTGGACGAGCACGCGCGGACCGACGCCGACCGCGCCCGGGCCGAGTTCGTCCGCGTGCAGTGCGAACTGGCCCGCGACCCGGACTCGCCCCGCCGGGCCGAACTCGCCGCCCGCGAGCGGGAACTGCTGAGCTTCGCGCCTGCTTGGGCCGGCAGTTGGCGGACCGCGCTGGTCGAGCCGACGTACCGCCGCGGATTCCTTGACCCGGTCGCGGTCGCCGGGGACGCCTTCGCCAACTGCGCGAGCCTGTTGGCCGATCTGACGCCGCTGCACCACCTCCGCCTGGTCCGCGTCCGCGGCCAGATGACGCCGGTCGTCGCGTGCCCGCAACTGGCGTCCGTCCGGCGCCTGTCGCTGTGCCACGCGTGGGTCCGGAACGTCGAAATCACGGCGTTCGCCGCGTCGCCGCACCTCGGGAGCCTGCGGTCGCTCGACGTGTCCCATAATCAGGTCGGGATCACGGGCGCAACAGACTTGGCCGTCGCCCGAATGCCGGAGTTGCGCGAACTCGACGTCGAACGCAACCCTTTAAAAGACCGCGGGCTGCTCGCGGTCGCGCAAGCCGACTGGCCGAAGCTCGAAAGCCTGGACGCGAGCGAGTGCGGGCTGACCGACGCCGGCGTGATCGCGCTGGCCGAAAGCCCTCTGATCCCGCGCCTCGTGTGGCTGCGGCTGTCGCGGAACGCCGGCGTGACGACGGCCGCGTGGGCGCGGCTCGCGCAAGCCCCGCTCGCGCGTCTGGAGCGACTCGAACTGAATTCCGTGGTGCCGGACGACGCGATCGACGACGCGGCCGAAGCGCTCGCCGCGAACCCGGCGCTGGCGAACCTGCGTGTACTCCACCTCGGGGCGGTGACCATTACCGACCGCGGCGCGCGGGCGATTCTGGACTCCCCGCACCTGATTCGGTTGGCCGACGTGCGGCTGTGGAGCGGCGGCTACGGGATAACGACGTGGTCCCGACTCATCGAGAGGTTCGGCGAGCGGTTCTCGCCGCGGTAGCGACCGACCCGCTACGATGCCGCCACACCTCCGTCGGAGTGGCGCGTCAGGCCAGCAGGAGGTCGGCGACGGGCACCGCGAACCCGGGAATGACGGTGCCGGCGGTGAGGGTGTCGGCCGCCGCGAATACGACCGGTGCCACGCCGGGCTGGTGCGCGGTCACCGTCCGCGCGTCCGGGTTGGCCACCCACACCAGTTGCACTCCGGCGGTGAGGTAGTCGTTCACCTTCGTGTCGATTTCCGGCTGCCGGTCGTTCTTGCTGCGTACCTCGACCACCAGCGCGGGAATGGTGAGCAGGTAGCCTTCGGGCGAGAGCTTCGGCGGCAGTTGTGCGGTCGTCAGGAACGCCGCGTCGGGGCCGAGTAGGTGATCCGGGTTGCGTCGCAGTAGGATGCCGACGCGACCGTAGACGTCGCCCAAACCCGCTTGTTCGCCGAAGAGAAACAGGTTTGAAATGAGCCGAACCTGCCCGCGCGACCGCCGATTTGCGGGCGGGGGCAGGATGACCAATCGGCCGTCGTGCAACTCGTAGCGGACATCCCCCGTTGGCAGGTATGTCGGCAGCGCCGCGACATCAGCCGCTGTTCGTAGCCGCCGATTCATACCGCCATCCTACACCGTCGGCCGGCGGGTGTGCCAGTCGGTCGCGGTCTCGTACATTCGCGCCGCCCGCAGCAGCTTTTCCTCACTGAACGGCGCGCCGAGCAGTTGCAACCCAATGGGAAGCCCGCCCTTCGTGAACCCGCACGGGATGCTCAGCCCCGGGATGCCGGCGAGGTTGGACGACACCGTGTACACGTCCGACAGGTACAGCGCCAGCGGGTCGTCACTCTTCTCGCCCGCCTTGAACGCCGCCGACGGGGTCGTCGGACCCATCACCACGTCGCACTTCTCGAACGCGTCGTCGAAGTCCTTCTTGACCAGCCGCCGGACCTTCAGCGCTTTGACGTAATAGGCGTCCTTGTAACCACTTGAGAGCACGTAGGCGCCCAGGATGATGCGCCGCTGCACCTCCGGGCCGAACCCCTCCGCCCGCGACTTCGAGTAGGTGGCGATGAGGTCGGATTTGTCCTTCGTGCGGTGCCCGTAGTGCATGCCGTCGTAGCGGGCGAGGTTGCTCGACGCCTCCGCCGGGGCGACGATGTAGTACGCGGCCAGTGCGTACGGGGTGTGCGGCAGCGACACGTCAACCAGCGTCGCCCCTTGCGTCTCGTACTCCCTGAGCGCAAGCCGAACGGCCGCTTCGACTTCGGAATCAAGGCCGGCGCCGAAAAACTCCTTCGGGACGCCGATCCGCAGCCCCTTCACCGGCTGATCGACGGATCGCGTGTAGGCCGGAACCGCTTCGTTGACGCTGGTCGAGTCGCGGCCGTCGTGCCCGGCGATGGCTTCCATCATCAGGGCGCAGTCGCGGGCGTCGTGGGCGAACGGGCCGACCTGGTCGAGCGAGCTGGCGAACGCGATGAGGCCGTAGCGGGAGACGCGGCCGTAGGTCGGCTTCATCCCGACAAGCCCGCACAGCGCCGCCGGCTGCCGGATGCTGCCGCCGGTGTCCGTGCCGAGCGACAGCGGAGCCTGGCACCCCGCGACCGCCGACGCGCTGCCGCCGCTCGACCCGCCCGGGACGCGGGTCGTGTCCCACGGGTTGCGACTGCTCTTGTACGCGCTGTTCTCGGTGGACGAGCCCATCGCGAACTCGTCCATGTTCGTCTTGCCGAAGATCACCGCGTCTTCCGCGACCAGCCGCTCGACGACGTGCGCGTCGTAGGGCGGGACGAAGTGCTCCAGCATCTTGCTGGAACAGGTGGTCCGCACGCCCTTCGTGCAAAGCACGTCTTTCACGGCGACCGGGATGCCGGCGAGTTTGCCGAGCGGTTCACCTTTGGCCCGCTTGGCGTCGATCGCTTTCGCGCGCGCCCGCACCGCGTCGGCGTCGGGCAGGAGCATGAACGAGTTGAGCTTCGGCTCGCGGGCGGCGCAGGCGGCGAGAAAGGTGTCGGCGATCTCGACCGCCGACGCCTTCCCTTCGGTTTGAAGGGTGAGCAGTTCGGCCGCGGTCTTCTCGATGATGTCCATCTGGTGAAATCCCGAAGATTTTCACCACAGAGACCGCAGAGACCACAGAGGAAGACAGGAGTCAGTGTTCAAAACACTGTTTTCTGTCTTCCTCTGTGGTCTCTGCGGTCTCTGTGGTGAATCAATCGCTTAGTGGCTAACGGGTTCGTCGCTGAACACGGCCGGGACGCCGAAGTAGTCGCCGACCTTGCTCGGGGCGTTCTGGAGCGCCTCGGCGGGCGGCAGCGACGGCTTTTCCTCGTCCGGGCGGAACACGTTGCTCACCGGCAGCGGGTGCGCGAGCGGTTCGACGCCGTCGGTGTTCAGCGCGTTGAGTTCTTCGACGTAGGCGAGGATGGCGGAGAGTTGCTGCTGCATCCGCGCGAGATCCGGCTCGGACAGTTCGAGCCGCGCCAGCTTGGCCACCTTGCGGACCTGATCGAGCGAGAGGGACATTGTTCGGGTCTCAGGTCGTAAGGTCGAAAGTCATAAAGTCCAAAAAACCGAAGAGTCAGATATCTTCGACTTTACGACTTTCGACTTTACGACCTTCGACTTCGCGCGTGACCTTCGACTCGAAAATCAGACGTTCACCTTCTCGAACGGCTTCACCTTGACCGGCTTGACGACCAGCCCGCTGCGGATGGCCGACGCCGACACCCACACCTTCTTCACCTCGCCGTCGATGACGCACGTCACCTTCTGGAGGTTCGGGCGGAACTTCCGCTTGCTGGTGCCGAGGATCTTCTTGCCGACGCCGCCGAGGTACTTCGCCTTGCCGCGGTACTTCTTGCGGTTACCGGTGACCGCCTTCTTGCCGGTGAAAACGCACGTCTTGGCCATAACCGTTATCTCGTGGCAGCGCCCGGACGACCGGAGCGGAACGCGAAATCGAAAATCTTACTATAGGGCCACCGGCCGCCGCGGCAAGCGGTGGAAGCCCGTGCGACTTGCCGCTATACCTGCTGGCATCGCATTCCGTCCGGTGATGGAACCCCCGCTCATGTCCGCTCCCCCCGCCGAGCCGGAATCGCCGCAACTGACCGCCAACCGCCTCACGGCGCAGGTGGCGGCCGCGGTCGTGTTCGTCACGCTGCCGACGGTCGTGCTGCTAGTCCTCGACGCCCCGGACGCGGCCCGCCGCACCGCGTCGCTGTGGCTGGTCGGCACCGCGGTGTTCGGCGCGGGGCTGCCGTTCGTGTACTACGCCCCGTTCCGCGCTTTAGGGTTCGCCCCGCTGGCCGCGGTCGCGTGGCTGGCGGCGACCGCCCACGGGTCGTACTGGCACGAGTGGCCCGGGTGGGCGCACGGGCTGACGCTGGGCCTCATCGTCGGCGCGCTGGTCCGCGGGTGGCGCGGGCCGGAGCCGGAGACGTCGTCCACGCTGCTGTTCGCCGCGGCGCTGCTCGGCGGGGCGGCCGCGTACACCTTCCGCGAGCGCGGCCGCCCCTACGACGTGGCCGAGTGGTTCGCGGTGCTCGCCTCGCTCGTGCTCGTGTACTGGACGTGGTCGCGGCTGTTCCGCCCGATGTTCGAACTGGGCCTGGAACCGGTCATGTGGCCGCTCTACCGCGTCCGCGCCGCCGGGCCGGGGTTCGAGAACTTCCCGAAGACCGGCCCGTGCCTCGTCATCGCCAACCACGCGTGCTGGCTCGACCCCATCTTCCTCGCCGCCCACCTGCCGCGGCCCATCACCCCGATGATGACCGGGAAGTTCTACGACCTGCCGCTGCTCCGATGGCTGATGAGAAGCTTCGGCGTCATCCGCGTGCCCGAGAAGGCGCTGAAGAAGGACGCCCCGGAACTTCAGGAGGCGATCGCGGCCTTGGATCGCGGCGAGTGCGTGGTCATCTTCCCCGAGGGCTACCTGCGGCGGAGCGAAGACCGCCCCCTGCGGCGGTTCGGTCAGGGCGTGTGGCAGATCCTGAAGGCCCGCCCGAACACGCCGGTGTTCGCCGCGTGGATCGAGGGTGGGTGGGGCAGCTACACCTCCTACTTCAACGGCCCGCCGACGAAGAACAAGAAGCGCGACGTCTGGCGGCGGATCGGGGTGGGCATGTCGGCCGCGGTCGTCGTCCCGGCCGCCGAGTTGTCACAGCACATGCGGACCCGCGTCCACCTGATGAACCTCGTGAGCGACGCGCGCAAGCACCTGGGGCTTGACCCGCTGCCGCGGGTCGAACTGCCGGCGAAGGGCGACGACTCCGACGACGAATCGGAGTGATGCGCACGCACGTCAACTCGCATCATGCGTATATTATCGTTGACTGCAAACCGTGTCAACGGGCGGGAGTGGAAATTCTTTCAGGTTGTTGCGGGGGGTCGTCGGACGCGGTACGATCGGGTGTGTGTCGGCGGCGGGGTCCGGTTTAGCTCGTGGGGCTTCCCACAGGCCGATGTTGCGTCGGCCGAGCGCCTTCCACTCCAATCGCCGCGGGGACGGCTGTTCCAGCACCGCTATCGGGCTGCATGCACCGGGTCGCGGTGCGGCCTGGGACAAGCCCGCCGGTCGTGCTCCCGCACCGCGACCCGGTGCATGCAGCCCGGCGGTGCCGTGAGCCGTCCGCGCCACCGGTCGGGAAGTAGACCGCCCGCCGCCGACACGTTCTCACGTCCCTTTCGACGCCCGTTCGGAGGCTGCGTCATGCGACGAGTGCTGTTCGCGCTGGCCGGGTTCGCGGTGTGCGCCGCGGCGACCGCTCAAGATCCGAAGCCGGTCCCGCAACCGGAGCCCGCGCCGAAGGTGGTCGCGCAGCCCAACCCCAACCCGTTCGCCCGCACCCGGGTGGCGGCGCTGGAGGAAGAGGTCGAGGTGCTGGAGGCGCACCGCGACGTGAAGAAGGCGTATCTGAAGGCCGCCGAGGTGACCGCGAAGGCGACCGCCAAGCTGTACGAGTTGTTGAAGTCCCAGAATGCCGCCGGCACCGGCGCGGGCCGCGAATTGAACGAGATCGAACTGAGCTACGAATCGGCCCGGGCACAAGTGGAGATTCGCGCCGCGGAGTTGAAGGAAGTGGAAGTGAAGATCAAGCACGCGAAGAAGCGGTTGGAGGAGGCGAAGGCGAGCGCCGCGCGCCCCGCCCCGGAGCGCGGCGGCCGCGGCGAGCCGGAGCCGAAGAAGGCCGACCCGAACCCGTAGCCGCGGACCCACCCCCGGCCCCTCCCTACAGGGAGGGGAGAAAGACGTCGATTGCCCGTTGAGGTTCGCGGCGCGCCGGGCTTTTCTCCCCTCCCTGTAGGGAGGGGCCGGGGGTGGGTTCTTTACTTCTTCGCCATCGCCTTCTGAACGGCGCTGCCCAAATCGGCCGGCGTCGGGGCGACCTCGAACCCGGCCGCGGTCAGCGCCGCGATCTTGTCCTCCGCCTTGCCGCTGCCGCCGCTGACGATCGCCCCGGCGTGGCCCATCCGGCGGCCCGGCGGGGCGGTCTGCCCGGCGATGAACGCCGCTAAAGGCTTCGTCACGTGCTTCGCGGCGTACGCGGCGGCCTCTTCCTCGGCGCTGCCGCCGATCTCGCCGATCATCAGGATCGCCGACGTGCCCGGGTCCTTCTCGAACATCTCCAGCAGTTCGATCTGGTTCGTGCCGATGACCGGGTCACCGCCGATGCCCACGCAGGTCGATTGCGGCAGCCCGAGGGCGGTCAGTTGGAACACCGCCTCGTAGGTGAGCGTGCCGCTGCGGCTGATGACGCCGACGCCCTTCTCGCCCGGGCCGCACGGCTTGTGGATGTGCCCCGGCATAATCCCGATCTTGCACTGCCCCGGGGTGATGACCCCAGGGCAGTTCGGCCCGATCAGCCGCACGCCCGGCTTGGTCTTCAGGAACCGCTTAGCCCGCGACATGTCGAGGACCGGCACGCCCTCGGTGATGGCGACGATCAGGGTGATGCCGGAATCGGCGGCCTCCATGATGGCGTCGGCCGCCCCGACCGGCGGGACGAAGATCATGCTCGCGGTCGCGCCAGTGGCCTTGACCGCCTCGGCCACGGTGTTGAACACCGGCAGTTCCTTGCCGGACTTCTCGCCCTTCCAGGTGGTCCCGCCGCCGCCCGGCTTGGTCCCGCCGACGAACTGCGTGCCGTACAGGAGGCACATGTCGGTGTGGAACGCGCCGCTCTTGCCGGTAATGCCCTGGCAGATGACTTTGGTGGAGTTGTCGACGAGGATACTCACTGGGGGTTCTCCGGCTTCGGCCGCTGTTGGGAGCGGACCAGTTCGGCCAAGTGTGCGACGAGGCGGTTATTCGATTGATACAAGTGGCTGCGGTGTCCGGCGAGCGCCAGATACCCGCCGAAGGTGACGAGCAGTATCGGACCGAGCCACGCCCACTCCGCCACCGCGGCCTCCGGCTGCGCGGCCAGTCGCACCGCGGCGACCAGCCCGGCCCCGACCGCGAACAGCCCGAGCAGGATTTCGAGCTTCGCCCACAGGATATTCAGCCGCTTGAAGCCGAGGTCGCGGTGCAAGCGGTCGAGCGGGTCTTCGGGCGTCATGCGAGACTCACAAGTTCGCGTCTTCGAGCAGGACGACGTGACGGACAGCGGCGACCGCTTTCAGGGTGCGGCCGTTCGGCCGTCCCGGCGGCCGTGTAAACAGACGCACCACCTCGCCGTCCATTTCAATCGCGGCGAGGTCGGAGGCCGTTACGTCGAACGCGTGCCCGGCGACGAGCACCAGGCGAAACGGCACGAACGGGTGCGCGGCCAGCCGCGCGCGGATCACCTCGCCCACAACATCACCCCTTCGCCTCGCTCACCTCGCTGACCAGCCACTCGTGTGCGGCCGCGCCTTTCGTGAGCTTGACGGTGTACGCCTTCTTGCCGGCCGGCTTGGTGACCTCGACCTTGAACTCGGGCAGGTCGCCGACGCGGGTGGCGGTGTACGCGCTCACCCCGCCGCCGATCTCGGCCGTCGCCTTGCGGACCAGCGCCGCCGGGTTGAAGTCGTACCCGGCGGACTTGTCCTGCTCGAACGGCGGCGCCCACTGCGTCCGCAGGGCCGGGGTCAGCGCCGCGGCCAGCGCGGCGGCCCGCTCGCCCTCCGGCATGCCGCTCACGTCCGACGCGGTCTCGACGAACGCGGCCACCGCGAACCCCAGCGCCGCCCCCTCCGGCGTCGGCGGGACGACCGTCGTACCGGCCTCCACCGGGACCGACGTGAGCGACAGCCAATCGACCTTCCACGCCCCGCCCTCTTTCACGAGCCGCAGCGAGTACCCGCCGGGCTTCTGGAGCGGGCCGCGGAGGTACACCACGTTACCGGCCTGCTCCGGCCGCTTGGTCTCCAGCCCGAAGTTGACCCCGTCGCCGACCCGCTTCAGCCAACTGCCGGCCGAATCGACGCTGAACCCCTTCTCTTTGTCGCTCGGCAGCAGCGTCGGCTTGCCGACCGCCTTGAGGAACGACGCGGACAGCATGTCGGGTGTCGCGGTGCCGTGTACCAGCGCGCTGCGGAACGCGGTCGCCGCCTTGTCGGCCGCCTCCTCGACGGTGCCCAGGGTGTTCTTGGGCGGAGCCTCGGGCTTGACGGCCGGGGTGTTGTCGCCCTTCGCGGCGGGCGTGTCGCCCGGCTTGGGGCCGTCCTTCTTGTCGCCGCCCTCGTCCTTCTTGCCGTCCTTCGGCGTGGGGCCGCACCCGGGCAGAGCGGCGAAGCCCACGCACACGGCCAGGAGCACGATGCTGAGCGAACGGAACGCGGTCATGTCGAATCCCTTCCGAAAGAAGTCTCGCGGGTTCTGCGGCCCTCGATGTTCGTGGCACAGGCTTTCCAGCTTGTGCGCCACTCAAGCTTTGGGGCGCACAGGCTGGAAAGCCTGTGCCACGAAGAAATTCGGCACTTTACACCCACCTCGGAGCCGTGTCACTTGCTGAGTTCGACCACCAGTTTGGCGGCGCTGGTCAGGTCGGCGGCGGTCTTCAGGGTCGGCAGGTCGGCCGCCGCGGCGGCCAGGATGGCCCGGGCCTTCTCGACCTCGTTGCCCTCCAGCCGCACCACCACCGGCACCTTGAAGCCCACTTCCTTGCCGGCCTTCACCAGCGCGTCGGCGATGGTGGCGCAACTGGCGATGCCGCCGAACACGTTGACCAGGATGCCCTTCACCTTCGGGTCGGAGAGGATGATGCGGAACGCCTCGACCGCCCCGGCGGCGGTCACGCTCCCGCCGACGTCGAGGAAGTTCGCCGGGCCGACCCCGTGCGCCTTCCCGTGGTAGTTGATAATGTCCATCGTCGCCATCGCCAGCCCGGCCCCGTTCACCAGGCACGCGACGGTGCCGTCGAGCTGGATGAAGTTCAGGTTGGCCTTCCCGGCGCGGATCTCGGCCGGGTTCTCTTCGCTCTCGTCCCGCAGGGCGGCAATGTCTTTATGCCGGAACAGGGCGTTGTCGTCGAAGTCGAACTTGGCGTCGAGTGCCACCACGTCGCCGCTCTCGGTGATCGCCAGCGGGTTCACCTCCGCGAGCGTCGCGTCCTTCTCCAGGTAGACCTTCGACAGCGCCAGCAGGATTTTGACGACCTTCGGCACCTGGTCGCCGGTGAAACCGAGCTCGAACGCCAGCCGCTGTGCCTGGAACGGCAGCAGGCCGCTTTCGGGGGTGAAGTGGACCTTGAGGATGAGTTCCGGGTGATCGTGGGCGACCTTTTCGATGTCCATGCCGCCGCTGGCCGACGCCATGACCATGGGCAGGCCGGCGGCGCGGTCGAACACCACCGCGACGTAGAACTCCTTGTCCTTCGCCGGCTTGGCGTCGGCCTGCACGATGAGGGTGCGGATCGGCTGGCCGTCCGGCCCGGTCTGGAGGGTCTTGAGCGGGTACTTGAGCATCAGCTCCGCGGCGGCCTTCGCCTTGTCGCGGTTGGAGCAGAACTTGACGCCGCCGAACTTCTCGCCGTAGCCGACGAGCTGCCCGGCGCCGCGGCCGCCGGCGTGGATCTGGGCTTTCACCATCGCCCCGCCGCCGTTGCTGAGCTGGTCGAACGCGGCGGCGACCTCGTCGGGCGTCTTGCAGACGATGTGCCGGGGCACGTTCGCGCCCGCGGCGGCGAGCAACTCTTTGGCCTGGTACTCGTGGACCTTCATCGGGACGGCTCCGGCGGGTGCGTGGTGGAGCCGTTATACGGCCGACTGTTGACCAATAAAAGGGGATGGCTGATGATGTGACGATCGGACGGGAGGGCCGCCCATGACCGCCGACCGGAAATGGTTCCACGTGACCGCGCACACGTACGGGGCGTGGCTGTACGGCGACGCCCGCGGGTTCCGCACCCGGCACCACCGCGAGCACGTCGAGGGCGACTACAAGAACCCGCCGCACGGCGAACTGGCGAAGGAGTACGCCGCCAAGCGCAGACGCAGCGAGGAGTTGCTGAAGCAGGCCCCGGTGCGCCTGTCCGCCGAGATGCGCGCCGTCGTGGGTGCCGCCGTGCGCGAGCGCCTGATCGAGCTCGGCGCGGAGGTGATCGTCGTGGCGATGTCGGCCACGCACGCGCACATCCTGGCAAAAATGCCGAACGCGAAGGCCGTGACGCGCGACTGGGTCGGCCGCGCCAAGAAGCACGCTTGGTATCTGGCGCGGGACCAGGGTTGGAAGGGCCAGGTGTGGGGCAAGCGCAGCAAGGCCACGGCCATCAAGGACTACGACCACCAGACGAATGCCTTCAACTACATCGTTCGCCACGGCGAAAAGGAAGGCGCGTGGGTGTGGACCTACAGAGACCCTCCGCCCCCAAGTCCACACGGCGCGACGTGTGGGCTTGGGGCGCCAGCTTCTGCGCCTCCTGCGGCGCAAACTCCAGCGCAGAAGGGGCGCCCCACTCCACCCACACCCCATAAAACAAGACGTATGCTGTCACTCCCCCAACTGCTGGCCGAACTGGTGCGCCGCCCCTCCGTGAACCCCATGGGGCGGACGGACATCGACCCCGCGATCGTGTACGAGTCGCGCGTGGTCGAATTCCTCGAACACGGCTTCCGCACCCTCGGCTGCGAGTTCCGCCGCCAGCACGTGGCCGAGGGGCGGGACAACATCATCGCCACTTACGACCCGCCACACCCCGCGCCGTTCCACGTGCTGTTCGAGGCCCACACCGACACCGTGCCCGTCGATGGTATGGTGGTGGCCCCGTTCGACGCGAAGGTCGAGGGCGGGCGGCTGTACGGCCGTGGGGCGTGCGACGTGAAGGCCGGCGGCGCGGTCATGCTCACCGCGTTCGCCCGGCTCGTGCGCGAGAAGCCCGCCGGCAGCGCGAAAGTCACCCTCGCCTTCACCGTGGACGAGGAGAACGGCGGGCTTGGCATCTCGGAGCTGATGCGGTCGGGCTTTCACGCCGACTGCGCGATCGTCGCCGAGCCGACCCTGCTGAACATCGTGAACGCGCACAAGGGCGTGGCCCGGTTGCTGCTCGAAACGAGCGGCCGGGCGTGCCACTCGTCCCGCCCGGACGACGGCGTCAACGCCGTCTACCGCATGGCGAAGCTGCTCGACGGCATCCAGGCGTACGCCGAAGTGCTGAAGGCCCGGCCGCCGCACCCGGTACTCGGCGGGCGCACCGCCTCCGTCGGCCGCGTCACCGGCGGCGTGTCGCCCAACACCGTGCCCGACTTCTGCCGGGCCGACGTCGATCGGCGGCTCCTGCCCGGCGAGACGTTCGAGTCCGCGACCGCCGACCTCGACGCCTTCTTGCGAGCGCGGCCCAGCGTCGATTTCGACTTCACGCTCAAGCAGGCGTCCCCCGGTTGCACCCCGCTCGACCCGGACCAGTCCGTCGAACTGACGCGGCGGTTCGGTGCGACGATTAACTCGGTGGTGGGGACGCACACCGTGCATTCGGTGCCGTTCGGGACGGACGCGTCGCGGGTGGCGACCGGGGGCGTGCCGGCGGTGGTGTTCGGCCCCGGCGACATCGCCCAGGCGCACACCAAGGACGAGTGGATCGACCTGTCACAACTGGAACCGGCGGCGGAAATCCTGTTCCGGTTCGCGTGCGGGAAGTGACAGCGCGCCTCCCGCGCGCTAGACTGACATTCGACCCCCTTATACCCAATCGCGGAGCCAGTCCATGAGCATCGTTCGCGTCGGCATGTCCGAAGACGGCAAGTTTGCCGAAGGTTACGAGGCGATCTTCGGCAAGAAGCCGGGCAAGAAGAAGGCCGCCAAGGCCGACGCCAAGAAGCCCGAGGCCAAGAAGGCCGACGAGAAGAAGCCCGCCAAGAAGAAGTGAGGCGCATCCCGCGAAATGACTTCCGTGTCAGATGGCTTGTGGCACAGGCTTTCCAGCCTGTGCGCCGTTGAGCTTGAGGGCGCACAGGCTGGAAAGCCTGTGCCACAAACACGCCCGACGGCCGGTACTTCCTGGATACGTATGAGGTGAGGCCGACTAATTCTTCCGCCGGTACGTGGTCGTTGTGCCGTCGTTGGTGGCGACGAACTCGTCCGGGCCGTTCCACCGCACCTCCGACGGCCGCGCGCCGTCCACCCCGGCCAGCGACAGCGACAGCCGCCCGTCCTCCCACCGCCACATCCCGGCGAGCCGCTGCGCCGGGCCGTCGGGGGCGTCGATGCTCAGCTCGCACGCGCCGTCGGGGCGGAACTCCATCGTGACGTGGGAGCCGCCGCCCCGCGGCCCGGCCACCTCCCAGCGGCCGACGAACGCCGCCCGGTCGCGCGGCCGCTCCCGCTTCGGCGGCGGTTCGACCGGTTTGGGCGTCGGGTCGGGTGCCGGCGGTTCGGCCGGCGGAAGTGCGGGAGTCGCGGGCTGCGGCTCGGCCGGCCGTGGTGCGGCGGGCGACCCGGGCGCGGCCGTTCGCTGCGCGGGCCACACCTTCGCCACCGCCCAGCCGAGCGTCAGCGCCGCGGTTATGAGCATGAGAAGGGCCGTCAGCCCCCACAGCAGCGCCGCGGCGCGCCACGGCCGCGACGGCGGAGCTTGGTCGCGCGGGCCGGACCGCGGGATCACCGGGATCGGGTTCGGCGGCCCCTCGGCGATGAGGACCGCTTCTTCGGGTTCGTCGTCGTGCTCGAGCGACAGCGGGATGGTGAGCGGGCGGCGGCAGTCCGGGTGCGGGCAGCGGGTCCGCCACCCGCTGTGCTCGACGCCCACCCGCAACTGCTTGCCGCAGTGCGGGCAGGTGAGCGTCAGAACGTTCACCCGGCCCATCCGTCACCCGCGGAGGAAGTGCGGTTACGACGACGACACCCACAACCAATAGTAGTCCGCGTGTGGGTGTGATGCAATTCGCGGTTAGGCGCCGCCCTCGGGCTTCGGCTCCTCCGTCGGAGCCTCGGGCTTCGCCTCATCCTTCGGGGCCTCGGCTTTCGGCTCCTCCTTCGGCTTCTCCGGCTCCGGCGGCTTGAAGAACGCCAGCAACTCGCCGAACGTGTTCAGCGCCGCCTTGCCGGACTTCTTCTCCGGCGTCAGGTTCGGCAGCGGCTTCGGCTTGCCGGGCTTCTTCGGCGGGGCCGGAGGGGGAGGCGGCTGTTGCTCGGCCTGCGGCTGCGCCGGCGCGGGGACGGGCGGTGGCGAAGCCGGTGCCGGTCCGCGGCCGCCGAAGCGGTTCCCCTGGCCCTGCCCCGGTCCCTGGTTCGGCCGCGGCTGGAAGCCGCCGCGTTGCGGGTAGCCCCGCTGCTCGGCCGCGCGGTCCCGAACCGGCGGCCCGCGATCGACCGGCGGCTGCGGTTGCGGGCGGTCCGCGGCGCGCTCCGGCGGCCGGCCGCGATCACCGCCGCGATCACCACCGCCCCGCTCGCCGCGCCCGCCGCGCTCCGGCTGCCGCTGCCGCTCCTGGCCCGGCGGGATCATCGAGAGCGAAATCTTCTTCTCGCCCGCCTTGACTTCCATCACCCACACGGACACCACGTCGCCGACGCTCACCACGTCGTACGGCGACTTGATGTACCGGTTGGCCATCTGGCTGATGTGGACGAGGCCGCTCTCCTTCAGCCCGATGTCCACGAACGCGCCGAACGGCACCACGTTGAGCACGGTGCCCTTCAGTTCCATGCCCGGGGTGATGTCCTCGAGCTTCAGCACGCCGGTCTTGAAGATCGGCGGCGGCAGGTCCTCGCGCGGGTCGCGGCCGGGCCGGGCCAGCGAGCGGAAGATGTCGTCCAGCGTCGGCACCCCGGTGTTCAGCCGCGACGCCATCTCCTCGATCCTGGCGTCGTCGAGGGCGTTGAGCTTGCCCCGCAACTCTTCCACCTTCGCCTTGTCGCGCAGGTCGGTCGGGGCGAGGCCGAACTCCGTCAGCACCTGCCGCGCGGCCGGGTAGCTCTCGGGGTGAATCCAGGTCGCGTCGAGCGGGTCGGCCCCGTCGGACAGCTTGAGGAACCCGGCCGCCTGGGTGAACCGCTTCTCGCCCATCCCGGGCACCTGCAGCAACTGCTCGCGGCTGGTGAACGCGCCGTTGTTCTGCCGGTAGTTCACGATCTCGCGGGCCACCAGTTGGTTCAGCCCGCTCACGTGGCGGAGCAGCGGTACGCTGGCGGTGTTCACCTCCACGCCCACCTGGTTGACGCTCGACTCGATCACCCCTTCGAGCGACTCCTTCAGGTGCTTCGGCTTGACGTCGTGCTGGTACAGCCCGACGCCGATGTGCTGCGGGTCGATCTTGACCAGCTCGGCGAGCGGGTCTTGCAGCCGGCGGCCGATGCTGATGGTGCCGCGGGTGGTGGCGTCGAGGTCCGGGAACTCTTCCCGGGCGACCGGGCTGGCCGAGTAGTCGCTCGCGCCGGCCTCGATGACGACCACGTAGGCGAGGTCGGCCGGGGCGTCCGGCAGCCCTTCGAGCGAAATCGGCGGCGCCGGCGGGGGTGCGGGCGGCGGGGCCTGAACCGGGGTCGCCGCGACGGTCGCGTCGGCCGGCGGGGTGAGCGTCTCGCTGCCGGCCCCCTCGGCGGCCGCGCCCGGCGCCGGGTGGGGCTGGACGGCGTGCGTCTCGGCGGCCATCATCGCCATCGGCGTCAGCGCGATGTCCGACAGCGTCACGGACTCGGTCGGCATCGACGGGGTGCCGCCGTCGAGCGTGACGGCCGCCGGCGCGGGCAGCGGCTCCGACGCGGGGGCCGGCGTGTCGGCCGCCGGCGCGACCGGCGTCTCGGTCGAAAGCGTCGTGGAGGTCGGCTGCACCTCCGGCGTCGGGTTCAGCCGCCGGTGTGCGAGGTCGGCGATGAGGTCGGCGACCAGTTGCTCGGCCTCCCGGCACCCGGTCCCGTTGCCGATCGCCACCACCGACACCTCATACTTGCGGACGAGCTGTTCGAGCTTCCGCTTCGAGTCGGCGGCGTTCCTCTTCTGCCCCTGCGGGTAGATGACCGCGTCTTCCAGCAGCTTGCCGGTCTCGTCCAGCACGGCGAGCTTGCACCCGGTGCGGATGCCCGGATCGACCGCCAGCACCTTGCGGCCGCGCAGCGGCGGCTGGAGCAGCAGGCTCCGCAGGTTCTTGGCGAACACGCCGATGGCGTGCTCCTGGGCGCGGTCGGTCAGCTCGCGCCGCACCTCGCGGTCGAGGCTCGGCCGGATCAGCCGGTCCAGCGCGTCGGTCACCACCGACAGCATCAACTCCTTGTGCGGGTGGTCGGCAAGGTTGAGGTGGTAGGTGGCGATCTCCTGCGCCATCTGCTGGTTGGTGTCGATGCGGACGCGGAGGATGTTCGCCTTCTCGCCGCGGTTGATGGCCAGGATGCGGTGCGGCGGGATCTCCTTGACCGGCTCGCGGAAGTCGAAGTACGGCTCGTACTCCTTGCCCTTACCTTCGGCCACCGTCTCGATGCGGTTGGAGACGATCAGCCCGGTGTCCCAGGTGAACGCGCGGAGCGGCCCGCGGACGTCGGCCGCGTCGGCGACCATCTCGGCGAGGATGTTGCGGACCCCGGCCATGACGTCGTCGGTGTTCAGCAGCCACTTGTCCGGATCGACCAGTCCGGCGACGACGGCGCCCAGGTCGTTGACGGCCGGGTCGCGGTGGAAGACCGCCTCGGCCAGCGGCCCCAGCCCCTTCTCGCGGGCCTCGGTGGCGAGCGACTTCTTCTTCGGCTTGTACGGCAGGTAGAGGTCTTCGAGCCGCTTGGGGGCCTCGGCGGCGAGGATCGCCTGCACGAGTTCGTCGGTCAGCCGGCCCTGGAACGCGATGCTCTTGAGGACGGTCCGCTTGCGGTCGGCGAGGGCGCGGAGGTTGCCGACCCGCTCCTGGATCCGCCGGATGACCTCCTCGTTCAGCCCGCCGGTGCGCTCCTTGCGGTACCGGGTGATGAACGGGACGGTGTTCTCGTCGTCGAGCAACTGGACGACCGCCTCGACCTGCGCCTTCCGAATCTGGAGGTCTTGTGCGATGCGGGAGAGGTCGTGCGGCTGCGGGGCGGGGGGCACGTCCGGGACCGGCTGGGCCGGCACGGCCGGCTCCCGGGCCGGCGGCACGTCCTCGGTCGCGCCTTCGCCCGCGGCGACTTCCGGCGTGCCCTCGCCTGCGGCCGCAGTTCCTGTCGCGCCCTCACCTGCTACCGCAGTTCCTGTCGCGCCCTCACCTGCTACCGCAGTTTCGGGCGTGTCGCTCGCAACCGGCGCGGCGGCGGGCGTGTCGAGCGTTTCGGCCGGCGGGGCGTCAGCGGTCGTCGGATTCGTCGGATCGGACGGGGTCATAGTTGCGAGCGTCCTGGGGACAGCGGGGCGGCTCCGGCGGCCGGAGTCGAGACGGTCGGAAGGCCGTGCAGGTTCGCGCGGCCAATAGGCGAGCGCGGCCGCCCACCGCCGGGCGGCTCTCAGTAGTCATGGTTACAGGCGCGTGCGCGGGCCGTCAACCTGTCGGACGGCCGGGGCGCGGCTTCGCCCCGCGACCCGGCGTTGACCGCGGCCGCGGAATCGGTTACGAGCGTGCGATTCGGGAGGTGCGTCCATGCGTCGCCGTCGGCCGCTGTTCATCGCGCTCGCGCTCCTGCTCGCCGCGGCCGGGTCCGCCCTCGGCGGGCTGCTGTACGCGGCCAAACGCGCGCCGGCGTTCTACGCCGCCGCCGACCGCCCGGCCGACTTCGACACGCACGAGCGGTCGGCCCGGCTGCTCACCCGCGTCGTCGATTTCCAGAACGACGTGCGGGCCAAAGACGAGTGGGGCGACACCGTCACGGCCGACGACCTGAACGCGTTCTTCGTCGAGAACCTCGGCCCCGGCGGGCGGCTGACCGAGGCGCTGCCGAAGGGGTTCCACTCGCCCCGGGTGGCGATCGACGGCGACCGGCTGCTGCTCGGGGTCAAGTACGGCGACGGGTTCTGGAGCGGGGTGGTGTGGCTGGAGCTGAAGGTGTGGCTGGTGGCCGAGCAGACGAACGTGGCGGCGGTGGAGGTGTGCAACCTGCGGGCCGGGGCGCTGCCGTTCGGGTCGCAGTCGCTGCTCGACAAGATCGGCGACGTGGCCCGCGAGCAGAGCATCGACGTGACGTGGTACCGCAACGGCCGCAACCCGGTGGGGCTGTTCAAGTTCTTCGCCAAGCAGCCGCGGGCGACGTCGCAACTGCTGACGCTCGAAGTGAAAGACGGCAAGATCGTGGTGGCCGGGCGGTCGTTCCTCGACGGCGCGCCGGCGGCCCCGGTGGGCGTCACGCCGGTCGCGCCGTAAGCCGAAACACGCCGTCGCGAATCACGACCCGGCCGTCGAGCTTCGCCCCGCGCAGGTCGAGGGTGTCGTCGGCCAGCCAGTCGCAGTGCCCGGCGTCCCAGCGGGCGACGCTTCCGCGGTCGCCGGATACCGGCCCCTCGTAGTCGAGGTAGACGAGGCGGTGGTCGAAGTTCGGCTCGGCGGGGATGTCGGCGTTCGGTTTCGGCTCGGAGAGCAGCCGCCACGCGCGCAACACGCCGTCGCGCTCGGCCAGGAAGTCCCAGTGCGGGAACGGCCAGTCGTGGGTGAGGATGACGAACCGCAAATCGCCCTTCGGTAAATGGTTCGGGGTGAGTAGAATGGGGCGGTTCGGTGTGCCCGCCCCATTCGTATGACGTGCATCATGGCCAAGAGCGGCAAGAACGACAAGAAGGACGCCGGCGGGCTTGTCAACATCTGCCGGAACCGCCGCGCGCTGCACGAGTACGAGGTGACCGACGCGGTCGAGTGCGGGATCGTGCTGGTCGGCACCGAGGTCAAAAGCCTGCGCGACGGGCACGCCAACCTCGAAGACGCCTACGCCCGCATCGACGACGACGAGGTGTGGCTGATCGGGGCGGAAATCCCCGAGTACCTGTACGGCAACCGGCTCAACCACAAGCCGAAGCGCCCGCGCAAGTTACTCCTGCACAAGCGGGAGATCGCCAAGTTCGCCGGCAAGGCGGGCGAGAAGGGGCTGACGCTCGTTCCCTTGCGGATGTACTTCAAGGACGGCAAGGCGAAGGTGGAACTGGCGGTCGGCAAGGGCAAGCAGGCGCACGACAAGCGGGAGTCGATGAAGAAGGCCGACGCCAAGCGGGACATCGACCGGGCGCTCGCCGCTCGAAGGAGTCGAAGGTCATAAAGTCGAAGGTCGTAAAGTCGCAGATCAGGACTGTTTTCGACTTTACGACCTTCGACTTTATGACTTGTGACCAAGCCAGGAGGGCGTGGGGTGCGGGTGGTCGCGCTGGCCGAATCGGAATCGCACGTGTGCTGCCGCTACCGGCTGACCGCGTTCCGCGGCGCGCTCGCGGCCGCCGGGCACGCGCTCGACGTCCGCGCGGTGCCCACGACACTTCTCGGCCGACTCGCGATCGGCTCCGACCTCGGCTCGTATGACGCGGTGGTCCTTCAGCGCAAGTTGCTGCCGCGATGGGCGATCGCGCTGCTCCGGCGGCGCGCCCGGCGGCTCATCTTCGACTACGACGACGCCGTTTGGCTCCGCGACTCGTACTCGGCAAAGGGGTTCGACGACCCGAAGCGCGCCGCGCGGTTCCGGGCGACGGTCCGCGCGTGCGATCTGGTGATCGCGGGCAACGAGTACCTCGCGGACGAGGCGCGGCGGTTCGCGCCGGCCGAGCGCGTGCGCGTCATCCCGACGTGCGTGGACGTGGGGCGGTACGCGGTGCGACCCACCCCCCAACCCCCTCCCTGCAGGGAGGGGGAGCCAGAACCTTCGCGCGCTGAGTGCGAAGGCGAAGCGCCGAGGTCTTGCTCCCCCTCCCTGCAGGGAGGGGGTTGGGGGGTGGGTTCTCTGCGGCTCGTGTGGGTCGGTTCGTCCAGCACGCTGAAGGGCCTGGAACGCTTCGCCTCCACCCTCTCCGCGATCGGCCGGGCGGTGCCGGGCACGCGGCTCAAGCTGATCTGCGACCGGTTCGCCAACTTTCCCGACTTGACCGTCGAGCGGTGCGTGTGGGATGAAGCGACCGAGGCGGCCGAAATCGCCGCGGCTGACGTCGGCATCGGCTGGGTGCCGGACGACCCGTGGAGCCGCGGCAAGTGTGGGCTGAAGGTGCTTCAGTATCAGGCGGCCGGACTGCCGGTGATCGCCAACGCGGTCGGCGTGCAGTCGGACTTCGTCCGCGACGGCGAAACCGGCTTCCTCGCGGCCACAACCGATGAGTGGGTAGCCGCGGTGCGGACGTTGACCGACCCGGACCTGCGGGCTCGACTCGGCGCGGCCGGGCGGCGGCAGGTTGAGGAGCGGTATAGCGTGGAGGCCGGCGGGAAGTTGTGGGTGTCGGCGCTGGCATCCCTCAGCGGTGCGGCCCGGAAGGCAGGTTAGCCATGTGGAACGACGTGCTGCGCAAGCTCGGCTCGCTGGTGACCGCACCGGCCGGGCTGCGGGTGCGCGCCGCCGGTCGCGTGTGGCACCTGTCGGCCGACGGGCACGCCCTCTTCGGCTGCGCCGGCCCGGCACTCGACCGCTGGCTCGCCGACAACGCGACCGTCGTGAAGAGCGGGGCACACCGTACCGTGTATCGCGTGCCGCTGCCGACCGGCACCGTGTACGTCAAGCACTGCTGCATCAACGGGCCACGGGCGTGGGCGCGCGAAGTGCTGCGCCCGCCAAAGGCACGGCTCGAGTTCGAGAACGCCGAGCGCCTGCTCAAGTTGGGTATCGGGGCCGCGGTGCCGCTCGCGTGGGGCACGCTCGATTCGCCGTGGCCGGGCGAGAGCTTCCTGATCACCCGCGATCTCAGCCCGGCCGTGCCGTTCACGGAGTTCGTGGAAGGTGAATCGCGGGCCGATGTGCGGCGGCAACTCGCCCGCGGCCTCGGGCGGTTCCTGGCACTGTTGCACGACCGCGGCGTGACGCACCCGGACCCGCACCCGGGCAACATCCTGGTCGAGATGCCACCGTCGCTCGTCCCGCACTTCAGCCTGCTGGACGTCCACGCGGTCCACTTCGGCCGGCCGCTCGCTTGGGGCGACAGCCTCGCGAATCTCGTCCGCTACAACCGCTGGTTTCAGCTTCGGGCGACCGCGGCCGACCGGGCGCGGTTCTGGCGCGAATACCGGCTCACGCGGCAGACGGTTACGTTTGCGGTCGGAGATGGGGCCAAGCTCGAAGAGGCGACGCTCGCCTCCAACCGCCGCTTCTGGCTGGCCCGCACCGCCCGTTACAAGGGCACGCATCGCACCATTCGCCGCATCCGCGGCGGGCTGGCCGTCCGCGATCTGCCGGACGACTTCCTCCGCGATCTGCTCCGCAACCCGGACGCGGCGTTCGAGCGGCCGGGCGCCACCATCCTGAAGCGGTGCGAAGGCTCGACCGTCGCGGAACTGCTGATGCCGACGCCCAACGGCCCGCAGGCGGTCATCCTGAAGCGGGTGAACGTGACGTCGCCGCTCTCCCCGTTCAAGAACCTGTTCCGCTCGTCGAGCGTGCGGCGGTCGTGGCTGCTGGGGCACGGGCTGTGCGAGCGGCACCTGCCGACGCCCCGCCCGCTGCTGATGTTCCACCGGCGGCGCGGATTGTTGCCGGCGGAAGGGTATTTGCTCACCGAGAAGGTGCCGGGCGCGGTCGGCCTGCCGGAAGCGGTGGCCGCGTGTCGCGACACTCACCTGCTGCGCGTGTGGGCCGAGCGGCTGGCGCGGGTGGTTCGCACGATGCACGCCCGCGGCGTGTCGCACCGCGACCTCAAAGCGCCGAACGTCATGTTGCGAGGGGCCGCGACCGACCCGGCGACCGCGACGCCCGTGCTCATCGACCTCGTCGGCGTGCGGGCGAGTGCCGACGCGATTCCGATGACGCGCTGCGCGAAGGAACTCGCGCGACTGAATGCCAGTTTTCTTGCGATGCCGCACGTGACGCGCACCGAGAGGCTGCGGTTCCTGCGGGCGTACCTGCGGGGCGGGGCGGGGCGGGCGGACTGGAAAAGCTGGTGGAAGATGATAAACGAGGCGACCGCCGCGAAGGTGGCGAAGAACGCCCGCCGCGGCCGGGCGATCGGATAACCGATACCGGCGGCGAAATGTGAAGAGCCGCACGCCGGACGGCCGAATGTATTCCGGCCGCGATGATGCTGCTCGTTCTGGTGGCCGTGCGAATTGTACTCCGGAGCGCCCGGTATGCCGTTCTCGCCGCTCTCCTCGCGCCGGTGTGCCGCGGCCCTCGCCGCGCTCCTCGGCACGCTCGCGGGGTGCGAGACGGTCGAGCGCGACGCCCCCGTCCACGCCCGCGCCGCTGACCTCGGCGCGCCGGCGCAGGCGGTCGTCGCCCCGGTCACCTCGCCCGGCAAACACGCGACGCGGCGCGACTACTACGTCCTCTATCACGACTTCGAACTCGACAAGACCGACCCGCTGTTCGCCGACCTCGACGCGCTGCCGGAACAGGTGTTCGGCGAGTTGAAGCTGCCGCCCGGCAACGCCATCGTGCAGGTGTTCCTGTTCGACACCGAGGAGCGGTACACGCGGTACATGCAGCGGAACTACGCCAGCCTGCCGAAGCGGCGGGCGTACTTCCTAAGCGTGCCGCGGCCCGGCGGCGACGAGCACAAGATCTTCACCTGGGTGGGCGAGCACCTCGCCACCGACCTGCGGCACGAACTCACGCACGCGCTTCTGCGCGGGGCGCTGAAGGAAGTGCCGCTGTGGCTGGATGAAGGGTTGGCCGGCTACTTCGAGCTTCCGCCGCACCAAGAGGGTGTGAACGGGCAGCACCTCGACGTGCTGCGGCGTACGGCTCTGGTGCCGGACCTGGCCCGGCTGGAGAAGTTCACGCAGGTGGCGCAGATGGAGAAGCCGGAGTACCGCGAGGCGTGGGCGTGGGTCCACCTCATGCTCCGCGGCAACCCGGCGGGCCGTAAGGCACTCCACGAGTACCTCCAGGCGCTGCGGACCGACGCCAACCCCGGCCCGCTGCTGCCGCGACTGCGCGACGCCGTCGGCGAACCAGAGCAGGCGCTGGTCGATCATCTGGCGACGCTGGAGATGCCGCGGCAGCGTCCGCGGGCGCGAGCGACGCCGCCAAAGTGAGAAGAGTTTTTATCCGCAGATTTCGCAGATAAACACAGATTGAGAGACAGAAGAAAGAGCCGAAAATCAACTCCTCCTCATGCCTTTCAATCTGTGTTTATCTGCGAAATCTGCGGATAAAAATGCCCTACTACGCCACGGAGAGGCACCATGATAGCGGTCACCGGCGCGGCCGGGTTCATCGGCTCGAACCTCGCCCACACGCTCGCCGCCCGCGGGCACGCGCTGCTGCTGGTCGATCACGACATCACCCCGGCGAAGGCGGTCAACCTCGCCGGGCTGTCGCGGTTCGCGTTCAGCCGCCACGACCACTTCCTCACCGACCTCGCGGGCGGGCGGGTGCGGCCCGAGGCAATCTTCCACCTCGGCGCGTGCAGCAGCACCACCGAAACGGACTGGGATTACCTACAAGAGAACAACGTTAAGTACACCCAAGCCCTCTGGGCTTGGTGCGCCCGAAACGGCGCGCCGCTCATCTACGCATCGAGCGCCGCGACCTACGGCGACGGGGCGATGGGGTTCGACGACCGCATCCCGCCGCGCTCGCTCACCCCGCTCAACCTCTACGGCAAGAGCAAGAACGACTTCGATACCTGGGCACTGGACGAAATCGCCGTGGGTAAGCCGCAACCGCCGAAGTGGGCCGGGCTGAAGTTCTTCAACGTGTACGGCCCGCGCGAGGTCCACAAGGGCCGCATGGCGAGCGTCGTCTACCAAACCTGGAAACAGGTGCGGGCGACCGGCGGGATGAAACTGTTCCGCTCCACCGACCCGCGGTTCGCCGACGGCGGGCAACTCCGTGACTTCGTGTACGTGGGCGATTGCGTCGCGCACATGCTCTGGCTGTGGGAACAGGGGCCGAGCGGGCTGTTCAACTCGGGAAGTGGCACCCCGCGAACCTTCCTCGACCTGGCGACCGCGGTGTTTGCGGCGCTGGGGCTGCCGGCGCGCATCTCGTTTACCGACATGCCGGCCGATCTGGCCAAACAGTATCAGAACTACACGTGCGCGGAAATGTCGAAGTTGCGGTCGGCGGGCGGAACAATCCCCGCTACCGACCTGGAAGCCGGGGTGCGGCTGACGGTACGGTGGCTGGAGGATGGGGCCGTAGCGCGCGCCGCCTGAGCCGCTTGCGGCGTCGCGGGCGCGGCGAATACAATCACCCCACGCCCGCCCACACCCGTACCGCGACACCGATGAACGTCTTCGTCACCGCCGGCAACACGCAGAGCCGGATCGACCGCGTGCGGTGCGTCACCAACATCTTCTCCGGCCGCACCGGGGCGTCGGTCGCGCGCACCGCGTGGGGCCGCGGGCACACGGTCACCCTCGCCACCTCGCACCCGGAGGTGCTGAGCGAGTTCGGCATCAACCCGAAGGCCCCCGGCGAGCGGTTCACCGTGCTGCCGTACGCCACCTTCGACGACCTCGCCGCGATCATGGAAGCGCAGTTCCGCACGCAGCGGTTCGACGCGGTGTGCCACTCGGCGGCGGTCAGCGACTACCTGCCGGCCGGCACGTTCATCCCCGACCCGGGCACGTTCTTCAACGCCCGCACGAACCAGTGGGAGGGAACCGGTGGCGCGGCCCGGCTCACACCGCAGGAGAGCGGCGGCAAGATCAAGAGCAGCGAGCCGGAACTGTGGCTGCGGCTCGTCCGCGCGCCCAAACTGGTGGACCGCGTCCGCCAACCGTGGGGATTCGGCGGCGTACTCGTCAAGTTCAAGCTCGAAGTCGGTATCTCGGAAGAGAAGCTGATCGAGGTCGCGGAGGCGTCACGGCAGCAGTCGGCGGCCGACTTCATGGTGGCGAACACGCTCGACGGGGCGGCGCACTGGGCGTACATCGGCCCGGTCGCCGGCCGCTACGAGCGCGTCCCGCGGCGCGAACTGCCCGACCGACTGATCCTGGCCGTCGAGGATCATTTCCAGAAGGTGAGCAATGGCTAACGTGCTGGTGGGCGCGACCGGGAGCGTGGCGGCGGTGCGCGTGCCGGCGCTGGTCGAAGCGTTGCAGGCGGCCGGGCACGCGGCGCGCGTGGTGGCAACAGACGCATCCACGTATTTCTTCGACACCGCCCCACTGAAGGCCGCCGGACTGCTCACGCTCGACGCGGACGAGTGGCCCGGGCGCGCGGAGGGCGAGCGGTATCAACGAGGCGACGCGGTACAGCACATCGAACTCCGGAAGTGGGCCGACGTGTTCCTCGTCGCCCCGCTCGACGCCAACACGCTGGCGAAGTTGGCCGTCGGTCTGTGTGACAATTGCCTGACGTGCGTGTGGCGGGCGTGGGACACGTCGCGGCCGGTGGTGCTGGCCCCGGCGATGAACACGCTGATGTGGCAGCACCCGTTCACGCGTCGGCACCTGCGGTCGCTGGCCGCCGACGCCGGAGCCGGACACATCCCCGCTCACCTGGCCGACGAACCGCTCATTCAGCAGATCAACGACCGCAGTCCGACGCTGCGAATCGTCGGGCCGATCACGAAGGCGCTCGCGTGCGGCGACACCGGCGTCGGGGCGATGGCCGAGGTGCCGGACATCGTGAGTGCCGTGCAGGCGATGCTGGCCCGCGCGCAGGCGGCGTAGGACGTCACTCCCGCGAAGCCGCGAGCGGCAAAACACCAGGAGATGACACCATGCCCGCCCCCAATCGGCCGCTCGAATGGGTCGATCGGCTCGCCAAGCTGTACACGCCGGTGGTGGCCGACGTGCTCGACCGCATCGGCTTTCGCTCCCAAAGCCTGCACCCGCGGATCCGCCCGCTGTGGCCGGAAGCGAAGGCCGCCGGGTTCGCGCTGACGGTGCAGACCGTCCCGGCGCGCGACGTGGCCCCGGCCAACCCCTACGCCGGCGAACTCGCCGCGGTCGACTCGCTCCGGAACGGCGACGTGCTGGTGGTGTCGGAGTCGGAGTGCAGCTTCTGGGGCGAACTGCTCTCGACGGCGGCGAACTATCGCGGGTGTCGCGGGGTGATCCTCGACGGCCCGACGCGGGATTCGCTGGCGATCCGGGCGATGGGCTTCCCGGTGTTCCACAACGGCTTCCACCCGGCCGACAGCCTGGGCCGGCTCGACGTGACCGGGCACAACGTCCCAATTATCTGCGGCGGCGTGCTGGTGTACCCCGGCGACCTGATCCTGGCCGACCACGACGGCGCCGTGGTGATCCCGCACGCGGCGGCCGAGGAAACGCTGCGACTGGCCGAGGAGAAGGTGAGCGGCGAGAACTTGGTGCGCAAGGCGCTGGCCGGCGGCATGACCACCACCGAGGCGTTCAAGAAGTACGGGATCTTGTAGCGGCGGCGAGCAAGACTCCGGCCGCTGGCGTGGGTTCGAAGCCGTCGCCGGGTCCACGACTGCATCGACATTTTCCCTTTGTGCCTGACGCTGGCGTTGACGCCGCGCGTGTGATACCGTCGGGTATCACCGCGGAGCTAATTGGTATGAGCGAGGGTTCGATCGGCCACACGCTGCCGGAGGGGCCGCTGCCGGGCCTGTCGCCGACGGTGGCCAGCCGCATTGTTCCAATGACGGACGAGCCGTTGCCGCGACCGTTCGGCCGGTACGAACTGCGCCGCCGACTCGGGGCCGGCGGGATGGGTCAGGTGTACCTCGCCCACGACCCGCAACTCGATCGTCTCGTGGCTCTGAAGGTGCCGAACCCGGTCGCGGCAGAGGGGTGGCGGGAGCGGTTCTTGGTCGAGGCCCGCGCCGCCGCCAACCTCACTCACCCGAACATCTGCCCCGTGTTCGAGGTCGGCGAGGCCGACGGCCGGCCGTACCTGACGATGGCCTACATCGAGGGGGAAACGCTGGCGGCGCGGCTGGCGCAAGAGGGGCCGCTCGCACCAGCCGCGGCGGCCGCGCTGGTGGCGACCGTAGCCCGGGCGATGGAGGAGGCGCACCGCCGCGGCATCGTTCACCGCGACCTCAAGCCGCAGAACGTGATGCTCGACCCGGCCGGGCGGCCGGTGGTCATGGACTTCGGGCTGGCGGTTCGCACCACCGCGGCCGACGACCTGCGGCTGACGCTCACCGGGGTGGCGCTGGGCACGCCGGCGTACATGCCGCCGGAGCAGGCCGGCGGCGACGCCGACGCGGTCGGCCCGCCGGCCGACGTGTACGCGCTCGGGACGATGCTGTATGAAATGGTGACCGGTCGCGTCCCGTTCCGGGCGAAGCCGTTCGGCAAGTTGCTGGCCCAGATCGAGCGCGACGCGCCCCCGCCGCCGCGCCAGCTCAACCCGCACGTCGACCCGGCCCTGGAAGCGGTCATCCTGACATGCCTGGCGAAGCGACCGGCCGACCGGTTCCCGTCCGCCGGCCCGCTGGCCGACGCGCTCGACCGCTACTCCCACGGCGACCGCGGCGAACTGGTGGCGGAGTTCAGCCGGCCGTTCCTGGTCCCCGACGCGACCGAAGTCGAGCCGGCGACGCCGGCAACGACCGTCGCGCTGCGCCCGCGCCGGCGCTGGTGGCGGGCCGCGGTCGTCGTTGTCCTGCTCTCGGTCGCCGCGGCTGTGGGCGTCTACGTCCGCACCGACCACGGCGAACTGGAGGTGCGACTTAGCGACCCGAACGCGAAAGTGGAAGTCCGGGTGAACGGGCAACCGGTCGCCCTGAGCGCTGACGGCCGCGTCCCGCGGGTGCGGGCCGGCCGCGGGCAGACGGTGGAGGTGTCCGGGGCCGACTACGAGCCGGTCCGGGCGACGTTCGACTTGGACCGTGGCGCCACGGCCGCGGTTGCGGTATCACTGGTGCCGAAGGACCGCCCAGCACCGCCCGCAATCCCGGCCCCGAATGTCGCACCCGGCCCCCGGAATCCGGCACCCGATCCGATGATCCCAACGCTGTTGGTGCCGCTGGGCGGGGCCGCCGAATTGGATCTCAAGGCCCGGGGGGTGCCGGCCAATTTTGCCGTACCGCGCGAGGACGTACTCAGTGTCCGGGTCGACCCGAGCGACCCGCGCAAGCTCGTGCTGAGCGGCAGAATACCGGGACTGACCCGGCTCAGCGTCGTTTTCGCCGACAAGACCCGGGCCGAGTACGACGTGGTCGTGCAACCTGATATGGCGCTGCTCCGCAACATCATCAGGCGGACCGTCCCATCCGCGGAGGTGGATGTGACTCCCGGCATCGGGAGCGTCGTCATCTTGACCGGATCCGCCCCCACGCAGGAAGACGTCGATGCGGTCATCCGAATCGCCGCCAGCGCGGTCGGCGGCCCGAGCAACGTGATCAGCACGATCAAGGTCGCGCCGGCACCCAAGCCCTGACCCTACTTCGCCGGGGCCAAGAGCGTGTCAGCCTTCGCCGGGTGCTTCTGCACGTAGTCGGCGATGCCGTTGAAGAACTCCAGGAACTGCTCGGCCCCCTGCTCAGCCAGTTTCGGCGCGGTCGGGCCGAGCACCTTCAGCGCCAGCGTCGCGGCCTTGCTGTCGCTCTGCAAGTACACCTGCACGGTGGTGCTGAACACCGCGACGCCGTCCTTGGCCGCTTTCTGCGGCCGCGACAGCACCGCTACCGCCTTCACCGGCACCGACGGGGCGGCTGCCGCGGCCTTCACCTTGCCGGTCGCGTACCACACCAGCCCGTCCTTGAACGTGCCGACCGCCCGCCACGTCACTTCGCTGCCGTTCTCGTCGGTCCACACGAACTGGCCGCCGCCGGCGTCGGTGATCGGCACCGCCGGCACCTTCAACCGCTGCCACGCCAGCGACACGCGGTCCGGGTGGTCGAACAGCCACTCGTACATCGCCGCGGTGCAGACCACGTCCGGCGCGGTGGCCCGCGTCGAAACGGTCGGCTGCTTCACGACTTTGCTGACCGCGTCGCGGTAGTCGGGGTGGACGACCTCGTTCAAATTGACGCGAACCGCGCCGGCGGTGTTGGGCAGTTGTGCGGGCATCGACGCGGGGGGAGCCGGCATCGCCCGCGGGTCGGCGGCCCGCGCCGGCGCGAGCGTGAGCGGGACCGCGACGGCACTTCCGAGCAGGAGTTTGAGCGCCCGACCCGACCCGGTCATGGGAACCTCGTCCGTGAGGTTGGGGAAGTTGCGCCAGCGTGCCGCTGTCTCGGCAGAACGCGGGGTTGAGGTAAGCATCGGGCCGCCGGGGGTGTGGGCATGAGCGATTCCGCCCGGGCGGGTTGATCTTGCCCCGCCGCCGCCGGTCCGGTTACCTTTCCCCCGCGGCCGCCGGTCGCCGGCGCGACCCCGTCGCGCACACGAACGAAGAGGGCTCGCCAGTGACACCCCGACAGAAGTGGACGTTGCGGGCCGCCGGGCTGCTGGTCGCGGTGGTGTCCGGCGCGGTGACCTGGGCGGCGCTGAACGCGACGGCGCTGCGGGCGACCTACGCGGCCCGTCAGATGGCGTCGGCGGCGACCGCCGAGGAGCGGGAGCGGTGGGCCGACTCGCTCACCGCCTACGGCGAGCCGGGCGCGCGCAAACTAGCCGAGGCGGTCCGCGACGGCGACGACGCCGCCCGCGCCGCGGCCGCCGCCGCCCTCGGCAAACACCTCGCCAACCTGCCGGACAACGACCCCGCGGCGTTACTCGCCGCCACCGCCGTGCTCGACGCGTGCCACGCCGCCCCGGCCGACGGCCAGCGCGCCCTCATCAAGCTGCTGCCGGCCGTGCTGAAGCGGACCGGGCCGGCGTTCGCGCCGCAGTGCCGCGCGGTCGTCTCGGCGGGGCTAAAGGCGGCCGACCCCGAGACGCGCCTGGCCGCCGCCCGGCTCGCCATGCACCCGGACATCAAGCTGCGCGCCGAACTCGTTCCGCTGCTGGCCGCGGTCGAGCCGGAGGTCCGCGGGGCGGCGCTGTTCGGCTGCGCCGAGGCGTCTGACGGCGAACCGCTCGTCGGCGACGAAGACCTGTTCCGCTGGCTGCACGACGCCGACCCCGGGGTGCGCAAGATCTGCCGCGACGCGCTGGTGGCCCGCGACCGCAGCGAGGGCGAGATCGCGCTCGGCCGGCGGCTGACGCACCCGGACCCGGCCGAGCGGCTCAAACTGCTGCTCGACCTGCGGTACGACGACGAGGTCGCCGACCCGGAGCCGTGGCTGGAGCGATTGAGCCGCGACGCCGAGCCGGCGGTGCGGGCCGGGGCGGCGCGGGTGGCGGCGGAAGTGGCCGCGGCGCGGAACGTCTCCTCGCCGGCGTGGGTCGGGCGCATCGCCGACGCCGACGCCCACCCGACGGTGCGGTTCGTCGCGGCGCACTACCGCTCGCGGCCGGCCGCGCCGCCGGTGCGCCAGGTCGGCGCTCCCTGACGCCGCCGGTTCAACGCATTCGGGAAAATCGTTGAAAACCGGCCTAAAGTCACTTCCACAACGGCCGGTCAACCGAAAAGATGCGAAAATCCGCTCCCAAACGGCGGAATGCTCCTTGACGGCCTAACTTACCCGCTTTTACAGTGGGGAAAGGTGAGGAGCGGCGCGCGGTGTCATGAATCGACGCGATCGAGCGCTCTCGCCGTGCCGCCCGCGTTGGCGGGGTAGGCCGGGGGAGTGTTCCGCGACGCTCCCGGAAGCGAGTGGACTCGCGCCGGAGGAGGATGAGCAGCGGGTCGGGGCGCACTGCGTGCCGCGCCGACCCGAGGATTTACTCACGGAAAGATAGACACCAATGCTCGTGCTGTCCAGGAAAAAAAACGAGTCGATCGTCATCAACAACGACATCGTCATTACGGTCGTCGAGATCCGCGGCGACAAGGTGCGGCTGGGCATCGAGGCGCCGAAGGACGTGCCCGTTCACCGGCAGGAGGTGTACGAGGCCATCCACGGGGTGAAGGCGCCGGTCGCCGCCAAGGCCGAAGACGACCGCGCCTGACGTCCGAGCGGACGCCGGGCGCGAGAGCGACGGGCGCGGCGCGCCCGCCGAGGCGTCGTTGGCCCGCGGTCACTTCCCGCTCAGCTCCTTGAACGCGATGTCCTTGAACTCCACGCGCATCGCCTTCACGCCGGCATGCACTTGGAACGCGATGATGCCCTCCGTCGGGGCCGGCGCGCCGGGGATCTCTTTGCCGTCCTTGTCCTTACGGCTCGGGTACGTTGGGAAGTCCTGATCCACCATCGTCTCGCCGTTCACCACGATCGTGATCTTCGTCCCCTTCGCGACCACCTTGAAGTCGTTGAACTCCGTCCCCTTGACCGCCTTCTTGACCGCTTCGCCGCTCGACTGCTTCATCATCCCGAAGCCTTCGCCGTACAGGCTGCCCCAGTACCCCTTGCCCACGTCCACCTGCGGCCCGCGGACGCGGAACGGCTGCTTGCCCGCCGGGTCCGGCTTGTCGAACCGCTCGCTGCGGATCTGCACCCCGCTGTTGCCCGCCTCGTCCTTCAGTTGCACCTTGAACGTCAGCTCGAAGTCGCCGTACTTCTTCTTCGAGCAGAAGAAGGTGTTGTAACCCGGGTCTTCCTTCGTCTCGCCGACGATGGTCTTGCCCTTCGGGTCGAGCTTCCAGATGTCTTCGCGGCCTTCCCAGTTGTCGGGGTTGAGGAAGGCTTCGGTGTCGTCGGCGCGGCCGAGGGCCGGGGCGGCCAGCAGTGCGAGGGCGATGGGGAGGAGGCGAGAGAGGCGCATGAGCGGCTCCGCGGTGTAAGGGTGGGCGTCCCGGGCGGTAACCGCAACCGGGACGCAGACATGCTTACGCCCCGCGTGGCCGAACGCAAGCCCCTGGCGCGAGTCCCGGGGTCGTTGCCGCGCCCCCGATTCGGCCCTACGCTCACCCCACCGCCTGCGCCCACCAGACACGAACTCCAACACCCAACGCCAACACTATGTCGTCCCCCGCTCCCGGCTCGCCCGGCCTGCCCTCGGTCACGCGTTGGCTGGTCCTGGCCGTCGCCGCCATCGGCTTCCTGTTCGACACCTACGAACTGCTGATGTTTCCGGTGATCGGCGCGCAGGCGCTTTCGGAACTGCTGGGCGTCGCCCCGGACAGCGACCCGGTGCGGCTGTGGTCCGGGCGCATGCTCTGGATCGCGGCCCTCGCGGGCGGCATCTTCGGGCTGCTCGGCGGCGTGCTCATCGACCGGTTCGGCCGCAAGACAGTGATGGTCGGCAGCATCCTGATGTACTCGTTCTCGCCGGTCGCCGCCGCGTACAGCACCGAACTGTGGCAACTGGTGCTCTTCCGCTCCACCACGTTCATCGGCGTGTGCGTGGAACTGGTCGCGGCGGTGACGTGGCTGGCGGAACTGTTTTCGGACAAGAAGCAGCGTGAACTGGCGATCGGCTGGACGCTGGCGTGCGCGTCGCTCGGCGGCATCCTCGTGACGGAAGTGTTCAACGAGATCGTCGCGGAGATCCGGGCGCACCCGGAGGGGCTGCCGGCGCTGACGGACATCGGCATCAAGCCGGCCGCGTGGCGGTACACGCTGCTGACCGGGCTGATCCCCGGGGCGCTCATCCTCCTGCTGATGCCGTTCGTGCCCGAGAGCCGCGTGTGGAAGGAGCGGAAGCTGTCCGGCACGCTGAAGCGGCCGAGCTTCGGCGAACTGTTCTCGCCCGAACTTCGCAAAACCACCATCGTGACGACGCTGCTGTCGGCGTGCGGGTACGCGGCGGCGTTCGGGGCGCTGCAACTGACGCCCCTTCAGATGGCCCCGGGGCTGCCGGTGCTCGACCCGGTGAAGGAACAGCACGCGCCGAACATCAAGGCTGCGACCGGGAAGCTGAAGGCGGCCGAGAAGCAACTCGAAGCGGCCCCAGGCGACGAGGCGAAGGCGAAGGCCGAGAAGGGCGTGAAGGCGGCGACGAAGGAACTGGCCGAGGCGCGCAAGCCGGTCACTGATGCGATCAACGCGAAGCGGGGCAACATCCAGCGGTGGCAGGAACTCGGCGGCCTGACCGGGCGCATCCTGTTCGCCATCCTGCTGACGTACGTCGCCAGCCGGGTGCTCATCCGCATCTTCCTCCTGCCCGGCGTGGTGCTGTTCCCGGTCGCGTACCTCGTGCTGTACGGCGGCGACTACACCGTCTTCTCCGTCGCGATCTTCTTCTGCGGCCTCCTGACGGTCGCGCAGTTCAGTTATGTGAGCGAGTACCTGCCGAAGGTGTTCCCGCTGCACCTCCGCGGCACCGGCAGCGCGTTCGCGACGAACGTCGGCGGGCGGATGCTCGGCACGATGGCCGCGACGCTCAACACCGAGCTGCTATCGACGTTCTTCAGCGGCGAGAACCCGCAGCGGGTGGCGACCGCGGCGGCGATCATCGGCGGGACGGTGTACGCGATCGCGCTGGGGCTGTCGTTCCTGCTGCCGACGCCGCGAACTGACGAGACGCCCGCTGCGCCGCCGGGTTGAGTGTTTCGTGTTTGGTTTTTGGTGTTTAGTCTGGTTGGAAGTGGGATCGCGTCGCCCAGTGGGGTCGCTCACAAAACACCAAAAACCGAACACCAAACACCAACATGATGAGCATGAAGGAGTTCGCTGAGGTCGTCCGGCAGGCAATCGACACATTGCCGCCGGAGATCGTGCGGCACCTGGAAAACGTCGTCATCGACGTCGAGAAGGAGCCATCGGTCGAGTTCCTGCGCGAAGCGGGTTTCACCGATGAGGAGATCGACGCCGGCGACTCGCTGTACGGCTACTTCATGCCGATGGACGGCGTGTCGGCGTCGGAGATGCTGGAGAACCCGAACCGCATCCTGATCTTCCGCAACCCGCTGGAGGAGGACTTCCCGGACCGCCGCGAGTTGCTCATCGAGATCCGCAAGACGGTGATTCACGAGATCGCGCACCACTTCGGGCTGTCGGACCGCGATCTGGAGAGGTTCGACGACAACCCCGACCCGTTCGGCGACGGCTGATCGCCGTTGACCGCGTGGCGCTCGTGCGAGTACCCTCCGTCGCCCTTTCGCACGGAGGTGAACGTGAGCGCTCGCACCGCAGTTGTTTCCGCCGCGCTGCTGACCCTGTCCGGCGCGGCCCTTTCGCAGACACAACCGAAGCCGCCCACGACGATTCCGTCGCCCAACGTGCCGACCGCGCCGGCGTGGAAGCCGGAACCACCATCACCTCCGGTCGCGCCGCGGGAAAAGACCGTTGATGAATTGCTGGCCGAACTCGAAGACGTTCAGGCGCAGAAGGCGCGGCTCGACAAGCAGGAGGCGGAACTCAAGGCCGCGATCCGCAAGAAGCTCGACGCGCAGGCCGAGCGATTGAAGAAACTGGGCGTCGCGCCAGAACCGGACAAGGTCGGTCGCGTGATCGTTGAGGGCAGCGACCGCGGCGGGGATCGCGTGATCCTCAAGCCGGGCGAACCGGATCGCGTCGGGAAGATCATCATTGAGGGCAACACCAAGACGCCCAACGAGAAGATTCTCAAGCTGGTCGAGTTGCAACCGGGGCAGGTTCTCCAGTACCCCGCGCTGGAAGCGGCCCGCGAGCGGCTCAAAAAGGCCGGGTTCCGCGACGTGGTCGTCGAAGTGATTGCGAACGAACAGTATTCGGCGTTCACGGACATCCGCGTGAAGGTGACCGAGGCCGACAAGCGCTGATCGCGTTCGGCTTGCGTCCGGTCGCGCCCTTCGCTATTTCCCGGCGGCCGAACTTGTGAGCCGGGGAACGTCATGCTGCCGGTGGCCCTCAGCCTGGTCGATGTGTGCGTGCGCTACGGCGACCGCGCCGCCCTCGACCGCGTGTCGCTCGACGTGCGGCGCGGCGAGATCGTCGGGTTGCTCGGCCCCAACGGCAGCGGCAAGAGCACCACGCTGGCCGTCGCCGCCGGGCTGCGCGACCCGCACAGCGGACGTGTGACCGTTGAAGATCGCGAGCGGGCCGCCGACCCGGCCGCGTTTGCCGCCCGCGTCGGGCTGGTGCCGCAAGAGCCGGCCGTCTACGACGAGCTAACCGCGTTCGACAATCTCGTGTTCTTCGGCCGACTGTACGGCCTGTGCGGGTCCGACCTGCGCCGCCGCGCGACGCGGGCGCTGTCGCGGGTGAACCTGTCCGACCGCGCGTCGCAGTGCGTGTCGACCTTCTCCGGCGGGATGAAGCAGCGGCTGAACCTCGCGGCGGCGCTCCTGCACGACCCGCCGGTGCTGCTGCTCGACGAGCCGACCGCGGCTCTGGACCCGGCGAGCCGCGATTCGCTGTTCGCCGACCTGACGAAGTTCCGCGACGACGGCCACGCGATCCTGCTGACGACGCACCACGTTGACGAGGCTGAGGGCGGGTGCGACCGCGTCGCGGTGCTCGACGCCGGGCGGCTGGTCGCGTGCGGCTCGCCGTCGGAACTGCTGCGGCCGAAGGTGTCCGAGCGCGCGGTCCTGTACGGGCACGTTCGGACGCGCCCGCCGAAGTACCTGGAGCGGGCGATTCGTCGCCGGCTGGGTGCGGGCGCGAAACTGGAGATCACCGGGCGGCGGGTGCGGCTGTCCGCGGCGACGAGTGAAGGGTTGGGCGCGGCGCTGGCGCTGCTCTTGGCCGAAGGGGTGGAACTGGAGTCGTACCGCACCCCGGCCGGGGCGGTCGAGGCGGCGCTGCGCTCGGAAGACGCCACGGAAGGTGCATGAGCAAATTCTCGCTGACTCTGGCGCTGGCCCGCAAGGACTGGCGGGTGTTCTGGGCCGACCGCCGCGCCGCGTTCATGTGCTTCGCGGTGCCGGTCGCGCTCGCGGCCGCGTTCGGCACCATCTTCCACCGCCCGCAGGCCGACAGCACCGCCCGGCTGCCGGTCGTCGTCGTGGTCGACGACAGCGGCCCGTTCACGCGACAGGTCGCCGACGAGTTGCTGAAGTCGCCGCGACTCGAAGCGAAGGCCGTGTCGCGTGCGGAAGCGGAAGAGGCCGTCGCGGAGCGGAAAGCGGTCGCGGTCGTGCTGCCGGTCGGGTTCGAGCGTCTGAAGGAGTGGCAGCCCGGCATCGCCGCGGCGCGGCCGGAGGTGCGGTTGCTCCACCACCCGAACGCGCAGGCCGAGCGGCAGTGGGCCGAAGGGGTCGTGTCCGAACTGGTGATGAAGCGCGTCGCCCGCGAGGCGTTCGGGGCCGACGAGAAGGAGTCCGCACCGCCGTTCAAGGTGGAAGCGGCGGCCGTGTCGCCGCACCCGCGGACGCGGTTCAACTCGTACTCGCACAGCTTCTGCGGCATGACGCTGCAATACTTGTTGTTCTGGGGTATGGAGAGCGGGCTGCTGCTGCTGCGCGAGCGCGGCCGGGCGGCGTGGGCGCGGGTGCGGGCCGCCGCGGTGCCGCTGTCGTGCGTCCTCGCCGGAAAGGCGCTCGCCACCGCCGCCATCGCGCTGCTACAGGTGCTGGTCACGTTCGGCGTGGGCTACGCGGCGTTCGGGGTGACCATCGACGGCTCGGTGATCGGGTTCGTGCTGCTCGCGGTCGCCGCGTGCGCGCTGGCCGCTTCCACGGGATTGGTGGTCGCGGCGCTGGGCGGTTCGGAGTCGCGGGCGCGGAGCCTGAGCATCCTGCTGATTTTGGGCGTGTCGATGCTCGGCGGGCTGTGGGTGCCGGCGTTCCTGCTACCGGGGTGGGCGCGCGACGTGTCGCTGGCGCTGCCGACGACGTGGGCGATGCGCGGGCTGGAAGCGGTCACGTGGCAGAGCGGCGGGCTGGTGTCGGCGCTGCCGAGCGTGGGCGTGGTTGGCGGGTTCGCGCTGGCGCTGCTGCTGGTCGCCGCAGTGCGGCTGAAGGCGGCCGAGCGGGCGGCGCGCGAAGGGAAGGCGTGAGGACGCACAGATGAAGCGATTGGTGTGGCTCGCGGGGTTGGTGTGCGTCGCCGTCGGGCCGCTCGCGGCGCAGCCGCCGGCCCCCGCGGCGAAGCCGGTCGAGCTGGTGCTCGAAGACCAGTTCGAGCGCAAGGCCGACCTCGCCGACCTGCGCGGCAGCGTGGTCATCCTGGTGTTCGGCGACCGCAAGGGGACCGACGCCTGTCGGGCGCTGGGCGAGCAACTGCACGTGTGCTGGCACCCGGCCGCGAAGGGACAGCCGCCGGCCAAGGCGCAGGCCGCCCCGGTCGTGCCGCTCGACGGGCTGAAGCCGGGGCAGACCGCCCCGAACGTGATCGTGGTGCCGGTCGCGTGCTGCGGCAAGGTGCCGGCCGCGGTCCGCCCGGCGATTCGCAGCGGCGTTGCCAAAGGCTCGCCGGACGTCGTCGTGTGGCTCGACTACGCCGACACGATGAAGACGCAGTTCGGGCTGACCGCCGGCGAGACGAACGTGGCCGTCATCGACGCGAACGGCGTCGCCCGGCACAAAGTGAACGGCACGGTCGATCAACCGAAGATGGACGAGTTGGTGAAGACGGTGCAGGCGCTGCGGGCAGAAGCGGTGCGATAGCAATCAGTGTGGGCAGTGAGCAGTGGGCAGAGAAGAAAGGCCAAACCGGGCGTTGTCTTCCTCTGCCGCCCACTGCCCACTCATTACTGCCCACTGCTGACCAGCTTCTTTTCCAACTCGGTCCAGATCTCGTCGATCACCTTCCTGGCGCTGCCCTCGATCAGCCCCTGCGGCACCATCTTGAGCAGCCCGGTGAGGGCGACGATGTCACCGGTCCAGTGGACCGCGGTCTTGCCGCCCTCGACCTCCTTGAACTCCAGGCGCGTCGTCACAGTGCTGCTCGCGCCGATGGTCTTGGTGACCAGTTGGTAGGTGACCGAGTTGCCCGGGTCGTAGGCGGTGCGGTCGGCGTTGAGCGTCAGGCTGCCGGTCAGGAACGACAGCTTCGGCTTGATCTTGCCGGCCGACCGGCCGGGCGTCGCCTCGGTGATCTGGGCGTCCGGCACGCAGTTGGCCAGGAACCCGGCGTCGGACAGCTTGGCCGCGACGGCCGCGACCGGCAGCGGGAACGTGTGGACGCCTTCGAAGTGGATCATGATCGGCTCGTAGGGAGTTCGCGGAACCCGTCGTTGGGCATTATACTCGTCGTTGCATGTTTCCCGATTTCGTGCGAGCATTGAGCGGGTGGGCGTCCTAACTTATCGGGGTGCCTCGCGCCCGCCGCTCGCCGCTCGCATCCCCTAACGGAGTCTGTTGCCATTTCGACCGCCGCACCGCCGTCGGGCACGTTCCCCGCGATCAAGATTCCCGAACTCCCTGAGCTGAAGCTGCCGCGCCCGTCGGTCGGCTGGTACGCGCGGCTGCGGGCCGTCCCGTTCATCCTGCTGCACGTGGCGGCCGTCGTCGCGCCGTTCTTCGTGCCGATCACGTGGACCGCGGTCGGCCTGGGGGTGCTGTTCTACGTGATGCGGATGTTCGGCATCACCGGGGTGTACCACCGGTACTTCGCCCACAAGGCGTACAAGACGAGCCGGTGGTTCCAGTTCGTGCTGGCGTGGATCGGCTGCAGCGCCATGCAGAAAGGCCCGCTGTGGTGGGCCGGGCACCACCGCCACCACCACAAGCACTCCGACCAGGAGGACGACCCGCACTCGCCGATCGTGCGGACGGTGTGGTGGGCGCACGTCGGGTGGGTGATCTCCGGCCGCTTCCGCCACGCGCCGGCGATGAAGGACTTCGAGGGGTACCCGGAACTGCGGCTGCTGGACTCGTTCTTCACCTGGGTGCCGGGCCTGGCGCTGGCCGGGCTGTGCTACGCGATCGACGGCTGGAGCGGGGTGGTGTGGGGCTTCCTCGTCGGCACCGTCTGCCTCTACCACGCGACGTTCCTGGTGAACTCCGCGTGCCACCTGTTCGGCACCCGCCGCTACGCGACGACCGACCAGAGCAAGAACTGCTGGTGGGCCGCGATCCTGACGATGGGCGAGGGGTGGCACAACAACCACCACCACTACCAGAGCTGCGCCCGGCAGGGGTTCAAGTGGTGGGAGGTCGATATGAGCTATTACATCATCCGCGCGCTCGGCGCGGTCGGGCTGGTGTGGGACATCCGCGAGCCGACGGAGAAGGCGCTGGCGAGCAAGCTGATCGCGAAGGCCGACGCGGCGGAAGAGGGGAACGCGGATCGCGCGGAGGAGAGCGCGGACGGACGCGGATAAAGGCAGCGGAGTGAGTTGAACTCAATCTCTGTCGTGTCTGATCCTGTTTTCATCCGCGTTGAAATCCGCGTCATCCGCGTGCGAGCCTTTGGAACGGCCGACCCATGAGCGAGCCGAGCGGGATCGAGCGGGAGTTCGGCGTGCCGTTCCCCGGCACGCCGGTCGATCCGTCGAAGTGGACGCAGACCTCTCTCAAGGCCATGCCCGATGGCCACCTGAACTGGCCGGAGTTGTTCAGTCGAACCGCCGCCGGGACTCGCGACCTGTCGCCCGCAGAGCCGGGCTTCACGGCCGCTGCCACCGGGACTCGCGACCTGTCGCCCGCAGAGCCGGGCTTCACGGCCGCTCCAGTGGTACTTGACATCGGCTGCGGGAACGGCCGCTACCTCATCGGCTCGGCCCTCGCGCGGCCGGACCACGACCACCTCGGAACGGACATCCTGCCGGTCGTGATCCGCTACGCCCGCAAGCGGGGCAACCAGCGGGGGCTGTCGAACCTCAAGTTCGCGGTGCTCGGCGGCCGGGAACTGCTCGAACGGCACGTCGGCCCGCACTCGGTGGCGGAAATCCACTGCTACCACCCGCAGCCGTACTACGACGCCGAAAAGGTTCACCTGCGGCTGATCACGCCGCACTTCCTGACGCTGGTTCACCGCGCGCTGGTGCCGGGCGGGCTGTTCGTCATCCAGACCGACAACCCGGGCTACTGGAAGTACATCCGGGCGGTGGTGCCGGTGTTCTTCGACTTCCGCGAGTTGCCCGGCCGCTGGCCGGACGCGCCGAAGGGGCGGACGCGGCGGGAGATCATCGCGACGCAGAAGAAATTGCCGGTGTTCCGCGGCGAGGGCATCGCGAAGCGCGACCTGAGCGAGGCGGACGCGCTGGCGCTGGCCGAGGCGCTCCCGCCGCCGACGTTCGACGCCGACCGCCGGTTGCGGGACCTGGACCGACTCGCTTAGAAGGGTCGGAGGCCGGGGCGGTCTGGGCGCAAGACGACGAGGCCGGCGCGCGAGGGGTGCTCGCGTGCCGGCCTCGTCGGGGCGATTTGGTCATCGGGATCGAATCTTCATGCCGCAACGAAGCCCTTCGACCACCAGAAGGGCTTCGCAGAGCGCACTCAAGTGCTTACTTTTCCAGCAGCTTCTTCACCTCGTCCTCGAGCGTGGCGATGTGGCCGCCGCGGTTGGTCACCTTGCCGTCCTTGCCGGCCACCAGCACGTGCGGCGGGGCCATGATGCCGTACGACGCGGCCAGCGGGCTGTTGTCCAGGCCGCCCGGGGCGAACAGGTGCGTGCCCGGCAGCCCGACCTTCGCCGCCGCGTCCGCCGCCGTCTTCGCGTCGTGGTCCAGACCGACCGTCACCAGCATCAGCCCCTTCACCCCGTAGGCCTTGTTGATGGCGTCGAGTTTCTTGGCGTCGTCGGCGAGCGACCCGCTCCAGCTCGCCCAGTAGTATACCACCACCACCTTGTCCTTGTAATGAGCGGTGGTGAGCGGCGGGCCGTTGCCCAGTTGCGGGCCGGCCAGGTCGAGCGGCCTGCCCTCGCTGTCGAGCCGCTTCAGCGCCCCGGCCGCCTTCGCCGCGTGCGCGTGGGTGCCGAAGTTCTTGACCAGGTGGTCGTACCACCGCTTCGCCTTGTCCTCGTTCGCCTTGACCTCGGTTGCGTCCTTCCCGCCGGACAGCTCGTAGGCCATCGCCAGCCGGAGGGCGGCTTCCGGGGCGTCGGCGCTCTGGCCGTACTGCTTCATGTACTCTTCCAGGCCGCCGCGGAGCTTCTCCTGCACCGCGCCGAGCTGGTCGTTGACCACCCCGGCCATCGCGGCGCTGTTCTCGGCCATGATCAGCCGGAACGCGGCGTAGGCGGCCAGTTGCGGGTTGTTCGCGGCCGAGTCCTTCCACTGCTGGATGCGGGCCAGGTGCGGGTTGCCCGGCTTGCCCGCGCCGCCGGCCTCGGCCAGCGCGTCGATCAGCATCCGCACCCACGTGTCCTTCGTCTGCGCCTTGCCGACGATCTCCTCGAGCAGCTTGGCCCGCTCGGTGTTGAACGCGGCCAGCGCCTCGACGGTCGGCGGGTTCGGGGCCTTCTTGTCGAGGTCGTTGAGCTTCTCGACCAGCGCGCGGATGCCGTCCTCCACCACCGGCCCCTGGGCGGTGGTGTCGCTGCCGGCGGCCCCGGCGGTCGGGCCGTCGATCGCCTTCCACGCCCGCCCGACCTGCACCAGCTCGCCCGTCTGGAGGAACACCGTCTTGCCGCCGTCCTCGACCAGGATCGTGCCGTTCTTGTACGAGGTGAAGTCCTCGCGGCCGTCGAACGAGTCCGCCGGCCGGGTGCCCGGGATGCCGAACTCGGCGTGGACCCACTTCGCCTTGTCGCTCAGCTTGAGCGCCTCGGCGGTGTCGAGCAGCTTCTTGGCCGCGCCGGCGACGCGGGCGGTCATGCGGTCGAGTTCGGCGGCCGGCAGGCCGATCGCCTTGAGCTGGTCCGGCGACGCGAGCAGCGCCTTGAGCCGGTTCTCGTCGCGGGCGACGACGGCTTTCAGTAATTCCTGGGATGCTTCCTCCGGCGAGATGATGGCCCACTCGTCCACCACCCCGTCGCGGTTGCGGTCCAGCCCCCACTTGGTGCCGTTGGGCCCGAGCCAGCGGAACTGGTACGGCTCGCCGGCGGCCGGCGGGTACACCTCGCGGTACGACTCCACCCCGTCGGTGTAGTACGAGACGATGTTGAAGTTCTTGTTGTCGTAGCTGACGAACTGGCGGACCGGCTTGCCGTCCGGGTCGGTGACGAGGTAGCCGGGCACCTTCGGGTTCGGCAGCGGAGTGACTTTACAGCGGCCCGCCGCGTCGGGCGCGGGCGTGCTGACGTTGACGCCCGCCTGCCGCGGGTTCTGCTTGAGCGCCCACTCGGCCGTCACGGCCGCCGGCTGGGCGCGCCCGGCGGCGGCAAACCCGGCCACCAGCGCCACCGCCGCGAGCGCCCGCGCCGTCACCTTGGTCGTCATCCCTGACTCCTGTGTAATAACTGCGCCGCGCGCGACGAGCGGCGCATCCGGCACACTTCATGTCGGCAACACAGGCGGTCCGGGTTGACACTTGAGCGAAAACGGCCGGAATCCGCGCTACGCCCGCTCGAATCGCTCGCGCAGCGCCTGCAACCCGTCGTTGGTGAGCGCGTTGCCGTCGACCCGCAGCCCGCCGGGCGGCAGCGCGTTCAGGTGCGGCGACCCGGCCAGCGCCGCGGCGGCCGCGTTGGTCAGGTCGTTGCCGCCGAGGTGCAGCAGGCGCAGCCGCGACATGTTCGGCGACGCGGCCAGCGCCCGCGCGCCGGTGTCCCCGATCGCCATGCGGAAGAGCGTCAGCGCGCGGAGGCGGAGGTGCGGCGAGTCGGCCAGCGCCCGCGCCCCGGCCGCGCCGATGGCCCCTTCGCGGTCCGCCCGGCCGCTCAGCGCCAGCGCCTCCAGTTGCCACAGGTTCGCCGAAGCCGCCAGCGCCCGGGCGCCCTCCGCCCCGGCCGCGTAATCGACCAGTTCCAGCGACCGGAGCCGCGTCAGATGCGGCGAGTCGGCCAGCGCCCGCACCCCGGCCGCGCCGATCGCGCCGCCGAGTTTCAGTTGCGTCAGCCCGGCGAGCGTCGCGGACGCCGCAACCGCCGCGACGCCGCCGTCGGTGAGGGCGTTGTTGAACGCCACCAACTTCCGCAGCCCGGTCAGGTGCGGCGACCGGGCCAGCGCTCTCAGCCCGTCGTCCTGAATGCGGTTGTGGTCCACTTTCAGCTCGCTCAGTTCGTCCATCCTCGGACAGTCGGCCAGTGCGAGCATGCTCCGCGCCGTCAGCAACTGCTGGCCGACGTCCAGCGCTCGCAGCCGCGGGCAGTAGGGCGACCCGAGCACCGGGCACAGTTGCGAGTCGGTCAGTTGCTGGCGGAAGGAGAAGCGGATCGTGTGTACGTCGGCCATTTCCGGCACCGCGGCGAGGTTGGCGAACCCGGGCGGTGAGTAGAACGTGACCGCGGTCACCGGGGCGGCGCGGGCGATCGCGGCCGCGTGTTCGACGAACGCCGCCGGGGTCGTCACCACCGAATCGACGAACCCGCGGAGCATCGCCCCCCACGTCACCCTGCTGAGCTTCGGCAGTTCGGCCCGCCAGCGGTCGGTGTGCTCCTTCCACCGCTGCCGGAACGCCTCGTCCGGTTGTGCGGCGCCGAGCGCGACTTGCGCGCGAACGAACTCGGCGCGCGTTTCATCGCCGTTCTCCTGAAGCCAGTCGGCGAGCGCCAGCCGGGGCGTGTCCTCGTCCGGGTGCGCGCGGATGGCGGCGACGAACGCCTCGTACTCGTTCACGGCCGTCCCCCGCCGACGCGGCCGACCCGCAGCGCCAACTTCCAGCGGACCGTGCGCGGCGCGACCGGGTCGCCCCACGCGGCGGCGAAATCGCCCTCCAACCGCTCCAGCGGGTTGAACCCGTGCGCCTTCTCGAACCGCTTGGTAGCCGACCACGTGTTCATGTAGCCCAACAGCGTCGGCAGGTCCCACTCGGCGGTCATCTCGAACGCCGGGGCCGGCACTTCCTCGAACGGGAACGGGATCGTGCGGTACCCGGCGTCCACCAGCGCCCGCTCCGGCGGCCAGTACGGGCCGACGTACTCCGCCTGAAGCCGCCCCAGCACCGGATCGACGGCCGCGTTGACCGCGTGCAGGTCGTAGGTCCAGACCGCGAGCGCGCCGCCGGGCTTGAGCACCCGCTTCACTTCCGCGTAGAAGCGGTCGAAGTCGAACCAGTGTAGCGCCTGCGCGACGGTCACGGCGTCGGCGGAAGAGTCGGGCAGCGGGCACGCTTCGGCCGGGGCGACCGCGTACTCGACCTTCGGGTGCGGCTCGGCGTTGCCCACCTGTTCGGCGCTGGCGTCGGTGGCGAACACGCGGTCGAAGTGCCCGGCCAGCGCGACCGCGGCCTGCCCGCTGCCGGTGCCGCAGTCCCACGCCAGGGCGCGCCCGGCGGCCGCCCCGGCGACGAACGCGAACAACTCCGGCGGGTAGGTGGGGCGGAACCGGCGGTAGTCCGCCGCGTGCCCGCTGAAGTGGTCCTTGAACGCGCTCATGCCGCCCTCGCCGGGGTTGACCTTCGGGGTTGGTCTTGCCGCCGCCCACGCCGGTATGGTATCCGCCCGTGTGGCGCAGCGGGAGGCGGCATGAGCGGCGCGTTCAAGCAGGCGATTCGGGGCGTCGTCCCGCCGGCCGGGTGGGCGGCGGCGCGGCGGCTGTGGCGGCTGGTCCGCCCGGCCCGGCCGGGGCACCGCGTGCTGTCCGCGCTGGACGAGGTGGACGCCGAACTGGACCGCGCCGAGGCGGCCATCAACGCCGGTTCGTTCGACGCCTCGTTCGCGGTGCTCGACGGGTTCCAGATGCCGTACCCGGCCGACCTGCCGGCCGACCCGCGGTCGGCCGAGTACCGCGACCGCGAGATGGCCTTCCACCGCCGCATCGCCGGCCGCGCGTACCGCGCCGCCGAGTGCGAGCAACTCGACCTGCCGGACACCCACCGTCGGCGGCCGTTCCCCTACTACACGCAGAGCACCGGCATCATCGGCGAGCAGTTGATGTGCATCGGGCGGGTGGTCCGCGCGCTCGATGTGCTGCCGGGCGCGTCGGTGCTGGAGTTCGGCCCCGGGTACGGCCGGCTGACGCTCGAAATGGCCCGCTCCGGGCTGGCGGTCACCGCGGTGGACATCAACCCGCAGTACCTCGACTTGATCCGGGGTCACGCGGCCCGCGAAGAACTCCGGGTCGAACTGGAGCACGCCGGGATGCTCGATTACGAGCCGAGGAAGGCGTTCGACCGCGTCGTCTTCTACGAGTGCTTCCACCACTGCGAGGACCACGTCGCGATGGTCGCGCGGCTGGGCGAGTTGGTGGCCCCGGGCGGGGCGGTGATCTTCGCCGGCGAGCCGATCGACGACCGCTTCCCGATCCCATGGGGCGTGCGGCGGGACGGCCGGTCGCTGTGGTCGATCCGCCGGCACGGGTGGCTGGAGTTGGGGTTCCGCACCGACTATTTCGTTGATCTGTTGCGCCGTCACGGGTGGGCGGTGGAGGTGCCGACTGGCGCGGCACCGTGGGACCGCGTGTTCGTCGCCCGCCGCGCCGGGTGAGTCACGCCGACGGGCGGAACGCGACGGTCGGCGCGGCCGGGACGGCCGCCGGGGCTTCCGTCCACCACTTCTCCGCGGCGGCGGCGTTCCAGTCCGTCGCACACGCACACGCGGCCAGTGCCGCGTCCAACTCCGCCGCCGACTGAAACCGCTGCTTCGGGTCTTTCGTCAGACACCGCGCGACGACGGCCGCGAGGTCGGCGGGCACGTCCGGTCGCAGGTCGCGCACGTCCGGCGCCGGCCGGGTGAGGTGGGCGGCGATCAGCGCGCCGATGTTCGCGCCGTCGAACGGCGGCCGGCCGGTCAGTACGAAGAACGCGACCGCCCCGAGGCTGTACAGGTCGCCGCGGGCGTCGACCGCGCCGGACCCGCTGGCCTGTTCGGGGCACATGAACGCCGGGGTGCCCATCACCACGCCGGTCTGCGTCAGCCGCGCGTCGGCATCGGCCGACAGGTCATGGACCAGCCCGAAGTCGAGCAGTTTGGCGACGTCCCGCTGTCCGCCGAGGGCCGCCACCAAGATGTTGCCCGGCTTGAGGTCGCGGTGGACCATGCCGCCGGCGTGCGCCTCGGCCAGCGCCCCGCACAGTTGCCGCAGTAGGTACACGGCCCGGCCGGGGTTGAGCGGGCCGCTTTGCCGCACCAACGCGTCCAGGGTGGGGCCGTCGAGGTACTCCATGACGTAGTAGAAGCTGCCGTCGTCGGCCCGGCCGTAGTCGTAGACGCGGATCGTGTTGAAGTGCGTCAGGGTGGTGACCGCGCGGACCTCCCGCTCGAACCGGGCCGCAGTCGCGGGGTTGGCGGCGAGGTCGGCGCGGACGAACTTGACCGCACACGGCCGCTTGAGCAGTCGGTGCTCGGCCAGCCACACCTCGCCCATCCCGCCCGCGCCGAGCTTCTTTTTCAGGGTGTACGGGCCGACCTCACCGGCCCGCCGCTCGGCCTCGAACGCCTGCCGCTGAAGCTGGTTGACGCGGGCGGCGCTGAACACCGCGACGACCCCGAACGTGAACATCCCGATCGCGGTGACGCTGAGTACGAACGGGAGGTGCGGGCGAAGGGCGGTGTTCAGCCCCGCCGCGGCCAGCGTGGCCAGCAGCGGCAGGACCCCAATGGCGCACACCATGCGCAGCCCGCGGCTGCGGGTATTGGGGATGAGCGCGCCGTAATAGACGATCGTGACCATCCACGACAGGTTCGTGACCGCGGTCGCCCTTTCGACCGCGAGCCGGGCGGTCGTCCCGTCGGGCATCGGCCCGGGCACGTCGAGGAAGGCGAGGTACTTCAAGGCCGCCAGGGTCGTGCTCATCAGGCCGAACAGGAACACCTCGCACCGGCGGAGCGCCGGCAGAGACGCGCCCGGCGTGCGGCGCAGCCAGAGCAACGCGGTCAGGCACACCCCGAGCATCAGGAATTGTAGGGGTGTTTCGACAGCCGCCCGCGACCCGAATGTCGCCACGTTCGGGTCGCCGGCCACGGTCGTCAGGGCGAAGACGGCGTACACGGCGCACGCCGCGGAGACCGTGACCGTCAGCCGGGCGCGGAGCAGAACGCGGATCTCCTCGTCGAACGCCGCCCGGGCCGACGCCGACGGCGCGTAGGAGGACGTCGCGGCCGGCCCGGCGCGCGGGTCGAGGGTCGCCGTCGCGGCCGACTTCGGCGGTGCGACGGTGTGGGTCTCGGCCAGTGGGTCGGGCGAGTCCACGGCTCACTCTCCGAGTTCGTTTTCCGCCGGCAGCAGGTACAGGTGGCACAGGTTCGGGAACCGCGTCCGCATCTCCGCTTCGTCCTCGAAGTCCCAGTCGGCCCCCTCGTCGGCCGGCGGCGGGGGCGTGTCCTTCTCGACCTTGTCGAGCCGGTCGTAGAAGTCGCTCATCCCGGTCTTCTCCTCGTAGACTCGCACCGCCGCCGCGTCCAGCCCGAACCCGTCCACCGGGTCGCCGCCGAGGATGTCCGCGAGCGTGTCCGGGTCGCGCAGCGCCCGCTCGTAGGCGTGCCGGCCGCGGCCGACCAGCCACACGCGGAAGTCGCGGAACCCGTCGTCGGAACAGCCCCCGTTGATGAGGTGCGCGGCACCCCACAAGTGAATCGAGTTGGCGGCCGCGACCGCCTCGTCGAACCGCGCCTGGAACTCGACCACCTCGAACCACTTCAGCCCGCCGAGCGCCCCCTTGAGCGCCTCGAAGTGTTCGATCGGGTCGGGGCGGTACGCCGCTTCGACCAGCTTCCAGAACGCTTTCCAGTCCATCGCGCACCTCGCGGAAAGGGGCGACGCATTATTCGCCGTCGGCAGTGCCGTTGTAAAGCGCTCGCGGCCCGTCGGGCGCGGCGCAGTCACTCGGACGGCGGCGCGCACCGCCGGGCGGCCCACGCGGCCTCCGCCCGCAGCCCCGGGGCGGTGTCCGGGTCGCGGAGCCACGCCTCCAACCGCTCGCGCCCCTCCGGCGTGTCGAACGGGTGGTCGGCCAACCGCCCCTGTTTCGCCAAAGTGTTGGCGAGTTCGAGCAGGAGGACGGCGGCGAACCCGTCCGGGAGCGCGCCGCGGAAGGCGCTGGCGAACGCCGGGCCGTGCGGGTGGTTCTCCTCGGCGTACAGCCCGAACACCTCGTCCCACCCGTACTCGTCGGGGAACCGGCGTGCGGTCGCGGCGACGCCCGGCACGGCCGCCGCGTGGGCGTAGAGGGCGAACATCTTACACGCCAGCACGAGCGGCTCGGCCGGGCAGTCGGGGAAGGCGGCCGCGGCGTCGAACAGGCGCCGCAGTTCGGGCACACCGCGGGCCGCCAGCGTGCGCGTCGCTTCGTCCTCGGCGTCGCTCTGAAACGGTGCTGCGAGGTGATAGAGCAGGGTGTCGCCGTCGTGCTCGGCGACGAGCGGGGCGACATCGCGCTGCTCGGCCAACACCGCGACCAACCCCTCCGCGTCGGCGGCGGAGAGGGGCTGCGCGTCCCACGGCTCGAGCGCCGCAGCGAGCGCAGAAGGTGAGCCGGTTGCGAGTGCGGCGCGGAGAGCGGAAGCGAGGTCGCCGGGCATGCTCAGTACCCCGCCTTCGCCTTCTGGAGTGCGACCCCGTTGGCGCTCGGCTCCGGCGGCCACTCCTGCCAGTTGTTCGCCTGCCGCCAGAACGCCAGCGGGTTGTCGTACACCACCTTCGTGATCGCGGCTTCGCCGTGCCCGCGGCGCTTCATCTCCTGGATCAACTCCGGCACGGCGAGCGGGTCCGACTTGCCCCAGTCGCCGGCGCTGTTCGCCATGATGCGGTCGGTGCCCACCATCTCGATGATGTCGCACGCCCGCGCCGGGGTGCATTTCGTGGTCGGGTAGAGGGTCATCCCGCACCAGAAGCCGTTGTCCAGCGCGAGCCGCACCGTGTGCTCCTCGACGTGATCGACGCACACCCGGTGCGGTTTGACCCGCGAATCCCCCTTGAGCATGTCCACGATCATCCGCGTGCCCTTGTACTTGTCCTCCAGGTGCGGGGTGTGGATGAGGACGAGTTCGTCGGTCTTCGCGGCGAGGTCGAGGTGCTCCTGGAAGACGGTCGCCTCGTTCCGCGTGTTCTTGTTCAGGCCGATTTCGCCGATCCCGAGCACGCCGGGGCGGGATAAGAACTCCGGGATCATCGCGATCACCTCGCGGGAGAGCGAGACGTTCTCGGCCTCCTTGGCGTTGATGCACAGCCACGAGTAGTGCTTGATGCCGAACTGGGCGGCGCGCTTCGGCTCGAACTCGGTGAGGTGGCGGAAGTAGTCGTGGAACCCGGCGGCGGAGCCGCGGTCGAACCCGGCCCAGAACGCCGGCTCGGAGATCGCGGCGCACTGGGCGTAAGCCATTCGCTGGTAGTCGTCGGTGGTCCGCGAGATCATGTGGATGTGCGGGTCGATGTACTTCATTTTGGCTCTATCTCCTTGCAGGAGCGTCGCTTGTGCCGTCCGCCCGCACGGTTTATTGCACGACTACCGTGATCGCCGTGGGTAAGCGGCGTTCTGCTCGCACCCGTTCAGGATACCACCACGCCACGCGGCAAGAAACCTGTCCGCCCAGTATTGCCGGAGGAAGGGTGAGGGTGGGTTGGACGAGTGCGAGGCGAGGGGGCGGGTGGGTTGGCGCCACACGGCGCGGCCGATTCTGGCCCCGTGGTTCCGACCCCGTCGGGGCCGGTTTGGGGGAAGGGCGGAGCTAACGGCGCGCCCGGGGCGCGAGCGGTACTCGTGGACCGACGGGACCGGTGAGTCTGGGACGAGGCTGAGGTTCTGTGCCGATCGGACTGACGCCGCTCAGGCTGCGCGGCGGTCCGCGGGTCACTCGACCAGCCCGCGGAGTTCCTCGCGGAGCCGCTTCAGCACCCGGCTCTTCGCCAGCACGACGGCGTTGAGCGACAGCCCGAGTTCCGCCGCCACGGCGGCCGGCGGGAAGCCGTCGAGCACCTGCCGGCGGAACGCGGCCCACGTCGCCGCCGCGAAGTCGCCCTCGGCGGCCCGCAGCGCGCGGGCGGCGTGGTACTCGTCGTGCTCGCGGTCCCAGAGGCGGCCGAGCACGCTGTTCTCGTCCGCGACGGCGTTCAGATCGACCGCCGGGGCGCGGCCGCGGGTGCGGAAGAACTTCTTCAGGTGGTTGGCCAGGATGCCGCGGAGCCACGCCCGGAACGCGCCCGGGGCGCGGCGGTCGAACTCGCCCACCCGCCGCACCACCACCAGAAGCACCTCCTGCACGAGGTCGTCGGCGTCGGCGTCCGGCGCGCCGGCCCGCACCGCCCACCGCCGCAGGAGCGGGGCGTACAGGTCGTGGACCCGCCGCCAGTCGGCGTCGGTCGGCGACGCGGCCAGCCGGTCGAGCAGGGTGAGCGACGTTTCCAAGGGGGCGATCCTTGCGGGAAGGCGGGCGCGGGGGAAAGGGCGGGCCGGGCGCTCGCGCACGCCCGACCCGCCGGCCCTGGCGCCGAACCCGGCGTCAGTCGTCGAGGAACTTGACGGTGATGTGGCACTTGCCGTGCCCCTCCAGGTTGCATGGCCCGCGGTAGATCGGGCGCGGCTTGGTGTCGGTCAGTTCCAGCGTAATCTTGCCCTTCAGTTTGCCCTTGGTGATGTCCAGCTTGTACTCGTTCTTGCCGCTCTGAGCATACGTGCCGATCTCGGTACCGGCGACGGAGATCTTGAAGTCGTGGGCGCGGAACTTGCCGCTCTCGAGCACCGTCCTCTCGCCCTTGCTGTCCTTCACCCACACCTCGTATTCCCACCGCGCGCCGACGACGGTCGTGTTGGGGTTGTCGCCGGGCGTCTTGTCACCCTTCTTGTCCTTGTCGTGGCCGGCGTGGGCGTCCCACCCGCTCAGCGCCACCGCGGCCGCCATCATCGCGAACAGCATCAGGCATTTGGCCTTCGCCATCGTACCGTCCTCGTCGAGAGAATGAGAATCCTCCGCCCGCGCCCCCGGGGCGCGTCGTTCGTTACGGCCTGCCCGCGGGCGCAGGCTCCGGGAGCCGCCACAGCCGGGCCGAGTTGTCGTCGCTCCCGGTCAGGGCGAACCGCCCGCACGGGGACACGGCCAGGCTCAGGATGACGCTCGTGTGCCCGTCGAACCGGGCCAGCTCCTTGCCGGCCTCGGGGTTCCACACCCGGACCGTGCGGTCGCTCCCGCCGGTGATGAGCCGCCCGCCGGGGGTGAACGCCAACCCGTCCACCCGCCCGGTGTGGCCCTCCAGAACCTTGAGCTCCTTGCCGGTCCGCACGTCCCACACGCGGACCGACCCGGCGCAGTCGGCCGACGCGAGCCGGGTGCCGTCGGCCGAGAAGGCGACCGCGTTCACCTGCTCGGCGTGCCCGTCGAAGGTCCGCAGTTCCTTGCCGGTGGCGGCGTCCCACAGGCGCACCGCCGGGCGGTCCTCGGCCCCGCCGCTGGCCAGCACCTTGCCGTCCGGCGACAGGGCCAGGCACCGGACCACGTCCGGGTGCCCCTCGAACGCCAGCAGCTCCTTGCCCGTTTCCGAATCCCAGGCGCGCACCGTCTTGTCCTCGGCCGCGGTGTACACCCGCTTGCCGTCCGGGGAGAAGGCGACCGTGTACACGCCGTGCGCCTTGTCGGCGAACGGGTACACGATCTGGGTCAGCTCCTGGCCGGTGCCCGCGTCCCACACCCGGACCGTGCCGTCGAGGTACCCGGCCCCCGTGACCACGCGCTTGCCGTCGGCCGAGAACGCGGCCCCGTAGACGGCGAAGCTGTGCCCCTTGAGCCGTCGCAGTTCCGTGCCCGTGGCGGCGTCCCATAACACCACGTCGCTGTTGGCTGCCTGTTCGCCGCGCGGGGCGGAGGCGGTGAGGAGGGTCTTGCCGTCCGGCGCGAACGCGACCGCCGGCACCGAGTGCCCCGGGCCGATGAGCTTCATCCGCTCGCCCACGGGTTCGGCCGCGGGCTTGATGACCGCCGACGCCGGCGAGCCGCCGGACAGGTCGAAGATGAACACCGACTCCTGCGGGCCGGCGAACGCGATCGTGCGGCCGTCGCGGGACGCATCCACGGTGAGCCGCCCGCCCGGAATGGCGAGCGGGAACATGAGCGTCGCCGCCCGCTTGCCCGAATCCACATCCAGCACGACGAGCGAGTCCCGCTCGCCGGTCGTCGTCACCACTCGCCGCCCGTCGCCGGTCATGACCGCCCAGTCGGCGAACGGGCGCTCGTGGGTGAAGAGCGTGCGGCCGGTTCGGGTGTCGAGCACCGACACCGTCCGGCCGTCGCCGCACAGCAGTCGCGACCCGTCGGCCGAAAAGCTGTGGAGACGCGGGACGTCCTTCAGGTGCGCGAACGCGTCGGTCGGCTTGCCGGTCGCCACGTCGTAGACCCGCAGCGGTGGCTTCCCGCCCCGCTGGGCGAACACGTACTGGCCGTCCGGGGTGAGCAGGGTTCGGTCGCTCTCGTCCCACGGCAGTTCAAACAGCTTCGCCCCGGTTTGCCAGTCGTACACGCGGAACGTCCCCGGGCCGACCGCCGCGAGGCGCGTGCCTTCGGCGAGGCGGAAGTTCCAGACGGTCATCTTCGGGTCGAACTCGCGCACCTGCTTGCTCGTGCCGCCCGGTACGAAGGCGAACACGCGGAACACGCTGCCCGGTACGAACTGCACCGCGACGACGTGCCGCTCGTCCGGCGCGAACTTGGCGACGAACGCCCCCTGTAGGTCCGCCACCGGCTTGCCGGTGCGGGCGTCCCAGACGCGCGCCGTATCGACGTTGAACCGCGCCGCCATCACGTACCGTCCGTCGGCGCTCACGTCCCCTTCGCCGAACCGCCCGCCGTCGGTCCAGCGGTGGACGTGTGCCGGCGTGATGACCGGCGGCTCCGGCACCGCGGGCGGCGGGAGGGCGGACAGGTCGAACAACGTCACCGAGTCCCGCGGGCCGGTGAACGCGAACGCCCGGCCGTCGAGCGACGGGATCGCGTCGTTCCAGCCGGACAGACCCGCCGACAACTTGAGCGTGGCGACCCGCGCGCCGGTGTCCACGCCGAACACCGCCAGCCCGTCCCGGTCGGCCGGGGTGACCAGCCGCCGCCCGTCACCGGTCAGTGCCGCCCACTCGTCGAGCGGCGACTTACGGGCGAACAGGGTGCGCCCGGTCGCCACGTCCAGCACCACGTGCCCGCGGTCGTCGCCGCACAGCGCCCGCGCGCCGTCGGCCGAGAACTGCGGGATCGACGGCGCGCCCTTCAGCCCAGCCGGCACCTCGGCCGGCTTGCCGGTCGCGGCGTCCAGCGCCCGTAGCGGCGGCTTGCGGTCGGGCGCGATCAACACCGTCTTGCCGTCCGGGGTGAGCGCCGCGCGGTCCTTGTCGTCCCACGGTTGCTCGAACAGCTTCGTGCCGGTCTGCCAGTCCCACACGCTCAACCGGCCGGCCGAGTACGCCAGCGCGCGGGTGCCGGTCGCCGGCATGCGAAGCCCCCACAGCCACACGCCGGTGTCGAACGCGCGAGCCGCCTTGAGCGAGCCGTCGGCGGCCACGTCGTATACCGCGACCACGCCCCCCACACGCTGCCGCCCGCCGGCCCGGTTGGTGACGACCAGTTGGCGGCCGTTCGGGGTGAACTGGGCGACCGCCCCGAACACCTCGGCCGTCTGCTTGCCGGTCCGCACGTCCCACACCCGCACCTTCTCGACGCCCATCCGTGCGACGGCGACGAACCGTCCGTCCGGGCTGAGCGCGTTCTGGCCGAACCGCTCGCCGTCGGCCCACCGCGTCGCGAACGCCGGCTCGACGACCGGCACCTCGGCCTTCTTCGGCTCGGTCGTGGGCGCGTCCTTCTTCGGCTCGGCCGGTGCGGCCGGCTTCACGTCCACGCTGCCACCGTCGGGCACCTGAACCCGCGCGATCTCCCTGCCGTCCTTGTCGCGGACGATCACCCACACGCCCGCGGCCAGCACCGCGGCGGCCAGCATCCCCAGGCCGACCGCGACGGCCCGCCGCTTCCGCCGCTTCGGCGCGACCGGCTCGCAGAACGGCTCCAGCGCCGCGGCCACCTCGGCGGCCGTCTGGAAGCGGTCGTCCGGGTGCTTCTCCAACATTCGCGCCAGCACCGCGGCGACGGCCGGGGGTAGCCCCGTGATCGGTTCCGGGGCGCACTCGTAATGTGCCGCGAACTTCTCGTCCAGCGACCGGCCGGCGAACGGGGGGCGGCCGGCGAGCAGGTGGTACAAGGTGCAGCCGAGGCCGTACACGTCAGACCGGGCGTCGGCCGCGTGCGCGTCGGCGATCTGCTCGGGGGCGATGTAGTCGGGCGTGCCGCACACCACCCCGGCCCCGGTCAACCCGTCGGCGGCCGGCGCCGACCCGTCGGGCGCGCCGACGACGGCCAGCCCGAAGTCGAGTACCTTCACCGTGCCGTCGGCGGCCCGCATGAGGTTGTGCGGCTTCACGTCGCGGTGAACCAACCCGGCCGCGTGGGCGTGGGCCAACCCGCGGGCCGCGTCGCGCGCCGCCCGGCACGCCTCCGCCACCGGCAGCGGGCCGCACTCCTTGAGCCGCTGCGCCAGCGTCTGGCCCTCGACGTACTCCATCACCAGCAGGCACGAATCGTCAACGGTTTCGGCGTCGAACGCGGCGACGATGTGCGGGTGGTGGAGTTTGGCGACCGCCCGCACCTCGCGCAGGAACCGCTCGGCGGTGCCCGGCCGGCTGAGCAACTCCGGGCGGATCACCTTGACCGCCACGTCCCGCCCCATGACCGCGTGCTCGGCCAGCCACACGGTGCCCATGCCGCCGGCCCCCAGCCGCTTCCGCACGCGGTACTTCGGGTGGGCGGCGAGCGAGTCCGGCGGCTCGACCGGGGCCGGCGCGCGGGCCGCGTTGCCCGGCCGCGTGACGGTGAGCAGCGACGGCGTCGGAAGGGCCGACTGCGTCAGCCCGGTGTCGGGCGCGGTGCCCGCGGCCGCCAGGAGATCGACGAACGGGTCCGGGGTGCCGCCGCTCGCGACCCGCTCCACGCACTCCGGACACGCGCCGAGGTGTTCCTCGACGGCGGCGTGCTCGGCGTCGCCCAACTTGCCCAGCAGGAAGCGGTCGAGCGTGTCCGCGACGGGGTGTGTGGCCGGGTATCGCACGGCTTGGCTCCGGTTGACGTTTGGCCGCCGATTCTAACCCCCTTATGCGCGCGGCCCGGCGGACATGTCGCGAAAGCGCAGAATTCGGCCCCGGCCACGGGGACGCCGGGATCGGCGGCCGACTCGCGCCATCGGCCGGCGCGAGGGGGGCGGCGCGGCCGGTAGGATCGCGGTGCGGCCTTCGCAGACTGAAAGTGAAGTCAATCCCGATGAAGTGCGGCGGCGTGCATGACGCCCGAGCGCGCCCAAAACTGAAGCGTTTTCAGCTCCGCCCTGACAGGTTTTCGGCTCACGCACGAGCCGTAAACTGAAGCGATTCTTCCTTAAAAACCATTGACAGCGGCTCCGAAAGCCGAGATATTACCATTGAAAGCTAAAGTACTAATTATTCGGCCGGGCGCGAATCGCGAAATGGGACGATGTTCTCGGCTTTTTGCGGAACCTTCCTGACAAACTCGTGTTCTAACGGTTGACGCCGAAATCTGCTCTCCGTTTGACTCCTACGCCCAGGGATGTCTCAGTGGTGGAATCGGTCGACTCTCCTCGACTTAACCCTCTCTCCTCGCCGAAGCGCACGCCCGCGCTTGTGGCTGACTCGTCGGTGCGGTGCGCGTTCGTTGTGAACGCGCCCCGTCCGAGCCGTGACGTTCTGCATTCTCACTCACCCGCCTGAGGAGTTCGCCCGATGTCGAACGCGATGCGGAAGCTTTTGATACTTATTATCTCATCTGTCAGCATAATTTATCTAATATATCGCGGTTTCTTCACGCTTAACCTCACGACCACCTACGCGGTGGCCGCGTCGGCGGCGCTGCTGCTCGCCGAGACGTACGGCGTGCTGTGCGTGCTGCTGTACTGCGTGCAGGTGTGGGACCCGTCGGAGCCGCCGCAGCAGCCGGTGCTGCCCGGGCGGACGGTGGACGTGTTCGTGCCGACGTACAACGAGGACGTGATGATCCTGCGGGCCACGCTCGAGGCGTGCGTCCGGATGGAGTACCCGCACCGCACGTACCTGTGCGACGACGGCGGGACCGAGCAGCGGCTCAACGACCCGGAGAAGGGGGCGGCCGCCCGGGACCGGGCGGCGAAGCTCAAGGCGCTGTGCGCCGAGCTCGGCGTCATCTACACCACCCGGCCCAAGAACGAGCACGCCAAGGCCGGCAACCTGAACCACGCGCTCCGCCAGACCGACGGCGAGTTCGTCATCATCCTCGACGCCGACCACGTGCCCGAGCCGCACTTCATCACCCGGCTGATCGGGTACTTCGCCGACGAGAAGTTGGCCTACGTGCAGACCCCGCACGCGTTCTACAACTTCGACTCGTTCCAGTCCCAGAACAGCCACAACGACCGGAAGTACTGGGAAGAGGGGGCGATGTTCTACGAGGTCATCCAGCCGGGCCGCAACCGGTGGGGGTGCCCGATCTTCGCCGGCTCGGCCGCCATGTTCCGCCGGGCGGCGCTGGCCGAGGTCGGGTACATCGCGCTGGAGACCATCACCGAGGACATGCACACCGGGCTGCGGATCAACGCCCTGGGGTGGACGGCGCTGGCGATCAGCGAGCGGCTGGTGGCCGGGCAGGCGGCCCCGGACATCACCACCTTCCACTCGCAGCGGCTCCGCTGGGGCGAGGGCAACCTGAGCATCATGGCCCACGACAACCCGCTCACCACCAGGGGGCTGACGCTGGCCCAGCGGCTGTGCTACCTGGGGTCGATGGTGCACTGGGCCGGCGGGGTGTTCAAGCTGATCATCTACCTGACCCCGATCATGATGATGATCTCCGGCGTCGCCCCGCTCAAGGAGCTGACGGTCACCCTGGGGGCGGTCACCCTCGCCTACCTGGCGGTGTCGCTGTTCGGCGTCCGGGCGCTGGGCAACGGGCACGGGTCGATCGTCAACGGCGAGTTCTTCTGCATGGTCAACTTCTGGACGCAGATCCGGGGCACCATGCGGGCGCTGTTCAAGCGCGGCCAGCAGACGTTCGTGGTGACCAGCAAGCGGGGCCGGCAGTCGAAGAGCTCGTGGCCGTTCGTGTACCCGCACCTGGCGCTGGCGGCGCTGAGCGTGGTCGCACTCGCGTGGGGCTGGTCGCGGTACTTCTACGGGGTGTCCGACGACCTCGTCCGGCCGCTCATCCCGACCGTCTGGATCGTCGTCCACCTGGCGCTGATCTGGATGGTGGTGCGGCGGTCGCTGTGGCCCGAGGACCAGCGGTTCAGCTACCGGCACGCGACCGCCGTCGCGGTCGAGTACGCCCGGGCCGACGGCCCGACCGGGGTGGGGGTGACCAACGACCTGAGCGACCAGGGGGTCGGGTTCGTCGCCTACGCCGACATCCCGGTCGGCACCGCGCTGGAGGTGCGGCTGGTCGGCGGCGGCGAGGACGTCCGCATCGCCGGCGTCGTGAAGCGGGCCGAGCGGGTGGCCCACGACCGGACGCTCGGCTGCGCCGGGTACAAGATCGGGGTCAAGTTCGACAAGCTCGACGGCCCGGCGCTGGACGCCGTCAACCGGATCACCTACCACTACGCGGTCCCCCGGCTGTACCAGGAGTACGGCCGCGGGAACAAGCGGACGCCGCTCGCCCGGCTCGGCGGGCTGGTCCACCGCACCTTCTTCAGCCGCCGCGCCCAGCCGCGGCGGGTGGTCCGGCTGCCGGCCGTCGTCACCGCCGGCGAGAGCCGCTGCGCGACGGTGACCGAGGACCTGACCCCGGTCTCGACCGCGGTCCTGCTCGGGCACCCGCTGCCGGTCGGGGCCGAGGTGGGGCTGACCGTCCGCACCCCGATCGGCGAGGCCCGGGGGGCGGCCGAGGTGGTGCGGGTGACGGCGCAGCGGATCGGCGCTCGGACCTACCACCGGACGGCGCTGAAGCTCCGCGACCCGCACGGCCCGGACTACGCCCGGGTGCAAAACCTGCTGACCGGGGCCGCCCCGCACCGGCTCGAGCCGGCCCTCAACCCGGACCGCCGCGAGCCGAAGCAGGTGAAGACGGTCGGCGTCCACGCGATCGCGGCGCTGGCGGCCGCGGTGCTGATCGCGCTGGCCGGGATGGCGTTCCCGATCGCCCACCGGGACGACGTGTTCCTGCACGAGGTGGCCCAGGCGGGCGGGCGGGTGACCCCGGAGCAGGCCGCCCGGATCGACGCCATCTACCGCGCCGCGACGGCCGACCCGCACCCCTCGACCGACCGCCTCGTGCTGCTCATGCAGGCGATGCCGCGGGCCGGCCGGGTCGAGGACTGCGACCCGCTGATCACCGTGCTGTCGAACCGCGACCCGAGCAACGCCGACCTGCGGCTGGCGCTGGCCGCGACCCTCGACCGCAAGGGCGACTACGCCGAGGCCGAGAAGCACTACCTCCACCTGCTCGGCGAGATCGACCGCGGCCGGGTGCGGGGCGCCAAGCGGGTGCCCGTGTACCTCGCCGCCGCCCGCAGCCGGATCAACGCCGGCGACGTCGAGACGGCCGCCGCCCGGTTCGACGCGTACATGGCCGCCGCCCCGGACGACGGCGCGGTGCGGAACGAGTACGCCGGCGTGCTCATCCGCGCCGGCCGGTACGCCGCGGTGCCCGAGCTGTACGCCGCCGCCGAGCCGGACTACCGCGGCCGCGTCCTGCTCATGAGCGCGCTGGCCCTGGCCAAGAACTTCGACGCCGCTGAAGCCCAGGGCAAGACCATCCTGTCGGCCAACCCGGAGGACCCGGCGGCCCAACTGCTGCTCGCCGAGCTGACCGCCCACCGCAAGGAGTACGACAGCGCCCGCAAGCTGTTCCAGCAGATCGCCGCCCGGCCCGGGGTGACCCCGGACACCCGGCTGAAACTGGCCCGGCTCCAACTGCTCAACCACGACTTCGACGACGCGCTGGGGCAGTACCAGGCGGTCATCGCGGCCGGGGTGGTGACGGACGAGTCGTGCCGCGGGTTCGCCGACGCCGCCGCCGGCGCGACCGCGCTGACCGAGGCGCACCGGCGGACGGCCGAGCTGATCGACCGGCGGCCGGAGACCGCCGCCTCGGCCGACTCGGTGTACCTCGGCCGGCTGGCCTACCTGTACAGCCGGCTGAAGATGAACGACCGCGCCCTGGCGCTGTCGGAGCGGGCCGTCGCCCTCAACCCGACCGACAAGGAGATCATCAAGCAGCGGTACGCGCTGCTGCTCGACCAGAACAAGGCCGCCGAGGCGGCCGCGCTGGTCGCCCCGCACCGGGCCGACCCGGCCATGCGGCTGGCGCTGGTGCAGGCGCACCTGAAGGGCAAGGAGCTGGACGCGGCCGAGAGGGAGGCCCGGGCGCTGCGGGCGGCCGCCCCCAACGACCTGGACGCGACCCGCCTGCTGGCCGACGTGCTGAGCTGGAAGAAGGAGTACGCGGAGTCGCTCGCGCTGTTCGAGACGCTCCGCGTCGCCAAGCCGAACGACGCCGACGTCTCAATCCGCATCGCCCAGGTGACGCTGTGGAGCGGCGACGCGTCCGGCGCGCTGAAGCACTTCGACGCCATCCTGGCCAAGTCGTTCGACCGCCCGGCCGTGTGGCCCGACTACGTCGCCGCCGCGTCGGCCGCCGACAAGGTCTCGGCGGAGCAGTTCCAGACCGTCCGCCGGATCGCCGACCAGCCGGCCGTGCGCGACGGCACCGACGCGGTGCTGCTGGCCCGGCTCGGCTGGGTGATGGTGCGGGAGGAGCGGGCGGAGCTGGCCGAGCCGCACCTCACCCGGGCGGTGGCGCTGCGGCCGGCCGACCCGGGCGTGCGGAAGGAGCTGGCCCGGGTGCTGACCGGGGCCGGCCGCCCGGCCGACGCCCTCCGCCAGTTCGACGGGCTGACCGACCTGACGGCCGAGGACCACGTCCAACTGGCCGGCATCCACGTCGCCCTGAAGGACTTCGCCGCCGCCGAGCGGGCGTGCCGGTTCGCGCTCATCACCCGGCCCAACGACCCGGCCATCGACCGGCTGCTGGCCGACGTGCTGAGCTGGGGCGGGAAGTACGACGAGTCGCTGGGCATCTTCCGCCGCCTCCGCGCCGCCAAGCCGGGCGACCCCGACCTGCTGGTGCGGACGGCCGAGGTGCAGATCTGGAGCGGGGTGCCGACCGACGCGCTGCTGCTGGCCGCCGGGGCGCTGGAGGCGGACATCGACCAGCCCCGGGTGTGGCCGGTGTACGTGTGGGCGGCGGCCGCCGTCCCCAACCTCAACACCATCCACAACCCGCTGCTCGAGCGGGTGGTGTCGAAGATCGACACGGCCGCCTGGCAGCCGGTCGCGCTCGCCCGGCTGGCGCTGGTCCACCACCGGCTCGGCAAGCCGGACCCGGCCCGGGAGCTGATGGACCGGGCCATCAAGGCCCCGAACAAGCCGGCCGGGGACGTCCGCGAGATCGCCGTGCTGCTCGGCCAGGTGGGCCGGGCGGCCGACGGGGTGACCCTGTTCGAGGGGCGGCCGCTGGCCCCCGAGGACCGGTCGGTGCTGGCCGAGCTGGCCGCCTCGGCCCGCGACTGGCCGAACGCCGAGCGGCACTTCAAGTCCGTGCTGGCCGACAAGCCCGACGACGTCGGGGCGGCCATCCGGCTGGCCGAGGTGGTCAGCCTGAAGGGCGACCACAAGGCGGCCAAGGCGGCCATCGACGCGCTGGCCCGGAAGGCCCCGACCGACGGCAAGGTGCTGACGGCCGCCGGCGAGATCGAGCTGCGGGCCGGTGACCCGGCAGCCGCCGCCGGCCGGTTCGAGGCGGCGCTGCGGGCCGTCCCCAACTACGCCCCGGCCCGCCGCGGGTTCATCGACGCGGCCTCGGCCGCCGGCGACCGCCTCACCGCCGCCCAGGTGAAGCTGGCCGCCCAGTACGCCGACGTGATCGCCGCCGCCACCGCCATCGAGCCGGTCCACGCCTGCCGGCTGGCGTGGGTGATGATCCAGCACCGCGAAATCCCCCGGGCCGACAAGCTGCTGGACCGGTGCGTGCTGGCCGCCACCGAGCCGGCCGCGCGGCGCGAGCTGGCCCCGGTGCTGGCCGCCCGCGGCCGCGGCCGGGAGGCGGTCCAGGCCCTCACCGGGCTGAAGGCCGAGCCGGAAGACCTGCTGCTGCTGGCCAACGTCCACGCCAGCCTGAACGACTTCCCGGCGGCGACCGCGGCCTGCCGGTCGTACCTCGCCGCCCGCCCCGACGACCTCAAGGCCGAGCGCCAACTGGCCGACCTGCTGAGCTGGAGCGGCGAGCACGACGACGCCCTCCAGGCGCTCACCCGGCTGCAGTCCAAGCTGCCGGCCGACGCGACCATCCCGGTCCGGACCGCCGAGACGCTGTGGCGGATGGGCCGGCAGGTGGAGGCGATGGACCTGTTCGGCAAGCTGATGGCCGCCGCCGGCAAGGCCGCCGGCGACCCGTCCGGGTTGCGGGCCGGGTTCGTGCTCGCCGCGTTCGAGGCCGAGAAGGTCACCCCGGCCATCCTGGAGATCGCCGACCGCGCGGCGGCCGCGGCCGGGCAGTCCACCGACGTCCTGTTCCTGGCCCGGCTCGGGTACGTCCTGAAGCGGGCCGGCCGCGCCACCGACGCCGACGCGATGTTCGACCGCGCCGTCGCGGTCATGCGGATCGACGACGTCGACACCCGCTGGCTGCTGGGCGGGGTGATGACCCTCGCCGGCCGCCGGGCCGACGCCACCCGCGCCTGGGCCGGGATCACTCCGACCGGCGAGAACACCCGGCGGCTGGCGCTGCTGTACGCCTCCGCCTACGACTACAAGGCCGCGCTGGCGGTGTGCGACGACGGCCTCAAGACCCAGCCGGGCGACCGGGCGCTGGCGATCGCCCGGGCCGACGTGCTGACCTGGAGCCGCGACTACCCGGCCGCCATCGCCCAGTTGAAGAAGCTGAGCGACATGGCCCCGGACGTGGAACTGACGGTCCGGCTCACCGAGGTGAGCCTGCGGGCGAACCGGCCGGCCGACGCGCTGGCGCTGATCGAGCCGGAGGCGGCCAAGAAGCCGGCCCGGGCGAAGGCCGTGCGGCTGTTCGTCGAGGCCGTCGGCGGGGTCGGCAACCTGACCGCCGAGCAGGCGGCGCTGGTGACCAAGATGTACCGCGAGGTGCCGCTCGTGGGCGAGCCGGCCGACCCGCTGTTCGCCGCCCGCGTCGGGCTGGCCCTGCGGGTGGCCGGCGCGACCCGCGAGTCGGAGGCGATGCTCGCCCGGGCGGCCAAGGACACCCCCCGCGACCCCCGCACCCGCCGCGCGCTGGCCGGGCTGATGGCCACCGCCGGCCGCTCCGACCAGGCCCTCAAGCTGTACGAGGGGCTGGACGCCGAGCCGGACGACCTGCTCCAACTGGCGTACCTGAACGTCGGCCGCAAGGACTACGTGGCGGCCGAGAAGGCGGCCCGCGGCTACCTCGTCGCGCACCCGGGCGACCCGCTCGGCGAGCGGGCGCTGGCCGACATCCTCGCCTGGAACGGCAACTTCAAGGCCGCCCTGCCGGTGTTCGAGCGGCTGACCAAGGCGCGGCCGATGGACACCGAGCTGGCCATCCGGGTGGCCGAGGTGCGGCTGGCCGACGACGACCGGGTCGGGGCCGCGGCGGTGTTCGCCCGGGCGGTCGAGGAGCAACTGGGGACCGCCCTCGCCGGCCAGCCCGGGGGCGAGACGGCGTCGCTCGACGCCCGCGCCCGGGCCGGGTTCGCGGCCGCGGTCGCCGCGCTGCCCGACCTGCCGCCGAAGTACGCCGAGCTGGCGGCCAAGCTGGCCAAGGCGCTGGCGGCCGACGACGACGACGCCTTCACCGCCGGGCGGCTGGGCGTGATCCTGGCCCGGGCCGGGCGCGGCGCGGAGGCGGCCGCGCTGGCCGACCGCGTCGCCAAGATCGAGGTCAAGGACCCGGGCGCGCGGCGCGAGCTGGCCGGCATCCTGGCCGCCGTCGGCCAGCCCCGCCGGGCCGTCACGGTCCTCGAGAGCCTGCAACAGACGGCCGACGACCGGCTCATGCTGTCCGGCCTCCAGATGACGCTCGGCGAGTTCGCCGCGGCCGAGAAGACCTGCCGGGCGCTGCTCGCCGACGCCCCGGGCGACGCCCGCGCCACCCGGCAACTGGCCGAGGCGCTGAGCGGCAAGAAGGAGTTCAAGGAGGCGGCGGCGCTGTTCGAGAAGCTGCACAAGGCCAACCCGACCGACGACGCGGTGCGGCTGCGGCTGGCCGAGGCGCTGCTGGCCGCCGGCAGCTACGACGCGGCCGCCGACCAGTTCCTGCCGCTCGTGACCGCGGGCGCCGCGCCGGCCGTCGAGGCGAACTACCTCGCGGCGGTGGCGAACGTGAAGGCGGTTACGCCCGCCCACCAGAAGGCGGTGCTGCGGGTCGGCGCGTCGGACGCCGCGAAGGCCGCGACCGACGTCACCTTCCTGGTCAACCTGGCGTGGGTCCACTACCGGTGCGAGCAGCCGAAGGCGTGCGACGCGTTCCTCACGGCCGCGGCGGCGCTGAAGCCGACCGACCCGGCGGTGCGGCGGAGCATGGCCGGGGTGCTCGAGGCCCGCGGCCGTGCCGCCGACGCGCTGGCCGCCCTCGACGGGCTGCCGCTGGACGACGCGGACCGCGTCCAGATCGCCCGGCTGCACACCGCGGCCAAGGACTACGCGGCCGCGGAGAAGGCGGTGCGGGCGGTGCTCGACAAGATGCCGACCAGCGCGCCGGCCCGGCGGCAGTTGGCCGAAATCCAGTTCGCCCGGAAGGAGTACCGGGCGGCGGCGGACCTGCTGGACAAGCTCGTCTTCGAGTCCCCGGCCGACCGCGAGGTGGCCGTGCGGGCGGCGGAGGCGCTGCTGGCCGACCGCGACTACGAGGGCGCGCTGGTCCGGTTCCGCCGGCTGCTCGCCGACAAGGACGAACACCCCGAGCTGTGGGCCCCGTACATCGACGCGGCCGCCAGCGCCAAGAAGCTGGGGGTGGAGGACGGCGAGCTGATCGACCGGATCGCCAAGCAGAGCGACAAGGACACGACCCGCTCGGCCGCGTTCTGGTCGCGGCTCGGCTGGGTGCTGCTCCAGTTCAAGCACAAGGAGAAGGCCACTGCGCTGATCGACCGGGCCGTCGCGATGAAGCCGACGGAGTCGGACGCCAAGCGGGAACTCGCCGGGGTGCTGTCTGCCGTCGATCGGTACAAGGAGGCGCTGGCCCTGTACGAGGGGCTGGAACTGACCACCGCCGACAAGGTGCGGGTGGTCGAGTTGTCGCTGGCGGTCCGCGACCTGGACCGGGCGTCCAAGTTGCTCGGCGAGCTGCTCGCGGCCGACCCGAGGAACCGGACCCTGCGCCGGCTCAACGCCAACCTGCTGTTGTGGACCAAGAAGCACGCGGAGGCGCTCAAGGAGTTCACCGCGCTCAAGCAGGAGCTGCCCGGTGACCGCGAGATTCAGGTCGGGTTCGTCCTGGCCACGCTGTGGAGCGGCGACGCCAAGGCCGCGCTGCCGATGCTCCACGACCTGCTCGAACGGGACATGGAGCAGCCGGTGCTGTGGCGGCCGTACCTCGAAGCGGTCGCCCAGGTGAACACGGTGACCAAGGAACACGAGGCGATCGTGGTGCGGATCGCGAAGGCGGTCGGCGGCCTGAAGGACCCGGAGGCCGAACTGCTCGGCTCGGTCGGCGTCGCCCTGGCGCGGATCAAGCAGAGCGACCTGGCGATCGGGATGCTCAAGAAGGCGGTCGAGGCGAACCCGAAGTCGGACGCCTTCCGGCTCCAACTGGCGCAGACGCTGACCGCGGCCCGGCGGTACGACGAGGCGGAGAAGATCTACGCCGAACTGCTCACCCCGCGGGCCACGCGGCCGTAACGGCCGCCGGCTGATCCGCGACGCCCGCCCCGGTCGAAAGGCCGGGGCGGTTGCGTTTCCGGGGGCACTTCGTGAGTCGGAGGTGATACCGGATCGCGCTGATTGCTGTCTGGAGCCGGCCTCCGTGAGGCCGGGGCGACATGACCGGAATCGCTCCGGCCTCACGGAGGCCGGTGACGGCAGACGGACGCGAATCAACGCGATCGTGTGTCACTTCGGCTGGAGGGCCGCCAGCAGCGGGCCGCGCCACGCCTTCTGGGCCGGGTCGTAGGCGCCGAACCCGGAGCCGAACTCCCAGTAGGCCCAACTGAAGCCGCGGGCCTCGGCCGCCTTCACGACCGCCGCCGTCCATCGCGCCCGGCTCGCCATGTCCGCCTTCTCGTAGGCGCCGAACTCGCCCACGAACACCGGGCGGTTGTTCTTCTTCGCCCACTCCGCCGCCTCGTCGAGGCTCTTGCCCAGCGCCTTCGACTCGGCCTCGTCGCCCGACCACTTGATGCCGCTGAGGTTCTTCACGTCGTCCGGCGCCCACGCGGCGCCCTGGTGGGTGAACTTGAACGGCTCGTAGAAGTGGACGGTCAGGATCAGGTTCGGGTCGTCCGGGAGCTTGAGCTTGGGCAGCGCCGAGATGTTGTTCCACGACCCCGGCCCGACCACCACCGCCCGCGTCGGGTTCGTCGCCCGGACCGCCTTGAGCACGACCGGGATGGCGTCGTTCCACGCCTCGTCGAACGCCCCGTTCGGCTCGTTGCACAGCTCGAACACCACCGATGCCGGGCGGTCCTTGTAGCGGGCCGCGATCTGCTCCCACAGCCCGACCAGCCGCGGCAGGTGCTTCTTCGGCTCGCGGTGCAACTCGTCGTAGTGGTGGACGTTGAGCACCACGTTCAGCTTGTTCGCCTCGGCCTGGTCGAGCGCCCAATCGACCCGCTTGAAGAAGGGCGGGGCGATGGCGTACGGGGCGTCCGGGGCGGCGTGCGCCGACCACCGGACGGGCAGCCGGACCGTCTGGAACCCGGCGGCCTTGACGGCCCGGAAGTAGTCGGCCTCGAGCTTGAAGCCCCACTCGCCCTCGTTCGGGGCGTCCAGGGCGTTGCCGAAGTTGATGCCGCGGCCGAGGGACTCGTTGACGGCGAACGCCGCCGACCGGGGCTTGTCGGCGGGGAGGACGGGGGCGGCCGGGATGGCGATCGTGCTCACGACGCACACAGAGAGGAGGGTACGCGTCACGGGAAAGCCCATCTATGATGGATGGCGAATGTACGTGACGTTCACAATACCCCGCCGTCGTGCCGCGGGGTAGTCGGTCGTTCAGAAATTAGAGACTCACTTCGCGGTGACGCGGTCCCCGTCCCGCCCGGCCAGCGCCACCAGCCGCGGGAACGACTCCTTCACCTGCGCGCCGGCGGTCACGACGACCTTGAGCTCCTCGGCCTCCAGCTTGCCGCCGACGAGCACCTCGGCCCGCATGTCGTACTCGTACCGCGAGCCGGCGACCAGCGGCGGGGTGACGAACTCCCGCTCCGCCCCGGTCTGCCGGGTCGGGCTGCCGTTGACGTACAGCGCCGCCCCGGCCGGGAGGCTGAGGCGCACGGTCGCGGTCGCCGGCCGGCCGGTCGCGCCGCCCTGTTCGCCCGGCGGCGGAATTTCCGGCACCTTCGGCTTCGGCAGCGGCGGCACCATGACCGGCACCTCCGGCGAGCGCGACCACGGCGAGGTGTACATTGTGTACAGCGGCATCCCGGTCGGCGGCGCCCAGAACGTCACCAGCCCGTGGCACCCGCCGCCGCACCCGTTGGCCGGGAACAGCCCCAGGCAGCTCGCGCCCACCCACCCGAACTGACCGGCCTGCGGGTACCACGACGGCGCGGCCGCCGGCGGGCAGTACGCCTCGGCCGGGCAGCAGCCGACGCGGCAGTGGTGGAAGAAGCCGGGCTTCATCGCTGGGACGTGCCCGATGCAACCGAACGCGGTGCCCTGACCCGCGTAACCGTACCCGCCGCGGCACCCGCACGAGAACAGCGGGTCGAAACTCACGTCCGGCCCGGCGGTGATCGCGGCCATCATCACAACGCTGTACATACCGTCCTCACGGTGCGGAACGAAGTGTTCTTTAATCGTAATTGGGTGCGACGCTGCGTCAACGTGTGAAGCGCCCAGATAACCCAAATTCTCCGTCTTGCGGCGCTACAACCGATTGGCCATTCGTGGCACGTCGCGTGCCGCGCCGTGGGGATGGACCGGCGAAAGCGCGAGTGCCGCCCCGGGTACGCCCTCCCATTTGGGAGAGCCTGCCCGGGGCGGCACCCGCGCTCTAACCGGATTGCCCGTCACACCACCGGCGTGACGACCGTGTTCCGCAACTCCTTCGTTCCGCCCGGCGGCAGCGACGCCTGGAAACCGAACGTTACGCTGCCGTTCGGCGGCACCGCCGCGTTGTACGACAGCGGGCGGATGACGTAGTGCTTGCCGACGTGGCTGACGACCTCCGCGCCCCAGATGTTCGTGATCTCGAAGTCGGCGTCGAATGCGAGCGTCCAGTTCTGCCACGCGGTCGCGGACGTGTTCTTCACGCTCACGTTCATCACGAACCCGACACCCCAGTCGGAACCGACCACCGGGGTCACAACCCCGGCGCTGCCGCCGGTCGCGGGCGGCGGCGGAGGCGGCGGAGGCGGGGGCGTGTCGTCGTTGACGAGCGTCGCCGTGCCGACCGCGGTGCCGAGCGTCGCCCCGGTCGGGCCGCTCAGGAGCAGGTCGAATGTCTCGTCCGGCTCGACTGTCGTGTCGCCGAGGACGGTGACGGTCACGGTTTTGGAGGTCTGCCCGGCGGCGAACGTCACCGTGCCGGTGGCGGCGGTGTAGTCGGACCCGGCGGTCGCGGTGCCGTTGCGGGTTGCGTAGTTCACCGTCACCGGGGTCGAACTCGCGGCCGACAGCGTCACCGTGAACGTCGCGGTGCCCACCGCGTTACCCTCGTTCATCCGCAGGTTGCCGACCGACACCGAAGGCACCGGCGGAGGCGGCGGGGGAGGAGGCGGCGGAGGCGGAGGCGGAGTGCCGCCGTCGTCGTTCACGATGGTGCCGGTCGCGGACGCGGTGCCGAGCGTCGCGCCGGTCGCGCCGCTCAGGGTGAGCACGAACGTCTCGTCCGGCTCGACTGTCGTGTCCGGGGTGAGGGCCACGACGACGGTCTTCGAGGTCTGGCCGGGGTTGAAGGTGAGCGTGCCGGTGGCGGCGGTGTAGTCGGTGCCGGCGGTCGCGGTGCCGCCACCGGTCGCGTAGTTCACCGTCACCGGGGTCGAACTCGCGGCCGACAGCGTCACCGTGAAGGTGATGGTGTTCGGCGCGGCGGTGCCGGTGCCGCCGCCGTCGAGCACGCCGAACTGAATCGGCGTCAGGTAGGCGAGCTTGTCCGTGCGGACCGTCGTCCAGTCGTCGTTCAAAATCCCGCCGGTGTCGCCGCTGTTCGGGTTCCAGCTCCAGTACGTCCAGCTCGCCCCCTTCTGGCCGGCGGCGAGGTCGTTGGTGCCGTTGCCGTCGAGGTCGCCGCCGAGGTACTTGGAGAGCTGGTTGAGCCACTGCCGGTCGGAGTTCGTCTCCAGCTTGGTGCCGAACTCGCCCAGGATCACCGGCGCGGTGCCGGTGCGGAACAGGTAGCCCCAGTTCTGGTCCCACACCGAGTTCAGGTTGTTCGGGTAGTTGGCCGCGGAGAACCACGGCTGGCCGTACACCGACGCCGGGTAGTCGTGGGCCGAGTACACGAGCCGGTTGGCGGTGTTCAGCCGCACCGGGTTGGCCCCGGCGGCGGACAGGTTGCCGCCCCACCAGTAGTAGCCCGACGGGCCGCGCTCCACCCCCTCGACCACGATCAGCCAATTCGGGTTGACCGACAGGATGGCGTTGCCGGCCCGCTCGGCCGCCAGCCGCCAGTCGGTGCTCAGGTCGTTGGTGCCCCAGGTGGCCGCGCCGTGCGGCTCGTTGAACAGGTCGGCCCCGATGACGGTCGGGTTGCCGGCATACCGCTGGGCGAGCGACTTCCACCCGTTGACGAACTGGGCGTCGCTGTAGGCGGCGTTGTACCACAGCCCGTTGTCGGCCCCGTCGCCGGCGCCCAGCCGGTGCTGGTCGAGCATGACCCGCAGCCCGATCCGGCCGGCGTAGGCGACCACCTTGTCAACGATCTGGAGGCCGTTCAGCCCCTGGAGGTCGGGGTTCTTGCCGTAGTCGATCCCGTTCGGGCTGCCGCCGGTCGCGATGAGTTCGCCGGAGATCGGCAGGCGGATCAGGTTGAAGCCGAGTTGCTTCATCTGATCCATCATCTCCTTGTAGTTCCGCACGTTCAGCCCGTCGGGCGCGAACCGGGTGGACTCCGCGCCGAACCAGTTGACCCCGCTCAACTGCACGTTGCGGCCGTTGGCATCGACGATCTGGTTGCCGCTGGTGCGGAGGAAGCCGGCTGCGGCCGCGGTCCCTGGGTTGCCCTCGTTCGCCGAGCCGCCGGTCACCGACAGCGTTGGCAGGGCGGTCGTCGGCGGAGGCGGGCTGACCGGCGGGCTGGCCGGCGGGCTAACGGGCGGGCTACTCGGCGCGGTGGCCGGCGCGCCGTTGAAGAAGAAGTTGGTCGCGGCCGGTGCGGCGTTGCTGATGAACCCGAACGACGCCTGCCCGTTGACCGGGAGCGTGCCATTGTACGCGGCGTTCGAGAACTTGTAGTGGTTGCCGGTGTGGCTCACCAGCGTCGCGTTCCACACCTGCGAGATGGTGCCGGGGTAGTCGAACTCGACCGTCCACGCGGTCACCGCCGGGCCGGGGGTGTTGGTGATGGCCACCTCGGCCTGCTGGCCGCCGGTCCACGACCCGGTCACCGCGTACGACACGACCGCGGGCACCTCGCGGCTTTCCAACTGCGTCAGCGACAGCCGCGTGCGCGCCGGCGGCGGGCTTGTGCGGATCGGATTCGTCTTCGACGGGAACAGCGCGCGCAGCCAACCACGGGGACGAAGCATTCGTCCCTCCTTCACAAAAGGGGAATGATGTGACGGGCGAGCACGAGCTGCCGGAGCGAGTCCCGACAGAGGGGTAAGGGCGATGCCCTCGCGATCACTATAGACCTGCCCGAACTCTCATGCGGAACATCGTGCGGACTTTTTTCTGGTCAAAGTGTCGGAGAATTCGGCACCAGCGGACGGCCCGCGTCGGGTGCGTGAAGTGGTGGCACGGGCGGGGCCGGGTTGCCGGAAAAGGGGGCAAACGAATGCGCGAGCCAAGCCAATTGGGAAGGGCAGGCAATTGGGCCGGGCGCGGCGATCGTCGCCGCGCCCGGTTGCGGGGTCACAGAGCACTTACAGGTGGTAGATGTGCGGCAGGCGGATGGTCATGTAGGCGTACACCGACCCGTAGCGGAACACGCCCGAGTACAGGTACTCGGTCGCCAGCCCGGCGGTCAGCCACGACTTCACGTCCCACGTCACGTCGAGCCGGAAGCGGTTGTAGCTGACCGACCTGTTGTCCCACCCCAGCCCGTACTGGGCCACGTAGGTCAGGTTGTTGGCCCCGCCGAACAGGTCGCGGCCGACGATGTGCGTCCACTCCAGCCGGGCCTCGTAGAAGCTGAAGCTCGACGGCGCGAAGTACGGGTGGATGGTCCCCCGCAGGTCGAACGGGGCGTTCGGGCCGAACTGCGTCTGGTCGGAGTAGAACAGCCCCTGCACGTTCACCAGCAGCCGCAACTGGCGGGGCAGTTGGGTGAACCGGTACCCGGCGTTGAGGGTGAACTCCTGCAGGTTGTTGGAGTCCGAGTAGTACCCGTACCGGTACAGCCCGGCGACATCGACGCGGCGGTTCACCCGGTAGTCGCCGGACATCTGGAACCCGTACCGGTAGATGTCCTGGCGGAGCGCCTCGCCGCTGACCGGCACGTTCTCCACGTACCCGCCGCCCGACAGGTTGTACCCGTCGCCGCGGTACACCAGCCCGGTGTCGGTGGTGACGCGGTTGCTCAGCCGGCTGGCGTACTGCTCGTAGTTGGTGACCGTGCGGAACAGCACCTGGTCGTTCAGCCCCAGCTTCTTCTGCAGGGTGACGGTGGCGATGTCGCCGTTCAGGTCGCCGTCGTCCCGCGGGTTGTAGTTGACGTGGCTGTACCCGACGCCGAAGAACTCGTTGGCGTCGCCGAGCGGCAGGGTGACGAGCGAGCCGACGCGGAACCGCCCCATCTGGGCCAGCCCGTTACGCCCGTTCTCCTCCTGATAGCCGATGAACGGGCGGACGCTGGGGGCCATCTCGGCCTGCCCCCGCTGTAGGGCGATGGACGACTCCCGGCTCTGCGGGTCGGCCGCCAGCACCTGCCCGTACACCTTGTTGGCCTCGCGCGTCTTCTGCAGCGAGCCGTACGTCTGGGCGAGGTCGAACAGGGCGTCCACGTTGCCCGGCTCCTGCTCGATCACCGCCCGGTACGCGCCGACGGCGCTGAGGTCGCGGAGCCCGCGCAGCCCCTTGGCGGTGTCCTCGAGCCGGGCCCCGCGGGCCTCGGCGGCGCGGGCCTCGGCGACCCGGGCCTCGTAGTCGGTGACGGCGGCCATCAGCGACTGGGCGACGAGCGGGTCGGACACGGCGGACGCGAGCCGGCCGGCGTCCGAGCCGAGGCCCGGGCCGGCGTTCTGCATGGCCAGGATCTGCACGATCGCCGGGTTGACCGCCGGGGCGCGGTCGCCGATGGCCGTCAGCGCCGACCGCAGCCCGGACTCCGGGTCGGGGGTGCCGACCGACAGGTACGCCTCGTGGCTCAGGTCGTACCGGTAGTCGGCGTAGTAGATGCGGGCCACCTCCCGCTTCGGCAGGGTGTAGTCGGAGTCGAGCGAGATGAGCTTCTGGTACACCTCCGACGACGCCTTGAAGTTGCGGGCGATGGAGTACGACCGGGCCAGCGCCAGGTGCCCGCGGACGTTGGTCGGGGACGCCACCAGCAGCGCCTTGGCGGTGGACACCGCGTCCTCCACCACCCCGGTCTGGCGGGCCACCCGCTGCTGCAGGTCGGCGACCCGGGTGAGGGCGGCCAGGTTCTGCGGGTCGCCCCGCAGCGCGGTCAGCGCGTGCTGCAGCGCCGGCCCGTCGTCGCGGTCCTCGGCGAACAGGTCGGACACGGTCAGCCGGAACCGGATCTCGTCGCCGACGAACTCCGGCGGGCACCCCAGGTCGCCCGGCCCGTCCACCAGCCGCTGGCTGACCCGCAGCAGCCCGTACTGGCCGACCAGCGACCGGTTGGCGGTCGCCGCCAGCGCGCTGCGGAACGCCGCCTCGGCCTCGGCCACCTTGTTCGCCGCCAGCAGCGCGTTGCCCATCGCGCCCTCGACGGCGGCGAACGCGGACGCGGTCGGGCTGCCGCCGGCCAGGAACGAGCCGCACGCCTCGATGGCCTGCTGCGCGTACCCGTTGCGGGTGCTCACCTGGGCGTACACGATCAGCGTCTGGTGGTCCCACGGGGCTTCCCGCTGCAGCGCCGTCAGCACGTCCAGCGCGGCGGCGATCCGCCGCTGCCCGGCCAGCGCGGTGGCCACCCCGCGGCGGGCCCGCCGGTACCCCCGCGACCCGGGCAGCACCCGCGAGTACTCGGCCTTCGCCTTCTCCAGGTCGCGGCCCGCCTCGTAGGCGGCGGCCAGCCCGATCCGCGCGTCCGGGTCGTACGGGAACTGCTTCAGGATGTCGTTGTAGAAGTACTTGGCCTCGATGAACTGGCCGGCGGCGATGTGGTACTGGCCGCGCACCAGCGACGCCTCCACCACCTGGTCCGGGGTGAGCGGGCGCACCGTCTCGAGCAGCCCCTTGGCCTGGGTCAGCCGGTACTGGGCGATCAGCATCCGCACCTGCGCCAGTTGCGACGGCACGTGGTTCGCCTGGATGGCCGGGATCTGGGCGAACATGACCGCCGCCAGGTCGTACTCCTCGATCGCGGTCAGATTCTCCGCCAGTTGGAGCCGCGGGCCGATGCTCTTGGGCAGCTTGGCCGCCAGCAGCTCCATCGCGTCGTACGCCTTCCGCTTGTCGCCCAGGATGGCGTACAGCCGGACGTTGTTGACCAGCACCTCCGGGTCCGGGTTGTCGCCGATCGCCCGCACGAACGGGTCGAGGAACGGGGCCGCCTCCTTGCCCCGCTCCAGGTCGAGCAGGAAGCTGACGTACCGGATCGGGACGGCCGCGTCGCCCGGCTTCAGGCCGGCCAGGTACTGCTGCACCACCCCGAACGCCGACGGCAGGTCCTCGTCGGCCAGGTGGACCCGGGCCAGCCGGGCGGCGGTGTCGGCCCGCTGGGCGGCCGCCCGCGCGTCCTTCGGGTCGTCCGGGAGCAGTTCCAGCGCCCGGCGGAGGGACGCGACGGCGGCCCGGTAGTCCTTCAGCCGCCCCTGCAGGTCGCTCAGCGACAGCAGGTACAGCGGCGCGTTCTCCGGGGCCAGCCGGATCAGCTCCTGGTAGGCGGTGGCGGCCGCGGTGAACCGCTCCGCCTGGGTGTACACGCCGGCCAACTCGGCGCGGACGGCGACGTCGTTCGGGACGGCGGCGAGGTACTGCTCGAACTCGGTGATCGCCAGCGCCAGGTCGCCGCTCTTCATCGCGTTCCGCGCCCGGGCCAGGCGGATGGCGACGTCCGGCGGGACGTCGAGCTTGCGCGGCTCCGGCAGCTTCTCCTGCGGGGCGGTGAACAGGTACGACCGCTGCTCGGGCACCGGGTTCGCCTTCGGCAGCGGCCGGAGCACCGGCGGCGGGACCGGCAGCGACACGCCGGGCACGGCGATGAGCGCGGTCGAGTACGGCTTGGCGGGCGGCCCGCCGGGGGCCGCCAAGCCGGGGGGCGTTAAGCCCGGGACCGCGCCCGGCGCGGCCCCGGGGGGCGGCGCGGGCACCGCCGAGCCGCCGGGCGTGGGCGGCAGCGGGGCCGGGCCGCTCGGCAGCGACACCGGACCGCCGTCCCGCGGCTCGGGCTTGAGGTCCGGAAGGACGAGCGGCTTCGCGTCCGCCGGCGGTTTGGGGTCGGGCGGTAATTTGGGAACCGGCGGCGAATCGGCCTTCGGCTCGGGGAGCGGCGGGAGGACCGGCGCCGGCCCGACCGGGCGCGGGAGCGGCAGATCGCCGGCCGGCTGGGTCGCGGAGGCGGGGTGGACGGCGAAGTCCGTGCCGCCCATCCCGGCCGAGCGGGTGTCCTTCCACGTCGAGACGATTTCGGTCCCGGTCGCCGGGGGCGGGGTCTGGCGCGCGGCCGGCGCGGTGCGCGGGCCGACCGGCTCCGGGCGCACGACCGCCTCCGCCCGCACGACCGGCTCCTGGGGCGCGGGCGGCTCCGGGGGCGCGACCGGTCGCGGCGGCGGGATGACTTCAACCCGGCCGGTCGGCGCGCGCGCCGGTCGCGGTGGCTCCTTGCGGGTGTCGGCCGCCTGAGATCCTGTGGTCAGCGACCACAACGAGCCGGCGGCGGTCAAATCCGACGAGTGAACCGCGCCCCAGATGAGCGCGCCGGACACGACAACCATCAGGCCCGGTACGGCCATTGTGCCGACGGAGCGGCGCGCGCCGCCCCCGACGTGTTCGGTGGGCATCCCGTCCCCCTCAGGAACTCACCAATCACCGCGCCGCGGTACAGGCTTACCCAGAAACCCGTACGGACGGCGGTGATCCGGACTTGCGAACCAGAACGGCGAGCGACGGCATCGACTTCGGTCCCCCGACCGAGCCATTTGGCATGGCAGGATGCCGCCGCAAGCGGCCGCTACATACCGATCTCCCGACAAGAAAGCAATATGGCACCATCATAAATACACGGATTAGAATTGCCCGTCTGGTGAGCATTCGATGCGCGACGCGGGCGCAACGCCCGGCGGCCGCTGGCCGGTGAGCGGGGGCGAGTGGGGTGGGGGCGTCGATTGGGCGCGTTGAGGCGATCAGCCGGACAACTCGGCGAAGGCGGCACCTAACCCGGCGGGCGGGGCCGTCGCCCGCAACTCCCACGACCGCCCGCCGGTCCGCGACTCGTACCAGTAGACGGTCTCGTCGCGGTCGTCGAGCGCGGTGCGAACCTTGACGACCCGAACGAACAGCCCGTCCCCGGCGGCGTGGAGCGCGGCGGAGAAGGAGAAGTCGTCGTCGGGCGCGTACGGCTGGTTGCTGATGCTCCCGGTGCCGACCCCGCAGACCACCGTTTCCACTTCCTCGACCGCGTCGCGGAACAGCAGCGTCTGATTGTCGGCCCAGTTGTCGGGGTTCGGCCGGGTCGCCAGGGTCCGCCCGAGGTGCCGCCCGCCGTCCCCCCAGGTGCGGACGGCGGCCCGAAACTCGGCCCGGCGCCGCTTGGTGATTGCGGCGACCGTCGCGCCGGCGGCGAACAGCTTCCCGGCCAGCTCGCACTTCACGGCCGCGAGGAACTTCGACGTCGTCAACAGGTGGAGCGCGGTCGGGCCGCGGCGCGGGGCGCGGCCGCTTCGGGTCGGGCGGAGCAGGGGCGCGTTCGGGTCGGCCCCGTTGGCGAGCAGCCAGTCGAACACCTTCGGCCGCCACTGCCCGGCGGCGTGCGCCGGCCCGAGCAGCCACAGCAGGGCCGTCTCGCCGCGGTCGTTCCGGGCGTCCGGGTCGGCCCCGACGGCGCGGAGCGCGTCGAGCATCTCGGTGTCGTCCCGGTGCTCCGCCGCGACCATCAGCGGGGTGAGCGGCGGTCGGTCGCCGTTCGGGGAATGCCCCAACTCGGTGACCAGGAACCGGACCATCTCGGGGCGGTTGGCGCGGACGGCCCGGTCGAGCGCGTCGCGCCCGCCGAGCCGGTCGCGGGCCGTGCCCGCGGCGCAGTCCGCGAACCGGTAGCGGACCACTTCCGCCGACGCGCCTTGCACCGCGTGGTGGTAGCGGAGCAGCGCGAGCCAGTTCGGCTCCGTCCCCCCCAACTCCCAGACAACGCACTCGAGGATCGGGACGAGCATCGACCAGTCGGACCGCTCGAGCACCTCGTCGGGCGGGCCGGCGGCGCGGAATTCGTCGACGGTGTAGGTTCGGGTGTGCCACCCGTAGCCGGCTTGGCCCTCGGTCTGGGTTATGTCCTCGCCGTGGCTAATTACGACCGTCGCCCTGTTCGGCATGACGACCGTGAACGCCATCCAGCCGCTCGTCCAGGCCCAATCGGGCAGGGGCTCCGACTCGATCGGCTCGGACCAGTCCCAGTAACTGGGCGGCGCCGGGTCGCCCGGCAGCCGGTCCGGCGGGGTGCCGCGCGTGGCGCGGGCGGCGACGTCGCGCAGGCGCTGGCGGAGGATGTCGTTGCGGTACCGCCGGGCGGTGGCGTTGCCGTTCTCGGCCGACCGGCGGAACCACATCTCCGCGTCGTCGAACGACGCCGGGCCGCCCTCACCCTTCTCCCACAGCACGCCGGCGTTGAGCTGCCCGACCGGGTCGCCCTGCCGGGCGGCCCGCAGCGACCACTCCCGGGCGCCGGCCAGGTCCTGGGCGCACCCTTCGGCGAAGTAGAGCAACTCGCCGAGCCGCAGTTGCGCCGTTATGTACCCTTGCTCGGCCGCGCGGCGGAACCACGTCAGCGCCTCGTCGCGGTCCGGGGTGCCGGACGTTCGCCCGTCCCACAGGACGTTGCCGAGGTTGCACTGCGCCACCGAGTTGCCGGCCGCGGCCGCCTGGCGGAACCACCGCTCGGCGTCGGCCGGGTGTGCGGCCAGGTCCATCACCCCGAGGTTGTTCTGCGACCGGCTGTCGCCGCCGGCGGCCCCGCGCTCGAACCACCGCCGGGCTTCGGCCGGGTCCGCGGCCAACCCGCCGGTGCCCTCGTAGTACCGCTTGCCGAGCAGTCCCTGCGCGCGGGCGTCGCCGGCCTCGGCCGCACGGCGGAGCAGTTCGGTGGCGCGGACCGGGTCAAGCCCGCCCGGGCCGCCCTCGTCGAGCTGCTCCGCGAGCCGCGTCCAGTCCTCCGGCCCTTCCTCCGGCGGCAACCCCGCCCGCACCGCCGCCTCGACCTGACCGGCGACCGCCGCCGCGACCTCGACCGGCGGGCCGTGCGCCAGGAACTCGTCGAAGGACTGCTCGCGGGTCGATTCGCCGAAGGCCGCGCCCGGTCCGCCGGGCCGATGCCACCACACGAGCCGCCCCTCGAGCGTGTGGACGCCGGACCGGCTGCCGTCGGCCGCGCCCCAGGTCCAGTTGTACTTCGGAACGCGCGACATACAGACCTCACCTCGGCCTCGCGGCGGCGCACTCAAATATACACTCGAATTCCTCACGGTGGAATTGCCCCCGCGGCTTCCGCTGCGGGGCGCGCGTGCGAACCGTTCGCCCCGGGCCACAATTGAGGCCGGCTCACAGTCTGCTTCGGACCGATCGCAAAGCACTTCCGCCCGTTGACGGGCACGCGATACCCTCTTACAATCACAAGCGCATGTCTCACATGCCGGCACAACAGAGAGCGCATGGCCGATACCATTCCGGCCGACTCCGACCCCTCGTCGGACCCGGCCGCCACGCAGAAGCCGCTCACGCCGCCGACCGGCGGGACCGAAATCCTTTCCGCTTCCGCGGGGCCGGATGACACCGCAGGGCGCACCGGCCCGTCGCCGTCGGGCGGAACCGAAATCCTTTTCGCCCCCGACGCGAACCCCGGCGCCACCGTCGCCCGGCCTCGCCGCTCGGATTCCGATGGGACCGTAATTCGCGCCCCGGACGCGCCCGGGGCTGTGGGACAGCAGGCCGAGACGCGGCTCCCGCCCCACGACACCGAGCGCGCGGCCGCGCCAGGGGATACCGTCGTCGGGGCGCCGCCCGGCCGGCAGGGCAGCGACCTCGGCCGCATCCCGGGCTACGAACTGCTCGCCGAACTCGGCCGCGGGGCGATGGGCGTCGTGTACCGGGCGCGCGACGTCCGCCTGGACCGCGTCGTCGCCCTCAAGATGGTGCTGTCCGGCGGCCACGCCGGCGCCGCCGAGCGGGCGCGGTTCTTCGACGAGGCGCGGGCGATCGCGAGCCTCCAGCACCCGAACGTCGTGCAGGTGTTCGAGGTCGGTGAGGTCGGCGAGCTGCCGTTCTGCGCCCTGGAGTACGTGCCCGGCGGGACGCTCGCCGGGGCGCTGAAGGGGGTGCCGCAGGAGCCGCGGCTGGCCGCGTGGCGGGCGCAGACGCTCGCCCGGGCGATGGCCGCCGTCCACGCCGCCGGGGTCATCCACCGCGACCTCAAGCCGGCCAACGTGCTGCTCACCCCCGACGGGGTGCCGAAGGTGACCGACTTCGGGCTGGCCAAGCGGGTGGACGACGCGGCCGGCCGGACGCAGGCCGGGCAGGTGCTCGGCACCCCGAGCTACATGGCCCCGGAGCAGGCCTCCGGCGACGCCGCCCGCATCGGCCCGCTGTCCGACGTGTGGGCGCTGGGCGCGGTCCTCTACGAGATGCTCACCGGCCGCCCGCCGTTCCGCGCGCCGGGCGTGTGGGACACGATCGCGCTGGTGCTGAACACCGACCCGGTGCCGCCGCGGCGGCTCCAGCCGGGCACCCCGCGCGACCTCGAGACCATCTGCTTGAAGTGCCTGGAGAAGGAGCCGGGCAAGCGGTACCCGTCGGCCGCGGCGCTGGCCGACGACCTGGGCCGCTACCTCGACGGCCGGGCGGTGCTGGCCCGCCGCGCCGGGTCGGTCGAGCGGACGGTGAAGTGGGCCCGCCGGTCGCCGCTCCAGGCGGTGCTGGCCGGCGCGATCGCGGCCTGTTCCGGGCTGCTCGCGGGCGTCCTCGTGCTGCGCGCGCAGCACGCCGAAAAGGAGGCCGCCCTCGTCCGCACCGACGCCGACCTGAAGCAGCGCGAGCTGGACGAGGCCCGCCGCCGCGGGGCCGTCCGCGACCGGTTCTCGGAGCTGCTCGCCGGGGCCGAGCACGACGCGGCGACCGCGGCCGACGCGGCTACGTGGGACCAGGTGGCGCGGTCCCTCCGCACCGCCCTGCAACTGGCCGACGGCGACCCGGCCGCGTTCGCCGGCTGGCCGCTCCAGGCCGCCGCCCGGGAACTGCTCGCGCGGGCCGACGGCGCCCGGGCGGCCGCGTTCCGGCGCGACGCCGTGCGGGCGCGGGTGGTCGCCCTCGGCGAGCACCACGGCGACGCGGTCTTCCACGCCACGCTCGCGACCGGGCTGGGGCTGGACGAGAGCGTCGAGCGGGTGCGCAAGGCCGCGGCCGACGGGCTGGGGCTGTTCGGGGTCACGCCCGAGAACGACGGCCCGCCGCAGGCCGAGCCGGGCGTCCTCACGCCGGACGAGGCCCGCGCCGTCGCCGACCGCTGTTACGAGCTGCTGCTGCTCGAAGCCGAGTTGCTGGCGCGGCCGGTGCCGGGCGAACGCGCCGAGGCGTGGCGCGGGCGGGTGAAGGCCGCGCTCGCGCGGCTTGACCGCGCCGACCGGCTGCTGCCGGGCGTCCGCACAAGGGCCGGGCTGACGCGCCGGGCCGAATGCCTCACCGCACTCCAACAGGATTCGGAGGCGAAGGCCGTCGCGGACGAGGCCGCGGCCATCGCCCCGGTGCGGGCCGCCGACCACTTCCTGACCGGGCTGGAGGCGTATCGAGACGACGACTTCGGCCGGGCCGTCCCGGCGCTGGCCGCCGCCCTCCGCGCCGAGCCGGGTCACTTCGGCGCGCAATACCTGCTCGCCGTCTGCCACCTCCGGCTCGGGCAGCCGCAGGAGGCTAAGGTGGGGCTGACGCGGTGCCTCGCGCAGCGGCCGGGATTCGTCTGGCCGAAGTTGCTCCGCGCGTCGGCCGAAACGGAACTCGCCCGCCGCGGGCTGGGGGACTACGCGGCCGCCCGCGCCGACCTCGACGCGGTGCTGCAGAACCCGCCGGACGAGTCGGCCCGGTACGCGGCGCTGACCAACCGCGGCGCGACGGCCGTCCGGCAGCAGGACTGGGCCGCCGCGGTCGCCGACCTGTCGGAGGCGGTGGGGTTGAAGCCGGACGCGGTGCCCGCGTACCTCAACCTCGCGCTGGCCCACAGGCAGCGGGCGGCCGCCCCGCCGTGGCGCGGCGACCTGCTGGCCCTGGCCCCGCTGCCGGCGGCCGCGTTCGCCCTGCACGCGGCCCGCACCGCCCACCGCGACGACGCCCTGGCCGCCGCGGTCGCCACCCTCGACACGGCCGTCGAGAAGCGGCCGAACGAGTCGCGGCTGTACCACGAGCGCGGGCAGTTGCACCTGCTCCGCGGCGACCTCGCGAACGGCCGGGCCGACCTCGTCCGCGCGATCGCCCTGGCACCGAACCTCGGCCGGCTGTCCACCGTGGCCGACGACCTGCTCCAACTCGGCCGCGCGCTGCACGACGGCCGGGAGTACGCGGCCGCCGCCCGCGCGTACGCCGCGGTCCTCGAAATGCCGCCCGAGCGGCTGAGTGGCGAGCGGCGGGCGACGGCCGCGCGGCTGTTGGCCGAGCCGCTCCTGGCGCTGGGCAAGTGGCCTGAAGCGGCCGCCGCGATCGACCAGTACCTGGCCCTCGTGCCCGTCACCGAGGGCCGGGCGCTGCCCCCGGCGCAGCGCGAGCAGGTGACCGGCGCGCTCAAGGCCCGCGGACTGATCTGCGCCCAGCAGAAGGACATGCGTGCGGCAGTGGACAGCTACACCCGGGCGCTCGCCCTCGCCCGCGACCCCGAAGTGTTAAGCCTGCGCGGCTGGGCGTATCTTGCATCCGGCGCGGCCGCTCTGGGCGAACAAGACTTCGACGAAATTTTGAGGCGGAGGCCGAACGACCCCGACGCCCTGCTCGGCCGCGCCGACGCCCGGGTCCGACTCGGCTTCCACCGCGACGCCGCCGCCGCCGCCGACGTGGCGATTCGCGGTATTCCCGATGTAGATGGCGCGAAATCGCGCGCGCGGCTTCGGTTTAACGCGGCGCGGGTGTACGCTGAGGTGGCCCTCCGCGACCCCGACCCGGCCGCCGCGCTGGAGCGGACCGCGGAGCAACTCAAGGCCGCGCTCGCCGACACGCCCGCGGACGAGCGAGCCGAGTTCTGGAAGAACCTCGTGCAGGCCGACCCGGCACTCGCCCGGCTCAGCCGCACCCCCGTCGTGCGGGCGGCGACCGCGGAATTGCGCCCGGCTGACCGGTAAGCGACCGCCGGTGCGTTTCTCCTTCTGTGACCGGCCCGCGTGAGGCCGGCGACGGAAGGGCGCGCCGGCCGGGACTCGACCCGACCACGGATGGTCTTCTGTTCATTATCCGTGAGGCGCGACGTGAGCCGAGCGAGAAAAGCCGTCTCGTGTAGCCGTTCCGCACGCCCCGGGCACCGGCTGGCGTTCGAGCCGCTGGAGCACCGCCTCGCGCCGGCCGGGCACACCTTCGCCACCGCCGACGCGCTCGCGCTCGGGCCGACCGGCGGGGCGTTCGCCGGCGGCACCATCACGTCCCCGGACAGCCCGGACCTCTACCGAATTTCGCTCGCGGCCGGAGACCGGCTGACGACGGAAGTCACCGCGCGCGCCGCCGGCAGCGGTCTCGACTCCGTCCTGCGGGTGTTCGACGGTAGCGGCGGCCCAGTCGCGGCGAACCTTCAGACGGGCGGCGACGCGCGGCTCGCGTTCCAGGCCGCGGCGACCGGAACCTACTTCGTCGGCGTGCAGGCGGCCGGGGCGTCGGCCGGCACGTACTCGCTCGCGGTCGATGTCAACCCCGGTCAGCCGCTGCTGGCGGACCTGGCCGGCTCGTCGTTCCGGCTGGCCGAGCCGACGGCGGCGTGGGGCGAAACGGTCCGCCCGACGTTTGCGGTCGGGAACCGCGGCGGCGCGGCCTCCGGCGCGTTCCGGGTGCAACTCTACCTGTCGCGGGACGCCCGCATCGACCCGGCCGACTCGCTGCCGCTCCTGGCCGCGCCGCTCGAGGTGAGCGGGCTGGCGGCCGGGGCGGAGTGGTCGCCTTCCGGTCTGGAGGTCGCGCTGCCGACCCGCGCCGCGGCCGAGGCCGCCGGGTTCGCGACGTCCGGCCGCGTGTACGTCGGCCTGCGGATCACGCCCGCCGACCCGGCGCGCGACGCCGGCGCCGCGGACAAGGGCGGCGTTCACGCCGGGACGGACTGGGCGCCGCTCGCCGTGGTCACGCCGGTCGCGACGGCGGCCGCCGACCTCGCCCAGATCGACCCGGCCCTCAACCTGCGGGTCACGGGGACCGCCGGCGAGCCGACGCGGTACACGTTCACGGTCGGGGCGACGCCCGGGGTGCTGGCCGTCCGGGTGGAGGCGGTCGGCGGCGGACCGCTCCCGACGGTCTCGCTCAGCGGCGGGGCGGGCGGCGACACCCTGCTCGCGACCTCGAGCGCCGCCCCGCGAGCCGCCACCGCGGCCCTCACGCAGCACGTCACGCCCGGAACCTACGTCCTGAGCGTCGCCGGCGCGCCCGGCGGGTTCCGGCTCACCACCACGCTGACCCCGGGCGCGGACCCAGTACAGCCGCTGCCGACCGGCCCCAACCCGGTCGCCCCGGTGGTCGCCGACTTCACCAACAGCGGGCGCCTCGACGTCGCGGTCGTCAGCCGCGGCGACGCGACGAGCGGCCCGGGCGTGCAGATCCTGCTCGCCAACGGCGACGGCACGTTCCGCACCGGCCCGACGCTGCCGACCGCCGGCGTGCCGACGGCCGTCACCGCGGCCGACCTGAACGGCGACGGCCGCGCCGACCTCGCGACCGCCGGCGCCGACGGCACGGTCGGGGTGTACCTCGGCAACGGCGACGGCACCTTCCGCCCGCCCGTCGTATACGACGCCGGCAGCGGCTTGGTGGCGATCGCGGCGGCCGACCTCACCGGCACCGGGGTGAAAGACCTGGTCGTAGCGAGTGCCGACGCGCAGGCCGTCGGCGTCCTCCGCGGCACCGGCGACGGCACGTTCCGACCGGCACGGGCCGTCCCGCTGGGCGCCACCCCCACCGACGTGGCGGTCGCGGACCTGACCGGCGACGGCGTCCTCGACGTCGCCGTCGCTACCGAGGGCACGGCGGCCGCGCCTGGCGGGGTGCGGATCCTGACCGGCGACGGCCGGGGCGGGTTCGGCGCGACGATCGCCCTGGCCGCCGACCCCGCCCCGCGGTTCGTGTCGGTCGCGGACATGAACGCCGACGGGCGGCCCGACCTCGTCGCCGCCGGGGCGGCGGTCGCGGTGTACTTCGGACACGGGGACGGCTCGTTCGGCCCACGGCTGAGCGCCCCGGCCGGCCCCGCCCCGGCCGGGCTGGCGGTCGCAGACCTCAACGGCGACGGCACGATCGACGTGCTCGCCCCGAGCGCCACCGACAGCGCGCTCGGCGTCCTGCTGAACCCGGGCACCGGCGCGCTGGAGGCCGGGCCGGCAGTCAGCCTGCGGGCCCGCGTCGCCGGGGTGGTGGTGGCCGACCTCGACGGCGACGGCGCGGCGGACCTCGTGGCCGCCGACGCCGGGACCGGGGTGACCGCCCTGTGGGGCAACGGGGACGGGTCGTTCCGCACGCCGCCGCTGCTCCAGACCGGCAACACGCCGGTCGCGCTGGCGTCGGCCGACTTCAACGGCGACGGCCACCCCGACGTGGCCGCGGCGACCGCCGACGACGGCCGGGTGGGCGTCGCCGTCGGCAACGGCGACGGCACGTACCTGCCGCCGACCTCCGTGCCGGTCGGGGCGCGCCCGGTCGCCCTGGCCGCGGCCGACCTGAACAACGACGGCAAGGCCGACCTCGCGGTCGCGAACTTCGCCGACGGGACCGTCACCGTCCTGCTCGGCGACGGCGACGGCACCTTCCGCCCGCCGCTCACGTACGCGGTCGGGACCGGCCCGGTCGCGCTGGTCGCGGCCGACGTGAACGGCGACGGCAACGCCGACCTCGCCGTGGCCAACAACGGCGACGACACCGTTCAGTTGCTGCTCGGCGCCGGCGACGGCACGTTCCGCGCGGCCCCGGCGTTCCGGGTCGGCACCGGGGCGCCCGCCGGCCGTGTGGGAACTGCCCCCGGGGCCGGCCCGGTCGCGCTGGCGGTGGCGGACGTGGACGGCGGGGCGCCGGACCTGGTCGTGTCGGACACGCTCGACGACACCGTCGGCGTGTTCCTCGGCGCCGGCGACGGCACCTTCCGCCCCGGCCCGCGCATCGCCACCGCCACGCCCCCGGGGGCGGTGCAGGTGGCGGACACGACCGGCGACGGGACGCCCGACATCGTGGTGCTCAGCCCGGCGACCAGCACCGTCAACGTCCTGCCGGGCGCCGGCGACGGGACGTTCGGCCCGCGGCGGATCTACGGCGTCGGCCGCGGGCCGGCCGTCGCGGCGACGGCCGACCTCAACGGCGACCGGTTCCCCGACCTGGTCGTGACCAACGCCCTGGACGGCACGGCCTCCGTGCTGCTGGGCGACGGGGCGGGCAACTTCCAGAACCAGCGGACGTTCGCCGTCGGGCAGGCCCCGCGCGGGGTGGCGATCACCGACGCCAACGTGGACGGCCGGCCGGACGTGGTGGTCGCCAACAGCGGCGAGAACACGCTCACCGCGCTGCTCGGCCGCGGGGACGGGACGTTCGCCGCCGCCACCCAGGCCAACAGCGTCGGGGCGACGAACACCCCGTTCGCGGCCGACCTCGACGGGGACGGGGTGGCGGACAGCGTGACCCGCAGCGGGGCCGGCGACGTGCTGTTCCGCCGCGGGCGGGGCGACGACCGGTTCGCCCCGCCGCTGACGCTCAACCCCGGCCGCCCGGCCCGCGACATCGCCGTCGTGCGGACCGCGACCGGGTGGGCGGTGGCCGCCACCGACGAGCGGCCGGACCCGGCGCTGTCGGCCCCCGGCCGCCCGGTGTTCGCGGTGTCGCTGTACGCGGTGGACGGGGGCGGGGCGGCGACCCGCGCCCTCGCCTTCTCGTCGCCCCTCCAACCGGTCCGGGTCGCGGCCGCCGACCTCAACGGCGACGGCCGCGGCGACGTGGCCGTCACCAACCCGCTCGACAACAGCGTGCAGGTGGCGTTCCAGACGGCCGCCGGGGGGTTCGGCCCGCTCGCCACCCTCCCGGTCGGCGACACGCCGGTCAGCGCGGCGCTGGCGGACGTGAACGCCGACGGCCGGGCCGACGTGGTGGTCGGCAACCTCGTGTCCGGCGACCTGAGCGTGTTCCTGACCCGGGCCGACGGCACCTTCGCCCCGGCCGGCCGCGTCCGCGCGTCGGCCGCCGCGGTGAGCGTCCAGACGGCGGCGGTCGTTACGACGGCGGCGGGCAACAAGTTCCAGAGCTACTTCGGCGACGGCGGGCCGGCCACCACCGCCCTGCTCAGCACCCCGGCCGGGGTGACGGTGGACGCGGCCGGCAACCAGTACATCGCCGACTTCGCGAACAACGTGGTGCGGAAGGTGATCGCCGCGACCGGGCGGATCGTCACCGTCGCCGGGACCGGCTCGGTCGGGTACTCGGGCGACGGCGGCCCGGCCACCACCGCGCTGCTCAACAACCCCACCGGGGTGGCGCTCGACGCGGCCGGCAACCTGTACATCGCCGACCTGGCCAACCGGGTCGTCCGCCGGGTGGACGCGGGCACCGGGGTGATCACCACCGTCGCCGGCAACTTCGCCGCCGGCCCGGGGTACTCGGGGGACGGCGGCCCGGCCACCGCCGCCCGGTTCAACTCGCCGGTGTGCGTCGCGGTGGACGCGGCCGGCACCCTGTACGTGTCCGACCTCCGCGGGAACGTGGTGCGGAAGGTGGACCCGGCGACCGGGGTCATTACGACGGTCGCGGGCACCGGCACGGGCGGGTTCTCGGGCGACGGCGGGCCGGCCGCCGCCGCGCAGCTCAACACGCCCCAGGGCATCGCGGTCGATCGGGCCGGGAACCTGTTCATCGCCGACGCCGTGAACCGGGTGGTCCGGCAGGTCACCCCCGCGGGCACGATCCGCACGGTCCCGGGGACGGTGTCGCGGTTCCTCCTGCACCCGACCGGGGTGGCGGTCGACGCCGGCGGGGACCTGTACGTCGTGGACGGGGCGTCGCGGTCGGTCCTGAAAACGCGCGTGGGGACGGGCGAACTCACCCTGTACGCCGGCAGCGGGCGGGCGGGGTTCTCGGGCGACGGCGGGCCGGCCACCCGGGCCCAGTTCTTCGTGCCCCAGAGCATCGGGCTGGACGCGGCCGGCAACCTGTTCGTCGCCGACACCGGGAACAACGTGATCCGGCGGGTGGACGCCGCGACCGGGACGATCTCGACCGTCGCCGGGGCCATCCACGTGCTCCCGCTCGGGGCCGACGGCGGCGCGCCCACGGCCGCGTTCCTCAACACCCCCGGCACCACCGTCGTGGACGCCCGGGGCAACGTCTACGTCCAGGACTCCGGCAACAACGTCGTCCGCGTGATCGACGCCGTCACCGGGCGGATCCGGGTCGTCGCCGGGACCGGGGTCGCGGGGTACTCCGGCGACGGCGGGCCGGCCACCGCCGCCCGGCTGTCCAACCCCATCGGCATGGCCGTGGACCGCGCCGGCAACCTGTACATCGCCGACACGTACAACGACGTCGTCCGCAAGGTGGAGGCCGGGACGGGGGTGATTACCACCTTCGCCGGGACCGGGGTGTCCGGGTACTCGGGGGACGGCGGCCCGGCGGCCGCGGCCCAACTGTCCGGCCCGCAGGCGCTGGCCGTGGACCGCGCCGGCAACCTGCTCATCGCCGACTCGAACAACTCGGTGGTGCGGCGGGTGGACGCGGCCACCGGGGTCATCACCACCGTCGTCGGGACCGGCGACATCGGGTACGCCGGCGACGGCGGCCCGGCGGCCGACGCCGTGTTACTCTTCCCGGCCGGGGTGGCGACGGACCCGGCGGACAACGTCTACGTGTCGGACAGCTACAACAACGTGGTGCGGAAGGTGGACGCGGCCACCGGGGTCATCACCACCATCGCCGGGACCGGGCGGGGCGGGTACGCCGGCGACGGCGGCCCGGCCACCGCGGCCCTGTTCAGCGCCCCGCAGGAGGTGGCGGCCGACGCCAGGGGCAACGTGTACATCGCCGACTTCCTCAACCACGCGATCCGGAAGGTGGACGCGGTCACCGGGGTCGTCACCACCATCGCCGGGACCGGCGACCTGGGGTTCGCCGGCGACGGCGGCCCGGGGGCCGCGGCGCGGCTCAGCTTCCCCGAGGCCGTCACCCTCGACGCGGCCGGCAACGTGTACATCTCCGACTCGTACAACAACGTCGTGCGGAAGGTCTCCGTCCCGCGGTCGGCGGTCGTGTCCCCGGCCCAACTGGTGAGCCTCGCGGTCGCCGACTTCACCGGCGACGGGACGAACGACGTGCTGGCGGTCAACCGGGGGACGCACGCCGCCGCGGTGCTGCCCGGGGCCGGCGACGGCACCTTCGGGCCGCCGCGGGCGGAACTCGCCACCCCCCTCCGGGACGGCCTGGCCGTCGGCGCCCAGCCCGGGGCGGTGGTCGCGGCCGACTTCCACACCGCCGACGGCCTCGACGCGACCCGGGCGGGCAAGACCGACCTCGCCGTGCTGATGCAGGACCGCGGCGAGGTGTGGGTGTTCACCAACGCCGGCGACGGCTCGTTCCGGCACACCCGGTCGGTGGCGGTCGGGGACGGGGCCACCGGGCTGTCCCTCGCGCCGGGGGCCGCCCCCGGGCGGTTCAACCTGCTCGTCGGCAACCGCGCCGGCGACGTGCTCACCCTGGTGGGCGACGGCCGCGGGTCGTTCGACCTGCTCACCCTGACCGGGAACCGGACGCCGATCCAGGTGACGAACCTGGGGACCGGGCCGGCGGTCGCGCTGGTCGCGAACCAGCGGACCAACCGCGTCACCGTCCAGGCGCCGACCACCGCTCCGCCCCTGCCCGTCGGCGCTCCGCCCCTGCCCTCGAGCGGCGGGGCGTACACCCCGGTCGCGTCGCTGGCGGCGGAGAACCCGACCGCCCAGCTCGCCCCCGGCGGGGTGACGTGGGCGACCATCGACTCCGGCGCCCCGCTCCCGTCGGCGATCGTGGTCGCCAGCGGCAGCAACCAACTGCTCGTGTACCGCACGGTGTCCGGCGACCCGACCCGCCCGGTGTTCGCCGACCCGGTCGGCTACGAGACCGGCACCAACCCGGTCGGGGTGACGGTGGCCGACATCAACGGCGACCGCATCCCCGACATGCTCGTCCCGAACCAGGGGTCGAACGACGTGTCGGTCCTGTTCGGGGGCTACGACGCCGCCGGGCTGTGGGTGGGTACCGCCGGGCCGCGGCTGCGGTCGGCCGGGGCCGGGCCGATGGCCGTGGCCCTGGTGGACGCGCCGGCCAGCCCGGGCGGCCGCGACCTCGTCGTCAGCAACCAGGACGGGACGGTGAGCGTACTGCCCGGCCGCGGGCTGGGCTTCTTCGACGACCGCGCGCCGGCCACGACGGCGCTCGGGTCGGCGCTGATGCAGCCGCCGGCGTTCGTCGGCGGCAGCGGGGTGGGGTTCGCGGTGACCGCCGGCGGGGCGCTGGTCCGCTTCGACCTCGGCGCCCCGGGCGGCGGGGTGAGCGTCGTCACCGCGGCGGGCGTGATGGCCGCGCAGCCGCTCGCCGACGGCCGGGTGGTCGAGGTGCGGGCGGGCGGGGTGGTGGACGTGCTCGCCGCCGACGGCGGCCCGGGCCAGGCGCTGCTCCCGCGCGGCGGGTGGCCGGACGCGCCGAGCGGGATCGCGGTCGTGGGCGAGGGGGACGCGCTGGAGGTGCTGGTAACCAGCCAGGGCTCCGACACCGTCTTCGCCTTCACCACCGCGCCGGACGTGTCGGAAGTGCTGCCGTTCGACCCGCAGAACGAGTTCACGGCGATCGACAACCCGCTCGCGGTCGTCTCCACGCTCGTGACGGGGCTGTCGGACCCGGGTGGCGGTTCGTCGTCCGGCCCGGCGGACCCGACGGACCCGGCGTCGTTCGGGTCGCCGGCGGGCGCGCTGTTCGCCGCCGCGACCGGCCTGGCGGACGCGGCGACCTTCGGGCGGGCCGCCGCCTTGGGCGACGACGAGGTCATTTCGGCTGCCGGGAACAGTTTCGCGCTGGCGCTGATCGTGGCCGGGACCGGGTCGGCGGCCGACGAGGCGGACGCGGAGCCGGCAGAACCGCCCGCCGACCTTCAGGACTTCGTGACCGGGACCGCGGCCGGCCTCCGGCGACTGATCGACGCGGCCCGGGGGAATAAGGTCGAGGGCGAGGCGGGAGCGAAGCCGGAAGCCGAGTGGCCGCTCCCGCGACTGTTGGAAGCGGTTCGCGACCTGCCGGCTGATTCGCCGCCGTCGGCGTCGCCCGCCGCGCCCCTCCCGTCGCCGGAACGCGGCAAGCCGGCCCCGCAACCCCGCGACGGCGAACGGGCCGACGGGGCCGCCCCGCAACCGCCGCTCGCCGACGGCGCGGTGGTCGCGGCGGGCGAGCCTGAAGCGGCTGAGCCGGAGGCCGCGTCCCCGGCGTGGCTGATCGCACTCCTCCCGGCGCTCCTCGGCGGCCGGGCGAGCTTCGCCCGGAAGTCGCGCTCGAAGCCCCGCGCCGGTGCGGCCGAAGGGAACGAGGAACGCCCGCCGGCGGCCGAACTGCTGTGGCCGGCGGACCCGCTGTGAGCCGAGCGGCACGGCCGGGTGTGCTCCGGAACGCGCGTCAAGGAAATTCTTCGGAATTCTTCTTGACGCGCGTTCACTTATGGCGTATATCTGTTTATAGGGTTCGCGTGATCACAGAAATGGGCTACGCGCCGCCTTCGAGTTGTTCGAGCGTGTGCCACGGCACCGCTTCGGCCTCGCGCAGCAGTTCGGCGTTCGAATAGCGCGCGCGGACGATCGGCCGCCAGTCGTTCGACGACTGCGTCAGGTCGCCCGGGCACACCGACCGCACCCACATCGAGTGCGAGCGGACGTCCGTCGCGTCGGCCGGGTTCTGCCGCGTGTAGTGCAGCACCTGGCAGTTGTGGATGTGGTCGTGCGGGTCGCGGCTGTTGTAGATGCCGTTGAACCGCGTCTGCGACAGCCGTTCGAGAAGGACGCGGAACGACAGCATCACCCCGGCGTGGCACACCACAATCACGGACGCGTCGTTGTGCCCGCGGTGGACGGTGTCGAGGAAGCGGTGCAGCCGCAGGCACACGTCCACCATCGACTCGCCGTTGGGCGGCTTCCAGAAGTACGAGTCGTTCTGCCGGGCGAGCATGTAGCGGGCGAAGTCGCGCTGCTTTTCGTCCTCCGTCAGCGCGTCGAACTCGCCGGCCTCGCGCTCGCGCAGGAACGGCGTCTTGAACCACGACGCGTCCGGCAGGTCGAGCAGCGCCGCGGTCTCGAGCGCGCGGATGTACTCGGAGACGTAGTAGCGGTGGAAGTGGGTGCCGATGTTGGCGCGGATCCACGCGCCGGCCTCGGCCGCCTGCCGGCGCCCGAGCGCCGTGAGCCGGTACTGCGAGCTGTGGACGCGGCGGAACGCGTCGGTGAACCCGCGGTGGTCGCCGTCGCGCGACCGGCGGTGGACGAGGTTGCCCTCGGACTCGCCGTGGCGGACCAGAACGAAGTGCAATGGCATCGTCATGAAGCGGACTCCGTGCGCCCGGCGGCTCAGCCCCAGAGGTCGGCCGGCCGGGCGCGCATGACGTCGTCGTGGAGGCGGTCGAACTCCGGGCCGGTGCGCTGGGCCTCGGCCTTGAGCCGGGTCACGAACCGCCGCCCGGCTTCGGTCGAGTGGCCGTCGCGCAGCACGATCCCGCGGAGCCACAGCGCCTCGGGGTCGGAGATGAACCCGTCGGCCAGCACGACCCGGCACAGCACGTGGAACAGGAACTCGTCGAAGCTCGGGTGGGTGCTGGTGGCCTCGTGCTTGAGCCGGACGAGGAACGCGACCTCGTCGCGGTCGAGCCGGTCGGTGGCGGGCATGGCCCGGCGGAGCAGGGCGGTTTCGACGTCGGTGATGCGGCCGTCGTCGAGCAGCAGGCGGCGCGCGAAGTTGGGCCAGTCCATGTGAGCTCTCGTGGTGTGGAGGTAGCGGCATTCTACCCCACATCCGGCCGCCGCGCCGCCGTCCGGGCGCGGCGCACACAATGAGGTAACGCCGGGCGGCGGGAGGTATTCGTGTGAAGCGGCGCACACGCGATCTTCACCCAAGTTTCGGGGCCGGTTTATTTTAGGCAGCTTCGCCCGCTTGCCCCGCTTCGCGCGTCGGCGATCCGCGAAGGTTCCCTAATTCGCCCGGGCCGCACGCTCGTATTGATCTGTCAATAAATTCCGCGCGGCCAGTTGCCGATCCCGGTGCCGTTCCTATATTTCAAGCTCCGCCGACGATCGGCAGAACCTCTCCTCGACCGGCCCGCACCCGCAATCGTGACGCGGGGCGAACGCGGTCGAGGCCCGCACGCCGCGGGCAAACAAGGTCGAAAGGGTCGAACCATGGTCAGCAGTGGCGTACTCGCCGAACTCGACATGATCGAGGAACTTCGCCTGCGGCGCTGGGCGCGCGAAAATTACGTGCCCGCCGATGAGCGCGACACCACCTGGCATCCGATTGTACTGGAGGAGATGCGCCGCAAGGACGGGGAAGTGAGCGAGGCCGTGCTGGTCGGCTGACGTTCGCCGCCCTTCGGGCGACGGTGTGAGTGCGAGTGTGGGTGCGAGCAAAGACAGAGGACCGGTCCATCCGTGTTCGTGTCTTTCCTCACACCCACACTCGCACTCACACTTTCCGACAGGGAGGTTGCGATGGGCTTCTATAACGGCCGCGCCACGTTTCTACGCTTCAAGGTGAACGGCCCCGCGCCCCGCCTGTTCGACGACGAGCAAATCGAGCGGTTGAAGGACCGCATGGCCGGGCGGCAGCGGATCGCCTCGGCCGACGGCGTCGAGACCGGCTGGACCGCCGGCGACCACGTCCTCGACACCGACTTCGGCCTCGAAAAGAACGTCATCAACGACACGCTCACCTTCGACCTCCGCGTCGACACGGACAAGCTGCCGGGCGACCTGCTCCGCGCGTACTACGCGGTCGAACTGAAGGCGCTGTCGAAGAACAACCCCAGCGGGTTCGCGTCCGCGCGGCAGAAGCGCGAGGCGAAGGAGATCGCGCGCGAGCGGCTCGAACAGGAGGCCAAAGACGGCCGGTACAAGAAGCGGAAGTGCGTCCCGGTGTTGTGGGACCGGCAGTCGAACGAGGTGCTGTTCGGCGCGACGTCGCTGACGCAGGTGGACCGGCTGTGCAGCCTGTTCGAGACGACGTTCGGCGCGACGCTGGAGTGCGTCACCGCCGGGCGGCGGGCGTATCAGCTCTCGGAGGTCGGCGCCCGCACGCGGCAGGTGGACGACTCCGCGCCGAGCGCGTTCGTGCCGAACGTGACCCCGTCGGAGGTCGCCTGGATCGCCGACGAGAGCAGTCGCGACTTCATCGGCAACGAGTTCATCCTGTGGCTGTGGTATTTCACGGACGTCGAGTCCGACACCATCAAGCTGGCCGACGACTCGGAAGTGACGCTGATGCTGGCCCGGACGCTGAACCTGGAGTGCCCGCGGGGCGTGACCGGGCACGAGACGATCTCGCACGAGGGGCCGACGCGGCTGCCGGAGGCGCGGCGGGCGATCCAGAGCGGCAAGCTGCCGCGGAAGGTCGGGCTGACGCTGGTCCGGCACGGCGAGCAGTACGAGCTGGCGCTGCACGCCGAAACGCTGGGGGTGGGCGGGGCGAAGCTGCCGCCGCCGGACGAGGGGGCCGACGCCCGCGGCAAGCTCGACGACCGCGCCGACAAGCTCCGCGCGCTGATCGAGACGCTGGATTTGCTGTACAACGCGTTCTGCGAGAAGCGGTTCGGCAAGGAGTGGGAGGCGGAGTTGGCCGGGATGCAGAAGTGGCTCAAGCGCGAGGATCGGCGCGCGGCGTGAAGAACCCACCCCCGGCCCCTCCCTACAGGGAGGGGAGGAAGGCATAGTCAGACCGCGGAACGTTGACGGGGCGGCGATGGGGCTTCTCCCCTCCCTGCAGGGAGGGGCCGGGGGTGGGTTCTTCAACTGCGCAGCACGAAGGCGACCGAGACGGCGTTGAACAGCCCGTGGACGATCGCCGGCACCAAGACGCCGTTCGTCCGCACCGCGAGGTAGCCGAGGCCCAGCCCGAGCGCGAACAGCGGGATCGGGGTGGGCCACGTCGGGTGGCCGAGGGCGAACAGCGCCGCGGTCGCGTACACGGCCCGCGCCCGCCGCGCCCCGGTGCGCTTGGACCGCCACAGGACCGCCAGCCCGACCGCGAGCACCGCCGCGAACACGAGCGGCCCGCTCCGCCCGTTGCCGGCCAGCGCCGCGAACACCGCCGCGGCCGCCATCACGAACCACGGCCGCAGCGCGGTCGCCGGCGACACACCCAGCCCGGGTACCTTCGTCCGGCCGGCGCACCACGACAGCAGAATACCGCGAAAGAACAGCTCTTCCCACAGCGGCGCACACACGCACGCTTGTACGACGAGCAGTCCGCCGTCGAGCGCCGAGCGGCCGCCGAGTTTGGTGAGCGGGTGCTGCTCGGGTGGCACGTCGAACTGAAGGGCGACCGCGTTCACCCCGGCGTGCAGCAGCAGCACCGCCGGCGCGAGGGCGAGCCACGCCAGCACGGCGAGCCACATGCCATTAGCGACGCTGCCGCGCCCGGCCAGCGACGGCCGCCGCGGGTAGAGGTTGCGGGCCGCCAGCCACAGCGCGAGGAGCGTCAGCGGCAGCGCGAGCAGGCTCGCCCACAGCGCGCGGAGCGTCGGCGTGAGTTCGTCGCCGGGAGCATCGGGCAGGCGAAGGGCGGCCAGAAGGGCGGCGACGAGCGACGGCATGACGAACGCGCCGGCGAGAAACGCGAGGGTGACCTCGAACCCGGTCCACGGCACCGGCCACGGCTTCCACTCCGGAAGCAGCGGTTCGCTCCGCGGGCGAAGGGCGCGGGCGAGCAACCCGAGGGGCACCGCGGCCGCCGCGACCAGCAACCCGGACGTGAGCATGAGCGCCGCTTCGGACCACGACACGGCGACATCCTTCGAAAGAGGGGCGGCACGCCAGTCGGCCGCGCCGCTAAGATAGCCCGGCACACACGAACGCCGTCGGGTCGTTGTAGCGGAAGCCGCTCGCGGCTTCGCGAGAGGTTCACATGCCGAGCATCCTGGACCGCATCGTTGAGACGAAGTGGCGCGAGATCGCGGCCGCCAAGGCCGCCGTGCCCGAGGCCGAACTCGCCCGCCGAGCCGCCGACATGCCGCCGGCGCGCGACTTCACGGCCGCGCTGCGGCGGGTCGGGCAGATCACGCTCATCGCGGAGGTCAAGAAGGCGTCGCCGTCGGCCGGGGTGATCCGCGCCGACTTCGACCCGGTCGCCATCGCCCGCACCTACGAGGCCCACGGCGCGGCCGCGATCAGCGTACTCACGGACGTCGAGTACTTTCAAGGCAGTCTGAATTACCTGACGGCGGTGAAGGCGGCGGTCGGCATCCCGCTGCTGCGGAAGGACTTCGTTCTCGACCGCTACCAACTCCTTGAGGCCCGCGCCGCCGGGGCCGACGCGGTGCTGCTCATCGCCGAGTGCCTGCCCGGCGACCGGCTCCAAACCCTCCAGCGCGAAGCGGACGCCCTCGGGTTGCACACGCTGGTCGAACTGCACGACGCCGAGCAACTGCCGCGCGTCATCGACTGCGGCGCGCCGACCGTCGGCATCAACAACCGCGACCTGCGGACGTTCGTGACGCGACTGGAGCACACGCTGGAACTGTTGCCGCAAATCCCGTTCGACCGGGCGGTGGTGAGCGAGAGCGGGATCAAGACGCACGCCGACCTCGCCCGCCTGGGCACCGCCGGCGTGCGGGCGGTGCTGGTGGGCGAGTCGCTCATGCGCGCCCCGGACATCGGCGCGGCACTGGACGCGCTGAGGGGCTAAGAACCCACCCCCGGCCCCTCCCTGTAGGGAGGGGAGAAAGAACCCGGCGCGCCGCCGACGTCGTTCGCGCGTACAAGTTTTGTCTCCCCTCCCTGCAGGGAGGGGCCGGGGGTGGGTTCGTCGCGCTTCGCCACCAACCGCCACCCGCACCAGCCCCACAGCAGCAGCAGCAGGTAGGTGTCGAGCGGGAACCGCGGGCCGGTGTCCGCCTTCACCCGCGGCACCATCGGCTCGGTGGCGCTGCCGGTCGGCGGCGCGCCGAAGTACCGCACCCCGAACGTTCCTTCGAGTTCCAGCCCGCTCAGCGAGTTCTCGACTACCAGCAACAGCATCAGGATTGTGAGCGGGAACGAGTTGACGTAGCCGAGCATCCGCGGGCCGAGCGGACTCGGCCCCGCGGCCGGCGGGGTCAGCGCGCGGTCGGCCGGCACCGCCGCGGCCAGCGCCACCGGCGCGACCGCGAACGCCCGCGCCCGCAGGTACGGCCGCGGGTCGGCCATCAGCACCGCCAGTGCCAGCGCCGACAACAGCGCGTCGTAGTACATGAAGTGGAAGCAGGTGAGGTACGCGCCAAGAAACAGGAACCCGGCACCCAGCCCGGTCGGCCGCTTGCGGTCGCCCCGCCACAGGTAGATCACGACCGTCGTCGCGAACACGACCGCCCACGCCGCCCACGCCAGCCGGTGGATGAGCGGCGTGTTCCGCTCGCTGTCGGGCTTCGTGAAGTCGATCAGCGCGCGCCGCGGGATGCCTTGCAGGTCGCGGCTCAGGTGAATCCAGTTGTCGTTCACCTCGTACAGCGCGCTCGCCTCCCGACCGATCGCCAGCCAGTCGAACCAACTGTCGATGCCGACGAACGGCAGGGTGGCGAGGCCGAGCGCCGCCCCGGTCAGCAGCATCGACGTGCAGAACCGCAACCGCCACATGAGGAGCGGCACGAGGAAGAACGCCATCGCCCACACCGGCTTGAACGCGAGCAACCCCCACACGCACCCACCGGCGACGTTGTACCCGCGAACGGCCAGCGCCCACCCCCACACGAGGATGGTGAGCGTGATCATCGGGTTCTGGCCGAGGTCAAGCCCGCCGCGTGTGCCCGGGTAAATGTACAGCAAGAGCGTGGCGACGCCCCACCAGATGCGGCCGCCGGTCAGCACCTTCACGCCCAACCCGGCGACCGGGATGAGCAGCACCGCGAACACCTGGAAGCAGTGGTAGGCCGTCCGCGGGCTGTCGAACGCGCCGACGGGTGCGTAGAAGAGGGCGTGGACCGGCGGGTACAGCGGGCCGCCGATCGACGGCTTCTCGACCTTCGCGGCCAGTTCGGGCGTGACCGCGTCGGCCGCGGCCGTCTCCAGCGCGACGCGGGCGAGGGGGTGGCCGCCGACCGGCACCGCGAGCGGCGCGACCGACGCCCCGGCGAGCGTCTTCCACTCCGCCCACGGGTCGCGGTTGTTGCCCATGCACCAGTGCATCAGGTTGGTGGCGTCGTGGTTGAAGTTCTCGTCGTCGCGGGCCTTCGACTGGGCGAACCGCGGCAGCGCCGCTTGCTCCTGCTGGACCGGCGACTCGTCCGCGACCGGGTAGCCGGCGCGGAGCACCTTCCAGTGCGTGTTGCGGTGGTACAGCCGGCGGCCGTTGCCGGTGACGATCATCCGGCCCATCAGCCACTGCCCGCCGAAGTCGATCTGGGTGTGCCCGGAGTTGCCGTCCACCCGGCGCTGTTCCGGGGGCAGGTGCGACGGCGAGTCGAACCAGTGGAACGAGCGGTAGGTGAACGCGACGGCGCACCCCAGCACCGCCGCCCACACGAGGACGGCGAGGCGGCTGGGGGTGAGCAGGGGCGGTGAGGGCAATGCGGGAGGTGTCATGCGGAGTCGATGCTTCCGGCGTGTTTCGGTCCTCCCCCCTCTCCCCTTGCGGGAGAGGGTGGCCGGCGCTTCGCCGGCCGGGTGAGGGGTAAAGGTACGCGCCCAGTAAGAGCTTTGCGATTTCTCGATTGCTCAGCGCACCCCCTCACCCGGCCGGCGAAGCGCCGGCCACCCTCGATCCGCTCCTCTCACGCAGCGAATTGTGAGTCGTCACAATTCGCGCTGCGTGAGAGCACAACGGGAGAGGGAAAGAGAAGGCGGTCACGCCGTCGGCCACTCGCCGGTGAACACCTCGGTCGCCGGGCCGGTCATGTACACGCAGCCGTCGTCCTCGGACCACTCGAGTTCGAGGTCGCCGCCGGGCAGGTGGGCGATGATCGTGCGCCCGCTGCGGCCGGTCAGCACGCCGGCCACGCACACCGCGCACGCCCCGGTGCCGCACGCCCACGTGATCCCGCTGCCCCGCTCCCACGTCCGCATCGTCACTTCCGAGGGCGAATGAACCTGCACGAAGTGAACGTTGACCCGCCGCGGGAAGGCTTCGTGGTTCTCGATCTTCGGCCCGGCGAGGGCGACGTTGTCCGGCTCGGTCGATTTCAGCCACACCGAATCGACGTAGGCGACCGCGTGCGGGTTGCCCATCGACACGCACGTCACGTCGAGGGCGTCCATCGGGCCATAAGCCAGCGACACGTTCACCGGCGGGTTGCCCGGCAGCAGGGTCGGGATCTTCGCCGCTTCGAGGATCGGCGTGCCCATGTTGACACGGACCCGCTCGGCCTTCCCGCCCTTCACTTCGAGGTCGAGGGTGAGCACCCCGCGGCCGGTCTCGATGCTCAACTGCGGCTTGGTGGCGATCCCGTGGTCGTGGACGTACTTGGCGACGCAGCGGATGCCGTTGCCGCACATCTCCGATTCGGAGCCGTCGGCGTTGAACATCCGCATGCGGGCGTCGGCCCGCTCGCTCGGGCAGATGAGGATGAGGCCGTCGGAGCCGATGCCGAAGTGCCGGTCGCTGACCTGCCGGGCGAGCGCCGCGGGGTCGGCCGGCGGCTTCTGGCGCACGCAATCGACGTACACGTAGTCGTTGCCGATGCCGTGCATCTTGGTGAACCGCATGGCGGGTGCCCCGTGAGGTAAGTAGATTCTAAATGCGGTGCGGGCCGGCGAACAGGTTGCCGCGGGAACCGGTATGGGCGGGTCGAAGCCGAAGGCGCGGACGGTGCGGGTCGAGCGGCCGCCGGACGCGGACGGGGTGGGGGTGTTCTGCATCCGCACCGGCGACGACGCGCAGTTCTACACGTTCCTGGAGATCCGCTGCGACATCGGCGGTCGCGGGTTCGCGGTTCACCGGCTGGGGCAGGGCGAGCTGTACCACGTGCGGGTCGGCGTGCCCGGGGATATGTCGTGCGAGTGCCTGGGCTTTCTGCGGTGGGACAAGTGCAAGCACATCGCCGGGCTGATGGCGCTGATCAAGCAGGGTTCGTTGTAGGCCGAAGGCGCGACTCGCGTGCGTTCGGGAACGTAGGTCACTCGCTCCGCGAGTGACACCAGCCCCATATCGAAGAACCGCGGAGCCGAGGGCGCGACTCGCGGAGCGAGTCGCCTACGTTCCCAGCCACTCGGCCACCTTCGCCTCCAGTTCCTTCACGAACTGACTCCGCGGCATGACGCGGTCGCACCCGGCCGCACGGGCGATCCGCAGCACCTCCGCCTCGACGTGCGAGCCGTACGCGGTCACCCGCGGCATCGCCGGGCACGCCGCCTTCAGTTCGGCCAGCAAGTCCGGCAGGATAAGCCCGGGGTTGTGAACGTCCACGATGACGCCCGAAGGCGGCGCTTCCTTCGCCGCCTTCAGCAGGTCGGCCGCGGTGCGGACCATGCGAACGCTCAGCCCGGCGGCCCGCGCCGCGCCGCTCACCCGGCTGAAGAAGATGAGGTCGTCGCACAGCATCAGACCTGAGGCGCTCACGGCTTCTCCTGCGGCTTCTTGTCCTCTTTCTTCTCGTCCTTCTTGTCGTCCGGCTTCGGCTCGTCCTTCTTTTCGACCTTCGGCTCGCTCAGCCCCTTCGCCTCGAGCACCAGCGCGACCGCCTTCCGCAACCCCTCGTCGAACTTCTCCTGCTTGAACTCGTCGATCACCGCGGCCTTCACCTTGGTGGCGAAGCCGGGCGGGAAGTCTTCCGGGTGTGAGTCGTACACGTACACGAACCGCGGGTTCTTGCACACCATCACGTAGATGCCGTGCAGCTTGATCTCCTTGCCCCGCTCCTCGACCAGTTCGCGGAAGAACTTCTCCCGCTCCTCCGGCTTCATTCCCTTCACCTTCTCCGCGTCGCCCTTCCACGGCGTCATCACGGTTTCGACCAGGAAGTCGGTCTGCTTCTCCTTCAACAGCTTCTCGGCCGCCGGGGCGGTCTTGGCCAGCGCCTCCGCGCCGAAGAACTTGCCGTCGTCGCGGCTGGTGAGCGCCTTCTCGCGGGCCTTCGGCGGCTCCTTCTTCGGCTCCGGCTTCTTGTCGTCCCGGGCGTCGGTGGAGCGGAGCGACTGCACCGTGCGGCGGTTGATCAGCCGCTTCACCTCCGACAGGTCCACGAACAGGCTGATCGACTGCGCGTCGATCGCCCCACCCTGCGTGACCCCGACCAGTTCGGCCTTGTCGTTGACGAGCGGGCCGCCGCTGTCGCCCGGGTTGGTGGGCGAGTCGGTCTCGATGACGCGGGCTTCGAACGTCACGACCTTCTTGTCGAGTTCGGCCTTCCACTTCTTGCCGTACACCTGCCGCACCTTGCCCGGGGTGTACACCCACAGCGCGCCGCTCTTGCCCGGGTTGCCGATCGAGTGGACCGCGGTGCCCGGGTCGGGGGTGTCTTTGGCGAGCGGCAGTTCCGGCACGCCGTCCGGTACGCGGTCGATGCGGATGAGGGCCAAATCGGCCTGCTTGTCGAGTTCGACCACCTCGCCGCTGATGCCGGTGCGGTACCGGGCGCGGTCCGGGATCACCTTCTTGTTTGCGTCGTACTGCGGGAAGTACACCGTGGCATTCTTCACGTCGCCGACGACATGGTAGTTGGTCAGAACGAGTCGGCGGCCACGATCGACCAGCGACCCGCTGCCGGTGGCCGTCCGCCCGCCGCCGCGGTCGGAGTGGACCCACGCGGTCGAGCGGACGACCTTCTGATAGACGCTCGCGCCGGCGTCGAGCGGCGGGGCGGCGTCCGGCGGCGGGTCTTTGGGCTGAGCGGAGGCCAGCGGCGAAACCGCCAGAGCGAGCGCGAGTGCCAGGAGTAAACGCATCGAAAACTCCCCGGAACGAGGCGAGCAGACCAATTCTATGCGACCGGTGCGGCGCTACGGTGGTATTCGCCGCCCGTTGTGCGATCTTTCGAGCTACATACGAGGCCGCGTTTAGGGTTTGCCCAGCGGGGCGAACGCTAAACAACCCCAATGGTGGCAAATCCCGGGAATTTTTGCCCCGGGCATTTGACACGGCGAATTTTATCTATCATAATGTACACTGAACGGGCGAATTAGTCGGCGCGCACTTGAAGAACCGCGGCGTGGTCGCCAAACTCTCTGCACCGCCACGAAAGGGACTCTCCCATGCCCGAACAATTGCGCTGCGTCAGCCCGCACGCCGTCATCGTCGGTTACGACTTCAGTACGGGGGGCGTGAAGGCCCTCGCGTTCGGCCTGAACGGCGCGACGCTCGCGCAAGTCAAGCTGCCGACGGACCTTTGGACCGAAGGCGGCGTGTCGGAATTGAACCTGATGCAGCTTGAGGGGCAGGCCCGTGCCGCGACCCGCGGTCTGCGGAACGCCCTCGACGGTAGCGGCGACGCGGCGGCACTTGCGGCGTGCGGCATTTCGGCCACACACCACACCGCCGGCCGGATCGCACCCGGTGGCATTCAGGTACGCCGGGCGATCTGCTGGAACGACCAGACGCTCGCGCAGTATCACGCCGAGGGGCTGAAGCGGCTCGGCGGTCAGGAGCGGGCGCGGGAACTGACCGGCGGGCCGTGGGCCGTCCGCTACTCGCTCTCGCACCTCGTGAAGGACGAGCAGACGCTCGGCGCCGACGACTGGAGGCGCACGCACCTGATTCTGCCGCACGGCCCGCTCGCCGCCGGCTACCTGACCGGCCGCTTCAACGTGACGAGCGTGTCGTCGGCCGCGTCCACCGGCATGATGGACCTGCGCACGAACCAGTGGCGTAAGGAGATGCTCGACGCGCTCGCCAAGCCCGAAAATCGTGAGTGCGCGTGGCGGCAGTTGCCGCCAATCATCGACATGAACGAGCCGATCGGCCCGCTGTCGGAGTCGGTCGCGCTCGACGCTGGCTTCCCGGCCGGGGTGCGCCCGCTCGTGTTCCCGACGGTCGATGACCAGGCCGCCGGGCTCATCGGCGGCGGTGCGGTCGATGCCGGGCAGGTCGCCATCATCCTGGGCAACTCCGCGGTGGTGAACTCGTCGTCGGGACAACTGCCGCAGTCGGGCACGCTCGACGCGATGAAGCTGAACTGGGGGCCGTACCTCTGGATGCGGTGCTACTCCAACGGCGCGCAGTTCGTGGACGTGGTCGCCGGCAAGGACTGGTACACGGTCGAGGCGGAAGCGGCGTCCGTGCCGCCTCTTTGTCGTGGCGTGAGCGTGCTGCCGTTCCTGCTGTCGGAGCCGTCGGTCGGGGTCGAAAAGCCGCAGGTCCGATGGACGCCGAACGAACCGGCCGAGCGCTCGGTGCGCGTCCGCGCGTGTCTCGAAGCGCTCGCGTTCCTGCTGGCCCGCGCCGTGAAGGAGCACGAGGCCGCCGGGCAGACGGTGACCCGCGTCACGGTGTCCGGCGGGATGGCCCGCAGCGGCTTGATGTGTCAGATTCTGGCGAGCGCGATCAACCGGCCGCTCGAACGGCTCGTGTCCGACGAGGGGCCGGCGCTGGGCGCGGCGGTGGTCGCGCTGGCGGGTCTGGAGTCGCACCTGCGGAAGCAGAAGGGGATCGCCGAGCCGTACACCGCGGCCGACGCCGTGCGCGAGCTGGTCAAGTTCCGCGACCGCGTCGAGCCGGTGCCCGCGTGGGTGCCCGAATACGCAAAAGGGCTGGACGCCTTCGAGCGCGCGCTGAAGGGCTGACCTATCCGACGATCAGCCGCCCCACCTGGAAGGTGAGCATCGCACCGAGGTAGGCGAGGGCGGTCATGTAGGCGAAGGTGAACGCCGGCCACCACCAACTGCCGGTCTCGCGCTTGATCACGGCGAGCGTCGCGGCGCACTGGCAGCACAGCGCGAAGAACACCATGATCGACAGCGCCACCGGCACGCCGTAGCGGCCGCGCACCGGGTCCTTCGCCCAGTCGTCCTGAACCGCCTTCGTCAAGCCGGCGGCCTTTTCGCGCGCGGCGTCGTCGGCGCTCGCGTTGCCGACGGCCTTCGGGTCCACGTCCCCCACGTCGTACAGGAGGCCGAACGTGCCGACGATCACCTCGCGCGCCGGGAAACTCGCCATCGCGGCCACGCCGATCTTCCAGTCCCACCCGAGCGGCCGAAACGCCGGCTCCAGCCACAGCCCGAACCGCCCGAGCAGACTTTGCCGCTTCCACTCCCCGTTCAGCTTGTCCGGCAGGCTCGCGGTCTCTTCGAGCTTTTCGAGTTCGGCCTTTTCGTCGTCCGAAGCGTCTTCCTTCGCCTTCAGTTCCTTGAGTTTGTCGGCTTGCTCCTTCGCACTGTCTTCCGCCCTCTCGATGCGCTCCGGGTACGACTCGCCGTTGCCGTCGGTGTGCGGGAAGTACAGCAGCGCCCACACAACGATCATGGCCGCGAGGATGATCGTCCCGGCACGGAGGGTGAACGCCCACCCGGCCCCGAGCATCCGCCGCAGCACTGACGTGAACTTCGGCCGGCGGTACGCGGGCAACTCCATCACGAACACCGGCGGCGCGCCGCGGAGCAGCGTCCGCTTCAGAGCGAGTGCGACGAGCGGCGCGACGGTGAACCCGATCATGTACATCGCGAACAGCACCAGCCCCGGTAACCACCCCGGCGAGCCGGGCCGCGCCACGAACGCCCCGATCAGGAGGACGTACACCGGCAGGCGCGCCGAGCAACTCATCAGCGGCGACACGAGGATGGTGGTGAGCCGGTCGCGGCGGTTCTCGATCACCCGCGTCGCCATCACGCCGGGGATCGCGCACGCCACGCTCGACAGCATCGGGATGAACGACTTACCGCTCAGCCCGCACCGCGACATGACGCGGTCCATCAGGAACGCGGCCCGGGCCATGTACCCGCAGTCCTCGAGGATCGCAATGAACCCGAACAGGATCATGATCTGCGGGAGAAACGCGAGCACCCCGCCGACTCCCTTGATGATGCCGTCCGCGACGAGATCGCGTAGCGGGCCGGAGGGAAGGGCACTTTTCGCCGCGTCCGCGACCAGTTCGACGCCCCCGCCGATGAGGTCCATCAGCGGCTTCGCCCACAGGAAGATCGACTGGAACATCACGAACATGACGACCAGAAAGACGAGCGTGCCCCACAGCCGGTGCGTCAGAACGCTGTCGATGCGGTCGGTCCAGGTGACCGGGCGCACGGCCGGCTTGGTCACGGCCGCCGCGACGGCCACCTTGACCCACCCGAACCGTGCGCGGGCCTCGACGCCCGGCACCGCGTGCCCGGCCGCCGCGAGCTTCTCGCGTGCGGTGGTCAGTGCGGCGGTGATCCGCTCGCCGTGCCGCCCGACCAGCCACTGCTCGGTGTACCCGCCGACGTCGGTGAGAAGCCGTCTCACCAGAAACGGCGGGATTTCGTCCCCGAGTTCCTTTTGGAGCCGGGCGGCCTCCTCGTCGAACGCGGGCGGGAACGCCGGCCCGTGCGGGACGGCCTTACTCTCGGCCGCGGCGCGAATCGCCTTCGTCAGTTCGGGCACGCCGGCGCCGGTGTTGGCCTGCACCGGCACGACGGGAATGCCGAGTTGCTGAGACAGCTTCGCGTAATCGACGGCCAGCCCCTGCGCCGCGACCGCGTCGGTCATGTTCGCGGCGACGACGACCGGCACGCCGAGGTCGAGCAACTGACTGGTGAGGTACAGGTGCCGGTCGAGGTTGGTGGAATCGACGACGTTGACGACGACCGCCGGACGCGGCTCTTCGGGGCGCCGCCCCAGGAGCAGATCGACCGCGACCATTTCGTCCGGGCTGCGGGCGGCGAGGCTGTAGGTGCCCGGGAGGTCGATGAGGTCAACGTCCGCGCCGTCGGCGGTGAAGCGGCCCTTCTTCATCTCGACGGTGACGCCGGGGTAGTTGCCGACCCGCTGCCTCAGCCCGCTCAGGGAGTTGAACAGCGTCGATTTGCCCGCGTTCGGGTTGCCGACCAAAGCCACGGTTATCATTGCAGTGAATCGGATTCAGTGAGGAGTGAGTCGGAGCCAGTGAGGAGTGAGGAGTGAGGAGTGAGGAGAGAAGCGGGAATGCCTTTACTCCCCACTCCTCACTCCTCACTCCTCACTGGCTCCGACTCACTCCTCACTGAAATAAAGGCGGCTTCGGCCTTGCGGAGACTGAGGCGGGAGTTCCCGAACCGGACCTCGATCGGGTCGCCGAGCGGGGCGCGGGCGACGACCTCGACCCGCTCCCCTTCGAGCAGGCCCATCTCGTACAGCCGCTGGACGAGGGCCGGGTCGCCGCTCAGGGACAGCACCTCGGCGCTCTGGCCGGGGGCGAGGTCGGCGAGGGTGGGCATTCAGGAGTTCACCGGGCGGACGAGGATCTGCGAGCACTCGCCGCCGCGGAGGCACAGCTTGCACCCGGACACGTTCAGCAGGCACGGCGAGCCGGGCTGCACGACGAGGAGCCGACACCCCTGGCGGATGCCGAGTTCGGCCAGCCGGCCGACCCACGCGGGCTGACCGGTCACCTCCTCGACCTCCGCCCACTCGCCGGCCGAAAGCATGTCCAGCGGCATCAGCATGGCCGTTCCGCCCCTGCGGCTTGTTGAGATTGCGTCTCAGTTCAGTTTGGCAGGGGAATCGGTAGCCGTCAAGTGCGGAATGACCATTCAGGCCGGTTTATTCCGCCGCTCGGCAAGGTAAGCGGCGAGCGCTTCGGTCCAGTGGCGAAGTGGCGAACCGAGGACGGATGCGAGTTTGGCGGTGGAGAGGACGCTGTACGCCGGCCGCGGCGCGGGCGCGCCGAACTCGGCCGAGGTGATGGGGGTGAGGTCGGCCTGAACACCGACTTGGCGGAAGATCTCGGCCGCGAACTCGTGCCACGAGCACTCGCCGCTGTTGACGACGTGGTAGAGGCCGGTGGCCCCGCGTTCGAGCAGCGCGACGGTCGCGGCGGCGACGTCGGCGGTGTAGGAGGGCGTGCAGCGCTGGTCGGCGACGACGCGCAGGGGTTTGCCCTGAGCGGCGACGCGGAGCATGGTTTCGACGAAGTTCCCGCCCTTCCCGCCGCTGCCCCACACGCCGTACAGCCCGCAGGTGCGGATGACGAGGTGGTTCGGGGACGCGGCCAGAGCGGAGCGCTCGCCGCTGAGCTTGCTCGCACCGTAAGCGCTGACCGGACCGGGTTCGTCGGTTTCGGACCACGGCTTCGCTCGCGCGGTACCTTCGCCGAAGACATAATCGGTGCTGAAATGGACAAACTTCGAGCCGACGGCGGCACAGGTGCGCGCGAGATCGTCAACGCTACGCCAGTTGACCCCGTAGGCATCGCTCATCTCGACTTCGGCCTTGTCCACGAAGTTGTAGGCCGCGCAGTTGACGAACACGTCGGGCTTGAGGGCCACGAACGCCGGCGCGATCGTGTCGCGTCGCGCGAGGTCGATATCGGCGCGGGACAGCGGCACGACCTCGCCCAGCGCGGCCAGACGTGGGCACAGGTCACGCCCCAACTGGCCCGCCGCGCCGAGGACTGCGATTTTCATACGTCACCTCAGGATCGTAACGGACCCACCCCCCGGCCCCCTCCCTGCAGGGAGGGGGAGCAAGAGCCTTCGCGCGCCGCGAATGCGGTCAATGCGCTGATGGCCTTACTCCCCCTCCCTGCAGGGAGGGGGCCGGGGGGTGGGTTCCGCGCGGCGCTCGCCGACTCACTTCTTTTGCGCCAGGAAGCTGGTGTCGGCGGTCTTGATGGTCGTCTTCTGCTCCTGGGTCAGTTCCACCTTCGTGTCGGTGCCGCCGATCACCACCACCAGGTCGCCCTTCAGCTTGATGTTGATGGTGGCTTCCTCGATCCGCTGGGCCTTCGGGTCGTAATACACCGTGCCCTTGCTGCCGGCCGGGTCGCTGACCAGCTTGCTGCCGTCCTTGATGCGGAACAGCAGGCCCTCGCCGCCGTCCTTCGGGGCGGTGTAGTTGATGGCCGTCTCGACCTCCAGCTTGTCGAAGTCCTTCTTCGCCCCTTCCTTCTCCGGCTCGGCGTAGGTGAACTTGTAGGTCAGCTCGTACGAGCCGATCGGCCCGAGGTTCAGGTTGGTCTTCTTCTCCCACTTGTCGCCCTTCTTCTTGGGCGCGTCCGGCAGCAGCTTGTAGGTCGGGTCGGTCATCTCCTTGAGCGCGTCGTCCGTCATCACCTTCTTGAGCAGCGCGTCCATCTGGGCGCTGCCGGCGCCCAGCTTCGACACGAACGCCTCCTTGCCCTCCACCTTCTCGACCTTGTACCCCTTGCCGAGCGTGACCGTGAACTCGGAGTCCTTAAGGTTCTTGAAGAACTCGACGAGGCCCGGGTTGCCGGCGCTGCCGGACGGGTCGGTGACGCGGGAGTCGTACTTGATCGGGTTGCCGGAGATGTCGATGTTCATCGACAGCCCCTCGACCTTCTGCTTGAGGGTCAGCTTGTTGACCTCTTCCATCCCCTCCTTGACCTTCTCCTCCTTGACCGGCGTCCACGCGTACCAGAAGGTACTCTTCTGCGACTGCGGGAGGTCTTGCCCCTGCACCTTGATCAGCTGCGTGACCTCGGTGCTCATCTCCTGGTAGAACGGCTGCAGCTTGCCGTCCTTGTCCTTGAAATTCAGGGTGAACGCGCGGTCCTGGGCGACGGCGGCGGCGGCGAGGGCCGCGCCGAGCAGGGCGGCGACGGCGAAGCGGGTGCGAAGCACGGGATAACCTCCACGGGCAGTCCGGTCCGGGTATTCCGCATGTTCTACCCGCACCGGGCGCGAGGGCAAGGGCGGCCGGCAAGATGCCGCGTCGTTGCAACGACGCCGCCCGGCAGTCGCTCACACTCCGCCTGCGTGGTCGCGCGGCCTGATCCAGATTGCCGACGACGCGAGGATGAAGAGGAACGGCACGAACGGCAGCCGGAAGCGCTCCAGCCCGACCGGGAAGGTCGCCAGCGAGAACAGCCCGATCGGGACGAGGCACGCGAGCATCAGCGCCCAGCGGCGGTGCCGTGCCGCCCGCGCCAGCCCCACCGCCGCCAGCAGCGCGAGCAGACCGTTAAGCGCGGTCCACGGAAGCGCGATCAGCCCCCAAACGGAGAGCTTGGAGGTGTCGAACTTGCCGCGGAGCAGGTCGGAGAAGAACCCGCTCGGCCGGTACTCAACCCCGTACAGCCCGGCGGCCAGCCCGGCGGAGTGGTCGATGAGCAGCTTCACTTCGGACTTCGCCAGCACCTTCGCGGTGGTGGTCGGGCGCGACCGGAACTCCGCGAGCGCCTCCCCGCGGGCCGCGGCGAACACGTCCTGCCCCGGTTGCAGCTTCCCGGCGAGCCGCTGCTCCAGTTCATCGACCCGCTGCGGCCAACTCGCGAACCAGTCGTCGCCGCGGTCTTCGGAGACGACGTACGCGGCCCCGTAGAAGTAGAGGTTGAGTTCGCCGACCGTGCTGACCCGCGGTCCGTGCCCGGCGTTGGCGTTCCGCACCGCCCACGCCGCCGACGGTAGCACCGCGACCAACACCGCGACGCCCACCGCCGGCCACTTCCGCTGTGGCGCGCTTCGCCAGATGAGTATGAGTGCCGTCGGCAGGTAGAGCAGCCCGAGCGGCCGCACGAGCGCCGCCAGCCCGATGAGCAGTCCCGGGACCGCGCGCCCGGCGGTCGAGGTCGGCCGCGCCGCGGCGGCCAGGCCGATCAGCGCGAGCGTTCCGAACAGGCTTTCAGTGAGCGGAAGGCCGTCGGCCGTGACGACACCGGGGTGCAGCGCCCACAGCCACCCGGCGGCCAGCGCCGCCCGCGGCGGTGCGTCCAGCGCGAGCGCGATTCGCATCACGCACACCGCCGCGACCGCGCCGAGAAGGCACTGCACGAGGTACGCGAGTCGCAAGCCCGATGTGCCGCCGAAGGCCGCGAGGAACAGCGGATAGCCCGGCGTGCGGAAGCCTTCCGTTGTCAGCCCGTTGGCGTCCGGCGTCGGGAGCGTGCCGTTACCCCGCCGCAGGCGCTCGACCGCGCCGTGCATCAACCCGTCTTCGGCCGGTTTGCCGAACGTGCGGTGCGTGAGGAGCGTGTCGGCGAGTTGGGCGTACCGCGGCGAGTCGGGCGAGTCCGCGTAGACCCGCGTCGGCTCGGCCCACGGCCCGGTGAACAGCACCCCGAGGCGCAAAACGAGGGCTGCGGCGAACAGGACGACGAGCGGGCGTGTGGGCATGAGCGGGTAGGGAGGTGTGTGCCGCTTGCGGCGTCGCGGGTGTCACCGGCGGTGCCCGCGACGCCGCAAGCGGCTTCGGGCGTCAGTCCTTCAGCCAGTAGCGGAAGATGCAGTATAGCGCCTGGAAGCCGTCCTTCCAGCCGATCTTCTTCCCCTCCTCGTAGGTCCGGCCGCTGTAGCTGATCGGCACCTCGAAGATGCGCCACGGCGGCTGGCCCTTGCGCTTCCGCGCGATCTTGGCCGTCACCTCCGGCTCGAACCCGAACCGGTTGCTCTTCAGTTCCATCCCCTGGATCACCTCCCGCTTGAAGACCTTGTAGCAGGTCTCCATGTCGGTCAGGTTCAGGTTGGTACACCAGTTCGACAGCGTGGTCAGCACCTTGTTGCCGACCGAGTGCCAGTAGTAGAGGACGCGGTGTCGCTCGCCGATGAACCGCGAGCCGATCACGACGTCGGCCTGGCCTTCGAGAATCGGCTGGATCAGCTTCGGGTACTCGGCCGGGTCGTACTCCCAGTCCGCGTCCTGCACGATCACCAGGTCGCCGGTGCAGTGCTTGAAGCCCTCGCGGAGCGCCGCCCCCTTGCCCATGTTCTTCGGCTGGTGGAAGACGCGGACGTTGTCGTACTGCTTTTCCAGTTGGGCCAGGATCGCCGGCGTGCCGTCCTTCGAGAAGTCGTTGACGAGGATCAGTTCCTTCGGGATCTCGACCGCCTGCACGCGGCGGACGAGCTCGGCCAGCCACCGCTCCTCGTTGTACACGGGGATGACGACCGACAGCTTGAACCCGGGCGGGATCGGGAACAGGCCGATCTGGCGGCACGCGGCCTCGCCGAGCAGTTGCTTGGCGATCTCGTAGCGGGCGTTCGGGCCGGCGGTCGCCATCCGCTCCAGCAGCGGGGCGACCAGCGGGGCCAGGTCGGCCGACCGGTCGGGTTGTTCGGCGGGCTTATCCATCGTGCGGGCCTCCGGTGCCTGGACCGTCATCATGCGTGCAGCTCCTGTGTGTCGTCCGGGCGAAATGCGGCGAAAGTCGGCGTCCCGTGCCGACCGACCCCCGGTAAGGCGCGTAAGCCGGGTTGACACGTACAACCCGGTTACCGTAGGGATAGCACACTTTCGTCAATCCTGGCCCGCGGTCAAGCCCGACTTCCGAATCCGAACGCAGGAGGCGCTTCGTGAAACCGACTTCAGCACCAACAAACTCCAACGCGCCACCCGTTCCACTGTGCGACATCCAGGCCCAGTATCGCGGGCTGAAGGAGCAGATCGACGCGGCGGTGCTCCGCGTGCTCGGCTCCGGGCAGGCGATTCTAGGGCCGGAAGTGGCCGCGTTCGAGCACGAAACCGCCCAGTTCTGCGGGGCCAACTACGCGGTCGGGTGCGGGTCCGGCACCGACGCGCTCGTCCTGGCCCTGCACGCCCTCGACATCGGCCCCGGCGACGAGGTCATCGTCCCGCCGTTCACCTTCTTCGCCACCGCCAGCGCCGTGACCCGCGTCGGGGCCAAGCCGGTGTTCGTGGACATCGACCCGGTCACCTTTAATATCGACCCGAACCAGATCGAGGCGAAGATCACCCCGCACACGCGGGCGATCATCCCCGTCCACCTGTTCGGCCAGTGCTGCGACATGGACGCGATCTGGGCCATCGCCGAAGAGCACCGGCTCTACGTGGTGGAGGACGCGGCGCAGTCGTTCGGGAGCGAGTACAAGGGGCAGCGGTGCGGGACGCTGGGCATCTCCGCGTGCCTCAGCTTCTACCCGACGAAGAACCTCGGCGCGCTGGGCGATGCCGGGGCGGTCACCACCAACGACGCGGCGGTTGACAAGAAACTCCGCACGCTCCGCGTCCACGGGTCGGAGACGAAGTACTACCACAAGTTCGTGGGGTACAACATGCGGCTGGACGCGGTGCATGCGGCCGTGCTGCGGGTGAAGTTGCCGCACGTCGCCTCGTGGCTGAGCGCCCGCGAGGCCGCGGCGAAGCGCTATGACGGGTTGATCGAGGCGGCAAACCTGCACGGGTTCATGCGCCGCCCGGTCGCGCAGCCGGACCGGCGGCACACCTTCAACCAGTACGTGGTGCGCGTCCCGGCGATGCACCGCGACCCGCTCGTGAAGCATTTGAAGGATAGCGGGGTGGGGGTGGAGGTGTACTACCCGCTCTGCCTGCACCAGCAGGAGTGCTTCAAGAGCCTGGGCTACCGCACGGGCGATTTCCCGACCAGCGAGCAGGCGGCCGGCGAGGTGCTGGCGCTGGCGATGTTCCCGGAGATCACCGAGGCGCAGCAGCAGCGGGTGGTCGACGTGTGCAGCGGATACCTGCGGCAAGCGGTGCGGCGGGCGGCATAAAAGCAGTGAGGAGTGGGGAGTCAGGAGTGGGGATTCAGAAGACGGCAACCCCTTGTGCCTTCTGACTCCTCACTCCCAACTCCTCACTCCTCACTGTGTGCGCTGTCGGGGAGTGTCGGTTCGGGATCAGGCCACGAGCACCTCCTCGCCCGTGCGGGCGGTGTGGGCCGTCGCCGGGGCGCGGTCGGCGGCCATCTGGTCCTTGACCCGGCGGGTCAGCTTGAGCACGTAGGCCATATCACGAAGCATCTTCTCGGCGGCGGCGACTTCCACGGCGGCGGCGATCGTGGCGGTCTCGGCGGTGTAGTTGAACGGGGTCATTTATGGGCCTCCTTACCGGTGTGCTTGCTGTTTCCTTCGATGGAAGTGAGTAAAGCAGGGGCCGTGCCACTCGGCCGAAAAATCACGCCGAATCGCGCCGCGCCCAGTGATTCCCAGGGTTTCGTGCGTGCCAGAGGTGAAACGCTCGCGCCCGGACTTTCTACGCAACCGTTGTAACCGTTGCGACTTCACAGAAAGTGTACATTCCGCACGTGGCGGAGTTACAACCCGGCGTTGTAGATTGCGACCAAGCTTCATCAGCCTGCGCGGCTTCTCAGTGGGAAGCCGCGCAGGCTGATGAAGATGAGGTCGAAATGGGGTATCTGGAGCGGCTTACGGCTCGTCGGTCGTGACGACCGGGGCCGTCTTCGGGGCTTCCAGATCGGCCGTGTCGAGCCGCCCTTCGGCGTGGAGTTGCTTGAAGATTGCCACCGTCTCGCGAATCCCGTCAACGAGCGCAGTCTTCGGCATCGGCCCCAGGTCCCGCTGCAGCCCGTCGTCGCTCAAGTCGTAAGCGATAGCGATCTGCGTGGTGCCGGTCGTGACCAGCGTCGCGGCCTCCGGCAGCACGGTCGCCAGCGCCGCGTGGAAGTCCTTGAGCGTCACCACCGCGCCGCGGAGGTTATAGCTCTTCGCCCCGCTGTAGGGCCGTTCGAGCGACAGCACGAAGGTCTTCGCCACGTCATCGACGTATTGGAAGTCGGTCCACCCGCCGAAGTTGATTGGATAAGGGCGGCCGAGTAAAGCCGCTTTGATGGCCTTCGTAGGCTCGCTGGTCATGCCGAGGTCGCGGCCGACGCCGTACACCGTCCACGGCCGCAGCCCGACGCTGCTGATGCCGAAATCCTGGTGGTAGATGCGGGCGTTGCCCTCGTTGCAGCACTTGAACACGCCGTAGTGCGTGCTCGGGATCAACGGCGCGTCATCGCCTTGCGAGCCTGCAGGGTACTTGTCCGGCCCGCCGAACACAGCGGCCGAACTCGCATACACGAGTCGCTTCACCTGCTTGCCGGCGGCCTTCACCGCCTCGAATACCGCGAGCGTACCCAGGACGTTCACCTTCGCGCCCAACAGCGGGTCGGCGCGGCAGGTCGGCACCTGCAACCCGGCGAGGTGGATGACGTGCGTGATGCCGTGCGTCGAGATGGCGGCCGAAAGGGTCTTCAGGTCGGTCACGTCGCCCTGCACGAACGTGACTTTGGCGACCTCGCTTTCCGGCAGCACGAGCCGCAACCGGCGGGCGTCTTCGCGCAGGTCGTACACCCACACGCTGTCGCCGCGGGCGAGCAGGTTGCGGATGATCCACGCCCCGATGAACCCGTACCCGCCGGTGATCAGCACGCGCATCGCAGAAGGCTCCGAAAGCAGAAGAGTTTTATCCGCAGATTACGCAGATAAACACAGATTGAAAGGCGGTAGGCACAATCCGCCCGAATTCGACGGTCTGCTCCTGTTCAAATCTGTGTTTATCTGCGTAATCTGCGGATAAAACTCTTCTACTCCGCGCCGACGTTCTCCTGCGCGACCTTCGCCACCGAAACAAGCCGGTCGCCGTCGCTCAGGTTCATCACCTTCACGCCCTGCGTGTTGCGGCCGACGACGCGGATCGCGTCCACCTTGCTCCGCGTCACCATCCCGTCCTTCGTGATCAGCATGATCTCGTCGCCGTCGCGGACGCTCGTCACGCCGATCACCTTGCCGTTCTTGGCCGTTACCTTCACGTCCTTGACGCCCTTGCCGCCACGCTTCTGCAAGCGATACCGCATCCCGGACGGGTCGTTCTCGCCCCCCTCGCCCTCGGTCGCGTCCGCTTCCGGCTCCGCGCCCTCGACTTCCGCGCCGTCGGCCTCCTCGGCTTCCTCGCCGCCTTCGGGCAGCGGGGTGTTCGCGCCGAACGGCGTCCGCTTGCCGTAGCCGCACTCGCACACCGTCAGAAGCAACCCGTCCGGGTCCGCGACCACCATTCCGACGAGCGCGTCGTCTTTGCCGAGCCGGATGCCGCGCACCCCGCGGGCGGTGCGGCCGATCGCCCGCAACCCGGACTCGCGGAACCGGATCGCCATCCCCCGCTGCGTGCTCAGCACCACCTCGTCGCCCGGCTTCACCAGCGCCACGTTGATGAGGTCGTCGCCGTCGTCGAGCGTGATGCCGATGATCCCGCCCGCCCGCACGTTGCTGTACGCCATCAGGTCGGTCTTCTTTACCGTGCCCTGGCGCGTCGCCATCATCAGGTACTGGCCCTCGCAGAACTCGCGCACGGGCACGATGCTGGTGATCTTCTCGTTCTCGGCCAGCGACAGCACGTTGGCGATCGCCCGGCCGGGGCTGGTGCGGTTCGCGGTCGGAATTTTGTACACCTTCAGCCAGTACATCCGCCCGGTGTTGGCGAAGCACAGCAAATACGCCTTCGTCGAAGCTACGAAGAAGTGCTCGACGAAGTCGTTGTCGCGCAGGCCGCCCTGCACGCCCTTGCCGCCACGGTTCTGGACGCGGTACTCAGTCAAAGGCATCCGCTTGACGAACCCCTCGTGCGTGATCGTGACGACGTTCGGTTCGTCCACGATCAAATCTTCCATATCGACGTCGCCGCCGTCGTCGGAAATCTCCGTCCGCCGGTCGTCGCCGTACTTGTCGGCCATCCGGACGAGGTCTTCGCGGATCACCGCGCGGATGTTCGCCTCGTCGGACAGGAGCGTCTCGTACCCCCGGATCTGCTCTCGGAGCGAAGAGTACTCCTTCAGGATTTCGTCGCTCTCGAGCGCGGCGAGTTGCCCGAGTCGCAGGTTGACGACCGCTTCGGCCTGAAGTTCGGTCATGCGGTACTCGGTCACCGCGCCGAGTTCCCGCTGCAGCGCCGCGAACGCCTCCGCGCCGATCGCGCGCTCCATCAGCGCCGCGGGCACGACCAGCCCTTGCAGTCGGGCTTTTGCCTCGGCCCGGTTTGGCGCTGTGCGGCATATTTGGATGACGTTCTCGATGTCCGCGATGGCGATCAACTGGCCTTCGAGCACGTGCCCGCGGCGCTTGGCCTCGCGCAGCAGGTATTCCGTCTTCCGCCGGATGACGTGGACGCGGTGCTCCAGGAACTTCTGGAGCATCTCCTTCAAGGTCAACTCGCGCGGGCGGCCGTCCACGATCGCCAACATGATGATGCTGACGGTCTTCTGCAACTTCGAGTACTGGTAGAGCTGGTTCAGCACGAGGTGCGGGTCGGTGCCGCGCTTCATCTCGATGACGACGCGGACCGGCTCGCCCTGCCGGGCGCTGGACTCGTCGCGGATCGCGCTGATGCCCGTAATCCGCTCGTTCTTGACCAGTTCCGCCAACTCCTTCACGAGCGGGTCGCGGGACACCTGGAACGGCACTTCCGAAATGACGATGGTGGGCGTCTTGCCCTTCCCCTCCTCGGTCACCTCGGCCCGAGCGCGGAGCGTGATGTGCCCGGACCCGCGGGCGTAGGCGTCGAGAATCCCCTGCCGGCCCATCACGATGCCGCCGGTCGGGAAGTCCGGACCCTTGATGATCTCGATGAGATCGACGAGCGTCGCGTCCGGGTCGTCGATCAGCTTGACGAGGCCGCCGCACACCTCGCGCAGGTTGTGCGGCGGGATGTGCGTCGCCATGCCGACCGCGATGCCGTCGGACCCGTTCACCAGCAGGTTCGGGAACTTGGCCGGCAGGACGAGCGGCTCGCGGTACTTGCCGTCGTAGTTGTCGATGAAGTCGACGGTGTCGCGCTCGAGGTCTTCGAGCAACTCCGCCGCGGCCGGGGTGAGCCGGGCTTCGGTGTAGCGGTGCGCCGCGGGGGGCAGCCCGGCGATCGAGCCGAAGTTCCCCTGCCCGTGAACCAGGCGGTACCGCAGGTTCCAGTCCTGCGCCATGCGGACGAGCGAGTCGTAGATGCTCGCGTCGCCGTGCGGGTGGTACCGCTTCATCGTCTCGCCGATGATGCCGGCACACTTGCTGGTGCTGGACGTCGGGCCGAGCCCGAGGTCGTTCATGGCGACGAGGATGCGCCGCTGCGACGGCTTGAGCCCGTCGCGGACGTCCGGCAGCGCCCGGCTGATGATGACCGACTGGGCGTAGGTGAGGTAGCTGTCGCGCAGCTCGTCGATGATGTCGAGCGGGTTGACCGGCGCGGTCGCGACGCCGCCTTCGGGCGGCTCTTCGGGACCAGAAGGAGGGGGTACGGGGTCGGCCAACGCAGGCTCCTTGCAAAGTGCTTTCCGCGGTTGGCTGTCGTTCCGCGAAAGACTGTGTTATTTTAGGGGAATGACCCCTTCCGAACCAGCACGGTAGGTATCCCGGTTAAGCCTTTTTGACTCACCGGAAGTTCAATCTGGGCAAGCCGTTCGGGCGACTCCGGCCGGCGTGTTTCCCGAACCTCTCTCCCGCGGGATTGAGCCATGCGTCCGACCGTAATTTTTGCCGCCGCGGCCGCCCTCGTCGCGGCCTTCCCGGCCGCGCCGGCGGCGGCCCAGAAGGACGACCCGAAGCCGCTCACCGCCGCGGCGCAGCAGACCCAATCGAAGGCGCTCAAGGCGAAGATGAATGCCGCGTTCACCGACGCGCGGCTGGGCGACGTGCTGAAGGAGTTCGCGGCGCAGGTGGACATGAAGGCCGACGTTCAGTTGATGTGGACGTACGGCCCGAACTTCCCGTACGCCCAGAAGGTCACGTACAGTTGCAAGGACAAACCGCTCGAAACCGCGTTGGACGAGCTGTTCAAGAAGGTCGGCCCGCTCGGCTACATTGTGGTATCGAAGGACGGCGACAAGCACGACGGCTGGATTCTCCTGACGACGACCGGCGAGCGCGGGGCCGAGGTGGTGCTGCCGAAGGCGACCGCGGAGGAGGAAGCGGAAGCGACCGAGAAGCTGACGCTCGCGAAACGCCTGATTGACGGCAACAAGACCGATCAGGCCAAAACCGTACTGAACTACATCCTGAAGAAGTTTCCGACCGCGAAGGCCGCGGCCGAGGCGAAGGAGTTGCTGGAGAAGGTGGGGAAATAGTTGGTAGTTGGTAGTTGATAGTTGGTAGTCGAGGGTGTGCGTCCGTTTGCCTTCTGCCTTCACTACCAACTACCAACCGCCAACTACCAACTGAGGAACATCCGTGAGCGGCATCTGGGGGAGTCGGGACGTGCCGTGGATTCCGCCCGAGTTGGCGGAGCCGGACGGGTTCGTCGGGGTGGGCGGCGACCTGTCGCCGCGGACGCTCCTGCGCGCCTACGCGGAGGGCGTGTTCCCGTGGTTCAACGAGGGCGACCCGATCCTGTGGTGGTCGCCCGACCCGCGCGGGGTGTTCGAGCTTCACGCCGACAACACGACGCACCCGGACGCGACGCCCGGCTACGGCGGGCTGCACGTCTCGAAGCGGTTGGCCCGCACCATTCGTTCGGGCAAGTTTCGCGTCACGGTCAACCAGTGCTTCGCGGACGTGATGCGGGCGTGTGGTGAGTGCCGGCCGGAGGGCACCTGGGTGACGCCGGACATGCTCGCCGCGTACACCGAACTGCACCGCCTCGGTCACGCGCACAGCGTCGAGACGTGGGTCAAATCCGAAGTGAACGCCGACGAGTGGGAGTTGGCCGGCGGCACCTACGGGGTGTCGATCGGCGGCTTGTTCGCGGCCGAATCGATGTTCTACCGCGTCTCAGACGCCTCGAAAGTGGCACTGGCAGCCCTGGTGAGCCGCCTGCGGGAGCGCGGGTTCGTGCTGCTGGACGTGCAGATGAAGACCGAGCACACCGGCCGCATGGGGGTGAGCGAGGTGCCGCGAAAGGAGTACCTGAAGCGGCTGCGGCGGGCGATCGCGGTGACCGGCGTCAGCTTCGTGTGACCTTAGTCGGCATCGACCTGGCAATTCGGTCTTTTGGCCCGGAACGCCGCGACGCCGTCCTTCGTTACTTTCGTCTCCCGAACGTCAATGTGCCCGAGCTTCGGGCGCTTCGCCATCGCTTCGAGCGTCTTATCGCCGGCCTGAGTTCCGGCGATGAACAACTCAACCAACTCCGGGCAGTCGAGGAATACGGTTACTCCCTTGTCCGCGATGCCCTCGCCGCGCAGCCGCACGGAGTGCAGCCGGTGGCACTCGCGGAACACCTTCAACCCGTCGTCGGTCGCCGCGGTGCCGTGCAGAACCAGTTCCCACAACTGCTTGCAGTCCCGGAAGCAGTTCAGCCCGGTATTGGTGATCTGTTTGCCGCCCAAGCCCAGCCCGTGCAAACCGGTGATCCCGTCGAACGGCTTCAACCCGGCGTCGGTGACCCCGGTGCCGATCAGGTGCAGCGTTTCGAGGTTTCGGCACCCCTTGAAGTAGCCCAGCCCCACATCGCTGATGCCGCTGGAGCTGAGGTCGAGGGTGACGAGATCGGTGCGCCCGTCAAACGGGGCGAGCGACTGGTCGGTCAGCTTGGTGCCGTTGAAGCTCAGGTGCCGCAGTCGCTTGCACCGCGCCAGGAGTTGCAGGTCGGCGTCGGGCACGCCGGGGCGGTTGATGAGCCGAACCCCGGTCAGGTTGAACTGCCCCGGCGGGAGGCCGTCCGGGGTGGTGATGGCCCGCTCGACGTCATTCACCTGCACCTCGCCGCCGAGGGCGAGGAACCGCACGGCTGCGGCGCGGTCCGGGTCGGCTTCCGCGTTGACGGGCGGCACAGCCGGCGCCGGAATCGCCTTCGCGGGGGGCGGCGCGGACGGACCCGGCACAGGTCCGGCCGTGACCGGCGGTTCGACCGGCGTCGGGCGCGGCTTCTGACTGCCGGTCGTCGCCACAACGGCGACGATGACGACCGCGGTGGCGAGCGCGAGCGCCCCGCCGACCGCCAGCCACACCCCGCGGCTGTTGCGGGCCGGCGGGCGCGCAGTCCGGGCCGTGCGGGTCGCGGCCGGGGCGTCGAACTGAGTCGCGTCCGGGTCGTCCATGTCGAGGCCGGCGAACGCGTTCTCTTCCGGGGGCGGAAGCGTCGCGGGCGGGGCGGCCGACGACGGCGCCGGGCCGCGGGCGATTTCCAGCAGTCGGACCGCCACCTCGTCGGCCGTCTGCGGCCGGTCCTCGGGCTTCTTGGCGAGCAACCGGTGGATGAGGGCGGCGAGCGGCTCGGGCGCCTGCGGGTTGAGGTCGCGGACCGGCGGCGGTTCGTCGGTGGCGAGGGCGCACAGCACCGCGTACACGGTGGAACCGGCGAACGGCTGCCGGCCGGTCACGAGGCGGTACAGCACCGCGCCGAAGCTGAACAGGTCGCTGCGGCCGTCCACCTTGTCGCCGCGGGCCTGTTCGGGGCTCATGTACGCCGGGGTGCCGAACGCCCCGCTGTGCGCAACGTCGCCGGGGCCGGTGTGGGTGAGTTCGGCGTCCCCGACCGGCTTGGCGAGGCCGAAGTCGAGCACCTTCACCCGCCCGCGGGGCTTTTCCAGCCACAGGTTCGCCGGTTTAATGTCGCGGTGGACGAGTTTCAGCTTGTGGGCGGCGGCCAGTCCCTGCGCCGTCTCGATGGCGATTTGCAGGATCTGCGGCAGGGTGGGCGAGCCGCGGGTCTTGAGGAAGCGGTCGAGCGAGCAGCCGTGCAGCAGTTGCATGGCGATGTACGGGACGCCGTTCCGCTCGTCGGCCTCGTACACGGTGACGACGTTGTCGTGAACGACCCTGGCGGCGGCGCGGGCCTCGCGGAGGAACCGCTCGCGGGCGGCGCGGTCGGCGGCGTACTCCGGGAGCATGACCTTGAGGGCGAGCGGCCGGTCGAGGCGCGGGTCGAGTGCCTCGTACACGACGCCCATGCCGCCGCGGCCGATGGCCCGGAGCAGCCGGTACGGGCCGAGGGTGCCGAGTTCGCCCGGCGTGGCCGGCGGGCCGAACGCCGGGGCCGCGCCGCTGTGGGTGGGGGTGGGCATGAGCGATTCGCCGTCGCGTGTTGGTACGGAGGAGCGATTCTAACCGACGCGCCGCCGGGCCACAACCGCGGCGGCCGTCACGGCGCGGCGCTCAACCCGGCAACGAACGCGTCGAGGTCCGGGCAGGTGACCGCGAGCCGCAAGAGCGCCCGCAATCGGGCCGGATCGCTGACCGCGTCGAGTGCGGCGATGCGATCGGCGGGCACATCTCCGAATCGCGCGTTCAGCTCAGCCCGCACCTCCGTGCGAATGACCTCGCCGCCGAGCGCCGCCCCGACCCAGTCGCGCAACGCCGACGACGCGCCGAGGGCGCGGATGAAGTCATTCTGGGCGGTGGGCGATTCGGGCAGCACATCGAACACCGGCAGCGGTTGCCACCCGGGGTTAAGCCGCTTCACCTCTTCGATGACCTTGTCGAGCACGCCAGAACTCCTGAAGAGGGGCCAGAGGTCAGAGTTCGGGAACGCCAGCTTGGCCAAGATGCCGGTGACCGCGATCAGCCCGGCGCGGTCGTTCGGGTCGGCCACCGCGGCCAGCCGGTCGCGGCAGCGGGCCAGCAACTCGTCCGGCTGAAGCGTCGTGCGGGTGAGCGGCACCCACGGCACGACGCCCGCGTCCGGCGAGTTGAGCAGTTCCTCGGCGTCGAGTTCCCACAGCCGCACAACCGGCCACGAGCCGCTCAGCCGCGTCCGCCCGCGCCGGCTGGTCCGCTCGGCGGTCCCGGTCAGGTTCAGTTTACCCTTCGGCTTGAGTACCAGCGACACCACTTCCGGCACCGCGTTCCGATCGACCGCGATCAGCATGAGGTCGTCGAACACCTGCCGGTCGGCGTCGGAATCGGGGTACGTCTCGATCTCGACCAGCACGAGCGTCAGCTCGGCCTGACCGGGGAAGCGGACCTCGAGCAGCCCGTCGGGGAGCCGCCGCGGGGCGACGGTTTCGGCCGCCAGCGGCGTGTACGAGGTGAACCCGGTCAGCCCGCCGAGCCGCAGCACCGCGTCGCCGTGGTGGGTGAGCAGCCACTTCCCGCCGCGGTCCTTGTCCTGGCGCATGGGGGCGACCTCGTCAACGCTTCACGCCGTTCCCGCCCTGCCAGTGGACGTACTTGACGGTGTGCATGCCCCTTAACTCCGGTGCTAAATTGCGGCGCGGTCAGCGGTCGTAGTACCAGCCCTCAACCCGGCCGCTGGAGTCGAAGTGAACTTGGAATTCGGCCAAACGGCCCGGCCGATCGTAGATCCACACGTCTGCGGTGCCTCGACTGCCGCCGCGGTAGTCGACCGGTTCGCCGAGCAGTTGATGCACATCGTCCCTTGTCGCACCGGGCAGCCGTTGGGTAACTGAGTTCGGCACCCAATCGCACACGAAATACCAACCGGCCGCAACGAATAGACTCGCGCCGAACACCCCTCCGCATACGACGACCATGAGCCGGCGCGTTGAAAGCACGGCGACCTCCTGTCACGAGAATTACTCCCCCAACCCCTTGTCCCACTCGTCCAACTGGCGCTCGAGTTCCTCGTAGGTCAGCCCGGCGGGCGCGGGCGGCGGTTCGGCCGTGCGGTCGCGGGTCGCGCGGAGGGCGTCCTCCAGACGGCGCACCCACGCGGGCACGTCCAGACCCACCCCGCTCACGATCGCTTCGAGCGGTTCGATCGCGGTCCGCAAGCGGGCGAACGCCGGGCCGTCTTCGGTATGGCCCGATCGCGCCGCGGCGGCCGCCGCCGACACCTGAGCGGCGGCGCGGTCGATCTCCAGCGTGCGGGTGAAGCGTTCTTCGAGCCGGTCGCGCACCGTGCGCAGCTTCACCCCGTAGCGGGCCTCGCGCTCGTTCAACTCGCCCAACAGCGAGTCGGACAGGTCCGCGGTGCGGCGGGCGATGTCCGAACGCCACTCCGCCGCCAGCGCGTCGTACCCGCGCTGGCACAGCGCTTCGTGAGCGAGCGACAGCGGGCGCATCTTCCACGCCTCGCGGTCGTACCGCACCTTCAGCCGCAAGAGGTCGAGCAGGATGTGAATGTTGTCGCCGTAGTCCGACTGCGTCGTCGTCGTGTTGTAGTCCCGGTACTCATCGTAGTGCTCGACCAGTGCTTGCAGTACCACCTCGGCGGCCTTCGCCGTACGGGTCTTGTCGGGCACCGCGCCCGCCTCCCAGTCGGCCACCAGCTTCGGCCGCTTGGCGTTCGGCTCGTCGTTCTCCGCCTGGTGGTCGAGCCACGCGGCGACCCCGCGGGCCAGGATGCCCCGCATGTTCGACAGCCCGAGGAACGGCACCGTGAACAGGTCGCTGCCGTACTTCGTCACGAACCCCTTCACCGGCTCCCAGTCGTCGTCCTCGCTCACCGTCTCCAGCACCGACAGGCGCAGCGACTGGCTGTGCTGCTGCCACAGCTCCTGGAAGTGCCGGGCGATGTCGGTCAGCGCGTCGGACAGCATGCCGTCCTCGCCGCCGGCCTTCGTCGGCCACCCGGACGCGGCGTCGAGCAGCGTCTCCACCACCCCCGCCAGCGCGGTGCGGAACAGTTGGTCGAAGCTGCTGACCCGGCGGCCCTCCGGCGGGTTGTTCCACTCCATCTGCCGGGCCATCTTCGTCAGTTGGAACGTCTCGCGCAACAGCCCGAGCCGCGGCAGGCGGGTGACCAGGTCTTCGAGTACGGCGAGCGCCGTCTGCGCCTGAAGCACCTCGCGCGGCTTGCCGCCGTCGGACGGCGGGCAGTATAAGAGCGGCTCGCGGCGGAAGGTGACCGCGAACGCCGGCAGTAGCTGCCGCACCCCGGACGCGTCGCGGCGGCCGATCGCGCGGACGATGCGCACGAGCAGCGACTCCCACGCCGGCGGGCGGGCGGCGTCGATGTCGCCGGCCGGCGGCAGTTCCGGCCCCGGGGCGCGGACCGCGGCCAGCGCCAGCGTCGCCCGGCGTACCTCCACGCTGGCCGAAACGCCCAGGTCGAGCAGGTGGCCCTTGATCGCGCGGCGGCGGTCGAACTCGATCATCCCGTCCGGCCCGCTCGACGGGTCCGGCACCTCCACCCGCGTCAGCCGCTCCAGGAACGTGTCGAGCGCGTCGTGCGCGCGGCGGGCGGCTGTCAGCCAGTTGGTGAGCGCCGTTTCGCCGGCTCCGGCCGCCCACACGTCCGGGCGGGCGGCCAGTCGCCACAGCTTCGCGACCGCGTGCAGGAACCCGAGCTTGTTCTCGATCGCGTCCGACTGCCCCTCGAGTGGGAACTCGCCGACCGGTTCCGGCGGGTCGCCGGCGAGCGAGCTGTCCACCCCGTCGTCGGTCGAGTCCTTGTACGTCATCCCCTCGTAGGCCGAGCCGAAGTCGTCGCCGTCCTCCTTCTCGGGCTTCGGCCGCACGGTCAGCCACTCGTGCGGTTCCAGCCAGTCCTCGTGCGCGTTCGCTTCGAGCAACTCGAAGAACCGGCGCAAGAGGGCGGCACGTTCGGCCCCGGCGTCGGACGCGACCACCCCGCGGAGCCACCGCTCCGCTAAGTTCTCGAACGACGCGCCCGGTTCGTCGAGCGGGACGGTGTCGCTCTCGGACAGCCACGTCATCAGCAGCCCGGTGGCCGACTTCCACTCGCCGCGCTCGATCAGCGGCTCGATCACCTGCGCGAACGCGGTCGGCGAGGTGAACCCCTCGCGGTGCTGCCGCCAGAACGCCAGGTCGTTGCCGCCACCGTTGCCAGTTCGTGGGGGGGAACCCCGAGCCGGTTCACCCCGCGCGCCCCCTCCGGCGGCCCACGCCGCGAGCGCCTCCGCGACGTGGTCCGCGGCGTCGGCGCGCTCGCCGCCGACGATCCGCGGCAGGTCGGTCACCGTGCCGGTGGCGAAGCGGTCCCACCAGTCGGCAAAATGCCGCATCGCGGTCGTGAGCCGGTCGCGGGTGTCGTCCTTGGCGACCGCGGCCGCGGCGCTGGCGCGGGCGTAGAGGTCGAGTTGCCGGCCGGCGATGTGGATGAGTTCCTCGGCCCGCGGGTCGCGGACGGTGTCCTCGCGGCCGGGGAAGATCGGGAACAGCCCCTGGTAGCCGAGGATGTTCCACGGGTCGATGAGCGCCCCGCAGTCGATCCCGCGGCGGAGCAGGTCTTCGACTTCCGCGAGCAGCGGCACCGCGTCGGCCGGGCGCGCCTGATCGGCTGCGAACCCCGCTTCGGTCTGCCGGATGCGGATTTCGGTACCGATTCGGACGGCCGGGGCGGCGATCTTGGCCGCCTGCGCCCGCGCCACGGCCGGATAGCCCATCGCGGCGTAGAACTGGGCGAGCCGGCGGTCCTGAAGGTGCGACGCCCGCTGCGCCGCGATCGCGTGGTTCAGGAACTGCCGCACCCCGGCGAACGGCTGCTTCCGCTTCTCGGCCTCGTCGCGTAACCGCTCGCCGTGCGACCCGGGCAGCGCCTTCAGCAGTTGCTTGTAGAACTCGTCGCGGTAGCGGGCGATTCGCGGGACGAGCTTCGACAGCGTCACGCTCGAATCGTGGTAGTTCGGCCCCGCCCCGCTGACCCCCGCGCCCATAAGGATGGTGCCGGCGAGCACCGCGGCGGCCTCGAACAGCCGCTCGCCGGTGTCGCCGACCGCGTGCGGCCCCGGGGTGACCCACGTCAACAGTGTGTCCAGCGTCATCTGCCGCAGGACGAACCGGCGGTAGTGGCCGGCGTTGTCGATGGTGTGCGGGTCCCACTCGCCGAACAGCACATTCGGCCGCTTGTTGACCGGGTGGAAGTGGTCGTGCGCCCGCGGGTCGAACGCCAGTTCGTCCAGCTTCGCCGGGTCGAACGACGCCTCTTCCAAAAGGGTCGGTTGCGTCTCGCTGAGGAGCTTGAGCGCCGGCCGGACGATGTCGGCGTACAGCCCGGGGCCGACGCCCGCGCCGGCGAGCGCCACCGGCACCGGGCGGACCTTCTCGTGCGGGTAGAACTCGGTGTTCGCCCGCGTCTCCAGGATCGCCATCGGCCGGTAGCCGACGTAGTCGTTGAGCAGGTTCAGCGCCCCGGTCGTGAGCCGCTCGGGCTGGTCCCACGGCCCGCCCTGCTTCAGCACCGCCTCTCCGCAGCGGGCCAGAAAGAGCGGCCCGAACAGCACCGAATCCGGCTGGTGGGCGAGTTGGTCGGCGTGGTGCTTGCGGTACGCCTTCGGCAGGCGGGTGAACGCCACGTCGAGGACGGCGCGGACCTGTGTGGGGTCGCGGAACGCGGCCGAACCGGACTGCACGAGGCCGTCGAGCGCGTGTGAGAGCCACAGCGGGAGCGTGGCCCACGGGGTCGGGTCGCCGCTCTCGACCAAGTGCGCGCCCGCGTCGGCCAGCCCCTTCTGGAACCGCGGGTCGGGCCGCCCGTCGGAGAAGTTGAGGTAGCCGAGCAACTTCGCCGGGTCGGTCCTGCGGGACAGTTCGTGAAAGATGCCGTCCATTCCGCCGCCGTTCGTTGATTCCGCGCGCCGCGGGTGCTCGCGGGGGCGCGACTCCAGCATAAAACATCTTCGAGCGGCACGAAAGGCCGCGGCCCGCTCGCGGGAGGGTACCTGCCATTGTACCGCCCACTGTACCCCCGCGACACCCCGCACCCCACGGCAGAACCGATGTCCGAACCCCTCCGGATTGTCGCGCTGGTGAGCGGCGGCGGCACGACCCTCCAAAACCTCATCGACCGGATCGCAGCGGGCGGGCTCCCGGCACACATCGCGGGCGTGGTGGCGAGCCGGGCGGACGCGTTCGGGCTGACGCGGGCGCAGCGGGCGGGCATTCCGACCGCAGTCGTGGACAAGCCGAAGCGCCCGGCGTTCGCGGCGGAGGTGTGGGACGCCGTCCGCGCGTTCGAACCGCGGTTGGTGTGCTTGGCGGGCTGGCTGCACCTTCTGCCGATCCCGGACGACTTTCGGCACCGCGTCCTGAATATCCACCCGTCGCTGCTGCCGGCGTTCGGCGGGAAAGGCATGTACGGACACCGGGTTCACGCCGCGGTGCTGGAGTACGGGGCGAAGGTGAGCGGGTGTACGGTCCACTTCGCCGACGACACCTACGACACCGGCCCGGTGGTGGCGCAGCGGTGCGTGCCGGTGCTGGAGGGCGACACACCGGATTCGCTCGCCGCGCGGGTGTTCGCGGCCGAGTGCGAGGCGTACCCGGAGGCGATCCGGCTGATCGCCGAGGGGCGGGTGCGGGTGGAAGGCCGACGAGCGGTCGTTTCCGGTTGAGTGCGGGTTGCGGGGCGCGGTATAACGCGCCGAAGGAGGGCAGCGCATGTCGGCAACGGCGACCAAGTCCGCGGTGCCGGAACTCGCGGCGATGGCGATGTTTCCCCGGCTGACGGTGAAGGCGTACCACGACCTGATCGCCAACGGCACGGTCCGCGAGGGCGAGCCGATCGAACTCATCGAAGGCCTGTTGGTGCCCAAAATGTCGCGCGGCTCGCCCCATGACAGTGCGATCGACTTTCTCGACGAGTACCTCGTACCGCTCGTGCCGGCGGGTTGGTTCGCGCGGAGTCAGCGCGCCGTCACGCTCGCCGACAGCGAGCCGGAACCGGATTACGCTGTCGTCCGCGGCCCGCGGAGTCGGTATCGCGGCCACCACCCGTTAGCAGCCGAGGTGAGTTTGGTCATCGAGGTGTCCGACAGTTCGCTCGGCTACGACCGCGTCCACAAGGCGCGAATTTACGCCCGCGCCGGCATCCCGGTGTACTGGATCGTGAACGTAATCGACAAGCAAATCGAGGTGCTCACCCAGCCGAGCGGGCCGTGCGACACGCCCGCCTACGCCCAAACCGATGTGTACGTATCCGGCGCGAGTGTGCCTGTCGCGCTCGACGGTACGACCGTCGGCACAATCGCCGTGGCCGACGTGGTCGGCTAGCCCGCCGCGTCGTCCGTTTTCACACCCGGCTTGCGGAACCGCGCCGGCAGCTTCGGGGCTTCCGCGGGGGGTGCAACCGGACGCGCCCGCAGTGCCTTGTCGGCAATGTCCGTGCGGTAGTGCATCCCGGGGAAGTTGATCAGCTTCACCGCCTCATACGCCCGCGCCTTCGCTTCCGCCAGCGTCGCCCCTAGCGCGGTCACCCCGAGCACCCGCCCGCCGTCGGTCAGCGAGCGGTTCTGCGCGTCGAGCTTCGTCCCGGCGTGGAACACCTTCACGTCCGGCACCTTCGCCGCGTCTTCGAGGCCGGTGATGATCTTCCCGGTGTCGTACTTGCCCGGGTAGCCGCCCGAGCACAGCACCACACACACCGACGGCCGCAGATCCCATTCAATCCCGCTCTCCAGATCGGACAATCGCTCGTCGGCGACCGCTTCGAGCAGGTCGAGCAGGTCGGTCTTGAGGCGCATCATCAGTGCCTGCGTCTCCGGGTCGCCGAACCGGCAGTTGAACTCCAGCACCCGCGTGCCCTGGTTGGTCAGCATCAGCCCGGCGAACAGCGTGCCCTGGAACGGGTAGCGGCCGCGCTTCATCGCGTGGATGGTCGGGAAGAAGACCGTTCGCTCCCACTCCTTCATGAGGTCCGGCGTCGCGACCGGGGCCGGGCAGTACACGCCCATCCCGCCGGTGTTCGGCCCGGTGTCGCCGTCGCCCACCGCCTTGTGGTCCTGGCACGCCGGCAACAGCAAGAACGTCCGGCCGCTGACGAGCGCCAGAACGGACACCTCCTCGCCGTCGAGTTTCTTCTCGACGACGATCCGCTTACCGGCCCGCGCGCCGAACTCCTCGCGGGTCATGATCCGCTCGACCGCCCGCACCGCGTCCTCGCTCGTCTTGCAGACGACGACGCCTTTCCCGGCCGCGAGGCCGTCGGCCTTCACGACGACCGGGTAATCACGCGTGCCGATGTAGTCGCGGGCCGGTTGCGGGTGGTCGAATACGCGGAACTCGGCGGTCGGCACGTCGGCGTGCCGCATCAGTTCCTTGGCGAACACCTTGCTCGCCTCGACCCGCGCCGCCTCCTTCGACGGCCCGAACACCTTGTAGCCCTTTTCACGCAGGAAGTCGGACAGCCCGGCGGCGAGTGGGTCTTCCGGCCCTATCACCACCAGCCCGATCTTCTCCTTCGCACAGAATCGCTGGAGCTTGTCCGTGTCGTAATGCTCGATGGGCACGTTGGTGATGCCGTCGAGCGCGGTGCCGGCGTTGCCCGGCGCGCAGAACACCTTGTCGGTCCGCGCCGACTGCTTCAGCCGCCAGCACAGGGCGTGTTCGCGGCCGCCTTTGCCGATCACCAGGACGTTCACCGGGTTGCTCCGCGTTCGGGGTACTCGGTTAGTTTATCCGCCCCCGGACGAAAGCGAAGTCCATCGCGTGTTTCCTCTCGACTTCGGATACGACTTCGTCTAGGCTAATTACATGATTAGCCGAAGCTATCCATTCGCGGTTGTCGCGGTGCTGTGCGGCGTGCTGCTCGGCTGTTCGAGTGGGCCGCCGGAGTTCAAGGGGCAACTGCCGGTGCGCGTCGTCGCCACCACGACGATGGTCGCAGACCTCGTGCAGCGGGTCGGCGGCGACCGCGTCAGCGTCGAAGTGCTGATGCGGCCGGGCGTGGACCCGCACAAATACCAGGCGTCCATCGACGACCGCAAGAAGCTCGAAGCGGCCCACCTCGTGTTCTTCAACGGGCTGCACCTCGAAGGGAAGATGACGGACACCTTCGAAAAGAGTCGCGGCCGGATTCGCGGGCACGCGGTCACCATCGGCATCGACCACAACCGCTTGCTCAAGGCCGACGTGGACGGCGGCGAGCACGACCCGCACGTGTGGTTCGACGTGTCGCTGTGGTCGCAGACGGTGCCGGTGGTGGCAGACGCGCTCTCGACGCTCGACCCGGCCGGCCAATCGGCCTACGCGGCCAACGCCAGAGCGTATCAGGCCGAACTCGCCGAACTCGACAAGGAGGTGCGGGCGGAGGTCGCCAAACTGCCGGAGGCGAAGCGGAAACTGGTCACCTCGCATGACGCGTTCGGGTATTTCGGCCGCGCCTACGGATTTGAGGTCCGCGGGTTGCAGGGGGTGAGTACAGCGAGCGAGTCCGGCACGAAGGACGTGCAGGAGTTGGTGAACTATCTGGCGAACAACAGGATCCCGGCCGTGTTCACCGAGACGTCGGTCCCGGACGCCGGGCTGAAGACCGTGCTCGACACCTGCGCCAGCGATCGCAAGCACGTCGTTCGGCTGATCGGCGGCGACGCGGCGCTGTACTCCGACGCGCTGGGCGAGCCGGGCACGCCGGGCGCGACGTACCCGGGCATGATCCGGCACAACGTCAAGACGATCGTGGACGCGCTCAGCAAGTAGCGGGTGGTGGGCAGTGGGCTGTATGGAGAAGGACGAAAGCCGATGAGCGCGTCATTCGCACAGTTTGATGCCGTCGGGGCGGCCGGGCTTCCTTCGGCCCGCTGCCCGCTGCCCGCGGCCCACTGCGCCGCGATCGAGGTTCACGACCTCACCGTCGCGTACCGCGACAAGCCGGTGCTGTGGGATATCGACCTGACGGTGCCGCCCGGCGTGCTGATGGCCGTCGTCGGGCCGAACGGGGCCGGCAAGACGACGCTCATCAAGTCGATGCTCGGGCTGGTGCGGCCGGTGTCGGGGCGGGTGCTCGTGCAGGGGACGCCGTATTCGCCGCGGTCACAGGCGGTCGCCTACGTGCCGCAACGCGGGACGGTCGATTGGGACTTTCCCACCACGGTGTTCGACGTGGCGCTGATGGGCACCTACGGCCGGCTCGGGTGGTTCCGGCGGCCGGGCGCGGCGGAGCGAGCGGCGACCGCCGAGGCGCTCGCCCGCGTCGGCATGAGCGAGTTCGCCGACCGCCAAATCAGTCAACTATCAGGCGGGCAGCAGCAGCGGGTGTTCCTCGCCCGCGCGCTCGTGCAAGACTCGCCCGTTTACCTCATGGACGAACCGTTTCAGGGCGTGGACGCGGTCACCGAGAAGGCGATCGTGGAAATTCTGCGCGAACTCCGCTCCCGCGGCCGGGCGGTCGTCGTCGTCCACCACGACCTCGCCACCGTGCCCGAGTACTTCGACTGGGTGACGCTCCTGAACGTCCGCAAGATCGCGAGCGGCCCGGTGGCCGAGACGTTCACCCCGGATAACCTCCGCCGCACCTACGGCGACCGCTACGCCGCGTAGGCCCGGCCGGGCGTCACAAATCCAGGTCCCACACCGCGATCCGCCCGCGCGGGCCGGCGGCGGCCGCCAGGCTGCCGTCCGGCGACACCGCGACCACCCGCAGCACGCCCACGTCCCACTTCCACTTCCGCACCACGGCCCATGACGTCGTGTCGTAGACGAGCACCGACGGGCCGTCGTTGGCGAGCAGCAGGAAGCGGCCGTCCGGGGTGAACGCGGCCGCCGGCTCGCTCATCGTGCCCTTGTGGATGCCCTCGATCACCCGCGGCGGCCGCTTCCAGTCAGCCGCGTCCCACACCCGCAGTTCCATCCCGAACCGGGCGACCAGCTTCGTGCCGTCCGGCGAGCCGAGCACCTGGTGCGCCTGGAGGTGCGGGTAGTCGAGTTCCGCCTCGGTCGTGCCGTCGGCGGCGCGGCGGACGGTCATCCGCACCCGCCACGCGACGCTCTGGAACACACCGCTGCCGAGCGGAACGGTTTCGTAGACGGCGACGCGGTCCGGGCCGAGCGCCGCGACCTCACGGACGTTCACACCAGCCGGGACGTCCGAGTGCCATGCGTATTGCGGGCCGTCGGCGGTCAGGGCGAAGCCGTACACCCGCTGGCGCGGTGAGTCGGCCGTGCGGTCCTCGTCGTACTGCGAGTGGCCGAGGCCGGCGAGCCACTCCCCGGCGACGGCGGAGTGCGACGGGAATACCAGGAACGGGCGGGCGGTGCCGGCGGCGAGGTCGATTAGCCGCAGGGCGTTATACCGCGGCGGTGGGGTTTCGGCGGTCGAGTAACCCACCGCCCACCGCCCGCCGGGCAGCGGTAGGAGGGTGTGCGTCATCCGCTCGCCGCCGAACACGAGTCGCGCCGCGGTGCGGGCGGCCAAGTCCCACGCCCACAGCCCGCGGAAGCCGTGCCCGTCGTACAGCGTCGCCGCGTCCGACGAGAACTTCAGCGACTGGGTATACCCGTCTTCGCCAGCGAGGATCAGCACGGCGGCCCTCCGCGTCGGGGACGCCCGCAGTGTACCACGGCGCCGGGCGGGGTTGAACGCGCCGGCCGGACTCGCTACAAGCGGCTGTCCGCGCCCCAGGACGCGCCCGGGTGATGGCCCCGAGGATCACGATGACGCCCCGCCGCGACCTGCTGCCGGCGCTGACCCCGCTCCGCTTCCCGGCCGCGTTCGCCGCCGTGCTGTTCCACGTGTGGGGGCTGTTCTACGGCCCGGGCGGGGCCACACCACCGCTCGCCGTCTGGCACATGTGGGCCGGGGTGTCGTTCTTCTTCGTCCTGTCCGGGTTCATCCTCACTTACAACTACCTGGACGAATTCCAGCAGCCGACGCGCCGCGGGGTGTGGAACTTCCTCGTCGCCCGGTGGGCGCGGACGTACCCGATGCACGTCCTCGGCCTCCTGCTCATGGTGCCGCTCGACTGGGGGAAGTTGGTCCGCGGCGAGTTTGGCAACCCGTTCATCTGCGTGTTCGCCCACCTCGGGCTGTGGCACGCGTGGTGGCCGATGACCACGAACAAGTCGATGTCGTTCAACTCGCCGTCGTGGAGCCTGTCGGCCGAGTGGTTCCTCTACCTGTCCCTGCCGCTCATCATCCCGCTGCTGACCCGCGGCCCGGTGTGGCGGCGCGGGCTGGCGATCACCGCGCTGCTGACGCCGTGGGGCCTCGCGGTGGCCGGGCTGTTCGGTTCGACGCTCCTGGGGCCGATCACGCCCTACCGCTACCCGCCGGTGCGGCTGTTCGACTTCCTGGCCGGCGTATTGCTGGCGATGGCGTGGTGCCGGCGGCACGGCGCGGGCACCGTCCCGGCCCCGCAGTCCGTCGGTCGGGCGACACTCATCGAACTGGCTGCGGTCGGGCTGATGGCCGCGTGGATGGCCGTTTTGGTCGTGAAAGTGACGAGTATCAAGTGGCTGGCCGCGACCGGGTGGCTGGGTGTGTACGTGCCGCCGTTCCTGGTGCTGACGTGGGTGCTGGCCCGCGGCGGCGGGGTGGTGTCGCGGGTGCTGGCGTCGCGCGTCCCGACGTACCTGGGCGACATCAGCTTCGCGTACTACATGCTCCACCTGCCGGTGCTCGCTTACATCCATTTGGAGGGGCACCGGGTCGGCGCGGACGCGTGGCCGTGGTACTTGAAGTGGCTGGCCGCAATGGGCGGGGCGCTGCTCCTGTCGGCGGCGTGCTACCACCTGTACGAAATCCCGCTGCGCGACCGGCTGCGGAAGCGGTTGTCGATCAAGCGGCCGAAGGCGGCTCCGGCGGAGGTAGTGCCGGACGTTCGCCGGGCGGCGTAGAGGTTGTGTTTGGTCTTTCGTTTTTTGTGTCTTGTTCTTCAGGCTCGCGGGGCGGGTCTGAAACGCGACGCGGAAGACCGACACCGAACACCGAACACAAAAAACCAAACACGAAATACCAGTATGCCGCCCCGCCGCGACCTCCTGCCCGCCGTCACCCCGCTCCGGTTCCCGGCCGCGTTCGTCGTGTTCCTCGTCCACTGCTGGATGTTCTTCAAAGGCACCAGCCCGCTCCCGGCCGACGTCGGGCACTTCCACTTCGCGGCGTGCGTGCAGTTCTTCTTCATGCTGTCCGGGTTCATCCTCACGTACAACTATCTGGACGAATTTCGCAGCCCGACGCGCCGCGGGGTGTGGAACTTCTACGTCGCCCGGTGGGCGCGGGTGTACCCGGTCCACGTGCTGACGGCGCTGGCCGCCTTGCCGACGACCGCCCGCGTGTTCCGCTCCGGGCAGATCGCCGACCCGGTTACGGTCACCGGCGTTCACGCGCTGATGTTGCAGGCGTTCGTGCCGGTCGATTCACCGGCCGTCAACCTGTTCAACGGCGTGTCGTGGAGCCTCTCGGTTGAGTGCTGCTTCTACTTACTGCTGCCGCTGCTGATCCCGGCCCTGGCGACCGGCAGTCGGGCGCGCCGCGGGCTGGCGCTGGCGGTCGTGCTGTCGCCGTGGGCGCTCGCGACGGCCGCGGTGTGCGACGGGTACGCCCTGCCGGTGTGGATCGCCCCGTACCGCTTCCCGCCGGTGCGGATGGCCGACTTCGTCGCCGGCATCCTGCTCGGTGTCCTGTGGCACACGCAGAGGGCGAAGGGCGGCGCGCCGATGTCGTCGCGAAAGGCCACGTTCACCGAAGTGGCCGCGCTGGCGGGGCTGGCGGTGTGGGCGTGGGCGTGTGTGCGGTGGTCGAGCGGGAAGGCGTGGGAGCCGGCGGTGAGTTGGATCGGGCTGTACCTGCCGCCGTTCGCGGCGGTGCTGTGGGTGTTCGCCCGGGGACGCGGGGCGGTGTCGCGCCTGGTCGCGACGAAGCCGCTGGAGTACCTCGGCGAGATCAGCTTCGCGTTCTACATGTTCCACATCCCGGTGTTCCAACTCGCCATCCTGTACGGCTGGAAGGTGGGCTTCCACAAGTGGGACTGGCCGGCGCAGTGGCTGTTCGTCGGCGCGGCGACGGCGGCGGTGTCGGTGGCGTGCTACCACCTGTACGAGATTCCGCTGCGCGACCGGTTGCGGAAGCGCCTGTCGATCAAGAAGCCGAAGCCGACTCCGACGGAGGCGGTCCCGGACGCGCGCCGGGCGGCGTAGGGCTTGCCTTCACCTCCCCCCTTGAGGGGGGAGGTAAAGACCCTCAGCCGATCCGCGGGAACAGCGGGGCCACCTTGTCGCCCACAAGCTTAGCGGTAATGCGCAGGTCGTCGGGTTGGGCCTTCAGTTCGGCCGCATCCGCGTACTTCACCTCACTCCACGGCGTCGGGAAGTTGAAGCTGGTGTAGATCGTCTCGGCGCTCTTCGGGATGAACGGCTTCAGCAGGATGCTGGCGACGCGGAGCGACTGCACCGCGTTGAACAGCACCTTCTTGGCCGCCTCCTTGTCCGTCTTCACCAGCTTCCAGGGGGCGTTCGCCTCCAGGTATTGGTTAGTCGGCGTCAAGAAGTCTTGCACGATCTTCTGAAGCGCGAGGTTGTAGCGGCACGCCTCAACGTGCTCGCGCACCTCTCCCACGAAGAGCGCGAGGTCCAGCCCGGGCACGACCGCGTCCGGCACCTTGTTCGCGGTCCCGTCGAACACCCCGCCGAAGTTCTTCCACGTGATCGTCATCTCGCGGCTGAACAGGTTGCCGAGGTTGTTCGCCAGCTCCGAGTTGTACACCTCCGCGAATCGCCCCCACCCGAACTCGCCGTCCGACGGGAACGGGCACTCGCGCAGGAAGAAGTAGCGGAACGCCTCGCCGCTGAACTTGGAGATCACCTCCATCGGCTCGATCACGTTGCCGAGCGACTTGCTGATCTTCTCGACCGTCCCGGCCTCCTCGTTCTTGACGTACACGAACCCGTGCGAGAACACCTTCTTTGGAGCCTCCTCGCCGGCTGCCCACAGCATCGCCGGCCAGATGTGCGTGTGGAACCGCGTGATGTCCTTACCGATGAAGTGGACGTCAGCCGGCCAGTGCTTGCGGAAGCACGCCTCGTCGTCGCCGTACCCGATGCCGGTGATGTACGTCAGCAGGGCGTCGAACCACACGTAGATCGTGAACTCCGGGTCGAACGGGAGCTTGATGCCCCACTCCTCGCCGTGCCGCGAGATGTTGAGGTCTTGCAGCCCCTCGGCCTCGATGAACCCGATCATCTCGTTCCGGCGGCTCTCCGGCTGCACGAACTCGGGGTTACCCTTCAGGTAGTCGAGCAAGCGGTCCTTGAACGCCGACAGCCGGAAGAACCAGCACGGCTCGCTGCGGCGCACGAGCGGGCGTTTGTGGTTCGGGCAGTTGCCGGCGTTCTCGGCGTATACCTTGTCGCTCTTGAACTCCTCACACCCCGGGCAGTACCAGCCCTCGTAGCTGCCCTTGTAGATGTGGCCGTTGTCGTACACCTTCTGGACGAACTTCTGGCAACACGCCTTGTGCCGGGCGTGGCTCGTCTGGATGAACGTGTCGTAGGAGATGTCGAGGGCGTCCCACACCTCGCGGAACTGCCGGGCCATGTCGTCGCAGTAGGCTTGCGGCTCCTGGCCGAGCGACTTCGCCCGGTCGGCGACCTTGAGCGTGTTCTCGTCGTTGCCCATCAGGAAGAAGACGTCGTACCCCTCCATCCGGCGGTACCGGGCCTGCACGTCGGCCCCCAGCTTCTCGAACGCGGTGCCGATGTGCGGCCGCGAGTTCGGGTAGTCGATGGCGGTCGTCTGGAACCACTTCTGGGTCACGTCTCGTCCTCCGGCAACTCAATGCTGCCTTTCTACGGACGCGCGGTCGGGGCAGCAGGTTCGGCCGACTCAGGCGCGGACGCGGACGGCCTTCCCGTGCCGCCGGAAGGCCGCCCGCGCGTCCCGCACCAACTGCAGGCCGGCGAGCACGCTCTCCTGCAACGCGAGCATGTTCGGCGCGGCGAGGAGGTCGGCGACGCCGGCGAAGGGCGGGAAGGACGCGCCGACGACCACCTCGGCCAGCGCCGTCAGGTGCGGCGACGCGGCCAGCCGCTCGAACCCCGCGCCGGTGACCGGGTTGGCCGACAGGTTGAGCACCCGCAAGCGGCCCAGCCGCGGGCAGTCGGCCAGCGCCGCCAGCCCGGCGTCCGTGAGGCGGTTCGCCGACAGATTCCACACGCCCACCAGGGCGAGCAGCGGCCGCGACGCGCAGACGCGGGCGACGGCGTCGTCGGTCAGTTCCTGCCCGGCGGACACGAGCGCGTCCACGAACCCGCGGGCGAACGTGTACGCGTTGACGACCGGCGGGCCGGCGTCCGGCCAGTCGCGGGCGTACCACTCCCGCCCGAACTGCTGGCTCAGCGCGATCGACCGCTTCAGCGTGTGCGTGCGGCGGGTCGGGTCGCCCAGCCCGCGTGCCCGCTCGCACTGCACGCGTATGAACTCCGCCCGGTGCTCCTGCCCGTGCTCTTGGAGCCAGTCGGCGAACGCCAGCCGCGGCGTGTCCTCGTCCGGCTGGTCGCAGATCGCGCGGAGGAAGGCGTCTTCGTCCGTCATCGAGACCCTCGCGCTAGATTCGGCGGCCGCGGCGCGGTAATCTCGCACATTCTAACACGCCCCACGGAGCGCGCCGATGCTCGCCTACGCCCGCTTGACGGCCGCCGTCATTCTCCTCGGCGCCGCGCTCGCCGCGGCCGCCGACCCGGCCCCGCTCGTGCCCGCGCCGAAGCCGCCGGCCAACACCGCCCGCGTCCGGCTGCCGATGCTCGGCAAGACCGCCACCTGCGCGTTCAAGGCCCAGATCCCCGAGCAGAAGGGCAAAACCGACAAGGCCGCCGACATCACCCTTTACGTCGGCAACCCGGGCGGCGGGGTGACGACCACCATCCAGCAGTGGCAGGCGTGGGGGTTCGTCGTGCCGGCCGACCGCAACGCGAAACTGCCCGAGTTGATCGTCTTCGGCCTGCAAGCTTCGCCCAAACCGGACAAGGGCCGCGACGCCGAACTCAAGCTCACCGACATCCCGGTCCGGCTGTACGAAGCCCCCGGCGGCGAGAAGGGCGGCATCTCGAACACGCTCGGCATCCCGCTGAACCTGCTGAGCGGCAACGCCGACAAGGCCGCCGAGACCCGCGTCTACTTCGACGACCGCGTGATCGAACTGAGCGTGCCGGGCGCGCGGGTCAAGCGGCCCGGCACCGGGCCGGACAGGCTCGCCGACCTGCAAATCACCGACGACGACAAACTCGCCCCCGCGTACCTCCCGCTCAACGGGTACAACCTCAAGTACGTGTCGGTGAACGGGCTGACGCAGTACACCCGGCCGACCAAGAAGGTCGAACAGGTGGCCGGCGGGCTGAGCCTCGGCAGCGGCGCGGCCATCACCATGTCGGTGAGCATGGCCCGCGGGTGCGACGTCGAACTGGACAAGGCGGCGGACCCGACCACCGGCCGCGTCAAGGAACTGCGGCTCGGCCCGATCGCCGGCCCCGGGGTGAAGGGGCAGAAAGACTTCGTTCTGAAGAACGTCACCGTCGCCATCAGCGGCAGCGAAGACCACTCCTACATCTGGCTCGGTTCGGCGTTCGTCGAGCAGTACTTCCGCGACGGCGTGTACGCCTGCGAAGCGGCCGACGGCTCCTGGAAACTGCACGGCCGCGTCAAACCGGAATACTTCGACGACCAGAAGAACCGCGGCAAGAAACCGTAGCGCCGGGGCCGCGGCGCGACGGTTTTTTCCACCGCGGCGCGAACTTTGTGGCCCCGGTAATACCCGTTGTGCCGCGGCGCGATCGCCGTTTGCTTTCGCCTGAATCGTGGCCCATTTTAACCCGGGAGAGTAGCGGTCCGCACCCGGAGTCCTGCCGTGCCCACGCCCCTCCGCCCGCACGAAGCCCCGCCCGCGACGTTCAAGCTGAGCACCACCCCGGAGGTCGCCCACCCCGACCCCCGCGTGACCCCGGTCCCGGTCCGCGGCGAGTCCGGGTTCCCGCGCGTCCCGGGGTACGACATCCTGTCCGTCGTCGGGTACGGCGGGATGGGCGTCGTGTACGAGGCCCGGCACCGCGAACTGAACCGCCGGGCGGCGATCAAGATGCTCCGCGGCGAGGCGCTGGCCGACCCGGAGTACCGCGAGCGGTTCCGGGCCGAGGCCGAGGCCATCGCCCGCCTCCAGCACCCCAACGTCATCCAGGTGTTCGAGGTCGGCACCGCCGCCGAGCCGGGCGACCGGCTCCCCGGCCCGTTCCTGGCGCTCGAGTTCGTGGACGGCGGCAGCCTGGCCCAGCACACGTACTCGCCGCAGCCGCCGGCCCACGCCGCCCGGACCGTCGAGACGCTCGCCCGGGCGGTCCACGCGGCGCACGCCCTCGGCGTCGTCCACCGCGACCTCAAGCCGGCCAACGTGCTGCTCACCCGCGACGGCACCCCGAAGATCGCCGACTTCGGCATCGCCAAGCGGATCGATGCCGAACTCGACGCGGCCGGCCGCGGGCTGACCCGCGACGGGACGGTGATGGGCACCCCCGAGTACATGGCCCCGGAGCAGTTGCACGGCCAGACCGCGCACCCGGCCGTCGACATCTACGCGCTGGGCGTCATCCTGTACGAACTGCTGACCGGCCGCGTGCCGTTCCGCGGCGCGACGTTCGCCGACACGATGCTGCTGACCACCTACCAGGAGCCGGTGCCGCCGCGGCACCTCCAGCCGGCCGTCCCGCGCGACCTCGAAACCATCTGTCTGAAGTGCCTGGAGAAGGACCCCGCGCGGCGGTACGCGACCGCGGCCGACTTGGCCGACGACCTGACGGCGTTCCGCGAGGGGCGGCCGATCCGCGCCCGCCCGCTCGGCGCCGCCGGCCGCGCCGCCCGGTGGGCGCGGCGGAACCCGGCGGTCGCGGCGCTGTCGGCGCTGGTGCTCGCGGTCGGGCTGGCCGGGGTGAGCGGGGTGGTGTGGAAGTGGGCCGAGGCCCAAGCCAACGCCGACCAGGCGCGGGAGAACGAGGCCGAGGCGAAGCGGAACGCCGACCGCGCCGAAGAGGCCGCCGACGAGGCCCACCGCAACGCCGGCAAGGAGCGGTACGAGCGGTACCGGATGAGCGTGTTCGCCGCGTCCAGCGCGCTGCGGCTGCACGACTCGGTCAGCGCCCGGCAGGCGCTCGACGCCGCCCCGCCGGTCCACCGCGACTGGGTGTGGCACCAACTCCGCGCCCAGCTCGACCGGTCGAGCGAGGTGATCGCCGCCGGCGGCCGGATCGAAGACTTCGCGGTCACCCCCGACGGCCGCCGGGTGCTGCTGGCCAGTCGCCCCCGCGACGACGTCCGCGTCTGGGATCTGACGACGCGGACCGAGTTCCGCCCGCCGGAGCGGCTGGCCCGCGGCCACCACGTCGACCTCAGCCCGGACGGGAACACCGTCGCGCACATGCCCGACCCCAAGGAGGTCCGGCTGTACGCGGTTCACCCGTGGCGGCTGCTGGGCGTGATCCGCGAGCCCGCCGCCATCCGCACGCCGACGTTCTCGGCCGACGGCACCCGGTTCGTGACGGTGGCCGACGACGGCCACTTGCGGGAGTGGGACGTCGCCACCGGCGCGCCGCGGCGCGCCGTCCGGCTGTCCGAACCCGCCGGCGGGATGCGGCTCTCGCCCGACCTGCGGTACGTGGTCACCGCCCACCCCGGCCGCAGCCCGGTGCTGTGCGACACGCACACCGGGCGGGAACTGGCGCGCCTGGACGGGCACGTCAACCCGCGCGCGTTCTTCTTCTCGCCGGCCGGCGACCGGCTCCTCAGCGCCGAGGAGTACCCGTCCAACACGCTGCGGCTGTGGGCGGTGCCGAGCGGCCGGCTGCTGGCCACGCTCAACGGGCACGAGAACTACATCAACGACGCGCGGTTCAGCCCCGACGGCAAGGCGCTGGTGACCGGCGGGTACGACCGCACCGTCCGCGTCTGGGATCTGTCGCGGGTCGACGGCGGGGCGGCGACCGCGCGGTGGGTGGGCAAGGCGCACACGAACTGGATCTCGCAGGTGACCTTCAGCCCGGACGGGCGGCGGGTGGTGTCCGCGTCGGCCGACCGCACGCTCCGGTACTGGGATGCGGCGACCGGCGAGGTGCGGGCCGTCCTCCAGGGGCACGAGGGGTGGGCGCTGGTGGGCGTGTACACCGACGGCGGCAAGACGATCCTCTCGGTCTCGGGCGACGGGACCATGCGGGTGTGGCCGGTGACGGACCTGGAGAGCGACTACGCCCTCCGCGGGCACACCAACTTCGTGTACGGCGTGTCGTTCAGCCCGGACGGGCGGCGGGTGGCGTCGGCCGCGTGGGACGGCACCGCCCGCGTGTGGGACGCGGACGCCCGGGCCGAGGTGCTGCGGCTCGACCACGCCGGGCCGACCGACCTGAGCCAGATCGTCACCTCGGTCGCCTACCACCGGTCCGGCGGGCGACTGGCCACCCTCTGCCGCGACGACCTCGTCCGCCTGTGGGACGCCGAGACCGGTAAGGAGTTGCACCGCTGGCCGACCGCGGCCAACTGCTGGGCCGACTCGCGGCTGGCGTTCAGCCCGACCGCCGACCTGCTGGCCGCCGGCGGCCGCGACGGCCGCACCCGGCTGTGGGACGCCGCCTCGCGCCGGGGGGTCGGGGTGCTCGACTCGAACACCGGGGTGGCGCTCCGCGACGTGGCGTTCAGCCCGGACGGCGCGCGCCTGGCGGTCTCCGGCGAGCTGAGCGATCTGGTGATCCGGGTGTGGGATGTGGCGTCGCAGAAGCCGACCCGCGCCCTGACCGGGCACACCGGGACCGTCTACGCGCTGGCGTGGAACAAGGCCGGCACGCTGCTGGCGTCCGGCTCGCTGGACGACACCGTCCGGCTGTGGGACGCGACCACGCTGGAGCCGGTCGGGGAGCCGCTGAAGCAGGGGGCGAACGTGTTCGCGGTGGCGTTCAGCCCGGACAGCAACCTGCTGGCCGTCGGGTGCGCCGACAACCTGATCCGGGTGTGGAACGTCGAGACGCGGCAGATCTTGGCCGAGCTGAGCGGGCACAAGAACTACGTCCACGCGCTGGCGTTCAGCCCGGACGGGACGCGGCTGGTGTCCGGGTCCGGCGACCACACCCTCCGCGTGTGGGACACCGTGCCGCAGAAGGACCGCCGCCGCTGACCGCGGGCGGTTAATAGAATGCCCCTGCGACGGTTGTGTCGTGGCCGTTCGCGTCGCCCGCACCCGTCGGAGCCGCTCCCATGCGCGTCCTCGCGTTCGCGACTCTTGCCCTGTGCCTCCAGACTGTAGTCCCGCTCGCCGCCTGGTTTGGCGCCGTCGCCGCGCCGGCGGGTGCCGCCGACTGGCCGCAGTTCCGCGGCCCGACCGGCACCGGCACGGCCGAAAAGACGTCGCTCCCCGACGAATGGGGCAACGACAAGAACCTCGCGTGGAAGGTCGCCGTCCCCGGTCAGGGGTGGGCGCAGCCGGTCGTGGTCGGCGACACCGTGTTCGTCGCCACCGCGGTCAGCCCGAACCAGCCGCGGCCGAAGAACATGATGGCCGGGGTGACCGACCCGGCGACGATGGCGAAGGGGGCCAAGGCGCCGGACGCCAAGTACTCGTGGGAGCTGCACGCCCTCGACCGCAAGACCGGGCTGACGAAGTGGAAGAAGCAAGTCGCCGAGGGCAAGCCGAAGCACGCGATCCACCCGAGCAACACGTTCGCCACCGAGACGCCCGCGGCCGACGCCGACCGGGTGTACAGCTTCTTCGGTATGGCCGGGGTCGTGGCCGCGTACACCCACGCCGGCGAGAAGGTGTGGTCGAAGGACGTCGGCGCGTACCCGTTCCTGGCCGGGTTCGGCAGCGGCAGCTCGCCCGCCCTGCACGACGGCCGGTTGTACGTCCAGAGCTACAGCGACGAGTCCGCGTTCCTCCTGTGCCTCGACGCCAAGTCCGGCGAGCAACTATGGAAGGCGGAGCGGGCGAAGGGCAGTGCGTGGAGTACCCCGCTCGTGTGGACGAACTCGGGGCGAACGGAAGTCGTTGCGTGCGGCGACAAGTCGGTGATCTCGTACGACCCGAAGACCGGCAAGGAGTTGTGGACGCTGGGCGGCATCGACACGTCGTTCTCGTCGTCGGCGGTGGCGTCCGGGGACGTGCTGTACTTCGGCGCCTCGTCGCCGGGCAGCTCGTCCCCGCTGTACGCGGTGAAGGCCGGCGCGACCGGCGACATCTCGCTGAAAAAGGGCGAAAAGTCGAACGAATCCGTGCTGTGGTACAAGACCGGGACGGCCCCGGGAATGGCGTCGCCGCTGATCGTCGATGGCTACCTCTACATTCAGGGGAGCGGGGTGCTGAACTGCGTCGATGCCAAGACCGGCGAGCGGAAGTACAAGGAGCGTTTGCCCAAGACCCGCGGCGCGGAGGCGTCGTGCCCGTTCGCGGCCGGCGGCAAGCTGTACTTCACCGACGAGGGCGGGCAGACGTTCGTAGTCAAGCCGGGCACCGAGTTCGAGGTGCTGGCGACGAACAAGCTGGGTGCCGAGGGCGAGGTGTTCTGGGCGTCACCGGCGGTGGCCGGCGGCGACCTGTTCGTCCGCGGCACCGAGTACCTGTACTGCGTGCGCGCGAAGTAGCCGGGAACAGTGGGGAGTGCGTCGGAGGCAGTGAGGAGTGGGGAGTGAGGAGTAAAGACATAGGCTCCTCACTCCCCACTCCTCACTGCCTCCGACGCACTCCCCACTGTTTCCGACCTTCACCACGCGGTAAAATGGGGCCGCCCGGCGGGCGAATCACTGTGAGCACTCCTCGGCTTCGGGGCGGCCCATGACCATCGAAGACGCGATCGCGAGAGACCTGGTCCCGATCTTGTTCGTCACGTTTATGTTCGGCGGCGGGGCGCTGTGGCTGATCCTCGCTACCGTCGCCGAGCAGTGGCGGAAGTACAAGGTGGCCGACCGCAACGCGGCGCTGAAGCAGTCGATGATCGCCGCCGGCTACCGCCCGGACGAGATCGTCCGCGTGCTCAACGCCGGGACCCACGACGACGCATGAGCAACCCGCTCCGGGCCGTCCCGTCGGTCACCGCGGTGCTGGCCGCGCCGCCTTTGGCCGCGGCGCGCGAGCGGCACCCGCACGCGGTCGTGGTCGAAGCCGCCCGCGCCGCCCTCGACGCAATCCGTGCCCGGCTCGCGGCCGGCGAGGCCGTTTCGGTCGATGTCGAGGCTTTGGCGTCGGAAATCGCGTCGCGGCTGGATGCCGACGCAGTGCCGGGGTTGCGAACGGTCATCAACGCGACCGGGGTGGTGCTGCACACCAACCTCGGCCGCGCCCCCCTTCACGACGACGCGGCGCGGGCGGCCTACGACGCGGCCCGCGGCTACCTCAACCTGGAACTGAACCTCGCCACCGGCAAGCGCGGCAGCCGGCAGTCGGCGGTGCGCGACGGGCTGACGTACGTCACCGGGGCCGAGAGCGCCACCGCGGTCAACAACTGCGCCGCCGCGACCGTCATCGCCCTCCGCGCCCTCGCCGCCGGTCGTGAAGTGGTGGTGTCGCGCGGGCAGTTGGTCGAGATCGGCGGCAGCTTCCGCATCCCGGAAGTCATGGCCGTGAGCGGGGCGATTCTCCGCGAGGTCGGCACGACGAACATTACGCGGCTGAGCGACTACGAGCGGGCGATCGGGCCGAACACCGCGGCGCTGATGCGGGTTCACGCCAGCAACTACCGCGTCCGCGGGTACACGCGGTCGGTCGAGTTGCCGCAACTGGTCGAACTCGGCCGCCGGCACAACCTGCTGGTGATCGACGACGCCGGCAGCGGGCAGGCGATCGACCTGACGCCGTTCGGACTGCCGGGAGAGCCGCTGGTGTCCGCGAGCATCGCGACCGGGGCGGACCTGGTGCTGTTCAGCGGCGACAAGCTGTTGGGCGGCCCGCAGTGCGGCATCCTGGCGGGCAAGGCGGAGTTGGTTCAGCGGATCGAGCGCGACCCGCTGATGCGCGCGTTCCGGCTCGACAAGATGACGCTGGCGGCCCTCGAAGCGACGTTGCGGCTGTACCGCGACCCGGCGTCGGCGCTGCGCACCGTGCCGGCGCTGCGGATGCTCGCCACGCCGCTCGGCGAGCTTCGCCGGCGGTGTGTGGCGTTCGCCGAGCGCCTGCGGGCGATCCCGCACCTGACGGTCGGCGTGCGCGAGGACGAGTCGTTCGTCGGCGGCGGGTCGCTGCCGGACGTGCGCGTGCCGACCGCGGTGCTCGCGCTGGGCTGCGACGGCGTGAGCGAGACGGAGTTCGCCGCGCGGCTGCGGACCGGCGTGCCGGCGGTGGTCGGCCGCGTGCAGGACGAGCGCGTGCTGCTAGATTTGCGCTGCGTGTTCGAGCGGCAGGAGGACGAGTTGCTGGGGGCGGTCAAACGGGCGGCATTTTTAACCTCCCCCCTTGAGGGGGAGGTCGGCGGCGCTTCGCCGCCGGGTGGGGGGTGAGAGCAACGCGGAGTCGAAGCAAGCGAATCCGTCGGTGTTGGTCACTTGCGCTTTGCGTCGGCTTACCCCCCCACCCGGCGGCGAAGCGCCGCCGACCTCCCCCTCAAGGGGGGAGGTCATAAGACGAAGCGGGAGCGCGTGATGGAGCCGATACCATTCAGCGAGCAGTACGAAACTCTGATGGGTAGTGACGTCGCGCGGGACGGCATGTACCTGGAGTTGTGGGACCGCACGTCCACCGACCTCGCGCTATGGGCCTTCTACTCGGACGGCGACGGCTCGATTGAGTTCAAACGATATTGCGACGTGCCAACTCAAGTGGAGGTGTGGTTTCAGCAGGAGGCACGGCGGCGTTTACCGCCCATCAGCGAGTGAAGCGTTGCGCCGCTCCCACGGCACGAACAGCACGTAGAACGCCAGCGAGTATGTCGCGAAGTGGCCGACTTCGAGCGTGAGCAGCGTCAGCACGTGGAATACGACGCCCACCCACAGCGTCGCGGCCCGCGTGCGGCGGAACGCGATCAGCAGCGGGAAGCCCAACTCCCACACGACCGCCGCCCACGAACTCAGCCGGTGGGCGAACACCGGCAACAGCGGGCTGAGGCCCGGCGTGAGGCACCATTCGAGGTCGTGGTTCACGAAGTACATGACGTACCCGCTCTGCCACCCGGGCGACAGCAGCTTGTACACCGCGCTGAACGCGTACAGGCACGCGAACTGGACGATCAGCACCTTCGCCGGCCACCCGGGCACGAGTACCGGTCGTGATTCGGCGCGGTTGCGTACGGACTGCACGCCCCACACCGCGCCGCTGCGGCCGCACGCGACGCACAGGAACAGGGCGTTGCGGACCTGATCGCCGCCGTTGCACAGCCCGTAGTTGATGTTCCAGAAGGAGACCGCACACGCCCAGCACGTCAGGCCCGTCAGCAGCGGGCGATAGCCGATCAAGAGTGCGACCGCCGCCGCGACCCATACGCCCATCAGGGCGTGCGGCCCCCACGCCGGCGGCAGAACCCGCAAGAGCGACCAGTAGTGATGCCCGCCGCGGAACCGCGACGGGTTGGCGTCGATCCCGCCCAGCCCGAAGTCGGTGTAGTAGGCTGCGAAGTGCGGCAGCGTCACCACGAAGATGTCGATGAGCGCCGCGACCGCGATCGCGATTCGTAGCGCCGCCATCCGCTCGGCCGCCACCGGTCGGAGCAGCCACGCCCACCGGCCCAGCGGCCCCGGCAGGCGCGGCTGAATCCCTACGAATAGCGGCTCGGGCGCGGCGGCACTCACGGCGGCGGCACCACTGCCAGCGTTACCCAGCGGCCCGCGACCGGGTCGAAGCCTTCGAGCGGGAGCAATCCCGACGCCTTCGGGCCGCCCGGATGCCACTTCGCGAACGGCCGCTCGAACGCCGGGCGCCGCGGCGCGCCGGGCGGGTCGTCCGGGAGGCGCGTCGGGATGTAGCGGAAGACCAGCACCGCCTCGGCCACCTCGCCGGCGGTCGGGTGCGCGGCCCGGTAGGCGTTCGCCTTCCAGCGGAGCCAGCGGGTGACGAGTTCGTGACTGTCGCCGACGCGGTCCGGCAACTTCGACCACACCGCCGGCCTAGCCCGAACGGTTTCGGCGCTCGCGTGCCAGCCGAGCATCGTGATGTTCGCCTCAAAGTTGAACTCGCGGTCGTGGACTAGCGGCCAGCGCACGCCGGGGCGCTCCGGGTCGGCCGGGCTGAACCGCGACTCGACGCGGGCCACGGTGCCATCGGTGAAATGCAACTCGGCGACCGGCACGACGGTGTGCGGTGGGAAGTCCGGGGTGAACATGTTCCACCCCTGTTCCAGCCCGGTCGTCTCGCCGTAGAGGGCGAGCAGGTCGCCGACGCGCTCGCTCGCGGTCTGAAGGCCGTCGCGGTCGGTGAACCGGCCCCACCGCTGCGTGGGGCTGCGCTCCGGGTAGTCGTCGGCGGGCGTCGGTCGCCGCGGGACGAACTCCCACACGTTCGCCAGCACCGGGAACGCGACCTGCCACAGCGCGACCGCCCCGACCAGCCACGCGAGCGGCCCGCGGTGCGGGGGCGGAACCCACCCCCCGGCCCCCTCCCTGCAGGGAGGGGGTGGCGCGCTTGCGGCCGATCTCGTAGCGTCCGCGGCGGGATCGGCGTTCACAACACCAGTCGCGTTCGCGGACGTTCGGGAGGCGTCGCGCACGTTCACCCCCTCCCTGCAGGGAGGGGGCCGGGGGGTGGGTTCTTCTTCAACCGCTCCCACGGGGCGAACGGCACGTAGCACGCGATCGCGTACAGCGCGAACGGGCCGACCTCCAGCGTTACCAGCGTGCCCAGGTGGAAGATCACGCCGAGGATCAGCGTCGCGGCGCGCGTCCCGCGCATCGCGGCCAGTATCGGAAAGCCGAGCTCCCACACCAGCGTCACCCACGCCGAAAGCTGGTGCGCCCACAGCGGCAGCCGGGCCGCGGTCGCGGGGTACAGCGACCAGTACAGGTCGTGCGACGCCCAGTACATCACGTGCCCGCTCCGCCACTGCGGGCTGAGGATCTTGTAGTACCCGCTGAAGAAGTACAAGCACGCCAACTGCACGAACAGCACCTTCACCGGCCACCCGGGCACCATTACCGGTGTGGTGTCACCTTTTGGACGCACGGAAGAAACGCCCCACACCGCGCCGGAGCAGCTCGCCGCGGTCATCAGCAGAAGCGTGTGCCGCAACCGGTCGCCGCCGTTGTGCGGCCCGGGGTTGATCGCCCACACCGACACCGCACACGCCCAGCACACCAGCCCGCACAGCAGCGGCCGCCAGCCGACCAGCAGCCCCACCGCCGACAGCCCCCACGCGGCGAACACCGCCCGCGGCCCCCACGCGTCCGGCAGCACCCGCAGCAGCGACCAGAAGCCGTGGTCGCCACGGAATCGGCTCGCGTACAGGTCGCGGCCGCCCAGCGCGTCGGGCGAGAACAGCGCGTGGAAGTCCGGCCCGTAGCCCAGCGCGAGATCGACCAGCACCGCCAGCGCCGCCGCGACCCGCAGCGCCGCGACCCGCTCCGCCGGGACCGGCTCGGTCCACCACGCCCACCGCGACAGCGGCCACGGGAACCGCGGCTGGATGCCGAGTGTTCGCGGCTCGCTCACGGCCCACCTCCCACCGGCACGAACCGCCCGGCCAGCACGTCGAACGCCTCGTAGGTGTCGTCGGCCGGCTTCCACCGCGCGAACGGGCGCTCGGAAATCGGCCGCGTCCAGCCGCCCGGCTCGCCCGGCCGCGGGGTCGGGATGAACCGGTACTTGAGAACGACCTCTGTCGGCGGCGGTCGGTCGGCGTTGACGGCCATGTACTCCTTCAGCCGCCACGCCAGGTACGCGCGGATGAACCCCCGCCACGCGCGGGCGGCGTCCGGCAGTTCGCGGTACGCGATCGGCAGCCGGGCCACCTCCTCCGGCGACGTACACTGGCGTGCGACGTCCTCCGGCGGCGCGTACCACACCAGGAACATCAGTTGCGACTCGGTGTTGAACAGCCGGTTGTTCAGCAGGATCGTGCGGAACGGCGGGTCGGTCTTGTCGGCCCGCTCGAACCGCGATAGCACGGTGTCGGTCATGCCGCCGGCGAACCGGAACTCGACGGCCGGGATGACCGAGTACGGCGGCACGCCGGGGGTGAACAGCGACCACCCCTGATCCTGCCCGCTCGCCTCGGCCCAGAAGTCGAGCGCCGCGCCGATCCCGTCGGCGGTCGCCTGGAGCGGTTCGACGTCGGTGAAGGTGCCGCGCTGCTGGTAGTAGTCGCCGACCGGCTCGAGCGGCGGGCCGACGCGCCGCGGGACGAAGTCGATGACGTTGGCCGCCGGGATGAACACCAACTGCCAGGCGGCGAACAGCCCGACCAGCGCCGCGAGCGCGCGGCGGGCGAACGACGGCAGTACGGGGGCGTCGGCCACGCTCAGCTCCCGTTGGCGAACACGCTGCGGCCGCCGTCCACCGGCAGGCACGTCCCGGTCACGAAGTCGTTGTCGAGGAAGTGTAGCACCGCGGCGGCCACGTGCCCGGGGGTGCCCTCGCGTTTCACCAGCGTCCCGGCGATCACCTGCTCGCGCTCGTCGGCACCCACTTCCGGCGGCAGCATCACCGGCCCCGGCAGCACCGCGTTCACCCGCACCTTCGGGTTGCGCGTGCCCAACTCGACCGCGAAGACCCGCGTCAGCCCCGGGATGGCCGCCTTGCTCGGGAAGTACGCGGCGTAGTCGAGGTACGGCCGCACGTCGGCCCAGTCGCCCACGTTCACGATCGCCCCGCCGTCGGGCTGCGCCACCATTTGAAGGCCGACGTGCTGGCACGTCAAGAATGTGCCCAGCGTGTTGGTGTTGAAGTGCTCGCTCACGTCGGCCGCGGTCACGTCTTCGAGCCGCTTGCGGTTCCAGATGGCGGCGCAGTTGACGAGCGCGTCGATCCGCCCGAACCGCTCCAGCACCGCGGCGGTCATCCGCTTTACGTCGGCTTCGGAAGCGAGATCGGCCTGCACCGCGATGGCCGGCACGCTCAGGCTCGCCACGAACTCGTCCGCGTCAGCCTTAGACGTGTTGTAATGCACGGCGAGGGCGTACCCGCGGGCCGCGAGCGCCTCCGCGACGTGCGACCCGACCCGCCGCTTGCCGCTGCCGGTCACCAGAGCCACTTTCGCCTTCCTCATGACCGCACCGCCTCCGCCCCGTCGGTCGAAACCGGCGTGTCGAGCGCCACCCACGTCTTGCACCCGGCGTACTCCGGCCGCTCGACCACATCCGCCGGTTCCACTAGCTTGAACGCCCGCACGTTCAGGATGAACAGCCCCGGTGTGCGGTAGTGGAACCGCTGCTTCACCACGTCCGCGGTCCACGCGTGCCGCGAATCCAGCGCCAGCGCGTCGTCCAACGCGGTGACGTGCTGAACCGATTCGACGCGGACGAAGTGCGTGAACCGCACCACGCCGGCAGGCGGGCGGGCGGCGTCGGCGGCGTCGAGCAGCGGCAGGAACGCGGGCTTGATCCCGGCGCGGTGCTCGTGGAAGTACGTCGGGTACAGCAGGAACTCGCTGTGCTCGGGCCGGAACCCGTCGCCGTCCTCCGCGATCCCGCCCTTGCGCAGGATGAGCGACTGCCGCCCGCCCGCCAGCGCCGCGCAGATCACCGCCCACTCCTTGAACGCGATCGACAGCATCACACCCTCTCGATACCCGGGGTTGAAACCCCGGGCTATTGTCGGTGACCCCTTCGGGGTCCAAAAACCCCTCTTCTGACCCCAACGGGGGCACCGATGATAGCCCGGGGTTTCAACCCCGGGTGCCGTGGAACGGCCGGTGCATTACGCCCCCGACCTACACTCCCTCCGGCTTCGGGCTTCGCGTCATCAAGTCTTGCACCACCGACAGCGGCGGGCGGCCCTCGTGCACCATCCGGTACACGCCGGTCATGATCGGCGCGTCGATCCCGCTCCGCTGCGCCCGCTCGTACACGCTGCGGCTCGTCAGCACGCCCTCGGCCACCTGCGGCCCGCTCAGCACGTCGGCGAGCGGCTCGCCCGCCCCCAGGCGGTAGCCGACGCGGCGGTTGCGGCCGTGCGGGCTGAAACACGTCGTGATCAGGTCGCCGGTGCCCGCCAGGCCGTGGAACGTCGCCGGTTCGGCCCCGTGCGCCACCCCGAACCGCGTCATCTCGACCAGCCCGCGCGTCAGCAGCGCCGCCTTCGCGTTGTCGCCGAAGTTGAGTCCGTCGCACACCCCGGCCGCGATCCCGACAACGTTCTTCAGCGCCCCGGCCAGTTCCACGCCGATCAGGTCGCCGGTGGTGTAGACGCGGAAGCGGTCGGTGGCGAACCACCCCTGCACCCGCGACGCCAACCCGCCCTCCGCGGCGGCGACAACGGACGTCGGCAGCCCGCGGGCGACCTCCTCGGCGTGGCTCGGGCCGCTCAGCACGGCCACCTGTTCGGTTTGTAGCAGTTCCGCGACGATTTCCGACGGCCGCCGGAACGTCGCGACCTCTAACCCCTTCGTCAGGCTCACGACCGGGGCCGCGCCCGGCCGAATTCCGATGAAGCGACCGAGCGTTTCACGGAGGTACGCGGTCGGAATCGCGGTGACCCAGCAATCCGCGCCGGCGACCGCTTCGGCGGCGTCCGCGGTGACGGTAATCGTGTCTGGGAGGGTGATGCCGGGCAGCAAGCGGGCGTTCTGGCGCGTCTGTGCCAGTTCCGCGGCCCGCTCGGGGTGCGCCGACCACAGCCGGACCGAATGTGCCGGCTTTTGCGCCAGCAGCAGGGCGACCGCACAACCCCATCCACCGCTACCCAGGACAGCAAACTTTGTCCCCATGAACGGAGTCTCACCTACGCACATGGCGCGAGTCTGCGCCTCCGTACATCTTATCTAATCGTCCGCCCGATTTGCGCCGCTTCGCAAACCAACCTGCAGCGGCGCGGCCGGGCGAACCGATTCCTTACACCGACGAGACGTTCGAGAGAACGGAGGACGACATGATGGCCACGCGACTCAAGCTGTACACGCCCCCGGTCGAAGAGCACGACGAACTGCGGAGCGAACCGGACGTCCGGGTGCGGCTCGGCGACCTCCTGCCGCTGGTCGCGATGGCCCAGCGGATGAACTTCATCTGGCTGAAGGACTTCCTCGACGACGAGGTGGCCGTCAGCGGCGACCTGTACGAGGTGCTCCAAGCGTTCCGCAGCAGCCGCCCGACGAGCGCCTAGTTTTGGCGGAAGAGTTTTATCCGCAGATTACACAGATGGGCACAGATTAAGACAGATGATTGGTTGGGCTCAGCCATTCTCTGTCTTCAATAATCTGTGCCCATCTGTGTAATCTGCGGATAAAACTCTTCCGCCCTTACTCTTCGTCATCTTTCAAAATGTCGGGTTTGCCGAATTGGCTCAGATCGACGCTGCCGCGCAACTCCGCTTCGGCCAGCTTCAGCCGCATTTCCAGCTCGCGCAGCTTGTTCTGGATGATTTCGAGCTTGGTCGCGGCGGCGTCGCGGACGACGTACCGCGGCACCTCCGGGTAACCGAGTTGCCGCTGCAGCGCCGCGAACAGGTACAAGGGGTCGCGCTTGCGGCTGGCCTTCGCGATCTTCCCCTCTTTTTCGCCGAAGATCGCCGGCACCGGCAGCTCGAAGGCAGGATTCTTCCGCTTCTCCTCGTTCGCGTAAAGCTCGGAACGCAGATACACGAGGTCGCAGAAATCGACCTCGCCGACGTTCTTGCGAAGTGTGTCGAAGTACGCCCGCCAGTCGGCATCGTAGAACGGGTCGGCGGTCATCGCTTCGAGACCGTCGAGGTAGCCGAGCCGGTTGCGGGCGATCGTCTCGAACTGGTACACGAACAGCCCGGGCCTCGTCGGGGTGCCGCCACGATACGCCGCCTCGCGCTCCAGCACCAGGAACGCGGTCGTCATCGGGAACCGCGACTTCTCGTCCTCGGCCTGCCGCACGACAAACGCCTGGAACGCGGTGAAGTAGTGCGGCAGCTTGGCGAACCCGTTCGCCACCAGCCCGGTGTGCTTGAGTTCGGACGCGACGAACGACACCGCGTACGGCAGCCGCGTGCTGGAGAGCAGTTCGTCGCCGATCCGCTGGAAGATGTCCTGCGCCGCCTGGTTGTCGCTCAGGCGCTCGCGGACGATGCGGAACAGGTACGCCTGCTCGACGTACTCCTCGCGGTCGAGAACGGTCGCGGTGGCCATGACGGGATTGTATCCGAAAGCGGGTTCGGCCCTTCCGAAGACCCGACGCACCGCAGTGGACGCGATTTCAGAAATTTTCGGAAATGCCGGTTGACATCGACAAAATATCACCCACAGTACAAATAGTGATCGCCCGTTCTGATTGCGGGCGCTAGCGGGCGGGCGTTCCCGGCTCCTGCGGGAGCGCCGCGGCCCACTTGACGTAATTGTCCCAACTGGCGTCGTCGAGTTCGAACTCGGGGAAGCCCTGGCCGTAGATGCTGAGCAGCGCCTTGCGGTAGCCGGTGCCGCGGTCGGCCTTCTCGCGCCGCAGGCTGAAATCGTCGGCCCCGGCGATCCACACCGTGTTGCCGGTCGCGGTCACGAAGAACGCGGTGGTGCCGAGCAGCTTCGCCTTCCAGTGCGGCTTGGTCGGCAGGTCGAGGACGAGGCGGTCGGCGACCGGGTCGGCGGTCTGGATTTCGCGCACGAGGTCGTCGAACCACGCGATGTGCTCGGGGTCCGGCCGCTCGGCGAACAGCCGCCGCAACTGGCCGTACGCGCGGAACTTGTTGAGCGCCCCGGAGAGGATCAGCAGCGCGAAGAAGACGTAGATCGGGTTCAGCCCGCCGCCCTTCTGGAAGGCGAGGTACTCGCGCCACCCGATGAACGCGGCGAACGCGGCCATCACGAACCCGTCGAGCAGGAACCCCTCGGCCGAAGGGGCGGCCCACTTGAACAGCCCGACGAGGAGTTCGCCGGCGATGAGCACGCAATACAGCAGCAGGAACGCGCCGGCCAGCCCCTGCGAGTGCAGGAAGTACGCCAGCCCCATCATGACGAGCGAGAACACGACGTTCTCGCGGCCGCTCCGCTGCACCGAGCGGCGCAGCTCGCGGTACGCCGCGACCTGTTGCAGCCGCAGCCGCATCGTCAATTGGTCGGTCATTCCGGCCCCAAAGTAGGTCACTCGCTCCGCGAGTGACGCCGGTGAGCGATCCGAAAGGCCGGATCGCGGGGGCGCGACTCGCGGAGCGAGTCGCCTACTATTGTGCCGACTCAGTTGAGAACCGGCAACGCGGCAGGGGCGTGCGGCGTCGGGCGTGCCGCGGGGCGTTCATCGATGAGCTGATAGAAGACGTTCCGCTGCCGCGGCTCCCACCCGGCCTCGCGGATCGAGCGCTTGATCTCTTCGAGCGTCAGGTAGTGGACCGTGCCGGCGCTGGCGACGACGTTTTCTTCGATCATGAGCGACCCCATGTCGTTCGCGCCGAAGAACAGCGCGATCTGACCGATCTTGCCGCCCTGCGTCACCCAGGAGGACTGGATGTTGGCGATGTTGTCGAGGAACAAGCGGGCGATGGCCTGAGTGCGGAGGTACTCGAACGCCCCCATCTCGGGGAAATCGGCCATCTTGTGCCCGGGCTGCATGGTCCAGCAGATGAACGCGGTGAACCCGCCGGTTTCGTCTTGCAGGTCGCGCAGCCGTTGCAGGTGCTCGACGCGGTCGGCGTCGGTCTCGATGTGGCCGAACATCATCGTGCAGGTGCCCTTGCCGCCGAGTCCATGCCAAGTGCGACACACGGCAAGCCACTCGTCGGCGAGAGCTTTGCCCTTGGTGAGTTCCTTGCGGACGCGATCGACCAGGATTTCGCCGCCGCCGCCGGGCAGCGACCCGAGGCCGGCATCCTTCAGTCGTTGAAGCACCGTGACAAGCGGCAACTTGTTGATCTTGTGGAAGTGCCAGATTTCCGGCGGGCTGAACGCGTGCAGGTTGACGGCCGGGAAGCGCGCCTTGAGGTCGCGGAGCAGTTCCTCGTACCATTCGAGCTTGAGCGACGGGTGCATCCCGCCCTGCATCAGGATTTGGTCGCCGCCGAGGGCGATGGTTTCTTCGATCTTCTTGTACAGTTCCTCGCGCGGGAGGACGTAGGCGTCGCTGTCGGCCGACTTGCGGTAGAACGCGCAGAAGTCGCACACCGCGGCGCACACGTTGGTGTAGTTGATGTTCCGGTCGATGTTAAACGTCCGGTACGGTTCAGGATGCATCCGCATCGTGACCGCGTGCGCCGCCCGGCCGAGTTTGTGGAGGTCGTGGCAGGCGAACAGCGCCAGGCACTCGTCGGGCGTGATGCGGACGCCGTCAGCGGCCTTGGCAAGGATGGCGTCGATGGTGGTCATGGGTGGCTCCCGGCTCTTTTTCTTGTGGCACAGGCTTTCCAGCCTGTGCGCCGTCAAGCTCAGCGGACACAGGCTGGAAAGCCTGTGCCACAAGAGTGAGGCACCAGGTCGAGTTCTTCGCACAGGTCGCGGAACTTCCGCAGGCCGGCGAGTTCGGCCGGGCCGAGGTCGTAGCGGATGACGTTGGACAGGTAGCGGCGGCAGAACCCGGCATCAAGCCCCAGCAGCGGCGCTTCGCGGGCGGCGATCTCGCCGGCGTGGGCCAAGCCGTGTTCCTTCGCGCGTTTGAATGCCGTTGCGGAATCACCGAGGTGAACGCCGGGCCGCACCGCCCACACCGCGAACACCATCGGCAGGCCGGTCCACGCGGTCCACTCTTCGCCGAGGTCGTAGGCGTAGCGGAAGCCCGGCAGGCAGGCCCGCATCGCGCGGTCGCCGATCAGGAGCACCGCGTCGGTGCCGGCGTCCTCGGCGGAAGCGTCGATCGGCAGCGGGCAGACCTCGGGCCGCACCCCGTAGCGCTTGCGGAGCAGGATTTGGGTGAGCGCGGCGCTAGTCCGCGAACCTTCATCGAGGGCGACGGTGCGGATGTCTTCCCACGGCACCTTGCTGAACAAGGTGACGCTCAGCACCGGGCCGCGACTGCCGACCGCGACGTTCGGGACGAACGAGTAGTTATCACCGCGGAAGAACTCGGCCACCGGGATCAGCCCGACGTCGAGGTCGCCGGCGGTCATCTGGTCGGCGAGGCGGCTGGGGAGGTCGAGCGACAGTTGGATGTTGGGCGCGAAGTCGGTCAACCGCTCGACGAGCGGCTTGCTGTTCAAGTAGGTGACCGCTCCGACGCGGAGGGTGTTCGCCATGATTCCGCGGCCTTTCCGACGGCTCGTAAGCCGTCATGATAAGAACCGCGACCGGGCTAGGAAACGCAACCGCCGGCGCGGTACACTCGTCCGCTCGTCGGAGCCGTCGCCGGAGTTAGCTTGATCTGCGGTGTTACGCCGCGGGCGGTCGGTAGGCGTCGGACAGTTAAAGCCCTTTCGTGACGCACAGGTAACCTGTCACCGACAGGGCTGTTAAAAGGCACGCGCGGACGAGGCGATCGTCCGACAGGTTAGGAAAGTAGCCGCGACGCCTCCGAGGAGGCCCAAAAGCCAACGGCCCCGGCTGATGCCGGGGCCGTTGGTGTGCCTGAAGGTTCGTCAGCTTACGGGCAGGTCGGCACGCACACCGGCACGTACCGCTTCACGCACGTGTTGATCGTGTACGCCTCCATGTGGCAGGTCGTCACCGGCACCGTGCGGCAGTGCTCCTGCGTGACCACCTTGCAGGTCGTCACCGGCACGCAGCGGACGCGCTCCTCGCACTGGTACGTCATCCGGCACTGGCGAACCACCTGCTGGTGCGTTTCCGACACCATCCGGCAGGTCGTCACCGGCACGTGGCGCACGCAGGTCTCCGGGACGCGCTCGGTCACACACCGGGTCTCGTACCGGACGTGGTCTTCCTTGATGTAGCGGACCGTCGTGTACGGGACGTGCCGCACGACCGTCTCGGGAACCATCGTACACTGCCGCTTCACGACATAGCGGACGTGCTGCTCGGTCTCCATGCGGCAGGTCGTGTACGGAATTTGGCAGGTCTTGACCTCCGGCACGTTGTAGCACCGCTGCCGGGTCACCATCTTCACGTGCTGCTCGGGCACCATCCGGCAGGTGGTGTAGCACTGGTAGCGGACGTGGTGCTCCGGCACCGTGTAGCAGCGGTAGCGGGTCTCGGTGCGGACGTGGTGCTCCGGCACGATCTTGCACGTCGTGTAGGGGACGTGCTTCACACACTCTTGAGGAACCTTGTAGCACTGCGTCCGGGTCTCGGTGCGGACGTGGTTCTCGGTCACCATGCGGCAGACGGTCCGCGAGCAGGTCCGCATCTCGGTCTGCGGGACCTTGCGGCACACCGGCACCTGCACCGTGGTGCAGACCGGCTTGCACACCATCTTGCAGTCCTTGACGACGCGGCATTCTTCGTGCGGCACCCAGACCTTCTTACACACCGTGCGGCCGGGGCACTGGACGGTCTGCATGGTGACGCAGCCGGGGACGTAGTGGCTGGTGCAGGTGCAGGGGTCGAACACGCACTTGCCCGGCGTGCAGACGCGCTTGGTAACGACCGGGCCGGGGATGTACTCGGTCACCGTCTCGTAGCGGCCGGTGCAGACCTTCTCGATGCGTTCGGTCACGACCGGCTCGGTGACGTACTCGGTGCGGGTCTGCGGGACGTAATCGACTTCGGTGCGGTAAGTGGTCACCGGCACGCAGTAGGTCTGCGTCTCGTACACCGGCCGCTGCGTGCAGTACGGGATCGCCACCTGATACTGCTGCGTCTGCGTCGTCCACGTCGTGTAGCGGACTTCGCGGACGTGCTGCTCGTACTCTTTGCGGTAGGTCGTATACGGAATCTGGACGCAGTACGGCTCCTGCACGGTGCGGTAGGTGGTGTACGGGATGGCGCGGGTGTGCTGCTCAACCACCGGGCGATTGACGGTGTAGCAGACCGGCACCTCGTAGTTCTCGACCACCGGCCGGTTCACGACGTAGGTGTGGGTGCGGTAGTGCGTCTCGTACACCGGGCGCTGCGTGCAGTACGGCACCGCGACCGTGTACTCGTGAACCTGCGGCCGCATGACCGTGTGGCACACCTCGCGGACGTGCTGCTCGTACACGGGCTTGGTGGTGCAGTACGGGATGGCCACCTGGAAGGTGTGCGTCACCGGCTTCATGACGGTGTACGTCTGAGGGACGAGGGTCGTCTCGTACACCGGCTTCTGAACGGTGTAGCAGCGGACGGTGTCGTAGTGCTCGACGACCGGCTTCTGGACGGTGTACTTCTCGGTGACGTAGTTGGTCTCCGGCACCGTGTGCTGGGTGGTGTACGTCTCGGTCTTGTACTCGGTCTTGTAGACCGGCCGGTAGCAGACCTGTTGCTGGGTCTCGTACACGGCCTGGTATTGGACGGTGGTGGGGACGCACGGCGTCGCGCACTGGTCGGGCGTGACGCAGTGGCGCGGGAACTTGCACGCCCCGCAGTGCCCGGCGAGCGCCGGCTGTGCCATCCCGGCCAGCCCGCCGACGGCGAGCAGCCACACGCCCAGCGTGTTCCTCATGGGTGAAATCCCCGCGTTGTGAATCCGTGTCGCGCGTCAGTGCGGTCGCGGTGGGTTTCGGCACCGCGTAGAGGAAATGTGCGCTGCGGTCGGCGGTCGCAGCGGCCGGCGCGCACAGTTCCCCCCAACGTTCTCGCGCACGGAAACCGTCCGACCGCCCCAGAGGCGCTAACCGGCACGGGTCGCGCGGCCGGCACAAGCCGCGCGACCCGGCAAGACGGGCCATCCGCACCAGTTTCGAGCTGGGAGGGCGAAAGAAATGAGAACGGAGTTGAAGGGCGAACCCACCCCCGGCCCCTCCCTGCAGGGAGGGGAGAAACCACCGGCGCATCGTTCGCGGGATGGGTGCGCGGAGGTCCTTTCTCCCCTCCCTGCAGGGAGGGGCCGGGGGTGGGTTCTACAGCATCGCCAGATACGCCCGGGCGTCGTTGTACCGCGGAATCCAGTCGGCATAGCACCCGAGGCACCCGCACTCGACGCACCGCAGCCCGAGGTAGAACCACTTCGCGCTGTCGGTGTCGCCCGTGAACGGCGCGGTCACCCCGACCACCTCGAACACCTCGCCGAAGCAGACGCATTCGAGGGGTGCGGCGTCATTCGACTTCTCCTTCGGCTCGTCCCACTCGTGCTCGAACATGATCGTGCTGGCCTCGCACTGCGCGCACCCGCGCTCGAGGTACTGCGTGTCATCGTCGTACTGAACGAAGAACGCGGCGCACCCGCACGGGCACACGGCCTGCCGGTGGTGCCGGACCGGCTCCGGGGAGTTCCGCGTCCACCACACGAAGTACGCCCACACGTCGGCGGCCGAGTCGCCGTAGTGGTAGTCGCCCTCTTTGCGCAGCGCCACGGCGTCGCTCCGTTTATGTGCCTACTGGCCTGCCAGCCCGAACGCGATCATACCGAGCGCGACGACGGCCAGCACCAGCGCGCCGAAGATGATCGTCCGCATCAGCCCGTACATGGCCCGCAGCGATGCGACGGCGTTCATGAGGTGCCAGACGTCCTCGTTCTTGGTCTCCGCGATCTTGCGGAACGAGGTCGCCGCGCCGCCGGTCCAGAACCCGACGCTCAGGCACAGCAGCGCCGCGGCCCCCAGCCCGATCGCCGGCCCGTACTGCGTGGGTGGGGTGCCGGCCTTCGCCACGCTCGCCGCGGACAGTGCCGCGAGTACCACGAACGCCAGCCCGGCGAGTTGCATCAGCCCGGCGGTCACCTTCATGGCGTCGGCGAGCGATGAGAACTCGCGGTTCTGCTCGTCGTTGAACTCGTACTGGGCCGACTTGAACTCCTTCATCGGCGGCAGGTCGGGAGCGGGGCTGGACACGGGGCACCTCATTTCGCGAGTGGCGAAGACGTGGTGTGCTTCGCATGGGCGGCCGCCGGATTTTACACCGACCGCGCGCCGCGGGGTACAATCTGCCTCGCGGGCTTTGATCCGGAGGTTCCCATGCGACTGATTCTCTCCGCCGTTGCCCTGGCCGCCTTCGCGCCGGCCGTTCGCGCCGACGACCCGGCGTGGGCGAAGCCGATGGCCGAGGTGCGGGCGAAGTTCGCCGGCAAGCCGGGCACGCTCGCCCTGTTCGGCGACTCGATCACCGTCACGAAAGCCTTCTGGGCGCCGCTGTCCTACGCGCCCAAAGACCTCCCGCCGGACGTCGCCAGGCCGCTGGAGGTGGTGAAGAAGCACATGCTGCCCGAGTGCTGGGACAAGTGGCGCGGCGGCGGGTACGGCAACGAGAGCGGCCAGACCGCCGCGTGGGCCGATGAGAACGTCGCCGGGTGGCTCCAGAAGCACAACCCGGAGTGCGCGGTGATCATGTTCGGCACCAACGACGTCACCCGCTCCGACGCCAAGAGCTACGACAAGCAGATGCGCAGCGTCGTCGAGAAGTGCCTCAAGAACGGCACCGTGGTGATCCTGACGACGATCCCGCCGCGAGCCGGGCAGGAGGAGAAGGCCAAGCAGTTCGCCGAGAGCGTGCGCAAGGTCGCGGCCGACAACGCGGTGCCGCTGATCGACTACCACGCGGAGGTGCTGAAGCGCCGCCCGGACGACTGGAACGGGACGCTGCCGCAGTTCAAGGAGTTTGCGAAGGACGTGTACCAGGTGCCGACGCTCATCAGCGGCGACGGCGTCCACCCGAGCTTCCCGGGCAAGCACGCCGACTATTCGGCCGACGCGCTCAAGAGCAACGGCTACCAGTTGCGCAGTGTGCTCACGCTCCGGGCGTACGCGGACGTCATCGCGCGCGTGCTCACGAAGGGGAAGTAACCGGCGGCGGTCGCGGGGCGCGTCAGCGTCGGGAGGTGGCCAGCAACACGACCGCGACCACGACCGCGACCAGCACCACGACCGCCACACCGGCCCGCAGGAGCGATCTCAGCCTGTCGGTCGATTGGTCGGACGTGCGAAGCGCCGCCAGCAGTTTGGCGATCCGCTCCGGCGGTTCATCGACCGTTTGAGATGGCGTCCGTGGGGTCGGCGCGACCGCCGGGATCAGGGACGAGGAATCGGCGCCCGAGTCGCGTGACGACCGCACCCGCGGCAGGAACGCCCCCAGGACCGCTTCCCACTCGGTCGCGTCGGCCGGCCGGCGGGTCGGGTCCATGGCCACGCTCCGCACGACCAGATCGGCCAGCTCGGCGGGCACCTTCCGGTCGCGCAGCTCGTCGCGCGCGTCCGCCCCGGGGCCGGTCGCGAGGTCGCCGGCGATCATCTGGTAGGCGATGACGCCCAGCGCGTACACGTCCTCGCGGGGGCTGGGCGCGTCGCCGAACAACTGCTCCGGCGGGGCGTACAGCCGGGTGCCGGAGCCGCGCATCATGGTCGGGACGCGGGCCTCCATCGCCGTCGCCCCGGCGGCCGCGCCGTCGGCCACCGCCACGCCGCCGATGCCGAAGTCGGTGATCCGCGGCACCTTGCCGGCCATGAGCACGTTTTGGGGCTTCAGGTCGCGGTGGACCAGCGGCGGGCTGAGCCGGTGGCAGCCGGCCAGCGCGCCGGCGACCGGGTGCAGCATCCGCACCGCCCGGGCCAGCCGCTTGGACGGCGGGTAGGCCGTCCACCGCTCCATCAGCTCGGCGAGGGTGCCGCCCTCCACGTACTCGTACATCAGCCACGGGATTTCGCCGTCCAGGCCGTGCTCCAGCAGCGGGACGATGTTCGGGTGTTGGCCGACGGCCGTCATCACCCGCCGCACGACGTTCTTCTCGTGCGTCACGAGCCGGTGGCGGAAGGTCGGCTCGGTGCAGAACTTCACGGCCCGCGGCGGCTCCTTGAGCTTCCACTCGTGCCGGGCCAGCCACACCTCGCCGAACCCGCCGCCGCCGAGCTTGCGCTCGAGCACCCAACTGCCCATCCCCGGCAGCGGCGCGCCGGGCGCCAGCGCGCTGTCGGCCCGCGCGCGGGACGCCTCGTCGGGGGACTGCTCGCACGTGCCGCCGGCGTCGCTCATAATCGCTCGGTGTGTGACGGTTCGGGGCTTCGGCCGCGCTACCGCTCGATGTGGCAGGCGGGGTTGGCGGTCTTGAACGCGGCCACCCCGGCGTCGGTGATCTGCGTGCAGTTCCACAGGTTAAGGTACCGCAGGTTGGTCAGCGTCTCCAGGTGCTTCAGCCCGGAATCGGTCAGCTTGTCGCACCACCGCAGGTTCAGGCTCTTCAGCTTGGTCAGCACCCGGAGGTGCAGCATCCCGCCGTCGGTCAGGTTGCCGCAGCCCATCAGGTCGAGCGTCTCCAGGTCGCCCAGCTTCCGCATCACCTGCAGGCCCATGTCGGTCAGCAGCACGCACCACCGCAGGTTCAGGCTCTTCAGCCGCTTCAGCTTGGCGAGGTGGACGGTGCCGAAGTTGGTGACCCGCTTGCACCCCATCAGCTCCAGGCTCTGGAGGCCGCGGAGGTCCTTCAGGTAGGCCAGCCCGGCGTCGGTGATCTGCTCGCACCACGCCAGGTTCAGGCCGACCAGCATCGGCCGCCGGGCCAGCGCCGCCAGCCCGGCGACGTCGGCGTCGGCGGCCGTCTCCTTGATGCGGATGCTGTACGCGCTCTCGAGCGCCAGGGTGACCGTCGCCGGCAGCTTGTCCACTTCCTTCCAGATGGCGTCCGGCTCGGCGTCCGGGCGCGACAGCAGCACGCCGGGCACGTTCAGCAGCAGCGTGAGCGGGCCGGGCGGCTCGTCGGGGACGTCGGACACCTCCGACGGCGGCGGGGCGGTCGCGCCCGGCGGGGCGGTGGTCGGCGGCTTGGCGCTGGACGTCATCGGCTGCGGGTCGGACGGCACGGGGCGGGCGGTGAACCCCTTCGGCGACCCTTCCGACGTGCGCGCGGAAAGCGACGGCAGGTTCGGGTTGGTGCCCACCACCGTCGCGCCGAGCTTCTCGCCCGGCTTGGGCCGCTTGGGCATCCACTGGCGGAGCGCCCGCTCCCACTCGCGGGCCGTTTCCGGGCGACGGAGCGGGTCCATGGCCACGCTGCGGACGATCAGGGTGATCAGCTCGGGCGGGACGTGGAACCCGGCCAAGATGTCGGCCGCGTCGGTCCCCGGGACCGCCTTCAGATCGCCGGTGATCATCTGGAACGCGATGACGCCCAGAGCGTACACGTCGTCCCGCGGGCTGGGCGGGCTGCCCAGGAACTGCTCCTGCGGGGCGTACCGCATGGTGCCCATCGTCTCCAGCATCGACGGCAGCCGGATCGACACCTCGGGCATCCGGCCGGTGTCGTTGGCCTTGGCGGTGGCGGCCGCCGCGCTGATCCCGAAGTCGGTGATCTTGGGCACCCCGCGGGCCATCAGGATGTTGGCCGGCTTGAGGTCGCGGTGGACGATCGGCGGGTCCAGCCGGTGTACCCGCTTGAGCGCCCGCGACAGCCCGTACAGGGCCATCACCACCCGCCCCAGCCGCTTCGGCAGCGGCAGGTTCCGCCACTGCCCGACGGCGTCGATCAGGGTGCCCCCCTCGACGTACTCGTACATCAGCCACGGCACCCCGCCGTCGATGTCGTAGTCGATCAGCGGAACGATGTGCGGGTGGTCGCCGGCGTGCGTCATCACCCGCACGATCACCTTCTTCTCGTGGGTGACGAGCTGCGGCGCCTCCGGGTGGGTACAGAACTTGACCGCGCAGAACAGGTTCTTCTTCCACTCGTGCTTGGCCTGCCACACCTCGCCGAACCCGCCCCGGCCGATCTCCTTTACGAGCGTCCAGATGGGGCGGTTCGGCACCCGCTGGCCGGGCTGGAACAGCGGCGCGGGCGCGGCCGCCCCCGGCGGGTGGTCCGGGGTGGCGTGCTCCGGCTCGGTCAGGTCGAGTTTCGGAGAGTCGTCGCTCGGCGGCGGGCCGTGGGGGCTCATGGCGGCAGCTACCGTGGGAGTATCGTCCTAGCTTATCCCGCGATGGCGGAAATTGGAACACCCTTATCCAACCGGCTGTCGGCGGGTTGTGGGAGAGGAACTTGGAGGAGTCGGGGCGGCGCTCGACGTGTGTTGACAGTGTGCAAGGTGTCAGATCGACACCTGCCGGGGGCGGGCGGCGACGGGCACGAAGCCCCGCCTTCAATCCACGATCTTCACGTTCATCTTCCGCTGCCCGGCCATCCACGGTTGGCTCGGCATCTCCTTCAGCCAGTCGCTCAGGCTCGGGATGAAGCCCAGGTCTTCCAGCACGTGCTGCTCGGCGACGTCGCGGACGTACACCTGCTTGCCGTCGGAGTTGGTGACGAACCGGCCGAAGATCTCCTCGATGATGTAGATGCCGAACGCGGAGTGGAACACGCACCGGTGCGTCACCTCGGCGTGCGCGCTCTTGGTGCTGTCCATCCGCTCGTGGATGGCGATGTAGTCCTCGGGCGTGCCGCCCCACCGCTTGGCCGACGACTGCGCGTGAACCCAGGCTTTCGACACGGCTACTCCTCCAGCGGCACTTCCACCACGTCGTAAAAATGCCATGCGTCGAGCGCGTCCCACAGCACGTCGCGCTGGTCGGCGGTCGTCCGCGCGCACACCGCCTCCCACCAGTCGCGCCACTCCTGACCCTTGCCCGGCGCGTCGAGGCCCAGCGCCGTCAGCGCCGCCCAGAAGGCGCTGCCGCCGTCCGATGATTGCGACTCCGGCGTACCGGGGTCGAACGGGCCGACGCACGCGCGGGCGGCGCGGTCGAGCACGCGGCGGTGCGCCTCGGCGGCCGCGCGATCGACGAATACGGCCTCGGCGACTCCCCGCCCGCCCGCCTGGACGACGAACACCACCGGGCCGGCCGGCCGCTTCGCCTTCGGCTTACGCGCGCGGGCCATCCGCCGCCTCCAACTCCAGTTCGATGACCTCGTAGAACGGGGCGGCGTCCCGCGACACCAGGTTATCGCCCCAGCCGGTACGATCGACGGCCGGGGGCGGCTCGGCGAACAGGTCGCGCCGGTCGCGGAGGCGGTAGTCCAGGTCGAACGCGCTGCCCTCGCCCCAGTTGGCCCGCTCGGCGGCGTTCAGCCGCTCGCACGCCGCCTCGGCCGCCGCCCGCCGCCGGTACACCGTCTGGAGTTCGCCGCCGTCGGTGTACGCAACCTGCCACTGGTCGTTGTACTCCCAGTCGATCTTTACGACGGCGTACACGACCGGGCGTACCGGCCGCGCCGCGACCGCGTAGAACCGCACCCTGTCCAGCGCCTCCCACACCACCGCCTTTTGCTCGTCGCTCAGCGTCTGCCGCCCCTTCTCCCACCACGCGGCCCAGTCGGTTCTGCCGCCCGTCGGGGCGTCGGGCGGGGTCACGCCGCGGTCCATCAGCCAGTCGCGCAGCCGCGGCTCGTCCAGGCTCGTCCAGTGGTGAACGGCCCCGCCGCACGTGAACGGGTTTACCCACACGCGGGCGCGGCCCTCGCGCGCCCACCGGTCGGCGTCGGCCGCGTCGAACGTGGCGAACGACGCCAGCGGCACCTCGCCGGGCGCGCGGCGGTAGTCCTTCTGGTAGCTCCGCCACCAGCGCAGGCGCGAGACCACGTAGCGGGTCGCGGGTTCGTCCACCGGTCAGCCCTCCACCGTCACCGCTTGCACCTCGAACCACGGGAACTTCGCCAGCGCGTCCCACACCGCGTCCCGCTGCGCGTCGGTCATGTCGAAGTACGACGCGTCCCACCACCCCTGCCAGTCGTAGTACGCGGGTTTGCCGGTCTTCGGCGGCTCCGGCGCGCCGACCTTCTTGAGCGTCGCCAGCAGCGCCGCCTCGACGCCCTTCGCGGCGTACCCCGGCGAGTAGTCCTCGAACGGGTTGCACACCGCCCGCAGTTCGGCGTTGAGCGCCGCCGCGTGCGCCGCGGCCGCCGCTTTGGTCGCGAACACCGTGGTCGGCTCGGTGTAGCTCCTCACCTCCGACGGCACCTCGCGCACCACCACGTAGGCGGTCACCGGCTTCGGCTTCGCCGGCTTCTTGGCGCCCTTCGTCGCCGGTTTCTTCGCGGCGGGCTTCTGGGCGGCCGGCTTTTTCGCCGCGGGCTTGGCCTTCTTGCCGCTCATTCCAGCCCCTCCAACTCGACCTCGATGACCTCGTAGAACGGCACGCCCGCGGTCGATTTGAACGCCCCCTCGCCCTTCTTCAGCGCCTCGCCCGGGATCAACCCCTTGCGCCGCCGCGTCCGCTCCGTCGCGTCGAACACCACGTACGTGTCGTCGTCTTCGAGCTCGTCCGGGATGTCCTCGCCGATGTCGCTCCACACCTCGCGGGCGTCGGCGTTGGCGTCCGCGCACGCCGCCTCGGCCCGCTCGCGCGAGCGGTACACTTGGACCAACCGCCCGCCCTGCGGGTCGGCGTCGTAGTACTCGTCGTTGTACTGCCAGTTGACCATGACCACCGCGTACCCGACCGGCCGCACCGGCTCCTCGCGGACGGCGAAGAACCGCACCTTGTCGAGCGCCTCCCACACCGCGGCGCGCCCGGCGGCCCCGAGCTTCTTTTGGCTCTTCTTCCACCACCCGGTCCAGTCGGTCACGCCCTTTTGAGGCTTCGGCGGATCGACGCCGTGGTCCATCAGCCAGTCGCGGAGGCGCGGCTCGTCGAGGTGCGTCCAGCAGTGGACCGCCGGGCCGCAGTCGAACGGGTTGACCGCCTCGCGGAACGCCGCCTCCCGCGCCGCGCACTCGGCGTCGGCCGCCTCGCGCGTGTCGAACGAGGCGACCGCGACCTCGCCCGGTCGGCGTGCCCGTTTGCCGCCCCACTCCTCCGCCCAGTTCAGCCGCTTCACCACGAACCGCGTCGGCCTGTCGCCCATCTTCGCCACCTCCGCGCCGGCCGGTTGAGTCGCAATGTAGGGTAAACTTTACAGCGAACCCGGTCGATGTTAGATGGGAAAGTGTCGCGAAAGCCGCCGGGTGTTCTATGGCCGAGATCCGTTGGGAGCGGACCGCCTGCCCGGCGTGCGGGTCGGCCGACGAGGACGAGTTCCTCCGCGCGCCCGGCGACGACGGCGCCGAGTATCGCCTGGCGAAGTGCCGCCGCTGCACCTTCGTGTTCACCAACCCGCGGCCGACCGCCGACAGCCTGGCCGCGCTGTACCCGCCGGACTACGCGCCGTACGAGTCGCGGAAGCTGCGCAAGGGCGGGCGGCACGCGCTCCGCGCGCGGCTGTTCGGGGTGGCGGAGCGGTCGCTGGCGGACCGCATCCCGGTGCCGCCGGGCGGCCGCCTGCTCGACTACGGGTGCGGGTCGGGGCTGTTCGCGGCGAAGATGCGGGGCCGCGGGTGGGACGCCCGGGGCATGGACTTCAGCGCGCACGCGGCCGAGTCGGCACGCCGCAACTTCGGGCTGGAGGTGATCCACGGCGACCTGCCGCACCCGGCCGTTCCGCCGAACTCGCTGGACGCGATCACCCTCCGCGCGGTGCTGGAACATGTCCACGACCCGGCCCGCCTGCTGCGCGCCGCGGCCGCGGTGCTCAAGCCCGGCGGTCACCTGTACGTGTCGGTGCCGAACCTCGACAGTTGGGGGTTCGGCGCGTTCGGGGTGGCGTGGCACCCGCTGCACCTGCCGTGGCACCTGCTGCACTTCACCCCGGGCACGCTCCGCCGCGTGGTGGCCGACAGCGGGCTAATCGTGGAAGCAGTGAAGACCCGCGGGCACGGGCGGTGGATGGTGTTCTCGGCGGCCCGCTCGGCGCGATTCCGGCCGCGGCTGTGGGCCGTCGCGGTCCGCCGGGTGCGCCCGCTCCGCAGCGCGCTGACGGCGCTCACCGAGTGGCGCGACCGCGGCGACGACCTGTGCTTGCTCGCCCGCAAGCCGCTCGCGGCGGCGAACACGGTGCCGCTGCGCAAAGCGGCCTGAAGGCAACAGACTTTATCCGCAGATTACGCAGATAAACACAGATTTGAAGATAGAAGAAGAGTTCAAATGAAACTCTATCTGCCTTCAAATCTGTGTTTATCTGCGTAATCTGCGGATCAAACTCTTCTCCTCTACCGCACACCACCCTTGTACTTCTTGGTGCTGCGGAGCTTGTGCTTGCGGGCCTTGCGGCGCTTCTTCGAGGCGTTCCGCTGACTCTTCGGCGCGTGCTGAATGCCCATCGTCGTCTCCCGGTGAGGGTGCGAAAGCGGCATTCTAGCGGCGCGGGCGGCCGGCGTCACCACGGCTTGCCGAGCGCCTTGGCGGCGAGGTCGTAGCCGTCGGCGGCGGTGACCTTGGCCCGCACGAAGTCGCCCGGGCGCAGGTTCTTGCCTTTGACGCGCACCTCGCAGTCGATCTCCGGCGCGTCGGCGTAGGTGCGGCCGCGGAAGTGGCTGGCGAACTCCGGGTCTGGCCCGTCGATCAGGATCGGGTGCTCCTTCCCGACCTGCGCCGCGGCCCAGTCGAACGCGTTCCTCTGCTGCACGGCCATGACGGCCGCGACCCGCTGCTGCTTCACGTCTTCGGGCATGTGCCCGTCGAGCTTTTCGGCCGGCGTGCCCGGCTCCAGCGAGTACGGGAACACCCCGACGCGCTCGAACTTCTGCTCGGCCACGAACCGCTTGAGTTCCTCAAATTCCGCGTCCGTCTCGCCCGGGAAGCCGGTGATGAACGTGGTGCGAATCGCGAGGTCCGGCCACTTCGCCCGCAGGCGGGCCAGCAGGTTCTCGGTCGCGGCGCGATCGACGCGGCGGATCATCCGCTTCAGCACGCGGTCGTTGATGTGCTGGAGCGGCATGTCGAGGTACGGAATCACCTTCTTCGAGCCGGCGAGCGTTTCGATCAGCTCATCGGAGATGTGCTCCGGGTACGCGTACAGCGTGCGAATCCACTCGATGCCTTCGACGTTGTCGAGTTCACGAATCAGTTCCGCGAGTCGCGTGCGGCCGTACAGGTCCATCCCGTAGTACGTGGTGTCCTGGGCGACGATGATGAGTTCGCGGACGCCGTCGGCGGCGAGTTCGCGGGCCTCGCGGATCACTTCCTCGATCGGCTTGGTGACGTGCTTGCCGCGCATCTTCGGGATGGCGCAGTAGGTGCAGAGCCGGTCGCAGCCCTCGCTGATCTTGAGGTACGCGAAGTGCCGCGGGGTGATGCGGAGGCGGGCGGTGTCTTCGAGCGCCCGCACCGGGGCCGGGCGGAACAGGCTCCGCTGCTCGTTCCGCTGCGAGACCGCGCGATCGACGACCGCCGCGATCTCTTCCCGGCCGAACACACCGACGATCTGATCGACCTCCGGCACCTGTTCGAGCAGCACGTCCTTCTGGCGCTCAGCCATGCATCCGGCGACGACGACCGCCCCGACCTTCCCGGCCTTCTTGAGGGCGAGCATCTCGCGGATGACGGCGAGCGATTCCTGCCGGGCCGGCTCGATGAACCCGCACGTGTTCACGATGACGACGTCGGCCCCGCTGGCGTCCGGCTGGAGGGTGTAGCCGTCCTGGGCGAGTTTGCCGAGCATCCGCTCGCTATCGACGGTGTTTTTGGGGCACCCGAGCGAGACGAACGCGTAGTTGCCCTTCGTCTCCGGTGTGCCGGAGGCGGGCGCGGGGGTCGAGTGGGTGAGCGGCAAACTCTTGACGGACATGCGGTGTCGGCTCGAATGCGGCGCGGCGAGGGTCGAACAGCCATCATAGGGCGCGCCGCGCGACAGAACAAGCGGAGGCGAGCGGGGCGCCCGTTTCGCGCGGCTCACCAGCCGGCGTCGTCGTCGCCGTACGGGTCGGGCCGCTCGTCGATCGCGTCCAGACTCGCCCCGAAGATGCCGACCTTCACCCCGTGCTTGCGCAGCTCGGTTGTCGCATACCCGCTCACCATCGCCAGCACCAGCAGTCCGGCACACGGGATCAGTGTCGCCCCGCCGAACGCCACCGCCGCGAACGCCCCGCGCAGCTCCCACGACACCAGGAACACGAACACCGCCCCCACCGCGCCCAGGATCAGCGTCAGGACGGCCGGGAACCGCATCGCGTCGTCGGCGTTCCGCATCCCGGCCAGGCCCACCAGCGCGATGAACCCGACCCACAGCGCCAGTTGGGCCAGCACCACCGCCACCAGCCACCGCTGGTAGCGGGCGATCCGCTTCAGGTCCTCGCCCGACCGCTCGCCCGCCGGCCGGTCCGCGTCGTCCCAGTCCATAGCACAGTTCCAGGTTCCAAGTTCCAGGTTCCAGGTCGAAGACAGCAGACCACAGCGGTGCCGCGGCTTCAACCTGGAACCTGGAACTTGGAACCTGGAACTCACGCCTTCTTCCGCACCAGCATCCGGGCGCACCCGGCGGCGCCGATGAATCCGGCGTCCGACCCGAGGCTGGCGAACGTGATCTTCACCTTCTTCGTCGGAAACGGCAGCCCGTACCGCTTCACATACTCGTCGATCTTCGACCGGAACCACTCGCCGGCCGCCACCATCCCGCCGCCGAACACGATCATCTCCGGGTCCACCGTCGCCATCACCGCGCACGCGCCCAGCGCGAGGTAGTACGCGGTGTCGTCCACCACCTTTAACGCCAGCTCGTCGCCCTCGGCCGCGTGCCGGAAGATCACCTTCGCCGTGAAGTCGTCGTTGTTGGCGGTGTAGTAGTCGCGGAGTTTGCTCGCCGGGCCGCGCCAGTACGCCATGTCCTCGCGGGCGCGCCGGACGACGTTGGTGGCGCTGCCGTAGGCTTCCAGGCACCCGCGGGCGCCGCACCCGCACTGCCGGCCGGTGGTCGGCATCTCGATCCGCATGTGCCCCAACTCGCCGCCGTGGCTGTGCTCGCCCTCGATGATGGTGTCGTCGATGATGATCCCGCCGCCGACCCCGGTGCCGAGGGTGAACAGCACCATGCTCTTGGCGTCGCTGGCCGCGCCCACCCAGTACTCGCCGTAGGCGGCCGCGTTGGCGTCGTTCTGGAACGCGGTCGGCTTGCCGAAGGCGTCGGCGATGTGCTGGCGGACCGGGACGTTCTTCCACGGCTTGAGGTTCGGCGGGTCGAGGATCAGCCCGGCCTTGATGTCCATGAGGCCGGGCGTGACCACGCCGATGGCCGCGATGTCGTTCATCGTGAGAGACGCCGCGGCGACCGCCCGGCGGATGGTCTCGCACATCGTCTCCAACCCGGCCTCCTGCCCGCGCTCCGGGTGGGTGTCCATCACCACCGGCTTGGAGAGCGGCACCCCGGCGTCGGTCACCACCGCCGCCTTCATCGTCGTCCCGCCCACGTCCAGCCCGACGTACTTCGCCAGCTCCGCCATTACGACCTCGGCTCGGTTTTGGTGTCTGATTGTCGCCCGCGACGTCGCAAGCGGCGAAGCCAAATACTAAGCACGGGACACCCGATGCGAAACACCAAATGCCGGGTGTTAACCGCGGTTTACGCGGCGCGACCGGTGTTAACCGGCGGCAATGGGGCGCGGTTTTCGCCGCGCCACGCCCGCTTTTGCGGAACCGGTGACCTACAGTTGGGTGTGATTCGACCCCATGCCGCGGCCCCGCACGCGGTCTCGCTCACCAGCCCCCCGGAATCATGGAACCGCTCACGCCCCAGGTGATGCACAAGCTGGTCTTCACCATCCTCGTCCACGGCCTGCCGGACGCGCAGACGAACGTGGCCTACGACATTCTGCTGGAAGCCCAGAACAACCCCAACCCGCAGGTGCGGGAGCTGGCGATCGTCGCCCTGTCGGAGCTGCCGGTGCCGGCGGCCAAGCGGGTGGCGGCGCTGGCCAAGGGGCTGAAGGACGCGTCGGCCCGGGTCCGCCGCCGGGCGGCCCGGGCGCTGGGCGACTTCGGCGTCCACGCGCTGCCGGCCGTCGCCCCGCTGACCGCCGGGCTGAAGGACGCCGACACCAGCGTCCGCCGCGACTGCGCCGGGACGCTCGGCCGGCTCGGACCGGCGGCCGCGCCGGCGGCCGGGCACATGGTGAGCCTGCTGGCCGAGCCGGACACCCGCAGCCGGGTCGTCGCCGCCACCGCGCTGAAGCGGGTCGGCCGGGCGGCGGTGCCGGCGCTGCTCGACGGCCTCCGCCGCGGCGACGCCGACGTCCACGCCCGCATCGCCGCCGTGCTGGCCCACGTCGCCCCGGACGACCGCACCGTGGCCGCCGCGGTTCGCGAGGTCGAGGCCGAAGACGCCCGGTGCGGCGAGATGGGCGGCACCTGCGTCATGCCGGCACTCTGCTAGTAAAGTGCTGAGTGCTAAAGTGCTGAGTGCTGAGAGAAGACAGAAGGCAAGAGCCTCTGTTTTCTCTCAGCACTCAGCACTTTAGGCCGTGTTGACGTTGGTCTGCTTGCGTAACCGGATGAAGCCGAGGACCAGATGCAGCAGCCCGAGGTAGGTGGCCTTGAGCTTCTCGTACCGGGTCGCGATCCGGCGGAACTGCTTGGCCT